>Ga0208872_1000002_pt1:5000-915590 | contig 915590 bp, 845 predicted proteins | sample CryBogCBH12Aug08_FD_185508 | JGI IMG/M metagenome (GOLD analysis project Ga0208872, IMG submission 185508) | Freshwater microbial communities from Crystal Bog, Wisconsin, USA - CBH12Aug08 (SPAdes) | ecosystem: Environmental > Aquatic > Freshwater > Lake | place: Crystal Bog...
GACTCCCGCTACGTCAAAGGCACCGGTTGAAACAACGCATAATCGCGATTTATGGTGAGATCCAATGACGTGACTTGCGAAGCAGCCCCACCCACAATCGTCAACGCCGGCGCTGCAATCCGCACGTGTTCTAAACACTGCTTAGATTGCCGTAACGTGGTCACCACCCTAGATCGGCTAACGTGGCGTTCTCCACGACCCCACCGGCGTAGCCGGCGAGAGTTGCCCGAGCAGGAATGACTGAACGCGACTCTATTAGGTCAGCGTGACTTCCACAAAGCCGCGTTTGCCCACTTGCAGCAGGTATGGACCACCTTTGCCCAGTTTGCTGTCGCGGCCGCTGACTTTTTCGCCATTGAGGCGCACGCCGTTTTGATCAATCATTTTAAACCCGGCAGTCGAGGACTCCACAAGGCCTGCGGATTTAAGAATTTGGGCGATTTTCATGCCCTCCGCACCCGCTTCGAGGGTTAATTTTGGCACGTCGGCCGGGCGTTCGTTGTCACGAAACCGCGACAAAAAGGCCTCCTGCGCCTTCATGCCGGCGCCCAGGCCGTGGAAGCGATCGACGATTTCCACGCCCAATTCGAATTTGATGTCGCGCGGATTCCGGCCCTCGGCCATTTGAGTTTTGAGCGCGGTGATCTCACCGAGGGGTCGAAAACTCAATAACTCAAAATACCGCCACATCAGCGCGTCGCTGATGCTCATGAGCTTGCCAAACATCTCATCGGCCGGATCGGTGATCCCGATGTAATTGCCCAGCGATTTCGACATCTTATTGACGCCATCCAACCCCTCCAGCAACGGCATCGTGAGCACGACCTGCGGCTCTTGGCCGTAAGACTCCTGCAAAGCCCGTCCCACCAAGAGATTAAACTTCTGGTCGGTGCCGCCGAGTTCCACGTCCGCCTTCAGCGCCACGGAGTCGTAGCCTTGCACCAAGGGATACAGCAATTCGTGGACCGAAATCGGTTGGTTGGATTTATACCGCTTCGAAAAATCATCGCGCTCCAACATGCGCGCGACCGTGTATTGCGAGGCCAGGCCAATAAACCCCGCGGCTCCCAACTCGGTCATCCACTTGGAGTTGAATTCAATGCGGGTGCGTTGCGGGTCCAAAATCTTAAAGATTTGGGTTTGGTAGGTGTGCGCGTTGGCCGCGATTTCCTGCGGGGTTAACCGCGGTCGCGTGGTGTTTTTCCCCGTCGGATCGCCGATCATGCCGGTGAAATCGCCAATCAAAAACACCACGTCGTGGCCCAACACCTGAAACTGGCGCATTTTGTTGATGAGCACCGTGTGGCCCAAATGCAAATCCGGTGCGGTCGGGTCAAACCCCGCCTTCACCACCAACGGCTTGCCGCGGTTGAGCTTTTTAATTAAATCCGCTTCCAGAAGGATCTCTTCCGAGCCGCGTCGAATCTCCGCCAGCGCTTCAGTCGCATTCACAGCCGTCATCGTAAAATCCACTCCACAACCGCTCAATCTGATTAAAGTTGTATCCGATCAATAAGATACGTTAAGTCGTTTTAGTATACGCGAGCCCAACCGAGGCGTCATTTTGGCGCTAAGCCCTTGTTTTTATATCCCTTATCCCCAAATGTGGCTTGTAACCTAAGCGCCATTGATCGGTGCTACCGTAACAACCAATTGACTCTCGCAGTGAAGGGGAAGTGAGCAGTGAGCGGCGCACGTTTTTTTAATCGTGAATTATCGTTTTTAGAGTTCAACGAACGCGTCCTGGATTTGGCGCGTGACCCTGGGGTTCCCTTGCTGGAACGACTCAAGTTTTTAACCATCTCCTGCTCCAATTTGGATGAATTTTTCGAGATCCGCGTCGCAGGTCTGCGAGAACGATTAAGCCAAGGGGGTGCGCCGGTCGATGCCGATGGCCGCACCGTGATTGAGCAGCTTGAAGCCTTGGAACTGCGCGCCCATCAACAGATCGCCACGCAGTACCACACCCTCAACGAACAGCTGAGCCCCGCCTTACACGCCGAGGGCATTGAAATCGTCACCTCCGACGACGTCAAAAGCGATGAACTGGAATCCATCCAAGACTATTTTGAAAAATACATCGAACCCGTCCTCTCGCCGCTGGGGTTAGACCCCGCGCGCCCGTTCCCACGCATCCAAAACAAGAGCTTGAACTTTATTGTGCGTTTGGAAGGCACCGACGCGTTCGGCCGCGACAGCCATTTGGCGATCCTGCAGGTGCCGCGCTCGGTGCCGCGCATCGTGCCGTTCCCGGGCGATGAGAGCAACAGCACTCGATTAATCACCCTCTCCGCCATCATCGAAATGTGTATTGGCAAATTGTTCGATGGGGTGACCGTGACCGGCTGTTGGCAATTCCGCGTCACCCGCAACAGCGACTTGTTTGTGGATGAGGAAGAAATCGACGATTTGAGACGCGCCATTGAGGGCGAGCTCATGGAGCGGCGCTACGGCGAAAGCGTGCGTTTGGAAACCGCCCACGACCTGCCACCCGAGTTAACCGCGTTCTTGTTGGAACAGTTTGAACTCACCGCCCGCGATCACTACGCGGTGATGGGACCGGTGAACCTCAATCGCCTCATCGCGGCCTACGATTTGATCGATCGACCGGATTTAAAATACCCGCCGTACACCGCCTCCACGCCGGAAGCCATCAATTACGGCGAGCATATCTTTCAGGCGATCCGCGAACGCGACATCCTCTTGCACCACCCCTACGAGTCGTTCACGCCCGTCATCGACTTTGTGCGTCAAGCGGCGCGCGACCCCAAAGTCTTGGCGATCAAGCAGACCTTGTATCGCTCGGGCAGCGACTCGGCGATGGTCGATGCCCTCGTCGACGCGGCCCGTCACGGCAAAGACGTCACGGTCATCATCGAACTCATGGCGCGCTTCGATGAAGCGGCGAACATTGAGCTGGCCAACAAATTGCAAGAAGCCGGCGCCCACGTGATGTTCGGCGTGGTGGGTTACAAGACGCACGCCAAATTGCTGATGGTGGTTCGCCGTGAAACGGATGGCCTACGCCGCTATTGCCACATCGGCACCGGCAACTACCACGCCAAAACGGCGCGCATCTACACCGACTACGGGTTATTCACCCGCCACAAGCAGGTTGGTGAAGACGTGCACGCGTTGTTTTTACAACTGACCGGCATCACGCGCATTCCGCGGCTTAAAAAGCTGCTGCAAAGCCCGTTCACCATGCACGCCACATTCATGAGTCATCTGGATCGCGAAATCGCTCACGCCACCGCGGGTCGCCCCGCTCGCGTCATCGCCAAAATGAACTCCTTGGTCGAGCCGTCGATCATCGAAAAACTCTACAAGGCGTCCACAGCAGGCGTTAAGATCGATCTGATCGTGCGCGGCATGTGCACCTTGGTCCCGGGCATTGCCGGCCAATCCGAAAACATCACCGTGCGCTCCATCGTGGGACGGTTCTTAGAACACTCGCGCGTGGTTTACTTTCATAACGACGGCAAAGAGGAAGTGTGGTGCGCCAGCGCCGACTGGATGGATCGCAACTTCTTCCGTCGCGTCGAAGTGGCCTACCCCTTGGAGCGTCGATTGCGCAATCGGGTCATTGAGGATTTGAACATTTGGCTCGAGGACAACACCAACACCTGGGTGTTGCAACCGACGGGGCGTTACACGCGTCTGTCCGCCGATGGGACCGAAAGCAAAACCGCACACAACCGATTTCTCGAGGGCTTGACGCGCACCGAGTTGTCCACCCGTCAGGCGATGACCAATCGAAAGCCCGCGGCCTTCAAGAATTGAATCTCGTGCTCTAAATCGGTTTTCGTCAACGCGTGCGCTTTGAGCCACCCTCTGGGAAAACGCACGGCAAGCCCTGAGCTTGCCGGCGTCAGCCGAATGCGCGGGAGTGGCGCTTTCGAGCGGCCCCGATGCAACAGCACGCTCAAGCGCAACAACACGATCAAATACAAGGCCTTCACGTGCCAGGGCGGCAACAACTCATCCAGACGACCGAGGGCCAACTTCCGTCGGTGGGACCCCACAATGCTCGCCAAGAGCATTTGCTCGTCTTTGGGGAACCCCGGCATGTCGGCGTGTTCCAATAAATAAGCGGCGTGCTTGTGGTGCGAGGAATGAGAAATATCCAAGCCGATTTCATGCAAACGCGCGGCCCAGGACATCACGCGCGGCGCCATCTCGTGTTGCAAGCCCCAGGATTGTTCGACCTGACCTAAAAACCCCAAGGCGCTTTCGCGCACCCGCTCCGCTTGCAGTCGATCCACGTGAAAGCGCGCCATCATCGAACTGACCGAGCGCTCGCGCGCGTCTTCGTTGGAGAATCGACCGATCAAATCGTAGAGCAGACCCTCACGCAACGCGCCCTCGGCGACTTTCAACACATCGATTTTTAAGGTATTGAACAAGGCCTTAAGAATCGCCAAACCGCCGCCAAACACCACAGCGCGTTCCGCGCTCAGACTCGACAGCCCCGCTTGGCTGATGCGCCCCGCCGCCGTCAATCGCGCCACGATGGCGTCCAAATCTTTGGAGGTGATGCCCACCGCTTGTGGATTAATCTCTTTGGTGACGTCCCACACGGCTTTCACGCTGCCACTGGCGCCCATACAACTGTGCCAGCCGATGTCGCGAAACGGCAAATCGATGGGCTCCAGTTCGACCTCACACTCCACCACCGCGCGCTCAAACTTTTTGGCGCTGAAGCGATCGTTGCCAAAGTGCTTATCCGACATCGCCACGCAGCCCATGTAGAGGCTTTCTAAAATAATCGGATTAAAACCCTCACCGATGATGCACTCGGTGCTGCCGCCGCCGATGTCAATGACCAAACGGCGACCGGGCTCGAGGGGGCTGGTTTGCGACACGCCGGCGTAAATCAACCGCGCCTCTTCGATGCCCGAAATGATTTCAATTGGATGCCCCAAGGCTTCCTGGGCGCGCTCCATGAATCCGGTTTTGCGATTGGCTTTACGCAGCGTGTTGGTGCCCACCACGCGCACACTTGTGGCGCGCATGTCTTTTAGGCGCTGACCAAAACGCGCCAACGTGGCCAAGGCGCGATCGGAGGCTTCTTTGGACAGGCGGCCGCGCTCATCCAACCCCGAGGCCAGCCGCACGCTCTCGCGCAAGCGATCCACGAGCGTCAGTTGGCCGTGCACGTACCGCGCGACCACCATGTGAAAACTGTTGGAGCCTAAATCGACGGCCGCCAAAACCTGAGCCGCTTCCGGCATCACGGCGGCCTTAAGCGGCGAAACTCGAGCCACAGCCGCAGGTTGTTTTGGCGTTGGGATTACGAATCACGAACTGAGCGCCTTCTAAACCCTCGCGATAGTCGATTTCGGCATTGATCAAATATTGATAGCTCATCGGGTCCACGAGCAAGGTGACGCCGAGGTGGGTGACCTTAAAATCGCCCTCGTCTTCGTTTTCATCGAAGGTGAACCCATACTGAAAACCGGAGCAGCCGCCCCCTTGAATGTACACCCGAAGCTTGAGATCTGGGTTGCCCTCTTCCTCAATCAAACTCGCCACTTTACGCGCGGCGGAATCCGTAAACACCAAGGCGGCCGGCGGAGGCGTAGGGCCTGAGATCGGATGAGACTGATTGACGTCCATAAAAATTACCTCGGCGCCTATTTTAGCGAAAACGGGCAAACTAAGCGACACCTTTCAGCGCCTTTCTCCTCCTCAATATGAGGTTGTTGATTGATTAATCAAGACATTAGGAGCGCAAAACACCGTCGTGGGCCAATCGGCGTCCAAGACAGGCCAACCCACCGCCCGCGTGGCGCGCCCGGGTCATCACATCGGCTGAACGCGCCAGGGCATGATTTGCTTTAAAACGCCGTTGGCGTGTGCGCCGCGCGCTTCGATGATCAGGTGCTTGGGATAGAAATCGCTGGGAAGTTCGAGCGTGACTTGCTGTTCATCAAAGTAGCGGAAGCTGAAATTCACCCGCGGCGTGCTGGGATTGAGGCGATCCATGGGGATCACGGTGGGCACGTTGTTGCGCACGCCCTCCACACTGAGGTCGGCCACCACCTGCTCCACAATGGCCGAGCGGTTATCGCCAATCATCACGATCTGCACCTTGTAGCGGCGAACGTTGTCGGTGGGCAAAATTTTAACCTGCTGCACTTTAATTCCGTAGGGCAGGTTTTTTGGCGTCATGACGCTGCGGTAAAACCCCAGCTCTTCGTTCTGCTCGGTGATTTGACTTTGCAGCTCGGCCAAGTCGTGCGCCACTTTCGCGTACGTTGCGCGCTCGATCTCGCGCTGGGCCTGTTCGGTGGATAAGCGCGTTTCCAACGCGGTCAAGCGCCCCTGCAGATCCGACACACTGGGGCCGTTGCCCAACAGCTTATTGCCATGCTCCGCAAACACGCGGCCCGCCATAAAACTCACCGCCAACGCCACCCACGCCACGGCGACGAACAAAAACACCACCACCGCCCCATTGACGCGCTCGCGCAAACTCAACGACGCCGAATAACTGGGCCACACCACCCGCACAATGGCGCGCCCCACCGTCGCGAGCAGACGCCCCACGAACGCCAGCGCCCGCGCGCCGATGCGGACCAGCCGCTCGCCCCAAGTGGGCTTGTGTTCTACACTCGAATCATTCATGAGTACAATACCCGTGTCCTCTCCAGCGCGCGTGACCCCATGGCCTACCTTTGGTTCAAAACCCTACACATCGTCTTCGTGGTCGCGTGGTTTGCAGGCCTATTCTACCTACCTCGCTTGTTTGTGTATCACACCGAGGTCACGGAATCCGAGGCGTATGAGCGCTTTTTGACCATGGAACGCAAACTTTATCGGTTCACCACGCTCAACGCGACTCTGGCCGCGCTGTGGGCGGTGCTGATGCTCGCCATCACCCCGGCCTGGCTCAGTCAGCCGTGGTTGTGGCTCAAACTCCTGGCGATCCTCGGGCTGGTGGGCTTTCACGTCCATTGCGGCGCGCTCATCCGCCGGTTTGAAAGCCGCACCAACACCCACAACCACGTGTGGTTTCGCTGGTTCAACGAGATCCCCACCCTGTTGTTGCTCATCATCGTGGGCTTGGTGATTTTCAAACCGACCTTTTAATCCACCGGCGGCGCAGATCGGAAAGCGACTTGGGCTCTAGGCCCGCGTTGGATAGCGACGGCGGCGGGGTTGACGGCTGCGTCGCCCCACGGATTCGCGGTGCCACCAGTCTGGCGGCGCGTGGTTATCCGGCAACGCCACCGGCGCCAACTCCTGTAAGGCGTTGCGGTACACCTCGCGCTTGAAAAACACCACTTCGCGCGCCGGCTCCCAATACCCGGTCCACTTGAAACTATCAAACTCGGGCTCTTCGTCGCTCTGATCAAAGCGGATTTCGTGATCCTCGTGATTGAGCCGCAGCAAACACCACCGTTGTCGTTGCCCGATCACATACGGATCGGAAAATCGCCGTCGATACTGCGCCGGCAAGCGATACTTCAACCAGCCTTCGGTCATGCCCACCAAGGTCACCGCCGCTTGCGTTAAGCCGACCTCTTCAAAGAGTTCCCGATACAAGGCCTGCTCAACGCTTTCGCCCGGTCGAATGCCGCCTTGGGGAAACTGCCAGCCGCGACCACCGCTGCGACCGCCCATCAGCACGTGCGATTGTGTGTTCATCAGGATAATGCCCACGTTGGCTCGGTATCCTTCCTCATCAATCCAATCACTCATGGGAAACGATTCCTCAGACTGCTGTGATTCGAACGACCCTCGGCCCCATTGACCTCAGTCTCCGGCGCGACTAATTTTGGCACCACGTTCCGATTCTCGTTGCTGAAAATACTCTAATCCACGCGTCATCAACGCGGCAAACTCCTCGGCGTCGTCCGAACGCACCGTGGCGCGCAAGCGCTCCACCGCCAACAACAACGCCGCCAGTGACTCTCCACTGTAGGCGTTGAGCGCCTGAATTTCAAAATACAGCGCCGGCGACTCGCGCGCCACGCGCTCGGCGACCGCCACCTGTGCATTGAACGTGGTGCTCGATAAACGCGCCAACTTGGGCGCCGCTTCCCCGCTGTTGGCCAGAGCCGTGAAAAAGGCAATGTTGACCGCGTGCGACAAGCCGAGAACAAACGCCATGAGCCGGTCGTGTTCCTCAAGACCCATCACCACGCATTCGGCCATCGTCGCTCGGAACAACTCTTGCGCGTCGTTCACCGCCTGAGCGTGACCGACGTCCACAAACACCACATGCCGATTGGAGAGCAATTGGGTGTCGGGACCAAACATGGGGTGCAGGGACGTGACTTTCACGCCCGCGTCCTTCAATGCCCGCAACCCCTCGCGCAATGGGGTTTTGACCGACGCCAAATCAAACACCAAGCCTTGGGGGCGACGCGCCACCAGAGCCTGCAACACCGACGCCGTGATGCCGAGCGGGGTGGCGATGACGATGATTTCGTGATCCAGTGGGCTGCTTTGCCACTCCTTCAAGTTCGGATACGCGCCGGGGTCGGGATCGGCAATTTCAACCGTAAATCCTTGCGAATCCAAAAATTCCGCAAACCAATGCCCCATCTTGCCCGCGCCCCCAATGACCAACGCGCGCTTGCCGGATCCTTGGTTGTCCGCTTCCACACGCAAGTGCTCTTGAGTGGTTAAGGACGATTCGATCAGCAAGGTCAACAACTTTTCCGCCAGCTGCGGACTCAACTGCAGCGATTCGGCCAACTCTCGGGCTCGGATCAGCACGTCGCGCTCGCGTCCGTAATCGCGGGTGGCTTTGCCGATGGCGCGTTTGGCGCGCGCGACTTCTTCGGACAACGCTTGTCGTTTGGCCACACAACGCAAAATCGTCTCGTCCGCTTCGGATATTTGCTTACGGAGTTCGTCTAACCGTGGATTTTGCATCACTCACCTCATCTGCTCCGACTATTGTCGCATGCCCCATGCACACCCAAGGTCTGAACTCGCAACCCATTATAACGACAGCCCGACGATCAAACCGAGCCCCGCCGCATCCGCATTTTCCCTGAGCGGGGCTGCTTGGCGCGCCCATGGATTCGCGCTTACAATAGGGCCCATGAAATTACTCGCCCCCCTTGGATTACCCGCGCCGTTGCCGGCCAACCCATTGACCCTCGTGGCCGCGTGGCTGGACGAAGCCACGGCTCAAAAAGTTCAACCCAACCCCAACGCCATGACCCTGGCCACGGTCAGCGACGGTCAACCCTCGGCGCGCATCGTGTTGTGTAAAGGGATCGTTGCGGACCCGGGGTATTTGGTGTTTGTGAGCAACTATCACTCGCGCAAAGGTCGCGAGTTGGATGCCAACCCGCGCGCCGCCGCCGTGATGCATTGGGATGATCTGCACCGTCAGATTCGATTCGAAGGCGTCGTTCACAAGGCGCCTGCGGCGCACTCGGATGAGTTGCACGCCATTCGCCCCTGGCAAAGCCGCCTCGGCGCCTGGGCCAGTCAACAAAGCCAACCCGTCAGCGGCCGCGCGGAACTGTTGGCCCAACTGCAAGCTCAAGCGCAACGCTTCCAGACCCCACCCGTGGGTCCGGACGAACAGGCCGCCGATCGCGACGCGTCGGTCACCATTCCCCGACCCGCCCATTGGGGTGGCTATTATTTTTATGTGGACCGCGTCGAAGCGTGGGTTGAGGGCGAATACCGCATCCACGACCGCGTCGCTTACCATCGCACCCTCACCAACACCGCACACGGCATCACCACCAGTCCGTGGACGTGGCAGTTCTTGCAACCCTGATGCCCGCCACCCGCGCGGGTGAACGCGTGAGACCTGAATCAAGGAACGCACGTAATGGAAATCCGCCGGCGTGCAGAGCAAACTAACCGCGCGTTTCACCTCTCAACAACACCATCAGATGCGACCTGTTTAAGACAAAACTCGTCAACGCGCCGGTTCATTGCATAAAATTCTTGACATTAATTGCCTCGTCCACCAAGCTAGCCGCGTTAGGTGTCTTAAGAGTGACGTTTACGTCAGTCGAGAGAGAAACGGGAAGTTGGTGAAAAACCAACACTGCCCCCGCAACGGTAAATGAATGCATCGCTCGCAGCTTGCTGCAACCACTGTGCACAACGGGAAGGTCGCGATGTTTAGGATGCAAATCCCTTCATGAGTCCGGAGACCGGCCTAACACAAGGATCGCGGCGCGGTGGGCGTTGGCGAGGGCTGTAGTCCTGTCGACGTTGCCTCTCGCCTTCCCCTGCGTTGTGAGTTTTTATTGGTGCGGTCGGGCACTTTTTACAACGATGAGATTAGGGGAACTACTTTGAAATTAACTAATATTAAGCCTCAACAGGCGATTCACGCGATTTGCAAACCACGCGTCCCGTTAGCGATGGCGCTGGGCGCCTTAGGCTGTTTGGCCGCAACCACGGCAATGGCCGACGCGCTGAGCGACGAGGTCGTGGTCACGGCCTCGCGCCTTGCCGAACCCCTCGATCAAGTGTTGGGCAGCGTCAGCGTGATCAACCGCGCCGACATCGAACAAGCCATGGCTTCCGATGTGGCGGGCTTATTGGAACAATTGGGCACCGTCGACGTCATTCACAACGGTGGACCTGGTCAAACCGAGTCGATCTTTTTACGCGGCGCCAACTCCAATCAAACCCTCGTGATGATGGATGGCGTGCGCTTAAACCCAGCCACCATTGGTGTGGCCTCCATTCAAAACATCAGCCCCGAAATCATCAACAGCATCGAAGTGGTGCGTGGTCCGCGATCCGCCCTATATGGTTCGGATGCCATCGGTGGCGTCATCAACATCCTGACCCGAAGCCCGGCAGGAACGGGCCTTGATTTGAGCGCGGACACGGCCACTTATCAAACCCGTGACGTCACCCTAACCGGCTACACCGGCTTCGATCAAACCAACCTCTTAGGATCGTTCCATCGCGAAACCAGCGATGGCTTTCCGACCCAAGTGGGTGACCCCACCAATCGGGGATACAACAACGACACGTTCTTTGTTAAAGCGTCAACGGCACACGATGGCCTGAGCGCCAACGCCGAAGCCTGGCACGCGTCGGGAACCGTGGATTATTCCAATCTCTATTCCACCCCCATTGATCAACGCCAGCAATTCAACGATTCGCGGTATTCGGTGAGCTTTGCGGGATCGTTGGTGCCCACCACGCATTCCACGCTCATGATCAGTCAACTGACGGACAATCTGACGCAACTGACGAGCGCCGATTACGAAACCACGCACCGCACCCAAATTGATTTCAGCACCGACGCGCTGTGGGGCGCCCATCGAGTCATCGCCGGCGCACAGCTGAATTTTGAAAACGCGCGTTCGTCGGTGTACGGCACCAACTTTGACGTCAATTCGGTCTTGCACACCTTTTACGCCGAAGATCGCTATCACCAAGGCATTTACGAAGGCGTCGCGTCGGTGGGCTTCACGCACAGCGATGCGTTTGGCGATCACGTCACGTGGAACGCCGGTGGCGGCCTGCACGTGACGGACGGCGGCTTGGTTTCGCTGACCGCGGGTTCAGCGTTCAGAGCGCCGGATTCCACCGACCTGTACGGCTTTGGTGGCAACGTGGCCCTCAAACCAGAGACCTCGAACAACGTCGAACTCACCTATCGTCAAAACACGACCGATCTGGGGCAATTTGAAGTCACGGCCTACGATCACCGCATCAGCGATTTGATCACCTACACGTATATGCCCACTCCCGACAACCCCTACAACGGCATGAACGAAAACGTCGACCGTGCGCACATCAAAGGGGTTGAAGGACGCTACACCTTAAACGTCGAATCCTGGCACTATGAAATCAATGGTGAGCGTCAAGAAGCACTCGACCTCTCCAATGGCGGTTCCTTACTGCGCCGCGCGCACGCGATGGGCTCACTCATCGTGGCTCACCGTTGCGGCGACTGGAACTTTCAGGGCGACTGGCGTGTGGTGGGCGTGCGCGACGACATCGATGCCAACACCTACCTCAACACCCTGAACCCCGGTTACGCGCTCTTAGGCCTTGGCGCCCAATGGCACGCGACCACCAACCTGTCCTTGCAAGCGCGCATCGACAACCTGACGAATCGCGCCTACCAAACGGCCAACGGCTATCTGTCGCCGGGTCGTGTGATTAAGGTTGGATTCCGTTATTCTGTCGCACAACACTAAGGAACTTCTCATGGGCAATCGACTGTCACGCATTTATACCCGCACCGGCGACGACGGCTTGACTGGGTTGGGCGATGGCGATCGCGTGCCCAAAGAAGCGCTGCGCGTGGAAGCCTATGGCACGGTTGACGAAGCCAACAGTGCCATCGGCATGGTGCTCGCCATGGCGGATCTGCCACCCGAGGTTCGGGAGTGTTTGCAAACGGTTCAACACCAACTCTTTGATGTGGGTGCCGAACTGTGCATTCCCGGCCATCGGGTCATTCAGGCGCATCACGCCGCGGGACTCGAACAGGTCATTGATCGCCTCAACGAACACCTGCCGCCGTTAAAAGAGTTCATTTTGCCGGGGGGCAACCCGCCCGCCGCCACCTGTCATTTGGCCCGAACCATCGTGCGTCGCGCGGAACGTCGCGTCTGGGCGTTGTCGCGGGTCGAGGCGGTGGCTCAAGAAGTGCCCACCTACCTCAATCGTCTGTCGGATTTATTGTTTGTGGTTGCGCGGGTATTGGCGCGTCAGTCGGAGCCGGGTGAAATTCTCTGGAACCACACCCGCGCAGCTGCGACCAGTCAAAGCTAGGACCGGGATCGGTTTTACGCCCGGGCGCCACATCGCTGTGACCGACCACGGGCGCGGCGCGTAAGCTGGGGTAATGGTCACGTAACCCCTGCAGCAGCCGATTGAGCGACGCGTACTGCGCGGAGGTATACGGTCGATCGTCCGTGCCTTCCAATTCAATGCCCACCGAAAAATCATTGCAGCGGTCACGGCCGTTGAACTGGGACACGCCCGCATGCCAGGCCCGCTTATGAAACGGCACAAACTGAACGCAATCGCCGTCGCGACGAATCAACACATGCGCCGACACGGTTAAGCCTTTCAGTTGCGCGTAATAGGGATGGGCATCGGTGTCGAGCCGATTTAAAAACAAATCGATGATGGCGGATGAGCCAAACTCCCCCGGCGGCAATGAAATCCCGTGGATCACAATCAAATCCAAGGTCGTGCCCGCAGGGCGATCGTCGCAGTTGGGCGAGAGTCGGACGGGAACGTCGACGATCAGCCCGGTGGCGCGGTTAATTTCAATGGCGTGCATAGGGTCGGTACTCTAGCAAATCCCGCTGGGATCGCAGCGAATCGTTTAAACTAAGCGCTTTCGGCACCTTGAGATTTTCTGTGCGGCACACCCGTGTATACCTGAATCGACCTTTAACCCTCGGGAGTCGTCAGCCGCTCGACGAACGGACGGCCGCCTATTTGACGCGCGTCCTACGATTAAAAGTCGAAGACCAACTCATTGTTTTTAATGGAGATGGGCAAGAACATCGGGCGCGGCTTAACAAATCCCCGCACGGCGAATGGCAAGCGCTCATCGAAGACGCGTTGCCGGTGTGCGCCGACTCGCCGCTCAAAATCACCTTGGTGCAAGGCATTTCACGCGGCGAACGCATGGATTACGCCATTCAAAAAGCCACGGAACTTGGGGTCACGGCCATTCAGCCGCTGGCCTGTGAGCGCTCGGTGGTGCGCTTAGACAGCGAGCAGGCGAAGCGGCGTTTGGAGCACTGGCAAGCGGTCGCGGTGTCGGCCAGCGAACAATGCCACCGCCACAGCGTGCCGACCGTACACCCCATTAAATCGTTCGCCGAGTACCTCACACAGCCCGCGAGCTGCGCGCGGGTTTTATTGAACCCACTGGCCACCCAATCCCTCAAGACCATTCAACTGCCCACCGCGGCGATTGAATTGATGATCGGTCCCGAAGGCGGCTTTTCAGACCACGAAGAACAACGGGCGCTCAGCACGGGCGTTATGGACTATCGCCTTGGACCGAGGGTGCTGCGCACCGAAACCGCCGCCGCCGCCGCCATTGCGGCATTGCAATTACTGCTGGGAGATTTAGCGTGAAGAACCAAGGCACTGCCACCGTGTGGGTCAAACGACTCGCCATCGCCGCTGTCGCGCTCGTGGGCGTTGTGAGCGTGTTGGTCATCGCCTCGATCGCCTACTTTGATCACATTGTGACCGGCGAGTTCAAGCAACGCTTGTGGTCGGTGCCCGCCAAAATATACGCCGCGCCGATTGAACTGTACGCCGACGCGCCCTTATCGGCCGAAGAACTCGAGCTGGAACTCAAACGGCTGCATTACCGCTCGGGAATCGCCAACAAACCCGGATTTTATCGACGCCACGGCAACACCATCGATCTGGTGACCCGTCGCACGCAATTTGTGGACGGCGTGCGGCAAGCGCAACGCGTCACCATTGAAGCCAATGGGGAACACGTGGTGTCCGTCACCGCCGACGATCAACCGGTGCCAGTCTTTCGGTTAGACCCGATGTTGGTCGGCAGCGTTTTTCCGGCGCATGGCGAAGACCGAATTGTGTTGCGTCCCGATGAAATCCCGCCACTGCTCGCCACGGTCCTCAAAGGGGTTGAAGATCGACGGTTTGATGAACATCATGGTGTGGATCCGCGCAGCATCATCCGCGCCATGTGGGCCAACGTCCGCGCGCATCGCATCGTGCAAGGCGGAAGCACCTTAACCCAACAACTCATTAAAAACTATTTTTTAACCGACACCCAAACCTTTGGCCGCAAATGGAAAGAAGCCATCATGGCCATTTGCTTGGAAAGCCACTATTCCAAAGAAGAGATTTTGGTCGCCTACATCAACGAAATCACCTTGGGTCAGGATGGGCCACGCCCCATTCACGGCTTTGGCCTCGGTGCGGAGTTTTATTTCGGCAAGCCCGTCTCCGAACTGCAACTCAGTGAAATCGCCCTGTTGGTCTCCGTCGTCCGTGGTCCCAGTTACTACGACCCGTTCCGCCATCCCGACCGAGCCCGCGCGCGCCGCGATTTGGTGCTGCACGAACTGGCCGAACAACAACTCATCTCCACCATCGATGCGGACCGTGCAGCACAAGAGCCGCTGGGCGTACGCTCGCATGGCGGCGGTTATGTGCCGGCGTTTTTGGATCTGGTGCGCCGCGATTTAAAACGCGATTTCCCCAACATTGATTTGGCCACCGAAGGCCTGCAAGTGTTCACGACCCTCGACCCGCGTGCGCAAGCCTCGGCCGAGAAAGCGCTTTCCAAAGGCTTGGAGCGCTTGGACGCGACGCGTCACGCCCCCGAGAGCCTGCAAGGCGCCGTGGTGGTCTGTGACCCACAAAGCGGCGATGTGTTGGCGGTCGTGGGCGGCCGCGACGTGGGCCGTGAAGGGTTTGATCGCGCCTTGGACGCACGGCGCCCCATCGGCTCACTGGTCAAGCCAGCGGTGTACCTCGCGGCCCTCATGAGTGGTCGCTACCACGCGGCCTCCCACATCGAAGACGCGCCGATAGAAGTAACCTTGGACAACGGCGACGTGTGGAGCCCCAAAAACTACACCCGCGAGGTGTTCGGCGACGTCACGCTCGTGCACGCCTTAGCCGAGTCCATGAACATGGCCACGGTGCGCTTGGGCATGGACGTCGGCTTATCCAACATCGCCGACACGTTGGAAAAGTTGGGCGTAAGCCCCCGTCCCGCCCTCTTGCCCTCGATGATTTTGGGCACCATCGAACTCACGCCGCTTGAAGTCGCCAACGTGTACAGCACCCTCGCCAATGGCGGGTTCCAAGTGAAATTGCACTCGGTACAAGGGCTGCTGGGCGCCGATGGCAAAGTCATTAAGCGCTTCAAAGGCGAGCTCACGCAGGTGCTGCCACCAGAGCAGGTCTACGCCTTGAATCGCATGCTCATGACGGTCACCACGCGCGGCACGGGCCATGCCCTACAGAGTCGATTTGGGCGATTGACCTTAGCCGGCAAAACCGGCACCTCCTCGGACACCCGCGACAGTTGGTTTGCGGGGTTCAGTGGCTCACATGTCCTTGTCACATGGGTAGGCTATGATGATAATCGGGTAACCGGATTGACCGGCGCGCTGGGCGCGCTGCCCATATGGGCAGACACCTTAAGCGGCATTCGAACGGAGCCTTTTTCACCCGTCGCCACCGAAGGCGTGGAGGAACGTTGGATCGAGTTTTCAACCGGACAACTCACCACCCCGCAATGCTCAACCGATGCGGTCCGCGTGGTTGTGCCCGCCGACGCCAACCTGCCGGTGAAGGCCTCGTGTCCCCAAGCGGCGACGGCAACGATCAGCGAATAAACCGCTCACGCGCGCTGTGGGGCGCGCTCGCGCTGGGGGCACTGGTGTCGGGCTGTGCGTTGACCAATCCGCCGCCCGCCCACCACGCGCCCACCCGCGCGGTTCAACCACCGCCGCCCGCCGCCAAGCCGCCAGCGGAACCCACCCCCACCCATAACGCGACGCCCACAGCCCCCGCCGTCACCGCGCCCCCACCCGCCGCCGCAGAAGCGCACACCGCCACGGTGGAGAGCACGACGGAGAGCCCCTCAAACCCCTTTCAGCCGTTGCCCACGAGCGTCGTCCTGACGCCGGCGCTGCGCGCATTGCTCCTGCAAACGCAGTCCTACGAAGCGGCCAAGGATTTTGATGCGGCCGACGCGTGTTTAACGCGCGCCGTTCGAATTGGCGCGCAAAATCCCTGGGTTTGGATTAAGAAAGCCGAGCTGCGCCTCGCCCAAGCCGATCGACCACAAGCCGCCGCCTACGCGCGCAAAGCCAAAGTGCTGGCCTTGCACGACCACGAGGCCGCCCAACGCGCCACTGCGTTGATCGCAGAGGCGGTAAAATCCACCCCTTAGTTATTCATTAGGTGAAGGTATGTCCCGCCAAGTTTTATTCATCATGGATCCGTTGGAGTCGCTGAAGCCTTATAAAGACTCCACGCTGGCCATGATTAACGCCGCCCAGTCGCTCGATTTTAAGGTTTTTTACGCTCTGCAAAGTGACTTGTGGTTGCGCGATGGCCAGCCCCTGGGGCGCCTGACGCCGTTAACGGTGGATCTGACGCAGAGCAAACACTTTGCGCAACTGGGCACCACCGCCGTTCACGCGCTCGGCGACATGGACGCGATCTTCATGCGCAAAGATCCGCCCTTCGATATGGAATACATTTACACCACCTACATCCTCGATCGCGCCAAGGAAGCGGGCGCGTTGATTGTGAACGACCCGCAAGGGTTACGCGACATGAACGAAAAGGTGTACACCGCTTGGTTCAGCGACTGTTGCGCGTCGACGCTGATCACGCGCGACATGAACGACATGCACGCGTTTTTAAAAGAACACGGCAAAGCGGTCTGCAAACCCCTCTATGGCATGGGTGGGCGATCGATTTTTGTGCTCGACGCGCACGACAAGAACGCGAGCGTGGTATTCGAAACCTTAACCGAATACGGCAGCCGCTACGCCATCATTCAGCGCTACATTCCGGAGATCGTGAGCGCCGGCGATGCGCGCATTTTACTGGTCGATGGCAAACCGATGCCCTACGCCTTGGCGCGCATCCCCAGCGCCACCGACAACCGTGGCAATTTGGCGGCCGGTGCGGTCGGCCGTGGCCGCGCCTTAATGGCGCGCGATGAATGGTTGTGCGCACAAATTGGTCCGCAACTCGCCGCCAAAGGCATGGTGTTCGTGGGCTTGGATGTGATCGGTGATTTCGTCACCGAAATCAACGTCACCAGCCCCACGGGCATCCGTGAATTAGACCATCAGTTTGGCCTCAACATCGGCCTGACGCTGATGGAAGCGGTGAACGCCAAATTGAGCGCGCGTTAAGGTCTGAGACTTGTTTAAATACCCACTAAAGCAGATACTGTGACGATGAGCGCCTTAAACCTAACCAATAAATTATTGATCGCGATGCCCTCGTTGGAAGATGGGAATTTTTCACAAACCATCGCACTCGTGTGTGGCCATTCCGATCAAGGCGCCTTGGGCCTCGTGTTGAACCGACCCTTACCCATGCGTTTGGGTCAAGTCTTCGAACAAATGCTGCTCGATCACCCCGGTGCTCCGTGGGCCGATCAGAGCGTGTTGCGCGGAGGACCGGTTGAACAAGAACGCGGCTTTGTGATCCACCGGCCCAATGGGTTGGGGGCAGGTCCTTGGGACAGCACCATGGCCGTCTCGGATCAACTGCACGTCACCACCTCCAAAGATATTTTGGAAGCCATTGCCAAAGGCCACGGGCCCGAGGAAGCCGTGGTGGCGTTGGGCTACGCGGGCTGGGACGCGGGTCAATTGGAAAGTGAGATCAAGCACCACGCGTGGTTGGTGGCCGACGTCTCTGAGGACATTATTTTCCGCACCCCATTCAACGATCGATGGCAGGCGAGCGCCAAACTCTTAGGAGTCGACTTAACGCTGTTGGGTTCGGCGGGTAACGCCTAAACAATGGCTGGGGTTTATCTGGGCTTTGATTATGGGCGTGCCCGCATCGGCGTCGCCGCGGGCGACACCATAACGCAACGCGCCCGACCCTTAGGCGTCATCGACGCCAAGGACGGCAACCCCCAATGGAATCAGTGCGAACGCTTCATAAAAGAATACGCGCCCACCGCATTGATCGTGGGGCTGCCTTATAATATGGACGGTTCGAGCGGGGCATTAGAGCCTGAAGTTCAAGCCTTTGCGAAGGCCCTAACGACTCGTTTTAACTTAACGGTCCATCTGGTGGATGAGCGACTCTCCTCGAAAGAAGCGGAGGATCGCCTGCGACAAGTTCGCCAGAGTGGGGAACGCACACGACGAGTGCGTCATGGCGACGTCGATGCCATGGCCGCTTGTGTACTCTTGGAACAATGGCTCAATGCAACCCACGCACACTCCGCTCCTCGAACAACTGGATAGCCACGGCCGATTGCGGCACTTAATCAGTCTCGAGGGACTGCCGGCGTCCGCCATCACCGCATTGTTGGATCGCGCCGCAACGCATTTGCGGCCACTCGGACAACGCCCAAGCCATTCGCACGCCTTAGCCGGGATTACGGTGGGCAACATCTTTACCGAGCCCAGCACCCGAACGCGCGCGTCCTTTGAACTCGCCGCACGCCGCTTGGGCGCGGATGTGCTGAATTTGGAAATCATGCTCTCGTCGCGCATGAAAGGCGAAACGGTGCTCGACACCATCCGCACGCTGGAAGCCATGGCCATGAACGTGTTTGTCATTCGCGACGCGGAACCGGGCACGGTTAATTTTGTGGCCGCTCACGTGCGCAGCCACGTGAGCGTGTTGTCGGCGGGTGAAGCGCATTTGTCGCACCCGACGCAAGGGTTACTCGACGCGCTGACCATTCGCCAACACAAAGGCCGATTCGACGATCTCACGGTGGCGATCGTTGGCGACATTCGCCATTCGCGCGTTGCCCGTTCGGGCTATCAGATCTTCAACGCGTTGTCCGTCGGCGAGCTGCGCTTGGTGGCGCCAGCGGGACTGATGTGCGCGGCCAACGAAATGCCTCACGCCAAGCGCTTCGATCGGCTGGCCGATGGCATTGAAGGCGCCGACGTCATCATGATGCTCCGAATCCAAAAAGAGCGCATGGCCATGACCGACATCCCCGAAGAATCGGCGTACTTTAATCAATGGGGTTTAACGCCAGAGCGCCTCAAGCTCGCCAAACCCGACGCGATCGTCATGCACCCAGGCCCCATGAATCGAGAAATTGAAATCGCTTCCGCCGTCGCCGATGGACCGCAGTCGGTCATCCGCGAGCAAGTCACCAACGGCGTTGCCGTGCGCATGGCGGTGCTGGAAGCGGTCACCCTCAATCAACCTCTGGACGCCTTAAAAGGATTAGCATGAGTTCCCATCGCGGCCAACTGTTGGTCGAAGACGCCACCGTTGTGGCGTTGCATCGATATGCGGATGAGCAGTTTGTCATCGAATTAAAGTCGCCGCGCATCGCGCAACGAGCGACTGCTGGCAGTTTCGTCCACCTGACGTGCTCGAGCCAATTTCCGATGCGCCGCCCCTTATCCATTCAACGCGTCGACCTTAAAAATGGCGTGCTCGAAATATTATTCAAAGCCGTTGGTCGAGGCACCGCTGCGCTCAGTCAGTGCTCGGTAGGCGATGTGCTGTCGTGTTTGGGCCCCATCGGCAATGGCTTTACCCTAAACCCTCGTTTGACGCGACCGCTGTTGATCGGTGGTGGCGTTGGCATCCCACCGATGATTTACCTGGCTGAAACCTTGGCGAGCCAGAGCGCCTATGCGCCGCTGGTGGTGCTGGGTTCTGAAATTCCGTTCCCCTTCACCGCGCCCCCCTCCACGCTGCTGGTCCCTCACCTGGATCCGCACGTCATTGCGGCGCACCCACTGTGTGAGGACTGGGGCATCGCCAGTCGCTTGGCAAGCAAAAGCGGCTTCGCCGGTTGTTTTGATGGGTATGTGACCCAATTGGCGGAACAATGGCTCAACGGTCTGGACGCGGCTCAGCGCAGCACGGTGGGCATTTATGCGTGTGGCCCCACACCCATGTTGAAAGCCGTGGCGCAGTTGGCAGCCACCTACGCCATTCCGGCGCAAGTGTCGTTGGAAGAGTACATGGCCTGTGCCGTCGGTGGCTGTGCGGGGTGTGTGGTTAAAATCAACACCGCTGATGGCCCGAAAATGCAACGGGTGTGTGTGGACGGACCGGTGTTCGATGCCCATCAGGTTGCCTGGGATGGTTGAACCGAGTGCCGCGACGGCGATTCAACTCGCGATAGAGCAAGCGGCACTCTCGGCCCAGCGTGATCCCCGTGACATCACTCTCATCGGGGTGATTAAAGGTCAACCGCTGGAGCGCATCACCACCGTGCTCGCCCAAACGCCAGCACTCAAAGATCTGAGTGAAAATTATCTCAACGAAGCGTTGGTGCATCAGGCCCAGTTGGGGCGCGACCCGTGGGTGTGGCACTACATCGGTCAACTCCAAACCAACAAGACCAAAGCCATTGCAACCCATTTTGACTGGGTGCACACCGTCGATCGCCTAAAAGTGATTGAACGACTCAACGACCAACGCCCGTTTCATGGCCCCAAACTCAATATTTGCATTCAAGCCAATCTGTGGAATGAAGCCAGCAAAGGGGGCGCGACCGCTGCGGAATTGCGCACCTTGGCGCACGCCGTCGCGCAATCGGATCGTTTAACATTACGGGGACTGATGGCATTGCCCCCAGAAACCAGCGATCCGATTCAACAGCGCGCGCAATTTGACGAACTGGCGCATGAATTCAAAACGCTGCAACAACACGGGTTTCCATTGGACACGCTGTCGATGGGCATGAGCGGCGATTTCGCGGCCGCGATCGGCAGCGGCGCCACGCACATTCGAATCGGCAGTGCCTTGTTTGGCGCACGGGAGAAAAAAACATGACGACCTCAATAGTGCTGATCGGTGGCGGTCAAATGTCACGCGCCCTGATCAGTGGCTGGACGCGCGCCAACGCACCGGTCGCCATCGAGGTGGTCGACCCCAACCCCGACGCTCGCCAATGGTTCGCGGATCATTTCGCCTCGGTCGCGGTGGCGACCGACGTCGCGCACGTCCAACAGACTCCGCAGGTTGTCGTACTGGCGATCAAACCACAAGTTGCTCAGAGCGTGCTGCCAGCGGTCGCGACGCGATTTTCAAGTGCGCGACCGTTGTACGTGTCCATCATGGCGGGCGTCTCGCTGACCACCTTGCGAACGCTGTTAGGGCCTACCGCGCGTCTCGCGCGCACCATGCCAAACCGCCCCGCACTTTTGGGTCTGGGCGTCACAGGCTTAGCGCGTGAGGGACTAACGCCCGAGGAACTGGCGTTGAGTGAATCGTTGTTACGGGCGGTGGGTGAAGTGGTGGTGGTGGACAGCGAACACGACATCGATACGGTCACCGCCGTCTCCGGCTCCGGTCCTGCCTATTTTTTTCTACTCATCGAATGCTTAGAACACGCCGCTCGCGAACTGGGTCTGTCCGCACAGGCGGCGCACGTGCTGGCCACTCAAACCGCTCTGGGCGCCGCGTCGATGGCGGCGACCAGTTCCGACGATCCCGCCACCTTGCGCGCGCAAGTGACGTCCAAGGGCGGCACCACGGAGGCGGCATTGGCCGTACTGCGCGCGGGTGGCTTTGAAAGCCTCATTCAACAGGCCGTTCAGGCCGCTCAACAACGCGCCGCGGCGCTCGCCCTCGGATAAAGGAACTGGCATGCGCGAACTACTGATGATCACCGAAGTGATCACCCACCTCTACCTGTCCTTGTATTTGATTCGATTTTGGGGGGGCTGGGTTCGAGCCGATTTTCGCAACCCGGTGTTGATGAGCGTTGTGGCTTACACCCAACCGTTGTTGCGTGTGGCACGTCGATTTTTCCCGCCCTGGGGACGCTGGGACATCGCGTTAATCACCATTGTGCTCGTCATTGACGCTCTGCTGCAATGCATTTTAACCGGCCTTTCGGTTGGCTTTTTTGCCTTAAATTTTAATGTTTTATGGCGCGCTCTTATTGATGTGCTTGACCTTTTTTTATCGTTGGGACTGATGGTGTGTTTGGGTTATTCCGTACTCAGCTGGTTAGCGCCCGACGATCCGTATTTGCCAGCCGCGCGGTTCTTGCGTGACCTCATTGGACCGCTGTTAAATCCGATTCGCCGGCTCTTGCCGCCAACGCCTGGACTCGATTTTTCTCCCATCGTTCTCATGCTCATCTTTTGGATCATTCGCATCATCGTGAATGAGCATTTTTTCCTTTAGGGAAGCGCTTGGGCGCACAAACCCGAATTTCGTAAATTTAAAAATCCTGCGAAAAAAATAGTGGATTTTTGGGTTTTCTGTGTTATTGTTATCAACGGTACTTAAGCCGGTGAGATGATTAGTCGGGTTTTTGTGTGGTTTTTAATGTGTTGCCGTTCAGTGGCCTCGCTCACAAAAATCTTAAAATCTGTCTAAACAAACCACCACCATGTTTACTCAAGGAGAGCACACTATGTCCAAAAAGAACTCGGCACCTACAAAATCGGAAATCATGGCGCACATTGCGCACGACTGCGACTTGACCAAAAAACAAGTCAGTGCCGTATTCGAATCGTTAAACGGTCAGGTTCGTAAGAGCTTGCGCGGCGCCGGCACCTTCACGATCCCTGGATTGTTGAAGTTGCGCGTTGTTAAAAAGCCTGCGACCAAAGCTCGTGAAGGCGTCAATCCTTTCACTGGCGAAAAAATGGTGTTCAAAGCCAAGCCCGCTTCAAAGAAAGTGCGCGCCGTTGCCCTCAAAGCCCTCAAGGCGATGGTCAACTAAGTTAAGCTCGATTGCTTAATGAGCATCAAAAACCGGGGATTTCCCCGGTTTTTTTTGTCTCATCGATTCGTGAGTGCGACCTAAGCCCATTAGGAATGGTTGAGCAACGCCGCTTTCTTCACGCAGTCTTTCAACTCGGTCATGCGACCGTGAAAAAAATGCTCCGCGCCCAACAGCAGCTCCACGTGCGGTGGGGGCGTTAGGGTGTTGCTCCAACTCAGCACCGCGTGATGATCAACCAAGTCGTCGTGGTCGCCTTGAATAATCGACCACGGAATCGTAGGCGGCGACTCGCGCGCAAAATCAAAGCGCTGCACTGGCGGTGCAATTAAGATCAAGCGTTCCGCTGGATGCATCTTGGCGAGCTTGTAGGCAATGAAGGATCCAAACGAGAAGCCCATCAAGACCAGGGCCGCCTGCGGGAAACGCGCCTCGATCTCGCGAAGCGCACACAAGCCATCTTGGGTCTCACCAAACCCTTCATCAAAAGTCCCGTCGCTGCGACCGACGCCGCGAAAGTTAAACTTCAGCGTGGGAATGCCCAGTTCATGCAAGGCACGCGCACTCATATGAACCACTTTATTCGTCATGGTGCCGCCATACAGCGGATGGGGATGACACACCAGCGCGACGCGCTCGTAGCGCTCCGCCACAGGAATTTCCCACTGCGCCTCAAGGCGCCCAGCCGGCCCCGCCAGATCAACGGGTTCTGGCTTTGGCGGCGTAAACACGCGCTCAATCACTCGCTAACCGCCAACAGCTGAACCTCAAACACCAGCGTTGCGCCGGGCGGAATCACCCCACCGGCACCACGCTCGCCGTAGGCCAAATCGGGGCCGATGATCAAGCGTCGCACTCCTCCGACCTGCATGCCCATCGTCCCTTCTTCCCAGCCGGGAATGACTTGACGGGCTCCCAGGACGAATTCAAACGGTTGCTTGCGATCGACGCTGCTGTCAAATTTACGCCCCGCGTGATTGGGCATTTTGGCATCGTACAACCAGCCGGTGTAATGCACCCGCAAACGCGCGCCCTCGTGGGCCGTGGCGCCGTGTCCGGCTTTGATCTCTTCAATCACCAAGCTGGACGACGGCGTAGCGTCTTGCTTCGCCGGTTCCGCGTGCCCCGCCGAAACGAGGAACACTCCCAATACAACCGACCAGAGCTTTACTAAACGCATTCGAAGTCCTTTCATGACGATGCCGCATCGGTGAACAACAGGGCGTTCATTTTACGCACAAACCCCGCCGGATCCGCAAGCGTACCGCCTTCCGCCAAACTCGCCTGATCAAACAACACACTCGCCAGATCCTGGAAGGCTTCGCCATCCGGCGTCGCCATGAGTCGGGCCATGAGCGGATGGCTGGGGTTAATTTCCAGCGCCGGCCTGCTCTCCGGAACGCTTTGCCCCGAGGCTTCGAGCAGCTTGCGCATCGTCACCCCCATCTCATTGCTGTCGCGGACCAGACACGCGGCGGACTGACTCAGACGAGTCGAGGTCTTCACCCCACTCACCTTCGCCGCCAACGCGTCCTTCAAGCGGCCACACAAAGCCAGATTGGTGGGGTTGTCTTCGGCCGCTTTTTCTTTGGCCTTGTCTTGGTCGCTCTCCAAATCGCTGAGGTCGATGTCGCCACGCGCAACGTCTTGGAACGACTTGCCTTCGAATTCACCCAAGTACGACATCATCCATTCATCGATGCGATCGCTGAGCAACAACACCTCCACACCCAACGCTTTTAAGCGTTCCAGATGCGGGCTGTTGCGAACGGCGTTGTACGACTCACCCACGGCATAGAATATTTTGGTCTGACCAACTTTGAGTCGACCGAGGACTTGATCGAGCGACTGATCCTGAACCTCTGAGTCGCTGTGCGTCGTGGCAAAGCGCAACAACTTTGCGATGCGCTCGCGATTCGCCGCGTCTTCGCCCACGCCCTCTTTGATCACCGCACCAAAGGATTTCCAGAACGTCTGATATTTTTCAGGCTCATCGCTGGCCATTTTGGCCAGTAAATCGAGCACCCGCTTGGTGATGCCCGACTTGATCGCTTCAATCTCGGGATCTTCTTGCAACAATTCACGCGACACGTTGAGCGGCAAATCTGAGGAATCCACAACCCCTTTGACGAACCGCAAGTACAAGGGCAAGAACTGCTCGGCATCATCCAAAATAAACACCCGCTTGACGTAGAGCTTTAAGCCACGCGCGGCGTCGCGAGCGTACAAATCAAAATTGGCCGCAGAGGGGATGTACACCAAGCTCGTGTATTCGCGCTTGCCTTCCACTTTATTGTGCGTCCACGCCAGTGGTTCTTTCATGTCGTGCGCAATATGCTGATAAAACTCTTTATATTGCTCGTCACTGATTTCCGACTTGGACCGCGTCCACAACGCCTTCGCCGAGTTAACAGGCTCCGGGGGGGTGTCCTTCTTCAAATCTTCCTCGACCCACAAGCGCACTGGGAAACTGATGTGATCGCTGTAGCGCTTAATCAAACTGCGCAAACGCCAGGCGTTTGCAAATTCATAGGCGGATTCCTTCAAGAACAGCGTCACCGTGGTTCCCGGCTGTTGAACGTCCGCGGACTCAACCGTGAACTCGCCACCCCCATCCGAACTCCAGCACACGCCGGAATCGGCGGCACTGCCAATGCGGCGCGACCGCACTTCCACTTTATCGGCCACAATGAACGCGGAGTAAAAGCCAACGCCGAATTGCCCGATGAGCACCGAGTCGCTTTTTTGATCACCGGACAGCTTCGACAAGAAATCCGCGGTCCCCGATTTAGCGATCGTGCCAAGGTGCTCAATGATCTCTTCGCGCGACATGCCAATGCCGGTGTCGCGAATCGAAAGGGTGTGCGCCTTCTCGTCAAAGCTAACGTGAATCTCCGGTTCCGCCAAGTCGGTGGCCGCCGTCGACAGAGCCGAAAAGCGGCGCTTGTCGCAGGCGTCGGAGGCATTCGAGATGAGTTCTCTTAAGAAAATTTCCCGATTGGAATACAGGGAATGAATCATTAACTTCAGGAGCTGTTTGACCTCGGTTTGGAAACTCAAGGTCTGCTTGACTTCACTACTCATCTCAACACCTCAACCAAAAGGACCTAAAGCCCCCTTAGTGGGGTGTGAACCAAGCGATTTCAAGGGCCTCTACAACTGCTAACTCTTTGAATTTTCGCGCTCTGCCGCGAGCGGCAGCGCCCCCGAGCGACCCTATGGCTTGATCTCAATCGGGGTATTGGGCGGCGTCAGCATCCACACTTCCACCATATCCTCATTGCTCAAGGCAATGCAGCCGTCGGTCCAATCGTTCTTCTGATAATAATCGAGGGGGTATTTGAGGGGGCTGGGCAGACCGTGGATCATGATTGCACTGCCCGCACTGCGGTGGGCCTTTTGAGCCCGCAGTCGATCGCGATCGTTAGGGTACGTCACGTGGATGGCCAAGAAAAATCGACTGGAAGCCGACCGCCAATCTAAGGCGTACACCCCTTCGGGGGTTTTGGTATCCCCTTCGAATTCTTTAGCGCCCACCGGCTTCAGGCCCAATTTGATTGGAAAACTCTTAACCACGAGCTGATCGCGCAGGAGCTCCAAGCGTCGCTTGGCCTTGTAAACCACCGCTCGATCAATGGGCGTCAACGGATCCAGTCGCGCGCGCGAATCCACCCAGGTGCGTTCAAGGGCTTGAACGGTCGACTCCGTCCTCTGCAACAGCGGCGTGGTTGTTGGCGTACTTGGCGGCGTAGTTGGTGACGTGGATCGCTTCGCTGCGACCTCGCCAACGATTGAGGGCGAGTCGGCAAGCAACCACTGGGTGTCGGCGGGCACGGGGCTTTCCGGCGAGACGGGAATCGCGGCGTGAGGACTGGTCAGAGTCAGGATTAATCCAATGCACCCGCCGATGCCAACGCACCGCCAACCCCATCGCATCAATAAGACTCCACCAACGTCACGTTTTGACACACGTGATTGCCCGGCGCCACCTCAATCTGAGTTCGATAGCGGTAGCCTGCAATCGCTTTGACCTTGATTTCAAATCGGGTGGTTGAGGATCCGATCTCACAGTCCACGAGCAAACGATGCTCCCCTGGAAGCACGTCCACGGTATTCACGTTCCAATTGATCACCCGGTCATCCACCTCACGCAACACCGCCACCATGGGCAACCCCGCGTTGATTTTGGGATCGGCGATGATTCGGGCGACCTCCGACCGGGATTGTTCGGGGCCCTCGTAGAGTTGCAACCGAGCGCACGCGCTCACCACCGCCAAAACCAGGAGAACCAACGTTACTCGTTTAATGCTCACGACCCTCTCCCGCGCTTGATTTAACATCGCTCATTCCCGGTGGTGACACCGTCAACACTTGGCCTAAGTGTAACGCATCGCCTCGCTTCAAATGATTCAAGGCGAGCAAGCGGGCCACCTCCATATGAAACCGCGCAGCGATGCTGGCCGGCGTGTCATTGAGGGTTACGGTGTAGTGCGGCAGTGGGCTTGCCTCGCGCGTCGTCGTCTCCGGCGCGCCCACCACGGCAACGATGTTCTGCAGCGGCATACTCGATTTAAACGCCGCCTTCGGGATCGTCAGGCGCACCCCTTTGGGAATGGCCGCGTGGTAGGCCTGCGGGCGAAGCGCGGGGTTATCGCTTTTGAACTCGTCCATGGATATCGCCGCCAGCTCCGCCCAGCGCGACGCGCTGAACGCTTGGCTGGCGACCCCTTGAACCAATGGCGGGATGGCGTAGCGCGGGGGCACTATCCCATAATCGGTTGGGTGATCGGCGATGTCCCGAACCGCTAAAAATTCGGCGTAATAATTACGCGACGCAAACCCAAAGGAAGCGCTGTGATACTCGCGCATCAAGAGCACCACGGAATCGGAGTTTAGACTTTGTTTGGCGTGTAAAACGCCCGTGAGGCCATGGTTGTACGCGACCACCGCCAAGGGCCAACTTTGTAATACGTTGAAGTTGTGCGACAGGACTTCCGCGGCCACCTGGGTGGCCGCCATGGGATCGAAGCGTTCGTCCACCCAGTCATCCATGCGCAACTTGTGCTGCGCGACCTCTGGCATGAGCTGCCACAAGCCCGCCGCCCCGCGCTTCGACAGCGCGTTGACGTTAAAAGCCGATTCCATCAAGGTCAACGCCCACAACTCATCCGGCACGCCATTGGCGGTCAGTCGCGCTTGCAACGACGATTTCCACGCAGCCGCTCGCGCCAGACCGGCGCGCAAGCGATCGGCTTGACCCAATTGAAAGCGAACGTGGCTGGCCGCCTCGCGCAGGTTGTCCGCGGTCGCTTTGCTGCCCCATAACGCCAAGCATTGCCGCTCAAGATCGGTCGTAGCGTTGAGGGAATGGTCCGCGAGGTTGGCCAACGCGTCTTGAATGCGCGCGCGTTCACGCTCCACCTGATCCACGCGGGCCTCGTGGTCTTTGGCCTCAAACACCACCGTGCTGTAAACGATCGCCAAATCGCGGTCGTCGTGCAAAACCCCACCCGTGCTGTCAACCCGACCGTAGACGCGTTCCCAAAACAACACGTCTTCGCGGATTTCGGCTGGACTGACCAATCCCTCGGCGGCCTGCAGTGGCGACACCCACAACCCCACCGCCAACAGCCACCCACCGCTGATCAACATCGCCGTTCGCTTCATGTGCACGCCGCCGACCCGTTCATTCCAAGGTTGTCACACCCACGACTCCGTGGAGTCGGTATACTTTTGTTCAACGCTCACCGTTTCAATAGTGATAAAACGCCTATGGATAACAACACCGTCACGGATGTCGCCCACGCCATTCAAATGTCGCTGTCACCCATTTTTTTATTATCCGGCATTTCGGTGTTGCTGGGGGTACTGACGGCCCGCTTGGCGCGGGTGGTGGATCGCGCTCGCCCCATGGAGGCCAAATTAATAACCGCGACCCAGGACGAATCGGCGGATCTGAGACGGCAATTACGCATTCTGGCGCAACGGGCGCGGCTGATGAATTGGGCAATTAATTTAGGCACCATCGCCGCGTTGTTGGTGGCCGTCACCGTCATCATCATCTTTGCGGGGGCCATTTATTCGTTTTCGCTGGCCGAGCCATTGGCCTTTCTGTTCATCAGCGCCATGATGGCTCTGGTCGTGGCGTTGTTGCTGTTTCTCAGTGAAGTGACCGTAGCGACCCGCACCATTCGCATTGGCCCTCGGCAATAAGGACAAAAAAAAACGGCAACCGAAGTTGCCGTTTTCAGTCAGCGGTTCTGGTGACCGCCGGCGTCTCGCGCGCGTCTTAGCCGCACTTCGAATCGCCACAACTTAAGCACGTCATACAACCGTCCATCATGATGACGGCGGCCGTACTGCATTTCGGACACAGCTGCGCACCCTCGGGGTAGTGGCCACGCGAAAACGCGTCGGTTTGCTTGTTGCGGGCTTCGTATTCTTCACGCTTTTCAGCAACCAACTTCGCGCGATGCTCATCCATTTCCGGTCGAGCCAACAATCCAATGGTCTGCAAGTGCTTCTCGATCACATGCCCCAATTCGGCAATGATCGACGGCATGAACTTACCACCAGGCTGCCAATAGCCGCCACGTGGATCAAAAACCGCTTTGAGTTCTTCCACCAAAAACGTCACGTCGCCGCCTTTACGAAACACGGCCGAGATGATTCGCGTCAACGCCACGATCCACTGAAAGTGATCGAGGTTCTTCGAATTGATAAACACTTCGAACGGTCGGCGCTGCTCGTGTGCCGTGCCTTCGTTCAAAATGATGTCGTTAATCGTCACGTACATCGCGTGATCGGATACCGGCGTCTTGATTTTATAAGTGGAACCAATCAACACCTCTGGACGCTCTAATTTCTCGTGCATCCAAATGACGTTGTCTTCACTGGCCACCGGTTTGACAACCGGTGCGGGCTCAGGCGCGGTTTCATTGGGTTTAACCACACGAAACTTGGTAATTTTTTTCTCAATTTTCATCATAATCAGAACTTCCCGTAATACCCTTCTTTGAGCGCATCGAATAAGTTGGCGGCCGAATGCACCTCACCATCGTATTCAATCGACTCATCCCCACGAAGCGTGACTTCAGACCCATCTTCCAGAGTAAACACGTACTGGGTATTCTTTAAGTCCTCTTCCTTAACCAAAACGCCTTGGAAGGCCTCTGGATTGAAACGGAACGTGGTGCACCCTTTCAGTCCCTTCTCGTAGGCATACAAATAAATGTTCTTAAACGCGTCGTACGGAAAGTCTGTGGGCACGTTGGCGGTCTTCGAAATGCTCGAATCCACCCACTTCTGCGCGGCAGCCTGAATATCCACGTGCTGCTCCGGCGTGACGGCATCCGCCGTTACAAAGTAGTCCGGCAACTGCTCTTCCGGAACGGTGCTGTTCGGCATCGCCTTCGGATTAATCAACGCGCGATAAGCCAGCAACTCATAGGAATACACGTCCACGCGTTCTTTCGACTTTTTGCCCTCACGGATGACGTTACGGAAGTAATGGTGCGCGAAGGACGGCTCAATGCCGTTCGAGGCGTTGTTGGCCAAGGACAGACTGATGGTGCCGGTGGGCGCGATCGAGCTGTGATGGGTAAACCGCGGCCCGACTTTCTCAAGCTCCGCCACCAACTCTGGACGCAGCGCGGCGATCTTTTGCATGTAGCGACTGTAGCGAGTGTGCAACACACGACCCGGGATTCGATCGCCCACTTTGATGCCGTCGTTGGCCATCTCCGGCCGTTGGCGCAGCATCTTGGCGGTGACTTTAAACTGCTCGCTCATGATGGGCGCTGGGCCTTTTTCTTTGGACAACTCCAAAGCCGCTTCCCAACCGGCCAGGGCCATTTCACGCGACACTTCTTCGGTGAAAGCCACCGACTCGGGGGAGCCGTATTTGTGTCCGAGCATGGTGATGGTCGATCCCAACCCTAAAAAGCCCATGCCATGACGACGCTTGCGCGTGATTTCATTACGTTGTTCCGGTAACGGCAAGCCGTTAATTTCAACCACGTTGTCCAGCATTCGGGTGAAGACCTTGACCACCTCTCGGTACTCATCCCAATCGAAACGCGCCTCGCGGGTAAACGGGTTGCGCACAAAGCGCGTCAAATTCACCGATCCCAATAAGCACGACCCGTACGGCGGCAACGGCTGCTCACCACAGGGATTGGTGGCTCGAATATTTTCGCACCACCAGTTGTTGTTCATCTCGTTGACGCGATCGATCAACACAAAGCCCGGTTCGGCGAAGTCGTAGGTTGAGGACATGATGACGTCCCACAACCGCCGCGCTTGCATCCGCTTGTAAATACGACAGCACACCAGCCCATCGTCGCGACTGACGTACCCTTCGGTGATCGGCCATTCGCGCCACAAAAATTGCGAGCTGTCGGCGATATCGGGATTCTCGTTTTTAAATTCTTTTTCAGTCAACGGGAAAGCCAAATCCCACATCGCATCCGCTTTCACCGCCTCAATAAATTCATCGGTGATCAACAACGACAAGTTGAACTGCCGCAAGCGACCGTTTTCACGCTTCGCACGGATAAAATCCATGGCATCCGGGTGCCCCACATCGAAGGTGCCCATTTGCGCACCACGACGGCCGCCTGCCGACGACACGGTGAAACACATCTTGTCGTAGATGTCCATAAAGGACAACGGTCCCGACGTGTACGCGCCCGCACCCGACACGTACGCGCCTTTGGGGCGCAACGTCGAAAATTCATAGCCGATGCCGCACCCCGCTTTGAGCGTGAGTCCAGCCTCGTGCACTTTGTCTAAGATGTCGTCCATCGAATCGCGGACGGTTCCCGACACCGTACAGTTGATCGTCGAGGTGGCCGGCTTATGGGCCTGCGCACCCGCGTTGGAGGTAATGCGGCCCGCAGGGATCGCCCCTTTGCGCAAGGCCCACAGAAAACGCTCGAACCAAAGTTCGCGAACCTCTGTCGCCTCGACATCCGCCAGCGCAACCGCCACGCGCATGTAGGTATCATCCATCGACCCGTCGACCGCGCTGCCGTCTTTGGCAGTCAGCCGGTATTTCTTATCCCAGATGTCCAGCGACGCTTCTTGGAATGGAATGGAGTCGTCCGTAGTAGCCACCTTTAAAACCGTACTCATTGATTTTTAAACCGTTTTGCTCAAGCTGTGATCGTTATAAAAGCGTGAGCGGACCTTACAGTCCCCTCCCCAAAATTTAATCTTGGCCGAACAAGCCGAGCTCCGAAGGAGGGAATACCCCCTCAACACTACATCTTGTGCCAAGGGTACTAAGGTATTTTCTTGAGGCCACCGAGTCAAGCCCTAACTGAAATAAATGTTAAAAAAAATTTTATGTAATAAAAACATAACGTTAGTGATTTAATCACGAAGCGTAACAAATAAAAATTGTGCTCCGACGCGAAATCGTCTTGAAAAGTTCAAACACAACATATAGCGCCCCCTCCCAGCGCTCCTCCCCCGGTTTTTGGACCCAAAACCGACCGATTGCACCCCGCCATTGCAGGCGCTGCGACTTGAAAATTCATCAGCGCCACCCATCTTGATCTCCAAGACCGACCCACTTGGGTCATTCAAAAGGAGATGAACATGAGTTTTTTACGTTATGAACCCTGGGATGGCTTAGCGCGTTTGAGCCGTGATTTAGAGCGATTTCTGGTCCGAACCCAACCCAACGACGAGGCCGCCAACAGCGTTGCGGATTGGGCCCCCAGCATCGACATCGTGGAGGAAACCGAGCAGTTCGTGCTGCACGCGGACCTTCCCGGCGTCAACCCCGCCGACATCGATGTGTCGTTGGAGAACGGGCTGTTGACCCTCAAAGGCCAACGGCACTTCGCCAACCGCACCGAGCAAGCCGGCTACAAGCGCGTCGAGCGCGTCGCCGGACAGTTCTATCGTCGCTTCGCTTTGCCCGACACCGCCGACGGCGCCCAAGTGCGCGCGAAGCTGAATAACGGCGTATTGGAAGTGGTGATCCCCAAACAGGCGAAATCTCAACCGCGCCGAATTACGGTTGAAGCGGCCTAAGGTTGGGGAACTAAAGATCCGACCGTGCAGTCTGTGAGCTCTGTCGGATCTTTTTTAACAACCACTCGCGCCACCTTGGCGTCACCACCGGTGAGGATGAACATGCTGAGACGAACGCTACTCTGGGCTTTTTTCGGGGTCACCAATCTGCTGATGAGCGGCGGTTTGGCTTTCGCGGCTCCCACCCCTGCCGACCTGCCCACGTTGGCACCGATTGTTAAACGAGTCAGCCCAGGCGTGGTCAACATCGCCACGAAAGGCACCGTTGCGGAACGCACGGCGCCAAACCCTTTAATGGACGATCCTTTTTTTCGGCACTTTTTTCAAATGCCGCAACAATCCCCGCGCTCGCGAACGGTACAAGCCGCGGGCTCTGGCGTGGTGGTGGATGCCCAGAAAGGGTTAATCCTCACCAACGCGCACGTCATTGAGCACGCCAGCGACATCACCGTCACCACTCAGGACGGTCACTCGTACAAAGGCACCGTCGTTGGCGCCGACGAAGAGTCCGACATCGCGGTCATCAAAGTAAAAGACGCCAAACTCACGGAAGTGCCCTTTGGCGACTCGTCGAAAGCGGAGGTGGGCGACTATGTTCTGGCCATCGGCAATCCCTTTGGACTGGCTCACAGCGTGACCTTTGGCATCATCAGCGCGCTCGGACGCTCGGGCATCAATCCCGAAGGCTATGAAGATTTCATTCAAACCGATGCGTCCATCAACCCCGGCAATTCCGGCGGCGCGTTGGTCAACTTAAAAGGCGAATTGATCGGCATCAACGCCGCCATCCTCTCCCAGTCGGGCGGCAACATTGGCATTGGCTTTGCGATTCCCTCCAACATGGCGCGCAGCGTCATGGATCAAATCGTGCGTTACGGACAAGTGAAACACGGCTTACTCGGCGTCACCGTGCAAGCGATTTCTCCGGACGTGGCGGACATGTTGGGCGATCAGAATCTCACCGGCGCATTGGTTTCACAAGTCGCGGAAGGCTCCGCGGCCGCCAAAGCGGGCATTAAGCCCGGCGATGTGATCACGGCCGTCAATGGCGTTGCGATCAAAAACAGCGCCGACCTTCACAATCGGATCGGCTTAACCCGTGCCGGCGACAGCGTTGAGTTGACGCTGGTGCGCGATGGCAAACCGTTGATGGTCAAAGCCACCATCGGCGCCCGCGCGAAAGAAGAGGATTCGGACGAGGACAATGCGACGGCCAACAACGGCTTACACCCCATGCTGGAAGGCGCGGATTTGGGCAATGCGCCCAACGGAGGGGTATTAATTCGCTCCATTGAGCCTCAAAGTCCGGCCGCCGCCACCCCGTTGCGCGCGAATGATGTCATCATTTCCATCAATCGTCAGCCTGTGGTCAACTTAACGGAATTCAAAAAGTTAATTCACCACAAGGCAACGCTCTTATTAGGAGTGAAACGTGGCTCTGAATCCATTGTCGTTGTCTTACAGTCGCGCTAATCCGCAACGAATCGTCGTCCTCGGCGGAAGCGGCTTTGTCGGGCGATCGTTGATCGCCCGCTTGGCGCGCGCAGGCCACACGCTCATCATCCCAACACGCCATCCCGCGCAACACCGCGACTTATTGGTCAACCCCGGATTGAGCGTACGGCACGCGGACATTCACGACACCAACACGCTGTCGGATCTCGTCAAAGACGCGGACACCGTGGTTAATCTGGTGGGCATTCTGTTTGAAAGCAAGCGACAAACCTTCCAAGCGAATCACACCGACTTGGTGCTGAATCTTCTACACGCGATGCGCACACACGGCACCAAGCGCCTGATCGCCATGAGCAGTTTGGGCGCGCGCAGCGACGGTCCCAGCGAGTATTTGCGCTCGAAGGGACGGGCCGAAGCGGCCATCCGCGCCAGCGAGTTAAATTGGAGCATTATTCGCCCGTCGGTGATCTTTGGTCCGGGCGACAATTTTTTAAATCAGTTTGCACACTTATTGCGTTGGGCGCCGATTTTGCCGTTGGCCCGAACGCACGCACGGTTCTCGCCTTGTTATGTCGAAGACGTCAGTGAAGCACTCGCGCGCTGCATCCAGCATCCGCAGACGCACCACCGCGCGTTTGATCTCGGTGGTCCGGAAATTTTCACCCTCAAAGAATTGGTGTTGATGGTCGCTCACCTCAAAGGGTGGCATCGATCCGTATTGACACTCCCCGACGCCGTCGGGTTGCTGCAGGCCTGGGCACTCGAATGCCTGCCAACCCCGCCCATGACGCGCGACAACTTTGCGTCGTTAAGTGAAGACTCGGTGACGTCCGACCAGGGATTCACGGATCTGGGAATATTGCCGGCGCGACTGACCGACGTGGTGCCGCGCTATTTACACAACGATTCCACCGCCGCACGCCACACGATCACCACCAACTGAACCGCGACTAAGCCTAGGACAAACCGAGCGTTTTCGCTACACTACGCGCATGCACATTTATCGAGTCGGTGGCGCGGTACGAGATCGGTTGCTTCAACGGCCAATCGGCGAGATCGATTGGGTCGTGGTGGGCGCAACCGCCGATGAACTCCTGGCGCAGGGCTTCAAACCCGTCGGCAAAGATTTCCCGGTGTTTCTCCACCCCTCAAGCCATGAGGAATACGCCTTAGCGCGTCAAGAGCGCAAGGTGGCTAAGGGGTATCACGGCTTCGAACTGCATCATCCGCCCAGCGTCACCCTCGAAGAAGATTTGCTCAGGCGGGATCTCACCATCAACGCGATGGCCGAAGACGACCAAGGTCGACTCATCGATCCATACGGTGGTCAACGCGATTTGGATCGCAAACTCCTGCGCCACGTGTCGGAGGCGTTTGTGGAGGATCCGGTGCGCATTCTGCGCGTCGCTCGATTTTTAGCGCGTTTTAAATCCCTTGGATTTTCCATCGCGCCTGAAACCATCGCCCTCATGCAGCAGATGGTCGCCGCGGGCGAGGTCGATGCGCTGCAAGCCGAGCGCGTCGTTGCGGAGATGCAAAAAGCATTACGCGAACCCAATCCAGAGGCGTTTTTCGAATGCCTGCGCAGCGTCGGCGCGCTCCACATCCTCATGCCCGAACTCGATCGTTTGTTCGGCGTGCCCCAACCACCACAGTGGCACCCTGAAATCGACACCGGGGTTCATGTGCTGATGGCGCTCACCGTGGCCAGCCGCTTGTCGCCCGAACCACGCGTGCGCTTTGCGGCCCTCATGCACGACTTAGGCAAAGGACTCACCCCACCCGCGCAGTGGCCCAAACACATCGGCCACGAAGCCAGCGGTGCGCGCTTGGTGCGTGAACTGTGTGACCGATTGCGGATGCCCAACGATTACAAAGATCTCGCGGTAATGGTGACGCAGTGGCACACCTTGTGTCATCAAGCCATGGTGTTAACGCCCGAACGCGTGTTGAAACTGTTTGATGAAGCGGACGCCTATCGCCGCGCCGATCGATTCGAGGAGTTTTTGCTCGCGTGCTGCGCTGACTTTTGGGGTCGACTCAACTTTGAGCAGCGCCCCTATCCCCAAGCCGACGTTTTACGCTCGGCCTTGGTCGCCGCCAAAGCCATCAAAGTCGCCGACTTAGCGCTCGCTCCCGACACGCCCGGTATCCAAATCGCCAAGGCCTTAGCGCGCCTGCGACTGGAACGAGTGTCGGCGTTATTGGCGCAGCGCCCACGGTCCTCACCGTAACCTCGCACACCTCAAAGCACATGCGAGAGGTCGTTGCCAAAACCGCGTAGCGGCAAAGCCCACGCCTTGGATAAGGCCATCACTTTAAATCGCTCCCCCATGTCGTGCGGCAACATCAAGCGCCGCGCCGCCATCGCCCGCGACACCACGTCCTGCGCATTGGGGTGCGTGCTGTCGGCATGGAAGTGTTGTTCAAAATCGGTGTGAATCAAAAACGACGCCTGCGTGGTGAAGCCCGCTAAAGCCGCACCCGCCGCCACACCGGCGTCTTTGAGTACCGTAAAATCCACCCACGCCGTGATGTCACACAGCCCCGCGTAACGCAACACGTCGGCGCTTTGCTGATGCCTAAAAAACGTGCTCAGCGTGCCGTCCGTGCGATCCGCGCTGTACACCTCGTCCGCACCGCCACCGTAATCAATCGCCAACAGAACCCCTTGATTCAAGGTGTTCAACAACGACTGCACCCAGGGGAGCGCGCGGGAGCGACGCTCTCGTCGTTCGCCCGGCGTGGGGTTCAGTACGCGGCTGTGCAAAAAGCGCTGCGCGTCGGCGGTCGCGGGCCGCGTGGCCAACGCCAGTTGCGACGACGTCATCACCACCCCGAGTTCACACCACTCGTTGTGTTGCACTTCGAACCATTCCACGGGCAGCGCGTCCACCACTTCATTGGCGATGATGACGCCATTGAAGGGGTGCGCCGGCAAGGAGTCCAACCAGCGCACTCGATCGCGCAACGCCAGCGGCAAGTGTTGCAGTAGGTCGCGTTGCCGCGCTTTGAGGTCCGGGCTGACCTCGAGGATTCCGTACTCGGTGGGCAAGGCGTTAAGGTCGTGGAGTTTCAACAACAGATCCATCGCCAAGCGACCGGAACCCGCGCCCACTTCCAACACCATGGTCGGCTTGTCCGCTGGCAAGTGCGGCAGGATTTGCGCACACTGCGTTGCCAAACTGAACGCCAACAACGGCGACAGTTCTGGTGCGGTGATGAAATCCCCACCGCGCCCCAACTTATGCGTCCCCACCGCGTAATACCCCAACGCCGGTGCGTACAGGACGAGTTCCATATACGCGTCAAAGGGCAAAAAGCCGTCCGCGTTGCGGATGGCCGCAATCACCGCCTCGCGCACCTTGTCGACGTGCCTTTGCTCATCGACACTGAGTTCGGGTAAATTCATATCCCAAGTCACCTGATTCAGATCTAATCGGGTTATTCTAAAGCCTATGAACGATTCCAACGGCTCAACGCCCAAAACCTTATTGATCACGGGTGCTGCCCGCCGCGTGGGCGCGGCCGTTGCGCGCCATTGCCACCAACACGGCATGAACGTCGCGATTCACGCCCATCACAGCGTGGAGGGATTACACACGCTCGTGGCCGAACTCAACGCCCAACGACCTCACTCTGCGGTGGCGCTGGTGGGGGATTTGAATCATCCCGAGACGCCAACGCGTCTGATTGCGGAGTCGCTCGCGACCTTCGGTCGCTTGGATGCCCTCGTCAACAACGCCTCCACGTTTTACCCGACGCCAATGGGCACCATTCAATGGGACCAGTTTGATGATCTGATCGGCAGCAACTTGCGCGCACCCTTGTTTATGGCGCAAGCGGCGCAGGCGGCGTTAACCGACCGCCAAGGATCGATTCTCAACATCATCGACATCCATGGGCAAAAGCCCCTCAAAAATCATCCGGTGTACTCCGCCGCCAAAGCGGGACTGTGGATGCTCACCCTCTCGTTGGCGCGCGAACTCGGTCCCCACATTCGGGTCAATGGCATCGCCCCGGGACCGGTGTTGTGGCCAGACCAAGCCCTGGACGAGCAGCGCCGGCAAGACATCATCAACCGCACCGCGCTCAAGCGCCCAGGCACCCCTCTCGACATCGCCAAAACCGCATTGTTTTTATTGCAAGACGCGCCGTACATCACGGGTCAAATCATCGCTGTGGACGGTGGCCGCAGCGCGGCGGGCTATTGAGCAGCGCGACCGCAAGGTCGCCGCTCAATCCGAACGGGGCTCAGATGTCGGGATCGACGTTAAAATCGCAGGGTCGTTGCCGTCATGGGGTGTTGCGCCTTCATCGCTTCCCATAACTGCCGATAGGGCCGCTGACTGATGGGATCCACCGCCGCCTCGGCGAGTTCCACGAACGGACCCAGCATGTAGGCTTTGCGCGTTAGATCCGGTCGCGGCAAGGTCAACCCTGGCCACTCGCCTCGCCACTCGCCAATGACCAACACATCCAAATCCATGCGCCGCGGGGCCCATTTGGGATCGTCGCGTCGCCGCCCACACTGCGCTTCAATTTCATGCAACGTGGCAAGCAACTGCGCCACGTCGACGTCGGTCGTAAACTCGACGACGGCGTTTAAAAAATCATCGCCTTCAAACCCCACCGCCTCATTGCGATACACCGTGCTGACGCGCACGTTTGCGAAGCGCTGGCGCAAGGCCGCGATGGCCGTTGCGAAATTTTCTTCCGGCTCCACATTCGAGCCAATCGCCACGAAGACGCGTTCGAGACTCACGACAGTTGATAGTCCGCTCGCGTGCGCTCAATGGTCAAGCCCACCGTCTTGCTGTGACGCACCGCACCGGGCTTCGACAAGCTTATTTTTACCCACGCGATATCAAACTCACGCAAAATCAATTCGGCAACGCGTTCACTCAACGTCTCAATGAGCCCAAACTCCGTGCCTTCCACATAAGCGATCACGCGCTTCGCGACTTTTTTATAATCGAGCGTATCGTTAATGGAGTCGGTTTTTGACGCCTTGCGCGCATCCGCCGGAAACTCAAAGTCAAAACAGACTTTTTGTTTGGTGGTCCGTTCCCACTCAAAAATACCAATGATGGTTTCGATGGTGAGTTCTGATAAAAAAATTCGATCGCTCATGGTGCTCTTAATTAATCCTTAAAGAAAACGCGCCCTGTCGGGTCGAGAGGATACTGGAAGCAAAGCCATTTAGGGTGGTTTTAATGCCGAAAGCGGCCAACGGGCTACCGCTAATGGACCGGTCTCTGCCGCTTCTGGGATAGCCTGGCCTAGCCGCAGGCGTTCGTGTCCTGCATACGCAATCATCGCCGCGTTGTCAGTACAGTACTCCGCGCGGGGGTACGCCACTCGAACCCCGAGGCGCGTCATCGCCTCGGCCAACGTTTGGCGCAACCGCTGATTGGCGCCAACGCCACCCGCGACCACCATACAGGTTCGACCCGTTTGTTCAATGGCCGCAACGCAGTGGTGAACCAAGGCATCAACCATCGTCAACTCAAACGCCAACGCCAAATCCGCTTTGGCTTGTTCAGACTGATCACTTTGATTAAAGGCTTGCCAAGCCGCGGTCTTCAACCCACTGAAACTGAATTCCAAGTCCGTCCGACCCCTCAAGGGGCGCGTGAATTTAAACTGGCCCGGTCGACCGCGTAAGGCCAATTGAGCAAGCTTGGCGCCACCGGGATAATCCAATCCTAATATTTTGGCGGTTTTATCAAACGCTTCGCCCGCAGCGTCATCCATCGATTCGCCCAAAATGACGTAATCGCCAAGACCCCGTACATCGACAATTTGCGTATGCCCGCCAGACACCAGCAGGGCCAAATAGGGAAACGCCGGTGGATCGGCTTCCAATTGCGCCGCCAACAAGTGGCCTTCCAGATGGTGAATGCCCACGCAGGGGATTCCAAGCGCAAAGCTCAAATGTTTGGCAAAGACCGCGCCCACCAATAGCGGACCAATCAATCCGGGCCCTCGGGTATAGGCCATCGCATCGACCGCCGACAAAGCCAAGTGGTGCGTTTTTAAAAACGAGTTGACGAGCGGCGCCAGCATCCGCGCGTGATCGCGGGAGGCCAATTCCGGCACCACCCCACCCCAAACCGCGTGCAAATCCACCTGAGAGTAAACGGCGTGGGCAACCAAGCCCTCTTGGGAGCCGTACAGCGCCACGGCCGTCTCATCGCAGCTGGTTTCGATCCCAAGCACCCGCATTTGACAATTTTTCCTTAAAAATCAAATACTAATAATGAAAATGACGCCACTCGCGAGCCAGTTTACCTGTCTTTTTATTAAAAAGACCATTCCAAAGCGACTTTTTGTTTTGAATTTAGCGCTCATTCACGGTATCATTTCGGGCTTGCTGCCGGCTTCGTGCCGGCGTTTTTCTCTACAAAGGGTTGATTCCATGCCGAGTGTCCGCATCCGCGAGAACGAATATTTTGACGCAGCCTTGCGTCGCTTCAAGCGTGCTTGTGAAAAAGCAGGCGTTTTGACCGAACTGCGTCGTCGTGAGTTTTACGAAAAACCCACTCAAGAACGCAAGCGCAAAAAAGCGGCGGCGGTCAAACGCCACATGAAGCGCAGCACCCACAGCAGCAGCCCGCGAGTCGCGCGCTAAGTGCTTGGACGAGCGCTGTGAGTTTGCGCGAACGAATCACTGAAGACATGAAAACCGCCATGAAAGGCGGTGATAAGGCCGGTCTTGCGATCATTCGATTGCTGCAAGCGGCCATCAAGCAACGCGAAGTGGATGAACGCATCGTTTTAGACGATGCGGAAATCACCAAAGTGCTTGAAAAGATGATCAAGCAACGTCGCGAATCGATCACCCATTTCGAAGCGGGTGGTCGCGCGGATTTGGTGGACCAAGAACAAGCCGAAATCAATCAACTGGAGCAGTATTTACCGCCCAAACTCAGTGATTCCGAGTTGGATGCTCTGATTCAAAAGGCCGTGAGCGACAGCGGCGCTCAATCCGTCAAAGACATGGGCAAGGTCATGCAGATCGTGAAAGCCCAGGCGGCAGGTCGAGCCGACATGGCCGTTGTCGGCGCGCGCATCAAAACGCAGCTCGGCGGCTAAGAGCGTTGGCCTCATGGCCGGGCGCATTCCCAAAAGTTTTATTGATGATCTGCTGGCGCGGACCGATATTGTTGAAATCATTGGATCGCGCATTGCGCTAAAGCGCGCGGGCCGCGAATGGAAGGCCAATTGCCCCTTCCACGGCGAAAAAACACCCAGCTTTACCGTCAGCAGTCAAAAGCAATTTTTTCATTGCTTCGGTTGCGGCCAACACGGCACCGCGCTCAGTTTTTTAATGGAGCACGACCGACTCAGTTTTCAAGACGCCGTCGAAGAGCTCGCCAACCGCTTGGGCTTAGACGTGCCCACGGAGGGCGGCGCCAACCTGCCCAAGGATCGCACCTTAGACGACCTCATCGCCCTCATGGCGCGCGTGGATCAGTTTTTTAGAGATCAGCTCAAACAGTCCGAGCGCGCCGCGCACTACTTGAGCAGCCGCGGACTAACCGGCGAAACCGCGTTGCGTTTTCACTTAGGCTACGCCCCCGATTCGTGGGACGCGCTGTTGAAAACCTTTGGCACCACCCCCGCTGGGCGCGAACAATTATCCCAGGCGGGACTGATCATTGAGCGCAATCAGGAACGAAACCAAGACCACAAAGGCGGGCATTACGATCGCTTTCGCGATCGAGTCATGTTCCCCATCCGCGACGGTCGCGGACGCGTCTTAGGCTTTGGTGGACGCATCCTCGACAAAGGAGAACCGAAATACCTCAACTCACCGGAAACCCCGCTGTTTCACAAAGGTCGTGAGTTGTACGGGTTATATGAAGCGCGGCAAGAGTTGCGCCAAATCGAACGACTGCTCGTCGTCGAGGGCTACATGGACGTCATTCAATTGGCGCATCATGGCATTCATTACGCGGTGGCGACTTTGGGCACGGCAACTACCCCCGACCACCTCGACCGCATGATGCGCATCACCTCGGAAGTGGTGTTTTGCTTCGATGGCGACCGCGCCGGACGACAAGCCGCCCAGCGTGCCCTAGAAACCAGCTTACCCTTTCAACGCGATGGTCGACAGTTTCGATTTTTATTTTTACCCGACGGCCATGACCCGGACTCCTTTGTTAAATCCGCGGGAAAAGAAGCCTTTGAGCGCCACGTGAGCCAAGCGGAACCGTTGTCCGACGTGCTGTTAAAATTGTTGGCGGGCGAAGACCCCGAGTCGGCGTCGGTCGATGCCAGAGCGCGCATCGCCGAACAAGCACGCCCCTTCCTGAGCAAACTCCCAGAGGGCGTGTTCCGCGAGTTGTTCATCGAACGATTGGCGCGCACCGTCGGTTTGCCGTTAGCGCGATTTAGCCAATTGATGCCGAAAAGCAGCAGTGAACCCACCGTCACGCAACGACCGCGACGATCCACGCCCACCACGGGCCGAGGCAAACTGATCAGCCAAACCATCGCGCGTGTGCTGAAAAATCCACCCTCGGCGTTGGCGATCAACAACGCCGAAGAGTTGCGCATGATGGATGATCTTGGCTTTCAACGCCTAGCCGATCTAATCGATCAGGTGCACGAGCAACCCGACATTTCCACGGGCCGACTCTTGGAATTTTTCCGCGATGACCCCTCGTACACGCGATTGGCGGAGCTCGCCATGTGGCCACTGCCGGAGTTATCGGACGAACAAATGCACCAAGAAGTGGTGGATGGCGTCGACAAACTGCTGCGTCAGGGACTCGAACAACGCTGGAACGAACTCATGGCCAAATCCGCGCAAGGACCACTCACGGCCGAGGAGCGCGAGGAAATTCGCACCCTACCCTTAAGGCTGCGCAAACCTTAAGATCGCCTTATTAACTAAGGCATTGAATTAATTAATTTTTATAGAAAAGACGCGCCTCTTCAAAGCTCTGGGCAAACCCGCATTTCCGCGGCCATTTCGGTCCATGGCGCGGCACTTTAACTGCAAAAATAATGGGAATTCGCTATAATTGCCGACCCCCGAGACCCCTCGTCATCACGTAGAGTGTCAGTTTTGAGCGACAAAAAATCCAGCGCTTTGGCGATTGTGCCGGATGAGCGCCAAACCCAATTAAAGTTACTGGTGGCGAAAGGCAAGGAGCAAGGCTTCTTGACGTACGGCGAGGTCAACGACCATTTGCCGAGCGAAATCGTCGACCCCGAGCAGATCGAAGAAATCGTTGGCATCATCAACGAGATGGGCATTCCGGTTTACGAAAAAGCACCGGACGCCGAATCCCTAATGCTCGCCGATGGCCCCGTGGCCACCGACGACGAAGCGGTTGAAGAAGCGGCGGCGGCATTGGCCACCGTTGACGCTGAGTTTGGTCGAACCACCGATCCCGTGCGCATGTACATGCGCGAAATGGGCACCGTGGAACTGCTCACGCGTGAAGGTGAGATTCGAATTGCCAAGCGCATTGAGGAAGGCCTGGAAGCCGTCAAGACGGCGCTGGGCAGTTTCCCCGCCACGTACGACGCGCTCTTAGGCGCTTACGAACCCGTTAAAGCGGGCGAAGGCCGCCTTGCGGACATCGTCGTAGGCTTTGTAGACCCGAACGCCGCCGATGAAATTGCGCAGCCGCAAAACCCACGACTGATGGCGTTGGAAAAAGTTAAAGAATCCGAAGACGAAGCGGGAGAAGATGAGGAAGGGTTAGAAACCGGCCCAGATCCTGTCGAAACCGCTAAGCGCTTCACCGCCATCGCGAAGCTGCACAGCCAAATTTCCAAAGCGTTGGCCGCTGGCAACGGCAAAGACCCCAAAGTGGTCAAACTGCGCAAGAAGCTGTTAGAGCAGTTTTTAGAGTTAAAACTGGCCTCACGCATGTTCGAGCTGTTGATCGAAAACCTGCGCGAGAAAGTCTCCACCATTCGCAGCTTTGAAAAAGAAATCATGGCCCTCGCGGTCAAACACGCGGGCATGCCGCGCAAAGACTTCATTGCCATTTTCCCGAAGAACGAAACCAACCCCGCGTGGGTGGATAAGCAAATTCGGTTAAAGCGCAAACATTCGTCGCAACTCAGCAAAGTCAAACCACAAATTGTGGAGTGCATGAATGCCATCGAGGAAGTCGAAAAATCCTTAGGCATGAGCGTGGCGGAAGTCAAAGAAATCAATCGCGAAGTGGCGGTTGGGGAAGCCCAAGCGCGGCGCGCCAAAAAAGAAATGGTCGAAGCGAACTTACGCCTCGTGATTTCAATTGCCAAGAAATACACCAACCGTGGTTTGCAGTTTCTGGATTTAATTCAAGAAGGCAACATCGGCCTCATGAAGGCGGTCGATAAATTCGAATACCGTCGTGGTTATAAGTTCTCAACCTATGCCACCTGGTGGATTCGGCAAGCCATCACCCGTTCCATCGCCGATCAAGCGCGCACCATTCGCATTCCGGTGCACATGATCGAAACCATCAACAAATTAAATCGAATCAGCCGTCAAATGCTCCAAGAGATGGGTCGAGAGGCCACTCCGGAAGAGTTGGCGGTGCGCATGGAAATGCCGGAAGACAAGGTTCGTAAGGTCCTAAAAATCGCCAAAGAACCCATCTCCATGGAAACGCCCATTGGGGACGATGAAGACTCGCATTTGGGCGACTTCATTGAGGACACCGCGGTGCTGTCGCCGGTCGATTCGGCCACGATGGAAAGCTTGCGCGAAACCACCCATTCGGTGCTGGCGCAACTCACGCCACGCGAAGCCAAAGTCTTGCGCATGCGCTTTGGCATTGATCTGAACACCGACCATACCCTTGAGGAAGTTGGCAAACAATTTGATGTGACGCGCGAGCGCATTCGTCAGATTGAAGCGAAGGCCTTGCGCAAATTACGCCACCCAAGCCGTTCCGAGCAATTGCGCAGCTTCTTGCTCGAAGACTAAGTGCGCAGACGCCCCGATAGGGCTGTTAAAACACCAACCGGCACGCGGTGTACATGAGTACACCGCTGAACAAGGCCAACACCATATTTTTTCGCCACGCCATCGTCACCGCGGTGACCAAAGCCGCCCATAAAACGGGGTTGTGCTCCACACGCCATTGCCCCTGTTGCAACAACACCGCCGGTGCGGTGATGGCCGCTAAGGCCGCCGCGGGCGCAAACCGCAGACCCCGTTCGACGCGCGCCGGCAGCCGGATCGATTCCGGCAACACCAATAAACTGATCCGAGTCAGAATGCCGGTCAACGACACCGCCACGATGGACAACCAAATATTAAGGTGATGGTTCATCGCGCTTTATCCCGTCCACGACTAAGGCAACCGTAATTCCAGCGACAATGGCTACGAGCGTTGCGGTGTTGAGCGGCAGTTGATGACACACCAACGCGGTGGCCGCAGAAACCAGAGCCGCGGCGCACTCCGGAATCGAGCGAATCACTGGAACCAGCAGCGCCACCAACACCAACGTGCCGCCCACGTTGATTCCCCACGACGGCGGAATCAAACTGGCCGCCACAATGCCCAGCAGCGACGAGACGTTCCAGACCAGATAAATGGCAACACCCAACCATAAAAAGTATTGATCCCGTTCGGGATGCGCCAGCCAATGCTCCTCGCGGCGCATGTAAAAACCAAATCCCATATCCGACACCATCACCGCCAAACGGATTCGCCGGAACAAGCTCAGGTGTCGGAACGATGGCCTCAACGCGGCGCTGTAAATAATAAACCTAAGGTTAACCATCAGCGCACTCACAAACGACACCAGGAAGGGGGCGCCCGCAACCATGAGCGGCAACGCCGCCAACTGCGCGGTTCCCGCATACGAAATCACGGAAAAGCCGATGGCCTCACTGGGCAACAGCCCCGATTGCGCCATCGCCATACCGGTCACCCACGCCCACGAGCCCACTGCTGGGGCCGCGATGAGGGCGTCTTTGATCGCCTCACGGCGCACAGAGGGAGGTGCAGTCATGCGCTTATTTTAACTGATAAACAATTACCGAGCGCCGGGAATGGGCGGCCCGTCACTTTGCCCCAACGCGTCGTTCGCCGTGGCTTTGCGGTATTTAAACTGCACCTTGATGGATTTGATGCCGCGCGCTTGAAATTTGATCGATTCGATCAAAAATTCCTGATTGCGCTCAAACCGCTCTTCGACCGAGAACCGTTGACCATCTTGCGAACGCACTATCATGGTTTGGCCGCTGTAGCCGGCAGTTACGGTGCGGCTGCCGTAGCGATCACTCACCGAATACGGCTGGTCGTCCCCGGGCAAGAACGATCGCTCGCGCGAATCGTTTTTAATCCAAATTTGATCGGCTGAGGTTTTGATCTCAAGTCGCGTTGCTGGCCAGACAAACGCCTTCACAAAATCAACTGGTTTTAATTTGCCGTAGGCCGGAGGCAGTGGTTCGTAAGCCGTTGGGCTCGAGCCGCCCGCCGAATCGTTGTTCCCGCGACCGCCGCGGCCACCACCGCGGCCATTGCGATTGGTCTGGGTCGGTGAATCTGAGCCCCAGCCATCGCTGTTATTGGGGTTATCGAATTGTTTTTTAGGTACCGGGATCGCGTCTTTGATGGTTTTTAAAACGTCGTCACTTTGACCGGCATCCAGCGTCCATTCTCCCGACAGCATCAGCGTGGCGGTGGGCGCACGGGCGAGTTGTCCGTCCGTGCACGCACTCAAACCCAACAGAGCAACGGCGTATGCCCAACGACGCGGTGACGCCCTCACTGAACGCTGTATCCCCGACCATCCAAACAAGCGGACATCGCGCGCCGATAGTCGATCGTATGCGCCGCAATTTCCGCTGGAGCTTGGTTCGCAGGGGCCGCGACGGTGGGATCAAATCCCGATTGCTTGGCCGCCCACTGATGACATTCAAATTTATCCTTAGCCTGCTGATCGTCGCTCTGGCCATTGCGCGGATACATGAACAAGTCCGCCGAGGGCGCACTGTCGACTGGAGGCGCAGGAGGCACCATGGCCACATAGCGATGGGTTTTGGGATCCCACTGATAAGCCACCCCCGGTTGACCACTGGGTTGAACGTCGGGCCAATATGGATCCCAACCACACAAGCCATACGGGCCCACGTAGAACGGATCGCGCCACCAAGGACCGTAGCCACAAGCGCCCCAACCCCACCAGCCGGCCACAACGACGGGTCGGCGGCCCCAGCCACCACCCCAACCATGACCCGCGTAATGACCCGAGTAATGACCCACGGAAGCGACGTGAGCATGAGTCGCCATGTGCGTCGACTCCGCCTGCACAAAGCCAGAGACGCCAGCGATCAACGCCAGACCGAGAACCAATCGCAACACCCACTTTGAGCGAACCATACCGCTACCCTCGTTTATCTGACCGCTTACTGAACCGTGTACCCACGTCCTTCTAAGCAGGCCGTTATGGCGCGTCGGTACCCTTGGGCTTGCGCTTCAATCGCTTGATTTTGACTGGTCACGGCCGCGTCCACTCGAGCCTGTTGTCGATCGGCTTGCTCGTTACGCGACTGATCCGACGCTGCCCCAATCGCCGCACCAGTCACCGCCCCCACCAAGGCCCCTACGCCCGCATCGCGCGGTCGGGTCACCGAGGCGCCAATCAACGCACCAACTAATCCGCCGGCCGCCACGTCGGACCCTTGAGGCCGCATGACCTGTACGCGGTACGCCGGGGGCACAGAAGGCTGGGAGGGATCAAAATGACTTTGTTTCACGGCCCAATTGTGACATTCGTAGCGATCGCGATCGGCCTGCTCAGCCGACTGACCTTTGGCGGGATAGGCCGCGACCATCGTGATTTGCGACACATTCGCCGGTCGCGGCGGCGGAACCACTGCCCGTGGCGGCGGAGGCGTCTGACAGGCGCTCAAAACCACCATAGCGGGAACTGCCCATTTAAACCATGTCGTGCTCATCGTCGTCTCCACAAAAATATTCAACCCACTTACTTAACGCACGTCGCCGACTTCGGCTGACGGGATCTTTAAGATTGCCCGATGCGGGCTAAAGTTCCAATAGACTATCAGAAAATCTTTTTTTAAAGGCAATAGCGTAGACTTGAGCGCGTCGACTTCGGATTAAATTACAAATTGTTAAGGATTGAAATGTCCACTCAACCCGCCCCCGCAAAAGGCCTTGCTCCGCTCAAGTTGCTGTTGCCGTTTTTAAAACCTTACCGCGTCCGGATCACCATCGCCGGCATCGCCATGGTCTTGGCCTCCGCCGCCATGCTCATTTTGCCGATCACTTTTCGGCAAGTACTGGACTTTGGCTTGGCCGCCAATCAGGCGTCTACCATCAATCAATATTTTGCAGGATTTCTGGCCGCGGCCGTGGCCATGGGTGGCTTTGCCGCCTTGCGGTTTTACCAAGTAACCTGGATTGGCGAACGCGTGGTCGCCGACATTCGATCAGCGGTTTTCAAACGCATCATTCACATGGATCCGGTGTTTTTCGAAGTCACGCGAACGGGTGAAGTGTTGTCGCGACTGACCACCGACACGACGTTGGTGCAATCCATCACCGGCTCCAGTTTAAGCGTCGCCCTACGCTCCACCATTGGCCTCATTGGCGCACTCATCATGCTGACCCTCACGAGCCCTAAGTTAACCGGCGTCCTAGCCGCCGCCTTGCCCTTTGTGGTGTTGCCGCTGATTTGGTCCGGCCGCCGCGTGCGCGGTTTATCCAAAACCGCACAGGACAAAATTGCAGACTCGAGCGCTCAAGCACAAGAAACCCTCAACGCCATTCAAACGGTTCAAGCCTATCGCTTGGAACCCGAGCAAATCGCCCGCTTCGACCAAAGCGTTGAGCACAGCTTTAATGCGGGCTTGCACCGCACCTCCGCCCGTGCGCGCTTGACCGCCCTCGGCACCACACTCGTCTTTGGCGCGCTGACGATGGTGTTGTGGTTAGGGGCCCACGAGGTCCTCGCGGGACACATGAGCGGGGGAGCCTTAGGTCAATTTGTGCTGTATGCCGTTTACGTCGGCAGTTCCTCCGCCATGCTGACCGAAACCTTCGGTGAACTGCAACGCGGCGCCGGTGCGTTGATTCGCCTGAGCGAGTTGCTGGTCGCTTCTCCGACCATCGCAGCGCCGGCCAACCCGACGCCACTGTCCAACCGCCTGCAGGGCCACATCACGCTTAAAAACGTGACTTTCCATTACCCTTCTCGCCCCCAACAAGCGGCCTTAAATCACATTGATCTGCACATCCGCGCGGGCGAGACGATTGCCTTGGTTGGTCCTTCGGGCGCCGGCAAGAGCACCCTCTTTCAACTCCTGCTGCGCTTTTACGACCCACAAAGCGGCGATCTTTTCGTCGACGACATCAACCTCAAAGACGTGGATCCCAAAGCCCTACGCGACCACATAGGACTCGTGCCGCAAGACACGGTGCTGTTCGGTGCGAGCGCCTATGAAAACATTCGCTTCGGACGATTAGACGCCTCGAAGGCGGAAATCGAGGCAGCGGCGCGCAGCGCGGCGGCGCTCGAGTTTATTGAACGCTTGCCGCAAGGCTTTGACACCTATTTAGGAGAACGCGGCATGCGCCTGTCGGGTGGGCAACGACAACGCATCGCCATCGCACGAGCGATCTTAAAAAACCCACCGATTTTATTATTGGACGAAGCCACCAGTGCATTGGACGCGGAGAGCGAACGACTCATTCAAAACGCCATTGATGGCTTACTGCACGAACGCACCACCATCATCATTGCCCACCGATTGTCGACGGTGCTCAAGGCCGATCGCATCTTGGTCATCGACGGCGGACGGATTGTGGGCGAGGGCACCCACACGGAGTTATTGGGCACAAACCCCCTTTACGCCAAATTGGCTTCGATACAATTTGCGGCCGCCGCTGAGCACGCCGACTAGTCCACGCACAGCGCCTTGGTCCGCGCCGCCGCTGCCGACCGCGCGCTCGGCAGCGGCGACCGACGATTAGGGCACACTCGCCCCTCACTCGCTCATCCCAAAAAACAGCCATAAGTGGGTACACTAGCAGACACTCCGTAATGGACCCTTTCGATCTAAAAGCCATTGAGATTCCTATGACGTCGCTCAGCCAGTTACAACGCGAACTTCAAACCGCGGCCCAACACAAAGACTGGGCAGCCGCCCAAGCCATTGCCCAACGTGCACGGGAACAATTCCCAGACGAATCCATGGGTTATTTAAGCGGCAGCTTCATCGCGCTCATGAACGACCACAAAACGGACGCACTCGACTTGGTGGATCAATGGCTGGCCGGCCACCCTGAGGATGTGGCCTGTCGCATTCAGCGTTGCGAATGCTTGTGGGGACTGAATTTTACCGAACAAGCCATCCGCGAATGCCTCGCGCTCGCCAGCGACGCCCAGGAGGATCCTGCGGCATTGGCGGCGTGTGCCGATTTCCTCACCTTTGCCCGCGAGTCGCAGCAAGCGCTGTCGTTATACGACCAGGTCCTAGCCAAAGCCCCTCAGATGGCGCTGCATTGGACCAAACGCGGATTATTGCATCGGGAGTTGGGTCAGTTTGAGCAAGCGCTCCACGACTTTAACGAAGCGATACGGCTGGATCCGAACGATGGGGAGGCCATTCGGTTCCGCGCCGAACTCAAGGTCGCCACCACCGACAACTTATCAATTCAGGAAATTGAGGCGGCTTTGGCCGCCAACGCCAACAATATCGAACATTCCGTGTCACTGCGATTTGCCCTGGCGGAGTCTTATTTAAAACTCAAGGATTACCCCACGGCCTGGCGCCACTACGCCTTAGCGAATCGCACCGAACGTTCTCGGTTGCAGTACCAACCAGCCTTGGACCGAAAAATCATCGACATCTTGATGGCCGAATTCACATCACCGTCGGCAGCCGACAATCACGCAACGGATTTGCAACCCATTTTCATTGTGGGCTTGCCCCGAACCGGCACCACACTCGTTGAGCGCATCATCGGGTCGCATTCTGCCGTGCGAATGACCGGCGAAATCCCCTCGTTTCAGGACGGCATTGGGGCCTTGATTCAGCGCCGCGACGCCTCGCCCGTAACGCTTGAACGGTATTTTTCCGACTTGCCGCGCTTGACCGGAGCCGACTTGTGTCGCGAATACACCGAGCGATCCAAACCCTGGCGACACGACGCGACGATCTTTACCGACAAGTCGCTGCTCAATTTTATGTTTGTGCCCTTGTTATGGAGGGCGTTTCCGAACGCCAAGATTATTCACGTGCGCCGCCACCCACTGGCCGCCACCTTTGCGATTTTCAAAACTTGGTTCCGAGGGAATTTTCCGTTTTCCTATGACCTAATGGAAATCGCCGAATACACAATTGGCTATCGACGACTGATGGCGCACTGGAAAGCGATTTTCGGGGAACGTCTATTGGAGGTCGATTACGAATCGGTGGTCACCCAACAAGAACCCACCACGCGCGCGTTGTTGAATTATTGTGGCCTGCCGTTTGAGGAGCAATGCCTGCATTTTGAGGACAACCGCGATTTGGTGCGCACCGCCAGCTATCAGCAAGTGCGGGAACCCGTTTACGATCACTCGTTGAACGCGTGGCGGGCATTTGAAGCCGAATTAAAGCCTGTGAAAGATCGTCTGATCAGCGCCGGGATTGACGTCGCCGATTAACTTTCGCTCCGGCACCACGCAACAAGCCGAAGCGCTGCGGCAAACCAGACGCTCGCCCACCCTCGTGGGCGGCCTCGTTCTCACCCCACATTCCCCAAGCTTTACATCCGGCAGCGCGCGCCATCGACGATCGGACGCGTCCACGCGTTAATCGGACCCAATCGACACTCGGTAAACACAGACGGATCGATCCATTGGAGTGGGCGATGACGCAAAAAAAAGGCAGCTCAGAGAGCTGCCTTTTAAAAAGCACCCAACGTGAGTCAGGCGCGATTTCTCAGATTACTTAGAACTGAGCAGTCAACTTAACGAACACGTAACGACCCAGGGCGTCGTACACTTGTGGGAACGTGTTACCGTTACATTGGCCAACCGAGCAGGTGCTCGAACCAAAGATCGGTGGATCCTTATCCAACAAGTTGTTGATACCCATTCGCAACGTCACAGCATCGTTCAATTTGACCGAACCGGTCAGATCGATGTAGCTACGTGAGCTCAAGTAGGCATCGGTGTTCGGCACATAGCCTTGAGCAATCAACTGATCATTGCTCAAGCCAGTCGCCGCGCGCAGCGCAGGATCTGAGCTCAAGTAATCATCCTTGACTGACCCGATGTAACGCCAAGCCAACGACACGTCCGCGCCGTTCCATGGGGTTTGCCAGGTGGTGCGCAAGGTGTGACGCCAGGTCGGGGTGGGGATACCGCAACGTACGCCGTACAAGCCGACGCAGTTTGAGCCCGAGCTGCCGTACTCGCTGAGCAAGTAGGTGCCGATCAAGCTCATGCGGATCTTACCGTAAGCACCGACGTTGAAGGCGTATGACGTATCCAAGTCAATGCCCTTCTGACCGAAGCTGTTTTGGCTGTTTTGGAGGTTATCCACAACGTAACCACTGTTCGACGCCCAGAGGGTGCCGTTGATGTCACGATGGATGTCCGAGCAATACAGACCTTGGGTAGCACACAAGTCCAGAATGGTGTCGGCACCGATCGTCGAAATAATGTTCGAGATGCGGATGTCGTACCAGTCGGCTTGAACGCGCAGGCCATTGATGTACGCCGGTGTCCAGCCCAAGCCGAACGACTTGGTGATCGCCGTTTCCGGAGTCAGGTTCTGGTTACCACCAACCAATCCGTTGTACTGCGACGCTGGGTTGCTGTCGATGTGTCCGTATTGAGCGGATGTCACACCCGTCAAGGCGCACTGAGCAGCGGTGTAGATGGGGTGGGTGCCCGAGCAAGGATCGGTCGCGCCGTCCAAGCCCACGACTTGCGCGGCAAACAACTCGCCCACGTTCGGTGCACGCACCGCACGGGCCCAGCTGCCACGAACACGCAGTTCGTCAATCGGGGTCCACTCTAAACCGTACTTGTAAGTGTTGGTGTTAAAGCCCAGGCTGTAATCCGAATAACGGTAGCCGGTGTTCAACAACAACGTCTTCGCGAACTGATGATCGTCCATCAACGGGATGTTGGCTTCGATGAAGCCTTCCGTCGAACGAATTTCACCGCCCAACGCCTTGGTGGCACTGCCTGAACCCGCGATGTCGCCGGTGGTCAGTTCAATGTCTGGATTGGTCTGGCTGACGACTTCACGCCATTCCGCACCCACGTTCACTTTGACGCCCGAAGCAGCGGTCGGCACTTTCACGCCGTACTTGCCCAAGTCGCCTGTGAAGTTGGCGTTCGCAACGTATTGTTTCACTTCACCCGTTTCGATCGCTGGCACTTGCATGTATTTCAAGGCCGCTTGAGTCACACCGCCCGATTGGAAAATGTTCCAAGGCGAGCAGCCTTGAGCCACCGCGCTTGCGTTGGCGCACACGGCCGTGCCGTTCGGGCCCGAAATGGCGTCTAACGCGTAGTCGATACGAGTCAAGGAAAGGTCATTGCCTTCCATCGAGGTCAAATCCACGTAGCCGAATTGGGCATAGGCATCGTACGACCAAGCGTCGTCGATCTTGCCTTTCGAGCCGATAACCAGACGGGTTGATTGGTGATCCAACTCGTACTGACGGCCACCGCCTTCAACGTTACGACGACCCACGTTCAAGTAGAACGTGCCGGCCGTTGAACCGCCGCAGAATGTGCTCAGCATGGCTGAGGACAAGTACGGGTTCGAGCAATGCAAGGAGGCGACGTTACCGTAGAACGAACCCGACGGCGCAATTTGCGCTAACGAGTTGTCTTTCATGAACATGATTTCAGAGTACACGTCAGCGTGTTCGTTGAACTCATAGTGAGCAAACGAACCCGCGGTCCAGCGCACGTCCGGACGTTGGAAGTAGTTCAACGGACCGTAGTTGTACGCGTTCGCCGAGGTGTAAGGCACCAACGTTCCGTTGGGTCCCAAGGTCAAGCTTCCCGACAAGTTGGCGCCGGTGGAGCTCACCAGACGGAAACGGCCAGGATAGGAAGTGGACGAACCACCGCAAGCAAACTTGCCAGAGCCGGTTGCGTAACCCGAAGCCACGGTACAGGCGGAGTAATCATACGACGCTTGCAACACGGGGGCGACGTTACGGTAGGTGGCGTACGCCGTCACGTTACCTTTGCCATCACCGGTGTTCATGCCCATGATGAACGCCAAGTCCTTGGTGTCGCCAGTGTTGACGGTACCGTCAGGCAGCGCGTATTGGTGCGCCGTAACGGCGTCAGCAACACCGCTGGTGTCGTGATTTTGATGATTGTAGAAGCTGTAGTTCGAAACCAGCTTGACGCCTTCGAAATGATTGTTCATTTGGAAGTTGACCACACCGGCCACCGCGTCCGCACCGTAAACCGATGAGGCGCCGCCGGTCAGCACGTCAACGCGCTCAACCAACTCGGCTGGGATTTGGTTCAAGTCGCCGGCGCTGCCGCCGCCCGGGTCACCAGGACCTAAACGACGACCGTTGACGAGCACCAAGTTACGGTTCGCGCCCAAGTTGCGCAAGTTGACCGTGGCGGTACCGTCTGAGCCGTTCGAAATGTTTGAACCTTGCGAGGCAAACACTTGAGGCAGTGAATTCAACAAATCTTCGACGCGAGTCACGCCGGTTTGTTGAATGTCCGCATCGCTTACACCGATGACGGGACTAATCGATACTTCGTTGGGAACCGCAATGCGGGAACCCGTAACAACGACATCACCTAAACCCGCGTCAGCAGGCTTGGCGGATGGCGCCGTTTGTGCGTGAGCGACGAACGATGACAGAACGCTTCCTGCCAACGTGATTTTGATCGCCGCAGACAAAGCAGTCGAACGCTTTGTGGACATCTTTTTACACTCCCTGTAAATCAAAAAAAAATTGCAGCACCGCTCGCATGGAACGATGGCTACACCCAATGTTACCTAAATGTGAAACAGATTTGGAATAAAAAACACAAAAATAAATTAGTTCATTCTTAAATTTAGTTACAGAACCGAGCCCCAACTCGATTTTGACCAATCGCCTTTAAAATCAATTAGTTATTTCTAATTTGATCACAGAGGCAGTGACGCCAGGGGCTTTTATGTAAGGTTGTGTTACTTATATTCAGCTGATTTTTTTCCCTTGGCCGCTATTTGGTTGGATTTTTACAACAGTTTTCGGCCACCATTAATCTTGCCGATGCACCTTATAGACCAAGCCATGCTCGTTTTTGAGCGTGAAGGACCCTAAGGCACCTGCCTTGATGTGGACGGTTTGACCCACCGCAATCCAGTCGTCGGTCACCGGCATCACTTGAATCCACGCTTGATGATTCGACAGCGTGAAACGCAACCGCCCATTCGGGAGCCGCACCAACTCTTGGATGGTGGCGCTTATTTCTTGTAACGGTGGATTGTTCGAGCCATCACTCGATTGGATTTTATTTTTAACTTCCGTATCCGTTAAGCCGAACTTGTCGGATGGAGATAATTCTTTTATTGGCTGCACCGCGGGTAAAGTCACTGGTTGAGTTTCTGCAAACAGGTTGTCGTAACACTTCAGTCGAGCGCTATCCGACGCCACTTGTGTGCATTGCTTGATTTGAGCACTCCAATCAGCGGCAATCGCATCCACGGACATTGCCGTGATGGTCACTAGGCTTAATGCAATCCACTGAACCCGCTTAGCTATAGCACCCATTGCACTCGCACTCCTTCTAACGATTTAAACGCTACCCCGTTTAAGTTTACCCTGAGCCGGCGCCTGCAAACCAGAGTGGAACCTCCCCATGCTTAAACTCGCCGCAAATTCTCACCAAAGCATCGCCCGCCGCTGCGTGGTCGCGGCTCTACGACGCGCGCCGTTCTACCCCCGATAATCCCCACGTCAACCGCCTGTCGTGTTTTCTCGATCACGGAGGCTAGACGAACGGCTTGTTGATCAGTCATGATCGCAGCATCGGCGATGCCAAGGCGTTAACCGGCGGCTACAATGGCCCTTCAGGAGAGTTCATGTCCACCCCCCCTCAAATCACGCCTCTTTTTGCGGTGCCCGTTGGCCTTGGACGTTATCCCAAACCAGAGGGGCTCAACGCGCGCCTTAAGGCTTACTTATTAGAGGAAGAAAAAAAAGGCCAAGCGGGCGCTAACCCGCGCCCACTCACCGTCCGAAACGCCTCGTTATACGAAAGCCACTTTGACTTATTTCGCAACCCGCAACGCGACATTCAAGAATTGAAGCAATTTTGCTGGGATCAATTATTGGCGGTCATTGGCCAACTCAACAACTACTCGATCGACACCCTACACAAACTTCTGATTTACAACGACTGCTGGTTTCACATCACCCGGCGCGGCGGTTTTTTTGGGTTACACAACCACCCCAATGCGTCGTGGAGCGGCGTGTATTGTGTGGACCCAGGTCAACACGACGCTGGCAAAAAAGACACTGGAAACCTGACCTTTGTGAACCCCATGATTTCGAGCGCCATGTACCTGGATGCGGCGAATGCGAGCATCCCGGCGCCGTATGGCCCGCAATTACGCTCGATGCGCTTGGAAGCCGGCCAATTGGTCATCTTCCCCTCGTATCTCTTACACGATGTGAAGCCATTTGAAGGCGAAGGCACCCGAATCACCATTGCTTTCAACTGTTGGTTTCAACTGCCCCAACCCTAATTCCCCGATTAAACGCACACGGTGGCTTATGAACGATTCTTCCCAAGACACGCCCACCCTTCGCACCCAACGCTCCGCGGCGTGGTTAGGAGGTCTGGGGCTGCTGCCCTTTTTAACGCTCGCGGTCGCAGCCCACCTTGCTGACCCCACAATCACCCACGTCGCCACACGCGCGCTGCTCAGTTACGGCGCGGTCATCGTGTCGTTTTTAGGTGGCATACGCTGGGGGTTTGCCCTGTCTGGTAAAACGCCTCGGGTGACCTGGCGATTGATTCAAAGCGTTACGCCCTCGCTCACCGGCTTTGCAGCGCTGCTGCTTCCAATCCTCTGGTCGTGTGCCGTGTTGATTGTGACCCTTGTGCTTCTGCTGTGGTGGGATCGTCAACTGCAAGCCGAACAGGAAGCGCCAACCTGGTATTTTCGTCTGCGCTGGCCACTCACCATCGGCGCTGGACTGTCCATCCTTTCACTCTTGTTTTAGGATTTCGTCCGCCGACAACGCTCGGAGCAGTACATCACGGCGTCCCACGTCTTGGCCCACGCCTTACGCCAGGTCATCGGCCGCTGACATCGCGCGCACAGCTTCTGCGGCAAGTCGCTCTTTTTGCGGACTATTCCATTCGCGTTCTTAGACGGCATGGTCTCGACTGACGCTCCAGTGGACGGGCATTCCCGGTTTCCATTGACGACCCCGTCCATAGCCCAATTCTATGGGCTTTATAGAAACAGGGTATTGGATTTTCATTTCGGTCTGCCGCATGATATCCCCACGTGAGCTCCGCTTCAAGTTGACTAAAACTGGAGGATTAACATGAAAAAGACTGCTCAACCGGTGATCAACATCGGAATCAAAGAGTCCGACCGCAGTGCCATCGCCCACGGGTTGTCGCTGTTGTTGGCGGACACCTATTCCTTATATCTGAAAACCCACAACTTTCATTGGAACGTGACGGGACCCATGTTCAACACGCTGCACACAATGTTCATGACGCAGTACACGGAATTGTGGAATGCCGTTGATCCCATCGCTGAGCGCATTCGCGCCTTGGGTTATCCCGCACCGGGCAGCTACTCGCAATTCGCAAAGCTGTCGAGCGTCAAAGACGCGCCAAATTCGCCGCCGAAAGCGCTCGATATGGTGGCAGACTTGGTCGACGGCCACGAGATCGTCGCCCGCACCGCGCGCAAGATTTTTAAATTGGCGAACAAGGCCGATGATCAACCCACCGCCGATTTATTAACGCAGCGCTTAGACATTCACGAGAAAACGGCGTGGATGCTCAGAAGCTTGCTGTCAGACGTTGGCCAATAAAACACGGACAGAAAAAAGGGCGTACCGAAGTACGCCCTGGATAACCAAACCGATGAGTTTGGATCGACTCTTTAGAATTGTGCTTCCAACTTAATGAACACATATCGTCCCAACGCGTCATAGACTTGCGGGAAGGTGTTGCCGTTACACTGACCGACTGAGCAGTTCGATGCACCAAAGATCGGTGGGTCTTTGTCCAACACGTTGTTGATGCCACCACGCAATTTCACGACGTCATTGAGTTTGATTGACGCGTTAAGATCGAAGTAGCTTCTAGACGCCAGTCGTTGATCGGTATTCGACACGCTGCCAGCCGCAACCAAGGCCGCGTTCGAGCCCGTTCCAGCACGTAGACTATCGCTTGGATTTAAGCCATCCAGCAAGACCGCGTCCGTAAAGCGCCAGGCCAAGCCGACGTTGAGGTTTTTCCACGGGGTTTGCCAGTCGGTTCTGAACACATGACGCCAGCGAGGCTCAGGGATACCGCACTTTGGACCGTAATACCCCAAGCAACTGCCAGCCGTTCCCGTATCGTTCACAAACATAGTGCCCAACAGATCAAACTTCAATTTACCCCAGTCTTGCATCGGCAAGGCATAGGACGCATCGACGTCAATCGCTCTAATGTCCAATTGGTTTGGGCTGTTTACCAAGTTATCGACAACGAAACCATTGTTCGATTCCCAAATGGATCCATTCACATCGCGGTGAATGTCATTACAGTACTGACCGTTAACCGCACACTGCGCCAGAATATTGTCTGCGCCAATATTGGCAATGATGTTGTTAATGGAAATATCCGAATAATCCACTTGCACGCGCAAACCGTGGACAAATGACGGCTTGTACTCGATGCCTATGGACTTCGTGGTAGCCGTTTCAGGCTTAAGGTTGGGGTTACCACCACTCAGGCCGTTGTATTGTGAAGCGGGGTTGCTGTCCACGTTGCCGTATTGAGCGGCCGACACGCCTTCCAGCGCACATTGAGCCGCCGAATAAATGGGCTTCGATCCCGAACAAGGGTCGGTTGAACCATCAAGCCCAACCACTTGGCTCGCGTACAACTCGCCCACGTTCGGCGCACGCACCGCACGGGCCCAGCTGGCACGCAATCGGACGTCGTCCACAACCGTGTACTCCAAACCATACTTGTAGGTGTTGGTCTTGAACCCGAGGTTGTAGCTCGAATAGCGATACCCCGTGTTAAACAGAATCGACTTTGCCCACGGCGCATCATCCACTAACGGAACGTTGGCCTCGGCAAACGCTTCGCTGGAACGAATCTGACCAGCCAACGGCAAGGTTGCCGAGCCGGAGCCAGCAATATCGCCCGTCAGCAGTTCGACGTCGGGGTTGGTGCCGCTCGCCACTTCACGCCATTCCACACCAACGTTTAATTTGACGCCCGAAGCGGCCGTTGGCAACTTTACACCGTATTTATCTAGGTCACCCGTAACGTTTGCCGACGCCACATACTGACGAACAAATCCGGTGGAAATCGCCGGCACCGCGAGGTAGGCGAGCGCAGCTGGAGTGACGCCATTGGGCTGGAAAATGTTCCAGGGCACGCAGCCTTGCGACACCGCCAGGGCACTGGCGCACACCGCGTTGCCTTTGCCGTCATTAACCACATTCAGCGCATTGGAAATGCGCGTCGTGGACAAATCGTTGCCTTCGGCTGATTTTTGATCAACCGTGTTGTATTGAGCGTACGCGTCATACGACCACGTGTCGTCAATTTTGCCACGGGCACCAACCACCGCTCGCAACGAGTTGTGGTCATATTCGTACTGGCGTCCACCACCTTCAACGTTACGACGCCCGATGTTTAAGAAGAAATTGCCACTGGTGCTGCCATTACACCAAGCTTTAACCATAGCCGAGGATAACTGCGGATCCGAGCATGACAGTTGATACCCCGCTCCCGGTGTCGCAATGCCGCTGCCATAAAATGATCCAGACGGCGCAATCTGCGCAGTCGACACGTCGTGCATGAGCATGAGTTCGGTATACACGTCGACATTGTCATTGAATTGGTAGTGGCTAAAATTGCCCGCGGTCCAACGCTCGTCGGGGCGTTGGAAGTAGTTCAACGGTCCGTAATTGTACGCGTTGACGGCTGCCGAATAAGGAACCAGGGTTCCATTCGGGCCAAGAGTTTGATTGCCGCTGTTGTTTTTGCCAGCAGCGGTCAGCAGACGGAAGCGGCCAGGGAACGACGTGGACGACCCACCACACGAGAACTTACCAGTGCCGGTGGCGTAGCCTGAATTCAACGTACACGCCGAATAATCGTAGGACGATTGTAAGACCGGAGCCACGTTACGGTAGGTCACGTAGCTCGTCGAGTTGCCTTTTCCATCACCCGTGTTAAAACCGAAAACAACGGATAAATCTTTGGTGTCACCCGTGACCACATGACCCGGAGCAGGGGTGTCCTTCGCTGCCGTCACCGCGTCGGCGGCACCGGTGGTGTCGTGATTGGTGTGAAAGTTGCTGGCGTAGTTCGAGACAAACTTAAACCCTTCAAAGTGGGTATTCATTTGGAAGTTGACCACACCCGCCACCGCATCAGCGCCATACACTGAGGAGGCGCCACCGGTTAACACATCCACTCGCTCAATCAACTCAATCGGCACTTGGTTCACGTCAGCGGCGCTATCGCCACCGGCATCACCAGGGCCCAATCGGCGACCATTCACCAACACCAAGTTGCGGTTGGCTCCCAAATTACGCAGGTTGATGGTTGCGGTGCCGTTTGAACCGTTTGAAATATTCGAGCCTTGCGAGGCGAACACTTGAGGCAAGGTGTTCAACAAGTCCTCAACACGGGTCACGCCGGAGCTTTGCAATTGGTCATCGGTGACGCCAATCACCGGACTGATGGAGGTCTCGTTCGGAACTGCCAAACGCGATCCCGTAACCACCACATCGCCCAAACTTGCTTCCGGCTTTTGCGCCGGCGCGGTTTGCGCATGAACCACCATCGACGACAGCAGGCTACCCGCTAACCCCAGACGAACGGCAAACGCAATTCGACTATTTACAGAATTATTCATACTTTACCAAGCTCCCTTGCAACAAATTCAGCGAACAATCAGTGTGTGCAACACTTTGCTGGCAAGCATGGTAATTGAATTTGTTTTTTGGAAATGACAAGAATGTTTAAGGGCTTTTTAGCCGCAGATGAGGCAATCTGTCGCGACATTTGCGCCACCGCCAGACGTCAACGGCGAATCAACCTAATGATTTTAAATATAATTATTTTTACTGTACGCGCGCCGGGGGAGATTTGGCGCATTATTTATACGTCAAGAAACCTTGACATTATTGTTGGTTATTTGCAACTTTCGCAACAATTTTTCAGTATAGGCATTAGAACCGACTCGGGTGACGCGTTCAGCAACACGTCGGCCTCCGCACCGCCCACCCTCGACCAGCCGTCGCCAGTTGTGGTGGATGTCGCGGTGCTTGTGGCTAGACGGACAGCGCATCACCACGGTTACTGGCTTTGCCTCTGACGTTAACGCCAATGAGCGCGCACCCTCGGAACCATGAAAGCGTGCGGCGCGTCTTCGATCCAAAGACAATGCAGACCCATTGGCCTTTAGACCACACGCGACGCGGTGTGAATTGGCCGATCGCCCCAGAACAACCACCAACTCAGACGAGTTGGGGCTTTGGTATTGGTGATGGGGTCACTGCCGAAATCACATGACTCACGCACATGACTCAAGCACATGACTCAAGCACATGCAATTTTGGTTCGCCTCAGCTACGGCGGGAAACACAAAACTCAATGCCATTAAGGCCTAGCACCTAGACGAAGCAACCGATGCGTCGGGTTCGAACTTGTGGACGGGGTTCGATCCCGCAGTTCACATTTGAACTGGTGATCATCGGTATTACGCTTGAATTGCTCAACTTACTGAGCGCGGTGAACGAATGTAAAGGAGCTTGGCGTACGGTTTGCCTTGAGTGTCGATTGAATAAATTCAGAATATCGAAATGAAATATTGACCGCCGTTGCTTCCTTGCTCAGCTTTAATTGTCAATCGTTCTCTAATTCTCCCCACAGGTGAGCTCTTTATTTACCAAATAAAAAAACCGCTAAGAAGACATCCCGAGCGGTCCTTAATCTGAATATGGTGGGCCCACAGGGATTCGAACCCTGAACCAAGGGATTCACGACATCCGACGGTTTCCCATCGGCGTGGACTATCTCTTCACCCGCTCCGTCAGCATACGTCTGACCAAGTGAGGGTGCGGGACGCTCCTGCCTGTTATTAAGAACACTCGGGACGAATCCCCGTTCTCAGGTAGTCTCTGCACCGTCCAAAGGTGTACCTTTGGCTAGGCTCAGGGTTGCCAGTCGGTTTCCCGACGAAGGTTTCCCTGAATTCATCCCGTCCACTTTGCGGGTTTCCCCGCAAAGGCACCGCCCCAATTCCATGGGGGATGAGTCCCCTGCTCTAACCGTTGAGCTACAGGCCCGGGGTTAGTTTAGCAAAGCCGGCCCCGTCGGGGCTAAATGGATTGCCCACCACCCGTCACGACCACGCGCCAACCGCCCTTAACACCCTGAATTCATAGATTTTCACCCGAAAGGGCTGGCTTCACGGTATCCTTGGCAGCTAATTATGAGTCGTCCTAATATTAAAGCCTCTGCCTTATTAATCGCCATCGCGTTTGCGATTGTGACCATCAGCATTTGGGCGTGGATTAATCGCCCCGTTTCGGAGCCCGAATGGCCCCGAAAAGTGTGGGGATTTGCCGTCAGTCCTTTCCAACCCGGCCAAAGCGCAATCAAAGGCCAATACCCGACCGACGCGGAAATCGCCAAAGACCTCGACTTGCTGAAAGATCGCACGCAAGCGATTCGCACCTACACCGTCGACGGCACCGTCGGCGACGTCCCCTCGCTCGCAGCGGAACGCGGGTTGAACGTGACCATGGGACTGTGGATCGACGCGCGCACCGAGCACAACGAAGCGGAACTCAATAAAGGCATTGAACTGGCCGCCAAATACCGCAACGTAGCGCGCGTCATGGTGGGCAACGAGAGCGTCCTGCGTGGCGACATGCCCCTGCCGGAATTTTTGGCCCTACTCGACCGCGCGCGCGACGCCATCCAGCAACCCATCAGCACCGCTGAGCCGTGGCACGTGTGGATCGCCCATCCGGAACTGGCCGATCACGTCGACTTTATTACCATCCACTTACTGCCCTATTGGGAAGGCATCCAAGTGGAATCGGCCGTTGATTATTCGATTCAGATTTACAACACCATCAAATTGCGCTTCCCCAACAAACCCGTGGTCATCGGCGAAGTGGGCTGGCCTTCCAACGGACGCACGCGCGAAAAGGCGGTTGCCTCCGCGAGCAACGAAGCGCTGTTCTTAAGACGATTCCTCGCCTGGGCAGAGCGAGAAAACGTTCCCTATTACATTGAAGAGGCCTTCGACCAGCCGTGGAAAGCGGATGAAGAAGGCGCGGTCGGCGCCTATTGGGGCGTCTACGACGCCAACCGCAACGCCAAATTTGAATTCGACAAGCCCATCGAACGCTTGCGCCAATGGCAGATGTTGGCCGCCATTTCCGTGGTGTTGGCTGGCGCGATGTTGTTTTGGTTTTATCGCCACAGCGGTACGCTCAAGAACCGCGGCCGCAGCTTTTTAGCGCTCATCAGCTACGCCACAAGCGCACTCACGACCTGGGTGGTGTACAGCTACACCCAACAGTACCTCAACGTCACCAACATCACCGTGGGCATCTTTTTGTTTATTGGTATGTTGGGCGTGATTGCCGTGTTGCTTGCGGAAGCGCATGAGTGGGCCGAGGCGCATTGGGTGCGATTGCGCCGCCGCTTACTCTTCGACCCCAAAGCCCTGTCGGAGCAAGCGATCAACTACAAACCCAAAGTGTCCATTCATGTCCCGGCCTACAACGAACCGCCGGAGATGATGATCGAAACCTTGAACGCGTTGGCGAAACTCAACTACCCCAATTTCGAAGTGTTGGTGATCGATAACAACACGCCCGACGAAAGCACGTGGCGCCCGGTGGAGGCTCATTGCCAAACGCTGGGCGAGCGCTTTCGATTTTTCCACGTCAAACCGTTGGAAGGATTTAAGGCCGGTGCGCTGAACTTTGCGCTTCGACACACCGCCAGCGACGCCGAAATCATCGCCGTCATCGACTCCGATTACGAGGTCACACCCGACTGGCTCGCCGACTTAGTGCCCACATTTCTGATGCCCAAAATGGCGATTGTGCAAGCGCCACAAGATTATCGCGACGACCACCAAAACGCCTTTAAAGCCATGTGCCACGCGGAATATCGCGGCTTTTTTCATATTGGCATGGTGACCCGCAATGAACGAAACGCGATCATCCAACACGGCACCATGACGCTTGTTCGACATCAAGTGTTGCGCGATTTGGGGGGCTGGGCAGAGTGGTGCATCACCGAAGATGCGGAGTTGGGCTTGCGGGTGTTTGAAGCGGGACTGGAAGCGACTTATATTCCCCACAGTTACGGCAAAGGCGTGATGCCCGACACCTTCATCGATTTTAAAAAGCAACGCTTCCGATGGGCTTACGGCGCGATGCAGATTCTGCGGGCGCATTCCCGCGAATTATTAGGCAAAAATCCCAAGCAGCTGACCATTGGTCAGCGTTATCACTTTTTGGCCGGATGGCTCCCTTGGCTGGCGGATGGCTTCAACGTGGCGTTCAATGCCTGTGCGTTGCTGTGGTCGGTGTTAATGGTTGTGGCGCCCGCCAAGTTTGATGCGCCCTTGGCGATTTTCTCAGCCTTACCGTTGTCGCTCTTTGTCTTTAAGCTCGCCAAACTCATGCACTTGTATAAAGTCCGCGTGGGCGCCGGTTTCCGCCAAACCATCGCCGCCTCCATCGCCGGACTCGGACTGGCGCACACCATTGGGCTGGCTGTTTTAAAAGGCTTGTTCACCAACAACGAGCCGTTCTTCCGCACCCCCAAGCAGGCCCTCACCCAAACCCTCGGCGGCGCGTTGGCCGCGTGCCGAACCGAAGCCTTCATGGCCCTCGGCCTCTGGGCCAGCGCCATCGCCGTGACCGCCCGCTTGTCCAGCGCAAGCCTCGATCGGATGCGCATGGATAGCCCCGACCTGCGAACTTGGGTGCTGGCTCTGTTGGTTCAATCCATTCCCTATCTTTCAGCGGTCGTCGCCTCCATCATCAGTTCCATGGATTTGCCAGCGAACTGGGTTGGCACCGGCTACGCGCACCACGAAGGGGACGAGGATTTCGCAACCATCATCGACTTGCCCGCCGAGGTCCTCGACCGTCACACGCCCTCGCCGTAAAACGGCCAGCGGCATCCGCAGTCCTGCACAAACCCGAGCGCTCCATTAAGTTTAAAAAATGCGTATCCCTACGGATGCCTTTGGGCGCTCTGGGTTGCTAAAATGGGGCGCATTGGGTTTCGGTGTAATGATTCATCAGACGAGGAGTCCGACATGTTAGAGAGCAAAATTGGTCGCCGTAGTTTATTAAAAGGGGCGTTAGCGGGTTTGGTTGCCATCCCCGTGATCGGCATTAACACCGCCGCCGCCGCGCCCGCGGTGGACGTCAACGATCCCCAAGCCAAAGGATTAGGCTTTGTGCTGGATGCAAGCACTGCAAATCCCAAAGCCCCCGCCGGACAGATGTGCAAATCCTGCGCGTTGTACCAAGGCAACGACACCTCGGGCCCCTGCGCCATTTTCTCGGGCAAAGTTGTCCCAGCCAAAGGCTACTGCCGCGCGTGGGCCAAGAAGGGCTAACCCGCTCGTTCAGTTGCGCTTAGACGCCGATGCAATCCCCGAGATTGCATCGGCTTTTTTATGTGCGCTGCAACGCACCTGTGGCGCCCCACCTCCGCCGCGGTCACCGCTCGTTCTACCCCAAAACGGTGTTTCATGGCATAGTTCGTCACCGTCGTTTTAAGACAAAGCAGCTGGAGGCTGGTCACTCATGAATAAATTTTGGCGCGTATCCATACTGTTAATCGGGGCTCTTCAAAGCCCGTTTACCTTGGCCGATGGGCCGGCCATTCCGCCGTTCGGCGTCGAATTGAATGGCCGCGATCTGGCGGTGAACCCCGGCGCGGATTTCTTCGAATACGCCGGTGGGCAGTGGATGAAAAACGCCCAAATTCCCGCGGACCGCACGAGTTGGGGGCCCTTCACGGCCTTGGCCGAAGCCGCCACCAATAACGTCCACGGCATCTTAGAAGAAGCGCAAAAAGCGCCCCGAACGGCCAACGGCTCAGCGACGCAAAAGATTGGCGATTACTACGCAGCATTCTTGAACGAAGCCGCAATTGAGAAGCGTGGTCTCGCCCCCATGCAGCCCATTCTGCGCCGCATTCAAGCCGCGCACTCCCACACCGACGTGATCAAGTTGCTGTCGAGCCCCGAGATCGGCACGCCCTCACCGATTAATATGCGCATTACGATCGACCAAAAGAGTCCGGATCGATACATCGTGGCCATCTATCACGGCGGCTTAGCATTGCCGGATCGCGACTTTTACCTTCGCGACGACGCGCAATTCAAAGAGACGCGGCAAGCCTACGAAAAACATATTGAACGACTGTTAACCTTAGCCCACCAACCGCACGCCAAAGAATCGGCGACCAAAATAGTGGCGCTTGAAACCGAAATCGCCAAGCGTCATTGGCCACGCGCCGATCGTCGCGATCGCGAGCGCACCTACAATTTACGCACCTTAATCGCACTGTCCCACGACGTGCCGAACTTTCCTTGGGAACAAGCGTTGGACGCGGCGGGCCTGCCGCAGGCTGCGGAACTGGTGGTCAGCGAACTGTCCGCCATGGAACCGCTCGCCGAGGTGATTCAAAAAACACCCGTCGACACGTGGAAAGCGTACTTGACTTATCACGCGATTCGCACACACGCATCGGTTTTGCCCAAAGCCATTGACAACGAAGTGTTTGCGTTTTACGGCCACACCTTAAATGGGCAGCAAGAGCAAAAAGCACGCTGGAAGCGCGCGGTCGATGCCACCAACGCGTCGTTAGGAGAGGCCGTCGGTCAGGTGTATGTTGCGCGCTATTTCCCACCCGAATCCAAAGCACAGATGCTGGAGTTGGTGGAGAATTTGCGCAAAGCGTACGCCGATCGCATTGAGCACAATTCGTGGATGACTCCAGAGACCAAGCGCGTCGCGCTGGAAAAACTGACCTTGTTCCGCCCCAAAATTGGCTATCCCGACCAGTGGCGCGATTACTCTGGGTTGAAAGTCTCGCGGACCGACGCGTTTGCCAACCTAAAAGCGTCACAACGCTTCGAGTGGCACCGCGAAGTCGCGCGCCTCGGCAAGCCCACCGATCGCAACGAATGGGGCATGACGCCACAAACCGTGAACGCCTATTACAACTCCGCTTATAACGAAATTGTGTTTCCAGCAGCGATTCTGCAACCGCCGTTCTTTGATCCCAAAGCGGATCCGGCCGTGAATTACGGCGGCATTGGCGGAGTGATTGGTCACGAAATGGGCCATGGTTTCGACGACCAAGGCTCCAAATCCGACGCACACGGCGTGTTGCACAACTGGTGGACCGACAGCGATGTGGCGGCGTTCAAACGCTTCGGCGATCAATTGGCTTTGCAATACGATCAGTTTGAAGCCTTGCCGGGTATTAAAGTGAACGGGCGCTTAACGCTGGGTGAAAATTTTGGCGACTTGGGTGGTTTGACCATCGGATACTTGGCTTATCAACAAGCCTTAAAGGGTCAAAAAGCCCCCGTGCTCGACGGCATCACTGGCGATCAACGCTTTTTCTTAGCGTGGGCGCAAGTGTGGCGTACGGTGTATAAAGACCAAGCGCTGCGCAATCAAGTCCTCAGCGACCCCCATTCGCCAGCACGCTTTCGAGTCAATGGCGCAATTCGCAACGTCGACGCGTGGTACGACGCGTTTGGCATCAAGCCCACGGATCCGTTGTACTTGGCGCCAACGGATCGAGTGCATCCTTGGCAATGACGCGCTAGAAGACACTCAACAAGGGCGATGTGAATCCACATCGCCCACAAAAAAGCCCCAACTCGTGGGGCTTTTTTGTCAGAGACGTTCTGAACTGAACTGCAAAATTATTGCGGAGCAGCTTCTTTCTCGGCCTTCTTAGCTTTCTTATGATGCTTGGCTTTATGCTTCTTCGCAGGCTTGGCATCGGCACTCGCCGCTGGGGCCTCAGCACCCGGGGCCGACTGCGCAAAAACCGGCACGGCAAACATCAACGCGGCCATCATGAGTGCAACTTTCTTCAACATGAACAATCTCCTTCAGGGGTCTAAACTTGACGGTGTCACGCACCGGTACGTCTATGATGTGACAAAATGCCCCACAAACGCAACTATTAAATAAAATTAATCATTTTTTAGAGTCGAGAGACGTAGAGCGCTCATCCATTCTAGGGATTCACGAATCGACCACCACCGGCAAACCCCAAGGCAAAATAGGGCTCTTTGAGCGAGGCTTTGGTGACGGTTTTGCCCGTGCTCGGCGCGTGCACAAAGGTCTGATCGCCGAGGTAGATGCCCACATGGTCAACCGAGGTGTAAAAAAACACCAAATCACCGGGCTTCAGGTCTTTTTGAGCCACCGGCTTGGCGGCCTGATGCTGAGCCAACGCGGTTCGGGGCACACTGACCCCTAACGAATGATAAACGTAGTAAACAAGCCCTGAACAATCAAAGCCTTGCGGGTTAGCGCCGCCATAACGATACGGCACGCCCACCTCTTTTTCGGCCAGGTGCGCCGCCTGTACCCCCAGCGACGCGGTCGACCCGGTCGACCCGATCGGCGCGGAAGTTCGAATGGGCGGGGCACTACAGGCGGACAGCGCCAGCACCAGCGCCAACCCCCAACATGATCGACGGTTCAAATTCACTCGCAAAGGCAACTGGGTAAACATAGTGGCAAGCCTAGCCTAATTTAAAGCGCATCGTCTAGCGACGGCGCGGCACGTCGATCCTTTTGGGCTTTTTTGCGCCATCACTCGAAACTCCTAAAGCGGACTGCTAATCTGAGCACCCCTCCAACAGGCGAGCAGACCCATGAGCGTACAAGCGATTGATTCCCATACCGGCGGTGAACCAACTCGAGTCATCATTGCGGGTGCTCCCACCCTGACCGGCAGCCTCGCGCAGCGCGCTCAGCAATTCAGAACGCATTTCGACGACTTCCGCGCAAGCGTGTGCAATGAACCGCGAGGATCAGACGTCCTCGTGGGCGCCCTCTTAGTCGAGCCTTCAGACCCCAGTTGCGCGGCGGGAGTCATCTTTTTCAATAACGTCGATATTCTCGGGATGTGTGGCCACGGCACCATTGGGTTGATCACCACCCTCCACCACATGGGCCGACTGAACGTGGGCCGCCACCGCATCGAAACCCCGGTCGGCGTGGTCACAACCGAGCTATTCTCAGACGGTCGGGTCAGCGTCCGTAATGTCCACAGCACTCGTTATCAAAAGCAAGTCGCCGTCACCGTCGACGGATTGGGAGTGATTCACGGCGACATCGCCTGGGGCGGAAACTGGTTTTTCATCTGCGAGGATCATGGCCTAACGCTGACGCGCAGCCACATTCCTGAGCTTCTCGACGCCAGCGCGCGCATTCGCCACGCACTCGAACGCGCCGGGATTACCGGCGATAACGGTGGACTGATTGATCACATTGAACTGACCAGCTCGAGCGCCAGCGCAGGCTGTGATGCGCGCAACTTTGTGCTCTGTCCAGGCCTCGCCTACGATCGCTCCCCGTGTGGCACCGGAACCAGCGCCAAACTCGCGTGTTTGGCCGCCGATGGCAAACTCAGCCCCGGCGAGTTGTGGCGCCAGGAAAGCATCATCGGCAGCGTGTTTGAGGGCTCGTTTGAACCGGCGGACAACGGCATCGTTCCCACCATCGTGGGGCGCGCGCACATCACCGCGGAATTGAACCTGGTCTTTGATCAACACGACCCTTACGTCAACGGCATCCGCTAAACGCTCATGACCACCCTCGCCGATCATCCCGTACTGGAGGTCCTCGCCGATCTCAAAAGCGCTTTGGCCGCAGAGTCGACGGTCATTTTGAAAGCGCCACCGGGAGCGGGCAAAAGCACCGCACTGCCCTTGCAACTTTTAAACGAGCCGTGGCTGGCGGGAAAAAAAATCGTGATGCTCGAGCCCCGGCGACTCGCCGCGCAGTCGGTTGCGCAACGCCTAGCCCAACAGTTGGGCGAGTCCGTGGGGGCAACCGTGGGGTTGCGCATGCGCCTGGTGACCAAAGTCAGTCCCCAGACGCGACTGGAAATCATCACCGAAGGCGTCATGACGCGCCTACTCCAAGCAGACCCAGAACTCAGCAATGTGGGGTTGGTGATTTTCGATGAATTTCACGAGCGCTCTGTGCATCTCGATTTAGCACTCGCGCTGTGTCTGGACGCGAAACGCGTGTTCAACCTCTCGGTGAAATTACTGCTGATGAGCGCGACCTTGGACGATCGATCCCTGCAGTCGATTTTTCCGAACGCGCCTTTAATCACCTCTCTCGGACGACAATTCCCCGTCGCCGTGCAACACGCCAAGCAAACGCCCACCCACCTTAAATCAGCGGTGGTCGGCGCGATTGAGCGCGCCATTGCAGAACATCCCGGCGATGTGCTGGTGTTTTTGCCGGGCTTGGGTGAAATAGCATCGGTGCAACGCTTGCTTCAAGAACAACCGGCGGAATTTCACCGCCACTGCGTCGTCTATGCCCTATACGGGAATATGCCCATCGAACAGCAATCGCTCGTGGTCAATAAGACCCTCGACCACAAGCGCAAAATCATTCTGGCAACCAACGTCGCAGAAACCTCGGTCACGATTGATGGGGTTCGGATTGTGATTGACAGCGGCCTCGCTCGCCGAGCGCGTTTTGATCCTTCGGTGGGTTTTACGCGGTTAGACGTGCACCCCATTGCGCGCGCGAATTTGGAACAACGGCGCGGCCGCGCAGGTCGCACCGCACCGGGCGTCTGCGTGCGATTATTTACCGAAGCTGACGAGCGGCAGCGGGCGGCCTTTGGCGCCGCTGAAATCACTGAAGTGGACTGCGCGCCCTTGGTTCTCGACGTGCTGGAGTGGGGAACGCCCGTCAACGAGCTCCCCTGGGTCGAGGCCCCCGCCCACGGCCCATGGCAACAAGCGCTCCAGTTGTTAAAAGACTTAGACGCCATTGACGATCGCCAGCGACTCACGCCCATTGGCCAAGCCATTCGCCGCTTCAATGCCCACCCTCGACTCGCCAAAATGATGCTCGCCGCGCCGCGCGCACTCCGGCGACTCGCGTGCGAGCTTGCCGCGTTGTTGAGTGAACGCGATTTGCTCCCTCAGGAGGCTCCCCGCGACGACAATCTCCTGCATCGCCTCGACATTCTCCGTCGCGGCGACCACAAAGCCGCCAAACGGGCGCTGCAAGTCGTTGCGCAATTTGAACGAACACTGGAGCACACACCGCTTCCACCCCAGGAGTCAGGCGCAATACGCGATGCGGGGTCCCTATTGATGCTCGCTTACCCAGACCGCATCGCCAAGCGAGTCGCCCCCAATCGATTCGCCCTAACCCAAGGCACCAGCGCCTACTTTGATCACGTGGATGGCCTCGCCCAATCGGAGTACTTGGTGATCGCCCAAGCTCAGGGCTCGGCTCAGCACCCACGCGTTCAGTTGGCGCTGGCGGTCGACAAAGACTGCATCCTTCAGGCCTTTCAGCACCACCTGCAAACCAGCTCAGAGGCGCAGTGGGACGACGTCAGCCAAAGCGTCGTTCGCCGCTCCCAACAGCGCTTGGGCGCACTCGTGCTCGAGGAACGAATTGCGCGCGACCTGACCGACGATGAGGCGCTCCCTGTTTTAGCCCACCGCCTACGAGCCGTCGGCTTGAGCGCCTACCTGGACGAGCCGGGGTGTCGGCACTTTATTGAGCGCTGCCAATTTGTGAAGCGCGCCCTAGACCCTCCTCAAGCCGACGATTGGCCTGATTTTTCGGAGGCTGAACTGATCAACTCGCTGGACACCTGGCTCATGCCTTTTTGCAACGGCGTACGGCGAATGGAGGCGCTGAAGTCCGTGGATTGGCAGAGTGCTTTACGCGCCCGACTGACTCACCCACAACATCGGGCCTTAGACACCCTCGCGCCGACGTCACTCACCGTACCAAGCGGCAGTCAAATCCGCGTGGACTACGGTCGCGACCCGCCACGCATCGCGGTGCGCTTACAAGAGGTGTTTGGCCTTAAAGAAACGCCGCGCGTGGCCGCTGGGCGGGTGGCTTTGGCAATGGAGTTGTTGTCCCCGGCGCGCCGTCCCGTGCAGTTAACCCGCGACCTTGGCAGCTTTTGGCAAAGCGGTTATCACGAGGTGCGCAAAGAATTAAAGGGTCGGTACCCCAAACATTATTGGCCCGATGATCCCTTGCAGAGCGAACCCACCTCTCGGGCAAAGCCCCGGCAATCCTAAGCCCAGCACCGCCTCGCGGTCGGCGCAAAACGAACTCTTCACGCCGTCATGAACCGACGTCGGTCGATGGCTTAAAGCTCGTGCGTACGCCGAGCCAATAAATCAACATCAAGACCACACCACCCCCCAAGCACCACAGACTCAGTCGATGCAGGTCACCCGCGAGGAGCGCGGGGTCGTTGCCCGCCGCAATGCCGACGTAAGCCAGGACCGTGCACCACAGCGCACTGCCCACGAGCGTCATGACGCTGTAGCGGATGTAATTCATGCGCGATAGCCCCATAGGCACACCAATCAAATGCCGAATGACCGGCATGAGTCGCGCGATCAAGACCGCGCCCGTTCCCATGCGCGCGACCCATCGTTCCGACGCCAACAGCCGCGCTTCGGTGATCCCAACAATCCCACCATAACGCAGCGCGACGTGCCGACCAAAAAATCGACACACGCCGTACATCACGCTGGCACCGATCCAGGACCCTACGGTTCCGGCCGCGATCAACAGAGGCACGTTGAGCGTGTGGTGGGTGGCGGCCAGAAAAGCGGCCGGAGGAATCACCAACTCCGAGGGTAACGGCACGACGCTGCTCTCCAACGCCATCAACACCACCACCGCGACATACCCGCCATCGGCAATGGATTGCAAATAAACCGCGAACAGACTCTGCCAATCCATTATTAAACTCACTTTATTCAACTTTCCCCTATCCTACAGGGTAAACTGTGGAAAGTGGAGCTTGGTTAACCCACAGGGAAGTGCCCCATGAACGGCCAATTTTATTTAAAAACGCTCTTCAGCGTCATCTTACTCGGAATGCTCGCGGTGACGGCTTGGGCAAGCTTCAGCCAACCGGTGTGGCAGTGGCAAGGACTGGTGCGCGCACCGGATAACGCGTGGACCATCGCCACCTTATGTGATGCGTACGCGGGCTTCATAACCTTTTACGTTTGGGTTTTTTGGCGCGAACGATGGCTACCGAGAGTCGTATGGTTGTTGGCGATTTTGCTGCTGGGTAATATGGCGATGAGCACTTACATGCTTCTGGCCTTGCGGCAACTCAAACACGATCAACCCATGAGCGATTTGTGGAAAATCAGCCGTGCTTAACACCTTACCACTCCTGGCCGTCATTGCGGCACTGATCGTTGCGCTGGTTGTAATGGCTCTAACGTATGGCTACGCCGAGCAAATCGATAACTACAGTGTGGTCGACGTCGCGTGGTCTTTAAATTTCACGGCGATCACGGTCGTCTACACCCTGCTGTCCAATGGACAATTGGATCAACGAGTGCTGATGTTAGTCCTCGTGAGCCTATGGTCGCTTCGCTTGGCCTCTCATTTGCACCACCGCATCAAAGGCAAACCCGAAGAAGGCCGCTACGTTGAATTGCGGCGCAAATGGTCGTTTGATGGCGTTGATGCGTTCAAACAAAAAATGTGGCGTTTTTACAAACTGCAAGCCTATTCAAACGTCATTTTGTCGTTGCCGATTTTGGTCGTCTGTTTCAATCCGCGCGCCACGCTGTCCACGCTCGAGTGGGTTGGCGCGTCCATCATGGCGATCGCGGTCCTTGGCGAGGCCAGCGCAGACTGGCAGTTAGCGCGTTTCAAAGCCAACCCCAACAATCAGGGTCAAGTTTGCCAAGTAGGGTTATGGCACTACTCACGGCACCCCAATTATTTTTTCGAGTGGTGTTTTTGGGTCGGATTGGCGGTCGTATCACTGGACTCTGGTTGGACAGGACTGGTGGGCCCAATCATGGCGGCACTGATGCTTTACCTGTTGCTCAAAGTGACCGGCGTTAAGGCAACCGAGGATCAAACCTTAAGATCCAAAGGCGAAGAATATCAACGCTATCAGCGGACCACGTCCGGATTTGTGCCTTGGTTTAAGAAAGTTGAGAAGCAGCAATAGGTATGGCAGCGCTCACGCGCAGTGATTATTAGGACAGTAAAACCATGAGTGAAACGACTTTCGTTCAACAACTACTCGAACGTGGATTCATCCCGGACGTCTTGACTCGCTACGGCATCCGACGGCTTTTACAGGAACGCATTACCCAAGAAACTGCGGCAACCACGGAAGAACAGTTGGAGCGCAAAAAGCACGTCATCGCTATGCTCAAGCAAAGCGCCCTAGCCATCGACACCGATAAAGCGAATGAGCAGCACTATGAAGTGCCCGCTGATTTTTTTAAGCACGTGCTGGGGATAAATCGAAAATATTCCTGTGCGCTTTATGATTTAGACAATCCCAACGACACCCTAGATTGCGCGGAAGCTCGGATGCTGGAACTCACTTGCCAGCGCGCGCAATTGGCGGATGGCGAACGCATTCTCGAACTGGGGTGCGGTTGGGGAAGTTTGACGCTGTTTATGGCGAAGCGTTATCCACACGCTCACATCGTCGGCGTCTCGAATTCGAAAAGCCAACGCCGCTCGATCTTAGAGCGGGCCGAGCACATGGGCCTGACAAACGTTGAGATCATCACCGCTGACATTAATCATTTGGATCTCAGCAATCACCAACCATTCGACCGCGGGGTTTCCGTTGAAATGTTTGAACACGTGCGCAACTACCAAATGCTCCTGTCGCGCATCAGTACTTGGTTAAAACCGAAAGCCACCTTATTCATTCACATTTTTACCCACCACACGTTGTGTTACCCGTTTGAAATCAAGGACGCCAGTGATTGGATGGCGCGCTACTTTTTCAGTGGCGGGCTGATGCCGTCCGATGACCTCATGTTGTATTTTCAAGAGGATTTAAAAGTCGTGGATCACTGGCGGGTGGACGGCCGACACTATGAACGGACCAGTAACGACTGGCTATCCAACATGGATCGCCATCGGGCGGAAATCATGCCTATTTTATCAACGACCTACGGATCCGATGCCCAGATTTGGTGGCACCGTTGGCGGGTGTTTTTCATGGCCTGTGCCGAATTATGGGGCTATCGCGGGGGACAGGAGTGGTTGGTGACCCACCTTTTATTTGAAAACCGCCGGCCCTCCTAAAATCAGCGAATTAGAGTCAAATATTTCACTAAAAAGGTTTTTTCTTTAACCTATTTTATGGCACACTCCACGCCCAACGGCCCGTAACGGGCTCTGGCTTCATTAACCTTTCAGGCGTGTTGTTATGAGTCAAAAATCGATCGCCTGGAGCAAAGGCAGCCGCGGGGCACCCACCCGCTTCGATTTAATTGCCGCATTACTAGTAATGGGGCTATTGGTGTTTTTGGCCAGCGCCAGCCGAGGCGTATTGGCACCCATCACCACCTTGGACACCACCCCCATCAGTTTGGATCCGTGGGCTTTACCCGGCTACGTTGCAAGAACCACGCTGCGCATGTTTTTGGCGCTTGGCTTATCCCTCGTGTTCACCTTCACCTACGCCACCTGGGCGGCCAAAAGCCCGCGCGCAGGGCGAATTTTAGTGCCCATTCTCGACATCCTGCAATCCGTACCCATTTTGGGATTCATCTCCGTTACGGTCGTCTTTTTCTTATCGTTGGCGCCGGGGCGCGTTTTGGGAGCCGAGTTTGCCGCCATCTTTGCGATTTTCACCTCGCAAGCGTGGAACATGGCCTTCAGTTTTTATCAAAGTCTACGCACCATCCCAAAAGAGCTGGTTGAGGCGTCCAAAAGTTTCAGGATGTCCGCGTGGTCGCGTTTTTGGCAGTTGGAAGTTCCCTTCGCCATGCCCCAGTTGATTTGGAACATGATGATGTCCATGTCCGGTGGCTGGTTCTTCGTAGTGGCCTCCGAAGCCATCAGCGTAGGCAACACCAACGTCAGCCTCCCCGGGGTGGGCGCTTACATCGCGGAAGCGATCGCGCATAAGGACTTGGCCGCGGTCGGGTACGCCATTGCAGCAATGATGATTGTGATCTTACTGTACGACCAATTATTCTTTAGACCATTGGTTGCGTGGGCCGATCGCTTTCGCTTTGATAATGAGCCCGGTGCGATTGCGCCGACGTCTTGGGTTTACGATGTGTTGAAGCGCTCGCATTGGGTTAATCAATCACGTCGCTTCTTACGACGCGCGTTTGGAACGCTGGCCTCCACCTTTAAACATCAAACCCCCAAGATTTTGCTCGACACGCCGGTCCGGTCCTCGCACCTTGACTGGTTCGCAACTGGCGTACTGATGGCCGTGGTGGTCTTATGCGCCATTAAGGCCGTGTGGTTTTTAGCACCCGAACTCTCTTGGGCCGACCTCGGCGATACCTTAGGCCAAGGCTTTTTGACCATGCTGCGGGTATTCGTGCTCATCGCTTTAGCGAGCGTGATTTGGGTACCAGTCGGCATTTTGGTTGGGCTCCGACCTGGAGCGGCGCGCATTGTGCAACCAATCGCTCAGTTCCTAGCCGCGTTCCCAACCAACCTGGTATTTCCGGTTGCTGTGTTTGCGATCATTCGCTTCCACTTAAATCCGGAAATTTGGCTCAGCTTTTTGATGATTTTGGGAACCCAGTGGTACATTTTATTCAATGTGATTGCGGGCGCCAGCGCCATCCCCAGTGAAATGCGCGCCGTTGGTGAGAACCTCAAAATTAAAGGCTGGCTCTGGTGGCGAAAGATTGCCATTCCGGCCGTCTTTCCGTTTTACGTCACGGGTGCGTTAACCGCCTCGGGCGGCTCATGGAACGCGAGTATTGCCGCCGAAGTCGCCAGCTGGGGGGACGAACAAGTTCGAGCGACTGGATTGGGCGCGTACATCACCGAAGCCACCAATTCGGGAGACTATCACCGCATCATTTTAGGCGTGGCGACCATGAGCTTTTATGTGCTGGTCATCAACCGCTTAGTTTGGCGACCCTTATATTATTACGCAGAGCGTAAGTTCCGCTTGGAGTGAGTTATGTCTACGCCCTTACTCGATATCCGCCACGTCCGCAAAAATTTCCCGCGCAGCGAGGGAAACGAACTCGTGGTCTTGGATGACGTCAGTCTAACGGTGCAACCCGGCGAAATCGTTGGACTGCTGGGCCGAAGCGGCTCCGGCAAGTCCACCTTATTACGATTAATCGCCGGTCTCTCTGCGCCCAGTGCGGGCGACGTGGAATACCAAGGTCGGCCGATTGACGGGCCGGCCGAAGGCATATCCATGGTGTTTCAAAGCTTCGCGCTTTTCCCTTGGCTTACGGTCTATGAAAATGTGACCTTAGGCCTCGAAGCGATGGAACTGCCGAAGGATGAAATTCGCCGTCGGTCCCTCGCGGCGATCGACCTCATCGGTCTGGACGGATTTGAATCGGCGTATCCGCGCGAACTAAGCGGTGGAATGCGTCAACGCGTCGGTTTTGCCCGAGCGATCGTCGTGCACCCCAATATCTTATTGATGGACGAACCTTTCTCAGCCTTGGATGTGCTGACCGCGGAAACGCTTCGCACCGACTTTCTGGATTTATGGAGCGAGGGAAAAATGCCGATTAAGGGCGTTATTCTCGTCACTCACAATATCGAAGAAGCGGTGCAAATGTGCGACCGCATTATGGTTTTCTCAACCAACCCGGGTCGCATTGTCTCGGTGATCGATAACAACGTACCCCGTCCACGCAATCGACAAGACGTGGCGTTTGCTGAGCTCGTTGAGCGCATTTACGTTGAGATGACGGCCAAACCGGGCCGCAGCATCGGCACCCTCCACAGACCTGACCGCCCCACGGGGATCGATATATTTTTGCCTCACGTGTCAACCAACATCATCAGTGGTCTGATTGAAACCGTTGCGGCGGAACCGTTTAAAGGCCATGCCGACTTGCCCGAAATCGCGTCTGAACTTTCATTGGAAATTGACGAACTGTTTCCAGTGGCCGAAACCTTGCAACTGCTGCACCTGGCGGAAGTTGAGGGGGGCGACCTTCGCTTAACTCCAGAGGGGTTAAGCTTTGCCGATTTGGCCGTCGACGAACGCAAGCGCCTATTCGCCAGACATTTGATGGCCTACGTTCCATTGGTGGGCCACATTAAGCGCGTCTTAGACGAACGCACGTCGCACATGGCCCCCAAGAGCCGATTCCTCGATGAACTCGAAGATCATATGTCACCTCAGTCGGCAGAGGAAACGCTGCGCTCGGTGATCAGTTGGGCGCGTTACGCCGAATTGTTTGCGTACGACGACACCAACACTTCTTTCAGCCTCGAAAACCCGACGTAAGCCACACACGCTGATCAGACCGCACGTCGCGCCCTACTGCGCGGCGTGCGGGAATCGATGCAGGTTCCACAGCGGCTTAAATAAGCGCGACCAGATAATGCCCACCACTAAGGTGGCGAGGCCACCCACCACAATGGCGGCTTTGACCCCCCACCATCCGGCGGTCATTCCCGATTCAAATTCGCCCAATTCATTAGACGCCCCAATGAACAAGGCATTCACGGCGCCTATTCGACCTCTCATCTCGTCTGGCGTTTCAATTTGAACCAGCATATTGCGAACGTATACGCTGATCATGTCGGATGCGCCCAATACAATGAGCGCCAACATGCTTAGGGTCATTGATGTGGACAATCCGAGCACGATGGTTGCGCATCCGAAAACCACGATGGACGTAAATAGCGCAGGGCCAATATGACGATTAATAGGCCTGAACATCAAAATCAGCGCAACCACGGAGGCGCCAATGCCTGGGGCCGAACGCAGCCAGCCCAAACCCACCGCACCCACTTGTAGAAAATCCGTTGCAATGGCGGGCATCAACGCGGTCGCCCCGCCAAACAACACCGCAAATAAATCCAACGATAAGGCACCAAGCAAAATAGGGCGATGACGAACAAACCGCACGCCCTCAATCACATCCCGTAATCGACGCTGCTGCGTTGACTTGATTTGAGGCCTGGGCCGCATGAACCACACCGCGATCAAGGCCAATAGAAACAGTAGTCCATTAAGACCATAGACCAACGAATGACCAAACCCCGCGTACAACAACCCCCCAAGCGCGGGGCCAGAAATGGTAGCCACTTGCCATAGTGAGGAGTTCATAGCCACCGCATTTCCCAATAAATTCGATGGAATGACGTTCGGCAGCAAGGCTTGGGTTGTAGGCATTAGGATTGCGCGCGACGCACCAAATATACCCATAATCAGAAACGCAACCCACACGTCGGACGATCGAGTCTCGGCCCAGATCAAAAACGACAACGCGCATACGGCTTGCAGCAATAGACAGCCCAAAAAAATATGACGTCGGTTGGCACGATCCGCCAGCTGGCCGGCCGGCAGTACAAGGATCAGGAAGGGCAAGAACTGAGAAAGCCCAACCCACCCCAAATCCATCGGATCATGACGCGAGGCGTAGACATCTAAGCCAACGGCAACGGTTTGCATCTGGAAACCCAATGAGGCCAAAAATCGGGCAGCAACAAAACCCATAAACGACCGCTCCGCCAGCAACCGCTTTATCGGATGGTTCGTCGTCGTCACCTCGTCAGACATAAAAGGTCCTTCTCATGAATCTGTTAAAAAATCATCAATCAATCGCGCCAACGTCGTTGCCGCTTCGTGCTGAATCATATGACCAACATTGGGAATGATCTCAACGGTTACACTCGACACATTCTCTTTGAATTCCGCCACCAACGACTCCAAAGCGAATCGCTTAGCAATAGCCGACTCACTGCCCAACACCACCAACGTGGGCGCTTTTATTTCCCGCCAACACGCCAGCACTTCGGCTCGGCGATACAAAACAGGGTTTACCAATTTATGAAACGGATCGGCATTAATGGTGAATTGGTCATCGTCTTGCCGTGCCCACAGGCCAGCCACATAGTGCGCAACCGCCTCATCCAAACGAGGGTTTTTCCTCATTAAGACCGCTTGAAGTTGGTCAACCGAATTAAAGCGCGCAAACTGGGCGCCGGACTTAAGCTCATCCAGCCAGCGTCGGTATCGAGCGGGCGCTTCTGACGCGGCCGCATCCGCCAAACCAACGCCCTCAATGTTCACCAGTCGCTGAACGCGCTCTGGACGCACGCCGGCGTACATCATCGCGAGATTGCCACCCATACTGTGACCAATGAGATTAACCGCCGTAGCGGGATAGGCCAAGTCCAACCACGCGTCGATGTCGGCTAGGTAATCTGCGAACCAGTAAGGAGACTGCTGCCAAACCGATCCACCAAACCCGCGTAAATCAAGCGCTGAACAGGCGTGATTCGACTCGCTGGCATCAATCACGAATTGAAACGTCTGACCCACATCCGCAAAGCCGTGCAACCAAATCCAGGGGAATTCCCCCTGACCAGGCCAATGAGTGACTTGAAACGGGTGGCCCCGCAGGATCAGTTGTTCGACGTGGGGGGGACGACGCGGTTGATACTTCAAATTCGCTTACATCCCAGAGCGTAAGAATATTGTGTAGGCGGGGTTATTTGTCTCTTCCCAGTACGCAAAATTCAATTGCCTCAAGTGCTCTTCAAATTCAGCTTGGCTCGCGGCAGGAACTTCAATGCCCACCAACACTCGACCGTAGTCCGACCCATGATTGCGGTAATGAAACAAGCTGATGTTCCATTGGACTCCAACCGCTCTTAAAAACTTTAGTAAAGCGCCTGGCCGCTCAGGAAATTCGAATCGAAAGAGGCGCTCATCACTCAACTCAGCGGCTTTGCCCCCAATCAGATAACGCACGTGCAATTTCGCAATTTCACTATCGGTCATGTCCACAAACTTCAATCCGGCGCGTTGCCAGTCGTTTGTCACTTCGTGCCGCTCTTGGTTCCCTTGACGCAGCGCCAGGCCCACAAAGACCTGGGCCGTATGGCCGCCTTGATAGCGGTAATTAAACTCCGTTACCGAACGGGCACCCAAGTGCTCGGCAAATTTTAAAAAGCTTCCAGGCTTTTCGGCCAATTGCACGGCAAATAAGGCCTCACGGTGCTGTCCCAATTCGGCACGCTCCGACACGTGCCGCAAGCGATCAAAATTCATGTTGGCGCCACAGTTTAACGTGATGTACGTCTCGGTGTGCGCGGCGCGTCCTACACTGTAGCGCTTGACGGCGGCCACGGCCAACGCACCGGCTGGTTCCACAATGCTTCTCGTGTCTTCAAAAATGTCTTGAATCGCAGCGCAAATCTCGTCCGTATCCACCTCAATGATTTCATCAACCACGTGTTGAGCAATTCGAAACGTTTCATCCCCGACCCGTTTCACGGCGACGCCATCCGCAAAAACGCCAACTCGCTCCAAAGTCACAGGCTTTCCAGCTTTAAGCGAGGCCTTCATACTGGCCGAATCCGTAGGCTCCACGCCAATGATTTTAATTTTCGGATACAGCGACTTAATATACGCACCTATGCCCGCAATGAGCCCGCCGCCACCGATTGGAATAAAAATGGCATCGATTTGCTCCGGATCGTGTTGCCGGACAATTTCCATCGCAATCGTACCCTGACCGGCGATCACCGCTTCGTCATCAAAGGGGTGAATAAACGTCAATTGTCGCTCGCTGGCCAACTGCAAGGCGTGCCGATAGGCGCTATCAAAGTCTTCGCCTTCCAAGCTAATTTCGGCGCCCAAGGCGCGGACAGCCTGAACTTTAATTTCTGGTGTGGTGATGGGCATAACCACATAGGCTTTCATATTCAATCGACGCGCCGCCAGCGCAACCCCCTGAGCATGATTACCAGCCGACGCGCATATTACGCCGCGCTCAGATTGATTTTTCGTCAAGGAATGTAACTTGTTAAACGCCCCGCGTAACTTAAATGAAAAAACGGGTTGCAAATCTTCACGCTTAAAATAAACGCGCTGAGCAACGCGTTCGGATAAACGCGGCGCACTTTCTAATGGCGATTCAATGGCAACGTCATAAACACGGGCTTTCAGTATTTTTTCTAAATAAGCGTTCACACTATTTCCCTTCACATCACCCGGCCACTCAAAACCACCACCATCGACTCCAAATGACTCCATTTATTATTTTTCGGGGACAAAGTTCATTGATACGCCATTAATGCAATAGCGCAATCCCGTTGGTTGTGGTCCGTCTTCAAAGACGTGCCCCAAATGCCCATCGCATCGCGCGCACAACACTTCGGTGCGCCGCATACCGTAACTCAGATCCTCTGTCGCCTTTACGGATCCTAAAATGGGTTCGAAAAAACTTGGCCAACCCGTGCCACTATTAAATTTAGTACTTGACGTGAATAAAGCTTGCCCGCAGCCGGCGCAATGGTAGGTGCCGTCACGGTATTCTTTGTTCAGCGGAGAAGTGTGGGGACGCTCCGTACCTTTTTCTAGGAGCACTCGTCTTTGCTCCTCCGTTAACAATACGCAGTGCGCGCCAGACGACTCGTCTTTGTTCTGACTCATATACTAATCCTTACCATTGTCCGGTGTTGGGCATTGACAGCCAAGGTTCCGCTGGAGGCAGGGCGCCGCCTTTTTGCAACAATTCAATTGAAATCAGATCTGGCGAGCGCACAAAGGCCATTCGCCCATCGCGTGGAGGTCGATTAATGGTGATGCCCGCCTTCATAAGCTTAGCGCAGAGATCATAGATATTATCGACCTCATAAGCCAAGTGGCCAAACGAGCGGCCAATGGTGTATTCCTCTGGGTCCCAGTTGTACGTTAATTCGATTTGCGCTTCAGGGTTCTCGGGAGCGCCTAAGAACACCAACGTAAATCGACCATTTGGATAGTCTTTACGACCGATGACCTGCAAACCCAGATGGTCACAGTAAAACTCCAAGGAGCGATCAAGATCGGTAACACGAACCATGGTATGCAGATAGCGCATTGTCGTTCCTAACCTATATATTTAATCCCGAGGTGGTGACATTTTCGCTTATTTCTGATTGAATCGGGATGAATAAATTTCAATTCTTGGGGAAAGGCATGAAAGTGACATTCGTGGGCCGAGTCGTAGCGTCGCTGGTACTCCTAAGCCTTACGGCTGGGTGTTTTTCACAAAAGGCACCGAGCACCGACGCTAAGATGGATCAAATCTTGGCAGAACTGAAAGAAATCAAAGACTTGCTGAAGGAAGGCGGCAAAGGCGAATCCGAGTCACTCTTGCTCGCAGACCGCACGGAGCCGTCACTCGGCAAGCCGGATGCTCCTGTAACGATTGTCGAATTTACGGATTATCAGTGCCCCTATTGTCGCAAGTTTCACGACGAGACCTTCCCCAAGCTCAAGAGCCAATACATCGACACCGGCAAGGTGCGATTCGTCGTGCGCGATCTGCCATTGTCGTTTCACGAGTACGCAAAGCCTGCTGCCATCGCAACGCGTTGCGCGGATCAGCAGGGGCTGTATTGGCCTGTTTTCGAGAAATTGTTTAATTCCAAAGTGTTAAACCAGAGCATAATCAATCAGTCTCTGAACGAGAACCACATCAACATGGCCTTGTTTGACCAATGCCGCAAGGATCCAAAGACCACCGCAGCCGTCGACGATGACCTACAAGACGCCATTCGACTTGGCGTTGATGGCACCCCCGGATTCATCATTGCCACACGACAACACGGTTTATTGTCCGGTCAATTGCTGTCCGGTGCGTTGCCGCTCAGTTCATTCAGCACCATAATCGACGGCCTATTAAAAGAAAAGAAATAGTCGCGGGTCGTCGCTGAACGAATGCATTCATTGGTGGGGTATTGATTGTTACAACCAATACCCCACCAATGGTATAGCCAGCGATATCACGATCACTTGGGCAATGGACCATTTCATTAGCCGCATCAATCCGACGGCCAACAATACGCCAACGACGGACACCCACTGGATGCTGTGCGAGGTCTCTGACCAACAAACAAGCACTGCTAATTTATAAGCAAATACTGCGATCACGCCCAATACCGCGCTCGAAATCGCTCGCAGGGCTGCGTGTGCGCGAGCGTTTTGCGTCACCACGGACATGAGGCGACTGAAGCCAATGACCAACACGAACGACGGTAAGAAGACACTGAACACAAACAACACGGCCGCCAACAACGAGAATTCAATGGATGCGGTTTCTCGAAAAATTGCTAAAAATCCATAAAACGGCAGAACCAACGTCAATGGCCCCGGCGTGGTCTCTGTCAACGCAAGACCCGTAAGCCAATCCGAATCGAGCAAATGAGCACCCGTTTGACTTAATGAGTCGCGCACCCAAGCAACCACCGCGTAGGCGCCACCAAATCCGCCAAGAGCCACCTGACTGAAAAACACATGAATACGCCACAGCAACGAGTTGCCACTCACAATGTAGACCGCGGCACTGACGGCAACCCATAGACAAACGCCCCATAGAAGGGGTTTTAAAACATCCAGCCAACGAGGATTAACGGGTTGCGCGTTGCTGGAAATCATCACCGGATTCAGTGAACCCAAGACGGCCGCTCCGGCCACAATCCACGGGTAAGGGAGCCAGCTGTAGCTGAGGCTAATCATCGCCAACAGGGCAATCACGATGCCGCTCCATCGAGAGACGATGGTGCGCCAGCGGTGAAAATCGTTGCTCTGCGCGCGCTGAATTAGCGACTGGCCGTACTGACGCTCACCCAATCGCCACAGCGCATCCACCAACAGCGCGACGGCTGCCACCTTGAGTCCTGTTAACACCGGCAAAATCGGCGACAGGCTGCCGAATTTTACGAATAGCGCGGCGAGCAATAACATCATCGCGGTGCCGGGAATCAAAAAGCCCAATCCGGACACCACCGCGCCTTTCCAGCCCAAGCGCTGCCAACCTATGAAAATAGCCAGTTGCAGGGCCTCCGGCCCCGGCAAAAACATACAAAAACTGAGAGCTGCTTGAAACTGCTCCTCAGAAATATGCCGGCCCTCTGTCACCGCTACGCGATGCATCAAGGCGATTTGCCCAGCGGGCCCTCCGAATGAAAGGCAGCCTAATTTAAACGAATCCCACCAGTAACGAGTCGTCACCATCAGAATAAATTAGTTGGCCCTTGGGCGGGATTCGGCGGCGCACGCGACGCAATGTGATCTCCGGTAATCATGGCGTCGTACGTTTGACCGGGACCAATCATGGGATAAACGCCCGCATCCGGATCAATGTGCACTTCTAAAAAGGCCGGCCCTGGGTATTCGATAAACTCTTTTATCAATTGTGGCACATCGGCTTTACGAGTCAGTCGTTTTGCAAACTTAAACCCGTCCGCCTCGGCGGCTTTAATAAAGTCTTTCTTATGCAATGACTTATCACTGGCACTCATGCGTCCATCAAAAAAGAGCTTTTGCCACTGTCGAACCATGCCATCGCCGAAATTATTAAGCACCACTACTTTTAATGGCAAATCGTAGGTGGTGACGGTCTCCAAATCACCCATATTCATCCGAATACTGCCATCCCCATCTATGTCGATCACCAAGCGCTCCGGGTGAGCAAACTGCGCTCCAATGGCCGCAGGCAAACCGAAGCCCATGGTACCCATACTGCCTGAGGTTAACCAAAGCCTCGCCGCGGCGAAGTCAAAATACTGCGCGGCCCACATTTGATGTTGACCCACACCCGTGCTGATGATGGCTTGACCCTTCGTCAGGCGATTAATTTCTTCAATGACGTAATAGGGTTGGATGAGTTCGCTTTGGCGGTCGTAGTTCCAACCGTGAATCTTTTTAAGCTGCTGACAGTGATCATGCCAACGACTGAAATCGAATGGAGTGGCTCGCTTTTTATAAATCGACGTTAACGTATTCAGTGCGGGAGCCATCTCCCCCACATAATGCCAATCCACTGACTTAACTTTGTTGATCTCGGAGATATCAATATCAAAATGAACGATGTGTTTGGCGCCACGAGCGAACTTTTGAGGAACCCCCGCCACTCGGTCATCAAACCGCGCACCAACGCATATCAAAAAATCACAATCTTCAATTGCGTAATTTGCGTACGCGGCGCCGTGCATGCCGAGCATACCCATACTCAAGTCCGATTGGGTATCGACCACTCCCAACCCCATGAGCGTCGTGACAGCGGGAATGCCCAGGGCCGTTGCGAACGCCCTAAGCGCTTCTTGCGCTTCTCCTGCCACTACACCGCCGCCTGCGTAAATCAATGGACGCTCACTGGCCTCAAGCAAGCTCAAGAACGATTGCGCTTGAGCTGGACTGAGGGTTCGGCTGTTCAACTCGTTTAATCGACCACGATATCCGGGAAGTGGCAAGCGACCCTCACCTTTAAAAACACCCGTCCAGGTTTGAATGTTTTTCGGCACATCGAGCACCACCGGACCCGGTCGCCCCGTTCGAGCAATCTCAAAGGCCGTACGAACGGTGTCCTCCAGTCGTTCCGGATCCGTCACTAAAAATACGTGCTTAGCGACACTCCCCATAATGGCGGATACTGGCGCCTCCTGAAATGCATCGGTGCCTATGACGTTGGTCGGCACTTGCCCACAAATCACAACGAGCGGAACAGAGTCAGCCATCGAGTCACGAATCGGTGTAACGGTATTGGTCGCGCCCGGACCAGATGTCACCACACACACACCGACGCGACCACTGGCTCGAGCATAACCCGCCGCCATGAATCCAGCCCCTTGTTCGTTGGCAGGCACGATGAGCGGCAAATCGGGATGCGAGGGTTCGGCGTTGTATTGAAATACGGCATCAAAAACCGGCAGAATCGCGCCCCCTGAATACCCAAAAATTGTATCCACGCCCTCGTCGGCAAGGATTTGCACAATCATTTCTGCGCCGCTCATGCGGGCGCCTGACTTGGGATGGGGAGTCGTCATCATCGAAACCTTACACGTGTGGGGCGTTCATCCTTAAGATTAGCAATCGAATCCTTTGCCGTCTATGCGAAATACTCAATTTCAGGGTATTCTTAACACTTAATTGGGAATTTTGAGTCCTTATGCGCCACGTTATTGCCATTTTTCTACAAAATGAGGCCGGTGCCCTTGGTCGCGTAACGAATTTGTTTTCGACGCGCGGCTATAACATCGAGTCACTGGCGGTAGCGCCGACTCCCGATCCGACGGTTTCCCGCTTAACGCTCGTCACCTCCGGTGACGACACCGTGATCGGACAAGTATTAAGTCAGTTGGGCAAATTGTTGGACGTGATCGACGTTATTGATCTGTCGCAAGAGGCGGCCCGTGAACTTGAAACCGTGATGATCGCCATACATTGTGAATCGTCATCACACGAGCGCCTCTTGGCCACTCTCGCTCAACACCAAGGACGAGTGATTGATGAAGGGGATGATTATCTCATGGCCACCGCCACCGCGCATCCTACAGAGATCGATGCGCTATTGGCAACGATTATGCCGCTCGGCGACATCATTGACCTCGTGCGAAGTGGCGTATTGGCGTTAAATTTAACGCCCCGGGAATAACCTTCGAGACTTAAACCGTCAAAATCGTACAGCCAACGGTTTTACGCGCTTCCAAATCACGGTGTGCCTGCGCAGCGTCTTTTAAGCTATAGCGTTGACCGATGTGAACTTTGAGATGTCCGGCAATCACCACTTCAAATAACTCTCTCGACAATCGGCGCAGATCCGAGCGCGAGTGAATGTAATCAAATAAAGTGGGGCGTGTAACGTACAATGAACCGCGCTTACTCAACTCCAGCAATGAAAATGGCGCTACGGGACCTGACGCGTTACCAATGGAAATCAACAAGCCGCGGCGGGCCAAAGACTCCATCGACCCCAAAAACGTCGCTTGGCCTACGGAGTCGTAAACGACTGGCACGCCTTTATCTCCGGTGAGGGCTCTGACTTCTTTTGACCATCCCTCCGATGCGGTGCACACGCAGTCGTGAGCACCAAACGCTTTCGCTTGTTCAAATTTATCAACACTGCCAACCGCCGCAATCACACGCGCCCCCAAGTGGTTAGCCCATTGCGAAAGCATTGACCCCAATCCGCCTGCGGCCGCATGAATGACAATGGACTCTTTACGCTTAACCTTATAAGTCAATCGCAACAAATAAGCAGCGGTTAGGCCTTTCAGCATTAGGCAAGCGGCTTGTTCATCGGAAATTTCTTTGGGAATTTCAATTAGTCGGTCAGCTGGGACCACCCGAGATTCGGCGTAGGAGCCAGGCGTAGGCAGCACATACGCCACTCGATCGCCTTCTTTCAGGCCCTTAACCCCCTTACCGATTGCCGCCACAACACCGGCGGCTTCTCGACCCAGGCCCATTGGCGTCGGACGAGGATACAGCCCGGTGCGATCGTATACATCAATGTAATTAACGCCAATCGCCGTATGTTTAACCAACACGTCATTCCGACGAATTTTCTCTGGTTTAAGTGGTCCCCACTGTAGTTGCTCAGGACCACCATGCGACTTCACAACGATACCGGTTGCCATCTTTGTTCTCCGTTTACACCAGCGTCAATTAATGCGGCATTCAATCACATTCAGTGTGGATCCTCGACGAGAGGCGCTTTGAGTAGTTGTAGGTCTGGAACTACTCTACCGAATTGCAAGTGCTCAGTGATAATCCGTTCGAGGTTTTCGCCATGCACGGAGTGATACCACACTCCGTCTGGATAAACGAGAGCAATGGGCCCTTGAACACATACCCGTAAACAGCCCACTTTGGTGCGCAGAACTTGACCGTGTACGTCACTGAGTTTGAGTTCCTTCAAACGTCGCTTTAAATACCCCCAAGATTCGTCGCATGTGCTCAGGGGCGCGCATTTGCCCTCGCCCACACATAAAAATATATGTCGGTGGGCTCTGGTGAGTCCTACCTTTTCGATGAGCGCGTCAACGAGCGTCGTCTCCATCACGTCATCACAACGCTTGGTCGTCGCTTTCACCCGTGCGAATTCTAATGACGCGATCGATTTCCGAAACAAAGATTTTGCCGTCGCCGACTTTACCCGTTCGCGCGGCCTTCACAATCGCTTCAACAACTTGATCTAAGATTTCGGAACGCACCGCAACCTCGACTCGAGTTTTCGGTACAAAATCGACCACATATTCGGCGCCGCGATACAACTCAGTATGGCCACGCTGACGACCAAAGCCTTTGACCTCGGTGACCGTCATTCCCGATATGCCGATCTCCGAAAGAGCCGCACGGACATCGTCCAGTTTGAAGGGTTTAATGATAGCGGTTACCAATTTCATAGCCGATCCTCCTTATGGCTTGAGCTTACTGCAGGTTGGAGTTTTTCGCCACTCCAAAACCATGTTTTTAGAGACGAATTAGGATTATTTTTCTAGGGTTATACCATTCGTTGTCTCAGCCTACGCTCCAGCACCACTTTAACCCCCACCCATCAGCAACTTGCCCAATTTTGGTGCAGAATATCGCCGTCATGAAATTCTTTCATGCGCTCAATAGTGTGGTTATTGCACATGCACAGCATCGTCATTGTCGGCGCGGGTCAAGCGGGTTTGCAAACGGCCGAGTCCTTACGGAAGGCAGGCTTCGCCGGCTCCCTTGCCATTATTGACCAGACCGAAGACGCGTTGTTTCAAAAGCCACCCTTGTCCAAGGCCTACTTGGCCGGCGACGTTCCAGAGGAACGTCTGCGATTGCGACCAACGACGTTTTTTCAATCACACCGAATCGACGCCTACTTCGGCGTAAAAGTGGTCGCCATCCAACGTCAGGAGCGCTGCGTACAGTTGAGCGATGGCGCAACGCTGGCCTACGACCGTTTAATTATGGCAACGGGAGCACGCGCGCGGTCAATTGACGCGTTTCAAGACGTGACGTCACAACTTCATGTGATCCGAGATCTTTCAGACGCCAAACGTTTGCGCGAGCGCTTGACGAGCATTGATTCGGTGGCGGTCATCGGGGGTGGATTTCTAGGGTTAGAGTGCGCGTCAACCTTACGGAAACTGGGAAAATCGGTGATTGTTATTGAGCAGCAGTCGCGACTGTTGGCACGAGTGGCCAGCCCACCGATATCGGAATTTTTACATCGAACCCATGTGGCTTCTGGTGTTGAAATACGTCTGCAGGCGGTTATTTCGACCATTGAACGGGTCGCAGACACGGGGCGCTTGCGCGTTGTGTTTGAAGATCACTCCGCTTGTCTTGTCGATGAATGCGTGGTCGCGATCGGCGTCATTACCAACTCGGAGTTAGCGCAAACCTGCGGATTAATGGTCGATGGCGGCATTGTGACCGATCAGAATGGCCAAACCTCCGACCCGAACATATATGCGGTCGGCGACGTCGCGACGTTTCATCACAGCCATTATCAGCGCCGTGTGCGCTTAGAGTCCATCGATAACGCCTTTGAGCAAGCGCGCTCACTCGCCAAACACTTGTGTGCCCATGAAACCACCCACCATAAAATCCCATGGTTTTGGTCCGATCAGTATGAGCACAAGTTACTGATGGCGGGCCTCGCGGCCCCCACCGCGCATTGGGTAGTCCGGGGCGATCCCCATACGGGCTCATTCACCGTGGGCGCTTTTGAGGGCGATAGGCTGGTGGCCATTGAATGCATGAATGAGCCGAAGCAGTTCGCGAAATTTCGTAAGCTTATGAATAATAAAGATATTATAAGCAAATCAGTGTTTTTAAATCCTGATTCGGACGCCGACCCCACGTGAGCGGCTGAGCGTCCACCTCGCTAAAATATCTTTTTGCTGCAATGCAAGATATCAGTATAATGAGGTCCTCACCTATGGAGGCATCCCATGACTGACGCCACTCCTCGCCTACCGGATTTTGACAGTCTTGAACAAAGCTTCAAGACGGTGCTGGCTCCCTTTAATGGTGGATTCGCCTCCGCCCCGTTTTGGGAAGCCTATCAACAGTGGGCCAAAGGGATTCAAGACAACCCCGATGTTCAAGCTCAATTATTCCAAGAGGGCCTCAAACAGAGCGCTCAAGTCATGGAATTCGCCCAGCAAGCGCTGTCCCAAAAAGACTACGCGCCAAAGGATAGCGCCGGAACAGTAGACCCACGGTTTCAGCACCCCAGTTGGAACCAATTCCCCTTCAACGTGTTGGCGCGCCAGTACCAAGCGGGCAGCGATTGGCTGAAAACCGCTGCCAGTGCAGTCCCATTATCACCGGACCACGCTAAACAACTGGAATTCATGCTCACGCAATGGCTTGAGGCCGTGTCTCCCGCCAACAGTCTCGCCACCAATCCAGAATTGCTCGAGTTGACCAAAGCCGAAGGTGGCGAAAACCTTCTCCGTGGCGCACGCCATCTCATTGAAGACACCGCTCGCGTACTCAAACAAGATGGCGTGGTGGGCAGCGAACAATTCATTCTCGGCGAAAATGTTGCCGCTACGCCAGGCGAGGTCATTTATCAAAATGCGCTCATTGAACTCATTCAATACAGCCCCGCCACGGACGAGGTGTATGCCGACCCAATTCTGATCGTGCCGGCTTGGATCATGAAATATTACATCCTGGATCTGAGCACGAAAAATTCGTTGGTCAAGTATTTAATCGATCAAGGTCATACCGTCTTTATGATCAGTTGGAAAAACCCAACCTCGGACGACCGCGATCTGGGCATGGACGACTACATTGACCTTGGCGTAGGAGCGGCTATTGATTCAATCAGTCAGCTGATCCCGCAACGAGGCATCCACGCCATCGGTTACTGTATCGGTGGCACGTTGTTGTCGATCGCCGCTGCGGCGATGGCTCAGAAGCAGGATGAGCGCCTCGCCAGCATCACCCTGCTTGCAGCGCAGACCGATTTTTCAGAGCCCGGCGAACTTTCTTTGTTCATCAGCGAGCAGCAACTCAACATGCTGAGCGAAAAAATGCGCCAAGACGGCGTTTTAGACTCAAGTCAGATGGCTGCCGCTTTTCAATTGTTACGGCCTCGGGACCTCATTTGGTCGCCTCTCATCAAAACCTATCTCAAAGGTGAGCGCGACCAAATGATTGATTTGATGGCTTGGAATGCCGATGGTACTCGCATGCCCTATCGAATGCATACGGAATATTTATATCGCCTGTATTTGCACAATGAGCTCGCTCAGGGGCTGTTTCCCGTGCATGGTCAGCCGGTTCATCTTGGCGATATAAACGTGCCATTTTTCGTGGTCGGCACGGAAACAGATCACGTCGCGCCCTGGAAGAGCGTTGTGAAAGTAGCGCGGCTCGTGGCATCTGAAGACTTTACGTTCTTGCTGACCAGCGGCGGCCACAACGCTGGAATCATCTCCGGACGCACCCATCCAAAACGCACTCACCGTGTGTTGCGGCACAAAGCGGGGAGCGAGTTCCCCGACGCGCTGGCGTGGGCGAAAGACACCGCAACGACGCCCGGTTCTTGGTGGCCGGTTTGGGAGGCCTGGGTTGCTGAGCGCTCCGGCGACAAAACGTCGCCTCCGGCGGTTGGAGACCATCCAGAATTTCAACCCTTACGGCCCGCGCCAGGTGAGTATGTTTTAAAGCGCTGAATCAAGCGATTCCTCACCTTGAAAAAGAGAGCGCCAGTGTGCGCTCTTTTTTTTCCCGCTTTCCATTTTCCACCCGCACTCCACACGGTTGAACGCCCACTCCATGCGGATCTTGATCCTAAAACAGTGGCTTTAAGACAATCAACAAATCTTTGGCATCAACGGTTTGTCCGGCTCGAACCAAAACATCAACAATTTCGGCTGACCGATCTGCACGGACAGCCGTTTCCATTTTCATGGCCTCAAGCGACAACAATAAGTCGCCCGCGTTGACCACTTGCCCAACACTGACTTGTATCGCCAAAACCTGACCAGGCATAGGCGCCGCCACTTGCGTCGGATCGTTTAATCGCGCTTTTTGTACCGGCGCTGTAGTAACAATCGCACTCTTATCCACGACCTTAACGGCTCGTGGTTGGCCATTGAGCTCAAACATCACCGAACGAGTTCCATCCGGCTGAATCGTTCCTAACGCCGCTAAAGCGACAATCAATTGTTTGCCCTTTTCTAAATCAACTGACACTTCCTGCCCAACTTCTAAACCGTAGAAAAACGCCGCCGTGGGCAACGAAGACAAGTCCCCGTATTTTTGACGATCGCGCTCAAAGTCCTTAAAGACCTTGGGGTACATTAGATAAGAGCTTAAATCGGCATCGCTAACACTACGCCCAATTTGCGCCGCAAGCTGGGTCCGTTCAAGCTCCAGATCCACTTCCGGAAAATTGAGTCCGGGTCGATTGGTAATCGGCTGACGGCCTTTCAGCACTTTTTGTTGTAGAGCCTTTGGAAACCCGCCGTAAGGCTGTCCCATTTCACCAGCAAAGTAACTGACCACCGATTCTGGGAAAGGAATATCCACCGACGGATCCTCAATTTGTGCGCGGGTGTATCCTTTGGTGACCATCAATATTGCCAAATCGCCAACCATCTTCGAACTGGGAGTGACTTTAATGATGTCTCCCAACAGATCGTTGACTTCTGCATAGGCCTTAGCCACCTCACCCCAACGACTGTCGTCTATCCCAAGCCCTCTGGCTTGTTCGCGGAGATTCGTATACTGGCCACCCGGCATGCCATGCAAATACACTTCACTGGTGCCGGCGCGAATATCGCTTTCAAAGGCAAGGTAACCGGAACGCGCTTGCTCCCAATAATTCGATAATGTGCGTATCCGCTCAACGTTTAATTCACTCTGCCGCGGCGAATGCAGCAAAGCCTCGACCAGCGAACCTAAACTGGGCTGCGAGGTCAGTCCACTCATAGCGTCCATCGCCGCATCGACCACGTGACAACCCTCCGCCACCGCGGCTAAAGCGGACGCCGCGGAAATTCCGGATGTATCGTGCGTGTGAAAATGCAGCGGCAAGCCAACCTCTTGTCGCAACGTTCTGAACAACACCGCGGCATCCGCAGGTCTACACAAACCCGCCATATCTTTAATGGCCAGAATATGCGCGCCTGCACGCTCAAGTTCTTTTGCCAGCTTCACGTAATAACTTAAGGTGTACTGTCGCTCATTCGGATCCGTTAGCCGACCCGAGTAACAAATTGCTGCTTCAACAATTTTATTGTGCGCGGCCACTTCATCCATTGCGACCCGCATGTTCTCAACCCAATTTAACGGGTCAAATATCCGAAAAACATCGATTCCATTCAACGCAGCGTTTCGAATAAAAAATTTCACAACGTTGTCAGGATAATTGGTGTAGCCAACCGCATTAGCCGAACGGAGCAACATCTGAAGCAGAACATTGGGTATGGCCGCGCGGGTTTGCGCTAGCCGCTCCCAGGGGTCTTCTTTTAAGAAGCGCATTGCCACATCAAAGGTGGCGCCACCCCAACATTCCACAGAAAACAACTCCGGTAGCCAGTGCGCCATGTGTGGGGCAACGGCATTTAAATCAAAGGTACGCATCCGCGTAGCCAACAACGACTGGTGCGCATCGCGCAGTGTCGTGTCGGTAAACTGTACGGCGGTTTGATTCAATAGCCAGCGCTGCACGCCTTCCGGCCCCTGAGACTCGAGGATCTGCTTTGTTCCCGGCCGTAACGGCGTGAGTCGCCGGTCCAATTTGGGAATTTTGGGCTCCACGCGCTTTGGTGGCTTATGTCGACCTTTTACCTCAGCATTGCCATTAACGATCACCTCTCCTAAGAAATTCAATAGCCGAGTCGCGCGGTCACGTCGTTTAGCAAAGTGGAATAACTCCGGCGTGGTGTCGATAAAGCGCGTGGTGTAGTCCCCCGACTCAAACTGTGGATGGGTAATGACGCGATCCAAAAATCGTAAATTCGTCATGACCCCGCGAATGCGAAACTCCCAGAGCGCGCGATGCATGCGCGCGATGGCCTCTGAAGTGGATAGTCCCCACGTGGTGACTTTAACCAACAGAGAGTCGTAGGATCGACCTATGAAAGCGCCGGAATAGGCGGTACCGGCGTCTAAGCGCACCCCGAATCCGGCCGGACTGCGATACGCGGTGATGCGACCATAATCGGGCGTGAATCCATTTTCAGGATCTTCTGATGTGACGCGACACTGCAATGCAAATCCCTGAATTTTTATAGAAGCTTGACCGGGCACACCGCACGCCGGCGTTCCGATCAACGCACCAGAGGCGATTTGAATTTGTGCTTTAACAATGTCAATTCCCGTGATTTGTTCCGTCACCGTGTGTTCAACTTGGATGCGCGGATTTACTTCGATGAAATAAAATTCTCCCGTGTCTGCGTCTTGCAGAAATTCCACGGTCCCGGCATTTTCATAATTGGCGGCTCGGCCAATCTGCAACGCTAATCCGCATAATTGCTCACGTTGATCTTAGCTGAGAAACGCCGCCGGCGCTCGTTCGACGACTTTTTGATTGCGTCGTTGTACCGTGCAATCTCGCTCCCATAGATGCACGAGTTGGCCACTCGAGTCGCCCAACAGCTGCACCTCTAAATGCCGCGCGCGTCGAACCAATTTCTCCAGGTAAACCTCATCATTACCGAAGGCGGCACGGGCTTCGCGACGTGCGGCTTGAACGTGCTCTAAGAGTTCTTCTTCTTTTTCGACCACGCGCATGCCCCGTCCACCGCCGCCCCACGACGCTTTCAACATAACGGGATAGCCAACCGCACGCGCTTGGTCGAGCATCTGCTGCTCGTCCCGCGATAAGGGATCGGTGGCCGGCATGACGGGCACATCGGCGGCTATTGCCAGCGACCGAGCGGCCACTTTATTGCCTAAGGTGCGCATCGTTTCTGGCGTCGGGCCTACAAATCGTATCCCTGCGGAACGCGCTTTTTCAGCAAACTCTGGGTTTTCAGCAAGGAAGCCATACCCCGGATGAATGGCATCGCACTGCGTATCCAGCGCGATTCGAATGATGTCGTCCACATCGAGGTACGCGTCGATGGGCCCTTTGCCTTCTCCCACCAAATAGCTCTCATCGGCCTTTGTCCGGTGTAAGGAAAACCGATCTTCCTTGGAATAGATGGCTACGGTCTTAATGCCCAATTCGTGTGCGGCACGCATGACCCGAATGGCAATCTCGCCACGATTGGCAATCAGCAAACGATTAATCACGGCCGAGGTTTGTGGCTTTTGCATATATTGCTCTTTAGCTGAAACACGCCAATCATAGCGTGCTGTGACGCAACATGGGAATGGTCCGCTGTAGGCGCCGCCACGCACCTCGGGCGCCGACTTAGGCAACGCGCTAGAATTATTTAATTAATTGATTTTATTAGATTATTCTAAATTTACGTCTTTCGCCAATCCATACCGTGCATGGGTTATTGCGGCTAATCGGCCAAAAACCTTTGCACGTAAGCCTCAAAGGATTCGGCGTTTTCGGCCTCCAACCGAGCCTGTTCTTGGAGCGAGCGATTGACCTCTTCCGCAAATGACGCGTGGCGCTCTGCGGACAGCGGCGGGAGTTCTTGGAAGTATTGATGATAGGCGTTGGATAAGCGCAGGGTATGGTCAACGAAGGTTTCCCCGGTCGCCAAAATATCCATCAATACACGGGCCGAAGGCGTCCGAGTGGGATCGAGGAGCTTTAGACGCGCATCCTGTAACGCCGCGCTATACGGTTTATTGGGATCGGTCGCGTCGAGCAACTCGCACACGCCTTCCATCGCTTGAACAATATCCAGACCCCAACTCGCCATCGGGTAAGCACGCTGATTTTGTTTCAGTTGCAATGAAGGATCACGGCCAAATTTCGCCACCGCCACATGATTGGCCTCGAGTTCAAACTGTTCGGTGAGCGTAATAGGCTCTGCTGGGCAAATTGCACAAAACAACGCAAACGCTTCTAAGAACCTGAGTTTCTGCTGATTAACCCCCACAGGATCAAGCAGGCTGACATCCAATGATCGCATCTCCACATATTGAACGCCGGCACGTCGCAACGTTTTACTTGGGCGCTCACCCGAATGCGCCACACGCTTTGGTCTTATAAACGCATAGTACTCGTTTTCAATTTGCAGTCGATTGGCATTCAACTGCCGCCACTGCCCATCAACCACCACACCAAACGCTGAAAACTGTGGGCTCGGTGTCGCCAGAACCTGCCTCATATCCCGCAAATATTCGTCCAAACTGTTCACGCTAATGGCGACATCCGATTGCTCACGATTGCGATAGCCGAGATCGCTCATCCGCAACGACGTGGCCAGTGGCCCCATGAACGTTTCCGCGCCCAACGGCTTCAATCCATGGTTTGGGTGATTCCGCACAAAGGTCTCTGAGACAACCGGAGACGCCCCAAACAAATAAGGAATGATCCAGCCGTGTCGGCGATAGTTTCTCAGCAACGCAAAATAAACATCCGACCGAAACGCTTGGCCCTGTTCGGAAATCTTCGCCACGTCTCGCAACACATCAAAAAAGGTTTCGGGCATCGAATAGTTAAAATGCACCCCCGAGATGGCCTGCATGCAGCGCCCATATCGACGCGCCAGACCCTCTCGATAAACGGTCTTTAATCGCCCAACGTTAGAGGTTCCGTATTGAGCGATCGGCACATCCGCATCACCGTGATCCAGTCGGGCCGGCATGCTGGTGCACCACAGCCGTTCCTCACCTAAAGCGCCATACACAAATTGATGAAGATCAGACAAATATTGGATCAATGCCCATGTGTTATCGAATGTTGGCGTGACCAATTCGATTAAGGCTTCAGAGTAATCGGTGGTAACGTGCTCATGAGTCAGCGCCGACCCCAAACCGATCGGATGGGGCGTCTGTGCAATTCGGCCATCCAAATTAACGCGCAGAGACTCCTTTTCCACGCCACGCAGCCCACCCACCAAAGCCGCTGGCTCACGGGAGTTCACAAATCCCGACAACAAAGACTCGAAGCGGCGATGGATCGACGGTGTTTTCAATGTAATCTCCGGAGGATTCCGTATTCTACCCCACGCCTTTCGGCGCGCCTGTGAATCTTCAGTTAATTTGGGACCGATGGGTTGGGTATTCAACCCCTAAATTTGACATAATAAACCTTTCCCCACCCTCTAGCCTTGGGAACCCCATATGTCGCATGAAATAAGCCTTAAAGACCCCTCACTGCTGCGTAATTTGGCATACATCAATGGCCAATGGGTTGGCGCAGACACTGGCGAGACGTTTGACGTATTGAACCCTGCCACCCAACGCCCCATTGGCAACGTTCCCAACATGGGCGCCACCGAGACTCGGCAGGCCCTCGAGGCCGCTCAACAAGCCTTCACCACTTGGAAAAAAGTCACTGCCAAAGAACGCGGCAAATTATTGCGCAAATGGGCTGACTTGATGCATGAAAATGCCGAGGACTTGGCCACCATCATGACCGCGGAGCAAGGCAAGCCCTTGGCAGAAGCCAAAGGGGAAGTCGGGTATGCCGCATCCTTTTATGAATGGTTCGCGGAGGAAGGCCGACGTTTATACGGCGACGTGATTCCGGCGGGCGTTGCGGATCGGCGCTATTTTGCCCTGCGTCAGCCCGTCGGCGTTGTCGGCGCCATCACGCCGTGGAACTTCCCCGCTGCAATGATTACGCGTAAGGCCGGTGCTGCTTTGGCTGCAGGCTGCACCTTTGTTGTCAAGCCTGCGGAATCAACGCCACTTTCGGCGCTCGCGCAAGCCGTCTTGGCAGAGCGGGCGGGCATCCCGGCGGGCGTATTTAACGTCGTGACTGGTGACCCAATTGCCATAGGCGGCGAATTAACCTCAAGCTCGATTGTTGCCAAAATTAGTTTTACGGGTTCCACGGAAGTGGGTCGACTCCTGATGGCGCAATGCGCGCCGACCATTAAAAAACTCTCATTAGAACTAGGCGGCAATGCGCCTTTCATCGTTTTCGATGACGCCGACCTAGACGCGGCAGTCGCTGGCGCGATGATTAGCAAGTACCGCAACGCTGGTCAAACCTGCGTCTGCGCCAATCGCTTTTTAGTCCACTCCAAAGTGTATGACTCGTTTGTCGCTAAATTGGTTGAAGCAACCAAAAAGCTACGCGTTGGGGATGGCCTCAAGGGCCCCACGGAACAAGGCCCGCTGATTGACGATCAGGCCGTCGCCAAAGTGGAAGACCACATTCAGGACGCCCTCTCCAAGGGCGCTAAGCTAGAACTCGGCGGGCGACGACACGCCCTAGGCGGGACCTTTTTTGAGCCCACCGTACTCAGCCACGTCACCCCGGACATGAAAGTAGCTCGCGAGGAGACCTTTGGCCCAGTAGCACCGATTTTTAAATTTGATAACGATGATGAAGCCATCGCTCTAGCCAACGACACCGAGTTTGGGTTGGCCGCCTATTTTTATTCGCGAGACATTGCTCGCTGCTGGCGCATCGCAGAGCATTTAGAGTACGGCATCGTGGGATTAAACACTGGCCTCATCTCAACGGAAGAGGCGCCATTTGGTGGCTGGAAGCAATCGGGCATTGGTCGAGAAGGCTCGCGCTACGGCCTTCTCGACTACACTGAAATCAAATACCTGTGCATGGGCGGCATGATGCCTTGAACAAGGCTCACTCGCAAGGCGCGTTGAAGCTGATTTTGATCGGGCTCACTACCGTGGGCTCGGTCGCTCTCAACATCTACTCGCCAGCGCTTCCTCTTGCAAAATCGGAGTTTTCGGTTTCAGTAAGTCAAGCGAATTTATCAATATCCTTAGCCCTCGTTGCCTTTGCAATCGGGCTCTTTTGCAGTGGTCCCTTATCCGATCGAATCGGCAGACGCCCCGCCGTTCTCGCCGGTTTGGTTTTATACGTTGGCGGCGCCTTACTGGCGATATTGTCGCGTTCAATGACTATGCTCATTATTGCCAGAATCATCACGGCTCTGGGCGCCTCCGCTGGGGTCACGGTCGCACGAGCCGTCTTGGGGGATCTCTTTGATAAGCAACGCATGACGCACGAACTTGCCGCACTGACGCTCATCACCACCATGGTTAACGCAGCAGCTCCGATATTAGGGGGATTGCTCATTCAATGGTTTGCTTGGCGAGCGGTCTTTGCAGCCTTAGTTATTAGCGGAACCAGCATCGCTGCACTGGTTTTTTTTGCGCTTCCGGAAACTCGACCAGCACAACGCACGCGACCAAATCTGCGCATCGTTTTGGCCTTGCGGCGAGTCTTTCGCGATCGATTGTTTTTACAATACGTTTTTCAGGGCGGTGTTATCTACGCCGTGTTCTTCGTATTCATATCCTTAGTACCCCACATTTTATATGAACTTCACCGTCCACCAACCGACTATGGCTTGTGGTACCCGATGATTTCGATTGGCTATTTCATTGGAAACTACTACGTCACTCAGCGTGGCCAGCAACTGGGGCTGGAGCGACTGATTACATTCGGAGTCGTTGGCCAGGCGCTTGCGGCCATTGCCGGGCTTATTTGGATGAGCTTTGGATTGTGGGGATCGTTTTGGATCTTCTTTGCGCCGGCGCTGATGGCGATCGGCCAAGGCCTAGCCATGCCTGCCACCACCGCTTTAGGAGTGGCGCGCGCGCCCAAGGACGCGGGCGTCGCGGCGGGCGTATTGGGGTTTGGACAACAGGCCATGGGCGCTTTCGCGGTGGAGTGTATGTCCTTTACCAGCACACAAACGCCGATGCCGATGGCTATTTTTTGTGCAGGCCTCGCTACTGTTGCTGCTGCCATGGCGATCTTTCGGTCGCGTTAGTCTACGAAAAAAGCGTGGCGTTATACGGACTGCGAAAACCGCGTTCCTGCGGCAGTTTGGTGCTTTCCCAATCGTGCATCGAAGCACATAGCAACGTTACGCATTAACAGCCGGCCCATGGGCGTCAGCGAAAATCCCCGATCCTGCCACTGCACCAAGCCATCCGCCACAAGAGGCTTGAGCGCATCGAGTTCAGCGGCAAAATAAGTCTCGAAGGCGATCGCGTCGCGCTGTTCGATCTCTCGATAATTTAATGCCCCTTGGCACAATATCGCCTCAATGACGTGACGCCGAATGTGATCATCGGTCGTCACTCGGATGCCACGCTCTATCGCCATTCCAAAGCGATCAATCATATGCTCATAAATTGCCACCACTTTGGCGTTTTGAGCGTAGACGTCACCCACACGGGAAATTGCGCTCACGCCAAAGCCCAATAGGTTTAGCCCCGCATGTGTGGAATACCCTTGAAAATTACGTTGCAACTTACCTGCGCGCTGCGCGGTTACAATGGAGTCGCTGGCCAACGCGAAGTGGTCCATACCAATATAAATGTATCCCGCTTCAGTGAGTTGAGTAATGGCCTGGGCCAATAAGCTTAATTTCACCTCAGGCGTCGGCAAATCCTGGCTCAAGATCTGACGTTGCGGCTTAAATTTGGTCGGCATGTGCGCGTAACTGTACAAACTAATGCGATCGGGTCGTGCGGCAATGATGGTATCAATGGTTACTTTAAATGATCTCAGCGTTTGCAGCGGCAAGCCATATATTAAGTCCACACTGACGCCGGTTATTCCCAGTTTATGCGCTCGCGTTATTAGCGAAAGACTCTGCTCAGTAGATTGAATGCGGTTTACCGCTTCTTGCACGTGCACATCCACATCTTGTATGCCCAAACTAATTCGATTAAAGCCCATTCGATGCAATTCTTCGAGTCGATCGATGCTGACGGTGCGCGGATCAATTTCGATTGAAAACTCACGATCGTGAGATTGGTCGATGTCAAACCAGTGGCGTAATCGGGATAAGATTTCACCGAGTTGAGGATCTGTCAAAAACGTAGGGGTGCCGCCCCCGAAATGAATTTGGCTAAGCCGCCGCTTTGGAACCAACATGGCTGCAACACTGTCGATCTCTTTATACAACGCCGACAGATACGGCTTAGACTTGTTGTGGTCACGCGTAATTTGCTTGTTGCATCCGCAGTAAAAGCACGGGCTTTCGCAAAAAGGGATGTGTACGTAGACAGACCAATCTCCGTCGTTCGACGCCTTCAAGGCCCGAGCAAAATCGGACGTTGTGAATTCGGTCGAAAAATCGACCGCTGTCGGATAAGAGGTGTAGCGCGGGCCCGCTTTGTTGTAGCGCGCAACCAAAGGCGTTTCGACTTTCCAAGAGGCGTTCATGCGCACACGGTACTGGAAACGGTGAGCCAAATCTGTGCGTATTAAAACGTATATTTTTGGCATTATTTAATAAATACAATCACTTACCACTGATTGTCGTCGTTTGAAAACTGCTAGACTGTGTGCTCGAAATCAGACTTACCGGAGACCGTGTGAACACTTGGATCCGCCGCAACCCCCTGCAGGTTCTGCTTTGGATCATGGTCGGCATTGCCATTTGGCATCCGCAATGGGGCCACTCGGGCGCACGCTGGCACCCCGAGTGGCTTGTTACCGTCCTCGTGAGCGTCATGTTTTTCATGCACGGCTTGGCCTTGCCCACCAAAGAATTAATCAATGGCATTAAAGAATGGCCTATCCACAGCCTCATTCAAGGATGCACCTATATTCTGTTTCCATTGCTTGGACTCGGCTTAATCCATTATGGAACGTCGCTGCTGGATCCAGCCATTTGCTTAGGATTTTTCTTATTGTGTACCACCTCGAGCACCGTAGCCTCCTGTATTGCCTTGACCGCAAAATCCCACGGAAGAGTGGCCGTCGCACTGTTTAACGCCTCGCTCTCCAGCGTGATCGGTGTTGTTTTGACGCCCCTGTTGGTCAGCTTAGTGGCCACGCAATCGGGAATAGCGCTCTCGTGGCCGAATGCGTTCGCCCAAATCGCGTTACACATCTTGCTGCCATTAGTCGCCGGGCAGGCCGTGCGGCTATTGTGGAGTTCGGTGGCGTATTATTTGTCGCAACTGACCACCGTTATTGATTATGCGTCCATTGGTCTCGTGGTACTCAATGCGCTGTCGGACTCCATTATTAGTGGCGCGTTTTCACACAGCAGCCTAACGATCTTGGCAAGCATTACTGTTACGGCAGTTATCTTATTTTGGCTTGTGATTGGATTGCTAAAAATTGCCTGCCGCTATTTAAAACTTTCGGCGGCCGATGAAATTGCGGTGCTTTATTGCGGCTCACAGAAAAGCATTTCCAACGGCTTGCCGATTGCCAAAATTTTATTTCAAGGGCTCAGCAGTTTCGGCATAATCATCCTGCCGCTGGTGGTCTACCACCAATGCCAGTTGCTGTTTAGCGCGTTTTTATCAGATCACTACGTCCGCAATTACAACAAGCAATTGGGCCAATCAACTAGTCACTAACCGTCAATCGTTGCGCTCGCGTGCGCAAACTCACCCCAAACCCAGCCGTGGTGTAGAACGCGTCCAAGGCGTGATGATCCACGGCCCGCCGCTTTAGTTGAGATACCTCGCAATCCAATGGCACTTCACAAGCAATTTGAGTGAGTTGTCGGGCGTGATACGCTTTGTCTTTATGTTCACCTAATTTATCGGCGAGCGTTTTTGCGCCGCGTATTGTCAACTGACTCACTTCGGGCAATCGAGCGTACAGATCGTCCAGTGAATCAAAGTGAGTCAAGATGGCACTCGCCGTCTTTGGACCCACACCGGGCACACCCGGGATGTTATCCACTGCATCCCCGGTTAACGCCAAATAATCGGCCATGCGCTCGGGAATCACGCCAAACTTCGCCGCAATGTCATTATAACCATACCGTCGACCATCACTGTAATCGTAAAAATGATCGCCTTCACGAATCAATTGCGAAAGATCTTTATCGCGACTCACAATCCAGTTCCGATATCCCTGACCTCGACCGTGTGTGGCGAGCGTACCGATGATGTCGTCGGCCTCAAACCCTTCGGCACAGAGCGCATGCAGCCCTAATGGCGCACAAACCTCAAAGCACCTCTCAAACTGTTCCGACAAGTCGTCGGGCGCGGGCTCGCGGTTGGCTTTGTAATCGGGGTAAAGGTCGGTTCTAAAGTTGCCTTCAGTGGCACCATCAAACGCAACCGCAATATGAGTGGGCTGATGGCGCTCAACGTACTCCAGCAAAAATCGCGTAAAGCCATAGAGCGCATTAACCGGTCGACCCTGCGGATCTTGCATCGGTTCAGGCAGAGCATAGTAGGCTCGAAAAATGAAATAGCTTGCATCAATCAAATGCAGCGTGGGCGTAGCAAGTGACACGGAACTAGCTTAACCTTTGCTGAATTCGCGAATGCAGTGGACTCGTTCGGGGAAAGTGCGCGAGCAGGTAGGCCATTTGATCGGCGAGCACCCGTCGACCTTTGAGATAAATGTATTCGGCATAGGTGGGAGTAAATGGAACTGCCAGCAATTGCATACCCGCTTCTTCTGGAGTGCGGTTTGCTTTCGCATTATTACACCGCCGACAGGCGGTTATGACGTTTTTCCAAACGTCCAATCCACCGCGACAAAAGGGACGAATGTGATCACGCGACAACTGGCTGGCGGGCAACCGTTCTCCACAATACATACACAGATGGCCATCGCGGCGAAACAGCGTTTCGTTATTGAGAGGCGGAACGTAATCGTCTCGAAAGTTACCGGGATTACCCGAATGCCCTATGGTTGCAATGATGCTGTTGACATCGACCGTGGTCTGTCGCATTGATTTGGCGTTAATCCCGCCCCGCAAACGGAACAGAACTGAACCACAGCAATAGGCCACTTGATCCGTATGGTGCAGCCGCACCGCCTCCTTGTAGTCAATCCACTCAAGGGGCATCCCCGCCACGTCGGTACGCAAGACTTGCTGAGACAGCAGATGATCGGGCAACGACTCGAATTGGCCGCGGTCCACGGTAGGCGCCGATGTTGTTTGAGGCGTTACTGCTTCCATGGCTCATTAAGATACGAAAGGTTATGGAAAGTTGCAAACCTTCCCGATGAATTTGACTAAAAATTCAAAAAACTGTCATGATCGGGTTAAACGCATGGCAGAAGCTCATGCACGGAGCTTTAGGCCACTGGGTCGACCCTTTGGGTTGAGTGAACGGTTTCCGGACTGGGAGAATAGCGCATGGAAGAATCATCAACCCCAAGAAACCCCTTGGTAATTGGGGTGCTTAAAGAGCGAACCCCGGGAGAACGGCGGGTCGCCTTAGTTCCAGAAGTTGCTAGTAAATTCATTCGCTTAGGCGCCACCGTCTGCATGGAAGCCGGGGCTGGGAGTGAGGCCCAATTTCCGGACCATCTCTATACGGGAGTGGAATGGGCAGACTCCCCAACCGCGGTGCTTCAGCGCGCCAACCTCTTATTGGCTGTCCAGCCACTAACCCCTGACTTGGCCGCTCAATTACCCCAAGGAACGGCCCACGCCGGGTTTATGCAGCCCCACAACCACCTGAAAGCCGTTGAGACGCTCCAGTCGCGAAACATCACCTCCTTGGCCATGGAACTGGTGCCACGAATCAGTCGCGCTCAGTCCATGGACGCCTTATCCTCGCAAGCGGCCATCGCTGGCTACAAGGCCGTCTTAATCGGCGCCAACGCCCTCAACCGGTTCTTACCCATGTTAACCACCGCCGCGGGCACCATTCGTCCCGCTCAAGTGCTCGTCATTGGAGTGGGGGTCGCAGGACTTCAAGCCATCGCCACGGCAAAACGATTGGGCGCATTGGTGGAGGCTTACGACGTTCGCAGCGCCACCCGCGATCAGGTGAAATCCCTCGGCGCCAAGTTCATCGAGACTGGCGTCACTGCGGAAGGCACGGGCGGGTACGCGCGTGAATTAACCGACGACGAAAAGGCACAGCAGCAAAAAGTCTTGGACGATCGCATCGCCCTCGCGGACATTGTGATCACCACCGCCGGTGTCCCTGGTCGGCCTGCGCCTCGGTTGGTGTCAAAAGCGGCGGTTGAGCGCATGAAGCCTGGCGCCGTCTTAGTGGATATTCTTGCGGAAAATGGCGGCAACTGTGAGTTAACGCGCGCGGGCGAAACCGTGATTCACAACAACGTGCACATTATTGGCCCCGTGAATTTGCCGTCGCAACTGGCGTACCACGCCAGCGAAATGTACGCCCGCAATTTGTTCAATTTATTGTTACCAGCCATTCAAGGCGGTCGATTGCAAATTGACTGGGAAGATGAAGTATTTAAAGGCACTGTTCTGACGCACGACGGCCAAGTGCGTCATGCCCCAACCGCCCAGTTGCTTAAAGCTTAAGTATTAAGGAGTAACGTCATGATTGATGGCTTTTTAGCGCTTTACATTTTCATGTTGGCGGCCTTTACTGGTTACGAAATCATTTCACGAGTTCCAGTGATTTTGCATACGCCTCTTATGAGTGGCAGCAATTTCGTACACGGCATTGTCCTTGTCGGTGCCATGGTCGCACTATTCGAAGCGCAAAATAATCTGGAACGAACCATTGGTTTTATCGGCGTAATACTTGCATCCGGCAATGCCGTCGGCGGCTACGTGGTCACCGAACGTATGCTGGAAATGTTCAAAGCCTCCAAATCCAAACAAGGAGGAGCCCACTAATGGAACTGATATCGTCGAAAAGCTTAGTTCAATGCGCCTATATTTTGGCCGCATTTTTGTTCATCATGGGATTAAAGCGCATGAGTTCGCCCGCCAGCGCCCGCGGCGGCATTCTGTGGGCAGGCATAGGCATGGTCATCGCCACACTTGCCACGTTTTTAATTCCATTAAGCGCCTTTGACTCGAGCGCAGTGACCACCAATGTTTTCTTGGTTATCATTGCCATCATCATTGGCACTGCGCTCGCCTGGTGGTCTGGCAAGCGCGTCGCAATGACGGATATGCCGCAAATGATTGCGCTGTACAACGGAATGGGAGGCGGCGCTGCCGCTGCGATTGCAGCCGTAGAGCTCTACGGTCTCCACCAACGCACAGTTGCCAGCAGCATATTGGCCGTCTTAGGAGCGCTCATCGGTGCGGTCTCGTTTTCCGGCTCAGGCATTGCCTTTGGCAAACTCCAAGGACTCATCAAAAAATCTTGGCGTTTTAAAGGCCAACAAGTGCTCAACCTAGCGATCCTCCTTGGAGCGATCGGCGTTGGCATCAGCCTCGTGGCGTTTGACACTAATGCTAACGCCGTGACTGCATTTTTCCTACTTGCGCTCATACTGGGCGTCAGCATGACCGCCCCAATTGGAGGCGCGGACATGCCGGTGGTCATCTCGTTGTACAACGCTTTGACGGGACTGGCGGTGGCGTTTGAAGGGTTTGTTTTGCAAAATCCAGCCATGATTATCGCCGGCATGGTTGTAGGCTCCGCCGGAACACTGCTGACTCAACTCATGGCCAAAGCCATGAATCGCTCTCTCGGCAATGTGCTGTTTGCGGGCTTTGGCGAATCCTCGCAAAGCGAGGCTGGCGCGGTAACGGGCAGCCAAAAACCCATCGAAGCCAGTGACGCGGGCGTCATGATGGCCTTTGCGCAAAAGGTAATCGTTGTTCCGGGATACGGCTTGGCCGTGGCTCAAGCCCAACACAAAGTGTGGGAAATGGCGCAATTACTGCAAAACCGTGGGGTTACTGTTAAATTTGCGATTCATCCGGTCGCCGGACGAATGCCCGGCCATATGAACGTCTTACTGGCCGAGGCTGGGGTACCCTACGATCTCATTGCGGACTTAGATGAAATTAACGCTGAGTTTGAAACATCCGATGTGGCTCTCATTATTGGCGCAAACGATGTGGTGAACCCTGTGGCCCGAACGGATCGCGGCAGCCCCATCTATGGAATGCCGATTCTAAACGCAGATCAGGCACGTAACGTCATTGTCATCAAACGGGGACAAGGACAAGGATTTTCAGGAATAGAAAATGCGCTGTTTTATCTCGATAATACGCGCATGCTGTATGGGGACGCCCAATCGGCCGTCAACCAGCTGATCCAGTCTATTAAAGCGATGGAATAGCTCGACCCGCAATCGGCCTCCCCAACCGCACCATCGTCAAATGGTGGTCATTGGCGGAGGCCGCACTCGGAGTGCGTGGTTGGACTTAGGAGTGGCGTCGATTTGCGGGCGGCGCTTCGGCGTGTTCACGGACCTGAATGGGGATATTACAGATATCGATGTGTCCCGCAGGAACCTTGTACCAGGTGTCGCGGCGATTCCGACGCAACTCAATGAGCTTACCAAACGCTTTTGAATCCGTACGCAAAATCTCATACAATTTTCGTTCGCTCGCCGGAACATCTGACGCCAATCGAACCGACTGAATCGGCACTCGTTGCTCAGGCTGCTCATACATCCCCAAATCCCCCGAACCGCGGGGCAATGACGACAACAAATCCATGCCCGCGATCACTCTGCCGACAACAGCCACGTTGCGATCCAACTGCCGCGGCGAGTGCCCGATGACGGCGTATAACTCCGTGCCAATTGCAGTCGATGGGTCTACATCTCGTCCAACGCCAACCGCACCGTAGCAGTGTAGGGGCCAAATTTCGCCATCCGAACCTGAGCGAGCCACCGGCATTTCTTCAGAAAACCCAACTTCCGTCGCATAGGTATCAACATCGTGCAATCGCGTAAAACTCACGCCTTGGGCTGAACGAGTAAACTCGGCAGGAAGATGCTTTTCGCCGACCTGAGGCTGCGAATTTAACGGATCTCCCCATTGAGCCACAAAATTATCTTGAACGCGCTCAATCGCCAACCCATCGTACCAACGCGCTTTAGCAAGTTTTTCGATATTCGCCACGTGTCGCGGCGCGAATTCGGGCATCAACTGAATGACCACACGGCCAGTCGCTAACTCCATATACAACGTGTGCGCAGGGTCTACTTTTACCCAGTCCTGAGGCTTGGTGGTTGCCAGCAACTCTCGAACCGTCGTTGGGTTTTGAAAACTCTTTGGGGGCGTTTGAGCAGAAATAACGCTTGCGACCAGAAGACTGATGAAGCCTAAAGCGATTCTAAACGTCATAGCTCGATTCCTTGAGGATTACGCTAAAGTATGAAATACATTTTGAACATCGTCATCTTGTTCTAATTTATCGACGAGTTCCAATACTTCCGCGGCTTGATCTTCTGGCAGTTCCGTAGGCTGCGTACAGATATATTCACGCTCCGCCGAAATCGGCACCAACTGACGATCTTCTAAGGCTTTTTGCAGCGTACCAAATTCATTCAATAAACAACGAATCACGATTTGCGGCTCACCTTTATCATTGGTGCTTTCACCCATTTCTTCCAGGCCGTGATCCATTAAATAAAGCTCTAAGTCATCTTGATTGATTCCTTCAGGACTCAATCGAAACACGCCCATCTCGCGAAATTGAAACGCCACACTGCCAGAGGTGGCCAAATTGCCACCGCCTTTTGCAAACAAATGTCGAACATTGCCAACGGTACGAGTTGGATTGTCAGTCGCGGTCTCGACCAGAAGCGCCACGCCATGAGGGGCGTACCCTTCATACAAAATAGTTTGGAAGTTTGCGGCGTCTTTGCCCTGAGCTCGCTTAATCGCGGCTTCAACTTTGTCCTTCGGCATGTTGATGGCGCGAGCGTTTTGAATACAACGGCGCAGCGCAGGATTGGCGTGCGGGTCACTTCCGCCGGATTTGACGGCCATCGTGATGTCTTTGGCAATTCGGTGAAATTGCTTTGCCATGCGATTCCAACGAGCAAACATCGCATGCTTTCGAACTTCAAATATACGACCCATAGCAACTCATAGCAGACCAACCAATGGTGGGCGCCTATTCTAAGGGTTTTAGGTCGTGGGCGAGAAAGGGAATGAGGAACGAATGCCAACGAGGCACCTCCCCGCACCGCTCTGGCGACGGGTTTATTATTTTAATTCAATAAAATCAGATATTTATGATGACTTAACCCGGCAATGAGGCCATCTGGGAATGACTCATCAGCGCCCACCAAGCCCTACAGACCGTCGTGATCGCGCGAATGCTCGTCCGGTGCTGGATCGCTTTTACCCGAATGATGGCCATGATGGCGTTCCCGCCAGGCCCGTCGCTCCTCTGGAGACAACTGATCCCATTGCTCTTTCAACGCCTTACGCCGCTCGTCGCTGAGACGTCTAAATTCCATATAACTGTCGCGCAATTTTTGCTGCTCATCAGGCGATAAGTCCTGAAAATGCGAAGCGCGTTCCCGTATTTTCTGCCGTTGCTCCTCAGTCAGGAGATGCAATTTTTCAATCGACTCTTTTGCCGCATTCCGTTGATCTGGTGTCATTTTTAGCCAACGCCATGAACTTCGGGCCAAAACCAACTGTCGCTGTGGCGGCAATTGACTCCAACGCTTTTCAAATCGACTTAATAACTGCTGCTGATCAACCGACAACTCACTCCACATCACGCCCGCTTGGGGATCGCGATCCTTCCATTGGACCGTTTGAGCAAAACCGCCGCTGAAAAAGCCGAGCAAAATCAGGACCCAAAGTCCTTGCCTTGTCCGCGGGTTGTAAAGGAAGTGAATCATTGATTTTCCCAAAAAACACTCGATCATTTACGCACAGGCTGCACAGTCTGAGCTTGCGACCACTCCAAAAACTCTGGATCTTCGGCATACAACCCAGGATCGTCCGTCGATGCCAGCAATTCGGCATCTTCAATCACCGCGTTATCGGTCGCGCGTACCGCAAGATCGTTGCTTGGATGAACCCACCAAACCCCAAGCGCCAATACAACGGTTGCCGCCAAAACCCCGAGGGGCAATGACCATCCAGGCACCCTAAAACGAGTCGTCGATCGCTGCGATTCAAGGGCTTGAGTGCGGGCGGCACGCAGCCTCACCAGCACCTCTGCGGGCAACGCGGCGCGCTGATCGCGCCAATATTGATTAAGCCACTGTTCTTCGTCGATCATGGCATATACTCACTAAGCTTCTTCCGTAACGATTGTAAGGCACGAAAATAATGGGTTTTAACACTACCCGTCGTGCAACCCATCACACGCGCGGTCTCGGCAACATCCAACCCATCCAATGAACGCAATAAAAACGCTTCGCGCTGACGATCAGGAAGTTGCATAATGGCCTCGTCCAATTTCGCGCGCGCGGCATCACTGTCTATTAACCGTTCAATTCCCGGCGCCGACGACTCCGCGTCCATTGTGGGCTCGTCTTCGGCTGGCGCTCCGGTAGGAGCCATCCATTGCTTTCGGGTCTGATTGCGCCGCTGAACGTCGATTATGCCGTTACGCAATATTCGATAAAATAGGGGAGCCCATTCCGACGAAGGTCGGTTGGCGTATTGTTGGCTCAATTTGAGCATAGCGTCTTGTACGGCGTCCAAAGCATCCTCACTGTTTTGCAGCGAGAGCCGTGCCGTCAGGTAAGCATTGCGTTCAACGGATTCTAAAAACGCCGCGAGTGTCAGAGTTTCAGCCATATTCGACACAAGCAACCTTCATCTGTTAACCACGCGCTCATATTAAGCGAATTGAGGCGCCAATACCGAGACCAACCCCAACGTCGCGAAATTCATGACTGGAAAGGCTTTCGCATAGACGGTATAACGGCTGTTGGGCTTGGCGGTTGACCGCCTGGCATTTTGGGAATGTCATGTTTAATCAACAACTTAATAATTTAGGGGTACAGGTGGCGTTGGATGTGCCCCTGCGCACCCTGTTCGACTATCGATTGCCACCGACGTTCCCGCAAGACGCCATTCGTCCGGGCATACGAGTCAAAGTGCCGTTTGGTCGCACCGTCGTAGTCGGGGTAGTGGTCAGTCTAGAACCGCCGCAAATTGAATCCGCCAAACTGAAAGACGTCATTGACGTTTTGGATGAAGAGCCTTTACTCAGTGCCGAAACCCTAAAATTACTGCAATTTGCGGCGGATTATTACCATCACCCCATCGGTGAAGCGATTATTTCAGCGTTACCAGTCGCGCTGCGCTCAGAACGCGCGCTCAGCGCTAAAATTCGCCGGTATCGACTGGGGCCTGTTGCTTGGGGAAGCCGACTGGGTCGCGTACAACAAGCGGTGCTAACACTCTGCCAATCCCAAGACTGGGTAGACGAGGCAAAGCTGCGCGCCATTGGGGGATCCGTTGCCAAAGTCATCCAAGATGCCGTGGCTCAAAGCCGCTTAACCGAAGAATGGGTGACCGCACCAACGTCAAACGCCAGCCCACCGCAAACCGCATCCGTTTCCTCCCCTGCCCTTAATGAGGATCAATCCGCCTGCGTCGACCAAGTTGAGCGCGCACTGGGACAATTCAAAGGGTTCTTGCTGGAAGGAATCACGGGCAGCGGCAAAACAGAGGTGTACTTAAAAATCCTCGATGCCGTGCGCGCGCAAAACGGTCAAGCCCTGGTGTTGGTTCCGGAAATTGGCTTAACTCCCCAAACGCAACGTCGCTTTGAAGAACGCTTCCCAGGGCAACTGTCCATTCTGCATTCCGGCCTAACAGAAATAGAGCGCCTGAAACAATGGCGAGCGGCCTTCAATGGATCCGCATCGGTCGTGATCGGCACTCGATCTGCAATTTTTGCGCCTCTCAAAAAGTTAAGCGCCATCATCATTGACGAAGAACACGACTTGTCTTACAAACAGCAAGAGGGGTTTCGATACTCGGCGAAAGACTTAGGTTTACGGCGCGCGCAGCAACTCAACATACCGATTGTATTAGGCTCTGCAACTCCCTCTCTTGAATCCCTAAAACTCGTCCATGATCACAAGCTCACGCACCTACGCTTAACCAAGCGAGCGCACACCAATGCCCATTTGCCCGTAATGGCCTGCGTGGATTTGCGGGTTCACCCGCAAACAGGCGGTCTCGCACCACCGACGGTCGCTGCTATTGAACGTCATCTGCATGCCGGCCATCAGGTCCTCATTTATTTAAACCGCCGAGGCTTTGCGCCAACCCTATATTGCTCTCAATGTGCCCACAGCGTTCAATGTCTACATTGCGATGCTCGAATGACCGTGCATTTAAAAATTCATAAATTACGCTGCCACCACTGTAATGCGGAACGAGCTATTCCTTACGCTTGCCCACACTGTCAAGCCGAATTACACCCGATCGGTGCCGGGACTGAGCGACTGGAAGAGCACTGCCGCGAATGGTTTCCTGGTCACGCCATTGCTCGTCTAGATCGCGACGTCATCACGCATCAAGGAGCGCTTCAAGAGACAATGGAACGCATTCGTTCCAATCAAGCGCAAATATTATTAGGCACCCAAATGCTGACCAAAGGCCACGACTTCCCCAACGTGACCTTAGTCGTCGTGGTTAATGCAGATCAAGGGCTTTTTGGCACCGATTTCCGCTCCAGTGAACGCATGGCACAAACCATTATTCAAGTCGCTGGACGAGCCGGCAGAGCGGATCATCCGGGAGAGGTCATCATTCAAACCAGTTGCCCAGACCATCCGCTCATACAATCTTTATTAACCGAGGGCTATTCCAAATTTGCGGAAGAAGCGCTCAAGGAACGTCAAGAACATCATTGGCCGCCATTCACACGCTTGGCTCTATTCCGTGCGGAGGGGCTGAATCGACGGGTGGTTTTTGAATTTTTAGACCACGTTCGTGAGCTTTTACGTGCCAGGGTCACAGGAAGCGTGACCATTTTAGGCCCCGCACCCGCGCTACTAGAACGAAGGGCTGAGCGCTACCGCGCCCAGTTGATGCTGGAAAGCACGGATCGCTTGGCGCTGCAGAACGCTCTTCGGGCAGTACTGCCGTTGATTCAATCGTGGCCTAAGCTTCGCCAAATTCGCTATTCCATCGACGTCGATCCATTAGACATTTCCTGAGCAACCCAGCGCATTCAATTCCCCTGCCGTTGCCCGATGGTCTTCCTCACAATATCCCTTTAAGTGCTGATTTCCGCTACACTTTGCACCATCTTCGCAAAGGTCACGACGAATGCATCCGAAAGGCATTAAAGAACGATTAGCATCGCTTATTGAACGAGCCTGTGATGGGCTGCTGCCAGCGCAGCCGCCATTTGATGCCGGCCTTGAACGAACGCGCGAGGCAGCGCACGGAGATTTCGCATGCAATCTGGCTATGCGCCATGCCAAAGGCCTGAAAGTTGCCCCGCGAGATCTTGCAATTCGAATCAAAGACGCCTTATTGGATGCGGACGGAAGTTCAGGCGACGCTCTCTTAGCCTCAGTGGACATTGCTGGCCCCGGTTTTATTAATTTAAAGCTCAAGGAAACCGTTTACACCCACGAATGCGCCACGATTCTAGAACTGAAGGAACGATACGGCGAACAAATTTTTGGCGCTGGCCGAAAAGTCTTACTGGAATTTGTCTCCGCGAATCCCACTGGCCCTTTACACGTCGGCCACGGTCGTCACGCCGCTTATGGCGCGGTTTTGTATAACTTATTGCGCAAAACAGGCCATGATGTCTCACGCGAATTTTACATCAACGATGCCGGCCGACAGGTTGACATCTTGGGCGTGAGCGTTTGGATTCGTTCCCTCAATCTTCAAAACGCAAACTTGCCCTTCCCATCCAATGGCTACCAAGGCGAGTATTTGCTGCCCATTGCGCAAGCGCTGCTTGATCAATACGGCGACCAATTCTGGGTCGCACCAGAATTGGTGACTCGCAATTTACCCTTGGATGCCCCGCAGGGAGGCGACAAAGAACTTCACATCGATGGGTGGATTGCCAATGCGAGAGAGCATTGTGGCGACGGCTTTAAATCCATCGTCGACTTCGCCCTAAAAGGCATGCAAGCAGACATTCGCGACGATCTCGAAGCATTAGGGGTCACATTCGACGTGTGGTATTCCGAAAAGTCATTATCGGAGTCCGGAAAAATTGATCGCGCATTTCAATTATTGGAAAAAAATAATCACACCTACGTTAAGGATGGCGCGTTGTGGTTTAGAGCCCAAGACCTGGGGGACGATGAAGACCGTGTGGTGCGTCGAGACAATGGCCTCACCACCTATTTCGCTTCGGACATCGCCTATCACTTAGATAAGCGACTCCGAGGTTTTGATCATCTGATTGACGTGTGGGGTGCGGATCACCACGGCTACATCGCCCGAGTAAAAGCAGGCCTAGCGGCAATGGGGCAGCCCCCAGAATCGCTTGAAGTCGTGCTCTTACAGCTGGTTAACCTTTATTCCAACGGCACGAAGTTGGCCATGGGCAAACGCGAAGGCAACTTCGTCACATTGCGCCAACTGCGCGAAGAGGTTGGTAGAGACGCGTGTCGTTTTTATTACGTAGCGAGGTCACACGACCAAACCTTAGATTTTGATTTGGATCTGGCTAAAAAGCGGTCTAATGAAAATCCGGTGTTTTACATTCAGTATGCCCACGCGCGCATTGCCAGTTTTGACAAGCAACTGAGTGCGCGAGGCTTAACCTATGACGCCTCTGTTGGTTTAGCCCATCTGCATTTATTGACACTGCCCCACGAACGTCAACTCATGGTTGCTTTAAGTCAATTCCCAGAAGCAGTCGCACTGGCTGCACGCACGAGAGCTCCCCACAGCCTAGTTCAATATTGCCGCGATCTCGCACACGAGTTTCATTTAAATTATGCAATGGGCAATGAAAACCCAGAACATCGCACAGTAGTTGATCAAGACGAATTGCGTTCGGCTCGATTGACCTTAGCAAAGGCAACCCAACAGGTCTTGAGAAATGCTCTAGACATCTTAGGCGTGTCCGCACCGGAAGCGATGTAATTTATGCGCGATTATTCCAAACCACCACCCAAACAACGTACGACACGCCCCTCAACGGGTGGCGGTTTGTGGATCGGCCTATTTTCGGGTCTGCTCGTCGGTGTTGCGGCATCGGCTGGTTTTTATTGGTTCAAATTGCGTCCACCCGTCGAATCGCCCGCTTCTCCCAAAGCGGTGCTGCCTCAATCACAACGGGACGAATTGCCGAGCAAAGAAGCCCCGCCCGCCAACCCGAACGCTTACACCTTTTATGATGAGCTTAAAAATTTCTCAGTTAAAATTCCTGATAAGGAGACCGAAGCCCATCGCGACTTAAAACCCAGCCCGCAAACGCTACCGGGAAGTTACATCATTCAAGCGGGCTCATACCCTACGGAGGCAGAGGCCGACCGCAAGCGCGCACAACTTGCGCTACTGGGCGTCGAAGCGCATATTCAGGCGGTGGTTTATGAAAATGAAAAATACTATCGAGTCAAAATAGGTCCAATTCAAAATTTGGATCAACTCAATAGTATTCGTGAGCGCTTGTTGAAGGGACACGTCGACACAACCATGACTCGTGTATCTGATTAAAATCGATACTCAATGAGTACTAATCATCTCCACCGTGCCTAAAATCAATATTCAACGACCGTAACTTTCTGTACAAATGAGTTCGCTCCATAGCCACTCGCTTTGCCAAAACACCAACCTTGCCATTACACAACTGCAACTGCTGAAGTAAATACGCTCGCTCAAACGCATCCCGCGCCTCACGCAACGGCAGCGCTAATAGGTCTTGTTTGACCAACAACTCTTCCGACACTTGCGGCGGCGCCATCATAGACTCAAGTTCTTCCAAGGAAACCTCAGAATAGGACCCGGTCAACAGTAAGCGGTGAACCAACGAAAACAACTCTTCGACATTTAATGGCCACGGGTAATGCCTCAGCCGATTCTGAGCCGCAATCGAAAATCGCCGCAAGGGCAATTGTTCACGATCTGCATAATATTCAACAGCATAACGCAGCAGCTCTGGTACGTCCTCTGCGACCTCTCGCAATGGCGGAATCTGAATCACTGCTCCGCTGAGCCACAACAGCAATTGAGGTTGTATGTGCAGAGCAGAAATCGCGGCGTCAGCACCATAGACCGATGTGGCAATGACGCGTGCATCCAAGCGTTGCGGTTGGGTTCCGCCAACTCGGCGATATTCGCCGCTCTCAAAATCCGCCGCCAACAAAATTTGCACAGGGCGCGGAAAATCCTCAATATCTTTGAGCAGTAGAGACCCACCCCGAGCCTCGTCGTAAATGCCAGGCGTAACTTTCCCGTCTTTTTCTTCACCGCGCAATCGAATCGCTGCTTCCGATGCGTCTATTAATCCTGGCGAAATAACAATGATCGGCTGATGTCCCCGCGCGCTCTGCGCATGCAAATAACGCGCGTGGGTTTCTCGGCCACTCCCTGGCTCACCAACAATGAGCGTTGCCGCATGTGATTTTGCAAGTTGCTGAACCAGCTCACGAACTTTCTGCATCTTCACCGACCGACCAACAGGCACGTTCATTCCACTCAATTGGCGCCACTGCGGCTTACCTTTACGGCTATGCAGCAATGCTTTTTGAACCACTTGTAATAATTTCGCCAACGACAATGGCTTTTCTAAATAGTCAATTGCGCCTAGTCGCGTCGCTTCAATCGCCGTATCGATGGTGCCGTGACCGCTCATAATGACGACTGGACAATTCAAACTGCCTTGCGAAGACCATTCTCTGAGCAGCGTGATGCCATCCGTATCCGGCATCCATATATCCAATAACGTAATGTCTGGACTCGAATGGTTATAGTAGGAACGCGCCTCAGTAGCATTTGAGGCCAACTGCACTTCATGGCCTTCATCTTCCAGCACTTCTCTCAAAGTAGCTCGAATATCTGCTTCATCATCAATGATCAATATTTTTGCCATTGCGTCAGCCACCATTGCCCGTTGACTGGATTTTACTCTCTGGCCAGTAAATCACAACCCGGGCGCCGCCGCTTGGGCTATTTTCCGCCAGTACCTTAGCGTTGTGTTCATCTACAATTTTCTTAACAATTGCCAAGCCTAGGCCGGTACCTTTTTCCTTACTGGTGACATAAGGATCAAATACCCGATCCATTAATCCTACAGGAAAGCCAGGTCCATTATCGCGCACCGAGAGGCAAACCATTGATTCTCCGTCAATGACCGCCATACCCGTTTCAATTTCAATCACCGCGGCGTCCACCCCTTCCAAGGCTTCCATCGCGTTGGTCATCAAATTATGCACCACTTGGCGCACTCGGTGCGCGTCCGCGTACACCATTGGTAACGATTCACGGAGGTTTCGCTTGATCCGAATCGGATGCCGAGCCGTATGCGATGCCAGCGAATCGTACAACCTGGCGACCTGCGTTACCACCTCATTCAAGGAGACCGACGTCAATACCAATGTTGGCGCACGCGCGTAGTCTGAAAACGCATTGACCATTTGACGCATGGCCTCCACCTGATGCACGATGGTTTGTGTGCCCTGATCCAGTATCTCTTGTTCCTTTGCCGACAGATGAGTCATCAGTCGCTTACGCAGCCGGTCGGCAGACAACTGAATTGGGGTCAGTGGATTTTTAATTTCGTGGGCCAAACGGCGCGCCACCTCGCCCCACGCCGCTTCGCGTTGTGCCCGCAGCACGTCCGTTAAGTCATCAATGATCCATAGCCGACCCACCTGCCCCAAACTCACCGCAGGCAGGTCCGTGTATACCAAGCTCAGGTCTCGTCGCCCAACAGGCAAGTCCACACTGGTGGGCTCCAATGCCAGCCGATGTTCGTTGGGGTGTGATATCAACTCGAGCAACGTTCTTAATTCTGGCTGAGCTTGCGCCAACACCTCTAAGCTTTGACCTTTGTATCTTTCTAAGGGGACGCCAATTATGCGCGATGCGTTTTCGTTCACATCTAAAAGTATGCTGTTATCCGATAACGCCAAAATGCCGCTATTAAGACGCGCCAATATCAATGCCAGACGCTCACGCTCACCATCAATAATTTGTCGCCGAAGGTCCGCGTCATTACGCGCCTGCGCCAGCCGTTCGATCATTCGATTATAGGAATGAATGAGTTGCCCCAGTTCATCATCAGAAGGCGTCTCTAAATGATAATTCAGTTCACCGCGACCCACGGCCGCAGTACCAGCCATCAGGTCTTCAACTGGCTTAACAAATCTTGAAACCCAAAAAAATGCGGCATAAACAGCACCAAGCACCGCCAACATCAACACCATGGTTAGTGTTAATGTAAAGGAGCTTTTCAATATCGGTCTGTTAAAAATCATCGTGGCATATTGTTCATGTGCCTGTTGAACTCGATTGCCAAGCTCCGATAACTGTGCGGTAACCGGGTAGCTCACCACGACGATTCGCGCCCGACCAGTAAGCTGCGTTGGTATCTCCATGGCCGTCAGCAGTCGGTACCCACGCACCCCTTCCGGATCTAAACTGGTGTATAGCCGCCCCTGTCGAGCGGCCATGAATACTTCAGGAGCAGGCAACGTCGGCAAAGCGCTTTCACTGAAATCTGAGCTAACCGCCAAAATCTGGTTGGGCTCCCCAACCACCATCACCATCGAGGCTCCGGCAAATCGTCGGTACCGGTCCAAATCCTCTCGCGATAAGACGTCCGCTCCAGAAGATAATTCATTGGCAATAATGCGAGTATGATCCGCCAATTCACGCGTTCTCAGCGTCAACGCAGTACGCGACAATGTCAGCGCGTCCGACAATCCGCTTCCCATCGTCACATCAAACCAGCTATCGATGCTGCGATTGATGGATATGATTGAGAATATATAAACAACCAATATGGGCAGTAAGGTAATGATGGTAACCATACCAACGGCGCGCGATCGCATCCGCGATCCAGGCAGACCATTGCGGTAATCTCGGCGTAACTGTATTATTTTTCGACCAATCAGTATGGCAAGCAACGCGATACCGATGACGTTAAAAAGTAGCGCAAAACCCTCTATGGCCGTTCCACTGATGTCCCGTTCGGTTGCGGTGCTTAAAAGGACCAGTGAACTGGAAACGATCACGAGCGCGACAATCGAAACAATAAGCCAAAGCCAAGAACGCCGTGAATTCCGGCCGCTTAATTCCGCAGATGCGTCTACAACTTCACGTGCCATGTGTACCAGTCCGTGGATCGTCGCCAGTCAATCCAGAACATTAAATAACGCATTACGGTTGAAGATCCTGATTCCACACTCACATTAACGCGTATCGATGCCTCAACATCGTCTTTCGAATTAAGGCTTTCCTTTTCCAGCACTTTAATACTATCGAGCCGCTCAAAAACATTGAGCGCATCGTTCAGTTCTTGAAACGCTCCTAAACTTTGGTTGTCGCTTCCCGTGACCAGATAGCGATCGGATAGTGCGTCGTATTTAATTATAAAGTCGACGCTGCGATCCTCAAGCTTCTTGTCGATAAAAAGATGACGTTTGCGAACAATGAGAACATCCACGCTAACTTTGACTGGAACTCCATTACGCACCGCTTCTTCCGCAGACTTAGACAAGCCGAGATCAACGGTCGCATGCAATGCAAAACCACGATCCAATGGTTCCAAATAGGCCGATCGAATATCAAAAGGGGAATTCGCTAGCGCCGAATAAATCATCGCTCCCCAAAGCAGGGCAGCCCCGATTAGGACACGTTTGCATCTGCGACTAACGCTCAAAAAGTTCATGGTCAACACTACACTCGCTTTTGCAGAAGCGCATAATAAAAGCCATCGGTTTGGCCACCGCCTGGCAAGATTTGTACGCCCTGCGTTACTCCAAGACCACGACATTGTACGGGAATAATACCTGCAAAATCTTTTACGGCTTGGGCGTCAACCTGACGTTCAATAAAACGTTGTATGGTGTCCTGATTCTCCTCCTGGAAAATCGAACAGGTCACGTATAACAATTGCCCCCCCGGCTTGAGGCGCATCCAGAGCTTCAAAAGCATTTGCAGCTGTCGCTCACTGAGCGCACCCAAATCGGACTCGCGGCGCAACCACTTGATGTCCGGATGCCGACGGATCACGCCACTGCCAGAGCACGGTGCATCCAGCAAAATCCGATCAAATTGTTGATCCCCTAAGATTGCCGGATCAATGACATCCCCTACTCGAAGGGTTGCCTCTAACCCCAAACGCTCGAGGTTGCTTTCCACGCGTTCCATCCGTTTCGGATCGCTGTCGACCGCAACCAGTTGTTTAAGGCCTTGAACGCGCTCTAAGAGATGCCCGGTCTTCCCACCAGGGGCGGCACACGCATCTAAAACGGTCATTCCCGGCTGGATGGCCATCAGATCGACAGCCCATTGCGCGGCCAGGTCCTGAACGCTGCACCAACCTTCTTGAAATACCTTCAAGCCCCGCACGTCTACCGGTCGCTCCAACACGACCGCATCGGTCCCCTCGGGCAAGCCATGGGCAGCGTGCCCTTCCTTCGCCAAAGCCTCAATAAGCGCGTCCTTTGTGGCGCGAGTGGTATTCACCCGCAGCGTGAGTGGGGGGTGCTCATTCGCCGCCGCCATTAGCGCGTCGGCTTGCTCAGGCCATTGCTTATTAAACCGTTTGACCATCCAAGAGGGGTGCGAATATCGCCCGCCGATTGAGGAGTCGGCCAATTGCGTGAGCGCATCTTGTTCTCGCTGAAATCGTCGCAAGCACGCGTTCACCATACCGGCGGCTTTCTCAAGACCCAAGCGCTTTGCGCTCTCGACGGTCGTGTGAATTGCCGCGTGCGCCGGGGCATGGGCGTATTCCAATTGATACAGGCCCACTAGCAACAAGGCTTTCATCAGTGGCGCTTGCTGTTCCCAGTCGTGCTTTACCAACGCCGCGGCAATGCGTTCCAAGCGATGCCCAAAACGCATGACCCCGAAGCTCAGCGCACGCACCATTGGTCGCTCGGAGTCACTCACACTGACGGTGCCAAGTGCTTGCTCAAGCCGAATGCCTTGACCCAATACTGCGGCAACACATTTAACCGCCGCCGTTCGCGCCAAGACGCCATCATTCAGGACTGAATTCACGATTCCCCCAGTCTTAAGCCAATTGGATTAACGCGCAAACCTCGTACAAAATCTTGGGCAGCCACTATGGATCTCCCCGCTTTTTGTAGTTTCGTTAGCACAATGAGTCCGTCGCCTGTGGCCACGGAAATGCCCAAATTATTTGAGTCCACAATCGTCCCGGGCTCAGCGACCGACGATCCTTGCGCCACCATCGATTCGTGTATTTTTATAATTTCGCCTTCAAATGCCGTTTCTGCAACGGGCCAAGGCTTCAAACCACGAATTTGATTATGAATACGACTAGCCGACTTTGTCCAATCAATTGGCGCATCCGCCTTGGTGATTTTTGCAGCATACGTTGCTGCACTTTCTAATTGAGACACAGGCGTAATGGTGGTTAGAATCGGCAGCGCTTGCAACAATGCTGCAGCGCCTAGATGGGCCAATCGGTCTGTCAACTCGAGAGAGTTTTCATTCGGTCCAATAAGACACGACTGAGATGAGTAAACGGCGCCCGTATCTAAGCCCGCTTCCATCCGCATAATGGATATGCCCGTCTCAGTGTCCCCATTCATGATGGCGCGCTGAATTGGCGCAGCACCCCTCCAACGAGGCAGCAAGGACGCATGCACATTGATTGAGCCCAATCGAGGCGTGTGCAACAGAGACTCTGGCAAGAGCTGACCATAGGCGACGACGACCGCTAAATCCGCACCACGCCATTCGCGCTCCATTGCCGGATCTTTCAGACTCGATGTGGTGGTTACGGGTATGCCCAACTGCTCTGCAGCAATTTTGACAGGAGTCGCTTCCATTTTTTGGCCCCGACCCACTTTCCGATCCACCCGCGTATAAACACGAGACACCGTATGCTCGGAATGACACAACGCCGTTAGGGGTGGCACCGCAAAAGAAGGTGTCCCGACGAATATAATGTTAAGCGACAAGACTAACGTACCAAAACCGGTTCGCCAACCTTGCGCGAACGGTGTTCTTTTTCGAGCTTAGTTCGAATTCGGTTGCGCTTCAGCTCCGACAAGTAGTCCACAAACAGCTTGCCATTGAGGTGATCCATTTCGTGCTGGATACACACGGCCAATAAGTCACGGGCCTCGAGCGTAAAAGACTTTCCCTTGCGATCTTGGGCCTTAACGGTAATAAAGTGCGCCCGGGCCACATCTTCGTAGAAACCGGGGACCGATAAGCACCCTTCTTTCATAATTCCCGGCTCGGCCTGAACCACGATTTCCGGGTTCACCAACACCAAGGGATCACTTTTTTCCTCGCTGACATCGATGACGATCAGCTGAATGGCGTGATTAACCTGAATCGCAGCCAACCCCACCCCTGGGGCGGCGTACATGGTTTCGAACATGTCGTCGATCAGGGTGGATAGCGTGGAATCGAATTTCTCTACGCGGGCGCAATCGCGGCGCAATCGAGGGTCGGGGTACTCTAAAATTGGTAACAAGGCCATAAAAACCCTAATCAGGTGCTTCACGTTGGCGCCATTATAAGCCCTCCTCGGCAGCGGCGCCCCAGACCCGGTCTCAATTTACAGCGTTTTTGCCGAAAGCCCAGCAAAACCCCGATCCGACGGCCGCTCGCCCGCGCAGATTGCCACACCGAACGGCACCGCTGAGGCAAAATGGAAGTTGGAACCGAGAAATGGTAAACCATCAAGAAAATCTCAAAAAAATATAACCTATTGATAAATAAAGAAATTAATTGGCAAAGCGTCCTCAGAATGGGGTCCGAGTATTGGACAAACGCCTATAAATCGGTTTAGATGCCTGCGCTCTCGGCCATTGTGGTGACCTGGTCCCTCGGTCGAACGGTACGCCCAGCACGACCCATACGCCACCAGCGGGACTGTGAATGAACGACAACGTATTCGACATACTGATCTATTTGTTTGAGCATTTGGACTCTGAGTCAATCCCGATGACACCCCACGCCGAGCTACACCGAGAACTGGAGCACGCTGGCTTTGAGCATTCGGGCATTGAGCGGGCACTGTCGTGGCTGGAGGGCCTCAGTCGCTTAACCACTGAACGCCCGGATCCTTTGGCAAAAACCACCTTTCATTTATACAGCGAACACGAGTTGGCCACGCTCTCAACGGAGGTTCGTGGTTACTTATTACAGTTAGAACAAATGCACATATTATCGCCCGCGCAACGCGAATTGGTCTTAGAGCGATTGTTTGCGTTAGCGGTTGAGGACGTTACCATTGACGAAGTGCAGTGGATTGTTTTGATCGTTTTGTCATGCCAACCCGAAGAGGGAGAAGCGCTTGAGCGAATGGAAGCGTTAATGTTTGAGGATTTAAACGATTGTCTTCACTAACGTTAACGAATGATATTTTAAATTCGGAATCTCAGTTGGTATTATGAGCCATAATTTAGTCATTGTAGAATCGCCCGCCAAAGCGAAAACCATCAAAAAGTATTTGGGCAAAGACTTTGAGGTTCTTGCCTCTTATGGTCACGTGCGTGATTTGGTTCCTAAAGACGGCGCCGTCGATCCAAAGCATGATTTTAAAATGCGTTACGCGGTCATTGAGCGCAATGAAAAGCACGTTGACGCTATCGAAAAGGCCTTAAAAAAGGCATCAAATTTATATCTCGCGACTGACCCGGATCGCGAAGGCGAGGCCATCAGTTGGCATTTATTAGAACTTCTTAAAGAACGGAACGCCATTAAGGATAAAACCGTTCGCAGAGCGAAGTTTTTTGAAATCACAAAGAATGAAGTTCAAAAAGCCATCTCGGAACCCGAGACCCTATCGGAGTCCTTGGTGAATGCTCAGCAAGCCAGACGAGCTCTCGATTATTTAGTCGGATTTAACCTATCGCCATTGCTGTGGAAAAAGATAATGCCCGGGCTTTCGGCCGGCCGTGTGCAAAGCGTCGCCTTGCGCCTCATCTGCGATCGAGAAGCGGAAATAAGAGCGTTCAATCAACTCGAATACTGGACGCTTGAGGTCGACGCCGCCAAAACCAAGCAACCCTTCAGCGCCAAAGTGGTGGAGCTGGATGGCCAAAAATTAGAAGCCGATGTGCAACGGTCTCGGTTTACTTTAACCAACGCCAAAGATGCCACCGACGCGGCCTCCCGCATCGAGGCGGCCGCCGCTGGAAAGTTGTTGGTGACGGAGGTGGAATCCAAGCCGCGCTCGCGTAGCCCCCAAGCCCCCTTTAGAACGTCCACCCTCCAGCAGGCTGCCGCCAACCGATTCGGCTTTTCCGCCCGAAAAACCATGCAATTGGCCCAAAAACTCTACGAAGGAATTGATTTGGGCGAGGGCCCGGTCGGGTTGATTACCTATATGCGTACGGACTCCACATCCTTGTCGGTCGACGCGATCGCGGCCATTCGGACGCTGATTCACAGCCGATTTGGCGCGGATGCTGTCCCTGAAAAGCCGCGCACGTTCACCAATAAGCAAAAAAACGCTCAAGAGGCTCACGAAGCCATTCGACCAACGTCGTCGGATATTCTGCCCGAGCAGGTCAAAGATCACGTCGACCAAGACCTCTTTCGACTCTACGACTTGATTTGGAAGCGAACCGTTGCCTCGCAAATGACCAATGCCGTGTACGAACAAGTCACGGTTCACTTACACCCAGGCACCGTCAAATCGCCCACCCCGGTTGGGGTCGTCCGCGCCAGTGGTTCAACGTTGATCAAACCTGGCTTTCTTGCGGCCTATGAGCAAAACGCTCAGGATGATGATGACGGTGAAGAGTCTGGATCTCGCTTGCCTGCGCTAAAAGTGGGTGACGCCGTCGATTTGTTGGCGCTTCGACCTGAACAACACTTTACCGAACCGCCTCCACGGTACACCGAAGCCTCGTTGGTGAGAGCGCTTGAAGAGCGAGGCATCGGCAGACCGTCGACCTACGCCGCGATTATTGAGACGTTGCGCGCACGCAAATACGTGGAAGACGAGCGACGTAATTTCATGCCAACCGACACCGGCAAGATTGTTTGTGACTTTTTGGTCAAATTTTTCCCAAGCTATGTGGATTATGATTTTACCGCACGCTTAGAAGATGAGTTGGACGAAATCTCACGAGGGGAACGCGACTGGGTTCCATTAATGCACGACTTTTGGAAGCCTTTCAAGAGCCAAGTTGAAGACATTGAAAAGAATGTCTCGAGAGAAGAAGTAGCGCAGTCACGACCACTGGGCACCGATCCAGTGTCAGGAAGACCCGTGAGTGTGCGCATTGGTCAATATGGCCCGTTCGTTCAATTGGGCACGAAAGACGACGAAGAAAAACCTAAATTTGCCGGACTACGACCCCATCAAAAAATGGACTCCATCACCCTTGATGAAGCCATGGTGCTGTTCACCTTGCCAAAGGCCTTGGGCGAATTGCCGAGCGGCGAAAAAGTATCGGTCGGCATTGGGCGATTCGGTCCTTATATCAAGCACGGCAATGCCTACGTTTCCATCAAAACCGACGATCCGTACACCATAGACTTTACCCGCGCCATCGAACTGATTGCGGAAAAGAAGGCGGCGGATGCGGCTAAGCTGATCAAAGATTTTGGCGATGGCATCATTATTCAAAATGGTCGATTTGGGCCCTATTTGACCGATGGCGCGCGAAACGCTCGAATTCCCAAAGATCGAGACCCGGCGTCGTTGTCGTTAGCGGAATGTCTGGACCTATTAAAAGATGCGCCTTTGCGCGGCACCAAGCGTTTTGGTCGTAAGGCCGCTGGAGCCAAGGCTGCGGCGCCGTCAAAGCCGACGAAGAGCGCAGCCAAACCCAAGAAGGAAGCGACAACAAAGGTGGCGAAAGCACCTAAAAAGCCTGCCACTGAAAAAGCAAAGAGCGTCAAGAAATCCACCGCAGTTAAGAAAACATCGAGTGCCAAAGCCGCCTCCAGCTCGGCTAAGAAGCCAGCGAAAAGGTCTGTGAAAAAATAGGAATGAACCGATGAATTCAGATGCAGTGATCGAGTACTTTAAAGATTTGCAATCCAGAATTTGTCAAACGATTGAAGCCAGTGAGAACACGACGTTCCAGTCGGATGTCTGGCAGCGGCCAGAAGGCGGTGGCGGCGAATCTCGAGTGCTCAAACACGGCGATTGGATTGAACAAGGCGGCGTCAATTTTTCACACGTGACGGGCAATACACTGCCGCCCTCTGCCACCCACAATCGACCGGATTTGGCCGGAGCGGCGTTTGAGGCCATGGGTGTTTCACTGGTCATTCATCCCCACAATCCTTATGTGCCGACCACTCATCTCAATGTGCGCTTTTTCAAAGCACACGCACCGAACCAAGCGCCCGTTTGGTGGTTCGGAGGCGGCTTTGATTTGACGCCCTACTACCCCTTTGACGAGGACATTGTTCACTGGCACTCGGTGGCCAGAGACGCGGTCAGCCCGTTCGGCTCTGATTTATATCCGGAGTTTAAGCAGGCGTGTGACCAATATTTTTTCCTAAAGCATCGCCAGGAGACGCGAGGCGTTGGTGGACTATTTTTTGACGACTTCAATCGCTTGAGCTTTGAGGATTCCTTCGCATTAACGCGCGCCGTCGGGGACGCGTTCTTACTGGCCTACATGCCCGTCGTAGAACGACGTCGAACTATTCCCTATTCGCAACGCGAGCGGCAATTTCAGTTAATTCGACGTGGTCGCTACGTTGAGTTTAACTTGGTGTTTGACCGAGGAACATTATTTGGCCTACAGAGCGGCGGGCGCACCGAGTCAATTTTAATGTCCATGCCCCCTGAAGTTCGATGGGAGTATGGCTATAATCCAGAACCTGATTCAGCAGAGTCGCGCCTCAGGGACTATCTTTCACCGCGCGATTGGTTAACTGAATTAAGGCAATCATGAATTATCGGCACGCTTTTCACGCAGGCAATTTTGCGGACGTGCATAAACATGTGGTTTTGCTGGCGACCCTTCGATTATTGCAAAAGAAAGAAAAGCCGCTGTTTATTTTGGACACGCACGCGGGCCGTGGTCTGTATGACCTATCCTCCGAGGACTCCAGACGCGGCAACGAGTTTCGTGATGGATTCGTCAAACTGAACCAAACGACTTATCCGCCCTTAATCAGCGACTATGTTGCGCTAGTGCGGCAAATTTCACCAGATTTGACTCACTATCCGGGTTCCCCGAAACTGACCGCTACCCTGCTACGTCCGGGAGACCGCAACGTCCTGTGCGAATTAAACCCGAGCGAATCACGCGCGCTACAGTCCGTCTTTCGTGGTCAGGAATCCGTTGGGATACACACTCGCGATGGCTACGAAGCCTTAGGTGCGCTTCTGCCACCCAAAGAGCGTCGGGGGCTAATTTTGATTGACCCACCATTTGAACAGCCGAATGAGTACCAGACCCTATTGGAGGCCATCGTCAAGGCCCATCGTCTATTTTCCACAGGCACCTATCTTCTGTGGATGCCCTTAAAATCGGACCAGGAAGCAGCCAGATTCCTCAACCAACTTGCGCAAACCGGCATTCGTCGAATTTTTAGCAGCCAATTATGGGTTGAACCGAAAGATTCGCCGCAGGGCCTCCTGGGCTCCGGCATCGTCATCATTAATCCGCCGTATCAATTAGACCAATCCCTTATCCACGAGCTGCCGATATTGGCTAAAATCCTCGCACGGGGTCCGGATTTTGACTCGGACTGCCGTTGGTTGGTAGCAGAATAATTTCCGCCGGCTCGGGCTGCCCGCGCCTTTGAATGACCACAGTGGACTATCGTTATGAATATACTTGAGCGTTCGTTTCCTCATTCGCGCCTACGCCGTTCACGCCGAGATGATTTTTCTCGCCGATTGGTACGCGAGCACACGCTTCAGGTTAGCGACCTCATTTATCCGATGTTCATTGTCGAGGGAACCCAAACTCGCGAGCCCATTTCCTCAATGCCAGGCATCGAACGCTTAAGCATTGATTTGTTACTGGAAGAGGCACGTACTTTAACCGCGCTCGGAATCCCCGCAATCGCGCTCTTTCCAGTTCCGGACGCAGCTACAAAGTCTCTCGAAGGAAAAGAGTCATTCAATCCAAATGGATTGGTGCAACGCGCAGTCAAGGCGCTCAAACAGGCGCACCCCACCTTAGGCGTCATTACCGACGTGGCCTTAGACCCCTACACCACCCACGGTCAGGATGGGATCATTGACGATCATGGATACGTCCTTAATGATCGAACCGTCGAAGTTCTGGTTCAGCAAGCGTTGTCGCATGCGGCAGCCGGCGCAGACGTCGTGGCGCCGTCGGATATGATGGATGGGCGCGTTGGGAAAATTCGCCAAGCGCTCGAGCAACATGGCTTTATTCACACGCGCATCCTCGCCTACTCAGCCAAATATGCTTCCGCATTCTATGGCCCGTTCCGCGAAGCGGTGGGCTCTGCCGGCAACCTTGGCAAGGCCGATAAGAAGAATTATCAAATGGACTGCGCGAATTCCGATGAAGCCCTTCAAGAAGTGGCATTGGACCTCAGTGAGGGTGCGGACTGGGTCATGATCAAGCCTGGCATGCCCTATTTGGATGTGGTTCGACGAGTAAAAGATGCGTTCCGTACGCCGACCATGGTGTATCAGGTCAGTGGCGAATACGCGATGATCAAAGCCGCCGCCATAAATGGCTGGCTCGACGAACGTGCGGTCGTCTTGGAATCGCTCTTGGCCTTTAAGCGCGCGGGTGCGGACGCCATACTCACTTATTTTGCAAAATCCGCTGCACAGTGGCTTGCGGAAAGTAAGGATTAGACTTTGAAGCATTATGCCGTTATCGGTCACCCCATCTCCCACAGTCGTTCACCGGAGATTCATCAGGCATTTGCAGCCCAATTCAATCAAACCATAGACTTTCAACGGCTGGATTGTTTGCCGGAAAGCTTTGCCGACACCGTTCACGATTTTTTTCAAGCAAATGGCGGCGGAATGAGTGTGACGGTTCCCCACAAGACCACGGCTTATCACTTATGCGCGCATCGCTCATCTGCGGCGCAGGCGGCGGAAGCCGTCAATGCCCTTTATGTGAATTCGAAGGGCGAACTCTGCGGCGACAACACCGACGGTCGGGGGTTATTGAATGATTTGGTTTTTAACCATCATTTAAATCTCAACGACCGACACATTTTGGTGATTGGCGCAGGTGGCGCGACGTGTGGATTGATTCAGCCTTTTATTCAAGCGGGCATCGCTAGCCTCACCATTGCCAATCGTACCGTTGAGCGAGCGCAGATGCTCGCAGCAAAATGGTCGCCGCATTTCCAAATTTCCGCCATTGGTCTCAATGATCCAGCACCCCACACTCCAGATGTGATTATCCACGCCAGCTCCGGGGGACTATCTGGAGAGGCGGTTACGGGCCCAACTCAATGGTACAGTCCGCGCGTAATCGCAATCGACATCAGTTATGGTCGCGGGCCCACGCCTTTTCTTCGAGTTGCCAAAGAATTCGGAGTTCAACAGTGTATCGATGGACTGGGAATGCTCGTCGAACAGGCCGCCTTGGCATTTCAAATTTGGCGAAATCAATCTCCGGAGACCTTGCCTGTTATTCAACAGTTACGCGAAGCCTTATTGAATACCTAAGCCTCTATTGTTACTTGTTCGACAAGTAGCGATCTTTAACTTTTATATAGTGCGCTGCGTTGTATCGAATTCCTGCAACAGACTCGGGGGTTAATTCACGCACTTGTCGCATGGGATTGCCTACCCACAACGTCCGTGCCGGCACCACCCGCCCAGGGGGAACGACGGTCCCAGCTCCAATCATCGCCTCGTCCTCAATCACCGCGCCATCCAACACAATTGCGCCCATACCAATCAACACGCCATTGCCGATACGGCAACCATGCAACATGGCGCGATGCCCAATCGAGCACTCCTCGCCAATTTTTAATGAAAAGCCGCCCGGGCTGTATTGACCATCGTGAGTAACGTGTAAAACCGCGCCGTCTTGAATGTTCGTACGTGCCCCAATGGAAATATCGTTGACGTCTCCTCGAATGACCGACAACGGCCATACGGAGACATCGTCGCCCAATACCACCCTGCCAATGATTTCGGCAGAGGCATCAACGTACACTCGAGCTCCTAACGTGGGATGAACACCATCTAAAGGTCGAATACTCATCGCATGGTCACCAATTCTTCTGCAATGGTTGGGTGAATCGCTACCGTATCGTCGAGGTCTTTCTTGCGCGCACCCATTTTAACGGCGACAGCAAAGCCTTGCAAAATCTCGTCAGAGGAGTGCCCAATGAGGTGCACGCCAATCACGCGCTCCTCGGGTCCCACACACACCAATTTCATATGCACTTTAATTTTTCGCGTTGACAGGGCATACACCATTGGCACAAACGACGCTTTATAAATTTTAACGTCGTCTCCAAAGCGTCGTCGAGCGTCGTCTTCACTGATACCCACTGTCCCAATCGGCGGGTGCGAAAAGACGACCGTGGGAACATTTTCGTAATTTAAGCATCGATCCGTCTGACCATTGAATAACCGGTCGCTTAAACGCCGACCTGCCGCGATCGCTACGGGCGTTAACTGTAGTTGCCCCGTCACATCGCCCACCGCATAGACCCCCTGCGTCGCAGTATTTTGATAAGCGTCCGTTTTGATAAAGCCACGATCGTCTGCTTTTAATCCGACGGCTTGCAAATTCAACGTTTGCGATAATCCCTCGCGACCGATCGCCCAAATAACCTCATCGAGCTCAGTAATCACTTCACCGTTTTGAGCGCTCAATTGTTTAGTGGCGTTGCCGTCCTCTTGAGTCACTTTCTCGGGGATGAATTCACGGTGTATTTGAATGCCAGCCGCTTCCATCTCCACAAGCAACGCCTCACCCAGCATTCCATCGAACTCTCGTAGGATTTGGGAGCGTCGAATGCAAAGATGCACGTCAACGCCCAGCTCTCGGAGCACCCCTGCAATTTCCACCGCAATATAGCCGCTGCCAACAATCGCTACTCTGCGCGGGCGACTTTTAAGAGCGAAGAAGCCGTCTGAGGTGATTCCCAAAGAGGCGCCCTCGATCGTGGGCCAAAGTGGATAGGAGCCGGTCGCAATCAAGATGTGGGGCGCGTTGATTACCTGGTCTCCCACGCGCACAGCGGCCGACCCATGAAACTGTCCCGTGCCTTCAAATACTTGAATGTTTCGCTTCGCTAAATTATTCGCGTAAATGCCATTCAGGCGACGAATGTAGGCCTCTCGCCGCTCAACCAATTCGGCAAAGTCATGATCAATGCCCTCAATCTTAAATCCCATACCGGACAAGTCGTGCAATTGGCCAGCGACTTGTGCCGCACTCCACATGATTTTCTTAGGGACGCAACCAACATTAACGCAAGTTCCCCCCAGTCGACCCTGCTCAATCAAAGCCACCTTTGCCCCATAGTCGGCGGCACGCTGGGCGCTCGCAAGGCCACCGCTGCCGCCGCCGATGACAACGTAATCAAAGTGAAGCTCGCTCATGTGAACACCTTTATTGGTTGATCTCAACTACCCGGACAGGCTAACCATCGCCATTATAGTGGTCTCACGAATTTTGCGGCAGTGGCATAATGACTGCCCCACCAGTGGAGTGCCGATCGTGCCCAGTTCAAAGTCAATCAGCATTGGTTGTTGGAATGTCAACTCACTCAAAGTGCGGTTGGAGCATCTAGCGCTGTTCCTTGAGCGGCACCCCATTGATGTTTTGTGTTTGCAAGAAACCAAAACGGTGGACGACCAGTTCCCTTTGGATGCGATCAAGGCCATGGGTTACTCGGCGCTGTACTGTGGGCAAAAAACCTATAATGGAGTGGCCATATTAAGCCGGGAACCGGTCACGGAGATCAGCCGTGGATTGCCAGGCTTTAGCGATCCTCAAGCCCGTGTCCTCACGGCGGTTGCGAATGATCTGGTAATCGTCAACGTGTATGTCCCCAATGGACAGACCGTCGGCTCTGATAAATTTACCTACAAGTTGGCGTTTTTGGAAGCGCTGCACGCGCATTTGCAGAACCTACGTAAAGAGCATGCAAAAATTGTGGTGTTGGGTGACTTCAACATCGCCCCTGAAGATCAAGATGTCCACGACCCTAAAAAATGGGTTGGCGAAGTATTGGTTAGTAGCGACGAACGCTCGGCTCTACAACGCCTCCTCACCGGTGGATTTGTTGATGTTTTTAGACAGTTTCCGCAAGCGGAACAGAGCTTTAGTTGGTGGGACTATCGTAAAGCGTGTTTTGAGCGCAACGCCGGACTGCGCATTGATTTGATCCTTGCCAGCAACGCGCTCGCCGCAACCTGCGTCAGTTCCAGCATTGATCGTGAGCCGAGAAGCTGGGAACGTCCCAGTGACCACACACCCGTTTGGGCGGAGTTTAAATGTTAACGATAGCGGTCAACCGATCGCACAAATCGTTGATAGATCGCTGGCATTTGCTTTACCAGCAAACGGGACCACGGCGCATCTAGCTTCGACAAGGCCTGCGTGATTTGCGGTTCACGGAGTACGCGAGAACATTGCAGAGCGCTCGGATAGTGACTCAAATGCCAAGGCTCTGGTTGTACGCCCCCTCGATCAGTTTGGTATGGACGATAAAAACCATACTTTGGTAGATGCTCCTCTAGCCAGTATCCCAGCGCCTCCATTGGTCCACCCACGGCATACTCTTCGGGGGTAAGCTGCAATTGATAGCCTTTTCGTAGAGCGGCACGGTCATACACATCCAGATCGCTGCCCCAGTGATGACGGCTGGCGCCAGGCGGCGCGGACCACGCCAATATGGCCTCGAGGCGCTTTTGCGGCGAGAGTGACTGAGCCGTTTTTGGTCGACCATCCCGGTCAAACAGCGGTCTAAGGCCGTGCCACTTCTGCTCCCAAATGCGCACTTGCGTTTCATAGGATCGAAATCCAGAGGCGGGCCACAGATCAATGCCGTGCGCTGCGGCGGCTCGGCGTAGTTTCAAAAAAGCCGCGGCGGTGGCTGGGCGCAATGGAACCGAGAGCGCCTCGTTTATCGTGACGTGGGTATCCCGTAATCCAAGCCTTTCTTCAATCGTTAATGCCATAATTACGCACCCTACACAAGTTGGGGACTCGTCTTCTTTACGCCCTAAAGCTTAACTGCACCACCCGAACGTTTCAATTCTAAATTTTCATGCTTCAGTTTAACCAAATCACCTTACGTCGAGGACCCAGAGTTTTATTCGATAACCTCAACGGCGCGTTGTTTGATGGCGAGCGCGTGGCCTTAGTGGGCGCGAATGGCGCCGGCAAGTCCAGTTTGCTGGCCTTAATCCGCGGTGAACTACAGGCCGATACGGGCGATCTGGCCATTCAAGGTGGCAAACACATGGCGTTCGTAAGCCAAGAAATTCCGCCAACCGATCAATCCACACTCGATTTTGTCTTAGACGGCGATGAACCTCTGAGGCGTTGCGAACAAGCGCTCATTGCCGCCACCGCCGCCAACGACATTGAGAAGATGGGGCGCTATCAGCTGGAGTTTGAAGGGTTACAAGGCTATGCCGCGCGAGCGCGCGCAGCACGGTTATTAGCAGGCTTGGGGTTTTCTGCGGATGAAATTGAGCGTCCGATGCGCTCCTTCTCTGGGGGTTGGCAACGGCGCATGGCGCTCGCACGCGCCTTAATGGCGCGTTCAGACATACTGATGCTCGACGAGCCTACCAACCACTTGGACTTAGATGCCATTATTTGGCTTGAACAATGGCTCTTGCAGTACTCGGGGCTGTTGATTCTGATTGCGCACGATCGCGACTTTTTAGACCGACTCGCAACCAACGTCATGGCCATTGAGAATGGACGAGTGACCTTTTATAAGGGAGACTACAGCGACTATGAAACGAAGCGCGCCGCCCACTTAGCCGAACAAAATGTTCAGTTTGCGCGCATTCAAGCCCAAGCCGAGAAAATAAAATCATTTGTTGAACGCTTCAAAGCCAAGGCCAGCAAGGCTCGACAAGCGCAAAGTCGACTCAAAGCGTTGGCTCGACTGCCCAGCATTGCACCGGCACAGGCTGACTCTCCTTTTGAATTTAGTTTCAAACCACCGCGCAAACTGCCGCAGCCCCTCTTAACGCTGAATGAGGTGAGTGCGGGTTACGATACGCGAGTGATCGTCAGCGGAGTCAATCTGAGTCTCAATCCCGGTTCTCGCATTGGGCTCCTAGGCCGGAATGGCGCTGGCAAATCGACCTTGATGCGCGTCATTGCGGGCGCCGCTGCGCCACTGGCCGGTGAGCGCATCGCTGCCGCGGATTTGGTGCAAGGGTACTTCGAACAACATCAGTTGAACACCTTGGTGGATACGGAGTCGGCATTCTGGCACCTCACCTACCGCTCCGAGTCGGCCGTTGCCAAAGGCACCGAATTGGAGCGCCGCCAATTTTTAGCGGGATTTGGCTTCACCGGTGACCGCGTTTTTGAGCCGGTTGGCCCCTTCTCCGGTGGAGAGCGTGCACGACTGGTCTTAGCGCTCATTGTCGCTCGCGCCCCCAACGTACTCTTGTTGGACGAGCCAACCAATCACCTGGATTTGCAAATGCGGGAGGCGCTTAATCTGGCCTTACTGGATTATCCCGGTGCCATCATTTTGGTCTCGCATGATCGGCATCTATTGCGTTCCATTTGCGATGAATTGTGGTGGGTTCGAAATGGCCGAGCCGAATTATTCAATGGCAATCTGGACGATTACGCGCAAGCCTTAGCCAAAGATTCCGCGGAAACGCCCCCCGCAACCGACTCTGTGGTGGCAACACCAGAGTTTAAAGACCCCAAGGAACGTCGCCGCCAAGCGGCGTTAGCGCGGGAACGGCTCGCGCCGTTAAAGCGGTTGCTGGGAACGTTGGAGAAAAAAATCACGCGTTACACAGAACAACTGGCAGCGCTGAACGTTGAACTTGCGGATGAAGCGCTTTACCAGCCTGAACAAAAACAGCAGCTGGTCTCCTTAACGACTCGCCGTTCAGCCATTCAAAAGGAACTGGACGAGGCTGAATCCGAGTGGCTGAGAGTCGCCGATGAACTGCAAATCATTGAAAAATAAACAATAATTTTACACAGAATTTGTTGATCGAAAAGGCGTACAATACCTATACAAGCAGGAGTGTATATGTATTCGATTAAAGCGGTATCGCAAGCGACGGGCGTCAGCATCGAAACGCTTCGTGCCTGGGAACGGCGCTACCAAGTTGTGGAACCTCGCCGAGACCCCAATGGCCGACGTTCGTATGATCCTGCCGACGTAATTCGATTGCGCAAGTTACACGAAGCCACCGAGCGCGGGCATCCGATCAGTAAATTGGCGCGACTCTCAGACGACGAACTCAGCAAAATCGTCGATGCCGAGCGCAGAGCCCGACCCGAATCGACGCTGACGTTTAGCCAACAAATGCTCAATGCCGCACAGAACTATCAGCCCGATGACTGCGATCAAGTCTTATCGATGGCCATGGCGTTGCTGCCGCTGAAGCAGGTGGTGATGGAGGTGTTGGGGCCAACCTTAACCGAAGTCGGTCGCCGTTGGCACGACGGTGAGTTTACGATTGCGCAAGAGCGCATCGTCACCATTACCACGCGAAAACAAGTCTCATCGGTACTAGACACCTACAACCGAATCGCGACCGGAAGCCCTGTGGTGTTCGCCACCTTAGGCAGCGAGCGCCACGAGTTGGGTATTTTGATGTGCGCGTTGTTAACGGCGGCGCGTGGCTGTCGTTGTCACTATTTGGGGCCGGAACTGCCCGGAATGGAACTGGCCACCTACGCCGATCGCGTCAACGCCTCGACGGTGGTCATCTCCATGGTTTCTAATGCGTTGATCGCTCAGTCGGCGGTCGAACTTGAGCAGTTGTTAAAGTATTTGCCCAAGCACATGACGGTCTGCATTGGCGGCTCGGCCGCGGAAATGCTCGCCGCCAACGTAAAAGACGCCCGCGTAAGTGTGTGTAAGGACTATCAAGGCTATGAGGAAGTTCTGGACGCCCACTTAACCAAAGTGCGCGGTTAGCAGCACAGCAAGCCGCCCCGTGCGGAAAGCCCTTCCTCATCAGTGAAGAAGGGCATCCGACCCGATTAAGACAGTTTGATGACCTCAGACCCTTATTCACCGCAGAGTATTGTGGCGGCCATCACACAAAGGGGCATTTTGAGTGTGTTTGCATGTACACAAATAGGCTTTTTTGCTTTCCGTTGGGGTGTATGCCGTTGGCGTGAAAGTAGATCCTTGATGCGATCCATCACAGAACGGCTGCTTCTTCGACAGCCCACACGAGCACCAATAAACGGTCTTACCCGCTTCTAAATCAACGCCGATTGGCGTTGTGCCAGCCACTTTGGGTGAATCCATCCGTGTATCTCCTAAGATCGTAAACACCAATCACCGTCGTATACTACCAAAGCGCGCTGCCCACATCACGGCATCAGAGCCCAGTAGCGTCGCCGATAGAAACCCCAGTTACGGCAATCGAAACAGGCTAAAATAGTCGCTCACTTGGGAGGCACATTATGAAAAAACCTGTTCACGTTGCGATTACGGGAGCCGCCGGTCAAATCGGTTATGCCTTGGCATTTCGAGTAGCCTCTGGCGCCATGTTAGGCCCAGATCAACCGGTGCATTTGCATCTGTTGGAAATCACTCCAGCCCTTCCTGCCCTCCAAGGGGTTGTGATGGAATTAAATGACTGCGCGTTCCCGACCTTACAATCGGTGTCGGCCACAGATCAGGCTGCGGTTGCCTTTAAAGATTGCGATGTCGCGCTCTTGGTCGGTGCTCGACCTCGCGGCCCTGGCATGGAACGCAAAGATTTATTACTTGCCAATGCGCAAATTTTCTCCGCTCAAGGTGCCGCACTCAACGAGCACGCCAGTCGCTCGGTGAAAGTATTGGTGGTTGGTAATCCAGCCAATACGAATGCCTTGATCGCGCAACGAAACGCCAAAGATCTTGATCCGCGTTGCTTCACCGCCATGACGCGTCTGGATCATAATCGAGCCTTAGCGCAACTGGCAGAAAAGACGCACACGCATGTCAACGACATTCAGCGCGTCATCATTTGGGGTAATCATTCGGCGACCCAATACCCAGACTTGCATCATGCAACGGTGAACGGAAAATCGGCTTTGTCCTTAGTGGATTCGGCTTGGTATGAAAAAACCTTCATCCCAGATGTCCAACAACGTGGCGCTGCCATCATCAAAGCGCGCGGCGCATCTTCGGCCGCTTCTGCAGCCTCCGCGGCCATTGACCATGTTCGCACGTGGGTATTAGGTTCTGCCAACAATGACTGGGTCAGCATGGGCATTCCCTCCGACGGCAGTTATGGCATTGAAGCGGGCGTGATTTATTCGTACCCAGTCGTGTGTCAGGGTGGCGAGTATCAGATTGTGAAGAACCTCGATATCAACGAGTTTTCACGAGCTCGCATGCTGGCGACTCACCAAGAGCTGCTTGAGGAACGTGATGGCGTAAAGGATCTCCTTTGACCACATTTTTGCTGGCGTTTACGGCGTTCATCTCGATCGTTAATCCGCTGTCGAGTGCGTTTATATTTTTTAGCGCCACAGAAAGTTTTGATGCACAACTCAGGAAACGAGTCGCGCGATGGGTGGCGATCTACGCGTTTGCGATCGTCACCTTTTCGCTTTATATCGGCGCCTACGTGTTGGAATTTTTCGGAATTTCAATGCCGGCACTGCGAGTGGCGGGCGGCATTATTATCGCCACCAGCGGCTGGCACATGTTGCACGAACCCGATGTCACGGAAGAACGCCGACAAGAGGGACCGCGCTTTCTGCCGAAAGCCTCGCCCAGTCGGTTGGCGTTTTATCCATTTACGATGCCGCTGACAACTGGACCGGGCACTATTTCAGTGGCGATTTCGTTAGGAGCAAACCGTCCGAATGGTTACGGGGTTGCGTTGATTGAATTCATTGTCGAAACACTGGCCGCCGTGGCCATGCTGGCCTTTGCCATTTTTGTGGCGTATCGAAATTCAGGCTGGCTGGCTCGCACCATTGGCCCTACCGGCACCACCATCATTGTGCGCATTTCCGCGTTTTTGCTGTTTTGCATTGGCATTCAAGTGGCCTGGAATGGCGCATCCGAACTCTTAATGTCCCTGCCGGTACTCAAACACGGCTGAGCCTTATCGGTCGGTTCCATAAACTGACTGAACGAAGTTCCTCTCCTTCCCAGCTGCCCCGGCGTTCAATGAGCCAACGAAAGATTAAAATTCCGTCATTTATTAAAACGACCGTTCGTTATTTATCTGAACCGATTTGAAAATTAATATAATGAGCATAGCTAACAATGAGGTCGGATATGGATACTTCTGAACAACGCTCGCCCACATTAGGCTATTTGCTTTCAGACGCCCTACGTCTCCTCCGCCGACGATTCAACCAGCGCAGTCGCGGCAGCGGCCTGACCCCCGCGTTGGCTCGTCTGTTGTATTACATTCACCGCGACCCAGGTTCACGACAGATCGACCTGGCGCTGCTGCTCGAGGTCACCCCCGTTACCTTGGGGCGCATGCTCGACCGCTTATCGAGACTGCAGTACATCACGCGGACCCCCGACCCCGTAGATCGCCGAGTTGTTCGCGTGTTCACGACGGAGGCCGCTACCCCGACGATCCATCAATTGTCCTCCATCGTGAATGAAGGCACACTTGCCGCGCTCGCGGGCATCAGCAACGATCGGCAGCAACAATTATTTGAGACACTCGAACAAATCATTCATAACCTTAACCGGAATACGCCCTAATGTCCTCACGCCCCATCGAACTTCGCACCCTTTTACTTTGGATCATTCCCATTACCGTTAGTGTGGTTGGAGTGTATTGGTACGGCTCTGGTGGTCGAATGGTCGACACGGATAATGCTTACGTCATTCGAGACCATATCGACATTACCCCGGAAGTCTCTGGCATTGTGGACGTCGTACACGTCCATGAGAATGAAACGGTCCATAAAGGTGAAAGCTTAATTGACTTAGATCATCGCCTTGAACAAATCGCCTTGGACGCCGAGAAAGCCAAACTGGCCAGCGCTCGCGCAGAAGTAGCCTCACTGAAGGCGGCCATTACTGAGAAAAATGGCGAGATGGCCGTCGCCACACAAGCCGCCGAATACGCCAATCGCGATTTGCACAGACAACTGGAATTATGGGCCAAAAAGCTCACCGCACAAACGCAAGTCGATTCGGCGAGCCGTCTTGCCGACATCTCCAATGGCAGCATTGACGTGCTGAGACTGCAACGCAATCAACTCTTGGCCAAGCTCGGCGTTGATCCCAAAACCGCGGTTGACGAATTTCCCATTGTCAAAGCAGCCCAAGCGGCCGTCGATCACGCGCAATATCAATTGGATCGTACCCACATCGCGGCCCCAGCAGATGGCATCGTTAGCCACTGCCCCAAAGTGGGAGCCAAAGTGGAATTGGGGCGACCGGCAATCGTCATTGTGAGCAGCGAGCCTGCGGAAATTGAGGCGAATTTCAAGGAAACGGACTTGGAATGGGTTCGCGTTGGCCAACCCGTTAAGATCACCATCGACACCTATTCGAGCCATGAATTTAAAGGTAAGGTCAAAAGTCTGGCCGCCGCGACCGGCGCCGCGTTTTCTCTGCTGCCTTCGCAAAATGCGTCTGGCAACTGGGTTAAAGTTGTACAGCGGATCCCCGTTCGTATTCAAATCGAACCGGAGTCCGAAGACTTTCCACTGCGCGATGGCATGAGCGCTCAAGTCAGCATCGATACTGGCGCTCACTCGCGTTTCGATCGCTGGTTCGGTAAGCACTAACCGCTCGCCGCACTGCGCGTGAACACCGTCAAATCAAAATGGCTACTCGGGCTGGCGACCACGCTGGCCACGATGTTGTATTCCATTGACTCCACGATTGTTAATGTGGCTCTGCCGCATATGCAAGGCTCCCTACAAATCACACAAGATCAATCCTCGTGGATCGTGACCTCGTATATTGTGATCAGTGCCATCGCCACTCCTCTCGCGGGTTGGCTCGGGACCCGCTTTGGATTACGCACCGTGTTGCTGTTGTCTATTTTCGGATTCACGCTTGGCTCTATTTTGTGTGGGCTGGCTCAAGGGCTGCAAGATATCGTTTTATACCGAATCATCCAAGGCGCCTTTGGAGCCGCGTTAGTTCCCTTATCCCAGGTTACATTGTTGCAAAACTTTGAGCGATCTCAACACGCGAAAGTCATGGCACTGTGGGGCATGGGCGTGATGGTTGGGCCCGTCATTGGACCAACCCTGGGTGGCTGGCTAACCGAAACGCTGACCTGGCGTTGGGCCTTCTACATCAACTTACCGATCGGCTTGATAGCAGGCTTAGGCGTCATGGCCGCGTTGCCGAGCAGCGATGCTAAGCAACACCGACCCTTTGATTTGTTGGGCTTCGTGCTGCTGAGTTTGGCAATCGGGCTATTTCAATTAATGATTGACCGCGGGCAAAGCCAAGACTGGTTCCAGTCTGGTGAAATCGTCGCTTACGCTTTTATGGCAGCGCTCTTTGCCTATATGTATGCCGCCCATTCCTACACCACCGAACATCCCTTTGTGGACATTCATCTGTTCAAGGATGTTAATTTCACAATATCCATGCTCATGATGTTCATCATTGGGCTCACGTTAATTTCCACCAGCGTCTTATTGCCTGGCTTTCTCCAACAACTACAGGGACTGACGCCCACCCAAGCGGGCGTGCTCATGGCTGCCCGTGGCGTCGCGTCGATTGCCGCTATGATGCTTGGTGCTCGCCTACAGGTGCTGCTGGGACCTCGAATCACCACGCTTCTTGGAATACTGATTTCAGCTGGCGCTCTGGCGCTCATGAGCCAATTCAGCATAGACACGCCGAAGAGCTTGATTGTTTGGGTCGGATTCGCACAAGGCATTGGGTCTCCGTTGGCCTTTATGCCTCTTTCCCTCATTGCCTTCGCAACGTTGTCAGATCGCATGCGCACCGAAGCCGGTGCATTATTGACCCTAATTCGCAATATTGGCGCATCCGTCGGCGTGTCAATCACCATTGCGGCGCTGACGGTTTCTGCGCAAACCAATCAAAGTTATTTGGTTGAAAAATTTACGCTGTACTCCCCGCTCCGATGGTTGCAAAGCGGAGTGACGCCGGGCGCCAATTCCTCCACGGCAATGCTCATGGGCGAAATAGGCCGCCAGGCCTTAGGCATCGCCTACGCCAATGACTTTTTTATACTCGCGGTCTGCACCTTGGTCGCAGCCCCGCTGATTCCCTGGCTGCACAATGGCAAACTGGCCAAACCGACCACGACCGTGGTCAGCGATCATTAATGAGAGTATTGATCGCTCAAGCCAAGCGTCGTTCGGTTGGCATCGCCCACTCGATTGTTTAGTTCATCAGCGGGCCAAAGCAAGCACTGAGCTATTTTTAAGCGACGGGTGACTGGCGATTCAGTGCGCGGGCCCAATACCAATAGAACGGCATCCCCGCCATCATCACGCCGACCCCGGTTAACGCCAGAGTGAGCGACGAATAAAATGTATTCACGATTAAGGCGGTGGTGAGGATCAAGAAAATGGCAGGAACATACGGATAACCAAACGCTCGATACGGCCGGGGCTGATCTTTAAGCGTCATCCTAAAAATAAACAGCGACCCCGTACTCAACCCATAAAACATCCAACTCGCAAATATGACGGAGTCTGTTAAGTGATCATACGATCCGCTCAACGCAAGCACGGTCGCCCAGGCCGCTTGAGCGGCGATCGCTTTAACCGGCACATGAGTCTTTGGCGACACCTCCGCCAGTGACTTAAAGAAAAGGCCCTCTCGCGCCATCGCGTACGGGATGCGCGAATTCGCCAGAACCGACGCGTGTAAGGATCCCAGACTTGAAATCATTAAAATTAACGCGGTGACGGTCGTTGCCGTGGGGCCCATAAAGTGTTGAGCAACCTCGGTGGCAACACTCGATGAAGCCGAGATATTGGTGATTTCGGTCGGGCTTAATACAAAAAAGTAAGCAAGATTGATCGCGATGTATAAGGCGCCAACCACCAGTATTCCGCCAAAAAATGCCCGCGGCAGATTTCGCGCGGGGTCCTTTATCTCGCCAGCTAAGGGGGTAACGTTGTTCCAGCCATCATAAGCCCACAACGCGCCCAACATCGCGGCGCCAAAGCCCGCTAATCCACCCTGCGCCGCCGGATCGACGCCTTCGCATCGTCCACTTCCGACTGGCTCCACCAAGTGCGACCAATGGCCGGTTGCCAATAGTAAAGCGCCGAAAGCAATAACCAATAACATCGATACTTTGATGACGGTAAGCACTACCGCGGTGTAACCGCCTGTGGCGACCGATCGCATATTGATTAACGCAACCGCCCAAATCGACAACAGGGCAAGCGCGATCAACGCCGTGAAATGAAACGTTCCCAGTGGCGTCGAAAGCGTCAGTAAATCAGCGCTGAGACGACCGCCCAACGCCACATTTAGAAATATCGCAAAACTGACTGCAAGCGCCGCTTGCGACCCCGCACGGGCAACGGTAAAGAACGTCCAACCGTATAAAAAGCCAACCAATCGACCGTAAGCCCTGCGCAGGTAAACGTAGTCGCCGCCCGCTTCGGGCAACATCGCACACACTTCTGCGTACGAAACCGTGCCCGCGAGCGCCAAAAGCCCAGCGACCACCCAAACCAACAACACCATTGAAGCGCTGCCAACGTTGCACGTCATGACGCGCGTTTTCAAAAAAACGCCCGTCCCGATCATGTTGGCCACGTTTATGGAAACCGCGGACCCGAGACCGAGTCCGCGAACCAATGAGTGTGATTTCAACTCACTCACAATGGATGATTGCTGGTACTCATCCTAGAATAATCCAACAACTTTGCCGTGCTCGTCAATATCAATTTTTTCCGCAGACGGCAACTTTGGCAATCCGGGCATGGTCATGATGTCGCCACACACCATAACGATAAATTCGGCGCCCGCCGCTAAGCGGACTTCTCGAATATTAACGGTGTGACCACTCGGGGCTCCCCGTGCCGCGGCATCCGTGGAAAACGAATACTGCGTTTTCGCCACACACACCGGGTAATGACCATATCCGGACTCTTGCAGCGATTTAATCTGACCACGGACCTTCGCGTCGGCGCTAATATCTGCGGCACCATAGATCTTGGTTGCGATGGCCTTCATCTTATCCCACAACGGCAAGGATTCGTCATACACAAAGGTGTGCTTTCCTGGGGATTTTTCGATAACGTCGACCACGGCCCTCGCTAAGTCGGCCGCGCCCGCACCGCCTTTAGCCCAGTGTTGCGCCAAGATGACTGGCGTATCGTATTTGGCCATTTGCTTTTGCAACAAGGCCACTTCCGCATCCGTATCGGTTGTGCGGTGATTGATCGCAACTACTGCAGGCAATCCGTAATGATTACGAACGTTACTGACGTGGCGCTCGAGGTTAACCATGCCTTTTTCGAGAGCTGCTAAATTCTCGGTATTCAGTTCTTTCAAATCACAGCCGCCATGATATTTCAGCGCACGAACGGTCGCCACAATAACCACTACAGAGGGACTCAATCCCGCTTTACGGCATTTGATATCAATAAACTTCTCTGCGCCCAAATCAGCGCCGAAGCCCGCTTCCGTAACAACGTAGTCCGCAAGTTTAAGAGCGGTCTTCGTTGCCAAAACCGAATTACACCCGTGGGCAATGTTTGCAAAAGGGCCACCATGAATAAACGCTGGATTATTTTCAAGCGTCTGAACCAAATTGGGCTTCAGTGCGTCCTTGAGCAAAACCGTCATCGCGCCATGCGCATTCAAGTCTCGCGCCAATACCGGCTTCTGCTCGCGGTTATAGCCCACTACGATATTGCCAAGGCGCTCTTTCAAATCGGAGATGCTGTTGGCCAAGCAAAAAATGGCCATGACCTCAGAGGCCACAACAATATCAAATCCGTCTTGGCGTGGGAAACCGTTCCCCGGGCCACCCAAGGCTGCGGTGATGTCGCGTAGCGCGCGATCGTTCATGTCAACGACGCGCTTCCACGCAATGCGTCGAACGTCGATGCCCAAGGCATTCCCGTGATGGATGTGGTTATCCAACATGGCCGCTAATAAGTTATTGGCCAGCGCGATCGCACTGAAGTCGCCGGTGAAGTGGAGATTGATGTCTTCCATGGGCACAACTTGCGCGTAGCCACCGCCCGCTGCACCGCCTTTCATGCCGAAAACGGGGCCCAATGAAGGCTCACGTAAACAAATGGCTGCTTTTTTACCGATCAAGTTTAAGGCATCGCCCAAACCCACCGTCGTGGTGGTTTTGCCTTCACCCGCTGGCGTTGGGCTGATCGCGGTCACTAAAATTAATTTGCCGTCTTTTTTATTTTTTAGAGATTCTAAAAACTCGAAGCTAATTTTGGCTTTGTAATGACCATAGTTTTCAAGATGCGCTTCCGGGATGCCGATGCCCGCCGCCACGTCTTTGATGGGCTTCATCACTGCTTTTTGTGCAATTTCAATATCACTGGGTACAGACATGATTCATCCTTTATGCATCAGTTCCAGAACAACACGCACTCCGATCCAAATCGATCAGAGTAACTTTACCGTTTTTGAAGCTTAAATTGGCAAGAAGCCTCGATCATGACACAGTGCAGCAAGTTCTTGTCTCGCCTGCTCCGAGCTGATCGGACTTAAGCCTCCTCCGTCTACTCGCTCAATCCCTTTTTCAGTAATCACAAAATCCATCAGCACGTCGTGATCCTGAGGGTCTGTTGAGGAAACTCGAGAAATTTCAAAGGCCAAGGCAATGCAAATGGGCTTTTTGGGCAACGAGGCCAGGGTCCGGTCATAAAATCCGCCGCCATACCCAAGCCGATCTCCCTTGTCGCCAATCGCAACCACTGGAATGAGCAACACTTCTGGAATCACCGGATGGGAATGCGCCGGAATCGGCAAATCGTACACACCCGTGGCCATTTCCATCTGGGGATGCCAGCGATGAAACTCCAAGGGGGTTTTGGGCGCAATAACCACCGGCAAGCTCAAGGTGCTGCCGCTGTCCATGAGTTTTTGCGCGAAGGGGCGCGCATCAAACTCCGCCAAATAGGGCCAACACAACCCAACCGTCAGACCCGCAAGCCCCATGAAACCTTGATCTAAGTGGCTTTCAATGTGCTGCGACCACTGTCGATGCAGGGCCGGCGCAACTTGGCAACGCTCCGCCAACAAGCAATTACGCAGTTCTTTACGCCATTTGGCTAGTTCAGGAGTGACGCTCATATGGGCATGGTAACGAACCTAACCTACGTTACACTAACCAAATGCGCCCTATGCCTACCATTTTTGTCTCTCACGGAGCCCCAACCCTCGCGATTGACCCAGGTCACACCGGCCCAATGCTCCACCACCTGATGGAGAGCCTCCCGACTCCACGAGCGATTGTGGTGATTTCAGCCCACTTTGAATCTCCCGGCACACACCTCTTAACCGCCAATCCGTCTCCCGCCACCGTCTACGATTTTGGTGGTTTTGACAACCGTCTATATGAAATCCAGTACCCTGCCCCAGGGTCTCCCACCCTCGCTCAAAACATCTGCGCACACTTACACAACGCGGGGTTCAACAGCGGGATCGACTCACAACGCGGCCTTGACCATGGCGCTTGGGTTCCTCTTTTATACATGCGGCCTGAAGCCAATATTCCAATTATCCAGCTGTCCTTGAACTCACGTGCGGGTCCGTCCGAGCATTTCCGCTTAGGTCAAAGTCTCCAATGGCTCCGGCACGACGGTGTGCTGATTATGGGATCTGGTGGACTTACTCACAATCTTCGTCGCATATTTGCGAGATCCCCGACGGACGATCCCGATGCGAGCGTAGAGCCGTTCGTTCAGTTTCTATTCGATAATCTCTCTAATCGTAACTTTGAAAACATTATTCGTTACGACCACCACCCCCTGGGATTGGAGCATCACCCCACTCCCGAACACCTGATGCCCTTAATGGTGGTCGCAGGCGCCAGTATTGACTCGGATCGTTGGCAACGCCACGCCGGTGGAGTGACCTATGGACTTTTATCAATGGACGCATTCAGTGCCGGCTAGCCATCCTGATACTGGATCAGTACGGTTTTTGGTGTCTTGCGATCAATCCAAGCTGATCCCAATGCCCCCATAGACGTGATGAATAAGACCGCCGCCACGAAAAACTGTCCATAGGCTACAACGTCAAAACGCCAATCAAATTCAAAAATCTGAATTGACGTCCAGAGGGACAAAGCCACACCGACGACCAGTGAGATGAACGCTGCGATTGAGCCGATCAACACATATTCAAACAAATTTGCTTTCCAAAGATCGATCCGACTTGACCCCATGGTACGCAGGAGCGCCGTTTCGTAATAGCGCTCTTCCACCGTCGCTTGAAACATGGCGTACATCACCAAAATTCCTGCAATTAATGTAAAGCCAAAAGTCCATTGAATTGCCATTGCGGCATGACCAACAAAGGTATTCAATTGAGTCAAGATGGCCTCCACATCGAATACAGTAACGCTTGGAAACGATCTTAACATCGGCTCCAATAACGCTCTTTTCGCCGGCGAAACGTATACGCTCGTCATATATGAACCAATATTATCTTCAATAGCGCCAGGGGAGAACAATAAAAAGAAATTTGGCTTAAAGCCATCCCAACGCACTTTCCGCACACTTGTTAACGTCGCATGAATTGTTTGCCCGGCAATATCGAACGTCAACTGATCGCCCACGTGAAGGCCTAACGAATCGCGAAATTCACTCGCCACGGACACTTGAGGCGAGGGCGAGAATTCCGTCCAAAAGCGACCATCGATGATGATGTTGTCTGAGGGCAATTCACGTGAAATGGATATATTTTGCTCGCGCTCCGCCAACCCTTTAACTCGCGCTTTTTGTTCCTGTTCTTTCGGTGGTTGCCCATTCACACCGACCAATCGCCCGCGTACCCACGGCATCAATTTTGGCGATTGACCGGTCAACTCCCCCAATGACTGCGCAAACGATTGCTGTGAATCTTTAGCAATGTTAATCATAAACATATTCGGAGCGTCTTTCGGCAGGGAGCGACTCCACTGACTCAAGACATCTTGACGCACCAGACCCAAAACCAATAACCCCGTCAGTCCGATGCTCAGTGCCATAATCTGCAGCGCAACCTGAGAGCGCTGTCGGTTTAACCGCGCAGCAACCAATCGATAGTGCGATTTCAAGCGAATGGTAAACCGCTGAAAAAGGGACAACACCCCCAGCGCAAACCCATAGAACACCGCTGCCGCCATGCACAAACCGAGCGCAGCGCCACCGATCAATTTCACGTCTTGTAGCAAAGCGATTAAAATCAACATCACTGCCACCAACCCCGAGCCTACCACTGCCAATCGAGACGGCACTGGCAAACGCGCATCACGACGTAAAATTCGGCCAATCGGAGCGTCAGATAATGTTTTGAGTGTTGGCCAGGAAAATCCAAACAACATTAAACCCAAGCTTAAAAAAGACAACAGCGCCGGCTTCACGTCTGGTTGCGGCAAAGTAATTTGGAAGGTGTTTGCCATCCAATAGCCAAGTCCTTGGCTGATCAAGAAACCTAAACCAAGACCGACTAAGCCCACAACAACACCAAGCAGCATTAATTCTAATAACAAGACCTTGGTAATCATCTGCTTAGGCATTCCCATCAAGCGCAACAGTGCGACTTGATTCCAGTGTCGTCTTATGAAGCGTTGCGTCGCTAATAGCAATCCCACCAAGCAAAGACTTAGGGTAATGACTGAGGTCAAATTAAAAAAGTGACGAATTCTCGCGATGCTCTGTGCAAGAGATTGGCTATTTTGCCCCACTGTAACTAATTTTTCGGAAACCGATTTGTTGCGCTCTAATTTTTGGCGCAATACATTTATGTCTGACGGATTACCTTTAAACAAAAAGGCTTGAGTGAGTCTCGAACTGGGAGTTAATAAATTGAGAGACGGTAACGTTTCCCAAGCAACCAATGCCGTTGGAGCTAAATCACCAAAACCACTGCCCTGATCAGGCCGGCTGGCCAAAACTGCAGTCACCACCAAATTCTGTTCGCCCACTCGAACCAGGTCGCCAACCGTCAACTGCCCTTCTAACATTAATTTCGGATCAAGCCATACTTCGCCGATTTTTGGTAGCTGCCGGACTGTATAGACTGAACCATACGGAGTATGACTGAGTAAAATTTGACCTCGCAGCGGATACCCTTCCTGCGCCGCGATTAAGTTAATTAGGTGTATCTTTGTACCGTAATGAATAATACTGTTGAGACTTAGCGTTTGAGCAAAGGCAACGTTTAAACTTTTCGCCTCTTGGAGATACGGGCTGTTTTCAACATAGCGGCCGCTTTCCAAACGCAAATCAGCCGCAAGCGACTCGTTCGCTTTCAGCATCATCCCTTGCTCGACTCGGCTGGTCAGAAACCCAACACTGGCCAACATCACCATTGCCAACAGCAAGACCAATGCCAGCAGCGCGTTTTCCAATGACTGTGTATCGCGCTTAAAAAAGCGCCAGGCCCAATTAAGACTCATACCGTTGTGACTTTGCCGTCAGCCATCCACAAAATTCGATCACAACGTTCTGCCAATGAACGTTCGTGAGTAATAATCACTATTGTTAATCCCTCACGTCGATTGAGATCAAATAACTTGTCGACAATCATTGCGCCATTGCGATCGTCCAGATTTCCGGTAGGTTCATCGGCCATTAATAGCGCAGGCCGTCGCACAATGGCGCGAGCAATGGCGACGCGCTGTTGTTCACCACCTGACAAGTGCTTAGGATAATGATTGAGCCGGTGAGACAATCCCAATTCCGTCAACGCGGCCACGGCCTTTTCCTCCGCGGAAGGGTCTTTCGCGATCTCCAACGGGAGCAAGACATTTTCCAAGGCCGTCAGGCCGGGGATTAAATGAAACGATTGAAATACAAAGCCGACGTGCTGACCGCGCCAAGCGGTTCTCTCATCATCGGTAACGTCTTGCCACGATTTTCCGAGCAAGCGAACAGAGCCGCCCGTTGGTTCGTCTAAACCGGCCAAAAGTGCCAAAAGGGAGGATTTTCCGGCACCCGACGGGCCACAAATCGCTACACTTTGACCCTGCTGAATAGCGAAGCTGACGTGATTTACAATGGTCAGCCGACCTTCGGGCCCGTCAACTTGCTTGGTTAACTCGGATACCTCTAAAACTGTCATGCGCCTAATACCTTCTCACTTGATTCGCGGCTTTGCTTTGACCATTAGCCTATTGTTAAGTCCAAGTCTTTTTGCCAAGGACACCATCCTCGTGGTGGGCGATTCCCTAAGCGCGGCTTACGGGATTTCCCAAAACGCGGGGTGGGTAAATCTACTAAGCGAACGGCTTAAGAATTCTAATTATCGCATAACCAATGCCAGCGTTAGCGGTGAGACAAGCCAAGGAGGCGAACAAAGACTTGCCGCCTTGCTCACCCGGGAACAGCCCCACATTGTCATTATTGAGTTAGGCGCCAACGACGGTTTGAGAGGAATTGACCCCAGTGAAACTCAAACTCACCTCGGGCATATGATAGAAATGTGTCAAAAAGCGCATGCTCGTATACTTTTAATTGGGATTGATCTGCCAGCCAACTATGGCAACGAGTATCGGCAATCCTTCCGCGGAACATACACAGCGCTCAAAAACAAGTATAGGCTGCCCTTATTAGACAACTTATTAAAGGCCGTCCCCCTTCGTGAAGACAATTTTCAGTCCGACCATTTACACCCAATTGCGGAAGTGCAGCCTCTGATTGAGACCTCTGTATACGCGACCCTCAAGCCCCTATTGGCAAGCAATTCGCCGTGAGCGGACTCATGAAAATATTAAAACTGCTTGGTGAACGCCGCTTTGCTGCTTTTTTTTGGGCACAAGCGCTCGGCGCATTTAATGACAATTTAATCAAAAATCTCTTAGTGTTGTTGGTCACCTACGACAACGTGCGCTTTGGCAGTCCTAACGCTGCATCCACGTCAAGCATCGCCTCAGCTATTTTTACGTTACCTTTTATTGTATTTGCTGGACTGTCTGGACAACTGGCCGACCGCTTCAGTAAGCGATCGATATTACGAATCGTGAAAGTTTTCGAAATCTTAATTATGGGCGTTGCCGTTTTCGGCCTAATCTACTCAAGTTTGAATATTTTATTGATTGTCCTATTCGCCATGGGCGTTCATTCGACATTTTTTTCCCCAGCAAAGTACAGCATACTTCCGGAACTGTTAACGCTAGATGAACTGCCTCTTGGCAACGGCCTTTTGGAGGCGGGCACCTTTTTGGCTATTCTGTTGGGCATGCTGGCTGCTATCGGACTCTATTCCTTACACGACAATACTTGGCTTGAAGTCGGCCTGATGGCCACCGCAGTATTGGGATTGATTTTTAGCCTTTGGATTCCAGATACCCCGCTGCGACAGGCCGATCTAAAAATCGACTTTAATCCTTGGACGAGCATTCGAGATAATTTTGAATTCGCGCGACACACTCCTGCCATATGGAGCAGCATTTTTGGGATTTCATGGTTTTGGGGAATCGGAATCGTAGTTCTTGCGCAAATTCCGGTGCTAGTTCATGACGACTTGCACGCCAACGAGGTCGTGGTGAGTCTTTTGTTAGGTGGCTTCACATCAGGCATTGGCGTCGGAAGCTTGCTCGGAGCGATGTGGCGCGCCGAGCGATTAAACGAACGAATGAGTGGTCGTGGCTTAATCGGACTATCGACGGCTTTACTGTGTTTTGTTGTGCTCATCACCTTAAAAGAAATTTTACCCCACGCCGTTATTTGGCTAGTTCTCTCCGTCATATCGATTGGTCTAGCCGGGGGCTTGTTTGTCGTGCCGCTATACACGTGCCTGAATACCGAGTCACAAGCTCCCCTCCGCTCCCGCATTATCAGCGCTAACAGCGTCATGAATTTTGCATTCATGATCGTATTCAGCCTTATTGCCAGCATCATATTGCAGCGCGGTATTTCTGTGGGGCAGCTTTTTTTAGTCTTAGCCACGGGGAATATTGTGTTTAGTCTTTGGTATCGGGGATATCAGCAGAGGTGCTGGGCTCAACAGCGGCAATTCTTGGGATTAAGTTATTAAACTATTGCGTTTACTCGCTATTGGGTTTAGCGTAGATCTATAAGAGGGAATTTATTATGGATAGATATTGGCTCAAATCATACCCAAAAGGATTAGCTGCTGATATTAACCCTGACCAATTTGCCTCGCTTGCCGTTATCCTCAAATCGGCCTGTGCGCGATTTAGTGATCGAGTAGCGTTTGAGAGTTTTGGGGTTAAGCTTACTTTTTCTGAATGGGATCGAAAAAGCGATCAACTTGCTCGATTTTTGGTTCATGAACTCGGCTTGAAGGCTAATGACCGCGTTGCATTAATGATGCCGAATATATTGCAATATCCAATTGCATTGTTAGCCCTTATTCGAGCTGGTATTACCGTCGTCAATACGAATCCACTGTATACAGCTCGCGAACTCGCTCACCAATTAACAGACGCCGAGGTCAACGCGATTATAGCCTTCGAAAACGCCGCACCGGTCGTTCAGGAGGCTTTACAGATGGCTCCTGTAAAGCACGTAGTCCTAACGCGTATTGGTGACTGTCTAGGCTTTTTCAAAGGAGGATTAATTAATTTTGCGTTGAAGCATATTAAAAAGCAAATTAAGCCTTACCAAATTAGTGAATTTCATTGGTTTCAAGATGCCGATGGATCACATCACCCGTCAGCTGACACGGATGTCCAACCGCACGACATTGCTTTTTTGCAATACACCGGTGGAACTACTGGGGTTTCCAAAGGTGCCGTGCTAACCCACAGAAATATGGTTGCCAATCTATTGCAATGTGAAGCTTGGCTGGATACCTTTGAACGCAATCGCAATCAAGTACAAGTTATTGCTGCAGCATTGCCGTTTTATCATATATTTGCACTGACCGCGATCGCATTACTGTGGGCGCACAAGGGCGGCTGCTCCGTATTAATTGTTAATCCGCGAGACACCAACGCCTTTATTAAAATTTTAAATAAGACACCGTGCACCGTATACTTTGCAGTTAACACGCTATTTAATTCACTACTTAATCACCCTGAGTTTGCGTCTTTGGATTTCAGCAAGGTTCATGTCAGTGTGGCCGGTGGCATGGCGTTACAGAGTAGCGTAGCTAAGCGATGGCAGTTGGTCACCGGCTGCGAACTCACTCAAGGATGGGGCCTTACTGAAACCTCACCCGTGCTCACCATTATGCCCCCGTTATCCCCGTTCAATAACGCGACTGGCAAGCCTGTGCCCTCTACTGAGATTGCCATTGTTGACGACAATGGGGAATTTTTACCGGTCGGGAGCGTCGGTGAGATTGTGGCACGTGGCCCGCAAGTGATGGCTGGATACTGGCGCCGAGCGGACGAAACCGCGAATGTATTTTTAGCGGATGGCTGGTTTAAAACCGGCGATATTGGGCGTATGGACGAGGAAGGGTTTGTTTATATTGAAGATCGCAAAAAGGATATGATTTTAGTTTCCGGTTTCAACGTTTACCCAAATGAAGTTGAGGAAGTTCTTTCAACGCACCCAGACATTCTCGAGGTTGCAGCGGTTGCCAAACCGGATGAGCGCTCTGGGGAAAGCGTGGCGGTTTTCGTTGTATCCAAAAACCCCAGATTATCTGAATCCGACGTTATCGCCTTTGCACGTAAAGGGCTGACTGGATATAAAGTCCCGCAATCCGTCTTTTTTAGAGCAGAGCTCCCCAAAACCAATGTTGGCAAAATCTTGCGCAGATCTTTACGCGACGAGTTAAAAAGCCAATAAGGCAAAGCGGTTGACTGCATTGGGTTGCCAGTGATACGGCTCCTGCCGTACGTGTCAGTGATAAAAATTCTCACCGACCGGGAGGACTTTTCCTTAATTAGCAAAAATGTTTGTTATTTCAATATGATGCCGACTTTCTGATTCATTCCCGCTGGTTTGTTACGCCGCCGACTTCTATTTTTTTTAATATAAATATACTGAAATACACACCTCACCACTTATAATGGACGCTTCTTTAGAACGTTATAGGCCACTATGCAAAGGCCCTCTCACGACGAAAATAATTCGTCAGTTACGACCGTTGAACAGGGTATCAATGGTCTACAGGGCTTAATGATTCTTATCGTAGTCGCCGGCGCGCTACCTGGCCCGTGGGCGCCGGTTGGCAGCTTTTTTGCGATCGATGTACTGCTCATGCTGATCGGATTTTCGGCAACACGTTCCCTGTGGCTTGCCCATCTGAACAACGAACCGATACATTTTTCTGATTTTTACACTGCGCTAATTCGGCGACTGGTGCCTTTGGTGTGGATATTGAGCGCCATCGTCGTTCTGCTTGCATTTGCATTTGCAACAGATAGTTGGATGTGGCTAAGGCGAGATCTGTTAAATAATGTTTTATTCATAAGCGATGTCACCGAGATCGCTAATAATGAGCCAGTAACCGAAAATTACCAGCGGGCGCCATTACTCTGGCACCTCTGGCTTTTCTCACTAATCGCACAATTGGGGCTGTTGCTGCCCTTTGTGATGTCGATTGCTAAACGTTTTAAGTCTGCGGTCGCTCTCCGCGTCGTTGGACTAATTCTCAGTGGAATAAGCCTGCTGTGGGTGGGATATTTACTCCATCAATATAAAGTGCCCGAAGTTATTGACATGGCGCGTATTTGGATGGGTTTGGATACACGGTGCGCCGGTTTTTTCCTAGGCATGAGTTTGGCGACCCTTGGCACTCAACGAATACCCTCGGCGCAAGGGAGCGTAATACTGCAAGTGCTATTAGGTATCGCTGTGGCCATGACGCTTTGCGTGCTTGGCGCTGTCTTTTGGAACGTGGGAATCGGTGAAAATCAGCTTTTGATTTTTGCCTGGCCAGTCGTGATGATTTCCGCTGCGCTTTTACTGTGCTTTACCTGTCTGATTGGTGGATTTCATGCCCGCTGGCTGTTCACCACTCCGTTGCAGTGGCTCGGTAATCGATCTTTAGCAATTTATGTGTGGTACTGGCCGATCATTGAGTTAATTCGACTGCCCGCTAATTCACCGGTTGCCCTATGGGTATGGGAAATTGTCCAGGCGATTGGCATCGGGCTAATGGCGGAGTTGACTCATCGATTTATCGTCGAACCCTTATTGAGCGGCCTCAGCGGCAATCAGGTGTGGTGGAAATCGCGACGAATGCTCATTTCTGTACTATCGTTTTTGGGTGCTTTAGCGTTGCTTTACCTCGTGCCCATTTCAACCACAGCACAACTCCAGTCACTAATGATTAATATAAGCCATCTGCCGATATCCCGACATTTGAACCCCGAAGATTGGCAGGTGGAGACAAAGCCGTTGACCAATCATCAAGCAATGTTGCGTGAGATTGAGAGTAGCCAACATCTTTCTCATCCGGCGATTGTTGGTGAGACTTCTTGGATCTTGATCATCGGGGATGGTCTTGTTTACAACGCCAGAGACGCCCTTTCCCGGCTCACTCCGGATTCGCAGGTTAGTGCTGACTTTAACGCGCGCTCATTCGATATTCAGGAAGAAATTGGGTCGTTGCGACGGCAAGGCCAACTGGCGCCACAAATTGTGCTAATGATCGGCAATACCCATGCGGTGGGCTTTCAAGATTTGGATCAACTCATGGACGCTCTATCTGACCGAGAGCGCGTGTTGCTAGTCAACAATTCTGCTTATGGTCGATACGCTTATCAAAATAATCGAATTTTTAACAATATCATTCACAAGCATCGACACGTTGCGTTGGTAGACTGGCTTAGCGTCAGTACGCATCATCCGGAGTATTTTGCGGCGGAAAGACTTAAGTTGACGCCGGCCGGACAGAGTGCTATTACCGACTTAATTCGGAAAGTTGGTGGACTATCCGCGAGCGCCCATGTATCCCAGAAGCCGTACACAGAAAGCCTTGCTGTGCTTATTGATAAGCTACCGCTTATGGATGCCCAACGGCCTATGTTGGGACTTTTGCACCCCATTACGTCGAGATCGGATTTAAAGCAAATTGATGCTCTAGGTTGGTATGTCAATGTAAACAGTTCAGCCCTTAAACCCCGAACGGAGCAAGATCTAGATGAGGGCAATTTATGGGCGGCACCACTTATTCGCAACCCCAAGCCGATTGCACCAGATGCGTATTGGAATCGAATTGCCGATTGCGAGACCAGTTCTAATTGGAAGCATGGCGGTCGGTACAGCGGCGGTTTAGGCATCTACGACGGAACTTGGCTCACCTATGGGGGTAGTGAGTTTTCCTCAAAGGCTCAGTTAGCCACACGAGAACAACAGATCATCGTCGCAAATCGCATTTCGACGCAAGGCTACTATAATCCGGACGGCAGCTACACTGAGCCCGTCGGATTTACAGGATGGGGATGTGCCAATATGGCTGCACGCCCGGTTTTAATCGTTCACACGCAAGCGTCTATACTGGCGCAGCCTTATCGTTGGTTGCAACAGGGTTCGCTCGTCGAAGAGTTAGAGGCCGTACTGGGACTGCCCATTTCGGGCGTTTATGACCTCTCGGTACGCCAAGCGCATCTCATGGCCTTGGCTAAACTTAATCTTCCGAAAGAAAGGGCCCCTAACCCCACACACATCGGCAAAACCACCGCACTTAGAAAGCGCCGCGCAACTCTGCCCACTAACCCCAATTTACCAACTGCAACTAACCCCCCGCAATAATTAAGTCTTCGCCTGCTTATCCAAAACTAAAGTTTTTTCCGCATGACGATGAAATCGAGATGAGAAACTTTTGGAAGCCCAAACCGCTCATCGTGCATCGGAAACGGCTCACGCAACTGCGTATCTTCATAACCTCTCCGCTTGTACCAAGCGATCAATTCCGTCCGCACCGATATTACCGTCATGCGTGTATGCGTGACCCTAAATTGAGATGCCGCTATTTGCTCGGCTTTTTCTAATAATCGCCGACCTAATTGCTGACCCTGAAGTGTTGGCAGTATAGTCACCATGCCGATATAGGCATCAGTTGAAGAGTGTGGTTGCACCATACAGCATCCAACCAACGTTTCGTCAATACGCGCGGTAAGCAAGTAATCTTTTTGTTGAACAATAGACTCTTCAATATCCCCAACCGAAACTCGAACTCCACCAAGCAGGTCCGCTTCCGTAGTCCATCCCACTCTTGACGTATTTCCTCGGTAAGCGCTATTTACGAGTTGAACGATCTCTTGCGCATTCTTAAGTTCTGCACGCTCGAATTTAATGACCATAACTCTTCTGTTTTGATGGGATTGTAGACGTGGTGTTAGGATGTTCGACTAGAAAACTATACGCGCGTAGGAGCGGTAAGCCAATACCCCGTAGCAGTTGCCGCAATGCACAAGACGACGCTCAATACAATGTTAAGTCCGGCCCTGAACCATTCGCCCGCTTGAAACAATTGCCACGTCTGCAATGAAAATGAGCTGAATGTTGTAAAGCCACCGCAAATTCCAATCATTACCAATGGAACCAACCAATCAGAAAACATTTCATTTTTGGGTGAATTCAAAAAGCCTGCCGACAGTCCAATGACGAAACTGCCCACGACGTTGATTACCAAAACGCCCATGGGAAAAAAATTACCAAGGCTATCGCTGATGAATTTATTTAGAAAAAATCGTAACAGTGACCCTAAGGCACCGCCCACAGCCACCCAAATAAGCTCCATTAAGCCTCCCGATGGAACGCCGGAGAGAGTTCATGCACCGCTTCGATCATGGCTTCAGCATGTGCCGGTTCAACGTCCGGATGGATGCCGTGACCAAGGTTGAACACATGCCCAGCACCAGAACCAAAACTGTCCAAAACACGCGCAACTTCCTCTCTAATAAGGGCGGGCGGTGCATATAAAACCGATGGATCTAAATTACCCTGTAACGCGACTCGGCCCCCAACGATGGACCGCGCAAGGCTCAAATCGGTCGTCCAATCAACTCCAAGCGCATCAGCGCCTGCATCGGCTTGTGCCGCCAGACTTGAGCCGCCACCTTTGGTGAATAGGATCACTGGGACGCGCTGACCATCAGACTCTCGAATTAATCCCTCGATAATTTGCTTCATATACGCAAGACTAAATTCGCGATATGCCTTTGGAGTCAGCACGCCACCCCAGGTATCGAACAACATGATCGCTTGAGCGCCAGCCATTATTTGCGCGTTTAGATAATCTATTGTCGTTATTGCTAAATGGTTCAACAATCGGTGCAACAACGCGCTATTACCGTATAACATTGACTTAATAACATCAAATGTCTTACTGCTTTTTCCTTCAACCGCGTAGGTCGCTACGGTCCAAGGACTTCCTGCAAATCCAATTAAAGGAACTGTCCCGTCTAATTCTCGACGAATCAGTCGCACCGCGTCGATGACGTATCTAAGTTCGTGTTCTGGATCAATTGTTGGCAGCTGATCAACGTCTCGATCAGTACGAACAGGTCGATGAATGCGCGGACCCTCGCCCGCTTCGAAATCGAGACCTAGGTTAAGCGCCTGAGGAATGGTCAATATATCTGAAAACAATATAGCCGCATCGAGTCGGTAACGACGAAGCGGCTGTAACGTAACTTCACAGGCCAAATCTGGGGTCTGACATAGCTTTAAAAAACTACCGGCTTGCTGCCGCGTTTTTCGGTACTCTGGCAAATACCGTCCCGCTTGTCGCATCATCCATAACGGAGTTCGTGGTACGCTTTGCCGAGCCAGCGCCCTCAAGAACAAATCGTTTTGAAGCGGCAATCGCTTCGTCATTTTGCCTGTACTACCGATTCAATAGACTTACGGATATTCCAGGCCGCCTCAACAGGGTCTTTGGCGTCTCGGATAGGGCGGCCTACCACAATGTAGTCCGCACCCGCTTCAAATGCACGCTCGACGGTCAATACTCGCTTTTGGTCATCACTGGGTCTATTGTCTACTGGCCGAATTCCCGGCGTCACCACCATTAATTTAGGACCAAGTTCTTTGCGAATCGCTTCCGCTTCCATGCCAGAGGAAACCACCCCCGCACATCCGGCTTCCAATGCTCGTCTTGCTCGCGACAGCACCAACGATTCCACGGCACACGCAAACCCAAGATCGTCCAAATCCCCACGATCCAGGCTCGTCAAAACCGTTACCGCCAATACGCCAACGTCTTGGGCCGCACTCACCGCCGCTTCCATAATGCCCTGATTCCCGTGAACCGTGGTGAAGGTAACGCCCCGGTTGTTGAGGTTGGCCACCGCGTTAGCCACCGTCTGCGGGATATCGAAAAATTTGAGATCCGCAAAGATTTTCTTACCCTGCGCAGCCATCTCATCAAGCAGCTCAAAATAGCCACCCGTCATCATGAGTTCAAGCCCTAACTTATAGAAAACCACGGAATCCCCCAATTGGGAGACCAAATTCCGAGCGTCCTTGATGGTTGGGACGTCAAGAGCGAAAATTAAGCGTTCAGCTGCCGGTATGTTTTTCATGTCCATATTATGCCTAAATTATTAAAAACTCGCCGCGCACCGGCGAGGCGCTTCGTTAAAAACTGGTCAAGTTTGGATCAAACAGTCGGTTGTGCTCTCTCAACGCGTAACGATCGGTCATGCCTGCAATGTAGTCCGCAACCGCTCGCGCGTGGCGATGGAGATCGTCGATTTGTTCATTTTCTTCTCGGTACGCATCCGCTGGCAGCAATCCAGGGGTTTTCATATACGTCTCAAAAAGCTCTCGAATGACGCGCTGCGCCTTCGTTGTCATGGCAAGCACACGTGAATGCAAATACACTCGTTGGCGCAAGAAAGTTTTGAGCTGTTGATGCTCTTTTGCCAAACGCTCCGAAAAACCGATTAATACTTGGCCTGCTTGCCGGACATCCTCGACCGATTTTAGGGTGTGGGACTGCAGAATAATTTGAGTGTTTTGTATTAAATCCGTAACCAATTCGTTAATCATACGGCGCACAATTTCGTGAATGGCTCGGCGCTCAGCCAAACGCGGATAAGCGGCTCTCACAACAGCCTCATGGCGCGCAAACAGCTCACATTCCAAAAGATCACTTATGGTCAACAGGCCAGCTCGTAAACCATCGTCAACATCATGATTGTTATAGGCAATAGCGTCAGCAAGGTTGGCAATTTGCGCTTCCAGTGAAGGCTGCGTTCGATTCAAAAATCGCTCACCGACATCACCGAGTCGTTCAGCGTTATTTTTTGAGCAGTGCTTTAATATGCCTTCGCGAGTTTCAAAGGTTAAATTTAAGCCTGGAAAATCTGCGTAACACTCTTCTATGTGATCGACAAGGCGCAGCGACTGTAAATTGTGCTCAAAGCCACCATAAGGCCGCATACATTCATTCAGCGCATCTTGTCCAGCGTGTCCAAATGGCGTGTGGCCTAAATCGTGCGCCAAGCAAATAGCCTCACACAGAACTTCATTTAGATTCAGTGCCTTCGCAATCGACCTACCAATTTGAGCAACTTCGATTGAGTGAGTTAGTCGCGTGCGATATAGATCGCCTTCGTGATTCACAAATACTTGGGTTTTATATACCAACCGCCTAAATGCCGTTGAATGCACTATGCGATCCCGATCTCGTTGATACTCGCCGCGGTAAGACGGCGGCGATGGTTCCTGATAGCGTCTTCCGCGGGAATTAAATTCATGACTGGCATACGGTGCGAGTGATTGCATAAAATCAACCTGCATCACAATGTTTTTTCAAAAACGATACCAACCTTTCATCCGAATATTCCGAGGTAACAATCGGCTGACCTTTATCTTTGAGCAACACCAATCTAATCTTTGAGGATAAGACTTTTTTATCCAAACCCATCCAATTAAGCATTGAAGCTCCACCCAGTCGAGGAATTTCAATCGGCAACCGAGCTCGTTGACATAATTTTTCAAGGTCAGCGGCCAAATTGGCTTGCATCAACCCTACATGCTGACTAAATCGCGTTGCCATTATCATTCCCAGCGCAACTGCTTCGCCATGCAACCAAGTGCGGTACTGCGTTCCGGTTTCAATGGCGTGCCCAAAGGTGTGGCCAAAGTTGAGCGTCGCTCTGACTCCTTGCTCGCGCTCATCCTTGCCAACGATTCGTGCCTTAATGGCACAAGAGCGCTCCACAGCTTCAATCAAATAATCTTCATTTTGTGCAACCAGTTTTTCCATATGGACATTCAGCCATTCCCAAAAGTCATCGGACTCAATTAATCCATATTTGATCACTTCAGCAAGCCCTGCACTAAATTCACGAGCAGGCAATGTTTTTAGAACATGAACATCGGCTACTACACCAATTGGTTGGTGAAATGCACCAATTAAATTTTTTCCAGCAGGATGATTGACGGCGGTCTTGCCGCCAACCGACGAATCAACTTGCGCAAGCAACGTAGTCGGAATCTGCAATACATCTATCCCACGTTGCCAGGTGGCGGCTGCAAAACCTGCCAAATCACCGACAACCCCTCCCCCCACCGCAATAATCAAGCCATCCCTAGCGATCCGCGCCGTTGCTAGGCGGTCGTATATCATTGAGAGTGTCGCTATGTTTTTTGTGAACTCACCGTCCTCCAAAACCAAAAGCTCCGGACTGGCGTCGCTCAAGGCCGATTGGATAATGGGCATTAATAGAGGCGCAACCGTTTTATTGGTAATGAAAAGCGCTCTCCGCCCCGACAGCCAAGACTCCCACGTGTCGGTTTTTGACAATAACCCAGCGCCGATGTGAATCGGGTAGGCCCTGTCGGCGAGCGAGATCGAAAGTGTTCGAATTGCGGTGTTCACCCGCCTAAGATACCGCAAAATTCGCAGGGTTGCGACGTCATCTGGCGCCGCTATAGGCCTTCTGAATGTCCATCGCGACCGATTTGACCCTATTTTGATCGGTATCAATAATACAGTCTGCAATCTCCTCATACAGAGGCGCCCGAATAACCATCAGCGCGCTCAGGCGCTCGTAAGCGTCGACGCCATTAAGAAGAGGGCGGTTCTGATTTCGACCGGTTCGACGAACTTGTTCTTCTACGGAAGTCCGCAAATAGACCACAAAGCCAAGTTCTTGAAGCCGCATGCGATTTTCGGCACGCAGGACGACCCCGCCGCCTGTGGCTATCACCTTATTCCGTTCGGCGGCTAATTCGGCAACGACTTCCGACTCCCGCTCTCTAAATCGCTCTTCGCCTTCTTTTTCGAAAATGTAGGCAATATCAACGCCCGTCTTTTTTACGATCAGCTCGTCCGTATCGACTGTGCTCCAGCCCAAGACCCCGCCCAACGCCTTTGCGACCGCGCTTTTGCCCGACCCCATGGGGCCGACCAGGATAATATTCGATCGTGGATGTCGGTGGCTTAACGTTTGCATAAGCCCATAGTGTACTAAACCACGGCATAATACGCCTCTCAAAACCCACGTTGGTGCAGATTTGAACGTTTGGATTAAATGGCTTTCCGTCACCATCCTCGCAATCCTGACGGCCGGCGTAGCCACGTTAGCAGCCGCCTACTTCATCCTCGCCCCTGGCTTGCCGGAAGTCTCTGGTCTTAAAGACATTCATCTGCAGGTCCCGTTGCGAATCTATACACGTGATGGGCGCCTGATGGCGCAGATCGGCGAGCAACGTCGCATCCCCGTTGAGTACAGCGAGATTCCGGATCGCGTCATTAACGCATTTTTGGCGGCGGAGGATGAGCATTTTTTTTCGCACGGCGGAATTGATATGACCGGACTGTTGCGCGCTTTAATGGTTACCGCCATGACGGGGGAAGCGCGGCAAGGCGGCAGCACCATTACGATGCAATTGGCTCGTAATATGTTTTTATCGCCAGAGAAGCATTTATCTCGTAAACTTCGTGAAATTTTACTCGCGTTTAAAATAGAACAGGAATTTTCCAAACGTGAGATTCTGACGTTATACCTCAATAAAATATTTTTGGGCGAGCGCGCCTACGGCGTTGCAGCAGCCGCGGACGTTTATTACGGTAAAAATTTAAGCGACTTAACCCTTGCGGAAGCCGCGACCATTGCAAGCCTGCCAAAGGCCCCCTCCACGATTAACCCGATTGTTAATCCAGACAGAACTCGTCAGCGTCGCAATTATGTTTTACGACGAATGCTCGAGTTGCAGTTCATAAATGAGTCTGAGTATGAAGCCGCTAACGCCACCCCTATCGAAACCTTTGAACACGGTCCGAGAGTGGAAGTGGAGGCGCCCTACGTCGCCGAGATGGTGAGGGCGGAACTGGCTGGAAAATACGGAGATGGGTTGTATTCCGAGGGGTTCCAAATTGTCACCACCATTGACAGTCACCTGCAATACACCGCTAATTGGGCTTTGCGCGCTGGAATTTTAGAATACGACCGTCGTCATGGATTTCGCGGCGCGGTCGGCCACACAACTCATTTGCCACAGCGCGCGCGCGATGTCACCAAACTCTTGGATCGATTCAATCCCACTGGTGGATTAGAGCCCGCTATCGTCATGAGCCTCACCCCCAAATCCGCTGATGTTTGGCTAAAGAGTGGTAGGCGTTTAACCATCGAGTGGGAGAATGGCCTCGCGTGGGCTGCGAAAAGTAAAACCGCAAAAGCCAACGATATTTTGTCCGAAGGGGACGTGGTGTATGTGCTCTCCACGGTATCGGACAAAGCCATGCTGGCACAAGTCCCCCAGGCGCAGGGAAGTTTCGTTGCCATGGATCCTCGCGATGGAGCAGTGGTCGCTCTAGTCGGTGGCTTTGACTACTATACGAGCAAATTTAATCGAGTTATTCAAGCAAAGCGGCAGCCAGGATCAGGATTCAAACCCTTCATCTATTCGGCTGCGTTGGAATACGGATTCACGCCAGCAACGTTTGTGTTAGACGCGCCAATCGTTATCCGAACAGCCAACAATGAGTTGTGGAGACCTGAGAACGATGCGCACGATTTTATGGGTCCTATCGCGATGCGCTCGGCGCTTGCGCAGTCTCGAAATCTTGTATCGATTCGCATTCTGCGGGCGATCGGTGTTGATAACGCCATTGATTACGTTTCGCGGTTCGGATTTGGCTCGGACCAATTGCCCAACAATCTCACGTTAGCTCTAGGCACCGCTCAACTGACTCCCCTAGAGGTTACTCGCGGTTATGCGACGTTTGCAAATGGTGGCTTTCGAGTGACGCCGTACGTAATCGACCGCGTTATAGACCCACAAGGCAATATTAAAGAACAATCTGAGCCTGAAATTGCTTGTTATGACTGTGCCACTGAGGTCACGCCTCCGCTTCCAGTTAACCCCGCGCTGGTGGTCAATAAGGGAGACAGCAGCATTACAGCAGCGGCCGCCGAACACGCCGACGCCGACGCTGGGCAGACCGCTTCCTTTCAGGGGTATTTGGCGGCGAATAAGGGCTTCTCAACATACTTAACCGATGTGGGTGGCTCCATACCCAATCCCTCAAAAATGGCGCCACGAGTAATTTCGGCGGCAAATGCGTTCATCATGACCGATATGATGCGTGACGTCATACGCAAAGGAACTGCGCGACGTGCGCTGGTGCTGAAACGGGATGACCTAGCCGGCAAAACAGGAACCACCAATCAACTGCGCGATACTTGGTTTACCGGATTCAATGCGGATTTGGTCGCCGACGCTTGGGTTGGGTTTGATCAGGAACGCAGTTTGGGTGCGGGCGAGGAAGGCGGACATACGGCTTTGCCCATATGGATTTATTTCATGCAAGAGGCTCTCAAGAACCGCCCCCTACACAGCTGGCCGCAGCCTCCGGACGTAGACGTCGCCAAAATAGATCCCGCGACGGGCGACCCCATTACGAACAACAAAGCCAATGGGATTTCGGAGTACTTTTTGAAAGGCAGGCTTCCCGGAAATGGCGCTCTTAATGGCGTTGTTTCTGATCCGGCTAATGATTCTCAGCACACGGATCACATTTTTTAATACACGGTTCACATCGACACTCAAGCTCAGGTATATTGAATCTGAGAGGACAGCAGATATGGCCAAGCCCAGAGCAATTCGCGGCGATCATTTACGTACTGCGCTAGCCCAAGAGGCGGCGCGCATCATGGCCGAACAAGGGATTTCCGACTATGGCTTTGCCAAGCGCAAGGCGGCGGATCGCTTAGGCGCAGGAGAGTTCGCGGTATTACCCAAAAACACCGAAATTGATGCGGCTTTAGCGGAATATCAACGACTATTTGAAGCGGATTCTCATCGAGAAACGCTCCTTCAGCAACGAGAGGTGGCGTGCGAAGTAATGGCGCTGTTTTCAGACTGTGAGCCGCGCTTAACCGGCGCCGTACTGAGCGGCTCGGCAACCGCTTATCAAGATATTGAGTTGCACGTATTCAGTGACTCGGTGGAGGCTCTCAGCATTAAGCTGCTGGATCTCAAAGTACCGTATAAGTTGCAAGAACATCGGGTTCGATTTAGCGCGGAGCGCAGTCAATTCATTCCCTCTCTAAATTTTGAATGGAATGGATTTGGAATCTCCGCACGCGTCTTTCCCAAAGACGGGATTCGTCAGGCGCCGTTATCCGCACTGGATGGAAAACCCGAACGTCGCGCCAGTCGGGCCGATGTCGTGGCGCTTATGGAAGCGGCTGAGAGGCATCCGATTCTTGAGGACGCTCCGTGGGCAAATGGCGGCGTTCGGTCATGACCGCCAACCCCGCTAGCGTCACCACCATGGCGCCAATGAGAACCTGTAACGTCGGCACATGATTAAATATGATCAGGTCAATCAATGCACCCCAAACCAAAGCGGTGTATTCAAAGGGAGCGATCACCGACGCTGGGGCCATACGGAACGCCACCGTTAGAAAATGTTGCGCCAATGCGCCGGTTGTCCCCACCAACCCAATCAATCCCGCATCTTCAACACGCACCGCCGTCCATTGAGGCATTGCCAAGAGACTGGCCATAACCGCCATTCCCATGATGTTCCAGAAGACAACCGCTTCGGCAGGGTCATCTGGGTGAAGCGCACGAATGGACAATACGTTGATGGAATAGAAAAATGCCGTCGCCAATGCTGCTAATCCGGCGCTCGAAATCAACTCTGAGCCGCCCGGGTTAAGAGCCAATAGGACGCCGATCAGTCCAGCGACGATGCTGAGCCAGCGGCGTAGGGATATTTTTTCTTTTAACACAATGATCGACAATAGAGCCACCAATAATGGCGCACTCATAAACACCGCATAGGCATCGGTGAGCCCCTGCCGCCCTACGGAATAAATAAAGGTCGCGATCATCAGTAGGCTCGTGAATGAGCGAAACCCATAGACCCAACGACCTTTCACTGAAAAAATACTGACGTTCGAATATCGCAACAAAGCCAGTAAAAACGGCAATGAAGCCCACGAGCGTAATGCGACAATTTCCAATGGGGGATAATGCGGCGCAAGGCCTTTTAACCCGGCATCCATGCAGGCAAACACCGCAACCGCCAAGATCATGCGCAATATGGCGCGTTTGTGGTCCTGAGGGCTAATGACCATTATTAGTAAGTAGCCCTGCCGACGGCTTCAGCCGCCTAGCGGGCACTCAGATCGACGTAATCGCGCGATAGCGCGCCATCATAAAGCTGCCGCGGTCGCCCGATCTTCATGCCAGGATCCGAGATCATTTCCGTCCAGTGGGCAACCCATCCCGCCGTACGCGCGATGGCAAACATCACGGTAAACATAGAACGTGGAATGCCGAGTGCGCTGTAGATGATGCCGGAATAAAAATCGACATTCGGATACAACTTTCGCGACACAAAAAATTCATCGTGCAGCGCGATCTCTTCCAGCTTTAACGCCAGCTCAAACAGAGGGTTATCCGCACGCCCCAATTTGTTAAGAACGGCGTGACAGGCTTCCCGAATAATTTTGGCGCGCGGATCGAAGTTTTTATAGACGCGATGTCCAAATCCCATCAACTTGGTGTGATCTTGACGATCTTTGACCTTCGCTAAGAATTTGGGAATCGCATCCGCCGTGCCGATTTCCTCTAACATCTGAAGCACCGCTTCGTTGGCGCCACCGTGTGAAGGACCCCATAATGCCGCGACTCCCGCGGAAATTGCTGCATAGGGATTTGTTCCCGTACTTCCGGCCAATCGCACTGTCGAGGTACTGGCGTTTTGTTCGTGATCCGCGTGAAGAATTAACAGCAAATCCAGTGCCTTTGCTGCTACAGGCTCAATTTCATACGCTTGACTCGGAACTGAGAAAAACATGTTGAGCAAATTCGCGCTGTAATCCAAATGATTTTGCGGATAAATAAACGGCTGGCCAAGCATATGCTTGTAGGCAGCCGCCGAAATGGTTGGCATCTTGGCAATAATGCGATGCGCAAAAATCTCTCGGTGACGTGGATTATAAATATCTAAGGAATCGTGATAGAAACCCGCCATCGAGGCCACAACGGCCGACACTTGAGCCATCGGATGGGCATCGTAGTGAAAACCGTTATAGAAACGCAATAACGATTCATTAATCATCGTGTGGAGCGTGATATTGCGCTTCCATTCATCCAATTGCGCAGGCGTGGGCAATTCACCCCATAACAGCAAATAGGCCACTTCTATAAACGAGCTTTTCGCTGCCAATTGCTCAACCGGATAGCCGCGGTACAGCAATATCCCCTTATCGCCATCGATGTACGTGATTTTGGAGGAACAACTCGCGGTTGACATAAAGCCTGGGTCGTACGTAAAGACGCCCAAATCTTTAGCAAGCGGTGCAATGTTAACGACGTCCGGACCCAAAGTTGGGTGCATGGCCTCCATGGTCGAGGTCTTGCCGGTCGCCGAATCCGTAAGCGTGAATTGTCGTTTGGTCATAGCTGGTTCCCTTGAGCGCCGTAAGGGTGTCACGCTGCAGCGCAAGAATCAAGACTCAATATCGCAATTATATAAAATTCAGGGATTTATAGGCTACTCCACCACGGCCGAACGCCCATCGGGAGCGAAAAAATGAGCCCAAACGCGCCCGCGCGGCGGTGTGCGCCACCACGAGCGCAGCCACATTCGAGGAAAAAATCGATGATTAAGCGGTTTTCTTGGCGTATTTTTTGCGGAAACGATCCACTCGACCGCCCGCATCGACAATCTTTTGCTTGCCGGTGTAGAACGGATGGCAGTTGGAGCAGACTTCCACATTCAGATCGCTGACCAAGGTCGATCCCGTCTCAAAGGAGTTACCGCAGCTGCACACTACCTTAATGGTCTTATACTCGGGATGAACATCGGCCTTCATAAATCACCAACAACCAATTAACTGGGCCGCGCAGTATAAAGACCTTGACCCCCTTCTGGCAATGATTCTGAGCTCTTTTTTTAAGCTAATCGTCATAAAGGGCGTTTCGATTCAAAAATGACTATAAAGTTATCCACAAATCTTGTGGACAACTCTGTGTATGAATTAAGGATTAGTGTGTTTTTTACATTCATATGAAGGCCATAATGCGACTGTTCAAATTTTGAACAATCAATAAAAATCTTTAAAAATCATCAAGTTAAATATCTTTAATTAAGAACTAACTTTAACAATCGCGGCTTAGTTGCCTACTTGGGCCTTCTGAGCAAAAGCTGGGTACAACTTTTCTGAGCCGGCATCGACCCCACGCAGCATCGATTGGGACAATTAATCCAGAAACAGCTCCAGAACGGCATTGAGGTAACGATAGCCACGCGCGCTCGCCCGGACCCGATCGCCCTCCCGCAGGACCCACCCGCGCTGCGCTGCGACCTCCAGCGGCCGATTCAACGAGTCGCGCGATAACCCAGTTCTGGACTCGTAATCGCCCAACTCAAACCCGCGCACCAATCTTAAGGCGTTAAGACAATACTCGAATGGCAAACGCTCAGCGCTAATGGCTTGGACCGCGCGGACCTCCTGGTTTGCCAAGTACTCTCTGGGCAACTTTAAATTTTCACCGCGCTCAATCACGCCATCGTCGCGGGTCCATTTGCTGTGGGCGCCCGCACCAATACCCAAATAATCCCCGAACTCCCAATAATTTAAATTGTGCCGCCCCTCACAACCCGACCGGGCAAAGGCCGAAACCTCATATTGAACATACCCTGCTTGCGCTAAAAGCTCGAGGGAACGGCCATGCATCTGCTCACTGACGTCCTCATTGAGCGGCGGGGGAGGAAAAGCTGCAAAGACCGTATTGGGTTCAATGGTCAACTCATACAATGAAATGTGCGTCGGCTCTAAATCAATCAACGTCTGCAAATCAGAAATAGCCAATTCCACACTTTGATCCGGGAGTTGATTCATCAAGTCGACATTAAAGTTTCCAAATCCCGCAGCCTTTAAATCACCAATTGCCTGATGGGTTTCTTGTGGGGAATGAATACGACCAAGACGCTTTAAAAATGCCGGCTCAAAACTTTGCGCTCCCAGCGAAATACGATTAACGCCCGCATGTCGATATCCCTCAAATGATCCGTACTCCAACGCACCCGGATTCGCCTCAAGAGTCACTTCAGCCTGCGCGCACACGGGCCATTGCTCGCGCACCCCTTGCAAGAGCCGCGCAATCATCTCTGGCTTAAACAAACTGGGCGTGCCGCCTCCTAAGAAAATAGTGTTTATTTCTCGCCCATCGAAGCGTCTTGCATCGTCTCTGAACTCTCGAAGTAGACGATCTATGTAAATGGATTCTGGCAACTGTCCCCGATGAACATGAGAATTAAAATCACAATAAGGACACTTGGCCACACACCATGGAAAATGCACATACAACGACAACGGCGGCTTATGCGTCATGCGATGTCTGTAGATCTAAAGCACTTGGCCATTTCTCTAATAACAAGCGCAACGCCTGCGCGCGGTGGGAAACGACATTTTTCTCGCTCGTCAGCATTTCAGCAGCCGTTCGCACTTCACCATCAGGAACGAAATAAGGATCGTAACCAAATCCATTACTGCCGCGCGGAGTTTCAATGATGGTTCCATGCCATTCCGCCTGCGCCACAATGGGCACCACGCCTTCATCCGGACTCACCAGCACCAACGCCGCAACATAGTATGCGCGCCACGGTTGACGGTGCGGCCGCAGCTCAGAAATGAGCTTCACGTTATTCTCATGGTCGGTGGCATTTAAGCCCGCAAACCGCGCCGAATATACACCGGGCGCTCCATTCAAAACTTCTACTACGATACCCGAATCATCAGCTAATGACCATTGCTTGGTTTGCTTCGCCGCATGCCGCGCTTTAAGTAAGGCATTCCCCACGAAGGTCGTTTCCGTCTCTTCAACGGATCGAACATTCCAGTCTTTTTGAGCCTGCACCACTATTCCACGCGGCGACAGCAACGCTTGTAGCTCGTCGAGTTTATGACGATTGGCCGAAGCGACAATCAAATGAAACATGCTTCTATATCCAATGTGATCTACACACCCTAGGCTTCTAAAGCCAACCTCTGTAATTCAAATAATTGATTGATTCCACCCTCGGCCAAAGAAAGCATTTGATCAAGCTCATGGCGACGGAACGCGTGACCCTCGGCAGTTCCTTGAACCTCAACAAACGCACCACCACTGGTCATCACCACATTCATATCAGTCTCAGCGTTAGAATCCTCATCGTAGTTGAGATCCAAGACGGGCTGCCCATGAACAATGCCAACCGACACCGCCGCCACTTGACCGTGCAACACGGGAACCTGGACCTCATTTCGATCTTTGAGCTTATTGAATGCCAAATTCAGTGCCAAATACCCCCCAGTGATGCTGGCCGTACGGGTACCCCCATCGGCCTGGAGCACATCACAGTCGATCGTGATCGTTCGCTCGCCTAATGCCTTCAAATCAACAACAGAACGCAACGACCGCCCGATCAGCCGTTGAATTTCTTGGGTTCTGCCTGACTGCTTCCCCTTCGCGGCTTCGCGCGCACTGCGCGTATGGGTTGCGCGGGGCAGCATACCGTACTCGGCGGTGATCCAACCTTGCCCTTTGCCGCGCAAAAACGACGGCACACTATTTTCAATTGACGCGGTACACAGCACTTGCGTATCACCGAAGGCCACCAACACGGATCCCTCCGCGTGTCGGGTATAATGGGTTTTAAACGATACGGCACGCATCTCGTTTGGCAATCGATTGGTTCTCATTTGGGCATTCCTAAAAACAACAGTCCTAATAATCGGTAGCTTGACGGGCTAACCAAACCAGCTGAGACCCCTCGCACACGGTTTGCTACCCTGTTAATCTACTTATGTCGAACTCCAAGTGTAACAGAGCACCTCTATGATCAATAGCATGACTGGCTTTGCCCGCCGAGAATTTAACCATGGTCAACAATCGTGGGCGATTGAAATCAAAGGCGTCAATCACCGGTTTTTGGAACTTTCGATTCGATTGCCTGACGATCGACGCCACCTCGAAGCTGGCATTCGCAGCTTACTCGGGCAGACCATCAAGCGTGGCAAAGTGGATTTATGGATATCCGCCAGAGCCAATGACAGTGACGGTGCGGCCTCCACACTCAACTCGTCCGTACTCAATCCACTGCTCCAATTGATTAAAACGCTGCAATTAGAGGCAGGCAGTCACGGCATCGATCTTGCGCAACCGTCCTTGAGCGATTTGCTGCGTTGGCCAAACCTTGTTCAGTCGCAATCGCTGGGTGAAACGATCAGTGACGTGGATCTGTTGTCTGAGCTAAACCAACTCATTGTCTCCTTCAATCAACATCGATCCAGTGAAGGTCAACGCTTAGGAAGCTATCTTACAGAACGACTAGACTTACTCGTCGCTCTGGTTGACGGCGTTCGTCAACGATTACCGGAAGTTCACGAGCGATTGAATGCAAAAATGTTCGAACGGTTGCAAAACTTAAATTCGAAAGTAGCCGTGCAACCGGAGCGCTTTGAGCAAGAAGTTGTTTTACTGCTGCAAAAAATGGATGTTGAGGAAGAGCTCAGCAGACTTGAAGGCCACCGAGTGGAAATTCTAAAGACGCTATCGGCAAATGAGCCCGCTGGTCGACGATTAGACTTTCTCATGCAAGAACTCAATCGAGAGGCCAACACCCTGTCCTCGAAGTCAGCCGATGGAATCACAACCAAGTTAGCGGTCGACATGAAGGTTTTGATTGAGCAAATGCGTGAGCAAGTTCAAAATATTGAATAAAATCTGGGCTGAATGAGCACCCCTCCCCTTAGCTGCGTTTTTCTGCAAAAATACAGCTCTCCCTGCCACTGACTGTTTTGGAGAACCCATGTCGCGAAAACTATTAATCGTCGCATCATTTTTTCTGGCGTTACCACCTGTGGCTGTGTCTGCAGCGACTGGCAACGTGGACGAAGCCGTGAGCGCCGTGGACAACCAAGTCATTAGCTGGCGTCGCGATTTTCACGAACACCCGGAATTGAGTAATCGCGAGGTGGAGACTGCAAAAAAGGTCGCCGCCGCACTGACTGCGATGAACATCGAGGTTAGAACGGGGTTGGCGCATAATGGGGTCGTCGGGGTATTACATGGGCGTCGTCCAGGGCACGTTGTGGCACTGCGCTCCGATATGGACGGGTTGCCGGTTGAAGAGCAAACCAATTTGCCGTTCAGTTCCAAGGCAAAGGGCGTCTATCAAGGAAAGTCGGTTCCGGTAATGCACGCCTGTGGCCACGACGCGCACATGGCAATGCTCCTTGGTGCCGCTGCGGTTTTGGCGAAAATGCGCAATCAGTTTGATGGTACCGTTGTTTTTATTTTTCAACCCTCTGAAGAAGGCGTTCCGGAAGGTGAAACCGGCGGCGCTCCGCAAATGATCGTAGATGGCGCACTGACCAATCCGGTGCCTGAGGCGATATTCGGGGTGCACGTTTGGCCTGGGGTTGCCGGACACCTGTATTATCGGGCGGGCGGTGCTATGGCATCCAATGACGTTTTTCACATCAAACTCAAAGGCAAACAAAGCCATGGGGCTGTGCCTTGGGGCGGTATTGACGTCGTTTCGGTAGGCTCACAACTGGTGCTCGCGCTGAACCAAATCGTCGCCAGGGAGTCGGATCAGACCAAAGGCGCCGCGATCATCACGGTGGGTCAATTCAACGCCGGTGTTCGCACCAATATCGTTCCTGAAACCGCTGAACTAGCGGGAACAATCCGCACAACCGATCCCAGCAATCGCGCGCTCATACTGAAGCGAATTAGGGAAGTGGTGACCTCGCTTGCGGACGCATCACACGTGGTCGTTGATTTGGATATTCGTGAACAAAACCCCATCACTTACAACGATCCCAACTTAACGGCGTTAACCGTCGCAAGCCTACAGAAGGCGGCAGGCAAGGACCAAGTTGAGATCGCGCCAGTGATTACTGCCTCCGAAGATTTTTCAGCTTATCAAAAGAAGATTCCCGGTGTGTTTTACTTTCTGGGGGTCAATGCCGACGGGGTGGCGCCAGAAGACGCTGCACGCAACCACTCGGGATTGTTTTATGTAAATGAAAAGGCGTTAGCCGTCGGTGTGCGTGCGCACGTGCAAACCGCACTTGATTTTCTGGCGCGTCGCTAAGAGGCAGTAATCGTGACCAATCGTGGACGGCTATGGATCATTGCGGCAGCTTCTGGCACCGGTAAGACCAGTTTGGTGAAGGCGTTATTGCAACACTGTCCTTCGCTCAAAGTGTCGATGTCGCACACCACCCGCCCGCCACGCGTCAATGAGGTCAATGGTCGCGATTATCATTTCATCGATCGCGCGGAATATCAGCGAATGATCGACGCGAATGATTTTTTAGAGCACGCATTGGTTTTCGATAACGGCTATGGCACGTCAAAGTCGATGGTTGAAGCGGAGTTGTCTGCAGGGCACGATGTTTTATTAGAAATTGACTGGCAAGGTGCCCGTCAGGTGCGCCAACGGCTGCCCGAGGTTAACGATATTTTCATTTTGCCGCCCTCCAAAGCTGCGCTGGCGGAACGCTTGCGTGGGCGCGGAACCGACAGCGAGGCAATCATCGCCCGAAGGCTCCAGGAGTCCGTTTTGGAATTGAGTCATTGGAGCGAATTTAAATTTTGTTTAATTAACGACCAATTCGACCAAGCGCTAATGGATCTCATCGCCATCGTCACGGGTCAAGGGGAAGCGTTTTTAAGCCAACGACCTCCGCTAGCGGCCTGGGTAGAGAAGCTACTGGAAGTCTAAATTCCCGACCTGAGTAGACCGAACCAAGCGCCTTTGAGCCGGGTCAACCACCTCGAGTCAGTGGATGACACTCCGCACGGCGGCGCAATTTTGTGGCACTGCGCAAAAACTGTTTTTATATACATGTTAACCGCCCTTGCTCGGCCACGTTGGATGCGGCTATCCGTGGCGCAACATTCCCGCTTCAGGTATCCTGCATTATTCATTTACCGATTTTGAGAAGTTTGAATCATGGCTCGAATTACCATTGAAGACTGTTTATCCCACGGCATTGAGAACCAATTTGAATTGGTGCTTTTAGCCGCTAAGCGCGCCCGACAACTCGTGAACGGCAAGACGCCGCTCGTAGACCGTGGCACCGATAAGGAAACCGTGATGGCGCTTCGGGAAATTGCGGAAGGTAAAATTGATCGGTCTTTATTCGCGGTCGTGGAAGCACCGATTGAGCCGGAACACACCAGCATTCCCAGCCCGCTCGATCTTCCCCCTGATTTCAGCGCGCCTCAGTTCGGACTCGGGGAATAACCGGAGCCGCAGCGTAACGGAGCAGACCCTCGACTATGGAACGCGCCTCTTCCCTGCTGAGTTTCTTGCCGGGAGGCCGTCGCTCCCCCGGGATCGCTCAGCTAATTACCAAAGTTGAAGCGTATCTGTCGCCTGAACACGTCGAACGTGTTCAGGAGGCGTACGAGTTAGCCGCACACGCTCATAAAGACCAAAAGCGTTTTACAGGTGAACCGTATGTCACCCATCCGGTGGCTGTCGCGGCACTGCTTGCAGACTTACATTTGGATGTCCAAACCATTTGTGCGGCCTTACTGCATGACGTCATTGAAGACACGCCCACCGCTAAAGATGAAATCGTAGATCGATTTGGCCGTGAGGTCGGTGAATTAGTAGACGGTGTTTCCAAATTAGACAAAGTTCAATTTAAAAGCCGCAAAGAAGCTCAGGCGGAATCATTTCGAAAAATGATTTTGGCGATGACGCGTGATATTCGCATTATCTTGGTCAAACTGGCTGATCGTACGCACAACATGCGCACGTTAAGTACGATGCCACCCGAGAAAAGACGTCGGATCGCGACGGAAACACTTGAGATTTATGCGCCGATTGCGAATCGATTGGGCATTCACTCAATGAAGCTTGAATTAGAGGATTTAGGATTTCAAAACTTCTACCCTCACCGCTATCAAGTCCTCGAGCGAGAACTCAAAAAGGCACACGGCAATCAAAAGGAATTTCTGCCGAAAATTGTTGAAAAGATAAATACCGCCTTTAATCATTCTGCACTCAAAGCAGAGGTTGATGCGCGTGAAAAGCATTTATTTAGCGTCTACCAAAAGATGCGACGAAAGCGATTGCCGTTGGCACAAATTATTGACGTGTATGGGATTCGCATCGTTGTCGATTCTATAGACCAGTGTTATCGAGCACTGGGTTTAGTACACGCAATTTATAAACCCATGCCTGGTCGATTCAAGGACTACATCGCGATCCCTAGAATCAACGGCTATCAGTCATTACACACCACGCTCTTCGGCCCGAATGGCATACCGCTGGAAGTGCAAATTAGAACCCATGAAATGCATCAATTAGCGGAGAGTGGTATTGCCGCTCACTGGCGATACAAAACGGGCGAGCACGATCGCGGCGGGCATGAACGCGCCCGCGAATGGCTCTCGGGTCTTATGCAAATTCAAGAGGGTGGCAATTCGGAAGAATTCATCGAGAGCGTCAAACTTGATTTGTTCCCGGACAAAGTATACGTCTTCACACCAAAGGGCGATATTTTAAGACTTCCCAGTGGCTCAACCTGCGTGGATTTTGCTTACGCGGTCCATACCGATGTTGGCAAGCGCTGCGTCGCCGCTAAAATTGATCGACGGCTCGTCCCATTGCGAACGGAAGTTCGCAACGGGCAAACGGTGGAAATCATTACGGCAAGTGGCGCCACTCCGAACCCCGCCTGGGCTAACTTTGTCGTCACCGCTAAAGCACGCGCATCTATTCGAAATTGGCTCAAGGATCTCCATCAAAATGACGCAGTAGAGATGGGCCAACGACTGCTACAACAATCGCTGATGGAATTTAACCTGTCTCTGAAGAAGATGAAAAAGGAACGCCTTGCTGAATTGGCGCGGGAGTTAGGCTTAGAGACCGTCGACGAACTGTACGCAAAAATCGGCCTTGGTGAACGATTAGCCCCATTGGTTGCCCGGCATCTTCTGCCGGATAACGCCAGCGCCGTCGGCGATTCTCCGAAGGAAGCTCTGCCCATCGCGGGCACAGAAGGCCTGGTCGTCACCTATGCCGCGTGTTGCCACCCCATCCCAGGTGACCCAATCCTTGGCTTTTTGGCTCCAGGACGTGGGGTTGAAATTCATCGCGCGAGTTGTCAAAAGGTCGTGGATTGGCATAAACAAGCGGACAAATGGATACCGGTTACTTGGAATGAGGCGCCCGGAACACGTTTCACCACCGAGCTTAAAGTTCAAATCCCCAATAGGCCCGGCGCACTGGCGGCCATCGCTAGCGCAATTGCCAGCGCCAATGCCAATATCGGTCAGGCCTCGGTGCGCGAACAAGACTCCGACACCGCCATCATTACCGTTGAGGTTCAAGTACATAACCGTATTCACTTAGCACGCGTGATTCGGTCCATTCGCAGCGTTCCTGAAACGCTGACGCTCACACGCAGCTGATCACGCCAACATCTTATTTTTCTGGCAAAATTCCAAGGTCTACCAAAGGAGTTTGCCCATGTCGCGCGTCATTATTTCCACTCCCAAAGCCCCTGGGGCGATCGGCACGTATTCTCAAGCCGTCAAGGTCGGTTCAACCGTCTATATTTCGGGGCAAATCCCCTTGGATCCTGAGACTCAGGCGTTGGACACAGGTGATTTTGAGGCGCATACGCGTCGCGTGTTCAGCAATTTGAAGGCGATTGCCGAAGCGGCCGGTGGATCATTAGACAATGCGGTTAAAGTGACTATTTTTTTGACGGACCTTGGCAACTTTGCCAAAGTAAATCAAATCATGGCCGAGTTTTTTAAAGAGCCCTATCCCGCGCGCGCCGCTATTGGAGTGGCGTCGCTACCGAAAGGAGCTACTGTCGAAGCAGATTGCATACTGGAGCTGTAATTAATCACGACGGCTCATCGCTGCGGCTGGAAGATCGGCCCATTACCGACTTAAAAGGGGTGGGAGATGCCCTCGCCTTACGTCTGAAAAAACTAGGGCTGTCCACCGTTCAGGACGCCCTATTTCTGCTGCCGTTACGATACGAAGACCGAACACGCGTCCAACCCATTGACGAACTTCGCGCTGGCGATCGAGCAGTGTGCGAAGGCACCATTGAATTATCTGAAGTGGTGTTTCGCAAGCGTCGACAATTATTGGTTCGCGTCGCCGATGGCTCGGGCTTTTTAACACTAAGGTTTTTTCACTTTTCTGCTCAGCAACACGCCCAATTACAGCGCGGAAATCGCTTACGCTTATTTGGCGAAATTCGCCGTGGAACCATAGGGCTCGAAGTGGTTCATCCAGAATATCGGAAAGCAGACAGCTTCGATGCCCAACGCACTCAGGACTCACTCACGCCAGTCTATCCCACCACCGAAGGCATTCAGCAAGGTAGATTGAGAATTGTTACCGCTCAAGCCTTGGAGTGGCTTGAGCGTGGACAAATTAAGGAATGGTTGCCTCAAGAACTTCTCAACACACTTGATTTACCAAATTTACGAGAATCTCTGATCTATGTGCATCGCCCACCTCCCGATGCCAATGTAGCGTTACTGCAAGCAGGCCAAACGCCATGGCAAAAGCGCCTTGCTTTCGAAGAACTATTGGCGCACCACTTAAGCCTCAAGCAAGTTCGCATTGCTATGGAAAAAGAATTTGCCCACTCGTTAAAATCACCTCAGACGCTACGAAGCCCCTTCTTAGATCAATTATCTTTCCAATTAACCAATGCGCAAATTAGGGTGGATCAAGAAATTCAGGCTGATTTAAATAAGAATTCACCGATGATGCGATTGGTTCAGGGCGATGTTGGCTCAGGCAAAACGTTGGTCGCAGCATTGGCGGCATTGTCAGCCATTGAGGCTGGATATCAGGTCGCACTCATGGCGCCGACGGAGTTACTGGCGGAGCAACACGCACGCAATTTTCGGAAGTGGTTTGAATCTTTACAGTGTCCTGTTGCGCTAATAAGTGGTCGACTCACTGGTAAGGCGAGGCAAAGCGCCCTACACGCAATCGCTTCTGGGAATGACGTTCCCATGGTTATTGGAACGCATGCGCTTTTTCAAGAAGGTGTTAAGTTCGGGAAATTGGGGCTGATGATCATTGACGAACAGCACCGATTTGGTGTTCGCCAAAGATTGGCCTTGCGCGATAAAGGCGTTTCAAACAAGGCGGTTCCACATCAACTCATCATGACCGCAACCCCCATCCCACGAACATTGGCACAAACAGCCTACGCAGATTTGGATGTGTCAATTGTCGATGAACTTCCCCCAGGCCGAACGCCCGTCACAACCATTGTGGTCAATGAGTCCCGACGGGATGAAGTAGTCGCGAGGATCGCTCATGCCTGCAGTCAAGGAAAGCAAGCTTATTGGGTTTGCCCTCTGATTGAGGAGTCTGAGGAGCTTGATTTCCAAGCTGCAGAGGCCACGTTCGCAACGCTACAGTCCGCACTACCCCACGTTAAAATTGGTCTGGTTCATGGCAGACTATCGAGCAGCCAGAAACAGTCAGTCATGAGCGAGTTTTCGAAGGGCCACATCGATTTGCTGGTCGCGACAACGGTCATCGAAGTTGGTGTCGATGTTCCCAATGCAAGTCTAATGGTAATCGAGAATGCGGAACGCTTAGGACTATCTCAGCTCCACCAGCTACGAGGACGCGTCGGCCGAGGCAGCGTGGAGTCCAGTTGCGTGCTCCTCTATAAACCGCCGCTTTCCCAAATGGCCAAGGCGCGTTTGGATTGCATGCGCGAGACCAACGACGGCTTCGAAGTTGCGCGCCGCGATTTAGAACTTCGAGGACCAGGTGAGTTGTTAGGAACCCGACAAACGGGGATGCTCATGATGAAAGTAGCGGAGCTTCGACGCGACGCGGATTTACTCCCTAAAGTTCAGTTGGCCGCAGAACGCATGATGCGCGAATACTCAAGTAATATTCTGCCACTATTGCGTCGTTGGTTTGGGGATGGAGAGCAACTGGGTAAGGTTTGATTTATGAAGATGATACTTAATCGAAGCATTGCTTATCTTCAACTGATGCGAGTGCATCAACCAATTGGGCTATGGCTCCTAGGGTTTCCGGCCTTGTGGTCATTATGGATCGCCGGTCATGGACATCCCAATAAGAATGTTTTAGTGATTTTTATGCTGGGTGTCTTCTTAACACGCTCGGCTGGTTGTGCCATTAATGATTTTGCGGATCGCAAAGTCGATCCTCACGTTAAACGGACCCAGTCGAGACCGTTGGCTCGTGGGGCTATTCACCCCGTTGAAGCGTTGATTGTTTTTGCAGCATTAAACGCCATCGCCTTTTTGCTGGTGCTTAATCTCAATACGCGCACCATCTTGCTCAGTTTCGTCGGCGCGGGGTTAATGATTGTCTATCCGTTTTTAAAGCGCTTTTTTTCCATCCCCCAAGCGTGGCTGGGAGTCGCATTTACCTGGTCTATCCCGATGGCGTACAGCGCACTTAACCAAGAATTGGATGCAAAGGTTTGGTTGCTTTTTGCTGCGGGTGTTGCGTGGACATTGATTTATGATACCGAGTACGCCATGGTCGACCGAGACGACGATCAACATCTCACCGTACGATCGTCGGCGTTATTATTTGGACGATATGACCGTTGGCTAATTCTCGGCTTTCAGGTAGCGATGATTGGTTTACTATATGAATTCGGCGTAGCAAACCACTTAGGAACTTGGTACGACGCCGGCTTGGTGGTGGCGTCGATCTTATTTGGCTACCAACAGCAACTCATTCGCCAGCGACAGCGCGAAGGTTGCTTTCAAGCCTTTCGTAATAATGCGTGGGTTGGTTTGGTCATCTTCGTGGGCATCGCGCTCGATCAGCTCTACGCTCACTGATGCAAACCGCCCTAACGTTCGAACCGCGTGGATAGAATGATGCTGGTTTGCGTCGATCGCACGCCAGGCATGGCTCTTATTTGGTCAAGCGCATCGTCAATTTCCGCCGTATTCGCCGCAGCCAGATGCGCCAATAAGTCCACGCTTCCGGATACGGAGTAAAGCGCTGTCACCTGAGGTATTTGCCTCAAGCGCGCTTCAATATCAGCCTGTCCTCGTGGTTCAACGGCAATCAACGCATGCGCTTGTACCCGTCGTTGCGTAACCGCAGCGCCAAGGCGAACGGTATAGCCATCGATGGTTCCGTTGCGCTCCAATCTCAGTAATCGACTCTGCACCGTCGATCGCGCCAGACCCAGTTTGCGAGACAACTGGGACAAGGTTTCTCGGGCGTTAGCGCGCAACAGCGCGACGAGTTGCTGATCAATTGGATCTTGGTCCATTTCACGATCCTTTTCGTTAATTTGACGAAAATAGTAGTTATTATCGTTATGTTTGCACTTTAAATCAACCACCAGCTCCTTAATAATGACCAAAACCAAGGAGTTATGTTCATGGCCACACCCACCTTCAAAGTCTTAGTCATCGGCGCCGGCAACATTGGTCAGATGATTTCCGCCTTACTGGCTCACAGCGGTGACTATCAAGTCACTCTCATGGATCAATCCGAGGCCAACCTCGCTAAAGCGCAAAACCACCCGGCAATCACACGCCTAGCCCAAGGCGTGGACGCCCCTGAGCTGTTGTTAGCGACCATGCGTCGGCACGATGCGGTCATCAGCGCCGCTCCCTATGCTCTGACCCAGGCAATAGCCGAGTCTGCGCACGCGGCAGGCATTCATTATTTAGACCTTACGGAAGATGTGGCGATGACGAAAATCGTCACCGAGCTCGCCAAAACGGCCCAAGGGGCCTTTATTCCTCAATGCGGTCTTGCCCCCGGCTTCATTTCGATTGTCGGAATGGACCTCGCCAGACGCTTTGAAAAACTTGATACCTTGCGCCTACGAGTGGGTGCCCTGCCGGAATTCCCATCTAACGCGCTGGGTTATAACCTAACCTGGAGCACAGCGGGTGTGATTAACGAATATTGCCAACCGTGTGAGGCAATCGTCAGTGGCAAATTGGCCACTGTACCCGCCCTGGAAGAATTGGAACACTTTGCCCTGGATGGCATTCAATATGAAGCCTTTAACACCTCGGGTGGCTTAGGCACGCTGTGTAGCTCGCTTGAAGGTAAGGTGAGAAGCCTCAATTACCGCACCATACGATTCCCCGGGCATCGTGACGCAATGAAATTACTCTTACAAGATTTGCGTCTTGCTGAGCGCCCGCAACTGCTGACCGAAGTCCTGGAATATGCCATCCCAAAAACGGACCAAGACCAAGTGGTCATTTTTGCGACGGCCATCGGCACTCGTGAAGGGCGAATCTATCAAGAATCATACGCACACACCGTATATCCACAGAAGCACGCTGAACAAAAGTGGACCGCCATTCAAACAACCACCGCATCAAGTGTGTGTGCAATTTTGGATCTTCTGCTTGCAAAACGCCTACCGCAAAAAGGATTTGTGCGACAGGAAGATATTATGCTAAAAGATTTTTTAGCAAATCGCTTTGGCCGCGCGTATGACTCATATCACTAAATAATCAGGTTGCAAACATGAACTTCAATGCAGTAGGAATTAACTTTAGCGAATTAACCAGCGGTACTTTACCCTGCCGTTCGCCCATTGACAGCAAAGTTCTAGGCTACTTGCCCGAAGCAACGACGCTCGCTGCCGACGACGCGATCAATGGCGCTCATACCGCAATTAGCCATTGGCGCGACATTCCCGCCCCTCGTCGCGGTGAACTTGTACGCTTGTGGGGCGATGCTGTTCGTCGTCACAAACAAGAGCTTGCCCAGCTCATTACCTTAGAAGCCGGCAAGATCCAAAGCGAAGCGTTGGGGGAGGTCCAAGAAGTTATTGATATTTGCGATTTTGCTGTTGGACTGTCCCGACAGCTTTATGGTCTGACGATTGCATCTGAGCGACCACACCATCATATGGTAGAACGATGGCATCCGCTCGGCGTTACTGCCATCATCACTGCCTTTAACTTTCCAATGGCGGTTTTTGCCTGGAACGCCGCATTAGCTTTAGTTTGCGGTAACTCGGTTATTTGGAAGCCCTCTGAAAAGACCCCATTAACCGCGCTGGCGCTCCACAATCTTTTAAATGAGGTAGTCGCTAAATTTAATGAGGCTCCTAATTCTTTATCCCAACTGCTCATTGGCGATGCGGAGATTGGCAAGACTTTAGCTAAAGACCGACGTGTGGCGTTAGTATCGGCAACCGGAAGCACCCGTATGGGTCGCGCGGTTGCGGTCACGGTTGCAGAGCGATTCGGACGCTCTCTATTAGAGCTTGGCGGCAATAACGCAATGATTGTTGCTGAATCAGCTGACCAAGATATGGCAGTGCGCGCCATTACATTTGCTGCTGCAGGAACAGCTGGTCAACGCTGCACCACTTTACGCCGGCTGTATATTCACTCCAGTCAATACGACTCTTTGGTGGCTAGACTGAGCAAGGCTTATCGCAGTTTGCCGGTTGGCGATCCGAGGCAGTCCGAGACGCTGGTGGGGCCACTGGTCGATGAAAATGCATTTAACGCGATGCAAGGTGCACTGAAAGCGGCAAAGGAAGATGGTGGCATAGTTCATTTTGGCGATCGAGTTAACGTCGCCGGCTGCGAGGGTGGATTTTACGTACGCCCAGCACTTGTGGAGATGAGCAAAAATTCCGCCATTGTTGAGCAAGAGACCTTCGCACCAATTTTATATATTTTTAAATTGGACGATTTTCAGGCTGCGATTAACGCCAACAACTCTGTATCACAAGGACTTTCCTCTAGTTTAATGACCCAAAACTTAAAGCAAGCAGAGCGTTTTTTGAGTGCCAGCGGAAGTGATTGCGGTATTGCCAATATAAATATTGGTCCCAGCGGTGCTGAAATTGGCGGTGCTTTTGGTGGCGAAAAGGAAACCGGCGGTGGTCGTGAATCGGGGTCGGACGCGTGGAAAGCCTATATGCGCAGACAAACGCAAACCATCAATTATTCAGACACCCTACCGCTAGCGCAGGGCGTCCGATTTGATGTCTGACAATTCCGATCGTTAAATTTGTTGCTTAGAAGTGGCCACCACGGGTGGCCACTCTTCAGACGCTCCATCAAACAGACTGACCGTTTTTTCGATTCGCAACTTGCCGTCGTGTACCGCAATGAGGTGTGGTCGATTTGGTTCATAACCCGTCCACATCGAAACCCCCGCGTAAGCACCATCTTTTCGCAAAATATAGTAGGTCATATCCAAGTAGCGAATCCGATCCATATCCCCGTTATAGTTTCGAACTATGCGCTTGAGGGTATCTATTCCGGCCTCAAGTGGCGTGGCGCCTTTCCGCATTAATTCAATGATGGTATGTGCACCATTAACTTTTATATTTTCCTCTCCGGACCCGGTCGCACCGGCTGATCCGACGTCTTGATCCGTATAACAACCTGCTCCAATTATGGGAGAATCCCCCAACCGACCAGGCAGTTTCCAGGCCAACCCGCTCGTGGTCGTAACCCCGCTCATTTCGCCCTTTTGATTGAGCGCAGAACAGTGAATTGTTCCCGTCGGTGGAAACAGGACTTTTTGAATTGCGGCCATCCGACGCTCAGGCTCGATGTTCAATCCTTCCGCTATCCCCATCATGCGTGCGACCATCTCACTTTGCGCCGAATCTAGGCGATTGGCCTGCAACCGCTTTCGCCAATTGGGATCGGCCAAACCTGGTCCCCACCAATCTGCGTGAGACTCCTTCCATAAGAGCCATATTTTTCGAGTGTCGTCGGTGAGTAAATTTTGGCGCTGAAAACCTCTAGCGACCGCGAATCGCTCCGCACCCTCGCCGACCAACATCACGTGTCCCGTATGGTTCATGACCTCTCGCGCCAATGCCGCGACGCTTCGAATATTACGCACGCCACCGACCGCTCCGGCACGTCGTGTTGGGCCGTGCATGCAACTGGCATCCAGTTCAACCACTCCTTCTTCATTCGGCAATCCGCCCAGACCCACGCTATCGTCGTCAGGATCGTCCTCGGGTCCCCTCACCACCTCAATGGCGGCGTCGAGCGTATCCCCGCCTTTCATTAAATGCGCATAACCACGCTCCAGATAGGAATAGCCATTGCCGGCGCAGACAATAATATTGGCGCTAGCAGACTGTCCCTTTTGAGTCGTACTGAATGCCGCTTTCGCGGGCGCACCGTCACCAAAAGCACCTGCCGCAGCTCCGGTCAGCAGCCCAACCGTTGCCGTCGACATAAATTCTCGGCGCGTGACGCTCATGGAGTCCCCCTCGTTATTTGTCTTTGAACCCCATGGATATTACACCTCACATTGCTAAATGTCCTAAAATTGGCCGAACTACCGCAAGAATGAGTCGTCTATGAGCCCAACAACCCTACCGATTAGTGTCGCCATCATACCCGTGACGGCATTCGAACAAAATTGCTCGGTTGTGTGGGATACCGATACTAAGGATGCCGCGGTTGTGGATCCGGGCGGCGATGTGGAAAAAATCCTCGCCCGTATTGAGGCAAGCCATCTCAATGTGCAAAAAATTTTGATCACGCACGCACACATCGATCACGCGGGCGCCACCAACCGCCTCAAAGAATTGCTTCATGTGCCAATTGAAGGGCCGCATCCCGATGAGCAGTTCTGGATCGATCAACTCGCGGAGGAAGGAGAACGTTATGGCATTAAAAGCTACGGTGCCTTTCTACCAGACCGATGGTTACACGATCACGATCAGGTAACGGTTGGCAATCAAACCTTTGATGTTATCCACTGCCCGGGGCACACGCCTGGACACGTTGTTTTTTTTCACGAAGCCACTCGCTTCGCCATAGTTGGCGATGTCTTATTCAAGGGCTCAATCGGCCGCACGGATTTTCCAAAAGGCAATCACGCCGATCTCATCCATTCGATTCGCGACAAGCTATTTCCCTTCGGGGATGACGTGCGATTTTTGCCGGGGCACGGCCCACTGTCAACGTTTGGAGAGGAGCGACGATCCAATCCGTTCGTGTCGGACAGGGCGGTAAACTCAGGCTCGCGCTAAGTTTATTCTCAATTGAATTATATTTTTAGTAGCCAATAGTGGTCAACCAACAGCGCTAAGAACAATACGCCTAAGTACGTTATTGAAAACTTGAACGTTCGCATTGGCAAATTTTGCGTCGGGCGCCGCCACAATTTCCATGCATACTTCAAAAAAAGTATGTTAAGTACTGTACTGACAACAAGGTACAACAAACCAGATTGGCTGGTTATCCACATCAATAAAGTAACCAGCCATAAAATAATGGTGTATAAAAAAATGTGTAATCTTGTTAATTCTGCAGAATAAGCAACCGGCAACATGGGCACACCCACTTTGGCATATTCTGCCTGTCGCGCAATCGCTAATGCCCAAAAATGAGGGGGTGTCCACGCAAACACAATCAAAAACAATAACAGCGCCGGTGGATCAACATGACCGGTTATCGCGCACCATCCCAATAATGGCGGCGCGGCGCCTGCCGCGCCACCGATCACTATATTTTGTGGCGTTGCGCGCTTAAGCCACAGCGTATACACCATTGCGTAACCAATGAGAGAGATGAACGTTAGCAGCGCCGTTAGCGTGTTTACAAAAATCACCAATACCAACATCGCCAAAACAGCCAAAAATAGGGCAAATCGCAGAGCCTGCTCTTCGGTTAACTTACCCGATGGCAGTGGGCGACGTCGGGTCCGAGCCATTTCACTATCAATGTGTTGATCAATCACTTGGTTTACGGCAGCGGCTGAGGATCCGGCCAACCAAATACCAACCACAGCGGCAATTGCGGGCACCAGAGGCGGCCACCCCGGTACGCTTAAAAAGACACCCACAAAAGCCGTAAACGATAAAAGCAATACCACTCGCGGCTTTGTTAATGTTAGGTATTCTCGCCACAGGGGCGTTGATACTGATTCACCATTGGTCATCTCGGATGGAGTATTCATTAATTCATTTGCATCCGATAGTTAAAACGGGGTGGCGGCCACAGTATTCGCAAATACGTCACCATTGATAGCAGCAGGAAGACAGCTCCTGCGTTATGGGCAGTACCCAACCACAGTGGGTATCCTTCCCATATAAAATTGACGCCAATAACCCATTGAACAATCACCGCAACCAATACAAACCACGCGGCAATTTTCAAACTCCTACGTTTCGATAGGCGCAGCGTCAGTGCCCATAGAGCTACCAGCAATACCGCGACAGTAACGGCGCCCGCTCGATGCACCAGATGAATTGCAGTTCTGGAAATCATCGGCAGTATGCCGCCTTCATAGTCAATTCCCATACCCCGCCAAAGTGTAAACCCGTCGGCAAAATTGGCGTAAGGCCACCATTCGTTTTGACAAGTAGGAAAGTCTGGGCATGCGATGGCCGCATAATTGGTGCTGGTCCAACCTCCCAAGAAGAGCTGTATTAGCAACGCTACGCCTGCAATCATTGCGAGGGGACGAATACGTCGTTCTCGTTCATCCAACAATACTGGGTGAATGTTCAAGGACTGTAACCACAGCAAACTCAGCGTGGTCAATCCCCCCAATAGATGCAAGGTCACCACCAGTGGCAACACTTTGAGCGTAACCGTATAAGCCCCCAAAGCCCCCTGACAACCAATCATGATTAGGGTTATCCATGGAAGTATTCGGGGTTGTTCGGGGTGATGCCGATTGAACACCGACAACAAAGCGAGGGAAACGACCAACAGTCCGAGCCCCGTCGCAATATAGCGATGCACCATCTCATGCATGGCTTTTTGGTAATCAAACATCCGGCTGTAGGCAGCGCCGGCTTCCGTGGCGTGATCAACAACTTGCGATGGATGCCACTGACCGTAACAACCAGGCCAGTCCGGACAGCCTAAGCCTGCCTGAGTGAGGCGCACCCACGCCCCCACGACCACCACGACAATGGCCAAGATCGCAGCGAGACGCGCCAGTCCACGAAATCCACCCATCAACATGGATTTAACTCCAGAGTCCTAAAACGCTATTTTAGCGCTTTACGGGGGTCTCTTTGGCTAATAATTCAATCGCTCGGTGAGCGACTGGAGACAAATCGCCCGTCTTCGTTGGGTGCATTTCGACTATCTGCATCCTCATTCGAGGCTCCCAAAAACGCCGAATATGAGACAACGTTTCCGTGGCCGCGTGATCGATTTCAGCCGAGCCACCCTCTGCGAAGAAGGTGGCTATATCGTTGGCCATCTGCACCAAATACTCCGCTTGCATATTGACCTCAGACCGTCGCGTGTTGGTGAGTGGGCAAGCGAGTCGCTGCGTTCTTCCGGAAGCGCTCTTGCCAATCAAGAGGTCGGTCTACTTTCACCACCTGAACAGCGGTTACCTTGTATTCCGGACAGTTCGTTGCCCAGTCTGAGTTGTCGGTCGTAATCACGTTAGCTCCCGACTCCGGGAAATGGAACGTCGTGTAAACCACGCCGGGCTGTACGCGAGCGGTTACGTTCGCGCGCAACACGGTCTCGCCCGCACGACTCGTAATCCCTAACCAATCGCCCGATTGGATGCCGCGCTCTTGGGCGTCGTGAGGATGAATTTCTAAAGTATCCTCCGAGTGCCAAACAACGTTATCAGTTCGTCGCGTTTGAGCGCCGACGTTGTATTGAGTCAATATTCGCCCAGTGGTCAACAAGAGTGGGAATCGGCTCGTGCTGCGTTCACGAGTCGGGACATATTCCGTAACCCAAAACTTGCCCTTCCCGCGGACAAACTCATCAACGTGCATAGTGGGCGTACCTTCCGGCGCGCGCTCATTACACGGCCACTGAATCGATCCCAATCGATCGATCTTTTCATAGGAGACGCCCGTAAAAGTAGGAGTCAATCGAGCGATTTCATCCATAATTTCAGACGGGTGCTTGTAAGACATTGGGTAGCCCAATGCTTCCGAGAGCTTCATCGTCGCCTCCCAGTCGGCCAGTCCCGCTAAGGGCTCAATCACTTTCCTGACCCTTGAGATACGACGTTCGGCATTGGTAAACGTACCGTCTTTTTCTAAGAAGGACGAGCCCGGCAATAGGACGTGCGCGTACTTAGCGGTCTCATTAAGGAAAATATCTTGAACCACCAAGCATTCCATTGCCGACAACGCATCGCAGACGTGCTGTGTGTTCGGATCCGATTGTGCGACATCTTCACCCTGAACGTACAAGCCCTTGAACGAACCGTCCAGCGCGGCTTCAAACATATTCGGGATCCTTAATCCCGGTTCCTTTTGAATGGCGACGCCCCAAACCTTCTCAAATTCCGCGCGAACCTGATCATCGGAAACATGACGATATCCCGGCAATTCATGCGGGAACGAACCCATATCACAGGAACCTTGCACGTTATTCTGTCCGCGCAACGGATTCACACCTACGCCTTCACGTCCCAGATTGCCGGTGGCCATGGCCAAGTTGGCAATGGACAATACCGTGGTGCTGCCTTGGCTGTGTTCGGTAACTCCCAAACCGTAATAAATGGCGCCATTTTGCGCCGAGGCATACAGCCGCGCGGCAGCGCGCAATTCGGCTGCGGGAACGCCGGTCACAGACTCCATCGCTTCAGGAGAACGCGCGGGATCAGCAACAAACTTACGCCACTTTTCAAATGACTCTTTTTCGCAGCGTTCTGCGACGTAAGACTCTTTAACCAGTCCCTCGGTCACCACAACGTGAGCCATTGAGGTCATAACGGCAACGTTTGTGCCTGGGCGTAACTGCAAATGATGTTCCGCTTTAATGTGCGGCGACTTAACGATATCAATTGCCCGTGGATCGACGACAATAAGCTTGGCGCCTTGGCGCAATGAACGCTTCAGCCAGCTCCCAAAAACAGGGTGCCCATCGGTGGGATTGGCCCCCATCACAATGATTACGTTCGCCTTCATTACTGACGCAAAGGTCTGCGTACCAGCTGATTCACCCAACGTCGCCTTCAGGCCGTACCCGGTCGGTGAATGACAAACGCGAGCGCAGGTATCCACATTGTTGGTACCAAACGCGGCGCGAACCATTTTTTGCACCAAATAGGTCTCTTCATTGGTACAACGAGAGGAGGTAATGCCGCCAATGGAATCCCGGCCATATTTGGCCTGTATCCGCTTAAATTCACTTGCGGCGTAGTTAATGGCCTCATCCCAGCTTACTTCTTGCCAAGGGTCATTAATCGATTTTCGAATCATCGGCGACCGAATGCGATCCGGGTGGGTCGCGTAGCCGTACGCAAAGCGACCTTTCACACAAGCGTGTCCACCACTCGCGTGACCATGCCGATTGGGAACCATTCGGACAATTTCTTGCTTTTCATTAACTTCCGCATTCAGGGAACAACCCACTCCACAATAAGCGCAGGTCGTTGATACTGATTCGACCGGCTTAGCCATGGCCACCAGCGACTTTTCGGACAGTGCCGCCGTGGGACAGGCTTCGACGCACGCGCCACAGGACACGCATTCGGATGAGAGAAAAGACTCATTCTGACTCGCCGATATTTGCGATCCCAATCCACGGCCAGACACCGTCAACGCGAGCGTACCTTGAATCTCATCGCAAGCCCGAACACATCGGGAACAGACAATGCACAAATCGGGGTTGAAATTAAAATAGGGGTTAGAGCTGTCCTGAGTAAAATCACGATGCTCAGCCTCAGCCGTAATCGGCCGCAGGTCACTGGGCAGGTACGGGCTCTGAGTCACATTCAATTTAGCCGCCATATCCTGCAGTTCACAATGCTGGTCGGCAGGACAAGTGTCACAATCCAACGGGTGTTCTGAAACGTAAAGCTCAACCACGCCTTTGCGCAACTGAGTCAGTTTTTCGCTTTCGGTACGGATCTTCATACCTTCAGCAACTTCCGTGGTACATGAGGCTGGATAGCCTCGACGGCCTTCAATTTCAACCAAACACACGCGGCACGAGCCGAATGCCTTGAGATTATCGGTCGCACACAGCTTGGGAACACTCACGCCCGCCAGCGCCGCAGCACGCATGACGGTTGTCCCTTCTGGCACTTCAACGCGCTGACCATCAATCTCCACCGTCACGAGCTTTTGCCCTTTTGAAGGTGGTGTACCCAAATCTTGATGTTGAATGGAATACATAAATAACCTCGGTCTTATTGCGGCCGATGCCGCGGTTTGAAGTCTTCTGGAAAATATTTCAATGCGCTGGTTACTGGAAATGGCACCATGCCACCCAAGCCGCACAATGACCCTTGGATCATCGTTTCACACAACTCATCTAACAGCTTACGTTGCGAGTCAAATTCATGACCATTGAGCATGGCGTCAATGACGTTCGCACCACGGGTCGAGCCAATGCGACACGGCGTACACTTTCCACACGATTCGATGGCGCAGAATTCAAAGGCGTAACGAGCCATTTTTGCCATATCCACCGTATCGTCAAACACCACAATACCGCCATGGCCCAAGAGGGCGCCCGTTGCGCTCAAGGCCTCATAATCAATGGCGGTCTCAAAATGCTCTGTTGGGATGTAAGCCCCCAAAGGACCACCGACTTGAATTGTTCTTACGGGCCGTCCGGAAGCGGTACCGCCGCCATAATCATAAACCGCCTCTTTAAGCGTCAATCCAAAGGCGCGTTCGACTAACCCACCATATTTAATGTTGCCTGCCAATTGCAGCGGCACCGTTCCCATCGAACGGCCAACACCAAAGTTTTTATAAAAATCAGCGCCCTTCTCTAAGATCACTGGAACTGACGCCAACGAAATCACGTTATTGACAATTGTAGGCTTACCAAACAAGCCTTTGATCGCGGGCAATGGCGGACGAACGCGCACTTCGCCACGCAGTCCCTCTAAACTTTGCAACATGGAGGTTTCTTCACCGCACACATAAGCGCCGGCGGCTACGCGAATTTTTAAATCAAATTGTTTACCTGATCCACAAACATTTTCGCCTAAATAGCCAGCTTTGTAGGCAGCTTGAATCGCCAGATTCAGCGTATCAATTGCTTCTGGATATTCCACGCGCAAATACACGTACCCCATGGTCGCGCCAACCGCGATTCCAGCAATGGTCATGCCTTCCACAAGAGTGAGCGGATCCCCTTCCATCAACATTCGATCGGCGAATGTTCCCGAATCCCCCTCGTCGGCATTGCAAGTCACGTATTTTTGATCAGCGTGCTGATCCATCACCGTTTTCCACTTAATGCCCGTTGGAAATGCGGCTCCGCCGCGACCACGCAGACCCGAGTCCGTTACCGTTTGTACGATTTCCGATGGCGTCATGGTGAGGGCCTTTTTAAGGCCAGCGTAGCCGCCGTGCGCAACATAATCCTCAACCGACACGGGATCCACAATGCCCACGCGCTTAAAAGTTAACCGCTGTTGAGTTTTCAAATATGGGATTTCTTCAGGGTTTCCTACGCACAAGGCGTGCGGCTTTCCTTCCAACATGCCAGCGTCTAACAACGCTTTCACATCAGTCGCTTGCACTGGCCCGTAACCAATGCGGCCTTGACTGGTAACGACTTCGACCAACGGCTCCAACCAGAACATGCCCCGACTGCCGTTGCGAATGATGTGCACCTGATCGCCAGCAAGCTTTTTGAGTTCGAGCGCGACTTCCTCTGCGCCCAACGACAATGCCGTCGAATCTTTCGGTATATAAACTTTAATGCTCATGACCCCACCTTTGCGGCCAACAGCGCATTGAAGCGATCTGGCGTGACGTTGCTATGGAGTTTTCCGTTAATGCGGATCGATGGCCCCGTTGCACAATTTCCCATGCAGTAGATCGCCTCGAGCGTTACTTTTCCGTCTGGGGTAGTGTGATGAAAATCACAATCCAATCGTTGCTTAATATGCGATTCTAAGGCCTCACCACCGCGCGCTTGACACGCCTCAGCGCGGCAGACCTGCACCACAGTGCGAGCAGCTGGGTGATGACGAAAGTGATGGTAAAAACTCATGGTGCCGTGCACTTCAGCACGCGACAAATTCAAATGCGCTGCAATGGCTGGTATGCCGGCCTCAGGAATATAGCCGATGGCATCTTGAATGGCGTGCAGCACCACGAGCAACGGCCCGGGTTCATCACCAAAACGATCCAGCGCGTTTTGTACGGCGCTGCGTTCATGCGGTTGAAGCATAGAGCTATCTCACTGAAAACCCAAATAAATTAAGGCGAAAAGCGGTCTTGATATATCAAGCTCGACCCATAATTCTAGACCATTCAACGGGCAGGTCAACGACTCAAATGCGCCCCATTGTGTCGGATTCCGTCGCGCTACCCAATGTGAGACAACCTTAATAATTTAAGCAAATCGTTCAGGACATCCAGAAGGTTTTGCTGCGGGTCGTACCACATGACCAAATTGCCATTGGGATCAATTAAATATATGCGGTTTGATCCCCAAACGGGTTTGTCATCAACCGTCAGCAGCGCCCCTAACGATTCCAATTGCAGATTGTCTAATACAGGAATCACCGCATCAAAATCAGCGGGCAATTTTTTTTCGCTGTCCTGCAGCAATGCCACTTGGACCCGGTCCTTGTCCTTTTCAGTCGCTAATCGTATTTTCTGCAGGTCTGCCAACAGCTTCAGACCAGTTTCATCCACCTCGGGCTGGGCGGCCAACAGCAACACCCAATGGCGCGATGCCCATGGGGGTGTTGGCGTCATCGGCAAACTTAAGGGCAAAGGCCTTGCGGGCGATAACAAGTGCCCTTTCTGAGTGGTTGGCCTCAACCCGTCCAGACCGTGACCATAGTAAAAATAGAACGCCAATAAAAGGGGGCCAAAGAACATCAAGGCAATGGCTATGACTTTGAGTTTCGTTTTTGGGGTATTCATCCGGTCGCCTTTTTCAATTCAAAAAAATTCATTTATTTTCAACAACTTGACGTTGACTGACCGCAAACAAGACCAGCAACGCCAGCGCCATCGCCGCCCACTGAATGGCGTACGCTAGGTGGCGTTCGACGGACATGCCGCCTGGGTGCCAATCACGCACAAACCCCTGTGGCTCCGTTTGATCCAACAGCAGTATCGCCGGGACCACGGGGTGATTCAGCACGGCCGACAGTTCGTCAAAGTTGGGATACAACATCCGCCGTGGCCAGCCAATTTCGGCGCTCGGCGTCAACGTGACGCCGGGCTTTGGCAGGTCCGCTAATCTTCCTCGAAACTCGCCGATCGCCTTAGGCGGCAAGTCGTAAAGGACGTTGGGAAGCACCGAGCGATTCGCACTCGCTGCAATAAAACCCCGGTCCACCAAGACCCAGCGACCATCCGCGAGCTCAACGGGCAACAACACTCGATAGCCCACCTGTCCTTCGTGCGTCATTCCATCCAACAAGACTTGAGTGTCCGCAATTGGCCTGCCGTGGATCACGATGCGCTGATATCGGTGACCCTCTAGAGCGTTAGGCAATTCACTGATCTGATTCGTTGATTGCTCAAATTGCTCGTCTAAGGCTTTTTTCTCCATAGCCCTACCGTACTGCCAAAAGCTGGCCCAAACCATTAACGCCAGCAATGGCAAGGTCACCAGCGTGGGGATTAGACGGGGTCTAAACTGACGCTTCAGTGGAGAATCAGGTAGCATGGGGCCTTCCATTTTCGACCTTTACGATTAACGCTGTACCGGTTTCAAATTCCCAACAGTAATGTGGTGCCACTATGAGCTTCGATCCCGAACTATTTAAAAATCTTATTCTTGCAGTGTTGCTGATGATCATCCTAAGCTTAGGCACCGCGTTGTACCATCTCACTGCTGGGAAAGGGGACTCCGGAAAAATGCTTAAAGCATTGACGTGGCGCATTTCGCTGTCGGTAGCCCTATTAGCGTTACTCGCATTAGCTGGTCATTTCGGATGGTTCACGCCCCATGATTTTGGGCGACCTTCAATACCCGCAAACGCAACCCCAGCGACCACATCTCAAACCGAGCAGCCTTCGAATCAAGGCGAACAAACCACCCCGACTGCAAAACCATAACGTTTTGCAGTCGGTGGTTTAGATCATTACATCCAATAGACGAAAATATAAAGTCCCAACCATACGACATCAACAAAGTGCCAGTACCAAGCGACGCCTTCAAAGGCAAAATGTCGTTCCGGCGTAAAATGGCCCTTGAGTGTACGCAACCAAATCACGAGCAACATGATGGCGCCAACCGTCACGTGAAAGCCGTGAAATCCGGTCAGCATAAAGAACGTTGAGCCGTAAATGCCGGTGCCTAAGGTCAACCCCATCTCGGTGTAGGCTTCGTGGTATTCGCGCGCCTGCAAGCCCACGAATGCAAAGCCAAGCAAGAAGGTTAGCGCTAAGAACAGCTTTAACATTGCGCGATTTTGCGCACGCAAAGCGTGGTGGGCGATGGTCAAGGTAACCCCTGACGTCAACAACATCGTGGTGTTGATTAATGGCACACCTAACGCAGGAATGGTGGTGAACGAGTGATCGCTGCGACCACCAATCAGTCCTGGGCCATTGGTGGGCCAAGAACCTTCGTAACCGTTATACAAGAGGACGTTGGTCATGTGCTTAGCGCCTTCGCCACTCAACCACGGCAGCACCAATTGCCGTACATAAAATAGAGCGCCGAAGAAGGCCGCAAAAAACATGACTTCCGAAAAAATAAACCAACTCATTCCCATGCGGAACGAGCGATCCACTTGCATATTAAACATGCCGGCTTCGTTTTCACGAATAACCGTACCAAACCAACCGTAAAAAAGCGCAAACAACAGCAAAAAGCCAGCTGTTAACACATAAGGTCCTATGCCACCCGATTCCAAGGTCAGGACGGCACCCGCCATGAGAATGAACAAGGTTAATGATCCGAAAATCGGCCATGGGCTGCCGTGCGGAACGTAGTATTTGTCGGAACTTGCTGAGTGAGCATTGGCCATGACCATCATCCTACTGGTTAGAAAACTTAAGAAGTCTTACCGCCTACTGCTGCCACCCCAGTGGGGGCATTAAAGAACGAATAAGACAAGGTTAACCGATCAACTCCCAATGGCAAATCGGGATCTACAATAAAACGAACTTTTAAATCACGCGCTTGACCCGCTTTGAACGGCTGCGGTGAAAAACAGAAACACTCTGTTTTCTTAAAATATTTCGCAACGGATTGCGGAGCAATGCTGGGAACTGCCTGCGCAATCACATCGCGTCCAGTTAAATTTTTTGCGCTGAAATCAGCTTGATACAATTTACCCGGATGCACTTGCAGACTATTCTGATGCGCAATAAATTCCCATTGACCCGCATTCGGTATGTTGGTCACAAATTCAACCGTAACCACACGATCCAGCGCAGGTCGCTCCACAATCGATGCTTCAGCTGTTTGGGTGCCATACCACCGATTTCCGGTATCCCAGACTTTGCACAGCACGCTGTATAACGGCACCAACGCAAATCCGAAAGCGCCACTGCCGATGACAAAGAGAACCAACCGGAAAATGAGCGGACTGTGCCCTTTCACGGATGCGCCCCTGCTTGCCACACCGTCAATGCGATAAACCCAACAAAGACCGCCACGGCCAACAAACCCAAACCCCAAGCCCAGCGCTGAATGTGCTGGGCCTGAATGGCGTTGTTTTCTGGCATCGCCGACATCGCTTATTCCACGTGAGGAGGCGTTTCAAAGGAGTGATACGGTGCCGGTGAGGGCACGGTCCACTCCAAACCATTGGTATCGGCATCCCACACACGAGCCGTGGCTTTCTCGCCGCTGCGCGCGCATTGGATCACGAGCCATACGAACAGCAATTGCGAAAATCCGAAAATAAAGCCACCGATCGACGAGACCATATTCCAGTCCGTAAACTGAACCGAATAGTCGGGAATTCGTCGTGGCATGCCCGCCAACCCCAAAAAGTGTTGCGGGAAGAACAAAATATTGACGGAAATGGTCGACAGCCAGAAGTGCCATTGGGCCAAACGCATGTTGTACATGTGGCCTGTCCATTTGGGCAGCCAATAGTAAACGCCAGCCATAATCGCAAAGACCGCGCCGGGCACCAACACATAGTGGAAGTGCGCAACCACGAAGTAGGTGTCTTGATATTGATAGTCAGCGGGCGTCAATGCCAACATTAAGCCCGAAAAACCACCAATCGTGAACAAGAACAAAAAGGCAATCGAAAACAACATCGGTGGTTCGAACGTCAATGAACCACGCCACATGGTCGTCGTCCAGTTGAACACTTTCACGCCCGTCGGAATCGCGATCAGCATGGTGCTCATCATGAAGAACAATTGACCAGCAACGGGCATGCCCACCGTAAACATGTGGTGCGCCCAAACGATAAACGACAAGAACGCAATGGATGCGGTTGCATAGACCATCGCGTCGTAACCAAACAAGGGTTTACGCGAAAACGTCGGAATGATTTCCGAAACGATTCCGAATGCCGGCAAAATCAAAATGTACACTTCTGGATGTCCAAAGAACCAGAAAATGTGCTGGAACATCACCGGATCACCACCACCCGCTGGGTTAAAGAAGCTGGTTCCGAAATAATGATCGGTTAACAGCATCGTCACCGCACCAGCCAGCACCGGCATCACTGCAATCAAGAGATAAGCGGTGATCAGCCAGGCCCAACAAAACAGTGGCAACTTCAACAAGGTCATGCCAGGGGCACGCATATTCATGATGGTTACGATGACGTTAATCGCGCCCATGATGGACGACAAGCCCATTAAGTGGATCGCAAAAATGGTCATTGGGAAGCTGTTACCGGCTTGCAACGACAAGGGTGGATACAACGTCCAACCGCCAGCCGCGGCCCCGCTTGGCGTAAAGAATGAAGCCAACAACAAGGTGAACGCAAACGGCATAATCCAAAAGCTGTAGTTATTCATTCGGGGCAACGCCATGTCTGGCGCACCGATTTGCAATGGAATCATCCAGTTGGCCAATCCCACGAATGCCGGCATAACCGCACCGAAGATCATGACCAATGCGTGGTTGGTCACTAATTGGTTATAGAAACCGGGATCAAAAAATTGCATGCCGGGTTTGAATAATTCAAGACGAATGCCCAAGGCCATTGCGCCGCCCAGCATAAACATAAACAACGCGAAAACCATATACATTGTTCCAATGTCTTTATGGTTTGTCGCAAACAACCAGCGCCCGATTCCGTGCGGCTTATGGTCGTGGTCATGTGCATCATCGTGAGTCACTGCGTGCATGATTAACTCCGTCAAAAATTACATTAAAGCTTCGCGGTCGTAGCGACCGCCGCTTTGGGTTGGTCAGCGTTCATAGGCGCAGCGTCTTTGCTCGCTTGTTGTTGCGCTAGCCAGGCATCAAAATCTTCTTTGGATTTAACTTCGACCACAATCGGCATAAAGCCATGATCGCGACCGCACAGTTCAACGCATTGACCCGTGTAACGACCAACTTTTTCAGCCTTAAACCAAGCTTCGTTCACAAATCCAGGGATGGCGTCTTTTTTCAGACCAAAATCAGGCACCCACCACGAGTGAATCACGTCATTGCCCGTCAACAACAAACGCACCTTAGTATTCACCGGTACGACCAACGGATGGTCCACGTTTAAGAGATAGTCTTTAACGCTGCTCGGGTCGATGCCGGAGTTCAACTGACGGGCCTCGTTCGAAGCGCTGTCTAATGTGGAATAAAAGGAAACATTTTTCCCTAAATAGTCGTATTGCCACTTCCATTGGTAGCCGGTGACTTTGATCGATAACTCCGATTGACGGGTGTCTTCGATCAGCAGAACCGTGCGCGCTGCAGGGATGGCCATAGCGATCAAAATCAATACCGGGATCGCCGTCCAAATAATTTCCACCGTCGTTGAGTGGGTCAGTGACTTATCGGGTATCGCACCTTTCGATTTACGGAAGGTTGCGATGGAATAAATCATTACTCCGAACACCACAATCGCGATTGCAACGCACACACCGAACGACATCATGTGCAACGCATGAACCTCACGCGAAACGGGGGTCACACCAATCGGTAGATTATAGGAGGACTCGTAATTGGCCATGGCGGAAATGGACAGCATGGAAAGCAATACGCCGCCGAAAAGTCGCTTAAACATTAAAGCCCCTTAGTAACTCAATCCCAGCGATTTCAGAGACTCTTAACCAATCTTGATCGAGTCTTCCATCGCCACTGAACACAACATCCAAATTAGCTGCGAGAGTGTACCGAACCTGCTTTAAAGTATCAATCCGAAACAATGACGAGTTCTTTAATGAGCCTTTTCTAATCAGAGGCTTAGCGCTGTCCCGCGATCAGCCAGGACTGGGCTTGGATCGGGTTGGAAAGGGCAAAACTTGCTCCGTGCGCATGACTTTCTTTGGCGGCGCTCCCGTGGGCGCAAAGCCTTGCGCATACAGCACCTCCACGCTCAAATTCGGAACCAAGAACGCAGAGCCACTTTTGGATAAATTAGCCAAATTTTCTGATTTATGCAGGCATCGTCGCCGATCTTGGCGATTATTGCTCATACCAAAGCATTTCAAATCACGCCGCAACGCCGCCATGGATCGGTAGGTGAATTGCACGCGCTCCCCATCAACCACCGGATCCGTTAATCCTGCGGTCACCAACGCCATTCCAAGCGATTGAATATCAATAAAATCATGTAGATGTGAAGGCTCAGCGGCTTGATCAGCGACCGACCTCAACTCCTCCAGCGAACGCGCACCAAGCGTACTGATGCTCAAATATCCTCGTGGCTGAAGCACACGCCGAACTTCGGCCAAAAAGCCTTCCCAGTGCATGTAGGGGGGCAGCGATAACGGGCAAATCACGAGGTCTGCGCTGCCGTCCATCGCCGGAAAGGGGCCGGAAGCCCATTCGAATACATTTATCAAATTGTTTTTATTGGATTTTTCTATATTTTGGCGAGCCAATGCCACAAACCCTGACGCCATTTCCAAGACCGATAACTGCGCCTGCGGGTAGCGCTCCGACAATTGCAAGGCAAAGCGGCCGTCCCAGGCCCCAATTTGCAGAATTCGACTGGGCGTAAAGCCTAAAAAATCCAATCTTTGCAGCAAATTTTCGTTAATTTGGGCAAATATGTCGCTAACTTCGGTAAAAATTAACGACGCGCCTTCCCTCGACTTAAGCCAAGACCGTTGATCGATCCATTGATTTACGGATGTCGGTGGCTGCTGCACGTTAAACCTCTCCTAACCCATCTGCCTGGGAAGACATATTTCAGCCAACATACACCGAATGCCCCCACCGCCCACCCGCTCGATCGTTGGCACTTCGCATATAACGGGTTGGGCATGTCGCTCCAGTTGTTGTCGCTGGGTCGACGATAACGAACTCCAAGCGGTCACGGATAGGACCACACAGGGGTCGGGCGCGGCGAGAAACAACACGTTGCCCGCGAACGCATCAATTTGATTACTTGATAATTCAATGACTTCGCGTTGCATCGCCAGGGTCGAACGCACCCGTTCCCGGTCCGTCTCCTGAACAAGCGGCCCACCCAGCACCGCAACGCCGTTTCCAACTGCCATCAGGACATTCGTGTGATAAATCGGATTGCCCCGAGGGTCGAACGCATCGAACAGAATCGGCTCATAGCCAAATTCGTTGGCCCAATCCATGACACAGTCGGGGTGGGTGCGCACGGACCGCGCTGCAAAAACCCGCTGCAGACGACGATCCAAAATCAAGCTGCCCGTTCCCTCCAAATACTGTTCACGATCTTCGCGGCTGCTCCAATCCACCAACCGTCTCACCGCAAATCCGTGCCGACTCAGCACATCGACCAATTCCGGTACCCGTCGTTCTCGACGACGATTAGCCGTCGCCATTGGGTAAATCATCACTCGGCCATCCGCGTGGGTCGAAAACCAATTATTCGGAAATAACGCGTCTGGCGCGTCAGCGGCGGGGTCCGCTTCCCACACCAACACGTTTAATCCGCACGCCTCGAGGCGTTTGACGCTGTTATCAAATTCAACTAACGCCGCTTTCAGCAGCGCCTCCGGCGCATGACTCACCTGGCGCTGAAACGAATTCGACCCCGCCGTTTCGGCGTTGCCGTAAAAACACGCCGGACGCACCATTAAAACGGTGTCTGGGTAACGCGAACGGCCGACGGCGGACGAACCCTCATTTGCGCTCACCATTCCATGTCCTCACTTAAAAACGAACGCCCCGCGGATGGGGCGGTCTGGGTTCGCTATGATAACGGAGCCAGAAAGAGCGGAGAGCACCATGCGTTACGACCCCAATAATATCCTCAAGAGAATTGTCCTAAAGGAATTACCGTGTCATTTGGTATACGAAGACACCCACACCGTGGCCTTCATGGACATCATGCCCGAATCACCCGGGCATTTCTTGGTCGTTCCTAAAGACGCCGACACCGATTTAACCACCAGTTCCGAAGAGGCAGCGATATCAGCAATCAAACTGGTGCGAAAAATAGCCAAGGCCGCGCTCACCGCATTTGACGCCGACGGCATCGTCGTTAAACAGTTCAATCGAGCCCCAGCTGGCCAAACGATTTTCCACCTGCATTTTCACGTTGTGCCGATCTACAATAATCAGCCGCTCAACGCACACGAACGCCATCGCGCCGATGACGAACTGTTGGCCACTCACGCCGCCACACTTAAACTGGCACTCTCAAACGATTTCGAGTGACACGCGATTCACTTATGAATTAATAATAAATCCGACGCTGTGGGCTTCAATGCCAGCGGCATTGCCTTCGTCTGTATCGATGTGCATTTCAAGCCTAAAATTAGGGTCAATGCGGATAATGACATCCGAGAAAATCAACTCACGTTCATCATCTTTAATAAACACGTCCACCTTTTGACCTTGAGACATATTAAACCGCTCAGCGTCGTCTGGCGACATATGAATATGTCGGTGAGCCAAAATTACGCCTTCTTTAATCGCAACATCACCGCGCGGGCCTCTGATGGTCACCCCTGGGCTATTCGCGACTTCACCCGACAACCGGACTGGCGCGTGCAAACCCAACACACGTTGATCACTCATCGACACTTCGACTTGATTATAAGGACGCACGGGACCCAAAATTCGCACCTTATCGATGACGCCGCGTGGACCGATTAACTCCACGCATTCCATGGCCGCAAATTGCCCTGGCTGACTCAAATCGTGCAAAGGCCGAAGTTCATACCCTTCACCAAACAACTGTTCTAAGGTTTCCGTCGTCAAATGGACATGGCGCGCTGAAACCGCAACCGGAACGGGTAGGGGATTGAGTTGTCGTTCGACATTCATAGATTAAATTCTCCAGTGGCCATTGTAGCGAAAATCTTTTTATCTACGCACGCATGCGGCGCACGAATTCTTACCGTTTTATGAATAAACAGACTAAAATACGGTTATGAATGATCTCACGCACTCACTAAATGACGCTCAGCAAGGAGCGGTCACCGCTCCTCCTGAACCCACACTCGTATTAGCGGGAGCCGGCAGCGGCAAAACTCGTGTACTGGTCCACAGAATTGCGTGGTTGTTATCACACGAGGCGATTGCCCCTCAAGCCATCTTAGCCGTGACGTTCACAAACAAAGCTGCGGGGGAAATGCGTGCACGGATCGAGTCATTAATGGGATTGCCCACGTTAACAATGTGGGTAGGCACCTTTCACGGACTCGCACACCGTTTACTAAGACTGCATTGGCGAGAAGCATCGCTGCCGCAAAGCTTTCAGATTCTAGACAGCGACGATCAACTTCGACTGGTCAAAAAAGTTATTAGAGCATTGGAACTTGATGAGTCGCGTTGGGTACCGCGCGAAGTCATGTGGTTTATTAATGCCCAGAAAGATGAAGGCAGACGCTCGCATCAAATATCCGATCAAGGCGATCCCACTCGGCGGATGATGGTTAAAATTTATTCCGAGTATGAAGCCACTTGCTTGCGCCTCGGCGTCGTTGACTTTGCTGAGCTATTGCTCAGAACATTTGAGTTGTTACGCGATAACGAAACATTGCTGAATCATTATCAACAGCGTTTTCAACACATACTTGTGGATGAGTTTCAAGACACCAACACCTTGCAATACCAATGGATTCGACAATTGGTGGGCACGAATGGAATTCCATTCGTGGTTGGCGACGACGACCAATCCATATACGGTTGGCGCGGGGCAAAAATTGAAAACATTAGACGCTTTCAGCGTGACTTCACTGGCTGCCGAGTACATCGATTAGAGCAAAACTATCGATCCACTGGAATTATTTTAGAAGCGGCTAACGGCCTCATTGCCCACAATCGCGATCGCATGGGAAAAAACCTATGGACGGACGGCAGCCGCGGTGAAACCATCAAGGTCTACGCTGCGTTTAATGAACGCGACGAAGCAGATTTTGTGGTTCAACGAGTGCGGGAATGGGTAGCGCAGGGTGGGGCACGGCAGGATATTGCTGTTTTATATCGGTCTAACGCGCAATCGCGTGTGCTGGAAGAAGCTTTTATTTCCGCTCGTATTCCCTATAAAGTTTACGGCGGTTTGCGCTTTTTTGAACGAGCTGAAATTAAAGACGCACTTGCGTACCTTCGCCTCATGAATCACTCTGCCGATGACGGTTCGTTTGAGCGCATTATTAACTTACCCACTCGCGGAATCGGCGCCAAGTCGGTGGACACCATTCGCGAGTTCGCTAAAGCTCATCAAGTGTCGATATGGGAAGCCGCCAAGTCTTGTCAATCGTCTCTTGGGCCGAAGGGAGGCATTGCGGTGGCTGGATTCATCAGCCTCATTGAACGATTGAGCGTCGAATGCAAAAACCTCGATCTGCATGAAGCGGTGGATCGTGTTATTGCCCATTCCGGGCTGATCGCGCATTTTCAGAAGGAAAAGGGTGAACGGGGCGAACAGCGAATCGAAAACTTGGAAGAATTGGTTTCCGCCGCCCGCGGGTTTACCTTTAATGAATCGGAAGGCCTATCGGCCGTAGACGCCTTTTTATCCCATGCGGCGCTTGAGGCCGGAGACGGCCAAGCCAAGGAATGGGAAGACAGCGTTCAAATGATGACGCTGCACACCGCCAAGGGCCTTGAATTCAAATTAGTCTGCATCACGGGTATGGAAGATGGGCTGTTCCCTCACCAACGCTCGGTCAGCGACATCGGCGGCTTAGAGGAAGAGCGTCGCCTGGCTTATGTCGGCATGACTCGCGCCATGCAAAAACTGTTCTTGTGTTATGCCGAGAGTCGCCGACTGCACGGCGTCGATCAATCCGGCATCCCATCGCGCTTCATTAGCGAAATTCCAGCGGAATTGATTGAAGAGGTTCGGCCTAAAATTGCGCTCAATCGGCCCTACGCCTCACGGGAGTCCTATCGGTCAGAGCCAATCCCGAAAAGCGGATTCGCTGGTTTACGAGAAGAGAGTTCCTCCCACGGCCTCAAGTTGGGAACCCGTGTTCGTCACGCAAAATTTGGTGATGGCGTTGTCCTGCGTTTAGACGGCAATGGTCCCAGCACGCAGGTCGAAGTGAACTTCGAGCGTCATGGCCGAAAGGTGCTGATGTTAAGTTACGCCAATTTGACGCCCATTTGAGCGGGATACCCGTTTCGCCTCCACAATGAGCTTATAGTTTGCGTGTGTTTTTTGGGCGTGATGTCGTATTTTTTTAAATTCGTCTGATACACTTAGTTTTGGTCAACCGGGATAGTTAACCGTGAAAATCATCATTTTAGGCGCAGGTCAGGTCGGGCGCTCAGCGGCCTATGCATTATCCAAAGAAGAAACCAATGAAGTAACCGTTGTGGATCACAGCGACTCTTTATTGCGGGATCTTCAGGATCGAATCAACGTTCGGACCGTGTGTGGAAACGCCGCTAGTCCCGAAGTGCTTAAGGCAGCGGGTTGCGCTGAGGCGCAATTATTAATTGCCCTAACCAATAGCGATGAAGTTAATATGACCGCGTGCCACGTTGCTTGGACGCTGTTCAAGACGCCAAGCAAGCTGGCGCGCATTCGTAACCCAGCCTACACGGCGCACAGCGAATTATTTTCAGACATCTCAGGCTTTGCAGTGGACTCGTGGATTAGCCCTGAACAAAAAGTCACTGAGTATATTGAGCAACTGATTGAGTACCCCGGCGCCTTGCAAGTATTGGATTTCGCAGATGGACGCGCGCGATTGGTTGGCGTTCGAGCGATTGAGGGCGGCCTGCTGGTCGGGCAACCATTATCAATATTGCCAAGCCATTTGCGCGGTCGAGACACCCGTGTTGCGGCTATTTATCGCAAAGGTCGCAGCATCAAGCCAGAGGGTGACACCGTTATTGAGCCCGGTGATGAAGTATTTTTCTTGTCCGCACGCGATGACATTAGAATGATTATGAGTGAATTGCGTAAGCTCGAAGCGCCAATTCAAAAAATCATGATCGCAGGCGCAGGGCACATTGGCTTGCGTTTAGCCAAGTCGTTGGATGGTCGCAAGCAAGTAAAACTCATTGAGCGCAATCGCGACGTTGTCCGTGAAGCAGCCGAGTTATTAGGCGATGCGTTGGTTCTTGAAGGCGATGCGGCGGACGAAGAATTGCTGATGGAGGAAAACATCGACTCAGTTGATGCGTTTATCGCCGTAACCAACAACGAAGAAACCAATATTTTAGCGGCCATGCAAGCCAAGCGACTGGGCTGCCGAAAGGTGATGGCATTGATCAATAAGCCCTCCTATGTGGAATTGATGGAAAGCGATGGCATCGACATCGCCATCTCACCACAAATGGTCACCATTGGTTCATTGCTGGCCTATGTTCGCGCCGGAGACGTCACCAAAGTACACTCGTTGCGTCGAGGGGCAGCAGAAGCGTTGGAGGCGGTGGTGCGTGGCGATTCGCAGACGTCGCAGGTGATTGGTAGACAGCTGGAGCAGATCGTTCTTCCGGAAGGCACCACCATTGCAGCCATCGTAAGAGCCGATACGGTTCTCATGGCTCACCACGACTTAGTCATTGAAGAAGGCGATCACGTCATCATGTTCCTCACGGACCGTCGTCACGTTGCTGCCGTTGAAAAATTGTTCCACGCTGGCGTGTCATTTATTTAAACACTGAGTCGTGTCATGCAAATTCGATCCATCATTAGAATTATCGGCATTGTATTAATGCTATTTAGCGCAGTGGCGATACCGCCACTTCTTCTTAATGCCGTCTATGATGAACACGTTGGCGCTCCTTTTTTAGAATCATTGCTGTTGCTCATTGGCGCCGGTTTGGTGTGTTATTTGCCGACAATGCACGCATCAACGGAGTTACGGCGCCGCGATGCTTTTTTGATAATCGGCGCCTTCTGGTTGGTTCTGAGTATCGCGGGCTCGCTGCCTTTTTGGTTAGGCGCCGTTCATAACCTAGACCCGTTAGATGGCGTTTTTGAAGCCGTTGCGGGCCTGAGCACAACGCACGCGAATGTTTTGACCGCATTGGATCATTTGCCAAGAGCGGTCTTATTTTACCGCCAAGAACTTCAATGGCTGGGTGGGTTAGGAGTCATTATTTTGGCGGTGGCGCTCTACCCCATTTTGGGTGTCGGTGGCATGCAGCTGTATAAAAGCGATACGCCGGGACCAATGAAGGACGAACGCCTCAATCCTCGCATTGCGCAGACGACGCGGGTTTTATCGGTGCTCTATTTGGGCATTACCATCGCGTGCGCATCGGCCTATGCGTTTGTGGGCATGACGCCGTTCGACGCCATCGCTCACGCATTAAGCACTGTGTCCACAGGTGGGTTTTCAACACACGATGCCGGATTGGGCTTTTATCATTCGGTGTTAATTGAAGACGTGGCGATGTTTTTTATGTTCTTTGGCGGCATCAATTTCGCCCTGCATTTTATGGCGTGGAGAAATAAGGATATTTGGTTTTACTTTTCCGATCCGCAGTTTCGTTTGTACTTCTGGGGAATGTTGAGTTTCGGTTTGTTGGCGAGTTCCTACCTTTTTTGGTCAGACACGTACACCGACCCCAACGAAGCCTTGCACCAAGGATTTTTCGCCATCATTTCCATGCAATCCACCGCCGGCTTTACGGTAGCGCCCATCAGCACTTGGCCCGGCGCCCTTCCAACGCTGCTGATCCTAATTGGATTTGTAGGAGGGTGTGCGGGCTCCACGTCCGGTGGTATGAAAGTCATTCGCTGGCAGTTGGTTTTGAAGCAGGCGGGCCGCGAAATTCGGCGTCTGGTTCATCCCAATGCCGCAATCTTTGTTAAGTTTGCAGATCAGCGCGTGCCGGGACGTGTGCTGTCGGCCGTCACTGGCTTTTTCGCGATTTATTTAGCCTTATTTGCAATTTTAATGTTAAGCATGTTAGCCACAGGGGTCGATCAAGTTACCGCGTGGAGTTCGGTTGCCGCGTGCTTAAATAACGCCGGTCCGGGTCTCGGGATGACCGCGCAAAATTTTGCCCACTTGCCCGATCTCGCCAAAGGGCTGTGCATCGTTGCCATGTTGATCGGTAGGCTTGAAGTATTCACCTTCATCGTTTTACTGACCCCAACCTACTGGCGCGGATAGTCAGCGATGGTGGTGGGGTGGTACGTCCGTACCACCCGATTACTCAACCTTAATGGAAATGCCTTTGATTTTTTGTGCCCACATTTTCGGGCCAGTCTCATGCATGGATTCGCCATGGCAATCGACCGCCACCGTCACCGGCATGTCTTTGACATCAAACTCATAAACCGCTTCCATGCCTAAATCGGCGAAGGCGACCACGCGACTGTGTTTAATGGCCTTGGAGACCAAATAAGCCGCTCCGCCAACCGCCATGAGATAGGCGCTGCCGTGTTTTTTAATGGCCGCAATAGCCTCAGGCCCCCGCTCGGCTTTGCCCACCATCGCCAGCAACCCTTCTGTACCCAACATCAACTCGCTAAATCGATCCATGCGGGTTGCGGTAGTGGGGCCTGCTGGGCCAACCACCTCGTCCCCAACCGGGTCAACTGGACCCACGTAGTAAATCACTCGATTTTTAAAATCCAAGCCCTCTGGCAAGGGCTGGCCTTTGCGGACCAATTCGGCAATTCGTTTGTGTGCCGCGTCTCGACCCGTCAATAATTTTCCATTGAGCAACAAGCGCTCGCCGGGCTTCCAGCTTTGCACCTCCGCCGAGGTGAGTGAGTCCAAATTAACCCGACGCGCGCTGGCATCCGCCGCCCACGTCACCTTTGGCCAGCTTGCCAGATCGGGCGGTGTCAACTCCGCAGGACCGTCGCCCGTGAGGTGAAAGTGCGCGTGACGGGTCGCCGCGCAATTGGGAATGACCGCCACAGGCAACGAGGCTGCGTGCGTCGGATAATCTTTGATTTTGATATCCAAAACGGTGGTGAGACCACCCAATCCTTGCGCGCCAATGCCCAGCGCGTTGACGCGTTCATAGAGTTCTAATCGCAACTGCTCGAGCGCAGTGCTGGGCCCTCGCGCGCGCAGCTCATGGATATCAATCGGTTCCATTAGGCACTCTTTAGCCATGAGCAGTGCTTTTTCTGCACTGCCGCCAATGCCAATACCCAGCACGCCGGGCGGACACCATCCAGCCCCCATTTCGGGAACGCGTTCTACGATCCAGTCGGCCACGGAGTCGGAGGGATTGAGCATTTCCATCATGGCTTTGTTTTCGCTGCCTCCGCCTTTGGCAGACACCACGAATTCAAGTGTTTCGCCAGGCACCAATTCAACGTGAACCACGGCTGGTGTATTGTCTTTGGTATTCCGTCGTGTAAATGCGGGATCAGCAACAATGGACGCACGGAGTGGATTTTCTTGGGCAAGATAGCCGCGACGAACGCCTTCATTGACCAAATCCGTAAGGCTGCGCCGACTGTCGATGCGCACCCCCATTCCAACTTTCACAAACACCACCACAATGCCAGTGTCTTGACATAACGGCCTGTGCCCTTCGGCGCACATTCTGGAATTCGTCAAAATCTGCGCCAAGGCGTCTTTAGCGGCCGCACTTTCTTCCTTCGCGTACGCCTCACCCATGGCCTGAATGAAATCGGGGCTGTGGTAATACGAAATGTACTGTAAAGAATCAGCAACACTCTGAATAATATCGGATTCGTTAATAACGACGCTCATAAGTCACCTCGTTTGCGGAACTCAATTATATACCCCCAATTCCGCCCTCATTTCACTTAAGGCCCCCCGCGGAAAGATGAGCGCAATAACCGGCGTTCACAACCCTTTATTAGGGCTGTCATCCGCATGCCATTGAACCGTCATTTTCCATTTGTAAGCTATGCGCTAACGGGGTTCAGGACCACTCGCGCCATGCTTTATTTGATTTGCGCTGCTCTGCTCACGATCGGTCTGCGCTATGGGTATTGGGTTGTCATCCAACGACGATGCGTGGAGATCGACAACGGTCTCGTGTGGCAAACGGGCGTTATGCAGCCGTTAAAACTGCATCGATTCGTGGAACGCCATAAGATTCACACCGTCGTGGATTTTAGACGACTGGACGAGCCTGCGGATCAGTCGGAGGCGGAATTACTCTCTCGGCTGAACGTGGAGTACATCCGAATACCGTGCGATCGTTCGCCTACGTCGGCGTCGATTGCCCGCTTTTTATCGGTGATACAGCAACGTCGACTCAACCACCAGGCCACGCTCATTCACTGCAAGGATGGGGAAGGGCGGGCAGTTTTTTTTGGCGCCATTTATCGCATCGAATTCAACGGATTATCCCCTCGGCAAGCCTACGCGGCGCAACGACGACTGCCTTGCGACTTGATGTGGTTAAGGCATCTGATCCCCAACGTAGGCCTGTTTTCTAACCAAAACCCCAAAAAGCAATTACTGCTGTCCTACGCGCCCACCCTCCAGGCGCCATCGCCGTCCAAATCGGTCCTCGCGATCCCACTATCCAATGTGGTGCCGGCTTCCTAAAGGAAACCCCTCTGAGGGATTAATCTTAAAATTACCGCAGCAATCGTGACCAGTCGCGCGATCGGCCCTCGATCACGTGGATTTGGTGTCCTTTCACGCCAGCACGGCAACTTAGACTTGGCGATGGTTTATGATCGTCTCAGTTGAACCAACTAGGACTGCCAAGGGCCTCTTGTCGTGCCAAAAGCGGCGAGGTGGGATTGAGGAAATGAACCAGGCGCCCTTAAACCGAGCGAATGTGGGAACAGAACTCATACCGCGCGGCTCGCATTCCGCTACACTGAACCGAGACACTCACTTGCTTGGATCGAATCTACCGAAATAGCGACAGAATTTTCTATAATTCAGATTATAAAGCGGATTTTATGGGTTTATTTTACCACTTTGGTAATAATAATGATTTAATTTGGTTATAATTTTCTACTTTTTTTTAAAATACTCGTTTTTTTATTATTTTTATTTGAAATAGCAACTATTTTATTGAAAGTGGAATTTTTAATCATTATTGGGCTTTTTTATCATACTTTGTGGGCAAAGATAGTTAAAATGATTGCGTTAATTCAACGGGTTAGCCAAGCGGAGGTTAAGGTAAACCAGGGAGTGGTTGGCTCGATCCAGAGAGGCCTATTGATCCTCCTCGGCATTGAAAAGCACGACTCCGAAGTGGAGGGGGACCGTTTACTGGAACGCGTGCTGACCTACCGAGTCTTTGAGGACCCTCAGGGCAAGATGAATTTGAGTGTGCTGGACGTTGGCGGTGAATTGCTGGTGGTGTCTCAATTCACGTTGGCCGCGGACACCCAGCGCGGAACTCGAGCCGGGTTTTCAACCGCGGCGGAACCGGCCCGTGCCCAATCGCTGTATGAGACGTTTGTCCAAAAGGCGCGCGACCGAGTGACCCACGTGGCCACCGGCCAATTTGGGGCGCACATGGAAGTCAGCCTCACCAATGATGGTCCGGTCACATTTTGGCTACAAGCACCCCCTTCGGGTACTCGTTAAGGGAGGTTTAGCGGTATGATGAGCGCTGTAGTCCGCGAGGTGATTGGGAGACGGCCATGAACTTAGGTTTTCGGGAATTGTTAATTATTTTGGTCCTTGCAATGGTGGTTTTTGGCACCAAAAAAATTCGTTCCATTGGCTCTGATTTGGGCGGCGCGGTTCGCGATTTTAAAAAGGCCATGGATGGCGGCGAAACCGCTCAGAACACTCAGACAACCCAGACTCCCCCCAGTCCGCCACCTCCCCAGCTGCATCAAGCGGACGCCCAATTTCATGCGCAAGCCGCTGCGCAAGCCGCTGCGCAATCCACGCCAACGCCGGCGCCTCACGCTCCGTCAACCCCGCATCCCTCAGAGCCCCCCAAAGTCTAATCAATAGTGGATGATTCACCGCAATGGCGTTCAGCGAAATCTTAGTCATTGTTCTGATCGCTTTATTGGTGTTGGGTCCGGAACGATTGCCCAAGTTGGCGCGTGACGTTGGGCACTTCATTGGTCGGGCGAGAGCGATGGCCAGACAGTTCACCGACCAACTCGAGCGCGAGGTGAGACTCGAAGAGACCAACCGAGCCCAAAGCCAAACCATCATTCCACCGAGCGTGAGCACCCACCACACGACCTCCGCTGCGTCGACCCCTCCAACGCCCAGCACACCCGTTGATTCCCCATCAACGCACTCCCCAATGCCCAACGCAGCGCCCATTCCACCCATGACGCCAGCATCGCACACCGTCGATTCACCAACCCAGCACGTGGATAAGAGCGCCCACCCATGAGTGGCCGTGAGCAATCCGAAAACCTAGCCGAAGGGTCGCTTATCTCGCATCTGTTGGAGCTGCGCTCTCGACTATTAAAGGCGATATTAAGCATCGTCATTGTCAGCATACCCTGCTTAATTTATGGCAATGAACTGTTTACCTTTGTGGCAGAACCACTCCGCAAAGTAATGCCTAAAGGTTCAAACATCATTGCCATCAATTTAATGGCGCCATTGGTCATTCCGTTCAAACTCGCCTTTTATGTCGCTGCCTTGTTGGCGATGCCGTACGTTCTTTACCAAGCGTGGGCATTTGTAGCACCGGGTCTTTATCGACACGAACGCCGCTTCGCGCTGCCCTTGTTGGTGTCGAGTGTGTTTTTATTTTATTTGGGTCTAATTTTTGCTTACGCCATCGTATTCCCGGCAATGTTCGCGTTTTTAACCGCCACATCGCCTCCCGGCGTGCAAATCATGACCGACATGACCCAATACCTCGATTTTATATTGGTGATGTTTTTGGGATTTGGTTTGGCGTTTGAGATCCCCGTCGCCATCGTCTTGCTGGTGATCATGGGCGCGGTTGAAATTACAACCTTAACGCGCAACCGAGGTTACGTATTGATTTTCGCGTTTTTACAAGCCGCCGTGCTGACACCACCCGATGTGGTATCCATGACGCTGATGGCGGTCCCGATGTATTTACTGTATGAATTCGGCATTATCATGGCGAAATTAATGTCGCGATATAAACAAAATTTGGATGGACAACAGACGTCAGATTGAGTGCGCTGATCGGCGAATTTACTGAGGTCATTTTGCGGGATAGGGGGAAAATGTGAACACAACCACTGAAGCGACTTTCTTGGGACACCCGCGTGGGTTAGCCACTTTATTTTTCACCGAATTCTTTGAGCGCTTCAGTTATTACGGCATGCGCGCTTTATTGGTGCTGTTTTTAACAGCTCCCTTAAGCCTGGGTGGCCTCGGCGTTGAGTCCAAGACGGCAGGAGCGATTTACGGAATATACGCCGGCGCCGTTTACCTGTTCTCGTTGCCGGGGGGTTGGTTGGCCGATCGGCTCTTCGGGCAACAGCGCATGATTTTCGTGGGTGGTGGACTAATTGCGTTGGGCAATTTTCTACTCGTGGTGCCCATTACCCAAGTATTTTATTTGGGGTTAGTCAGCATTGTCCTCGGCACCGGTTGTTTAAAACCCAACATCAGCGCCGTGGTGGGCGAACTGTATAAAAACGATACTGGCGCGCGTCGTGATGCGGGTTTCTCAATTTTTTACATGGGCATTAATCTCGGAGCGACGATCGCACCACTCGTCTCAGGAACCATTGGTGAGACGTTCAACTACCGGCTGGGGTTTGCCACGGCTGGGTTTGCGATGCTGCTCGGACTGTTTCAATTTAAGTTAACCGCGCACCACTTACATGGCGCGGGCATCACACCCGCGCAAACCGAACCCAAACTAAAAGCGCGCGACCACAAAATCTTCCTAGGTGGCTTGGCCGTCGTTATTTTGATGTTGGTGTTAACCCTCAGCAATGTCGTGACGATTGATCCGAACACCCTAGCAACCGGCATGGGCCAATGGATGGTCGCGTTAGCCGTCGTGTTCTTTGGGAGTATTTTAATCGGTGGCAATTTAAGCACCGAGGAACGGCAGCGCATTTACGTCATCATCGCCTTCGTAATCGCCAGCATGCTGTTTTGGGCTGGTTTTGAACAAGCCGGCAGCACACTTAATTTTTTCGCACGTGACTTGACCGACCGAAGTTTATTAGGGGGTTGGTTTGCGAGCGGCGAGCATCCAGCCAGCTGGTACCAATCCATTAACCCCATTTACATCATTGTCCTGTCACCCGTGTTTGCAGCGTTATGGATGCGCTCAGGGGTTAAAAACCTCGATCCCAGCGCGCCCGTCAAAATGTCCTTAGGGTTGATTTTATTGGGCGTAGGATTCGCGGTATTGATGTTGGCCTCGCAGTTGATTCTGTCCCAAGGGGGCAAGGCCGGGCCGCAATGGCTGTTATTGGCGTATTTATTTCACACCTGCGGCGAACTGTGTTTAAGCCCAATTGGCCTGTCTAACATGACCAAGTTGGCGCCTCAACGGTTTGCCGGCCAAATGATGGGAACGTGGTTTCTCGGCACCGCCATTGGCAATTTGATCGCGGGCTTAGTCGGCGGGGATATCGCTTCGGATGTTCACAGCATGCCCGGCAAATTTCTACAAATGACTTTGGTTGGCGTCGTCGCCGGTTTAATCATGTTGGCGGTGTCGCCACAACTTCGTCGCTGGATGGGTAAACAAAGCTAAGGGTCCTCTATGAATTCTCCGCAACTCACACTGCGCGCGATTTTATTATCGATTGCGCTCACCATCGTGTTATCCGCTGCCAATGCCTATTTGGGTTTATTTGCAGGCTTGACGGTTGCCACCGCGATTCCCGCCGCCGCGGTGTCTATGGGAGTGTTGCGGTTGCTCGGCAACAGCAACGTGCTTGAAAACAACATCGTCGCGACGGGCGCTTCGGCGGGCTCGTCCATCGCTGCCGGTACGGTGTTTACCATGCCGGCACTCATTTTGCTCGGCCATTGGACGAGCTTTGATTTTGGGTGGGTGTTCGCGATTATTGGCCTTGGTGGGCTACTGGGCGTACTGTTTTCCGTCCCACTGCGCCGCACCCTCATCATCGAACAGAATCTGCAATTTCCGGAAGGCGTCGCCACCGCCGAACTGTTAAAGGCGGGCAGTGAGGGGGCCGCCGGAGCCGGCTGGCTCGGCATCGCAAGCCTCGTCGGCGGTGGTTTTAAATTCGCCATGAGCGGACTACAGGCGGTCAGCGAGACCTTCACGGTCAGCGGTTTCATTGCCAATCGCTTTATCGGCTACATTGGGTTGAGCTTATCCCCGGCTTTGTTGGGCGTGGGGTACATCGTTGGCTTTAACATTGGCTTGGTCATGGTCAGTGGTGGCTTATTAGCCTGGTGGCTGTTCATTCCCATTTTTCATGGGTTTTTCTTAAATACGGATCCGGCATTAATGCACTCTTTAGCGGATCTCAATGCCGCCGACGCCGCATCGCTCATCTGGACGAAAAAAGTCCGCTACATCGGTGTTGGCGCCATGTTGGTCGGCGGGTTGTGGGCCCTGTGGACTCTACGGCATTCGCTGTTGAGCGGAATCAGCAGCGGGCTCCAAGCCACCCGTACTACTCAGTCGGTAAACGAGTCTGAGCGCGATCTTCCGATGAAACTCATATTGGTTGGCATTGCGTTATTTGTGTTGCCACTGTTTGTACTTTATTACATGGTGGTCAATGCCTTTGGCATAGCGCTCACAATGGCCATCATTATGGTGGTCGCCGGCTTTATTTTCTCGTCCGTAAGTGGGTACATGGCGGGCTTAGTAGGCTCGTCCAACAACCCCGTGTCCGGCATCACCATTTCGACGATTTTATTTTCATCGCTGGTGTTGTTGGCATTTTTGGGTCAAGGCAGCATCGTAGGCCCAGTTGCAGCCATTTTAATTGGGGCGGTGACCTGCAGCGCGGCTGCGGTCGCTGGCGACAACTTACAAGACCTTAAGGCCGGCGGCATCTTAGGGGCATCTCCGTGGCGGCAGCAAGTGATGTTAGCCATTGGCGCGGTATCCGGTGCCCTGGTAATGGCACCCGTCTTAAATTTATTACAAAGCGCCTATGGCATTGGTTCGCCAGCGCATCCTGGAGTTCACGCCCTCGCAGCACCCCAGGCAACGTTAATGGCGGCTGTTGCCACGGGCATATTTGGAGGCGGTCTGCCTTGGCCAATGATTGAATTGGGTGCCCTCGTGGGAATCAGCGTCATCCTTGTTGACGTCTGGCTTGCAAAGCGACAGAGCGGATTTCGAACCCCCGTCTTGGCGGTCGCGGTCGGGGTTTATTTACCCTTAGAACTGACAACGCCCATCTTCCTAGGTGGGCTCATTGGGTCCGCGGTGGAACGAACGCTGCGCGCGCGCAATCAGTTCAATGAGGAAGGATCTCGTTTAGGTCTATTGCTGGCCTCTGGCTTAATTGCGGGCGAAGCCATTATTGGCGTACTGATTGCCATTCCCATCGTCGCGACCGGCCGCGTGGATATTCTGTCGTTGCCTGAAGCGTATCAGTGGGGGCAATGGCCAGGATTGGTCGCGCTCGGGGTAATCGGTTACGGTCTTTACGCCATTGCCAGTAAACCCTCGGTTGCCCACACACCATAACCCCCCATGAGCAACTCCCAGCTGCGTATTTGGTTGGCATTTGCCGCCGTTTACATCGTTTGGGGTTCCAGCTTCGCGGTAACCAAAGTGATGGTGCAAACGCTCCCGCCGGTAGCCGCCGGCGGCATCCGGTTTTTGTTGGGCGGCATTATTTTATTGAGCGTCGCGCGATGGCAAGGGTTGCCGTGGCCACAATGGCGCCTCGACTGGCGGCACGTTTTTGTCACCGCAACCTGCCAAGTGGTGTTGTCCTCGGGGATTAATGCCTGGGTTATGCCCCACGTTGCCTCCAGCCAGTCTGCGCTATTGAATGCGAGCGGTGCATTGTGGATACCAATCCTAGGGACGCTGGGCAAAAACGGCCACGCGCTTACGGCGCGCGCTCTATTGGGAATTGGCGCAGGCGTTTTGGGCGTGCTGCTATTGCTCTGGCCAGAGCATGGGTTTGATTGGCATTCGTTCGGATGGCAGGTATTGATCATTGGTGCGTGTTTCTTTTGGGCGGTTGGGTCGATTTACTTCCAACGCGCTCACCTGCATACACCAATGCTAATGTACAGCGAAATCAATATGTTAGTGGGCGGCACGGAGTTGTGCTGCTTAGCAAATCTTGACCACGAGTGGCAACATTGGCACTTGGAGCCCCAAGGGGTAAGTGCGTTGATATTTCTGGGATTATTTAGTTCAGCAATTGCTTATACTGCTTACAATTATTTAGCGCGGCATACCACGCCAGCTCAACTTTCAACTTATGCCTATGTCAATCCTGCAATTGCAGCACTGGTCGGCTGGCTTTGGCTCAATGAAATATTAAATTTTCAGCAAATATTTGGGATGTTTGTCATCATTTTTGGCGTTGTCCTTGTTACACTAGGCGCATTAGATGCTAAAGTTCCGCATGATGCGGAACGCCATGACAGTACGTCATTGGGCATTCAATCAAAGTGATATCATCCTAAAATGGAATTAAGGAGTTTTTGTAATGTCAAAGAAACCAGTTCACCCCGGTGAGCTTATTGAATCCGCTTATTTGAAAAAACACCACATGAGCTGCCGTGAGTTGGCTAGCCATTTGGATGTGGCCGCCTCAACTTTAAACCGAATTTTGACCGGTAAAATTGGCGTTAGCACCGACATGGCGTTGCGTCTTTCAAAGTGCTTAGGTCGCACCCCTGAAGCTTGGTTGAATATTCAACAAAAGCATGACCTGTATGTGGCTCGCAAGCACGCTAGCCATAAGAACGTTCGAAAAATTTAATTAGGACGTTGCCGCTACCGATAGAATTCCGCGCTATTGCAAATCTATCGGTAGCGAATTCCACTTTCAAAAATCATGGCTTGATGCGATAAGAGATTAATATCAGCACTGACATCGCCAGTCAAAACAAGTAAATCGGCGACGGCTCCCACCTTTATCGTCCCCGCGTCAACCCCCAAGTATCGGGCATTCCCGCCGGTTGCTTCACTAATTGCCTCGACGGGCGTTAAACCTGCCCAATGGACCAACGCCTCCACCTCTCGAACGGTGGATTCACCCAACCATTGCTGCGGCTGACCGGCACCAGATCCCACCCCAAATTCCACCCCAGCCTCTCGCAACAGGGACAATCGTGCCTTCAATGCGTGCTGGTCATCCGCCGGCACCAGAGGCCGCTGGCTATAGCCAAACCGCAAATCCTCTCGGATCAACTCCGGCAGCACATCTGGTGCATTCAAGCTAAAGCCAATGTCGATTTGGGGATCATTTAACAAGAACGAATTCAAATTCAAATTCCAATGAATTGAATTTCGCGAATACTTGTGCGCCCGAATCGTGGAGAGCACCGTAGACAGTTGTGCATCATCGATGGAGTTTGGCCAACCATTCAAGTTTGTCAATCCAGCTTCTATCGCCGCTATGGCGTCTTCGCCACTGATGATTCTGGCCTCAATTCTAATTCCCAATTGCTCCGCCGCCACAACCACTTGCTGCAAAGCGCCGGGGCTGAATTCACTCGGGGCTGCAACGACCAGCACATCCACGCCCGCATCTACTTCCGCCTTTAAATCTGCGAACACATTAACACCCACTGTCTTTTGAACGCGGTCCCACTCGGAATGTTGATGCGCAACCAGCCAAGGACCAGCTACTCGCAATCGTGGGCCTGGTAATTTCCATGTATTAATCAGCCGTCGAGCATTTAATAAAATTGAACTTTGGCCGCTTAAATCGCGGGCGCTGGTCACTCCGCCCAGCAACAAAGCCTTTGCCGCCACGGGAACCACTACTCGCTCGGTGAGTCCCTTGTAATGTTCTTTAAAGCGAACCAAGTTGGGGTCACCGAGCCGATCTAAGCGCACATCCAAGTCGATCAATCCCGGGATGACGCTGTGGCCATGCAGATCCATAACGATGGCATCCTCTGGTATGGCAACATCCGATCTCGGGCCCACGTTGGTTATGAGGTCGTGGTCAATGAGAATGACCGCATCCGGTAACGGAGCGCGCCCAGTACCGTCAATGACCACGGCACCCACCAGTGCCAAGGTGGCGGCCTGCGCTGGCGAGCCACTGAAAAGCAAGGCCATTAAGCCTAACGACGCAAACAATAATCTAGAAAAATAGCTATTTTTAAAATTTTTAATATATGATGAAGCACTGTTTAATCGAGTCGTCATGGAGGCGTTATGGGCTTAGTTTGGTTAATCGCGTTAGTTGCATTGCTGCAGTATACTTTTTTTAGTTTTATGGTGGGCAAAGCTCGGGGCACCTATGGAATACAGGCTCCAGCCGTTACCGGTCATGAAGAATTTGAGCGGTATTACCGAGTTCAGATGAATACGGTTGAATTGCTGGTTTCGTTCTTGCCGGCGCTCGGCATCTCAGCAATGGCCGTTTCACCGTGGTTTGCAACTGCAATGGGCGTGGTGTATGTGATTGGTCGTCAGCTGTTTTACTTCAGCTATGTCAAGGACCCCAAATCACGTGGGTTAGGATTTTCGCTATCATTCTTCCCCATCGTTGCGATGATCATTGGCAGCATTATTTACATCGTCAAAGATTATTCGTTATTAAAATAGTAGCCGCCACTATAATGAGTCAGTGTGTCCGCGCCAGCCAGACCGACGGATCCACTGGTTTGCCGGAATCTCTGATTTCAAAATAGAGCTTCGATGGCCCAGACTCGTTTTGGGCCGTCGTTGCAATTACGTCGTCGGCAGCCACCTGGTCCCCGACGCTGCGCTTGAGGCTATCGTTATACCCATACAAGCTAATGTAGCCTGAGCCGTGATCAATGATCATGAGTTGCCCTAAGCCGGGCAGCCAATCCGAATAGATCACTCGTCCCGCCGCTGCTGCCCGCACCGCCGAGCCACCGGGAGCCTCAAACAACAACCCAGTCCAACGCAATCCACCAATGCGTTCATCGCCGAACTTCGACACAATTCGGCCAGCGACTGGCCAATGGAGCTGACCTCTCAAGCGGCCAAACTCCCCTCGCAGCACACCAGGAACGGACGGGGCGAGGGGTTTTGACGGGGCGGGCAGGGATCGCACCACTTGACTCAATTTCGTAAGCAGTCGCTCCAATGCGGCGGCATTCGCTTTTAAATCTTTTAATTGCTGCGTGCGATTCGCCACCGAACTGGTCAGCGCATCCAACGAGCGCTTCCGCTCGACGCGGGCCGCATTCAATGTTGCTGTGCGAGCCTTGGTTTCCTCTTCCAACGCCGCAAGCCGTTGCACTTCCCCCTTGAGCTGATCTTCTAGGGTTTGCAAATTCTGAGTTTCCGCCTCAATGGCTTGCATTTCGGAGGCGCGCAGGTCGCCGATATAGCTAAAATATTCGGTCAACCGCGGCAATTTGGCCGGGGATTGTCCGTTGAGCACCGCACCCCAGGCGTCTCCACGCTCCGTCTGCTGGGCAAACCGGACCATCTCCGACAGCCGACCTTGGCGATCGGATAAGACCGCCTTGGCCTCGGCGACCTTGGCGTCGAGTTCCTTTAAGCGGGCCAGCGATCGATCGTGGGATAGCCGCGTCTTATCGTATTCTCGAACCGCTTGGCTGAGGGCTTGATCGGCATTCCGGACGGCCTTGGCGGCTTGATCGCGGTGCGCGGCTTCCGCTTGAACCGCCTCCGTCGCAGCTTTGATCTCATTCCGAACTCGCTCAAGCTCCTTCCCAGCCTCCTGCGCATTGCGCGTTTCGGTGCTGGGTTTGCCTTTGGCCGGCAGGGCCGCCCGCGGCGCGACAACGACCCCAGCCAGCAAAAACACAGCAAAAAGAACCGTTTGTGGAGTGCAACCCGCGCGCTTGAGCATATTAAAAGGCCAAATTTCAATGGTTCAAAGTGTTATACTCGCACATTGTCGTGTCCAATTAAATTCTTTCCTCGTCCATGAACGAAATCTTCACCCACGTCGCCACTCACCCCATTTTAGCCAGCCTCGCCATTGTTGCGGCCGTAGTTGTCGCGATATATGAGTGGCGCGAGGCTCGGCATTCTGCTGGATCGGTTAGCCCCCAAGAAGCGGTCATGCTTATTAATCGTGGTGCGCTCGTGGTCGATATCCGCCCCGCGGATGCGTTTGAGGCTGGTCACATTGGTGGAGCCCGCCGCCTCGGCAGCGACCAAATCGTTGCCGGCGCAAGCGCCATTGAGCGCTTTAAGGATAAGACGATTGTGACGGTCTGCGAATCTGGCGTAACGGCGGCTGCCGCCGCGCGCCAACTGTTGCGCCTCGGTTTTAAAAACCCAGTTAATTTGCGCGGCGGCATTAATGCTTGGCGTGCTGAACAACTCCCGGTGGTGAAAGGATCATGAGCAGCGCGAAGATTGAAATGTATACCACCCAGTGGTGTCCGTATTGCGCTCGCGCGCGAGCCTTATTTGATCAAAAGGGCGTGGCCTTCACCGAAATAGACATTGAGTCTGCTCCTGGTCTAAAAGATCAAATGATTGAGCGCGCCAACCGCAAAACCGTTCCTCAGATTTTCATTAACAACGCCCACATCGGGGGTTGTGATGATTTGTACGCACTGGATCAATCGGGCAAATTAGACCCGCTATTGGCCGGTTAATTTTTCATCATTCAAAGACAGGACTAGATTATGTCTGAAGATCAAGCCAATCCCGCACCACAGGCCCCCGCGATGGATCCAAACGCGCCGATTTTCGCGCCGCAAAACATCTACATTAAGGATGCTTCTTATGAAGCACCCAACGGTCCCAATATCAATTTCGGTAACACGCAACCACAAATGAACATGGAAATGAAGCTCAAGCCAACGTTGTTGGCTGAAGGTTTCCATGAAGTGGTTTTAGAGTTCCGTTTGGAAGCAAAAATCAACGAAGCGGTTGTTTATTTGGTTGAAGTGCAACAAGCCGGTTTGTTCATGATTCGTAATGTTCCAGCAGACGACATGAAGAAATTGATTGGTGTTGCTGCGCCTAACTTTTTATTACCTTATGCGCGCCAAGCAATATCGGATTTGATCATTAAAGGTGGCTTCCCGCCATTTTTAGTGCCGGCCATGGATTTTGCTGCCATGTTAGAGGCGCAAGAACGGCAAATGTTGAGCCAAAGCGAAAACCCCTCACCCGTGGTGAATTAAAATTTGAGCCGCCCCTCTCCAACTGGGGCGCTCACTGTGGTGGGCGCTGGTTCCTGGGGGACCGCGCTCGCCATTCAAGCAGCGCGATTAAATCGCCCGACTCGCTTAACCGGTCGTGATGCGCTCAAATTAGAAAATCTCCGCCGGGACCGACAAAACAAGGCTTATTTGGCTGGCTTTGAATTTCCCGATTCGTTAGCCGTTTGTTCAGACATCGCGGAAGCAATCCACGATGTGGACGATGTGTTAATCAGCGTCCCAAGTCACGCGTTTCGAACAACACTGGAGTCTATTAAGGCGGCCTTACAGCCCCACCAACGGGTGTGTTGGGCCACCAAAGGCTTTGAATTAAACAGCGGTTTATTGCCCCATGAAATCGCGCGTTCGATATTCGGTTCGCGTCCAACGGCCGTTCTTTCCGGGCCAACCTTCGCTCGGGAAGTCGCAGCGTCCTTACCCACCGCAATTACCTGCGCATCAACAGATCCCACCTTTGCGCAACATTTAGCACAACGCTTAGCGACTCCTCACTTTCGGATCTACACCACCAGCGATGTGGCGGGGGTTGAAATTGGTGGCGCTATAAAGAACGTCATTGCCATCGCCGCTGGGATTTCGGACGGAATGGGACTAGGCTCCAATAGCCGCGTCGCCTTGATCACACGGGGATTGACTGAAATTACCCGCTTAGGCGCTCATTACCAGGCCATCAAAGAGACGTTCATGGGGCTTGCCGGATTGGGGGATTTGGTATTAACCGCAAGCGACGACCAATCGCGCAATCGCCGCTTTGGATTACTCTTGGCCAAAGGCTTATCCGCGAGCGAATCGATCCAACAAATAGGCCAAGTCGTTGAGGGCGCGCGAGCCGCACTGTGCGTTCATCAAGTTGCCGAACGATTTAATATTGAAATGCCGATTTGCGAGAGCGTGTATCAAATTATTCATCAAGGGTTATCGCCTCAAGCAGCGCTGAGCCAACTGCTCAGTCGGGAGCAAAAGCCAGAACACGGGGTTTAGCTCGGAATGGTTTGTGGCTTACTGTCCACCCAAAAATCCATTTTGTCGCCACGCCTCAAAAACCACCAACGCAACTGAGTTGGAGAGATTGATGCTGCGATTCCCTTTGATCATAGGAATCGTCACGTGAATGGCATTCACACTGGCCATGACCGTGCTGGGCAGCCCGGAAGTTTCCCGGCCAAACAGCAACGCGTCCCCCGGCTGGTAATCGACTTTAGAGTAGCATTGCCCGTTACCAGTCTCTATGGCAAAAATCCGCGGTGGTTTTATGGTCTCAAGACACGCCGACAGCGATGGATACTCGAAAACTCGCGTCATCTCGTGATAGTCCAGGCCAGCGCGCTTAACTTGAGCATCGCTCAAATTAAACCCCAAGGGGTGAATGAGATGCAAACTCGCCCCCGTATTGGCGCACAAACGGATTACATTCCCAGTGTTGGGGGGGATCTCCGGTTCGAAAAGAATGATGTTAAACATACGTCTATTCTAATAGAGACCGCTATAATATGCCCATGACACATAATTTCCCCGATCCGCGCTTGGCGCTGAATTTTTGTGGCTTGCGGTTTGCCTCACCGATTGTGCTCCTCTCGGGGTGCGTGGGCTTTGGTGAGGAGTACACCCGGGTTGAGGGATTTACTAATTCTGCCTGTGGCGCCATTTCATTAAAAGGCACCACTGAACAACCTCGATTGGGAAACGCGCCGCACCGAGTTTATGAGACTGACGGTGGGATGTTGAACGCTATTGGCCTTCAGAACCCTGGCGCAGAGACAGTGGTACGGAAAATTTTGCCTACCCTCGATTTTTCAGAAACGCGCTTTATTGCTAACGTCTCGGGCAGCACCATTGAGGAGTACGCGGAAGTTGTACGCCTATTCGATGACTCTCCGATTGATGCCATGGAAATTAATATTTCCTGCCCGAATGTCAAAGAAGGGGGCGTGCAATTTGGCAACCATCCTGAGATGAGCGCACGCGTCGTCGCCGCCTGCCGCAAAGCAACCAAGAAGCCCATCATTACCAAGCTCTCACCGAATCAAACGGATATTCAAGAAAGCGCACGCGTCTGCATTGAAGCTGGCAGCGATGGCTTGGCGGTCATTAATACGGTCATGGGCATGGCGATTAACGCAGAGACTCGACGCCCGGTGTTAGGCAATGGGCAAGGAGGCTTATCTGGGCCTGCAATCAAACCCATTGCCTTATTAAAAGTACATCAGGTGTATCAGGTTGCAAAAATTCATAATATTCCCATCATCGGCCAAGGTGGAATCGTTTCCGCTTTGGATGCCATTGAATTTTTGATTGCTGGCGCCAGCGCCGTGGGAATTGGTACAGGGCTTTTTTACGATCCGTTACTCTGCCAAAAAATAAATAATGGCATTTTAGATTATCTTAATCGTCATAAGCTCAACTCCGTTACAGAGTTAACCGGCACACTAATTCGTTAGGCCGCTACTACATATCGACTTATTTTAATAAATAGTCCATTCACATTAGACTAGCTTATTCGTTATAACTTCACGATTTGCACAGGCTTGGCCAGTGAAATGCCCTCTCTCGACAACGCGTTGATTACTTTTACCAACAGCGCTTGTTGTTGATCCAAAAACTTACGATAAGCTGAATCATTAACCGTAAAATAATATTCAACACTAATTCCAGTGGCGGTAATACCCGTGACGTGGACTCGCTCTAAAACCACATCCATTACGGTTTTTGCCTCAGCATAAATTAAGCTGGGGATTCTCTCCAACAGCTGCGCCGGGGTTGACTTCTCAACCTCAAACGTAATCACAGCGGAACGCTTTTCTAGACGACCAAAATTTCTTAAGCGAGATTTTTGTAAATCGGAATTACCGACAATAATCAACTCGCCAGTAACACTGCGCAGCCGAGTTGTTTTAACGCCAATCAGCTCAACCGTGCCACTAATGCCATTCTCCAACTGCAATGAATCTCCAACAATGAAAGGCTTGTCTAACGCAATAGAAACGGCAGCGAGTAGATCGCCCAGAACGTTTTGAACGGCCAAGGCGACCGCAATGCCGCCAATTCCTAACCCGGCAATCAAAGTCCGGACTTGAATACCAAAGGTCTCTAACAGAAGGACGATGACTAGTGCGCTAATGAGAAAGTTTGAAAAAAACTGCACCAACGTTACGATGGAACGAGCCTTGGGGTCTTCTGATGTTTCTAAGTCGCGCACCAACCACAATCGAATCCAGGTGGCTAACCACAAACCCAATTGCACAATCATCACACTCAGTATGAATGCATCAAGCTCGCGCGCGACTCTTTCAGTCAACGTCAGCGATTGTGCGCCGACGGATAATGAAATTAAAAACAATGAAAATCGGTTGGTTCTCGCGGCAACTTCCAAAATTAGTTGGAGGCCAGCGTGAGGCAAAGACGCCGATCTTCTACGACATAAGCGACGAAGTACGAGTAAAATCGAAAATAACGCCAAAGCCAACGCAGCAGCATTAGCCCATGCCTCAAAAGAATTTAGGGCAAATGTTTTTTGATCATCCAAAAACATCCACAAAAGATGTAGGTTCACGGTCTGACTACTCGTTACTAATTAAACTCAGTTTGTCTAGACTATCACTCTCCATGCCAAGTTCCCGTAATTTTCGCGTTAAGGTATTACGACCCCACCCCAAGAGTTTAGCCGCATCCTGACGGCGGCCTGCAGAATGCGCCAGTGCCACGCGGATCAACGCGCGTTCGAACTCGGGCAACGCCACATCCAATAAAGGGGGGTGCTCTCGACCCACGGATTGCTGCGCCCAGCGGCTCAGGGACAATGTCCAATGCTCTTGATCTGATCCTTGAGCCATCGCGCCTAATTCTGCCAAAACCTCCGATTGGTGAATTTCTCGACCAGGAGAGGTCAGCGTCAAGCGTCGGCACACATTAACAAGCTGACGAACGTTACCGGGCCAGTCATACCGAATTAAAGACTCCAGCGCGCCTTTTGTGAGTTCCTTGGCAGCTACGCCCAATTCACGCGCCGCCACCCCTAAATAGGCCTCTAGAAGAGCAGGTATATCCTCTCGACGGGCTCGTAAAGGCGGCAGCGCAATTCGGATAACGTTGAGGCGATGCAATAAGTCCTCTCGAAATAAGCCAGCAGCAACTCGCTCTTCCAGGTTCTGATGCGTCGCGGCGATTACCCGAACGTCGGTTTTAATTGGGGTGCTGCCACCGACTCTATAAAATTCACCCTCCGCCAGCACCCGTAATAGACGCGTTTGCAATGGCAGGGACATATCACCAATTTCATCCAAAAAGAGTGTCCCGCCATTGGCTTGCTCAAACCGCCCTCGACGCAAGCTGTCGGCACCGGTAAATGACCCTTTTTCATGGCCAAACAACTCCGACTCCAATAACTCTGGGGTGAACGCGCTGGTGTTCAAGGCGATGCACGGTTCACTTGACCGGGGACTGTGACGATGCAACGCCCGCGCGATGAGTTCTTTGCCCGTTCCCGATTCGCCGGTAATCAGGACCGTCATACTGGATCGCGATAGCCGACCGATCGCTCTAAAGACTTCTTGCATCGCTGGAGCGTGACCAATTAACTCCGGTAATTCGTCCGAAGCAGGCTCATCGCCTTGCAGTTTGGGATTATGAACCGCGCGTCTAACAAGCCCAACCGCTTCATCAATATCAAAAGGCTTCGGCAGATACTCGAAAGCACCGCCTTGGTAAGCGGAAACCGCCGCGTCCAAATCCGTATGGGCCGTCATCACGATGATGGGCAACTTAGGATAAAGGCCATGCACCTCCCGAAGTAGCTCTAATCCGGACTTGCCAGGCATACGGATATCCGTGAGCAGTACGTCTGGCAGACTCTCGCCCAACGCTTGAATCAATCCGTTGCCCGAATTAAAACAACGTACTCGACACTCCGCTGCCTTCAGTGCGCGTTCCAATACCCACCGAATGGATTCATCGTCGTCTACTATCCATACGGTCAACGACTCACTCATGGCGACTCTCTTGAATAGGCAATAATAGGGTGAATACTGTTCTACCTTTTCGAGAATCGAACTCTATCAATCCGCCATGGCGAGTCACCAAGTCCTGCGCTAAAGCCAAGCCTAACCCGGTACCCTCAGGGCGTGACGTTACCAGCGGATAGAATAGGGTCTCAGCCAGTTGCTCCGGTACACCCTGACCATCATCTTCCACTTGTACTTTGCAAATTAAGCGATGTCGCTGCGTACCGATGGTCTCGTTAACACCAATTCGCGTCCGCAAAATAATGCGCCCAACGGAACCAACCGCTTGGATGGCGTTACGCCCAATATTGAGCATTGCTTGAATAATTTGATCTCGGTCAATGGTGACGTCGGGCAATGACGGGTCGTAGTCTTTGACAATCAAAACATCCTTATCTGCCTCATTTCGCATGAGCTTATAAACATGTTCTAACAGTTCGTGAATGTTGGTTTTGGCTAAATGCTGAGGACCGCCTGGGCCCAACAAGTTGTCAACCAACTTGCGCAAACGATCCGCTTCACGAATAATCAGGTTGGTATATTCATGCAGTCGAGCGTCTGGCAATTCTCGCTCTAACAACTGCGCGGCACCCCGTAAACCGCCCAAAGGATTTTTGATTTCATGAGCCAGGGCGCGAGCCATTTGACGCTGGCCATCTTGCTGGGCAAGCAATGTCGCATCTCGCGTAATTCTCAATTGGCGAGTTGTATCCGATATTTCTATTAATACATAATTATCGTCAAGTAAACTTGCCGTGATGTCGACATACCGATCATTTTCGCTACGATCGGGAGCGGCATTGAGCCTTAGTCCTCGGTATGAAATCGCATCGTGTCCACTGCGGGCTCGATCGATTAGGTCGATTAGAATCTGAGCGTCTCTTACTAAATCGTAAAGTGATCTGCCAAAGGTTTGTTTTTGGCCAGCCTCAAATAAAGTTTGTGCTGAAGCGTTTAGCCATTCAATTTGATTGTGTGGATTAACAACAATCACGGCTAAGCTTAATAACTCAAACAGCTCCTGTGCATTAAACGTATGCTTCATGGACTGCAGATCTGACCCTAAGGTGAGATGAGTTGCACTTGACCATGAAGACTGAGGCATAGTTAATCGTTATTGATTTATAAGTTGCGATTCCAATGATTTTTGAATATCCGGCTCTGGCGACAACACGCCAGAGCCGGACATTGGAACAGACCAATTAGAGGCTGTAATACATATCAAACTCAATCGGATGCGTGGTCATACGCATGCGAGTGACGTCTTGCATTTTGAGCGCAATATACGCATCAATTACATCGTCTGTGAATACGCCGCCTTTCTTTAGGAACTCTCGATCATGATCGAGCGCTTCTAACGCCATGTCTAATGAATGGCATACGGTCGGAATATGCTTGGCCTCTTCCGGTTCCAAATCATACAAGTCTTTATCCGCTGGGTCGCCCGGATGGATTTTATTTTGAATACCATCCAGCCCCGCCATCATCATGGCAGCGAAAGCGAAGTAGGGGTTAGCGGTTGAGTCCGGGAATCGGACTTCAATGCGGCGTGCCTTTGCACTCGAAACCCAAGGCACCCGAATCGAAGCAGACCGGTTACGGGCACTGTACGCCAACATCACTGGCGCCTCAAAACCTGGCACTAAACGCTTGTAGCTGTTGGTGCTGGCATTTGTGAATGCGTTCAAGGCTCGAGCATGCTTGATGATGCCGCCGATGTAATACAAACACGTTTCCGATAACCCAGCGTACTTATCGCCAGCGAAAATGTTTTTGCCATCTTTTGATAACGATTGGTGAACGTGCATGCCGCTACCATTGTCGCCCACTAACGGTTTAGGCATAAATGTTGCGGTTTTGCCATATTGGTGCGCCACGTTGAGAATGGCGTATTTGAGAATTTGAACTTCGTCTGCTTTTTTCACCAATGTATTGGCGTTGGCGCCGATTTCACATTGGCCGCCGGTAGCAACTTCGTGGTGATGCACTTCGGTATTCAAACCCATGGCTTCTAATGCATTACACATGGCTCCACGAATATCTTGAAATGCGTCGACGGGTGGCACTGGAAAATACCCGCCCTTGACACCTGGACGATGACCGTTATTGCCCTCGGGATAAGCGGTATTTGAATTCCACGAGCCCTGAACGCTGTCGATGGCGTGGCTGGCGGAGTGCATGGATGATTGCCAACGCACATCGTCAAAAATGAAAAATTCGTTTTCTGGGCCAAACAAGGCACCATCCGCAATGCCAGTGCTCTTAAGATACGCTTCCGCGCGTTTGGCTAATGAGCGAGGGTCTCGTTCATAACCTTGCATGGTGGACGGCTCAATAATGTCGCAACGGATATTGACTGTCGCTTCATCAAAAAATGGGTCGAGGATCGCTGTTGAGGCATCGGGCATCAAAATCATGTCCGACTCGTTAATACCTTTCCATCCAGCAATGGACGAACCGTCGAACATTTTGCCTTCGGCAAAGAAATTCTCAGTCACATAGCGAGCCGGCACGGTAACGTGTTGCTCTTTACCACGAGTATCGGTGAAGCGAAGGTCAGCATATTTGATGTCCTTGTCTTTCACCATTTTGATCACATCAGCAGGACTCGACATAAAACCCTCCAATATCGGGAGCCAGCAATAAAAACGCAGGTTAAGTGTAGCAGGAATCGTGCCGTTTGCACTTTGTTAGTGCGAAATCAGGAATTTATCCGCAATAGGCTTCGGGTTTTTGGGTCAAAATGCACTATTATGGTGCATTATGCAATTATTTTGATTCATTTTAGTGCATATTGGACGAGAAACCTCAGAGCGATTCGTTCTCTTCTGCCCTACACGACACCACGTCTTGATTTGTCATCCTGTTTCATGAGTCGGAGCGTAGAGAGGCCCGCTGGCCCACACCACCCATCGATGCCATGAAGCGCGGGTGTGTGCCAATCGGTGTTGTTTCGTCTAATCAACCCAATTCGATGAAATTCACACCCGTAGTCGTGCCTACCTAAAGCCTGTTTGCGGGAGCCAAATTCCCGTCGCAGCACCTCAACCAGTGCCCAATACTCTCCGGATGGCACAACAGCAGTACAAGGAGGGCTGCTTTATAATGAGGTGGTCGCTCATAGTTCAGAAATTCAGCAAGGCGTTGACGTGTCAGTACCTAAACCGAAGACTTTTCAAGACCTTATATTTTGCCTGCAGTCGTACTGGGCACAGCAAGGTTGCGTTCTCATTCAGCCTTACGATATGGAAGTTGGCGCCGGGACATTTCACACCGCTACCTTTCTAAGAGCCGTCGGCCCCGAACCCTGGAGCGCGGCTTACGTACAGCCCTCCCGACGTCCAACCGACGGACGCTATGGCGACAACCCATTCCGCTTACAACGCTACTATCAATTCCAAGTGGCGATTAAGCCTTCCCCTCCGAACTTCATTGACTTGTACTTAGGTTCACTCCAAGCATTAGGCTTTGACCCTCTCACGCACGACATACGCTTGGTGGAAGACAACTGGGAATCCCCGACGTTGGGCGCTTGGGGTTTGGGGTGGGAGATATGGCTAAATGGAATGGAAATTTCACAGTTCACCTACTTTCAACAAGTCGGTGGGTTGGACTGTAAACCCGTGATGGGCGAAATCACCTACGGCCTTGAACGCCTCGCGATGTATTTACAAGGCGTCGAAAGTGTATTTGACCTCGTCTGGGCGGATGGCCCATTGGGCCGCGTTACCTATGGCGATGTCTATCACCAGAATGAAGTTGAACAAAGTAAATTTAACTTCGAACTCGCGGATACCCAGGAGTTGCTCAGACAATTCGACGCCTTCGAAAAGGAATGCAACGTATTGATCGCCGAAAAGCTCTCTTTACCGGCATACGAACGCATGCTCAAAACATCGCATACGTTTAACCTTTTGGACGCACGAAAAGCGATCAGCGTAACGGAACGACAACGCTACATTCTCAGAGTGAGAACGTTGGCTCGCGGCGTTGCTAAGACCTACTTCGATCGACGTGAGGAGTTAGGCTTCCCAATGTGTAAAACAGTGGTGCCTAACGTAGACCCTCCTCTGCATCCCTCCACTGTAGGGGGAATCGTATGAATCGCTTCGACCTATTGTTCGAGATCGGCACCGAAGAGTTGCCGCCGAAATCATTGGAAGAGATGAGCTTAGCGCTTAAAAGTGAGCTCGTCACAAAACTCAATGCGGCTGGACTAGACCACGGCGACGTTAAGCGATTCGCGACGCCACGTCGCTTATCGGTATTGATTCAATCGTTAGTTGAAACACAACCCGACCAAGCCGTAGAACGTAAAGGCCCACCCGTTAAGGCCGCCTTCACGGTGGACGGCACGCCAACGAAAGCCGCCACCGCGTTCGCAGATTCTGTGGGAGTTGCGGTCTCAGCACTGGAACGGGTTCAAGAAGCGAAGGGAGAGTTTCTATTTCACAAAGGAATTCGCCGTGGTCAACCCACCCGAGAATTACTCCCTAAATTTTTGCAAGAGTCTATAGACGCGTTACCGATTGCTAAACGCATGCGCTGGGGAGACTCCACCGCGGAATTTGTGAGGCCTGTACACTGGATCGTCTTACTATTGGGGTCAGAGGTTATTGATGCCCAATTCTTCGGTCTTACTACAAATCGGGTGACCTTCGGTCATCGCTTTATGGCACCCCAAGCAATCCCGTTGGCACAAGCATCGGATTACGAAGCCGCCTTGATGCAAGCAAAAGTTCTTGCCGATCCACTTAAGCGACGCGCGAAAGTAGTAGACCAGATCAATGCCTGCGCCACCAAGGTGCATGGGCATGCGGTTATGCCGGATGAACTCGTAAACGAAGTGAGTGCGTTAGTGGAATGGCCGGTCGGTGTAATTGGGCGATTCGAAGAGCGATTTTTATCTCTGCCTGCAGAGGTTTTAAGAGCAACGCTCGAAGATCATCAGCGCTACTTTTCAATTAAAGATTCGAATGACGCATTAACAACTCAGTTTGTAACAATCGCCAACATCGAGAGCAGCGATCCAAGCGAAATTAGAAAGGGCAATGAACGAGTAGTTCGGCCACGTCTGGCAGATGCACAGTTTTTTTGGGATCAAGATCGAGCCACATCCCTTGAAAGTCGAGTTGAAGCACTGCGGAAAGTAACGTTTCAAGCGCTGTTGGGATCGTACTACGACAAGACGCAACGCATTATTACCTTGAGTGAATATCTCGCTAATTTATTGAAACTCAATCCAACACTTTTACAACACGCTAAACGAGCGTCTTTATTGGCAAAAACCGATCTCATCACAGGATTAGTGGGCGAATTTCCAGAACTCCAAGGGACCATGGGAAAATACTACGCCACGCTAGACAACGAATCGGAGGCTGTTACGCTGGCCATAGGCGAGCAATATCACCCTCGGTTTGCCAGCGACTCCCTTCCGACAACGGAAGCGGGAACCGTAATCGCGTTGGCCGATAAAATTGATACGATTGCCAGCATCTTTACGATCGGCCAAAAGCCGAGCGGCACCCGCGACCCGTATGCGTTGCGAAGGCTATCGCTCGGAGTCCTCAGAATTTTGCGAGAAAAGAATTTAGATATCGATCTGAAACCAATATTTTCATTGGCAATCGACTTGGCGCACGAGGCAGCGAAGCAAAACAAGGCGCCTCAGCTTGCCGAGAAGGAAACCGTTCTCACAGAAGTATTAATTTACCTGAATGAACGCCTGCGTGGGGCCCTAATGGATGATGTGCCCGGCGTAACAGTTGAAGTCACGGAATCGGTTTTTTCGTTATCGATACACTCGCCTGTGGATATCCAAAAGCGCGTACAAGCCGTCGTCGAACTTCTCAAGTCACCAGAGTCTAAAGCGTTATCCAGCGCTCAAAAGCGCATTGTAAATCTATTCAAAAAGTCTGCTCCGAATCAATCGGCACTCGGAATGACTCCCTCGTTTGAAACCCAGGAAGAACAAGAATTGTTCGACCGTTTACAGGCACTAAAGCCTCAGATTGACCAGCTCACCGAACAAAAGAAATATACCGAAGCGCTGTTACAAGCAGCAAAGATGCACGGGCCAATTGATCGCTTTTTCGAAAACGTTATGATCATGGCCGACGATCCTGTTGTACGAGAGCGACGTCTCGGTTTATTGCTCGCAGTTCGATCGCTATTTCTTACCGTGGCAGATCTATCACATCTGCCTGGCTAAGCAGTCAATCCATTACTCAATCCGAGGGAACTCCGTGATTCAGGGAATTCGAAGCTTCGTCTTTACGTTATTCATGTTTTTTAGTGCGTTAGTCTGGGGCATGTTCATTTGTATTTTCATTTGGCCATTTTCAATATCCACTCGACTCCGTGTGGCCCGTTCTTGGTCACGAACTCAAATCACGGCGCTCAGGTTAATTTGTGGCTTGTCGTACTCGGTGAGTGGCGTTGAAAATATTCCGAGTCAAGGCCGCCACGTCATTATGTGTAAACACAGCTCCGCTTGGGAAACAATTGCGTTGCAGTTGATATTTCCAGATCAATCGTGGGTATTGAAGCGAGAATTGTTGTGGGTCCCATTCATAGGTTGGGCGATGGGGCTATGCCGACCGATTGCCATCGATCGCAAAGCCGGACGTTTGGCAGTACGCACCGTAATTGAGCAGGGCAAGGACCGCCTGAAGCATTCCCAATGGATTGTGATTTTTCCGGAAGGTACGCGCGTGGCGCCCTTCGAGCGCAAGCGGTTCGGAATCAGCGGCGCTTTATTGGCAGTGGAAGCGGATGCTCTTGTGGTTCCGGTCGCCCACAACGCCGGCTTATTTTGGCGTCGGCGTGGGTTTCTTAAACGTGCAGGAACAATTGAAGTCGTTATTGGTAAGCCAATTACGACCAGTGGGCGAGATCCCAAAGACGTCATTGAGGAAGCCCAGCTCTTTGTTGACGACCACACTTCTGCACTCGGAGCCTAGTGTCGTCTGATTTATGCCTAAATTTTCTGACAGCATCACTAACTAACTTGAAGGATTAACCATGGTCACTGAAATTGCACACTTGAAGATTGACCCTTCTCGCGCTCACGAGTTTGAGCAGGCAGTCTTAAAGGCCAAGGAATTTTTTCAGTCAAGCGCAGGTTGCCTGGGAATGAAGTTGGAAAAAGTAATTGAAGTTCCAGGCGATTACCATTTGGTTGTTCGTTGGAGCACATTAGAAGACCACACCATTAAGTTTAGAGAATCTGCAAATTTTACTGCGTGGCGAAACCTAGTCAGTCCATTTTTTCGAGAGGCTCCCCACGTTGTACACTGCACGGAAGTAGCCAAGTTATTTTGATTGAACAATAAATGATTTTAGATCGAGAACAATTTACAAATCGAATGCCACTGTCGTTCGCGGAATTCGTATCGCTGATGGCGGCCGCAATGGCGTTAGGCGCTTTGGGTGTCGACCTAATGCTGCCTGCCCTATCCACCATTGGGATTCAGCTGAAGGCGCCGAATGCGAATGAGCTTCAGTGGATAATTGATATTTTCCTAGTTGGCAATGGAATCGGACAACTCTTTTATGGCCCATTAGCAGACCGCTTTGGTCGACGGCCTGTTTTGCTTTGGACGCTGAGCATTTACGTGTTAATGAGCCTTTTAGCAGGGCAGGCGCTCAGTCTTAATAATTTATTAATTGCTCGGTTTTTCCAAGGCATCACCGTTGCGGCCTCCGCGGTCGTGATTCGGTCCGTCATCAGAGACTGCTACAGCGGGAACAAGTTAGCCAGCGTCACGTCAACGGTATTGCTCGTATTTCTTATTGCACCCGTTATCGCGCCCAATTTAGGTCAGTGGTTGCTCCATTTTATGAACTGGTCAGGGCTCTTTGTGATCCTGGCGTTAAGTGGTTTATTGGTATGTATTTGGGTAGCGGCACGTCTGCCCGAGACTCTTGATCCAGCGCATCGACGCAGCCTCAGACCAAGCGAGATACTCGCAGGCTACAGTTACGTACTGCGGCACCGATCTGCTGTGGCCTATACGATCGCCACCACCTTAATGTTTGGCGCTCTCATCAGTTATGTGAGCACGGTTCCACAAATTTTCAATGATGCGTTCAAAGAACCCCAGCGTATGGGCATTACGTTTTCCGTGACTGCATCGGCTATGGCCGTTGGCGCGCTGATCAACTCTCAAATCGTCGAACGGTTTGGAATGCGTACCGTATCGTACTGGTCATTGCGTGCGTATATTGCCGTGACCTTGATTCACTTTTCAGCCAGCTTGTACTTCAACGAAGGCATCGCGATGTTCACGGCATTTCAGGCCATCACCATGGCGTGTTCTGCATTAACCACCTCCAACTATAATGCGCTGGCAATGCAGCCCATGGGCGCGCTTGCAGGGTCAGCCGCCTCTTTACAAGGCGTCACCGCTACAATCGGGGGTGGCATTGTTGCAGCCACCATTGGTAGTTTTTGGCACGGCTCGATTTACATCTTGCCGTTGGGAACTTTTATCGCTGGCGTCCTAACCTTACTATTAGTACGCTTTGCTGAACGACAATCGTCTTAAACCCAATCACCATCACAGTTTTGGTCGATTCGCGGCCGCCTGCTCAACCATTTGCACCACTTGCCGGCGTCTTTCGCCAGCGAGCGGTAAGCGGGGTGGTCTCACACGCTCACTGCCTCTTCCCATGATTTGCTCAGACAACTTAATGGATTGAACAAGGTCGTGCTCCGCGTCTAAGTGAAGCAACGGCATAAACCATTGGTAAATGTGTAAGGCCTTTTCGAGATCTTTGCTCTGTATTGCCTTAACTAATGCCACAGATTCGACCGGAAAGGCACTGGTCAACCCGCTGATCCAGCCGACGGCTCCCAACAGCATTCCCTCGAGGGCCACATCGTCTAAGCCGGCCATTCGAATAAACCGATCTCCACACGCATTAACAATGTCGGTAAACCGACGAGTATCCGGCGCGGACTCTTTAATCGCAACAATGGTTGGGACATCTCCTAATCGCTTTAACGTTTCTAAGTCAATCGACACCCGATACGCTGGAGGGTTGTTGTACAACATTATGGGGAGCGTTGAGGCAGAGGCCACCTGCCTAAAATGGGTTTCCAGCTCGTTGGTGGTGGGCACGTAAACCATTGCAGGCAAAACCATGAGCGCGTCCGCGCCAAGGTTTTGGGCGTCACGAGCAAAGTGCATCGCCTGGCGCGTTGTGAACTCCGACACGCCAACGATGACCGGAACTCGTTTATTCACCACCTCGACGGCAGCTTTCAGCAGAGCACGCTTCTCATCGGCGTCCAGTGAATTGTTCTCGCCACAGGTGCCCATGACGACAAGACCATGGACGCCATCCCTAATCAGGGCATCCAGCGTTTTTTGACTGCCGTCAAAGTCAATCGAATGATCGGCATTAAACTGAGTTGTTGCCGCCGGAAATACGCCGTGCCAATCCGTCGATTTCATAAAATCCCCTCTAAATTTTTTAAAATTCGTGTACGCTTACCCTGACTTAGGCGATAAGGTTACCCTTAAGTGAATCCTCGACGCAAGACATGGGTTATCGGATCTGGCTTTCTTGGGCTGTGTATAGCCCACGAACTTGCTCGACGCGAAATTCCAGTTGGTGTGGTCAGTGATGATTGGGGTGAGGGCCGCGCTTCCTATGGTAACGCGGGTCATATTGCGGTCGAACAAGTTGAAACCTTAGCGGATCCCAAAGTGGTTCGGTCGCTGCCAAGTAAACTATTTAGCCGTGGCGGACCGGCCGCGTTCCCCATCAAAGACATCGGCAGCTGGCTTCCATTTGGGCTTCGTTACCTAAAGCGATCAACTAACGCTCAATTTGTCCAAAACAGCGCTGCACTCAAGTCGCTGATGAGTGGGGCGCTTTCGGCGTGGCAGCAATTAGTCATCCGACTAGGACATCCCGAATATTTATCCACCAACGGGCACGCGGTGGTCTTTGAGTCTGCAGAGAGCGCTTCTCATGGAGCAAGACATTGGTTACAGGCTAATTGCGGCGACGTTAATACCGCGCTATTGAGCGACGACGAATTACGCAGCATTGGCGCCGATGTTTCCGCAAAGCTGTATGGAGGAGTGCAGTTCTATGGCTCTGGTCAGCTTGAAAATCCAGGTGCTGTTCTTGACACTCTAAAGACGGCTCTGGCCGATGTGGGCACAGAATGCCGAGTGGGTCGCCTCGATGGAATTTTGCCCTCCGTCAACGGATTTACACTCAAACTGGCCAGTGGCGACGAACTGACCGCGGATAATGTAGTCATTGCGGCGGGTGCGCGTTCCCACGAACTACTCCAATCATTCACCCTTCGAGTTCCACTGATTGCTGAAAACGGCTATCACCTCGAAGGACCCCTCCACGGCAGTTGGTCGGCTAAAGGGCCTTTGGTTTTTGAAGATCGAAATGTAGTCGTGACGCGCTTTGGCGATCGTCTACGTGCGACGAGCTTTGTCGAATTTGCGAATCATCGCTCACCACCCGATTTACGTAAGTGGCAACGACTGAATCATCATCTCAATGCAATAGGGATACCAATGGGCGGGCCACGGATCCCGTGGATGGGCGCACGACCAACGCTTCCGGACTATTTGCCTGCACTCGGAGCTGTGAGCCGAATTCCGGGCCTCTGGACTGCATTTGGCCATCAGCATCTCGGCGTTACCTTAGCGCCCATCAGCGCCTCGTTGTTGGTCGCGCGCATGAGAGGAGAGCCAAGTAATATTAATCTTGATGCGTTTTCGGTTGATCGGTTTATTTAAGAATTAATCTTGCGAATGAACAATTGGGGGAAATGACTTATGAAAAAGTATTGTTATACGCTGAGTATCGCTGTTCTTCTGATGCTCGGCTTGGCTACATCTGAAGGGTCGGCGGCTGAACCGACTGACTCACAGTTTATCCAGTTAACAAAGAAGGAATGGCAGTGGCGTACATCACAGATGAGCGGAGAAGATGAAGAGGATTCTCAGCCGAGCCCCCACGATCACCTGCCTAAAGTCGATCCCAAAACCCAGAATGACCGTTTGCAGTATTGGCTCAAAGTACGCCAAGAATTGGATGCCTTCAAGCAATCAGACCTGAGTCATGAAAACCAAATTAACTATGCGGTATATCGGCAGCAAATTGACTCGTTTATCGCGAATCAACAATACAAAGAATACGAAAAGCCTCTTAACGCCGACACTACATTTTGGACTAATTTGGTCGGAATTGCCCGACAAAAATTTAAGTCGCAAACTGAGTACGAATTGTATTTGAAACAGCTTAAAGATATGCCGCGGTACTTTGACGATCAAATGGCCAACATGCAGTTGGGCCTAAAGCGTGGCTTTACACCTCCCCGTGTTACGCTCGAAGGTCGCGACAGTTCAATTAAGTCGGCATCGGAGCCTATGGGAGAGCAAAATCCCTACTATGAACCCTTTAAGAAAATGCCGAGCAGCATTAGCACAGAGGAGCAAGCGTCATTACGAAAAGAGGCGATTGAGGTAATCAACAGCGCCGTTGTGCCGGCGCATCGTAAATTATTGAAGTTTTTTACAACCGTCTATATTCCAAATGCACGCGTGGACTTGGCCGCAACCACGTTGCCGGATGGAAAGAATTATTATCAGTCAAAAATAAAAGAATTCACCACCACTGATTTAAGTGCAGACGAGATCCACAATATTGGTCTAGCGGAAGTTGCGAAAATTCACGCGGAAATGGAAGCAGTCGTTAGAGAGGTTAAATTTGGTGGCTCATTTGCTGAATTTTTAAGTTTTTTAAGAACAGACAAGCAGTTCTACGCCAAGACGCCGGACGAACTGCTGATGCACGCTGCTTTTATCGCCAAAGAATTCGATGGCAAAGCGAAGGACTATTTCGGACTTTTGCCCAGAGCCCGGTTCGCTATCGTACCGGTTCCGCCCGATATGGCACCATTTTATACCGCGGGCCGAGGCGGTCCTGGCGTGTACTTAGTGAACACCTACAACCTCCCGTCACGTCCCTTATATGCGTTGCCGGCACTCACTCTGCACGAGTCGGCGCCCGGGCACGCGTTTCAAATGTCCCTATCCAACGAGCATAAAGACCAACCACCATTTAGAGCACAGGGCTATTTTTCAGGCTACGGCGAAGGGTGGGCGTTGTATTGCGAAAAGCTCGGTGTTGAAATGGGTATGTATCACACGCCCTACGAAATGTTTGGCATGTACACGTACCAAATGTGGCGCGCTGCCCGCCTAGTGGTGGATACGGGCATTCATTCAAAAGGCTGGACCCGCGAGCAAGCTCAGCGCTATTTACACGACAATACGGCGTTGTCGGATCATGAAATCGAAACGGAGGTCGACCGGTATATCTCGTGGCCAGGTCAGGCACTGGCATATTACTTGGGTGAACGGACGATTGTGATGGCGCGCGCGCGAGCTGAGAAGGCCTTGGGGAAGAAATTTAATTTAAAAGCCTTTCACGACACGGTCTTAAGTTTAGGCTCGGTACCATTACCGGTATTAGATGCAGAAATTGATCGATTTATTGCTGCGGAGGGCAAGGGCCCTTATCCAGATTTGGAATAGAACCTGAAATAAGAAAGTCGGGAATTGAATTCCCGACTTTCTATATTTTGTAGCTGCTTTCTTAGACCAAGGTCATTGGCTTTTCGGACACAACTACTCGGGTGCCGGCGATTTTATCGTGCCATCCCTCACGATTTTCATCTCGAAGAATCCAAAAGAATCCTAATCCCGCAGCAAACAGAGATAGAAAACACGCCAGCGCTCGAATGCTGGATGTTTTAAGATCCATCGGCAATCCGTCTTTGCGTTCCACTTTCAATTTCATTATGACGCCGCCTGCGGTTGTGCCGCGGTAATGCCACAACAACGCCGCATAAATGGCAAGCGGAATAAGATTAGGGAAGCTGATGCTTTCATCCAGCCGACCACCCTCTCTAAAGAATGAAGACAAGCCGCCCATTAGAATGTTTACGCATATGACGTCTATGATTAGTGCCAACATTCGTTGTGAGAACGACGCAGGCGTTTCTGATGTGACAACCACATCAGTAGACGTAACATAAACACTCTCGTCCTGCGCTGCGCGGTCCATTTCTGGCTTTTCCGCCGACGAAGGCTCTGCGGCAACACTCGCCGCTTGCTCATTGTTCAAGGACGTTTGCTTCGGTTTGGATATGCCTTGAAAGAGCGTCAGCAAGACAGCACCCATTCCAAAGAATCCAATCAGGTGCATCACGATGTACCCGATGATTGGTACAAGGTACAACGCTAATACCAAGCAGCTGCCCGCTAACACTAGCCAAATTGGCCGAACTTGTTCTTTATGAAAGATCTTGAATATCATGGTTCCGATAGCGGCCATGACAACAATTCGACCAAAAATTGAGAACAAAAAGATGCTGAGTAGATAGAACGGAAAAACCGGTATTCCAATGATCGTGCACAGAAGAAAAATGCCGGTTAATGGAATTCCGATAATACTGATTAAGGAAGTTAAAAATGACATTCCCGGACGATTAATCAATACATCGGTTGATCGCTGCAATGTCTTGGGCATAATTGCCGCAGTGAGCAAGTAGAACGCTAAAACGACGGCAGCAAAAATCCAAATCCACGCCAAATGCGGGCCTATCGCCATTGGACGGCCCAGTAAAACCGCATGCACGATATACGCTTTTAAATTCGGAACGAATGTGGAATCTTGATCGATAAACCCACCAATGCTGTTGATGGATTGATCGACCTGCGACCCGTCTTCTCGGTGTACCTGTCCGCCAATTGCGACCGCGGAGCCATGAACAACTGCTTTAGGTCCTAGATTAACTGAACCCAATACTGCTACGGTTGAGTCATTCACTTCGCCGTTCACCGTTACATTGCCCAGCACGGCAACCACAGAGTTTTGAACCAACTGGCTTGCGGCAGCATCGCCAAGAATGCTCACAACCGAATCTTTAACAACTCCGGAGACCACTGAATTACCTAAAAAGGTAACAACACTATCTCCCACGTCCGCATTAACGGTGGAGTTACCTAAGAATGTAACCACGCTCCCTTCAGTTGGTTTATCCACAACCACGTCCGTGCCAAAATTCACATGATCGTGACCTTGGGCGTGATGGTGAATTGATTGATCGCTTTGATCGTCTTTGCTTTGAATGGTAACGATTGGTCCAATGCCGGTCGGGCCGGTCTCGACTTTCACGACGTCGGCCATGATTGACGGTGCCGCTACCATACACAGCATTGGTATGAGCGCCATAGTGAATTTCTTGAATATTCCAAGTTTATTCACGATGTTATCGGAGGATAACAATGCACGTTTGTTCATATTGAAGTTCCTTTAGGCGCAATATTTTGGGTCATCAAAATTAAGATTCTGGCAAGTCCAATGTAAACAGAGACCGCTGCAGCCACCGCGATTGCGGCAACAACGCTGATGGACGTAGGCATGGCGTGTATCCATTGAAATAGCAAATTCAGCCAATCGATGTTGTCGTTAATAGTGATCAACTTCCAAATGAGTTGACTGAGCATACAGTGTTGCGCTTTGATGGATAAGTAAACCCACAGTGGTGTACCTAAAGCGACAAGCCCTACTGTCAAAAAGGAAACCCATCGGTGACTATTCGTCTCACTGGATTGGTGTTCGCTCTTGGCTATCGCGGCCATGACAAACGTCTCGATCGAGCTCGGCGCGGCCATTTCGGGCAGTGACTTTAGTGCCTGAGTGAGCTTGGGTACCACGTGGTTTTCAAATTCTTGATGATTCATAGCATGCGCTCGTTCAAGGGTCTATCCAGTAATGTGGCGAGTTTTAGTCGGCCTCGATGAATATCAGTCTTTAGTTTTGACAGGGCTATGTTTAAAAATTGTGCAATTTCCTCATACCCCATATCTTCAAAGTGATACAGCACTATGGGTATCCGTTGATGGTAGGGCAGTTGTAAAACCGCCTGTTGTAATTGGGCTGATTGTTCGGCCTGTTCCAATGCCGTGGACGTCGGGTTGGTGTCTTGGGTTGCGTTAGCGGCCGGCGTGTCCATAAATTCCTCAGCAGAATCGTCCGAGTCGAGGTGCTCCGAAAACAGGGAATATCGCTTGCGGTAACGGGTTAGATGGTTGAAACACGCATTGCGGGTAACGGTCGAGAGCCACCCCTTTGCCCGTTCGTCTGTCCACAACTCTTTTCCCTGCTTATAAGCCTTCAAAAAGACCTCTTGCGCCACATCTTCCGCTTGTCGTTGGTCTGCCAAAAGCCGTGCGGCTAGGGAATAGACCCGATTTTGATGAGCGCGCATAAAGGTCGCAAAAATGGTTTGGATTTCAGGCGTTATAACGGCAATCTCATTCAACTGGATCGTCACAGCATAAACACGGATAGCAGACTTTTGTTGCAGGGCTGTGCAAAGAAATGCCTCCGAGGCTTTTAAACGCATGAAAAAACTTCATCTGTGTTGAGGACCAAGAATCGTTTGTTGCAGTGCCACATATTTTGTATAGTTTACGCACGTGCCGTAAGGCCCAACGAACCCCCTCGGGGCGAGCAATGCTCGCCCTTTTTTTTTGGCATTGGGAAAGGGGTAAACTAGCGACCATGAGCACCCAAATTGTCTTTCCATCGAGCCTTTATCGCGCCAAAGTGAGCGCAACCAAGACTCTGAATCCGAAATTATTGAATGAAATCAATCATTTAAAATTTGAGGACGAGGCCGGCAAACACTGGTCGGCGGAACGTTACCCGGGTGGCTATACCTCTTACGGATCCTTACATCGGCTGCAAGAGATTTCGCCGACATTTAAGACGCTCGAACAGAAGATTGACCCCCATGTCCGGGAATACAGCAAGTCCTTGGGCTTAGACCGACGTCGGACCCTCGAGATGACAGACTGCTGGGCAAACGTCATGCCCCACGGAGTCCATCATGGCTGGCACCTCCACCCGCAAGCCGTCATCAGCGGCACCTATTATCTCCAAACGCCACCTCACTCGGCGCCCTTAAAGTTTGAAGATCCCCGCATTGACCGATACATGGCAACGCCGCTATCGGCGTCTCGTCAGAAAGCGCTATGGGTGGAGGTGCCCGCTCGTGCGGGTTGGCTTGTGTTGTTTGAGAGTTGGATGCGACATGCGGTTCCGATTAACCGCTCGCGTACGCCCCGCATTAGCATCAGTTTCAACTACAGCTTTTTTTAGTACTTTGCATTGGGCCTTGAACCGCAGTTCAAGCACGTTGGAAGATTGTTGAGAGCACTGAATCGTGAAAATTCCAGAAATCATCGTCGTCGAAACCATTCACCGGCCTGGTAGTCTCGCCAGTGTGCTCAGCATAATAGCTCAGCACGGTTTAACCATTGAACATTTGCAGTCGATTAAGCGCGAACAAGGTCGGACGACTTGGGAAATCACCTTGGAAATGGACGATTTTAGCGACCATTCCCTTTACGAGAAAATCGACTCACTCCCGAATGCTCGGTTCGCCGGAAAGTCGGATCGGGTGTTTAATCGTCATCGCGGCGGTAAAATTAAAACCGTACCGAAATTGCCAATCAATACGCTTCAGATACTACGCGACGTGTACACTCCTGGCGTTGCTCGTGTTTGCCTCGCGATTAAAGATCAACCGGATCTTGCTTACGACTACACCAGCCTTGGCAGCACGGTTGCCATTATCACCAACGGCACCGCCATTTTAGGCTTAGGCGACATTGGGGCTTTAGCGGGATTGCCCGTGATGGAAGGTAAAGCGGCTCTATTTGCGTCGCTTGCTGGTCTGAATGGCGTCCCCATTCTGATGGATGACAAAGACCCAGAAAAAGTCATTGCAGCGATTATGGCGATCGAAAAGTCATTTGGCGCCATACAACTCGAAGATTTTGCGGCACCGGGTTGCTTTGAAATTGAACGCGTCCTCCGAGAAAAAATTAAAAAGCCCGTTCTACACGACGATCAGCACGGCACTGCAGTGGTGGCGCTTGCGGCATTACACAGCGCTACCCGTCGCGTCGGTCGAACACTAGAGTCCTCTGTAGTCGGGCAAATTGGGCTCGGTGCAGCAGGCCTTGGAATTGTCCGTTTACTGATGGCGCACGGCGCTAAACGGGTCATTGGCACCGATCGACAGCCGTCTGCTTGCGCACGGCTCGAACAAATGGGCGGCGAAGCGGTTGAGCTCGAAGACCTCATGAAGCATGCCGACATTGTTCTCGCGACAACGGGCGTTAAAGGACTCATCAAGCCCGAATGGGTCCGAGAAGGACAAATCATATTGGCACTATCGAATCCTGATCCCGAAATTGAGCCCGTGCTCGCCATCGAACAAGGCGCCGCGTTCGCAGCGGACGGCAAAGGCATTAATAATGTGCTGGCGTTTCCCGGGTTATTTAAGGGCGCCTTGCAGGCACGCGCAACCGGATTTACCGATCACATGTTAATGGCGGCAGCGCACGCCCTAGCGGAGCAAGCCCCTGCGGATAACCTTGTCCCCGACGCACTGGATCTTAAAGTGCACGAAGCCGTTGCCGATGCCGTGCGTCGCGCGGCGTTAGCAGGGGAATAGTCGTATGCGCTGGGATCCGTTGCCATTTTATGGTCTGCTAACTGCATACAGCGTCTTTTGGCTGCACTCGGCATTCGCTAAATTATCGGATCCCTTACGCTTTTCAGGACTCGTCGCCGCCTATGACCTCGCTCCCGACGCGTGGTCTTATCCATGCACCATACTCCTAGGCGCTGCGGAAGCCTTGATCGGAGTTGGTCTATGGATTCCCAACATACGCTTCTCCGCCATTGTCGCTGGGATCGCCATTTTGGCACTGTATGCACTCGCCATTGGCACCAATTTGTACCGAGGACGCTACGCGCTGAATTGTGGCTGTCATGGACTGAACACGCAGGAGCCGATTCGACCATGGATGCTGTGGCGACACGCCGCGCTCGCGTTGGGTCTGCTGGCATTGGTCCTTGCGCCACTGTCGAGATCGGCCACAGCCTGGGACTTTGTATTCGCAGCCAGCTCGGCGCTTTTATCTACCCTATTATATTTGGCCATTGACACTCTGTTGACTCATTCTCGACTTCCTGCATTGCTAAAGGATTGATCATGGCCGAAATCACACTGTCTGTATCGGTAGGCTTGCTGTGGGTAATCGTTGGCGTGTTGACCATTGTCGTTTTGGCTTTAGCTCACCAAATCGGCGTTCTGCACGAGCGAATAGCGCCCGTTGGCGCTTTAATGACAGCAAAGGGCCTCAAAGTCGGCGAACGTGTACCCAGTGTTGACGCCATCGACTTGGACGGCCGGCTTGTTAATTTTGCCAATTCTCGCACAGACAATATCAGCACTTTGTTGCTATTTGTTTCTCCAACTTGCCCGGTATGTAAAACGCTGTTGCCGATTATTAAGGAAATGAGAAAGTCCGAACACAATGCGCTTGAAATCGTTCTTGCCAGCGATGGCGACGTCACTGAACATCAAAATTTTAGAAGCGCAGAACAGCTCGGCGACTTTTCTTATATTTTATCGGCTCCGTTAGGAATGACCTTTCAAATCGGCCGCTTACCCTATGCGGTACTCATCGACCACACCGGCGTCCTAAAGGCGCGTGGATTAATTAATTCTCGGGAACATTTGGAAAGTTTATTAGAGGCGCAACGGCTGAATGTAGCGTCAATTCAAGACTATATGAACGCCCAAAATAGGTAATCACTGTACCGACAGGCTCTCACTCTTAATACGGATTGGCGACCTATGCCAACAATTTAGCCGCCACCAGCCATAAAACCACGGACAAAATGAGTCGCAACCACAACTGTGGCAAGCGCGTTGCCAGCCAGGACCCGAATAAAACCGCCGGCAAGCTGCCCACGAGTAAATTGATTAACAAAGGATATTGAATGTCGCCAATGACCCAATGTCCAAATCCGGCAAACGCCGTTAGCGGCACTGCGTGGACTATATCCGTCGCAATTAAATGCCGCGCACTGATACGCTTATGATAGAGGGCAGTGAGCACCACCATTCCCAGCGCACCTGCACCGACCGAACTGAGCGTCACCATCAGACCCATCACCGCGCCCAATCCGACGGTGCAAAACCACTCACTGTTGGTTAAGTTGCCCAGTTCGACCGTCACGGGGTCCACTTGAAATTGCTTCAATAAAATTTGTCGCCTTACCTGCCACAGCAAACCGACCCCACTGAATAAGATGGCGACGCCGACCAGCTGCTTGGTCAACGTAGGAATTTTCCAAGATGCGCCAAATAGATATATCACCAGCAACGCCACAATGGTGGTCGGCAGAGAACCTAACCACAGCGCTCTCACCACCGTCCAGTCAATCAGCCCTTTTTGGTAGTACCAACGACTTACGATCGTTTTGGTGATGGCCGCAAACCACAGGTCGGTGCCGACGGCTGTTAACGGTGGCACCCCCAATAGCAAAATCAACACCGGCGTCATTAAAGAGCCGCCGCCGACGCCCGTCAAGCCCACGAGCAGTCCTACCAGCGCACCGCTGATAATTTGTGCGAAATCAGGGTTCCAACTCATGCGTATATTGTGTCATGAAATAAGGCACTGTGTCTTTTTCAACTGCAATGGATTGCGTCTTACACGTCACTTCCCTTTCACAAACCTAATCGGGTACTCTTATAGAAACTCAAGCCTAGGGAATCCGACGATGAAAAAAAGCATCCTGCGCAATTCGACCCCATTCTGTGTATTGCTCGCGATTATGGTCGTGTGCGTGATTGGCAAACCCTCAACCGCAAAAGGCGAAGCGGCCGTGGCCGCACCTGATCCGTATGGCGCCAAAACGGCTGAATACATTCTAAAAAAGGGCGGCAACGCAGTGGATGCGGCCGTTGCCACGGCGTTCACCTTGGCGGTTACCTTTCCGGAAGCAGGCAACCTGGGGGGAGGAGGGTTCGCAACCGTTTGGTTCAATCATCAGGGGTATTTTGTAGATTATCGTGAGTCGGCACCGCTCAAGGCGAGTCGCGATATGTATTTGAACAGCCACGGCGAGGTTCAGGATGGCTTAAGCACTACGGGTGCGTTGGCCGCTGGCATACCAGGTACGGTGAAAGGACTGTGGGAACTGCATCAACTTTTTGGAGTGTTGCCATGGGCACAAGTATTAGAACCGGCGATCAACTACGCCAAAAACGGGTTCGTGGTATCAAACGACTTAGGTGAAGCCGGCCAAGCAAACGCCACTGAACTTAAAGACGCTACAAACTTTGCATCGACCTTTGGGAAAATGCAGGCTGGTAAACGGTTTCGACAACCCGCGCTGGCTGCCGTATTGACGCGAATCAGTCGACACGGGCAACGCGGATTCTATGAGGGAATGACGGCACACCAGCTCGTACACGATGTGCAAAAAATGGGCGGAATATGGACCGACGAGGATTTGCGTCAATACCAAGTTCACTGGCGTGAACCGTTGATTGGCACGTGGTCCGGTTATCAGATTGTGACGGCTCCGCCACCCAGCAGTGGTGGCATTGCGCTATTGAGTCTACTGGGGATGAAAGAGCGCTTGGGGTCTTCGTTCACGGGCCTTAAGCTTAATGGCCCAGAGTACGTGCATCTTATTGCGGAAATCGAAAAGCGCGTCTTTGCGGACCGAGGCGAGGTACTGGGAGATCCCGATTTTTATGCGGTTCCCGTTTTGGCTCTTTTGGATCCAAAGTACTTAGATCAACGCGCGTCTGAAATATCCAAGGACAAACTAACACCCACGCTAGACGTTAAGCCCGGAATCAGCGTGCACCACAATACCACTCATTTTTCGATTGTGGATCACCAGGGCAATGCGGTTTCCAACACCTATACGTTAAACGACGAATTTGGTGCACGCGTGGTTTCTCAGCATACCGGTATTTTACTGAACAACGAAATGGATGATTTCAGCGCCAAGCCGGGGGTACCTAATATATATGGCGTTATTGGCGGCGAAGCCAATGCCATCGCGCCTAAAAAGCGACCGTTATCATCGATGACGCCCACGATTATTCTCAAAGACTCAAAAGTGAACATGGTCATCGGAACACCCGGCGGGTCACGTATATTTACGTCGGTGTTTCAAGTGATCACCGATTGGTATGATTACCACCTATCTCTCCAAGACGCCGTTGCCGCGGTAAGGTTCCATCATCAGCTGCTGCCGGAAAACCTCATTTTTGAAGAGCCATTTGGCGGACTCGATGAAGCAACCAAGAACGCGTTAAGGGCCCGCGGTTACCAGTTCGAAAATCAAGGGTGGAATGGCGACATTCAAGCAATAGCGCTGCAACACGACCATTGGGTGGCCGTCTCGGATCCCAGAGGTCGCGGGCAGTCTATAGTGATCAAAAACTGAGCAAGGAGTTCTGAACATGCAGGTTCGCGTGGATTTAAGTTTATACCCACTGGATGGTGAGTTTATTCCGCCAATAAAGGCATTTATCGAGCGTCTGCAAAAAGTATCCGGCCTGACCATTGAAGTGAATCGAATGAGCACTCAAGTGGATGGCGAAATATCGTTGGTGTTCAATTCAATTGAGGCGGCGGCACGCGAAACATTCGCCGCACCGCATCGATCTGCTTTGGTGATGAAAATGCTGGGTGGAGCTCAACCCTAATGCGTGAGGGGTTTCAATAAATTCGATCGCGATCCTCAAGCGAGAAGCCTCCCATCGGAGGCTTCTGGCCTGAGCCATTGGCAGCGCGCTGACCTCAGGGCTTATTCAGAAAACCATTCACCTCTTTCGCCACCCATTCCGGCTGTTCCCAGAACATGTTATGACCCAGATCTTTAAAAATCTTCACTTCGGCCCGGGGCAGAGCGTGCTGCAAAGCGCATCGGTCAGCGGGTCCAAATATTGGATCTTTGTCGCCCCACAGCAGCAACGTCGGCGCTTTTAGTTTCGACAAGCTTTGCTGCAAATCTAGTCCATTCAGTCCTTGATCCAGCACCGCAAGCCAGACCTTCACCGGGATACGTGCCGCGTCAGCCCTTTGGCGTTTCAAAAAGTCGTCGTCGACGGGCGTTGGTGAGGCATACCACTCCACCATAAACGCGGATTCGGGATCGATTGGGTCAGTCAACTTAACAATTTCGCTACGAAAGTCCATATTCGCCCCATCGTTTTGCACGGAACAATCCGCTCGTCGTCCGCCGGTTGATGAAACCAAGATTGCCCGTCGGACTCGATCTGGAAATTGCTCCGCGAACACCTGCGCGATCATGGATCCCAGGGAGTGTCCTACAATATCGGCACGATCAATATGTTTCACGTCCAATAACAATTTAATGTCGTAGGCGAAGTCAATCAGTGCGTAGCAGCACTCCGGCTTTGATGAGGCTCCGTGGCCGCGAATGTCCACAACGAGCAAATGAAAGCGCTTATCCAAGTAGGGTACCAGTGGGAGCCAGTCCCGTGCGTTATCGGTGTAGCCGTGAATGAGCACCACCGCAGGGCCGTTGGGGTCGCCGCGCTCAACCACTCCCATTGTCATGCCATTTGGGAGCGCGACGTTTGTTTTGGCTTGATCCCAGTCATTCAAGTTCATCAGAAATGGCTTCGCTGCACCAGAACTGAACGCGGTGTTTGCAAACAACGTCAAGCACGCCACCACGCTCCAGATCAACCCAGATTTGTTCATGTTCACAACCTCACCCCTATTGCGATTTTACGGCTTGAGTCAATATTTCGATCGGCAACCCATACCCAGATTGGCCAAGCTTGGGCTACACTAAGCATAGCTTAAGCGGAGGCCTGTATTGTGTCCCTAGGATCATCCCCAACCGTGCCCAAGGTCGCGTCGGTCGCGCTGATGATGGTGGGCGTAGGCCTGATCGGCATGACGGCATCCGAGTTGCCGGGCATCGCGGAGCAGTTGGAAGCGCCTCGGTGGCTAATGGGCGTTCTGGGTGGCATATTAATTGGAGCCGGTTGGCAAAGTTACCGTCCCAAAAAGCTTGCGAGCTTAATGCGGCGCTTGCCGCCCTGGGTGGATTTGGTTCCAGCAGGCGTTATGGGCATTGTATTAGCGAAATTAAGCGATTACACCCGAAGCCCCGAGGGTCAGATGCTGGGGCTCGCGATTAATGACGGTGCTCGCGTGTTGTTTGGGGTTGGGATCGGCATTTTGCTGGGGTGGGTTGCCTACGAATCGACTCGTAGAGCCGACCTCCCCACGGACTCGTCATCCCACTAGCGCCACCTAACGTTTAACCAATCGATCCGCTGCGTCTTGGGCTCGACCCATAGCGACGTTCATCGCTACCCCCCACTTCCAAAATCGGTGACCCCAGATGGGCTTAATCGGCGAAATTGGGATTGGCAGTTCCGCATCAGGACACCCATTAATGCTGTTTGCAATTTCACGCCCCATCGAAACCGCCATCGCAACCCCTCGACCGCTGTAGCCCAGCGCCGCCCAAACGCCAGGGGCGGGTCGATGCAAACGGGGGTAAAAATCGGGCGTTAACGCGAATTGCCCATTCCACGCGTGCGTTATCGCGATGCCTTTAAGCACCGGCCACAGCTTAACGGTGTGGTGAATCATGGGCGCAACATCCTCGAGTGACGACAGCGGCCGCTGCGGCCCTCGCCCTCCCATTAACAATCGATTGTGGGCGTCTTTGCGGTAATAAACCGTCATTCGCTGGGTTTCATACACCACCGGTCGCTGGGGCAAGATCGATTGAGATTGCTCTGCGGTCAGGGGTTCAGTGGCGATCATGCAGGAATAAATAGGCACTATCGATTTTGCCAAATGGGGCCATAAGTGATCGCTATATCCATCAGTCGCGATCACCAACCGTTCGCTGTGCGTGGTGCCCTGAGTGGTTTCACATTTAAATCCGTGCGAGGTTTGAATGACTCGCAGCGCTCGCGTCGACTCAAAAATCCTGACGCCCTTTTCTCGACAACGCTTCGTCCACTCTCGTAACAATTTTTGCGGATGAACCGAGGCACCGTTCGGATCAAAATAGCCCGAACGATAATAGTCGCTGCCGGTCATGGCGTGCAACTGATCGCGCCCCAAGAAAACGCCTGAAGAGCACGGTGTGCTGGTCGCCGAAGTGTGGTCGGCCGAGTACCGCGACGCCTTTAAAGTACCGCATTCCATTAACTCGCAGTCCAAATTAAGCGAACGAATGAGATCAATCAATACGCGTGGCGCTTTTTGTGCGAGCGCACAAAACTGCTCCCCTTTAGCAGTGCCGTACCGTCCTATGGTCGCCGCGAGAGACTGTTTGAGACCGGCATTAATTTGCCCACCGTTCCGCCCGGACGCGCCAAAACCAACTCGTTCCGCTTCCAAAACAATGACCGAATACCCGAGTTGATTCAAATGCCACGCCGTCGATAGACCAGTGAGCCCTGCGCCCACGACCACGACCTGTGCTTGGGCATCACTTCCGACGTCGACCGTCTGCTCTGCACCAAACGTCGCGTCGTCATATACGCAACGATTTAAAGCCACAGTAGTCAAGTTATATGAAGATGGCATAGCGGAGTTATTTTACGCACTTTTTCAGCCAATGCCGTTCAAAATATGGCAGACTCTAGCTTCGGGAGAACATCATCGTGCGTGAACTAAAGCAATTATTGATCATAAGCTGCGGCTCATTGCTATTCCTAAGCCCAAGCAGCAATGCCGCACAACCCTTGGCGGCGGAATCGTTGACCGAAGAAACACTCGCCGTTCCCTATTCGCCGCATACCGTCATTATTTACGATGAAGCGATCAATAATGAAACCGATTCACGGATGATCGTATTTGATGCCGATCAACAACGCCGGTTGGGTCAAATTGATTCCGGTTATTACCCTAATGTGGCGATCTCACCCGATCATTCCGAACTGGCGGTGGCCACAACGTATTGGTCGCGCGGCGGTCACGGCCTGCGCAGCGAAGTCGTTGAATTTTGGGATCTTCGCACCTTGCGACTGAAGGGTGAGATCCCCATGCCGAATACGCGTCTGCAAGGGCCACCAACGCTGTACCAATTGGCCTACTCACAAGATGGTCGGTTTTTATACAGTCACGCCCTCACCCCGGCCGCGGCGTGGACCATCGTCGACCTAAAAACCCGCACCGTCGTCGGCGACGTCGACACCGATGGCTGCGTGGAATTGATTCCATCATTGAATAGACGCTTAACCGGCATCTGTGAAAATGGCCGACTACTATCCGTCGTCTTAGATGAAACAGGTCACGAACAATCGCGTTCCCAAAGTCCGGCATTTTTCAACGACGAGACCGATCCAGTTTTTATCCAGGCGATTCCAACGGATCGGGGTGTTGCCTTTCTGTCTCACCACGGTGTGGTGCATGAGGTGGATTTAACCAACGATCAGGTGCGCATTCAGGACGGTTGGTCGCTGATCGGTCCTCAAGACTCACGCTGGAGGCCAGGTGGAACCCAAATGGGCGCGTGGCACCCCACTCTTCATCGACTGTACGTTCAAATGCATCTGGGCGGCAACGGCTCCCACAAAGAGGGTGGTTCGGAGATATGGGCTTTTAATACGCTAACCCATCAAAGAATCGGTCGTTTTGCAATCGACACTAAAAAATACGGCGACATCATTGCGACCCAAGTGACGCCGGACGAATCGCCACTATTAATTTTGGCCACCACGCAGTCAAAAGTGCTGACTCTGGACGCGAAAACAGGCCACGTTTTACATGTAAAAGATGGACTCGGCCAAACGCCTTGGTATGTGGTGAACCCATGACTCTTGATGAACGAGTTAACTATTTGACGGAAAAAGCCACGCGCGTAATGGCGCGGACCACCTCAAGACGTGCGCTGCTGTCACGATTGGGTTTAATGCTAACCGGCGCCGCGTTATTGCCATTATTGCCCGTTCGACGTGGCGCCGAAGCCGCTACGGTCAAGGTAACGGATGATCCGACGAATTGCGAGTACTGGAAATATTGCGCAATTGACGGCTTTCTGTGCGCCTGCTGTGGTGGCAGTTCGCACTCCTGTCCTCCCGGAACCGATCGATCTCCGATTACGTGGATTGGAACTTGCCACAATCCCTTCGATGGCCGCGATTACCTCATGTCGTACAACGACTGTTGTGGCAAAACGAGCTGTGGTGCGTGCACCTGTAATCGCAATGAGGGAGAAAAGCCCATGTATCGGTTATCGCTCAACAACGACGTTAATTGGTGCATGGCTAATGACAATCCGAATTATCATTGTTCGGTCTCAGTGGTGCTGGGCGTTGCGGAAAAATCTCCAGGTTAAGATCATGCGCCGCCTGCTCGGATTGATGCTCGGTTGCCTTTGGATGTGTTGCGTTCAAGCAGATCCCGTCGATGGCGCGCAGCTTTTCCAGAAAAATTGCGTGGTTTGTCATCGAACCAATGGCGCCGGAACCCCAGGTTTAGCGCCCCCCTTGCAGACCAACCCCGGCGCATTTGCCGAGTCGCCAGAAGGGCGAAAGCAACTCATTTGGACAGTGTTATTCGGCATGTATGGGGACGTGGTCATTAACGACCGACACTACAATTTTAAGATGCCCATCTTCGGCACGCTGTCGGACGCGGAGATTGCTGCTGTTTTGAATCACGTTGTTGGCACCCTGAGCAACCAACCCGAGCGGGCTACGTTCACGGCACAAGACGTACAAAATGAGCGCGGTGTAGTCCGTGACGGATCGGAAGTTCTCAAACATCGTGGCGCACTGTAGGGCAATGAAGTTTGCGTTGACCTGGCTGCTGGCCGTCGGTCTCACTTGGCCATATTGGAGCTACGGTCTTGATCGAACGCCCACCGCCAACCCCCAAAAAAACTATCTTTTATACTGCGCTGGGTGCCATGGCATGCACGCGGAGGGCGTAGCCCAGAGGGTGCCTAGCTTAAAAAATAGTTTGCCAATATTTTTGAAAACGCCGGAAGGCCGCGAATTCCTATTTTCAGTACCCGGAGTGGTGAATTCGCAATTAGATGATGCACACATGTTGGATTTATTTAATGACTTACGGCGTTCATTCCACTTGGTTACTCCAGCCTTTACGCTCGATGAAGTCACCAAGGGACGGCATAATCCCGTGTCGGGTGTGCGATCGATTCGCCAGCAAATTCTGATGCGCATACCGGATGGCGATAAAGCAATTGACTATTGATCGCACCCCTTTAATAATGACCAATGATTCATGATTAAGCCTATTACTGCTGCTTTTCACATTTGAATCCACTGATGACGTCTCACAAAGGAGAACCCGATGAGTCTTTGCCCAAAGTGGTTACGAACCGGTACTGGTGTATGCACAATCCTTGCAACGACACTCGTGACGTGGATTAGTTTTACTGCGCTGGCAGCGCCAACTAAGAACGCACTGCCCAGCGAAACTCCAGCGCACTTTGTTCCCGTGACGGACAGCTTTGATCATGAACGCCGAGAGGTCATGATTCCGATGCGTGACGGCGTTAAGTTACACACCGTCATTCTCATTCCGAAAAACGCGACACGTGCGCCGATTTTATTAACTCGAACCCCCTATAACGCCACTGAACTCACCACACACACGCCGAGTTCGCATTTAAATTCACTGTTGTATGGATACGATAATGCGCTCCACGCCATCATTGAGGGAGGCTACATCCGCGTGGTTCAGGACGTTCGCGGCAAATACGGATCGGAGGGCGATTACGTCATGAATCGCCCAGTACACGGTCCTCTCAATCCGACCGCCGTGGATGATGCGACGGATTGCTATGACACCATTGATTGGTTGGTCAAACATGTGTCAGAGTCGAATGGCAAGGTTGGGGTTTTAGGCATATCGTATGATGGGTTTGAGGCGCTAATGGCGCTTTGGCATCCCCACCCCGCGCTAAAAGTCGCTGTTCCCATGAATCCTATGGTGGACGGTTGGATGGGCGACGACTGGTTTCACCATGGCGCATTCCGCCAACAAAATACCCCGTATATCCACGACCAAGTAGCAACCCGCGACAATTCCGTTAAATGGTGGAGTGGGTTCCACGACGACTATGATCTTTATATGAGTGCCGGTTCTGCGGGAGAGTTGGGTCGGCAACATGGTCTCGAGCAAATTGGCTTCTGGAATAAAGTGATCGCTCATCCAAATTATGACGCGTTTTGGCAAGAGCAGGCTGTAGACAAATTGTTGGCATCGGAGCCACTAACCGTGCCGACCATGCTGGTTCATAGCCTGTGGGACCAAGAAGACATCTACGGCGCCACAGCAGTCTATCGAGCGTTGACTGCCAAGTCAGACCGCAAGCAGCCGTTATTCTTAGTGATGGGGCCTTGGCACCATGGTCAGGAAATTGAAGAGGGAAGTCATTTAGGCGCAATTCGTTTTGATGCCGACACTTCGCTCTATTTCGAGCGCAACATTCTCAGGCCTTTTCTGGACGCCTATTTGAAGGACGACGCTCCCAAGCATCAGCTGGCACCAGTGACGGCATTTGAAACCGGCACCAACCGCTGGTTGTCCTTAAACGAGTGGCCTTCTGGATGCCCATCGGGGTGTTCGCCGACGGTTGAAAATCTGTACCTACACGCCGATAGCAAGCTGTCCTTCAGCGCGCCTAAAGATGAACCGAAGTTTGACGAGTATGTTTCGGACCCGATGAAACCCGTTCCTTATCGCTCTCGTCCCAGTCAGCCGGTGGGCTACGACCTACCCTTAACTTGGCCACAATGGCTGGTTGACGATCAACGTGAATTTTCCGGACGCACCGACGTTCTGACGTTCAGCACCGATGTTCTAAAGGAACCCGTAAAAATAAGTGGCACACCCTGGGCCAACCTCTGGGCAGCAACCACCGGCTCCGATGGTGATTGGGTGGTTAAACTGATTGATGTTTACCCAGACGAAGTGCCTACTCAGCCAGAGCTCGGTGGCTATCAACTGATGATCGCCGCGGATATTTTGCGCGGCCGTTTTCGCGAATCGTACCAATACCCCAAACCCATTACGCCCAATCAGGTTCTCCAGTATCGCTTTGATTTACCCACCGCCAACCACGTCTTTTTGCCGGGCCACAAAATCATGGTGCAAATTCAATCGGCGTGGTTTCCCTTGTATGATCGAAATCCGCAAACGTATGTTGACAATATTTTCTTGGCGAAGCCAAAGGATTACCAAAAGGCTACGCAGCGGATCTATCATTCAGTCGATCAAGCGAGCTACATTGAATTGCCAATTGTTAAGCCATAACATCCATGGCGCTTAGGCTTACTTGACTGATGCAATCACTCTGTACCCTCGGCGAATGGCGTCGAGGGTTATGGATTAATAACTGGATACGCCGCTGGCGGCCAAGAACGCGCCGGGTGATCCATCATGATGTTAATCATCATTGGCACCAATGCCGATAAGAACTTTACTGCACTTTTCAGTTGCGCTCGATTAACTTTCCCGTTCCAGGTGGCGCCGCCATGCAGCAGTTGATTTCGTAAAACATATAGTCGACTTAAGACGATGCTCACCGTCTTTGCTGTGTTTTGGCTGGCGAGTGCTTTTTGCGCGGCTTTATTAGCACCATTAAAGCGCTTTTTCCAATCCTCCTCGCTGCATTTTCCATTCTGATATCGCCAAAAATAAACATAAATAAAAGGATTATTTAGCAAGGCCCGTATCGATCCTGTAAATTGACCCCAGACCAACCCCTCGAGTTGTCGCCGATCGTCTAATTCAATTAGTTCAACAATGAAATCTTTGAACATTTGTGATTCAGACAATTTCAATTGATCTTGCGACGTTTGTGCGTATAGAGCATTAAACGCGATCCACAAATGAATAAATTGCGAATCCAATTCGGCGCCGGCTTGTTCGTAGGCGCCGATCCAGCTGATGGCGCGATGGACTCGAAGATTGAGGTTTGGGTGAAATCCCGCTCGTTCACGACGTTGACGCTTTTTCAATTCGTCATAAAACATATCAAACCTCTAGGTTCGCAAATAACTGGCTCCATTGATATCAATAATACACCCAGTCATTGTGGCTGGCGCTTGTAATGCACAATAGCTCGTCAAATCCGCCAACTCCTCCACGGTCGCGACTCGACCCAACGGGTGCTGATCGAGTATGGATGAGCTGTGTGGCCCACGCAAATGCGGCTGGGCCATATCCGTATCTACCCAACCTGGTGCAATCGTGAAAACGTAAATGTGCTCCGGGGCCAGTGCTTTGGCGAGACTTTGACCGACCGCATTCAGTCCCGCTTTGGCTGCCCCATACCCTGGCGCTTCTGGCTCTCCCCGAAAGGCGCCACGCGAGGTGATGTTGATGACGCGACCACGCCCAAATGCGCCTTGGGTAGCCTTGCTTTGCATCAACCGTACTGCACGTTGGGTTAATTGCGCTGGGGCGTTAAGATTGGCCTGTATGGTTTTTAAAAATTGCTCATCCCACGTTTCAATGGAGTCGCCGGGTATTCGGTGCAGCGAATAGATGCCGGCATTATTGATTAAAATATCGACATCAGGATAGTGTGTTTGGATTGTAGACCAAAGTTCCTCGACCGCTTTTGGCTCCGACAAATCCGCCAAAATCTCAGCGTGCATCAGCTCCGGATGTGCCAACGAAGCCATGGTCTTGGTGAGCTGCGGGGATGGTGAGCGGGCATGCGCTATAACTCGAACACCTTGGGCCGCTAACGCCTTCGCGATGGCAGCACCGATGCCGCGCGATGCGCCTGTAACCAACGCCGTGTGCATCTATCGCGACCGTCGTGAGGGCCGTCGCACAGTGGAACCTGCCGCTGCGCCAGACGCTCGATCCATTAACCCATCCAGTTGCGCACGCGCTCCAGCCGTCAATGCGCCGAGCTCGGCCTCAATGGTGGCGGCGTCTGGCTTCGTGCCTTTCTGATGTTTTTCCAACGCATCGCGCATTGCTTTCAAATGGACAGGGGAGGTTCCACAGCACCCTCCAATAATGCGGGCGCCGGCGTCCAGCGCCATGGTTGCGTATTTGGACATTAATTCAGGCGTGCCATCATAGACAATGGAGCCATCGGCATAGCGTGGGATGCCGCAATTGCCTTTCGCCACAAGGATCGTCGAATCCTGTGCGGCGTTGGCCATATTGACAATGGAGGCAACCATTTCTGATGGGCCAACGCCGCAGTTGCTGCCGCAGGCCGCAAGATGATATTGCTTTTGAATTTCAACCAAGTCGGCGGGCGTCAATGACATCATGGTTCGACCATTGGTGTCAAAGCTCATAGTGCTGACCACTGGGAGGCCCGTAACTTGCGCGCCACGCACGGCGGCCTCTACTTCTTCTTTCGAGGACATCGTTTCAATCCACAGAACGTCAACGCCCCCCTCGGCGAGGGCCAGAGCTTGCTCTCTAAATGCCGCCTCGGCATCCTCTAAACTCAGAGGCCCCAATGGATCTAGAATTTCTCCAGTAGGACCCATACTGCCAGCCACAACGACCGGTCGTGCAACCCGATCCGCCTCAAGGCGAGCCAATTGCGCAGCGGTTTTGTTCACGTCATGAACTCGTTGATCCATTTGGTGTAACTTAAGTCGGTAACGTGTGCCCCCAAAGCTGTTGGTCAAAATGATGTCTGCGCCAGCGTCAACAAAGCTTCGGTGTAAATTTTGAATTCGATCTGGGTGTTCGAAATTCCAAACCTCTGGGGCTTCGCCCGACACCAACCCCACTTGGAATAAATTACTGCCGGTTGCGCCATCTGCTAATAGCCAAGGTCGTTCTTGCAGCAATTGAGTAAAGCGGTTCATAGGCGACTCCGTTGGTTCTTTGATCGGTATTCTAACCGAAGCCTCCGACCAGTTTTGAAATTAACTCACCCCAGCCGTTTTAACCCACTCCTTCAAGCCAGACAACGACATGCCACCCGATTGACGGGCAACCTCAACGCCGCCTCTAAAAACGATCAGAGTCGGGATACTGCGAATCTGCAGCTGTCCCGCCACCCGTGGCGCCTGATCGCTGTCGACCTTGACCACCAGCATCTTCGCCTCCATCTCGTGGGCAAAGCGCTCTAAGGTTGGTGCGAATTGCCGACACGGACCACACCAAGGTGCCCAGACGTCGACTAACACCGGCAATGGAGTCCGTGAGACAAAGTTAAAAAAGTGCTCGTCGCCAAGGTCAATGGGCGTTTGTGGGAAAATCGCTACGCGGCACTGTGGGCACGTCGGCCCGTCCTGTACTCGCCCCAATGGCAACTGAATGCTTTTTTGGCACATTGGACACGGACTGATGATTTTTTCGTTACTCATGGCGCCTCCCGTTTCCCATTTATGGGTACGAAGCGTAGATAATCAATGGGTTTAGTTTATCCGGAGCACATTCATGGATTTTTGGGTCAAATTTGCGGTGGAAGCCATCGGCTGGCTTGGAACGATCGCCATCGTTGGCGCTTACGGTCTACTGACCACCCATCGCGTTCATCTTCACTCCCGAACTTATCAATGGCTAAATTTGCTCGGCTCTATTGGCCTAATGATCAATGGCGCCTTCAATGGAGCCTATCCATCCATGATGCTCAATTTGATTTGGATGGTACTGGCCGGTTTCGCGATCGTCAGGGCCACCGGCAAGGCGAGCCCTGATCGCGATCACGTTTAGTAACGCGCAGCCCTCTTAGGGGGCTGGATTGGCTGTTTCGAAGCTTAAACCATACGCATGCTTGTACTTAAAGCCCTTCCACACCGTAATCTCGCTGCCGCCAGGGCTTATGGCCCCATACCCGCCACTTTGATTCAGAGGCCACATGCCAGCGTCTGAGTCGGTCACTAAGCCTTCCAGATAGGCCGACTTCGCTTCATCATTTTTGACATGTCGATCTAAAAATGCAGTAATAAAATGCAGATTAATGCCGATAATTCGATCTTTTCGCCATACGGGATCCTCAAACCAATCCATATCCCAAAGCGTCTTACGCATGCTGTCGGGCGCGGGCCCAAATCCTATGGCATGCCCCGCACCACGGAAGGTCAACAAATAGCGCTTCGCGTGTAGGGCATCTTCAAAAAACGTTCGCGCTCCACTGGTGTAATTGACGGTTTGATCATGGTCACCAGCGATTAATAACAATGGCGCGCGAATTCCTTGCATGCCTTCGGCACCAAACGCACCGAAACTCCCACCGCCGGCGGGTGCGAGACCAACGATCGCTTTCACATTCGGCACGTGGATGGCAGCTAAACCCGCGCCATGGTGCTTATACGGATCAAGTAAGTGTCCCGGCATCAGTTGAACCAGAGGGCTCGATGACTCAAATGAAGCACCGCCCGCAGCCAATACGCCGTAGCCACCCATCGAATAGCCAATTAAAGCAGTGCGGCTGACATCGCACGGCACCGGGGAGTGGGCCGCCATTTGCGCAGCCACAAACGCAATATCCAATGGTCGTCGTAATGCAGGTCCCGCCACTTTGCTGCGATCTGATATATCTGGATCTTCGTGACGAATCGCGGCAACAACGTAACCTTTGGAGGCTAAATTCTCACCGAGCCATGACAAGGCCACGCTCGGGTTAGAGTACCCATGCGACAGAATCACTAAAGGGTTGGAAGCCGACAAGGCGGGCGCGTCTCGATAGGCCACCCCTGGGGTTTGATACACCACAGCCGGGTGCGGCATTTCAGCCGGCACGCTGGCAGTGTAGATTTCAGGTTTAAGCGCTTTGACATTGGCCTCGGTCAGCGAACTGGGATACCAAACGTCGACCACCAACTCTCGATCTTCAACCACCGGCTCATTGCTTTTGGGATCGATGTTTAATGGATTCGGTTGATGGGCATGAACCCACTTGACGGTTTTAATTCCGACTTTGTAAGGCCCCAACGCCGCCAACTCTGGTGCGTCGACACTGGGGATACTCGCTGGAGGCAAAGCCATACTGACACCAATACTCATCATAACGGTCAAAATTCCGATTAATAGACGCATATTAACCCCTTAACACCTAAAAGGCACTCTAACAAACCCCAGGCCCAATTGGAATCAGCCGCTCCTTTGGCAGGGGATATCGAATCGTCTAGAATAGACCGATCATTAACCGAAGGGTTCGTTATGTCGCATTCTAAACTGGATCTGTCTGGACGACACTTTGATTGGAGCGATCCGTTCTTTCTCGAAGATCAACTCACCGAAGACGAACGCCTCATTCGAGACTCGGCTCACGAATTTGCACAGTCTGTGCTGATGCCCGGCATCAGTGAGGCCTATCTTAAAGAAACCACTGATCCAGCTATTTTCCAAAAAATGGCCGAAATCGGTTTGTTGGGCCTGACCATCCCCAGTGCGTACGGCGGCGCTGACGCCAGTTACGTCTCCTATGGGCTCGTGGCCCGTGAAGTTGAGCGCGTTGATTCCGGTTATCGCTCGATGATGAGCGTGCAATCCTCACTCGTCATGCATCCGATCTACGCGTTTGGCTCGGAAGAGCAAAAAAAGCATTATTTGCCGCTTTTGGCGAGCGGTCAAAAAATTGGGTGCTTTGGCTTAACTGAGCCCGAAGCGGGCTCAGATCCATCGGGCATGCGATCGCGCGCTGAAAAAACGTCAGACGGATATCGGCTCAATGGCGCCAAACTATGGATCACCAACAGCCCCATCGCAGACGTCATGATCGTGTGGGTTAAATCCTCAGCGCACAACGACCAAATACGTGGATTTATTTTGGAACGTGGCATGAAAGGACTGACCACGCCAAAAATCGATGGCAAGCTGTCGTTAAGAGCTTCGGTTACGGGCGAAATCTCTATGCAAGACGTCGATGTTCCTGAGTCAGCGTTGTTGCCCCACGCCCAAGGACTAAAAGGTCCGTTTGAGTGTTTAAATCGAGCGCGCTTTGGTATTGCCTGGGGTGTTTTGGGCGCTGCGGAAGACTGTTGGCATCGCGCACGGCAATACGGCTTGGATCGCAAACAATTTAATCGCCCACTTGCCGCAACTCAAATTTTCCAGAAAAAACTGGTGGACATGCAAACGGACATCGCATTAGGGTTACAAGCTGCACTACGGGTCGGCCGGCTATTCGATGACGGCAAAGTTACACCGGAAATGATTTCGATTATCAAGCGCAATAACTGCGCAAAAGCATTAGATGTTGCCAGACAAGCGAGAGACATGCACGGCGGAAATGGCATACAAAGCGCTTACCATGTTATGCGCCATGCCCAGAATTTGGAGACCGTCAATACGTATGAAGGGACCCACGACATTCATACGCTAATTTTGGGACGGTCTCTAACCGGACTGCAAGCGTTCTTCTAGTTCACGTTAAATGATCGTCATTGCCACCAGCTAGCGCCTCAGCGTGTTGCACACACGCTGAGGACACTCGCGTTATGTGTTAAGCCGCATCGGCCTCTGCGTTGGCAACGGGGATCGGCGTTCGAATTAAATAATCAAACGCACCGAGGGCCGCTTTCGCGCCATCGCCCATCGATATGATTATTTGCTTGTACGGCACAACGGTACAGTCCCCAGCCGCAAAAACGCCTGCGAGTGATGTTTCACCTCGATCGTTGGTTACGATTTCTCCGCGCGGCGTTAGTTCCATTGATCCTTTCAGGAACTCCGTATTCGGAACCAACCCGATCTGAACAAATACGCCCGCAAGCGCGATTTCTTTCACCTGCTCATTGCTACGATCGACGTACTTTAACCCGACCACTTTATTGCCATCGCCAACAACCTCGCTTGTACGCGCGTTGTAAATGATATTGGCATTAGGCAGTGACTTTAAGCGTTCGACCAATACCGCATCCGCACGCAGCTTGGTGTCAAACTCAATAAGGGTTACGTGCTCAACAATGCCAGCTAAGTCGATCGCCGCCTCAACACCCGAGTTGCCGCCCCCAATGACCGCTACCTTTTTACCTTTAAATAGCGGGCCATCGCAGTGCGGGCAGTACGCAACACCTCGGTTACGGTACTCCTTTTCACCAGGCACATTCATCTCGCGCCAGCGAGCGCCCGTGGACACGATGACGGAGCGCGCCTTTAAGGTCGCTCCATTTTCAAGTTCCACTTGAGCGTATTGGTTAGGACCAGCACCTTGAATGCCGGTAACTCGATTGAGCGCCATGACGTCGACGCCGTAGTTCTTCACATTTTCTTCTAGAACTTTTACCAGTTTTGGGCCTTCTGTAGCGGTAACACTAATGAGATTTTCAATTCCCAAGGTATCCATGACTTGCCCGCCAAAACGCTCGGCCACAAGACCTGTGCGAATGCCTTTTCGCGCTGCGTACACCGCGGCCGCAGCGCCAGCGGGTCCACCACCAACGATCAGCACATCATATGGCGCTTGCTGATTTAATTTAGCGGCCACTTCGCTGTCGTTTGTGGAATCGAGTTTCGCAAGAATTTCGTCAATCTCAACGCGACCATGAGCGAACGCTTCGCCATTGAGAAGGGTGTTGGGCACCGCCAGTATGTTAAGACGCTCTACTTCGGCGGCATTTAATAAGCCGTCCACGGTCGTGTGCTTAATATTGGGATTGAGTGCGGCCATCGTATTCAGCGCTTGCACCACTACGGGACAGTTATGGCAGCTCAGTGATACGTAGGTTGTGAAGTTATATTCACCTTTTAGATTTTTAATTCGTTCAATGACCGGGGCGTCTAATTTTGGCGCGTGTCCACCCACGTGGAGAATCGCTAAAATTAGGGATGTGAATTCATGCCCGGTGGGGATGCACGCAAATTCTACACGCGCTTCCTGATGAGCTCGCGAAATTGAAAAGCTCGGCATTCGTTGCGCAGGGTGCGCACTTTCTACCAGAGTCAAACGCTCCGAAGTTAAAATGACTTCACTCAAAAACTCTCGCATTTCCACAGCAGACTCACTGCTGTCTAAATGGGCCGTCAGAACCACGTCGTGTGGCATTTGATTAAACAAGGGGCCAATTTGAGCTTTTAGGTTTGCGTCTAACATGGGAGTTCTCCAAAAAGGGAGCAGGTCAACCCTGCTCCCTCCAATTACAAGTTAGATTTTTCCGATCAAGTCTAACGAGGGCGCTAATGTTTTATCACCAGGCGTCCACTTCGCTGGGCACACTTCACCCGGGTGCGCTGCAACGTATTGCGCAGCTTTTACTTTACGCAACAACTCTTTGGCGTCACGGCCGATTCCGTTGTCGTGCACTTCGATGGTTTTGATCTTGCCTTCCGGATCAATCACGAACGTGCCGCGCAAAGCCAGGCCTTCTTCTTCAATCAACACTTCGAACGCACGAGCTAACGTCGCGGTTGGGTCGCCGACCAGTGGGTATTGAACTTTCTTGATGGTGTCTGACGTGTCGTGCCACGCTTTGTGGGTGAAGTGGGTATCGGTGGAGACGCCGTAAACTTCAACGCCCAATTTCTTGAATTCAGCGTAATGATCAGCAATGTCGCCAAGTTCGGTGGGGCAGACGAATGTGAAGTCTGCGGGATAGAACACAACAACCGACCATTGACCCTTGAAATTGGCGTCGGTGATGGTCTCAAACTTGCCGTTCACATAGGCAGTGGCCTTAAAGGGTTTAACAACCGTATTAATCAAACTCATCATAATCTCCTAAACAGTGGATGGAACGAACGGGGAGTAGATTGCACCAACTGTGTCGATTAGTAAATTCGATTGTTTTTATGGACTCAATAGATATTATCTATTAATAAAATCAATCGGTTACGCATCAAAACAGGCATATCTGTCATTTGCTAACGCCGCGCGACCGATGATCGACCCGTCGGTCGTTAGGATTCGCCGCCGATGGCCCGGATTAAGTTGAGTTCTTCTGCCAAGAATCTGGCCTCTGTGTCGAGGGCGCTGGTGGTGGCCTGCGTCAATTCCGCTTCCGCTGCAACCAACTCAAGATTGGTAATCGTGCCCACGAGGTATTTCGCTTGAGCGATCTTTAAACTGGATTGGGCAGCATTCAAATGGCGCTTGGCCTCCATTTGCTCATCCAACAAAGCCTGCCGAGCCGCCAGCTGATCCTCAACATCCGCAATTGCGCTCAAGACCGTTTGTCGGTATTGAGCAACCGCATTATCGAATCCTGCTTCAGCGGCCTTAACGGTCGCCGCGCGACGACCCGCGTCCAAAAGGAGCACACCGCCTTGCGCCGCGCCACTCCACGCCAACGATGGCTCAGACCACCAGTTGCTCTGAGACAGGCTCTCACGGCCCAAATACCCATTGAGATCAAATACCGGCAGGTAAGCCGCTCGCGCAGTGCCAATTCCAGCGTTCGCGGCCTTGACGCGTCGTTCCGCGGCGGCAATGTCGGGCCGACGCTGAAGCACTGTGGACGGCAAGGTCTGACCGTGCACGACTCGCGGATGATCCAACGCTAAAGCGAAAATCGGCTCGTGGAAACTCGACGGATCTGAACCCACCAGCACCGCCAGCGCGTGCTCCAATTGAGCGCGGTGCAAATTGTTTTCGTCGATCTGCGTTTTTAATTGCGCATACTGAGCAGATATATTATCCAAGTCGTTGCGCGCGAATGCGCCACCCTTATACAAAGCGTTAGCCTGTGCTAACGCTTTTTCTTCCACTGCTAAGTGGGCTTGTAACTGCTTCGCCTCACCATCTAACGCGTGAATTGTAAAATACGTCACCGCCACTTGAACCCGAAGTGTCAGTTCCAAACTTCTCACATCACCCGAAATTGCCGCCGCCTGCGCCTTTATCGACTGAAATGAACTGGTTAAACGGCCGAATAAGTCCACTTCGTAACTGGCCGAGGCATTTGCAATCAGATCTTCACTAAACGGTCCCCGACCAGCGTTGTAACTCGGTGCATTTTGAGAAGTCCGTGTTCTTGACGCGCCGACGTTGGCATTAATACTCGGCATGAATAAACTTCGAGATGCTTTAACCTGTTGGCGAGCACTCTCTAAACTGGCTAAGGCTGCCTTGAAATTTTGATTGTCGGTTTTGAAAAGCGCTTCCAGCCGATTCAATCCGGCATCATTAAATGCGAGCCACCAATCACCCCTCGGTTCTTGATCGCTGGGCGCCGCCACTACCCACGCACTACGACCTTGGAATTGCTGCGACACCACCACTTTAGGCGCTTCGTAATGCGGCGCCAACGAACACGCCGTCAAACAAATCAGGGCGAGTCCGAAGCCTTTACCCCAGAACCGCTTATTCATGAGACGCCTTGATCTGTGCATCCAATACGCGAACCTTACTTCCGTTTAACAGCGAATCCGGAGGATTTGCAATGATTTTTTCGTGCTCCTCGATTCCACCTAACAGCTCTATTTCCGTCCCCAAATCTCGAGCCACGGTTACTTTCTTTAATGTCACCACTCCAGCCCCATCAACGCTTGCAACCATTAGCCCTTGAGATCGAAAAATCAATGACGTGGCTGGAATTTTAAGCGTGTCGCGTCCATCCACATCAAAGTGCACCGAGGCAAAGGAACCTACCAATATTTTCCCGTCTGCGTTGTTAACCTCTAGTTGCACTTGCATGGTGCGAGTACTGGCATCCAATGCCTGACTTAAGCTCGTCACCTGCGCATCAAAAGTCTGATGCGCGAGCCCCGTAACCGTAAGCTTTGCCTTTTGATTAACATGTATGCGCGCAGCTGAATCCGCTGGAACGTTAACGTACACACGCAAAATATGCGTGTCCGCAACTCGAAATAATGCTTCCCCAGAATTTTGACCGGCATTGATTAAAGCGCCGACATCCGTATTTCGTGCTGTAACCGTCCCAGCAAAAGGAGAAACAATACGCTCAAACGAAACCAGTTCTTTTAATCGAGCAAGGTTGGCTCGCGCAGACCGCATCAATGCTTGCTTGGCTCTTGCGTCTGCCGCTTTCTCTTCTGCGTCTTGAGGAGACACTGCCTCACTCGCAAGAAGCTGCTGCCATCGACGATTTGTAGCCTCGGCAATTTCCGCATTGGCCGTAGCGGTCTCCAAATCAGCCTGCGCTTGGGCATATTGCTGATCAACATCAGGTGCATCAATTTCTGCCAAAACGTCGTTCTTCTGAACCTTTGCACCGATATCAACTTTCCACGACTTTAAATATCCGCTCGTCCGTGCATAAATGGGAGCTTCAGCGTAGGCTTGCACGGTTGCAGGCAAATCCAAACCTTCTGTCTTGGCGCCTTTCGCGGCCTCGATGACCTGAACGGGTATTACGGCGTCTGCGCTGGTTTCGATGGCCAGCGCTTCGCGGCGCATTACCCTAAAGGCAATTCCCAGAACCGCAATTCCCATGAGAGCAATTGCACCAATGCGAAGTGCGCTCGTCATTTTTGTATTTGAATCACTACTCATAGCTATTCCTCAACCTCGATCACCGGTTGTTTGCTTTGAATGCAAATATGCAAATACTGTTGGCACTAGAAACAGTGTCGCGATCGTAGCCACCGTTAATCCACCAATAACTGCACGACCCAACGGCGCGTTTTGCTCACCGCCATCGCCTAATCCCAACGCCATCGGCACCATGCCAATAATCATCGCAAAAGCCGTCATCAGAACTGGCCGAAACCGGGCAAAGCCCGCGTCAACTGCGGCCGTAATCGCATCCACGCCCTCGGCCAATCGTTCACGAGCAAAGCTGACGATTAGCACGCTATTTGCCGTGGCCACGCCCATACACATAATGGCTCCCGTTAATGCCGGAACGCTCACGGTGGTGTTGGTGATGAAGAGCATCCACACAATGCCCGCAAGAGCCGATGGCAAAGCGGTGATGATGATGAACGGGTCTAGCCAGGATTGAAAATTTACCACCATTAATAGATAAATCAGCACTACGGCCGCCAGCAAACCCCAAAGCAGGCCACTAAATGCCTCAGTCATGGTTTGAACCTGGCCACGCACCGTAATCTTCGTACCGCGTGGGATGTCGTTTTTATAACGAGCCAATATTTTATTAATCGAAGCGGATACGAACCCCAAGTCGCTTCCTTCAACCGAAGCAAACAAGTCGATTACCGGTTGCGCGTTGTAGTGATTAACCACTGCTGGCGCGGTACTTCGTTCAAAGGTCGCAATATTTGATAATAGCTGCGTGCCTCCACCAACTGCACCCGTGATCGGTATGTTGCTCAGATCGTTGAGTGACTGCAAGTAGTACTGTGGCGCTTGAGCGGTCACGGAATAACTCGACCCAGTCTTTGATTCGATCCAGAAACTTGGCGCCGTTTGAGCACTGCCCGACAACGTGATGAGCAAGCTCGATGCAACGTTTTGCTCAGACAGACCCAACATGGCCGCTTGGGAGCGATCAACGTTGACGTTGATTTGAGGGTAATCGTATGCCTGCTGGATGCGCATGTCGACTACTCCGGGAATTTGACGCATTTCCGCAAGCATTCGATTTGCCAAGTCACGATTCGCCGTTTCGTTAAATCCTGCAATTTGAATATCAATTGGACTTGGCAACCCAAAGTTTAATATTTGCGTAACGATATCCGCTGCCAAAAAGCTGAATTGGGTCGATGGAAACTGTTCATGCAAACGATGTCTAAGCACTTTAATGTATTCGGCGGTCGGACGGTGATGATCCGCTAATGTTACAAATATATCCGCGTCACCTGGTCCGATCGGTGCGGATGTTGAATACGATAGATTTATACCGCTGTACGGGACGCCAATATTATCAACGACCGTCGTTCGCTCGTTGGCGGGAATTACTTCTTTGATAAGGGCTTCAACGCGATCGCACAGGGCGGTTGTTTCATCAATTCGAACGCCCGTCCGAGCTCGTATGTGCAACTTAATCGTTCCGCCATCCACACTTGGGAAAAAATCTTGACCGAGTCCAGGCAACCAGGAAGACCACGGAAACGCGATGAGACTGGTTAAGGCTACAACGCTCATAAAGGGAACAATAAACCGCATTCGAGCCTTAACGCAACGATCCAATAATTCCCCATACGTTGTTCGCAACGACACGAAACGCGCTTCGAATTGATATTGAATATTTTTCCAAAACTCCTTGGGGGCTTCGGTCGGCGCATGGTGTGGCTTAAGCCAATAATGGGCAAGCGTTGGCACCAATGTTCGCGAAAGCAAGTAAGACGCCAACATCGCAAAGACCACGGCTTCGGCTAACGGAACAAATAAAAATTTTGCAATTCCTGGCATTTGAAACATCGGGACAAATACGATACAAATTGCGAGCGTTGATACCAACGCCGGAATGGCAATTTGATCCGCGCCTTCTAATATTGCTGAAGTTACGCCTTTTCCTTGTTCTAAATGTGAATTGATATTCTCAATGGTTACCGTCGCGTCGTCTACTAATATACCAACCGCCAGCGCCAAGCCACCGAGCGTCATAATGTTGATTGTTTCGCCCAATGCCGATAGACAAATAATCGAGGCTAAGATCGAAAGTGGTATGGATATGGCAATGATGACGGTTGACCGCCAAGAGCCTAAAAACAGCAAGATCATCAAAGCGGTTAAGGCCGCCGCGATCACCGCTTCTCGCACCACGCCCGATATAGCAGACGATACAAACAATGACTGATCACCAACGAGGTCAATGTTTAATCCGGGCGGCAAGGTGTCTTTAACCTGAGGAAGTTTTTCTTTGATGTTTTTAATGATGTCTAAGGTTGACGCCGAGCCATTCTTCAACACGCTCATTAATACGGCTCGGTGACCATCGCGTCGTACAATGTTCGTCTGTGGAGGCGAGCCGTCGCGAACGTTGGCCACGTCACGAACGTATATGATTCGGTTATTAACCGACTTGATCGGTATATTATTAAGTTGGTCGATTGTTTTTATGTTGGCATTGATGTCAATGTAGTACTCCAAAGTGCCTATTTTTTGCGTTCCAGCGGGCAAAATTAGGTTTTGGGTACCAATGGCATTAGAGACGTCGGCGGCTGACAAGTTGTAAGCCGTCAGTGCAGTCGGATTGAGGTCGACTTGAATTTGTCGCTGTTTGCCTCCAAACGGATAGGGTATGGCCGCTCCTCTAACTGTGGTGAGTTGGGTGCGCAACAAAGTGTTGCCCATATCGAACAGTTGCGATTCGGACAAGGTCGACGACGACAACGCTAATTGAATAATGGGAACGGTCGATGCGTTATACGCCAATATGAACGGAGGAGTGGTCCCGGGGGGTGCTGAACGCAGCAATGATTGAGAGACGCCGGTAATTTGCGAATACGCCAAGTCGGTATTTGTTCCGGGTTGAAAGAAATATTTAACAACGGCGATGCCATTGAGCGACGTCGATTCGGTGTGTTCGACGTCATTAACCGTAGTTGCGGCCGTTCGCTCCGTAGTTAAGATGATGCGTGTGGCCATATTGGACGGCGATAGGCCCGTGTAGCTCCAAATGGTGGCCACCACCGGAATTTTGATATTGGGGAAAATATCGGTCGGCGTACGCAATATTGAATAAATGCCCAACAACAAGATGGAGAGGGCTAAAACAATAAACGTATAGGGGCGACTAAGCGCCAGTCGAACAATCCACATGAGGTGACATCAGTTCGGGAACGGGGTGACTATTGTAAACTAAGTAAAAACACTGATTAGCCTAGAAATAGTTACATTTTATGTCGAGTTTTCCCTACCAATATTTCATCTGCCCACACAGATAGGTCCAAACCGCGTGCGCAGCGACATTCGAGGTGAGTTCCGCCCAATCGTAAGCGGGCGCAACTTCCGTTAAGTCCATACCCACAAATTGCAGCGCTGACAGCTCCTCCAGCAAACCCAACAGCTGAGCACTGGTTAATCCACCGGGTTCCGGCGTTCCTGTTCCTGGCGCAAATGCCGGATCCAAACAATCAATATCAACGGTGAGGTAAACCGGACGCGTTCCCACGCGGGCTTTAATTTCGGCGGCTATGTTGGCCCAATCGGATTGCTTATCAAGCCCCCGAAGCGAGCGAGCCGAATACATCAAACCACCCCGGTCCTCAATAAATCGCGTCGTCGCGACTTCTGCGGCAGACCGTATACCAATCTGTGCAGTACACGGGGCTAACACTAACCCTTCATTCACTGCTTCATAAACCCACGTGCCATGACCTGACGGCTCATCAAAATGGCTTGACCAGGTATCGCAGTGCGCATCAAAGTGAACCAGCGCCAACGGCTCCTTGAGCTGCTGTCGGTAGGCTCTTAACAAAGGCAAGGTTATCGAATGATCGCCTCCCAGCCATACCATATGGTGGTTTTGAATGAGCTCGGACGCTTTCGGCATGAGCGCGGCACGCATGCCCTCTAGGCTTGTATTCGGCAGCACAAGGTCGCCAACATCAGCAATTACTTCGAGTGGCGAACATTCAAAATGGGGATGAATGCCGTCGCAGAGCATGTGGCTGGCTTTGCGTATTGCGCCCGGACCGAACCGAGCGCCCGGTCGGTGTGTGGTTGATCCGTCCCAGGCAATACCAGCAATACACGCTTTTGATGCTTTATTGACAGCCGGTTCTGGTGATTTTAAAAAACCACTACGGGCAATCGACGTGTTGTAGGCGAAAGTCATCTCCGACATTAGTTATCCTCTTTCGATGACAGCGTGGTTTGATAAACTGATTGCTTCTTCAGTTGCTCCGCAACTTTTTCGGCATCTCCCAGCACACGCAATAAATTTCCTCCGACCAATTTAGACAACTCTTGATCGGTATACCCTCGATTAGCCAGTAATTTCAACAATGCGGGGTACTGATCTACCGCTTCTAATCCCTTGGGGGTTTCCTCAACTCCATCGAAATCCGATCCTAGTCCCACATGATCAATTCCAGCAACGTGCTTAATGTGATCAATATGATCAGCAACCACTTCTATAGTAACCTCGGGTTTTGGATGCGCTTTATCCCAAGCGTCCATAGCCGCCTTCACCTTCTCGGGTTGACCAATATAAATGCCGCCATAGGGAGGGTGATTCAGACGAGCTTTTTCCGCATCACGTTCGGATGACCATATGCGACGCTGCTCTGAAACGTAGCCTGTAAAGAAGTTCACCATTACCACGCCATTGTTTTTCGCGACCATTTTCAGCACGTCGTCTGAGACGTTACGCGGATGACCATTAATCGCTTTTGCAGAGGAATGTGAAAAAATAACAGGCGCTTTGCTCACATTTAAGGCGGCAATCATTGTTTCTTCAGAAACGTGAGACAAGTCCACCAGCATTCCTAGGCGATTCATCTCACCAATTATTTTCTTACCTTCGTCGGTAAGCCCGTGGACATTTGGGACATCGGTGGCGGAATCCGCCCAAGGAACGTTGCTTGTGTGCGTCAATGTCATATACCGCACACCCAAGTCATAATATTGACGCAAAACGGCAGGCGACTGATTGATTTGATGCCCACCTTCTACGCCGATCAGCGACGCAATTTTTTTCTGCCGATGTATTTTACGGATATCTTCTACCGACAGTGCCAACTCAAAGGCCTGAGGATAGGCGTCTACCATGCGCTTGACGATATCGATTTGTTCCAAAGTCATTTGAACCGCATCGGATCCTTTTACGCCCACTGGAATCCATACCGACCAAAACTGAGCGCCAACGCGACCGAGTTGCATGCGCGGAATGTCAGTCATCAGGTCCATTGAACCATTGGCCTTTTGGTGGTTGAGCTCAAGATGAGCGGCCACTACGTCACCACCGAATTTTTTGCGGATTTCCCAGGGCAAGTCATTATGACCGTCAATGAGCGGACTCGTTTCTAAGATTTTATTGATTCTGGCGTCCAATGAAGGCGACGCGTAGACTTGAGCGCTTAAGCCAAGACTAGTCGATGCCAGCAAAGCAAGCGCAACGGCAAATTTGAGTTTCATGGACGTCCTCCACATTCAGGTCAACCGATTATAGAACTTTCAGCTTGGTTTATAGCCGGTAACAGCCGATTCAATACACTCAACATCGCGGTCGGTCACATTTAAATGGGTTACGAACCGAATCAGCCGAGGTCCCATTTTGACCGCTTTGATGTCCTGCTGAGCCAAATATTTGAGAAACGCCTCGCCGTCGCAGTGCTCTTTAAGCTCAAAGATCACAATATTGGTCTCAACCGGCAAAACCTCCGCAACATAGGGCAGGGATATCAGGGTTTGCCCGAGGCGCTGGGCGCGGGCATGATCTTCCCGCAAGCGTTCAATGTGATGATCGAGCGCATAGAGGCCGGCTGCGGCAATGACCCCCGCTTGTCGCATACCCCCACCCATCACCTTGCGTACGCGGTGCGCCTTTTGAATGAATTCACGATTGCCTAAGAGCAACGAACCAACAGGAGCGCCCAGCCCTTTCGACAAACAAACTGAAATAGAATCAAATACTTGGCCAAATTCACTCGGTCGAATCCGCATCGCCACAATGGCGTTAAACAAACGAGCGCCATCCAAATGCAGCCCAAGGCTGTGTTTTTGACAAACCCGCTTAACGGCCTGTAGCTCGGTCAAATCCCAAAGCGCGCCGCCGCCCTTATTGACCGTGTTTTCCACGGAAACCAATCGAGTCCACGGCAGATGGGCATCGTGACGCGCATTGACGTTCGCCTCAACAGCCTCCGCTTTAAATCGACCCCGGTCTCCATCCAAAAGCCGGACAGAACACCCCGAGTGCATGGCCAGTCCGCCGCCCTCATACAAATAAATGTGTGACAACCGATCACAAATGATTTCATCACCTGGTTGCGTATGAACTTTAATGGCGATTTGATTAGTCATCGTGCCGGTTGGACAAAAGAGCGCGGCCTCCATCCCGAACAGTTCAGCGGCTTTCTGCTGAAGCTTATTCACTGTTGGATCTTCGCCAAATACATCGTCGCCCAATGGGGCCTGACTCATCGCATCTCGCATGGCGGCGGTCGGCAATGTGACCGTATCACTTCGCACATCTATAATCGGCACGGCTATTTCTCCGCTAATAAATCAAGGTTACGGCAACCATTTTACAGGTCTATGCCTATTATGGCTGTTTTCGGTAGCATACGCGCTTTAACTGGAGAGCGATTCATGGGTCAACTACAACTCTCACCCGTCGTGGCGGGCATCATGCGTTTGCCTCAGTGGAAATTCAGCCCACAAAATATCGCGTCGTGGATTTTGTCCTGCCTAGATCTAGGTATTGATTGTTTCGATTCGGCGGACATCTATGGCGGCTACACTGCCGAAGGCTTATTTGGCCAAGGCGTCCGATTATTATCTGCCTCCCAACGTCAGCGGCTGAAAATAATATCCAAGTGCGGCATTCAGCTGGTCTCGGATCAGCGTCCCTTGCACACTCTCAAATCTTACAACACGGAAAGTTCGCATATCCGCAAAAGCGTTCATCAATCCTTAACGGATTTAGGCGTGGACTCGCTTTACGCTCTTCTCATCCACCGCCCCGACCACTTAAGCGAACCAAAGCAGATCGCCAACACCATTCAGGATTTAAAAAACGAAGGGCTGATCCAGCATTTTGGCTTATCCAATTATTCCGCAAAAAGCGTAGAACTGATGCACTCCCTAACGTCGATCGCCACCCATCAAATTGAATTTTCCCCCTTGCATTTGGACCCGCTGTACGATGATAGCCTATCAACGCTGATGCATCACAACATCACTCCAATGATTTGGTCGCCGATTGCAGGAGGCAACAGCATTGATCCCAATCATCCGGTCACGGCGCGCTGGTTGCCGGAATTTGAAAAAATCGCACAGAATTTGAATCTAACGCCGTTAGGACTCACGATATCGTGGTTACACCGCCACCCTTCGCGACCTGTTGCCGTTTTGGGAACAAGAGGCCTAGACCGCCTAAAGCAAGCGTTGGACGGCAATGACGTTAAACTGGACTTTGAAGTTTGGTATCAGCTGCTTCGACTATTCACAAACTCGGAAGTTCCCTAAATCAAAACTGATCCGACTGCAGAAAACTCATCGCCACCAATTACCCCCGTTATCGATCAAGTCCACCGCCAACGGCCTTGACTAGCCCAATGTGCGCCTGCAGTAATCGGCTTTGCGAAGTGATCAGTGCTGTTTCGGCTGACAATCGCGTGCTCTCTGCAATCACCACGTTCAAGTAGCTCACAGTCCCTGCTCGATACTGATTGTTGGTAGCGGCCACAGTCTCGTTTGCGGCCTGAGAGGATCGCTCATCTGCGCTCAACTCGTCCGTTAATCCACGGATCGCCGCTAATTGATCATCGACATCCTGAAATGCAGCCAAGACCGTTTGACGATAATTGGCCACCGCACCGCGGTAGTTTGCACGTGCTGTCAACAAGTTCGCTTCATGCGTCCCCGAATCCAGAATCGACAGCGCGGCTTGTGGACCAAAGCTCCAAAGCTTGTGCGGAGCTATTTGTAAGTTTTGCCAAGCGTTTCCCTGAAAGCCGCTCGTACCCGTTAGTGTGATGTTCGGGAAAAACGCCGTTACAGCAACACCAATTGCGTAATTTGCGGCGGCAACTTTCCGCTCGGAGGAGGCGATGTCTGGCCGACGCTGTAAGACGCTGGAGGGCACCGCTTTTGGCACCGGCGGCAATTGGGGCATGGCGCTTCGCTCTGGGAGCGAAAACCGATCCGGCATTTCGCCAACCAATACGGCAATCGCATGCTCTAATTGAGGTCTTTGCACTTTCAAATCCGCAAGCTGTGCTTCGGCACTGGCCAATTGCGACTGGGCTTGGGTAACGTCAGTGCGCTGAGCCACACCGGCTTTATATCGATTCTGCGTTATGTCTAACGATCGCTTGTACCCTTCAATCGTTGACCGCAATAGCGCTTGCTCTCGATCATTCTGCGCTAACTGTACATACGTTTGGGCAAGCGTGGCTTGTAACGAGAGCCGAGCGTTTTCCAAATCATGCTGAGCGCCGGTCACTTGGGCGTTGGCTTCATAAAGCCCTTGGCGAACTTGTCCCCACAAATCCACTTCCCAACTGGTGCTGAGTGTTAATCGGTCGGTCGTGTAGGTGGAACTCAGAACATTGGTGCCGGGGGTAACACCACCGGTTGAACTACGCGCTCTTGAACTCGAGGCGTTCGCGGTAACCGTTGGCAGCAATGCTAGCCCCGACTGCACCAAAATTGCCCTTTCAGCATCGTAGGTTGCCTTGGCAGCAGCTAAGGTATTATTGGCGGCCTCAGCACGATCCTCCAGTTCATTTAAGGTGGGATCGTTATAAATTTTCCACCAAGCTCCCTTCGGCACTCCATCCATCGGCTCGGCGGGTTTAAAGCTTTCTTTGAATTCATTCGGCAGATCAATAGCCGGTCGCTCATAGCGCGGTCCAACCGCACAGGCAGTTAACAGACTAACCACTGAGGCCATTAGGGCGAGACGATGTGTTCTCACGCGAACTCCATTGAAGTTTGAGGACGACGGTATGCTCGCCAACGATGGCGTAACCGATCCAGATACAAATGCACCACTGGTGTGGTGTATAGCGTTAATACTTGACTCACCATCAGACCACCAACAATGGCGATTCCCAAGGGTTGCCGTAATTCAGTGCCGTCACCATGCCCTAATGCCAACGGCAATGCGCCGGCGATTGCGGCCACGGTGGTCATCATGATGGGTCTGAAACGCAACAAACAGGCCTGATAAATCGCGTCGCGCGGCGATAGCCCTTGGTCGCGCTCCAAAGTGATCGCAACATCCACCATCATGATTGCGTTCTTCTTCACCAATCCAATTAACAAAATCACCCCAATAAGGGCAATCATCGTAAAATCCACCCGCAGCGCCAACAATGCGATTAACGCCCCCAATCCTGCAGACGGCAACGTGGAGAGGATCGTAATGGGCAATAATCGACTCTCGTACAAGATACCCAACACCACGTACATCGCCACAATTGCGGCTAAAATCAGCAGAGGCGTGGAATTTTGTGAATTGGTAAATAATTTCGCATTACCTTGGAAACTTCCCACCACAGAGGACGGCAAGCCAATTTTAGCAACCGCTCTATTGATGGCCTCCGTCGCTTGCGACATCGACACCCCTTCACCAAGGTTATACGAGATGGTCGTCGCGGCAAATTGCCCTTGGTGATTCACCGACAATGAGGCGTTAGCCGGGCCGAAATGCGCGATGGCGGATAGGGGAACCTGCGTGCCGTTCGGTCCTGGAACCATGACGCTGTTTAACGTATCCGGGTTAGTTAAGTACCGTTGATCTGCTTCTAAGATGACGTAGTATTGATTTAACGGATTATAAATAGTTGAAACGGGTCTCTGACCAAACCAATCATACAAAGTTGAATCAATTGCGGACATGGTTAAACCGAGCCGCGAAGCCGCGTCTCGGTCAATCGTGACATAACTCTCTAATCCCTTGTCTTGCTGATCGGTATTGACGTCCGCGATTTCGGGTACTTCCGCTAACGCGAATCGCACTTTCGTAGCCCATTCGTTTAATTCTTTAAGAGAATTAGCCTGCAACGTGTATTGAAATTGCGCATTCGATGAACGTCCACCCGAACGAATATCTTGAGCGCTTTGTAGAAAAACCGAACATCCTGGCTCATGGGACAGTGGCTTCCGCAGCCGGTTAATCACATCATCAGCACTCACGCCTGGACGCTCACGAACGGGCTTTAACACAACAAATAGAAACCCGCCGTTTTTCTGACCACCGCCCGTAAACGCCACCACATTCTCTACGGCTGGATCTTTACGAATGATCGCCTCAAAATGTTCGATTTTTTCCTTCATAGCCAAAAAGGACAAACTTTGGTCCCCTTGCAGCCCCCCGACCAATCGGCCGGTATCCTGATTTGGCAAAAAGCCTTTCGGGATAACAATGTATAAAAACACGTTAAATCCCACCGTCAATAGGAGACCTAAGCCAACCAAACGACCGTGATCAAGCGCCCAAGAAAGAGTTCGACCATAATCGTTTTTTAGCGTTTCAAAGAAATTCTGCATCCACTGTTGAATTTTGCCAGGCTTGACGTCCTTACGCTCCCGCAATATGCGTGAGGCCAGCATCGGTGTCGCGGTTAACGATATTACCAACGACACCAGTATCGACGTCGCGAGTGTTACTGCGAACTCCTTAAATAAGCGACCCATAATTCCTGGGAGAAACAGAATCGGTATAAACACTGCGCACAATGACAAACTCATTGCCAAAACAGTGAAACTAACTTCACGCGCACCTTTTAAGGCGGCCTTAATTGGCGTCATGCCTGCTTCAACATGGCGCATGGTATTTTCCAACACCACAACCGCATCATCAACGACGAAGCCTGTCGATACGGTGAGCGCCATGAGCGACAAAATATCCAAACTAAATCCACAGAAATACATGACAATGCAGGTTCCAATTAACGATAAGGGAACCACTAAAATCGAAATGATCGATGCATGCCAATCGCCTAAGAACAAAAACGTTACCACTACGACCAACAAAATCGCAATGATCATCGTACGCTCAACTTCTTTCAGGCTGGCTTGAATGGTGGTTGTTCGATCCAAAACCACATTCAAATCAATCGTCGCTGGCACCACCGCCCGCAATTGCGGCATGATTTGCTTAATTCGCTCAACCGTAGCGACAACGTTTGCATTCGGCTGAGCATTTATTTGTAGAATAATCGCCGTCTGACCATTGGCGATGCCGGCGTTTCTGGTGTCTTGTACAGAATCCGACACAGTGGCCACATCCGATAATCGAATGGCGTTGCCATTTTTAAACGCCAACACGGTAGGCGCATATTCCTCAGCGCGATGCGCTTGGTCGTTGGCTAAAATTTGCCAATGGTTGTGTTCATCCTCGAGCGTGCCTTTTGGCCTATCCGCGTTTTGCGCGCTGATTGCGGCACGCACTTGCTCCATGGACAGTCCCTTTGCTGCAAGCGCCACGGGGTCCATCTCGACACGTACCGCTGGTAGGGAGCCTCCCCCAACCGTGACTTGCCCGACTCCGTCCACCTGAGCAATTTTTTGCGACACCACCGTTGACGCAATATCATAAATTTCCGAAATCGGATGAGTTTGGCTCGTCATCGTGATAATCATGATGGGAGCGGCCGCGGGATTTACTTTGCGCCAGCTGGGATTTGTGGGCAGTCCTGACGGGAGCAGCGCGCGCGCCGCATTTATCGCCGCTTGCACATCGCGCGACGCACCATCGATGTTGCGATTGAGATCGAACTGCATGTTGATTCGAGTTTGACCCAACCCACTGTTGGAAGTCATTTCATCAACGCCAGCGATTTGTCCCAACGAGCGCTCCAACGGCGTGGCAATTGTTGTGGCCATCGTTTCCGGAGCCGCTCCGGGCAATGATGCTTGAATCGATACCGCTGGAAAATCGATCGTTGGCAGTGCGGAAACGGGCAAATTGAGAAACGCAACAATGCCGCCTAACGCCAGTCCTACTGTTAATAATGCAGTGGCTACCGGACGCTTAATAAAAGGCGCAGACAAACTCATCAACGACCGCTTGTCGCGTAAAGACGAACTTTCGCTGTGATTAGGCTCACTCATACGAGCGCATCATCCTCAATAATCGGCGTATCCCAACGCTTAGCAAATTTGTCAAACCACAAATAAATGACCGGCGTTGTATACAGGGTCAACACTTGACTGACCAATAATCCCCCAACCATCGTGATGCCCAGTGGGTGACGTAATTCCGAACCGACGCCATTACCAATCATTAACGGCAGTGCGCCAGCTAACGCGGCCACGGTGGTCATCAAGATGGGTCGCAATCTAAGTAGACAGGCGCTGTAAATGGCTTCTTCCGGCGTCTTCCCCTCTTCGCGCTCAGCAACCAAGGCGAAGTCGATCATCATAATGGCGTTTTTCTTAACAATGCCGATCAGCAATACGATGCCAATGATGCCGATGATGCCCAGCGGCGTTTGGCTAACCATCAACGCTAACAGCGCGCCGATTCCCGCTGACGGCAGCGTGGACAATATGGTGATGGGGTGAATGTAACTTTCATACAGCACTCCCAAAACGATGTACATCGTGACTATAGCGGCCAGTAACAACCACACCGTGCTCGACAATGACCCTTCAAAGGCTAATGCAGCACCTTGAAAGCTTGTTGAAATCGATAACGGCATCTGGACTTGGGCTTCGGCACGCCGAATGGCCGTCACCGCGTCTTCAAGCGAGGCGCCATTGGCGACGTTAAAAGATATTGTCGTTGCTGGAAATTGCCCTAAGTGAGACGTCGCAAGATAGGTGTTTTTTTGCTCAAATCGAGCCACCGACGACAACGGGACCGGGCCTGCCGCTCCGGCCACGTAAAGCCGATTGAGCCCCTCTGGGCCATGCCGCGAATCGTTGCTCGCCTCTAATACCACACGGTAAGTATTGGACTCCGTGAATATTGTGGATATCAGCCGTTGTCCATATGCGTCATATAAAACAGCATCAATCGCTTGAGGAGTGACGCCCAAGCGGGACGCATTTGCACGGTCAATATTCACATAAATCTGCAGACCTTCATCCTGCAGGTCTGTTGCCACAGCGGCTAACGCGGGCTCGGTCTTTAATTTGGCCATGAGCGTCTTAGTCCACTTCGAGAGCTCATCCACACTCGGGCTTTCTAAGGTAAATTGATACTGTGTTCTCGCAACTCGATCTTCAATCGTTAAGTCTTGTACCGGCTGAGCATACAGCGTGATGCCGGGTACGTGTGAAGCGCGCTCCTGCAGGCGTTCGATAATTTTAGTAATGTCATGCTCTCGTTGATTTCGTGGCTTTAGCTCAATTTGCATACGCCCAGAATTCAACGTGGTGTTTACGCCGTCAACTCCAATAAAACTCGCGATGTTCGCGATCGCTGGGTCTTTGAGCAATTCCTCAGCCAACGCTTGTTGGCGTTCACTCATCGCCTCAAAACTAATGGTTTGAGGAGCGTCTGTTATCCCTTGAATGGTTCCGGTATCTTGTAACGGGAAAAATCCTTTGGGTATGAAGATGTACAACAATACGGTTAAAACGAGTGTTCCTAATGCTACCTGCAACGTCTTGCCACGATGCATGAGTACGATCTTCAACGAGCGGCCGTATGCCTCGGTAAGACGGTCAAACGCTTCACCAATGCGTTGAAGCCAAGCTGGTTCGGATTTCAAATTACTGTGGCTTAATAAGCGCGCGCACATCATTGGCGTGAGCGTTAATGAAACCACAGCAGATAACAATATTGAAACCGCCAAAGTAACGGCAAATTCTCTAAACAATCTGCCAACTACTTCTTGCATAAAGAGCAAGGGAATCAGCACCGCAATTAACGAGACGGTCAGGCTGATAATCGTAAATCCAATTTGCTTTGAACCTTTCAGCGCAGCCGAGAGCGCGTCTTCGCCTTGCTCGATATAACGCGCAATGTTTTCAATCATAACGATGGCGTCATCGACCACGAATCCAGTGGCGATGGTCAGCGCCATGATCGTTAGGTTATTAATTGAAAATCCAGCCAAATACATAATGGCAAAGGTGCCGACGAGAGACACAGGCACGACGACGCTTGGGATAATCGTGGCTTGAATGTTTCTTAAGAATAAAAATATCACCATCACGACTAACGCCACGGACAGCATGAGTTCAAACTGAACGTCATGAACAGATGCGCGAATCGTCGTCGTCCGGTCGGCGAGCACCGTCACTTGAACAGCGCCGGGTAAGGAGGCTTTTAATTCTGGCAATAATTTTTGAATCCGATCAACCGTTGCAATTACATTGCTGCCCGGTTGCCGTTGAATGTTCACAATGACCGCAGGGGTGACGTTCCCATTCAACGCCGCCCACGCCGCCAGCCGTGAATTTTCGGCGCCATCCAACACTTTCGCCACATCCGTCAGGCGGATTGCGGCACCATTTTTATACGCCAGAATGAGATTCTTATAGTCTTTGGCTGCTTTTAATTGATCGTTGGCATCGATGGTTGATGCCTGTGCCGAGCCGTCAAAATTGCCTTTGGCTTGGTTGACGTTTTGCGACGCTATCATGGTGCGCACGTCTTCCATCGTCAACCCATTGGCAGCGAGCGCGGTTGGGTCAATCTGCACGCGAACGGCAGGCCGCTGCCCACCCGCTATGGTTACTAGCCCCACCCCAGACACCTCGGACAACTTTGGCGCTAAACGCGTATCCGCAAAATCTTCAATATTGGGCAGAGGCAAAGTGCTGGAACTGATTGCCAAGGTCATAATTGGCGCGTCGGCTGGATTCACCTTCGCGTAGACCGGCGGCATGGGCATATCGGTCGGCAAAAAATTTGCAGCGGCATTGATGGCCGCCTGTACTTCCTGCTCAGCCACGTCCAGTGATATGTCTAAATTAAATTTAAGCGTAATGACCGAGGCACCGCCGGAACTCGTGCTCGACATTTGCAATAAGCCTGGCATTTGGCCAAATTGACGCTCGAGGGGAGCGGTTATTGAAGAAGTCACCACGTCAGGGCTTGCGCCAGGATACAGTGAGCTGACTTGAATGGTTGGGTAGTCCACTTCAGGGAGTGCCGATACGGGCAACGAAAAGTAGGCCATTAGGCCAACCAGCACCAGAGCGACCATCACTAAAGAGGTAGCGACTGGCCGCAATATAAATAAGCGTGATGGGTTCAAGGTATTACTCAATGATCATTGGGTTTACTGTCCGGATGTGCGTCCCGCCATCGCTGCCGATCGGCGTCGCTGATTTGGTGCGATTCACGCCATCGTTGACGATCCGCCTCACTGGGCGGATTGCCGTCGTGATGATGTCGTTCGCCGCCGTCCTGTGCGGGATAAGCACCATTTGCGTTGGAGGTGTGGTTTGGCGTGTCTTTGGTCGGCACGTCCGTTGCTTTCGGCGTGTGATCGCCGCTCTCTTTATTAGCGCCGCTGCCGCCAGCACCGCCATTGCCGCCCCAGCGATGCGAATGCTTCGACACCGCATTGGGGTTTAGCTCAACGGCCACCTCCACTTTGGCGCCATCTTTGAGCTTATCGGTACCATCAATGGCCACTTGATCGTTTGGCTTCAGACCCGACAAGACAACCGTCTGATCCGCATTTCCAATCCCCAACTTAACGACTTTTATATGGACGGTTTTGGAATCATCAATTTGATAAACGTATGTACCGGGCGTTCCGCGCTGAATGGCCGCCGTTGGGACCAATAATTGATCTTCTAGGGTATTGATCGTCAAGTGGGCATTGACGAATTGATTTGGAAATAATCGATTGTCTTGATTATCAAACAGCGCCTTGAGTTTCACCGTGCCCGTGGTGACGTCAACCAAGTTGTCGACCGCAGCAAGTTTGCCGGTGGCTAATATTGTCTTTCCATCGCGGTCAATGGCTTCGACAGTTAACTTATCCCCTTTTCGAAACCGCGGATCGATGTCCGTGATGCGTTCACTGGGAACAGCGAAAACTACTTGAATGGGGTGAGTTTCGGTTACATAAACAATGCCGGTCGCGTCCGACGCATGAACGATGTTGCCGACGTCAACTTGGCGCAGTCCGACGCGTCCACTGATCGGTGCAGTAATGTGGCAGTAACTTAACTGTAGTTTAGCGGTGTCTACATTGCCTTGGTCTGCTTTTACCGAACCTTCGTATTGTTGAACCAACGCTCGTTGGTCATCGACCTGTTGTTGAGCAATGGAGTCTTGTGACAACAACGTGTTGTAACGCGCCAAGTCTGCTTTGGCACTGGCCAGCAAGGCCGCGTCTCTGGCCAACGTGCCTTGCGACTGCTCGAGCAGCGCTTGATAGGGACGTGGATCAATTTCGGCGAGCACTTCGCCTTGACGAACTCCTTTTCCTTCATGGAAACGGATGGCGACCAAAGGTCCGTCGACCTGTGCTTTCACCAGCGAGGTGTTTAGGGCCGTCACGGTTCCCAAGGCGTCAACGGTGTTATCAATGGATCCAACGGTGGCTTTCGCCACACGAATGGCGACGGTCATCCCACCACGGCGGCCGCCCCCAGGAGGACCCCATCCGGTGGCGGCGGAACTCGGTGCCGCGCCATCTTTCCAACGCGTTAGGTAAATTGTTGTGCCGAGAGCTACTACAAAAACGATGAAGATTGCGAGGTAACGGGTTCGTCTAGACACTAGCGTCTGCTCCAAATTGGGAGGATTTACCGAGGCCGGTATTGTCCCATATTGAAGTTATAGTTTTCGAGGTTGAATTAATTTACTTTCATGTCCAGTTCATTGGTGTCAACGGCGAACACGGCCATTCGTTGAATAGGGCGTGTAACGAAATCCGTCGTGGGTAACAACTCAGTTTTTCATTTAAAACCAATTGGAGTCTTTTGATATGAACACGGTTCGATGGAATAAGTGGTTTAAAGTCGCCGTTTTGGCGACGGCGGTCAGCTTTGCAGGTGCCGCTCTTGCGGCCGATGGCGCGGACACGACAATGACCGACGGTGCAGACACGCCATCCAATATGCCCCAGGAAATGATGCACCGCAATGGTGAAATGCCCATGAGTCATCCCATGGGTAAGCAGTGGGGTCATTGGCAAGGTCACCGCATGCATGGACACCATGGCTGGATGAACATGCTGGGGCTAACTACTGAACAACGTAATAAAATCAAAGAGTTAAAGGAAGAAAACCGTGCGGCTCATTCAAAACTGCACGACGACATGCGCGCCAATCGGATGGCGTTAATGACCACAGCGCCAACGGACCCGAGCTATGCGGCGTTGGTGGCCAAGGCGAAAGAACTCAATTCTGAAAAAATCCAAGTTAATCAAGACCTTAAGGCCAAAGTGTACCGCGAAGTTCTGACGGAAGAACAACGCAACTTCGCCCAAGCCTTGATGAAGCACATGAAAGTGGTCATGGCGAACCGACCGACCGATCACAAATGGTCGAACATGCCACACCCTCGACCGATGCCTGGTCCTCAAGGAGAATAGTTCTAAAGGCTTGGAACTAGACGGCTGTGACCCCATTCTAAGTGGGGTGTCTCACAGCCAGATTGGCAGAGTTAGTAAGGAGGCGATTGTGAAAGCAAAATGGGTGGTTTTAGTGTTGGGCTTAGGGTTGTGGTTAACCCAACCAGCTTGGTCAGAGGAACACCGGGAACACGTGGACGTCATGCATGGACACAACCGTTCCTACCCTGTGCGCGAGACCCGTTTTGAACACATCCCAGTGGGCGCTCGTCATCTCGAATGGCGTGGAGAACACTATTGGTGGCACGACGGCGTGTGGTATCGCCCCTGGGGCGGAGCCTACGTCGTTGTTGGTGCCCCGATTGGACTATACGTCCCATTGGTGCCGGCCTTCGCCACCGCGGTGGTGATTGGTGGCATTTCGTATTACTACGCCAACGAAACCTACTATTTGTTTCACCCCGAATCAAACCAATACGAAGTCGTGGCGCCACCGGTAGCCGCCGCACCCAGCGTCGCCCCGGCGTCCGCTGCGATGGCCCAGGACGTGTTTGTCTACCCTCGTAATGGACAAAGCGCCGAACAAACGGCAAAGGACCGTTACGAGTGTCACGCTTGGGCCGTGTCGCAAACGGGTTTTGACCCAACGGTCGCAGGCAGCGGCGGTCGCCGTGCGGATTACCAACGCGCCCAAGCGGCCTGTCTGGAAGGACGCGGCTACACCGTTAAGTAACGTTTATCTCTTTCTCCCTCTCGTGCGGGCCTTCGGGCCCGTTTTTTTGCGTTGCGGCAAACGCGCTGTCCTAAACACCTCAAATATTAGAATATGTTACAACTGTGTTAATTGATATGAGGCCTAACCAGCCGATCGACCGATTCGCTTTACATCAGCCAAAGGTCGAGTTTTGAAAACAATGGTTCGATTTACAGGGAGTTTAATATGAATTTTCTCAGTAAAGAACGCACGATTGCTAACCCAAATTTTAATCGTTGGCTAGTCCCTCCTGCTGCGTTAGCAATACACCTCTGCATTGGCATGGCTTATGGATTTTCCGTGTTTTGGAAGCCATTGCAAGGCATGCTCACCGATGCCGACCACAAACCTTTGCCCGGCTGCGACGCCGCGGCCAGTGACTTTTTTTCAAAAATGTCGCTTACCTTACAGACACTCTCTTCGACCGACTGCAACTGGACCCAATTCAGTTTAGGATGGATGTTTACACTGTTTTTCGTGGTTCTTGGGCTCGCGGCAGCGGTATGGGGTGGATGGCTGGAACGCGCAGGCCCCCGTAAGGCTGCTTTTGTCGCCACCTTATGTTGGTGCGGCGGCTTATTCTTTTCAGCACTGGGTGTCCACGAACATCAACTGTGGATGTTGTGGTTGGGTTCAGGCGTTATCGGAGGCATCGGTCTCGGCTTAGGTTACATATCACCCGTCTCCACGCTTATTAAATGGTTTCCTGATCGTCGTGGCATGGCAACTGGAATGGCCATTGCTGGCTTCGGCGGTGGCGCAATGATTGGCTCTCCGTTCGCAACCATGCTGATGGAACGCTTCAAATCGCCGAGCGATCCAGGCGTGTGGCAAACCTTTGTTGTGCTCGGCCTAATTTATTCGGTTTTCATGTTGTTGGGCTCCTTCGCCTATCGCATTCCCGCCGTGGGCTGGGCCCCTGAAGGGTATGTGCCGCCGGCGACTACGAACAACAGCATGATCGCCAAGGGACACGTGCATCTAGACAAAGCGCATACCACTCCTCAATTTTGGCTCTTGTGGTTGGTGCTCACGATGAACGTCTCTGCGGGCATTGGCATTATTGGCGCGGCCGCTCCGATGCTGCAGGAGACTTTTGGCGGTTATTTGATCGGCGCCCCAGATCTGGGATATGCCGCCGTCAAGGCCGACAAAGATTTGCTGGCAAAAATGGCCATCATTGCGGCTGGGTTTGTTGGCCTTTTTTCGCTCTTGAACATCATCGGACGTTTTGTGTGGGCTAGTCTTTCAGACTATTTTGGCCGAAAGAATACCTACTATATATTTTTCATCTTGGGCATCGCCATGTACCTCACTGCCGCTTACGCCGCAGACCAAAAAGTGGTGGGACTGTTCGCAGTGACCATGTGCGTTATTGCGTCCATGTATGGTGGAGGCTTCTCAACCATTCCGGCCTACTTAGCCGACCTGTTCGGAACTCAGTTTGTCGGCGCCATCCATGGGCGATTACTGACGGCCTGGTCGACAGCGGGGATTTTGGGACCATTGCTTGTGAACTATTTGCACGATACCCGGCAGGAAGCCCATGTGCCTGTCGATCAGATCTATAGTTCCATTTTCTACGTACTGGCCGGTCTATTAATTGTGGGCATGATTGCTAACTTTTTAGTGCGGCCAGTCGCTGCCGATAAATTCATGACGCCAGAAGAGCTTTCGGACGCAAAGCAAAAAGCGCACGAAGCGGCGGCCGCAACCCAAGCGGGTCAGCACACGGGCGCCTCATTGGAACTGGCAGGCACCGGCTGGGTCATTTTTGGCTGGCTTGTTGTGGGCATTCCTTTAGCGTACGGAATTTATATGACGTTGTTAAAAGCCGCTAAGCTGTTTTAAAGTTCATGTAAAAGGCTAAAAAGGGCGGCCTAGCCGCCCTTTTTTTTGGTAAGTTCCTTCACAAATCGATAAGATAGTCTCTGGTCTGTGTCGCTCATGGGCGTCAGCAAAACTCTACGGTCAGGAGATCATCGGTGTATAAGCCACTGCATTTTGTTGAGCCGCGAATGGAAGAATTGCGGGATGTAGTTGCGCAGTGGCCATTGGGTTTGCTCATGACACAACAGGCGGGCGAATTGGCAGCAGATCCCATACCGTTTGATTGGGTTAGCGCTGAAAATCAATCGTCCGAACTAATCGGTCACGTTGCTAAAGCGAACCCCATCACGCGTTGCCAAGAAGGTGCCGACGTCTTGGTTGTCTTTATGGGCCCTCAACATTACGTTAGTCCAAACTTTTATCCCTCTAAGCGGAGTGACCCGAAAGTGGTGCCCACGTGGAATTACGCGATGGTGCAAATTGTTGGGCGCTTGCAATTTGTAACGGATTCAAAAGAATTGCTTAACATCGTGACTCATTTAACCAACCGTCACGAGCGCGCTCAACCTCATCCTTGGAAAGTGAGTGATGCTCCGCCGGAATACATTGACCAAATGCTCAAGGCAATTGTGGGCATTCGCATCAATATTACGAAAGTAGAAGGCAAATTTAAGGCAAGCCAAAATCGACTTGCGCACGACCGACAAGGTATTCGAGAGGCTCAGCCGAATGGCCTTGCGGATTCACAACTCAAATTGACCGTAAGAGAACCCTTTTCCCATGATCAGTGATGATTCTACTGCAATCGGTTTAGCCGACGATGACCAAGTCGATCCGGTTGAAATACCTTATGGGCAGTTAAACGAAGACTTATTGCACCGTGTATTGGAGTCGTTTATCTTAAGAGAAGGAACCGATTATGGTGAAGTGGAATTAACGCTTGAGCAAAAAGTTGCTAAATTAAAGCGTCAATACCAACGCGGGGATGTTCGGCTGCATTTTGACCCACGATCGGAATCCGTCAATTTTTTGGCTAAATAGTTGCACACGATGACTACACAACCAAAGCGCTTTGGTCAATTGATGGTCTTTGTCTGTATAGGTCCGCTGCTGTGCGCACTGAGCGCTTGCCAACCTCAACTAATAGCGCAGCATAAAAATGCCAAATCTCAAGACAGTCGAGTGCAATTCATTGTTATTCACGCCACCGAAGAAACCTTCGATAGCTCTCTAAAAATTTTAACGGAAGGCGATGTTTCGAGCCATTATTTAGTAAACCGACACCCAGCGGAAGTTTGGCAGCTTGTCGATGAGAATCGGCGTGCTTGGCACGCGGGAACCAGCTCGTGGCAAGGGCGAACGGCGCTCAACAGCGCATCGATCGGCATCGAAATTGTAAGCACCGAACACCGTGGCGTCAGTGAAGAACCGTTTACGGCAGAGCAAATCGCGTTGGTTGTCGACCTTTTAAAGGACATCAAGTCGCGACATCAAATTCGCGCTGACCGTATTGTGGGGCATGGGGAAATTCAGCCAGACCACAAAACCGATCCAGGCCGACTGTTTCCATGGCGACGGTTGGCCGATGCCGGACTGATCCCGTGGCCAAGTGAAGCGCTCGTATCCGAAATCGAAGGGTCACTGTCGGTGGTGCCGAACGCCCGATGGTGGCAAGAGCACCTCGCCGCGGCGGGTTATGACTGCCCTGAGACCGGTTCATTCGATGATCACACGACCAAGCTCATACAAGTGTTCAGAGATAAGTACGATCCCGAGCACGCGCAATCGCCAGTCGATCTGCACGCCGCCGCATTACTGGCCACCGTCACCATGCCTGGGGGATTATTAATCAAAGACCAACAAAGCCATTGGACAACGTTCGCCCCGAAATAGGCGCCACCAGTGAAGTGCGGCGCATTCCTCGGGATTGATTTCTCTTTTACAGCCAATCCCCGCTGCCACGCAGTGCGCGGGTCTCCGCCAAACGTCCGAAACCATCAATGACGTTAGCGAGACAGCGTCATGCTGCGACGCGTCAAGTGTGATTCCTGACCTCTCGGTTCATATTGAGTGTTACGACGGGTCGACCTCGGCATCCAGTATTGGCATTTTGTATCCGAGATCACTTCAATTGAGTAACCGTAGGCGCAACTCCGCAGGGATGACGGACCACCGTGCTGCCGTCGTTGCGAGGCGATTTGGACCGCAGTCACTTATGCGGTGGCACCCGCCCAAAGTGAGCAAAAAGCTTTTAAGATGCAACATTCCAATACATCAGACGAGCAGGAGAATCGGGTGAACCAAGGACATCGGATCAAAACGCGAATGACGACTCTACGTCTCTTTTTAAGCTGGCTACATCCCCTAGCCTTAGTCGCCACTCCGGTGCTGGTAACGGCTCATCCCATTGAGCGCTACAGTCATGAGGTTCAAGGCAACGCCATTGAGGTGACAGCGGTCCGCGATGATATTTTGAGAATACGCATGGGACACGGTGGGTTACCCGAAGATGCGTCTTGGGCCGTGTTGCCCGAAGCTCGGCAAGCACACGTCACGTTGAATCACTCCGAAAGTGGATCAGAAGTTACATTAGCAACCTCAAAACTAGTGGCGACCCTAGATGCTCAATCGTTGCGACTAACGGTCAAAGATAAAGAAGGTCATATTATTGTTGACGATGCCGCGAAGACCTCGATCACCGGGACACAATTTGAAATTCACAAAGTGCTGCCTGTTGGTCAACATATTTTTGGTCTCGGCGACAAAACTGGGCCGTTGGATCACGTCGGACGCAGCTTTGTAATGTGGAATTCCGATGCCTATGGATTTGGCCCCGCAACGGATCCCATTTATAAATCCATACCCTTCTATCTGGCGGTTAGTCCAAAAGGTCAAAGCTATGGTTTGTTCTTGGATAATACCTACCGCACACAATTCGACTTTGGCTCACGCGATGATTCCGTAATTGATATTCGGTCACCAGCTGGTCCGTTGGACTATTACATTTTGGCAGGCCCCACACCCAAGAGTGTTGTGAGTCAATTTGCCGCTTTGGTTGGCAAGGCGCCATTAAGCCCTCGATGGGCCTTAGGGTTTCAGCAGAGTCACTACAGTTATCCCACTCGCGAAGATGCGCTTGCTGTGGCCAAACGATTGCGCGCCGACCAAGTCCCCTTAGATGTGCTTTATTTGGATATCGGATATCAGGACCGCAATCGTCCGTTTACCACCGACAGCAAAAATTTTGCGGATTTCCCTGGGCTTATCCGTCAACTCAAGGAAATGAACGTCAACACTATTGTGATTACCGACTTACACATCGCAAAAGTTGATGACGGAAGTTATGTCCCTTATCGCAGCGGCACAGCGGCCGATGCGTTTTTAAAAAATCCGGACGGATCAACGTACGTAGCGAAGGTCTGGCCAGGCGACTCCGTGTTCCCAGACTTTTCTCGTCCAGACGCTCGACAGTGGTGGGGCAAGCTCTATACGGACTTTTATACTATGGGCATTGGTGGATTCTGGAACGACATGAATGAGCCAGCGATTTTTGATGTCGCTAGCAAAACAATGCCGCTGGACGTTGTCCATCACATCGCGGAACCTGGCTTTAAGGCGCGCGCCGCAACCCATGATGAAATGCACAACGTGTATGGCCAATTGAACAGTCGAGCAACTTACGAAGGCTTACTCGCCATTAAGCCAGATCAACGTCCCTTCGTACTGACTCGGGCTTCTTATGCTGGTGGGCATCGCTATGCGGCAACCTGGACGGGTGATAACCTTTCGACCTACGCACACCTTAAAATGTCCATTGCTCAGCTGATGAACTTGGGCCTTTCTGGCTTCAGCTATTCCGGCGACGATATTGGCGGCTTTTCTGGTCCGATACCGTCTGCGGATCTGTTAACCAAATGGATCGAAGTGGGCGCATTTAATCCAATTTTTCGAGTGCATTCCGATAACCAAAAGGCAGAACAAGAGGTGTTCAGTGACGGACCTCGTCACGAACAAATTCGCAAACATTATATCAACGAACGCTATCGGTTACTGCCGTACCTTTATGCAGCGGCTGAAGAAAATAGTCGAACCGGCATTCCCATCATGCGGCCCGTGTTTTTGGAGTTTCCGGAGACCGTAGGCCTTCGCTTTGCCACCGACGGGTCGAATGATCAATTTATGTTTGGACCTGATCTATTGATCGCACTTCCTTGGGCATTAGAGTCAAACCACCCCTATCAAGTGCACTTGCCTGGTCCAGGATGGTACGACTATTGGAGCAACGAACGCGTTAACCAGGCGATCGTCACGGAATTGCCCTCCGTACAGCGCTTGGCGGTATACATCCGTCCCGGCGCGCTCTTAGTTCGTCAACCATTGACGCAAAGCACGTTAGAAGTCCCCAAGGGCGCCCTAAGCTTAGACGCCTATTTGGGCGCAGACAGCGCAACCCAAATTTATTGGGATGACGGACAGAGCTTGGCGTATACCCGCGGCGATTATCTTCGTGAGCCGGTCAGCCTACGCTCTGTTTCGACGGGAGTTGAGGTCGCCATCGGCGCACGTCAGGGAAGGTTTAAACCCTGGTGGCAAGGAATGGACGTCACAATTCACGGCGTCGCACAAGCGATGAACGTCAGTGTCAACGGCAAGCCAGTCAATAGTGAATATGTGGCGGCTAAGTCGGAAATCCGCTTGCACATTGATGACTCCAGACCGACCACGATTCATTTATCAGTATCAAATTAGCGCTTAACCATAAGGAGTTTCTATGTTAGTTAAGAATTTAACAAAGGGAATTGTGTGGTCTGCGATCGCAATCAGCGCGATGCACACACTGGCCGTGTCAGCGGCAGAATCTTCTGAGCAACGCTTTCGACACATCTATAAGGAATTGGTTGAGACGAATACGACGGCCTCCGTGGGAGATTGCACGCTCGCCGCTCAACGAATGGCGGATGAATTGAAAAAGGCAGGATTCAGTGACCGTGATCTCAATGTCTTTTTTGATCCCAAATATCCCAAAAACGGTGGCCTGGTTGCCACATTAGCCGGCAGAGATTCGACGATTAAACCAATCTTATTGCTTGCTCATTTGGACGTCGTAGAAGCGAAGCGTGAGGATTGGGTACGAGATCCATTCACATTAATTGAAGAGAATGGCAACTTTTACGCACGCGGCGCATCGGACGACAAGGCCGAGGCTGCAATTTGGGTTGATACCCTCATTCGTTTAAAAGAAGACCATAACCGTCCCCGACGGACGGTGAAAATGGCTTTGACCTGCGGAGAGGAGGGCAGCAACGTCTTTAACGGTGCGGAATGGCTTGCCAAAAATCATCGAGATTGGATCGACGCTGCGTTTGCGATCAACGAAGGGGCCTCGGGCGAATCGGATGCCAATGGCAAGCCCGTATCGATGACTGTTCAAGCCGGTGAAAAGACGTTTCAAAATTATCAACTGGAAGTCACCAATCCCGGTGGGCACAGCTCACGTCCACGAGCAGACAACGCCATTTACTCTTTGGCCGCGGCTCTCAAGAAAATAGAGGCCTATTCGTTCCCAGTGATGCTCAGCGACGGGAGCGTAGCGTACCTCAATGGCATGGCAGCAATTCAGGAAAAACAGGGACACTCTGAATTGGCGGCTGCAATGCGCGCCGTCGCAAAGGATCCCAACAACAGCCAAGCGGTCTCCGTGGTGTCAAAGGCAGACATCAGTTGGGCTGCAATGTTGCGCACAACCTGTGTGGCGACGATGTTGGATGGCGGTCATGCCACCAATGCGTTGCCACAACGCGCGCGCGCCAACATCAATTGTCGAATTTTCCCAGGCGTCAGCACTCAAATCGTCCGGGATACGTTGGCGAAAGTGGTGGATGATCCTAAGGTGTCGGTCACCGCAATTGAGCCAATGGGGGTTATGGGACAAGCGCCGCCGTTGACCAAGTCCATCATGCAGCCCATTGAACAACTGACTCAGGAATTTTGGCCGAATGTACCCGTATTGCCGGTGTTGCAGTCGGGCGGAACGGATGGACGCTTTCTGAACAACGCCGGCATACCCACGTATGGCATTGAGGGGGTATTTGTAGGACCAGATTTAGGAAATATTCATGGTCTAAACGAATACGTCGGCGTCGCCAGCCTGCTGAAGGGCAGAGAGTTCATGTACCGACTGGTGAAGATTTACGCCGATCAAAAGGAATAAGGACTTTAAAAATTAGCATTCAAGGCAACCCATCTGGGTTGCCTTTTTTTATGCTTGAAGTCTGTTTCCAGTTTTATCTGACTCGCAAAACACCCGCATCCGTCAGTAGCCCAATGAGCTGATCAATACACTCTTCTTCAGACTGTTCCGCTGTTCGTAAGTGAGCTTCAGGCGAAGTTGGTGGCTCATAAGGAGAATCTATACCGGTAAAATTCGTAATTTTGCCCGATCGAGCTTTTCGATAAAGACCTTTCGGATCACGCTTTTCAACAATCGATAGTGGCGCATCAACAAATATTTCAAAAAATTCACCAACCGGCAATAAGGATCGAGCCATACGACGTTCAGACAAAAATGGCGAGATAAACGACACCAGCGTTATCAACCCCGCATCCGCCATCAATTTGGCGACCTCAGCAATTCGCCGAATATTTTCCACGCGATCTTGGTCGGTAAAACCCAAGTCTTTATTCAGACCATGACGAACATTGTCGCCGTCCAGTATGTAGGTGTGGTAGCCGGACGCGACAAGTCTTTTATCCAACATATCCGCCAAGGTAGATTTGCCCGATCCCGAAAGACCTGTAAACCACAAAACCGCACCGCGTTGATTTTTCTGTCGCGCCCTGAATTCTCGGTCAACTGACAGCAATTGCCACTGGACGTTCGAAGACCGTCGCAGGGCGAATTTAATCATTCCCGCACCAACGGTTTCTTGCGTAAGTCGATCAATTAAAATAAATGCGCCTAGTGGCCTATGATCGTCAAACGATGAATAAACCAACGGGCGGTCTGTCGTAATTTCGCATTCGCCTATGTCGTTTAGTTCCAACCGCTCCGCTGCCAACCGTTCACTCGTATCAATATTCAACTTATATTTAATTGGGGCTACCGTTACCGAAACCGTTTGGAAGCCACATTTCATTAGGTATTGCCGACCCTGTAATAATGGTGCTTCGTGCATCCAAATAATATGCGCGTCAAACTGACTGCTGACTGAGATTGGGTGTGCACCATTGACAAATACATCACCTCTACTGACATCCAGTTCACGATCAAGAGTGACTGTCATTGCCTGATTTTGCACAGCCACTGACAAATCACCATCCAGTGTAACGAGGCGATTGACTTTGGCTGTTTGTTGACTGGGCAATACCGTGACAGTGTCGCCTGGCTTCAATATTCCCTGAGTAAGAGTTCCGGCAAAACCTCTAAATGAACTATTAGGTCGTTGAACCAATTGAACTGGAAATATCGCCGCTTGATCATGGTTTTCAGAGATCGGCATTGCGTCTAATAGGCGAATTAGCGGCTTTCCCTTAAACCAATTCAGGTTATCGGAATGTTTGAACAAACCATCGCCCGAAGGGGCACATACGGGAATGCACTCAACGGAAGCAAACTTTAAGCTTTCGGTGAATTTCAAAAAGTCTTCGGCAATGTCTGAGAAAATAGGCTCTTGATACTGGACTAAGTCCATTTTATTGATTGCGACAACAACTCTTTTTATTCCCAGTAACGAAAGAATCAGCGTATGCCTTTTAGTTTGGGGCAACACCCCTTTGCGCGCATCAATGAGAATTATGGCGATGTCCGCTGCCGACGCAGCCGTCGCCATATTCCGCGTATATTGTTCATGTCCAGGAGAATCCGCCAGTATGTATTTTCGTGCGGGTGTTTCGAAATATCGGTAGGCAACATCGATGGTTATGCCTTGTTCACGTTCTGCCAACAATCCATCGACTAATAACGCGAAATCCAAATCAAAACCCCTGGTTCCGTGCCGTTTGGAATCCTGTGACAGTTGCTCAAGTGTGTCAGTTAGCACGGCTCCCGCATCGTATAAAAGACGTCCTATGAGGGTAGATTTTCCATCATCTACAGAGCCACACGTTACTAACCGACACAACGTACGCGATGTCATTTAAAAATAGCCTTCTTGTTTCTTTCGCTCCATTGAACCTTCGACATCGCGATCAATTAAGCGACCTTGACGTTCGCTTTGGCGAGAATTCGACATTTCATTAATAATCCCCTCCAAATCGCTGGCTTCGCTTTCAATAGCTGCAGTGAGCGGATAGCAACCTAAGGTTCGAAACCGAACCTTTTTTACGACTGGCGTTTCATTGGATTCCAATGGAAGACGTTCGTCGTCTACCATGATCCATCGACCATTCCGGTTCACAACAGATCTTGGCTTTGCAAAATATAAGTCCACAACTTGAATATTTTCTCTTTGGATATACCGCCAAACGTCAAGCTCGGTCCAGTTGGATAGCGGAAACACACGAACGCTTTCGCCGGGAAGAGTTCTGCCGTTATAGATAGACCATAGCTCCGGCCGTTGACGCTTAGGGTTCCACTGATGGGAGCGAGTCCGAAATGAAAAAATGCGCTCTTTCGCACGAGATGCTTCCTCATCACGGCGCGCGCCGCCTATGGCGGCATCGTACTGAAAATGATCCAATGCTTGCTTTAACGCTTGGGTTTTGAGCAAATCGGTGTGTATTTGGGAACCGTGAGTAAAGCAGTTGATCCCCTCTGCGATTGCAGCTTCGTTGCGATATATCTTGAGCTCAATGCCCGAGAGTTGCGCAACTCTGGCGCGCTCTTGGTACATCGCCTTAAATTTAAATGACGTATCAATGTGCAGTAGAGGGAACGGCAATGCCGCAGGGAAGAATGCTTTACGCGCCAAATGCAGCAAAACGGCACTATCTTTACCAATGGAGTAAAGCATCACGGCATGGCGCGCCTCTGCCGCGACTTCGCGGAAGATTTGAATACTCTCGGCCTCTAGCAAGTCCAAATCTGTCATCATTGGGATGGTCATGAGCCTATTTTAATCTCAAATCTCGCTTTACAATGCCCTTAGGCCCCTATTTTCGAGAGTACTATGCCACATTCTGCACCGAGTTCTAAAATACCGATGTTTGTCCTAGCTTGTTTTTGCCTGGTGGTTTTTCCCGCCGCGATGGCCGCAACGAGTTGCAGTGACGCCCATGTGGGCTGCTTTCCGAAATTGGAAACGAGTTCTTGGGTGCGCAAACCCGGCTTGGTGACCACCGTCGTTGACAATCAAGCCAATCGCGTCTTTGTGGTATTTCCGGCTGGAACGGATCGAGTGTTGGGTCGATTCATTTACCAGACCTATTTGCGCGCCGGTCTGGGCTCTACACCGGTAGGGCTCGATCGGTCACAAAGTGGCCCGTCCCAAATCGTGGCCTTTGAGCGTCACGGTTCACAAATCGTAGTACGGATAGAGAACACTTCCTTCACCGCTCACGATATTGCACAGCAGCAATCTGTTCGGGAAAGTTTTGCAGACAGCGTGGTGTATCAGGCCCCGATCTCCGAGGTTGCGCAGGACGGTAGCGTTCTGATTGAATTGCAAAAATGGCTCACACGCGATGCGTTTGGCGTGATCGACCGATTGCGTGAAGCTCATCAGGGCGACTTCAAAATTGACGATCGCTTAAACTTAATTGATCCGGATTCCGTGCAGGCGTTTTCGGATAATTTGGAATTCGATGTCAGTCAGACCTTTGTTTCCGATCACCCCGGCAGTGAAGTGAATGGCATTGTTCCCGATCAGCACGCGGTAACGCTCATTCTCCATCACTCGCTCATTCGCTTACCTGAGCCAGGCTATGAGCCCTTATTAGCCGATCCGCGTACCGGCGCAATTAGCTCGGCGATCGCGGATTATTCCCAGCCATTAGGCAAACCACTGGTGCTTAATTTAGCTCACCGCTTTCGATTACAAAAGACCGATCCAACCGCCAGTCGCTCGACGGTCGTAAAGCCAATCGTATTTTATGTCGACCGACAAGCACCACCGGAGATTCAACGAGACCTGATTGAAGGCGCATCCTGGTGGTCTGAGGCTTTCGACAAGGCCGGCTTCATCGATGCCTTTAAAGTAGAGCTGCTCCCAGAAGGGGCGAGTGTTCTGGATGCGCGATATAACGTCATTAACTGGGTACATCGGCAAACTCGTGGGTGGTCGTATGGCGAAAATGTCATAGACCCTCGTACCGGCGAGATTGTGCGTGGTGCGGTGCTCCTAGGGTCACTGCGCGCCAGACAAGACCGTATGATCTTTGAAGGACTGGTGGGCGCCGAACACACGGGCACTGGCGACTCAAAGGACCCATTAATGGCGGTGGATAAACGACTTAAGCAGTTGGCTGCTCATGAAACGGGCCATGCCATTGGACTCGAGCATAACTTCATTGCCAGCACCTACGATGATCGAGCGTCCGTTATGGATTATCCGCCTCCGCGCGTCTTAATCAATAATCATGAACTCGACTTAAGCGATGTCTATAAAAATGGATTGGGCAGTTGGGATTTGTTTGCGATTCACTGGCTATACGGGCAACCCGAAAATCACAGCAACGCGGAAGCGACTCGAGATCAATGGGTGCGCACCGCTTACCAGAGTGGCCAGCGATTTGTTGCCGACGGCGACGCTCGACCGGTTTCCTCCGGACTGGCCAATGGCGCTCTTTGGGACGACGGCTCTAATCCGATCGACGGCCTCGAACACGCTTTGGCGGTACGACGCATTGCCTTAGACCATTTTGGCGCACATAATTTACGCGCTGGCGCGCCGCTGTATGAATTACGACGGCTCGTGGTGCCCATTTATTTGTTTCATCGTTACGAAGTAGAGGCGGCAAGCAAATGGATTGGCGGTTCATGGGTTAACTACTCGGTTAATGGTGATGGCTTACCACCCTCACGCGTGGTGAACGGCCTAGACCAACACCGCGCATTACAGACCATATTATCTTCGCTCTCACCTGAGACACTGGACATTACTCCAGAGTTGGTCGAGTTGTTATCAGCAGGAGAGGGCGACATTAGCAATATTGAATCAAAAGTCGAGCTCTTTCATTCAGACACTCAGCCGCAATTTAATTTGGAAAGTGCGGCGAGTGCGACTGCCGACCTAACATTAAAAGCACTTTGGTCACCCGCTCGTCTCAATCGTGTTGCGATTCAAGATGACAAAATACTCTCGACTCGCGAACTCTTAATGGAACCCGTGCATTACCTATTGAGCAACCATTCGACAACAGCACACTCCAAGATGATTACCGAAACAGTTGTGTCCCGAGAAATTTTACATTTAGCGACGCTTCTTAATGACCGCGAACTCAGTCCACGAGTGACAGCAGAAGTGCATTCGGTTTTGGAACAATTACCCTCAGAATTAAATAAGTCCCACGCGGTGAGTGATGCGTTCAAGCGATACTGGACTCAATCGTTGCGCCAGGACAGGCCAACGATCGATTTAAAGCTCGCTGAACACAACGAACGCGTTCCGCCTGGAATGCCCATTGGTAGCGCCTCCTCGCTCGACTCTGGACTATGGGATTTCGAAAACTAAATTAGGGCAGGCGTAAATGATGCTCACGGACGATGTCAGTAATAGTGTTATTGACATCGTCCATAGATGACGTCATTTGTATACTGATGGCCTTTCCTAAAGTTGGCTGAGTGAGCGCTTGTTGATACTTTTTCCAAGCAGGTTCCGACAACATTTGCGACATTCGTACCAGATCATCGTCCGTTAGCCCACCCATCGCCTGTTTGAATCCACGATGAAACGAGTGCGTCGGATCTAGCCATTGATTCATAAGTTTAGTCTGTAACTCTTGCGCAATTTGCGCCCATTGTTCTTCTGTAAGGGCACGATTTTTTAGCTTTAAAGGCTCAATGACCGATCGAATAATGCCACCGTCGGTCGATAACAATTGTTGCTCTAAAAAAGCTTTTTCCAACGTTGACAGCGCTTGGTCGCGCGCAACACTTTCTTCGGCTAACCCACTTGCAAAGTAGCTAAAGCCCATGACAGCAACTAAAGCCATGAGATAACGCTTGTTTAGTTGCATCGTAAATTCCTCTACTCAGTGCTCTGAGTCGGTTCCTTTAAAATGGGTTGATCGACGCTCTTGAACGCCGATGAGACTCGTTGCTGACAACAACAGTCGTCGAGCCAACGGCGCATAATCCGCGCGCCGCAAATTCCACAACGCCAGTGGCTGATTCTCATCCAACGGATCTAAATAATTCCCATTTAATCTGATTTCGTAGTGCAAGTGAAACCCTGTCGACAGACCCGTGCTACCGACGTAACCAATCACTTGACCGCGATGGACCATCGCGCCAACAATGGTGTTGTCGTCGAACGCATTTAGGTGCCCATAATGAGTGGTGTAGCCACCAGGATGTTCTAGGATAATTAAATTTCCATAACCAGCGTAATTGGCAGCAAACACAACTTTGCCGTCAGCCACCGCCAAGACCGGAGTATTTTTTGGCGCCGCAAAATCAACGCCGATATGGTTTTCGTTTCGGGTTACCGTTTTCTTCACTTCTACAACCCGAGTCTTCTTCTTGGTTTTTTTAACAACCTTGGATCGCATCGTGATTCGCAAGCGAGCAGCGCCTACGCCTCTGGAAATATGCGTAAAGCTGACCGGGTTCGTCCAGAATTGTCTTTCTAATGATTCGCCACCTGGCGTAAAAAATCCACTCGGCAAATTATCGCGCTCTATCCAAAGGGCTTGACCTAAGTCTTGTCCCGTTACTTTGTCAATTAATGTGACCGAGATTAAATGTGATGGTTCGTCGTTTGTGCCTTCATCAAATAAGACTTGAATTAATCCATCGGGATGCTCATACCCTTCCTCGGAGTTAGCAATAGCAGCCGCTATCCCGGCGAGTTCAAAACGCAATTCGCTTGGAATGACTTTTTTAATAATGTCCGTTTGATCAATGGCGTCTTGTAAGCTTATAGTCTCAAATTGGAGCGACCCATTTAATTGCGGCAGTGTTTGAGACTGGTACTCAATGGGGCCCTGAGCAGTTGGCCGTGTGAACGTTTCTAGCCGGGTATTTTGATCGCCGTGTTTGTACCAAGCAATGCTTATGGCCAATACCTTATCGCGATCATTAACCAACATAGCGTAGGGGATGCACGGCGTTGCGCTTAAATTCAAGTCTTGAACGTGAATGCTAATTTGTCTGGACAATTCCTCGTCGCGCAACCCTAGCAAGCGTACGATGTCTCCATTACCGTTGATAGCGATACAACCCCATCTTGCGTCGAAGTCCTCAAGATCATTATCGGTCATTGCAGCGCGATTATTGGCATTGACCCGGCGCGTAACACGATTGATCGCGGGAGGCGGTGTCTTGGTTTTTTTTGCCGTGTGAGCGGTGTGCGCTTTTTTGGGATGAGGTGCAGGAGGGTTACCAACTTCCGCCTGTGTCATCGACGTTGTGCCCATGAATAATAAGAGCCCCATTAATAAAATCAAGGTCTTATTACATCGCTCAGAGAATTTACGAATGGTTTTTAAGTTCATCGATTCATTTTAACGAATTGTTACGCAATTTTGCGTTGATTAAATTTTTTTCACATTTCGGTTTTACATCGACGCAAAATGTCGATCTACCCCTTAGCCCCATGGCAAGGAATAAGTCTTTACATTCGTAAAGCTCTTCATGGCCTCTTGAACACCCTCTTTAATACCAATTCCAGAGTCTTTGATGCCTCCAAATGGAGTTAGTTCCAATCGGTATCCGGGAACCTCGCGAATATTGACGCTCCCGACCTTCAATTCCCTGATAAACCGATTCATATAGTCCCAGCGATTAGTACAAATGGAAGACGAGAGTCCGTAAGCAGTAGAGTTGGACAAGGGAATAGCCTCATCAATCGTTTCAAATCGTATGATGGGGGACACCGGACCAAAGGTTTCTGTAAACGCCACGTTCATGGTTGACTGAACATGATCGAGCACGGTCGGCGAAAATAGTGCGCCTGTGCGCTGATTGCCTATTTTTAAAATTGCCCCATGGTCGATTGCCTCGTTTACCTTAGCCTCAAATTCACGCGCCGCCGCCTCATCGATTACCGTTCCCATATCCATTTCTGGATCCATAGGATTTCCGTATTTAATTTTTGCGGTCTTGGCTGTGACTTGCTCAACAAACAACTCCGCAACACGATTGTGCACCAGCATTCGCTTAATCGCGGTGCACCGTTGACCGGAGTTTTTATAGGAGCCGGCAACCGCTAACGTACTGGCTTCATCGATGTCCGCATCGTCCATTACGATAATTGGATCGTTTCCGCCGAGCTCGAGCACTTGTCGCTTATAAATCGCCTTAGCGGCAATATATTTGCCAATCGGAACGCCGCCCGTGAAAGTGACTAAATCCACATCGGAGTGCGTCAATAATTCATCCGCTATTTCTTTTGGATCTCCAGTAATGATCGTAAACATCGGCTCCGGTAAGCCCGCTTCATAAAGGATGTCTTGAAGCAAATACGCGGTTAATGGTGTCTTCTCGGAAGGCTTAAGCACCATGCGATTATTGGTAGCGATTGATGGGGCTATCTTGTGTGCGACTTGGTTGAGTGGGTGATTAAAAGGCGTAATCGCGGAGATTACGCCCAACAGAGGCTCTCGAAGCGTATAGACTTTTCGCTTTTTACCGTGGGCGGTCAGATCGCAGGAAAATATTTGCCCATCGTCTTGTAGCGCAGCGTTGCCTGCAAAAATGAACACATCGCAGGCACGCCCAACTTCATACGTCGAGTCTTTGATACACAAACCACTTTCCGCAGTTATCAGTTGAGCGATTTCTTCACTGCGCGCGCGCAATAGGGCAGCGGCTTTTGTACAGATTTGATAGCGTTCAAAGCGAGTTAAGTTCGATTGATAATTTTTGGCGGCAGCAATTGCCTTTTGAACTTGATCCACGGTCGCCATGGGCACTTGCCCGCAGATGCTATTATCCCAAGGATTATGTATAGACAGCAACCTTGGCGTTTTTACTCGTTGACCTTGTATGCTTATGTAGTCGCGAATAAATGGTTTAAAGATCATGATTAAGTACCCAGTCGAATGCGTCAAAATTACGATACTGATGATTGGCTTGTTTTGGGTAGCGATGGTTCAATATTAAGGGAACTTGTTGTTCGCTGATTCCACCGTGAGATCGCAGTGGCGCGTCGAGACCGGTCAAGTCGTGTCGACTAGCCTCACTGCCCAATACGGTAAATCGTTCAGAAACAATTACCAAATCGCCTAATCTATCGGCTGGCAGTTCAAAGCGTTTTGCGGCTTCTTCTCTTGTTAATACCACTTCAATGCCTTGGATGGATTGAAGCACGCGTGCTATTTCAGCGAGCTGATTGGTCGATTTATCGAGATATACCGTTGCGAATGATCCCAAAGCTCCATGGTGAACCACGTAGGGATCGGTAATTGGCAGAATCACGCGCGCACGATCGGCGCCAGGAATAGTCTTCAGCACATCACTTAAGTAAATGACGTTTGGTGAGCCATCCAGAGCTGTTTTTGCATTCATTCCGTGATCAGCGGTTATGGCAATGGTGACGTTAAGCGCTTCGAGCCTCGCCATATACTTATCCAGCATCTCGTAAAACGCATTCGCGCCAGCCGTGCCTGGTGCGTGTTTATGCTGAATGTAATCGGTGGTTGACAGGTAAGCTACATCGATCAAATTGCGCGAAAACAATTCGACGCCTGCAGCAAATATAAATTCACTGAGCTGCGCGCTGTAGACATCCGGCACTGGCATCTTGACCATGCCGAGAACGTCGCTGATTCCATTTTCTTCTAACGTTACCTCCGCTGCTTTTTCAGATGAAAAACAGATTCCGTTCATTTGGTAACCCAAAAGCCGACGCAGCTTGTCCTTGGCAGTAACCACACCTACCCTGACCCCAGAATCAGCGAGTGCCTTTAAAATGGTTGGCGCTTTCAGCCATTTGGGATCGTTCATCATTACTTCAGTTTGTGTCTCGGGATCAAACAAGTAATTTCCACAAATGCCATGCTGGACCGGTGGTACGCCGGTGACGATCGACAGATTGTTCGGATTGGTGAAGCTTGGAACCACGCAGTGCGCAATGGTGTGGGTACCTGTTTTCAGAACCCGCTTAAGCCAGGGCATCACGCCGGCGGACACCGCTTGAGCTAAGTAGTCGGGCTCACACCCATCCACGCAAACCACCGCTTTCCGGGTCGTAGGTTGTCGATATTGCCGACCATTGACTGAGACTGTTTTCATATTTCACCAATAAAATCAATTGGTTATTTAATTTTCACCGTGGCTATGCTGCCAAACCACGCCCCATGTTAACCGTTGAGCCGGCTTGACCCTATTGTGCCTGAATTCCCGTAGGCGGTCTGCCGTTTCTGGGTTCTGCTCGACATTAAATCCATTTAAGTGACTTCGTCGTTGGGCTATGATGTTGGTAACCCTTTTTAGCGAAGTAGCCACCGATGCCACAGGATTCCGTTTTGTTGACCCCGGGCCCACTCTCCATCGCCCGTAAGACACGCGAAGCCATGCTCAAGGACTGGGGTTCTTGGGACAGTGATTTTAATCAGATTACGGGGCGCATTCGACAAAATATACTCAACATCGCACACGCTTCAGAAACCCACGAATGTGTTCCGATGCAAGGTAGCGGAACTTTTAGCGTTGAGGCAGCTATTGGAACTCTTGTGCCCAAAAATGGCCATGTGCTTATTCCAAATAATGGCGCCTACTGCGCACGAATGGTTCGGATGTGCACCATCCTGAATCGGCGCGTTACCCAAAAAGACTATGCAGACGACACTGCTGTTTCTGCTCACGACGTAGATTCGTGGCTAACCCAAGATCCTTCGATCACGCACGTAGCGTTGGTTTATTGTGAAACCAGCGCCGGAATATTAAATCCCTTAGAGGACATCGCCGAAGTGGTTGCCCGGCATGGTAAACGACTGATTATTGATGCCATGAGCGCATTCGGAGCGCTGCCTTTGGACGCTCGCAAGATTCAATTTGATGCGGCGATCGCCGCCTCTGGCAAATGTCTTGAAGGACCGCCCGGTATGGGCTTTGTAGTTGTCCGCAAGGAGGCCCTGTTGGCCTCGCAAGGGAATTGTCATTCGCTCGCGTTGGACCTATACGATCAATGGGTCTATATGCAGAAAACCACCCAGTGGCGATATACCCCCCCAACTCATGTCGTAGCAGCTCTCGACTGCGCTATTACTGATTATCTCGCTAGCGGTGGTCGCGAGACGCGTTTAAAGACATACGAGCATAATTGTCGAGAATTAATAGCGGGGATGCGTGATCTCGGACTAAAGCCTTTTCTTCCGGCGTCCATTCAGGCGCCGATCATCGTCACTTTTCATGCTCCATCGTCACCAAACTATCAATTTAAAGCTTTTTATGACGCCGTAAAAGCAAAGGGCTATATTCTGTACCCTGGAAAACTCACCCAGCTCGAAACGTTTCGGGTGGGGTGTATGGGTCAATTGGGTTCGAGCGGCATGCGAGGCGCTGTTGACGCGATTGGCGAAGTATTGTCAACGCTATAAATTTTCTATTTCGCGTGGCTACGCCACTTAATCCCAAACCACCACAATGGCCCGAGCCCCAGTATAACCATGGCCGCGCTTAGAGCCAGAGAGTGATGGACACCCCAGGCTTGTCCCATCAATCCAACGTTAATGCCGCTAAACATCCTTAGCCCTAAATTTGACATGACAGCAATGCCGATGATTTTTCCCCGTAACTCTTGCGGTGCTTTTACTTGTACCAATGCCATCGCCATGGAGTTAAATGCAAGGTCAAAAAATCCTGCGCAAAATAAGCTGACGACGGCCACGATATAGGAATGCGCGGTCGAAAAGCACACCAATGCTAGAGCCCACGCGAAACACAACCGCACAGCATTGACGGGCTTTGTTTCCAACCGAGCAAACGTCTCAAGCGAAAATCCGGCCAACAAAGCGCCACACGCATCGGCGCCGAGGAGAATTGCGTACGCTATTCCAGCTTGACCATTGCCCAAGTCGGTTGCGAATTGTGGCATTTGAGCTTGATAGGAGGTCCCAACAAAGAAAGCGGCTAATCCGGACAAAGCAATCATGGTTCTTAATTCGTTCGACTGGATGATGAACCGAACGGTCTCCAGCACTTCTCGCAACCCATGCAGTCGATTAATTACGTGAGTTTGCGCTTGACGATAGCGTGGCCCAAATGGCGCGATAAACAACCAAATAATATACGGCGCGTATAAGCACGCATTAACGAGCAATCCGCCTACTGGGGTTAAATAAAGAATTAAAAAGCTTCCTATGGCTGGGCCACACAACATGCCTAAATAACGTCCAGAGGAGGTTATTCGCACCGCACTGTGTACATGTCCCCCGCCCACAATATCGAATAACAACACCTGTTCAGAGGGACTCCACAGGACTCCCGACAAGCCATGCAAAATCAACAATCCCATCGCAATAGGCATGGTTAATGTGTCGGTATAAATAAAATAGGCCCAACCCAATGAACATGTTAAAAACATGGTCATTCCAATTTGGATCAGTCGACGCGGATCAAAATGATCAGCTAAAATTCCCGAGGGCACCGATAACAACAAAAATGGAACCCAATGGCTAATAACGGCAAAGCCCCCTAACAGCGCAGAGTGAAATTTTTGAAAGCTTGCCCAATAGGTGATGACGTGCTCCATGTTATCCGCCATCATCGCTAGCGAATTCAAGGACCAAAACGTTAAAAATCCTTTATGGGAAAACGCGGCAAGTCGAGGAGGTGTATTCATGGAATGAGCATATCAAGGAAACGAGTGCCGAATTAATTCCGTTTCAATAATTTTTCCGCTTTTATCACAAATTTTTTGAACCGCCTTTACAGCAGCCTAATAATGGCGCGAGAAAATCGCAATACGCGGGCTACGAAGCGGGTTCCCATAATGACGTTAACTTCTGATCTTACGATGGATATGGTCAAAGCGCTCCATGACTGCATCCACAGTGATTAAATCCATCACTCCTGGTTTTTCAATCTTAGTTCGCCAAGGCAGCTGTTCCGGCTCTTTGTTCAACATAGTCCGCGCCGCCTCCGGGAATCGGTCTACGCAGTAACTAATGTACTGATAAGGCCCGCTGCGCTTCGGGTTGGTGGCTGCGTAAAGTCCGAGCACTGGAACGCCAGCCGCATTGCCCATATGAGCGGGTCCTGAGTCTGGTGTGACAATTAATTGAGCACGCTTTAACGTTGCCCACATCTCCACCAACGTGTCTTTCCCGATATGATTGATTACTGGTGCAACCATATGCGCTTCGATTTCTTGGCCCATTTTCCTTTCAAGTTCCGACGGTCCGCCACACAATAGGATGCGATAGCCGGCTCTCGCCATTTCATCGCCCACCTTGGCATATCTTTTGGCACTCCAATTGCGTAACGGATGGCTGGAGCATGGGCTGATAATGACGGTGGGGGCATCGTCCGGAATCAATTGAGAGGCTTTTTGAGCTGCAGGCGCTGTCACCGGAATATCAAATCGATCGATACGTTCGTGTATCCCCAACGCTCTCAAAAACTCAAAGTGAACGTCCACCACGTGCTGGCCGCTATTGGCTTCAATACGCTCGTTAACGAATAGCCATTGAAGATCTTGTGATCGTGTCCAGTCATATCCGATCTTACGGTCTGCTCGAATGCCACGAACCAACATACTGGCTCGCCACGCATATTGCATATGCAAAACAGCATCGATCGGAGACTGATTGAGCTTATTTTGAATCGCCAACCTACCGCGGTGCCCATCTTTTTTATCGAGCACTAAAAATTCAATATCCGCTATATTAGACATCAATCCAGCCACTGCTTTACCGATTACCCATTGCAATCGCGTATTCGGGAATGCTTTTTGCAGCGTCCGCGCCACCGGCAACGTATTTAATACATCGCCTAAAGCGCTGAGTTTTATAATCACAATCGATTGCGGCATGGACACGACTTTTCGATTATCTCCGTTCATTAAACCATCATTGTAATCGAAGCGCTACTCACTCAGGGCAATTCTGTACGCATGCCCCCATACCATCGGCAATATGGTCTCCAAACTGGTTTGAACAGCGCGATGCTTTAATGACCGGAAGTCGTCACTCACCTGCAAATTGTCGATGCTTTGTAATTGCTTTGTTAATCGCCATGCTGAAACCGTAACGGCGAATTGCTCGAGAAACGACGACGCCAGCGACAACGCAGCGGTCAGGTCGGATTTGCCCAACCGCAGCATTGTCGCCAACGACTGATTTAACTTCTCGATTGCTTCAATCAGCGTTTTGTGGCGATTCCTCGATAAAATAGGAACTCCAAACGATGAGACATCCACCGTCATATCCTGCAGCAACGATTGGGCCGCATTACCTTGGTCTCTCAGCACCTTCCTTGTCAAAAAATCTATTGCCTGTATTCCATTTGTGCCCTCATAAATCGAGCCAATGCGCGCATCTCGGTAGAGCTGAGGCGCCCCTGTATCCTCGATGTACCCCATACCTCCGTGGACTTGAATGTTCAGCGAACTGACCACGGTGCCCGTTTCGGTTCCGAGAGTCTTAACCATCGGAATAAGTAGCGCTACTCGCGCTTGCGATTCTAACTGCTGACTACCGCTTAGCGAGTCGGCGAGGTCCCACTCATTACTCGCGTATACCGCCAGCGCACGTGCCGCCTGAACTCGCGCCTCCATTTCGTCGATCATCCGCCGAACATCTGGGTGGCCATCAATGGTGATGGTCGAAGCGCTTTGAGGCACTTTGCCCTGCACACGTTGTGACGCATAACTCTTGGCCATTTGGCAGGCCCGTTCGCCGATTGCGTGGCCTTCGATCCCCACCGCTAGTCTCGCCAAATTCATCATGATGAACATGATTTCCATTCCCTGGCCTTCGTGCCCTACAATATGGGCTTCCGCTCCCGGTGATCCTAGTGATTCTCCATAACTCATTACGCACGTTGGGCTTGCGTGAATGCCAAGCTTGTTTTCAAGTCGCAGACATCGGACATCGTTCTTTTCCAAGAGATGCCCTTGATCGTCTATCTTTATTTTCGGCACCACGAACAAACTCAATCCCTTAGTGCCTGAGGATGCGCCCTCTAGTCGCGCCAAAATTAAATGAACGATGTTTGAGGTTAACGTGTGATCACCGTAGGTGATGAAACACTTTTGTCCTTTTAAGTAATATTTATTATTCGCTTTTATTGCTGTTGTTTTGACCGCACCCACGTCGCTCCCAGCGTGCGGCTCTGTTAGGTTCATGGTTCCAGTCCATTCACCGCTAATCAGCTTTGGGAGTACCGTCGACTTTAAAAATTCGCTCCCGTGTTCACTTATCGCCTCAACAGCACTTCGGCTCAACATGGGCGCTAATCGAAAGCTTAAATTCGCGCTACACCACAATTCCTCAATGAGACCAGCGATCAATTGAGGTACTTGCATGCCACCGTAGCGCTGTTGGGCGCGTAAGGTCGGCCAACCTTGTTGGCAAAATCGCTGATAGACCTCATGAAACTCAGGAGTGATGATGACATGGCCATTTTCCAATTTTGAACCGTGTCGATCTCCAATAACATTCGTTGGCGCGATGACTGTTTGCGCAAAGCGCTGCGCTTCGGCGAGAACGGCTTGAGCTTGTTCCAGCGGAAATTGTTTGAAGACATTCGCGTTTTTGTAACGCTCATCACCGTAAGAATTGGTGAGCAAAAAGCGAAATTCCTCTTCGGGCGCGACGTACAACATGGCAGCTATGCCTCCATGAACCGAAACATTGATACGCTATAGTGTAATCCGATCTACTTAATATTCAATGGTGCGATCGGAACGATCGGTGATGGGTTTTTAAGGGACGCATTGATGTTTGATTTGGGGAGCTGTGGAGTCTTCACGTTGGTTACATGTTGATTATTAACGATTTAATTTTGCGACCGATTGGAATATCAGGTTGGGTCAGCTAAAATGATCATCCGTGCGAAATGAGTCCTGTCGCAATTAATTGTGAGTTTTTATCAAGGCGATAATCGTGTTTTCATTTTTTGAGTCATTGCTTGATCCGTTTACGTCGACCCCAGAAGAAGGCGAGCCGTTGCCGAATTCATTTCTAGCTTTTTTGTGGGCGTGTACCCGCGGCATTCGGGGTTTTATTGTAGTGATGACTGTAACCACGGCTCTCAGCGGCATTTTTGAGGCTTGGCTATTTTCGGTACTTGGACAATTGGTCAATTGGCTCAGCACGCAGACGATTGAACAAATTTGGCAACAACGCTCCAGCGCCATCCTTTTTATACTTGCCGCCACGTTGGCAAGCGTCGTTGTGATTGGATTGCAGAGTCTGATACGTCGGCAGGTGCTCGCCGGTAACTACGCCATGCGCTTACGGTGGATATTTCATCGACGGATGTTGAGTCAATCACTAAGCTTTTACCAGGATGAGTTCGCAGGTAGAGTGGCTACCAAAGTCATGCAGACCGCGCTTGCAATCCGTGATTCTTGGTTTATTCTCGCCGACATCTTGGTTTATGTTTTGATTTATTTCGCGACCATTATGTTTGTTGTGGGATCATTCAATCTTTGGCTATTAGCGCCATTTGCGGTATGGCTCACGAGCTACGCACTCGGTGTACGGTTCTTCGTTCCCCGTTTGGCTGCTGCTGGAAAGGCCCAGGCTGATGCGCGGTCAACGATGACGGGTCGGGTCACCGACGCCTACACAAACGTTGTCACGGTTAAGCTGTTTTCGCATACGCACCGAGAAAGTCAGTACGTACGTTCAGCCATGCTCGAGTTTCTGAAAACGGTGTTTCGACAAATGCGGCTCGTCACCACGTTCGAGGTCTTGAACCACACCCTCAACATGTTGCTGATCATCGCGACCGTTGCTTTAAGTTTATATCTTTGGACGCACCATCAAATGGCTTTGGGAAGCATCGCAGCTGCAGTTGCGGTGGCTTTGAGGCTCAATGGCATTAGTCATTGGGTTATGTGGGAAGTGGCCTCTTTGTTCGAGCAAATAGGAACGGTGCAGGATGGGCTTACCACACTGAGCGCACCTCGTTCCTTAGTGGATGTTGACAACGCCCGCGAGCTGACGGTCAGCCGTGGCGAGATTACTTTTGAGAATGTCGAATTCTCGTATGGAAGTAGTACGCAGCAACGCGCTGTTGATGTACCCAGTACGCCAACCTTAATTGACCATTCGCTGGATCGGTCCAAAATTGTCATTTCGAATTTTAATTTAACGGTCAAGTCAGGCGAGAAAATTGGTTTAGTGGGTAGGTCTGGTGCTGGTAAAAGCACGCTCGTCAATCTCTTGTTACGCTTTTACGACGTTCAATCTGGCCGAATTTTAGTTGACGACCAAGACATTTCATTGGTGACCCAAAACAGCTTGCGCTCGCAGATCGGCATGGTTACCCAGGACACGTCGTTATTGCACCGTTCCGTTAGGGACAATATTAGTTATGGCAGGCCCGACGCGACTGATGAGGACGTTTGGCGGGTGGCCGAGCGATGCGAGGCCGCCACTTTTATTAAAGCATTGCGTGATCCGGCTGGAAGAATGGGGCTCGATGCGCACGTTGGTGAACGGGGAGTTAAATTGAGTGGCGGCCAACGCCAGCGCATCGCGATTGCTCGCGTGATGTTGAAAGATGCGCCAATTTTGTTACTCGATGAGGCCACTTCGGCGTTGGATAGTGAAGTGGAGGCCGTCATTCAGGAAAGTTTGTATCGGCTCATGGAGGGTAAAACTGTTGTTGCCATCGCGCATCGCTTGTCCACGATTGCCCAAATGGATCGATTGATCGTATTGGATCAAGGTCGAATTGTGGAACAAGGGGATCACCAGAGCCTATTGAACAAAGGTGGCTTATACGCCAGACTGTGGTCCCATCAGACGGGTGGGTATCTCGGCGAATCGTAATTCGTCGGTATTGCCGGATAACACGCTAAGACGCTCCTGCTTTTGTGAAGGCAAATTTTTATAGTTGGCGGCAAGGCATTTCGGTATCATAGGCCTGCGCCGCCGATATATTTGTCACTACTCTTTGGCGTTTGGAGTGGTTTACCAGTAGGGTGGGAGTTTCCAATGAAAGTAATTTCAACCTGTTTGGCTTTTTTAACACTGATCTTTATCTGCTTTAATGTTAATGCAGAAGTTACGGACATCAATATAGGCTATCAATTTGGCATCGGGTACACGCCGTTTCATGTTATGGAACGCCAAGGTTTGGTCGAAAAATTCGCACAAGAAGCCGGGATTAATTTAAAAGCCCACTACCGTAATTTGGGCACGCCAGGCGTCGTAAGAGATGCTATGTTAGCGGGCGAGGTTCAGTACGGTGCCGTTGGTGTGCCTACCCTGATTATTTTGGCAGACAAAACGGCGATGGACTTTAAGGCCGTTGGCAACATCGTATCCTTGCCGATGAACTTTAATGTTAATGTAAATTCGGTTGGCGCTAATTTCTGTGAAATGAAAGGCAAGATCGCCTTGCCTACGGTTAAGTCCAGTGTTCAAGCAGTAACGCTCCAAATTGCCGCTAAACAAAAGTGTAACGATCCTTTTAAACTGGATCCCAATACAGTCTCCATGACCCATCCAGATGGAATGGCCGCGTTACTTAATAACCAGGTAGACGCTCATTTAACGGCACCTCCTTTTAATGATCTGGAGGTCGTTAGCGGTAAAGGCAAAGTTAAGACGCTATTTGATAGCTACAGTGTTTTGGGTGGCCCAACGTCATTCATTTTATTAGTAGGAAGTCAAAATTTTGCCACCCAAAATCCCAAAGCCCACGCCGTTCTGGTTAAAGCGTTTGAGGCCGCCATCGAATGGACGCGCAAGCACAAGAAGGAAGCAGCCGAGTTATACGTCACTGAGGAAAAATCGAAGGACTCGATCGCAGATGTTTTGGCGCAAATGTCGGATCCCAAGCTTATTTTTGATACCACGCCAAATCGCATTGGAGTCTATGCGCACTTCATGAGGGAAATAGGCACCGTCAAGCACGATATGAGCTGGAAGGAATTATCAATGTCTAATTTAGCCACTCGCCAGGGCTCGTAGGCGGTTGATCGTATTCTGAATGACAAAATTAAAATTGGCACGATAATGCGGTACGGTACGACGGTGCTTGTAGCACTGATGCTCATGCGCATAGCCCCAGTCTATGGGGAGACCGCCACGCTCACCGTTGGCTATCAATATGGCCTCGGTTATCTGCCTTTCCACGTTATGGAAAAGCAATCGCTTATCGAAAAGCATGCGCGGGCCTCCGGTGTTCAAGTGAATGTGAAATATTTGAACATGGGATCATCGGGTATTCTCAGGGATGCGCTTTTATCCAATCAGGTTGACTTCGCTGCCTTGGGACCTCCGGCATTGATTTTTTTAGCGGACAAGACGAACGGCGAATTTAAGATGGCGGCCAACATTGCCTCTTTGCCAATGATTTTAAATACGACGGAAGGGGTTCGGTCGATATGCGATTTGAAAGGCAAAATCGCGATGTCCGCTGTCAAATCTAGTGTTTATGCAATCGCGCTGCAAATGGCCAGCAAACAGCATTGTAATGATCCGTTCCTATTAGACCCCAACACGGTTACGATGACCAATCCAGAGGGGATGACGGCTCTGATTAATGGACAGGTGTCCTCACATTTCTCATCCTATCCATTTGTCGATTTTGAATTAAAAAATTCTAACGGACGGATCAGGGCGATTTTGAACAGCTACGACGCCTTTCAAGGGCCGGCCGCTTTGATTGTATTAATCGGGCCTGATCGCTTTCGTACTCAAAATCCGAAAGTATATTCAGCGATGCTGGCCGCCTTAGGCGAGTCCATGCTTTGGATCAATAGCCACCGCAAAGAGGCGGCAACGTTGTATTTGGAGTCCGAGCACTCCAACGAACCCTTTGACGCGGTAGTCGCTCAGTTATCCTCACCGGATGTCATCTTTGATGTGACGCCGCGGCAGATCTCAAAATTTGCACACTTTATGAGAGAGGTCGGCACGGCTAAGAAAGAGTGGGACTGGAAGAGCCTATCAAGCCCTAATTTACTGAGTTTGAATGGATCGTAGTCATGCGTTTGGCTTGATTGTATCGGCACCCACCATTCGCCAATTCAGTTAAACTTTAGCCTTCCTTTCGACGAAGGGTGGTTGTCAGTGGCCTTACTGGAAGTTAAAGAAGTCAGCATTGACTACGTTACTGGCGGTCGCGACCTTGTTCGAGCCGTTGAGCGGGTATCGTTTAGCGTTGAGCAAGGTGAATGCTTGGCTCTGATCGGCCGTTCCGGGTGTGGCAAGTCAACCATTTTGAAAGCCATCGGTGGCTTCTTAAAACCCAGCGAAGGCGAGTTGCTATTGAATGGTCGCCCAATTCAACGGCCGGGTCCGGATCGAATGGTGGTTTGGCAGGATTTTGAACAGTTATTCCCCTGGAAGACCATCGAGGATAACGTCGCCTACGCGTTATTGAAGCAAAAAATGTCGTCCGCCGAGGCGCTGGACCACGCCATCCGTTGGCTTGACGTCGTCGGACTTAAAGACGCGCTGGGTAGGTACCCACATGAGCTGTCCGGTGGAATGAAGCAGCGGGTCGCTATTGCGCGCGGCTTTGCAGCAAACCCGTCTATATTGCTTATGGATGAACCGTTTTCAGCTTTGGATGCGCTCTCTCGATTAAAGCTTCAAGATGAACTGATTGAGCTACAACAGCGATTCGGAACCACTGTGGTTTTCGTGAGCCATGATATTGAGGAAGCGGCCAAGGTGGGTTCACGAGTTTTAGTCTTGTCGCCCCATCCGGGCCGCGTGAAAGCAATTCTAGATCGACACACTCCAAATCCAATCGAAACGATGCGGTCATTAATATTTGCGGAATCCGGCGGCGACGATTTATCTCTGTAAGTTGCGGTACCTCCTAGAAGGCTACGATATGATGGGTTTTATACGAAAAGTTGCGGTCGGTTGCTTTTTTCTAGTGCTGTGGGAAGTTGGCGCGCGTTATTTAAATATGCCTCTACTGCTGCCAACCTTATCAGACACGCTGTCTGCTCTGATCAATGCCCTCCTGGCGCATGGTGACGATTCGCTTTTGCCGTACGTCGGTGAGACGGCCAAGACGCTCTTCGGTGGCTTTTTAATTGGTTCTGCGGTGGCATCTGTTTTGACGATATTGGCAATCAATACCAAAGTTGGTGAAGATGCGTTGTCGCTCATTACCGGTGGGTTTGCGCCATTGCCGGCCGTCGCAATATTTCCATTAGCGCTTATGTTTTTCGGCATATCCTATAAATCGCTGCTGTTTATCGCCGCTTTTGCGACGGTATTTCCAGTTGCGCTAGCAATGAATCAAGGCTTTAGAACCGTTAGCCTAACGCTTCGAAGCGTGGGGCGTAATTTGGGAATGAGTGGAATTGAATTGACTTTTAAGGTCCTCATACCGTCTGCGTTACCGGCTATTTTGGCGGGATTGCGCAATGGATTTTCAAACAGCTTTCGCGCACTCGTGGCGGTAGAGATGGTGATCGGCGCCGCAACTGGCCGCGGCGGACTTGGATGGTATGTTGTGTCTTCCAAACAAAATTTAGACATTCCTGAAGTTTATGCCGGTATTATTGCCATCATGATCATTGGACTGCTGTTTGAGTCGGCGTTTAAATGGATCGAAATGCATACGGTTCGAAAGTGGGGAATGTTGAATTGACTTGAATTTTTATGAAGTTTTTTGTTCTGTGTTTCAACGTGGCAAATTAACCGTTTATTTACCAATACAAAACTCGCCAAATATTTTTCCCAGTAGGTCGTCGCTCATAAACACGCCCGTTATTTCGGAGAGCGCGTTTTGTGCATGACGTAACTCCTCGGCTACGACCTCCAGCCCCTGTCCACTTTCCGCGAGAGCTAACGCCGTTGTCATTGCGTGTGCGGTTTGTTGCAGCGCTGTCAAATGGCGCCGTCGCGCACTGAACAGCGACGCATCCGTATATTGTGTCTTGGTGGCCACCAATACGGCTGCTCTCAAATCATCAAGCCCAAGGCCAGTTTGAGCGGAAACGTGAATAATATGAGCGTGATCTCTAGTCGACGGGGGGCCATTCGCGAGTAAGTCAGCCTTGTTCATTACGAGTAGCGTCGGAACAGTCAGCTGTTCAATCTCTAGGTGTGCCTGCCGAACCGCATCCACGTCAGCGGAGTCAACCACATAGAGGATCAAATCGGCCTCTTTCATTTCTTGTTGAGCACGACGAATGCCTTCCGCTTCGATGGCCTGGGTGCTGTGGCGTAAGCCAGCCGTATCGGCTATATCAATGGGAATACCGGATAGAGTTAGCCGTTCTCGTATAACGTCGCGAGTTGTGCCCGCTTCGTCGCTCACAATGGCGGCGTTTAGCCCCAACAATGCATTTAGGAGAGACGACTTTCCTGCGTTAGGTCGTCCAGCAATCACCACCTTTAGCCCATCGCGAAGACGTACGCCCTGGGAGGTTTGATCAATCAATTGATTCAAGGTTAGTTGCCAATTTTTGAGTGCAACGATGATTTGATCCATGGGGTGGGTAACCAAATCCTCATCTGAAAAATCGATTCGAACTTCGATTTGCACTCGAATTGCTATCAGCTGTTCTAATAATTCGTTTACTTTTACTGAAAACGCTCCCGTTAACGATCGACTTGCCGCTAAGGCGGCTTGGCGACTGCCCGCGTCAATCAAATCAATGACCGCTTCCGCTTGAGTTAAGTCAATTTTTTCGTTTAAAAAAGCGCGTTCGCTAAATTCACCGGCGCGCGCTTGCCGAACGTCTGGGAACTGCAAAACGCGCTCTAACAGTGCGTCAAGTATTTGAGTTCCGCCGTGTACCTGCAATTCAACGACGTCTTCGCCGGTATACGACTGAGGCGCTTTAAAATAAATCAAAATGCCTTCATCTATTAGCGCACCATCCCTGTCCTTAAACGCGGTGAAATGGGCATAACGCGGTATGGGATTTTTCCCGAGAAAAACAGTAGCGATGGATTCCGCTTGACGACCCGATAAGCGAATCATTCCGATTCCGCCGCGCGCAGCGCCCGTAGCAATCGCAGCAATCGTCTCCGTGAATTCCATCGACTTACGCTCGCTGCCCAATGATGTTGCCGGTCAGTAACCGATTTATTTCCGCTGGGCTCATCTCCAACCACTCAACCAATACCTCGGTGGTATGCTCGGCCAATCGTGGTGGTGCTCGATTAATTGTTGGCGGGGTTTCGCTCATTTCTACTGGATATCTGACGGTGGGCAGTGGGTCACTCTCCCGAACCACCGTTTGCGCTAATTTACGCTGTTTAACATGCTCATCGTTGAAAACGTCTTCCAGTCGATTGACCGGGCCCGCGGGTATGTTGTGATCCAATAATTGCTGCAGCCACTCGTCAGCAGTCCGCTCTTGCATGTTGGCTTCAATCATTTTGACCAACACGTCGCGATTTTCAACGCGAGCACGATTCGACCTGAATCGCGGATCGGTTGCCCAGTCAGGCTGATTCAATATTTGGCAAAACGCTTTAAATTGACTGTCGTTGCCCACCGCAACAATCAACGGCCGATCTTTCGTCGCGAATACTTGATACGGCACGATGGTTGGGTGCGTATTGCCAATGAGCTGCGGCGACTGTCCGCTCACCAAATAGTTTAAGGACTGATTGGCCAACATCGCCACCTGCGTGTCCATCAGTGAAACGTCCAGGTGCTGTCCCACACCGGTATTTTCAGCGTGGCGCAGTGCGGCGAGAATGGAAATGGTGGCGTAGAGCCCCGTCGCCAAATCGGTGACCGCAACGCCGGCGCGAACCGGCCCGGACTCTGGTGTGCCGGTTATGCTCATCAAGCCCGCCATCCCTTGGATTACAAAATCGTAGCCGGGCCGCTTTTTATACGGTCCGGTTTGGCCAAAGCCCGTGATCGAGCAGTAAACCAACTTTGGATGGATTTGGAGCAGCGACGCGGCGTCTAACCCATATTTGGCCAATCCGCCTTGCTTGAAGTTTTCAACCAATACGTGGGATTTAAGCGCCAGCTTTTTAATCAGCGCCTGACCTTCGGGTCGGGTTATATCAATTGCTATGGAGCGCTTATTTCGATTGGCGCACAAATAGTACGCGCTATCTTTAGCATCGTTATCAACAAAAGGGGGACCCCACTGACGAGTGTCGTCCCCAGTTAATGACTCTACTTTAATTACATCGGCACCCAAATCACCGAGAATTTGCGTTGACCACGGACCGGCCAGCACTCGTGACATATCCAAGACTTTGATGCCCTTGAGAGCGCCATGTGCTATGGAATCGGTCATAAGTGCTCCTCGATCGTTTAGGTACGCAGCTTCAACTCCTCAGCCGCAACAACTTTGTTGATGTGATATTGCTGCAGAATGGTCAGTAACGTATTAACGATCCAATACAACACAAGACCTGATGGCAGCGATGCCATCATGATGCTCATAATGAATGGCATCATCATAAACACCTTGGCTTGCACCGGATCGGGTGAAGTCGGATTGAGTCGGTATTGCGTAAACATCGCTGCCGCCATGATCATTGGCAGAATGTAGAACGGATCTTTAGTTGAAAGATCTTGAAGCCAAAATACAAAAGGGGCTTGACGCATTTCTACCGATTCCATCAGCACCCAATAAAACGCAATGAACACGGGCATTTGTAGCAAGGTTGGCAAACAGCCGCCCAATGGATTGATTTTTTCGCGTTTATAAAATTCCATCATCGCGCGTCCCAATTCTTCGCGATTGTCCTTATATCGTTCTTGCAAAGCCTTGAGTCGCGGCTGAGCCAGTCGAACTTTGGCCATGGATCGGCCAGACGCCTGCGCCAGAGGATAAAACGCTCCCTTAATGAGGATGGTTACAATGATGATTGTTAATCCCCAATTGAATGCAATTTTATGCACCATTGATAACAACCAAAACAAAGGCTCGGCAATAATCGTCAGGCGACCGTAATCGGCGGTGTATTCCAGTTTTTGACCGATTGCGGATAACTGGTCTTGAAGTTTGGGTCCAAGGAACAAGGTACTGGAGGTTTCAAGCGAATCATTGGGAGCAATCCCGATGGGTTTGGCTTGTTCAAAGCCTAAACGGTAGTCGTGGTCTTTTACAGAATAGTGGTATTGCGTCTCTTGGGTAGAGGTCGGCACAGCCACCACCACAAAGTGATGTTGCATAGCCGCTACCCAACCCCCCATCACCGCGGATTTGGGCATTTGCTCTGGATCAACGGGTTCAACGTTGAGCTTGGTGATTTTATTGCCGTCAAACAACGCTGGGCCACGAAAAGCGTATGTGCTCGGATTGAACATGGATCGTTCATTTTTTTGCCAGCGGTGAACAAGGTCACTGTAACTCGCCACCGGCCATGGTGAGCCACTCTGGTTACTGAGCTTGTCTTTCACTTGGATCGCGTATTGGCCGCGTTTAAATAATAATGTATGCGTTAACTGATGGCCTTGTTGATCGTCCGCCGTGAAGGTGACCTCCAAGGTGCTTTGATCTTTACCCATCTCGTAATGATCAGCGCTTGTTGTGTATTGGGTTTTAGGACCAATTGATAATCCGTCCGTGCTCTTATAGCCGGTTTGCAATGCCGCGAACGTATCCGCGTTATTGCTATCAATGAGCACGATGGGCTGCTGGTTATCTTTAGACTGCGTGTATTGGGTTAATACCGCCTTTTGGACAGTGGCCCCTAACAGGTTTACTTCTAAATGCAAAACGTCGGTATCAATGCTGATGGTTTTGCCTTCTGGGGGCGCAACCATTGGGTCGGCATCGTTTTTAACAGTCGTGGCGACAGCGGAGTCGGTACTCGTGGACGGAGTTGCTAAATTCGGATTTGCCGCAGGCGCTTCGGGAATCGTTACCTTAGGGGTCTCTACAACCGCCGACACGGGATGGTCCTGTTGATAGAACTGGTAGTTCCAAAACAACGTTAAGGCCAACACACCCCACAACAACATGCGCACATTATTCATTCAAGTTCTCACTCGCAATTTTTTGGTTTAGAAAAAGCCTGCGGAACAGGATCAAAACCACCAGGATGAAAAGGATGACACTTCGCAACTCGAAGCATCGTTAGACCGCTCCCGCGTAGCGGACCGTGTTCTTTTAATGCATCCAGTGCATAAGCCGAACACGTCGGGTAAAACCGACATCGAGGCGCAAGCCAAGGGCTTACCCAATATCGATAGAATCGAATCGGCATGGCTATGACCGCACTGATGAGCTGTCTCATACGGAAGACCCTTGAAGTCGTTTACTCATGAGCGCATACACTTTATCCAAAACAGTTACTAACTCTGGGTGCGTGCGATCGCGTAGATTGGCTTTCACAGTCACCACATAATCAGCGGCAGGTAACGTATTTTGCCTTAAACGGAAATCTTCGCGTATCCAGCGCCGCATTTGATTGCGGCGAACGCTGGATCCGGCGTTTTTGGTGCTTACCGACATTCCGAGACGCGGAGCGGTCTTGTTTTTATAAGCGTGTAGGTTGAGAAGCGGATCAGCCACCCGCCATCCATTTTGGTATACCCGATCGAACTCAGACTTCGTGAGTAGGCGTTGGCTCGGCTTAAAGGGAAATCCCGGCATCGGCCTAGGGGCCGCACCGTTACCGGTTAAGGAATGAGCCGCTTGCGACCTTTCGCACGGCGACGAGCTAATACTTGGCGACCTTTTTTAGTGGCCATACGCGCCCGAAAGCCATGGGTACGCTTGCGTTTAATGTTGCTGGGCTGAAAAGAGCGTTTCATGTGCAGAATCCAAAGCTTAGGGCTAATAACAGTGAGCCGAAAATAATACGATTATTAAATCGGCCTGTCAATCGCTGTTGCGATCTAGCGCAGGCGGCCTATTTGGAGGTTTAGCGGGCTGATTAAGCTGGTTCAATTAATAAATCATTGATTTTTATGATTATTATGTAATTTTGCGGGACGACGCCAGCCTGTGGATAAAACCGTTGTTATTGGTGGCAAAGCCATATAAACTCGCCGATCCCTGTGGATAACTTTGAGCCTTTTGATGAACGCTTCTGATCTCAGTCTTTGGAACCATTGTTTAGGGTATTTGCAATCAGAAGTGTCTGAACAGGAATTCAACCTTTGGGTTCGCCCTTTGCAAGCGGATTTAAACCAGGGCGTACTTAAGTTATGGGCACCCAACCGTTTCGTGCGAGACTGGGTGGCGCACAATTTATTGTCGCGGATCGAAGCGCTCATCAATCGAGAAGCGTCGGATGACCCGCCGACGGTTGTATTGGATGTGGGATCAAAGCCTACTGTCGCGGCACCCACGCCGACGCCGTCGCCTGTGAGCGCATCGAAACCGGTGGCTGTGGTGGGCGGGCGAATTTTGCCGGAATCCACCTTTGATACGTTTGTGGAAGGCAAAAGCAACCAAATAGCCAAGGCCGCCGCTCGGCAAGTGGCTGAAAATCCAGGGCGCACCTATAACCCCTTGTTTATTTACGGGGGCGTTGGTTTGGGCAAAACCCACCTGATGCACGCCATTGCCAATGAGATTAAACGACAACAACCTGGTGCACGTATTGCGTACGTGCATTCGGAAGGATTTGTGGGCGATATGGTGCGGGCCATTCAACGAAATCGAATGGCTGAATTTAAGCAAGCCTATCGCACTTTAGACGCCTTGTTGATTGACGATATCCAGTTTTTTGCTGGGAAAGATCACTCTCAAGAAGAGTTTTTTCACACGTTTAATGCCTTGTTAGAAGGGCAACGACAGATTGTGTTAACCGCGGATAAAGTACCTAAAGATGTGCAGGGCATCGAGGAGCGATTGCGTTCGCGTTTCAGCTGGGGACTGACCGCCGCTATTGATTCCCCCGATTTGGAAACGTGTGTGGCCATCTTAAATAATAAGGCGGAATCCGCCGACATTCGGTTGCCCGCGGAAGTGGCGTTTTTTATTGCCAAACTGGTGCGCTCCAACGTTCGGGAATTGGAAGGGGCGCTTCGACGGGTGGCGGCAAACGCGCAATTCACCGGCCAATCGATCAGCATAGAACTGGCGAAGGAAGCCCTTCGTGATTTAATCGCGCTTAAGGATCGATTAATTACGATAGAAAATATTCAAAAGACGGTTGCGGAGTATTACTCCATTCGAGTATCGGATTTACATTCGAAACGCCGAAACCGGGCGGTGTCCCGACCTCGGCAGGTCGCAATGGCCCTAACGCGCGAACTGACCAGCCACTCGTTACCGGAAATCGGCGACGCCTTTGGGGGCAGGGACCACACCACGGTGTTACACGCCTGCGACCGCGTACGAGAGTTGAAAGATGAGGACCGCCGGGTGTCGGAAGACTTTAATAACCTGTTAAAAACCCTAACGGGATAATGGGGATAAGTTGTGGATCATTCTGGGATAATAGAAACCGCCTGTTTATCCACATTCCACACACAGTTTGTCCTAAACTTATCAGATGCTCATCCCAAGCTTTAATGATAATCTAAGGGTTGGATTTCATTGATGCGGACGGTGTTTTCCACAGAATTGCCGGTGGCTCATCATCATCATCATTGATTTAATCTTACATTCTTAAATCTTAATAAGAACGGACAGTACGAGGCCAGTATGAAGTTTCAAGGTGCACGTGAAAAGATCTTAGAACCACTCCAAGCAGTAATTGGTGTGGTGGAACGTAAGCAAACCATGCCCATACTGGCCAACGTCCTGCTCAAAGTAGGCGGCGGTAAATTGTCCGTGTTGGCGACCGATCTTGAAGTAGAGCTCGCAGCGACGGTGGACATTGAATCGCAGGAGGACGGCGAAATTACGGTCCCTGGTCGCAAATTAGTGGACATCGTTAAGGCCTTGCCGGATGGCGCTGTGGTGAGCATCCATCAAAGCGGCGATAAAATTCAAGTGAAGGCTGGTCGCAGCAAGTTCAGTTTAACAACGTTGCCGGCAGCCGATTTTCCAACCGTCGAGCAAATTGCCCCAACGTTATCGTTCGAGGCGCCCGCAAATCAAATTAAACATTTGATTGATAAGACTTATTTTTCAATGGCGCATCAGGACGTTCGTTATTATTTGAATGGTTTGTTGTTTGAAGCGGACGGCAAAATGTTGAGAACCGTTGCGACGGACGGTCACCGATTGGCGTTGTGTGAAATGGAACTCTCGACCAAGGCGGGGTTGCAGCAAGTGATTGTGCCGAGGAAAGGCATTTTGGAGTTGCAACGATTGTTGGGTAACGATGGTTCAATTTCGGTTGATATTGGATCCAATCATATTCGAATCACAATCGGCGAAATTCGCTTCACTTCAAAGCTTATTGACGGAAGATTCCCAGAATATGGCCGAGTCATCCCCGAGAATCCAGGTCGATCCATTACCGCTGACCGAGAAATGTTACGTCATGCTTTGTCGCGAACCTCAATTTTGGCGAATGAAAAATATCGCGGGATTCGGGCACTATTGAAAACGAATCAAATCGTTTTGACCGCTCATAACCCAGAACAGGAAGAAGCGGAAGAGGAAGTTGAGGTTGTTTACAGTGGTGAAGAGTTTGAGGTGGGATTTAACGTCAATTATCTGATGGACGCGTTAAGTGCCATCGACGGAGCGGAAGTCCTCATTGGACTAACCGATTCAAACTCCAGTTGCTTGCTGTCGGCGCCTGGGGATAAGTCGACCCGGTATGTCGTGATGCCCATGCGTTTGTAGTAGAGCGGCTGAATGTTAAAGCGGGTAGAGATCAACCGGTTTCGGTGTCTACACCGTGTCAATTTGGAATTCGACAGTGCGTTTAATTTAATTGTTGGACCGAATGGTTCCGGCAAAACGTCCTTGTTGGAAGCGGTTTTTTTCTTGGGTCGAGGACGATCATTTCGTTCGAGAAAACACGAGAAAATCATTCAATCCGGTCAATCCGATTTCACGTTATTTGGTGAAGTGCTCGATCACGCTCTGATAACCGGGTTAGGGGTGGGTGTGGGCCCCGACGGCGCTGAGTTTCGCATTCATGGCCAAAAAGCGGAAAGCGCCGCAAAGTTATCACTGCATTTGGCGCCTCACATCATTGATCCCGAAGTTCATAAATTGCTCGAGGAAGGGCCCAATCGGCGCCGGCGATTTATGGATTTTGGAGTGTTCCACGTGGAACCATCCTTTCTAAATGTGTGGTATCGGTATCATCGGGCCTTAAAGCAGCGCAACGCGCATTTGAAAAGCGCGTCGACGGCCAAAAGTGCTTTTGACGAGGAATTGATTTTAAGTGGCGAACAACTGCACCGCTTTAGAGCGGAATACCTGTCGCAGCTACGCCCACGGTTGGACGCGCTCGGACGTCAGTTTCTAAACGCGCCGGTGAGCTTGCATTATCAACCGGGATTTTCCGAGGAGGAGTCCCTATCCGAAGCGGTTCAGCGATCGGCTCCGCGGGATTTGAAATTTAAAACCACACACATTGGACCGCACCGGGCAGATATTGCCTTACGGGTGGACGGGGTATCCGCCAAGGAGCGCGTGTCTCGAGGCCAGCAAAAGCTGCTGGCTGCCGCATTGACGTTGGCGCAATTGGAAGTGATTGAGGCCGATACCCCTGGCCGGAGCATTTTGTTGCTGGATGACCCCGCGGCAGAATTGGATGAACGCAGCCTCGGGAAGTTGATGGCTGCCGTTCGCGAATTCAAAGTGCAAACGTTCGTCACTGCCCTGCAGCCTATGGGCTTATTGAGTCAGGCCAGTGAACGAATGTTCCACGTGGAACAGGGCGAGATTCAGCCGGTTTAGAGTCGTTACCCTGCGGTTGGGTGCTGTTGATAATCTGTTGATAAGCTGTTTATCAACTGTTAATGACGTGTGGATATGGGGTTCCTATGGTCACTAACGCACCTTCCAAAGTTGCTGCCGTCCTCCGCGTGGTCAGCGGCAACTTCCTTGAAATGTATGACTTTTTCATTTTTGGGATCTACGCGACGGCGATTGCTAAGGCCTTTTTTCCGCTCGTCAATGAAACCGCAGCGTTGATGTTGACCTTTGCCACCTTTGGGGCAGGATTTTTAATGCGCCCCTTAGGCGCATTGATCTTGGGGGGATATCTAGACCGTTGTGGTCGCCGGCAAGGCCTATTGCTGACGTTGAGCATTATGGGCGTTGGTACCGCGCTGATCGCGTTGACGCCAACGTATTCGCGGTGGGGAATTTGGGCGCCGGTGGTGGTGCTGTTGGGACGCTTGTTGCAAGGCTTTTCGGCAGGGGTGGAATTGGGCGGAGTGTCCGTCTACCTATCCGAGATCGCAACCCCAGGCCGCAAAGGGTTGTACGTGAGCTGGCAATCGGCCAGTCAACAGGTTGCGATCGTCGTTGCCGCCAGCCTAGGTTTTTTCCTCAACGCCACGTACAACGTTGCGACGATGGCGGATTGGGGCTGGCGTATTCCATTTTTGGTTGGGTGCTTGTTGATTCCTCTAATTTATTATTTGCGCCATTCGTTGCCAGAAACCACGGTATTTCTCGCGACTCAGCACCGACCAACGTTTAAAGAAACCCTCAACACCATTCGGCGCCATTGCGCTACCGTGGCGTTGGGCACGATGTTGATCATGATGACGACGGTCTCGTTTTATATGATCACGGTGTACGCCCCAACCTTTGGTAAAACGGTCCTCACGCTATCAATGGCCGACAGCTTATTGGTAACGGTTTTGGTGGGCCTGTCCAATTTCATTTGGTTGCCCGTAATGGGCACGTTATCCGACCGAGTGGGTCGATGGCCCATCATGTTGTTTTTTTCGGGTTTGGCGCTAACCACCTCCTATCCGGCGCTGAGTTGGTTGATTGCACATCCCAGTTTTAAATCGATGCTCGTGGTGGAGCTGTGGTTATCGTGTATTTACGGGTGTTATAACGGCGCAACGGTGGTGGCGCTCACCGAGATTATCCCAAACCAAATAAAAACTACTGGATTTTCATTGGCTTATAGTTTAGCCACCGCGCTATTTGGTGGATTCACGCCACTGATCTCCACTTGGCTCATTGACGTCACTGGCGATAAAGCCGCGCCCGGTTATTGGCTGGCTTTGGCGGGCGCTGTGGGCGCGCTGGCTACGACGCTGCTCTATCGCAGACCGCATGGCGACCGGGTGGTGGTGTAGTCCTAACAACGCTTTTAAACGCAGGCCAGCGCACGAATTCCCGCATCGTTCATTGGGTCGTGTGCAAGAGCTTACCGCACTGTTTTTCAGGGGTTTGAGCCGCATTGAACCGCATTAAAAATGGCACAAAAGGCTACACCTGGTGAGTCACTGACTGCCACAGGTTGGCGCCTAAAAGGTGCAAAAATGGTATACTAAATCAACACGGTTACTAGCGTATTGACATGACCCAAACTGACGACTATAACTCGAGTAATATCAAGGTTTTAAAGGGTTTAGACGCAGTTCGAAAGCGGCCAGGAATGTACATCGGCGATACCGATGATGGCACTGGTTTGCACCACATGGTTTTTGAAGTCGTCGATAACGCAATCGACGAGGCCCTTGCAGGGCATTGCACGCGCATTCAAGTGACCGTGCACGCCGATGAGTCCATCACGGTCAGCGACAATGGTCGGGGAATACCGGTCGATATACATCCCGAGGAAGGCGTGTCGGCGGCTGAAGTCATTATGACGGTGCTGCACTCCGGTGGAAAGTTTGATGACTCCTCTTATAAAGTCTCAGGCGGTTTGCATGGCGTTGGTGTTTCGGTGGTGAACGCCCTGTCTGAACATCTGAGTTTAAAAATTGCACGCCAAGGGCGATTGCATACGCAAGCGTACGAGCACGGAACGCCAAAGGCGCCGCTGGCGGATGTTGGGCCAACGGAAGAACGTGGCACGACGGTGCATTTTAAGCCGTCGTCGGCTACCTTCAGCAATATTCATTTTTCCTATGACATTTTAGCCAGACGATTACGAGAGTTATCGTTTTTGAACTCTGGCATTCGCATTGAGCTTGCCGACGAACGCGAGCATCGTCATGATGTTTTTGAATACGAAGGTGGAATCGGCGCTTTTGTTAAATATTTAAATCGCGGCAAGACTGCTTTGCACGACACGGTTTTTTATTTTAAAACGATGGAAGGTCCCATCACGGTCGAGGTTGCTGCGCAGTGGACCGATGCCTACGCCGAATCGATGTACCCCTATACCAACAACATTCCGCAAAAAGACGGCGGTACGCATTTACAGGGATTTAGAGCGGCGTTAACTCGAAAGCTCTCCGACTATATTGAGTCGGAAGCGAAAAAAGAGAAAGTTGAAGTTACTGGCGACGACGCGCGCGAGGGCATGACTGCCATTTTGTCGGTCAAAATGCCTGACCCTAAATTTTCATCGCAAACCAAAGATAAGTTAGTCTCTTCTGAGATTCGTGGCATTGTCGAAAGCGCGGTATCGGAAAAATTGGAAAGCTATCTATTGGAGCATCCGTTAGAAGCCAAAGCGATTGTGGCCAAAGTGATCGAGGCTGCGCGTGCGCGTGAAGCGGCTCGAAAAGCCCGCGACATGACCCGTCGTAAAGGGGTTTTAGACATCGCCGGACTGCCTGGAAAGTTGGCGGACTGCCAAGAGAAAGATCCGGCATTATCGGAACTGTTTTTGGTTGAGGGTGATTCGGCCGGCGGTTCAGCCAAACAAGGCCGTGATCGACGCACTCAAGCGGTGTTGCCTTTAAAAGGTAAGATCTTAAACGTTGAACGCGCACGCTTCGATAAAATGTTGTCGAGTGCCGAAGTGGGCACGTTGATCACAGCGTTAGGGTGCGGCATTGGACCGCAAGAGTTCGATGTTGCCAAGCTTCGTTATCACAAAATTTTGTTAATGACGGACGCGGACGTCGATGGCAGTCATATTCGTACGCTTTTGCTTACATTCTTTTATCGACAAATGCCCACCCTCATCGAGCGTGGACACATCTACATCGCCCAACCCCCGTTGTACAAAGTTAAACGTGGTAAGTCTGAGCAGTATGTTAAAGACGATACGGAATTAAAGCGCGTCTTGTTGGAGAATGCCTTAGACGATGCGATTTTGGTGTGTTCAGAGGCCGAAGGCGCGAAGCTTGTTCAAGGCAATGAATTAGAGGCGTTTGCCCGGCAGTTCATCGATTATGAGGACATTTGCACTCGGTGGGCACGGCGCTATGATGAGCTGTTTTTACGCGCACTCATTGACGTGCCGGTATTAACGAGCCAAGCGTTTTCGGATGAATCTGCCGTGGCCGAATGGGCTAAATTAGTTGAAGCCCAACTGAATGACTCCAAACATCCCTCTCGAGAATATCGGATTGAAATTCCGCTGTTGCCAGGCGGCCAGGCGCGCATGCTCAGATTATTAAGAACCGAGCACGGCGTTACCGCAGAAAAGCTGGTGCAACGAGAATTTTTTGATTCACTGGAATACCGGCGCATTGCGGATTTTGCTCGCCAATTGCACGGTCTTTTAGGATCCGGTGCCCATGTTAAAAAAGGCGAATCGGTTCATCCGATTAGTCACTTTAAAGACGCCATGCAATGGTTGTTTGATTTGGTCAAGCGCGGCCAAACCATTCAACGATACAAAGGTCTGGGTGAAATGAATCCGGATCAACTGTGGGAAACCACCATTAATCCCGACAAGCGTCGGATTGTTCAAGTGCGCATCGAAGATGCGGCTGCCGCGGATCAGTTATTCACGACCTTGATGGGCGATCAGGTTGAGCCACGCCGAGAGTTCATTGAGAAGAACGCATTGGCCGTCGCTAACTTGGATATCTAGTTCAGTTGCGCTAACTCACGAATGGCGCCTGGCATTTATAATGCCTAGCGCAGGGTCAATGAAGACGACTGGAAAGGGAGCGTTATGATTGAAGTACTGTTTTGGCCGACCCCCAATGGCCACAAAATCACGATGTTCTTGGAAGAGGCGGGAGTCCCGTATTCTTTAACCGCCGTCGATATTGGCGCAGGGGATCAATTCAAGCCAGCTTTTTTACAAAAAAGCCCCAATAACCGTATTCCCGCCATCATTGATCATAGTCCCGCTGATGGTGGCGAGCCGCTCAGCGTTTTTGAGTCTGGCGCAATATTGGTGTACTTGGCGGAAAAAACACAACAATTTCTCCCCGCCGCTGGGCGAGACCGCAAGACGGTGCTGGAGTGGCTGTTTTGGCAAGTGGGCGGCGTCGGGCCCATGCTGGGCCAAAATCATCACTTTAATCATTACGCGCCAATTCAGGTGCCGTACGCGCAAGAGCGATACACCAAAGAGACGGCGCGCCTATATGGGGTATTGGATCGACGATTAGAGAATCACGAATTCGTGGCCGGATCGTACTCCATTGCCGATATGGCGATATACCCTTGGATTGTCCCGCACGAACGACAAAAGCAAAATTTAGACGATTTTAAAAATGTTAAGCGTTGGTTTAACAGCATCGCGTCGCGTCCAGCCACAATCGCTGCTTATGAAAAAGGCTCACCCATTCGGTCCGCTACGGAATACACCGAAGAACAAAAACGACTACTATTTGGATACTCGACCGCTCCAAAGCAATAATAACCGCATAAACACATCACTTTTAAATCGGTGTGAGTGCCGCCAACTTCATAAGCTTTACAGGCGGTGATGTTGAAATAGTCAAATGCCCAATTGCCGCGTGGAGCGGCAATGGCCTTTATGTTTCTCAAAATCGCAAATGTTTCCCGCGGCAAAAGTCACAATGCGATTGCCAAAGCCTCTTACATTTCTCGATCAAAACTGGTCGACGAACGTACGGGAGAGGTATTTGATAACAGCGACCGACGGGACTTAGTTCACTCGCAACTATTCACAAATAGCACCGTATCAAATGTGCCTTCCTGGGCCATGGATCGTCAGTCCTTATGGAATCAACTGGAGCAAGTCGATCGGCGCGTCAATGCTCGACTCGCCAAAGAATTGATCATATCGCTGCCTTATGAATTGACCGATGAACAGCGCTTCAGAGCAGCAACAAAATTCGCGGATCAATTAACTTCCCGCTACAACTGTGCCGCTGATCTTGCGATTCATCAACCACCCCCTGATGGCGATCCGCGCAATCATCACGCTCACATATTGCTAACCAACCGATCCCTAAATGAAGCTGGGTTTTCGAGTCGATCAAAATTAGTCGAAATCAGCGCATCGATTGAAAATCCCAAGCCGATGCATTACTTAAAAGAACTCCAACAACTAAGACTATGGTGGGCACAGGTGGCAAATCATGAGTTCAAAATGGCCGGTCTTGAGGGTCGACTGGACTCCATAACTCCCCGGTATCGAGCGTGGATGATGGAACACCGTCCAAACGATCATCGTCTGAAAATCGATTACAGTGAGCAATCGCCGTCCACTGCCCACCAGGATTCCTCCGCAGTCATCGAACAATACTGGAGTTATCGTCGCCAAGCGCAACAAATGGATTCTACAAACGCCAACTCGCACCAAAAATCGCATCAGCGCGATCTCGATTACACGCTTTAGCAATCAACTAAGCCAGGGCAGATCTTCGGTCCACTCGGAGGCTGCTGCCATAAAAGGTGCCTTTACCGGCTTTAAATGGATACGATGCGATTCGCCAGGCTCCATCGGCATAAAACCCTGCCCAGGCTCAGCAACCAGATCATTGTCATCAATTTCCTGATGACAATACTTACAAAAATTGAGATAACGAACGACGCTCAGTGCCGGAATAACACGCGCTTGAAACCAGTGATAAAGAGGAAAGACGTTGTCAAATACCGAGGGCAATAGGTATTCAATATGACTTATAAAAGTACCGAAGGGCTGTCGAACCCATTGTGCTTGTCCCCCCGATTCACCAGGCTCTAAAAATTCGAAACCCGTGGGTAATACGAAGCCAATAACGTCCGTCGTCACATCGCAATGAGGACAATCCAAAAGAGTCTGAGCGATCCAATATTCGGTGGCTCTGAGGTTGACATTCTTTCCCCCTCGTAACCATCGGTAAAATGGAAAGGGATCGGTGCCGCTGGGTATAATCCATTGATCTTCGTCAAATACTGCACCTAAGCCTTTGGCCAATTCACTCATTTTTGCGGGTAAGGTGAGGGGAGTAACGCTCATGGTATCGCCCTGGTGTGGTTCGTAAGTTCCCACCATACCCGAAAGGGGTGCGATGAATAAACGAATAATTGAGCAATTTATGCAATTATTGCCCGACGAGGATCGGGCGGGCTAAATCACCTGTGCTCGCCGAACTCCCGATCGATGCGAAAATTGTACTTTAGAATCAAGGAGTTCCAAATTAATTTCCACCGAGCGACCTGCGTAAACTTCTTGCTTTAACCACTGAGCTTCATTTTTAAAATCGTTGCTTGGAATAATCGTATGCCACACCTTCTGCTGGCTGTCCCACCGATAGCCCCGTGCTTTCAATAAATCTTTGGAATCAAAGGGCGCGCGAGTCGCAAACACGCGGGTTTTGCCTTGGCCTGCCTCGCTCAGCAAAACCCCAATCGGAAAACGACCGGATCGAGGCAGCGGCTTGGCCAACACAGCTACGAGGGCGCGGCAGTCAATTTCCGACCGGTGTGCGTCGTAAAAAAAGCCACATTGACTCACTAAATATTCCAACTTACTGCCACTAAATCCCTCATCCGACCATGGGATTTGGAGGTGACTGCAGCCAAACGCCAAAGTCTTAAAAATCGGCAGACGGCGCTCCAAAAAAGGCCTATCGAAAGACGCATTATGTGCAATCACTAATTGTACGTCTGTACACAGCGCTTGAACTCGTGCCTCATCAATTTTCTGATTTTTAACCATCTCATCTGTAATGCCGTGAATGTCCGTACTGCTCGTCGGGATCGGCCGACCTGGGTCATCAAGCGACGAATAATGGTCAACAATTTGGACGATTTGACCGGTCGACTCCACACACGCCACTTTCAAACCGGAAAACTCAACAATGGCATCTTCCGAAAAAGCGGTTCCGGTAGTCTCTGTATCAACAACCAATACATTAATAATTTTATCCGCAGCCGCCGGTTCCACAAATACATCTTTAATGGGCAATCGACGAAGTACTCGATACTGACCAGATTTCTCAAGGGTTTCTGCCAAACCTTCAAGAGGATTAATGTCATGCATAAAATGCTCACCAAGTTAATGCCCAAAAGCATTATCGCATAACCAAGAATAATTATACGAATAGGTCAAATATCCCAACCGAGTCCAGAACGAAAAAGGCCGATGATTAATCTCCCCAAGGTCACTATAAATCAGAGGCTAGAGATGAAAACCAACGTCTTATTTCGGACGCTTACGTGCCCAATATTACTGCTCTCACTAAGCCAAATCGCCGACGCACAAACAAATCCCTTCGCACAAGGCGCCAGTGCATTCCAGAGTAATCTGCTCTCGATTCTTACACCAATAGCCACTGTAGCCGTGATGGTTATCGGTGTCGCCGCGTGGTTTAACCGCATAAGCTGGAGTTGGGCGGCTGCGAGTGCTTTTGGAATACTGATGGTGTTCGGTGCGCCTCAAGTCGTTACCTGGCTAAGATCAATGGCCGGCGTGTAAGCCATGACCATTAACACAGACCCTTTATTTGTCGCAATGACACGCCCAGTCGAACTGTGGGGTGTGCCGGTGGCTGGCTTATTAATTAATGGATTGGTCTGCATGGAAATATTCCTTCTAAGCCATGCCGTCTGGACACTACTCATTGCCCCAGTAACACACTATGCGCTCGCCCTGATGGTGCGACAAGAGCGCAAATTAATAGAGCTGCTGACCTTAAACCTCGCTCTATCAATCGTGACAAAACGACGACCCTTAGCGCCCCATCACATTAAATGCCTGCCCGACCAACTGGACCCTCAATACTGGCCAATCACAGAGGATTAATGCGGTGAAAAAGAGGACGAGCACCCACTCCATTCCTGCCCCATACGACTCCTATGTCGCGGACGGAACAATCCTATGCGCGAGCGGTGCTCTCATGTGTGTATTTCGCTGTGACGGAGTGTTGTACGACTGCGTAGACGATCAAATATTAAACCGCCAACGCGATTCGTTAAACCAAATCATTCGAGCCTTCGCCAAACCAGAACTCGCGCTGTGGTGCACTACTATGCACGAAATAGCACCAGAACTGGATGATGTGGCAAACCAAAGTCCCAATACCTTTGCGCAACGCTTAAAGCACAACTATTGGAAAAGTCACAATCGCGAACGGTTGTACACGAATCAGTGGTACATCAGTGTAATTCTCAACAACACCTTAAAAACGCGTTCTACCCAGAAAGCCGTAGCGCCTGATGATTGTCTCCACCCAACACCGCAACAACGCGAAGAATTTGAACAATTGTGCATGCAGATAGAGGATGCGCTGAAGACATACACTCCAAAAAAGCTCACTCAATGCGAAGCAACGGGAACGTGCGAACTCATGACGTATCTCAGTCAGTTGCTAAATCAGGAAAAAGTAAGTCGTAGACGTCCAATCAATTCGATCAACAATGCCCTTCTGATCAAAGACGTCATTAGCGGTTGGGAAACAATGGAGGTACGGGGAACAGCTGAGTTCAGGTTAATAGCCGCATTGGGAATTCGCGAATACCCTGCAAAAACGTATATCGGACAACTGGACCAATTATTGAGGGCAAATTTCGAATGGACGTTAACTCAAAGTTTTACCGTCATTCCGCAAAAGACAGCCATCGCAATGCTTCAACACCAAGCAAAGAGACTGTTTAACGCAAACGATCCGGCATACAGTCAACAAGAGGCATTAAAAAAAGCCACGGACGCGCTGTCCTCAAACGAATTTATTCTTGGGGATCACCATTTAAGCTTAATAATTAAAACGGAACCACGCGCAAGTCATATCGCTGAAAATTATGAACGTGCCCAACGGGAGCTTTCCCAACACATTGGCGAAGCAACCAATTTGTTTGCTCAGGCTGGAATTATATGCGCCCGTGAGAACTTGGCTTTGGAGGCGGCGTATTGGGCGCAACTGCCGGGCAACCATCGATTCCGACCTCGAGTGGCACCCCTCACGAGCCGAAATATCGCAGGACTGATATCCATGCATGCACACCCGCGTGGTCCGACGACGACCAATCCATGGGGGGAAGCGCTGATTCCCTTGAAAACAACGTCCTTATCTCGCTATCAATTCTCGCTACACCCGCCAACAACGATGGCAGAGGTATTTGATACGCCCGCCAACAAAGAAACGTCTAACCGGACGTCAACAACGTTAACCGCTGCGCACACATTCATCTGTGGACCAACAGGGTCTGGGAAGACCGTATTCGCGGCAATCTTGATTAGCCTAATTAGCGACCGAAACATAAAGCAGGTTGTGTTTGACAAAGACCGAGGCTTGGCAAACGCGATCGGCGCGCTGAATGGTCGATACGAAGTGTTCAAATTGGACGGGGGCACCAATCTTAATCCACTACTACTAGAGGATAACCAAATTAATCAACAGTTTTTAGTGCGTTGGCTATCAACGCTTATGCCGCAAATCAAAGCACAGAAAAATTGGGAGCACACCTTAGGAACCGCGCTGGCCGGAGTGTACCAGTTGCCACCAACCCAACGACGACTTTCGAGATTAAGAGAGTTCTTCGATCCAACCGAAGAAGTTGGCGTGTATCAATTTCTAGAACGATGGTGCCGTAGCACAAACGGGGTGTACGCAGACTTATTTGATAGTGAAACCGATAATTGGCAGGCGTTGTTCAAAACAAGTGGCCTGTTGGGGATCGATATGACCGACTGCCTCAAAAACGACGACATCAGAGAGCCAATCAGCTCCTATTTATTTCACCTCATTGATCAATCACTGGATCAAATGCCAACACTCGTATGGATAGACGAATTCTCAAGTTTTATAAAAGACAACTCATTTCGCGAATTCGTCGAAAACGCCTGTAGAACTTGGCGCAAACGCAATGGCGTGTTAGCGCTGCTAACTCAGAGCCCATCGGATGTTGCCGAGAGTGATATCGCTCGGACTCTGATTGAGCAAATACCGACGAGGATATTCTTTCCAAACGCGAACGCGCAAAAGCAAGCCTACTGTGAACTCTATGGATTAAACGATCGAGAATATTATCTAATAAGTAAAAAGCTCACCTATGCTTCGCGCCAATTTTTGATTAAGCAACCGTTGCACAGTGTTGTTGCGGAGCTTGATTTAAAAGACCTTGCTGATGAATTAAAGATACTAACCTCCAGGAATTAATTAAAAGGAAAGTCATGACCATAACAAAAATAGCTACGGCGTCTCTGGTTGGGATGGTACTCGCGAATCACTGTCAGGCGCAAATGGCTGTCATCGATGTCCAATCGCTATCAGCGCTAAGACAGCAGCTGACCGCATGGCAAACGCAAATAAACTTATTGCAAAATCAAGTCAAGCAAATGGATACGGTAATCCAAAACCAAAGCGGAAATAGGGGCTACGTCAACACGCTTCGCGCCCCATTGACGACGCTAAACTACTTGTCACCATCCTGGCAAAGCTCTACCGGACTAAGCATCCCAAGTGTGAGCGATCAAAATACTTTAGATTTAATTAGTAAAAACAATGTCCTTACAAGAGCCATCGCGTCAAATCTGTCAGACACAGCGCTTCAGAAAATACAACAACACCAATTCCTCAATGCTCAAGCTCAATCGTTTAACCAGCAAGCCTATTCGCAAAGTAGTGCTCGGATGGCTCGAATTAATTCGCTTATTGATCAAATTGGCACGACCCATGATCCTCAGTCTAGTGCAGAGCTTCAAAATAGACTGCAGGGCGAGGAATTACTGCTACTGAATGAACTCATAAAATTAGTATCAATCCAGAATAACACCAACGCCGACGGAGCAGCGCTGACACAAAGTTCCCGGGAGTCTAATCTGGTGAACCACGGCAGCATTGCGACGCGTTTTCACCCCAAACCCGGAGGTTAGCCATGTTTTTTAAAACCTATTGGGACTGGCTAGGAAGCCAACTCAACACCTTTCTTGTTCAACAACTGCAGTTGCTTGCGAATGTGATGTCGCCGGCGATAACGACCTCTGCCGGAGTCGCCATCATGATGTGGGGGTACATGATGCTCTCTGGTAGAGTCGATAGACCGCTCGAAGAAACTATTCAGAAACTCATCAAAATAATGCTTATATTGGGTATTAGTCTACAGTTGTGGAGCGTTAACGATGTATTGGTAGAGGTAGTGATTAACGGGCCATCGCAGCTGTTTTCGGCATTAAACGGGGCGACTGACCCGATATCGGCGGTGGATCAGGCGTGGAATAGCGCAGCCACGGTCGCAGGTCGACTGTATGATAACTCGGATGCATTTAGCGGCGATGTATACAATATAGTATGGTCTGTGGCGCTGTATATAACGGCGGGATACCTCTGTTTATACGTCGTATTCTTGATGTCGCTGGCAAAAATCGCTGCCACCATTATGCTGGCGCTCGCCCCCATATTCGTCGCCTGCCAATTATTCGATTCCACACGCGCTTACTTCGAAACATGGATACATGAACTAGCCAATTTCGTATTCATTTCATTGTTGACGGGGATGTTTCAAGCGCTAATTATGACGCTCGTCAATAGCTACGCAGCTCAGACCAACCAGCTCGGCGCGAATATTAAAACGGACGATTCGATTGACCTCGTACTAACCTGCGCCCTTAGTGTTTTGCTTCTACACCAGATATTGCCAATCGCTGCACGACTAAGCGGTGGATATAGCCTCAATACCGCGAACTGGCCAGAACGCGCGAGTCAATGGACCATCTCGACCGTCCGTCATATAACGACCAGCAGCGTCGCGTACGGCGCCTCTTTATTCGAAGTGGATGGAATAGAGCGAGAGTAAAAATGAACCGGAATAAAGTGCAAAATATCGATGACCAGTACATCGCCCAAGCGCAGGTTTGGCATGCGCATCACTGGGAGGAATTCCAAAAATCTCAACGCCGAACATTTCGACTTATATTATTTCTACTTTTGCTACTCGGCATATCAATCGGGACGTGGATGATTTGTCTGCCCTTAAAGCGAATTGAACCCTACCTCATTCGAGTTGACTCGACGTCCGGTCGGGTGGACGTAATACCAACAATTACGCCAAGTGAATCTCTACCCCAGTCGGTTACGCGCCACTTGATTCAGGAATACGTCCAACAGCGTGAGCGATACATACCGGCACTAGCCGCGGCGGACTACGTTCAAGTGGGCGCGTTACAAACGAGCGAATTAAATGACCAATGGGCACATGAATGGCAGCGATCCAATCCTCAATCGCCATTAAATCGGTATAACGCCGGCCACCAAGTCACTGCCGAAATTAACTCCGTTACTTTTCTTAAAGAGACACCACCGTATTTGGTGCAAGTCCGGTTTACATTAACCGAAAAAGACCAAACCGGCAATTCATTGTCACTGCGCAACTACCTCGCCACTTTAAAAGCGGTATATCAAGGTGTCGCCAGCGATTCAGCCGTGCGATCAATGAATCCGCTCGGCTTTAAAGTCATCGAATATCGCCGAGAACCGGAAGTAATTCCAGTGCCTAATGAGTCGGAGCATAATGCGCATGAATAACTCAATCCAACAAAACTGCAGACTGCATAAAATACCCACCATTCGTAGCTCATTTATAGTGATCTGCCTGATCGCTGCGAGAGCAATTAGTGTATGTGCTGCGGTCGACACTCGAATTGCTCAGTGGGACTACGACCAAAGTAAGGTGTATGACCTATCTGTTCCGACGTACGGACATGTTCATATTAGTTTGGAGGAGGGGGAGAAATTTATAAATTTAGGCGCTGGGAATACATCCGTAATCGATGTGGGGGCAGAGGGTTCACAAATTGTCATCAAAGCAAAGCAAGCCGTTAAGCACACCAATTTAACCTTATTGACCGATAGACGTGTTTACATATTCGACTATTCGAGCTCACCTTTAAAGACGAATGAAACGCCCTCGCTATTCTCGGTGAGATTTAACTATCCCAAAATTGAGAACGGTCAATCTCTGGATGCAACAAAAAGAATCTCGCCAAATCAAGGTGGCGAGGAAAAAATATCGACATCCTCACCGGCGGCACACCGCGAATACGCCGACTCTCGAGAACGTAACGTTGATTATTGGTATCAAGGTCCGCGAGAATTTAAGCCAATCGAGGTTTTCGACAACGGCTTGCAAACCACAATCCGTTTCGCGCCCCAGACCCCTTTGCCATCCTTATACGTAGTTGAAGCAGATGGCTCGGAATCTCTCGTTAACCTTCATGTGTACAACGATCAGTTAGTGTTGCATCGAGTCGCCGCACATTGGGTACTTAAGCGAGGCGACATAACTGGACTTATTCAAAATCGAAGCTTCGATAGCAAAGGAATTCGCGCTGACAATGGTGCGGTCGACGAGCGCACTGAACGATCGGTGATCAACAAAGGTCAACAATGAATAGGCCACTCATGGATTCTTCCCCAATAGCATCTCAGCGTTCGCCTATACGAAAGCTGCTGTACACACATTTATTGCCGATCATTATGTTGATACTGGCAATCGGCTGCATGGCCTTGTACCTTAAAACACGACAGAGCGCCCATCGGGAAAGCGAACCGACAAATTTGGAAACACCATTAATCCCTCCCAATTTAAATTCGGATCAGAATGCGCATAACGAACCCAGGGCAATGGTCACGGAAAATGCGAATACCGATTGGCTAAATAATTCAAACTTAATCGAGCAGAATTCCAGGAAACGTGGTGAGGGCCCATGGACGGAAGAGAACCCTCTCGATGGGCGCGAGCGGGAAGCACGTGAAGGTATGAGGTCAGTGCTTGAAGAAAACGTGTTGGCGCAAGCGAAGGCACTGGTGGGGACAAGTTCAGCCGTCAACAGTCCAAGCGAGCCGCCGGTCTTCATCCGAAACCGCAATTCGATCGAGGACAAGTCAACGGACATACTGGCAAATTTACTTAGGTCTAATTCGAATGTACAAGCCCCTGCGGCATCGACGTCTGCAACAGCCGACAAAGAGCCTGCACATGCTGAGCGCCAATTGGATTTGCTGCTGCCACGCGGCTCAGTGATTAATTGCACCCTCCAAACCGCGATCGATTCGACTTTGCCGGGCTTGACGACGTGCCTCGTATCCACTGACGTCTATTCAGCGGATGGTGAAGTCGTGCTATTGGAGAGAGGATCACAACTGGTTGGCGAAACGCACGCGGATGTCAAGACCGGTCAAAGTCGCTTGAGCGTCGTGTGGACGGATGTTCGCACTCCCCTCGGTGTTCGATTTAGGCTGGATTCGCCTTCGACAGACGCCCTAGGACGAACTGGGTTAGCGGGTACGATTGATCGGCATACCTCGGATCGCTTGGGCGCCGCCGCCTTAATTACCTTGTTGGATACCAGCGCTGCCGCCATCGAAGGCCACTTTCAGCGTGGAAACGGTATTGTGATAAATCCTCAAACTACAACGAATGTCTCCAGCGAAATACTGAAAGACACATTAGCGCAGCCACCAACGATTCAAATCAGGCCGGGAGCTGTGATTACTATTTTAGCAATCAAAGATATCGACTTTTCAAAGGTCTATGAACTACAGCCAAGAAATACCAATGCCTACTCAAATTAACGACGACCGTTCTGCATTAAGTCACTACTTAAAGCCGTTGGCTCAATTTATGGATGACGATAAAGTGACGGAAATTTGCGTACAGCACGAGGGGCGGGTATTTGTTGAAAATCACGAGCGCTGGACTGAATACCGGCAAGAGGAAATAACCTATTCGTGGTGTCGCCACTTAGCCCAACTCATCGCAACCTCCACGAATCAACGCGTTAATGCCCAATCTCCTCTCTTGAGTGCGGGTCTGCCTAACGGCAATCGAATTCAAATTGTTTTGCCACCGGCAACCCTCGCGAATCGAGTGGCACTCACGATCAGAAAGCCAAATCGGACATTATTGTCCCTAAACGAGCTCGACTCACGAGGTTTCTTTTCGACCATAAGAGTTCAGGAGGCGTCAACCCCATTGATGGAGTTGACGAATGCTTATAATTCACAACAGTGGCTTGAATTTCTGAAGCTGGCCGTTCTGGCGCGTTTAAATATCGTTGTGGCGGGAGCGACCGGCTCTGGGAAAACGACGTTAACAAAGGCGCTCATTGCAGAAATTCCGCAGGCGGAACGAATTGTCAGCATTGAAGATACACCCGAACTTGAATTGGCGAACCATCCCAACTCGGTGCAACTGTTGTATTCAAAGGACGGTCAGGGAACGGCCAAAATTACCCCCAAGCAGTTACTCGAGGCGTCGCTGCGATTAAGGCCCGATCGGATTATGCTCGCGGAGTTAAGGGGTGAAGAAGCATACTATTACTGTCGAAACATTAGTTCAGGTCACGCGGGGTCCATAACCAGCGTTCACGCGGGATCCCCAGCAACCGCATTTATCCAATTGGGGTTTTTGATTAAGGAGAGTGCACCCGGCCGCGACATGGCCAGCCGCGACATTCAACGTATGCTCAGAGCAGCCATCGATTTGGTGGTCGTGTGCCAACGGGCCCACGGTCGACGCAGCATTCGCTGCCTTTGGTGGAAGGGTCAAGCTAAAAGCGCACGCTGAGCCTAAGACCGTTCAGAGTCGCGACTTACCGAAAGACGCTTACCAAATGGGCGCTATTTTAAAACACAGCGTCGAATCGCATCGTGCCACCGATCCCATTGTCGTTCACGCCAGTCGTCATTTTGTTGTGGCTCAAAAACGCGCTCGATCGAAACGCAAGACGAGAGTTCCGCCGAGCTGTTCCAAAACTGTGCACCCAAGCCAGCCAACGCTGCCGCGCCGAAGGCCGTCGATTCAATTACCGCCGGTCTGACGACGGGGACACCTAACAGATCGGCTTGGATCTGCATGAGAAGATTATTGGCACAGGCGCCTCCGTCTACTCGAAGCTCGCTGAGCGTGACCTGAGTATCTCTTTCCATTAACTTCAGCACTTCAGCGCTTTGAAAGGCAATGGACTCCAATGCGGCACGCGCCAGATGTCCGCGGCCCGTGTTGCGCGTGAGCCCGCTCAATTGAGCACGAGCATACGGATCCCAGTAAGGCGCTCCCAGTCCGGTGAATGCCGGAACGAGCGTCACCCCCTCGGAATCCGATACACTGCTGGCTAGCGCCTCAACCGCTGACGCTTTATCGATAATCTGTAGCCCATCGCGCAGCCATTGAACAACGGACCCACCGGAAAACACACTGCCCTCTAAGGCATACGAAAGGGATTGTGTTTGCCAAGCCACGGTTGTCAGCAGTCCGGTCTGAGACGCATACGGCTTGTCGCCGGTATTCATCAACAGGAAGCACCCTGTGCCATAGGTGTTTTTGGCCATGCCAGGCTTGAAGCATTGTTGACCAAACAGCGCCGCCTGTTGGTCGCCCGCAATGCCATTGATCGGAATCCGAACGCCGTCGATGACGGCCATCGGCGCGGTTGCCGTGGGTTGTGAGCTGGGCACAACGGCTGGTAATAGCGCCGGCGGGACGTCGAGAAGGGATAATAAATCCTTGTCCCACTGCGCCGTGTGAATATTAAAGAGCAGGGTTCGGCTTGCGTTTGAAACGTCGGTAATGTGAACGCCGTTGGTTAGACAATAGACGAGCCAACTGTCGATGGTCCCAGCCGCAAGCTCGCCTTTAAAAGCACGATCGCGTAATTGCGGATGGCGATCCAATAGCCACTTAATTTTTGTCCCAGAGAAGTAGGGGTCTAGACGTAAACCGGTGCGTTCGGCAAATAAGGGTTCATGACCCCGTGCTTTCAATTCCTCGCACAACGCGGCGCTTCGTCTGTCCTGCCAGACAATGGCCGGCGTCACCGGTTGCCCACTGGCTTTATCCCACAAAACGATGGTTTCGCGTTGGTTGGTAATGCCAATGCTGGCAACATCACTGGGCTCAACGTTGGCTTTCTTAAGCACCTGTGACATCGTGCTCTGCTGCGATTGCCAAATTTCCAATGCGTCGTGTTCGACCCAGCCATCCTGTGGGAAATGCTGAGTGAATTCTTGTTGAGCGACGGCCTTAATGTGGCCCTGACGATCGAATAATATGGACCGCGAGCTGGTTGTGCCTTGATCTAACGCTAAAACATACGAGCCCATGTGGTCACCTTTAGGCTAAGTGAGCAGGATTGCTGAGCCAACGATCCAAACGTTCAACGGAATCCGCCGACAGATGTAGCCCAAGCTTGCTTCGGCGCCAGAGCATGTCCGTGGCAGTGACGGCCCATTCGCGCGTGCGCCAATACTTAATTTCTGCCGCAAAGACCGAGGGCAAAACTTCTTCGCCCAAATCGCTGACGGATTTGGCGGATCCCAATAGGTCGAACGCACGGGTACCATAGGCCCGGGCATAACGAACCAATAATGATTTCGGAAAGAGGGGATAGGTGGTGCATAAGCGGCTTAAAAAGTCGTCAAAATTCGCATTGGGCATATCGCCGCCCGGGAGGGGCGAGTGCTGCGTCCAATCTTCACTCATAGGAATAAATCGTTGCAGATGAGCGGCGGCCTCTTCCGCTAATTTGCGATACGTCGTAATTTTGCCCCCCAGCACCGATAATAATGGCGGCTGTTCGGACGACCATTCAAAATGATAATCGCGGGTGACGCTTTTCGCGTCTTGGTGCTCGTCTTCCAAAAGCGGTCGAACACCGCTGTAGGTGTGGACGACATCGGAAGGACTGATGGGACGCTTAAAATAGTGATTGGCCACGTGGCATAGATAGTCTATTTCATCCGCTGAAATAGCCACCGTTTGGGGATCGCCTGTGTAGTCAATGTCGGTGGTGCCAATCAGCGTAAAGTCGTGCTCGTAGGGAATCGCAAAAACGATTCGTCGATCTTCATTTTGAAAAATATAAGCATACGGATGGTCAAATCGCTTTGGAACCACAATATGACTGCCTTTGACCAGTCGCAAACCCGCGTGGGGAGTGTGCGGTTGTACCGCACTAATAAATCGATCCGCCCAAGGACCTGCGGCATTGACGACGGCTCGGGCATAGACGGTCGATGAGTTGCCACGGTCATTGCGAAGGCCTGCTTGCCACAGACCATCGACGGCCGCGAGGCTCTCGCAACGAGTGTGATTGAGCACCACCGCACCGTTCTCCGCCGCGGCGATCGCGTTTAATATAACCAATCGAGCGTCATCGACCCACCCATCGGAATAAACAAATCCTATTCGTTCGGGATGATTTAAGGGCTCTCCGGCCACGTGCTCGGATAGTTGGACACTGAAAGACGCTGGCAGACGTCGCCGCTTGGCCAAATGATCGTATAAAAATAACCCAATCCGAATCACCCACGCGGGACGTAGATAGGGCTCGTGCGGCAACACAAATTGCAGCGGCCACATAATATGCGGCGCTGCGTTTAAGAGCACTTCTCGTTCTGCTAGCGCTTTGCGGACCAATGCAAATTCATTGTATTCCAAATAGCGTAGTCCACCGTGGATCAACTTGGTGCTGGCCGAAGAAGTGTGTGCAGCAAAGTCGTCTTTTTCAACGAGGAGCACTTTAAGTTGTCGGCCGGCCAAATCTCGGGCGATGCCAGCACCGTTGATGCCACCGCCCACGACTAAAACATCGGCGGGTGTTTTTATGGAGTTAAACGCGTCATCATTCATGAACACTCACTCACCTGGTAGCGCGCACGGGCCAGCCACGCGGGATTAAACTCGACTCCCCAGCCGGGGCTTGAGGGTATCGTAACTCGGCCGTCGATTACTTTGAATGGGTCGTTTAAAAATAACTGTTGTTGCCAGGGATAATAATCGGGACCTTCAATGGACAACTCCAAATAAGGCCCCGCGTTTTCAATCGCTCCAAGCAGATGCATGGTGCACACGGTAACCAGAGAAAGATTAGCGCTGTGCGGCGTTACTGGAAAATTAAAGTGTTGAGCCATAGCAACCATTTTTAAGGTGCGCCAGAGACCCCCCAAATACATGATGTCCGGCTGGACAACGTCCACCACCCGATTGGCCATCATCGACTCCCAATGAGCCAAATCCCAGTCCTGTTCGCCGCCGGTCACATCAATGGCTAAGGCCTCGGTCACTTGCTTGGTTTGGTCAAAATGCCAATAAGGGCACGGTTCCTCAAAATGCCCAATGCCGTGGTCCGTCAGGAGCTGACCCACCTCAATCGCTCGCTTAACGCTAAAGCCACTGTTGGCATCAACCAGCTTTGCTACATTGCCCAGGGCTGTGGATACGGTGGGAATAATGTCCTCAGTTCGCCCAGGCCACTCATCCTGATCGTGGCCACACTCGGCAGCGACGCGCCATTTGAAGGCATCAAAACCGTATTCGTCACGCAAGCGACACAGGCGAGCGGCTTCGTCCTTGGGGGTGATGTCTCGTTTCATAGAGGAGGCGTAAGCGCGCAACTGGGTGGGCTTGCCCCCGAGCAGTTCGACCACGGGCTTGCCGTGTAGCTTGCCAACCATATCCCACCAAGCGGTGTCGAGTCCCGCTAAGGCTCTGCATCGGTAACTGCCTGGATATTTGTGTTCTTTTTCTTCCACGCGCTGGATGAGTGCACCCAGATCGTCTGCCGATTGACCGAGTACCCAAGGCGCGATTTGTCGATGAAAGACCGTTTGGGTAATGTCAGCGTTATAGGTAGACGTCTGTCCGAATCCTACTGCGCCAGAGTCGGTCGTGAGTTTAACGACGCATAAAAATTCATTGGCAAACGTCTCAAGCCGCTGGATTCGAAATCCAGAATTGACGACCCCCGTGGCGATAGAATGGAATGAATCACTCATGATAACCTCACTCCCTGTCGCACGAGTTCAGCCTTCACTTTTTCAAAGGGCACGTCCACAAAGTCGGTGCCTTCTTTTACTGCCAAAGCAGCCGCGACGCCAGCACCCTGGCCCGCCACCGCACAGCACATCATGTTGCGAACTGCGGCATGGGACACTTTATCGCCACCAATGGTTCGGCCAGTGACGATGAGATTGTGAACTCCTTTGGGGAGCATGGAACGATAGGGCACTTGGAAATAGCGACCGGTGGTGGGGATGATTAATAGGCCATAACCATCAATGAACTCCGGGAAGATTCCAATGGCGTCTTCGAATCGACCTTGCTCGCGGACGTCATTGGCGGTTAGATTGTAGTGGGCATCAATTTTACGGGTGTCACGAATCCCTAACGTCATGCCAAAATTCCGCAGCTTGGCGGTTTCACAGCCCGGCATAAACGCCTTTAGCGCGTTGATCGCGTGCACCGCTTGGCGTCGACCATCGATTTCCCCACGAGTCAGATCATCCGGATCCGTGCCATCTAAGCCTGCGAGATGGATCAGGTTTAAATAAGTCAGATCGCCTTGATCGCTGACCGTTCCCCAGGTGCCTGCGATGGTTTTTAAATTCGGTGGAATTAGCCCGCTCTCCAGAGCCTGTTTAAATGGTTTACGTAAAAAAGGTGAAAACATCTCATCTTCTTTGCCCGAGGTTTCGATGTTCCATTCGCCATTGCCACGCCAGGAAGCATACGTTTGAGGGTCGTGCTTAACGGCCTCTAAAAATTTGGCCTTATTGACCCCGGCCATTGAAAACATGACCGAGGCGCCCATCATTTGCTCCCGCGGGGTTTTATGAACAATGGCGCCGGCTCTAACCGCAATATCGGCATCCCCCGAAGCGTCAACGATGCGCTTTGCCAGAATGGCTTCTCGACCGGCCTTGCTTTCCGTGATGATGCCGATGATGGTGTCGCCTTTCATAATGGGTGCGACAAACGAGCGATGCAACATGGGCGTGATGCCCGCTTCTTCCACCAAGATGTCCGCGACGTATTTAAACATCTCGGCGTCTAAGGCGTGGGATAACGATTGCGGTTCCGGCATGGCCGCACCCATGGCTTTGGCGCGTTCTTCAAATTCTCGGCCGATTCCCTCGCAGTCAATGGTTTTTTCATGACGGTACCACGCCAAACCTTCAACTCCGACTTGCGTCATGTTGCCGCCAAAGCAGCCATAGCGCTCGACGAGCGTTGTTGGAACGCCAGCGCGTGCAGAGGCGAGTGCGGCCGCTAGGCCGCCTGGACCGGAGCCGACGACCAATACGTCTGTTGAATGAATAACCGGGATTTGGCGAGCGGGTTCACTGTGAAAATTCATGGGCTTTCCAATTGATGAGTGACACTAACTGCTGTGGGAGGTGGCTTGAACCTTGATCAGTTGTTCCAACAATCCGTCAAGGTATTTATTGAGTGCTTTTTCGGCTTCAATTTCGTTGCGCTCGGACAAGGCGCTTGCGATATTAATGTGTTGACTCACTACACATTGGCGATCACGTACTTTGTAGACAACCAAATTGAAAACAGGTTGTAAGGAATCAATGACCGTTGCGGCTTGAAAAATGAGCACCGGATTGTGGCTGGCTTGTACCAAGGCTTGATGAAATCGAACGTCTGAGGCGCAAAATTGTTCATCGGACAATTGAGGGTTGTCTTGGGCCTCAATTTCTGCTTGCAAGGCGGCAACGTCATCGCTGGTGCATCGATGCACGGCTAAACGAACGCAGGTTAATTCCAGTGAGCGTCGCGCTTCAATAATATCTTCGGGATTAAACTCACCCATGGACACCAATAAACTGGCCGCATTGGCGACGACGGAACGACTGTCAAACAGCGTTGGTGTTTTGACAAACGTGCCGCCCAGCGGACCACGCCGGCTGTGGATGAGGTTCATCGCTGCCAAGCGCTTGAGGCCCTCTCGGATCGTCGGTCTGGAGACCCCGAAGCGAACCGCCAGTTCTTCCTCGGTGGGCAAGCGATCGTCGGCGCGCAACTGACCGGAGAGGATTGCCTGTCGAATGCTTTCGGCCACTTGTCTGGCTAGGCCTGTGGAAACGAGGGGTTGGTAGTTGATACCCATGATTGGACCATTCCTAAAATGCGATCCATACCATAACATTTGTAATACAAATATAAAATAGACCGATGAAAGAATTACGGCGCTCGCCGCAATACACAAAAAAACAGACTGATATAAGAGGCCTCTTAACCGCGGCTAAAATTTATTTGTCTGACATTAACCCTGGAATTGCGGTAAGCTACCGTGGACGGGCAATCGCCTAACGGAGGATCGGGTATGTCGTTTAAAGCACTGGTTACCGACAATTCGTCGGGAGCGGTTACTGCAGAAATACGCACTTTGGAAGATCACGATCTTCCCGCAGGCGACGTGGAAGTCAAAATCGAGTATTCAACGATTAACTATAAAGATGGCCTCGTCGTAACCAGTGGTGGCGGCTTGGTCAAAACCTACCCTCACGTGCCCGGCATCGATTTCGCCGGAACGGTCACGGCAAGCACCCATGCCCGCTATAAAGCCGGCGATGCCGTGGTGCTGACTGGGTTTAGAGTTGGCGAGATTCATTGGGGTGGGTATGCACAAAAAGCACGGGTGAATGGCGATTGGCTGGTTCCGCTTAAAAACCTCACGTCGTTGCAAGCGATGGCCATTGGAACGGCCGGGTTGACCGCCATGTTGTCGGTCATCGCTCTCGAAGAGCAAGGTCTCAAACCAGCCATGGGTGAGGTGTTGATCACCGGCGCCGCTGGTGGCGTCGGATCCGTTGCAATCGCCTTATTGTCCGCCCTTGGATACGAGGTGTGTGCCTCTACGGGACGCACCGAATTAACCGACTACCTCCTGGGCTTGGGCGCCAAGCGCGTCATTGACCGGTCACCGTTTGCCGATCCAGCCAAGCGTCCGTTGGAATCCGAATCCTGGGCAGCCTGCGTGGACTCGGTTGGTGGCAATACGCTTGCTCGGGTATTGGCTCAACTGAAATACAACGGCGTCGTGGCTTCCGTGGGGTTGGCGCAAAGCCCCAAGCTTGAAACAACCGTGATTCCTTTTTTGCTCAGAGGCGCAAAAATCGTCGGCATTGACAGCGTGATGTGCCCGTTAGAGCGTCGCCTAAAGGCGTGGGAACGATTGTCATCGGAATTGAATCACGAGCGGTTGGCTTCCATGACGCAGGTTATTGGACTGTCCGACGTGACTCATTATGCACCACTCATCCTTAAGGGCCAAGTAAAAGGACGTGTGGTGGTGAACGTTAATGCCTGATCGTACGCACGAAGGTGTCCAATCCATGATTAAATTTCATTTGGATCAAAAAAGAGCGCTCGTAACGGGTGGTGCATCGGGCATAGGGTACGCAGTTGCGCAACTGTTGGCCTCCTCAAACGCCCATGTGGCGGTTAATGATTTACCTGGAGAAAAACTTGACACAGCGGTGCAATCACTTCAGTCGCAATATCCACAGTCGACGATAATTGCCGTTGGTGGAGATTTATCGCAAAGTGAAGAAGCGACCAAGGTTGCTGATTTAACGGTGTCGGCTTTTAATGGTCTCGATTTTTTGATCAACAACGCTGGTGCGCCATTCACAAAAAAGCCCATTCCTCCTTCTGAATTGGATCTGCTCACCGATGAATTTTGGGACAAGATCATAAGAGTCAATTTAATGAGTGCCTTTTGGTTGAGTAAAACCCTCAAGCCAAGCTTATTAGCCTCAGGCGGCGCGATTGTGAATAACGTCTCCATTGCTGCGTTTGGTGGTGGAGGCAGCAGCGTGGCGTACGCTACGGCTAAATCGGGGTTGCGCGGACTAACGCGAGAACTCGCGCGCGCATTCGCACCGAAGGTCCGGGTGAACGGCATCGCTCCCGGATTTGTGAGGTCCCCTTGGGAATGTTCGTTTGGTGACATGGACGAGGCTGCTCGTCAGTCGGTGCCGCTGCAGCGAGTTGGCGAACCTGCCGACTACGCTGAGTTAACGGTTTATCTGTGTGCGGGTGCCCACTACATCACGGGTGAGGTTATTGCAATCAACGGCGGAATACGCATTTGATTGACTAAAACTAAGATTTGTAAAAGCCACTATACTGATGCTTTGCGTGGTTAATCGAGTGCATCAGCGTCGAATCATTGAGCAGCCATTACTCGTCTTATCATTACTCTCAACGTGGTTGATTTGGGGTTCGACTTATTTAGCAATTCGATTTGCGTTGGAAAGTTTCGCTCCCTTTCAACTAATGGGATGGCGCTTTCTAATTGCTGGCGTCATCTTGGTGGCCTACTGCCGCCTAAGAGGCTCGCGCTTTCCTACGCCACGAGAGTGGGTTCATGCGCTCATTGTGGGTGGACTGATGTTGGGCGGTGGCATGGCCAGTGCCGCTTACGCCGAACAGACGGTGAGTTCGGGTTTGGTGGTGACGTTTATTGCGATCTCGCCCTTGGTTATGACCGCCATGTTGATGGTTTATAAAATCTACCCGACCCGTCGAGAGGTGTGGGGCATGGTCTTAGGTGCGGGAGGCGTCGGATTATTGTCGCAGGGTCAAGGTTTCAGCGGTTCCACTCCAGGCTTAATCGCGGTGTTTATCGGCTGCGTAACGTGGAATTTGGGTTCGGTATTAAGTCGTTTCAAAACGCCCTTAGCCCCCGGCGTGATGGGGTATGCCAGCGAAATGGTGATGGGGGGAGTTGTGCTGATTCTGATGAGTCTGATTCATCACGAACAAGTGCCCAATGCCGTGACCTTAAAAGCGCTCGGGGCGTTCGTATACCTCATCGTATTTGGTTCCTGGCTCGCTTTTAACGCTTATATGGTTCTGTTGGAGCGTGTTAAGCCTGCCTTGGCATTGAGTTACACCTATATTAATCCCATCATTGGGGTAGGCCTAGGCATTGTGCTGGCCAATGAATCCTTTACACTTTTGGAAGCAATGGCTGCCTGTGTGATCCTTATTGGGCTTATAATCGCGCTCTCCGGCAAACGTTAGGCTGCAAACGACCCATGCTCAAAGTTATAAAATCCACGGATTATCGAAGGATGCCTTGGAAAAACGGCCAAGGAGAAACCATTGAGATTGCGGTTTCACCCGATAACGCCAATTGGAATAACTTTGAATGGCGAGTGAGCATGGCGCAAATCACTCAATCCGGGCCATTTTCTGTATTTCCAGAGGTCGATCGGACTTTATTGGTATTGAGTGGCGGACAGATTAAATTGTCGAGCGGTTCCCGCAAGCCTCAGTTGTTAGAGCCAGGCTCAGACCCATTTGTATTTGCTGGCGAAGATGAAACCAAAGCGGTGTTGATGGGTGACCCCGTTATTGATCTTAACGTGATGACGCACCGAAAGCGGTTTACGCACCAGCTGAAGCGCTATCAATTACTGGGTTCGGAAACGGTTCAAGCGCAAGCTCAATGCTGGAATTTTATGGTGGTCGTGAATGGCGGACTGTCAATTGAATGGGAAGATCGAATGACGCGAGTCGGCCCAATGGACTCTTTGCTCAGCGATCAGTCTATGTTGATTAAGGCGATACAACCAACGGACTTGATCGTCATTACTTTCAAAGCATTGAGCGAGACCGCACCGTCGTAAAAACCTACGGCAACCGCGGCGAGTCGTGTTCAGCGCGAAATTCCTCAAAATAAGACGAACCATTTTTGACATGCCAAGACACAATGGCTTGCCAGGTCTCGTCCGCCGTCTCGCAAAAAATAAGCAGATCAAGATCTTTAGACTCAATGGTCCCAAATTCAACTAACGCATTAAAATCAATAATGCTTTGCCAATATTTCTTGCCAACCAAGACGACTGGAATCACCTTCATTTTGCCAGTTTGAATCAACGTCAGCGCCTCAAACAATTCGTCTAACGTTCCGTAGCCACCTGGAAAAGCGACCAACGCACAGGCGCGTTTCAAAAAATGAAATTTGCGCATAGCAAAATAATGAAACCCAAAACCCAAACCCTTACTCAGGTAGGGGTTAGCAAACTGTTCGTGTGGCAATATTATATTTAAGCCAATGCTGGGCACCTGCGACTCAAAGGCCCCTCGATTTGCAGCCTCCATAATGCCCGGGCCACCGCCCGTCATTACCGCCAAACAAGAGCCATCTTTTGCGCAGGCCTTGGATTTAACCAAACGCGCCAACGTTCGAGCCTCGTCATAATAGTGCCCCAACGCCAATAAATGACGCGCTTGTTTTAGTTTTAATCCCGTCGTCTCGTCCGCTGGATTTGCGGCATGCGCCGCTTCTGCTGCAGCCAAACGCTCTTCTGCACGGCTACGCTCAACGACGTGTGTGCTGCCGAAAATGACCAGTGTGTGCTGAATGTTGCGCTCTTCTAGCGCCTGCTCTGTTTTTTCATAGTCGAGTTGCAATCGAATTCCGCGGTTACGATCATTCTGTAGGAATTGAAGATCGCGATCCGCCGGCAACGCCAACTGTTCATCGGGAGGTACATTCATAGTCAACCATATACTTTATTGAGAGCGTTCAATAAGGCGTCAATTTCAGAATGCGTACCAATGGAAATACGCGCCCAGGTAGGGTATCGAGCAAATTCTCGACCCGACTTGATGCCATACTTTAACATCTCTGTGTTGAACTCTTTGACCGGCTTGCCGCTGTTGAAAAATATGAAATTGCCTTGCGAGTGACTGCGCTCTAATCCCCGACGATCAAGCCATTGCTCAATACGGTCGCGATCCGCCAACATGCTCTCACGCGTGGACTTTAAAAATTCCGCGTCGCATAAGCTGGCAAGTGCGGCGCGTAAGCCGCCCACATTCCAAAAAGCCAACTGCTTGGCGCGCATGCGCTCAGCCAATTGCACGTCGGCGAAGCCATAGCCAATCCGGAATCCGGCCAACCCGTGCAGCTTGGAGAAGGTTCGCGTGACCAACAAATTGGGGTGTTTGCGAACGAGAGCCGACACGGTGCCACCGTCCGATCGAGTGACGAAATCCAAATAAGCCTCATCCACTAGAATTAATACGCGCGCAGGAACCGTTTCCACGAACGTTTTAATGTCGGCAGTCGGAACTATGGTGCCACTGGGGTTATTGGGGTTGCACAAGTAAATGAGCCGCGTCCGCTCGGTGATGGCGGACTTCATGGCGGCAAGAGAATGGGCGTGTTGATGATCCAAGGGAACCCAGCGCGTCTTCACTCCAAATTTATCGGCAAACTCCTCTAAGTCCTCAAAGGTGGGTTGCGCCGCAATGAGTTCTCCCCCTGGTCCGGATTCCGCCGCCAGTAGGGCTGCCATGTGTAATAGCTCGCCGCTGCCCGAGCCCAAAATGACGTTAGTGGAATTCAGTCCTTCGCGCTGCGCCAGGGCATCTGCGAGTGGGTCAATGTCCCGATCCGCGTAGCGGCAGCCATCATCAATGCTTTTTAAGATCGCGGCGCGTGCCTTTGGCCCGGGACCATAGGGGTTTTCATTGCTGTGTAAGCGAATGGCGCCTTCTGGCGCTCGATCTAAGGGATTAGCCAACGACCAGCTGGGTACGTTTGGCGCCAACAGCGCCAGCGAGCTTAATAACGCAGTCCGACGGGAGATCGTGAGGGGCATCTGCTGGCGATCGGTCATAGCGGCTCCGTAAAAATACTTGTGGGGAGTGGAGAGTAAAGACGGTTTAAAGACAATCGTCAATCCCAAATCGCCAGATTCGACTAAAATAGCGCGAACCGGTAAAGTCAGGGGCTTCCCAATGCGTCTTCCGCGCCAAGCGCTCATTGATGGATTACGTGCCTTTGCGGTCGCAGCAAAGGAATTGAGCTTTAAGATTGCCTCCGACGCACTTTTTTTAACGCCCAGTGCGGTCAGTCATCGAATTCGTGATCTCGAAAAGCACCTCGGCGCGCGATTGTTTGTGCGCAAGACGCGCGCAATCGAGCTCACCGAAGCAGGCCGCGCGCTGTTGGAAGAAGTCGATCCCCTGTTAACGGCATTGGATAGCGCTTTGGATCGAGCCGCCAAACGCACTCGGCGGCGAACGCTGCGCGTGGCCGCGCCACCGTTTCTGGCCAACGAATTGTTGATTCCTCGTCTGTCGAGCTTCTTCGGCCTCCAACCCCGTTTAGATCTGGACATTCAAGCGACGGATACCGTGTTGGACGAGCATCACGCGCGGGCGGATGTCTCCATAATTATCAGCAACGATCCCCCATCCAACATGGTGGTTACTGAATTATTTCGGCCGCGATTTGTGGCGGCCACGGCGCGGTCGGTCGCCTTGGTGGCTCGTGAATTAGGGCCAAAGGTGTTCGAAAAATATCGCCGTATTGTCTATACGCCGAGAGCGGCGTTATGGTCCGAATGGTCGCTGACGTCCGGAATTAAAATTGCGCCAACCAATATGTTGATCCAAGTGGATACGCTGCCGGGCGCTGTGAGCGCGGCGGAGCGGGGCTTGGGCATTGCGTTGGTTCCGACGTTTGTTTGTGAGCGCAGCTTGCGCCCGGGAAGATTTTTGCGGATAAACGAGAGCGAGATAACATCCGAAGAAACGTATTATCTGGTGTATCGACCAGACGACCGAACGCGGCCTGACGTCCGAGCGTTTCTAAGTTGGGCGCTTACGGAGTTGAAGCGCTAACGATCAGTGGCGAGCATTAGCGCTCGCCACTGACGACCGAGGATTAAATTTCGCCTAAGAAATCAGCCTTGCCGATTTCCACGCCATTGCTGCGCAAAATGTTGTAGGTTGTTACAACGTGAAAATAGACGTTGGGCAGCACCCAGAAATTAACGTAATCCACGCCACTATCAAACGAATAAGTCCGTTGCGGAAACTCGAGCTTGATTGGCTTGGTTTCCGTGCCCACAAACTTCTCCGGACCCACCGACTCCACGTAGCGCAGTGTGTTTTGAATGCGCGTTTTGAGTTGATCAATAGTGGTCTCAGTGTTTTCGAACTTAGGCGCTTCCACTCCAGTCAGTCGAGCGACCGACAATTTCGCCATATCGCACGCAATGGCAATTTGTATTTTAAGGGGCAGCATGTCGAATATGAGTCGTGAATCGGCGACGGTCTCAGGCGCGACTTTTTTAGCAGCGGTTTGGGTTGCAGCTTTGTCGAGCAACGTGGACAGATTGTTAAGGCTTCGGACCAGGCTCGGAACAGTCATCTGATACAATGAAAGTGACATAACATCCTCTTAAGTAAACCATCCAATGGCAACATGCAATTGGACCTGTCTGTCTATTTTAAACTATATTTCCCCTACAAACTTGATCGAATCACTATACTATAACGATTACGTTACAAGGAGCGCACTCGTGATGAAGCCGACATGGGATGAGCAAGCTGTCCGAAATTGTTTTCCAGCACTTAGCCTAAAAGATCACGGTGTTCGCCGAATTTATGCCGATGCCCCCGGTGGAACGCAGGTTGCTGGTCGGTCGATCGACTGCATGACGGATCTGATGATCCATTTTTGCGCCAACGACGGTGGCGTGTTCAGGACATCCGAGTTGACCATGGCTGCGATGCAGCAAGCGCACGATGCGGCCGCTGTCTTTTATAACTGTAATCCGAATGAAATCGTTTTTGGTTTAAACACCACCAGCTTATTGTTTCATTTTGCCTCAATGATTTCGACTCATTGGTCGAGTGGCGACAACATTGTTTTGACACGAATGGACCACGACGCCAATGTGGCACCATGGTTATTGGCGGCTGAATCGAAAGGGGTCGAGGTTCGTTGGCTTGAATTCGATCCCAACACCTATCATTACCAATACCAGCAACTGGATGCGTTGATTGATGCAAAGACAAAATTTGTGGCCTGTAATTACGCGAGTAATTTCTTAGGTACGATTAACGATGTGTCCCGAATTGTGAAAGCCGCGCAGTCGGTGAAGGCGTTGACAATGGTGGATGCGGTGCAAGCGGCTGCGCACTTACTCATCGATGTAAAGAGCTTAGGATGCGATCTGTTGGCGAGTTCGCCCTATAAATATTTTGGCCCACACGCCGGGTTGTTGTATGTGAATGCCAAGCTTGCAGATCAATTGACGCCGTTGAAAGTTAGGCCCTCACCACCCATGATGCCGTATAAGCATGCGCCAGGCACGCCCAGTTTTGAAGCACAAGCAGGCACACGTGGTGCGATTGAGCACATTATGGAATTGGGGAAGCTCTACGGCACCGCGACCGCTTCTTCGCCGAGGGAGCGGTTGGCTGCAGGGTACGAGGCAGCCATTCACCACGAAACGCAGCTCAGTCAGCATTTTTTGAATGAAATTAATCGTTGGTCCAAGGTCCGATTGTATGGGTCAACGGTCACTGCAGATCGAGTGCCTACGTTCAGCTTCGACGTGGCAGGCCATTCGTCCGAAGAGGTTGCCAAAGCGTTGGCAGCGGAAAACATCTACGTGTGGGCCGGATCGTTTTACGCCTACGAAATAGCCAAGACCCTGCTCAAATCTCGGCCCGATGGCGTCATTCGAATCGGGTTTGCGCACTACAACACGATGGAAGAGGTCAATCAAATTCTAGCCAAGCTTGACCAAATAATGAACAGTTAACGTACAATGATTTGAGTGAGCCTAATCTAAAATGGGTGTCGTGGCATGCATAAAGCGGATGTTATTGTAGTAGGGGCAGGCCATAACGGACTCACGTCAGCAGCCTTTCTAGCGAAAGCTGGGTTGAAGGTTATTGTTCTCGAAAAAAATCCATACATCGGTGGCGCAACGGTTAGTCGTCAGCTGTATAAGGATTGGTATTATTCGAATTGCTCATACGTCTGCAGTTTGCTGCGTCCCGAGATTTATCAATCTCTAGAACTTCATCGCCATGGTTTGCAAATCGTTCCGTATGGCGGCGGGGTGGGATTTAATCGCCATGGTGACATTCTTGGCAGTTATGTTGATAAGGAAGTATTTCGCCGCGAGCTGGCTCGGCATAATCCAAAGGACGCCGACGCATACGTGCGATATTCCCGCGATGTGATGCGCCAATGCCGTTTGGTTCGGTCGCTATTGATGAGAACGCCGCCGGATCCTACGTCGTTTAAAATTAGAGATCTGGGTGAATTGATCTATCTATTCAAGCAATTTTCCGCACTCAGCGAGTCGATGGTTTACGACACGATTCGCTTTTATACGCTGAGCATTGCGGATTACTTAAACGAATACTTCGAGTCCGACTTCGTCAAGGCGCACTTTGCGGGAAGCGGAATCATTGGAACCGCACTGGGGGTTTATTCACCTGGAACCGCCTATGTCCTACTTCACCATTACATGGGAGATGTTGATGGGCAAGCGGGTGCGTGGGGATTTGCGCGCGGCGGCATGGGTGCCGTATCCAAGGCGCTCGCCAGTAGTTTTAAAAGCTACGGCGGAGAGATTATTGCCGATGCTGCGGTCAGTCAAATTATCACGCGTCAGAATAAGGTTGTCGGCGTGGCGTTGGAAGATGGGCGCGAATATCATGCGCCAATTGTCCTATCGGCCTTGGACCCGAAGCGGACGTTCTTGAATCTAATGAGCGAACAAAAATTAAATCAAAACATTCGTCATCGAGCCGAACACTTTAAAATCAGAGGGTCTTCTGCAAAACTCAACATTGCATTGGATGGTGCGCCAACCTTTCCGGCTCTTGGTGCCAACAACCCTTTAATTAAAGGCGATATGCATTTTCTCGACTCCTTGGAGCGCTTTGAACGCGCCTACGACGATTGGAAAGCTGGAACGTGGTCTAAAGACCCCTATTTGGATCTTTTGGTACCCAGTCACACCGATCCCACGATGACGCCAGAGGGCAAGCATTTTATGTCCGTCTTCGTTCAATACGCGCCGCCGCTGATCGAAGGAAGACCCTGGACGGATGCCGATCGTGAAGGACTAAAGCGCAGTGTCTTCGATCAAATTTCACGGCATAGCCCCGATTTTGAGAGTCTGGTTTTGCACGCGGAGGTGCGAACACCTCAGGACATTGAGCGCGAAGTGGGTCTGACGGAGGGAAATATCTTTCAAGGCGAACTGACGTTTGACCAATTGCTGTTTAATCGACCATTCCCTGGATTTGCACAATATCGTGGACCAGCGCGGGGTCTGTATCTGTGTGGCTCCGGGTCCCATCCCGGCGGGGGCGTGATGGCTGCCCCCGGCGCAAACGCCGCCCGCGAGGTGCTCTTGGATTTGGGTCGGCGAGAACATAATGTACCGGAGGGATTTAGCGATGACTAAGTCAGTCGCAGTGATTGGCGCGGGCCACAATGGCCTCATCGCTGCAAATCTGCTCGCTCAAAAGGGATACAACGTCACTGTTTATGAGGCATCGGCGAGCGTGGGCGGCGGCGCTCAAACTCATGAATTTGCACCTGGATACAAGACCTCCACGCTGGCGCATTTGCTGTTTCATTGGAATCCACAATTAAGTGAAGCGCTTCAATTAAAAAATCACGGACTTCAGCTGGCAGAGCCACTATTGCCCAGTGCCGCCCTTGCTCCCAACGGCTCATCGATCGTCTATAACCAGCATGAATTACTCGCAGGTGATTTCAGCGAATCGGAATCAGTGCATTATCGCGAAGCGTTGTTGCGCTGGAACGTGCTGGCCCGATGGCTGGCCAAAGAACACCGGAAAACACCCGCACGATTGGGGTGGGATCGGTGGCGGGAGGCGATTCCTGCTGTGACAATGATGCTCCGAATGCGGCTATTGGGGCGTGATCACCTGCGGGAACTTTTACGCGTCGCGACGATGGCGATTCAGGACGTTTTAGAGGAAGACTTGAGTGATCCTCGGCTTAAAGGCGCGTTGGCCCTAGACGCCGTGCTTGGAACGAACCTAGGCACCCGGTCGGGGAACAGCTTTTTTACCTTTTTGCACCGATTAGCCGGATTAACAAACGGCGGGTACCGGCAGGTTATTGGCGGTATGGGAGGACTAACTGATGCATTGGTGCGTTCCTGCGAAGCCGCTGGGGTGCGTCTGCACACCGATGCGCGGGTTGTGAAAATCAATTTAAGAGCAGACCGCGTCAGCGGCCTAACGTTGGCGGATGGACGCACGGTTCACGTCGATGGCGTTTTATCGGCTATTGACGCCTCGCAAATGCTGCTGAGTCTATTAGGGCCGCAGGCCTTGTCCGTTGAGCAAACGCATCAATTACGATATTTGCGTCGCCGGGGCACCGCTGCTAAGGTGCATCTGGCGTTGAACGATCAACCAAATTTTCCGGGATTGTCGACGCCTTACTTATCCTCGAGGTTGGTCATTGCACCATCGGTCGAGGCCGTTGATCAGGCGTTTAATTTCATTAAGTATCAACAATGCTCAGACGATCTGGTGATGGAGCTGCATATACCCACCGTCTTGGATCCAGGTTTGGCACCAACTGGCCACCATGTGATCAGCGCGATTGTGCAGTATGTGCCCTCTGAAGCGCAGGACACTGACCAATTGCGGGCACAGGTTCTTGAAAAGACAATCCGTCAAATCGAGCAGTATGCCCCTGGTGTGCGTACACGCATTATTGCTCAAGAGTGTTTGTTGCCGAGCGATATTGAAAATCGATACCGCTGTCCTGCTGGGCATTGGCATCACAGTGAAATGTCAATTGACCAAGCACTGATGCTACGACCCATTCCCAAACTTGCCCAATACCGAGGCCCAGTGGAAGGACTGTGGATGTGTGGCGCCAGTACTCACCCTGGTGGTGGAATTCATGGGCAGTCCGCCTTGTTGGCGGTAGATGCGTTAGCGAAGGATTTAAAGCCATGAGCATCGAGTCCGAACGAGCAACACCAAAGGAACATTACCGACAGGTTGTGTTGCATACACCGTTTCACGCGCGAACCGCCGCGCTTAATCAGCTCAATTTGTGGCATCGCTGGCGCGACTACACCGTCAGCGATGCCTATTACAGCGAGACATTGGAATACACCGCATTGCGAAATTCAACAGCGGTCTTTGACGCCTCTCCATTAACGAAGCATCGCATCAGTGGACCCGACAGCCAGGCTTTTCTCAATCGTCTCATGACACGCGACGTCGCCACCATCGCGCCCAAGCGAGTGGCTTATTGCGTGTGGTGTGATGACGATGGACAAGTGATTGATGACGGTACGTTGTTTCACTTGGAACCCGGCGTGTATCGTCTGTGCAGCCAAGAGCGACAAGCGGATTGGCTTAACCGCGCGGCGTTCGGTTTCGACGTAACACTGGAAGAAGAGTCTCACCAAATCGCGGCGCTGGCAGTGCAAGGCCCAACCAGCGCCACCGTACTGATGAAGGCTGGGTTTGCTGTGGAAAATCTTAAGCCATTTGAACTTGATAAATTCACACTGGACGGAATGGAGTTTGAAATTTCGCGAACGGGCTATACCGGTGATCTGGGCTACGAAGTGTTTTGCGCCAACGAGCACGCGCTATTTTTATGGGATCGTTTGTTCGCAGCCGGTGAACCGTATGGAATTAGCCCTATGGGTACACTGGCATTAGAGGTGGCACGACTTGAGGCGGGATTCATTCAAGCGGGCGCGGATTTCTTGCCAGCCGATCACATGATTAGAGCAAACCGAAGCAGAAGTCCATTCGAATTGGATCTGGCCAGGCTGGTGGACTTTAAGAAGCCATTCTTTAACGGTCGTGCGGCATTAAAAAAAGAGGCGGAGCGCGGCTTCCAGCGCCAGTTACTGCGGCTGAAGGTGAGTGGAAATAAAGTCGCCAAAGATGCGTATCTTTACAATGAACGGCGCGAGCACATCGGCAGCGTGACTTCAGCGACGTGGTCTCCGATGCTCAAGCAGTCGGTGGCCATAGCCACCGTCAACCGAGAATTGTGGTTACGTTCTGAACAGATCATTGCGGAAATTTATTATAAGAAGGAATTGCATTGGTCGCGAGTCAACGTTCCTTGTGAGGTCGTGAACGGACCGTTTTTCGATCCGCCACGCCGTAAAGCGAACCCACCAGCGCGCGTCTAGACCGTGGCGGTCGCTAAGCCGGCTTAGTCGTTTGGCCCAAATTTTTGCGTCAAATAAGCAGTGATTTGCTTGGCTTCTTCATCACTTATGGGCGCACCGTACGCCTTTCGCATTTTGGCAACTTCCGCTTCCCAGTTTGCAGCCTTTAAAAAACCGGCGTTCATTTTGATGTAATCCAAACTGTGACAAATACTGCAGCGCGCTTGCACCAGTTGCGCAGCGTCACTTTTCTCCCACGTAATTAAAGTCTCATCGGCTCGGACAACCCACGATAAAAAAAGCGCGCCAATCAATAAGCTGCAAAACCAAATTGAATGCTTGTTCATACGACCTCCACTTCAACTCGGTGTGGCACGTTATTATGATAACCAGCGGGATTAAAAATTAAACTCTCCACCTGTCGTTGACCGCCGTTGCTTTTGGCACGAGCTCGTAAGACAACAAGGCCACGCTGCGTGGGCGTGGTGGTGTAACTGAAGCAGTGAAACGAATATCGACTGAGCGCGGATTCCACATGCGCGTCCGCCCACGTTTTGCCGTCATCCAGCGAGACTTCGACAGACTCAATACCGCTGCCGCTGTCCCAAGACACGCCCCGAACGGTCAATGGTTCGTTGACCCTGACCCGCTGACCGTCTTCAATGTTGGTAATGAGAGAATTAACCACCATTTCTGTGACTGCAACCGTTTTGTCGTTCGCCTGCGTCTGAAAACGATCGTCGCCCGGAAATTTGTCTTTGGGCAAACGGTAAGCGCTGGTCATCCAAAATGAGGATGACGGCGACTTCAAACACTGGATGTGGGTAACTTGTTTCATCCAATAGGTGGCGGTCCAGCCCGGAACGATGAGTCGCGCTGGCGCACCGTTCCAATGGGGGATAGGCTTCCCGTTCATGGCAAACGCTATGATGGTTTGATCATCCATCGCTTTATAGGTCGGTAGACTTTTAACAAAACGTGGCGTCATCTCCATCGGACCACGGTCTTCACCCCAAAAAGCCACTTCGACGGTTTGCTCATCTAGGCCGTAATGTCGTAAGACATCGCGCAAGCGCACCCCAGTCCATCGGGCGTTGCTCACCGCGCCATATCCCCACTCTACGCCGGCGACATGTGGGTCAGACAATCCGCGCCGCGCACCAGAGCATTGACACACCGCCGTAACCTCGACCAATGGAAACAACGTGGTCAATTCCTTGATCGACAGGGTTAAGCTGCGATCACCGTGATCGCTGCTGATATTAAGACGGTAAGCGGCCTGGGATAATTCCGGAATAACAGAGAGGTGCCAACGGACAAAAAATTGATCGGCTGGAGTGATTTCTGTGGTTAACGCGGCGAGTGGCGTTTCATAATTAGGCGGGCGATAAGAGCGTTTGATGAGCGCCTTTTTTCCGGGTAAGGCCTCCAATCGCGTCGAGCTGACGGTACCGGTTGGCAAGAATGGCGTGCTCGACCGACTATCAAATGCGGCGAGTGCAACCGGGATGCTCGATAAGCTCGCAATAACATGGCGCCGGCCTCGGTCATGGGTTGGTGCTGACATAAACTTCCCCCCGTTAATGAAATGCGCCTTGATTGCTTATGATTGGATTTCTTAGTGACGGTTTGATCATAACGGATAGTGTTACGATTTGCACGACGCGCCGCATCTAATTTTTTCGCCTAACGAGCGCGTAACTTGTCACAATACGTCGTAGGTGAGTTAATCTTAGCGTCTCGGCTATGAGGGGAGAGCGAATGCAGGCTGAAGGCATAACAGGCACGGTTCTAGTGCAGGCGCCAGTGGCGGGGTTGCTGATGGGTCTCGCCGAGGTGCCAGACCCAATTTTTGCGGCTGGAACAGTAGGGCCTGGGTTTGCCATTGATCCAATCAGTTCCGAGGTTAAGGCGCCATTTGACGGCGAAATCACCCAATTGCACCGGTGCCACCATGCTGTCGCGATCCGACACGAGAGTGGCGTGGAAATATTGGTACACGTTGGGATCGACACGGTCATGTTGAGAGGCGAGGGGTTTACTCCCTTGGTGAAATTGGGCGATCGGGTTAAGGCGGGTCAAGTGCTCTTAATCATCGACCTCGATCGCGTCGCCGCAACCGCCCCCTCGCTGGTGACGCCCGTATTGTTGGTCAGCACACCCCAAAAAATCGTTCTTAAGGCAGTCAAGGATCGGGTTTGCGAATCTGGCCAAGCGCTCTTTGAAGTGGTGGTTGGCGCGACTCTCGATTCCTCGGGTGAGCACGGGGTGACGGTCAGGGGCAGCGTGCGACTTAAGAACCCGCAAGGGCTGCACGCACGACCCGCCGCAGTGTTGGCTGCACGCGCGCGCGCTTTCAGCTCGACCATCCAAATCACTTCTTCTCATGGAGAAACGGACGCACGGAGCGTGACGGGGCTTCTTAATTTAAATACCCGCTGGGGCGACATCCTCGAAATCACAGCGCAGGGGTCGGATGCCAAGTTGGCCGTTGAGGGCATGATTGCCACGATTATGGATGGACTGGGTGAATCGACGTCGGACAGTGCGCCGCCTCAAGAGGCAAGTGCTCCGAGTCCAAAGCCAGCCACTCTCCCATCGGCTAATCAGTGGGCCGGGGTTGGGGCTTCACCGGGGTTGGCGATTGGTCCTTTGTATCAACGGCTTCCCATTAACGCGCAACTCAATCGGCATGGCAATGGCGTAGAGCTTGAGAGAAAGAGTCTTCAGCAAGCGCTGAATCAATTGAAGCAAGATTTAGAAGGAACCATTCATAACGCCGCCCTAACCGCCCAATCAATACAACGGGCTCACTTAGAAATGCTGAGTGATCCGGCGCTACTGAACGCCATAGACAGCCGTTTACTGGCAGATCAAAGTGCCGGATTTGCTGTCAATGAAGCATTGAATGATTCGATCAGCAAGTTACGCGCCATGAACAATGCTCTGTTGGCGGAACGCGCAACCGATCTGGCTGATATTCGTAATCGCCTATTGCATTTACTGGATCCATCGTCGGCGAATGCGCAAAAAGCAAAGCCGCCCACCGGGTCCATTTGGCTGGCCGAGGAATTGACTCCATCTGAAATTGCTAATTTGCGATCGGGTGACGTTGCAGGGTTAATCAGTGTGCAAGGAGGCGCGACGGGTCACGTGGCGATCCTCGCTCGGTCACTCGGCATTCCCGCGGTCTTGGGAATCGACGCGTCCCTGTTAAAACAGGACAATGGCATCACCGTCTTAGTGGATGGCAATCAAGGCATCGTAACGGTTAAGCCCAGCGAGGACGCCGTTGCTCTGGCGAAGCACAAAATTGCTGAACGACAGCAGCGGCAGTCGACAGACGCACAAAGCGCGCACTTGCCGGCCAGGACTCTTGACGGTCAGACTATTGAAATCGCTGCAAATATTCAAACACTCGCGGATGCCGAACAGGCGTTACACTCCGGTGCAGACGGCATCGGCTTACTGCGCAGCGAATTTTTGTTTGATGGCCGAACGCAGCCGCCTACTGAAGCGGAGCAAGCCAGCATTTACGCGTCCATTGGTCGGGTGATGGGCAAGGATCGAGTGGTCGTGATGCGCACATTGGATGCGGGTGGCGATAAGCCATTATCCTACTGGCCCATGGCGCCGGAAGCGAATCCCTTTTTGGGCATTCGAGGTGTGCGCTTGTCGCTCAGGAATCCTGAGCAAATCGACACGCAGTTGCGCGCGATGATGGCAGCCGCACGCGAATGCCGGTTACACATACTATTTCCAATGGTGGGCTTAGTGGAGGAAATGATTACGCTAAGCCAAAAAACCCGTGCGATCGCTGCCGACTACAATGTAGACGTCAAAATTGGGGTCATGATTGAGGTGCCGTCGGCCGTGCTCATGGCGGATCAGTTGGCCAATTTGGTCGACTACTTTTCGATTGGAACAAACGATCTCACTCAATACACGCTCGCGATGGATAGAGGCCATCCGGCGCTTGCTCACGACGCAGATGCCTTTCACCCGGCGGTTCTCAAATTAATAAAGATGACTGTAACGGCGGCCCATCCAAAGCATCGATGGGTTGGGGTATGTGGTGCGCTTGCGGCAGAAGAGTTGGCTTGGCCATTATTGGTGGGCTTAGGCATTGATGAGTTGTCGATGCCGAGCGTCTGTATCGCCCAAGCGAAATCGATCATTCGAACCGTAAAGCGTTCGGACTGTGAGCAATTAGCGGAGCAGGCGCTGTCGCAGTCAACGGCACACGACGTGCGCCAATTATTGAATGATTTTAGTCAACGATCGGCCTAAGCGGTCGCGGAGAATGTGATGTTTAAAAATGTATTCAGTGAGTTGCAAAAAATTGGTAAAGCCCTCATGTTGCCAGTGGCGGTGTTGCCCGTTGCGGGCTTGTTGCTGGGATTTGGCGGTGAAGACTTTACTTGGCTCCCTAAAGTTATTTCGGAGCTCATGAAAACGTCTGGTGATGTGATTTTCAGTAACTTGCCATTGATATTTGCGATCGGCGTCGCGTTGGGGTTTACTGAAAATGACGGTGTGTCTGCCGTTGCAGCGACCATCGGATTTTTGGTGATGAACGCTACGATGGGGATTATGGCGACCCACGCGGGAGTTGAAACCACAAAAATCCTTGGAATTGCGAGTATTCAAACAGGCGTGTTCGGAGGAATTATCGCCGGACTGGTCGCCGCAAAACTATTTAATCGTTACTATCGCATTCAATTACCAGAGTATTTAGGGTTTTTCGCCGGCAAGCGCTTTGTGCCAATTATTACTGCTTTGGCCTCGATTGTTGTCGGTATGGCTTTGTCCGTCATCTGGCCGCCAATTGGCAATGCAATTAAAGCGTTTTCGGAATGGACCGCGGTCAATGACCCACGCAGTGCGGCGACGTTGTATGGGTTTGTGGAGCGCATGCTCATTCCATTCGGGCTGCATCACATTTGGAATGCACCATTTTTTACGGAGGCGGGTAGTTTTGTCGACGCCAGTGGTCAGGTTGTCCATGGCGATATTCATCGTTTTTTTGCCGGCGACCCGACGGCGGGGATTTTGGCAGGCGCCTTCTTTTTCAAGATGTTTGGATTGCCCGCCGCAGCCTTAGCAATGTGGCAGGCCGCTAAGCCTGAAAACAAAGTCGCGGTCGGTGGAATTATGATTTCCGCCGCACTGACCTCGTTTTTAACGGGCATTACAGAGCCAATTGAGTTCTCGTTTTTATTTGTCGCGCCGGTGCTGTACTTTATTCATGCGCTGCTTGTCGCGAGCGCGCAGTTCGTCGCAAACACCTTAGACATGCATATGGGGTTCACGTTTAGCCAAGGCGGAATCGACTTTTTGCTGTTCAACGTCTTAGGCAAATACGCGCATAACTGGGCTCTAACGCTCGTTGTGGGGCCCATTTATGCCGTTGTGTATTATGTGACCTTCACGGCCGTCATTCGGTGGTTTGATTTAAAGACGCCGGGTCGAGAGGATGTCGTCGAGAGCATGACCTCCGAATCCATCAGTGATGAAACGGCCATGCGATCCTTGGTGCTGGCGCTGGGCGGAACCACGAACATTAAGTCCTTAGACGCGTGTATTACTCGACTGCGAGTGCAGGTGGCCGATACCCAACTCGTTGACTCGAGCGCGCTGAAGAAACTGGGTGCGTCTGGGGTCATGGTTGTCGGAACTGGAATACAAGCGGTGTTTGGTCCACGGTCTGAAAATTTAAAAACAGATTTAGATTTATACATCAAAACCGGACAGGCGCCTAAAACCGCCAATGCCCCCCAAGCAAGTGTGACGGCGACCACGTCAGTCGGGTTGTCTAAGGCAATTAATGTTGATGTCGAGAAATTAAAGCAGGCCCTAGGAGGGGTTGCTAATATTAAAAGCGCAGAGTCCGTTGCGGGCAATCGACTAAGAGTTCAGACGTTTAAGCCGGTTGAGTTTGTGCACGTTCACGATGCGGGCATCGATGGCGTGGTGGAAGTCGGTCAGTCGGTTTACCATTTGCTCGTTGGACCGGAGTCCGTTGCGATCGCCGAAAAAATTAAAGCACGATAACTTCGGCATAACACAACATCGGAGAGCGGCACCCAAGCCGCTTTCCGCTATTGGTCGTGTTCGTCTGCCCGTCGACGCTTGTCGTCGTTCGGTTTGGAATTCGGAGGCGGCGGTTTGGATGCGGGCGGTGGCGGGGTTGACGACACGGGCCCCCGCACGGTAGGCGATGGTGGGCTCGGGGGCGCCGTGTTCGTCGATTTTTCTGGTCGTTCCATCGGGAACGGCTGTTTGCGATCAAAGTAACGTTCGCCCGCGCCGGATTCCTCCGGTGAATGATGCTCCGTGGCCGGAGCAACAGGCGTGGGTTGGGGCGGTGGAATGGTCAGTTGAGGACGATGCGATTGCACAACATAAGTTGCGTCGTTTTGCGACCGTTGAATGCGCGATGAGTCTTCTTTGCTGGCTGCGGGGGGTTGTGGGTTCCGGTCATTTGGTGCCATAGACCGCCATTCCGTGTCGTGTTGATGAGCCGCTCTGTGTCGCCACCCGGTGTGACGCTCAGACCACTCAACACCATAAATTTCGTGCCAATGCGGCGGCTCCGAATAACTCCACGCGGCAAAATAGCGCGGTGGCTCTGGATAGTATTGAATGGGCAGTTGCAGAAGTTCAATGGGCAGCGCGTCGGGGTCTACAAGGCTCCAAGGCCCATTGTAGCCTTGGCTGGTAACCCAATGACCGTCCTCGGTAAATACCCAAAAAAGACCGTCAAAGAAAAAATAGTTTGCTCTTACGCCGGGCGCCACATAAATGGGATACCCATCAATGGGGGCCAGTACCGGAAAGGCCTCTAGGTAAAAATGAAGGTCTATTTGCCGGTCGGACGCATACGCTGGATAGATCATTGTTTGTGCGTTCAGAGACGTTGCGCCGCCGGTATAGAGTAACAATCCAGCAACCAGGGGCGTTAAGTTGAGCTTTTTCATAATTGAGATTCCTGAATTCTCGCCGATACGGACATAGACCGGCTGATATAAAAAACGTTCGAAAATAATTACCCTTAGACGACAGTGACCGGAAACGCGCTAACTCAATTTGATGGGCAACGATCGCACTCGTTGACCAGACGCACTAAAAACAGCGTTTAAAAGAGCAGCTTGGATGCAGGCCGTGGCGGTTTCGCCAACACCGCCCGGGGATTCGTTGCTTGCAATAATTGAGGTTTCAAACGACGGGGACTGGTCTAGGCGCAGCAGCGGATAATCGTGGAAGTTACTTTGTTCCACTTGCCCTTCACGAATTGTGATTTCGCCGTAGAGCGCGGCGGTTAATCCAAAAATTGAACCTCCTTCGATTTGCGCTTTGACTTGATCCGGATTTACCGCGCAGCCGCAGTCCATGGCGGTGTACACATTTAAAACATTAATCTCATTTCCAGCCACATGAACTTCGACGATTTGTGCGATAAAGCTGCCAAATTCTGCGTGAACGGCCACACCGAGGCCGTGGTTGGGTTCGCGGGGCTGATTCCATTTTGCCATGGCTTTGGCTTGGTCAAGAACGTGACGAGCGCGCGTGGGCTTCAGCCAACGCAAGCGGTACTCGATGGGATCCACTTTGGCGACATGGGCCAGCTCATCAATAAAGCTCTCGACCACCAGCACGCTGCGGGTTGGACCGACGCCTCGCCACCACGACACAGGAATCGCCTTGGGCTCGACTCGGAAATAACGCACGTCCACATTGGCGAAAGCATAAGGCAGATTAGCCGAACCCTCGACGACGTCTGGGTCAACCCCTTTGGGTAGCGGCTTACCATCCCAGGGGACGGAGGCCGACCCGCCTGCGATTTTGTGGCTCCAAAAGACGGGCGTACCATGTTCATCAAGGTCGGCGCTCAGCTGATCAATATAACAGGGTCGATATCGGTCGTGACGCATGTCTTGTTCGCGGCTGTAGAGCACTTGAACGGGCGTGCCAACGTGTTTGGCTATCCGCACGGCCGCTTCCACCGCGTCGACATCCAACCGTCGACCAAAGCCACCGCCAATCAACTGGTTGTGGAGCGTGATCTTTGATTTCACAAAACCCAACTGCGCAATGTGATCTACTAACCGATCGGGTGCTTGGGTGCCGGTCCAAATTTCAACGTGCTCGCCATCAACACGGACGGTGGCGTTCATGGGCTCCATCGTTGCGTGGGCTAAAAACGGTTGCACGTATTCCGCTGAATGTGAGCGGGTTCCCTTTACCGCTTTGCCGCGCACCGCCACTGCGCCGGCAGGCGATTGCATGGCTTTGCGCATGTCTGAGTAAATGCTCGCTTGATCCACGCGGGCAAACGGACCTTTGGACCACTGCACCGAAAGCGCTTCTACTCCCTTACGCGTTGCGTAGGTATTTTGCGCCACCACCGCAATTAGATCGCCTTCATTGATGATCTGGCGAACGCCGGAGACGGCCATTGCGGCCCTCTGGTTCATGGTTTGAACTGTGCCACCAATCGTAGGCGCAATCTCGATGGCTGCAAACACCAGTCCCGGAACACGAACGTCTATGCCGAAAATCGCGGAACCATCTACTTTAATGGGAGAGTCAATGCGATGCTGGGATCGACCGATGAGTTTAAAGCGGTCCTCAGTCTTTAAGGACACTTGGTGTGGCAACGGTCGGTTGTGTACGAACGATACCAGCTCTCCATAGCGTAAAGAGCGATTGCTGCCAAAATGAGACACCACTCCCTCAGACGCGGTACAGTCTCGAGGATGCACCTGCCAATGATGAGCGGCGCCTTCGATAAGCCACTGGCGCATGGTGGCTCCTGCGATTCTCAGTCGATGCCAGCAGTCGCGAGTAGACGTGGAGCCACCGGTGGATTGGTCGTTATCCACGCCGTACACCGCAGGCAACGGAGGTGCTGACTCAACTGTGATTTGATCAAGCCTGAGTTCAAGTTCTTCGGCCAACAGCATCGCCAGACCGGTGTGTATGCCTTGACCCATCTCCACTTTCGGCATAATAAAGATAATCGGTCCGGAGTGCGGTATTCGGATGTATGCCGTTCGGAGTGCGGCAGAGGATGCCGCATGGGCATCGTCGATCAGGTCGGCCAAGGGCACTCCAACCAATAACCCCGTGGACGCCAAAACGGTTGAGGTAATAAATTGCCGGCGAGACACGGTTTCATGTTTCATCGAAAACCTCATAAGCTACAAGCACGCTCACCCATGATCTACTCGAACGAATAGTGTGCCTAAAAAAACGCGCGATGCCTACTCTTTGAGGCCGTTTTCTGGTAAAAACAGTTATAAGATGTGCAAAGTCACAACTGAAATATCAATAATGACGCCACACCAAGGAATCGCCAATGCATTCTGAGATTAAAGAACGATTTGAATCCTATCAAATCTTAACGATTACACTCGGCTTGCTGATAAACATGCTGGATGGCTTTGATATTCTGTCAATGTCTTTTGCAACAAACGGCGTTAAAGCCGAGTGGCAGCTCAACGAGCAAGCATTGGGATTGTTGCTGAGTGCTGGCTTGGTTGGTATGGCGGCGGGCTCCCTTATTAATGGGGTTTTAGCAGATCGCTTCGGCCGTAGAAGACAAATACTGGTGAATACGGCGTGGGTGGGTTTAGGCATGATGGCCTGTGCTATTTCATCCTCGCTGGTGATGTTGGGATTGAGTCGCTTTATTACTGGCTTGGGAATTGGCGGCATCATCGCAAATGGTGCCGTGATTGTCAGTGAGTATGCGCCGACGAGATGGCGTGCGGCTATTCTTGCGCTCTATGCCACGGGCTACTCCATTGGTGCAACCATCGGCGGTGCCATTGTAACCAGCTTAATTCCGAACTATGGCTGGCGATCCGCGTTTTGGTTGGGTGCGGGCATGAGCTTTTTGATATTGCCGCTGCTGTGGCGCTACTTACCGGAATCAATCGCTTTTTTGCGATCGCAAGCGCACACGCAAAGCAATCGGCTTCAGGAAACATTGCATCGACTTGGGCTAGCAGAATTTCCAGAACGTCTAACGCAAGGTCAACTCGGTGAGGCGAGCTCCGAAGGTCGCCTGAGCGCCCTGCTCAGCCTAAATACAATATTGCTATGGATTATTTTCTTTTTAACGATGGCGGGATTTTATTTTTTGGCAAGTTGGATTCCAAGGCTAATTACCCTAGCGGGGTTAACCGCCAAGCAAGGGTTGGCCACGGGGGTCGTATTAAACTTAGGGGGCATTATTGGTTGTGGTGGATTCGCTCTACTGGCCACGGTCATCCGGGAGCGACGCTTGTTGTTTTTTGCGCAGCTTGGCAGCGCCGTAACCTTAGTGATGTGGAGCATTTATCTTTCAGGACACACGGATCGCCTTTCCGACGTCTGGCTTTGGGCTTTAATCGTGGGCATTTTGAGCAATGCCGCTATGGCCGGTTTGTACGCGGTGGGACCATTGAGTTATCCGATTTCGGTACGCGCAACGGGTATGGGAGCGGCCATAGGCGTAGGGCGATTGGGCGCGATAGTGGCGCCCATTGTGGCCGGCGGCTTATTGGATATCGGCTGGACGCCGGACCGTCTATTACAAGGTTGCGCGGCGATTTTTTTAATCGGAGGCTTGGTTGTGTTGACGACGAGGGCGCAAAAATCCTCGCTTTCCGGTTAAAAAGAATTCGACAAAAGCGCGCGCTTCAGCGGACTGTGGCGGCGCGTTTTGCACCAACTGACCCGCATTGCTGACGGGATCCGCCTTTTGATTATAGATTGAGGCAAAACAGCTCTTTAACTCGGCTAAAGTTGCTTTGCTTATCCCGCGACGGCGTAAACCGACAACGTTGAATCCAATTAATTCGTCGCGTTCAGCAACCATGGTAAACGGTGGGCAGTCGCGCGTGATGCGCGATAAGCCACCCACCATAACGCCCGCACCGATGCGCACAAATTGATGAATCGCAGCACCCCCGCCGATAAACGAGCGCTCGCCGACTGTGACGTGTCCAGCTAATAAAACGGCGTTGGCCATAATGACGCGATCACCGACGCCGCAATCGTGAGCCACATGGGCGTTGGCCATTAAATAAGCGTGTGAACCCACGACGGTCGCTCCATTCGCTTTGGTCGAACGATGAATGGTGACGTGTTCGCGAATGACCGCGTGGTCGCCTATTTCGGCGGTCGATGGTGTGGATGACTCAAAGCCTAAATCTTGAGGATCGCCTCCAATGACGGCGTGTGGAAAAACGCGAACCCCTTTACCAAGACGCGCGTGGCGGTGAATGACCGCGTAGGCCTGTATGTCACAGTCTGGCCCGATAACGGCGCCATCCTCAATGAGAGCGGTCGGATGAATGTTCATAGTGGTGTCAACAACGTATCCATTCTAGTGCTTTAGTGTATGTCAATAATTAATACACCGTCCGCTGCAATAGTCAACTGCTGATCCAAAAGAACGCGTTGACCACTGATCACGTCGGTCCCTTGGGAGGGCGTGGTCAGGCTTTCTCGAAATCGGTGCAGATCAAGCTGTTGGGCGTGATCGGCTAAATTGAGGACGACCATGACGGTTTGTGAGTGAAGCTTACGAAAGTACACGTACACATCGTGCTCTGGGAAATAGTGGGTAAGTTGCCCTGTTTGTACCGCTGTGGCCGACTTGCGCCATGTGAACAGGCGTTGCGCAAAGCGGAGTGCATCCTGTTGATCCGCGCTTAAGCCTACGCCGCTGAAGGCATTTGCTTTGTCGCCGGGAAAGCCACCGGGAAAATCTTTCCGACGATCGCCGTCATTGCCCAATAACGTGTTGGCTAATAGCACTTCGTCACCGTACACAATTTCAGGGATTCCCCGCGTTGTTGCAATAAAAGCAAGGTTTTGCTTGTACCGAGCGAGTCGACGATGGACCTGAGTGAATAGGCGATCGGTGTCGTGATTGTCGGCAAAGACGACGAGATTGGAAGGATTGGCGTATAAAAAATCCTCGCTTAAACGTTCGTAAAGATTCTCCAACGCCTCTTGAGTGTGCTTTTCGCTTCCAAATACGGCGTTTTGGGCGGCCATGAGTGGGAAGTCCATAAGACTCGGGAGATGAGACACGTACCCATCCGCGTTAACTTTGCCCGCTTGCCAGTAAGCAACCAGCGAGGGTTGGGTGCGCCACTCCTCACCCACAATATTCAAATTGGGGTATTCATTCAAAATGGCTTGTGTGTAGTGACTCATAAAATTCTTATCAGAATACGAGTAGGTGTCAATTCGCAACCCAGACAGGCCAGCGTATTCAATCCAATAAATCGCATTTTGAATCAGATAGCGTCCAAGCTCTGGACGACGGGTGTTTAAATCTGGCATGGCATCAACAAACCACCCATTCACATACCGTTCGCGATCAATGGTCGCAGCGTGTGGGTCTTGAATAGAGCTGTGGGCGTGATTGGTAATGAACTTTGAATCATTGCTGGACAGCCAGTCTTGCGCGGGGAGATCGCTCAACCAGAAGTGCTTAGATCCAATGTGATTCGGCACCATGTCAGCGATGACGCCGATGCCGAGAGTGTTGGCTTTGGCAACCAGTTGTTGATAGTCGCGATTGCTTCCGTAGTGGGGATCAATTTTGTAGTGATCCGTAATGGCATAGCCATGGTAGCTGGCCTCGGGCATCGCGTTTTCGAGCACTGGCGTCATCCACAACTGCGTGACACCCAGTTGTTGCAAATAGTCGAGGTGTTCTGTCGTTCCCTTGAGATCGCCACCGTGGCGCGCGAACAGCTCTTGGCGATTGGTGTGATCGGCAGCGCCGATGGGAGCGTCGTTGCTTAAGTCCCCATTGGCGAATCGGTCGGGAACTTCTAAGTAAATCAGATCCTTGCTACTAAAGCCTTCACGCAGCGCTGACCCAGGTGCGCGATTCGCGAGGGAGAACGGTACCTGCGCAACCGTTTGGTTTGCGCGCTTGAGCAACAGATTGGCTGGGCCGGCGACGGCATTGGGGGAGATGTCGAGGTCGATTATCAAATAATGATGATTTTCAAGAAGATAGCTTCTAACGACTCGTATATTGGAGGAGGTGCTTTCCACGTCCAGCCCGTCTAGGTTCTGACCATGAACCATGAGTTCCACGGAGGGGTCTTTAAATCCAATCCACCAGGACGGGGGATCTACTCGGTCAATGGTTTGACCTGTGGATACGGAAGTAGCGCACAACGCGCTCATCACCACTGCAGCGATACTCCAGGCCCTTGAACGTTGAAATAAATACATACGTATGCACTCGGTAAAAACTCAAAATCCGCACTGACGATCAGTGCGACCCAAAAAAATTAAGCTAACATCTTGACCGATTTGGGGCTCGCCGCCAACAGTTTTACCAATAAGGCGCGCTGTTACGAATGAGGGGGGTACATGAGCAACGCAGTGACGTCTGACCAGATGAGCGAAAAGCCCAAATTGGGCCTAGCCGCGATGGCCAATTTGTCGGTCGGCTTCTTTGGCATCCAAGTGGCCTTTGCTCTTCAAAACGCCAACATCAGTCGCATTTTCCAATCGCTGGGCGCGGCCATCGATGATTTGCCAATTTTGTGGCTCGCGGGTCCAGTCACTGGCTTGCTCGTACAGCCCATTATCGGAGCCATGAGCGATCGCACCTGGAACCGCTTTGGCCGCCGCCGACCTTACTTTCTAACCGGTGCGATTCTGAGTGCGCTTGCGCTCTTATTGCTGCCGAACGCCCCCGTATTGTGGCTGGCAGTGGCCGCATTTTGGCTGCTGGACGTCTCGGTGAATATCGCCATGGAACCCTTCCGTGCGTTTGTGGGCGACATGCTCCCCAACTCACAACGAGCACTGGGATACGCCATACAAAGCATCTTTATTGGCGCTGGGGCATTGGCAGCTTCCGCTTTGCCCTACGTGTTGTCGCACGGATTTTCAATCGGATCCAGCGCCCCTCTAGGCCAAATCCCGCCATCGGTCACTTTAAGTTTTTACATCGGCGCAGCCGCGTTGGTGGCCGCGATCATCTGGACGGTCGTGACAACGCCGGAGTATCCCCCCGAACAACTGGCTCAATTTGAAAAAAGTTCAGCCGCACCGCTTAAGCCTGGATTTAAAGCGGGTTTGGCGGATTTTATAAACGATTTGCTTCATTTAAGTCCAACGGTCCGTCGCTTGGCGATCGTTCAGTTTTTCACGTGGAGCGGATTTTTTATTTTGTGGATTTACACCACGCCGGTTGTCGCGCAGCACCAGTTTCACGCGGTTGCGGCAGGGGGCGCGTTATACAACGAAGCGGCCGATTGGGTGGGAATACTGTTTGCGGTTTATAACTGTGTTGCGTTTGTCTATGGGTTTTTATTAGGGCCTTTGTCGACGCGGTTTGGAGTCAATAAATTACACGCCATCAATTTGCTGGCAGGCGCGCTGGGTTTTGCGGGCTTAGTGTTGATATCAGATCCTCATTGGTTGGTTCTATCGATGATTGGAATTGGAATGGCTTGGGGATCCGTTTTGACCTTACCGTACGCCATATTGTGCGAAGTGGTGCCGTTTGAAAAATTTGGCACGTTCATGGGAATTTTCAACTTGTTTATTGTGTTGCCACAAATCATGACGTCCGTAATGATTGGCAAAATAGTCCACAGTTTGTGGCCACAAGACCCAATTAATATTATGTGGTTAGCGGCGGCGTTTTGGGTGTGTGCCGTGCTTGCCGTATGGAGAAAATTTGAATGAGTCTGCAGTGGTGGCAAGGAGCGGTTGTCTATCAAGTCTATCCTCGAAGTTTTAAAGACTCCAACAGCGACGGCATTGGCGACTTAGAGGGATTGCGATCCAAATTACCGTACTTGGCTGAACTTGGCGTGGATGCGATATGGATATCGCCATTTTTTAAATCGCCCATGCGCGACTACGGTTACGACATTGCGGACTTTAAACAGGTAGATCCATTGTTCGGGACGATGGTGGACTTTGATCGTATTGTTGAAGACGCTCATAAATTGGGCTTAAAAATAATTATTGATCAGGTGTATTCGCATACCTCCAACGAACACGACTGGTTTCAAGAGAGCCGATCAAGTCGGCAATCCACTAAAGCGGATTGGTATGTATGGGCCGACGCTAAGCCAGACGGTACCCCACCCAATAATTGGCAGTCGCTTTTTGCGGGAGCTGCTTGGACCTGGGACGCGCGACGACAGCAGTATTATTTGCATAATTTTCTCAGCGAACAGCCCGACTTGAATTTGCTCAATCCCGACGTGCAGGATGCCGTTCTCGACGTGCTCAAGTTTTGGTTAGATCGAGGAGTTGATGGCATTCGCGTTGATGCCGTTTCGCATTTCACACATGACCCAAACCTAACCGATAACCCGCCGAGGGAGTCGGGAGGAGTGCGAACGCGGCCTGTTGATTTTCAATCTCTCAAATACAACTCCGAGCGGCCGGAAACACTGGAATTCTTGGAACGAATGCGTTCGGTCATAGATCAATACCCTGGTCGATTTGCGGTTGGCGAAATTGGCGGACCAGACCTGGCTGAGCGAGGAATGGCCGATTACCTGAGCGATCGTCGGCTGCACACCGCATACAGTTTTGATTTTCTTAGAGGTGGCGATTTAAGTCCGCATTTGATTCGCAAGACCGTACAGCAATGGCTCAGTCGGCATCCGAACTGCTGGCCCACGTGGGTGTTCTCAAATCACGATGCGCCTCGCGCGATTACGCGGTGGCACAGTCAACAGGATCCTCACGTGTTAGCGGTTGGCCTCAATGCATTGTTGTTTAGTTTGCGCGGCTCCGTATGTCTCTACCAAGGGGAAGAATTGGGGATGCCCCAAGCGGAAGTGCCATTTGAGTGTTTAAAAGACCCCGAGGCCATCGCCAATTGGCCCCTGACGTTGGGTCGAGATGGGGCGCGAACACCAATCATTTGGTCGTCCACGGAGCGCTTTGGCGGTTTTTCGGAGTCGGCGCCATGGTTGCCCATTGATCCAAAACAAATTGATGCCGCTGCCGATCGTCAAATGGGAAATCCAAATTCTGTCCTAGAACAGACGAAGCATTTGTTGAAGCTCCGTCAACAAAGCGCCGCTTTGAAATGGGGAAGCATTGCCTTCGACGTGGAGACGGCAACCGAGCTGCAATTTACCCGCTGTTATAACGGCGAACAGGTGCATTGTTATTACAACCTAGGCCACGAGCCAACCCAAGGACTGTCCCCGTCCGGATATCGAGCAATCGCTGGTGTCGAGTGCGGAAAAATCGTGCAACCTGGCGGCTTTCAGTGGGCAGTGGCAATTGGATAAGGAAAAGACGTTGGTCTTGTCTTTAATAAAAAATTCAATCATTGAACTCGAAGGAACATTGGATGCTGCGCAAGTGTAAGTGGGCGATGACTGCGGTTGTGACTTTGGTGGTTGGGTTGATGCTCACGGCTTGTGGTGGGGGCGGAGGCGGGGGTGGTGGATCGCCACCAGTTTCATCGAACTCAAATGCAGTGTCGTTATCCATATCCACGGCCCAAGCGATTTGGCTCAATTCGCAAACCATCGTCTGGCCGAGTGCGCCAACCAACGCAACGTATACTCTTTATTATTCAAAGAACGCGACATTAGCACCCACCTCGACTTCGGTGGCAGGCTCCGATAACTCAAGTGGTATTGCCCTGAGCGTGGGTACGTTGTCGTCAGCCTTGGCCGCTCAGTACCCGCAGTATGCGAGCGCAACCGCACTGACGTTGCCGACAACGTTGCCCGTCAGCCTTCAATCACTGCTGACCAACCAGCTCATCGTGGTTCAATCGCAGGGAGCCGTTAATCAAGCGGCAACCCAAATTCAATTGGGACCCGTGTTGGATGCCGTGTATGGTGCGACCGCAGCCTCCGCGACTCTCGGCGTCAGCTTTTCACAAGCGGGTATTCCGATTTTTAAATTATGGGCGCCAACGGCTACTGCGGTGAGCGTTAATCTTTATACCAGCGCTACGGGTTCCAACGTGACGATGTTGCCCATGACTATGGACAGCAGCACTGGAATTTGGTCGGTGCAAGCGCCCGATGCGAGTTTGGTTAATGTTGGCTATTACACCTACACCGTTAACGTCTACTCGCGAGCGGCCGCCGCGAATGGCGCTATGGTGGCCAACACGGTGACTGATCCGTACTCCGTGTCGCTTTCCGGCAATAGCTTGCGCTCGATGATCTTGGATCTAACGCAATCAGCGACGCAGCCAGCGGGATGGCCAGGAACGCTCATCGCGACCTCCGCAACCCCAACAGACAGTGTTATCTATGAGTTACACGTCCGGGATTTTTCAGTCAACGATCCAACGGTTCCAGTCGCACATCAAGGAAAATTTTTGGCGTTCACGGAAGCCAGCAGTGCAGGCATGTTGAATTTAAAACAGTTGTCGACTGCCGGGTTGACCCATATTCATTTGTTACCGGCCTTTGATTTTTCCAGTGTCGATGAACTGAATTGTTCTACGCCCACGATTCGAAATAGTGTGGGCGCCGGCACGGAAGCGGAAACCGATGTAAAGGCATCACAAACTACCGATTGCTTTAACTGGGGTTATGACCCACAGCATTATGGGGCGCCAGAGGGCAGTTACTCATCAGCACCGGATAATGGGTTGGCGAGGGTTCTTGAGTTTAGACAACTGGTTCAGTCTCTGCATTCCATTGGATTGCGGGTGGTTATGGATGTGGTTTACAACCACACCTCGGCGGCCGGACAGGATGCCCACAGCGTGCTCGATAAAATCGTTCCGGGTTATTACTACCGTTTAGACGGTAACGGCAATATTCAGAATTATTCCTGTTGTTCGGACACCGCCACTGAACGGGTAATGATGGAAAAGCTCATGACGGACACGTTGGTGCGCTGGAGCCAATTTTATTTGGTGGATGGTTTTAGATTCGATATTCTCGGGATGCTTTCCCAGGGCGCTGTGGTCAGAGCTAAGGCGGCCGTGGAGGAGGTGACGGCAAAAGACGCGCGAGGACACACGTATTTTTATGGCGAGGGGTGGATCCCGAATAGTGCCGTGTCCAACGTCGTTAAAACAGCGACCCAAGCCAACTTGGCTGGCACAGGCATTGGTACCTTCAACGACCGCATTCGTGACTCGGTTCGGGGTGGAGGGCCGTTTGACTCTGGCTCCACGATGGTGAGCAATCAGGGCTTTATCAGCGGTCAATGCTATCAGCCAAATTCGGCCGTCGGGTCGTGCACGTCTTCGATTCAATCGGCCGCGTTGGCAGCAACGGATTTGATTCGAATTTCATTGGCTGGCAACCTCGCGTCATTTCCGTTGAGGACGGGGGTGACTGGGGCGAGTGTCCTCTACGGTGGTCAACCGGCGGGATACACTCAGCGACCAGAAGAAAATATTGCTTATGTCTCTGTTCATGATAACGAGACGTTGTTTGACGTCAGTCAATACAAGCACCTCAGTTCGGTCAGTGTATCGGACCGAGCGAGGGCGCAAGCGGTGGGCTTATCGATGGTGATCCTATCGCAAGGGGTCCCGTTTATTCATGGCGGGGATGATTACTTGCGCTCCAAGTCCGGTGACAGCAATAGTTATAATTCAGGGGATTATTTCAATCGGATTGATTGGAGTGGCCAAAAGAACTACTGGGCGACCGGGTTGCCTCCAGATAACACGGGCAATAATTCGGCGAACGTTAGTACCTTGACGCCGCTGTTGAATAGCCTAGCCGCTCCAGATGCCGGGTCGATCGCAGCGACTCACAGCCAAGTGCTGGATTTTTTAAGCATTCGAAAAGCGACTGATCTGTTTAGGCTGACGCAGGCTCAGGACATTATTAAGTGCGTGAGCTTTCCGGACGCCACATCACCGAGTCCAGGGGTGATCGTTATGCGTATCCAAGGGCAAGGGTGTGTTTCCAATACGAGCTCCGGCTACAAGAGCGTGGTGGTGGTCTTCAATGCCAGCGCCAGCACGACCAATCAAAGCGTCAGTGCCTACGGCGGACGTTCTCAGGGCACGGGATCAGGTAACTTAAGCTTACATCCGGTGCAGTCAAATGGCTCCGACAGCGTGGTTAAGAACTCGGCAACGTTTAGTTCGACCGCAAACGCCGGTACGTTTACCGTACCACCGCGCACCACGGCCGTCTTTGTGGAATACCCTTGAATGCGCTTAGAGACTCAGAACGGTCGGAACATTGGCATGCCAATCGATTGCACTAAAGAGAAGATTTGTATCATTTTTACAACAAAACGAGCTGGCCTGAATACGTATTCATAAACAATGCGGTGTTTTTTGGGTAAAAATTTCACACAGAAGCAACATAAACAGCTTTTGGGGTAGCGATTTGCAGTCACTAAATCGCTTTCGATTTATCACAGGAGATAGAACACGTGCTGAAATCAGTAACGAGTAAGAATCGTTTGCGCTTGGCTTTAGGTCAACGCGCTGCAACCGCTGCGGCGGGCGCGGCTTTCTTAATTTTATCGGCTCATCAAGCAGCTGCTGCTGACGCGAACGAGCCTGTACTTGGCGACATCGTTGTCACCGGTATTCGCGCTTCAATTGAAAGCGCGATTTCAACCAAAGAAACCTCTGACAACATCATTGAGTCGATTTCTGCGGAAGACATCGGCAAGTTGCCGGACACCACCATTGCGGAATCATTGACCCGTATGCCTGGTGTGACCGCGCAGCGCGATCGCAACGGTAATGCGACTTCACTCAACATTCGTGGCTTAGGTCCTGATCACACGGTGACCCTGCTGAATGGCCGCGAACAAACCTCCATTGGCGATAGCCGTTCAGTGGACGTCAGCGTATACCCACCAGAATTGATTGCTGGTGCCGACGTTTATAAAACCGCAGACGCCGCCAACACCACCGCTGGCTTCGCCGGTACGGTTAACTTGAAGCTGGTTGACCCATTGGCTTACAAAAAGCCAGTCTTCACCGCTTACGATGAAAAATTAGAAACGGCTCGTGGCCTGCCGACCCCATCGGGTACGGGCAAGCGTTATTCCGCAACCTATTTGGATCAGTTTGCTGATCGCAAATTGGGCGTCGCGATTGGCTTCGTGCACTCAGACACCACCTCAAGCTCGCTTTCAAACGGCAGCTGGGGCAACACGCCTGCGTCTATTAAGGACTCGAGCGGTCACGCGTTGACGCCCGTTAACGTTCCATTTGGCGGTGGCTTAGGCTTCGAAACGGATCACATCAGCGACAAGCGTGACAGCGTTGTTGGCATCGTCAAGTACAAGTTGAACGATGACATCACCTCAGAAATCGATGGCTATCACGCCCACATTCAAACCGGCACCTACAAGCACATGATCCAAGCCGGTACGAACGGTGGCAACATCACCAACGCAACAGAATCGGGTGGCGTTGTAACGTCCGGTACGTTCCAAATGGCGCCTTACGGTTTGATTGACCGTAACGAAAATTTGTACGATGACGACACCTTGAACTCGATCGGTTGGAACACCAAGTTCCACTTGTCGGATGCATGGGACATGAGCGTTGACGTGAGCCACAACTCAGCAGAGCGTGTTGAGCGTGACATCGAAACGTACGCCGGTATCGCCACGGCGGACACCTTGTCGTTCACGAACGGCGGTTCTGCGTATCCCACCTTCACCTTGGGCAACCCTGCCGCGTATACCAGCGCTTCCACCATCGCCGTTCATAACGTCGCTGGCTGGTCGGGCGTGAATTATTCTTCAGGTCCTTACGCTGGCCAAGGCGTACCACAAGCCGGTTACGACAAAGGCCCAACGACGACGGACACCATTACCTCAGGTCGAGTCGACTTCTCGGTTGATTTGGGTAAGGACGGCATGTTCCACAAAGCGGAATTTGGCGCCAATTACACCAAGCGTACCAAAGACCGAATTACGGACGAAGGTTTGTTGGTATCCTCAAGCAACGGTGGATATGATCCGGTTGCTTATCCGTCGGGTTACGTTGAAAACAACGTTGGCAACACGGGCTTGAATTTGTGGGCCTATGAACCGACCGCTTCGTTGTGGCCGGGAATTACCTTGCTTCGTAAATACAACGACGACATTTTGTCCAAGACCTGGACGGTTGAGGAAGACGTCACCACCGCTTACGGCAAGTTGGACATCAGCACCGACTGGTCAGGCATTCCAATCCGCGGAAACGCCGGATTGCAAGTTGTGCACACTCAGCAGTCCTCGGCTGGTTATCGCGCGAATGTCAATTCAAACGTGACGCTGACCAATCCCGCCGGCACACTGACGAGCGATGGCACAAGCTACAATGACGTGTTGCCGTCGTTGAACTTGACTGCTGAGCTTGAAAATCAACAGTACCTCCGTTTCGCGACGGGTATTGAAATTTCTCGCCCAACCATGACCGATATGCGTAATTCACTGGCGGTGTCGTTAGATACCAACTCTGGTGATTCGACCTACAATACGCTCGTCGGCTCGGCTGGTAATCCGAAACTGAAGCCCTTCAAGGCCGACGTTGTGGATTTGAGCTACGAGAAGTATTTCGCTAACCGTGCGTACTTCAGTGCTGCTGTGTACTACAAGCATTTGGCGTCGTACATTGCCAACGCGACCAATTACGGTGGCTATAACTTCTCGAGCATTGGACCGGCCTTAGGTTTGGCTCAACCCGTAAACGGTTGGACCGGCACCTTCACGACTCCGGTTAACGGCTCGGGCGGTAATGTTCACGGGATCGAGTTCGCGGGCTCATTCCCGCTCGACATGGTCTCGGATTGGTTGACTGGCTTCGGCGTATTCGGGTCGATCTCGGATAACCAAAGCTCCATCAACTTGCCGAACTTGATTGGCTTGAATCCAAGCCAGCAAGTGTCGTCATCGGCTGGAACGATGCCATTGCCAGGGTTGTCGAAGACTGACGCTAAGATCAGCTTGTATTACGAGCGTTCAGGCTTCAGCGCGGCTTGGTACGAAGGCTTCCGTTCGCAATACGTAGGCAGCGTTGCTAACACCACGACTGGTGGATACCCAACGTTAATCTACGTTGAGCCACAACATTGGGTGTCTGCGCAGATTGGGTACCAATTCCAATCGACAGCGCTCAAAGGTTTAGGCGTGCGCTTTGAGGGCAACAACCTCAACAAGCCTGTCTATACTGAGTTGAAGTCGGTCAACCCCTATCAAGTCAATACGACGAACCAAACCGGTTCGAACTATGCCTTCAAGGTGTTCTACCGATATTAATCGGTTGACGATTTGATTGAGACCAAAGCCCCACAGTGGAAACGCTGTGGGGTTTTTTTTGAGCCGGACTGCGCGCGTAGCCACGAGCGGTGGCCATAGCAATCTGCTCCGATTTGAGCGAAAATATCGGCTCTCAGGAGAGAATCCATGATGCAAGCGCATAACCCATTGAAATTAGTCATTGTCGGCGGTGGTACAGCTGGCTGGATGACAGCCGCAGCCTTAGCTAAGGTGCTGAAGGGTAAGTACTCCATCACTCTAGTCGAATCCGACGAAATTGGAACCATAGGAGTGGGTGAAGCAACCATTCCGATGATCAGTTTATTTAATCGATTGCTTGAACTCGACGAAGACGAGTTCATGCGCAAAACCCAAGCGACGTTTAAGTTGGGCATTGAATTTGTGAACTGGGGACGCTTAGGAGACCGTTACATTCACGGCTTCGGTGTCATTGGTCAGGATAATTGGACGGTTGATTTTCACCAGTATTGGTTAAAGCAATTCAAAGCGGGCAAAGCAAAGCCATTGGAATATTATTCCATCAACACGGCCGCTTGTTATCAGAATAAATTTTGTCGACCTCGCCACGATATAGCGAACTCGCCATTGGGCGACATCGCGTACGCATTTCACTTTGACGCTGGACTATACGCTAAGTTTTTACGCGGCTTTAGCGAAGCGAGAGGCGTGCGCCGTGTTGAGGGAAAAATAGAACAAGTTCATGTCGTTCCAGACAGTGGGCATGTGACCGGCGTAACATTACAGTCTAAACAAACGATCCAGGGTGATTTCTTTATAGATTGCTCAGGTTTTCGTGGGCTCTTAATCGAAGACGCGTTGAAAACCGGATACGAAAAGTGGGATCACTGGTTGCCTTGTGACCGTGCGCAGGCGGTTCCATGTCAATCCGTTAGCCCGCTAACACCCTACACCCGCTCAACAGCACGAACTGCCGGTTGGCAATGGCGAATTCCACTGCAACATCGAATTGGCAATGGACACGTGTATTGCAGCGCTCATATGAACGATGACGAAGCCGCCAGTATATTGTTGCAAAATTTGGATGGCGCACCGCTTGCTGACCCCCGTGTGGTCAAGTTTATGACGGGTCGTCGTCTGAAAGCGTGGAATAAAAATGTAGTCTCCATCGGCCTGTCCAGCGGATTTTTAGAACCCTTGGAGTCAACCAGCATTCATTTGATTCAGATGGGAATAGGACATTTGCTGACCTATTTCCCCGCTACCCTTAATGACACTGCTGAGAGTGAAGGGTATAACGCTGCAATGAAACAAGAATTTGAGTGGGTTCGAGATTTCATAATATTGCACTACAAGGCAACTGAGCGTACGGACTCCGATTTTTGGAACTACGTGCGAACGATGTCGATACCTGACTCGTTACAGCAGCGTATCGACTTGTATAAGAATTATGGGCGCGTATTCCGCGAAGGCAATGAACTGTTTGCAAAACCAAGCTGGTTACAAGTTATGCATGGGCAGCGGGTTGAAGCAAAAAGTTATCATCCCTTAACCGATTTGCTAACAGAAAAAGAAATTGCAGATTATTTGGATGAAGTGGCGGGCGTGATTGACCATTGCATTGGTCTAATGCCAAGCCATGAAAAATTTATTCAAGACCATTGTGCAGCAGAAATGATGAAATGAGGAATTACAAAATGAGCATAAAGAAACAGTTGGTAAGCATTGGAATCGTAGCGGTGATGTTGGCCGGATGTGCGGCAGGGCCCCGCGTTGCTCGATTGCAGTTAGAGTCGAATCCAGAAGGCGCCAAGATATACGAGGATGGAAAACTGCTCGGTGAAGCGCCGATCGTTAAGCACTTCACTTTAGAGCCCAATCAATCCATGCTGGAAACCAGTAACTATAAGGCCGTGTGGCCAAGTGGCGCTACGACGGAGAGTTTTTATCAGTTGAAGGCATCGGATGATGTGATCGCAGTGCTGGAACGCCCAAAAAATGCGCCGAACCTTCAAGTGGATAACGATTATGGTAAGAAAGTCCACGACTTGGCCGCCAAACAAGCAGACATCTCTCGTGGAATTACGCAGCGTGAATTAAGCCTGAGTTCGGATCGATGCCGAGCTGAACAAAATGGCAGCAGCAAAGCGATGGTCGACGACTGCACACCGCAGTAAGACAGGGCATTGACCGAAAAAGTCAATCTGTCCAGTGGCTTAGCAATAGCCCACTGGACAGAAGACCCCTTAACCAATGATCACAGTATCTCAACGGCCTCATTTAGAGGTATAGTGCCTCCCTTAAGGGGGTACTCGTTATGAACGAGCCGGTGCGGACATTGAATAAGCCGACCTCAATGGACATAGCGTATTTGGCCGGGGTTTCTCAACCCACCGTCTCGCGCGCGCTGCGCGGCAGTTCCATGGTGCACCCAGAGACTCGAAAGCGTATTGAACAAATCGCTAAGGAACTAAATTATTCCGTTAATAAAAGTGCGGCGAGTTTGCGTCGCCAAGAGTCAAACACCATCGCGTTGCTGTTTTTTGAAGACGACACCGCGGATGAATCGCACATTAATCCCTTCTTTCTAGGGATGTTAGGATCAATTACTCGGGCGTGTTCAGATCGAGGCTATGATCTGTTGGTCTCCTTTCAGCGATTCACTGATAATTGGCATGTGCGATATTTGGAAGCGAATCGAGCGGATGGCCTCATATTGTTGGGGTATGGCGAGTACTTAAAGTATCAAGCCAGATTAGAACAATTAGTTAAGCAAGGAACTCCGTTTGTTCGCTGGGGCAGCGTCAATTCAGCCGGAATCGGGACGGTTCTTGGTTCAGACAACAAAGAAGGCGGACGCCTAGCAACAGAGCATTTAATTGCCGAGCGGCGGCATTCAGTCGCTTTCATCGGCACCGCATCAAGTAATTACCCAGAGTTTTTAGATCGTTATCATGGGTATGTTGAGGCTTTGAAAAGCGCAAAGAAGATAGTCGACAAAAATTTACAATTGCCCGCTTTATCGAGCGAACAAGACGGATACGACGCTACGCTCGCATTAATTAACAATAAGCAAAAATTTGATGGCATTGTTGCCGCGAGCGATCTCATTGCCATTGGCGCCATTAGGGCATTGCGCGAAAATAATATAGACGTCCCAAATGATGTTTCGGTCGTCGGATTTGATGATATACCCGCAGCCAGCTTAACAAATCCATCTTTGACGACGGTGAGTCAAGAATTGTCGGTGGCTGGAGAATGGCTAGTAGATACGCTCTTGGCCAACATCGAGGGCGAGCAGGTGCAGTCTAGGGCTTATCCGCCTCGACTCGTTGTGCGTCAATCGAGCACGCAGGGCACAAAACGATTCTAACGCCGCAATGAGCGTTGAGGCGGAATCGATGAGTCGATGTAGCCCAGCGGTCTGCTCGCTCTTATCAGAAGGCCACCCTCTGGCACTATCGAAGGTGGCCCAGCGTGACTTTACAATCCCAGGTCAGATAATCCTGGGTGATCCGCAGGACGAACCCCCGGAACCTCCCAAAAAAACTTTCGGTCCGCAGCGCTGATGGGCAAATCATTGATCGACGCAACGCGCCGCCGCATATAGCCCAACGCGTCGAACTCCCAATTCTCGTTGCCGTACGACCGAAACCATTGCCCGGATTCGTCGTGCCATTCGTACGCGAATCGAACGGCGATGCGATTATCCGTAAAAGCCCAAATTTCTTTGATTAATCGATAGTCCAGTTCGCGGGCCCATTTTCGCTTTAAAAAGGACGCTATTTCGTCTCGACCCGAAAAAAACTCCGCTCGGTTTCTCCAGACGCTGTCTGGTGAATACGCTAACGCGACTTTCTCTGGATCTCGGCGATTCCACGCATCTTCAGCAGCGCGAACTTTTGCAATGGCCGATTCTAAGTTGAATGGGGGAACAGGGGGACGGGGAGCTTCACTCACGACGATTCTCCTTTACAAGAGTATATAAATTTAGGATCGGAGACCTAATCGGATCACCGATCGATTAACCATGGGAATACTCAACATTGTACTGCATACCGCCATGAGCAATAGCGCGGTAAAAGTCGACGCGGTAATCACGCCACGATCCAACAAGATATTCGAGAAAATAATCATAATCAGGGCTTTGGTCTGCAGCAGCCACCCCACAATGTGCGATTCACCCGATCGCCAGCCCAGCAATTGACCAGCCCATTTAACCCCAAGGAGTTTGCCGATGATGGACGCGGCGAGGAGTCCAAATGCGAATATAAAAACAGACGCGCCCCCCATGGACCAAGACGTTTTTAGGCCCGTGCTTAGGAAAAATACGGGCATGATGGTCATCAGTACAATCCGCCGTAACGAGTCCAGCCAGGCTTGGTCAAACCATTCCGAGTCGATCACCACGCCCGCTAAAAACGCACCAACCATGAAGTGTAAACCGCACCAATCGGCAGCCCACCCACACATCGCTAACCAGATGAAAACCACGTATCGTCGGTCCGATTCTCCGAGAGCCTTCATCAGCCGCCGGACCAAATAAGCCGCTAGAACATAGCCGATAAGAAACAGAGCTTGGCTTTCAATGCGAGTCCAATCCAGCAAAATTATGGCCAGTACGCCCCAAATGGCCACGTCGTCAAAACTGGCGTATCGCAGGACGCGTTGTCCAAAGGGAGTTCGCAAAATTTCCAACTTTTCCAAAAACAACACCAAGATGGGCAATGCCGTTACCGCACACGACATGCCGACTCCTAAGACAAACTGCCAGGGCTGACTTTGAGGGCCCATCCAGCCTGACCAAAGCAACGCGACCCCGGCGACAATACTGCCGGATACCAATGGGAGCGCTAAGGCAAAAGCTGCGGTAATTCCTGCGTCACGACGATGGGCTCTCAATAACTTCAAGTCCAATTCAATGCCGGCGGTCAGCACAAAAATCATCACTGCCCACCACGCGACGCCTTCTAATGCCTTAATGACATCGGGCCTGAAAACGGATTCATAAATATCAGGTCGCCAGGCGCCCAATAGGCCTGGGCCAAGGACAATGCCCAAAATAATTTGAACCACCACCAGCGGCGCATAATAATCGGTCCGCAAAACACGCCACAGCATATAGGGGATCGTAAAGATGACCACCATGGCGATTAAATACGTTTCGGCAGTTTTCATTAAGCGGCCCGCGCATGGGAGGTAATGGCAAGACTATAAGAACACCTCCGTAAAGAGGATCGGGCTATTATAATCAACCCCATGCTTGGGTTGTGGTTTAAAGGCTGATTTGCATATGCACATAAAGATATTAGATGGCGGCACTGGCCGCGAGCTGCAGCGCATAGGGGCGCCATTCCGGCAGCCAGAATGGTCAGCGCTCGCATTAATTGAGGCCCCAGAATATGTGCTCAAATGCCATGAGAACTACATTCAGGCGGGTGCTCAGGTCATCACCACCAACAGTTATGCCGTTGTCCCATTTCACGTGGGCGCAGAACGGTTTCACCAACAGGGCAAACGGTTGGCATCGCTCGCAGGTCAACTGGCTGTGGATGCAAAAAATCAGGCGTCTAGACCGGTTAAGGTCGCAGGCTCGCTACCGCCGGTCATGGGTTCGTACCGACCAGATTTATTCGAACAGAAGCAAGCAACCGAAATCCTAAAGGTGTTGATCGAGGCGTTGAGCCCATGGGCTGATCTGTGGCTTGGCGAAACACTCAGTTCGATTGCAGAAGCGCGGCTCTTGTTGTCGTTACTTCCAAAAGATAGACCCATCTGGGTGTCTTTTACTTTAGATGATCAAGCTGATCCCATGCGCCCATTGTTGCGCTCCGGCGAAAAGATTGAAGATGCCGTTGATCTGATGTGTTCGTACGGGGTTCAGGCGATTCTATTCAATTGTTCTCAACCCGAGATCATGCTCGGCGCTGTTCAATGCGCAGTCGCGCAATTGAAGGTGCGTTCCTCGACGATCGAAGTAGGCGTATATGCCAATGCCTTTCCAGCGCAGAATGGCGACGAGGCGGCGAACGAGCATTTACACGACATTCGAGAGGATTTAACCCCAGACCGGTACGTGCAATTTGCGCAAAGTTGGCTCGAAGCTGGCGCCACCATTATTGGGGGCTGTTGTGGCATCGGTCCGAATCATATTCAAAAATTGTCGGAACACATAGCTCGATGAGTGTGAATACACTTTATAAAAAGCTACAGGAATTTGCCGCGCCAAATGTTTTTAATCCGTGGCGTGAAGGGGATCCATTAGATTGTGTGGATAAGCCCGCTTTGGAGCGTTTGAAGCGACTTCGTGCGCATATGACGATTGCTCCCAAATTACTCTTACTGGGCGAAGCCCCTGGCTATCAGGGCTGCCATTTTTCTGGGATTCCGTTTACGAATGAAAAGTTATTATTGAGCGGCGCGATTCCGAGGGTAACCATAAACGGCCGCATTACCCGTCGTGAACGGCCATGGTCAGAGCCCTCGGCAACGATTGTTTGGAAAACGCTCTATGAGTTGGAATTAGCCGAAGAAACAGTTTTGTGGAATACGTTCGCGTGGCATCCATTTAAGAAAAATGTGCCGTACTCCAATAGAACTCCCACGCCAATTGAGCTTGAGCAGGGACTCGATGTTTTGAAATTAGTTTTAAATTGCGTGGCGCCAAAAAAAGTAATCGCGGTGGGCAAGATCGCAGAGCGGACGTTACAGTCGTTAGGAATCGAAACGGATGGCTGCGTACGGCATCCCGCGATGGGGGGAGCAACGGCGTTTCGAGAAGGCCTGCGAGCGCTCTGCAAAAAAACCAAACGTTAAATTGGCTCTATATATTAATGGGCAACGCGATCAATAGGCTGAATTGAGTCCATCAACTACAGTTCGTCTGGAACCTGATTATTTAAAGCAAGACTTCCCGCTAACGATAATAATGCGGATCCAGCAAGGTACAACCCCACGGCCTGTAAACCGTAAGTCTTTCCCAAATAGGTGCCGAGCATTGGGGCAACGGAGGCTCCAAGAATGCCGGCCATGCTAAACGCCAGTGAGCTGCCGGTATAACGCACAGCGGTGGGGAATAGTTCACCCAGCGTCGTGCCGACTGGGCCATAAATGAGCCCCATTAAAAACAGTCCGCTGCACAAGGTGAGTCCGATCGAGGTCGGGTCTGCGACGAATAGGTTGGAAAACGCTAGTCCATAGAGAACAATACAAGCATTGCCCAAAATCAATGTGCGTTTTCGGTGACGTTCAGAAAACCAGCTTCCAATCAATATACCAACAGCAAAAAACACCATCCCCAACAGCTGTAGCGATATTAATAATGGCTTCGAAATCGCAAATTGTGTCGTCCCCCAATTTAAAACAAAGACAGCCATGAGGTAAAACAGCACAAAATTAGCCAACGCAACCGCGATTCCGACCGCCAACGCTTTCAAGTGTACGGTCGCAATTTCCACAAACGGTACATTTTTCTCTAAAAATTTTGAACGAGAATTTTCAAACACAGGAGTCTCTGCAAGCCGGAGTCGCACATACAGGCCCAGCAGAACTAATGCGGCACTCAATAAAAACGGAATACGCCAGCCGAAATCCAGTAACTGATGAGTGTCGAGGTTATTGGTGAGTAAATAGAAGGCCAACCCCGATAATACAAAGCCGACCGGCGCCCCCAGTTGGGGAAATAATCCATATTTGGCTCGGTGCTTGGGTGGCGCGTACTCAATGGCCAACAACACCGCGCCTCCCCATTCTCCTCCGAGCCCAATGCCTTGGCCAATTCGGCAGAGCGCTAATAGAATGGGCGCCCACATCCCAATTTGATTAAATCCAGGCAACAGCCCAATCGCAAACGTGGAAATTCCCATGGTTAACAATGCGGCCACGAGAGTGGCTTTTCGCCCGATGCGATCCCCAAAATGTCCAAACAGCATCGAACCCAAGGGCCGTGTTAAAAATGCCAACGCAAACGTCATGAACGATTTAAGCGTCGCCAGTGTGGGATCGGCTCCTGGGAAAAACACCGTCGGAAACACCAGAACAGCGGCCGTCGCAAAAATATAAAAGTCAAAAAATTCAACGGTGGTGCCAACAAAGCTGGCCACCAAGACCGTTAAGGTTGATGGCGTTTTCTTGATGGACGTTGGCATGACTCAATCGCCTCGGGTGCATTACGACTCTCAAGCGTAATCGCTTGAGAGCATAAATGCCAGACTTGAGGATGCCGGCTTCGACGGGTCAGCGCTGTGGCGATAAGACCAGGTTGAGAAACTCAGACCGAGTTCGAGCGTCTTCTCTAAATGCGCCTAAAAGCTTGCTGGTGACCATGGAAACACCGTGCTTGTGCACGCCGCGGGTAGTCATGCATTGGTGACTCGCGTCAATCACAACGCCAACGCCTCGTGGCTTCAAAACATCGTTTATGCAGCGCGCAATTTCCGCGGTCATTTTCTCCTGGACCTGAAAGCGCCTGGCGTAGGCGTCGACCACGCGAGCCAATTTGGAGATGCCGACGACTTTATTGCTGGGGAGGTATCCCACGTGAGCACGGCCGATGATGGGCGCCATATGGTGCTCGCAGTGAGACTCAAAATGGATGTCGCGCAACACCACCATTTCGTCGTAGCCTGCGACCTCTTCGAAGGTCCGCTTGAGGTAGGCCGCTGGATCAACGCTGTAGCCCGAAAACCAGTCTTTATAAGCCCGTGCCACGCGCCCGGGTGTGTCGAGCAATCCCTCGCGGTCTGGGTCATCGCCCGACCAAATAAGAAGCGTTCGGACGGCTTCTTCCGCCTGCTTCTGGGTAACGGTCGTCGATGCTTTTTTACGGAGTGGCATAGCAGTCCTCATTTGTAAGGATATTGTACAGTATAAGTGGCATTGAATAAAAATTGTCTAACATTTGCACAAAAGATAGAAGTAGTATATATTGCGCGAACAGTAACTGCCAAGGCAGCTAAAAGACGTTTTGCCATGCCGACCCATTATCAATCCGATACCTATGAGGCCAGACACAGCATTGGCTATTTGATGCGTCGCAGCGCAACGCTCATGCGTCAACAAATCGAAACGGTGTTTGAGGGGCATGGCCTGACCTTTATGCAGTGGGTCAGTCTGTTGTTGATTCGTGATGGACTGGCGCTGACCTGCGCTGAGTTATCGAGGGAAGTCGGCTACGACTCTGGTGCGTTGACCAGAATGGTCGACCAACTGGAAAGTCGGGGCTTAGTTAGGCGTGAACGGCAAGAAAGCGACCGCCGCCAGCTCCGTCTTAGTTTGACGCCATTGGGCATGAGTTCATTGGAAGAATTGATGCCCATCGTCGTCGGTGTGGTTAACCGAAGTACCGAACCACTATCAACGGATGAACTGACGCAATTGACGGCCATGCTGTCAAAGTTGGTTAAACATATGGAACAAATGCCGCAATGGGGACTGGGCTGATATGGGAATTAAACGCCTCACACTGCCGATTTTATTGGTGCTCGGCGCTTGCGCTCTCCCGGAGAAGTTACCGACGGAACGAGCGTCAATAGCGGCCAGTGATCTTCGATTTAAGTCGGAAACATCGACACAAACGGATGATCAATGGTGGGCGCTGTTTAAAAGCCCCGAATTAGACGCGCTGGTGAATGAGGCGATCCAGTCGAATCCGAAACTCGAACTAATGCTGGATCGCGTCCATCAAGCTCGAGCCATTGAGGGACTGGAGTCCGGTGCATTGAAACCGGCCGTTGGCGTAGACGTCAATGCTCAACGAGATCGATTTAGCGAATACTACATCTATCCACCACCCTACGGCGGTGGTGTGTTTTGGAATTCCACAGCAGCAATTGGTGCCAGTTGGTCACCAGACGCTTTCGGCTTACAAAAAGCGAAGCTAAACGCTGCAATCAAGCACAGTGTTTCGTCTGAATACAGTTATCGATCTGCAAAGACGGTTCTGACGTCAGGACTCGTCATTCAACTCATTGAGCTTAATCATGTCTTAGAATCCAAAGACATTATTAAAACCTCAATGTCCCTACTCGATGACAAGATCAATTTAGTAAAGCAACGTAACGCCGCTGGGCTAGAGAGCACCAGTGCGTTAATTGAATTAGACTCCGCCCGACAAGGCTGGGCATCGCGTTTGGACGATGTGGAAAGTGCCGAGCAGAAACTTCGTCACGGCATCGCGGTAACGTTGGGTCGTAACCCCGAAGGCGCAACGACCGTTCAAATTAAATTAGACGGCCGACTGATCCCAGCTCTGCCGTCGGCTCTGTCTGCGGATCTTCTATTGCGTCGAGCGGACATTAAAGCTGCGCGCGCGTTGGTGGAGAGCAGTAAGTATCGCAAACAAGCCGCTAAAGCTGCATTTTACCCATCCATTAATTTGACCGCGATGGCGGGCTACCAATCGTTAAGTCTGCAAAATTTCATAACCGCACCTGCGAAAACCCTTGGGCTCGGGCCAGATGTTTCGTTGCCACTCTTTGATGGCGGTCGTTTAAACGCTAATTATGCGTTATCGCATGCGGAATTAAATTCCGTAATAGCCGCCTACAACGATGTGGTTTTAAGCGCTCTCCGTGAGGTTGCCGACGACATACGAGAGGTTGGCAACTTAGAGTCGAGAGTTAACATTACGGAAGCCCAGCGCGTTGATGCGGAAAAATTATTGCAGCAGCAACGCCATCGCCAAGCGCAGGGCCTCGTGACTCAAATGGCGGTCATAGACGCCAAAATGGCCCTCGCGCATGCTCAGTGGGAGCATTTGAATGCGTTGGCGGCGTTGACCGAACAGAAGGTTTCTTTGCTTGTCGCTCTTGGTGGTCCGCCGGAGCAATCACTTCAATCACATCCTGAGGTCGTACCGTGAACGACAATACCGATTCGTCCCGTTCTAAAATAATCCTTTGCTTTTTGCTGGCCGTCATTGTGGCTATTGGCGTCTGGTTTAGTTATTACCTAACCATCAGTCGATGGCATCAGGATACCGATGATGCCTACGTCACCGGTGACGTGGTTACCATTACAAGTGAAGTTGCCGGTACCGTCCACAAAGTGAATGTGGACGATACGGAATCAGTAAAAGCCGGACAAGTTTTGGTTGAACTGGATTCACGAGACACCGACATCGAGGTTGCCAACGCTGAAGCGGCCTTGGGAAGGGCTGTGCGAAATGTGCGATCCATTCAAGAGCAATGGAGTGCGGCCCAAGACGACGTCGCCTTACGTAAAGTGGAACTCACTCGACTGTCGGATGACCTCAATCGCCGTCAACCTCTAAAAACCGATGGCGCGGTCGCCAACGAGGAGTTGGCTCACCTCAATCAGAGCATTGAAAGCGCACGAAAGGCACTGGCGGCCGCGGAAGCCAAAGCCGCTTCACTCAAGGTGATGGTGGCCAGTGGCAAAATAACCAATCATCCAGAAGTCGCTCAAGCAATTGCGCATTTGAAAGCGGCAGGGTTGGCTTCGGATCGCAGCAAAATTATTGCGCCCATCGACGGCATCGTCGCCAAACGCTCCGTTCACGTTGGTGCGCGTTTAATGCCTGGAACCTCACTGATGGCGGTGGTGCCACTCAATCAAGTGTGGGTCGATGCGAATTTCCGCGAAGTGGACCTCAGCAAGGTGCGCATTGGTCAACCGGCTACGGTGATCGCTGACTTGTATGGGAATGACGTGGTTTATCACGGCAAAGTCGCTGGATTATCGGCGGGCACCGGCAGTGCGTTTTCCTTGCTTCCGGCCCAAAATGCGTCTGGGAACTGGATTAAGATCGTCCAACGTTTACCCGTACGCATTCTTCTCGATCCCAAGGAGCTGGAAGCGCACCCACTGCGAGTGGGGCTGTCAACCCGCGTGAATATCGACATTCACGATCAAAGCGGTCCATTGGTGACGACCAACGCTCGGTCGGGGCTCGCTCAACCGGAAACGGCAGTGCCCTCGGAGGCCAAATGGGATGCGCGCGTGCAGACGATTATCGACAATAATCTTAACGGCGGCTAAAGATCCATGAGTGACTCGCCTTCGCCACAGTCGCTGGGTGGACTGGTTTCAACGGAGCGCACCATCGCGGCGGTGGCGGTGGCTATGGGCACGTTCATGCAAGTGCTGGACACGACCATTGCCAACGTCTCGATCCCAACCATTGCCGGCGATTTGGGCGTTAGCGCAGACCAAGGCACCTGGGTCATAACCTCTTTTGCGGTTTCCAACGGCATTGCCGTGCCGTTGACGGGATGGTTTATGGCGCGGTTCGGTTTGGTCCGAACGTACGTTGCGGCATTAGCGATGTTCACGCTCGCGTCATTTTTGTGCGGGATTGCGTGGAGCTTGCCTTCCCTCATCCTGTTTAGAGTCCTTCAAGGCTTTTTCTCGGGTCCCTTGGTTCCGGGCTCCCAGGCGCTGCTGCTCAATATTTTTCCACCCACTAAACGCGCCACCGCTCTTGGGGTGTGGTCCATCACAACGTTGGTAGCTCCCATTGTCGGTCCAATTTTGGGCGGGTATATCTCGGATAACTACAGTTGGCCATGGATATTCTTAATTAATTTGCCCATCGGCATAATCAGTGCCAGCCTGTGTTACGCCTATTTGGGTAAGCGAGATGTGCCACCTAAAAAAATCCCAGTTGACGTGATCGGGATTAGCCTGCTGATCGTCTGGGTCGGTGCGCTCCAAATCTTATTGGATAAAGGCAAAGACGCCGACTGGTTTAATTCAACCGAAATCACGGTGTTGGCCATTGTCGCGCTCGTGGGGTTCGGCGTCTTTATGATTTGGGAGTGGTTTGAAAAGCACCCGATCATTGACTTTAGCGTGATGAAAAGTCGCAATTTTGTATTGGGAATGATTGTCAATTCACTGGGCTACGCATTATTCTTTGCGAATTTATTGATATTCCCCTTGTGGCTGCAGACTAATTTGAACTATACCGCGACGTGGGCTGGGTTTGTCGCAATGCCGTCAGGAATCGTCGCGGTGCTGCTGACGCCTTTTGTGGGTAAGTTTTTGGGCAAGAGTGATGCCCGAATTTTTGCCGCATTAAGTCTAGTGTGCTTTGGCACATCCTTTTTTATGCGCGCCAACCTAACCACTCAAGCCAGCTTATTTGATTTTGTCATGCCCGCCTTGGTACAAGGCGCTGGTATGGCCATGTTCTTTATGTCAACCGTGACGCTCATGCTGTACGGTTTAGACCATCAAAAAATACCGCAAGCCTCTGGGCTATCAAATTTTGTGAGAATCACCGCGGGGAGTTTCGCGGCTTCCATGGTGACCACGTTTTGGGACAACCATGCCGCATTTCATCAATCGCGATTGGTGGAACGGACCGACCAAGGCAATCCGCTGTTGGGGTATACCCTTGAGTCTATGAAGCAGGCAGGCTTACAAGTCGATCAGGCCTTCGGGTTAATTGCGCGCACCATCCGAGTCGAGGCTTATGCGAAATCGGCCTTTGATTTTTATTGGGTATCGGGATGGTTGGCGTTTTTACTGATCGCATTGCTGTGGTTCGCTCGACCGACCAAAGGGCCCTCCGTGGGCCCCGTAGCCGCAGACTAGAGCATTTAACGCTTATATTTGACACCCAAATAGACGGATCGTCGTGGGGCGGGTTCGAGATTGCCGCCCGATAGAAATACCCTCGAGTAATACACTTGGTCGCTCGCGTTGTTGACGCCGAATTCCCAGAGCCAGTGATTGGTTAAAGCGCCACTTGCCGTTAGGTCAATAACCGAATAGGCAGGAATTTGCGCGGGGGTGGTGCCCACTATTTGGTTGGCATCTTGGAAGAATTGTGCGCCCACATGGGTCAAGGTGAGTCGCGCGCTCAGTTGGTTTGGGTCCCCATAGCGCAAAGACGTCTTAATCATAATCTTCGGCGAATACGCGGGCACTTTGCCAACTTGGCCTGCGATCGAGCTTTCTGTAAAGCGAGCTTTTAGCAGAGTCACTGCCTGAGACCACTCGATGGTGTCGCTGTGCTTAAACGTCGGTAACCAACGGGCAATGTTGATCGACGATTCGGATTCCAACCCATAACTTTCCGTGTTCCCAGTGTTCACGTCGATGACTTGAGTTTGGGTTAAATGCTGTGACTCAATTCGATTTTTTGCTTTTACATCGAATAACCCGACGTCGTAATACACGCCGTTCGATGGCCAGCCATGTACCCCAAGCTCGGTGTTGAGATAATGGGTGGGTTCAGGACGGTTTTGAGGACTAAGGCTGCTGGTTGGGCTCGAGATGTCTAAATATCGAATGGGCCGAAAACCCTGTGCGACATTAAAATAGCTCTCGTTGCCTTTGCCAAAATCGTTGCCTAAGCCCACTCCAAACAGCGGAACGTTTGCTTCCCGAGACACTTGACCTAAGGTTGGATGGGTTGCGGTCTCTTGGTCGGCAGATACTTTTTCATGTTCCACCCTAGCAGACAGCAATGCGTGGAAGCGCTTAAATCGAAAGACGTTCTCCGCAAATGCAGCCAAATATTCGGTACGTCGATGATCGTCGTAAGTCACAGCGCCAGAATTTTCATCTGATGTGGGAGTGATGGAGTCAACACTGTGTGCGGTAATCACATATGGGCTAACCGACTGAAAGTAGGTGTACCCCACGGATAAGGCGTTGCCGCGGGCCCAGCGCAGCACCGCGCGTCCGTCTAAGCCAGAACCATCAAACTGCTGACTGTTTAAGGTCGCACTATTGGCAACTTGCTGAAAATTGGAGTAGCTCAGTGATCTCGTAACAAGATCTGAATATTGTTGAAAAATCTTCTGCTCAACATGCAGGCGATCATTTAACTGAGAATCAATTTGAACGATCCATTGATCGCGTTGAGTCCACAAGTGATCGTTGGGCGTGGTGGCTTGATTGGAGTTGCTTTTGAATTGCGCGTAGGACATGAGACCTGCGAGTCCGCTGTCGGATCGGTACAAATGCCCAATGAACTTGATTTGCGTTTGGTCATTGAGATTGGCGCTCAGTTGAACGTTGGCGGTGTCTACGGTGTAGTCGCCATTGTCTCGATATCCCGACGCTTGGCGATGTCCGACGTTAGCATCTAGGGTGCCCAGTGTGCTTTTGTAGGTTCCGTTGACAAAGCCAGAATACAAGTTGTGGTCACCAAGAACTTGTTCGGTGGCAAACCCAGCATCATTGGGCTGGGCGAAGGTCGTTACAAAGTTGAGTACCGGCGCCGCCTCAGGTCCATACAGTAAGCCGCTGCCGCCTCGGATCATTTCGATCTTGCGAATGGTTTGACTGAAAGGCTGGTAATAGATCGTTGGAAAACCAATGAAGTCCATTTCCATGGGCAGGCCGTCCTGCAGCATTAATACATACTCTGATTCTTGCGGATTGCCGATTCCACGGTAGGAGACATTCAGCTCAGTCGGGTTTTGCTGTTCCGCAAGGTTTAGGCTGGGCAGCCGATCAAATAATTCACGCCAGGCGTTGTCAATGACCGGTGGCGATAAGCTGAGATCTTCCACCGACGTTCGGCGTGTTACGGTGATTCGGGTTGCATCGACTTCCGCGAGACTGTGTTCAAAGCGGGTTTTGCGATTCACTTCCCATGGCCTTTCGGTGGCGGTGCGGGTGCTCTCTACGATGACGGGATCATTAGTTAAGCTTTGACCGTCCGCCGATTCCGCCCACGTGGGCGTGTTGATGCCGACTAATACAAGAGATGCCGTAAGGATGGATGAAGGACGAATTAAGGGAGTGCGCATTGGGGTTTATTGATGGTTTTGAGTAGATGAAGGGAATTGATGATAATTCAATCTAGGGCAATAAAAAACCCCCCAAAACGACCATTTTGGGGGGCGCAGCATCGGAGCTGTTGCAACTAAGTGTTTAGTTGCTGAATTTCAGTAAGGTTTCTATTGCAATAGAGCCAAAGCCATTTGCCAAGTCCGTGTATTGACCATGGATCATGGTTGGGCTATTCACAAAGGCTGGCGTGTTGGAGTAATCGTGTCGGAACTCGAGTCTTACGTCCAAAAATTTGGTAGCCGAATAGCCTAATGTGAAGGTGACTTCCTTCCACATTTGCGCGGTTCCGGTACGGTAACCATCAATATCATCCAAATACTCTGCACGCAACGATGAGTGCCATTGGTCGTTGTATTGGTAGTTAAAGTAGCCAGCAACGCCGTGCCATTGAGCGGAGTTGGTGTTGGTGGCGGTCATGCCGCTGCCCGCGAGTGCGGTTTGGCTGCCCCAGTCACCGTTCAACTGAACCGTCGCTGCATCCGATAAGGTCCACGTTGCAACGACATCGACGAGCGACCGTGTGCCGACCTTGCCTTGATTGGTTAGGCCGCCGATTCGAGCGTCGCCGACATAGCTTTGCGCCGTGACGTTGAAGGTCTTGGAGGGCGTATATCCGATCCCGGCTTCCAGAGTTTTTCCGCTGGTCGTGGGTTTAAAGTCATCCCAACCATTGTTCACTCCCAGAATAATATTCAGAGTGTCGTTGGCCGCGTAGGTGGTGCGTACGCCGGTGTGCGCAAATGGGATGGCATAGCCAAACAAAATCGAACGCGAATAGTTTGAATCGGTGCGGGGGTCAATGGTCTCGGCGCCCGCTAGGGTCACAAAGCGACCGGCTATGGTGGTCCAAGATCCGCTGGCGTATTGCACAAAGGCTTGTGGGTAATCAAAGTGGTTGTTTGCACCCGGGTTGGATGGGTACGGCGCAAACACGTCGGCGTCCTTTCCGGCGATTAAGTTGACCACATAGCCCAAGCCTTCTTTGGGTTGATGAGCAACATTCAACTCAACTTGATTCAACGTGAAACCGGTATTGGCGTCAAACACGCGCGCTGGGCCGCCATTGGCAAATAAAGGGCTCATGTCGTAGCGCGTATAGGCGGCGTCGACGTAGCCTTGAATGACGGTGTCGGGCGTTTCGGCGGTCGGGGCGTCCTCGGCGTGGACCGACACGCTCACGAGGCTGCTCAACGAGAGGGCAGCGAATGCAAGCTTTTGATTTTTATTAATAAACATAAAAAATCCTTTATTGTAAGGGGGCTCATCCTGAGCCAGTCGGGCCATTTTAAAGGCTTTGATCTAAAAATGCCGTGATTTTTGCCGTCAGAGGGCGGCCGACTGATTGGACGGCAAAGGGACTCCCTCGGTTCGAGTGAACCGAGGGAGCGTTCAGACTAGTCGACGTGTTCGCCGTGAATGCTGACGTCTAGACCCATGCGTTCTTCTTCTTCAGTGACGCGCAGGCCCAAGGTTGCATCAATGATTTTCAGGAGGACGTAACTGACGACGCCACTGTAAACCAAGGTCGTGCCGACCCCGATTGCTTGGGTGGCCAGCGACGCGTCCAATCCGGAGATTTCCTTATTTGCAAGCACTCCGGTTAACAACGCGCCCAAAATGCCGCCAACGCAGTGTACGCCGAACGCATCTAGGGAGTCGTCATAGCCAAGCGCGTGCTTTAAGCTGGTGGCCGAGAAATAGCACACAACACCGGCGGCAAGGCCAATGATGATGGATCCATTCGGATCAACAAAGCCGGATGCTGGCGTAATGGCCACCAATCCCGCTACCGCACCAGATGCAATGCCCAGTACCGACGGTTTGCCTTTCAAGACCCATTCCGTGAACATCCAACCTAAAGCCGCAGCCGCTGTGGCCAGTTGGGTGACCATCATCGCTAAGCCCGCCCGACCATCGGCGGCCACAGCGGAGCCGGCATTGAACCCAAACCAACCGACCCACAGCATGGAGGCGCCAATCATCGTGAGTGCCAGGTTATGGGGGGCCATGAATTCCCGGCCATAGCCAATGCGCTTACCCAGCACCAAGGCACAAACCAATGCCGCAATGCCTGCATTGATGTGCACCACGGTGCCACCGGCATAATCCAAAATGCCCATGCCGGCCAACCAACCCGACGGCTCCCACACCCAATGGGCAACCGGCGCGTAGACGACAATGGACCATATCGACATGAAAACCAGCATTGCGGAGAATTTCATGCGCTCAGCAAACGCGCCGCAAATCAACGCTGGCGTGATGATCGCAAACGTCATTTGGAACATTGCGTAGACGCTTTCAGGGATCGTTAAGGCCAGATGCGACACCGTTAATTGAGGAGTTTTCGCGTCAAACACAAAACGCATGCCATGAAAAAATGCCCGGCTTAAGCCGCCCAAATACGGCGTGGATCCAGGTGTGAACGCTAAGGAGTACCCCACCGCCCACCACAGGACACTGACGACACACGTAATGGCGAAGCTTTGCATGATCGTCGCCAGTAGGTTCTTCTTACGAACCATGCCCGCGTAAAATAACGCCAATCCTGGGATGGTCATAAATAAAACCAATCCGGACGACGTTAACATCCAGGCCGTATCGCCACCGCTAATTTTGTCTGCGGTGACCAATTGTGGTTCTGTGGGAGCGGCCGCAGGCGCTTCTGCGGTCGGAGACGCTTCAGGAGCGGCAGGCGTAGCGGACTCCGTTTTGGGCGACGAATCATCCGCATAAGCAGTACCACTGAGAGCGCCAAAGGCCAACGAGCAGGCCAATATGCTGATAGAGAAGATTTTTTTCATTGCAAATTCCTTAAATGGCAGCGGCGTCTTTCTCTCCGGTTCGGATTCGAACCGCAGTTTCCAGATCCCAAACAAATACTTTTCCATCACCAATACTTCCAGTGCGCGCTGCGGCCACTATGGTCTCGGTGACCCGTTCCGACAGTTCCGCTTTGACGGCGACTTCAACTTTTAATTTAGCGACAAATTCAACTTTGTATTCTGCCCCACGGTAAATTTCTTTATGACCCTTCTGACGACCGAACCCGCGAATTTCAGTGACCGATAGTCCGGATATCCCGACGTCGTTGAGGGCCTCACGGACCTCGTCCAACTTATGGGGCTTGATAAAAGCAGTGATGTATTTCACGTTGGGTCCTCTTGGTGAGTTCACAATGGGCGCCTTATACGGTTTGCAAAGCCTGTGCCAGTTGGTCGAGGGAAGCCCTGTACTCGACTGGGTTGATAAAAAAACTATAAATTTCAATTGGTTAATTAAAATTGAGTTGCAAATGCCGAGCGAAGGAGGCTTCCCAGCGAGGTCGCCGGCTGGATCGATTGCGATCCGTGGGCGATTTTGGTGCGCGATTTGAGAAACGCGAGTGAAGCTGGTGCACTCCATGGCGTGTAACGCGCACGACAATCGATGGGTATGGTGTAGGGCAGTGTCGCGGTTTGGAAGCGCTCGGCGATTCAGGGAATTAAGGGAACTTTAAGCGGACTGTGATAATCTTAAAACTATGAAATAAAAAGAAATATTTGAAGAATTGGGTTAGTGAACGACGATCGATAAGGAGAACGGGTAATGAAGTGGCAACTAGGCACGCGGGCGATCGCGTTATTGCTGAGTTTATCGGGTGTAGCGATCAGTTTTAGTGCCCAAGCGGCCTTAGGCGGCGGACGTGAAACCGTCCTCATTGATCACAAGGCATTGGCCACCGAATCCGTAACCGTTTCGAACCTGCCGTTATATCAAGTGCATGAGCTTAAGCACGCCAATGGGGCACTGGTCAGAGAGTACGTGTCGCCAGCCGGTACCGTGTTTGCGATTCATTGGGAAGGCAAGATGGCGCCGAACCTGTCGCAACTGTTGGGGCAACATTATGCGGATTATTTGCAAGCGTTGTCGGCTGAGCGGCACAGCCACCATATGGTTCAAATCAAGCAAGGCGGATTGGTTGTCACCCACGTCCAATATTTGAGAAGTTTTACCGGTAGTGCCTACGTTCCTGCGCTGGTTCCGACGAACGTTGACCCATCTCAATTGAACTAAGCGATTAAAGGTTGTAATTAGTATGAAATCACTCAATCACATTTTCATTTGGATGGCAGCGATTGTTCTGACGCTGAGTGTGGGGGCTTGCGGCGGACATTCGACGACGACGACTAATAACGTCGCGCCCACCGGTTCAACGCCGCTGTCAGTGGTCATTGACGCCGGTCCTCCCGCGTTGGTGGCAGCGAATCAAGGTACCGCGAACATCGTTTACGCAACCATCACCATTTGTACGCCTGGAAGCACGACTGCCTGCCAAACGATTGATCACATTCAAGTCGATACCGGTAGCACGGGGATGCGTATTCTTGCGCCCGTATTAAATGGTACCGTGTCACCGACAGCGGTATTGGATTCTGCGAACAATCCCATGGGCGAGTGTGTGGTGTTTGCCGACGGACACACCTGGGGCTCGGTGGCCTTAGTGGATGTCCACTTGGGCGGCAGTACGTTATCCAAAGTTCCAGTCAACATCATCGGCGCAAGCTCGGTGGGATCCGATCCTTCCGCGTGCTCAACGGGCAATGGACCTGCTGAGCAGACGGTGGCCGCTTTTGGCGCCAATGGCATCATCGGAATTGGCAATTACATTCAAGACTGTGGGTTGACGTGTGCGGTACAAACAACCAATGGACAATATTTTAGTTGTCCGTCTGGAACCAATTGCGTATCCGCCAGTATGCCGCTGTTGAGTCAAGTAACTAACCCAGCCTCATTGGTTCCTGTTGATAACAACGGTGTCACCATATCGTTCCCATCGGTGGCTTCGCCAGGCGCTGTGTCCTTAACCGGCACACTGTATTTTGGTGTGAATACTGAAATCAGTAACACCAGTGCAGCCAATTACAATGCCATTGGATCAGCGCGCATACTGCAATTGAATCCCAATACGGGGTATTTGACAGCAACCTATAACAACAAAAGTCTAACCTCGGCGTTTATTGACTCAGGGTCAAACGGTTATTATTTTGATGACAATTCGATTCCTCAGTGTTCCGGCAGTACTTACTATTGCCCGACCGCCGCGATCACCAAGAGTTTTACGTTGTCGGGATACAACAACGCGAGCAGCAATGCGACCTTAACCGTCGAGAATGCCGATACCTTAAGTAATGCCAAAATAGGGGGTTCTTACTTATCGGTTTACCCCACCTTGGGCGGAACCATCAGCAGCGCTGCAAACGCCAGCTCGGGCATGTTTGATATGGGGCTGCCCTTCTTCTTGGGTCGAAAAGTTTACGTGATTTTTGAGAATGCCACGGTGGGTGGCGTTCAAGGGCCGGCTGTTGCTTTTTAGAGGCTAGTCAATGAAGCGTTTGTTGGCGCTTTTAATCGGTGGTTTGTACATTAGTGTGATGACGGTAGACGTGAGTTATGCGGCTCATGCTTCTACCGCGCATCATCACAAAAAATCACATCGGCAAGTCAAGCACGGTCAAAAAAGGCATAAAAAAGCCTCAGCCCCGGCTTCTCGAGTGACGCATTCCGCGTATCAAGAAGCGCACGCCAATTCACCTAAGAGTGATGAAGCTAGTGAGTTACGTCCTTAGATTGCGAAAGGTATACAGGATACCGTTGTTGCCAAAACGAGCAGTGGTGAATTTCATCTGCTGAGCGACGCTCAATCCGGCTGGGATTGAGTTCCATAACAAACCACTGCGGACGATACGAACCCCAATGCGGCAACCGACTGCCCGCCGGTTGGCCCGTACGCATAAATTCTCCCCAATATTGCAGCATTGCCTGAGACAATCGTTGCGACTGTGGATTTAAGTTGGGCCCGTCAATTTTATGATTATGGGAAATGTGCGGAAAGAAATAAGGCAGCTCGCCGGCATGAACTGCGCCTAATTTAAACGGCTCCGGCGTCATTTGCTCAGGACCGTCGCGATCAGTAAATTCATATTCATACACAGGGGTAAACTGAGATAACACACGCGCGGTGTTCAGCATTAAGCAATGAGACAGCGTTCCTGGCGGCATAAAATCGGATTCAAGACGACCCAGCATTTGAGGCGCGGAGAGTTGCTGAAAAGCCGCATCCTGTGCGTATTCGACTAATACATCCTCAGTGTTCTCGTTGTATACAGACCTGACCGCAGCCGGCAAATTATCGCGGCTTATGGGTTGGCCATAAGCCACTTGATATCCAACGTAGAGTGTATATTCATCTTGGTTGCCACCATTTAAAACGGGCACTCTGACGAACGATCCCGATTTAAACCGTTCACTTGGCGAATCCGGCGTAAATGCTGAACCAATGGCCGGTATAAAGCTGTGCGGCTCCTTGGCCGTCATGTCATTTTGAACGGCAAGAATTTTACTCACAGGCTGATGTTTTAGGCAATTCAGATCATGTCCGTCACAGCCCAGTTTCTGGGCAAACTCTAGACCGTAGGGGTGCAGATCCGTCGACCGTGGGAGGGGCGTTAAGCAAGCGCCGCTTTGAATGATGGCCTTGGCGAAATCCATGCGGGAATTCAGTGGCGAACTTAAATGCAGGCAAACACTGATTGCGCCCGCTGACTCGCCGGTAATGGTGATGTTGTTTGGGTCTCCCCCGAGCCGCGCAATATTATGGTGTACCCAATCCAGAATGCGTTTTTGATCCAATAGTCCAAACGACGACGAGACCGATGGGTCCAGATCCGGGTGACTTAAGAATCCCAGCACGCCCACTCGGTAGTTGCCAGCTACGATGATCGCATTGGTGTTGGCAGCCAAATAACCGAGCGGGTATAAATTGGCGGACCCTCCCACATAGGCGCCACCATAAAACCAAACCAATACTGGACGCCTACGCATCGAATTGGGTTTATAAGCGACATTTAAATAGAGGCAATCTTCATCTTCGCTGCCGTCAGTTTGATTAAACCGCGCCGACTGCGGGCAAGCCGACCGCCAATGGTCGGCCACTAATGTGCCGGTCCAGGGAATAGCGCTTTGCGGCGCCTCGAACCGTAACGACCCGATGGGTGGAGCGGCGAATGGGATGCCTCGGTACTCCACCACACCATCTTGAATAAAACCTTGAACCGCACCTTTATCGGACACAAAGGTCGGCGACGCTGCGTGAACGGAAAATAGGGCGAGCAGTAACGCTAATCCTGCCGTGTAGCGAATAATCGTCGTACGAGAAGCCACTTTCTACTCCTTTTCTGAATCGGTGTACGCGGTCAAGCCGCTGCTTGCGTAGCCCACCATAAAATTCCACTCATCATCAGTGAACCTAGGACAAATGCGATGAGCGGCTTCCAAGGGGTACGCTCTCTGACTAAGGTGGGCAATACCTCACCCAAACTAATGGCTACGAACAAACCCGCCAACGCCGCCAACGTAACCCCAATGGCTGGGCGATTGAACGTGACCACCAGCGTCGTCGTGGTCCCCAAGAGCGGCGCAGCGGCGTTGGCCCATAACCACGGTTTTCCGGTGTGTTGATGATTGTGGGGCGCATGCGTCAGGACAATGGTGTTAAAGCCATCACTGACGTCGTGGGCAATGATTGCGAGAGCAATGATGTAGCCCAACGTTGCGGATGCATTAAAGCTAACCCCGATCGCTACTCCATCAATAAAACTATGTGTAATCAATATTACGCCGCGCCAGAATGAAATTGAAATCGACCGATATGCGACAGCCTCAGACGTGTAATGACTTAATTGAGCGATGCTCCAATAAATAATTCCGGCAACCAAAAAAACCGCCATGACCGCGATCGCTGGCAAGACGCCCACAGTGAGCGCAATCGCTTCTGGAATGAGATCCAGAGAGGCCAGAGCCAGTAGGCCACCCCCACTGAACGCCCACAGCCACATCACGTTAATGGAACGTTGGCGAAGCGTTCTCGCCAGCCACGCACCAGCTAACGTGGCTACGGATGCGAGTAACGAATATTCGATGGGCAAGAAATTAAAATTCATCATTCCCACTTGACCTAAAATCGACACTCAGCATGGGTTAAGTTGCTAAGCCGTTAATCCAATCAACAACGTCGTGGAATGAACGCGCCACCCATGGATATTCCGGCAACGCAGGCAATAAATCTGGGATCATGATCGCCGTCAAGCCAGCGCTGAGAGCGCTCGTCATTCCACTGTGTGAATCCTCTACGGCCCAAGATTCTTGTGGCCGCAGGCCAAACTGGCGCATCACCTCAATATAAATGTCGGGGGAGGGTTTGCCGTTTGCAATTTGATCGCCCCCAACCACCAATTCGAATTCCAACTGTACCGAATTCAGCATGAACTTTGCTCGCTCAATTCCAGTGGAAGTGGCGATGGCCCTTTTGATGCCCAATTTATCGATGCAGGCCAAAACTTCGACAACTCCTGGCTTCAACTGAACCAACCCGTCTTGAACGCAGCGCTCGTAGGTGCTTTTTACGCGTTCGCGAATGGCGGGAATCGGCAACTCCTCCCCAAACGTGTTGGCTAAAATGTGATCGACATCTCTGAGGCGACGTCCCAAGAGCTGAGCGTGAAGCGAATCGTCGAGTTGATAGCCAAATTCACTCATGGTCTCCTTCCACAACTTGCGAATGACCACTTCGCTATCGATTAATGTCCCATCTAAGTCAAATACAATGGCTTGAGGAAGAAATAATGAAGACATCTCTCGTGTGCACCCGATTACCCAAAACCGATAGATCGCGAGTGTCTATTGTACCGGCTTAGGGTAATGGAATTACACTTATTTGCGGTATATTGACGTTCTTTCGTCACTGGATCGACAATACCATTTATGAAGCCAGAACACATCGGTACACCATCGCTCGATGACGCGCGTCCAAAAAAAATAGTCCTCCTCGGCGTAACGGGCGGTATCGGCGCTGCGATGGCGGGCATCTTGGTCGAGCGTGGCCACAACGTCGTGGGGTTTTCGCGGCAGACCACCCCAGCCTTATTCTTAGAGAGTGAACCCTCGATTGCGGCGGTGGCTGAGGCGGCTGGTACGGACATCGACTGGCTCATCAACGCCACGGGGGTATTGTTCAATCACCCGGGCTTACCAGAGAAGACCATAAAAGGCGTACAAGCGGATGCGATGCTGTCGCAGTTTCTGGTGAATGCCGTTGGCCCGGCGCTCATCCTCAAGCACTTTTCCAGCCGCATGCGCGGTGGATCATTGAGTGTGATGGCCAGCTTTTCAGCGCGGGTGTCGTCGATTGGTGATAACCGATTAGGCGGCTGGTATTCCTACCGAGCCTCAAAAGCCGCCTTAAATCAAATCATAAAAACCACTTCCATCGAATTAAGACGCACTAATCCGGACGTTATTTGTGTTGCATTGCACCCTGGTACAGTGGCTACACGATTATCGGCTCCTTTTTCAGCTCCTAATGCGCGTCCTGCAAAAGAGGCGGCAGCGGATTTGATCGCGGTGATGGAAGGACTGACCAAAGAAAATTCAGGTCAGCTATTGGACTATCAAGGACGTTTAATCGAGTGGTAAGCTTAGGTTAGACGGACCACGAAGGATTACTGTGTCGATGCGTTCAATTTACTACGGTTGGTGGGTCTTGGCAGCCTTGTTCATGGCTGGATTCTTCGTATACGGTGGCGGGCTGTATAGCTTCGTTTTGTTCTTGATGCCGCTGAGCAAAGAGTTTGGTTGGACGCACGCTGAAACGGGTGGTCTGGTGACGGCGTTTTGGTTATCTGCGCCATTACTGATGGTGGGCGGAATAGCCATGCGACGATTCGGCGCCACGCGTTTGCTGGTGATCGGAATCATCCTCGAGGCTATAGCGGTTTTTGCAATCGCTCATGTGTCGAGCCTCGCTCAGATGTACGTACTCCGAGCGTTGATGGGCTTTGGAAAGATACTATTTGCGGCGACCGTACCGGTGCTCTGTGCTCGCTGGTTTGATCAAAAATTTGGTTTGGCGCTGGGCATTGCGTGGGCCGGTTGGCACGTCGGCGGGATGATATTAGTGCCGATCACCAGCGTCATCATCAGCGACTACAACTGGCGCTGGGCGTGTTTAGCGTTATCCATATGCCTAATCGTCTTTGCGCTCTTGCCAATGCTGTGGGCTCAACGCATTGATGGACCCGAAAATTTAGGACTGAGTGCAGATGGACGGCCGCGTCAGGAGGAGGCTACTGCGCATTCACTGGAAACCGCTCTTCCCAAAGGCAAGTTAAGCGATGTATTGACCACAGGTCGGTTTTGGCTGATTGCTCTTGCCACGTTTGCGTATTACTTGAGTTATGGGGGATTGTTGTCGCACGCGGATGCGATTATCGAAGAGGCTGGGTTCAGCGCCCAGTATTCAGCGTACGTTGTGGGATCGATGGCCGGAGTGGCGGCGCTGGGCGGAGTGGTGATTGGACACCTCATTGATCGAAAACCATTGAAGTTTTCGGCGGCGCTGGTGCACATCGTTCTCATCTTAGGTGGGATCGGCTTATTGTTGGTTAATTTAGCGCATTGGCCTGTGGCGCTTTTGATATACGTGTTGTTTTTTGGGCTCACCGTGGGTGGCGCCGACGTTTTCTTCGTTACGCTTATGAGAGAGCAGTTTCCCAGAGTGAACGTTGATCATCTTTACAGTTGTTGGTACTTCGCAGAACTAATCACGTTGTTCGCATCGGGCATAATTGCCGGCAAAATCTTTGACCGCAGTGGCAATTATCGCGACACCTTGGAAGTATTGGTTGCCAGCGCGGTGGTGGCTGCAGTGTTGGCTTCTTTTATTATTAGGTTAAAGCCAGTCGGAATCAATGACAATGCTGAGGCCCGCTAAAGATCACTATTGTCAACTGGAGCGTTGGCATTATTCCAATCACGCAACCGTAGCGTTATACATCAATCGATATTTTGATAATCAATTAACAGTCGATAAAAAATTATTGGACGAGTTGGACGTGTTCGGATCAATCACGTGGGTTGAATTGATCGAGGGTGCGCTGAGGCGCAGGCCATCAATCCGACATCGACTTTCGCAAAAAATAATTAATCCAAAAACAAATCGACTACGCCGTTCATTGTGTGATAAAGCAATCGACGTCGTGACGGCAGAACAATACCATCATCATATACAAGCCTGGTTTGATCGCTATGTTGGGTGTGGGGCATTGGCGTATCGTTTATTTGAACAGTGTTTTCCGAATCTTTTCTCGCGTCGGAAATCACCTAGTGAATTGGAGACTCGCGTGCGGGCCGGCATTCAAATTTTCAGGCCAACCCACATCAATCATAAAACCGCCATATGGATAACCGACTCAACAGCGCTCGACCAGCTAACTCAATTCCTACGCGCTCAAAATATTCAAGTCAACATAATCGACGTATAAACGCCAAACCTATTGATCCGCGAGCAATTGCTCTAAAACTTCCTCGCCCAACGCCAAACCAATCGATGCACCGCATCCGGAGGTTACGGTCATCACTCGGACGCCATCTTGTGGCTTTTCGATGACAATAGGCGGGCCTGAGCGCGACGCGTAAGTTCCAATCCAACGTGCGAGAACGCTTGGCGGTGCCATTCCCAGAGCCCTCTCGTATTCTTCCAAAATGAGTTGCTCAATTGCTGGATCCGAAAACGGATCGGGCTGATCGGCATAGTGATGGCTATCTCCCACGGTCAGTGAAAGGTCATCGTTCTGGGCCACAATTAAGTGGATGCCATGTTCGATCATTAGTGGGTACTGAGCGGCGAGTTCGGACTTGAGCGCCGCCGCCGCAGGCTGTTGTGCAAAATCCTCATAGCGGATGAGACTGAAGTCACTCATAATGGTTGCAGGGAATCGAGCCCGTGGGCTAGCCAAGCGCAGCATTTGCAGCTTGCACCGCGTAATCCCCGACGAGGCAATAGTGGCCCCGAGCGGTCCTTTGGAGTCTGCTCCTGGACAAACCAGAATATGTCGTGCGCTAAATGTCCCGTAGGTAGTCACGAGATGAGGCCGAGCGATGGAGTGAACCTCGCACCCCATAAACATCGACACATTGAGGCGGTCGCGTAGCCATGCGGTGAATCGCGGGAGAGCATCAAAAGACTCCACGCGCAGTTCGTGAGGAGAATATAAGACGTCCTGAATGTGATTCAATGGCGACTGCGGCAAGAGTTTTCGAATTTCTGCCTTGGGCAGCAACCGGCAATGTTGACCACGCTCCGTCTTTACAAATTCATGCAACACCGCCGCCGCTTGTGGTCGCTGGGCCAACATCAACATATGGCGCTGGACAATGCGAATGCCCGTGTGCTCGCACAGTTCTAACCACAACCCACGCGACCGTAGTGCGCGCGGCCGAACGTCAACGACGTCCTGGCCGGTAATGGTAATAAAACCAAAATTGCGGACGGAGGCCCCGGCGGCGGTCGCGTCCTTTTCAAACAGCGCAACCTTAAGCCCACGACGAGCGGCTGCCCATGCGCCCGCCAGTCCCAATATGCCGCCGCCGACAACCGCCACATCGAACGAGTGATTTGCGTCATGTCGCATCGCAATATATTCCTTGAAGTACGACAGTAATCATAAAAGGCTATGCTTATCCAAGTTCAATTATAGGATGAATAATGTGACGCTCAAAGAACGACTAGAACAGGCCTCGACCTTAACGGTAACGGTGATCGCGGCATTAGCGGGCTTTTGTGCTTACTTTTCGATGTACGCATTTCGAAAGCCGTTCACCGCCATCACATACGACACCATAGGTGACTGGGACTTGGTGCTCAAGTTCAAAATAGCGTTGGTGATTGCCCAAGTGGTCGGCTACGCCACTTCCAAAATGATTGGCATTAAAGTCATCTCCGAAATGCCGGCTTCCAAACGCGGCAAAGCGATCATTGGGTTGATGGCCGTCGCGTGGGTGGCGTTGGTGTTGTTCGCGATCCTCCCGACCAAGCTCAAAATTGTCGCCATGTTTATGAATGGATTGCCGTTGGGAATGATTTGGGGATTGGTGTTTGGATATATGGAGGGACGACGAACGTCAGAGGTGCTGGGTGCGGTATTGTGCGCCAGTTTTATATTGTCCTCCGGTGTCGTGAAATCGGTCGGGCTGCTGTCAATCGAATTTTTACAAATCCCCGATCTTTGGATGCCGGCGTTCACAGCAATTCTATTCGCTCCCTTGCTGATTGCATCCGTCTGGGTCCTGGTATCGTTGCCTCCGCCCTCCGCTGAGGATGAGGCCGCACGAGTGCGTCGAGCGCCGATGAATCGGGATCAACGCCTAGAATTTATGGGGCAATACGGTCTCGGCATCGCGGCGCTGGTTGTGGTGTATATGTTTGCCACCGCGTTGCGCGACCTTCGAGATAATTTTGCAATTGAATTGTGGACCAGCTTAGGATACGCAAATCCCGCGGGACTATTCACTGCCTCAGAAATACCAGTCGCGTTTTGCGCACTGTTCTCCATGGCGATAATCATCGTTGTAAAAAATAATGTGAAAGCACTGGGCGTCATTCACGCATTGATCGGTGGTGGGCTCGTGATATTAGGGCTTGCAACCTTAGCATTTGATTTCCATCTGATCAGCCCCATCGCCTGGATGATCGTCGCCGGAGCCGGTCTGTATGTCGCTTATACGCCATTCAACGCAATGTTGTTTGATCGGCTGGTGGCCGTCAGCAATCGCGTCGCAACGGCAGGGTTTTTGATATACGTTGCGGATTCGGCCGGTTACGCAAGCAGCGTGGCCTTGGTGCTGTGGCGAAATTTCGGAACGAACGATCTCAGCTGGCTAAACTTATTCAGGGTGGCGTGCTACTCAACCGCTGTCTTCGGGAGCGCATTGTGTCTGGCGGCGTGGCTCTATTTTAAGCGCCGCACACAAGATCAAAGGTGATATAGCCCCTGTGCAATAAGTGATACAATCATCCAAATTCAAGAATCGAGGGGTGATTATGAGCAGGGTCATTGTTAAAAAAGGCTTAATTTTAGCGGTATTAATCGCAAGCTTGGTATCTTTTCCATTATTAGCGGACTCCGAAAAATTGAACAACATGACGTTAACCTATCCGAAAACCGCAACAGTCGAGGCCAATTCTTCGGCGTTCGGCGTCACCGTGCCCGATCCCTATCGGTGGCTTGAGAACGATGTGCGAACGGACGATCAGGTGCGCGCTTGGGTGGATACCCAAAGTCAGCTGACTCGCGGTTATTTGGACCAGTTGCCAGGGCGTCAATCCATCGTCAATCGATTGAATAAAATATGGAACACGGAGAAATACACCGTCCCCGTAAGACGCGGTCATCGCTATTTCTTTCGGAAAAATTCCGGGCTGCAGAACCAGTCGCCCTTATACGTTCAATCTGGTTTGAATGGCCAAACGACCGTTTTAATTGACCCAAATCCATGGGCCGCCGATGGCGCCACGGCGCTAGCAGAATGGAACCCATCGAATGATGGCGAGGTATTGGCCTACGCCGTGCAAGATGGGGGTACGGATTGGCGAACCGTTAAGTTCATCAACGTTGGCACCCATGAGATGCTGAAAGATGAATTGAAATGGGTCAAGTTTTCCGGGTTGAGCTGGGCACACGATGGGTCTGGTCTCTATTACTCAAAGTTTCCACAGACGTCGCAAGAAAAGCTTTTTCAGAGTTTAAATAAAAACCAAGCGATTTATTTTCATCGCCTTGGAGAGCCTCAAGAACGCGATCAGCTCGTGTACGCCACGCCCGATCATCCCTCCTATGGGCATCACGCTCAAGTGACACACGACGGACACTATCTGGTCATCACAACCAGTGAAGGTACAGACGATCGCTACGAAGTGTCTGTGAAGGACTTGAGGTCAAAAAGCTCAGCACCAATGGTGCTATTTAAAGGGCTAAATTACAGTTGGTCACTCATCGAATCGGTTGGGACAAAGCTCTATTTTGTTACCAATCAAGAGGCGGCCCGCTATCGAGTGGTGTCTGTCGACTTAAAAGACACAGAGCATAAGCTGTCAACCATCATTCCCGAGCAAGCCTATACGATTCAAGAGGCCGCCATTGTTGGCGATCGCCTTGTGGTGGCTTATCTCAAGGACGCTCAGAGTGTTTTAGTCAGCACGGACTTAAGTGGACAAAATAAACAAGAGATTAACTTGCCCGGAATAGGGACGGTCAGTGGAATTGAGGGTGAAGCGGGCAATTCGGAGACGTTTTTTGGATTCACGAATTTTGTGACTCCAGAGACCATTTATCGATTAGACACGAAAACGTTAACCAGTTCGATTTACCTCACGCCAGGATCGAACATCGACGCGAACAACTACGCGATTCGACAAGTATTTTTCAAGTCTAAAGATGGCACGCGTGTGCCGATGTTTCTGATCAGTCGTAAAGACAAAATCAATGAGCCGACGCCAACGATTCTGTACGGATACGGTGGTTTTAATATTTCATTGACACCGAGCTATTCGCCTGGAATTTTGGCGTGGGTTGATATGGGCGGCACTTATGCAATTGCGAATTTAAGAGGCGGCGGTGAATACGGCAAGGCTTGGCACGACGCTGGCCGGTTGATGAACAAGCAAAACGTCTTTGATGACTGTGCTGCGGCTGCGCAATACCTGATTGACCAAAAAATATCCTCGGCGTCGCAATTGGCATTACGCGGTGGATCTAACGGCGGGCTTTTGGTTGGCGCTGTGGTTAATCAACATCCCGAGCTCTTTGCGGCGGCCATTCCTCAAGTCGGCGTGATGGATATGCTGCGCTTCAGCGAATTCACCGCGGGTCGATACTGGGTGGATGATTACGGCGACGTCCATAAGGAAGCCGACTTCAGAAACCTTTTATCCTATTCGCCGTACCATAATATTAAGCCGGGCAAAGTCTACCCCGCGATATTGGTGACGACGGCCGATACGGATGATCGAGTGGTGCCTGGTCACAGTTTTAAATACGCCGCACGTCTACAGGCAACGGAGACGGGAGCAAATCCAAAATTAATACGGATTGAGACTCGAGCGGGGCATGGCAGTGGCAAACCTACGGATAAGCAAATTGGCGAGTTGGCGGATATATTTGCCTTTGTGGCCAAATTTACGCACCTGCCAGTAGATAATTAAGTCAACACGTTTGGGCTTGGTGCTAGTGGCCAAGCCCAATTCCCGTTGGCCCACCTTCCTTGCGCGAACGCTCCAGGCCATGGCCCTGCGCGCTGCGTTCACGCAGCAACAATAGACTGACGCTGGTCAATGCCGTTAAGCTGAGTAAGCCAAAGAACCACAATAAAACCGTGTAGCCTTCTGGATGCAAATACGTGGCGCCCGCACGGTCCGCGAGCCAGCCCGCAGTCCGGTTGGAGGCCCATAGGCCAAACGCTTGCAACACGGTAATGAGTCCTAAGGCCGTGCCTAAGCGATTGGGCGCGACAATCAAGGTGGTGGAGGGCCAGATAATCGCTGGCACAAGTGCAAAACTGACGCCCATTAATACGGTGGACACCCACGGCGACCAATCCGTTAAGCCCAATACTAGGAACGTGATTGGCAAAAGCAGTGTTCCAATGGTGAGCAGCAGCGCGCGACGGCCGTAAATATCCGCCAATAACCCGAATACGGGAGTGGCAAAAACCGCCGCCGCGAAAACGCCAGAATTGACGTTACCGGCTTGTTGTAACGACAGATGTTTTACATGTTGAAAATATTCGATCGCGTAAGTCTGTCGGAACGGGAAGAAAACGGAGGCGTATAAAACGTGCAAACCGAGCATGTACCAAAACGATCGATCGAAGGTTGCAATATCACGCCAATGAATCGACTCTGCGGCCGCGACCGGCTTATTCGGGCGCCATCGTTCTAAAATCAAAAAAACAGAGGCGGTCACTAAGCCAACCATGGTGATCGCGGCGCCAAGCCATAACGGTGGCTGCCAGCCAATGTCATACAGCGACTTGGCCCAGGTCGGCGACGTATCGAGGCTAAATGAACCCACTCGCGCCAAACTTAAAAATATTGCCGTCGCGAGCGCCACGCCACTGCGTGGAAACCAGCTGGCCACCCCCGCGATCAGCGCAATAAAAATAGCGCCTTCGCCAATGCCGTAAATCAAACGACCGAGCCACATGAGGTCATAAGGCTCGCCGATGGCCGTCAGGACGGACCCCAGAACACTGATGAGTGCGGTCCAGAAGACCACCCGAGACGCACCAAAGCGATCAATGAGCAACCCACTGAATAAAGCCAAACCAACGTTGGGCAAACTAATAATGGCCGTGAGGTCGCCAATATCCGATTGGGAAAATCCACGTTGCCGCTCGAGTAAGTCCGCAACGGGGCCGATGACATCCGACTCGTAATAGCTGGTGAAGATGGTGATGGCCGCACACGCGAGCGCAAGGAAGCGCAATTTGGAAACCGGTTCCAGTGAGTTGACGGTCTGTGTCGTCATTGAATGCGAGCCCCTTGTCGACGCAATTCCTGCTGCAATGAAGGAATGTGTAAGTGCTTAAAATCTTCATTACGCTTAATGGATACTGCGGCTGCAGTGCCCGCGCCTTGACCCGCTACCGCGCAACACATCATATTACGAGACGACGCGTGTGCCGCGAGCTCCCCACCGATTGCGCGACCAGCAACGATCAAGTGGCCGACGTCTTTGGGTACGAGGCTGCGATACGGCACGTGCCAATAACGACCGGTGGTCGGCAAAATGAGCGTTCCATACCCGTCAATAAACTCTGGGAAAATACCAACGCTATCGCTGAAACGCGCTTCATTGCGAACGTCGCTACCCGTGAGGTTATAAAGCGCATCAATTTTACGAGTGTCTCTAATTCCGAGCGTCATGCCAAAATTACGCAACTTCGCGTCCGCGCAACCTGGCATGAAGGCTCGCAGCGCTTTAATGGCCTGCATCGCCTGTGCGCGACCTTCCATTTCGCCCCGCGTCAAATCGGCGGCACTGGTGCCATCGCATTGATTTATGTGTACCAAATTGAGATACGTCAAGTCGCCGTTATCGGAAACAGTGCCCCAAGTGCCCGCCAACGTCATTAATGAGGCGGGAATGAGACCCGCCTCAACCGCTTTTTTAAAAGGTTTGCGTAAAAATGGCGAAAATAACTGGTCTTCCTTTCCCGAGGTTTCGTAGTTCCATTCGTTATTTCCAGACCAATCGGCGTACGTTTGCGGATCTGCCTTAACCGCCTCAATGAATTGCTTTTTATTAACTCCGGCCATCGAAAACATGACCGAAACCGACATCATGGTTTCAATGGGTGTGCGCACAGTAGGAGAACCGGCACGGTAGACCAAGTCTGCGTCACCCGTCGCGTCGATGACTCGTTTGGCAATGATCGCCTCTCGCCCCGACTTGCTTTCTGTGATGACGCCTCGAATGACCCCTTCGTGAATAATGGGGCTCGTTGCGAATCGATGTAAGAAAGGCGCAATGCCATTTTCAGTCACCAATTCATCGGCAACCCACTTAAACATTTCAGCATCCAGAGCGTGGGAATTGGATTGAGGCTCAGGGCTCGTAGCCCCCATTTGTCGTGCCCTGGCTTCTAATTCGGGACCGATGCCCTCGCAGTCGACGGTCTTATCGTGACGGTACCAGGCAAATCCCTCCACGCCCACTTGCGTGATGTTTCCCCCAAAGCAGCCGTACCGATCCAACAGAGTGGTCTGAACGCCGGCTCGCGCCGCCGCTAAAGCCGCAGCGAGTCCGCCGGGGCCGGATCCGACGACCAAAACATCGGTCTCGTGGACGACATCGATTTCGCGCGCCGGTTCATAAATGGGGTGATTCATAAACATTCCTGACGAGGAGTCTACAGAGGGATTCACCTCTATCCTAAGCTACTTTCGTGTCGGATAGGAGAAATTCTAACCCTTCAAATCGCAACACCAGCGGATCGCAGTGCGGAGCCAATGACGGGCTCAATCTCGATTAAAAGCTCCTCGCGGCAAACATCCGATTCAAGAAAATAGAGGCGGTCACGGTGGATTCCAACGGACTGACACCATTGAACCACGTCTTCCATATGGTCAGGATGCTTGAGGTATACCTTAAATTGGGCGTCATTCAGCACGTCGTGGCCTTGGCCTTTAAATAACGATTCAAAATTTCTGAAAATTTCTTCCAATTGGAGGTTAAGGTTGCCCAAGTGTTGTGACTGCGAGTTAACGATGCTTGCGGTACCAGAAACCCAATATCGACCTTGGCACTGTGTGGCGCGAGAAAAGAGGGGTGCTTTGGGTGCATACTGCCGGGGGTATTGGTAGGCGCTGGTTTGCCGAGGGTTCTCAATCGCGGCAACGGGATGAACGCTTGCAAGCCAAAATAGCCGAAACTTGCGATCGTTGGTTCTTAACCCAAGAGCGCATCCCGCCGGAATAACCGACCAGTGCGGTTCACAGGCCAACGCCCTACCCACGCAAAATTGCCGGTAGCGTTCATCGTCACCAGGCCCATGGGTAATGTTGTCGATGTAATTCCAAACTTTAACCAAATTGAATTGTGGGTGCATCGCTTGAAAGGCGATCAACTGGTCATAGCCAAACCGCACACAGTCGGCAATTGAGTCGAACTCAGACTCATTTAACTCACAAGTCGCAAAGAGGTGCTCCTGCGTTTTGGCAACCTCAATTCCACGCCACCGCTCGCGGAGGATCGAATCCGGCGTCACGAACACTTCCCACAGGGCTTGCTGCCCGATGCACCGCAGTGGAATGGCGAAGGCGGGAGGAGTGGAATCGTTGCCAATCGAATAGCACACCGTGCCCAATAGGCCATCGTTACTTACCGGCTTTTCGCTTTGAAGCTTAATGTCTAACATCGATCTATTATACGATGCCGCGACAAGGACGCGATTGCCGTCCATTTGTTCCGCGGAAAACTTAGTTGGCGCGACCGATCAACGCGGCAATGGGCTCAAGCCATTGGTTGTAGGCGCGAGATCGTCGGATCGAACCGGTGTGGATCGGCTGCCGCACTTGCCACCCACTGGCCGTCAACACCGGTCGCTCGCCCGACTGGCTGTTCAAGACCGACTGGCTCCATTTCAATCCTAAATAATCAAATATCGCCTTCGATTGTCCTTCCGGATCCGAAACCAGCGATTCATACGATACAGTTAAAAATCGCTCAGCGGGGAGAACGGATTGCCAGTGGCCAATCAAACGCTGATAACAGGAGTAATAATGAGCAATGTCGTGCAACCGATGCGCATATCGATGCGCCGTTGAAAACCCTTGAAAATAGATCGATAAGGCGGTATCGAGCGGGTGGCGATCCATGTGTATAATTTTAGCGTTCGGGAACGCAGATGCGATCAGCCCAAGATTAAAGAAATTTGCGGGCAGTTTGTCCGTAAAAATTAATTTTTCTGTTTTCGATGCAACGAGCTTCAAATAATCCTCAGCCATCGTGTTCACAAACGCACGATCACTCGTTTCGGTTTGCTTAAAAAATAAATCTTGCGCAAAATTCCAATACACCAGCTCGCCGCAGGCGTGCACATCCTGGTGGCCAGAGATCATCTGTTCCATCAACGTGGTGCCCGAGCGCGGCATGCCAAGGATGAAAATAGGCGCATGCGGCTGGTTGGCAGTGTGGGTTAACTGTTCAATGCTGTGCGTGGTGAATCGATGGGTGATTTTGGACACGACTTCATCGAATTCTGCTTGCTTGTAACCGTAACCAAATTTATAAATTAACTCGTTTGCTCGTTGGTGAGTTAAAAAAGATTGCTCATAATCACGGCAGTCGTCGTAAAACTTGCCCAAGGCATGCAAGAGATTGGCTTGTTGTGCCGCGTTCCGGGATCGGCTAATGGCGTCGGAAATCGTGGAATGCCACCGAACGTCTTCTGTCGTCATTTTCTTGCATCGAGATAAGCCGACAAGAGCGTCGGGCGTCTGCGGCGCCACCTCAAGGACCCGTTCAAAAATTGCCAAGGCTTGACTGAATTGGCCGTGATCGCACAGGATGCTGCCACGCAGACACAGCGCCGCGGCGTTGTCTGCGGAAATCGCTAACGCCCGATCCGCACAGGGTGCGGCCTCCTCAAGCTGGCCCAACGCCTTCAACGCCAGCCCTTTACTGACCCACAGCAACGGATTGTTGGGGTCGTTTGATAACCCTAATTCAAAAAAGCGCAAGGCGTCGATGGGTTCGCTCAGCATGAGGTAGGCATTGCCAACGTTATGCGCCACCGCCGCGTTGTTGGGATGTGTCGCTAAATAAGCCGACCCCCGATTAACCGTGTCTTTGAATTCACCAACACACCACAGCGCCCATATCAGTTCGCTAAGCTCAGACTCGGAGAGCGGGCGGATTTTCTCTAATTTACGAAAATAGTCCACACTGACGTTGAACTGTTCGCAGCGCGCGGCACACTGCGCGGCGCCCAAAAGGGCGGCCGGGTGACCAGGCGCCCGAGCCAAGATGTGGTCATAGTGCTGCAAGGCTGAGGCAAAATCTCCGATAGCCGCTAACGCCTGCGCCACATTGCCATGGGCTTCCAATGAACGAGGATCGAGGGCAAGCGCGTGGCGCGCGTGGGAGAGTGCCGGTTCCCATTGGAATAAGCCAAGATGGGCGACGGCGAGTTCATTCGCACACTCCAATTGATAGGGGCTGCAGACGGCGAGTGTCTTGAGTAATTCGATCGCGTCAGGGTAGTTTTTACTATCGATGTAGGTGTTGGCGAGCAGCAACCCAAGGTCATGGCGATTGGGCAGGAATGCGTAGGCTTGCTTTAAGGCGTCTATTAAACTAAGCAACCGAGTCGAATGGTCGGCTTCATCGGAGTGGTTCAGCAGAGAATTGATGCGCAATAACAGTGTGTTCACGTCGTGCGGTGAACGCGGTTGGTCGACGCGTGATTCAACGATCGGTTTGGCGTGGACACGTCCGCAACACAGCTTGTACTTTTGTTGACTGCCACATGGGCATGGATCATTGAGACGCGGAGTCGTCATACGTCGACGGGAGCGCGATAGCGAGTTAGTGCGTCTCCGAGCTTTACTTTTAATGGATCCAGCCACTGTTCAAAGTTTTGCCATTGGGTGAGGCCATCTCGATAAATGGGCTGGCGTACTTGCTCCGAACTTGCGGTTCGAACGCTTCGTTCCGTCCGATAGAATTCAAGGCAAGCGGGCTCAAATTCGAGGCCACAGTACGCCAACAGCCGACGAACGCTGCCTTCAAGATCGTTGACCACATCTTCATGATGAACGCGCAATACGCGTCCCGGCAGTACGCGGTCCCAATGTTCCATCAGCTCCAGATAGGTGCGATAGTACCGAGCGATGTCATCGATGCTGTAAGTGAATTCTTGACCACGAGCGAACAACTGCTTGAAATTACCGAAACAACAGGCCATCGGCTCCCGTCGCGCATCGATGATTGGCGCTTCTGGAAACATCAAATGGATCAAGCCGATGTGTCTAAAGTTATTGGGCATCTTATCGATAAAATGAAATTTGCCAGTCCGATAAACCTCAGTTTCTTTAAGGTAACGATTGGCTTGCTCGGCGAAAAATTCCGCAGGCAAGTCGGACAGCACTTTGGGATAGCGCGGATTGTTCAAATCGGGATTATAGCCTTGTAACTCGATCGCGAGTCGCGGGATATCGGCGAGCTCGAGCGTGCCTTCCACTTGCGAATGAGAGGCTAAAATTTGCTCCAGCAATGTGGAACCGGAGCGCGGCAGTCCTAAAATAAAAATAGGAGTTTTGATCTTTAACCCATAATTCTGACGAGCGGCGAAGAATTCACGCGTGCACACTTGCTTTTGATTGGCGGTATTGAGTTCAATCAGATCGGGTCGATAACGGCTCGCGGCGCGCTTGAGCTGATTGCCCTTCTCGTAGTGCTGCCAGGCGCTTGCAAATGTCTTGCGGTCCTCGTAAGCCTTGGCGAGCGCGAATTCAAGATTGATTCTGTCTTCCGCATTTAAGTCAATCAGTGCGGCTTTTGCTTCCATGGCCGATAGGTCGGCGTCGCTAAAACGATAGGTTTTTAAATTGGCTAAGCTCCAATAGGCGTCGCCAAAGTTTGGTTGAGAAGCGATTGCTTGATGATAATAATGGATGGCTTGATCCGTCTCGCCGATGGTTTTGTAAGAGTGGGCGATGGAGAGTTCAATTTCCGCTTTGGCTTTGGGTTCCTTGTCCTCGTGGGCGATGATGGTTTTATAGAGTTCAATCGCTTCACGGTGTTGGCCAAGGCCAACGACGGCGGACGCCAATAAGGTTTGATAGTGTTTGTTTTCAGGAAAGCCCTTCAACAACTGATCCAATTCGCGCTTTGCCTCAATGTATTTGTGCCGATCGAGTAGGACGCACGCAAGGTCTTGCCGTGCGGCGTGGTAGTCAGGCACGCGCTTGACCACTTCGCGCAGTAAAATTTCGGCATCGTCGTATATCTCAAGGGCAACGCCGATGCGGGCCAATAAACGCATGGCTTCAAAGTGGTCCCCTTCCCGCAAAATGAAATCGCGGGTCAAGCGTTCGGCGAGTTTCAAGTCGCCGTCCGCAAAAGCGCCCGTGGCGATCACAATGGCGTCCGGCATTTGCCGAATGGCGTGCGCCTGGCGCGCGGCGTCCTGAGACAACGCAACCTGACCGACAATCTTATACAAACCCGCGAGTTGATCCCAAACCGCTGGCAGCGCTGGGTTGATTTCAAGCGCTTTGCGATAATGTGCAATTGCCGCGACGGCGTCGCGCTTTGCGACGTAGCAGTGTCCGAGTTCTTGATAAGGACGACTGTACCGAGGTTCGGTGCGAACTAGTTCATTCAGGGCGTTAATCGCTTCATCGATTCGACCTAAGTTGCGAAGCGCCAACGAAAAGTAATACTTGATTCGGCGATCGGTAAACCCTTCGTTTAGGAACTCTTGTGCGCTGTTAAACAGTTGGCTGAACTGATTTACGCGCAGGTGTTCGCGCAAAATCTCGATCCGTGCCTCCGTGGTCGGGTCAGGCAAGTCGCTGGTGCTGATAAAGGAGGGCGGTGGATTGACGGACTCACTCATGCCTAAGTCGATCGGTTGTGGATTGTGATAAAGCTAGAGTTTACGCTAGTTTATGGGTGCTTTTAATGGGGGAGGCACCGAAAGTCGCGGGCCATAACCCACGCGTGGAAATAAGAAAGGGGCTGCGGTTAGGCAGCCCCTTTAGTCCAACGTCGAGGATCGGGAAGTGCTTCCCGATCGCCCCGATTAGAACTTGACGCTTACTTTCAAGTTAATCACTCGTGGACGCAGCGGGGTTTCCGCCAAAATCCACTGTCCACTGCTCGTGAACTGACTGGCATCACTATTGGTCAAGTTGGTGCCGTACACCTCGGCAACCCAATTGTCTTTACCAACGCCGATGCTGCCGTCCATGGTCGTATACGCGGCCATTTCAAAGCGAGACCAGGTCGTTGTTGGGACGCCACTGCCGATGGAAGGACCGTAGCTGCCCGCGGCAAAGCTGGATGGCGTGTTGCTCATGGAGCCGGTGTAGTTGCCACCAATGGCTGCGAATGCCTTGTAGTCGTTGACCGTCCACTCGTAGCGCAAATGAGCGCTCCACTGGCTGGTCGGCGAAAACGCTGGCGTTGAACCAATCGCGCCGAGTGGGTCCGTAATGGTCTCGTTGGCCTTTTGACCAGCGGCATTGGTTGCCGCGTATTGAGTGATACACGAGCCTGCCGCGACGGGGTTCTTAGCGCTGGCAGCGGTTCCCGCAGAGGTCACGCACGGCGAATTGGTTTGCTGTGAGTTGTTATGCGAGTAGGCGGCTTGTAAGGTTAACCCATCGGTAAGCTTGGCGGCGATTTGCAGCTCTAAGCCTTTGATGCGGTAGTCTGGACCAGAGATGCCGAAGGTGCCGTTGCCGAAAATCAACGGATTGTAGATCAACGTTTGCACGTTTTTCCAATCCATTTGATACAACGATCCATTCAGAATCAACCGACGATCCATGAGTTCGGTTTTGAAGCCGATTTCATTATTAACCAACTCGTCAGGCGCGTAGGTTAAAGGAATCACAAATTGCTTAACCTTCGTGGCGGTCGACGGCACCGCGACATCGTTGGGATAAGCAGTTCCAGTGGTTGGATCAATGTAGATGGTGGTTTTCTTCGACGCAATACGGTTAAACGAGCCTGGGCGATACCCTTGCGAGAAGGTGTAGTACACCATCGAGTCGTCGGTGGGATGCCAAGTCAGGTTGGCGCGGCTACGGAATCCCGAGTAATCTGAACGGTGTGTGTTCGGATCAATCAGCGACGCTGGGGCGGAACCATTGGGCACATCGACGTTCGCGGTCGATGTCAGGTAACGTGAACCAGACATGGATTCGGCGTAGTTGTAATACCGTGTGCCCACCGTTGCGGTTAAGACCTTCGGAATTAAGTCGTAGTCAACCGACGCAAAGAACGCGGTTTGCGTGAAATTACGATCCACGTCTTGACCATAGGCCACGTTGTCGTTGCGCAGCGTTGGGTCAATGGCAGCGGTTCCTGCCAGCGGAATAACGTCCGCTACGCACGTTGGTCCACCCGCTAAGGCTGACGCTAAATTAGCCGCTGTACACGACGGGATGGTCTTGTACATAAAGTTCTGGTCGTCTTTAATGTCTTGGCGTTCCCAGAAGGCACCAACCAAGCCGCGCAGTCGCCATTCGGTTGGGGTGCTCAAGCGCATTTCATGGCTCAAGTGGGTGTTATAAACGGTGTCATGCCAGCTGGTGACCGGCGAATAGCAGATCGGCGTTGAGCCAGCGCCTAAGTTCGATCCGCTCTTCGGACCGCCAGAACAGGTGTAGTAAAACCCATACGCGGTTCTCGCGTAGTTGGTGTAGTCCATGTTCTGTTCAATGTGACGGTTTAAATAGGAGCCCGTGTACACAAACGAAAAGTCGCTGATTTTGCCGTTCACGGTCCATGCGGTTGACGTGTATTTGTCCTTGTCGTAAACCGGGCTAAAGGACGTTTCTTGCCAAGCGCCTAATTTTTGACCATCCGAACCCCATGGATACTGTTGGTTCATTCCTTCGGCATCGAGGTTTTGATAGGTTTGTTGCAACAGAACATTCCAATCGTCATTCACTTGATACAAGGCCGACGCGCGCATGCCGGTATACGTGGTTGGGTTTTGCGCAGGACCCGCGATGGCGTAGTTATTGGCAGGCGGCATCGCTAACTCTGCGGCGGTATAGCTCGAACCCCAAGCCGAAGGTCCTGGGTCAGAGGCAAAGCGCGTGAACGTGGACGGGACGTTATCAATGTAGCCGCCGCGTCGATCGTTGTACATCGCAATGCGAACTGCGAGCTTGTCATTGATGATGGGTAAATTGATCGTTCCCGTGAGCGCTGAGTTGGGATCGCCATGGGCCGTAGTGCCGTAGGTCATCGCCGCGTCGCCTTCGAACTTATTCAATTTAGGCTTATTGGTGATGTAGCGAACCGCGCCGGCTTCAGCGCCACCGCCGAACAAGGTGCCTTGCGGACCTTCCAGGACTTCAACGCGCTCCATGTCGATCATGTACACGTCGGCGTTGCGAGCGGGGAAGCTCATGGCCTGATCGTCGTAATAAGTGGCGACGTTGGGCATGGGTGCAACGGTCGCTGAGGATTGGTTACCCGCAAACCCCGCTGAGAGGCCGCGCATATAGATGTTGCCTTGTCCTGGTCCGTTAGACGAGAACGTTACGTTGGGCAACAAACGCAATACGTCGTCAAAGGTGCTCACGCCCATTTGACCTAACGATTCGCCCGAAACGGCTTGGATGGTGATGGGAACGTTCTGGATGGTTTCACTGCGACGAGTCGCGGTAACAACGATTTCTTCAAGCCCACCGGTGTCGGCGGCGATGCTCAAACTCGCACTGCCGGCTGCAAGTACTGCCGAAACGGCGAGGGTCACTTTTTGATGGCGTTTCACTCTTCAGGTCTCCCGTGATTATAGAAAGGCAAACGGTGCGGTCTTTAATAAGGCGTTGCAAAAAATCGATCAGACCGACGACAATGCTGTTGTGATTGTGCTAATGGTGCTTGAGCTGTATTACAGTTATATGACACTTGAAATAAAGACGCAAGCCAAAAAAATTATTGCAGTGCAAATGGACTTTTTGGGCGCAAATTCTTGATAATCTGTACTCGGAGCACCGTCATCAGGGCGATGAGTGGCGCGGTTTGGGAGTCGTCGAACTCGGACCAAGCTCGCAATGTTGTTAAAAAGCAACACGCTGAGTGTGTTTGCCGCACGCTGAGGTTAAGCGATCAAGTAGAGTGATTGATAATTATGAGTCGCGTGAGCCAAAAGCCTTCAGAACTTCAATCCCTGAACCTCTGGGATCGGCTGTTTGTGCTGGAACCCAAAGGGTCGCTGACGATTCAAGCGCAGCTGCGAGCGCAAACGGTGGATGCCATCGTGTCGGGATTGTTGCCGGGTGGAACACCGCTCCCCAGCAGTCGAGAATTGGCGCAAATCCTCAATATTGCCCGCAACACGGTCATTATTGTCTATCAGCAATTAACGGAGGACGGCTTCTTATTGGCCCGAAACCGGTCAGGGTTCTACGTGAATCCCCAATTCCCGACCAACGCCTTGGTCTCACCGAGCGTGAGCAAAGGGCAGATCAATCGCGAACAGCTCCTCAAGCGCTGTCGAATCCGGCCCTCTCAACACCGCAACATTTCAAAAATCTTGGATTGGCAGCGGCATCCCTATCCTTTTATTTACGGTCAAATCGACCCAGACCTATTTCCGACCCGCGCTTGGCGGGATTGTTGCCGAGAGGTGCTCAGCAGTCGCCATCCGCTGGATTGGGCGCACGATTGGGTGGCGCGCGATGATGCCGATTTGATCCGAGAAATTCGGTCGAAAGTCTTGCCGCTGCGGGGCGTATTTGCCGAAACCCACGAAATCATGGTCACCATTGGCGCCCAACAGGCGCTGTTTTTGATTGCCGACCTCATGATGGACGACACCGATGTTGTTGGCGTCGAGGATCCGGGGTATCCCGATGCTCGGAATATTTTCAAATTACGCACGCAGCACATTCGACCCTTGGCCATTGATCACGAAGGATTGATTGCGAACAAAGAGACCGCGCAGTGTGATTACGTCTACACCACACCGTCGCATCAGTCGCCAACGACGGTGACCATGAGCATGCAACGCCGCCTGGATTTGCTCAAAAAAGCAAAAAAGCATGACTTTTTAATCATTGAGGACGATTACGAGGCGGAAAAGGGATTAACGGGAGCGAATCCGGCATTAAAGAGCTTGGACCAAGATGGACGGGTGATTTATGTCGGATCGTTATCAAAATCCTTCGCGCCAGGATTGAGGGTCGGCTACATTGTGGCTCCGGCGGAGTTGATTTCGGAGTTACGAGCCTTGCAGCGGTTGATGGTCCGGCATCCGTCGGCGTTTGTGCAAAAAACCGTGGCGCGATTTTTGGCGTCTGGGCATTACGACTCGTTCAATCGCAAGTTAATTGCTGCGCATCAAAAGCGTGCTGCAATATTGAATAAAGCGCTTTTGGAATTCTGCCCGAAACTCGCGTTTACGCCACCCAGCGGCGGAACCAGCCTGTGGATCGAATGCCCGCCCTCTTGGGACACTCAGGAATTGGCCCAAAAAGCGCTGATGCAGGGGGTGGTGATTGAGCCGGGGGAGGTGCATTTCCTCAAATCCCCCCGTAAAAATTACTTTCGGCTGGGGTTCGGATCGATCGCCACGGACCGCATCGATGAGGGCATTAAGCGCTTGGCCTCGGTGGTGGCCACCTACAAACCGTAATCGTCTGGTTCTATGTTTTTAAGGCTCTGGTTCTACCCGGCTAGCCAAACTCCCGATACTCTAACGCAACTTAAGTGAGGGCCATGAGCATGACTACCGCAACGCAACAATTGATTGGGCAAATGTTTGACGCGTTTAATCGCCATGACGCGCAAGCGGTGGTCGACACCATGACCGACGACGTCGTCTTCGAAGCCGCGGCAGGACCGGAGGTGTACGGAAGGCGCTTCAGTGGCAAAGCCGCTGTGAAGGAAGCGTTCGCCAACACGTTTAACGATCTCAAGGACGTGCGTTGGGACGATGTGCAGGTGGTGGAGGGTCCAAAATGGGTCGTGACCACATGGACAATGAAAGCGACGCGCGCTGACGGGCAACGGATGGAAATCGAAGGTTTAGATCTGTTCACCGTACGCGATGGCAAAGTGTGTGAAAAGCGCGCGTTTCGCAAAGATCGACCGCTCATACCGACCGCCTAATTTTGCGAACGGCGATGACGAGTTTTAACCCAGCCTCCGCGTATGACCCCCTGTACGATCCATTGACCGATCAAGGTCCTGGGCAAGGTCGCGACTACGCGCCAACCTATTGGATCGCGACCGCGCCGCCGCCGCCTGAAGCCGACGGTCCGTTGCAACAAGACACGCAAAGCGATGTGGTGATCGTCGGTTCCGGGTATACCGGACTCTCCTGCGCCATTCACCTTGCGCGCGAATTTGGAATCCAAGCCACCGTGTTAGAGGCCAACGGCGTCAGTTTTGGGTGCAGTACGCGTAACGGTGGTCAAGCGCAAATATCCACCGGTCGGCTAAAACGCTCTCAGTGGATACAGCGCTGGGGTTTGGATGTTGCCCGCGGGTTGCATGCGGAAGTGGCCGAAGCGTTTGTATTGTTTCGATCGCTGTTGCAAGAACCGCTCATTCAATGCGACCCTCAAGACGGTGGGCATCTGTACATCGCTCATCGCCAGCGTAATTTCGATGTGATTACGAAAGAGTCCGGCGTTTTAAACGATTTGTTTAATTACCCCACGCGCGTGCTCACGCGGGCACAGGTCACTGCGGAGCACGTCGATGATCAAGAAGCCGTTGGAGCGGTGTGGGAGCCAGACGGCATCGGCATCCACGCGGCCAAATTGGCCTTCGGATACGAAAAGCTGGCGCGTTCTTTAGGCGCCAAAATACATCATTCGTCGCCCGTGACTCAGATCGAACAAGTCGGCAGCCACTACAAAGTGCACACACCGCAGGGAACGATCACCACCAAGGCGGTGGCGATCGCAACGGCGGGGTATACGCCGCCACAATTACACCCCCTGACGCGCCACCGATTATTCCCGGTCCTATCAAACTCAATGGTTACGCGAGTGTTGACGCCGTCCGAGATCGAGGCGTGTGGGTTCAAATCAAAAGCGTTCTACACCGACACCCGAACCTTAAGGCATTACTATCGATTAATGCCAGATGGGCGTGTGCAAATCGGCAGCCGCAGTTCGATTACTGGCAAAGACGCTGCCGCGCCGTTGCATTTAAATCGTCTCAAAGACGCGCTGGCGCGAAAATTTCCAGTATTGGCCGGTATTGAAATTGATTACTCCTGGTGGGGTTGGGTTGATGTCGGTCATGATTTAATGCCGCGTATTGTGCAACCGGACCCTCAGCAGAAACTCTATTATTCGTTGGCTTACGGCGGGAACGGCGTGATGTATTCCGCGCAAGCAGGGCGTCGCTTGGCGCAGCTCGTGGCCGGACAATCATTGCCAGCATTGCCTATTTTCCAGTCCACGTTGCCGACTGAGGGGTTGTTAACCCACTTTAGGCGCTTAGGACAACGATTGTTGTACAGTTGGTATTACCAACAAGACGAAGCGCCAGATTAAGCGCGTAATTGAAAGTCGCGAATTACTTTGAATTTGGGAATATAAAGGGGAAAGTGCTCATGAAGATGTCTACCGAAGAAGCGTTCATCAAAGTACTGCAAATGCATGGAATTGAACATGCGTTCGGCATTATTGGCTCGGCGTTTATGCCGATTTCCGATCTATTCCCCAAGGCGGGCATTACGTTTTGGGACGTTGCTCATGAAACCAACGGCGGCTTAATCTGCGACGGCTATACACGCGCCACCGGCAAGATTGCCATGGCGATTGCGCAAAATGGCCCTGGGGTTACGGGTTTCGTCACCGCGATCAAAACGGCGTATTGGAACCATACCCCCATGTTGTTGGTGACGCCGCAAGCTGCAAATAAGACTATTGGCCAGGGCGGCTTCCAAGAAGTGGAGCAAATGGCGCTGTTCCGAGATATGGTGTGCTATCAGGAGGAAGTGCGCGACCCATCGCGCGTTGCCGAAGTGCTGAACCGTGTCATTTGTAAAGCAAAGCGATTATCGGCGCCTGCGCAAATCAACATCCCACGAGATTTCTGGACCCAAGTGATCGATGTGCCATTGCCATCGATCATTGAGTTTGAGCGACCAGCGGGGGGTGAAAAAGCGATTGCGGAGGCCGCTCGCTTGCTTTCAGAAGCCAAATTCCCCGTCATCTTATCCGGCGCCGGCGTGGTGTTGGGCAACGCGATTGCAGACTGCGTGGCCTTGGCTGAAAAATTGGACGCGCCCGTGTGCAATAACTATCAGCACAACGACTCTTTCCCGGGCAGTCACCCATACGCCGTGGGGCCATTGGGGTATAACGGATCTAAAGCCGCGATGGAGTTGATCTCGAAAGCGGACGTGGTGCTGGCTTTGGGAACTCGCTTGAATCCGTTCTCAACCTTGCCTTGTTATGGCTTGGATTATTGGCCGAAGAATGCGAAGGTCATTCAAGTCGACATTAATCCAGATCGCATTGGTTTAACGAAGCCCGTGACTGTGCCCATTTGCGGCGACTCTAAGTTGGTTGCCCAGCAAATTCTCAAGCTGTTGAACGTGAATTCCGATAGCCCCGCTCGAGCGGCGCGCGTGGCGGCGATCGCGGACGCCAAGAAGCGCTGGGCGCAAGAATTGGCCTCATTGGATCACGAACAAGATGATCCGGGTACGGATTGGAATGAAAAGTCACGTGAGCGCGAACCCGGTCATTTGTCGCCGCGCAAAGCTTGGCGAGCGATCATCAAAGGATTGCCGGCGGATGCGATCATCTCGAGCGACATTGGCAACAACTGCGCGATCGGCAATGCCTACCCCACGTTCGAAAAAGGCCGTCAATATTTGGCGCCAGGACTGTTCGGGCCCTGCGGCTACGGCTTTCCATCGATTATCGGCGCCAAAATTGGCAACCGTCATCGACCCGTGGTGGGGTTCGCGGGCGATGGTGCGTTCGGCATTTCAATGAACGAAATGACCTCCATCGGTCGCGACGAATGGCCGGCGGTGACGATGGTGATCTTCCGGAACTATCAGTGGGGTGCAGAGAAGCGCAACTCCATTCTTTGGTACAACAACAACTTTATTGGCACCGAGTTGGATCCCAACTTGTCCTACGCAAAAGTGGCGCAAGGCTGTGGCCATAAAGGCGTGCTCGCCACCACCGCAGAAGAAGTGACGAACGTGATTAAGACGGCGTGCGAGGAGCAACAAAAAGGCGTCACGACCTTTATTGAAATCCTCCTCAATCAAGAATTGGGCGAACCGTTTAGACGCGACGCCATGAAAAAGCCCGTCGCTGTTGCGGGCATTTCCCGAGAGGACATGCGTCCTCAACAGGTTGAAGTCGAATGAGTCGTCTGGAGCCGGTGTGGGTATTTAACGCCGGCTCTTCCTCAATCAAGTGCGCCATTTTCGATGGCGAGACGGAATGCGTAAGCGGTCAAGTTGAACGGATCGGCGCAGAGCCGCAGCTGGTCGTCGGCAAAGAGCCCCCCGTTTCTTTGGAGGCAAACGCGAAGCACGCCGAGGCACTGGACGTCTTGTTAAGTGCTTTGGGCCAACGGGGTTTCGATATAAAAGACGCTCAGGCTGTGGGTCATCGCATTGTCCACGGCGGCACGATGCATCAAAAACCAGTGGAGCTTTCCGCATCCACTTTATCTCAACTGCAGCCATTGCGGAATCTCGCTCCGCTGCATAATGGGTTCGGCCTCGACATCATCGAACGCTTGTGGAGCATTCGTACCGACGTTCGACAAGTGGCGTGTTTTGACACCGCGTTTCATTCAACCATGGTGGAATCGATGCGGCGATTGCCGATTCCTGAGGTCTATGAGCAAAAAGGCTATCGTCGCTACGGATTTCACGGCATCAATTACGAATTCCTCAGCGAAGAGTTGCATCGTTTAAGCGCCCCGTCTCGGGTCTTGGCATTTCACTTGGGAAACGGCTGCAGCATTGCTGCAATCAAAAGCGGCAAAAGCATCGCCACCACTATGGGGTACTCGACCCTCGAGGGCCTTGTAATGGGCACTCGCACCGGCAGCATTGATCCAGGGTTCATTATTTCGTTGCTGAAAAACGAAAACCTGTCCGTCGATCAATGTGAAAATTTGTTATACCGACAGTCCGGTCTATTGGGGATGTCGGGCATCAGCAACGATATGCGGATACTATTAGCAAGCAATGAACCTGCCGCTCGGGGTGCAGTGGAGCATTTCGTCGTCCAAGCGGCGCGGCAAGCGGCTGGGCTTGTGCCCTGCCTCGGGGATGTGGACGCGTTGGTGTTCAGTGGCGGCATTGGGTATGGCGCCGCGGAGATTCGAGCGCGAATCGTCGAGAAATTAGCTTTCTTAGGATTTAAAATAGACGTCGTCGCGAACGAAGAGCGACGGGGCCGTATTGACTCGTTGAACAACAGTAAGCCCATTTATGTGATGGCGGCCAATGAGGAAAAGATGCTCGCGCGTCATGTTTGTCGAATATTAAGGGAACGGACAGCACAATGAATTCAACTTCGTCGATGTGGAACATAGGTCGTGGCGTTGTCGTGGCGACGCTGGTGGGAATCGTTGCCACGCAAGTGGCCGCCATTGGCTGGTGTACTGATCATGGAATATCGCCGCTGACGTTGGCGATCATTTTGGGAATTGCCCTTGGCAACACCGTTTATTCGTCCTGGGCAAATTGGGCCAATCCTGGCGTTGCCTTTTCGCGAACCACCTTATTGAGAACGGGGGTGGTGTTTTACGGATTCAGGTTAACCCTTCAAAACGTGGTTGAAGTGGGTATGGCTGGCGTCTTGATCGACTTGATTATGGTCATCGGAACATTTGCATTGGCCGTTTGGGTTGGGACTCGGTTTTTAAAAATGGAACGCACCAGCTGCATGTTGGTGGGCAGTGGAAGCGCGATTTGCGGTGCTGCGGCCGTGCTGGCCACGGAGCCTGTAGTGGAAGGCAAAAGCGAGGACGTCAGTGTGGCGGTGGCCGGAGTGGTCATCTTTGGAACCATATCCATGTTTTTGTACCCGGTGCTTGCGACACTGAATCAGACGCTAGCGATCATACCCGGCGGTGCGCGAGAATTTGGGATTTACATTGGCTCAACGGTGCACGAAGTGGCGCAAGTGGTTGCTGCGTCCCGTCAGGTCAGCGTCGATGCGTCGGGAACAGCGGTCATCGCCAAAATGGTCCGCGTATTGATGTTGGCGCCATTTTTGGTGGTATTGGCTGCATGGCTTAGGCCATCCTCCGAAAGCGGTGGTCGAAATATCATTGTGATGACACAATCGGCGCTCAAATCGGTGCCGGTTTTTGCATTTATTTTTGTCGGCGTGGTGCTGTTTAACTCGCTGCATCTTCTAGATAAGCCGATGGTTGATAGCATTGTCAAAATCGATACGTTGTTATTAGCCATTGCGATGGGTGCGTTGGGTATATCCACCAACATATCCGCATTGGCCAAAGCGGGCGGTAAACCGATGTTGTTGGCGTTGATCTTGTTTGTGTGGCTGGTGGTAGGTGGGGCAGCCGTTAATCATGTGGTGATGACGCTGATCGCTTAGCATGCGTAATACCAGCGAGGTGTGCGACGGGGCGGAATAGGCGCGGGGTACGTTTGCGTTTGCTCAACGCGATGGAATACAGCCTCTGGCGAGCAACCCAAGCGAGCACGGTAACTATAAGAATTTTAAATATTTTGATCTAAATCGATCAAATTTTTTAAATACAAACCAATGAGCCAAAAAAGTCGTGCATCAAATTTCTGCTAATAGCGATCCATTTGAATCAACAAATTAACCGAGAAAACTTGGTGCACAATGAGTAATCTTGCTATTGGCACGCAATGGGCGGCTTTAATAAAGAAACGGTATCACACCACATAATACGTTAGCCTTGGCTAAAGCGAATTTTTTCGGGATCATCTAAAATAGCTCCCGCGTCATACAGTTGTTGTAAAATGCCCAATTCTTGGGTAATAATGCTCGATCCATTTAAGCGAGGCAAATTGGGGTCGATTCCAATCTGCAACATGTACGTTATGATCTAAAGATCATCTTTGCTTTCATAATCGCCAACTAGTGATCCAGCGCTGCTAAGTGTGTCATTGGTGATTTTTGCATTGTGATCAATGAGCCACCACGCCGCGTCCAAGAAGTCGTTCGCAATTAGTTTGTCTAAAATTTTATTCTGGTCTATAAACGGAATAAAGTTTGAGCCGCTCAAATAGTCAGCCTCAATTGAATTTTGATCAAACGCGACTAATTCATTCCATATTTTCTTATACCGACGTGTAGGTAAATCATCCGTGGGTAGAATTTTGTCGACTGCATGGATCCGATAGGGGAGGTCGTGCCTAAAACCGATAGTCCTTTTGATGGCCATCCTCTTTAGATTTTCATAACGATTGACCGAAGTAGCATTCTTAGATAAGTCTTTTAAGATTGGTTTTGCAATATCCACACTCGGCGTCTCGGCTTTGTTCTGAATAAGCTCACCAATAGGAGGCGTCATAATGAGAGGAGAAATTATTATTGCCAAAAAAGCAACCAAAATGACGAGCGTCAATGCAGCGATTTTAACCCGTGTTGCCACGATCGAACTCCGACGGCATTTAATGCACCCTCGACTTAATTAGGGGCTGTACCCATTGCCCAGCAAAAGTGAGTATAGAGCAAGATCTGAACTTGCAACAGACGAAGTAGCGTCAGGCTCAATAATTTAATAAAAGGTCCGGCAAACGAATTTATTTGTAAACAATTTTTGGCAATTAGGTGCAGCGATTGTGAAATTATAGGCATGATCAATGCCGACTCATTGCCGAAAAAATTTAAGTCCTAATTGACGATAAATTACGCTTAACAAAAGCGGTTACGATAGACCGCAGTGCAGGTCATTCGTCACTTTAAATCGAGCGCCATATCCTCACAGGGTAACAATGGGTCAAGCGTCTTATTCGCCTCGCGCGTGTTCTTAACGCCGTTTATGTCTGCGAAGTGCGTTTTCGAACCCAATACAGGACGCCCACCACGCCCGCGCTAATCACGCCGAAGAGCAACGCTGATCGCTGTGCGGGAATAATCGCCATCGCGGCTAAGATTAAAAACATCAAGCCAATGGTGAAATACGTCAGATATGGATAGAGCCACATCTTGACACGCAATTTCTCTGGTGCGGTGGCTTCGAGTGTTGCGCGCATTTTTAACTGCGCAAAGGCAATTAAAAGATAGACGAATAGCGCCACGGTGCCATAGGAGTCGACGATGAATTTGAAAATGGTGTCCGGTGCTAGGTAGCTTAAAAACACCGTTACAAAGCCGAACGACGTGCTCAACAATATAGCCCGAACTGGAACGCCATTGGAGGCAATCTGGCCAAAAAAGCTCGGGGCGTCGTTACGGCGCGATAAGGCCATGAGCATGCGCGAGGAGGCGAATAAGCCGCTGTTGAGACAAGATAAGACGGCGGTTAGGATCACCGCGTTCATCACATCAGCCGGTCCTGGCAGGTGCGATATGAACGATAAGCTGCCCGAGCCAACCATCGATTGCAGCGCGGGCGTGTTGAGTGACTTCAATGCCGTGACGTAAGGCTGGACGATGCCTGGATCATTCCACGGCAATATGGTCACGACTACTAATATCGAACCCAAATAAAATACCAATACTCTAGAAATGACCGACTGAGTGGCTTGTGCGACGGCCTTTTCGGGTTCAACAGACTCGGCGGCGGCGACGGTGACGATTTCTGAGCCAAAGTAAAATCCGGTGGCGGCCACCGCACCCGTTAACATGGGCAAAACGCCATTGGGAAAAAATCCGCCATGTGCGGTGAGGTGGCCAAAGCCGCTCGGGATGCCCGGCCACGCGCCAATGATGACCAAGACGCCAAGCATCAAGAAGATACTGATTGCCGCCACTTTAATGGACGCGAACCAATATTCGCTTTCACCCCAGGAGCGAACGGAAAGTAAATTCACGCAGGTGAACAAAACCATCAGCCCCAGTGTCAATTGCCATTGAGGGACGTCGGCGAACCAATAATGAAGGCGGTCCGCTCCAGCGAGCGCTTCGAGCGCGACGACGATGATCCAAAAATACCAATACATCCATCCGGTCATAAACCCTGCACCTTGACCAAGTGCTAAGCGGTTGTACTCGTAAAATCCACCCACCGCAGGGTGAGCGACGGCCATTTCGCCCAACATGCGCATGACCAGAACCACCAGCATGCCGGTAATGCCGAAGGACAAGATTGCTGCCGGACCGGTGTCTTGAATGACCACACCGCTGCCCACAAACAATCCCGCGCCAATGACGCCCCCCAATGCGATCATTCGCATGTGTCTCGCTTTCAGTGCCTTATGTAAGCCAGCACCGGAGTCAGTCGGCGTCATCGTTATCGCCCTTTTGGGAGTCCCCGAGAACCCTAATGTACCGAATTTTAGAGTGTTTTTGTGGGCTCGAACGCGTTTAAAAAAGCCTTGAGGTGGAACTGGAGTTGAGCCTTCGAATAGCGGTGCTGCGCGCCAATTGGACAGGCGGAGCGGGCGCTGCAGCCGTTGGGCAAACAGGTGCTTGCCCCGACTCCGCGCAAATGATCGAGGCACGCCGACACCGAAAACCCCGCCGGTTGAAAGGCGTCAACTGGACACGCGTTGAGGCACGGTTGCGTGGTACACGATTCGCACGGCGAAACGGATTGCGTGTGGCGCTCGATGGCCGCCAAGGAGGGGGAATACAGGGGGTGTCGATTGCCGAATCGCAGTGCGCCACGGTAGGCGTGCCACAACCCGTATTCCGCATCAATGAGCAGGCCCAGTGGGCTTTGAAACACACCACCCGCCTGCAGAGCAAGCCGTTGCAGGGGCAACCGGCGATCATTTGGACTAACCGCCTCGCAACCCAGGCCGTCTGCTATTCGCTTCAGCAAGCGCATGGACCAGCGATCCAGCGCATTTGGTTTCCCATCGTTGGCCTCGGGGGATTCGGCGAATCGAGTCCAGTGCGCTGAACCTGCGAATCCAACCAATACCCAGACGTTGCCCGACTCCGAATCGAACGCCTCGGTCAGACGAAGTGTGGAATCAAACACGCAACCTCGGTAAGCAAGGCCACTCTCGTCTAAGTCGGCAACAACTTTAGTCAACAGCTCGTGCATCGCGCGGTCCGTCTCCGGTGGCCCAACAAAACCAATGGTTGCACTTTATATCAAAATGCGTCACCATTTTTAACGACTCAATTCGACGCCGCAGTTTTTTAGTGTTTTGTCACCTGCCATGAATTCGATCAAAAAAATCCTCCTGGTTTACGCAGGTCACCCAGGTGGCACGACGGATCAATTGCGGCAAGCCATGCTTAATTCACTCCACGACGTAGACTTGCCTATTCAGGTGCGTTGCCTTTGGGCGCCAGATGCGCATGCCGAAGACCTTCTGTGGGCGGATGGCGTGTTGTTGGCAACGCCAGAGCATTTTGGCTATATGGCTGGGAAAATGAAGGATTTTTTTGATCGTACGTTTTATCCCACCGAGAACAAAACCCAAGGAAAGCCCTACGCGCTGGTCGTGAGCGCTGGAAACGATGGTCAAGGCACGATCGCGTCGGTGGAGCGTATTGTTAAAGGGTACGCGTGGAAAGCCATACAGCCCGCGTGCTTGGTTGTCGGCAAGCCCACGCTGGACGATCTCAATCGGGCGCGCGACCTCGCGCTCACCCTCGCGATTGGATTAGTCGATGATATTTTTTAGGTTAATTGGTCAGCGCCGCAAGCCCGTCCAGTAATAATTGCGCCCACCGGTGCTGTCCGGACGCGGTGTGGATTAAATCCTGGCGCATTTCGAGTTCAATGTAGTCTAAGTCCCGACGCTCGGCGTGAAATGGCACTGAGTAATCGGTTTCGTCGGTCAATTGATAGGGTTGGTTGTGAGCGATGGTCAACTGGTGTCGATCCGTCCAATATTGAGCGAGTCGTGGCCCCAGAGTGGAGGTGCCGCGATAGAGCACCGCGCCATCCATGGTCCGTACGTGCCCTCGCAACGCGTTGGTCATGCTGTGCGCGGCGACGTATCGCGTTTCAATACCAAGAGCGATGCGAGCCGTAATAACGCGTTCAATGGCGTCGTGATAGGGCGTCCAAAAGGCATCGATCCGCTGCTGTCGGTCTCGGTCGCTCAATTGGGCGTTTCCGGGGATTGGGCCTTCGTCCCCCTGTTCAGGGATGAGGCTTGCCACCTGCAGCGGACGGTTGCAATCAATGACCAACCGCGACACGCCGCAGTGAATCAAGGTGGCGTCCAACGATTTGGACACTTGGCTCGCAACCTCGAGCGCCCCTATGTCGTAAGCAATGTGCCGTCCGAGATCCCGTGCGGTCAAGCCCAGTTGAGAGAAACGGCCAGGGATGTGTGCACTGGCGTGATCAACCACAAACAGCCACGGGCAGACGGACTGTTGATTTTGTACAAAATAAGCGGGCTCCTCGACCGAGGACGAGTTCACGGTTTGGCTGGTCATATCGATTCGACGGAACACTCCAATCGCGGTGGAATTAAGAACAATTTAACATTACAGTCGCCTTAATAATCCACATGGATAATTAAATCTCGGTACACTCCACAGAGCAATAGCTGGCATCCATTGAATACTCCATGAATTTTATCAAAGCCATTTTAAACCGCCCTTATACCGTTGGGGCCTTAGTTGCATTAATTACGATTTTAAGCGGTTTTGAACTGACGCGAATGCCAGTCGACATCTTTCCGGAGATCGACATTCCGGTCGTCAGCGTCGTCTGGACGTACGGCGGCATGCCCGCGGATGAGATTCAAAACCGCATTTTGACGATACACCAGCGCCAACTGGCCTCGTTGGTGGATAATATCGCCAAAATCGAAGCAACCAGCTACTACGGGGTAGGGGTCGAAAAAATATACTTGCACGAAGGGGCTGATATATCCCGTGCGGTGAGCCAATTGTCCAGTTCGGCTTTGGTGTCGATGAAATACATGCCGAGAAGCATCGTCCCCCCTTTGATTCTGCGCTATGGCGCGACCGATGTCCCGATCATCCAACTGTCCTTATCGAGCCCGTCGTTGGCTGATAATGAACTCAACGACTATGGGCAGAATATTATTAGGCCATCGCTGGCGGTCGTGCACGGCGCCGAAGTCCCACAGCCCTATGGCGGCAAGCCTCGTGTCGTCATGGTGGATCTGAATCCCATCGCCATGCAGGCGCATGGCGTATCACCTCAAGACGTCAGTGACGCACTGCAGCGACAAAATGTGGTGATGCCGGCTGGCAACGCCAAAATGGGAACCTACGACTGGCCGATCAAACTCAACAACACGGCCAGCGTGATCGACCACATCGGCGAATATCCGATCAAGCAAGTGGGAAACACCACGGTGGTGTTGCGAGACGTTGCGCACGTGCACGACGGATTTCAGATCCAGACCAACTCAGTTTCCGTAAATGGCCAATCTGGGGTGTTGATGACGATCCGGAAAACCGGCCGCATCTCCACGTTAGCCGTAATTGATGGGGTTAAGAAAGCGCTGCCCGATCTTAAAAGCGTTCTGCCCAGTTCGCTCAAAATCGAGCCCCTGTTTGACCAGTCGGTCTTCGTAAACGCGTCCATCAATTCGGTTTTGATGGGCGGCGCGCTGGCCGCCTTATTGACCGCGCTGATGATTTTATTGTTTTTGGGCGATGCCCGCCTGACCTTAATCATCATCTGCTCGATACCCGTCTCCATCTTAATCGCGGTATTGGTCATGGGGGTCGCCGGAATTACGCTCAACACCATGACGTTGGGTGGTTTTGCGTTGGCTGTGGGCATTCTCGTTGACAACGCCACGGTGGTGATCGAGAACATTGAGCGCCACGCGGCCATGGATAAAGGCGTTGTGGCCGCGATCGTCGACGGCGCCGGTGAAGTGGCGTTGCCCACGGCGCTCGCCACCTTGTGTATCTCCATCGTCTTTGTGCCCATTTATCTGTTAGAAGGCACGGCACATTATTTATTTTCGCCCCTATCAACCGCGGTGATCTTGGCGCTGTCGGCGAGTCTTTTGTTGTCGTTTACCTTGGTGCCTACGCTGTTTAAATTATTGATGAGTGAGCATGGCGAACAACACGAGTCTGCTTCCGGTCTGATTAGCCGACTGCACCACGCGTTCGAACAACGCTTCGAACGCCTGCGGCAATTTTATGAATATATTCTCAACAACCTATTGGCTGCGCCGAAATCGGTCTACACGGTTGCCGCTGGCACGGTGCTTCTGGCGGCGGTGCTGTTTCCGTTTTTGGGTCAAAACTTTTTCCCCAAAGTCGATGCGGGTCAATTTCGTTTACACATCCGCGCGCAGAGCGGTACGCGGATTGAACAGACGCAATTGGAATGCAGCAACGTGGAGCGTTCGATTCGCTCCATCTTAGGCGATCAACAAATCGAGTCCATCATCACCAACGTCGGATTGCCCTACAGCGGTATGAACTTGGCGTTGAGTGATACCGCAACCGTAGGCCCAATGGACGGCGAAATGTTGGTGTCGTTGACCGAGCACCACGACTCCATCGAGCAGGTCACCGCACGACTGCGCCGTGAGTTGCCGCAAAAATTTCCGAATTTAATCTTTTTCTTTCAACCGGCCGACATTGTTAACCAAGTATTGAATTTTGGGCAGCCTGCGCCAATCGATATTCGAGTTCAGGGCAAAAACATCAAAGAGTCGTTTGCGTTGGCGACAGAGATTAAAAACGCAATCCGCGCGGTTCCCGGAATCGTCGACGCCCACGTGTTTCAAGTGCCGGAGTCGCCGGCGTTGAGTTTAGACGTGGATCGAGCGCGCGCCTCGAGTCTTGGTTTGGTTCAGCAAGACATTGCCGCCAGTGTGCTGACCGCAACGAATTCCAGTGCCCAGTTGTCGCCTAACTTTTTTATTGACCCGAAAACGGCCGTCAGCTATCCCTTGGTGGTGCAAGTCCCGACTTATCAATTGTCGTCCGCCGAAGAGCTGTTGACGATACCGATCACCACTGCCAAACATAACCAGCAAGTGCTTGGCAATTTGGTTAAGTGGCATGAAACCACTGCGCCCATTGCGCTTTCACAATTGAACTTAAGACCGGTGTTTGATGTCCACGCGGATGTGCAGGGGATTGATTTGGGAACCGCCGCAAGCGCCTTGCGTACAATCATTGCTGCGCACAGTCCGGCACACAATTCGGGCATCAACGTTACGTTGGCGGGGCAAATTGAGACCATGCAGGAAAGCTTTCATGGCATTTTCCTTGGCATCGGGTTCGCGGTGATTTTGGTTTATTTGGTATTGATGATCAATTTTCAGAGCGCGGTCGATCCGTTGGTTGTGTTGGGGGCCATACCATTCACATTATCCGGCGTTACGATAATGCTGTTTATCACCCAAACGTCACTGAGCGTGCCGGCGTTGATGGGCGCGTTGATGTGCATTGGGCTCACGACCGCCAACAGTATTTTAGTCGTCAACTTCGCACGCGAGCAAGTTGATCAGGGTCTGTCGGCCTTAGAGGCAGCACGACGTGCGGGATTCACTCGGTTGCGTCCAGTGCTCATGACCGCCGGAGCGATGATGATTGGAATGGTGCCGATGGCGTTGGGCGTCGGAGAGGGTGGTGAGCAGAATGCGCCCTTGGCGCGCGCGGTCATTGGTGGGCTCAGCGTTGCGACCCTAGCGACGCTCGTGATTGTCCCGTTGCTGTTTGTTGCCTCTCGAGCCGAGCGGCCGAGTGCAAAGTAAGGTGTGGTTATGAGTAATGAATTTGAAAAAATTAAATCGTCCGAATTGGAATCCGACCTGCGGCACGAGCCTTTCACCCACCAAAAGGCGCGCGATGGTGAGGTTTATAAGCAACGGATCGCGCAACTGCGTTGGTATGGCGTGGGTCTTATTGCGGCCATTGTTGGAGTGGGCATCGTCAAATTTGTACACCACCAGCGACTGGTGGCGGATGCGTTGGCTGAGTCGAGTCAGTCTGCCAAAGTGGACACCATCGATTTGCAACCTGCCAATGCAAACCGTCACGTTGTCTTGCCGGCGAGAATTGAGGCGTTGCATGCGGCTCGACTGCAGGCGCGCGTGAATGGATATGTTGAGCAAGTGTTGGTCGATATTGGGGATCGCGTTAAAAAAGGACAGGTGTTGGCGATCTTGTCGACGCCCGAATTGGATGCGGAACTCAACGCGGCCAAGGCACAATTGCAACAGGCGGAAACCAAACGAGGACTCGCGCAGCGGCTGGAGGATCGAGTCAAACAGACGCTGCCAGGAGCCGTGGCCGATCAAGAGCGCGATCAGCGCCAATCGGAGTTGAGCGCGGCGGCGGCCGAAGTGGGATTGGCGCGCGCAAAAGTTGAGCAATATCAGGCCTTCGCGCAATTCAAAAAAGTGGTCACGCCCTTCGATGGCGTGGTCAAAGCGCGCTTGGTCGATGTGGGCACGCTCGTCACAGCGGGTTCGGCAAGCGCGACCGATTTGTTGGATGTGGTGCAAGACGACCCATTGCGGATATTTGCAGACGTGCCGGAATTCATCGCCGTTTCGCAAGGCATGGATGCTCAAATCGAATCCTTGGATGGCAGTCAGTCGGTGTCTGCGAAGTCGATTCGGGCGGCGGGCGCGCTGGACGACGCGACTCGGACGCGAACCGTGGAGTGGGATGTGGCCAATCCTGAGCACAAATGGTTGCCAGGCATGCAAGGCAAAGTGACGATTGTGGATAAGCAGTCCCACGGCTATACCGTGCCGAACACCGCCGTGCTGTTTAGGCCGCAAGGGCCTTTTGTGGCGCAACTCAGCACTCAGAATACCGTGCATTGGGTGCCGGTCAAGGTGTTGGAGGACAATGGAAAGACGATGATTGTGGAGGGTGACCTTGGGGAGCACGGCAAGCTCATTAAGAGCGCGTCGGTCGGTCTTCTCGAAGGCGCGACCGTCAGCGTCAAAGTGGGTTCGACGTCGTGAGTGCGGTGGCTACGCCTGAAAAGAGCGCGAATCGCGTGATTTACGCTGTGATTCTGTGTGTGCTGACGGGCTGTCAGTCCATCAAGCTGCCCGTGCCGAGCGAGGGATCGATTCCGGCCGCATTTGATGTGGGCAGCGCCCAAGCACAGCAACGCGAGGAGCCCGCGTCGCCGACGGCCTGGTGGCGGGATTATCACGACGAGGTTCTGAATCAATTGGTGGATTTGGCGCTCAGTCACAACCCCGACATCGACTTGGCCTTGGCCCATTTGCGCGAGGCCGAGGCCATCGATTCGAGTGCGTGGACCAAGGAGGCGCCCGGAGCCGATGTGGGAGCGGGTGGTGGTCATGGCACGTCGAGCGACAATTCCCGAGGCCGGGTCGGCAGTGTTTTGGGGTCGGCAGACAACAATAAGACGCTGACGCACTTAACCAGTGTGGGGGGCGTGGAGGCGACCTGGCAAGTGGACCTCACGGGTCGGATTGCGAATCAAGTCAAAGCAATACACGCCAATACGGAAGCCCTGCGAGCGGCTCGATTGTTTTTGGTGTCGACGATCGAAGGCGATGTCGTACAAAATTACGCGATCACCCGAGGGTTGCAAGCGCAGTTGGCTCTGAATGGCCACAGCAGAGAAGTAACGGATCAGCTTTATCAGCTGGTCGAAAATCGAGCCAAATTGGGATTGGCGTCAGAGTTGGACTTAGCCCAAGTGCGGCGAGATCGCGACAAGACTCGGGCAGACGAGCACGCGATTCAGATTCAGTTGTCGCTTGCGGAAAATAAGCTCGCGAGCATCACCGGCGTGTACCGCAGCGAATTGATGTCCCTGATCAGTCCGGCTCAGCCCATACCTGTGGCGGGCGGCAAATTTAGGACGGGCGTTCCGTTAACGCTCATTGAACGTCGCGGGGACATACAGTTCGCGGCCTTGGAGCTGGTGGCGGCGAAGGCCGAGCACGCGAGTGAGGTTGCGCGATTGTTCCCCTCCCTGAGCTTTTCCGCTGCAGCGGGCGAACAACGCCAAGATCTGGCCGGTTTGCCGGCGGTGAGTCAGCACATTTGGTCGGTTGGGCCTGCGGTGTTTTGGCCGATTCTCGACTTCGGTGCGTTGGACGCGGATATTGAGGTGAGTCGCTGGCGAGCCAAAGAGGCGTTGATCCGCTATAAGTCCACCATCCAACGGGCGGTATCCGATGTGGAAACGAATGCCAACGCGTACGCCAAGGCTCTGGACCGAGTGGCCACACTGGAAACGGCGCTGGAAGCCAGCCATCGCAGCGCTCAATTGGCGCAAAACCGCTTTGAAAACGGGCTTACGGATTACCTGCACGTCATAGACGCCTTGAGGCAAGAAGATCAGATTGCCAAGGAATACGCCGAGGCTACTGTTCAAGCGGCCATCGAATGGGCTGCGCTCGAGGTGAGCCTTGGGCAAGGCCAAAGCGCCCTGCCCATCACCGATCACCCCTTTGTGCCGAAGCCAGCCGTCGTCGCTTTATTCCGCCAATTATTGGCTGAGTCGACGACCCGAAACGGTGCCGGCAGCCCTTAAAGCTTGATTTCGTAAGTTAACCAGCCCGTGCGCGTGGCGCATTGATCGTATAACCCCCTCGCGCGGTAATTGTTATCCGCGGTCAACCAGCGCACGACCTGCCAACCTCGGGCCCGACCCAGTTCACTGATGTGATCGATGAGTCGTTGTCCTATATGATGCTGACGAAATTGCGGGTTGACGTATAAATCATCCAAAAACCCAGCAACCGCTGCGTGTAAGGGGCGAGGCATTTCTCGAAAGTGCGCTAAGCCCACGACGTCGTCATTTGGAGTCACCGCAATGAGCGCCTCGCACACGTGGTTTGGATCCATTAACCAGGACCACAGTCTTTCCGCTTTTTCGTCCGTGTAGGTTACTTTGTAAAACTCATTGTACCCCTCAAACATTCGGCGCCAACCCGCGAAATGACCAGACTGCGGCTTAATGATTCGAATCTCGTCTTGCATAATGGTTGCCTCTGTTTGGGATCACCGATATCCTAACATTGAACCATGGAATGTGGATTACCAACCTCAATCGAGGTCGACTGCAGCGATGGGATAGTGGAGAGCGTATATGAATGAAAAATTACCCGTCATCGCAGCGCCCATGTTCCTCATATCGGATCCAACGCTGGTGCTTGCCCAGTGTGCCGCGGGAGTCGTGGGCTCGCTGCCATCGCTCAACGCACGAACCCCCAAGGTGCTGGATGAGTGGTTGTGCGAATTGAATGAAGGCGTTGAAAAAATAGCCGCCACGGGCGTTGACCGGCCAACGTACGCGATCAACTTGATTGTGCATAAGTCGAACGCTCGTCTGGAGGAGGATTTGACGTTGTGCATTAAGCATAAGGTGCCGAAAATCATAACCTCACTGGGCGCCAATACGGAGGTCTATCAGGCCTGTAAAGAACATAATATTGAGGTGCTGCACGACGTCACCACCAACGCGTACGCGCACAAAGCCATTGAAAAAGGCGCTACGGGTCTGATTGCGGTGTGCGCAGGAGCGGGTGGACACGCCGGCGTGCAATCTCCTTTTGCCTTAGTCCGGGAAATAAGAGAGTGGTTTCAGGGGCCTTTGGCCTTGTCCGGAGCCATCGCCACCGGCGAAGGCATTTTGGCGGCGTTGGCGCTGGGTGCTGACTACGCGTATATCGGTTCCGCATTCATTGCGACTGAAGAAGCGAAGGTGTCCCAGGCTTATAAGGATTCCATCGTCAACTCAGCCGCTCAGGACATTGTGTACACCGACACGTTTACGGGCATTCCGGGAAATTACTTAAAGGACTCCATCGTTCAAGCGGGGCTTGACCCGACTCGTCTGAGGCCGCCAGAGGGCGTGTTGGATTTCTCAAAAGTCACGACCGCGAAAGTGTGGAAAGACATCTGGGGCAGTGGTCAAGGCATTGGAACGATTCACGGCGTTGTCAGCGTCGACGCCTTAGTCCGTCGCTGGCGCGATGAGTTTAATCATGCCCTGTTGCGACTATCGCAGTTTAATCGCGAGTGCCGATGAGTCTACAATAATCAGTTGAGTTAACATTTTCGATAATGGAAGTCGATTAAAGGATTAGGTCATTTTATGGTCTTGCGTCAACGCTTGGGTTTGAATGTCGGCTTGGTTGTCATCGCCGCACTGTTTGGTTTTAATGCGCCTCAGTCCTTTGCAGACGCGGGACCACCGATGGTGACGGATGATCCGGGAACGCCGGGAGATGGCCGTTGGGAAATCAACGTCGCGACGTTGATGAATCGGACGGCGGATTCAAAAACGTATCAACTGCCACTCATTGATGCGAACTACGGCGTGGGCGATCGCCTACAACTCAAAGTGGAGACTCCCTGGCTCGTTGAAAAGAATCCAACCGGTACCGTGTCTGGCCAAGGCAACGCCCTCATTGGTGTGAAGTGGCGTTTTTATGACGCCGGTGAGGACGCTTTGAAAATATCAACATACCCTCAAGTTGAAGTGCGGTCGTTGAACCCATCCTCGGTGGATAAGGGATTGGCTGATCCAGGAACCAACGTCTTATTGCCGGTCGAACTTCAGAAGCGCTTTGGGAGGTTTGATGTCACCGCCGACTTTGGCCGATGGGACCGAGTGGCCGAGTTGCCATCCAGTTGGATGGGCGGAGTGGTGATGGGATACACCATTCGAGAAGACGATCAGGTTATGGTTGAGATTCATTCCGAGCGGGCGAGTCACACGGGTCAAACGCAAACGTTGGTGAATGTTGGAACGCACCTCGAGGCAAGTCCGATGATGACCGTCTTGATCTCCGCGGGCCGAGATTTGAAAAACACCTTCACTCAACCCAGCACGTTCTTCTGCTACGTTGGTCTGCAACTGCATCTTGGGCGGTCGGCGCCGTAATGGAGCAGCGATGTGTTTGCATCGAGGCTGAGAAAAGAGAGTGAGGCATTATCGAACGAATCACTCTCGCGCGTGGGGGATTTTAAAACTGTTCCTTTAACAGCGGCGTGACGGTTGTGCTGTTGTAATTTAGGCCGAAATTAATCGGGAACAGTGGCTTGATCTTGTTCATCAGATAGGGCTCGGCGAGCGGCGAGGCTGGCCAATCAAAGGGCAGTCGGCCGGTAAAGTCAAAGCGAGGCTTGTTTTGAGCGTCCGTCACCAGCACGTCGGCGACGCCACCGCCTTCCGATCCAGGCTGCCACGCCACGACAAACGCATCCGAGGCGTTGATCTCCGGATTGACCCAAAGCGGTCGGCCCGTTAGGAAAATGGCGATAACTGGAATGCCCAATTTGCGAAGATGTTGCATGGTGCTGAGCGGATCGTGCGCATTAAAAATGGGAAACTTAATGTCGCCGTGCATTTCGGCGTACGGGCGCTCCCCAAAAATAACGATCGCCACATCCGGTTTGATTGAATTTGCGGCATCCAAGCTGCCAATGACCGTGCCACCGATATCGGTAATGGCACTTCGCAGGGCGGAGCCGATGGATTCGGCGTTTGGAAAATCGCTGCGAACCGTATCGGAACCTTGCCAAGAAATCGTCCAGCCGCCGGCCTGTGGGGTCATGTCGGTGTTGGGCACTTCCACGGAAGGCCCCGTGATGTACACTTTGGTGTGGGCTTTAATAGGCAAAACGTGGTTGTTTTTCAGCAAGACCAACGACTCTCGTACCGCTTGTCGAGCAAGTGCGCGATGCTGCGCAGAAGCAATGAGTTGAAATTGACCTTCAATCGGTCGTGGGCCTTCCATTAAGCCGAGGCGAAACTTGACGCGCAAATTGCGGCGGACGGCATCATTGAGTCGATCCATCGAAATGACGCCCGTTTGCACATCGTGGACGGTCTGATCGAACAACGCTCGCCATCCCCAGGGCGCCATAAACAAGTCCACGCCCGCATTAATGGCTTGAGGGCAATGCTCACGAATGCAGCCTGGCAACTGGGCGTGGCCGTTGTAGTCGCCAACCACCAGTCCTTCGAAGCCCATCTGTCCTTTGAGCACGTCCATGAGCAGAGCTTTATAGCCGTGCATCTTTTGGCCGCGCCAGCTGGAGTAAGACGCCATGACCGTCAACACGCCCGCATCAATGGCGCTTTGGTAGCCCGCGGCGTGGAGTTTAATCAACTCGTCTTCCGAGGCTAAATTGTCCCCTTGGTCCTCGCCGTACAACGTGCCGCCATCGCCTAAAAAGTGCTTTGCCGTTGCCGCAATCGACCCTTGCTGAATCGTTTCCATTAGCAGCGCGTCACCCTGCAACCCCTCAACGGTGGCTTTAGCGTACTGCGCGATGACGGCGGGATCTTGCGAAAAACTCTCATAGGTTCGCCCCCAACGGACATCGCGGGCGTTGGCAAGGGTTGGCGCAAACGCCCACTCCATGCCGGTGGTCGCCACTTCCTCCGCTGTGGCCCGCGCGATTTTTTTGACGAGGGCCGGATCGTGCATGGCCCCCAAGCCGATGTTGTGAGGGAACAAGGTCGCGCCAACCACATTATTGTGGCCATGCACGGCATCGATGCCAAAAATGATGGGAATCGGCACGTGGTGTGGCCGGGTCTCTGTGGACACCGCCCGAAACTCACGAACCATCGCCAACCATTCGCGTGGACCCGCGCGTTCGTTGCCATTGGGGCCAGAGTCACCGCCCGCTAATAACGATCCTAAGGGGTAGCGGCGCAGTTCCTCCGGGGAGATGTTGCTGATGTCCGTCTGAATGATTTGACCGACTTTTTCTTCAACCGTCATTTGCGCCAACAAGGCGGATATTTTTTGCTCAGTAACGTTGTTGGTGACGCCAACGCTTTTGGCCTTGGGCCAGTGGCTGGGATGAACCGGTTGAGTTTCCACAGACTCGGACAGGGCGTCAATGTTCATCGCCAAGCAGGGGAGAAGTCCCACGCCCAGAATGCCACCCAGCAGCCACGCCACGCTCGTGGCCCGCAACGTACTTGAGCCGAATTGCGCAGTTAACTTCATGTTAATCACTCACTTTCATCCACGATTGACGATGCCCAGTTTCAATTATTGTTGCAACCAGCGCTTTAACCAGTCTTCCACCGTATGGTGCCACTGCAAGCTGTTTTGCGGCGTCAACACCCAGTGGTTTTCATTCGGGAACAGCAACAATTGGCTTTCAATGCCGCGCCGCTGTAACGCGGTAAACGTTCCGATGCCTTGGCCGATGGGCACTCGATAATCGCGGGCGCCTTGAACGACCAGCATCGGCACCGTCCACTCGCCCACCGCTAGGACCGGATTGAACCGCTCGTAGGCTTGCGGGTTGGACCATGGCGTTGCTCCATTTTCATGCTCTTCAAACCACAGTTCCTCGGTCGTGTAATACATGGCGCGCGCATCTAAAATGCCGTCGTGATTGACGAGACAGCGCCACGCGCCCGACTCCGGAGTGTGCCAGTGTCCGGCGATCCAGTTGATCATGAAGCCGCCGTAGCTGGCTCCTAAGGCGCAGGCGTTTTTGCCGTCTAAAAACGGAAACTCAGTTAACGCGGCAGCCCAGCCTTTTTGCAGATCAATCAAAGGTCGATCGCCCCAATGTTCGCTAATGGCGTCCGTGAAGGCTTGGCCATAGCCGGTGGAGCCGTGAAAGTCGATGGTCACGACCGCATAGCCCAAGCCCGTGTAGGTTTGAGGGTTCCAGCGGTAGGAAAAACTGTCGGTCCACGACCCTTGCGGGCCGCCGTGAATTAAAAACGCCACCGGGTATTTGTGATTCGGTTGATAGCCAACCGGCTTAAACACCGTTCCTTGAACCGTGTCGTTATTAAATCCCTTAAACGTAAAGACCGTGGGCGTTGAAAATTCAATATCCGCTAATAGGGTGGCGTTAAAGTGCGTTAAGGGTTTGACTGGACCGTGGCCATCCACCAACACTAAATCCGCCGGATGAGTGAGGCTGTCCATGGCCACCACGATGCCGGATGGCGTCGTGGTGTAATCACCCGCATGGCCATGTTCCGTCAACGGCTTCACGTCGCCCGTTTTGGGATTGATTGAAACCAACAGATGGTTGCCGTGATCGTCCACGGACGTCAAGAGCGATTTTCCATCCCTAGACCATTGCAAGGGCCCCACGGAACGATCGTAGTTCGGAGCAACTTCTCGCCGCTGACCCGTGGCCAGATCAATGGCGCGGACTCGGAATCGATCGGCTTCGGCTGCCGGAACGGCCATCGCGCGGTAGTAGAGTGTTTTGCCATCTTTGGACACCAAGGGATCGCTGTCCCACGCCGGATTGTCTCCAGTCCAATTGCGGAGTTTCCCACTCGTCAGATCGATGGAGTACACGTCAAAATTAGTGGACCAAGGCTCTGACTTTCCGGCAATGCGCACCGAGAAAAAGACGGATTGGCCATCGGGTGAAAATTGCACCTCTGACGCATCGCCGAATGGCTTAGACGGAATATCGCCATCCACGTGCGTCAGTCTTTTGGGTTCTTCGGTAATTTGACCGCGCTCGTCCAAGCGGGCGATGTAGAGTTGCGATCGACGCCCGTCGCTGTATTGGTCCCAGTGGCGAATGAACAGTTGGGTATACAGCTGTCCTTTCGCAGAACGTTGTTCGATTTGTTGGAGTCGGTTTGCGGTGCAGGACAGCGCTTCACAGTCTGGAAATACCGACATGCTCAACACGACGTGTTGTCCATCCGGGGATAGCCAATAGGCGTCAATGTCTAACGGAAGGTGAGAGGCTTGTGCGTCGGCTGATAGGGCATTGGTGTGTGCGTTGATATCAAATCGTCGCAATTGGGTTGATCCGTCCTGAGTCGCTAAAAAATACAAGGACTTTCCATCCGCCGAAAATTGCGGTTCTTGAGCATTTAAATTCGTTTGGGTCAGGCGCTCTGGCTGAGATTTTGAATTGGCAAGATCGAGCTTCCATAGGCTCATTCGACCTCGGTTGGCGGCGAGGTCGGTTTCCCGGACACTGAAGACCACCCACGAGCCGTCCGCTGAGGCGACGGGGTGACTGACGCGATCGAAATTCACTAAATCTTCAACGGTCAGTGGTCGTGCGTTGGTTAGGGCGCTGAGGCCTAACGTCGCCAATAGGCAAACAATCATATGAAGTTGCTTTGACATAACAATTCCTTCAATGCAGGGCTAGGTTTATCGAATGGCAATAGTGTCGCATATAATGGCGCTCGGCAAGATTGATCGCCGACTATTTTATTGATTCAGCGACATTGGGCCGTGCTTGATGCCACCTAAGCAAAGTCTGCAAGGTGGCCTGAAATAAATTATGATCAGCGTCGGATCCACTTTCGGACATCGCGGTAATCCACAAGGCAATTATGAACATTCTCTTAACTGGCGGCTGCGGCTATATCGGCAGTCACACGGCGGTCGCGCTGGCATCCAAGGGCCATGAGGTGATTTTATTGGATGATTTTTCCAATAGCGAACGCTCCGTTGCCGATCGAATTGGTCAGATTGTCGGCCGCCGACCTGTGGTCATTGAAGGCGATGTGCGTGATCTGGCGCTTTTAACGCAGGTGTTTTCAACGCACTCCATTGATGGGGTTATTCATTTGGCTGGGCTGAAAGCGGTGGCGGAATCGGTCGCCAATCCCGTTCAGTATTACAGCGCCAATACGAATGGCGCGTTGAGTTTGGTTCGTGCGATGCAGGCGGCGAACGTGCGCTCGCTGGTGTTCAGTTCAAGCGCGACGGTTTATGGAACTCCGCAATATTTGCCGTTGGACGAGCAGCATCCGTTGAGTCCAGAAAATCCCTATGGAAAAACCAAGTGGCACATTGAGCACATTTTGGCCGATGTGGCCGCTTCGGAGCACGGATGGTCAATATTGAATTTGCGGTATTTTAATCCCGTAGGCGCCCATGAATCCGCTCTGATTGGCGAAAAGCCTTTGGGCATCCCGAACAACGTCATGCCGGTGATTGTGGACGTGGCCAAAGGCCGTCGAGCGCAGTTGCAGGTGTATGGCGCCGATTACGCAACACGCGATGGGTCGGCGGTGCGCGACTACATACACGTCATGGATTTGGCCCAGGGTCATGTCGCTGCGGTGGAAAAAGTAACGCTCAACCGCGAGGCGACGACGCCGTCGTCGTGCGACTTTATCAATCTGGGCACGGGTCGCGGGACGACGGTGTTGGAATTGATTGCGGCCTTCGAAAAGGCGTGGGGGAAAAAATTACCCTATCAGATAAGCCATCGTCGGCCGGGTGACGTCGCGGAATGCTATGCCGCGACCGACAAGGCGCTGCGGGTGCTTCACTTTAAGGCGGCGCGGGATATGGGCGTGATTTGCGAATCCATGGTTCGCTTCGCGGGGTTGGCCTGAGGGCAAAGTCGCGGGCGGGACTCCCGGCACTCGAGCGCGAGTCGGTGGCAGGGTCGGGTGGGCCGAGGGACGGTCACGGCACTTCGGTGCGGCGCAAGGGCCTATTTGGACGTTAAAATCTCGAAATTTGTGCAAAAAATTTGCTAAAAGTAGCCAACTTCGTCGAATTGTAACGATCGACGGTCCGCTGCAGCGTCGTTGGCCTTGGAGGCCATCCATAAGTGCCCCGACTCGCTCATAGGGGTCCTTGGCCTGATCGTCTGAAAGTCATGGTTCGGTTCAGCGGCGAATCGTATAATGAAGCGCTTATCCACTTATATTTTAAGGCGTTATTCATGTATGCCCGTTCTGTGATTCGCCGTTCTCAAGGACGCCCGACCTCCGATGGCGCAGGGGTTCGGCTGACTCGCGTCATAACCCCGGGGCAATCGTTGGATCCGTTTCTCATGTTGGACGAATTCGATTCCAATGAGGCCAATGACTACATTGGGGGATTCCCGGCTCACCCGCACCGAGGGTTTGAGACGGTCACGTACATGTTGGATGGCCACATGTTGCACGAAGACCATATGGGTAATCGAGGCGATCTCAAGCCGGGCGGTGCTCAATGGATGACTGCGGCACGAGGTATCATTCACTCGGAAATGCCGCAACAAATTGCTGGACGAATGCGCGGATTTCAATTGTGGCTGAACTTGCCCAGCCATTTGAAAATGCAGCCAGCCAGTTATCGAGATATTGAGCCCGAGGAGATTCCGGAATACCGCCACCGTCAATCCGTGATGCGCGTCATTGCGGGGCAATTGGCCATGGTCGATGCGGACGAAGTGACCGTGGGCGCGGTGGCGGACACGGCGACGCAAGCGTTGTACGTGGATGTGATTTTGGCGCCCTTGGAAGTCAGTAAGATTAAAATCCCCAGCACACACCGAGCGCTGGTGTATGTGTACGAACACAGTTTGGAGATTGGCGAAACGCGCCTGGCCAAGGGCGAACTCGGCGAACTGTCCGATGGCGACAGCGTGGAGTTGGCCGCCGGCGCCAAAGGCGCTCGGCTGTTGCTGATGGCGGCGCGCCCCATCCAAGAGCCCGTCGTGCATTACGGCCCATTTGTGATGAACACCGCCCAAGAGATCGAGCAAGCAGTCATGGACTTTCGGTCTGGCAGGTTAACGGCGTAATTCTATGGACTACCCTCAGCACTTTCAGGTGATTGTCGTTGGTGGCGGCCATGCCGGCACGGAAGCGGCGCTGGCCGCTGCGCGCGTGGGCGCGAAAACACTGTTGCTGACCCATAACTTTGAAACGGTGGGGAGCATGAGTTGCAACCCAGCGATCGGTGGCATCGGCAAGAGCCATTTGGTGCGAGAGATCGATGCCTTGGGTGGAGCGATGGGCGTGGCGGCGGACAAGGCCGCGATTCAACTGCGGGTGCTGAACGGCTCCAAAGGTCCCGCCGTTCGAGCCACGCGCGCTCAAGCGGACCGACGCTTATATCGTCAGGCCATCCGTACCCTCGTTGAAAACACGGAAAATCTCGAGGTGTTTCAGCAAGAAGCCGCGAGGCTCGTGCTGCAGAATGGACAGGTGCGTGGCGTTCAAACCGCCACGGGCGTGCGTTTTTACGCCAGTCAGGTCGTCGTCACTGCGGGCACGTTTTTGGCGGGCCGCATTCACGTCGGTTTAGAAAACTCCAGCGGTGGCCGCATCGGAGACTCGGCCGCGATCACCTTGGCTGAACATCTGCGTGAGATTTTGCCGCGCACTGGTCGTCTTAAAACCGGAACTCCAGCGCGCATTGATGGGCGCAGTGTTGATTTCAGTGTGATGGTGCGCCAAGACAGCGATCAGCCGTTGCCGGTGATGTCGATGTTGGGGCGCGCCACCGATCACCCGCAGCAAATCCCCTGTTTCATCACGCAGACCAACGAGCGGACGCATGACATCATTCGCCAAGCCGCGGATCGCTCACCGATGTTTACGGGCTTGATTGAAGGGGTGGGCCCACGGTACTGTCCGTCGATTGAAGACAAGGTGGTTCGGTTCGCCGATCGCACCTCCCACCAAATTTTTGTGGAGCCCGAGGGGCTCGATACCCACGAGTTGTACCCGAACGGTATTTCAACCAGTTTGCCGTTTGATGTGCAGTTGGAGTTCATCCGCAGCATACGGGGCTTTGAAAAAGCGCATTTGACCCGACCGGGATACGCCATCGAATACGACTTCTTCGATCCTCGGGATTTGAAGGAGACCTTAGAGACCAAGGCGTTGGCGGGGTTGTATCTCGCCGGCCAAATCAATGGCACGACGGGTTATGAAGAAGCGGCGGCCCAAGGGTTGTTGGCGGGGTTGAATGCGGCGCGAGCCAGTCTGGGGCTAGAGGCCTGGTGCCCGAAGCGCAGCGAAGCTTACATGGGCGTTATGATCGACGATTTGATCACCCAAGGCGCCCCCGAGCCCTATCGAATGTTTACCTCTCGCGCCGAATATCGATTAAGCCTGCGCGAAGACAACGCCGACACGCGATTGATGCCGATGGGCAGAACGTTGGGGTTGGTCAAAGAAGAACAGTGGCAATTCTTCGAACGCAAGCGCGAGTGTATTGAGCGCCAAATCGTTCCCTCCGACGGCGATGATCGACTGCGAGCGCAAGTGGAGCTCGCCATCAGTATTGAGAAAAAATACCGCGGGTACTTGGATCGCCAAACCGTGGAAATTGAGCGGTTGCGACGCCACGAGCATTGGCGGTTGCCGGAGCAATTGGATTACTCGCAAATCGCAGGCCTTTCGACGGAGGTTCGACAGCGGTTATCCGAGACGCGACCGCCCACGTTGGGCGCAGCGTCCCGCGTGCCCGGATTGACCCCGGCGGCGGTGTCCTTGTTGTGGGTGTATTTGAAGCGCACGGGCGCACTCGTGGAGACCCAAGGGGCCGCGTGACGGGGGTTTGTAGGTCGTGCGGGCGAGTCGCGTTCCGCGGTCTGGTCGGGTTCTTAATAATTCCATTGAAAACCAACGACTTGAGCTAAAAAAAGCGATTTCGAGACTAGCAATTTCGCGCTCAAAACCTTAAGATGGCAGACTACTCGAATCGATCAAAAGTATAGGCGGATCAATATGCGATTGATGACTGTGTTGACGGCAGCTGGACTCATGCTTCTGGGCACGACGGGTCACGCTCAAGACTCGAAGGCCAATGCGGCCCATGGTGCCAAAGTGGCCTACACCTGTTTGGGGTGCCACGGCATTGCGGAGTACCGCAATTCGTATCCGAACTACCACGTGCCGAAAATTGGCGGACAGAATGCCGATTACATCGTTTCAGCGCTGGGCGAGTACCGCAGTGGTGCGCGTAAGCACCCCACGATGCGCGCACAAGCTTCTTCGATGAGCGATCAAGACATGGTTGATATCGCCGCGTACTTGGCGTCCGAAACGCCCCTGAAGTCCAAAGCGCAACCCGTCGCGAATGTGCCGAAGACGGTGCAGAACGTGTGCGCGGCCTGCCACGGCGTGGATGGCGTTGCCGCGTTGCCGGCGTACCCCAATTTGGCCGGGCAACAGGCGGATTACATTGCGCAAGCGTTGCGCGCGTATAAGAGCGGCGCTCGACAAAATGCGGTTATGAACGGGATGGCAGCGACCGTCAGCGATGAAGAGATTCCGCTGTTGGCGCGATATTACGCGTCGCAGTCGCCGGGATTGTGGGTGCCGAAGGCCGCTCACTAAATTCTCCGCAGATGACACGTTTGGATGATCAACAAAACCCGGCACGAACTGCCGGGTTTTTTGTTGCGAATCCCGATGATGGGATTTTTACGGTGGACACCCACCACATCCGATCCCACCTCGACGCTGGTCACTTTATTGTGGATCACGGCCGTGTGGCGATTGTGGATACCGGCACTGCGCTGGGCGTGCCACACCTGTTGGCTGCGTTGGACGCATTACACTTATCCCGAGATCAGGTGGATTGGATACTCCTGACGCACATTCATTTGGATCACGCCGGTGGCGCTGGCGAGTTGCTGAGACACTTGCCGAACGCGACCGTGGCGGTGCACCCGCGGGGTGCTCGGCATCTGGTTGATCCGACTAAATTGGTTGCTGCCACCATTGAGGTGTATGGCGACGAATTCTTTAAAAATCTGTATGGGGCGGTCGTGCCGGTGCCGGCAGATCGGGTCGTTGCGTGTGAGGATGACACCGAACTCTCGTTGGGCCACCGCCGCATCGCGGTGTGGCACACGCCGGGTCATGCCCTTCATCATCAAGTGTACGTGGATCAATTCGCGCGCGTGATTCTGGCGGGAGATGCGTTTGGCGTCTCTTACCGGGAATTTGATTTGGCGGACAAGCAGTTCATTATGCCGGCGACGACGCCTTCGCAGTTGGATCCGCCGGCCATGATCGCCAGCATTCAACGCATTTGTGCCTATAACCCGAAAGCCGTCTACGTGACGCACTACAGTCGATTGCACCACGTGGCGGTGTTGGGTGAGGAACTGATTGAACTCGTACACCAATTTACCGCGTGCGCCATCCGAATGCATCAAGCGGGTGGTACGCCAGCGGATCTAAAACAATCGCTTGAATCGATTGTGTTTGAGCGACTGGATCGGTTTGGGGATCAACAGACGACCGCACGGCGACGACAGTTGCTGGATCTGGATTTGGAATTAGACGCCCAAGGCTTATGGCATTGGGTCACTCGCCAAACGCCCTGAAGCGGCGTCCGCTCACTGAGTGTACGGAACCAAACGGCGCTCGCCCTCGGTGATCCGCAACGCTCGGTCCATTGCCGGATACGCACGCTGGGCGCAATTGCTGCGCTCACAAAGACTGCAACTGACGCCGATGGGAGTGGCCTGACCACTCAAATCGAGTCCTTGCGAATACACCAGTTCGGACGCGTAGCGAATTTCACAACCAAACCCAACCGCGTATTGTCGATTGGGGGTGAGGTAGTTTCCGGAGCGCTTGACGATGGCGCGACCGATGCAAAGATATTTGATGCCATCGGGCATCTCCGCCAGTTGAACGAGGATTCGCCCCGGATGGCTGAAGGATTCGTGTACGTTCCATAATGGGCACGCGCCACCAAAACGTGCAAATTGAAAGCGCGTTTGACTGTGGCGTTTGGTGATGTTGCCCGCTAAATCGACTCGGACAAAATAAAACGGAATGCCGCGCATCCCGGGGCGTTGGAGGGTGCTGAGGCGATGACAGGTTTGCTCAAAGCTCGTGGAGAAACGTCGTTGCAGTTGTTCGATGTCGTGTTTTAAGTGGCGCGCCGTATCCAAAAACTGCCGATAGGGCATCACCAGAGCGCCCGCGGCGTAATTGATCAGCCCAATTTTGGCGATGGACTGAGCGGTCTGCGAGAGCTTCAGATCTCGACTTAAAATGTGGCGGAGCTCCTCTTGAAATTTCAATTCAGCAATCTGTGCGGCCAATTGAAAGTTGAGCGTCGCGGTCGATAAGTCTTTGGCCAAATAGAGGGTTCGTTGCGAGCGATCATAACGGCGTATCAATTGCGTGGCGGGCGGCTCATTTCCCCCCAAGCCCTGTGCTGGCTGTACCAGGGTGATGTCCCACGTCTTTTCAATATAGGATGACAGCAAGGCGGTTGAATTCACCGCGGCGTCGGCGCCGATTCCCAAGTCCGTGGCCAGACTTTCCGCAGCCAAATCCAAGAGTTCAATGTAATTCTCTTGATAATGAAAAAAATCGCGAACCTCTTGGTAGGGGGTCTGAGAATCCAAGTGCGAGAGTCGATGTTCGTGGGTTTGTTCGGTTAAACGGTTGATGCGCTCATCGAGATTTTTGTAATGCCGGTGTAGCGCTAAAAATTGTTGAGCAAGAACGGGGGTGGCGTTCGCGGCCAGTTTGAGTTCCTCAAGGCTGGGCACTGGGGCCTCGTGGGCGATGTCGGAGGTGGCCTCCCGTAGGTCGGCGATGAGCCGACTGGTGTCGTCCACTTTAAATTCGCTGCTGTCGACGCCAAACAAGCGACTCGCTGCAATCAAGACTCGGCTGGTGACGGGGCGTTGATTGTGCTCAATTTGAGAGAGGTAGCTCGGCGACAACTCTAAGGCCCGCGCGCAAGCCTGCAGAGACAGTCCCGCGCGATCGCGCAGGAGGCGAAAAGTTGGGCCTAAGAAGCTTTTGGGGCGCGGGGCACGCGGCATAGGGGCTGACTCGTTGACGGAACCACTGGATCCTAAGGCAAAATTTGCAAATTTGCAAAATTAGGGCAGCTAGCACGATTTTTGCGAATAAATTAACAATTTTGCGGCCCCGGTAAAAGGTGCATAATTTGTAAAAATGCGATTTAAGGAGTTCTCCGATGTCGGATCAACCAAGCGCTGGCCATCGATTTAGGGCGGCGCTCGCGCACGAATCCCCCTTACAAATTGCCGGCGCCGTGAACGCCTACAGCGCGTTGCTGGCGCACAAGGCTGGGTTTGCGGCGTTGTATGTGTCGGGCGCAGGCGTGGCCAACGCCTCTTTTGGGCTGCCCGATCTGGGCATCACCAGTCTGAATGACGTGTGTGAGGATGTGCGGCGAATCGCGGGCGCGGTGCCCTTACCCATCTTGGTGGATGCCGATACGGGCTTTGGTGGTGCGTTTAACATTGCGCGCTGCGTGCGCGAATTGGAGCGCGCCGGAGCCGCGGCGCTTCATTTGGAGGATCAGGTTCAAGCCAAGCGCTGCGGGCATCGCCCAGGCAAGGCGTTGGTGTCCAGTGCGGAAATGGTCGATCGCCTCAAAGCGGCGGTCGACGCGCGAGGCGATGACCGCTTCGTGATTATGGCGCGCACCGATGCGCACGCGGTGGAAGGCCAGGCGGCCGCGCTGGAGCGCGCCCAGCGCTATGTGGAGGCTGGGGCCGATATGATCTTTGCGGAAGCGCTGAAAACCTTGGATGAGTATCGACAATTCACTCAAGCGGTGGGCGTGCCCGTCTTGGCCAACATCACCGAATTCGGACAAACCCCTTTATTTACGGTCGAGGAACTCGGCTCGGTCGGCGTGCGGATGGTGTTGTACCCGTTGTCGGCGTTTCGAGCGATGTCGCAGGCCGCGCTCACCGTGTATCGCGAGATTCGCACCGCAGGCACTCAAAAAGCCGTCGTAGATCGCATGCAAACCCGAGCCGACTTGTACGAGGTTCTGAACTATCAGAGCTTCGAGGACAAACTGGATGCGTTATTTTCAAAACACGACGACATTTGACTGAGATCCATTCACAACCAACGAGTACTGAATATGATCCAAACAACGTCAGCGCCAAAGCCGAAAAAGTCAGTCGCCCTCTCGGGGGTTGCGGCCGCCAATACCGCCATTTGTACGGTCGGCCGAACCGGCAATGATTTGCATTATCGAGGCTACGACATTTTGGATGTCGCGGAACGCGCCGACTTTGAGGAAATTGCCTATTTATTGATTTACGGCGAACTGCCAACCCCTTCGCAATACGCCGCCTATGTGACCCGGCTGCAACGGCTGCGCGGACTGCCCGAGGCGGTCAAGGTGGTGTTGGAGCAGATGCCTCAGTCGGCGCACCCCATGGACGTGTTGCGCACGGGGGTGTCGATGCTGGGCGTGATGGAGCCGGAGAACGGACTGCACGCGCCGGAGGGCGCGCAGCGAATCGCCGATCGACTGATTGCCTGTCTGGGCTCGATGTTGTGTTATTGGTACCACTACGCGCACCACGGCCGTCGAATCGACGTTGAGTCCGACGAGCCCTCCATTGGCGGTCACTTTTTACAATTGCTGCACGGTCAGCGTCCCAAGCCTTCGTGGGTGCGCGCAATGCACACGTCGTTGAATCTGTACGCGGAGCACGAACTCAACGCCAGCACCTTTGCAGCGCGCGTTATTGCCGGAACCGGCAGCGATCTTTATTCGGCGATGACGGGCGCGATTGGGGCACTGCGTGGTCCCAAGCACGGTGGCGCCAACGAAGTGGCGTTCGACATTCAAAGCCGTTACGCGAATCCGGACGAGGCCGAAGCGGATATCCGCCGGCGTGTGGCCGCAAAAGAAGTGGTTATTGGCTTCGGTCACCCCGTGTACACCATTGCCGATCCGCGCAACCAAATCATTCGGTCCGTGGCCGAGTCGTTGGCCACCGAAGCGGGCGATCGACGGTTGTTTGAAATTGCGTTGCGGTTGGAGCGGGTGATGGCCGACATCAAGAACATGTTTCCCAATTTGGATTGGTACAGTGCCGTCAGCTATCATTTGATGAACATCCCGACCGCGTTGTTTACGCCCTTGTTTGTCATTTCACGCACGACGGGCTGGGCGGCCCACGTGATGGAGCAACGAGCCGACGGCAAAATCATTCGCCCATCGGCCGCGTATTGTGGTCCAGAGCCGAGGCCATTTGTGCCGCTTGAGCGGCGCGCGAACTAATTTTTTACTGGCATCCACGTTTTAAGAGGATCTATGTCACATCACGATTACCGTACTGCCGTGCGTCCAAAGCCCGATAAAATTCTCGAAGACATTGCGCAATACGCCGTGTCGCATACGATCAACAGTCCACTGGCCTTTGAAACGGCGCACTACTGTTTGATGGACACCCTCGCGTGCGGCTTTCAGGCGTTGGCCTATCCCGCGTGCACCAAGCTGTTGGGGCCTGTGGTTCCTGGCGCCACGTTGTTGCATGGGGCGCGAGTGCCGGGCACCAGCTACGAACTCGATCCCGTTCAAGCGGCCTTTAACATTGGGGCAATGATTCGCTGGCTCGATTTCAACGACACTTGGTTGGCGGCCGAGTGGGGTCACCCGTCCGATAATTTGGGTGGCATTTTGGCGATGGCGGATTATTTGTCGCGGCAACGAGCGTTGCAAGGACAGGCGCCACTCACGGTTCGCGACGTGTTAACGGCCATGATCAAGGCGCATGAAATCCAAGGCGTCACCGCGCTTGAAAACGCCTACAACCGCGTCGGCCTGGATCACGTGCTGAACGTGCGGGTGGCGACCACCGCGGTGGTGACGGCGATGTTGACCGGCGCGGTGGACACCGTCATCAACGCCGTCTCCAATGCGTTTTTAGATGGCGGTGCATTGCGCACTTATCGTCACGCGCCGAACACGGGGTCGCGCAAGAGCTGGGCTGCGGGAGACGCGACCAGTCGCGGCGTGCGCCACGCCCTCATTGCGGCCACGGGGGAAATGGGATACCCCAGTGCGCTCACCGCACCGAAGTGGGGGTTTTTCGACGTGGTCACGCATAAGCCATTGGTGTTTAATCAAGGCTTTGACAGCTATGTGATGGAAAACGTGTTGTTTAAGATTAGTTTTCCCGCCGAGTTTCATGCGCAGACGGCGGTGGAGTGCGCGATGGCGCTGCATTCGGAGGTCGTTGACCGTCTTGATCAGATCGACAAAATCGTCATCGAAACGCAAGAACCGGGGTGTCGCATCATTGATAAGACCGGCAAGCTCGACAACCCCGCGGATCGCGATCATTGCATTCAATACATGGTCGCCATTCCATTAATTTTTGGGCGTTTAAAAGCGTCGGATTATGAAGATGACGTGGCGCATGACCACCGAGTGGATGCCTTACGAGAGAAGATGCAGGTGATCGAAAATCCGGTCTTCACCAAAGAATATTACGAGTCCGACAAGCGCCACATTGGCAATGCGCTGCAGATCTTCTTCAAAGACGGCAGTCACACCCGCCGCGTGTCCAAGGATGTGCCCATTGGTCACCGACAACGCCGTGCGGAAGGCATTCCGTTGTTGGTTGAGAAGTTTGAGCAGTCGGTTCGGGAGTGCTTTGGCTCGAAACAGGCGGCGCACATTGAAGCGCTGTTTAAAGATCAAGCGGTGTTGGCGGATATGCCCGTGCATCACTTTATGGCCGCGCTGGTTAAAAACCACTAGTTTGCCGCAGAGACGCCGAACCAGACACCGAAACGGTCTGGTTCGGCTACACTGGCGGCATGAATGAATTCAATCAAAATCGTCTCAGTGCGGGCGTGTTGGCTTTGGGGATACAGGCGTCTGCGGATCAATTGAATCAGTGGATTCGATTGCTGTCGTTGATTCGGACGGCCAACGAAAACATCAACCTCACCTCCATTACCGAGCCGGATGCGATGATCGATAAGCACCTATTGGATAGCTTGACGGTCGCACCCTGGTTGTCGGGGCAAAAAATCATTGATTTGGGTACCGGGGGTGGGTTTCCGGGGTTGCCGTTGGCGATTTTGTTTCCGGAAAAATCATTTTTATTAATTGATTCAATCGCTAAAAAAATCAAAGTCGTGCAAGCCACGGCAGAGGCGTTGGCGCTGACCAACGTTCAAACCAAAGTGGCGCGCGGTGAGATCTACGTGGGCGAAAAGGTGGATACCGTTGTGGCGCGGGCGGTGGCGTCGTTGGTTGATCTGGGAACGTATTCGCGGCGCTTGGTGAAATCGGGCGGCCAATTGCTGGCGATGAAAGGGCGATTGAGTGAGGCGGAACTCAGCGACGTGCCCGAGGGGTTTAAATTGGTCGCGGTTAAAAAAGTAGAAGTTCCGGGGCTGACGGATGAGCGACACGTTGTGCGCTTGATTCGCTTATAACGCGGCGACTCGAGCCCCTTAGTCGTTGGCTGGATTTAATATCGCCATCATGGCTTCCACGGTGTGGGCGGGAATGTCGAATTGTTTGATTCGAGATTTTTCGCCGCACGTCAACGTAATGCGCGATTCGGCGACGTCGAGCTTTGCGCTTAAAAAGCGCTTGAGTTCACGATTGGCCGCGCCATCCACGGGCGGGGCGCACACCTTAATTTTGATGAGGCCATCGTGTAGCCCAGACACCGCCGTTTGTCGTGCGCCGGGTTGGCAATAGACGGTTATCAGCGCCATCGGCTACGTGCGCGCGGCGTGATGGGGTTTGATCGTGGGCAAGACGGCTGCCAGGGTTGCTTTGGCTCTGGCAAGGTCGAAATGCAGTTGATGAGTCAAAAAGGTTCCCTCTGGCAGATTGAGGTGTGCGCACAGTCGTAGGTCGGTGTCGGCGCTGACGTCGCGCGTGCCGTTGACGATGGCGTGAATGCGGTTGGGAGGCACGCCGATGGCGTGTCCCAGCCGATTTTGGCTGATGCCCAATTTGAGTAAAAAATCCCGCTTCAGAATTTGACCCGGGTGCAAAGGAGTGGCCTGCGACATGCATCGTTCCGTGATGAGGGAGGCGCGCGGATACTGGCGCCGGTAGTACCTGATACGTATCATGTATTAAATGGGCTGGGTGGTCAAAGGGTGAGGCTTCACGGTCCCCTTCTGGGCATCAGGAGGTCAGACGAGAGACTTTTATCCTCAAAGGCTTGGGGAATCGGCCGCGCGCTCGGGAGGGAATGTTATTCTTAACGCTATGGCTAAAGTCATTGCAATTTCGAATCAAAAAGGGGGCGTCGGCAAGACCACCTCGGCAATTAATATTGCCGCGTCGGTGGCGGCGCTCCATTACAAAGTGTTGTTGATTGATTTAGATCCCCAAGGCAACGCCACGATGGGTTGCGGGATTGATAAGCGCGAAGTGCCCGCGTCCATTTGCGAAGTCTTGCTGGGCGAGCAAAAGCTGGCCGACATCCGAATTAAGGCGGATCCGGGGAACTTTGATGTCATTCCGGCCAATCAGGACCTCACGGCCGCCGAAGTGGCGTTGCTGTCCAAAGGGTCGGGTCGAGAATCCATCCTCAAGCGCGCCTGCGCGTGGGTTTTGGACGACTATGACGTCATTTTGATCGATTGTCCGCCGAGTTTGAACATCGTGACCTTAAACGCGCTGGTGGCGGCGGATTCCGTATTGATCCCGATGCAATGTGAGTATTACGCCATGGAAGGGTTGTCGGCCCTGCTGGCGACGATCAACGATGTGCGTCAAACCGTCAACCCGAATCTGGAGATTGAAGGGATCTTAAGAACCATGCATGATCCCCGCAATAACCTCGCAAATGAGGTAAGTTCGCAACTGATCGAGCATTTTGGCGACAAAGTCTTTAAAACCATCATCCCCCGAAACGTACGGCTCGCCGAGGCGCCTTCCTTTGGAAAGCCAGCCTTATTCCACGACAAAGAGTCGCGAGGCGCGATGGCCTACTTGGCTCTCGCCATCGAGTTGAAGCGTAGCTGGGGAAATCAAACTAACGGAAGATCGGCGTGAATTCGAAGAAAAAGCCATCAATTGGGCGCAATTTGGGATCATTATTGGGTGAGGCCACCATTCGTGGTCTCAAAAACACTCCGGAACAGTCGGTGCCCGTGCACAACCCACCGGTGCAAACCGAGGCGGGAGAGAAATTAAGGCTGATGCCCGTCGATCTGTTGCAGCGTGGCAAGTACCAGCCGCGAACCGTGATGAATCCGGATCATTTGCAGCAGTTGGCGGATTCCATCAAAGCGCAGGGGTTGATTCAGCCGGTGGTCATCCGACCCATTGGCGGCAAAGGGCCTTCCCAACGCTATGAAATCTTAGCGGGTGAGCGGCGCTGGCGCGCGGCGCAAATGGCGGGCTTGAGCGAGATCCCCGTCATTGTGCGGGATGTCGCTGATCGCGCGGCGAGCGCGATGGCGCTCATTGAGAACATTCAACGCGAAGATTTAAATCCCTTAGAGGAAGCCAAAGCGCTGCAACGGTTGGCCGATGAATTTGCGCTCACCCATCAGGATTTAGCAGAAACCATCGGCCGTTCTCGCGCCAGCGTCACCAACTTACTGCGCTTGCTTGAACTTTCGTCGGAGGTTCAAAAATTACTGGCGCACGGGTCCCTGACGATGGGGCATGCGCGAGCCATTTTGGGCTTGGGTCTTGCCAAGCAGCAAGCGCAGGTGGCCAAGCAGGTGGTCGATCAGGATTTATCGGTTCGGGCAACGGAAGCGTTGGTCCGCAAGCTCATGAGCCCGGAAAAGCCCTCCGCAAAACCCGCCAGCGTGGACCCGAACATCAAGAAGCTGGAGTCGGAAATTGCCGAGACGCTGGCCACGCGCGTTCAATTTAGGCACAAATCATCCGGCAAAGGTGAGATTGTGATTCAGTACTCGAGCTTAGACGTCTTAGATGGCATCTTAGCGCGACTGCGCTAGCCCGCTTGTGCGCGCTCAGCGAGGGTTGCCGCAGAGGTGGATAAGATAATGAACGATGTGGGGAGTGAATCCAAAGTACCGGCCATAACCCTTGGGTTTTGGGCCATCAAAATTTTGGCAACCACGTTGGGTGAAACGTTTGGTGACACCGTCACGATGGGGTGGCTGCACGCGGACGTCGATGCCAATAATGGCGGCTATTTAATCGGTACGGCTCTATTTGGCGTCATTTTTGTCGTAGCGGTGGTGGTTCAAGTCGTTGTTAAGCGCTTCAACGCGTGGGCGTATTGGCTTGCAATCGTTGCATCCACAACCGTTGGAACGACCCTCGCGGATTTTGCCGACCGATCCCTGGGCATTGGTTATGCAGGGGGCTCGGCTCTATTATTGTTGTTGGTTTTCATTTCACTCGCAACCTGGCGTGGCGTGGTCGGTCGCGTCGACGCGGATGCCGTCACGACGCCTCGAGCGGAATTGTTTTATTGGCTTACGATCACGTTTTCGCAAACGTTGGGAACGGCACTGGGCGACTGGACTGCGGATGGTCTTGAGTTGGGCTTTGCAGGCGGTGCCGCGGCCTTTAGCGCCGCGTTAGTGGTGGTGATCCTGCTTTATCGATGGACAGACTTGTCGCGCGTCTTGCTCTTCTGGAGTGCGTTTATTTTGACGCGCCCGCTCGGCGCCACGGTCGGCGATCTCCTCGACAAACCGCAAAGTCAGGGAGGCCTTGAATGGAGTCGTCCACTCGCGTCGGCGGTTCTCGCGGTCGCCATTATCATTCTGGTGAGTGTCCTGCCGCAGCGACCGGGGCAACCCGTCGAGTCGCACGTAGCCTAAGGCGCCGTTTTATTCCGAAAGGAGCACCCCAAATCGAGGTGAGCAACGGGTTCAGAGCACGTGCCTCGCTTTCCCGAGGTTGAGCCCCCCCGCCTTGGCCTCCTCGGAACCGTCGGTCAAGGGAAAGACGCGGTCAGCGCTGGCCAACCGTCTGCTCGAAGCCCGTTGGGGGACGCTGACGCCGTCATGAGCGCTAACTATCTGAAACTGATACCACTTTAGTCAATTCGCGGACGCTGGCTTTCGCCTAAGCAAGCCCCCAGGCAAACCGCGCGCCCAGTCGTGGGGAGGCCAAAGCGCCCTAAATTCGGCGGAGTTGGGGATATAGTCTATAAAATTCATGGATTTACAGTTTTTAGGGTTGCCCACCGAGGATTATTAAGTTAAAATTCGACGGCTCGAAAGAGCGCGGATTAACAACGCAAAAGCCACTTCTCTGGTGTGAGACCATAAAACACCGCTGGAAGTGGATTTTTTTTGCACTGCAAGAAAATGGTGTCGGACATTAAACAGTCAATGATCCACAGTCCTGCAGACGATCCGCAGCGCAGCCGAGGTCGGCGATTGGCGCTTCGTTTTGGCGGAGGTCAATTGGTGGCGGTGGGGCTGTTGGCAGTGGGGTCATTCCTGCTGCACGGAAGCTTGTCCGCGCAGGCGACGGTGGTCGGCGGCGTGGTCGGGATTACCGGTCAACTGATTTTTGGCTGGGTCATGTTTGCCCCAGGCATTGCGGCGATACGACGATTGGTCCATGCGCTGTGGTGGGCGGAAGGCATGAAGTGGCTTTGGGTGGGCGGTGCGCTGACGGCAACCTTTAAATGGTCCGGGCTGCCCGCGCTGGACGTGCTGATCGGATTGATTGGTGCCCAAGTCGGATTTGTAATGGGTTTGCGTTGGTTTCGGGAATAAGGCAAGACGTTCGATGAGTTTAGAACTACCTGAAAACATGACTGCTTACATCAAGCATCACTTGCAACACTTGAGTGTGGGCGAGGGATTTTACGCTTGGCATTTGGACAGCATTTTTTTCAAACTCGTCATCGCGTTGATCTTCGTTGCGCTCTTTGTCGGCGTGTCGCGGCGGGTGACCCACGGCATACCGGGACGCCTGCAATGCGCCATTGAGATGCTGGTGGAAATGGTCGATGGTTTGGTCAAAGAGACGTTCCACGGCGAATCGAAGCTCATCGCGCCGTTGGCGTTGACCATTTTCGGTCTCGTGTTTTTGATGAACTTCATGGACATGTTGCCGGTTGATGCGTTGCCGGTGGCGGGGCAATTGGCTGGGATTGAACACCTGCGCGTGGTGCCCACCGCGGACTTGTCCACCACCTTTGGAATGGCCATCACGGTGTTTTTCTTGATCCAATACTTTGGCATCAAGCACAAAGGGCTCAAGGTGTTCTTGGGTGAATTTGTAACCGCACCGTTTCACGCGGAAGGCTTGGTGGGCAAAATCTTGTGCGCCGCGCCGAACTTGTTGTTGCGACTGATCGAAGAAGCGGTTCGACCGGTGTCGTTGAGCTTGCGGTTGTTCGGCAACATGTATGCTGGCGAACTGATTTTTATTTTGATTGCGTGTATGACCTTGGGCGCGTCGTTGACCTCCGGAATGACCTACGTCATGGCGCCGCTGCAATTCATTGCAGGGTTTGTCTGGACCGCCTTCCATATTTTGGTCATTACATTGCAAGCGTTTATTTTCATGATGTTGACAGTGGTTTATCTCAGTATGGCCGCTGAGCATCATTGAGGATTGGTCTTAAGTTAACTTTTGAGGCAGGAGAAGAGCATGGAGAATCATATTGTTCAGATCGCTCAGGTGATGAGCATGACCGTCATCGCCGCAGGCCTTCTGATCGGCTTGGGTGCGTTGGGTACCGCCATCGGCTTTGCGTTGTTGGGCGGCAAGTTTTTGGAAGGCGCATCGCGTCAACCCGAATTAGCCCCGATGTTGCAAACCAAAATGTTCATCGTTGCGGGTCTGTTGGACGCGGTGCCCATCATCGGCGTTGCGATTGCTCTGTTGCTGATTTTCGCCAACCCCTTCCTGACCCAATTGGGACTCAAGTAAGGCGTACGGCTCAAAGCGTTTGCTTTGAGGCTTAAGGAGAAAGTGGCATGAGCATTACCATTACGCTGTTAATTCAGGGTTTGGCGTTCTTCGCTGTGGCTTGGCTTGTGATGCAATTTGGGTGGCCGAACATCATTTCGGCCATTGATGAGCGTCGCAGTCAAATTGCGGACGGATTGGCTGCCGCGGATCGCGGTCGCAAAGCCTTAGACGAAGCGAAGGCGGAAGCGGACGAAATCGTCCGTGCGGCCCGGCTGCGTGCGCAGCAGATTATGGACCAAGCAAACCATCAAGCGGGAACCGTGGTGGAGCAGGCCAAGTCGGTGGCCCAATCGGAAGGCGTGCGTTTAATCGCCGCTGCCCGCAATGATGTGGACACGGAAATCGGTAAGGCGCGTGCCGCTCTGAAAGCAGAGGTTGCGCATTTGGCCGCTGTTGGCGCGGGCCGAATCTTGGGTAAAGAAGTCGATGCCAAAGTGCACGCCGCTTTACTGAATGATTTGGCTGAGCAAATTACACAGGCACGGTAAGCTATGGCTGATATCGCAACAACCGCTCGTCCGTATGCCCGCGCTGCGTTTGCGTATGCGAACGAGCATCAGCGTCTGGCTCAATGGTCGGACTGGTTGGCGGTGGTGAGCTTAGTGGTTGACGATCCGAAAGCGCATGAGCTGTTGGGCAATCCCAACGTTCAATTGACGCCTCTCGTTGAGTGGATGGCGTCGATTGCGCACGACGCGGGCAAGCCCATTGATGGGGAAGGCCGTAACTTTTTAGCGGTCCTGGCGGAGAACCGTCGGCTGGCGTTACTGCCAGAAATTGCGCGCGAGTTTGAGCAGTTAAAAGCGATGGCGGAGAACACGATCCATGCCGAAGTGACGACCGCCATGGCGCTCACGGCCGAACAACGCGCGCAGTTGCAGCAGGCTTTGGCGCAGCGCTTTAAAAAGACGATTGAAATTCACGAAACGGTGGATGCCAGCTTGATTGGTGGCGCCGTTGTGCGTGTGGACGATTTTGTGGTGGATGGATCGCTGACCAGCCGCTTGGCGCGCTTGGAACAGCAAATGTCCGAAGCCTAAGCTTCGGTCTAACGGTGAGAGGATAACGATTATGTCCATTAAGGCTTCAGAAATTAGCGATCTCATCAAAGCGCGGATAGCGCACTTTGATGCCGCCGCAGCCAGTGCCAACGTCGGTACCGTCGTCAGTGTGACGGACGGTATTGTGCGCATTCATGGGTTGGCCGACGTGCGCTACGGCGAAATGATTGAATTCCCAGAACAAACCTTCGGTTTGGCGTTGAACCTCGAGCGTGACTCGGTCGGCGCCGTCGTGTTGGGTGACTACGGTCACATTCGCGAAGGTCAAACCGTTAAGACCACGGGCCGAATTTTGGAAGTGCCGGTGGGCACCGCCATATTGGGCCGAGTCGTCGACGCGTTGGGCAACCCCATCGATGGTCGTGGCCCCATTAATGGCGCCAGCCGAGCGCCCGTCGAGCGCGTTGCGCCAGGCGTGATTTATCGTCAAAGCGTTAACCAGCCCGTGCAAACCGGCTTGAAAGCGATTGACTCGATGGTGCCAATTGGACGCGGTCAGCGCGAACTCATCATCGGTGACCGTCAAACCGGTAAGACTGCGGTGGCGATCGATACGATCATCAACCAGAAGGGCACCGGGGTGAAGTGTATTTACGTCGCCATCGGTCAAAAACAAAGCTCCATTGCCAACGTGGTGCGCAAGTTGGAAGAACACGGCGCGATGGACCACACCATCATTGTGGCGGCGTCGGCGTCCACGCCGGCGGCGATGCAATATTTGGCGCCGTATTCGGGTTGCGCCATGGGCGAATACTTCATGGATAACGGCGAAGACGCGCTGATTATTTATGATGACTTAACCAAGCAAGCGTGGGCCTACCGCCAAATCTCGCTGTTGCTGCGCCGACCGCCGGGCCGTGAGGCTTATCCGGGCGACGTGTTCTATTTGCACTCCCGTTTGTTGGAGCGCTCGGCCCGAGTCAACGCCGAGTATGTAGAGAAGGTGACCCAAGGTCGCGTGAAGGGCAAGACGGGTAGCCTGACGGGATTGCCGATCATCGAAACCCAAGCGGGTGACGTGACGGCGTTCGTGCCCACCAACGTGATTTCGATCACCGACGGACAGATCTTCTTGGAAAGCGATTTGTTCAATTCCGGCATTCGTCCGGCGATCAACGCCGGTATTTCGGTGTCGCGCGTCGGCGGTGCTGCGCAAACCAACATCATTAAGAAGCTCGGTGGTGGCGTGCGCTTGGCGCTGGCCCAGTACCGAGAGTTGGCGGCGTTTAGCCAGTTCGCATCGGACCTCGATGAAGCGACCCGCCGTCAATTGGAACGCGGCGTGCGCGTTGTGGAATTGATGAAGCAAACCCAATACTCACCGATGTCGGTGGCCGAGATGGGGTTGTCGTTGTACGCGGTCAATAACGGTTATTTTGATAAGGTGCCGCGCGAGAAAGTCGTGGCCGCGGAAGCCGGTTTGCAAGCGCATGCAAAGTTGCACGCCAGTGACTTGTTGAGCGGCATTAACGCCAAGCCGGATCTGAGCAAAGAAGTGGAAGCGGGTCTTAAGAAGATCTGTGAGGACTTCTTCCATTCGGCGAACTTCTAAGGGAAGACCATGCCGGGCGCTAAAGAAATCCGTACCAAAATCGCGAGCATCAAGAGCACGCAAAAAATCACCAAAGCCATGCAGATGGTGGCGGCGAGCAAGATGCGCAAGGCTCAAGAACGCATGCGCGCGGCACGCCCGTACGCTGAAAAAATTCGCAACGTCATCGGTCACATTCGCCACACCCACCCCGATACGGTTCACCCGTATTTGGTGGATCGACCCGTCGTTAAATCGGTTGGGTTGATCGTGGTGAGCACGGACCGTGGCTTGTGTGGCGGTCTTAACGTCAACGTCTTTAAGCAAGCGTTGAACACCATCAAAGAACACGAGGCGCAAGGTCGAACCGTGCAACTGTGTTTGTTTGGTTCGAAGGCCGCGCAGTTTTTTAAGCGATTAAAGATGCCGATCCTCGCGACCGTAACCGGTTTGGGCGACCGACCGCACGTGGAATCGTATATCGGTGCGGTGCGCGTCATGTTGAACGCGTTCGTGGATGGCAGTATTGATGAGCTGCACATTGTTCACGCTGAATTCATTAACACAATGAGTCAGAAGCCACGCGTCTTGCAACTGGTGCCCGCGCAACGCGTGGACAGCGATGAACTGCAATCGATGTTCGAATACATCTACGAGCCGAGTGCGGCGGATATATTGGACTCGTTGTTATTTCGATACGTTGAGTCGCAAGTCTATTCTGGCGCCGTGGAAAACGTCGCTTGTGAAATGGCGGCGCGAATGGTGGCAATGAAAAGCGCCACTGATAACGCCGGAAAACTGATCGATGAGTTGCAGCTGGTCTATAACAAGGCCCGTCAAGCATCGATTACTAAGGAAATTTCTGAAATTGTCGGCGGCGCAGCCGCCGTTTGATTAAAGGTTGCAAACTATGAGCACACCCACTGGCAAAATCGTGCAAATCATCGGCGCCGTTATCGACGTCGAATTTCCGCGCGAGTCTGTTCCCCCCGTTTACGAAGCGTTGAAGCTTAACGACAGTGGTCGTGAGATTACGCTGGAAGTTCAGCAGCAATTGGGCGACGGCATCGTTCGCTGTATTGCCATGGGCGTGTCGGAAGGCCTCAAGCGCGGCATCACCGTGACCGCCACCGGTAAGGGCATCTCGGTGCCGGTGGGCACAGGAACCTTGGGCCGCATCATGGACGTGTTGGGCGATCCGCAAGACGAGCGTGGCCCGGTGAAAGCGCAAGAGCGTTGGGAAATCCACCGTCCGGCTCCGTCCTACGATGAACAAGCGGGTGGCCAAGATTTGTTGGAAACCGGCATTAAGGTGATTGACCTGTTGGTGCCGTTTGCGAAGGGCGGCAAGGTTGGTCTGTTCGGTGGTGCGGGCGTCGGCAAGACCGTCAACATGCTGGAACTGATCAACAACATCGCCAAAGCGCACTCCGGTTTGTCGGTGTTCGCGGGCGTCGGTGAGCGCACCCGTGAAGGCAACGACTTCTACCACGAAATGGCCGAGTCGAAGGTCATTGACCTTGAAAACCTCGAGAACTCCAAAGTGGCCATGGTCTATGGTCAGATGAACGAGCCGCCGGGCAACCGCTTGCGCGTGGCGTTGACGGGGTTGACCATGGCGGAATATTTCCGCGATGAGAAGCAGGCGAATGGCAAGGGCCGCGACGTGCTGCTGTTCATCGACAACATTTATCGATACACCCTTGCCGGAACCGAAGTGTCGGCGTTGTTGGGTCGTATGCCGAGCGCGGTGGGCTACCAACCGACGTTGGCGGAAGAAATGGGCGTGTTGCAAGAGCGCATCACCTCCACCAAGACCGGCTCGATCACGTCCATTCAAGCGGTCTACGTGCCCGCGGACGACTTGACCGACCCATCGCCGGCAACCACCTTTGCGCACTTGGACGCCACCGTGGTGTTGTCGCGTCAAATTGCCGCGTTGGGCATTTATCCGGCGGTGGATCCGCTCGATTCCACCTCGCGTCAATTAGACCCCTTGGTCATTGGCGACGAGCACTATCAAACCGCGCGCGGCGTGCAAGCGATTCTGCAACGCTATAAAGAACTGCAAGACATTATTGCGATTTTGGGTATGGACGAACTGTCGGCCGAAGACAAGCTCACGGTGTACCGTGCGCGTAAGATTCAGCGCTTCTTGTCGCAGCCGTTTCACGTCGCGGAAGTGTTTACGGGGAGCCCCGGTAAGTACGTTGCATTAAAAGACACCATTCGTGGCTTTAAGGCGATCATTGCCGGCGAATACGACCACTTGCCTGAACAAGCGTTCTACATGGTCGGTTCGATCGAGGAAGCGGTTGAGAAAGCGAAAACCTTGAGCTGATTTTAAAAAGGAAACGCTGTGGCCAACACCATTAATATCGATATCGTTAGTGCAGAAGGCGCGATTTATTCGGGCGCCGCCGCGATGGTGTTTGTGCCGGCGTCGCAAGGCGAAATCGGCATTGCCCCTCGGCACGCGCCGTTGTTGACCATGCTGCGCCCGGGCGAAGTGCGCTTGGAACTCGAGGATGGCAGCGAGCAGAGTTTTTACGTGGATGGCGGCGCCTTGGAAATTCAACCGCAGCGGGTGACGGTTTTGGCGGACACCGCCATCCGTGCGCACGATTTGGACGAAGCCAAAGCGGTCGAAGCCAAGCGTCGCGCGGAAGATTTGATTGCCAATCACACGGACCGAGTCACGTTGGCGGAAGCGCAAGCGGAGCTGTTGCGTGCCGTGGCTCAAATCAAATTGCTGGAAAAGATTCGTAAATTGCGCCAATAATTCCACTCAGGGTCCTCCTGAGTGGTCGCAACCGTCATGAACGCCACGCTCATCCGACTGATCATCACCGCGCACGTTGGCATTGCGCTGGGCTTGTCGCCCTTGCCGTTTTATACCCTCGGGGCGCTGGCGCCCGCATTGCACGACTCCCTCCAACTGCCGATCGCCGTCATCATGAGCGGCTTGAGCGTCATGACCGTGGTGGTGGTGGTGTTGGGGCCCATGGTGGGTCGATGGGCCGATCGATTTGGGGTGCGCCGAGTGGCGGCCGTGTCCAGCGTGGCCTTCGGGTTGGCCATGATGGCCTTTGCGCTCAATCAAGGCAGCGCGTGGCAATACCTGCTTCACTGGCTGGTGCTGTCGGTTGCGGGTCTCGGCACGATGCCGGCGGTGTGGATTAAATCGCTGGACCAAGTTCCGGCACGCGTGCGCGCGCAAGTGTTCGCCTGGGCGCTGTGCGGCACGGGGGTGTGCGCGCTCACGCTGCCTGCGCTCACGCTGTGGATCTTACATGGCCCGGGAATTTCGCTGGCGGGCGTGACGTGTCAGTCCTGGCAATTGGCGTACCTGGCATTGGGCTCGCTGCCGATTCTGCTCGTGTTGCCGATGACGGTGTTGATGGGGTCGGCGTTGCCGACGGTTCCGGCTGCGGAGACCCCGGCGCAGTCCGGTCTCTCGTTGAGTGAGGCGCTCAAAACCCCTCAGTTTTGGTTGATTGGGTGGGCGTTTTTGCCCATTGCGTTTGCGGTTGGGGGGCCGATTCCCAACTTGGCGTTGATTTTTAAGCAACATGGTCTTGAGCCCAGTGCCTTGAAAGCGGTGTTGCCGTTGCTGGGGATGTTTGTGATCGCCGGACGGTTGCTGGGTGGGTGGCTGATGGATCGATTTTTTGCCCCCCATGTGGCGTGCGTGTTGTTTGCCTTGCCCTTAGTGGCCGTGCTGCTGTTGTTGAATGCGAGTGCGCTGTTGTCGAGCTCGCTGTTGGCGTTGCTGGTGGTCACCGGATTGGGGTTGTCGGTGGGCCTGGAATACGACTTGTTGGCTTTTTTGGTGGCGCGGTATTTTGGTCAACGGGCGTTTGGTGCGATTTACGCAACGTTGTACTCGGCGTTTGCCTTGGGCGCCGGGTTCGCGGCGACCATCTACGCGGCGGTGAACGACGCCCTGCACAGTTACGATCGCATTTTGGTGCTGGGCGCGGTGGGCATGGCGGCGGGGGCCGTGATGCTGTTGCGCTTAGGGCCTTATCGCTACCGTCATTGAATTCGGCGGAACGGGTCTTCACAGCCCTCTGGGCAACCGTGCCCAGAGGGGATGAACGGGGTCGTTTACGGTTTGAGGTAGTGATCAAACCATTGCTGAAGTTCCTGGTAATACCGCTTGGAGTTGTCGGCGTTTAAAATCCAATGGTTTTCATCCGGGAAAACCAACAAGCGACTTTCCACTTGTTGACGCTGTAAGGCCGCCCAATACGTGAGCGTGTTGGGCAAGGGCACGCGAAAATCTCGTTCGCCGACGGTCACCAAGACCGGGGTTTTGAAGTTCTTGGCGTAGTGCAGCGGGCTTTGCGTGGTCCACAACGGCAACCCTTCCCACGGCGGACTGCCAATCATGACCTCGCGGTGGTAATTGGAGTCGGAGGTTCCCCATTGTTCGGTGAGATCCACCAGACCGGCGTGGCTGACCAAGCATTTGTAGCGATGAGTTGAGGCTTGCATCCAATTGGAGAGATGGCCACCGTAACTGGCGCCGGCGGCGCACTGGCGTGAGCCATCAATAAATGGATAACGCTTGATCGCCTCATCCGCGCCTTGATTGATTTCATCGGCCGGGCCTTTGAGGGGGTCTTTTTCGATGGCGTTGGCGAAGGCCTCCCCATACCCCGTTGAACCTTTATAGTCCGTCAGCACCAGCACGTATTGCGTTCCCGCAATGAGGTGGTAGTTCCAACGCAAGGAGATTTGGTCCTTCCACATCGAGGCCGGACCGCCGTGCATCAGCACAATGAGCGGGTACTTTTTGGTCGGGTCAAAGTGCTGTGGCTTCACCAACCAGTTGTGAATGAGATGCCCATGCGTGTCTTTGAACGTGAACGGCTCAATTGGCGTCCACGCGAGTTTGCGCGCGTCGTCTGCCGCAAAAGCGGTTAACGGCTGGTTGTGTCCAGATCGATCGACCGACACCACTTCGGCCGGGTTGATGGCGGTTTCATAGCGCGCAATGACGGTGGGGTTTTCAAAAGACCCCACCAGATTCACAGCGGAGTACACACCGCCGTGTTGGTCGAAGAGTTGGTGCACGCCTTTGCCCGGGGCGGCGACGTAGAGGGCGTCGATGCCCGATTCTTCGGCGCTGAACGCGATGCTGCCATCTTGGGCGAGGTCGTAGCCGCTTGCGGAGCGGTCCAAGCCAGCCATCAGATCTTCCGCCGTCGAGAGCGTGATCCCGTCGTTGGCGTGCTGGAGCTTAAACCGCACCACGTGCGAATGGCTGTAGACGTGGCCCGAGGCGAGCGAGCGCTGGGCGTAGAGATACTGCCCATCGTCGCTGAGTTTGAGGTTGGCGTACTGATCGGCCGCCGGGGTTAATCGAACGGGCTCGCCGCCTTTGACGGATACGCTCCACACGGGAACGGAGGTAAAGGCGCGGGCGGATTGGTCCGAGTCGACGGACGCCGCAAAAAAGATCGTTTGACCATCGGAACTAAACACATAATCCAGATGAGACCCACTGTCTTCCAAACGTCCTTGATACCCGGGCAGCGTGACCAGCTTGGTGTCCTTAAAGACGTCTTGAGCGACCGCGTTTGGTGCCAGGCGCTGTATCAGTAAGTGTGGTTTGCGCTCGTCGAGCCAGTGGTCCCAATACCGGACCGGATAATGCTCGTAGACGCGGACCTTGGCCTTTTGCTCATTGTGTTCTTTGTCTAATTTGGCGTTGTCGGCTTCCGACGTTGCCCCCGGCCAAAAGTCGGTGACGTAGGCGATGGCTTGGCCGTCTGGTGTAAACCGTGCACTGTGCACGCCCAACGCAGACTCGGTCACTTTAACCGCTTCGCCGGCGCTGGTGATGGGCAGGATGTAGGCCTGTTCGGCCGTGTCGCCCTCGCGTTTGGCGGTAAACAACACGCGCTGGCTGTCTGGGCTGAAGACCACGTCGTTTTCGGCTCCTTTGGTGTGCGTGAGCTGTCGAGGCGGCGATTGGCCATCGGTGGCGCGAATCCACAGGTCGGAGCGGGTTTGCGTTTTGTCGTAGGAAGGTTCCGTGACGCTGAACACAACCCAGCGCCCGTCTGGGCTGACCACCGGCGCGCCAACGCGCTTCATCAGCCACAGATTGGCGTGGGTCAGCAGCGTGGGGCTTTCCGCGGCGTTGGCGGAGCCGACGCACGTGACGGCCAACACCGTGGTGACTAATCCGGTCCCCAGGGCGGTTGTGCAGCGTGTAATCCAATGATGCGACATAAATCATTCCTTAGTGGGAGTGAGGAGGTGCCACCGCGGCACACCCGTGATCAAATGATAACAAGTTCGCTTTGATCAAATGGGGGCCCGGGTCTGGGGCGTCTGGCTCGGCTATCCCACGTTAAGCCGTGAACAACGGCGGGTTCCGTGAGAGAATGGCGACATTGGCTTAGAACTCTCAGTGGACCGAATTATGGGATTAAGCGTAGTCATCTTGGCGGCGGGCCAGGGCAAGCGAATGAACAGCGACCTACCCAAGGTCTTACAGCCCCTCGCGGGGCGACCACTCCTCGGACACGTGCTTAGAACCGCCCAGGCGCTCCACGCCGAACGGACGATTGTGGTTTATGGACATGGCGGCGACCATGTGCAAGCGGCGTTTCAGGATCAATCCGTGTTGTGGGCCCATCAGGCCACCCAGTTGGGGACCGGGCACGCCTTAATGCAGGCGATGGCGCAAGTCCCAGACGGCGACACCGTTCTCGTGCTCTACGGCGATGTTCCGCTCATCGGCGTGGAGACGCTCCAAAGCCTGGTGGCGCGCGCCGACGCGCAGACCCTCGCGTTGTTGTCGGTGCGACTCAGCGATCCGTCGGGTTACGGGCGGGTGTTGCGGGACAACTCCGGCCACGTGTATCGAATCGTGGAGCATAAGGACGCCAATCGCAAAGAAGCCTTGGTCAATGAATGCAACACTGGTTTCATGGCCGCGTCTGCCGCCTCGATGCGGCGGTGGCTGAGTGAACTTAAAAACGACAACGCGCAAGGCGAATACTATTTAACCGATGTCATCGCCTTGGCGGTCAAAGACCGAGTGGCCGTTCAGGCCATTGAGGCCTCTTCCGAGCTTGAGGTGTTGGGCGTCAACGACAAAGCGCAATTGGCGCAAGTGGAGGCGGGCTACCGTCGACAGCGCGCTCAACAGCTCATGGCGCACGGCGTCACGCTCATTGATCCCACGCGCATCGATGTGCGCGCCGAGGTCACGGTTGGCAAAGACGTGAGCATCGACGTGAACGTTGTCCTGGTTGGGCAAGTGCACCTCGGCAACCGCGTGCAGATTGGCGCTGGGGTGGTGTTGCAGGACGTCAGCATCGACGACGACTCCGTGATTAAACCCTACAGCATTTTGGAGTCGGCGCGCCTCGGTAAACGTACGCAAGTCGGGCCGTTTGCGCGTTTGCGTCCTGGGTCGCAGTTGGCAGACGACGCCCACGTTGGGAATTTCGTCGAGCTGAAAGCCACGCATCTGGGGGTGGGCAGTAAAGCCAACCACCTGACCTATTTGGGGGATGCGGTGGTGGGGAATCACACCAACATTGGCGCTGGCACCATCACCTGTAATTACGATGGTCAAAACAAATGGCAAACCGAAATCGGCAATGAGGTGTTCATCGGCTCGGGCAACATGCTCGTCGCACCCATCCACATTGGCGATGGCGTCACCACGGGGGCCGGTTCAACGTTGAGTCAATCCATTGAACCCAACACCTTGGCCGTTGAACGCGCGGACGCGCGTAAGCTCCACGGCTGGAAGCGACCTAAAAAATTAACCGCCGATGAAAAACGTGAGCGGCAAGCCAAAGCGCGCTTGCCGTCTCGATAGAACGAGATTGGGATTGAATTGGTGTGACGTGTACGTCGAAGGATTAGCAGTATGTGTGGAATTGTAGGCGCAGTTTCAGATCGTGACATCGTTCCCATCTTGATTGATGGCTTGAAGCGGTTGGAATATCGCGGATACGATTCCGCCGGGCTGGCGATCGTGGACGCGCATCAGCAAACCAAACGAGTGCGCGCCGTGGGCAAAGTCGCTGCGCTCACCGATGCGCTCATCGAACAACCCCTTCAAGGCGGGCTTGGCATTGCGCACACGCGGTGGGCCACGCACGGCGTGCCCAGCGAACGCAATGCGCATCCGCACATCTCGCAGGATGGCATTGCCATTGTGCACAATGGCATCATCGAAAATCACGAAGCGCTGCGCGAGCAGTTGTTGGCCGCGGGTTATCAATTCACCTCGGAAACCGACACCGAGGTGATTGCGCATCGCATTCACTTTAATATGAAAGACGGTCGCGACTGCTTTGAAGCGGTTAAAAAGACCGTGCAGGAGTTGGAAGGCGCGTACGCGTTAGCGGTGTTGTCGCCACAAAATGCCGGCGAACTCATCGTGGCGCGTGCGGGCTGCCCGGTTGTGATTGGCTGTGGTCAAGGTGAAAACTTTGTGGCCTCCGACATATCGGCGTTAATCACGACCACGCGCACGTTCCAATTTTTAGAGGAAGGCGACGTTGCGCGCATCACGAAAAACGACGTGTCGATTATTGACCAACACCACAATCCGGTGACGCGACCGCGCGTGGAAAGTGAGCTTTCCGCCGATGCGGTGGAGAAGGGTGAATTTGCGCATTACATGCTCAAAGAAATTTACGAGCAGCCGCGTGCGGTTGCGCAAACCTTAGAGGAACGCGTGGCTGGAGGGAAGTTGTTGGAGGCCGCCTTTGGACCGAAAGCCCGCGAGATTCTGAGCAAAACGGAAGCGGTTCAAATTGTTGCGTGCGGCACCAGTTGGCACGCCGGCTCGGTGGCGCGCTATTTTATCGAGCAGATTTGTCGTTTGCCTTGTTGGGTTGATATTGCCAGTGAATTTCGGTATCGAGATCCGGTGGTGCCGAAAAACACGTTGTTTGTGACCATTTCCCAATCGGGTGAAACCGCCGATACGTTGGCGGCGTTACGGATCGCTAAAAAAATTGGGTACTTATCCACCCTGTCGATTTGCAATGTGCCGGAGAGCTCGTTGGTGCGCGAGTCGGAACTGGTGATGCTCACGCGAGCGGGCCCCGAAATCGGCGTGGCCTCGACGAAGGCCTTCACCACGCAATTGGCGGCACTCAACATGCTGGTTATTGCCTTAGGGAAACTCAACGGCATGGATCGGGAGACCGAGCACCGGTTGGTCGACGAGCTGTTGGGCATACCGCGTTTGATTGAAGACGTGTTGGCGCTGGAGCCTGCGATCAAGCAATTGGCGCATCAGTTTGTCGATAAACATCACGCATTGTTTTTGGGTCGAGGGGCGTTGGCGCCGATTGCTGCCGAAGGCGCTCTCAAGTTAAAAGAAATTTCGTACATTCACGCTGAAGCCTACGCCGCGGGAGAACTCAAGCACGGTCCGCTCGCGCTCGTCGATGCGGATATGCCGGTGATTACGGTTGCACCCAATAATGACTTGTTAGAGAAGCTCAAATCCAATTTGCAGGAAGTGCGGGCGCGGGGTGGGGAGTTGATGGTGTTTGCCGATCCCGTGGCGGGCTTTAAAGAGTCGGATGGGGTCACCGTGTTGAATATGCCGCGACACGTGACGTATTTTCAAAGCCCCATCATTTACACCATTCCGTTGCAAATCCTGTCTTATCACGTGGCGACCTTGCGTGGCACCGACGTGGATAAGCCAAGAAATCTGGCGAAAAGCGTGACCGTGGAATAACCCAAGGGGACACCGCGTTGGTTCCGTTTAGTGAGTCGTGAGACGCGGTCGGTTGCTATCGCTTAAATGAGACGTTAAGCGTTAGCGTGTCGGTTTGCTTTAGCGGCCGCCATTGCTCATTCAAGGCAATGGCTTGCTGGAAGATGGCCTGCGCTTGATCGGCGTCCAAATGGGGTAAGGTGTCAATGTCGCGCGACGCGCACGCCGTTTGTGCGCCGTACAGAAAGGCCTCGTAGTCGAAATGGCCTTGCGCCAACTGAGTTTGCATGGCTTCGACGACCGATTCGGCGATGCCCGACGCGGCGGTTTTGGGTAGGTCTTTGGACAATAAAAATTGTGGGCTTGCACCAGCGGCCACCATACTCAAAAACCCGCCCACCAAATCAAATCCCTGCTCGACGAGGGCGTGCACCAAGTCGTGTGGGAGGATGCCCTGACGCGGCATCTCGATGTCGTCGCCGCTGCCGTCGCCGCGTTTGAATTGCAGTCGGTCCCGTTTGGCCGAACTGGGGCCTTTGATGGCGATTAGGGTCAAGGGCAAGCGATCGGACATGGGGGCGTTCATTTGGGTTTAGGAGACGGTGTCCTCACGTGGAGGGATCCCAAGAGGCTTTGGTGCACGAGAGGTTCCATTGCGTCGAGTTGGTGCGATCCGTTCGAGACGTGCGCACCAAATTTAAGTGCTTGGTGATGCGATTAAATCGACCAACCCACTGATCGGTGCTCGGGTATTGGGGCGTGTCGCAAGCGTCGGTGTCGAAGTAAATTTGGTCACGGCTCGCGTCGTGGCGTGAGTCGATGGGGCACACGCCAATTCCACCAAAATAAATTCGATCGTCACCCGACAGCACGGCTTGGCCAGACTCAAAGCGCACGCCCAAATTGATGGGGGCTTGCTGGTCAGTGCCATCGACCGTGCACGAGTACATTTGCGACGGATAGCCGTTGCGCACGCACCCCGTGGCCAGCAGTAAACCGGCAAGGGTTAGGAGGCGATGTCGTTGAAGTTGGCCCACGCACAATTCCTTTGGTGTTGCGTCATCTTAAATAATACACTGGCCGCCGTGGTCAGGATTTACCGTACTCCCACGTCTATGGTGCCGGTGACGACGGGCGTCACGTGACCGCCGATCCACACCCCGTCTTCTTTTTGAGTGACGAATACTTTGCCGTCTCGGTCTAATCGCCGGCCTTGCGAGACCACGTAGGTCGGGTTCGCCAATCCGTTTTGGATTAACCACAACGCGATGCCGGCGTTGAGGCTTCCCGTGACCGGATCTTCGGGAACGCCCAAAGAGCCAACAAACGCGCGCACCTCAAATTGCGCGTCACTGCCCGCGGGGTGCGGACCGATCAAGCCGAGTTTATATGGCTTGAGGTCTGGGTGATCGGGGTTCACCGCGAGGACGGACTCGGCACTGTCCAGATACAAAGCACACCAGCCGGGGCCGTTATCCACCCATTGATGGTGCCGGATTTGATCGCGGTGGAGTGCGAGGGCGTTGCGCAGGATTTCAACGTCCGCGTCCGTCAGCGGTCCGGTGCGCTGTAACAGCGGCGCTTTAAAATAGTATTGCTGATTGACGATGTTGATGTCGATTAACCCAATCGCGCACTCTTGTACAAGATGGTTGAGGGGCTTCCCGTGTGCGCTTAACCAGGCGAAACCGGATCCCAACGTGGGATGACCCGCGAAGGGCAACTCTCCACCCGGCGTGAAGATGCGCACTCGGTAATGGGCGGAGGGATGAGTTGGTTTTAATAGAAAAGTCGTCTCCGACAGATTGGTCCACCGTGCAATCGCTGCCATATCGCTGTCCGTGAGCGAGTCGGCATCGTGAATGACGGCCAGTGGATTGCCTTTGAAGGCGACGGCGCTAAAAACATCAAGCTGAGAAAATCGGTGTTTCATGGGTCGATTTTAGCGCGAATGAACCCGTTCTTCTGACGTGCGTCCGAGTTTCTGGCGGTTCAGGGGTGGTCGCTTTTGGATCAAAATTAATTGAGTCGGGGAGCTTTTAAGTAGCAACCCGTGCGATTTCAGCGGTATAATCGGCCCACGGACATTTATGGAGGATTAATCGAATGGCTTTTTCGACTCGAATGATGGGCTTAGTGTTGTCGGCTGTGGTTGTGGCCACGGTGGCGGGTTGCGGTGAAGACGATTCGGCTCACATGATCTACGGTAACGTCACGGTTAATTCCATCACGCAGCAAGGTGGCTGTGAAGATGTGCTGGTGAAAGCCACGCCAGTTGAATTGAAGCCCAATGCGCCTCGATTAGCGAACACCAAAGAATTCGTCACCACCGTTAAGTTGACCAAGGGTGAAGACGGCGTCAGCTGCACCGGCAGCGCGCAGACGGTTCCGATGGCCGCGGGGTCGTGGAAGTTTGAGACCAACTTGCCGTCGGACTCGAGCTCCTGTCAGAAAGATATTTCTGAGCAAGGTCCGAAAGACATCGTCTTTAAGGACGGCGAAAAGGCTTGTAAGTAACCCCATAGGCGACCCACCCCAGGGTCGCTCCGGTTCAAGCCGTAGGTCGGTTTGAAGACAGAATAAGGGCCTAGCGGCGGCGGCGACGCATAGGCCTCGGTTGGGGGCGTTCAACTCAATGGGCGCGCAGACCTCGTCGACGATCGCGCGAGGGCATCAACACCGTCATTGTGCACCGTGGTCCATTCGGCCGTTGGCCGGACCGCTCGGTGGTCTCGCGCACTTGCTTAATACGAACGATCGTAATATTATCGAGTCATGAGCAAAGGGGAACGCACAAAATCGGTTATTTTAAAGGCGGCCGTCCAAACCGCGTGCTTGGTTGGGTTTGACGGACTCAACTTACAGCCTTTGGCGGACAAGGTCCAAATGACCAAAAGCGGCCTTTATGCGCATTTTGGCAGTAAGGAAGCGTTGCAGTTGGCAACCTTAGAGGCGGGCATTGAACTGTTTCAATCCCACGTCGCGGCCCCCGCGAAGCATGAACCGGTTGGGATGCCAAGGCTACGAGGCCTCTTTCGGCGTTGGCTGGATTGGCCTCAAAATGCCGGACTAACGGGTCAATGTTTATTCGTGTCGGCGAGCTTTGAAGTGGATGATCTGGAAGGCGCGTTGCGCGACCGCTTGCAAAAGACTTTCCGGGATTTCGTTGAGATTCTCACCCAGTTGGCTCAATCCGCCCATCGCCATGGACACCTGCCAAATGGCACCGACATCGACAAATTAATTCAATTACTCATGAGCTTGCGGTTCGGGCATCAATGGCAGTCGGGACTGATGGGCAATGAGTTGGCCAAGGACCAAACCATGCAGTTGTTTGAAACCGTGATTCGACACCCGCCGCAGCGCTAGCCATTAGACGCGCAATTTGTGCGCTGCAGCGTCAAATATTTTCAAATAAAGTTCATACAAATCAAGGCCCTTATATCGAGGCCCGAACCTTAATGCCCAGAATTCGCGATACACTAGCGCCCTACGAAGTTTAGTGGTTGAAAACGATTCAATGACCAAATTAGCTCACCCGCGTCGGTGGTTGCCCATCGTTTTGCCCCTGTTGTTCATTTTGTTTGTCGTCAAAGTACTGACCGAGCGATTGTCCGGTATACAGTGGAACGATATTTACAGCTCGGTGTTGGCGTTGCCAACCTCCATGTTGATCACCAGCCTACTCATGGTGATCCTCATTTACACCGCCTTGAGTTATTGCGAAGCGAGGATTGCGCAGTATCTGAATGGTCCCGTGAGTTCGCGCCGCGCCGCTCTGACGGCGTTGATCGCGTTTCCCATTGGTCACGTGGTGGGGTGGGGAGCCGTCTCCGGCGGCGCGCTGCGTTACCGATTGTATTCGCAAGCGGGACTGCGGCCCTTTGAAGTGGGCAAAATGATTTTATTGAGCTCCATTGCCTACCCGGCTGGCTTGGGGTTGCTGTTGGGGCTATCGTTTTTGATTCAATCGGAAGGCGCGGCCACGGTGTTGCACACCTCTGCAGACCTTGCCCGCGGCACGGGCATTGCGCTTTTGGGTCTACACGTGTTGTATCTCACGTTGGTGTTGGCTCGCCGTGGACCCGTGCTCATTGGCAAAATGGTCTTTAATTTCCCAACCCCAGAACTGACGTCCGTTCAATACCTCGTCGGCATTATTGATGTGTGTTTAGGCGCCGGCATTTTGTACGCTTTGTTGCCCGCCGATATCGGCGTTTCGTTCACGGTGTTTGTGGGCATCTATGGATTGTGCATCGTTGCGGGATTGGCCAGCAGTATTCCGGCGGGCCTTGGGGTTTTTGAAAGCGTCTTATTGTTACTCTTGCCCAAAATACCGAAGGCGGCGTTGCTGGCAAGCGTTATTGGCTATCGATTCTTTCTAGAACTGATCCCGTTGATTTTGGCGTTGATGTTGTGGGTGGCGTATGAGATCTGGTGGCGGTTGCCCAAACAGCGGATACGCGCGGAAATCATTGAGCAACATCTGGAAGACGAGGACGACCGTTAACCGGCCGCGGCGCGCTTACGGGCCTAGGGTCTCAATGGCGATCTGCAACTTGCCGTGATCGCTGGCGCCATAGCCAAAGATGGAATCCAACTCCGTGGGATTATTGAGCGACTCACGAGTCATAGGGTTTTTGTTGTGAAGCAAATTTCCCGACGTGTAAATCACAATATATTTTTCTTCCGAGTGAGGTTCAACGCGTAAACTCACGCGATACGCCGGATGCGTCGTCCGCTGTAAAAACGGCAGATCGAAACGCAGATCGTTGAGCGAGGTGGTTCGCCGAACCAACAAATCTCGATCCAATACAGCGACTAAGGGATAAAACACCGTGCTGCTGAGATCGGCGCGGTCGGAGTTCATGAAACTCACGACGTCGATGAGGAGCGGTTTGTCACTCTCCGGAAGGGCGTAGGCCACCAAATGGCTGGCGCCGCTGTGAAAATCAAAAAACTGACTGCGATGATTGACGTCGACGATCTGATTGGCATCGATCGCAATTTCCGCAAACTTAATCTGCTCAACGTCTTTTAAAGCGTTGGAGGCAAACGTAATGGCCGGCGTCGATCCGCCTCCCAGCGCAAGCGCCAAAATTACGGCTTTGAGTAGAGATCCCCGTTGGGAGTTTGCGGACGCGGTATTCATGCCCTTAGGCTATCACAGGTTTGTACGGGTTTAAACCGTTGGTGTTAACCAAGGTTGCTATCATAGCGCCCAACAGGATGACTAATTTTGGACTTGGTAAAGAACCCACAATGAAACGCACCCCTCCGAAAATTCCGTTTGCTGGTAAAGCCCCCTCGATTACGCCACGACCAGCGAGCGTGTTGTCGCCGTTTGGCGCCCGCCTTGATCCTTATTACGGGTTGCGCGACGACAGTCGATCGGATCCCGAGATATTGGGGGTATTGAGAAACGAGAACGATTACTTCGACGCGTATCTCAAACCGCTGCAGCCTTTGGTTGCAACGCTGGTGGAAGAATTCAAGCGCCGCATTCCCCCCAACGAACACTCGGTGCCCGTGTGGCGCGAGGGACGGTGGTGGCAAAATCGGTATTCCGCGGAGTTGGAGTATCCCCAAATCGTCAGTGGCACCGCCGCCGATGAATCCGACGGGGTGGTGCTTTTTGATCCAAATGTGGAACGCAAGCAGAGTGAGTTTTATGCGTTGGGATCATTGGAGTTAAGTCCCTGTGAGCGGTGGCTTGCGGTGGTTGAAGATTGGACTGGCCGGCGGGAGTACACCTTGCGGGTGATCGACCGGCAAACCAACGCGGTCATTCAGGATGGCGTCTGTGGCATTGAACCGGAAGTGGTTTGGCTGAATAGCCATGACGTGTTGTACATCCGCAAAGACCCCGTGACACTGCTCGGAAACCAAGTCTATCGGCACACGGTAGGATCGGACGTGTCGTTAGACACTAAAGTGTACGAAGAGCTTGATCCCGAATTTACCTTGTCCATTCAGCGATCACGCAGTGGCCGATTTATCGAAATCATTCTTCATCAAACCTTGACCTCCGAAATTCACTGGGCCAAGAGCGATGATCCGGCGCTTCGATTTGAGGTGCTGCTGCCGCGGCAACATGGGATTGAATACAGCGCAGAAGATTTTGAGGATGAAGTCATTTTTAAAATCAATGAACAGGCGTCTGAATTTAAGCTGGTACGGGTGGCTTTTGATCAACGCCAACAACGGGATCAGTGGCGCGAAATCGTCGGCCATCGCGCCGATGTGTTGATTGATGATTTTCTGTGCTTTCCCCAATGCTTTGTGGTCCGGGAGCGAGCCTTGGGTCAAGCTCGGTTGATGCGGATCGACGCGCGCAGTCATGCGGTGACGCCGATTTCAACTATGGCCGGGCCCGCAACCGTGGAGTTTGGCGCCAATGCGGATGCGCGGTTAACCGTCGTGCGTTGGGTCACCAGTTCGCCGTCGCAGTCCAAGCGCGTATTCGATACACATCTCGATCGTTTGGAGTCGGTTTGTCGACAACATACGGAAGTTCCTCATTGTGATTTGTCGCGTTACCGTACCGAACAGCGCTGGGTAACGGCACGCGATGGCCAACGCATTCCCGTGACGTTGCTCACGAGCGTGCAGCAGGGGTCGCAACCTGTGCCGTGCTTGCTCGTCGGCTATGGCGCCTATGGGCTTAGCTACGATCCCCAATTTCGATCCCATTGGTTGAGTTTGGTTGATCGCCATATGGCGGTGGCGATTGCGCATATTCGCGGTGGTCAAGAACTGGGGCGAGCGTGGACGGAAGCGGGACGCCGCGAGCGAAAATTCAACACCTTTAATGACTTCGTTGATGTTGCTCGCGCCATGGCGCAGTGGGCAGAGATCGACGGGCAGCGGTTGGTGGCCATGGGCGGATCCGCAGGGGGGTTATTGATGGGTGCCGTCGTGAATCAAGCGCCCGAGTGTTTTCGTGCAGTGGTTGCTCAGGTTCCCTTCGTTGACGTGTTGACCACCATGTTGGATGAGTCTTTGCCCTTAACCACGAATGAGTATGATGAATGGGGCAACCCCAGTGAGTCCCGTGAGCAGTATGAACGACTGCTCGCGTATTCCCCCATCGATCAAACCTCGGCGTACGACTATCCGCCGCTGTTGTTGACCACGGGGCTGTACGACAGTCAAGTTCAGTATTGGGAGCCCGTTAAGTGGCTGGCTACCCTGAGGGACGTTAAAACGGATGACCATCCCGTGTTTTTGCGCACGGACTTGGCGGCTGGTCACGGGGGCAAAGCGGGGCGTTTTGAGCGCCTTCGGGAAATCGCTGAGGAGTATGCGTTTGTCTTGAATGAGGTGGGTTTGGGCTAAAGCCGGCGCGGGCTATTGAATCCCGCCCCCACGCCCCCATATTGAGCGTGACGCCATCGGTCACGGCGTCTGTACAGGGTCATCATAGGAGTGGTTTATGAAGTTGTATTTTAAGGCGGGGGCGTGCTCACTGGCCTCGCACATTATTTTGGGAGAGTTGAATCTCGAACACGCCAGCGAGGCGGTGGATTTGGCCACTAAAAAAACCGCGAGCGGTAAAGACTTTACGGCTATTTCCGCCAAAGGCTACGTCCCCTGCTTGGAGTTAGACGACGGCACGATCTTGACGGAAGGCACAGTGATTCTGCAGTACCTGGCGGATCGGAAGACCGGCCATCACCTTTTGGCGCCGCAGGGCATGGATCGTTACCGAATGCTTGAGTGGCTTGGTTTTATTAATTCCGAGATTCATAAAAATTTCTCGCCGTTATTCAATCCGAAGATGCCCGCCGAAGCGAAGGCCTTGGCGAAAGCGTTGCTGTTGCGGCGCTTGGAAGTGGCGGCAAACGCGCTGCAATCCCATCCCTACCTGACCGGTGAACATTTTGGAATTGCGGATGCTTATCTGTATACCGTGTTGACCTGGGCTCAGCCCATGGGAGTCGACCTGCACGCTTGGCCACAATTCGACGCCTACATGAAGCGCATCGCGGAGCGGCCGTCCGTGAAGCGCGCGCATCAGATCGAAAAAGGTTAAGACCGAAGCACACCCCTCGGAGCGCAAATCCGAGGGGTCATGCTGAAAAACTCGCCCAATCCGGCGGCGGATTCATCCCGACATCACATTTGGCGTGTTGCTTTTAAGCGACTTGCTGCGTCGGCCGACCGCGCTTGAACTGCTCTCAAATCAAATGGTTACCGCATGCCGACTGGCGTATGGGTTTTGTTGTGGCAGACGAGTCAATTGTAAGTTATTGATTAATAATTAATTTATGTGGCCGCGACGCAGGCCGAGTCTTTACAGCGCCACCATTTCGTCTCAGCATATCGCTCCCTTGAGGTCGACCGCATATTGGAAGGTGGCGCTTATGTCTTTCGATTCTTATGAACTGAGCTTTAGCGATCATTTGCCAGTCAGCATGATTCACCAGTTGGAGTCGTTGTTATTTTTTAATGCTGGTCAACATCATTTGCGTCGCGAAATCGAAGCCACGATTGAGCGTTACGGGTTGCCGGAGATCAAGCAGGATCACGGCGGACTCAGCATTGAACTCAAAGACTCACCCAATGCCAAAACGCTCTTTGCGGTTCAATGCAGTGATGGCCGTCATCGACCGGTTGGGTTCGTGGTCTACGTGCACGACCAGTTCCAGCGATTGAACGTATTGCATGTCGGCGTTGCGCCGGATCATGTGAGCGGTGCGATTTATGGCAAACAACGCGTCTTGTCACGCTTGCTCAATCAAATTCGCACAAACGAGATCTCGCCCAAGAGTTCTCTGTCGCTGTCGATTGCTTACCGTGGATCGTCGCGCCGCGCCGCGTCTTAAGCTCTTTGTTAAGGCGCGGGCTTGACGGTGCCCATGCCGCCGGTGATGGCCAAGCGCATGGCTTCTTCAACCGACAAATTGAGCGGTTCGAGGTCGTGTTGTGGTAGATATAAGGTGTAGCCGCCTAACATATAGCTCATCGGGAAATAGACGGCCACCAAATCCGAATCTTCGGGGTGTGTCTTCAATTGACTGATGGCATCGTGGGTTACAAATCCCAACAAACGCGCGCCGGCCACTCGCCAAACCACCACGCTCTGCAAATCTTGTCGATTTTCACCAGAGGGCAATAACTTAACCACATCTCGGAAAGCGCTGTAGACCGTTTTCACCAACGGGATGCGCGTGAGCCACGATTCCCACAGATCAATGAGGCGTTTGACGAGGTAGTTGTTGACAATGATGCCGATCATGATCAGCAACAGCAAGCCCGCAAGTACCCCCATGCCGGGATGATAATTCTCTGAGCCAATGAGCAGCACCAACGCTTGGTGCATGACGGAGTCCATCGTCCCCACCAGCCAAGTCACGACGTAAATGGTCATGCCGATAGGCAATACGGTGGCTAATCCCTTCATCAACAAATTGCTGAGCTTTTTAATCATTGTGACCGCAACTCCTTGGCACGTAGGCGCGTAGTTTGACATGTCGACAGCGGACTGTCAGCGCTTTTGCGATCCCTGACGCGTCGGTCCGGCGCCCATGTGGTAAGGCGGTACAATGCGTGACCCTCATGAGGAGACCACGATGATGCAATTCAACGCCGCACAGCGCACCGACGTGCCGGAGATCTTAGCGATGATCCGTGAATTGGCCGAGTTCGAGCGTTTGGCCCACGAGTGTGTTGGCACCGAGGACGATTTGGCGCAATCCTTGTTTTCCGACCGTCCGGTAGCCGCCGCCATTGTGGCGCGTGATCACCAGCAGATTGCGGGCTTTGCGTTGTATTTTTATAGTTATTCGACGTTTTTATGTCAGGCGGGCATTTACCTCGAGGATTTGTATGTGCGCCCAGCGTTCCGAGGTCGGGGCGTGGGCAAGGGTCTGTTGCTCGAGGTGGCCCGTATTGCACGGGCACAGCACGCCGGTCGTTTAGAGTGGTCGGTATTGGATTGGAATCAAAGCGCGATTGAGTTCTATGAGTCTCTCGGCGCGCGCCCCGTGGCCGGCTGGACGCGGTACCGTTTGACGGCCGAGGCGCTCAGCGCTCTGTGAGCTGGTTCGGGCTGGCCACGTCTAACATGACTTTGCCAATGTGCGTTCCCGACTCCAAATAGGCGTGAGCGCTGGCGACGTCGTCCAAGGCAAACACCCGGTCAATGATGGGGCGGCACTGCCCGGACTCGAGCCAAGGCCACACGTTGGCGTGTAAAGCGGTGGCGATTCGGCCCTTTTCCGCCGTGGTGCGCGGTCTCAGCGTTGATCCGGTGATGATCAGCCGCTTTTGCATGACTCGGAAGAGTTCGAAATTGTGGACGGTGCCACCCGACTGAATCGCGACTTGCACCAGGCGTCCATCCAAGGCGAGGCAGTTTAGGTTGCGTTGAAAATACGCCGCGCCGACGATGTCGATGATGACGTCAACGCCGTGACCATCCGTAAATGCCGCGACCTTTTCAACGAAATCTTCCGTCTGATAATTAATAGCAAGGTCGGCTCCCAATTGCACGCACGCAAGGCACTTCTGGTCGGACCCGGCGGTGGCGAGCACGGTGGCGCCATGCGCTTTGGCCAGTTGAATGGCCGCAACGCCGATCCCGCTCGTTCCACCATGAATGAGCACGCGCTCACCAGCAGCAAGCTTGCCGTGCTCGAATAAATTCGCCCAAACCGTAAAGTACGTCTCCGGCAGTGCGGCGGCTTGCAGCGCTGAAAATTGGCTGGGCCAGGGCAAACATTGTGCGTGTGGCGAGACACAGAACTCGGCGTAGCCGCCTCCGTTAACCAATGCCGTCACCCGTTGACCCAGTAGATTCGTTTGCACCCCTGCGCCCAGCGCCACCACTTCGCCAGCGACCTCAAGTCCCATAATCGGACTCGCGCCGGGTGGTGGCGGGTAGCGTCCCGTGCGCTGCATGAGATCGGGTCGGTTGACGCCCGCAGCCATCACCCGAATGAGCACCTCGCCGGCCTGCGGCGTGGGCACCGCCATCTGCGCCAGGCTCATGGCCTCAACGCCACCAGGCTCGTTGAGGTGCACATAACGCATGGTTGACGGGAGGGTCATGGTTACTCCGCCACGGCAGACGTGGTCGACTTAGTGACTCGCGAGGCTAGTTTTTTCTTGATCACACTCCACTGCTGCAGTTTATCCTTCAGCGACAGTGCCGCATGGGTTGGCGACGTGGAGGGTAAAACGAATTCGGAAATCTTTTTGAATTTAGGGCTCAGTTGCGGGCTCACCAAACGCTTATATTGCTGTTGGGCCGCAGCGCCGTTAAACGCAATCCAACGGATCGCGCTGTGTTCGGTGAAAAAGAGTTCGAAGTCATTCGGCTTGACCGAAGAGGAGACAATCGCGGAATCCAAGCTGCCCGGGCGATACGCCTCTTGGCACACATCCCACACCGCAATGCCGTGCGCGAGCAGGCGGTCGACGCGCTCCGCGTAGGGTCGTTGGGCGCCGGTCTCAAAAAGTGTTCCCATAATGGTCCAAAACGCGTTTTGCGGATGAGCGTAGTACTGCTGGGCCTCCAGTGAGGCTTGCCCGGGTAAGGAGCCTAAAATTAATAAACGTGAGTCGGCATTGGCAATCGGCGCGAAACTGGTTGAAAGCATGGGGTCTGACAGTCCTTGCGGTTTATAAACGTGAACTGTGCTTATTTTTACAGAAAACCACCGGCAATGTGGATGCTATCGCTCAAAATAGTCTTGTGTGGATTGCAGCTCTTGAACCGATACCACCAAGAAGCCAGGGCCACCATGCACTCCCAAGGCCGCACCGGTTGGCGTTAACCCAACCACCTGTGTCCGTGGTCGCTCGCGGGTGATTTCGCTCATGAGCCACTGCGCGTGTTCCAGCGCACAGCCATGACCGATGAGCAGGCGATAATCCTTGTCGGGGTCGATTTGCCGCGTTAGGAACCGTGCAAAGGCTTTTAAGGGCTGCCGACGGTTCCACAGCATGCCGCCAAAGCCGATTCGGCCATCGCCGTGAGCGGTGAGCAGCAGATTGAGGCCTAACCAACGACTGATGGTTTGGGCGATGGCGGGCACGCGACCACCCCGCACGGCGTGAACTAAGGTGGGCAGATATGCCCACGTACGGGTCAGCGGGCGCATGCGCTCCAAGTGGTGAACGATGCTCAGTAAGTCTGCGCCGGTGGCGGCTTTTTCCGCGGCCGTCAGAGCCAGTAGTCCTTGTCCCACGGACGCGTTGAGTGAATCGACAACGGTTACGGCGGTGGATTCCGCCAAGCGATGCGTCGCGGTGATCGCCGATTGATGGGTGCCGCTCGCTTTGGCCGTGACATTGATGCTGATCACCCCAGGATGGTGAGAGCTTAAATACTCGAAACAACGGCGAAAATCACCGACCGCAGGTTGGCTGGTTTTGGGCGCTATGGTTGAATGTTCAAGACGCGCGTAAAACTCCGCTTGGGATAAGCCAACCTTGTCTATAAACGACTCTTCTCCGAAGTGCACCCGCAATGGCACGACGTGAATATGATACTGAGCGATTAATTCGTCCGGCAAATCCCCGGCGCTATCCATAACGATCGCGACCTGCGCTTCCGACCGGCGGGCGCTCAAGGTTTGGCGATGCATGTCGTCCGCTTTGGTTTCGTTGAGGGCACCGAATCGTCCCGCCTCGCGGAAGACCGCCGAGGGATCGTTGGTGTGAATATGAAGCCGTACTTTAGACTGAGTTCCGGCAACGACGACACTGGATCCCAAGCTGGCCAACGACTCGCGCAGCAATCGATGATCAATGTCCTTGCCGGCAATTAAGCACTCTGTGCAATAGCGCTCATCGCCGCTGTCTTGTTCGATGATTTTCTCGGCCTGAGCCATTGGTACGAGTTCGTCGCTGGGAAGAGCGCCGGTCTGAACCGTTACGGATAAACCTTCGATAAAAGCAAGAACCCCTAACGCGCCCGCGTCGACAACGTTGGCTTTCCGCATGGGTTCCAAGGTGTTGCGCGTGTTTTCGACAACGCGTTTTGCTTCAATAACGGCGTTTTTCCAAAAGGAGCGTAAGCAGGTGGTTTCATGGCAGTGGTTTTTAAAATATGACGCCAATTCCTCAAACACGGTAAGCATGGTTCCCGGCTGTGGATTGGAAACCGCTAACCGCGCCGCTTTCGCACCGCGCATCCACGCCTCAACCGTGTTGCTGACGGAGAGTTCAGCAAAGTCTTGAGCGTAATCGGATAAGCCACATAAAAACTGGGCAAAAATGGCGCCAGAATTGCCGCGAGCGCCATCTAAGGCAGCGTCCGCCAGTTGCATGAGCAGCTGACCGGCGTGGACTGGTGCGGTTTGCAGAGGCGCGCGTAAGCTTTGTAGGGTCATCGCCAAATTGGTGCCTGTGTCACCATCGGCGACGGGGAACACGTTAATTCGGTCTAAATGGCCCGCCTGTCGAGACAATTCAATTACGCCGCCCCATACGGCTTGGCCCAGCCGTGTTCCATCTATTGATCTCAGTGGTTGCACTGTCATTCCCTCGACAATTTTTACGGTATTTGAAAACGACTGCCCTGATACGACAATACGGCGCCGTTTGGTGTGATTTGTTCTACTAATGGACCTTCTTTAAGACTCTGACCTTCGGTTAAACGTTGACCGTTGATAATGACAAAGCGTTTAGTCGGGTCCTGATGATACACGACTAATTGCAAATTCAAATTTTGTGCGCCACCCAAATTTTGGGGCGGCATTTGCCGTAATGATTTAAGGTCAGTGTGGATATCCGAAGTGATCGCCGAGGCATCTTTGGGATAGGCCTCCGATGGCGGAGGCAACGCCTGGTCGTCGGCAGTGGAGGCGTCTGTAACTTCTTCGGTCAACGGTCTAGTAGCCGCTGGGGTGGGCATGGGAGCGACGACGGCACTCGTGATCACGGTCGGCTGGTGATACTCTTTCCACAGCAGCAGTGACAGCACGATCAAAACCAAGATCAGCGTGATGAATAATCCAACCACGATTATTCTGTAGCTGCGCAACGGCGCGTTGGGTTGCGTCATGCCCGCACGACCAATTGACGAAAAGCCACGCTCGCCATCATGACTGCGCTGACTTTTACGTAATGCATCAGATATGAAGGACATTATGGACTGCTCACGTTTAGCCGCGGCACGCCGGGTGGTTGTAAGGCCGCATCCAGCAACATTTGAGTTTCGGGGCCAACGATGCCATCAATATTTAAATGATCCATCTTTTGAAACCGTTCAACACTTGCCTGCAGATGCTTATCATAAACGTCGTTTCCGGGGGTTTGTGGCAAATTTAACGCCGCCGCGATGGCCTGTCGTAACCACAGAATTTCTGGGCCCTTTTGCCCCGGCACAATGTTTTTGAGATCGGCCACCGGTGGTCTCCAAATCAACAAAAAATCGCCATACCAGAATGGCGCCAACTCCTCATCGTGGACAGACGTGCTTGCGGTGCCCGCGACGAGCGTCAGGAGCCCCGGCGCCGTGCGGCTCACCACCACTTGATACTCATGCGCTTGACGATCAATGAGACTCATAATGACTGGGCGATCAATGCGTCTCAGTTGAGCAACCGTTCCGCGATCGGACACGCACTGCAAACCGGCAGCGCTCGCCTGTGCGCACGGCTTATCGCTGTTGGCGACAAAATTCAGATTCCACAGTTTAAATAACGTGGCAAAGGCGGTATCGGTTCCGGTCTGGTCCGCGTGTGCGTTCAGAAAATCCGCAAGTGAAGGCGGCGGTGTAGGTGGCGGCGGCGATGGTTTTACGGGATACACGATCACCCAAATCGCAATAATGCTCACCACGCATGCGGAAGCAATGAGTGATGCCAACGCGAAGGAACGTGGTTGGTCCCCGCGTACCTCGCGCACCGCCCGTTTGACCGTCGATGAGTCGATCTGATGTTGATCGGATGCAAAAGCGCCTAACAGCGCACGGTCGGCGATAATGTTGAGTAAGCGCGGCACGCCCTTGGCTTCTCGTGCGAGAACTTTTAGCGATTTTGGAGTGAAAATCTCGGACGTCGCACCAGCAACCGCTAATCGGTGCTGGATGTACTTAATCGATTCATCCAGTGTCAGGGGATCCAAGTGAACCCGGGAGGTGATGCGCTGAGCAACTTGGCGGAGATCGTCGCGGGCCAACAATTCACGCAGCTCAGGCTGCCCTACCAAAATGATTTGTAATAACTTCGTGGAAGTGGTTTCAAGATTGGTGAGTAGACGCACCTGCTCTAAGACATCCACGGGTAATTGTTGAGCTTCGTCAACCAGCACCACTACGCGTCGACCCGACGCATGAGCTTTGAGCAAATGCTTGTTCAGCAAATCAACCAATTGAGTCAAGGTTTCTTGGTTGTCATCGACGGACAGGCGTAGCTCTCGGATGATCGATCGTACGAATTCGACGGGGGACTGATGGGGGTTTAAAATTAAAGCGACGTCCACGTTATTGGGTAAGCGAGTCAATAGACTGCGCAACAACGTCGTTTTTCCGGTGCCCACTTCGCCGGTCAGCTGGGTGAATCCGCCGGCTTCTTCTAATCCGTAAAACAGATGCGCCAACGCGTCTGAATGCCGCTCGCTCAAAAAGAGAAAGCGCGGATCCGGTGTGATCGAAAATGGCTTTTCAGCCAGACCAAAAAAGTCGGTGTACATAGAGCTATTGTAGCGGAAACTGGCGCAATGTCAGCGATTTTAAAGGTTCGCCCAACGGGCGTTCAGCGCTTGGGATGCTTAAGAGAGCTGGCTCGCAGCAAGGCCGATTTGCCGAATCGTTTTTGAATTTCGTCCAGTGCGCCAGTGAGGTGAGATGGGGGCTGAGTATGTTGCGGGGCAAAATCAGCGACTTTCGGCGTGACTTGAAATAGATCCTCCTGTACCACCGTTTCAAGCTCGCCAACCCCACATCCCAGCAGTCGGATTGAGGTGCCTGGATGCTCGTCGTTAAACCCCTCCCAAAGGGCTAAAGCCGCCGACGCCAGAGCAGCGCGATCGTTGGTGGCGCGGTCAAAGGTCTTCGATCGGGTAAACGTCTTAAAGTCACTGCGTCTGATTTTTAAAATTACCCGACGCCCGTAGCACGATTCTTGACGAAGTCGATGACTAACCTGATCTACTAAGTTCAATAATTCAGACTTGATGTCACGGTGCTGTTGTAAATCCGTGCCAAACGTCTTTTCGGAGCTGACTTGCTTGGCGTCTCGCATCGATTCGACCGTTCGGTCATCGATGCCTCGAGCACGCGCGATCATGACCTCAGCGTTCGCGCCTAAAACAGATCTTAATTCTGCGGCGCGCGCATTCGCCAAATCATTAAAAGTAAGTATGCCTTTGGCTTTTAGAAGTGGCGCAGTCTTTGGGCCGATGCCGTATAGCCGCTCTATTGGCAAAGGGGCGAGCAGCGTTCGCGCGTCTTCCTTTTTGATCACAAATAGCCCGTTTGGCTTTAGCCAATCCGACGCAAGCTTAGCTAAAAGCTTATTGCCCGCAACGCCGATGCTTGCGGTCAGCGATGTTTCAAGAAGAATGGTTTGCTTAATGGCCTGAGCGACGATCATGGGGTCTGGCCAGAGTTTTTTACAAAACGTCAGATCTAAAAATGCCTCATCAAGTGAAAGCCCTTCGACGTCAGGCGTGTATCGATGAAATATCTCAAAGATTTTTTGAGAAACCGATTGGTACACCTGCGGCCGAGGAGAAATGATGACAAGATCGCTGCATCGTCGTAGCGCCTCGCGCGTTGACATTGCTGAGCGCACCCCATAAGTGCGGGCTTCGTAGCTGGCTGCCGCAACAACGCCGCGTTCCGATGGTCCGCCAACGACTATAGGTTTGCCTTTTAGTTCTGGATGGTCGCGTTGCTCGATAGAAGCGTAAAACGCATCCATATCAACATGCAGAATGACTCGCTCAGGGCTCATGTCAATGAGACCGCCTAACGTTTGGTTGTGGCTGGGGGTGTCGCTGATAACACGGGGAAGACTTTGGAGAACGAAGTGATCTCTTCAACGAGGGTTGCCAGTCTGAGCAGCGTCGTTTCAGCAAAAGGTCTCCCAACCAGTTGAATGCTGCTGGGGAGTCCTTGTGCATCTAAGCGAATGGGAGCCACCAAAGCCGGAACTCCCAAATAATTAAGACCCGCCGCATTCCTCAGCAAGGCATCAATCACCGTCCACATTTCAGGGCCTCCACCGGCATCGGTGCTCTCGAGCGTTGGCACCGCTATTGGTGTTGCTGGTGTCAGTAGAACGTCGCACTGATCAAATACGTCTTTGACGAACGATCTTAAAAGCTTCGGGCGTAATAATTGTGCCTCTAAGTACGTCATGGCTGGAATCATCATTCCCGTGAGTAGTCGATTGCCGACCTGCGGAGAATAGTCATTTAATCGGTCTCGAAGCCAATGCCCATGTATGGCGGCGGCCTCTGAATAAAACAGCGCGCGCGATAGTGCTTTGTGTTCTTCCGAGTGCGCAATGGTTACCTTAACGATTGATGCACCGTTGGTGCGTAATAAAGTGATTACCTGGTCTAGTGTCTTTTGACTTTCGGGAGAGAGGTTGGCATTAAAGTAGTGCTCATCAATGCCAATTCGATACGCACGAAATGGACGATCGTTGTCCTCCGTGTCGCTGAGACCCCGGCGAAGGCTTGCGGCTTTGTCAAAGCCATCCGCTCCGGCAATGACGTTGAGCAGCACCTGCAAATCATCAGGGTGGCGAGCCAAGGGTCCCAGGGTATCAAGAGAGTAACTTAAGGGCATTGAACCAGTACGGGGGACTAGGCCATAGGTTGGCTTGATGCCGTACACACCGTTCACCGCGGCCGGGATGCGGATGGAGCCGCCGGTATCAGAGCCGATGCTGCCAAACGCCAAGCGCGCCGCCACCGCGGCTGCGGAGCCGCTCGATGAGCCGCCGGCAATGTGGTCAACGTTGTATGGATTTCGGCACGCACCAGTGTGAATGTTGTGGCCTGTAGGTCCCATCGCAAACTCAGTCATGTTTAAAGTGCCGACAATAACGGCGCCGGCCGCTTTCAGGCGCGAAATAACCGTTGAGTGGTGTTGCGGAGCGTGCGCATCCTGCAAAAATGCGGAGCCACCGGATGGACGATGTCCAGGGAAGTAAAACATGTCTTTTACGGCAATCGGTATGCCGTGTAGGGGGCCGACAAAATGTCCGTGCTTCGCCTGTCGATCCAATTGCTCGGCGTAGCGCAACGCCTCATCACGGGTTACGCTTCGAAAGGCGTTGATGAGAGGATCAATGAGGTCGATTCGTTCGAGTATCGAAGAGGTTAAGTCAGTGGCGCTGAGTGTCTGATTTTTAATACGATCAGAAACGCTGCACAGCGTTTGATTGAGAAGCTCATTCATAACGTATCGGATTGTTTGCGAGCTTGAGAGCGCGGCGTTGCGCAGTCTTCAAGCGCTTGTGCAAACGTATCATCAAAACCATGAAACAACGACTGGTCGAGACAGTTTTTAACGGCCGAAATAATCGGCATGGCGCCTTCGTGTAATCTCACCAATCGGTCTGCTTCAATCGTTGGTAAGCCGGCGCGCGCAAGCAGTTGGTGGTCGTAGGTAGAGCCGTCGCCGTGATGAAGTTGGCTTGGTGCCTTAGGGTCGTTCATAACGACTATCTTAGCGCAAGCCTAAGCCCAAGCCAAACAAAACATCAATCAGCCAATGAACTTTCCCCTAGCCCGTAATGTCTCCGGCAAGAGCCTTGTAGAGTTGGGCCAGTAGACTCACTTGGCGCAGCTGGGCGTTAATCAATTGGTCTGCCGTGTCGCAATAGGAGAGTTGGGCATTGATCGCGGTTAGCGGATCCACGGCCCCGATCTCAGCCCGACGCGTATTGAGATCAAGCTGCTGACGGCTGGTGTCTGCCGCGACTTGCCAGTGCTGTAATGATTCGCTCGCGGCCTTAAACCCTTCTAGGGCGTTATTGGTTTCTTGCAAAGCCACCAACACGGTGGCGTCAAATTGCTCCAACGCCTGGCGTGCCGCGGCATTACTCGATCGAATGTCGCTGATGGTTCGGCCCACATTCAAAAACTGCCAATTAATACTGGGTCCAAAATTCCATTGACGAGACGCCGAACGACCGATGTCAGCGGCCGTTTGCGCGTTATACCCGTAAAAACCGGTCAACGTGATGGTGGGAAAGTACTCACCTCGGGCGACGTTCGCCCGAGCGATGGCGCTTCTTAAGTTGAATTCCGCTGCACGGACGTCCGGGCGCCGGGCCAGCCAATCGGTTGGGTTGCCGACAGGGATCAACGAATTAAGCCGCGGCATCGCATGGTGATCGGCTACGAGGGCTTTAATTTGATCGGTCGACAATACCGTCAACACCATCAAACGATTAAGATCACTATCGACTGCAGCCTTGGCGGGTTCTAAACCAGACAGTGCGGCTGCGGATTGCGACTCCAACGTTGCGGCATCAATGTCGGAATAGCGGCCAACCGCTCGACGTTGCTGAGCGATGGTTGCGAGAGTTTGCGCGGCCTTGGCGCGGCTGAGTGCCAACTCTAAGTGTGCTTGATCAGCTCGAAGGCTAAAGTACGCTTGCGCGGTTTCCGCAATCAGCGCTTGTCGCGCCGCGGCCAAATTAGACTCAGACGCCTGCAGATCGGCGGAGGTTGCTTTCGCGGCGTAGTTGGCCACTCCAAACAGGTCGATTTCCCACGCGCTATCAAATCCCGCTTGGAACGTATTAATTTTTGAAAACGAAGGCGGAATCAACGGATTGAGTTTGCTTGGAACCTCGGCATTTCGATAGGCCGAGACCTGGGTTTCTGGAAAAAGGGCCGCAATGGCTTGTCCCCGTACCGCCCGGGCTTGGTCGACGCGTGCGGCAACTTGTTGGAGTGATCTGTTTTCCTGAAGAGCCCGTTTAAGCAGCGCCTCTAACGCAGGATCGTCGAAGCTCTTCCACAGGTTGGTTATTGCCTCACCCGACGGATAGTTTTCGATGGCCACTTTATCAAAGTCCACCTTCACCGGTGACACGGGTTGAACGGATATCGTGCGATAAACGCACCCGGACAATCCGACGCCAATGGCCAGACACGCGACCGGAATGGAAGCTCTACATCGGGAGGTAATCATGCTTGATCCTTGTTTAAAAAGATCGGAAGTCCACTCGACATGCGTCGAATGACCACATAAAACACTGGGGTCAGAAACAACCCAAAAAACGTGACGCCGAGCATTCCGAAAAACACCGTGACGCCCATGACGGTGCGTACTTCAGCGCCCGCACCTTGAGCAAAAACGAGCGGAACAACGCCCATGATGAAGGCAAAGCTCGTCATGAGAATTGGACGCAACCGTAAGCGGGAGGCTTCAATAGCGGCGGTCACAATGTCTTTGCCTTGCGATTCCAGTTCACGGGCGAATTCAACAATCAAAATAGCGTTTTTGCAAGACAGCCCCATCAGAACCAATAAGCCAATTTGCGTAAACAAATTGTTGTCAAAGAAGGTGGGCGGGCCTTTAGGTGGAATGATTGCCAACGACAGTCCATGAATGAGGTTAATTAAGAATATCGCCCCCATTGCTGCCAGCAAGGCAATCGGCACAATTAAAATGACGGCTAACGGCAGCGACCAACTTTCATACAGCGCCGCCAACACCAAAAAGACCAGCAACACACAGATCGGGAAAACCCACATGGTGGCGTTACCTTGGATCGTTTGTTGGTAGGTGAGGCCCGACCAGGCCAGCGTCATTCCATGCGGCAACATTTGCTGTGCCATTGAGCTCACTTTGGCCAGTGCTTGGTCAGAAGATAAGCGTGAAGGGTCAATCCCGGCCGTTAAATCCGCGCTTGGATAGCCGTTGAAGCGGATGACGGGATCCGGACCATAACTGTGTTCCAGTCGTACGACAGAGCCCAATGGAACCATTTGGCCCTGGATATTGCGCGTCTTCAGATTCAATACATCTTCGGCATTGCGGCGATAAGGCGCGTCCGCTTGAACATACACGCCCAAGGTTTTTCCAAACAAATTGAAGTCATTAACGTAAGCCGAGCCCAAATAGGCTTGCAGCGTATCGAAAACGCCGCTGAGCGGAACACCGAGCTGCTTGGCTTTTTCGCGATTCACTAAGGCCGTGTATTGGGGGACGTTTGATTGGAAGGCGCTGACGACCGCGTAGGGATCAAATCCTGGAGTCTGTCGTAACTGACCCGCCAACATCTGCGCATTGTTGCTGAGAATGCCGTATCCCAGACCGCTGCGGTCCTGTATATACGCTTCAACGCCGGCCGCGTTTCCAAGGCCCAACACGGGCGGTGGTCTGAGCGCAAAACCGATGCCCTCTTTTAATTGCGCGAATTTCATCGACAGCGATACTGAAATGTCACTCGCGGAGAGCGATCGTTCATCAAAGGGATCAAGGCCGATGAAGAGTGTCGCGGTATTTGGGGTTGCCGTAAAGTGAAAGCCGTTTAACCCAGGAAATGCAACCACACTCTTAACACCAGGAGTGCTCAAAGCGATGTCGGTCATGCGCTTTACAAAGGCGTCCGTTCGGTCAATGGATGCGCCTTCAGGCAACAACGCGACTCCAAATAAATACTGTTTGTCCTGGGTTGGGATGAAGCCATTAGGAACCGCTCTAAAGGCACCGATCGTAGCGATCACCAAAACAGCATAAATGATCAATAAACGCGGAATGCGACCCAAGACACCGCCAATCTTGTTTGAATAGCGATCAGCCGATGTTTTGAAAAATCGATTGAAGCGCCCAAAAAAAGCGCCAAACCAACGATCTATGAATAACGCAAATCGATCTTTGGGCGCGTTGCTCGGCCTCAATAATGAAGCAGCCAATGCTGGCGATAAGGTCAGCGAGTTGATTGCCGAAATAATGGTTGAGATCGCGATCGTGACGGCAAATTGGCGATAAAACTGCCCAGTGACGCCACCCAAGAACGCAATGGGAATAAATACTGCGCCTAGAACCAGCGCAATCGCAACGATGGGGCCAGACACTTCCGACATCGCTTGATGCGCGGCATCACGCGCCGACAGCCCGTGTTCGATATTTCGCTCAATGTTTTCAACAACCACAATCGCGTCGTCCACCACGATGCCGATGGCGAGAACCATGCCAAATAGGGTGAGTACGTTGACCGAAAAACCCAAAACCCACAGAACTGCAAACGTGCCGATAACGGATACCGGAACAGCCAACAGCGGAATAATTGAGGCTCGCCAGGTTTGTAAAAACAGCAAAACCACAATCACCACCAAGAGAGTGGCCTCAAGTAGCGTGTGAAATACTTTACTGATTGACTCACGAACAAAAACCGTGGGGTCGTAGGCCACTTCCCAGGTCAACCCTTGTGGGAATTGCTGGCTCAGTTCGCCCATTTTCTGACGGACGGCATTGGACAGCGCAATTGAGTTCGCTCCCGGCGACTCAAAAATCACAATGGCGGCGGCATCATCGTGGTTTAGCTTGGATCGAATGGAGTACGAGTTGGCACCTAATTCAATTCGCGCCACATCCTTCAAGTGGGTAAGTTCTCCGTGGGCGCCGGTCTTGATCACCACGTTGCCAAATTCCTCGGTGGATTTAAGGCGTCCTTGGACGTTGATCGCAATTTGAAAATCGCTGGCCTGAGGCTGCGGAGGGGCGCCTAAGGATCCCGCCGACACCTGAACGTTTTGTTCGCGCAACGCTTGGATAACGTCGTCTGTGGTTAAATGCAACGCAGCCAATTGATTGGGATTGAGCCATATGCGCATCGCATAAGTGCCGGCGCCGAAGGCCAACGCCTGCCCCACGCCGGGGAGTCTGGCCAGTTCATCTTGGACATGTAAAACAGCGTAATTTGATAGATATAAATCGTCGTACCGATGATCGGGGGAAATGAGGTGCACCACCATGGTGAGCGTCGGTGAACGCTTTTGAGTGGTGACCCCTAAGGCGCGTACCGCGTCCGGGAGTCGAGGCAAGGCTTGGTCGACTCGATTTTGAACCTGCACCGCGGCTTGATCGATGTCCGTGCCAATCTTAAACGTCACATCCAGCTGCATTGTGCCATCGGAACCAGCGACGGACTTGGCGTAAATCAGCCCTTCAACGCCGTTGATCGCGTCTTCCAATGGCGCTGCAACGGTTTCTGAGATAACGGATGGGTTGGCGCCCGGGTAAATGGCGCGAACCTGTACGGTGGGGGGGACAACCGACGGGTATTCGCTCACCGGAATATTGGGCAAAGCAATTAAGCCTGCCGCAAAAATCAAAATCGATAAAACCGCCGCAAAGATTGGTCGGTCAATAAAAAATTTTGAAAAATCAGCGTGCATTAATGATTAACGGTAGCGTTACCGCCCTCCGGGTGATTCATGTCGACCGTGGTTGGAACAACCGGTTGCCCAGACATGAAGATTTTGCGAGTACCGTCCACCACGACGCGATCGCCCGCGGCAAGGCCCGAGAGCACGTTGAGCAGGCCATTAATGTGCGAACCAAGCTTCACGTCCTTGCGGATCGCTTTATTCTCCGCGTTGACGACATAAACAAATTGCCGATCTTGATCGGTTTGCACCGCACGATCCGAAACAAGAAAGTGGTCTGAGGGTGTTGATTCTTCGAGTTCTCCGTTAACAAAGAGACCCGGCAACAATTGATGGTCATGGTTGTCCAAGCGTGCTCGCAAACGGATGGTTCCACTGGAACGATCCAATTGATTGTCGACAAACACGACCTCGCCTTCATGAGTAAATCCATTATCGGTTGAGAGGCCGACGCGAACTTTGGCGTGTGGACCCACTTTACGTAACCGCATGAACGTTTGTTCATCTACTGAAAATTCAACATCGATTGGGTCTAAACGCACGAGTGTGGTCAGGAGTGTGGTGTTTGGCACCACCAGGTTGCCCATACGAATTTCAGCTTTTCCCACTCGGCCGTCAAATGGCGCGCTGATGTGCGAGAACTCCAAATTAAGCTCGGCGCTTTTAAGTTGTGCCGTTGCGCTGTCGCGGTCGGCAATTGCCTGATTAACTTCCGATCGTCGTTGGTCTAGTTCGCTGATGGACGCAGCATTGGTCTTGACGAGCGACTCGGTTCTTTTAAATTCATTGTTCGCTAACTCTAGTCGAGCGTTTGCACGAGCCACATTGGCTTTGCCTGCATCCACCGCAGCTCGGTATTCGCGATCGTCCAGCAACACCAGCAAGCTGCCCTTGCGGACATCCGAGCCCTCTTCAAAAGCAATTTTTTCAATGAAGCCGGGGACACGGGGCCGAATCTCCACCGACTCGATACCCTGCAGTTGACCACTGAAGCTTTGCCATTCGGAAACCGCGGCTGGCGTTATTACCGCAACATTGACCGCGGGAGGAGGCGCGGCTGGAGGGCCGCCGTGACCACAAGCGCCCAATGTTAAGGACGTTAATAACACTACTGCTCGTGATCGAACAGGACGCATCAATCGGGATAAAAATTCAGGCATGACCGGCCTCACCTAATGCACAAAGGGCACAAAAAATGACATAATAAGATGCCGCTAATTATACGCTGATTGACAGAGTAAATAACGGATTTTTGAGTCAAAAGCAGGCTTGAATATTAGAATACTGGACAGTTTAGTCGGTTAGTAGGTCGCGAGTGGATTTTTTGAGGTCGCCGAATGTTTGAATCCGAGAACGTCACATTAATGACATACACGACCGCCGCGGAAACGGCCGCCGCTGCCGCCGATTTTTTGGCCAAGCACTTTCAACGGGTGCTGCTTGAGAAGCAGCGGTTGGCGGTTGCTCTTTCAGGCGGGCGTACGCCCTGGATGATGCTGGATGAATTGGCGATGAAGCCATGTGAATGGGGCCGAATCGACGTGTTGCAAGTTGATGAACGCGTTGTCCCTCGCGACGACGTTCGCTTGAATGCGACTTTCATTAATAAGCATTGGGTTGAAAAAGTGTCTGGGCTTTGCTTTTACCCGATGCCCGTGCAATTGCCAGTCGCGGATGCCATTACCGCCTATACGCAAGTTTTAAAGGAGCGTTGCGAGCCAGCTGGAATTTTGGACGTTGCGTGTCTTGGGTTGGGTGCTGATGCCCACACCGCGTCATTAATCCCTGGGGATGTGTTGGTGGCCAATACGTCCGAGTGGCTTGGACACACGGTTCTTTATCAGGACACTCATCGCGTAACCATGCTGAGGTCTCTCTTGGATGCCGCGCGGTTAAAGGTATGGTTGGTAACCGGATCCGATAAAGCCCAAGCGCTGCGGCATTTGATGGAGGCTGATCCCCGGGTTCCTGCCGGATTGATTAAGGGGCCTTCTGTAATATTTGCGGATCACGCCGCCACCGGTAAATCCTGATCAGGTAGCGGCGTCATCACGTTGCGCGAGTTAACGGGCAGAGTTCAATTGATCCCAAAGAAACCCATAAATATCAGCGGTTTGATTGATCGCTTGCGTAACGGTCGGTCCGCCGCCGTGGCCTGAGGCGCTTTCAATCATCAAATAGATGGGCTTGTCTCCCGTTTGGGCCGCCTGCAGCGCCGCCGCGAATTTAAACGAGTGCATCGGCATAACGCGCGTGTCGTGATCGCCCGTCACAACCAGCGTAGCAGGGTAGTGTGTGCCGGGTTTCACATTATGAACAGGGGAGTAGCGAATGAGTGTTTTAAAGTCATTCGCATCGTCTGGGTTGCCGTACTCGCCCATCCATCCAGCGCCTTGCCCGAATAGTTGAAATCGCAGCATATCTAATACGCCGACTTGAGCCACAGCGGCACCATATAAATCAGGTCTTTGCGTGACGCAGGCGCCAATCAACAAACCGCCATTGGATCCACCTTGAATGCCAAGGTGCTTGTTGTCAGTGTAGTGTTGCTCGATAAGCCATTCACCAGCACGGATGAAGTCATCAAATACCACCTGTTTGTGATCTCGATAGGCTTGCCGATGCCAGCGTTCGCCGTATTCGCCGCCGCCGCGGATATGCGCAATTGCGTAAATGCCGCCACTTTCCAACCACGCTATCCGACTGGCGTTAAACGTTGGAAGCATGGCGATGGCAAATCCACCGTATCCATAGAGAATTAGCGGACGCTTGCCATTGAGCGTGGTGCCTTTTTTATAGGCAATGGTCATCGGAATCTGCGCGCCATCTTTTCCTGGATAAAATACTAATTTTTGCTCGTATTGGCTTGGGTCAAAGGATACTTTTGGCGAAGAGAGCTTTTGACTTTGGCCCGCCTTGACGTTGTACCGATAAATGGTCGGTGGGGTTATGAGATTGCTAAAGCTGTAATAAGTTGCTTTGCTGTGAGCGTCGCCCATAAACCCTTTAACAACCCCAATGCCCGGGAGTTGCACTTGTCTAATTTTTTTGCCGGTGAGATCGTATGCGGTCACAACGGAGTGCGCGTCGTGCAGTGACCTGACCAGCAATTGGTCGCCGATAATGGCCACGGTCGGTTCGGTAATCGAAATGGCGTAATCGGTTTCGCTTACAACGGTGGCGGCATCGTCGAGGGATTTTTGAGGGTCGGTTTCCGCAGAGATCCCTACAATCCGTCCATTGGGTGCGTTCAGGGTGGTGAGGAAAAACAGTTCATCGGCACGACTGCCAACAAAGTCGAATGATGCTTTAAATCCTTCGCTGAGCGTTCTGACGTGATCTGGATGTAGGGTATCGACCACGTAGACGTTCTCAAGTCCTTTGTCGCCAACCTCGCCCTCGCCGGCGGTTATGATGAGCCAGCGACCGGACTGCGACAATTTTGGAATGAATTGCCAGTCACTGGGTCCGCGCTTGAATACCGTGGGGTCGGAATCGTTTGGACTGCCTAAGGCATGAAACTTGACCGCATTATCAAGATCTTTTTGCGCCAATTCTTGACCCGTCGGTGGTGCTGGAAAGGCGCTGTAATACAGCCCTCGATCGTCTGGCGTAAAAACAGGCTCGTAATATTTGGAATAGCGTAAAACATCCGGCAAATCGGTTTGCGTAGCCAAATCTCGGACATGCCAATTGGTCCAGTCAGACCCTGAGTCGGAGACGCCGTATGCCAGCAATCGACCGTTATGGCTCAAGACGTAGCCCACGACGGCCAAGTGACCTTCGTTGCTCAGGAGGTTGGGGTCGAAAGCCACTTTTGGCTTTACGCCAAAGTGGTTGGTCATCAACAGTACGCTCTGATTTTGGAGGCCGTCGTTGTGGGTATAGAAGATTTGGCCTCCGCCTTCGAACGGAATGCCAACTTTCTCAAAATTAATCAGACGCTTAAGGCGATCACTGAAGTGTGATCGTATGGGCAGGTGGTTCAGGTAGCGATTCGTTAACTCGGATTCCGCGTGGATGAAGGCTCGGGTGGAGGGCGAGTCGATGTCCTCCAATGATCGGTACCGATCCTCAACCGGTAGGCCAAAGTGGTTTTCAATGACCGACCCGGTAGGGGCTACGGGATATGCTTCGGCGAAGACTTGCCCAGTCATCGCCAATCCCACACACACGAATAAAGCCAATACAGATGCTCGAGCGTTCACCAGCAAACTCCTTGAATGATTTCGCTTAGAATAGACCAACTGTTTGAGCCTGTGGTGTCCCGGGGAGCACGAGGCGATGTCCGCCGAGCCACTTAACCGTATGAGCGTCTAAGCATGGGGGAAGATATGGTACTCATTGAGTCGATTCGAAGGGCTGACCGAACTCAGATCGCAAAGCAATTACGCCGCACTGCAATATCTGCTGGAGTGTTGCTGGTGAGCCCGCTGGTGTGGGCAAAGAGTGATCCGGTTCAACTGTCAAAGGACATTACGCCGTCGCTGTACAGCATCGATTTAACGCCCCATGCCGACAGCATGACTTTCGAAGGCAACGAGTCGATCGAGATTAATATCCAAAAACCAACTTCAGAGATCGTACTGAATGCGTTGGATATAACGGTTCAATCCGCGCAATTGATCGCTGCCAATCCAACGATGAAGCCGATCACCCTGTCTACTAAAGCGGATCCTCAAGCGCAAACGATTAGCTTTACGTCGGTCAGCCCGATTGATGCTGGCAAATATCAACTAAAGATTACCTATAAGGGCATCATTGGGACACAAGCGGTTGGTTTATTTGCGTTAAATTACGTCGGCGGTGGAGTGCCCAAGCGCGCGTTGTTTACGCAATTTGAAAACTCCGACGCGCGACGAATGTTCCCCAGTTTCGATGAGCCTGCTTTTAAAGCGCGTTTTAAGCTATCTGCCACGGTTGATCGCAACTTAATGGCGGTAAGCAATATGCCGATTCAAAAAACCGAATCGGTCGACTCGTCGCATCAAAAAGTGACGTTTGCGGTAACACCCGCAATGAGCAGTTACCTTTTGTTTTTTGCGGTCGGCGACTTTGAGCGCTTATCGACCCATTTGGGTAAGACCGAGTTGGGCGTTGTGGCGCGCCGAGGGTCTGGTGAAGAAGCTCGGTACGCATTAGAGCAATCCAAAATAGTGTTGAATGAATATCAACATTATTTCGGCATTCCTTTTCCTCTGCCAAAGCTCGACAACGTTGCTGCGCCAGGACAGAGCCAATTTTTTGGCGCTATGGAAAACTGGGGCGCTATTTTCACGTTCGAATACGCGTTACTGGTTGATCCGGTGATGAGCACGTCGCAGGACATTCGCGGCATATTTTCGACCGAAGCGCACGAGATTGCGCATCAATGGTTTGGTGATTTGGTGACCATGAATTGGTGGGACGATTTATGGCTCAACGAAGGTTTTGCCTCGTGGATGGAAGAGCGAACTACCCAAAAGCTGCATCCCGAGTGGCATACGGACCTCAATAAAGTTGCGGTACACGAAACCGCTATGGGTCTTGACGCAATCACGGGCACGCATCCCATTGTTCAACATATAACGAATGTGGAACAAGCGTCTTCTGCCTTTGACTCGATTACGTATTCAAAGGGTGCGTCTGTAATCGGTATGTTGGAAGACTATGTTGGGGCAGAAGTGTGGCGAAAAGGCGTTTCGCAATACCTCAAGGATCACGCGAATGGCAATGCGGTGTCGGACGACTTATGGAAATCTGTAGACAAGGTCAGCGCTAAGCCGATTACTGCGATTGCTCATGCCTTCACCTTACAGGCGGGGGTGCCGTTGGTGGTGGTTGAATCGGCGACCTGCGTTAACGGCCAAACGCACGTTAAACTGTCTCAACGCGAATTTACGCTGGACAGACCCAACAAGGCGCCACTCACTTGGCCAGTGCCGGTGACGCTGAAGACCCAGGGCAATGCTGCAGTTAAAGTATTGGTCCAAAATGGGCACGCTGAAGTAAATGCGCCGGGGTGTGGTGCGTTGATCGTGAATGAAGGTCAAAATGGCTACTTCCGGACCTTGTATCCCTCGTCCGTCTTGAGCGACGTTAGTCATCAATTCGCCGCGATTGCGGCCGTTGATCAACTGGGGCTAATGAGCGATCGATGGGCATTAGGTTCGGTTGGCATCGCGCCTTTGTCGGACTATTTAGAACTGGTTGAAAACTTGCCATCCGACGCCAATGATAAAGTGATCAGTCGAGTAGCGAGTTCATTGAATTCGTTAGACAGCTATTACGATCCATCGAAAGAACGGGATCAGTTGCATCAGTACGCCATTAAAAAACTTCATGCTCGATTCCAAGAGTTGGGTTATGAGCCCAAGGCGAATGAGTCGGTCACGGCCACGGAATTGCGAGCTCAGTTGTACAGTGTGCTGAGTAAAATGGGCGACGCCGAGGTGCTAAAGGAAGCACGACGTCGTTTTGAAGGCAGCGCCGCTAACCCGTCATTGTTACCAGCAGCGTTACGCAAGACGATATTGCAGATCGTTGCGGAACACGCGGACCAACAAACGTGGGATCAATTGCATAAGATGGCATTAAGCGAAACTGAGCCAACGAAGAAAGATTTTCTCTATGTGTTGTTGGGCAGTGCGCGGGATGAGGGTTTATCCATGAAGGCGCTGGACTTAGCGATTTCTAATGAGCCCAGTGCAACGGTGTGTGCTTCCATCATTCGCGCAGTTAGCCGAAATCATTCTAAAATGGCGTTTGACTTTGCGCTGGCGCATCGCGAAACGGTTTTGGGTCGAGTCGACAATAGTGCACGACATCGATTCATTCCTGGCTTAATCACCAGCGCCAATGACGTCGAGTTGGCGGATCGTTTAGAGAAAGATTCTGCTGAGCACAATAGCCAAACTCAAGAAGTGAGCACGGCTTCTGCGAGTGTGCGACTGAGGGCTAAATTTAAGTCCACCCAATTGCCCGGGGTAAATGAGTGGCTCAGTCGGTATCTGTAAGTCTAGCCAACGATCGAATCAGTTCAGATTTTTTTGGATTGATTCGATCGTTTTTTCTTTGGGTTAGACTGATTAGGTAACTGACTCTGAGGTAATTTTTTCAAGTCGTCTGCGATTACCTGGGCAATCCGATTGATTGCGGCAAGTCGAGTGGAGCTTTTGCGCCAAACACAGCCGATCATACGTAATGGTTGGGCGCCTTTGAAGGGGCGCGCCGACAGGCCGTTACTTTGAGCAAACGCTCCCATGAGGGATAGCTCAGGCAACAAGGTTACGCCATACCCAGAGGCAACCATTTGGCGCAGAGTTTCAAGGCTCGTCGCACGAAAATCATCTGATTCGTGCACGTCAAGTCGGGAACACACTTCAAGCGCTTGATCGCGTAAACAATGGCCGTCTTCGAGTAACAGTAACGTTTCGCCATTGAGTTGATCGCGTGAAATTTCGGTTTGTTCGCAAAGAGGGTGGGTGTTGGGAAGAGCTACGAAAAACCGCTCGCCACCAAGTTCTTTAAAATCCAAATTGCCGACGTCTACCCCTAACGCCAAGATGCCCACATCCAACGTGCCGTCCTCGACTGCCGCTACCATAGGCTCCGTTTGGTACTCGTAAAGCATAATCTGGGCCTGTGGCAACGCCCGCCGCATATCTTGGGTAATGCGTGGGAGCAGATAAGGCCCTAACGTGGGTATAAAAGCAACTTTAAGTACGCCCGCTAGAGGGTCTCGGGAAGACTCGGCAAGCTTTACTAAGTCATCCGTTTCTCTGATGATGCGCCGTGCGCGTTCAACGATTTGTTGACCGACGTCAGTCAAAGTGACCTGACGTGTGTGGCGCTCAATCAACACGACACCGAGTTGTTCTTCAAGTTTCTTCAGTTGAGCGGATAGCGTGGGTTGACTCACATAAGCCTTGGCAGCCGCTCGTCCAAAGTGTCGCGTGTCGGCTAGTGCAATGAGGTACTTTAAATCTCTCAGGTTCACATTAAGCTCGCGTCAGAAATCGGCAGTGTCGGTCGAGAATCCATTCAATGATAACATAAGCAATTGATTTTGAAGAAATTGAAAGGTCCCTCGTCATGACGTCGACTGAGCAGTCCCCGCACTCAATGGCTATGCCCGCCACGCGAGCGATGCTGGCCGTGATTTGTTCAGCCTGCGTATGGGGCGGTTGGTTGCCGGTAACTCGGTTGGGTGTGACGTCGCATCTGGAGCCTATAGATATATCAATACTGCGGTTTTTTACCGCGGGTGTGCTGTTGTTGCCGGTGCTTTGGATACGGCGGCGCTCAATCCCATGGACTCGCTGGAGGCTGGTTGTGCTAATGGTCCTCGCCGCGGGGACGCCTTACCTGACCATATTTGCCTACGGCATGAAGCTAACCACCACCGGCCAAGGTGCCGTGTTGGGACCCGGCGTCACCGGTACCTTTAGTTTGCTGCTCGGCGCCTTTTGGCTAAAGGAGCAATTAAAAAAACGTCAATGGTGGGGAGCGGTCCTGACTCTGACGGGAGTAGCGGTCATCGTTCTTCATGAAGCCTGGAGTAGTGGGGTTCACTTGCTTGGTTTTGGTATGGTGCTGTTGGCGAGCTTATGTTGGGGAATCTTTACAGTGTCGTCGCGCGCTTTGGGAATGGATGCGCTGTTGGGCGCGGCGCTGATTGGAGTTGGTAATGCGCTGATATTGATACCAATTGGATTCATATTGGGGCGCTACGAAGGGCTGGCCAGCGTGCCGACGCTGACGCTGTGGATGCAAATCGGGTATCAAGGCATCTTAACAGGAGTGTTGGCCCTGATTACATATGTGTATGCGGTGCAACATTTGGGCGCGGCGCGCGCCGCCAGCTTCACGCCATTGGCGCCGGTAATATCCACTCTGTTGGGCATGTTTTGGCTGAACGACCCATACGACGGAGCTGTCCTTACGGGATTGGTACTGGTGGTGAGTGGGGTATTGATCGCAAATACGCGGTTGATGGATTATTCTAAAATAAAAGTGACGGATTGATAACGCACAAGGCGAGTGATTTTATTTAATGGCTTTCTGTCGCTGGTCATTTATGAGAACAATAAGATAAATTAAAATGCCGATGTTGCCGATTAACACAACAAATCGAGGCCAATGCGGGGAGCGCCAAACTTCGTAAATTTCCAGCGGAATAAATGATCCGGTCATGATCACCGTTAGCCATTCTGCCCAACGAAAGCCTGCCCACAGACCCACTCCTTCGGTGATGAATAACAGCGCATATAAAAAGGAAACCGCACTGAACCAGCGGATGCGGATTGGACTTAGACTGGTTAGATAGTCGAGGGCTTGGTGTAGCAATTCCGGCGCTAACGATTGCGGCAGCGATTGAACAAAATTATAGAGTTTTGCCGTAAATAACGGATGCAGTAGGTTTAATAAACCTAGACCAGTAATGATTACAATGAGCGCTTTGAGGAATTTGTACAGAGCAATACTGCGGAGTATTGCGCCTGAGTGATTGGTTTTCATGGTCTTATTGATGTGGTCTACCACAAAATTATACCACCCGAAGCCTCCTTTTGCCTCGATAAAAGGATGCTAGATTCGCCGCTAACTCATTGATCGCCCTTTGTCTTGCCTCAAAAGACCCCCAGGCCATGTGCGGACTCACAATCACATTGGGTAAGTCGAGGCTCACCAGGGGATGATTTACTGGCGGTGGTTCGCGATCAAACACATCAATAAACGCACCACCCAGATGACCGTCGCGAAGCACTCGGGCCAGTGCATCATTGTCAACAACCGCACCTCGGGCAACGTTAATCAGTATGGCGTGCGGTCGCATCAGGCGCAATTTCGTTTCATTCAATAGTCCACGGGTGCGATCGTTAAGTGGAATATGTAAGGAGAGGACGTCAGAGCGCATCAGCACTTCATCTAATGGCAACTCGCCCGGCGACGCTGGCTTGTCGGGATGAGCGGCGACCATTACGCGCATCCCAAGCTTTAGTGCAAAGTCTTGCATCGCTGAGCCGAGTACGCCGTGTCCGATAATGCCCATCGTCAAATTTTGCAATTCACGAATTGGACCCAGTCCGCGTGGATTCCATTGGCCGGATTTGACCGCTGAGTGGTAATAATTCAGCTTCTGATTAAGGCTTAAAAAACCGCTGAATGCATGTTGAACCACACTTTGGGTGCAATAATCTTTCAGATTAGTGACCGCAACCGCGTGTTCTTTCGCGGCTTCAATGTCGATGTGATTAAATCCAGTCGCCGTTAGACCAATAAATTTTAAATGAGGATTATTCGAAATCATCGACGCATTGATCCCAACAGAGTTGGTTAGTATGATTTCCGCATTCAATAAGCGATCGGCTAACTGTGCGTCGGTTGTATTATCAAAAAACTCTAAATGCGGTACTAAGTTTGAAAGTGGCGACCGATCTAAATCATTGTCGAAGTCTACAGTTTCAAAATCTAAAAATACCGCACGGCCATGAGTGAGTGGGGAAAAATGATTCATACTGGCTTTAAGTTTAGGGATGCAGTAAGAAGATGCTATTTTTGCATTTCGCAACGATAAGACCCGATGACCGGAGGGCCGCCTGGACTTTGTCGGAAAAAGACCTTCAAAAATGTGGAATCAAAATTATAAACCGCTCTGAATCCCGCGGGCGCTCTGTCTTTATTTATATCGCACCCATTATCCGATAGGTACATCTCGGTGCTGTGTTGGCTGCCATCTGAGTCCGTGGGGCAAATATTTAACGAGCCTCCGGGTAAATATTCGTCGCCATCGAACGACGAGTGGGAAGGGCTAACGATCAATGTTGCAAGTTGGTGTTCGTTGCGGTCACGAATAGAGTCCCCATTGGCATTGAACACAGCACCTTTGCAATTGAGCACGAAGGATTCTGGGTGAGAGTGAGAGCAGCTGGTCAAAAAAATCAAACCGAAAACAACGCACGCTAGGCGAAAAGCCAGATGAGGCCGCGTCCACCTTAAATTATTACAAGTCATATTGCCTCCTCACGGCGAGTTCCGGTTTGTGCGATTTCAATCACTATCGCTGTTCTGGTCATGGGTGTCAAGAAGTGCGCTATTACGCCTTAAAGAATGCATCTAAGGCAAAGTCATAGGGTTTAAAATTGTGTTGAAATTGAGACGTTATTCCAGAGAATATTTGGGCGCTGCTGGGAGTTGCGTACGGTCGACGTTTTAAGTCCCTTTGCCATTCTTCAGTGCTTTGCTCGGTGGGTGTGGGCAGTGCCAACTGTTCACATAAACGCGTAAACGTAGCCTCTGGGCTGTTCATCCATTCTTCGTACGATAGGGTGAATATATTTAAATCTAATTTTTCTTCCGCAAGTTTTACGAACGTAGTGATTGTTTGATGCAACTCGGCTGCTTTGTCGAGTTGGCAACAGGCGAGTGTCAGTGCGCTAGGCTTAATAAATCGTCTAAACGCGGAAAACACACTGGCACGCGGATTGCGTGTGCAGTAGATCACCGAGGCGCCAGGAAATACCTTTGAAATTAACGGCAGTTTTAAGGCGTTTAGTGGAAATTTGTCGATGATTATTTTTCGCGGCGACCTGCCTAGATGCTTGGTTGCGTGATTCCAAAAGGACTCTCGTGCGCAGGATAGCTCGCGGTCCGACGCGCTGAGCAGTCGCTGAAAACTTTGTGGGTTGCTAAGCCAACGTTCGGTGGCTTCTGTCCAAAGATTGCGCTCGTCAAGGGTGTCGGTGTCGGGGATATTGGACAGTTTCGCTTGCAGCAGAGTTGTTCCGGTTCGGGGAAATCCGACAATAAATATTGGTCGTGGATTAGCGTCCGACTGCGTATGGCGAAAACTCGGCCAAGCGGAAAGTGAGTCGAGGAGCATTCGTGCGTGATTGTTCAGTTGGTCACTAACGCCTAAATGCTGCATCCAGAGTTTTAATTGCTCATTTTTTTGGCAATAAAACCCAAAGGCTGTTTGAAAATCACCTAAAGCGTCGTAACAATCTCCAAGAATTTGAGCCGCGCGTGCCCTGTGCATAGCGTGGGTAAATGACGCCATGCTGCGGTCCATTAATTCGATAGCGGCGCGATGATTTTTTTCCTTGAGAAGCACGAGGCCCATTTCCAGTCTAGTTTCTGGCAGATCCACACCGTTGGGGTCTACGTTCAGCAGCCACGAGCGCGCCTGGGTGCTGTCCCCCCGCAAGTTGGCAATGGAGGCCAAAAGAGTGAGTGACGGGTGATGGGTCGGGCTTAAGGTTAGGGCTTGTTTAGCGAATGATTCAGAGAGGATGAGGTCCTCTAGTCCATAGAGCGCATTGGCTTTGTAAAAGAGTGTTTCTGTAGATACGTCGGCTTGATCGCACAGGGAAATCACTTCGGCGTAGCGACCCTGGAGTGTCAATTGGTTCAGTTCGCCTAGGAGTGAATGTGAATGTCCCATGGATTGTCGATGCTTACATGCTGACTGATCTGGTCGTTAAGGTTACCCGATCAGCTGAGGGTTCGTTTTGCGAAAAATTCGGTCAAAGTAGATAACATAAGATAACAATATCTAATGTTCTTAAAAATCATGCATTTAAGCATTTATTAATATAATTCAAAAGGTTAAGTTAAAAATTAGGATGTTCGTGCCGATCTAGACCTCACTGGGGGGTTAGCGGTAACGGCCAATCCTCTGTTAAACTGAGAGGACATCTCGCTAAATTATTAATTTCGGGGAAGAATTCAATCGAGTTTCGAGCTCGAGGGGTTGTCGACTCGGTGATTTAGTGGGGAATATTTTGCCAAAGGGATATGGCTCATGGAAATGAAAACGACGAAGGATTGTTTAATTGTTGGCCAAGGCGTGGTCATTACGGGCGGAATTAAGGCCGCCGGAACCGTCCAAGTAGAAGGAACGGTTGATGGTACGCTCGAGGCTGATGAGTTAATTGTTGGGTCTATGGGTCAAATTAATGGCACCGTAACGACTCGTGTTGCAGAAGTCCGTGGAAGAATCACCGAGAGCCTGTATGCCAGCGAACGCGTTGCTGTTATGTCAACCGGCCGCATCGAAGGGCAACTGAGCTATAAGTCAATTGCGGTTGAGCATGGCGGTGTGGTTGAAGGTACCGTTATTTTCCTCAATGAGCCCGTTGGTCACGGTGGCTATTCAGGCGGATCGCAAGAATAAGCCATGAAAGAGTTCTTCCGATCAAAGGCACGTTTGTTCGCTTGGCCCGTCAATAGGCTGGTCGGCTGGTGGACGCGTGTTTTTGATGATGCTCGCATTATTATTGAAATGAATGGATATGTGCGGCATTTCTATATCAGCGCGAAATTGCAGCGCTATTTTGTTCGTGGAACGATGATCGTGGCGGCTTTCTGCTTTTCGACGTTGGCCATCAGTGCCTATTTGATGATTACCAACATAGAGCTTCGTCAATTGAATCATCAAATGGCGATCGCTCAAAAGGATGTCGCGAAGGCGTTGGCGATCACCGTTAGTCAGTCGCCGACAAACGATGAAGATGTTGATGCACTGACGTTAGCGAATAAAATTACAGAGCAAGGTCAGGCTTTAAATCAGCTTTCAGCCCGAATTAGCCATGACTTAGATTCAATCAATCGAGCAATGCTGTCCGGATTGGACGGCGCGGTGGATATTCACAGCGAGCGAGCCCGCCAAGCTCAACCGAGAGGAGCAGGCGGTAAGCCTGTGGATCCGGTTGTTATGGCTTCGCGTAATAATTTGCTTGAACAGCAGCTTGAAGATTACGCAATTTTGCAGCAAATCTATGGTTCGTTGCCAAAGCGAATGCCGATTTCTCAGTCGTTTGTAGTGACCTCTGGTTATGGTGAGCGACATCATCCGGTAACTGGGCGACTGGATGATCACCCTGGATTGGATATGGTTCCATTGAGTGACGAGCGAGCAACCGCCGTTATGGATGGAACAGTCGAGTTTGCGGGCAACGACGGAGCGTATGGTAATTCCGTAATCTTAGTTCACTCTTCGCGGGTTAGAACGCGTTATGCCCATTTGCGTCAAATTAATGTCCGCGAGGGACAAACTATTCATACTGGTGATATTTTAGGTGTTGTGGGTTCGACTGGCATGTCTACTGGGCGTCATTTACATTACGAGGTATTGTTAGATGATTACCCAGTTAACCCGGCGCTCGCAATGATCTTTAACCATCAAACGCCGTAGGAGTCTACCTGTGTTTAATGATTTGTTGAAAAAACGTGAAGAAGATGAAGAGATTCCTACGGGCGAGATTGATCCCAATGCAGCTCCGCGCCCCATGTCTCGCGACGGGAAAGCAGCCAAATCGACCGTCATTTGTGATGGATTTGAGTTTTCGGGAAAAATCAAATTCGCAGGCGTACTGAATCTAGACGGTGACTTCGTTGGTGAAATCGACGTGCAAGAACTGGTTGTTGGACCGAACGGAAAGGTCTCTGGTGAAGTGCATTGCTCGTCATTGACGGTGCGTGGCAAGTTTGAGGGCAAAGCCAATTGTGATCAATTGACCGTGGGCTCAACTGGCCGCATAAATGCTGAAATTAGCTATCACAGTATGCAGGTTGCTCCTGGTGCGGTATTAGCGGGTAAACTCAGTACCAACTAAGATCGCTTGGTTCAAGTTGCCGTTCCTGATGCCGACTGAATCATTGGAGCACCGCGCTGGTGGCTGTGGTTTTTACGTGTCTGCAGGCAGATGGATAGGATTTAACTTATGATTTCGATAGTAGGGTTGGTATTTCTATTTATCGCCGTTTTCGGCGGTTACGTCATGGCCGAAGGCAAGATGGAACCGATTATTGAGGCGGCACCCCACGAGATGTTTACGATTGGTGGAGCAGCTGCAGCGGCTATGCTCGTTGGCAACAGTATGGACGTTGTCAAAGGCGTGGGCTCCGGAATAGGCATGGCGTTTGCGGGTCCCCGTTATCACAAGCAAGAGCACATGGAAGTCATGTTCTTGGTTGTTAAATTATTCAAAGTGTTGAAGTCTGAAGGCGCGGTTGCTTTGGAAGCACACATAGAAAATCCAGAAGCGAGCGCAATTTTTTCGGAATATCCAAAATTACTCAAAGATCACGAATTAATCAGCATGATTTGTGACACGGTTAGATTGCTGGTTACCTCAAACGTTGCTCCCAAAATAGAGGCCGTAGAGGACGCGCTTAATTTGGCCATCAAAACCCACCACCACAATGCAGTGAAGCCCGCAGAGGCATTGGCAGGCATGGCTGGCGCGCTTCCTGCGCTCGGTATCGTTGCCTGCGTGTTGGGTGTGGTGAAGACCATGGGCGCGATTGATCAGCCCCCGGCGGTCTTGGGAGCCTTGATCGGTGGCGCGCTCGTAGGTACGTTCTTGGGAGTGTTCTTGGCCTACGGAATTGTTGAGCCGCTTTCTACGCGGATTAAACAAGTTGTGGACGAAGAAGGCGAAATTTATAACAACGCCAAGTTTATGTTGCTTGGTCATTTACAAGGATTTCAGGTGCCATTGATTATTGAAATGGCCCGTGCGGCAATCAATCACCACTCCAAGCCCACGTTTGCTGAGGTGTTCGATGGCCTCCGAGGAAAGTAAACCAGAGTCGGCTGAGGCCGAGTCGGCACCTCCACCGGAGGCGGCACCCGAGGCGCCTCCGGCGGAAAGCGCCGAAGCGCCACCAGATGCGGCTGGTTTGCCGCCAATCATCATTAAGAAAGTAATAGCCGATGGCCACGGCGGTGCGCACGGCGGTGCTTGGAAGATTGCTCTCGCCGACATGATGACCGCGATGATGGCGTTCTTTTTGTTGATGTGGCTCTTGGGCGCAACCAATTCCGATCAACGTAAAGCAATTGCAGACTATTTTAGACCAACGTCTGTCATCACCATGACCAGCGCTTCCGGTGGGGCAAAAGGTTTTTTTGGTGGCCAGTCAATTATTGAGCCACAAGCTTTGCCGCAGCAATCTTCACAAACCGGTCTAGTCCAAATCAGTGCGCCTGGTACCGAAGAAAAAGAATCAACCCACGAAGACAAAGCTAAACCCGAAGGTTTTGATAACAAGCCCTCTGATAGCCAAAAACAAAATAAAGGGGAGTACGACGAAAAGTCGCAAACGAAAGGTGGTAGCAAAAATCTGTCGGAGCAAGATAAGGCGAAGATTGCTGCTGAGCAAGACGAAAAGTCGTTTAAGACGTTAGAGGCAGAAGTTACTGATAAGCTATCTAAAGACAAAGGCACTCAGCGCTTATTGTCTGTTGTTAAATTTGTAAAAGAAAAAGAAGGGCTGCGCATTGAGATTCTAGATAATGCGCAATTTACGATGTTTGCCAGTGGAACTGCGAATCTAGCGCCTGCCGCTCGAGATTTGATAGCTAAAGTAGCTGGGAGCTTGAGATCCGTTCCGAACGAATTGGCCATCCGTGGTCATACCGACAGCGCCCGCTTTGCTAACGGTGGAAATAATAACTGGGCTTTATCTGCGTCGCGCGCAGATGCGACGCGCCAATACTTGAATACATTGGGCATAGACGATAGCCGATTTTCTCGCATCGAAGGCGTGGCAGACTCTCAACCCATGAACGCCGCAGATCCGCTGGATCCGAAAAATCGGCGTATTAGTATTACGGTTCTCTATCGTAATACTGCGCCTTCCAAGCCTGAATGAAAAGCGTGCGCCGATCCGTTGGTTTGTTATTAGTATTGGGCTTATTGAGTCCAGCCGCTGATGCTGTATCCCAGAAATTTTTTGACGGAATGACAGCTTTCAATAACGGTAAATATTGCGATGCTAAGAAGATATGGCGCGCAGAAATTGATAAAAATGACGGTGCGTCGGCGTTTGGTCTCGGTGAGCTGTATGCGCGTGGGCTATGCGTTGATGAGAATCAATCGAAGGCGGCGAAATGGTATCTCAATGCAGCGTTGTGGGGATACGCAAGAGCTCGCGCAGAGATGGGCATTCGATACGCTTATGGAAAGGGCGTTGAGTCAGACTTTGTGAAGTCCTATGTGTGGTTGACGTTAGCAAAAAGAACGTTATCCAATTGGGACGCCACGACTTTGGATGTCGTCACAAAAAATTTAGCCATCATGTCGGAACGGTTGACTCCCGCAGGCCGCGAAGCCGGCGATAAAGTGATTGCTCGTTTCGAAAAAACTTACCAGATGCCGGAAGACTATCAAGTCCCCCCTTAGTGGCAGTTAGCGATGTTAGCGCCCACCTCGAGTCTTTATTCGTGATGGGCTGTTTCAGTAGCTTCATGATTGACGTCGCTACTCTTAGCGGCGCTGTGTTCGCTCTTCTTGTGTTCGGCTCCTTCAGCGCTCTCGCCAGCTGTCTTTTTTCCAGCTGGAAATCTGGCGACAACGTGAGAACAGACCGTGGAGTCATGTCCTCCCGCGATCGTCCAATGACTGGCTTGCGCCCACGCTATCGCTGCTTCGTTGAGTCCTGGTAATGAAGACGGATCCACCACTACAGCGGTGGTTTGACCGTTGCTCAGACAGACTTTCAGGCCAACGGTGTCGGGACTGCTCGCGGGCTCCGATTTTAGAAACGACGTTGGAGATAAATTTTCTCCAGTTCTTAGCAAATATGCAGGGACTGCTTTTGAGGCGCCTTCCAGTGAGTGAGCCTCCCCTTCGCTACTTGTGCCAGCTTCCGCATTGCCTTCGTGTGGTTTCTTTTTTGCAATTGGCTTAGTGTTTGAGTCATGCGCCTCGTGCTCCCCATCACGCGCGTTATGTTCGGGTTCCTGTTCTACCGATTTTTCATGACTAGGGCTTGTAGCCTTGGCATGAGACTCGTGCTTGGATTCGGAGGATTCGTGCGCAGTGGCAACGGTGTGATTGTCATGCGAGTTGCTGCCACCGTGGGAGGTGTTGTGCGCCTCTACAGGCATATCGCCGTGGTGGCTACCGTGTGTCGATTCAGGCGATTCGGTGGTTTCTTCGTTAAGGGGCGTTAAGTTTTGGTGCAAAATTTTCCATTGCCCGTTACGGTATAAATAGACAAAGCTAAAAACACCCGGATGATCTGAGGTTAATCCTTCATCGCTCAGCGTTGACAGGGTGTAGCGCCCGACATCAATGGAAAAGCCGCAACCGTTAAAAACATGGCGCGAGTCAACACGCGCACGTGGATGCGAATGCATTAAATCACTAAAGTATTCAATCAGGGCCTGCGATCCCGCGATTTCGCCATGATGGGCATCAGAGACGAGTACGGCATCATTCCAATATAGATTCGCGAGGGTATGTGGGTCCATTGAAGCCAGTGCTAAGTTCCAACGGTTGAATCGGCTGATCACGGCTTCATCGGTTGCGCGAACACACGATTCTTCCGCATGGCTATTTGGCAAATGCGTCATTAGGCCGATCAATACCGCAAGCGCGGCCGCTTTTGATTGAGGTTTCATCAACGAATGCTTCCAATCTTTCTTAAAAGCTTTGTATATTAAGTGATTATTAGTTTTCATCGGTTTTTCCAAAATGTCGTTGATACGTCCGTCCGGTGGTCTTTATTGGCATTGGCGCGCCATGAATAATCGGGCGCACTGGCTACCCTTTAGTCGGGAGATCGGTCAATGGCTTGAGGGCTGGCACCCACCATGTAAGCATTTGTTACTTATTGGCCCGAGTGGGGGGTGGTCGATGTCGGCAGAGTGGTTGGCTCGGTTTGAGCAGGTCACGTTACTTGACCCAGATCCAGCTGCCCGGTGGATCTTTGGCTTCAGATTTAGAAATATACTTAAAAATCAGATAGTTAAGTGGCATCGCGTTCGCTTTGAGGATTGGCTCCCTTCAGCTAAAGCGCTCTCGGGCAATCCGGCGGTCTTATTTTCAAATGTATTGGGCCAAATTCGCTATGAACGTCACGATTATGCGCAAGTATTGTCCCGCATTCCCTCAATGCTGACGGGCTGCCATTGGGCGAGTTATCACGATTGCTTGTCCAGCGAGTCACAGCCCTATAGAGAAGATTTGGTGGCGTTTAACGCGGTGACGAGAATGGATGAAAGCTCGCTGAGCCAACGTAGGCTGGGAGGAGTTTGGACCGATCATGGCACCATGGATCTATTTGAACTGAGTCATTCGGTTCGTTACATCCCGTGGTGGTTTAGTTCTTCAAGACTGCATTGGGTGCAGGCGGGGATCGTTAATCCGAAACCGTAAATGAGCGCACTAAGCGTACAAAATGCGCTAATTCTGGAGGGTTTCGTCCAAAAGAGAACCCATTTTGAAAGCTGACGCTCCAATATAGGTCTGAATTTAACGTATTCGGACTTTCGCTCCAATAAGCACCCAGCGCGGAGCGCGGAAAGAGCTCATTATTGATCCGGACCGGTGCACACGTTCGACACACCAGCCCCTCAAGCTCCTGAATCGAGGGTAAGCGCCACTCTCCGGCCAATTCTGACCGCGCCAACACCGCGCTTCGTTGAGCTTGTTCAAAGGTTAATGCGGCTGGCTCCCCTAAGCACGTTTTACCATTCCAATGCTGGCCAATGCTGCACCGAAGCCAAATGAGACGGCGATCAGGGTCTCGGATGGTCATCGTCTGATATTCCGAGTGTTCCGGGGCGGCTTCAGTCAAAAATGACCAGGTTGCGCCGACTAAATAGAGAACCAGCGCTAATTTTGAGGCTCTGGACATGAAATCTGATCTCTTGGGAGTTCGGACCAATTAACAACTTGCTAATATTATCCGGCTCAGTGCAAAAAGTGGGATTAAGATCATGGATAGAGCGACCGTTATTGGATTTATAGGAGCCCTGGCCTTAATTGGTTGGGCAATGCACAGTGGCGGTACGGTTGCAGCCTATATTGATCCTGGTTCTCTGCTCATCGTATTCGGAGGCACATCGGCCACTGTGCTGGCTCGATTTCGCTGGGAGGATTTCGTTGCCCACCTTAAAGAAGCAATTAATGCCTTTCGATCACGTCATCGCGAACCTGAAATTCTCGTCGAGTGGTTTATGGAATGGGCGAAGAAAGTACGCGAAGACGGCCGATTTGCGTTAGAGCCAATTGCCCAACAAACGACCGATGATTATCTAAAACAAGGACTACAGTTGTTGGTAGATGGGGCAGATGAGTTGCGACTGACAGAGCGTATGCGTATTGCGATGGATCATCAAAAAGCGCATCAATCTCAAATGATCAATATGTGGCAAGCATGGGTAGATGTGGCGCCCGCAATGGGAATGATTGGTACCCTAGTGGGTCTGGTGCAGATGTTGGGCAATATGTCCGATCCACAATCCATTGGGCCCGCCATGGCATTGGCATTGCTAACAACCTTATATGGGGCTATCTTGGCCTTTGTCATTGCCGGTCCAATCGTGCAAAAGCTCATTCAAGTTGCTAAAGAGGAAGATCAATACCAGCAAACAGTGTTAAATGGGTTGATTATGATCGCTCGTGGTGATGGGCCCGTGAAAATAATGGACGCTATGGCGGCATTGGTGCCGCCTCGCGACGCCGCGAATTTACTACCGTCTACTCCAGCTGCCGCGGGCGATGAGTAGTCAATAAGGATGATGCGATGAGTGATCCCTATTCGCCAGTGCGCCGCTTTCTCAGTTTTCCTTGGGCGATAACATTTTCTGATCTTTGTATCGTACTGCTGTGTTTCTTTATTTTAATGGCCTCCACCACACGCTCAGACCCGCAGCGCTACGCTGAAGTATCATCGAGCATGCAGGGTCATTTTGGTGGGCAAAAAGTTAATCAAAACTCAAATGTAGCGTCGATTGAAGAGCCAGCCGAATCCTTAAGTGTGCTGCCTACTCCCACGCAAGCGTTGCGTGTAAAGCCTGGCCACGCCGATCCAATTCCTCTTTTGAATGATTTGGAGCACATTCGTAATTTACTCAAAGATTTTCGGGAGCGTCAAATTGTAGACGTAATGCCGTCGGGTGATCACATTAAGATTCAATTTGTTTCGGCGCCCACGGGCAACGACGTGAATCGTCTAAGTTATTATCAGGATGTCATTGAAGCTGTTCGTTTGTTGCAGAATTCTCGTGATGAGTGGTCACACGAGGTTGCTGTGTACGGGGCAGAAGCTGCGCTATTAGATGCCGCTGGTGCTCGAGTTAAAATCGGCGCCCAGAGTAGCGATGAAGATTCGCAAGCGGAACTGGCGGCGATCTCAAAAAGTCTCGAGCAGGCGTTTAAAACGGAGCGCCAAACCGGATGGGTAAGCATTGAAAAGCTTTCACATTCCGTTCGCGTTCGCCTGGGTGAGGGAGGTGCTTTTGCGCCAGGCGATGCAGCGTTAACGGCAACTGCTTTGGCGGTTATTGATCGATTGGGCGACACCGCTAGATCCTCAGGTGCACGTATCATCATTGGTGGTCATACGGATACGATACCGATCAATACGGCTCACTATAAAGACAACTGGGAATTATCGGCGGCCCGAGCAATTTCGGTTGTTCGCGAACTGGTAAATCACCGTGGAATTGATCCAGCTCGAATTGAGGCGCAGGGTTTTGCGGATACGCAGCCAGTGATTGATAACGATACGGCAACTCATCGCGCCCAGAATCGAAGAATAGAGATTACCCTCGAATTGCCAGTTCGGTAGTTAACGGCACTGTTTCAACGAGGAACAATCGCGCAATCTACGCTGTGCTTGTGAAGAGTATCGCACGATTGATGTGCGGCTTCACGTGTTAATGGATTGGTATCCACTCTCCACAGCTTGTGATCGCCACGATCGATTTCTTGAATGCGGAAATTTATATCGTTCCCGTGTATCGTCGCTTGCGCCTGCCGCTGCGCGAGTTCTGCTCCGTCGTGTTTTGAAAAAACGCCAACTTGAACACGAACCGGGTGTTCTTTTGAGTCGGTCTCGGCTTTTGGCTTTGGCTTAGCTTCTGCCACCGCCGCGGGTGCTACAGGGGGCGGTGTGGTGGGTGTTGGCGTTGAGCTTGACGTGGCCGCCGTGGCCGCTGCAGGAGGCGGCGTGTTGGTGGATTCGCTGGCGACTTCCGGTTTAACGGCCGCAGTGCTCGGTGTGGCGTCTAACGCTATTGGTTTTCGATCAGGAATTACCGAAGAGGGTGGGGGAGCATCCGTATCGTTGCTATTCGCGGCCGTCGTCAAAGAATTAACTCGAGACTCCGCAATTTTTACATACAAGCCAGATGGAAAACTAGCGAGATAAGCTTGGTACGATGCGATTGAGTCAAGACGCTGAGCTGTTGTCCAAGACTGCTGTTCTTTAAGGGCCGATATCCGGCTCTCGGCCAGAGTGTTATACGCCGAATCGTGGTGATGTTCTAAGAAATTTTTATACCCGTCAATCGTATCGCGCTTTAAGGCTGCTTGCCAATCACGGTCCGGGCTGCATGCGCCTAGGCTTACAGCTAAGCTTAACAGGCATCCTATTCGTATAAATTGCTTATTCATAGCCCTCATCATAACGCTTAACCCCAGAAAATGCATCAGGGTGTAAGAGGGTTGGTGAGGCTAATGAGCCAAAATATTGTTTGCCGGTCCGCCGGATTGCGCGGTTGAGCGTTCCATTGAGCAGCAACAGATAAGCTGGCGCGCGGAGAGATGACACCGTTGGTGTCCACCTGATAGTTAGTTGGATTTGTTCCGTTCCCGCCCAGGTTCACGGAACTGCTCGCGCCGCCATTGCTATTGGTAATCAATGCGATGGTTTGCTTGTCGACTAATGCCATTCCTTCCAGGCTTGGGCGATTCCAGCCAATCGCATTCAGCGATAGGATGGTTGTGGGGACCGCTAAGGTTATGTTGCTGGCCGCTAAATCCGCCGCTGTGCCATATTCCAGGTCACGATGAGCATTTGCGCCGGCGGTTAACACTAAACCATTAACGTCCGTTGCATTTGCAATGTTGACTTGTCGAATAGCCCACTGGTCGTTGTTTTGAGCATCCGTGTAATGGACTAACAGTAAAAAACTGGTATCGCTGAGCGCCGCCATATCCAATACTTGTAAATTTTGATCGCCACTCAGCAGCGCGACAGCATACTGGTGGATTGCTTGCGATGATGGCTGATAACTGACGAGGCGCGTAAAGAGCGCGCTGGTGGCGGTATTCCCACCTGGATTTAACGTCGAGCCGACCGCCATGACAATGTCGTTGCTAATGGGACGTTGCGCAATGCCGCCACAGCCGAGATTGCGTTGCCGATTTTCTAATACCGACGGTAATAGACGAGTAACGTACGGCAATGTTCCCAAGTTGCCCTGGGGGCCCATTCGAAGTTTAGTATGGCCTGCGGCATCCACTTGAATTAAAAAAGGCCCACGTCGATCGCAGATCCAATAGGTGCCGTCATTGGCCGCGGTGATTCCGGCAGGGTCGAGCCCGTCGGTATCAAACTCTTTAGGGGCCACGGGCGCCAACGATTCCGTCAAGTTTCGTTCATTGAATGACCCGCTACTGCCAGTTGGCGTCGGCGCACCGCTGTAAGCGTTGCCCTGTTGCGTAGTCAGTGGAGTAACGCTGGATAAATTAAGGCCAGACGCCGAGAGCGTCAAGGTGGCCATGACAGGAGCAGCGACTGCATCTGAACTCAAGAGCACAGTAGCTGGCACTACCGTTGTTCCATCCGAAAAATTTGGCGCATTGACGGCTATGCCACGACTGGATACGGTTTGCAATGTAATCGTTCCGCTGGTTGAGCCAGAGACAAACGCCAAACCAGCGCCTAATGACGGCCTCAGCAATCCGCCGGATACGGCCGATAAATTTGAAGAACTGCCGTTGTAGTGGGCTAAATCTTGACTGGGAAAGTTAACGACGAATTGTCGGACGGTACTGACGTTGAGTCCGACTATCGATGGCGATTCTGTATACACCCCGTACTGTAGGGAATTGGCCTGCGCGACCAGCGATCGTGCGTCGGCAGCGCTTGGAATGCTGAGGTTAGCGCGATAGTTGGAATCAAGAGTGGTGTCTTGGGAGAGTGTGTTGAGTATGGAAGTGAGCGCCGTCTGAAAGGTTGAACTCGTAAAGTCCAGTGACGCACTTTTAAGAGAGTTTCCAATAGTGGCTGGAAGGGTGACTCCATTGGTTGGGTCTTGATCGCTGTCTAATGCGTATAAAAATTGAGCGCGGTTAACCGAAACGGTGCTCAGCATTCCGTTAGCCAGGCCATTATTAAGATCATATAAATGCAATACAGATTTGCCAGTGACCGTGCCGAGCACAATGCCACCAATCGTAAAATTTACTCCTTCACATGTTTGCGTGGTGCATCGGTAGTAGAAGGTTCCCGCGGTGTCAGTGGATCCACTTACCGAAGTGGTGGTGTAGGTTATATTGCTGGGATGTAAGTCTTGCCATAAACCAGTATTCAACGCTCCGACATTGCTGGTGGGTTGGTTGTTACTACTGGTTGAGCTTGACCCGCCACCGCCGCAGGCTGCCAATAGGGATAAGACGCTCGCAGTAATGAATCGTTTAATCATCGAACACTGGTATCAATGGGCTTACAGGTAATGGGTCGCACTTTAGTTTCATTATCCTCCAAAGTGATGTAAGTTCCGCGGTCTAAATTTTCGTCCAAAATGATCAAATGGTGATCCGATTGCCAGCGACGTCGTTCAATGCGCGTGATCACGCCAATTAGTCGTTCGTCCTCGGAATCGGATCCGCCGCGTAAATACAGAAACTGACTACGCAGTCGTAAGCGCATGTGAACTTCTGTAGTTCGATACGTCAGTTTCTCATTGCTGATCACGCCGAGTTGCGACCATTCGCAGGCCAGTTCTGGTATGACGCGCTGTTTTGGCTCTGGATTGACCATGGGCGCGGGACCTTTTGTCTCGCCCCCCAAGCTGGCGTTCGTTGCCAAAATTAGGAAAAATGAGAAAATTAATTTATAAATCAATGAATTAGTAATAACTAATTGTTTACAATGCCGCATACGACCTCCTGCTTCCTGCTAAAGTCGGCCTCTCAAGCTTAGTTTACAGGGGTCGACTGAAGGTTTTTATATGTTCACACCAGTTGGTACCGCTCCAAACCTTCCGGCGCCGCCGGATAGGGACCTCGTACCCGCCCACGATCTGGCGGTAAACGTGCCTGCGTCCATGGCGGGGCAGTGGACGGTGGGGAGTTCACTGATGGGAACGGTTGTTCGCGTTCAGGCCGATGAGATGGTTTTTAAGATTAACGATCATTTTTTTTCCACTCGTCCGGTGCCGGGAGTCGTCGAAAATTATAAATTATCCCTGCAGGTTTCCCAGGCTGGTGGGCAAACCGTCTTAGTGCCTTTATTGCCGTTGTCAGGCCAAGTTGTTTCTAGGGCTACTGGGGCGCCTAGCGCAGTTTTTTTAGACGATTATCCAACCATTGCGCCAGCGGTTATTCAAAACGCGGTACCTAAGCCAGAGCAGACTCTTAAGCATTTGTCGGGACGTCTCGATGTTCCGAGTTCAATAACAGCGTGGTTGCAACGGGAGGATGTCTCCAATGCGGCTAAATTGCAGCAAGCAAATGCCGGGATGCCGCAGACCGTTGACGAATGGGTCGATTTATTGGTTCAAGGGTTGAGTCAGTCCGGCTTGTTTTTTGAGTCGCAATTGGCCGCTAAAAAGCCAATTCCTACCAATGATCTTAAACGCCAGCTATTGCAAATCGTCAATCAGCCAATGGCTAAAACTGTTGATAAAGAGGCCGACGCAGACCACGTAGCTCAGGAAAGTATTCGCCATGACGCTTTATTAGCCTTGGATGACCTCACCAACCTTCAAGGCGCGGCATTAGTCGCGCATCGATTGGGGGGCGAGTGTTATTCGTTTGTGTTGCCCGCTCCTGATCAACAGGGGGCGTGGTGGATGACGTTGACGATAGACCCCCCGAAGCAGCCGTTGATTAAAGGTAAGGAGGGTAAGGAATCCAGTGATGAGCAACCCGATCCTGAATCGAATAAGCGACGCTGGCAAGTTCGCTTAGGGGGTATCAATTTGCCGTTTGGGGATTTGGATATTCGAATTGACCAGTATCAACAACAAACGCTTGGTGTGACCGTAGTCACCCCGGATAATCGACAGGCAGAACGATTAAATCGGCATCGTCCCGAATTGGCTACTTCTCTGGAGCAGGCGGGCTTGAGTTTGTCGCAGTTTGAAGTGTTGGACCGAAAAGAAGATCGGCAATCTCAAACGGAGTCGGCGCCACCGCTTCCAGGCCAAGTCACGTGGATTAGCGTATGAAATCAACTGTGCCATCGAAAGCGGTTGCGCTTGAGTACGGTGATCACCCAGTGCCAGTGGTTGTGGCCAAGGGCGAGGGAGATGTTGCTGAGGCAATTATTTTAGAGGCCCAAAGACAGGGCGTGGCCATCATGCGTGATCCGGAATTAGCTACGCGCCTTGCTAATTTACCTCTAGGAGATTCTGTTCCACGCGAACTGTATATAGCAGTCGCGGTGGTATTAAGCTGGGTCTACTGGTCTGAAGGACGTGCCCTAGGTCAAGCAAAGCCCGCGCGTCGGGACCCACCGTAATCCGTAGACCGACCCCGTGGGTTGTATAAGCTCACCATTTCGTCCGGTTCTGGACCGACTAGCGCTTCAATGATTCGTTTCTGTGCCGCAACGATGCGGGTGAATACTTGATGGTTGCGAGACTGAAGTTTTTTGCAGTGCTCTATGACTTGGCGTACTTCAGCAGCTTTGACCGGGTTCGCCTGAGCTTCGTTGGCATAAATGGTAGATTTTGTCATTTTGTCCAAAACAGCGATTTGTTCATCTTTTGCTGATTGGATGGTTTCTAGTTCGTCAACTCCATCCGCCAATAAACTATTTCGACCTCGTAATAACGCGTGCTCGCGCTCGAGAGTCAGTGCGATCTCACTGCATACCGTTATAAAATTTTCTAAGGTAGCGGCAGGGATCGGCTTTTTGCTCATGTCGCTCCCTGCTTACCTAAAAGCTGCTCGAGTTCCAAAAATTTAGAGGCGAGTTGCTTGTTATTGACCGCATAGGTGCCCTCGGAAATGCTCTTCCGCAGACGGTCGACCTTTTTTTGGTCGTATACATTGTTGGCGTCGGCCGTCTTGGCCGCTTGCATCAACTGTTGAGTGGTTGACGACAATTGGACAGCGGCTTGCGTCGCTTGGGGCTGCGAGCCCACTTGGCTATTGGCAATAAATGCCTGAGCCTCAGTTTGTTGGGATTGCCCAACCTGCTGCTGGCTGTTGGCTTGGACCTGGGCGGCCGCTTGAGCGTCCACTTTAACCTGAGCATCAGCCTTGGCCTGGGCATCCGTCGCCTGAACGACCGGTGGGGTAGGGTTGATCGAATTTACTGGATTAATGGTCATGGCAGTTCACCTAGTTCTATGCTGTCTCAGTCGGCAGCTTAAGGCGCGACTTTAGCACCTGCCACTAAATTTTTTTGGATTTCTGGCCCGCCCAACCTCACAGTTCCGTCATTTTGTATCTGACCGAACCTTTTTCGGCCCGATTGGGGGTTTTCCAGCTCGATAAAGTCGCCCACAGCGCCAGCTTGCAAGGCCACCATTTTACTGGTGACTTGCCCGCCGGCAAACTCAGAATACGCCATCACCGGCATCTGCCGCTTAATGATCTGAGTTGCCCGAATATCCGCCCTAGAAACCACCATTCCAGTGGTTATTGGGCGAGTAAGCGTTGTGCCCAGTAAGTCGGCAAGAGCGGATATTCCTTGAGCTTTTCTTGGGTTGTCACTACTTAAAACCAAATCGTCTCCGCTCAGTACCTTTCCGTAAGGTAAATCGTGGGCCGCAACCCAAACCGAGGGTAAATTGGCGCCCGTGGGCGTCTTTGAGCTGACATCATGGGTTGCCGTTGAAACCGTCTCCCCGGAAGGCAGGGTCATTGTGACGTAACGGTGGTTAACAGACCGATCGGGGCACTTTACTTCCAGAGTGGTTTTGGTACCGAATGGAAAGTCAAACTCGAACCCCCCTTTGCATTCCCCTAAAGTAACCCGCCGGTCGATGGCGACCGCATGTACCGTTCCAGCCGGTAGGTGGAGTTCGTTCTCGGTAAAGCGCTCTGCAGCCGAGGCCAAGCTATCGGACGGCTCGAAGGAAATAGAAGAGGCCATAACCACAGATGTGGTTATGGCCAATGCTCCTAATCCCAACAGAAACCGACGGCTCATAGGGGTTGCCTTAATACTACTGAAGAAGCTTGAGAACGTATTGCTCCGATGCGTTGGCTTGCGCCAACATCGCCACGCCTGCTTGCTCCAAGATTTGATATTTAGAAAGATTGGCAGACGCGGATGCGTAGTCCGTGTCCTGAATCTGAGACTGCGAAACCGAAGTGTTTTCGACGGTTCCCATCAGGGTGTTTATAGTGAACTGTAAGCGATTGACGGATGCGCCCAGTGAAGAGTTTTGCTTGTTGACCACCAGCTGTGCCTGGTCAATTGCACTCAACGCTTGGGATGCACCACTGACTGTCGTTAGAGATAACAGTGGAGTTGATCCTGCAAATACCGCTGCAGTTGAAGCTGCTGAGGCCATGTGGGAAGTGGCGTAGGTTAACTTGATACCGGTGCTTGTAGCCGAAATTTTGACACCTGCCGCAGACATTTTCGCCCAGTTAGGTGCTTGCTTAATGACGTTGACCATTCCACTGACAGTGGTGGCGCCATTTTCAACGGCAAAACTGTACGAGACGGCTGAGCTTGCTGGCAGCGTTACATAATAATCCGACGTCGCAGATAAAGAAGGCGCAGAAATAGTAAGCGTACTCGTTGAGCCTGAGACTGAAACTGCAATGTGAGAAGCTGAAACAAGAGAAGCTGACCCTGCTAAACCCAACGATTTTAATGTCATTGGTGCTAAGGGAATGGAAATTTTTTGATCGGGGGTTAAGCCGATTTGAACTTGGAATGAAGACGTATTGCCGCCTAACACGTGAAGGTCTTGGTCCCAAGTGGTGCTGCGGGCGGTGCCTCGCAATTCTTGAACCAAGTTTTGAAACTCTTGATCGATGTATGCGCGATCGGCAGGGGCGTATGTGCCGTTTGCTGCTTGGACCGATAAGCTGCGCAGACGATTTAACATCGCCGACATCTGGTTCAAAGCGCCTTCAGCGGTTTGAGCGACCGAGATGCCGTCGTTGGCATTTTTAATCGACTGGTTCAAACCAGCGATTTGGTTGGACATGCGGTTGACGACCGACATGCCGGCCGCATTATCGCTCGCCGAATTAATTTGTTTGCCCGATGCCAATTGTTGCATCGTGTTGGTTAATGAGGTCTGCGTTGTGCCCAGGGCAGTCTCAGACTTGATTGAACCGATATTTGTATAGACCACCAGACTCATCGTCGGTCTCCAATTGTTAGCTGCGTCGGAAAATCGCCGACGGGGGGAATAAAGCAATACCTGTGCCAACAATCCCAAAAATAACGAAAGATAACAATTTAGGACTCAAAAAACCCTGAATCAGGTCGATCTTAGGAGTGAACGGTGGGCAAGCGGACCCTTTGCGCTTGCCTGCGTCGCCGTGGGCGGCAAACTATTGCCGAGCCCCAGCCGATGTTTTGGCGGCTAAACACTCTAAATAATGGGTCTCTACCCGACCGCTGCCGTCAAAATCTTGACTGGCACGGTCCTTGCTTTATCCCTTCCGAGCGTATTTTTTGCGCGAAAAGGAGAGGGCGATGAGCTCACAATTGGACCAAGCATTAGGCGTTTTCCCGACGTCCGCAGTCGTACAGGCTAAGCGGATGGAGGTCATTGCCGGCAACTTGGCCAACAGCTCAACCCCCAATTACCAAGCTAAAGACATTGATTTTAAACAAGTTTTGAAGGAAGTGGGATCGACGGAGCGATTGGCCGTCACCAATCCCACGCACATTCCAGACCCCTCTCAGCTGACCGCTAATGCGCTCAAGTTCCGAAACCCGCTGTCGCCCTCGCGCGATGGCAACACAGTGGAGACACACGTTGAAGAAGCAGCCTATGGTGATGCTGCTGGTCGCTACCTGGCATCAATCCGATTCTCGGAAGGTGCGCTCACCGATATGCGAAAAGCGTATCGGGGCGACTAAGCAAAGCGTTAAAGGAAATCTGATATGTCATTGGCCAACATTCTTACACTCGCAGGCGGTGCACTAAACGCCCAAACGGTGCGTTTAAATACCATCGCCTCCAACATTGCGAACACCGAAGTGGTGTCGTCAACCAAAGAACAGGCGTTTAGAGCGAAGAAGCCTGTATTTGCAACTGTGTTGGAAGACGCCCAATCCAATATGCCCACGGGATATGGCGTTAAGGTGAACAAAATTACTGAATCGACTGCCGAAAATCCTAAAGTTTACGATCCCACAAATCCAGTGGCGGATTCAGAGGGATACGTGTGGCATTCGAATGTCAATCCTTTAGAAGAAATGGCCGATATGTTGGAAGCGTCCCGAGCGTTCGAAAGCAATCTGACGACAGCGAGTACCGCTCAGCAGTTGATGATTCGAACAATTGATATGAACACTAAGTGATGACAATTTTTAAAGTAGGGAACGGAAGCCAAACACATGGATAACCACAGTACAGTGATAATGCCGAATACGGTCGGGAGAATGATGGCTCCGCGATCCGTCAACCGTTTGCAAATGACTATGGGCGCCTCGGCATCCACGGCAACCACGGCCAGTGCCTCTGCTGCTCCGACTAGCGTAACTCCGACGTTGCCCTCAAGCCTGCAAACGCTGAGTGCTGCACAAGCCGCTGCTCAAGCCGCTGCGAATCCAACGGGAACAGCCACCAGTGGCGCATTGATGCAGTCTGACTTTCTAAAGCTCATGACTACCCAGTTGCAAAACCAAGATCCCACCGCGCCAATGGACAACACTCAGTTCCTTGGACAAATGGCGCAGTTTTCTGAGGTGACGAGCCTTGGGAATATGACAACCAGCCTCAATAATATGCAAGCTGCGTTGACTACTAATCAAATGGTGTCCAGTGGCTCGCTCATCGGTAGATCGGTTCTCTCGACAAGTAATGTAGGAACGCTCGCCCAGGGATCATCCGTTTCCGGTGCAGTAACACTGACTTCTCCAGCCGATGCCGTAACGATTAACGTAACCGATTCATCTGGTGCCGTGGTCGATACCATGACCATGAACGCTCAGCCGGCCGGTACTTATCCGTTTAACTGGAATGGCGTCGAATCAAATGGCAGCACAATTGCCCCAGATGGCGCCTACACGTTCACAGCATCGGTAAGCTCTGGCGGGAAAACCAGCGCCGGAACCATCGGTGTCTACACACCGATCGCCAGTGTCTCGCAACCCTCAAGCAATTCCAGCACAACCGGAATAACCTTAAACCTCTCCGATGGCACAAGCGTCCCCATGTCATCAGTCACCAATATTCAATAACCCAAATTCTCAAGGATGGAGTAAACCATGTCATTTTTCACCTCGCTGACTGGATTGGACGCTGCAAACGCCGACTTAGGCATTATCAGTAACAACATTGCGAACGTCAGCACCTACGGCTTCAAACAGTCGTCCGCCCAATTCGGCGATATTTACGCGACTTCGCCCCTGCAGAACGCCACGAGCACCATTGGACAAGGTGTATTGCTCAAAGGGGTGACGCAAGACTTTTCTCAAGGAAACATCACGTCTTCCTCGAACTCGCTAGATATGGCCATTCAAGGCCAAGGCTTCTTTATGCTGAAGCCAAATTTGACCGCAAATACGCAAGTGTATACGCGTGACGGCTCGTTCAGCGTTAATAATAACCGTTACGTGGTTGACTCAGCTGGCCAATACTTGCAAGTTTTCCCAGTTAACAGCGACGGATCTGTGGTGGCAACTGGTTTGCAGTCAGCTCAATCACTGCAATTGCCCACCACCTCTGGTCTGCCAAAGGCCTCGTCTCAGATTCAGCTCGGTGTGAACTTGCCTTCCGATGCGACGATCATTCCGCAGGAAGCGACCTATACGTCGGGGGGCGCAACGTACGCGTTCGATCCGAATAACTCAAATACCTATAACCAGTCAACTTCTATTACGGTTTACGACTCCCTAGGCAACCCTTCGATCGCAACGATTTACTACGTCAAGACGTCGAACGCGACGCCGACTGACCCAACCAACAAATGGCAAACCTATATTTATATCGGTGGCAACCAAATTAACCCAGCGTTGTTGGGAGCTCAGGATACGAGTGGTAAGCAGCTGTATATTAACCAATTTGGACAAACCTCCACCGATCCGTCGTCAGTCGACTCAACTTTTAACGCGAACGCGCCACACGCTTTGTATTACCAGGACCAACAAACGAATAAGGTTCCATCCGCGGCGGCATCGTTCACCGGTGGATTAATTAACGGCGCAGCGCAAGGATTTAACTTCGGTAGCACAGACTCCAACCCAATCGTTGTTGGTGCGTCAACCATGAGCAGTACGGTTAGCGGAAACTGGTTAACGCCATCTGCTAACGCGGCTGGACAAGAATACAATTTAACAATCACTCCTGGCCAGACTCAAGCTGGCAATGCTAACCAATCGCCTATATCGGTATTTAATAGCGTATCCACGAATGGCAGCTCGTTTACGTTGACCTCAGCACAACTGGATAACATGCTGACGTCACAACAAGTGACCGCGCCAATTATGAGCTCAAGTCTAACGAGTGCGGCAATAACCGCTTCGACAGATTACCAAATCACGATTCAAGGTGGCACAAATAACCAATCGACCAGCACATCGTCAACTCCAATTAAAGACATTAACGGCAACCAAATCGCAAACGAGACGGGATCCAACAGTGGTCAAATTACCCTGAATGTCAACATTGGTCAAAACGACTCGATCGCAACCATAGCGGATAAAATCAACGCAGCAGAAACAGCTGCCGGAACGGGAATTTCCGCTCAGGTCATCAATACCGGTGATAGTACTAACCCTGTTTACCAATTACGCATTTTTGGCGAAACTGGTGCAAACCCAACATCCAGCACGAGTGCAAGTATCCTAAGCGCGTCGATTACTGGTCTGCCAGCAAATGCGTCGCTCAATAATATTACTCCCGTCGTTACTACGGCGACATTTGCACAACCCAATAGCTTATTAACGGGTGCGGGTGCGGGTACATTTGATCTCGACTTAAATTCAACGGTGGGCGGAACCACTACGGCTCTTGGAACAGTGTCAATTCCTGCTAACTCAACGTTATCGGATGTAGTCAATTTGGTAAATGCCCAGACCTCACAAACGGGTGTTACTGCGACTATTCTTCCTACCACGACGACCTCTGGTGGTGTTACGTCGACGACTTATCAAATGCAGTTGACCGGACCTGCCGGATTAACAACGTCGACGTCGGTTGCGGGGGCTTTAGCTACACAAAACCAAGCTGCAACGGCCGCAATTCCAGCGGGAGGCGGTTCGTACGGTTTCTCCTCAAGCACCACAACAGCCAATGGTCTCTTTAGTTCAGTAACGACTGCCTCACAATTGGCATCGGTGGGTATTGGTTATACCGGTTCTGCTCTCAATGGGAACCTGACCTTCTATTCGATGGATGGTTCAAATTATCAAGCACCGTTAACAATGACGGTTGCGAATACGTTCGCTGGAAACGGCGGTGGCGGTGGCTTCACCGGCTCGCAGTTTTTAACCGGAACCCAAACAATTGGCAACACTACGTCCGGTGCGCAAGGCATTTCAACTGGAAATCTTTTCAAAATTTCGGTTGACGGATCGGACCCAGTGGTGGTGTCCCTGCCATCCAGCTTAGATGGCCAAGCGCTCACCGGTGAGCAATTGGCCGCGGCGTTGACCACCGCTGCGAACAACGCGTTCGGCGATTCGCAGTACATCAGCGTGTCCGCGTCCAATAATAGCTTTACGTTATATGGTCAGGTTGACGCTAATAGCTCGTCGCCGTTATTGCAGTCGATGTATCAAGATCCCTACAGCGGTACCACAAACGGAAGTACTTCATCCGATACAAATACACTGTTGTCCGGAAAAGACACTGTAGCTGCGGCGTTGGCAAGCGGTATCCAAATTCAAATTCCTACCGGCAAGACGTATACACCTGAAAGTTTGGTGGCCGCGGCACAGCAACAAGTTGACGCGAACGTAGGATATGGGCATATTCAAGTGGGCTATGATACGACCACTCGCTCGCTCACATTCAAGCCCTATACGAACTCTGACGGTATTTTGTCGATGAAGGTTACGGGTCCTCAAGATCCCACTTCAATCGGTAAAGCACAACCTACGTATCTCTCGAATAGCCTGTTGGGATTCCCGGCGTCGATGGACTTCCAATCGGTTGGTGCGAGTAGCGCGCAAGGAACTTTACAAGGGTCGACTGGTATTACGCCAAACGGCAATTTTGTTCTGAACCAAGACCAACGCCGATATGGTATTCAAGTCGTTTATCAGAAAGACTCAGGTACGTTCCAATTCTTATCTGGTACGACCGGACAAAATTCGTCAATTACGATTACCCCTGCCAGTAACACTCGTGCTGCTGATTTATTGGGTATCTCAAATCTGTACTCCACTCAAACCAAGAGTACAGTTGGCTCAGGCTTGCCTTCCACCCCAGCCACTGCGGTGGGATCTAAGTCGACGATTGACATCTCGGGTACCTTCGATGTTACTTCGGCCGATAACACTATTAACGTAACGGTTAATGGCGTACAAGGTCAGGTTACGGTTCCGCCGGGAGCGTATACGGGCGGCACGTTTGCCACCGCGATTCAGAATCAGATCAACGAAATTACTGATGCCAATGGCAACTCGGTGGGCGGCGTTAGTGTTACGTACAACGCGGCGACTTCGAACTTTACGTTCACCACAGGTACGACTGGATCGGGATCGATCATTAACGTCGTCGGACCTGCTAACTTTGGTTTGGCAAACTGTACTCAAACGTTGGGATCTGTGCCAAACGTTACCATTCTTCAGCAAGCCACGGACGCGTCCGGCAACTTGTTGTATATCGATGCGAATGGCAATAAGACAACCACCAAGCCGGCAAACTTGCCAAACTGGTCACCGTTGTACTTAACACCGGGTGAGTTAACATTTAACACCGCCGGTAACTTGATTTCGCCGCAACAAGGTGCGCAGTACACCCCATACGATCCACAAAACGGTGCGAATCCGATTACGTTGAACGTGAACTATGGTAAGTACTCAACCCAATACTCGCAGCCGTTCTCGGTGTTGTCACTGTCTCAAGACGGTTACACTTCGGGTAGTTTGAGCGGTATTAACATTGACTCAACTGGCGTGGTGCGAGCGACCTACACCAACGGTCAACAGCAAGCGTTGGGTAAAGTCGTGTTAGCGAACTTCTCAAGTCCGACGGGGTTGAAGCAGTTGGGTAACTCCGACTACGTTGCGACATCGTTATCCGGTCCTCCGACCACGGGTGAAGCGGGTTCTTCGGGCTTCGGTACGATTCAAGGTGGTGCGTTAGAGGAATCTAACGTGGACATGACCTCAGAGTTGGTGGCGCTAATTACCGCGCAACGAAACTTCCAGGCCAACGCGAAAGCAATTGAGACCGATACTCAATTGACCAGCACCATCATCAACATCCGTAGTTAATAAAGAGGTAGGGGCATAACGCCATGGATCGCCTGATATACACATCGCTGAGTGGCCAAGCTGCCATCGACCAGCGCCTTCGTCAGGTAACGAACGAAGTATCGAACGTCAATACGACGGGCTTTAAGAGCTCGTATGCGGCGGCGCTACAGACGTTTACCTATGAAGGGTCAGGCTTTCCCACGCGCTACGCGCCGTCCTTGACTCCCCCGTTGACTGTAAATATGACGCCTGGCGCTGTGGAAACCACGGGCCAGCCTCTCGATATTTCGTTAAGCGGTACACAGTTATTATCGGTGCAGGCAAAGGATGGATCGACGGCGTATACCCGTCGTGGTGACTTGCACGTCTCAGCCGATAACACACTGCAAACTTCGAATGGCCATACTGTTTTAAGTGATACGGGTACGCCCATTGTTGTGCCGGCTTTGTCCACCGTAAAAATTGGCACGGACGGTACGGTGTTTGTTCAGGCGCAAGGTCAGCAGCCTCCACAATTTACGCCAGTGGCTCGACTGGGCATTGTTGATACTCCGCCGAACAGCGTGGCGATGCGCGAGGATGCATTGTATCAACCGGCGCCTGGTGCCACCTTCACGCCAGCAACCAATCCTGGGGTCAGCCCCGGTACCCTGGAAGCGAGCAATGCCAACTTATTTAAAAGCATGGTTGACATGATCAGCTTGTCCCGACAGTACGAGCTCGAAGTTAAGACATTGAAAAACGCTGACGATTTAGCGGATCGCAGTTCTACGCTGGCTAAGGTCAGCCCATAATTTGATAGGGAGATAGCGCAGCATGGATGCAGCACTTTGGGTAGCGAAAACTGGGTTAGATGCCCAGCAAACGCGAATGACCGTCATCTCGAACAACCTGGCTAACGTCAATACGACCGGGTTCAAACGTGATCGCGCCAACTTCGAGGACTTGCTTTATCAGAGTGTCAAGCAGGGCGGTGCTCAAACATCGGCCAACACGGCTGCACCAACGGGCCTGATGCTCGGTACCGGTACTCGAGTTGTTTCGACCGAAAAAATTCATCAACAGGGAAGTTTGGTTAATACCAACAATGCTCTGGACGTAGCGGTCAGTGGTGATGGGTTCTTTCAGATCCTTCAACCCGATGGCACGATTGCCTATAGTCGTGATGGGTCGTTCAAGCTCTCATCGACCGGTCAATTGGTAAACTCCAGCGGCTACCTGTTACAACCCGCGTTGACCATTCCCAACACAGCGCAAACCATTACGATCGGATCTGACGGCACCGTCTCGGTGCAAAATTACGGTCAAACCACCTCGTCAACCTTGGGTCAAGTGCAAGTTGCTCGCTTTTTAAACCCAGCAGGATTGCAAGCCATCGGTGGAAACTTGTTTAAGGAAACAAGTTCCAGCGGAGCTCCGGTTGTAGGGCAGCCTGGGCAAAATGGCGCAGGAACTCTTATTCAGGGCTCGTTGGAAGCGTCCAACGTAAATGTGGTCGAAGAGATGGTGGGCATGATTGAGACCCAACGAGCGTATGAGGTGAGCTCAAAAGCGATTGAGTCCGTCAGTGACATGCTCAAGTTTGTGAATAACAACCTCTAAGGATTGCCATGAGTAATTACGTAAAGTGGCTCAGCTTAATTGGACTTAGTGGTCTTATCGGTTGCGCGCACCCAGTCAAAAATTTGGATCACGACAATCCGCCACCCCGTGTGTACATTCCGCAAGCCAAAGCAGTAACCGCTGCTGACGCGTCTATATACGGACACATCGCCACAGGCCAGGCAACGCTCTTTGATGAGCCAATTGCCCATGCGCCGGGCGACTTGTTGACTGTGCTTTTGGGAGAAGACATTTCTGCAAGCAATAAAGCAGATTTAAATACTTCGCGAAACTCAGCGACAACGGCCTTAACACCACAGACCATTGGAGTTCTGGGGAGCAAAGGGGGCGTCGGCAAGTACCTCTTTCAGTCTGATCAGAATCCAGCTAAATCAGTAATTGGTACGACGGGAACCGGCAACGCTGACTTGGAAGGAACCCTGACCGGCTCATTAACAGCGGTAGTTACGGAAGTCATGCCAAATGGACTTCTGGTAATTCGGGGTTATAAGCGCATGGGTTTAAGCCAAGGGTCAAACGTGATTCGAATTACCGGATTAGTGAGACCAGTAGACATACAGCCAGACAACACCATTCTCTCGCGACGAATTGCTGATGCCGATATCAAGTACGTCAGTACTGGTGAACTGGCTGATGCGACCAATTCTGGCTGGCTTAACAAGCTTTTATATAAGATTTGGCCTTTCTAGGAGCAAGTCATGAAATACTATAAAGTCATTCTTGCGATCCTGTCGGCCAGCTTAACTTTTGGGATAAGCAATGCCAGCGCAGACCGCATTAAGGACATTGCTCAGTTGGCCGCAGCTCGTCCCAATCAACTCTTAGGTTACGGGATTGTTGTCGGCTTGCAAGGAACTGGCGACGGTAAAGATCTTCCATTTACAGTACAAGCCTTACGAGATACGTTAAAGCGTCTTGGTAGCTCGTTGGACGGTCCATTATCAAGCTACGACATAAATCCTGCGACCATTACCGACGTTAAAATTGAGAACGTCGCGGCTGTCATGATCACCGCGGAGTTGCCAGCGTTTGCGAAACCGGGCCAACGGATCGATGTCAACGTTGCCGCCGTGGGTAAAGCGAAAAGTTTGCGCGGCGGTGTGTTGTTAATGACGCGCTTACGCGGTCCCGACGGACAGACCTATGCGATTGCGCAAGGTCCATTGGCCGCATCCGGATTTTCAGCAGACGCCGCTGGAAGCTCAGTGGCTGTGGGTGTCGCCACCTCAGCGCGAATTCCGGGTGGTGCGTTGGTGGAAAAGGATGTGCAGGGGCCATTAAATATCGGTCCAAACGTGATGATGAATGTAAACAGCGGCGACTTCGCCACGACGGCGCGTGTTGTGGAAGCCATCAACCGAAAATTCGGCGCTGGTACCGCACAGGCTATCGATGCGGTTTCGATAAAAGTTGCCGCACCGCAGGATCCAGACCAACGAGTGGCGTTTGTTGGAATGGTTGAAGAAATTAATGTTGAAATGGGGGACCCCCCGGCTCGAGTGGTGGTTAACTCACGAACAGGAACCGTGGTCATCAGTCGACAAGTTCAAGTCACTGCGGCGGCGGTGAGCCAGGGCGATATAACGGTGAAAATTGATGCAACCAACGACGTGAGTCAACCTGCGCCGTTCAGTCAAGGCACAACTCAAGCGGTGCAAAATGCACAAGTTAGCGTTAAGGAAGATAAGCGCAAAATGGCGCTGTTCAAGCCAGGAACTGACCTGCGAGATATAGTCAACGCTGTTAATGATATTGGCGCCACGCCAATGTCGTTGATTTCAATTTTAGAAGCTCTGCAGAAGGCCGGTGCATTACACGCCGAGCTGGTGGTAATCTAATTTATGAGCGCCGCAAGTCCCGCCAACTGGTACGACTTCAAGTCATTAACCAGCATGCAATCCGAGGCGTCAACGACGCCTAACGCGGCGACGAAAGGCGTGGCTCAACAATTTGAGTCGATTTTCTTAAATATGATGCTGACGCAAATGCGCAAAACCGTCGGCCACAGTGAACTAACGGGTTCCGCGGCGTCTGATACCTACCAAGAGATGTTCGATCAGCAGGTGTCCTTGTCCATGGCGAAAGCAGGTGGAATTGGATTGGCCCCGTATATCGAAAAACAATTGAACAGAGTGGCCAACGCCAATTCTAAGTCGCAAATTAACCCAATTAACAGCCAGGGGTTGCCTATCCAGCCTGCCCAATCTGGTCTGCCCGTTAGTGGGGGGAGCGCCGCGGTAAACGGAGAAAATTCTATAGGCATGCCCTTGCCTGTCACCCCAACCGAATACGCGTTGAAAAATCGCGTACTCACTAATGAGAACTAAACCATGGCAGATTTAGTCTCAATTGGTGTCTCGGGGTTAACCGCGTATCAAAATGCGTTGTCCGTTACCAGTAATAATATTTCCAACGTCAATACGCCTGGGTACGTCGAAGAGCAGGCGGTTTTAGCGCCCGCTGGTCTTTCGGGCAACGATGTAATTAGTATTGGCGGAGGCGTTCTAACTCAGAGCATAAACCGTCTCTCAAATGAGTTTCTCGAATCGAATTTACGCGATGCAACCGCAGCCGTTGGTGCTCAAAACTCGCTGGTACAGGGTTTATCACAGCTGCAAAACGAAATTGGGAGTTCGACGTCTGGGTTGAGCACCCAACTGCAATCGTTTTTTAACTCTGTAAGTTCTTTGCAGGCCAACCCTTCTGATGCAGGTACACGTGCCAATTTTTTAGGTGCCGCGCAATCAACAGCTGAGCAATTTAACTCAGTTGGTAGTACGCTGCAAACGCTGTCGACTGATACGATTACGCAAATTAATAATGCTGCCGATTCGGTAAATGGAGTTTTGAGTCAGATATATTCTGTTAATCAGGAAATAAACTTACACGCCAGTGATAAAAATCCACCAGCCACGCTGTTAGATCAGCGTGATCAACTGCTCACGCAGTTGTCGCAGAATATGGGGATATCCACTCAATATAGTGATTCGGGAGCCGTGACGGTGTACGCGGGATCTACCGCAACGGGGCCCGCTCTAGTAAGCTCAACCAAGTTGAACTCGCTCGATGTAGTGACTGACCCCAACGATATTAGTCACGTTTCCTTTGTACTGAATCAAAAGTCATCCCCACAGCCCATTGCAAATATAACCACCGGCGTTATTGGGGGCTACGTTAATTTCTTGTCGCAGGGAATTGCGCCAACGGTTGATCAAATTAACCGGATTGCCAACACATTCGGTAGCGCTATAAATGCGATTCAAACAAACGGAATGGATGCGACCGGAAAAGTTGGGCAACCATTATTCTATTTAGGCCCGGGCTATAATGTGTCCGGCCCTGCTATTGCGGGCAGCGAGAACTTGAATGTAACCATGAATAATCCGCAAGTGGTTACCGGAAACAGCTATACCGCCGTTTATGACGGAAATGCTCAACAGTGGGACATCACTGACAATGTTACTGGCGCTCAGGCGCAGGGCAATGGTGACGTAAATTTTGAGGGACTAACATTTAGTTTTTCTGGCCAGGCAGTTGGCGGCGATACGTTTGCTATAAATCCAACCTCAACTGCAGCGCAATCCATTTCAATGGCAATCACGGATCCAAGCCAAATTGCCACAGCCAGTCAAATTCAGGCCAATGCCAACATCCAAACAAACCAAGGAAACGCATCGATCTCGGCGACCGCAATACCTCAGCCATCTTCGCCAACTGGCATTAAGTCCATTAATCAAATATTGAGTAATGGCCTAAATGGGTCTGGTCCTTCAACAACTTTTTCACAGAGTCTCACAAATAAGACGGTCGCTTATATTCCTGCTGGAACCTCGAATATCAATTTAAATGCGTCGAGCGGAAATTTTGCGATATTTACGCGCGACGGCGTGCAGCTAACTGGTCCGAGTTTGACTAGCCTAGGGGTAAGTCCAAGCACCGTATTAACGGCAAACGGATTTAATATTGGCGCTAAGTATAACACGTCCTACCTAAACGCTCCGAATTCTCAAAGTGCTTACTTGGGACAGGCAATTTCCTATGGAAAAACGGCATCGGCAACGCCTAGGCTGGACCTGAACGGCAATCCCATTGCGGGGCAATATTTGCCGGCATCGCTGACATTTGGGCCCTTAAGTAGTACGCCGGTTGTATTAAAGCAAGGATCTTTGTCCATTAACGGCCGACCATATCCGGCTAACTCCGACGTCACCATTAATAGCCTCTCCGATTTGGCAAACCATATCAACGTAAGCAATTTAGGCGTAAATGCAACTATCCTCTCATCAGGTCAAGGCGATCAAATTCAGTTAACCAAGCAGGTGTCCGTGACCAGCGGGGCATTGCAATTTGACTCAACTAAAAGCGCTAATACGTATAGTTTGCAGCTAAAAAATAAATCAGGTGGCTTTGACACCATTACCGCGAATTCGGATCAGGAGCTGGTTTCAAAAATAAATGCCGATACCGCAAACACCAATGTTGTGTCCAGTATTGACTCGAACGGCAATATAGCTCTAAACGCCGCCGCTAGCATAACCGTTAATGGGCAAACCATAGTTGGCACTAATCTTCAAAGCTTGGTAACCAACATTAACAATCAATCTGGGGCCATTGGCGTTAAAGCCAATATGAACGCTGATGGCTCAGTATCGTTAACCAGTGGATCCGGATTAATCAACGTAACCGCTTCAAATTTCGGCTTGTTGCCAACCAAGACAACAGACCTTGGTCAATCAGTGACGTTTGGCCCTAATGTGACAATCCCCGAATATACGGTTGGGACGAATAATCTCGGAATAAGTTCGAATTCGCCACAAAGTTCATCCAGTATTTCAAATTATTTTGTGACCATTGATGGCAATCGATATAGTGCACCAAGCCTGTCAGGCCTGACCGGTAATCTGGAAAGCACAGGTTTGTATAACGCAACCGTCAGCGGGCAAGCATTAACAATAAGTAGTAATGGTTCGCCAACCGCTCCTGTCAACTTTATCGTTGGGGGAAACAACTTGGGTATTGCCCAAGGGACGACGCCGGATACCGGCCCGCTGTCCATTGACGTTTCTGACACGATATCGGGGTCACAAAATACAGACAATTCCGCAGAATTGACGCAGCTAGGGATCAGTGCGGGCTTTCAAATGAGTTCGCCATTGGGCGAAGATTTGTTGGTGGTTGCTTTGCCATCTGGTACGAGCACCTTAAGCTTGCAAGGCTCGTTTCAACCAGCTGCTAACGGAGCCAATAATCAGAGTACGTCAGTTAATGGGGTAGGTGCTTTCGACCCTAATACGTCCGCGATTAAAAGAAATTGGCAGATAACTTTCACTGACGCGACGCATTACAATATATCCGATACCGACGTGCAGCCGCCGACCCAAGTGGTTACGGGCGCTACGTTTGACCCCACCAATCCGATAATCAATTACGGAAACTGGAGCGCAACGTTGACGGGAGCTCCAAAGGCGAACGACGTATTTACATTGACTCCTACGACTTCGGAGAATGCCTCGTCTGACAACTCGAACGTTCAGCAATTTTCAGCTGTCGCGAATAATCAGACTTATTTTGGCAATAATATGACGTTGCAGCAAGTGTACACCGCAGCTGTTAATGATATTGGTGCAAAGCTTTCTCAGGCCCAAACAGCTCAAACCACTCAAAAAGCGGTGCTCACTCAAGCTCAGAGTGCGCGAGATTCGGTTTCCGGCGTTAATTTGGATAACGAGCTTGCCAATATGATCAAGTATCAACAAGCGTATCAGGCTAGCTCAAAAATCGTATCTACAGCGATGCAATTATTTGATTACCTCATCCAGGCTATTTAAAGGTTACGTATGAACGTATCGACAAACATGATGTATCAACAATTGACCGATGCGATGTCAAACTCAAGCACAGCTCTAACGACGCTGCAAGGGGAAGTTGCATCTGGACTAAACTATAATAATCCGTCTGATGCACCAACCACCATGGGCCAGATATTGACCATGTCGTCACGTATGAGCGCTCTAAGTCAAGCGCAGGACACGGTGAAAACGGTAAACAGTAGTTTGGGTGCGCAAGCAACCGCGCTGCAAAGTGCTCAAGGCGTTGTGACCCGACTAAATGCGATCGCCATTCAAGGTATGGATGGCTCTTTGGCGCAAACCGACCGTACGGCGCTCGTTGCGGAAGTAACCCAACTTAAAAACAGTCTACTGGACATCGCAAATACACAATCCCCCACTGGGCAGTACGTATTTGGCGGTACCGATACGGGAAGTCCTCCGTACGTGCAAAATTCGCTTACACAACAGGTTACTTATACAGGCGCAAGCGCTCCGTTACGTGTACAGGTGTCGCCAACCAGCTACGAAGATAGCGCCATAACCGGACCATCGGCTTTCCAGGTTTCTACGGGGAATGGAACAAACATAGACGTATTCAAGACCCTGGACGATCTGAACACGGCGTTGAATAATAACGATCAGGCAGGCATATCCACGGCGGAAAGCAATCTCAAATCCCTTAGTGACAATTTGAGTGTGTCGATGTCAGTGGTTGGTGCCGCTCAAAATAGAATGTCGGACATCACTGCGAATACGACAGAGTTAACGACGCAAACACAGCAGGTTTTGTCGAATGTTCAGGATTTAGATTACGGTACTGCGCTCGCTAATTTACAAAAGCAGCAGGTATTATTACAAGCATCAGAGACACTGGTTAGTCAATTGTCCAAATTGTCATTACTGAATGAGATGAAGTAGAAATTAAGGAATTATCATGGTTTCTAGCGTAGCCTCAACATCATCGAACCCGCTATTAGGCTCGTCGACGACAAGCTCAAATCCGTTATTGAGTTCGTCGTCTACAACCAGTAACCCGTTGGCAAGTGCCACCAGTACAACGTCTAACCCGCTCCTCGTAAATAACTACCCATCTGCGAGTAACAGTTCTGCGCAGCAGTCCGCTGGACAACAAGTATTAACTTCGTTGGGGGGAACCTCGATTAACGTACTCGGAATTGAGTCTTCGTTAATCACGGCTGCTCGTGCGCCGCAGCAAAAGATAATCAATACAGCCGTACAGACGCTATATACTGCAAAGACGTCGATGACAACGCTATCTCAGGGTTTGACGTCGCTTCAAACCGCGGCGGATGCACTGAATACGGTAAACGGACTAAGTCAGCTGCAATTTTCCGACAATGACGGCGCCGTGACGGCCACCGCTGGAGGGAGTGGAGCGGCTATTCAGGGTACGCACCAAATTACCGTATATCAACTTGCCGCGGCACAAGAAACTCAGTCCCAAACCTTTTCAAGTGCGACTGCTCCCGTATCCGCAAATCCCTACACAATTCAATTGCAAATAGGTAACGGCGGCAATACTAGCGGCGGATTTCAAAGTGTGAACTCGGTACCAGATTCCTCTGGTAACCCATACAGCATTACTCTTACACCGAATTCCGGGAGCGGCGTAGCGGGTGGAACAGTACAAATACCAGCCAATAGTACAGTAGCGCAAATTGCCTCTGCTATTAATAGCGCGGCAATTGGAATAACCGCGACTACGCAAACCAACGCGTCGGGTAACACGTATATTGCTCTCAAAGATGCTTCAGGTTCAACGACGACATTTAGCACAACCACCACGTCTTCGAATTTGAGTTTTACGACCGCCTATCAACCGATTGCCGCAGCAGGGCTCTCCTTAACTCAAATTGCAAACTCAATTAATAACTTAAACTCTGGAGTTTCAGCTCAAGTTGTTAACTCCGGATCGGGCGCAAATCCATACTCAATTTTGCTATCCGGAAATACTGGATTAAACTCGCAGTTTGCCGTAAGTGGTTCGGGTGTGATAAATTTTACAAATAGCACACAGCAATCATCGGTATACTCTGCAGCTAACGCCGTACCCCAAGCAGATGCTTTTCAGATTAATATCGCGTCTTCTAAGCAAAGTGCATCGGTGACTGTTAACTCTAATAGCAGTTTGACTGACATTGTGAATGCAATGAACAGTGTTAGTACAACAACTGGCGTTACCGCGCAACTGATTAAGACCGATCAAGGCACTTATGCTATTTCTACTATAGGTCCAAGCGGTGCTAACGCGAGTTATGGAATCACCACCTCTGCGATTGCTGAAAATACAAGCTATTCTTTTGCATCCGGTAACTCGATTCCAGATGCTACCGGATCGACTTACACGCTTTCAATAACGCCAGCTGTGAGAAGCGCTGTAGCGGGCGGCACGATTTCAATTCCAGCAAACAGTTCGTTGGCGACTATTGCCTCGACTATAAATAGCAACACATCGACGACAGGCATCAGTGCAAATGTGGTTTCTAATTCAGATGGGTCCTCATACTTATCATTAGCGGATTCATCTGGAAATTCAAATACATTTAGTGTGTCATCAAGTTCATCTGGCTTATTATTCAATACGGGGTCAGCATCCCCCAATCTCGGCTTTTCGGGAAAAAACGTGCAAGATGCACAGGATGCAAGTTTCAGTGTGGATAATATTGAGTATTCGAGACCGAAAAATACCGCAGCTGATGTATTGGCTGGCGTTTCATTGACTTTAAACGCGGTAAATACTAGTATAGGTACGGGCGTATCCACTCTGGGCGTAAGCTATAATACGTCCGCGATATCGTCATTAATCAGTAATTTTGTGACCGCCTTCAACAATTATCAAGGCTTCGTATCATCCGTCACAGGGCAAACAAGTACAACCAACAGTGCCGCGGGTAGCTTGCAGAAATATCCAGAAGTTGGATCTGACTTGCAGTTAATATCAAATTTGCTGGTTTCTCCTTCTTCTTCCGCCAGCAACGCAATTAAGACCTGGGCGGATTTTGGTGTGTCGATCCAGGTTAATGGTCAGCTGCAGTTTAATCAGTCGTCGTTTGTTAGCGCGTTCAACGCCTCTCCAAATGACGTCATTACTGCTTTGAGCAATAATGCGCAGAGTAGCCCCAGTGCGTTTTCAGTGGGAGGGCAGGGACTAGCGGGAGACGTTAGTGTCGCCGTGCAAAAAATGCTCGCAACCAATGGCACTGTCCAAAATGTGAATGGGCAAATTACATCAGCTATGACTGATGAGCAAAATCAACAGGATGCTTTAAATTTTTATATTCAGAACTTGCAGTCTCAATATGACGCCCAGTTTTCGAGTTTGCAGTCTATACTAAGTCAGTTTGCGTCGACATCGAGTCAGTTGCAGCAGACTTATAATCCTACAAAGTCTAGTTCATAAGGCAAATGATGACTTCTCACAAGCTCCAAAAGGTGGCCACTAAATACAAGTTCGACAGTTCTTGGTTGGGGACAATGTATGGTGATCGTCACACTGCAGCCAGTGATGTTTTGACTGCTCAAGTGAGCTTGATGCGTGGGATTACTCAAGGAGAGCCAGAGGAGGATATAGTTAAGTTAACGGATAATCTTAGGTTGGCAAATGCAAAATTAAATGCTACGCCGGAGGGTCATTTCTCTTCAGATAGTAAAGAGCTTATGCTTGAACAGATTCAATCTGCGATTAAGTATGTTGAGAATATTCAAGCAATTCAAGCAAACCAAAATCTTATTACAGAGTGGTTCAAGGAAGAGCAACGACTAGGATTAGATCGAGCAATCCTAAAAGTGGAGAGAGATTTGAGTTTAGGAATTGATCCGCGATTTGATATCGTGGTTGTCAATGATCTAGTTTATCCCCAAATAATTAGTCAGTTAAATAGCCGAGGTTATGGTCGAGTTTTTAAAGGATCTTTGATTGCCAGGTGTGTGGATAGTGAAGAGGAAGCAGGTGTTGAATTAGCGGAAGCTATCGCGGCAATGCCAGATTCGAACACGATCTTCCCAAATGAGGTTTATTTTATTGGTTATTCCGATGAAGCAGTCCGCCATAAATTTGCGGCAGTAATTTCGGAGCGCGTTCAAGAGAGGTTTTTGACAAGAGCCACTGTTGGGCGATTTTTAAAAAGATGGTTTTTACAGCTGATTGAAAACTTTCCCTCACTGTTTGAGCGTGCTATTTCTCGTGTTGATATTGAGGGCAAGTGTCCTGGTAATAGTGCGCTTGTTGTTGGCTCAGGGCCTTCACTTGATCGTACGATTGCGTTTATAAAGTCAATGGAGCAGCGGCCGATTATTATTTGCGCGCTATCCGCCGCTAAAGCATTATGGCGTAACGAAATTGTTCCAGATTTTGTGGTTATATTAGATCCTCAGCAACCAGTTAGTCATTTGGATGGTATAGACACTAAGCAAATTAAAGCGTTTTATGTTGAATATTCGATGAACCCGGAGTTGGTCAGGGCGATTAAAACAAAGATTATGCCTTTCGGCGCGGGATGGGACGTCCATAATCTGCTGGCAGGTTGGGGAATCGATTCTATGCCTTTCTTCCAAACGGGCGGCAGTGTTATTCATCCTGCAGTTGACTTGGCTGTGCGTCTGGGGTGTACCGATATTGGCTTTGTTGGTATGGATCTCGGCTTTGTGGACGATCGAATTTACGCGAGTGATACCGTTGATGGGCATACCTTTAAAATCTCTTCGGACGGGAAGCAGTACACCAAAAGTCAGGTTAGCGAATATGGCGAGTCTGGGTTGTTGTTAACGGTTAAAGCTAATGATGGCAATACGTTGCGGTCTAGCGTACCGTTAAATCAATATCGGACGTGGCTAGAATCGGCATTAGCGCTGTATAAAGCTGAAAATGACGTATTACGATTTACCAATTTTTCTTTAAACGGTGCGGTCATTGACGGCGCTCCTTATGCGAACATAGCAGAGCATCAATTTTTCTCTTCGAATGATACGCAACTCAAGGCGTTGGTGGATTCAGCGCCTAATGCACTGAGCGCCAGTAACAAGTCGGCGCTTGTGAAGATTTTGATTAAGAATCAAAAGAATATAAAGGCCGTTGCAAAAGTGTGTGAGCAGTCGCTGAACCGTCCGGGTGAATTGGCTTATGTAGAGAAAGTGTCGAAGGCGACGGGTAAGTGTGACGAATTAACAATGATACTGGCGTCTGATCTAATAGAATTAGAAGATCTGATTAAGCGCGCAAAAATTGATTTCGGTGCTAAGTTGATGGGTCTTGTGCACAAGACCCTTGAGGCTAGCCGAGAGGTTGAAGAGGCTTATAGTAAGTTATTACTCAGTTTAAAATAGGGCCTTACGCACTCACACTAATCAGCCGGCGACTGATCTTGTGTTCGCCTTCTGGGTTCATAGTGGCCCACGCTTCCCGCACCTGGCTCAGCAACGCTTCAGTCTCAGTGAGCAATTCTGCTGACTGTGTCGCATTTGCGCGAACTAAGTTGCGAAGTGAGTAGCTATAAAAGTCCGATAAATGCTTAGCGACTGTACCGCCAGCATCTGTATTTAAAATTTCCCGTAAACCGTGGACGATTTTCATCGCTCTGCTTAAGGAGTCACTAAAGGCACGTGATTCGGCTCGGGACAGGTGAACATTGGCTTTGCGAATCGAGTCGATCGCGCCGTCGTACATCATCAGAATGAGGTCTCGCCCGTCGCCGCCTGCAATGGCTGATTCGGTTTGCACTTGCTGGTAAGCGAATTCTTTTCTAGCCGTGTTCATATCTGTGCCCATATTCAATGTTCACAGTATTAGTCGGACGAAAGAGTTAAAACTTGAGCGCCAGGCAAGGCCCGGCGCTCAATATATTGCATTGCAGCAATTAGCTCTTTTTATCGACCAATATCCCCGTTAGGGAATCAAGGCTCTTGGCGAGCTTGAGCGCATTTTCGCTGGGAATCTGCGACACCACCTCACCGGTCGAGGTATTGCTAACTTTAACAACCACTTGACCAGTGTCTTTATCAACCGAGAGGTCAACCCGTTGATTCATCGACGACAAACGTGCGTTAGCACTGTCAACGTTATCTTTAAGTTGATTGATCGCGTCCGCCGAATCGGTTTTATTGACGGCCGTGCTTCCGCTTTTGTTGAGCGTCCCCGCAGGCGTGGCCACGTTCGGTATTGCACCTCCCGACTTGCCCAACCCAACCGTCGATGCGTTAGCAGAACCATTTTTAGGCCCGCCAACGCCACCAATGGCATCTACCGGTTTTAAAGCTGAAATTGGATCCATGTCACCCTCCTACTAAATGTAGGGTTACTGATATGTATCAATAACCCAACATTAAATGGATTACTTGAGCAGCGTCAAGATGTACTGCGGCTGCTGATTGGCTTGAGCCAACATAGCAGTTCCAGCTTGCAATAAGACGTTGTCTTTCGCAAGCTCAGACGACGCAGAAGCATAATCCGTGCTCTGAATTTGAGACTGAGCGTCTTGAGTGCGTTGTGACAAATTCATCAGTACAGTAACGGTATCCTGCAGACGGTTTACAACCGCACCCGATACCGCTCGCGAGCTATTGAGGGCGGACAAACCACTGGAAATAGCGGAAAGAGCCTTGGATGCAGCAGCTGCCGAGGCAATTGAGGCACTCCCCACTGACCCCAGACCGCTCGCCGACAATGAGCCAAGAGACAGTGAAATGGTATCACCAGAGGCGTAACCAACTTGAATGGTTACGGTCGTCGCGCTACCAATAGCCGTCGCACCATTCCACTTGGTGTTTTTGGCAATTCGGGTAATTTCCGACTGCAATTGACCAAATTCTTGGTTTGCATTCGACGCATCCGCCGAGTTATAGGTGCCCGACGCAATCTGAGTTGCTAACGTTTGCATCCTGGTTAAGATCGTCGAGACGGTTTGAGCAGCTGCATCATAGGTCTGACCAATGGAAATGCCATCGTTGGCATTTTTAATGGCTTGATTCATGCCAGCAATTTGATATGCCATACGTGAAACAACGTCACTGCCAGCAACGTCGTCTGAAGCTGAATTAATGCGCTTTCCAGTGGAAAGTGCCCGCATGGCTGCAGATTGATCAACGGCAGTAGCGGCGACAGCTGAGCCTGCGAAAACCGCATTCGAATTGGTATTTAATACAAGTGACATAGGACACCTATAGTTGTTAGGGGGACGTAGAGTGTCACTTCTTTAGAAAGCAACCCTCTCCTATAAGTGGTAGTCGGCAGCTTGAGAGATTACTTTAGGGGGAAATTGAAAAAAATTTATTAAATTGTTACTTCAGGTTAAGGTCGATAACTTGACCCACGACTCACGGACGTTGCCCACGAGGCGAGCGCATTCCAATAATGCGTCTTTGTCACGTTTTTGCTGTGCCATCAAGATCTTGCTGGTGATCGCATTGTAAAAATCTAATAAATATCCTGCGACCGGCTGTCCGCCTTCAAAGTCGAGAGTTTCCCTCAGCCCACCAATGATTGATAAGGCTCGAGTAATTTGACGTCCGAATGGACCAAAATCCAAAGTGTTGTCCGCTAATTCCGCGGCATTCTTGATGGCATCGATCACACCATCATAAAGCATGACCACCAACTGAGCTCCACTGCTGCCATGCACTAACGATTCCTGACTCGCAACCGTATATGCTCGAATGGCTTGTGCGTTACCCATTTTTAACCCTCGTAGTCATCTTTAAAAAAGGACAGTGAACCAGACTTCAGTCTTTAAACAGTATCAATACTGTCGTATTGCCTTTATCTTGTAAAAACAATGCTTCCAAATCTGATTCACTGCCTTTAATTAACCCATCATCAGTCGAGAAGGGGCGCTAGGTTTTATCCTAGCGCCAATCAGTCAGATTACTTCAACAGCGTCAGTATGTACTGAGGTTGTTGGTTGGCTTGCGCCAACATCGCCGTACCGGCTTGCAGCAGCACGTTGTCTTTAGCCAACGCTGAGGACGCAGCGGCATAGTCGGTGCTTTGAATTTGCGATTGCGCTTCTTGAGTGCGTTGTGACAAATTCATTAACACGGTAACAGTGTCTTGCAGACGGTTAACAACAGAACCCGCAACTGCTCGTGAGCTGTTGAGTGCTGACAATCCATCCGAAATAGATTGCAAAGCCTTCGAAGCCGCAGTGGCAGAGGCGATAGACGCGCTGCCAACGCTGCCATTGGTTCCACCAGTGCCCAAGGCGTTGGCGGACATTGATCCCAACGTAAGCGAAATGGTGTCGCCCGACGTGTAGCCAACTTGAATGTTGTAGGTCGAGGCGCTGCCAACGGCCATAGCACCGTTCCACTTGGTCTTGCTGGCAATTCGAGTGATTTCAGATTGAAGCTGGCTGAACTCTTGGTTGGCATTTTTGGCATCGGCAGAGTTATAGGTGCCGGTGGCGATTTGAGTTGCCAAAGTCTGCATACGCACCAAAATGGTCGACACAGTTTGAGCTGCCGCATCGTAAGTTTGACCTAAAGAGATGCCATCATTGGCGTTCTTTACGTCTTGGTTGAGGCCAGCGATTTGGTTGGCCATACGAGAAACAACGGTGGAACCAGCTGAGTCGTCCGAGGCGAAGTTGATTCGCTTGCCGGTTGACAACGCTTCCATTTGTTTACTTAAATCAACGTTGGTTTGCGACACGGCGGTGCCGGCGAAAACCGAGTTGATATTTGAATTCAAAACAATGCTCATATCGCACCTTTGATGTGGGGTTAAAGAAAATTCGTCTTAATCAATCATTTCGTCAGTAATCACGGAGTCGGCACGTATTTCGCATCCTTTAGCGAGATTTTTCGACCGAGTCCGTAGACTCCATTTACACGGGATATGAATCGGCGGCAGTCGGCCAATCTTTAGGAGGTTTGGAAACTTTAGAGGTGGCTAAGTGACTCTAGGGGTCCTTTTGAGCCTGTTTCTCATCAAAATAAGGGGGTATTTACACGAATTTTAGAAATTTCTACTATTATGTGCGTGGGTATCCGATCCCCAGATTGGAACAATAGGGCGATCCAACCACTTTTTGACCCGAAATAAGAAAGGGGCAGATGTTGCGAGTGAATAACGGGGTCAATGGAATGAACCTCAATGGTAACGCGCTGGACGCCTTGGCAGGCGATTCAGCCGCCATGCGTTCGCTGCGTTCATTAATTCGCAAGGTGTCGGCGGCGGATTCCACGGTATTGATTCTTGGGGAATCCGGAACGGGCAAAGAGTTGGTGGCCAGAGCCGTACACGGCTTGTCAAAGCGGGCGGCACAGGGGTTTGTCCCTATCAATTGCGGGGCGATTCCCTCCGAATTGCTTGAAAGTGAGCTGTTTGGGCATCGAAAAGGGTCGTTTACCGGTGCCATCAGCGATCGCAAAGGTCGCTTTGAGATGGCTCAAAATGGCAGTCTTTTCCTCGATGAAATCGGCGACATGCGTTTGGATATGCAAGTCAAATTGCTGCGAGTGCTGCAGGAGCGCGTGATCGATCGGGTGGGGGATCAAGAGTCGATCCCGGTTAATGTGCGGGTAATTGCGGCAACGCACCGCAATTTAGACGACGCCGTCACCAACGGCCAGTTTCGGGCAGACCTTTTTTACAGGCTTAACGTCTTCCCCTTGGTGGTTCCCTCGTTAAGAGAGCGTGAGGGAGATGTCGGTGTGCTATTTGATCACTTTGCGGCGCAGGCTGCAGGGCCGGACGAGAAGCCCGTTACGGCCAGCACGGCTCTAAAAGCACATCTGATTCAACATTCATGGCCTGGGAATTGCCGTGAATTGCTTAATTTTGTAGAGCGTTTAACGGTCTTGTGGCCTGGGCACGAAGTTGATTTGTCGATGATTCCTGGTGCGATGCTCCCGGGCAACAAAAAGCCCATTGAAGGGGCAGGGGGGCCGGCCTGGGATGAGCTGGATGCGATTCTGGGGCTCAGCGAGGTGGATAACACCGCTTGCGCTGAGGAGCCTGGTTTAAATGATGCCGATCGGTCTCTCGCGTCACTAGCAGATTCCGAGGTTGAATCAGTCGCCGAGACGCCAATTCCATTACAAGGTGTTGATTTAAAAGAAATAATAGGAAATATCGAGCAAAGTTGGATTAAAAAGGCGTTGAAGGCCACGAATGGCAATGTCACCCATGCCGCCGAGATGTTGGGATTGAGGCGGACCACTTTGATCGAACGGATGCGAAAGTACGAACTGTCGGATTTTTGACAAGCCTGTCAAGGTCGGCGCTTATATAATTGTAACTTATTGATTTTTAATAATAAAAAAACCATGGCACGGTGCTTGCTTAAGTGTACTTGCTCGTATTGTGAACAAGGACGATGCCGTGTCTCAACCTGCCGAAAAAATGGACTTTACCGGACAGGAACAGGCCCCACGCTCAAGCGCTGAGGCCGGTTCGGCCGCGTCTATTCGCGAATTCGTACACGGCGATCCGTTTACGGTGAATTTGTTGGCATTGGCCCAACGCGTTGCGCGCACCGATGTGACGGTGCTCATTGGAGGGCCTTCCGGTACGGGTAAGGAGGTGCTGGCTCGACTTCTGCACCAAAATTCTTCGCGAGCCAACGGTCCATTTATTGCGTTTAACACCGCCTGCTTGCCGGATTCGATGGTCGAGGACATGCTCTTTGGTCATGAAAAGGGTTCTTTTACCGGAGCCATCGCTCGCTTTGAAGGTTACTTTGCACAAGCGGATGGCGGCACGTTGTTTTTAGATGAAATTGGCGAACTGCCATTATCCATTCAAGCAAAGCTGTTGAGAGTGCTGCAAGAGCGTGAATTTACGCCCTTGGGTTCAACTCGCCCGCGACAAACCAATTTCCGATTAATTACCGCCAGCAATCGCAGCCTGATGGCTGAAGTGAAGGGTGGGCGATTTCGAGAGGATCTGTTTTATCGGTTGAATATTTTTCCATTGAGCATTAAGCCCCTCTGTGAGCGGCCAGGAGACATCGTCCCACTCGCGTACGCAATGTTACAGCGTCACCAGAAAATTCGAGGTTTGGTCGATTTGACGCCTGCGGCGATCGAGCAATTGATGACGTACGATTGGCCGGGTAACGTGCGAGAACTGGAAAACGTCATTCAGCGCGCCCTAGTGATTAGCGATGGTGATTTTATCGATGCGCCTCACTTGGGGTTGGATCTTTTAGGCACATCAACTGCCGAGATCGCACCCGTACCGCAGAATGTGGTCGCGCTCAAAGTAGAAACAATGCCCTTGGCCGACAGCCGCTTGCACCACGAAGCGCAGGTCATTATTCAAGCATTAAAACAGTGTGCGTCACGCGTAGCGGCCGCGCAACATTTGGGAATCAGCGAGCGTACTTTGCGCTATAAGTTGGCCAAATTACGCGCTGAGGGAATTTCGATTGACGAGAGAATGGATGCGGAGGCGATGGTATGACGATTCATTCCATAGCCATGCAACAAGCACTCCAGCAGTTGCAAATGATGCGCGACCAGGTGCACGGTGCGACCACGTCGAAGGTACCAGCGGTACCATTATCGCCGCCTCAGGTTCACGAAAATAACTTCCAAGAAACCCTAAAAAGCGTATTGGATTCGGTTAATCAACAGCAAAAATCAGCGCGTGACTTAGAAGACGCCTACGCGCGTGGTGAAGATGTGCCCATTACAGACGTCGCAATCGCGATGCAAAAAGCCTCTGTCGCCTTCGATGCCACCGTCCAGGTCCGTAACAAGATTTTGGACGCCTATCACGAAATAAGCACAATGTCGGTGTAACCCTATGGCCGCAGTAGAAGCAGATGTTTTAGGTAATCGCCCAGTGAGTGCTACGCCACCCGCCACAACCGCGCCAGAAATGGGGCGTGAGCTTGCGCGAATTGGTGAAGCCACTGAGCAAGCGCAAAAAGGCCCATTGGCGGAATTTTTAGAACGGCCGCTGGTGCGTCGATTTATTCCCTACGTGGCGTTGGCTATTTTGCTGGCGCTGGCGGGCATTATCTTGGCGACCATGTCGCAAAGCCCCCCGCGAGCCCTGTATCCCAATATGGCCGATACCGATAAAGAAGCGGCGACGCAAGTTTTGAAGAAAGCCGGCATTAAAGCCGCAATTGATCCCCAATCCGGCAACCTGCTGGTGGATTCCAAAGATTACTACGAAGCGCGCATCACGCTGGCGTCTGCTGGATTGCCGAAAGAGGCGAATACTGGTTTTCAGGGGTTGAAAGAAAACATGCCTTTGGGAACCAGCCAGTTCATGGAACAAGCGCGTTACAACGCGTCAGTGGAAGAGGAATTGGCACAAAGTATTAAGCGCATCAACACGATTCAAGATGCTCGCGTGCACTTGGCATTGCCGAAACAAAGCGTGTTCATCCGAGATCGAGAAGAGCCTAAGGCGTCTGTTATTGTGACGCCCTATAACGGTCGAGCGGTCAGTGATGGTCAGGTGCAGGCGATTGTGCATTTGGTGTCTTCGAGCATTCCTTATCTCACGCCCGCTAACGTTTCCGTGGTGGATCAATTTGGGCATTTATTGACGGAGTCTCACGACGGCAGCGCGATGGACGCCTCGGCCAAACAACAAGAATTGCGCCAGCGTATGGAAGCGGAATACGCGGACCGTGTGGTCAGTATGTTGGCTCCCATCTTTGGTGCGGGCAACGTGCGGGCGCAAGTGGCGGCAGACGTGGACTTTTCAGTGGTTGAACAAACGATTGAAAACTTTGACCCCAATGCGACGGGCACCAAAGTGCGTTCTGAGCAGTCTCACTCTTCAAAAACCACTGATCAAAAGGCCGAAGGAATTCCCGGTTCGTTGTCGAATCAGCCGCCAGCGGCAACCGCTGCCGTTCAAGGTGCTGTCGTTCCGCCAAATGGTACGGACACTGGTCCGAAGCCGCCGGTTCGAGATGAGTCGAGTGAAACGAAGAATTACGAAATGGACCGCACCGTTCGTTATGTGGTTGATCCTGCTCCCCACGTGCGGCGCCTGTCTGTCGCGGTAACGGTCAACAATGCGCCTGTCGCTGCGGGTGGCGCGGCGCCTGCTGCGCCGAAGCCTTTAAGCGAGGACGAGACAGCTAGGCTGACCAATTTGGTCAAGGGTGCGGTTGGCTTCAACCCCGATCGTGGCGACGTCGTGACTTTGGTGTCGGAAGCATTTGAAGCGCCGAAAGCGGATAAAAGCATTCCGTTTTGGCAATTGCCTCAATTCTTAGAAATTCTCCGCTACGCCGGGGCCATTATCGCGATCGTCCTCATGGGTCTCTTTGTAATTAAGCCAGTGGTCGCCCGTTTGACGTATGTTGCGCCTGAGCCTACCCCTGAACAACTGGCAGCCGCTATGGCAAACTTGCCAGGCGTCCCTGGTGCGGCGGCTGCGGGAGAGGGTGCCGAAAACGCCGAGGGCGCGGAAGAAGAGTCGTTGGAGCTCAAGGAAGGCGAAACGTTGGAAGAACTCAAAGCGCGATTGAAGCCCAAGAAGAAGGGTGGCATCTCGGCGGAGATGTTGGATACCGCTAACAGCTATGACGACAAGGTTACCGTTGTGCGCATGCTGGTTAACCAGGATGCTCGACGCGTGGCTCTCGTGCTCAAGAACCTCATTACCAAAGATCTGAAATAACAGGTGCACTATGGCTGCTGCTGATACCCCTAACGCCCCTGCTTTGCCACCACCGCCCGATCCGGCTGTGGTCGCAGAAGAAATTGCTCAGTTGTCCAATACGCAGCGTGCCGCGGTTATGCTGATGTTGTTGGGTGAGGAAGAAGCAGCCTCCATCATCCGTCATTTAAGTCCTAAGGAAGTTCAGCACCTAAGCGCAGCCATGATTTCCGTTGCCGACTTGTCCCAAGAAGCGGTGAGCATGGTGTTGGATGGATTTATTGCTACGATTAAAAAGCAAACAAACTTGGGTGGTGGACTGGATTATTTGGAAAATATTTTGAAGTCCGCCATTGGCGAAGACCGTGCCGCCAGCGTTCTAAGTCGAATTATGCCGGCTTCGGCGAGTCGAGGTTTAGAAGTTCTTCAATGGATGGATCCGCGTTCCATCGCCGAAATGGTTGGTGAAGAGCATCCACAGATTGTGGCAATCGTGATGAGCTTTTTAGAGTTTGAAGTGGCGGCAGATGTGTTGAGATATCTGCCGGAGCAAATTCGCGGCGAAGTGGTGGCTCGTGTCGCCTCATTGGAAACCATTCAGCCGACCGCGATGGCTGAGCTCGAAATGATTATTGGTAAGCAATTCAGTTCCAATTCATCCTTAAAGTCGTCCAGTGTCGGTGGCGTCAAGCACGCTGCTAAGATCATGAACTTTGTGAAGAGTGATATTGAGCAAAAGCTCATGAAAAACTTGGGCGAATCGGATGCGGATTTGGCGCAACGTATCCAGGATAATATGTTCGCATTTGAGAACCTGGATAAATGCGATAACCGCAGTATTCAAGCGCTGATGCGTGCTGTGTCGACGGACCAATTGATGGTCGCGCTCAAGGGTGCGAACGATATTGTTAAGGACCGCTTTTTGTCCAACATGTCTGCGCGTGCGCGCGAAATGTTTGTGGATGAAATGGAAGGAAAAGGTCCTGTGCGGCTTGCGGAAGTGGAAGAAATGCAAAAGCAAATTCTCCGTACCGCTCGTAAATTGGCGGACGCAGGTGAGATGATGTTGGGCGGCGGCGCCGATTACGTTTAAACGAAAGGGTTCACATGCGACGTCCCGCTCAAACTGCCTTTAAACCCTCTGAAATGCTCAGACGTGACCCTTCACGTTCGAGCTTTTCGTCTAAGCAATTTGCTGCCAATCGAGCAGGATTTTTACTGCGCGAATACGCTCGCCAAGTCATCGAACAACCACCTCCCGTGAGCATAACGGAAACGCACGAGGCGGACATTGGAAGTGCGGATGGCCAGGAAATCATTGAGCAGGGCAATTCGATTGAGCGACAGCAAGAGACGCTGCAAGCCCTAAGTGAGCCAGTGGCAGAATTTTCCGCGCAAAGCGTCGGCGCGCTGATCGCAAAAGCGCATCAAGAAGGGCGCAGTGAGGCTCTGCATGAAATGCAGACGGCGATTGACCAAGCCATGGTGGCCTTATCTGCAGCCGCAGACGCCTTGGCCACGCGATACGCTGAGTTGGAAAGGCAGTTGGTCATTCCAGTTGCCAAAAGCGGAGTTGAATTGGCCAGTCGGCTAGCCCGGCGCGCATTAGCCGAGCCGGAAGTACTGAAAACCTACTTAGAGCAAGTGGTCGGAAGTATGAGTGATTCGGAATCACACACGATGGTGTCGGTGCGTATGAATCCGGCGGATTGTGCGTTGTTGGCTAAGTCGTTGCCCACCGATAGTCACTTGAAATTGATTGAGGATCCTCAAGTTTCTGCGGGCGGAGTGTTGGTGTCCGGCGGTGATCAAGTGGTGGATGATCGTTTTGAGCGTCGTTTACGCGAAGTTCAAGAGGCCGCCTTGTCCATTGCGGCAGACGTCCTACGGGAACTGCCCACGTGAGTGGTGCACTCGATGACCTGGCGTCTCGCCTCGAGTCGGTAGAGATCTCACCGCCCGCGCTGCAAGGTTCGTTGTCTCGTGTTACGGGGATGATCTTGACCGCGCGCGGCATTAGAGCGCCCTTGGGTGCGTACTGCGAAGTGCTCACGGAAGAAGGCGCCGCTGTTATGGCGGAGGTCGTTGGCTTTAAAGACGCCGAAGTGATGTTAATGCCGCTCAGTTCGGTGGCTGGATTGCTGCCGGGCGCCGCTGTGCGCGTCTTGAGCTTTACGGCGCGCGTGGGTATCTCGGAGTCGGTTTTAGGGCGCGTCTTGGATGGAATGGGAGAGCCTTTGGATGGCGGAGCGCGGATTAGCCCGGAAGTATTCGTGCCCCTGAAAGGAGTGCCACTCAATCCCCTCAACCGGGGAGCGATCAGCTCGCCGTTAGACGTGGGTGTGCGTTCGATCAATACGTTTACGCAAATTGGGCAAGGGCAGCGTGTTGGCTTAATGGCCGGTAGCGGCGTTGGCAAAAGTATGCTGCTCAGCATGATGACTCGATTCACCAGTGCCGATGTTGTCGTCATTGGGCTGATCGGTGAGCGCGGCCGCGAAGTGTTGGAATTTGTTCACGAGACACTTGGTGAGGAAGGACTCAAGCGTGCGGTGGTTGTGGCAGCTCCCGGAGACACGTCACCGGTGATTCGCTTACGCGCAAGTCATTATGCGACGGCAATTGCTGAATATTTTCGTGACCGTGGTAAGAACGTTCTACTGCTGATGGATTCCCTAACCCGCCTCGCTCACGCGCAGCGTGAAATCGGACTTGCGGTCGGTGAATTGCCAACCACCAAAGGGTATACGCCGTCGGTTTTCTCCTTGATCAACGAGCTGATTGAGCGGGCCGGCGCAACTCGCCACCAGGGGAGCATTACCGGGATTTATACGGTTCTTGCTGAAGGTGACGATGCCATGGATCCGGTTGTGGATAGTGCTCGCGCTATTTTGGATGGGCACGTGCTGTTGTCGCGGGATTTGGCGGCGATGGGACAATATCCTGCGGTGGATATAAGTGTTTCAATTTCGCGATTAGCAAGTAAATTGTTAACCAACGATCGCAAGGATTTAGTGCAAAAATTTCGACGCTTACATGCCGTCTATGAAGAAAATAAAGATTTAATCTCAGTTGGTGCCTATCGCGCAGGAACGAATCCGGAGTTGGATGAAGCCATGCAGCGACGAGAAGTGATGCGTAATTTTCTGAGGCAAGGCACTGAACAACAAGTCACGATTGACGAGTCTTTTGCGTTATTGGCGCAGATTCTGTCATGAGCGAGCAGCTTCGCAAAGGTTTAAAGCGCATGCAGCGCCTGTATCGCATCTCGGATGCCTTAGCCAAGGCTGCAGAGGGCGAAATGCGCGATCGGCTGCAGGCACTGGAGACGGAGCGTGAACGGCTAACGTCCGTTCAGAATTACCGTCAGGAGTATTCCCATTTGGCGACGTCGCGAGAACAGGCCGTGATCAGTGTGCGCGATATGTCAAAGACGCGAGACTTTGCGTTGTGGTTGACCACCGTTGAGACCCAACAAGTAAAAACAGTAGACCGGTGTGAGTTCGTCGCGGAGTCGGCGCGCGATGGCGCCGCTCAGGCCCGGCGGTTTGCGCAAGGGTTGGAACTGATTGCCGAAAAACGTCAACACGCGCTGCAAAAATATCAAGAAAAACAAGAACAAGCGATGATCGATGGGTTGCGACCAGCCCCGGACTCCAAGCAGTTGGCATTGTAGTTGCATTAACACAGGGGGTGCCCCAATTCGGGTCATCTGCGAGTTGATGTGGAGTGGGTTTTCCTGTGGTGAGTGCCGTGTATTTTTCAAAAAAATCAATAAATTCAATTAATTGCGATTTATTGCGGTCGTGCCGAGCGCGTCCGCTGTCGGCTAATCGCCCCACGGCTTCCGGCCTATTCGGCAACCCGTTGCCGACCACATCGGATTGGACCGCTGGGAGGGATTCATGGCGGTAATTTCCTCGGGCTCGACCCAAGCCCCCGCAGCGACAGCGGCCGGTAATGATGCCTCCGCTGCGGCCGGGGGATCACCGGATGGCGCGTTGTTCGCAGCCTTGATGATTCAATCCGCAGCGACGTCGGCTTCCGGGAAGGCATCGGCCTCCACAGCGGCCGCGAGCAGTGACTTGCCGATTCGTTTTGCGGTGAATGCTGGTGCGAAAGCGCCGACCGATTCGGCTTTAGAGGACTTCGCAGTTCAAATGGGCATCGATCGTTCGTTGGCGCATTTGTTATTAACCCAAACCGGCGAACCGTCCGCGGCTGTTGGACTTCCCCCGACTGGCCAGACGACGGCCACTGCTTCTGGTGCCGCCAACAGCGTGGTGACGCCCTCTGCGGGCACCTTGTCAAACTTATTGTGGGCGAACAATGCCGACAAGTCGTTGACACTGACCACGGATGTCAGCGCAAAGGCCATTTCGTCCGGCAACGCGCCGACAACTGTACCAGTTGGTCAATCGGCCACTTCCTTGCCGTTCATTGGTCTCAATGATGCGAAGAGTGGGATTACCGATCTCAACGCGGTGTCTGCTTTGAGTGACGAAGATTTACTTAAAGCAAAGAAATTAAAGCTGAAAAACAGCAGCGCATTGCCCGCGGCGAGTACCGCTGCGGATCCAATGATGTTGCTGCAAAAACTCAGTGTAGAAGCGCACGCTAAAGTGGATAACGTCGAACCCGTCGACGCACCAGAAAACTCAAATGGGGATTCGACGGCTGTCGACAGAGTGATCGCAAATTCCGGCAGCGCCGCAGTGAGCGTAAATTCAAACAAACCGCCAGAGTTGCCACCGTCGACGGAGTCCGCATTGGGTTCCGTTTTTGCCAAAGGATCTGCAATACCGTTATCCGACCCATCCACCGTTCCTAATGGTTCGGCCATTGGCGGTGGCAACGGTGTTGCGAGTGCCGCTGGTGTTGCCAACGTCGTTAATTCGGTTGCAAATCCCGCGGGTAGTGTGCCGGTGGTAAACGTGGCCACTGCCACGTCACCACTTTCAAACTCGCCAAAAACAGCAGGAAGTGGTGAGCCCGTCACGTTGCCGAGCTTGAGCGATCTGAGCCAAAACGCATCGTCGTTGAAGGTTAGTATCAATAGTACGAGTTCGCCCCAAAATACGAGTACAGAGCCGGGCATAAGTAGTCAGGAATGGCTGCGTTCTTTAGGGGCGGTCACCACACCGGCGGACTCCACGATGAGCACGTCCTCCTCGAGTCTGGCGGCGCAGACTTCCGACTCAGTCGGGAGCAATCTCAGCGAGATGGTTGCTGCAGCGGGTGACGGCATTGGCGCCAAAGCGGTGGCGAAAGGAAAAGCAGCGATACCGGGTGCCGCGCGTACCGTTGACGTGGCGGCTGATGACGTGCCACAAGCCTTACAAAGCGTAACATTTGGAGCGGCCACAAAGTCCCTGTCGGGATTGGTCACAAAAGACAGCGCACCGCTTCCGCCAAGCAGCGACCCATCAGTCCGTTCCCTAAACGGCGTGGATCCCAATCCGACGTTTTCGGTTGCCTCCACCAACAACGCGGGCGCGGCCTCCAGCGACGACAGCAAGGCTCAAACGTTGCTGAATACGCCGATCGAATTGCCGCAGCCCGATAAGTCCTACGACCAACGCATGGACGAGTTTTCCGCCCAAGTGGCCAGTCGACTTCTCGCGCAGGTCAAAACAGAGAAATATTCAGTTAATTTGAAGGTAACACCGGAAAATTTGGGCCCAATTGCGATCAGTTTGAGCGTAGAAGGGAATAAACTGAGTGCACATTTTGGTACCGCGGTCCCAGAGGTGAGTGCCTTGTTAAAAGCCGCTTTGCCAAATTTGAAAGACAATTTAGAATCGCAGGGATTTAATTTGGGAACAACCTCATTTGCGCAATCCGGCTCTGGTTCTGGCTTTGGATCGATGGCCTCCAATCAGAATTCGGCTGGCAATAACTCCTCCTCAGCCACGGTGCCCAATGTAGCGGTGCCATCAGACGCCACCACGGAGCCCGCGACGAGTGTTGAACCGAGTACGCATGTTTTGGATGTCTACGCATAACCGATTATCATTAACCATCATCAAACGGAATTGAAGTCATGTCAGGAAAGAAAGAAGAGAAAGAAGCCGCACCGGAAGCAGGCGCAGAAGGCGAAGCCCCAGCTAAGCCGAAGTCGAAATTGCTGCTGATCATCATTTTGATCGTTGTGGCCATTATCTTGATGGGCGGTGCAGCGTTCAGCGCGTTGTATTTTACGGGATTCTTTAAGCCAAAGCCGGCACTGCCTGCTGCGCAAATGGAAGCCAATGAAGACGGTGAAATGGTGAAAGTCACCGCAAAGGATGGCGAAGGCAAGGAAGGCGCTGAGGGTAAAGAGGGCGAAGGTAAAGAAGGCGCTGCCGGCAAAGAGGGCGAAGGTAAAGAAGGCGAGAAAGGCAAGGAAGGCGAGAAAGGCAAGGAAGGCAAAGAAGGGAAAGAGAAGGAAAGTAAAAAGATTCCTGACAAGGAAAAATTTGAGGCCACCTATAAGGAAATTGAAAAAGATTTCACGTTAAATGTTCATGATTCGCGTAAGTTTGTCCAATTCAAGGTGGCTTATAAGACCTTCTACGGCGACAAAATTGTGCAGCGAGTTACTAAACACGAATTGCCAATTCGTGCAGCGATCATTAATACTTTGGATCGATTTAGCGAAGACGAACTTTCGACCGCTGAAGGGCGTGAGCGCCTGCAAATCGCGATTCGTAACGCTATGAACGATGTTCTGATCCGGAATGAAGATTTCGGTGGAATTGAAGAAGTAATGTTTACCCATTTTGTCTTTCAATAACTATGAATACGCCGAAGCCAGTTTTAACCGCCGATGAAGTTGACGCCCTTATCGAGGGCGTTGAATCGGGCGATGTCAATGTTGCGCCTGTAACGAGCGCCCCTCAGGGCGCGAATATTCAACCGTATAGCTTGTTCGCGACCGATACTACCTCGCGTAGTCAATTGTCGACGATCGATATGATTAACGATCGATTTTCGCGGCAATTGCGTGGCAATTTACTGACCTTACTACGACAGGCGGTTAAATTGACGGCTAAACCGTTCGAAGTGACCACTTTCGGGAACTATATTCGAAGTGTACCCGCGCCTTGTAACGTAAACATTGTTCGCTACGCGCCGTTGCCGAGCTACGGATTGATTACTATTGATCCGGGTCTGGTGTATGGCGCAGTGGATAGCTTTTTTGGTGGACGTGGTGATGGCGCGGCCGATTTGCCTGCTCAACGAGGATTTACTCCGACCGAGGAGCGCATTATTCAGCTTCTATTAGAGGGTATATTCAGGGACTTAAAAGAAGCGTGGGCGCCGGTATATGCGATTGAACCGGAATTCATGAGCCGCGAAATCAACCCCGCGTTTGCGCAAATCGGCGAAGAACGAGAGATTGTGATTGTTTCAACGTTCGCCATCGAACTCGGTGTTGCTGCGCGCGGCAATATAACCATCATGTATCCATTTTCGGCTTTAAAGCCGATTCGACTGTTATTGAGAGGTCGTACGCCGACCGGCGATCGTGATGAAAAGCTGGCAATGCAGTGGAGTCATGATTTGTTGGATGCGGTTAAAGATGCGGATGTTAAAATGACCGCTGAGCTTGCGACTGTAAAAGTATCGGCGTTAGATTTAGCGACCATTAAAGCGGGCGATACGCTGTGGCTTAAGCCGGATGAATATTTAAAGGTTTTGGTTGACGGTTCGCATCTGTTTCAAGCCGAATATGGAGAGTCGAATGGTAACTCTGCGATCAGAGTTGCTGAGGTGATATACCCAGAGGTTGATGAGCCCGTGATGGCGCAAGCATCGTAGTGCCGGCCTCTTGTATTAGTTGTGGAGTAATAATATGAACGATTCAGTGAGTTCACCGTTGGCAAAAGGTCAAGAAGGTGAAAAAGAAGTTCAGCTAGAGCTGATTCAGAACGTCGCGGTTAATGTATCGGTGGAAGTAGGGCACACCTCTTTACGCATTCGTGACTTATTGCGTTTGGGGCAGGGGAGTGTGGTTGAACTTGATCGAGTTGCTGGCGAGCCACTGGATGTCTGCGTAAATGGTACAGTCATTGCGCGCGGCGAAATCGTTTTGGTGAACGAGCGATACGGCATTCGCTTGACCCAAGTTGTTGCGCCAGAAGAGCGCGTTAAACATCTTTAATATCACCCGCGGAGGGTCTTAGGCTATGGATCCAGTCCGCTATTTTTCCGGTTTAATACTGGCCGGGCTATTGTTGGCTTTAGTATTGTGGCTATTGAAGCGATCACGCTTCGCGACCATGATGCCCAAAAGCCCAATTCAGTTCGTAAGCCAGGTTGGGGTAGGTCCAAGAGAAAAATTGGTCATCATCCGATACCAAAATAAAGAATATCTCCTAGGGGTGACCGCACATTCGATCACCAGACTGGAAACCACCCCTCAAAATCCAGTACAGTCCACGACTGACGATGGACAAAAACCCAGTCAAGGATGACCCGATGAGACGACGTATACAGTTTATAGGCGCGGTTGTATTGCTGATGCCAGTAATGGCCGTTTTGGCGGCGCAAGCGCCTTCGGCGCCTTCCGCGGTCGAGTTGCTGCGCACCGCACCGACGCCAGGCGGCGGACAAGCTTACAGCCTCACGTTGCAAGCGTTAGGTTTAATGACGGTACTAACCCTGTTGCCAGCCATCGTTTTGTCGATGACCGCATTTACACGCATCGTCATTGTGTTGAGTCTCTTGCGTCAAGCGCTGGGAGCAGCTCAAGCGCCTCCCAATCAAGTAATTGTTGGGCTTTCGTTGTTTCTAACGATATTCGTCATGGCCCCGACGCTCGATGACATCCAAAAGACTGCGTTAGCGCCTTACGTTGAGAGCAAAATACCCTTTGAGGAAGCGTTGGTCAGGGCGGAAGTGCCGATTAAGAAATTTATGCTTGCGCAAACTCGCCAATCCGACTTGAAACTTTTTTTCGACTTAAGAAATCAACCGAAAGTCCAAGCGCCAATGGACACACCGCTTACCTTGTTGGTGCCTGCCTATATGATTAGTGAACTGAGAACGGCGTTTACAATTGGATTTTTAATTTACATTCCGTTCTTATTGATTGACTTGATTACCGCGAGCGTCCTTATGTCAATGGGCATGATGATGGTTTCTCCGGTCATGATTTCATTGCCTTTCAAATTTTTAGTATTCATTCTGGTGGATGGTTGGGCTCTGATCGTAGGGTCGCTTGCCGCAAGTTTCCAGGGGTAGCCATGCAAGAAACACAAGTTGTCGACCTCATTCGTGAGGCATTATGGACGGGGTTTCTGGTGGCTGGGCCGATACTCATAACCGTATTAATCGTTGGCGTAATGGTGGGCATATTCCAAGCGGCAACGTCCATTAATGAATCCACCATTACATTTTTACCGAAGGTCATTGCTGCGGCATTGGTGATTTTATTTATCGGAAGTTGGCAACTCAATGTATTGGTTGACTTTACGCGCCGAATCATTGAGCGAATACCTGGGACGGTAAATTGACATGTTGGACCTGGGGTTATGGGCGCTCAGTTGGCTAGAGGCATTACTATTGCCCATGACGCGCATTAGCGCCTTCTTGCTGGCCGCACCTATTTTTCCACAGATTTCCAACAATGTGCGAATCAGAATTATCTTTGCCCTATTTTTATGTTTCGTGATGATGCCGACGGTGGCGATCAATGCGCCGCCGTTAGGCGCGGATTTCAATGCACCGCATCTGCCTGAAGTGATGAATGAAGCGGTGTTGGGCGTGTCAATGGGCTTTGTACTCACGATCGTGCTAAATGCGGTGGTTTACGCGGGCGAGGAAATTGCAACGGCGATCGGCATCAATTTCGCCCAAGCATTTGACCCAACATTAGGCACCACGCCAGTGGTGTCGCAGTTTTTAAACATCATGGCATTGATGATTTTTTTAGCCGGCGGCGGATTTAGTGCGGTTGTGGTGATGATTACCGATAGCCTCAGAGTATTGCCCCCAGGTTCGTTTCATTTATTAGATGCCGATAAATTATTGCAGTTTGCCGGAGTGTTGTTCCAGGGGGCAGCGTTGATATCAGCTCCATTACTGTTGGCTATGCTGGCCGTCAATATTGGCATGGGTGCATTAGCACGAAGCGTGCCTTCGTTGAATATTTTCGCGGTGGGTTTTACAGTTACCCTACTGCTCGGATTCGGCCTGCTCATGATTTTACTGCCAGTTATTCAGGATCGTATTGAGAATCTCTGGGGACTAGCGGATCGATTTTTGCGCTTGATGATATATCACAAGGCATAATCATGGCAGAAACAGATAGCGACGATAAAACCGAAGAAGCCACCGCGCGGACCCTATCGCAAGCACGCGAGCGCGGCCAAATGCCCCGCTCCCATGATTTTTCCGGAGCAGTTACGGTATTGATTCTGGCTGCGCTCATTGCGACTTTAGGTCCCCAAATATTAGAGGACACGCGCCATTTGATGATTTCGGGGTTTACCTTTGACAAAGAAATGATCGATCGGGTGAACGATTTGCCAGAACGGCTGGGTCTGTCGTTATTCAATGCTTTTTGGGTGGTTCGATGGATTTTGCTGACGGCCGTATTGATTGCCTTATTGGCTCCATTTGTGAATGGTGGTTTTAATTTTAGCTCGCAGGCGTTTAGTCCAAATTTTGGAAAGCTCAACCCGTTAAACGGCATCAATCGCATGTTCGGCGGGCAAGCGCTGGTTAATTTGGTTAGAAATTTACTCAAATTTTTTGTAATCGGTACCTTGTTAGTCAGCCTGTTGTGGAGTCATCACCGGGAGCTGATTGCAATTGCCCAAGCAGATTTTGAGCCGATGCTGCGCGATGGAGCCCACTTGGCCATTCAAATTTTCTTGACCGTCAGTTTGGGCGTGGCAATTTTAGCGATACTGGATGTGCCGTATCAACGATGGACTTATTTAAAAAGTCTCCGTATGACGAAGCAAGAAGTTAAAGATGAAATGAAGGACATCATGGGTCGTCCGGAAATTCGTCAGGCTATTCGGCGCCGGCAGCGAGAAATTGCTAAACGCAGGATGATGAAAAAAGTTAAGGACGCTGATGTGGTGGTTGTTAACCCCACCGAATTCGCAGTTGCTTTGGAATATGATGAATTGACCTCAACGGTGCCGATTGTGCTGGCCAAAGGCAGAGCGGAAATCGCGGCGGCAATTAAAGAGGAAGCGGCTAAGGCGTCTGTACCCTTAATAGAAACCCCTGTGCTGGCTCGTGCCTTATACTATACGACCGAAGTCGACAGCCCGATTCCAGAGCCGCTGTACCGGGCGGTGGCCTCCGTTTTGGCATATGTGTTTAAAGCCAACGACTGGCGAGAGGCGCGTAAGGAAATGGTTTTCAACGAAGCGGACGTGCCCGAGAACTTTAGGTTTGACGAAGATGGTAATGCGCTATCAAGGACGAATTCATGAGCCAGGAAGATAAATACTTTTATGGACTAGAAGCCGTTGATGGCTTGGTGAGTCGATTACGTCAAGAAAGGCCTGCGCTTGTTGTGGTCAATTCCGCCCAGTTGCAACAGGTGGCAGAAGGGGGCAAGGCGTTATCACGGACTTTGCGCGGTGCCGACAGTTTGATCGAGTTTTTTGAGCCCTCGAGCGTGGCGGCGCTCCTAGAGGCAACTAGTCGGCTGTTGAAAGATTTAGATGTGTCAGCCATCGGTGGAAATTATGGAGCGCAACCTCGCTCTAGGATTTTGATGGTCGATGCTGCTGAAGATTTGACCAACGAAGAAGTGGATGCCCTATTAAGAGTGCTGAGTGGCCTAAAAGGGGTGCCGTTGTATGTGGTTTTGTTGGCGCATACGCCGGACGGCCTGGCGGGCGAACCGTCACTGCGTCGGTTGCAGAATAAAGCACTTTTTTGGCACATGGATGGTCAGGCGCCAGAGCCCAACGTGAAAGAAATAGAACGCGAGTTCAAGCCCACACTTCCCCTCGAACTGGCGCCGCTGCCGGAGCCAGAGTCCGTACCGGCGTCGACGGAACCTGATTCACCCAGCCTCAAGCCTTTGTACATCAGTATGGCGCTTATACTGATTTTGGCAGTTTTGGTTGGCGGAGGTTGGTATTTGGTTCAGACACAAGGGGCCTCGGTGAGTCAGTGGTTTAGTAAAGTGACTGCGCCACTGCCGCCCACGCCTAAGCCAGCGTTGGCCGATTCGACGGCCCAACGCGAGAAGCAGGTCGTTGCCAGTTCGTCAGGTCAAGGTGAGTACGTATTAAGCTGCGGTCAGTACCGCGATGAAGAATTAATCGCTTTGGTGGAATCGAAAATAAAGACCATTGCTCCAACCAAGCGGGTTGAGCATGATGGCGTAACGGAGTTGTTTGCAGGCGGATTTATGACGCTGGATGCTGCTCAAAAGGCCCTGGTGGTTTTATTGCCTATCGGTCCTTGTCAAACCGAAATTCGTACATTGGATGAAAAGAGCGGTAACGTCTCGAACAGTGATCCGGTTGATGTTAAACCAGATCAAGGAGGTAAATCTCATGAGTGAAAATGATTCTCAATCCCCCAAAGCGGTGTCTACTGGTGAGTCTCAGATTATCCGAGGGGAGAGTAATGAACCCCATCACATGAGTGGGCTAACGGATTCTGCCATTAACCCTGGGCCGGTACTCAAGTCGGATATCGAGATGCCTACGGATAGTCGCTTTACAGTCAAGAAAGACTTCGGCGCATCGCAAATTGTCACATCGGAATCCGATCGCCAAAATTCGGACGCGGTCTATCGTGAAGATGAGCAAGGGCGGTCCGAAATGATCTCAAGTCATGCGGATCGCGTGAAAGACCAAGTGGTTACCAGTGGGGCCACTGAAATTAAGTCCGGTGTGGCCTTTTCCCAAGGATTGGAAGGCGGCGCTTCAGGCGTAGTCCAAGCCGAAGGCGCTGGACCAATTGGCGACTATGCGGTCACCGAGGGCGAGCGCCCCGCTGCAGAGCCGATCGAACTTACGCCGGAACAGTTACAAGAACAAACCCAAGCTCGTGTCAATGAAATGCTTGAAGAGGCAAAGCGTCGCGGGGAAGACATGGAGTTGGTAATGAAAAAGGCCGAGCAGATGATGGCCAAAGTGAAAGCGTTGAGTGAAGCGATGAAAGTCGATGACAGCTTAAAAGAGCGAATTCGCCAAACGATGCTTCGAACTCATCAATTGCGTCGCCGTGTGACGACGCCTGAAAAATGAGGTGATTTATGAATGATAAAACAACACCAGAAAACCACGATGAGCTCCAGCCGCCCCCATTGTCAGAGTTGACCGCGCTGGTCTTGGATGCTGCGGACGCAGCAAACGATAGCGCGCACACAACCGCTGAAGCGCTTGTAAAGCTTGATCAATTTATCAAGATGGGGCGCGAGACAACGGAGTCGGTTAAGCGAGCCCCGGCAATATTTGCGGCAGTGATGTTGGCCATGGGTGTAATGATCGCAGTGACGCTTGCTGTCGTATTGACTAAGATACAAGAGCGCGCCGAAATTTTAACGGCAACCACTGCTCAGGAAACTCTGCAATTGAAAAAATTGACAGAAGCGTATAACAAGATGAATGAAGTTAATAATACGCTCCTTAAATTTGACGGAGTTGCGGCGGAAGTGACTGATCGAGCCGTTAATACGTTACGTGAGCAGACGAAACGTGACCGCGAAGCGTTACAAGACCTTGAGGTGCGACGTATCAACGAGGCGGCGGAAAAGTTCCGTGCCGCAATATTTGAAACGTCTGGTAAGGTCAAGCCCATGGTTCCCGAAGATGCAAAGCGATTAACGGAAATTGACGGACGCTTAGAAAAAATAGAAGAAAAGCTCAATGAATTGCCAAAAATCGCCGCCGCGGCTAATCACCCGACTTCCAGCACGCCGAAGGCGGTTAAAGTGGGTTTGCCCGACGATCAATTACAAATGATCAAATCGTTGGCCACCGATATGGCCGCGCTCAGAAAAGATGTTAATGCGATTAACGCGCAAGAAGCGAAGAGAGCGAAAGAGCCGGTCGCTGGTGTTCCGAAATATCACCAAGATCAATAAAATAAATGGCGGGCGCATAGCGCCCGTTTTTATTTCGCGTTAAGGTAATTTATTAAAGCGGAATGGCGACGCAATCGCCAGAGCGACACGATTCTGTGGAGCCACTGATCAGGTCCGCTTCGGCGCGTTGTTCGCTGATTTGGCTCAATCGGACGATTGGCCAGCTGCTGGGCTTGTGCCGTAAACCCTCTTGTACCGACAGTTGACTGCGCGGCACAAGAAGCATTCCTTGGCCTTGGTTTAAACCTTGGATTCCACGTAAATTCACAATTACTCTCGAATCAGAGACGCTTTTGGCGGTCATCAATTGTGGAGCACAACGAAATTCTTCCAATAAGCTCATTCCAGTCGCTTGAACTTGTTGACGCACCAGCTCGAGCCAACGACGGTCTGTGCTTTCCGAGGTGTCGCGGCTTCGTAAAGCCAGCGGGATGGATATTTTGATGGCGCGTGTCGCAAAAGTTTTATTGTTGCGACGGTCAAGTAGGCGCATTTCAACGACGGCGGAATGAGACGGTGCAAACCACGTATTGAGTCCTTCGGTGATCATGAGTGAACCAAAGTAACGAATGGTTGACTCCAACACAAGGTCTGGAGTTTGAGTTGATTTGCCTGTGAGTGCTAAATGATAAGCAGATTCCTCTTCATTTTTGATCGCAACAAAGTTTCCTGAGCCTTCTGCTTCTTCACTCAAGCTGTTGACAATCAAGTCGGTTAATCGCATTCGATCGGAGGCGTCCCAAGCGGAATGACTCTCAATTTCACGAATTTGAACGCTTAATGGAAAAATTAAGTTGGACGACACGCAGCGATTATGGCTTTGAGTGCATTCCACCAGTCGTTGGGAGTCATCGGATAAGTTGACATGAGTGACGCGGGTTGATTCCTTAACGGCGCCATCGACTGTGGTTTGGGTTTCAAAACTAATGGAGGTTGATCCGCGACTTAGACATTGTTCCAAGTCTGTGCCTTGCCGAAGAATGCCAAACGAGTCGCCGTTCCCGGCGGCGTTGGCGGTACCCGCTGCAGCGAGTAACACTGAGCAAACGCCGAGCGTAACGGCAGTTAGACGACGGCTAAAGAGTGTTGGCTTTGCCATAGGAGCGCAGTCGGGCTGCGACTACGCCCGGTAGGCGTAGTCTGGTTTCATAAAGGTCATCGCCCAAGGGCTCAATGCTCACGACGGTCGCGCCACACATGCTGCCTTCCATTCGCGCGTGGAAGGAATCTTCGCCGAGGCGGGTGTTCAGCATTGCGGAGTCCGTCGAAAACTGTAAGCCATACACTTGTTCGACTAGGTTGCGGTACGCGTCCAAGCGGGACGCTCTGGCGGCCAACAGGCGCTTTTGGCCAAGGTCGTCCGCGCTTTGGGCGTTGATCGAGGCGTAGCCAATGGCTTCAATGTCCGCCAAGGGAGCTTCGTCGGGCTTGACGACCACCGAGCAGGGGTCGGCGGGGGGAGCGGCGGCCGCGACCGGCGTGGAGGACTTGGTCTTGGTGACTTTGCTGTGATTCGGTGAGATGTCCTCGACGGTAGGCTTTCCAAAGCCCACGCTGGGCAGAGTTCCCCCCACCGAGGCCTTGGCGGCGACCCATGGGGCATCGACGTTGAAACTGATGAGACCCCCTTGGAGCGTGTGGCCAGCAGGCTCGACGGCGCTGGCAGGCGAGCCGACTTTGACGCCGGCGCTACATCCAGCTGTGGCGACGGCTAGGCTGAAAAGAGCAATGTAGAGTTTAGTGTTCACGCTTCTAAGGTCGGCTTTTCTCGTCTTACCTTTAATCGAAAGATGTCGGTTGGCACACCGATTGCAAACTCTTTGTCAGAGCCTCACGCGCGCGACTGGCGTGGAGGCTGATTGAAGCTAAGTTATTGAAAAATAGGTGTTTTCAATGGAAATGAGTCTGTCTGCAATGCCGTCAAATTTTCGACATTGGGCTAAATCGGTCCCTGTCGAGGCCTGGGCGCTGCCTTTCGGGTTCCTTGCCCTGCTGGGGCTGCTAATCCTGCCTGTACCCTCATTTATTCTCGACCTGTTCTTCAGTTTCAACATCGCTTTATCGCTCATTATTGTCTTTCTATCGATTGGGGTGCTTAAGCCACAGTCTTTCTCGGTGTTTCCAACCGTTCTCCTGTTTGCCACCCTATTAAGGCTGTCCCTAAACGTCGCATCCACCCGTGTGGTGCTCAATTTCGGACACGAGGGCACCGACGCCGCTGGTCACGTGATTGAGGCGTTTGGTGACGTTGTTGTGGGGGGGAACTACATTGTTGGCATTATCGTTTTTGCGATTTTGGTCATCATTAACTTCGTTGTAATTACCAAAGGTGCCGGACGCGTATCAGAAGTGTCGGCGCGCTTTACGTTGGACGCCATGCCCGGTAAACAAATGGCAGTAGACGCGGACTTGTCGTCGGGATTAATCACCCAAGAGCAAGCGCGTGCCCGTCGTAAAGAGATCACAGAGGAGGCCGACTTCTACGGCTCCATGGACGGCGCCAGTAAGTTCGTACGAGGAGACGCCGTTGCCGGGTTACTGATTTTGATCATTAACATCGTTGGTGGCGTCTTGGTGGGTGCGATCCAGCACGGCATGACTGTTTATGACGCGTTAGCTCGATACACCTTGCTGGCGGTCGGTGACGGATTGGTGGCGCAAATTCCATCGTTGTTACTGTCAATTGCTGCCGCGATTATTGTAACGCGCGTTTCGGGTGAAACTCAGTCGTTGCATAATCAAACCGTATCGCAATTCCAACACAGCGAGGCGTGGTTTCTAACAGCCGCGATTTTAGGACTACTGGGCATTATTCCTGGAATGCCTCACGTCGCGTTTCTGGCGCTCGCCATGGTTTCCGCTGCTGGCGGTTGGATGATTATGCGATCTCGTCAACAACCCGTCGCGCCAGTCGATGACACGAAGCCACCGCCCCAGAAAGAATTGGGTTGGAATGACGTGGAGCAAGCGGATGCGATCGGACTGGAAGTGGGTTACGCGTTGGTCGCATTAATTGATGCTCAGCGTGGCGGATCACTGGTGACGCGTATTCGCGGGATTCGTAAAAAGTTGACGCACGAATTAGGGTTTTTGATTCCGCAGGTTCACATTCGTGACAATTTGGAATTGCGTCCAGAGGCTTACCAAATTATGTTGAATGGGGTCTGTGTTGGTCGGGGAGAAGTAAAGCCCGCCCGAGACTTGGCAATTAATTCCGGTATGGTGCATGGGGAACTTCAAGGCATTAAAGCGAAAGACCCCGCGTTCGGATTAGATGCTGTCTGGATTAGCCCTGCCCAACGAGATTATGCGCGTTCATTGGGTTACACCGTTGTTGATAGTTCAACCACGATTGCGACGCACTTGAATCGATTATTGCAGGAAAATTGTGCGCTACTGTTGGGGCATGATGAAACGCAACAGCTATTGAATAAGCTTGCCGTCAGCAATCCGAAGCTTGTGGAAGAACTGATTCCGAAGAAGATCCCATTGTCTACCCTGACTCAAATTTTGCAAAACTTATTGCAAGAAGGTGTGTCGATTCGCGATCTGAGAACGGTGCTTTTAGCGTTGTCCTCTGTGGCTGAAAAAGTAACCGCAGTCGAGGAACTTACGGCAGTTGTCCGAGTGGCTTTAGGTCGTATGATTGTCCAACGATTTGTACAGCCTGGCGAGGAGCTGCCGATAATGACCTTGGCGCCTGAGCTTGAACAAGTGCTTCACAGCGTGGTCGCCCGAATGAATAATGGCGCAGTTCCGATTGAGCCTGAATTGGCGGAAGGGTTAATGCGAAATGTTAATCAAGCCGCACGAGAGGAGGCGGATGCCGATCGAGCTGCGGTTCTGGTGACATCGCCAACGTTGCGCTCGTGGTTGTCAAAGGTGCTGCGACCTCGGATCCAGGGTTTAACGGTGTTGTCATACGCTGAACTGCCAGACGATATTGGTTTGCGGGTTAATCGGTCTATCGCCGTTCAACCCCGGCAAGTCACGGCGACTGCGGCTTAATAAATAAAGAGTGAGTGAGGAACTCGATTATGCGTATCGAAAGAGTAGTAGCAGATAGCTTTGCCAAAGCAAGCGAGCAAACGCGCCGATTGTATGGCTCAGACTGCTTGGTGTTGTCCACTTCGAACGTAGGTGACGTGACCGAGATTTTGGTTGCTGTTGATGACCCGGCAAACGACGAAGCGCCACCGTCAGTGCGAACAATTCCTGCTACGACGAAGTTCGAAGAAACGCTAACGGCACAATTGGAGTCGCCGACGAAGAAGACGATTGAATTCAAAAAGCAGCCTCTGGTGGAGGAAATGGTAATTGGCCATCCGCCCGCTAGCAATGACGCCGATGTTCTCGGACAAGGCCAAGTGCTTGTGAAAGCGATTCGCGATGAGTTGCGAGCGCTGGAGCGACGTCTGGCGGCGCAACATTCCGCTAGCGTGCCAACGGCCCTAGTGAACCTACTTGAAGAGGGTGTTTCGGCTCGCTATGCAGACCAGTGGCTCAAGGAGGGAGGAACTCCGGAAGAGTTGGCGGAACGATTGACCAAGGACTTGGGAATCGAATCATCGTCGCAGTGGATTGAAAATCTACACGCGGTTGTTGCGGGGCCGGTCGGCTCTGGCAAAACAACACTGAGCATGCAGTTGGCGAGAGCGGCTTCCGCGAGTCAAGTGGTTGGCTTGAAGGATGCTCGCGTGGGTGCTCGGGAACGCTTTTTTATGCTGGCCGACCGTGCAAACTTGGACGGCGTATGGGGTTTAGCCAAGCCCCCTGCTGGAATTATAGACAGTGGTTTTACCTCGCCCGTCGTGCTCGAGGCGATGGATGTGATCCATGAGGCTCAGCCGGCGCTCATCTGCTTGCCGGCGCACGTCGGTCGAGCGGCCGCGTCCGAATGGCTGCGCTTAAGCGGCCCATTGTTGGGCGTGGTGATTACCCATTGGAATGATGCGGAAGTGCCTTTAGGCTTATTAACTCAGCTTGCGGAAGCTGGCATTCCACTCAAGGGAATATCATCATCCGCTGATGTTACCGAAGCGCTCAAAGTATTAAAATCCTCTGAAATTAAGGCGCTTATCGCCCGAAAATTGGAGCTTGTGATGTACACTGAGCGCGTCTGCGGCTAGAAAATGGCGCGGGAATTTAGGTTAATACAATGACGCGGATTATTTCCATCGCAAGTGGCAAAGGTGGGGTTGGTAAAACCTTCATTTCGCTGCAAATCTCTGGCGCATTGGCCGCCATGGGCAAGAGTGTCCTCTTATTCGATGGTGATTTGGGTCTGGCAAATATCCACGTGGTTTTGGGTCTTAAGCCCTTATACGACATGTCTGCCGTGGTGGCAGGCGAGAAAACCGTCGTGGATATTTTAATTGATGGACCAGGGGGCATTAAGATCCTACCCGGCTCGTCGGGCGTGCGTCATATGGCGGAGCTTTCGGTAACCGATCTGTCGAAAGTGCTACAAGGCTTTGATGAGCTTGTGCCGCCACCCGATGTCATGATTATTGATGCCGGTGCTGGCATCGGAGATCACGTGACGTCGTTAATCCGACTGAGTGATCGATTGGTCGTTGTCGTCCGCGACGAAGCGGCATCATTGGCCGATGGATATGCGTTAATTAAGGTCATGCATCAGGAATTCGGCTACGAAGCGTTTGACATCGTAGTCAATGACGTTGAAAGCATGGAGCGTGGCCGGGCGATTTATACAAAATTAAATGATGTCGCAAATCGCTTTCTAGGCGTGGCGTTGCGTCACCTTGGCACCATTCCACATGATCAAGCTGTTGTTGATACGGCAAGGCGAAAAACTTTATTAGGACTGCATGCTCCGCATAGCGCGGCCGCAAACGCGATGCGGTCTTTAGCGAAAGACGTCATGCAACAATTGGCGCCAAACGCTGGTCCGCTCTACTTGATTGATCGATTGACTCAAAAAAAGGGAAGACCATGAGTCGTCGAGACCCGTACGCGGCCATAGCAGCGGAAGAGCCCGCGAATCAAAAAGTGCCTCCCATTCAGGTTACGGATTATCTAAATATGGTGTCGCGCATCGCCGCGCACTTTCGCTCCCGTTTGCCCGCGGCGATTGACTACAACGATTTGGTTCAAGCAGGAATAGTGGGGTTAATTGAGGCGGTCAACGCGTTTGATGAGACGCGTGGCACTGACTTCGAAAGCTTCGCGAAGCTGCGTGTTCGTGGCGCCATGTTGGATGAAATCCGAGGGGCCTCGTGGGCTCCTCGTTCCACAGTGAAAGTTGCTGTACAGGCTCGACAAATCGAGCAGCGAATTGTGGCTGAAACGGGTGTTCCCGCGACTCATGCGCAAGTGGCAAAGGAAATGGGTCTTGATCTCGACCACTATCAAAAGCTTCGTGGTAGAAATCAAGGGCTTGCGGATGTAGGTCCTTTAGAGGAATTGCCGTTTGCGTCAGATTTGCCAGGACCAGACGAAATGGTTGATCGGCAATTGACGCTGGAAATACTTGAAAAAGCCATTGAAGAATTGCCGGAACGAGAGCGACTCGTTTTGGCACTGTATTATGATGAAGAACTTACGCTGAAAGAAATTGGTGCGGTGATGTCCATTAGCGAATCTCGCGTCAGTCAAATTTTAACTTCAGTAGCGAAAAAGCTAAATTCAGCTATTACTCACTAGTTGTGGGTTGTCCCGATTGGGTGATCGACATGTCCATTGATGCTGCTTTATTACTTGGTTTGATTGCCCTAGTAATGGCTTCTTTATTTTATGGACAAAATGCCCTAGCTACACGGTTACAGTGGCTTTTTGTGATGTTGGCTGCAACCTCATCTGCGTTGAGTGTTGTTGACCGACTTGACTTCACGCAAACGACAACAATCCAGACAACTCTGTTGGGAGCGGTTAGCTTGCCTTGGTGGATACTCGGGTTGTGTGTCCTATTCGGCCTTTCATTGATTCGAGGTGAGAGGGTACTGGTATCAAATGCTCAATTACTAATAGCAACTAGTTTATTCATCATGTCGGCAGCCATTTTTTATTGGCTTCCATTGGTTTACCAAGGCTGGATCAAGTGTGGACTGTGGTTTTTAGTAGGCATAGTGCTCACAGTTGTTCGCAAGAAGATCGTCGGAATTCAATTAAGCAGTCCACGGAGTTACAGGCGGCTGTATTCGCTTTTATTGGTGATTATGATTGGCTCTGCATTATTAATAATGCTTCGCCATATTTATACGATGCGTACGCCTTCCGCATCAATCACCTTAAGTGATGAGTTATTGAATATATTGATTCTGTTGCTGGCGTTGTCATTGCCGGTATATGAGTCCATTGAGGCGCATGAAAAGCTATCACTTCACAACGAAAAATTGGTAGAAGATTTAGTTGCGATACGCGAATCAGTCGGTCTGTTAATCGCCGAGGGTTCAGGATTTGAGCCATCGGCTCAATTGGGGTTAGTCGTGACCGACGAAGAATTGATTATCCGTTATCAAAACGCGACCGCGAAGGCGCTCTTTAACGATGGCAATAATTTATTGCGAGGCGTCCGACTGTGTAAGGTATTGACCAGATTAGATAAGATTGACGCAACACACTTATCAAGGCAAGGATACGTGTTGGTTGAACCATTGGTTCATGCTGAGCGATCGATGGTCGAAATTAAGTCCATAACCCTGCCACGAGCACTTCACCAAAAGGTTAAGGCATTTAGTCTTCGTCGAGTTATTGCAGACCCGCCAGTGTTGGATTTCTGGGTGAATCAGTTAGGTGCGTACTCGCATAGCCCGATCTGGGTTTGTGATCAAGGTGGAGTCATTCTTCATGCATCAACTAACCATTCTCAAGCACCAAGTGTCGACATTGGCGGGGTTGGCAATAATGTCTTTGAGATGGTTAAACTCAGCGTCCCACACGATCAATTGCTCGACCACGTGAAGGCGCAATTAATGGGCGGAATGGATGCCAGTTTACGCGTAGCGCATGAGCACCCTGATAAAGAATGCTTAGTTCATTTCTTAGCGCTATTTGTAGGTAGACCGGAGCGACGCAGGTTCGCGGTTTACGCTGAAGTCATCGCAAAGGCCCCACCATTTTTGGTGAACTCTAGGGTCAATGCGGCCAATATCGACGCCGAATTGAAATAAATTCTTATAAAAACAGATAGTTAAGTAATTCCTGATCGTTGGATTTTGATGTTTTCAGGTTAAACTACTGCCTGAGTCAGGAGAGACTCCGCTTTTAATAGTTTTGAGAGGGACCTTACCGTGTTAAGACGCATATTTTCCGACCCAACATTCAAATACTTCCGCTGGTGGCAAACGGTTGTCACCGTCTTTATTTTCGCCTCGTGTATCGGGCTAGCGCTCGAGACCGTCGGAGATTACAGTACGCGGTTTAAACTCGAATTCTTAATTCTAGAAAATCTATCGGTAGCTGTTTTTTCGATAGATTACTTTGGGCATTTGTGGGTATCGGAACATCGCTGGGCCTATGTCTTTTCTTTTTGGGGGCTGGTTGACATCATCTCCATTGCTCCTTCCTATCTCATTTTATTGAACGTCGCAGCGATCAAAGGCACTAAGGTCCTACGGTTGCTCCGTGTTGCCCGAGTACTGCGAGTTTTAAAGCTGTCGAGGGCGACGGTGGACCAATTGCCGGTTGGGCATCATGTGCCGAAAAATCCAATTGCGTCTAACCTGAGAATTTATTTGATTATTTTATTCAGCGTCTTGATGATCTCAAGCACCGCAATGTACTTTATCGAAGGTGGCTTATACACCAACGAGGCGATGGAGGCTGGGCAAAGCGCCATCAACGCCAAGACGCCCGCCGGGGAAACGCCAGTGGTATATGTCCCCGAGGATCCAATATCCGGGAATTTGATTACCGAGGATAAGCGGTTCTTTACATCCATACCCACCGCCATGTGGTGGGCCGTTGTGACGTTGACGACCACCGGTTACGGTGATATGTATCCAGTCACATTAGGAGGTAGAATAATCGCAGTATTCACGATGTTCTCAGGGTTGATTCTGTTCGGTTTGTTAATGGACATTGTGAGAAACACGATGATGGCTTTGTTCTTCGGTGAACAGATGCTTGAAGCGCAAGAAAAAGCAAAGCATTCGTAAAGGGAGATTACGGAAAATGAAAAAATTAATTTTCACAGCAGTGATAATTGGCAGTGTGTTTGGTTTGACAAGCGCTCTAGCGTCAACAAACGAACCATCGCCGACAAGCGATGATTCGTTTCACTCGGTCGAGTCGGCGAAAAGTAAGAGCAGTGAGGCGCATGCCGGAGGTGTCCACTCGGCTCACGCTGAACATGGAAGCGAGGGTGAAGTAACCCACCATGAAGGAGCAGAAGAGGCGGGCCACGAAGCCATGCATGGCGGACATAATGTGGAGCATGAGGCCGGGCACGAAGGCGGGCACGGTGGGCATGAAGGTGGCCACAATCATTTTGCCGGAACATTTGCTTTTATTACGGATGAATCAAAGTCCACTAATGCCAATATATCCGGGGGGCCTTCTTTTTTGTCTGGGGTGAGCAAGTCGGAGGTGTCGCCAAGCGGCGCCATAGGAGTTAACTTTGCATTAAGTCCAACTCGGACGTTTGGCGTTGTGCTTTCGGGGGACCTGAAGAAGGGAGAGTACGGGAGCTACGAGTCTGAATCCGCTACTGTCAAGCTAGACGAAAATAGTCACTTTGAAATTGCCCTCGAACCGGGAGTGGTTTTCGCGCCTAAGGTCCTTGGGTTTTTAATTTTTGGTGTTCATCAAGCAAGCGTTAAAGCCGAAACGAGTTTTAACGGTGTTGATGCCAATGAAACTAAAAATATGACTGGGTACAGCATTGGTTTCGGATCTAAGGTTGTCTTAGCCGAACACGTATTTGGTGTGTTTGAGTATCAGCACTTGAAGTATATGGGATTAGATATTTCTAATATTCGTATCAGCCCGTCTTCCGATGCATTCGCGTTGGGATTGGGTTATCACTTCTAATCGTCAGTCTAGGCAATTACCCTGAATGTGTACAGTATTCAGGGTATTGCCAGCATTATCCGTAATATTGTTGCCGTACACAAAATAGCCACTGCCTCGTTGAACTTTGACAAACTGGGTTCGCGTGTGGGTGGCCTGTGACTCAGTTATACCAATGAACCACTGGTTCAAGTCAGAGCGGTCGAAGCTGTAAGTTCGTTCTGGGCCGGCGTCAGAATCAACCGTAATTGAAAATAGCAATTGTTTTTCTACTGCACGAATTGAACGCTGATTGTGACCGTTATTGATCAAACTAGAATCAATCGTTAACGTGAGCGAAAGAGTTCGGCTCGAGGTTTCCGGGATCTTTCTACCTTCGAAGTTTTCCGAAACCATATCAGCGCTACAACGCAGTATGACCGCGTCTGACCATGCGGGAGTCATGGCAAAAATAGATACCATGCTCGCAAACGCAGCAACGCATTTCGACGTTGAGCGACTGACGGTTTGATTCGGTTTAGCCGTGAAAACTCCCAATTCGCTTCTCCTCCCTATGTTACTTAGGCGGATTATGTAACTCAATTAATACCGAGCGATGCCGTCCTGTCATGGCTATTCGATTAAGTGCCGACTGAAAGTCTTCTGGCGAAACCTTGGCAAGAATTTCCTCGACTTTGGTCACTATGGCAATCGCCTCAATGACCGGATCGACATTCGCCGTAACCTCGTAGAATTCATCCATGCCCAATGGGAGGCCTTTCATAGCCTCTGTTTTGAGCTTTTCAAATTGCTCCACAGTTAAATGTAGGCGAATTCGTTCCTCTTCTAAGAGTTCCTTTTCTTCGTCGGTCAGTGGCCGACCGGAAGACAGAAACGTTTGCAAGGTTTTTAACATGTCCTCACGATCTTGTCGCAACTGATCGGAAAACGCTGAGCCCAAAATACCGGCGGGGAGAGCTACGATGCCAATGCCTAATACTGACAAGATCATTGTAAAAAATTGACCTATGCCGGTAATCGGGGAAATGTCGCCATAACCCACGCTGGTTAAGGTGATGATTGCCCAGTACATAGCGCGAGGCATGTTGTCGAATTTGTCAGGCTGGGCATTATGTTCAAAGTTATAAGTGATTGCCGCGCCTAATATGGTTATCAATAACGTAATGAACAAGCCGGCACCGAACGCGCGTTTTTCCCGCTCGAAAACGAGAGCAAATGTTTTCATTGCGGTGTTGTATCGCGTCAACTTCGCGACGCGGAGGACACGCAAAATTCTGACAAATCGAAGGTCAAGAGAAACCAGGAATTGCAAGTAGAACGGCAACACGGCCAACAGGTCGACGAGGGTGTTTGGCTTCTTTAAATAGTTAATTCGCGACCAAACAGCGTCTGGCGGGTTTTCCAGTTCAGGGGACGAATAGAGTCGCAATAAAAATTCGATTGAAAACACGGCAACCGAAATATAGTCTAGGACTCGAAATTCAAAGTGCAGTGGATCGTGAATCTCAGGCACCGTTTCTAAAAACACGCAAATGACGCTCAAGCCAATAAAGAAAATCAGCAGCAAGTCAATTTGGTGTTGCAAACGACCTGAAGTAGGCGTCATGTTCATCAAGGAATTGACCTTGTAACGTACCGTACGGCCTTTGTTGGCGTGAACGAATTCTTTAATCGCCGGGATAATTTCACGCAACAACTTCAGCAATCGAAGTAATCGCAGCGCCCGTAGAATTCGAAGGTCAAGGCCCACAATTCCTAAGAAGTGGAGCAGAAATGGGGCGATAACGGCAAGGTCGATTAGAGCAAAAGGGGAAAAAACATGACGAATGCGTGCAAAATATTTACCTAAATATTTTGGGTCACTCGGCGCTGCGTAAACCCGCAGGATATATTCAAACGTAAAAAATATGATAGAAAATTGATCGAATGCCGCAAAATAGGTCTCGTTGCCGTCGTGAACAACCGGAATGTGCTCGAGTAATAAGGCAACTAAGTTTGAGATGATGAGCCAGTTGGTAAAATGCTCCATCCGCTCCGCGTGAGGGTTGTGATTGTCGAGATCAAATAAATTGCTGTAAACCCAGCCGCGAATCTTGTCCAACCAATTCATGACTACAACCTTCTTCCTAAAGATAAAATTAAGAACCATCGTAATGATTTTGCAATGCAACAATCTTTGTTGATCGCATCGTGAATAATAATTCCCCGCCGTTATTCTCGCATGTAAAAGAAACCATCGTAATGACGTCATTCCACTGGGAATTTTAGGGGCTTAAATTGTCATGATCGCGAAAGATATGCTGCAGTGCAACTAAGAGATTGGCGATCCCATTGGCAACGAATTGCACTAAATTGGTGCGTAAATTTCTGGTTTGAGGGCTGAAAGTATTTGGAATTTAAGGCAGCATAGGTGCCACAGTCCGCTGGGCAACGAATCATTTTATTGTGCCCGCTTGCTGCTAGGGGAAATATAAGCCAAAGGAGTTAGGCATGTCGACGATCGAAAGTATGTTTACGGATCCAAAGTCAAGGGCATTTAAAAATTGGCACAGTTGGATCACCACGTTGATTTTTGCCTCTTGTATTTCATTGAGTTTGGAAACAGTGCCAGGCTACTCTGAGGCTTACCACCAACAATTCATGTGGATGGAATGGGCATCCGTTGTATTTTTCTCATTCGATTACCTCGGTAACATTGCTTTCGCGAAAAGCAGGCTCGGTTATATTTTTTCGTTCTGGGGCTTGGTTGACTTAATATCGATATTGCCTTCGATTTTAATGCTCCTCAACATGGCCGTTACGCGCGGCACTAAAGTGTTGCGATTGTTACGAGTTGCGCGAATACTTCGAGTGCTGAAATTGTCACGCGGCGCTATTGATGATTTGAAGAAAGCGGGCGGAAGTCGTACCGACACCTTGGCTGCAAATCTGAAAATTTACGCAATCATTCTGTTCTCGGCATTGATGATATCGAGCACTGCGATGTACTTTGTCGAAGGCAGTCTATACGTGCAAGACGTGTTGGATGCAGGTCAACATGCGATTGATATTGCAACTCCAGAGGGCACAAAGCCCGAGGTCTTTGTACCCGTCGATCCGATCGGGGGTAATCCAATAACCACGGATAAGCAATTCTTTACCTCAATTCCGACGTCGATGTGGTGGTGCATGGTCACATTAACCACAACTGGCTACGGTGACATGTATCCGGTTACGGTTGGCGGGCGAATCGTCGCTTGCTTTACCATGTTTGCCGGGTTGGTCCTGTTCGGTTTGTTAATGGATATCGTCCGGACGGCCATGATGGCAATCTTGTTTGGTGAAGGTCAAGCAAAGTAGGCCAATTTTAAAATAGCCGATATAAAAGGCATTCTGACTTTGGACAGAATGCCTTTTTTAATCCCTGAAATTCTCAAATTGCAGTGAAACATCTATCTTTTGCTTTCGCATCAATGCCATCGTGGCTTGCAAATCATCTCGACTCTTGCCAGTTACACGAAGCTTGTTTCCCATTATGCTGGACGTCACCTTAATCTTTGACTCTTTGATTGCCTTTTGGAGTATACGTGCGGTATCCGCGCTGATGCCCTCGCGCAGCGTAAGGGTTTGATGAGGTCGAGCCGACTCTTCCGAAATTGTTCCTTCTTCAAGGGCCACTAAGTCAATACCTCGCTTGGCCAGTCGCAGCTTTAAGATGTCCAACATTTGAGACAGTTGATGCTTTTGGGCGCATTCTAGCTTGAGTGATTTTTGTTCAATCGAAAACACAGCATCCGCATTTCTAAAATCAAATCGACTCTCAAGTTCTCGATTGGCTTGATCAACCGCGTTGGTGACTTCATGCCAATTAATCTCAGAAACCGCGTCAAAACTGGGCATAACATCAATACCTATCTAAATAAAGGGAATGGTAACGTCAGCAAACAAATGGTCTATTTCAATCTGGTTGGGTGTACGGATGGCTAACTCAATTCGGCGCCGCGTTAGGTGAGGCGCGAATAATTTCATGAACTCAAGCGCAAATCCGCGTAATAATCGACCTTTCCGAAAGCCAATCCAGGTTCGATGCGGCGAAAATAGATGCTCGGCATTTAAAAGCGCAAGATCCGAGTCGCTGTGCTTATCGAATGCCATAGAGGCCATGATGCCTACGCCGAGCCCTAGCCGCACGTAAGTCTTTATGACGTCGGCGTCCGTCGCGGTTAACGCGGTTTTGAGCTTTAGATTTTCGCTCTCAAATAGCGCGGGCAACGACGATTGGCCACTCAAACTAAAATTGTAGGTCACAATCGGATAACGAGCGAGCGCTTTCAGCGTGAGTTGCTTATCACGAGTCAGCGGATGACCTTTAGGAACAATGATTGCCCGACACCAATCGTAGCAGGGCAAGTGAACGAAACCCGGAAATAATTGCTGACTGCCCGTGGCAATAACAAAATCAACCTGATCGCGACTGGCGAGCTCAGCCAAATAGTCGATACCTCCTTGGTGAAGATGTAAGTCGACCTGCGCATATTTCTTCGTAAATTGTTGAATCGTCGCCGGCAGTACGAACCGTGCTTGCGTGTGGGTAGTTCCCACCGCTAACGATCCACTGTCCGAATCAGCAGCGTCGGTGGATAGCCTGCGAATGTTTTGCGTCTCCTCCAGAATCCGCAGCGCGCGCTCGACTACCTCACGACCAGCGTCCGTGATCGCAATTAAATTTCTGCCCTCTCGTTCGAACAAGGGAAAACCAAGCTCATCTTCCAGTAGCTTAATTTGTTTGCTAACGCCCGGTTGACTGGTGTGCAGCTTTTTTGCGGCATTAGTAATATTGAAGTCGTTTTGGACCACCGCGATCAAATATCGGAGTTGATTGAGTTTCATAGTGGAACGACGCTGCTATTGATAACCCTTGGCTTGAATCGTAAACAATTCACTGTATCGACCGCGCTTATCCATAAGCGTTTGATGGTTTCCCGATTCTACAATGCGACCGTTCTCCAGCACAACAATCGTGTCCGCGGAGCGAACCGTTGAAAAGCGATGTGAAATGAGCCAGATAATTTTGTTTTTCGCGATCGATCGCACGTACTCAAAAATTTCGGCTTCCGCTTCCGCATCCATAGCGGCGGTGGGTTCGTCTAACACCACAATATCAGCGTGGATCCGCATAAACGCTCTAGAGAGCGCAATTTTTTGCCATTGTCCACCACTCAATTCCTGCCCATTCTCAAACCAATTCCCGAGTTGGGTGGAATAGCCTTGTTCTAGCTTGGAGATAAATGGACTGGCTAAACCTGCGTCCGCCGCCATTGCCCACCGGTCTTTATCTGCAAATGATTCTTGATCGCCAACGCCAATATTTTCACCGACGGTAAATTGATAGCGTACGAAGTCTTGAAATATTATCCCTAGCCTACCACGCAGTGCGACCGGATCCCATTCCCTTAGATCTGTGCCTTCAAATAAAATTTGTCCACTGGTGGGCTGATAAAGGCCGCTTAACAATTTGATAAGTGTTGTTTTGCCGGCGCCGTTGCTTCCGACCAAAGCGATGCTTTGCCCACGCTGCAGATGGAGGTTGATGCCGCGCAGTACTGGGTCACGTGAGTTGGGGTACGTAAAATGCACATCGATGAAATCAATGCCGCGATCAGGGTCAACGCCCTGCGTTAACGTTCCTTGCGATTGCTGCGTGGGTAAATTCAAAAATTCCACTAACGTTGAGAGATACAATGCGTCTTCATAAATGCCGGTCAACGCAGCCAGTCCAGTGGCCAGAGCCCCTTGTCCTTGGCGAAACACCGCGATGAGCATGGACATCCCACCAATGGTAATTTGCCGATAAATAGCGGCAACAACTACCCAACCATACGCGCCATATAGGGATGTGGTTGCTAACGTGGTTAGCACCAGACCGATACGGTGGCGTATTACAGCAAGCCGCTTGTCCTCTTTATAGAGCCTTTCAAAAATTTCAACGTAACGGTCCAATAGCCTGCGACCTATTCCGAACAACTGTACTTCTTTGGCGGTCTCTTCGCGACTCAATACGCTTTCTACGTAGAGTTGCATTCTCGTATCGGCTGAACGCCAGCGAAATAAGCGAAACGCATTTTCAGAATATCGCGTCTCGGCAATCACGCTAGGAATGCTGGTGGCTACTAGGATGATCACTGCTATTTTCGAAAAACTGATCAGTAGCGTCAAAAAACTGACTAATAAAATGCTGCTTTGAAGAACGGTTAAGCTTCGCGTCACCATCGAGAGTGGGCGAGTCGAAGCCTCTCGTCGAGCTCGTGTTAATTTATCGTAAAAATCGGCGTTTTCGAAGTCGGGTAATGACAGAGTCAATGCTTTTTCAAGAATTAAAACATTGATTTTATTGCCCAATTCAGCTCGCAGTAACGTTTGTGCATTATTCAACGAGCGCTGACAAATGCCCAAAAAAATCATCAAAAAGGCTTCCAGCAGCACCCACCGTAATGCAGGCCAGTTTGCCTCGAAAGACATTGCCAGCGACTGGGTGCTGAGGTTAATGACGGCATCAACCAGCGATGCACCAATGGTGGCAATGAACGCGGGTAAGATGCCTGTGCCAAGTGTCCAAAATAGCAGGCTAAAGGCTAAAGTCGGGTTGGTTTTAAATGTCAACTCCGCAGCGATCCAGATATAGCGCAGTGGATGAATCTTTATTGTGTTAGTGCTGTTGCTCTTCATACGGATTGCTGCCGGGTCACGTAAACGTCAGCATCGTTTGCCGTCAATGGTTTAAATCGCTTATGAACCCACCAATATTGAGAAGGGCACTGGTGAACGGCTTGTTCGATTTTTTGATGATAATTTGTGATCGCTTCAATCGGATCATCCATTGAAAAATTCAACGGTTGTTCGATTTTTACCTGATAGTGACCGTCGGGTTGTCGAAAGCAAGTGTAAAACATAACCTGCGCATTGCCCATACTGGCCAGTCGGTGCATAAATACATTTGTGGCGGCGGGTACATTAAAAAACGGTACATTGACAGCGCCTTTTTTACGATAATTTTGATCGGCGATGTACCAAACAATTTTACCGTCCTTCAGCAGTTGGATCATGCGCCGTATATCGGTATTGAGAATCGCGGTTTGGGCTCTCGCGTTAAACGATCGCGATGAGATGTACGCGATCACTTTGTTTTTGGTTGGCTTGTATAAAGGGTTAACTTTAATATGCCCGTTGATGATGCGGGCGCCAATGGATAAGGTGGTGCTGTGGTAAGTGGTGAGTATAACGCCCTGACCTTTTGCTTGAGCTGTGATCAAGTTCTCGAGTCCGCTAACACTTGAGAGACGTTCTATGCGCGCGTCGCTTGCCCACCAAGTCATGGCGGATTCAAATAGGCTAATGCCGAGGTCTTTAAAATGCTGACGCGCGAGGGCGGTGCGTTCGCGCTCATTCATTTGAGGTAAGCAGAGCTTTAAATTTGTCGATACGATCGTTTTGAAGCGACTGGGCACCAAACCTACGACCCAACCGAGGAATGTTCCGCAGCCGATCTGGACGCGCCAAGGTAAGACAACTCCTAGGCGCAAAATGCCCATCAGTAGCCAGGATGTCCAGGTTGCCGGTTGGAGCGGTGGACGGGTCATGGGCGCGTTCAATTCCTTAATAAAAACACTATTTTAGAGCTAAATAGCCCCGTTGCGGGTCTGCGGATTCCGGTTTTATTGGGGTAACGGTTGATGAAACTTCGAATAGTCGGCATACTTAGGTCATGGTTGCTCAATATTTAATTGCCCGTTCACTGAACTGCCGATGGTGGTGGCGCCTTCATCTTGTGGGCGGCCAGTAGCGACCTGAATTTACCCTTCGCTTTCTGTACCGCTCCCTGACCCGGAGCGAGTGGCCTGTTGTTACTACTCCGGATCTTACCTGAGGACAACATGCAAACAATTTTCGATATCACTGCAGATTTAGATACGCCAGTGTCGGCGTTTTTAAAGCTTAAGCCATTGAAGCCACGGTTTTTGTTGGAAAGCGTGGAAGGTGGGGAACGGTTAGCCCGCTATTCCTTTATAGGCTTTGGTGAGGCCTTACATTTTCGATTAACTCCATCGGAAGTGATCTGCACGGATTTAAGTGGGCAAAGCCTCAATTTTTCGGCACCCCGCAATGCGGAGGAGCTGCTGAATCTGTACCGAACCATTATGAAAAAGGCGCCATTGCCCCAACCTTTGGTCCATGGGTTGCCACTTTTAGGGGGGTTGGTGGGAGCAACTGCGTACGACATTGTTCGCTATTTTGAGCCCATTTTGAAGCCCGAGAATCTTTCACCCGCGACGATACTGGGGCAATATTTGGCTCCAGAGTCCTTTTTGGTGTTCGATCACGTCACTCGCCGTATGGCGCTGCTGCACAGCGGATCGGATCAGGATCGATCCGTTCTGCGTGCTGAAGTGATCAAGGCGCTGCGATCCGCCATTCCGGCTCCCAAGACGGGAAGTCGAGTTGGGCCTGCCAATCAAAGTTTGGGTGAAGAGGAGTTCAAGGGAGGAGTGCGGCGCATCCAAGACTCGATCGCGCGTGGGGATGTGTATCAATTGGTTTTGTCGTCGCAGTTTACCGGCGAAACGGACGTCAACCCATTTGAGGTGTACCGAGCATTGCGTCTGATAAACCCATCTCCTTACATGATTTACTGTGAACTAGGCAATCAAGTTCTGGTTGGATCCTCTCCCGAAGCGATGGTCAAACTCAATCAAGGTCGAGCCGAGCTACGGCCGATCGCGGGCACCAGACGACGGGATAGCAACCCAATCACTGATCGTCAATTGGCGGAAGAATTGTTGGCCGACGTCAAGGAAAATGCCGAACACGTCATGTTGGTCGATCTGGCTCGAAATGACTTAGGAAGAGTCGCAGCGGCAGGCAGTGTGATGGTTGATCCGTTCAGAATCATCGAGCGTTATTCACACGTAATGCACATCGTGTCTGGCGTAAATGGAATACTGAAACCAGGTCGAGATTGTTTTGATTTGTACGCAGCAACTTTTCCGGCCGGCACATTGGTTGGAGCGCCGAAGGTAAAAGCAATGCAAATTATTGATGATTTGGAGCCTGTGAGCCGTGGGTATTACGGTGGCACTTATGGTTATTTTGGTGCGCAAGGCGATATGGATCAAGCGATAACGATTCGAAGTCTGGTATTTGAGGGCAACCGATATTCATACCAAGCGGGAGCGGGCGTTGTGGCCGATAGCGACCCGTCGGCCGAGTATCAGGAAATTATGGCCAAGAGTGCGGTATTGCGCAGCGCGTTACAGTTAGCAAGTACTGGGGTTTAACAATGGCTTCTACAAAATTATTGATTATCGATAACTATGACTCGTTTACCTACAACTTAGTTCAAGCCTTTATGGTATTGGATTCTGAAGTGATGGTTTATCGCCACGATGAAATCACATTAGAAGAAGCTATACGTTTAAACCCGACTCATTTGTGTATTTCGCCCGGACCGGGAACCCCGTCGGAAGCAGGCATCTCAAAGTCGATGATCAGCGCTTTTGCAGGAAAGATTCCCGTACTGGGCGTGTGTCTTGGCCACCAAGCCATCACCGAAGTCTATGGCGGCGATGTTGTTCGCAATCATCGCCTGATGCACGGCAAAACTTCAGACATCAACCACGATGGAAAAGGCGTGTTTGCAGGCATTCAGAATCCAATGGTGGTTGGTCGCTACCACTCCTTAGTTGCTAAAGAGCAAACACTGCCCGCCGAGCTCGAAATCACCGCCAAGTCCGCAGAAGGCGAAATTATGGGTGTTCGACATCGAACGCTCAAAGTGGAGGGCGTGCAATTTCACCCCGAAAGTGTATTAACTCCGGAAGGTCCTCGAATTATGGAAAATTTCTTAAGGCAAGCAGGAGGGACTCAGTGAAGAACGTCGAAGTCATTCGACATTCATTGAGTCGGTGGCAGCGCGGCGAGAGTCTGTCGCGCGATCACGCGTTTGAGTTTTTGTGTGCGCTTACGGATCAGGACGTGCCTCAAGCACTGTCGGGTGGCGCATTGGTGGCGTTGAATATGAAAGGCGTCACTGCCTTCGAGCTACAAGGGTTTGCGGAGGGCATGCGTCATTTGGCTCATAAGCCTGCACTGACCCCAACCAACACCACGGTGGATATTGTGGGAACGGGCGGCGATAGTGCGCACAGTTTTAACCTGTCAACGGGGAGCGCGCTGCTGAGTGCGGCCAGTGGAGTGGCCGTTATTAAGCACGGTAATCGGGCCGTATCAAGTCGCTCTGGGAGTGCGGATGTGCTGACTGCATTGGGCATCAAAATGCCCATGGATGAGGCTTCGGCGGTGCATTGCTTTCATACCAATGGGTTCGCATTTTTATTTGCGCCTCAATTTCATCCGGCGATGAAAACCATTGCGCCGATTCGTCAGGCATTGGGGGTGAGAACGGTGTTTAATTTATTGGGCCCCCTCACCAACCCATCGTCGCCACCGCACATCGTCTTGGGCGTGTACTCCGAAGCGGTCGCCGAATTGCTTGCGCAGGCGCTGATGGGATTAAGTAACGCGAGAGCCTTTGTGGTTCACGGGTTGAATGGGTGGGATGAACCGACGCCGGCGGCACCATTTAAGATTTGGGATGTTTCAACGACGGGTCTGACGGTCAGCACGCGGTCGGCTGCCGACTACGGTTTGCCAAGCTGTTCGGAAGCGGACTTGAAAGGCGGTGATGCAACGGTTAACGCCAAAGCGTTGCTGCATGTATTGTCGGGTCAAGATCAAGGTCCTCATCGACACGCGCTGTTATTGGGAGGCGCTTTGGCAATGGAGGTAACCGGAGTAGAGCCCAATCCCACGCACGCAATTCGTCGCCTCACTCAAGTAATCGATAATGGTTATGCGCTGCAATGGATTAATCAATTAATAGTCGAGAGCCAAGTGTCATGAATCCCACGTCGGACTTTTTATCGACAATGTCTGCCTCGAGCTTCGAGCGATTGCGCATCGCAATGAACGCGCTTTCTCAGGTGGAGTTGGACGAACGGATTGCGGCACTCAGCCAATTAACTCTAAGGCCATTAAACCTGAAGCCCTTCAATGTGATTGCGGAAGTTAAGCGACGATCGCCAGCGCTGGGCGCACTTAATCAGCACGATTTAAGCATTGAGTCGCGCGTTTCCACTTATGCCGATCACGGCGCTAGCGTGATCAGCGTTTTAACAGAGCCGAGTCGATTTGATGGTGATTTGAATGATTTAACCAATGCGTACGCGTCGGCTGGCTCTGTGCCATTGATGCGTAAAGATTTTATAGTGGATCCCTATCAAGTGAGTGAAGCGCGCGTTCGCGGCGCTTCTGGGGTGCTGTTGATCGTTCGTATGTTGCCGTTGGAGACGCTGATCGCTTGTCTTCGCCGTGCTCAGGACTTGGGGATGTTTGTATTATTAGAAGTATTTGACGAAACGGAATTGAAGAATCTAAACCAAGCGCTGCTTCATTGGACTGAAGTCCCTCAGCGCTGCATGGTTGGGGTAAACAGTCGTAATCTAGCAACGTTGAAAGTCGATACAACTCAATTATATCGATTGGTCGACCAACTTCCGTCGGTTCATCCAAAGGTAGCTGAAAGTGGACTGGAATCGCCAGCGGACGCAGAACGTTTAGCGGCAGCCGGCTACGATGTTGCCTTGGTGGGAGGGGCGTTGATGAAGGCCACGGACCCCGGTCGCTTGTTGGCGCAAATGATTGCGGCTGGTCTTCAGGGTGGGGAGCGCCGTTCGTGAGTGTATTTGTCAAAATCTGTGGGCTGAGCGATGCCGCCGCAGTGCACGCGGCAGTTGCGGCAAAGGCAGATGCGATTGGGTTTGTGTTTCATAAGCCATCTAAGCGCTACGTCACGCCTGAACACGCGGCATCGCTCTGCGCAGGGATCAGTTCCTCAGTGATCAAAGTTGCGGTGGCGCGGACGCTGGAGGCGGCAGAACTGGAAACGATTATTGGTGTATTTAAACCAGATGTTGTGCAGTTGGACTGGTCGGCGACGCAGGGCGTGAAGTTTCCAAAGACGATTGATGTTCTGCCGGTGTGCCGTGAAACCGACGTTATTGAGCAGCTTCCAAGTAAATTTTTGTGGGAAGGCAAAGAAAGCGGAGTTGGTCACGCAGTTGATTGGGACCACGCAGCGCACATTGCCAGGCAGGCCCAGATGATTTTGGCGGGCGGGCTCGATCCCATCAATGTGGCTAAAGCGATATCCATAGTGAATCCGTTTGGAGTGGATGTTTCGAGTGGTGTAGAGAACGAGTACGGGCAGAAAGATTTGGTAAAAATCGCGGCGTTTGTGGAAAACGCCAAGAATGCACAGTCAGTCAAATGAGTATAGAAAGGCGAGAGAGGCTTATATGGAAAGTTTAATTAAACCAGAGCAGATCCCAGGATTGCTGCGCCAAGAAATTAATGGCGAGTTTCCTGACCAACGCGGTCGATTCGGGCCGTTTGGTGGGCGTTTCATACCGGAAACACTGATTCCTGCTCACGACCGACTGGAACAGGGCGTAAAAAGGTGGTTGCACGACCCCGATTATCAGGCGGAATTGAATGCCGAATTATCGAGTTGGGTCGGAAGACCAACGCCGCTCACGTACGCGGCTGCGCTTTCCGCTCGGTGGGGTGCGAAGGTTTATCTCAAACGTGAAGATCTCGCGCATACCGGTGCCCATAAAATCAATAACGCATTAGGGCAGGCCTTGTTGGCCAAGCGTTTGGGGGCTAAGCGAATTGTTGCTGAAACAGGAGCAGGGCAGCACGGTGTGGCGAGCGCGGCGGCGTGTGCGCGATTGGGTCTGCCGTGTACCGTGTATATGGGGGCATTGGACTGTGAACGCCAAGCGCCTAATGTCGGCCGTATGAAGTTAATGGGCGCCAAAGTAGTGCCGGTAACGACGGGCGATCAGACGTTGCGAGCGGCAATTGACGAAGCGCTGCGGGATTGGGTGTCCGATCCAACGGAGACTTATTACTTATTAGGGTCAGCGGTGGGGTCGCACCCGTACCCTTATTTGGTGCGGGAACTGCAATCCATCATTGGCAAGGAAGCGCGTAGCCAAATCATTCAAACCACCGGACAGTTGCCCGACGCCGTGTTCGCTTGCGTCGGTGGTGGTTCTAATGCTGTGGGCATGTTTCACCCCTTTATTGGCGATGCGTCCGTCCGAATCATTGGGGTTGAAGCGGGCGGTCGCGGCCCCGGTCTTGGCGATAACGCCGCAACGTTGAGTTTTGGTCGACCGGGCGTACTGCACGGAACGTATTCAATGCTGCTGCAAGATCAGCATGGTCAAATTCAAGAAACGCACTCCGTGTCGGCCGGTTTGGATTATCCGGGAGTGGGGCCAGAGCACGCCTTGTGGATGGCATTGGGGCGCGTGCACTACGAAAGCGTCACCGATGACGAGTCACTGGAGGCTTTGTCCGAAGCTGGCCAAAGTGAGGGGATTTTAATTGCGATTGAAACGGCGCACGCGTTCTACTCTGCACGACGGTTTGCAAAGAAAAACCCGGGATCGACGATCGTTATTTGCTCGTCGGGACGTGGGGATAAAGATATGTCAACGCTGACAAAGACACTATTGGCAAATGACTCTTCAGGAGCACAGTAATGACCCAGACCAACGAAGTGGGCAGCACCGCCATCTCGACCAGTATTCATCGTGCCACACAACGCGGGGAACCTGCGCTCGTTGCCTTTCTCACGGCCGGTTACCCCAAGTTAGAGTCCTTCCTCCAGGATTTAAATCGAATCGCGGAAGTGGCTGATGTCGTTGAGATCGGCGTACCCTTTTCGGACCCGATGGCGGATGGCATGACGATACAACGGTCCAGTCAAAAAGCCCTAGAAAATGGCGTGACCTTAAGCTGGATCTTAGCAACCCTGAAGAGTTCGCCGCATCGGCCGAAAGCGCCGTTGCTGCTGATGAGTTACTTGAATCCACTCTTGTCGTATGGCATTGACCAACTGCCCCAGGCCATGAAAGAAGCGGGCGTGTCCGGAGTTATTGTTCCGGATTTGTCGTTAGAGGAGTGTGCGGATCTCAAAAGCGCGCTCAATGCAGAGGGGTTGGCGCTGGTTCAATTGGTTAGTCCGGTAACTCCCGCGGATCGGCTCAAACGAATCGTGGCGCACAGCGACGGCTTCGTGTATGCCGTGACGCTCACTGGCACCACTGGTAAGAAGACTGCTGACCCAACTCAGGTGGCCGATTACCTCAACGCCGTGAAGGCCTGTGCCACGATTCCCGTGTGTGCGGGATTCGGCATACGCAGTGTCGAACAGGTGCGTGTGTTGGCCGGGATGGCCGATGGCGTTATCGTCGGGTCTGCGCTGATTGAGGCCATTGAGCGTGGCAGCGACCCCGTCGAATTCTTGAAACAATTACGATCTTAGGTTTCAGGATGAGGCACTGCCGGGTAGCGGGGTTTGGGCGCTTTGAAAGCCATGACGATCGCGACTAAGGCAATCGATGCGCCCAGCCAGGCCCAATCTTCGTTGCTCAGGTACAGCACAATGCCCACGAGTAGGCAGGCCAGAATGCGCGTGGAGCGCTCTTGGCGCGCCTGGATCTCCAACAATGTGCGCGCTAAGGCCAATTCAGTCGTGTTCTGAGGTTGGTGCGCTTCGCGTAAGCGACGATAGACCGTGTCTGGGAGAAGCGACAAGGCACTCATAACCGTCGGTGCATGACGACGAAACTCTCGAATCAAGCGCCGTGGACCGTAATAGCGCCGTCTCCATTGTTTGAGTAACGGTTGCGCGGTTGCCCATAAATCCAGTTGGGGGTACAGCTCGCGGCCAAGTCCTTCAATGTTTAGTAAGGTCTTTTGCAACAAAATGAGTTGCGGTTGGACCGTCATTTTGAAGCGCCGAGCCGTTTCAAACAGCCGCAGCAAAAGCGTGCCATAGGATATTTCAGACAAAGGTTTGTTAAAAATCGGTTCACACACCGTCCGAATCGCACTTTCCATTTCGTCGACCCGTGTCTCGGCAGGAACCCATCCTGAGTCGATGTGTAGTTCTGCAATGCGTCGATAGTCGCGCTCAAAGAACGCTAAAAAATTGCCGGCGATGTACTCAAGATCACGCTGATTCAATGTGCCGACAATCCCAAAGTCAATGGCTGCGTATTTCGGGTTTTCCGGATCATCTGCCAAGACGAAAATATTGCCCGGATGCATGTCGGCGTGAAAAAAATTATGGGTGAGCATTTGGGTGAAAAATATTTCGACCCCATTTTCAGCTAGCTTTCGAAAGTTAACGTTCTTTTGGCGCAAGGTATTCAAATCGCTGATTGGGATTCCGCGAATGCGCTCCATGACCATGACGTTTCGGCGGCTCAATTCAAAGTGCACTTCAGGCACGTACAGCAAGCTGGAATTTTCAAAGTTACGTTTCAGTTGAGCCGCGTTCGCGGCTTCACGTAGGAGGTCTAATTCGTCGTGGATCGTCTTCTCATATTCTTCGACAACTTCAAGAGGTCGAAGACATTGAGATTCCGGCACAAACCGAGTCAATAATTTCGCCACGTACTTCAAGACGGCAATGTCATCCCGAATTTTAAGTTCCGCATCGGGTCTTAAGACTTTGATAACAACTTCGCGGTCATCCGATAACACGGCGCCGTAAACTTGCGCGATCGACGCCGCGGCCAATGGCTGATTTTCGAAGGATTTAAAAACGGCGTTTAGGGGTGATCCCAACGCCTGTTCGATGACGCTTCGCGCCACGGTCGAGTCGAATGGTGGGACTCGATCTTGCAGCTCTACCAACGCGTCAGCAATATCGGCAGGCAACAAATCACGTCGAGTTGATAAAACTTGTCCAAATTTAATGTAGATTGGGCCTAATTCGATCAGTGCTTCCCGTAAGCGCACGCCGCGCGGTTTGTGTTTGTCGCCACCGAATGTTCGCAGCGGGTGTATCCAGGCTAATACTTGAGTGATGCGTTCGACAGAAGTGTCTTTAAAAAAGACGTCGAGGTGGAAGCGCATAAAAATGCGTTCCATATTCCACAATCGTTGAATAATGGCAAAAGTCATGACTTGATTCGGCGTTCCAGTAAATTTAAACGGGCCTGAAGCCGCTGAGCGCTATCGCGTACGGATTCAACATCCTGCATCCAAAGATCCACTCGGGTTTTAATCGGCAGAACAGCGGCTTCTTCTGTTAAATACTCGAGGCTTTGACGCGACAGTGCTCGCGCGGCGTAGCGTGCGGCGGATAGCCCTTTGCGAGCTGCTTTGTCCACCCAGTAGGCAGGTCGATCGCCAATTTTTTCAGCTAATAAACCGATGCCATCAAGCGGGAGTACTTTAAAAAATTGTTCGAATTGTTTGGCGACTTCCGCATCGCCTTCTATTCGGGCGCTGCCGCTCAATGCTTTTGCCCATTCAAAGCTGGTAAATTTTAAAAGCGCTGTTGGGCTTCCACTAATGTTCACAGAGGCGGGTTCTTGGTCGGCCTTTACAGTGACGTGATGATCCGTAATGGCAACCCGTACTCGAAACGGTTCGCTTTCCGGGTGCAGTTGTACCGAAACGGCGATGCTTTTTTGTTGCAACTGGTTGGCCAGATCTTGAGCTTGTGTAGAGAGATGCAGTGATCGATTCAATAGCTGCTCGGTGGGTTTTAAAATTAAATCAATCACAGCCGGTAGCCTCGATGTAGCGCCACGATGCCACCGGTCAAATTGTGGTGGGAAACCAATCCCAAGCCCGCGTCTTTCAGCATCGACTCAAGCGTGACTTGATCTGAGAACATGCGAATCGATTCGGCAAGATACTGATAACTGGCCGCATCTTTAGCAATCCATTCGCCGAGCTTGGGAAGCACCGTAAAGCTATACGCGTCGTACAGCGGTTTTAATAACGGCACCACCGGCTTTGAGAACTCCAGAATCATCAATTGACCGCCGATTTTGAGTACACGCGTCATTTCACGAATGGCCTTTGGCTTATCGGTGACGTTGCGCAGGCCAAACGCAATCGTTACACAGTCAAATTGCTGGTCCGCGAACGGCAGCGACTCGGCGTTGGCGCACACCGTATCCACGTTGCCGACGATGCCGGCGTCTAAGAGCCGTGCGCGGCCTTCTTTCAACATCCGAGCGTTAATGTCGGACAAGACGACGTGGCCACCGGGTCCCACTTGTTGGGCAAGGCCAATGGCGATGTCAGCGGTGCCGCCGGCAACGTCGAGGGCGTGGTCGTTGGCTTTGAGATGCGTTTGTGAGAGGAAAAATCGCTTCCATAGGCGATGTACGCCGAACGACATCAGGTCGTTCATCAGATCATAGCGGCTCGCAACGGAGTCGAAAACCGCGCGAACGCGTTCCGCTTTTTGGGAGCGGTCGACTTGTTGGTAGCCAAAGTCGACTTGGTCTTTGGTTGGGTCGGGATGAGCCATAGAATCCTCAGTGCGTCGCGGTATTGTACCGTTTCCAAGGACTTGAAATCGTGGGTTGACGGGTTAGCGCGGGTTCAAAAAGCGTGTGAGAATCGGCTCGAACAGACCCCGTTCGGTGAGGAACGCGTCGTGGCCGTAAGGCGAATGAAGGCGCTCGAATTGGGTGGTTACCCCAAGATCGGTCAATGCGGCGTACACCTCGTGTTGGCCGCTTATGGGAAATAAATGGTCCTCCTCAACGCCGATCACAAGCGCGCGCTGCGCGTTGATTGCGAAGTGGGTTCCCAACTTCCGCTGTAGGTCTTTAAAGCTGAACAGATCCATGGCTCTGGAGAGAGTCCAATACGCGTAGGGGTTAAACGTCTCAGAAAATCGGACCGCGAGGTGCTCGAGCCAGCCCTCGACTTCGAAATCGGTTCCAGAATGGCTTCCGGAATAGGGTTCATTTTCGTCACGATGGAATCTTTTTTCCAGAAGATCGGCGCCAATGTAAGACAATATGCCGATTTTTCGTGCCCACTTTACGGCTTGGGTCAGATTGGTTCCGGGGTTTAGGCTTTTGAGCGCTGAGCCAATCATTTCACGTTGGAGGCTGCGAGTGGCCACGGCGTAGGTTGTGGCTTGTAAGGCCCCCGAAATGGAAATTAAGGATCGGCTGGCCTGTGGGAACAGGGCGGCATGCGCCAAAACCGTCATTCCGCCCAAGCTCATGCCAATGGTGGCGTGCAAGGATCGAATGCCCAGCGAATCCACGGCGGCCTGGGAGGCGCGTGCAATGTCTTCTAAGCGCAGTGTCGGAAAATCAAACCCATAGGCCAATTGAGTGGCGGGGTTCGTGGAGCCTGGTCCAGTGGAGCCAAAACAACTGCCTAAGCTGTTCACAACGAGGACGTAAAAGCGATTGGTGTCGAGGGCTTGATTGGGTCCAATCATCGCCTCCCACCAACCGGCTTTCGGATCTTGCTCATGAGATCGCGCATGGGCGGAAGCGGAAAGGCCGGTGAATACCAGGATGGCATTGTCGCGCGCGTCGTTCAGCGTCCCATACGATTCAAAATAGACCTGCGCGTTTTCTAAGCGTCCGCCGTCTTGTAGGGTGAACGGCGAGGGCAGTGCGATATGCCCCCGGCTCGTGATTGGCCAATGCGTGGAATTCATTGTTTTATTTTGCCTAACGGATGATGACAACGCCATGATCGGATTAGACCGAATGGTTATGACCGCCAAATTAATCAGTCTCATCCGTCTGCTGGATCGGTTTTAAACTTTAAAGCATTGCAGTGGATACGAAGAGGTCACAGCGTGATTTACAACAGCATTTTAGACACCATCGGCCGGACGCCGATTGTTCGGCTTAATCGCATCGGTCCGAAGGACCGAACCATCTATGTAAAAGCCGAGTTTTTTAATCCGAGTGCTTCGGTCAAAGATCGCTTGGCCATTGCGGTGATTGAGGATGCGGAGCGGCGTGGCCTTTTAAAGCCAGGTCAAACCATTGTTGAGGCCACGTCGGGCAATACCGGCATCGCGTTGGCCATGGTCGCAGCCGCCAAAGGCTATCCGTTTGTTGCGGTAATGGTTGAGACGTTCAGCATTGAGCGTCGAAAGTTAATGCGCGCATTGGGAGCAAAAGTCATCTTGACCAAAGCCGCTGAACGCGGCTCGGGCATGGTCAAAAAAGCGGAAGAGCTCGCGGCCAAGCATGGGTGGTTTTTAGCTCGGCAATTCGAGAATGAGGCCAATCCGCGCTATCACCGACAAACTACGGGGCCTGAAATCCTTCAGGACTTTGTTGGTCGTCGTTTGGACGCCTTTGTGACGGGTTGGGGAACCGGCGGCACGCTGACGGGCGCATCGCAGGTGCTTAAGTTGGCTCGACCCGAGATTAAAATCGTCGCGGCGGAGCCGCAAAAAGCGGCGTTATTATCCGGCAATGCCTTCGAACCGCATAAGATTCAAGGATGGACGCCTGATTTCATTCCCGCGGTGTTGGATCGTCGAGTGGTGGATGAGATCCAAACGGTCAGCGATGAAGAGTCGATTCATACGGCACGACGACTGGCCTCCGAAGAGGGGTTGCTGGTGGGCATTTCCTCGGGCGCCAATGTGGCGGCGGCTATTAAGGTTGCGGAGCGACTCGAGCCGGGCAGCGTCCTGTTGACGGTATTAACGGATACCGGTGAGCGCTACTTGTCGACGGCTCTATTTGAGGGCATCGCAGACGGCAGTGACGATGAGCCTTAATTTGGTGTTGTGAATCGAGTGGGTCGGCGCTGGTAGCCGACCCCATCTAAACGTTGGAGGTAGCGCTGCCAATTTTCTGATTCATTGATGCACAAACCATACAGCCATTCCCAGGTAAATAATCCTGAGTCGTGGCCATCGTCAAAAATGAGTCTGACCGCATAGTTGCCCACTGGCTCAATTTTAATTAACGCTACATTTTCTTTGGCGATTTGTAAAATTTGCTGCTGACCACCATGGCCTTGCACTTCGGCGGAACTCGAGTGTGTTCGCAAATACTCAAAACTCAGCGCATACGATGACCCATCGGCGTAGTCAACGTTCAGCGTGCCTTGCTTGGAGAGTAAGGTCAGTTTTTGTGGAATGGGAGCCATCGCGCAATTCCCTGTGAAGGAACCCCATTATACCGACTCCCATCGGTGATTTTTAAATAAACGACCTAATGGCTGGTGGCTTGTAAGCGATAGCCGGCGTTGCGAACACCGCGGATATACAGTTGACCATTGGTGGCTTCACGCAATTTCTGGTTTAACGCAACCACTCGGATGTCTAAGCGCCGGTCTCCTGGCAACAACGCTCGCTTCCATGCGGCCTGACATAATGCGTCGCGATCAACGGGTTTACCGGGCTGACTGCCTAATGCCAGCAATAATTGGGTTTCCAAATAGCCAAGCCGCAGCGTGCGTGACGGTCCAATGAGTTGATGGTCCCGATACCGCAATCGCGTTGTCTCCGATAGCTTAATTTCGCCTGGCGACGGAAACAAGGTCGCTGCCAAATGAGCGCCATGACTCAAACGTGCGTAGAATTCCGCTTCTGGCATTAAATGCGACAGGCATTCTAACGCCCCGCATTCCAAGGCGCTCGCAACGTCGATGTTGGCGTCCGCATGTAGGGAGAGAATCATTGGCACACCGACCGCTGCCATGAGGGACGTTAAATGATCCAATTGCGGCGAGGGTAATGTGCGTTCCTCCACCAATATTAACGATGGCGTGGATGACTTTAGTGAAGATTCCAGGTCGATGAATCGTTCACATCGAATGCAGTCAAAACTTACTTTTGCCAATTCGGCTCGAAGTAGTTCGAAACGTTCACTCTCCGCCGTAAGCGCTAACGCTAAATTATTCATGTTGGCCTGACCTCCTTGTCGTGCCTACAAACGGTGCTTCCTTGCTCCGGTGAGTCCAGTATAAACCAACCGCAAAAATTTATGTATAAGAAAGCGCTTATATAAATAATTGATTTTTATGACATTAATCGATCGATCCACCGAGGTGGTTCGTTGCCAAGAAACCGCCACGTTGCCAAGCGAATCGACGCAGTGGCTCGAATGGCTGCGGCCGCTAGGGGGTGGATTTTACTTTGGCTCGAGGGTGAGCCTCGTCGTAGACCTTAGCCAATTGTTGAAAGTCGAGGTGGGTATAGATCTGAGTGGTGCTGATTCGAGAGTGCCCAAGCAACTCTTGTACTGCCCGCAAATCTTGGCTGGATTCCAATAAATGACTCGCAAAAGAATGCCGCAACATATGCGGATGTACATGAAACTCCAAGCCGCGCTGTTTGGCAATGGCGGCGACTTTGCGTTGAATCGTGCGGGCGGTCATTCGATCGCCACGACTATTAATAAACAGCGCGTCACTCTGCGTTTTATTGAACGAGTCGCGTACGGCGAGCCACGCCTCGAGCGCCTTTAACGCGGCTTTGCCCAATGGCACCACACGCTGCTTACGGCCTTTGCCCACCACGCGAACCTGCCGATCGTTGAGCAGCACGTCGGTTAGGTTGAGTCCGATTAACTCGCTTAATCGTAATCCGGACGAGTAAAACAATTCTAAGATGGCGTGGTCCCGGAGGTTGTCGTTGGAAGGCGGTTGCGTTGGATCTTCCGTCGTCAGCAATCGCGTCATTCGATCCACGTCAATTGTGTCGGGAAGGCGTTTTTCGCCTCGCGGGGCTTTAACGGATTGTACGGGGATGCGGGGGAGATGGCCTATTTTGACCAAAAAACGACAATACGTTCGTAAGGCCGAAAGGCGCCGTTGGATGGTTTTGGTAGAACGACCGTGACGATGCAGCTGTGCCGCGTATCGTCTGAAGTGTTCCTCCGTCAATTCCGTCCAGTGCGTGATTCGCCAATTGGCAAACTCACTTTCAAAGTCCCGAATGTCGCGCTCGTACGCCGCAACGGTGTGCGGACTCGCTTGTCGCTCAATCTTCAATTGCTTCAAAAAAGCCGTTTGGTGGCTTTGCTGAGCAGACTGAGCGCCATTCGGCATCGTTACTCCTGCGATAGTCGAGATAAGGTTGTGCTCACCAACTCAGCGATGCGTTCTAAGACGTCCGTACTCATGCTCGGATCAAAGTGATCCGGGTCTTCGGATCCGATCACCAACATCGCTTCGCCATCGGCCAAATGCAAAGGAACCCAAGCCACCGATTCGACTGGCGGATTAAAGGCGTCTTGGATCAATTCGCGTTGTCGCCCGCGTAAGCGGCCGACGCGGGGCTTTGCGCCTTTTAAAATCAACTCAACCGATTCGTAGAAAGCATCGCCGGAGTGGAGCTCTCGTAAATGGTGATGCGCTTCAAGTTTGCTGATCAACGGTGCGCCGATGAGCCACAACACCTGTTCGCTGTGGATGTCGTTTTTCAGACGTTGTTCGGTGGTCACCAAGGCCTGATTCAAATCGGTGACTTTCAGCAGAGCGACTGAAAGGCGTTGTATGTGTTCGGCTAATCGATCATTACGTCGGCCATTTTCAATGAGCGCCGCAAGTTTTTTTTCGGTCTCCGCCAGTCTTTTTTTGGCGAGATCCAATTGCCGCTCGACCAAGCTGGAAGTCTTTTTGCCGCCAGATTCGGTCGAGTTTTGGCTTAATAAAATCGAAGGGTGATGATTTAAAAAGTCTGGGTGTGACTTTAAAAACGCGACCACCTGTGCTTCCGACGTCGTTTCGACGTGCTCATCAGTCATGATAATTTCCTGTTCATCTCATTGTTCACGAATACAGATCGCCTTCAAACACAAATGCGGTGGGTCCACTCAGCCACAACGCGTCATTTCCACCCGACCATCGAACGGTGAGTGCGCCACCCGGCAAATCGACGCGCACCGTGTCAGTCAACAGACCGCGGCGGCGACCAACCGCAACCGCAGCGCAAGCGCCGGTGCCACAGGCGGCGGTTTCGCCAACGCCGCGTTCGAAGACCCGTAGTTTGATGTGCTGGGTATTGACCACTTGCATAAAGCCGACGTTGACGCGATTGGGAAAGCGCGGATGTCGCTCCAACGATGGTCCCAACGTCGCCACCGGCGCGAGCAGTACATCCGCCACGTCCAACACCACGTGGGGGTTGCCCATCGAGACCACGCTCACCATCATGGAGTTGCCACCCACATCGATGGCATGAGTCAACGCGTCTGTTTCGGCAACAAAAGGGATTTGCGCTGGCTCAAAAAGCGGCTGACCCATGGCCACGCTTGCTTGGCCATGTTGGTCGCACACGCCATGGACAATCCCGGCGGGACTGCCCATTCGCCAGGTGTGATCAAATTGATTCGTTTGGCGGCTTTGCCAGGCGGCCAGACAGCGCGCGCCATTGCCGCACTGTTCAACTTCACTGCCGTCGGCGTTAAAAATTCGGTAGAAAAAGTCCATGTCCGGGGTCTGCGGCGGCTCCACAATCAGCGCTTGATCGAAGCCGATGCCCGTTTTACGATGGGCCAGTGCCGCCATGTGTTGGCTGTCAAACGTGTGCCCGCTCGGGTTCGAAAGGACAATAAAATCATTGCCCAAGCCGTGCATTTTGCTGAAATGAAAGTTCATGGTGCCAATGATAACGCGAACCCGACGTTTTGGAGCACTAAAAATGGTGGTCATCTTGGGCTCAAATCGGTAGGATGCGAGTCCTTGATGGATTGGGATGGATTATGAACCCACGTATCGGTTTTGTAAGCTTGGGCTGCCCCAAGGCGTTGGTGGACTCCGAGCAAATTTTGACTCAGCTCAAAGCCGAGGGCTACGACACGGTTTCCAGCTACGAATCGGCGGATTTGGTGGTGGTCAACACCTGTGGGTTTATTAACGACGCGGTGGCCGAGTCGCTGGCGGTGATTGGAGATGCGCTAGAGGTTAATGGCAAAGTGGTCGTCACAGGCTGCTTGGGTGCACGGCCACAGGACATTATGCAGGTGCACCCCAAGGTGCTTGGGGTTACCGGGCCGCACGCCACCGATGAAGTGATGTCGTTGATTCATCAGCATTTGCCCAAGCCCCACGACCCCTTTTTGGATTTGATTCCACCCACGGGCGTCAAATTAACCCCGCGGCACTACGCGTACTTAAAAATCTCTGAGGGCTGCAATCATCGTTGTAGTTTTTGCATTATCCCCTCCATGCGCGGGGATCTCGACAGTTATCCGGCGTCGGAGATATTGGCGCAAGCCGAGCGTTTGTTGAAGGCGGGCGTGCGGGAGTTGCTGGTTATTTCACAAGACACCAGCGCCTATGGCATTGATAAGCGAGCGACGGCCGAGGCGCGCTTCCCGTTCTTGCAATTAGTTGCGGATCTGAGCGCCTTGGCTCAGTCCTTCGGTGCCTGGTTGCGGTTGCATTACGTTTATCCCTATCCGCACGTGGATGAAGTCATTCCGTGGATGGGCAACGAAGGGTTGGTGCCGTATTTGGATGTTCCGTTTCAGCACGCAAGCCCGGCGGTGTTGAAGGCCATGAAACGCCCAGCCCACGCTGAAAATACGCTCAAACGCATTCAACAGTGGCGCCAAATGAAGCCTGAATTGACGATTCGAAGCACCTTCATCGTTGGGTTTCCCGGGGAAACCGACGATGATTTTGCGCTCTTGATGGATTGGTTGAAAGTGGCCCAGATCGACCGGCTGGGTGCTTTTGTGTATTCGCCAGTGGAAGGAGCCAAGGCCAACGCCTTAGCAAACCCAGTGGACGAGAAAACAGCGCAACGTCGTCACACCCAGTTGATGCAGTTGGCTCAATCCATCAGTGCAGAGCGATTGCAGGCGCGCGTGGGAACAACGGAAAGTGTGGTGATTGATCAACTGGGACGAGTGCAACGGCGGCAAGTGGCCTTAGGGCGCAGTCGATTTGAAGCGCCAGACGTGGACGGCCACATCGTGGTCACGGGGCGGGGAGTTTCAAAACTCGCGCCCGGTCAGCGGGTGATGGTGACGATCACCGGTGCCAGTGAGTACGATTTGGAAGCTAAGCTTTTGTGAGATGGGGTGTGGCTTCTAGCGCCTGTTGAATGCCCAGCTTGTAATCCGAAAATTCCAGCGTCATTTTTAATCGCTCAAACAATTTGGTGGCGACGATCAAACGGCGCTCGCTCAGAAAAGACGCTTGCATGGCGCTTAAATCCGCTTTGAGTTCGGCCAACGGACGAATCGAGGGGGAGGGCAGCCGCAATTGATTGGCCACCTCGGTTAGAAATTCAGCGTTTGAAACGGGGTTTTGGTCACTGATGTTGAAGATTTCATTGGCCACTGGATTTTCGGCGATGCGCATCAGGGCGCTGACCAAGTCCGCGACGTGTATGCGATTACCAGGACCGGTGTCCGCAGGGTCCGGGACCGCGGCGCCCGCTTTGAGGCGGGCAATCGGCAATCGGTCTGGGCCGTATATGCCGGGTACGCGCAGAATATTCCAAGCAATCCCCGCCTCGTTGCAATGGCGTTGGACGTGCTGTTCTGCGTCCAGTCGCCGCTTGCCGCGGTCGGTGGTTGGCGTACAGGGCGTGGTTTCGTCCACGGGTGCGCCGTGTTGGTCGCCGTAGACGGCGGTGGTGCTGACGTAAACGAAGCGCTCAACATCGCGGGGCAGGTGGGTTAAAAAGCGAGTGATGCGCGAATCAGTCAGTCCCTCCGCTGGCGGTGGCGACAGGTAGTAGACCACGCTCGGGGAGGGTTGCGGCAAGGCCGTGAGGGGCACATCCAAATCCAAGCGGAACCACTGGAATGTGGGCGTAGGCAACACTCGCAACGGGTGGCGGCGAAATCCGAGGATATTAGGGGTTGCTGATAGTCGTCGAGCCAAGCGAAATCCAACATCGCCGCAGCCAATAATCCAAACGCGCTGAGCGCTCCAAAAGGCCGATTCGGGTGGTGACATGACTTTAGGCTCGTAACATGGGAAAATGAGCCACTATGATAATTACTTTATTGCCGAAGCGGCGCGAGATTGTCGCGAATTCCACCCAGACGCTATTGGATACCGTCCGCCAGAGCGGCATTAATGTGCCACACAGCTGTAAGAGTGGGCGGTGTGGGTCGTGCCGAGCGCGGTTGGTCAAAGGGTCCGTGCGCGCGCTGCAGCCACAGCCGGCTGGCATCAGTGCCGAGGAGACGGCGCAAGGGGATATTTTATTGTGTCAGTCCGTCGCGCAATCGGATGTCGACATCGAGGTGCGAGAAGCGCGGCCCAGCGATCAAATTGAAGAACGTCGGTTGCCCGTCCGTGTGGCAAAGCTGTTGCCGTGGAGTGAGGATTTGATGGGGGTGGTGCTGCAGTTGCCGGCGGTGGAACCTTTTTCATTTCGGGCCGGACAGTATTTGGATTTAATTTTGCCGAGCGGTGAGCGCCGCAGTTACTCCATCGCCAGTCCGCCGCACGATGCGCGAACAATCGAGCTGCACATACGCAAGGTCAAGGGTGGCGCGTTCACCGAGTCGCTGTTTGAAATTTTAAAGCCGGGCGTGTTGCTGGAGATTGAAGGGCCAAAAGGGGATTTTGGCTCAGCGGTGGTGCCACAAGCGGAGCCGTTGATTTTTGTGGCGGGCGGCACCGGGTACGCACCAATCAAATCGCTCTTGCGTTCGATATTGGAATTGCAACCGACGGGGCCAGTACGGTTGTATTGGGGGACGCGGTCGCAGCGCGATTGTTATGACCTCGAATGGCTGGAATCCATGCAGGCTCGATTCGCGCAGTTGACCGTAACCATTGCGGTGTCCGATGAATCGATTGCCCAGTCGCAATTTAAGACTGGGTTTGTGCACGACGTGATTCAAGCGGAAAAGCCCGATTTATCGAACGCCAGCGTGGTGGCCGCGGGTCCACCGGTGATGTTGGAAGCGCTGATTCATTCGTTGCCGACGTTGGGTTTTGATCTGCGTCGCTTGACCTTGGATAGCCAAGGAGCGCGATTGTCGCCCGAGGCTACGGCGCGTCTCAATCACGCGTTGCGTTAATTCGCAGCGTTTCGCCAGTGCCGGGCGAGTTCGGCGATGAAGGCGTCCTGGTCGGATGGATCGGCGTGGAAGGTCTTCGTGAATCCCATCGTTTCCGCGGCCGTTCGAATGCGGGCGCTTAAACAGACCACTGGTAAAGACTGGAGAGCAACCTCAGCGGTGTTGATGAGGGCCACGGCGTGTTGAAGCAATTCAACGCTGGTGGCGGTGGTCAATCGGAACTGGTGGTTGAGTAGACCTGTGCGTACCAACGTTAGGGCATCCAGTGGTGGGTGGGCTTGCAGGCGTTCATAGACCTCAAATCGCGTCACGCGAAAACCGCAGCGTTCGGCGTGGGTTTCAAAAACCTGACGCCCACGACGGCCACACACCAACCCAATGTGGGTTCCTCGGGGGTGGTTCGACAATGCCGCAATGAGGCCTTCACTCGAAAAATCATCGGGGATCAGCTGAGGGTCGCGACCCACTGCGCGCAAGGCGCCGGCGGTGGAATGGCCGATGGCAACGGTGGGGACGGTTTTAAACTCCTCTAAGATTCGGGTGCCAAAGCGGACGGCATTGTGACTTAAAAAAACCAATAAATCGGGATGGGCAGATGGGCGAGCGGTGTGCGCGCCGCTCACGGGTTTTATGTCGGTGACGATGAACGGGTAATGTGGAATGCGCTGTGCCGTGAGTTTGGTTGTGAGCGCGTCCGAACTGCCCTGCGAGCGAAGCATTAATACGCCGTGAGGGGCGTTCTCAGCGTTCATGCGCCGACATTAACTCGAGCGCGTTTTGCGCTTTCAACTGTTGCGCGATGTCGCGTCCCAGCTCAAAGGCGTCCGTGCGCAATCCGTGGATGTGCGCGCGGACCAAATGACCGTGGAGATCGCCGGCCATGGCCGACACGTGGAGCGTTTGTTGATCCACGGTGGCGTAAACGGCCAACGCCGAGGTGCACGAGGCGCCCAACGAAAACGCCACCGCCCGTTCGGCGGTTAAGCAATCGGTGGCGTCTTGGTTGTTTAAGGATTTAAGGTAGGCGGCCGCAACGGAACCCGCCAACACTTCAACGCCAACGATGCCCTGGCCTACGGCGGGCAACGATTGGTGGGCTGGCAATACCTGGCGGATGCGCTCGGCCAATCCCAACCGTTCCAATCCCGCCGCGGCGAGAATGATGGCGTCGTATTCCCCACCATCCAATTTTGCCAATCGCGTGCCCACGTTGCCTCGCAGTGGGATGATTTTCAAATCGGGCCGACAATGAATCAGCTGAGCGTGTCGGCGCAAACTCGATGTGCCGACGATGGCCTGCTGGGGTAAGTCGTTCAGTGAGGAATAGCGATTGCTCACAAACGCATCCCATGGGTTGGCGCGTTCTAGAAGCGCTGCAATTTCAAACCCATCGGGCAATTGCGCTGGCACGTCTTTCATGGAATGAACGGCCAGATCTGCGCGCTTTTCCAATAAGGCGGTTTCCAGTTCCTTAATGAACAATCCCTTACCGCCGACGGCGGCCAGCGAGCGATCTAAAATGCGATCGCCTTCGGTGACGATCGGCACCAATTCAACGGTTAAGTCGTGATGCAGGCGTGTGAGTTGTGCGGCGACGTGCTCGGACTGCCAAAGCGCCAAGGGGCTTTTTCGAGTGGCGATTTTAAGGGTTGGCATGGGTATGGGGTTTAGTCTTTGGAGTGTTGAAAGAGCGCGTCTTTGAGTCGGAATAAGCTCGAGATGTCCTCATCGCCATAGCCGTTCTGCATTAAGGTGTGGTATTGCGCACGAGTCGATTCAATCACCGACAAGGTGACGCCGTGTTGTTTTGCCATGTCTTGGCATATTCCCAAATCTTTGTCGTGCAGTTTAACTTTGAACCCTGCCGGAAAGGCTTCTTTGGCCATGAAAGGTGCTCGGTGTACAAAGTACCAAGACGACCCCGCACCTTTGCCGAGGGTTTCAATGAGTTGCTCCAACGGCAGCTGATGCGCTTTGGCAAAGGCCATCGCTTCGGCCACGGCTTGGATGACGCCGGCGCACAGAATTTGGTTGGTGGCTTTGGCGGCTTGACCGAATCCGGTCGGTCCCATGTGGGTGATGGTTTGCCCCATGGCTTGCAATACCGGCAGCGCGTGTTGGAAGGTGTTGGCGTCCCCTCCGCACATAATGGCCAACGTCCCGTTCTTGGCGCCTTCGACCCCGCCCGATACCGGACAGTCCAAAAAACGCGCCTGCACGTCGTTTAATCGTTGCGCGGCATACTGCGCGGTTTCTGCCGAGACCGTGGAGCAGTCAATGACGGTTAAGCCTGGACGCGCCGCAGGGACAATGGCCTCGACGATCCCGCGCACATCGGCATCGGCCGACACGCACAACACCAAGACCTCGCAACGATGCGTGAGTTCGGCGATGGAGTGCGCCGCAACGGTGTTTAATTCCTGAGCGAGGGCCTGTGCTTTCGCTTCGGTGCGATTCCAGACGCCGCTCAACAGACCGGCTTTGTGGAGATTGCGTGCCATCCCCATCCCCATCGCCCCAAGCCCAATAAATCCTGTATTTAAGCTCATTGCACGCCTCCTAAAACGCTGTTTCGCCGACTGGGGTGATCCCGAGCCCTATTCTATCGGTTTTGGGGGAAGCCGCGCGGACGGAGTTAGAGCGCGCCAGAGCCTTGTTCGCCGGTACGGATGCGATGAATTTCCTGCAATTCACGGACCAGAATCTTGCCATCGCCGGATTTGCCGGTGCGCGCGATGTTGCAGATCGCTTCGATGACCTGATCGGACAGTTCATCCGCAATCATCAGTTCAACGCTGCACATGGGTTCCACGTCGCGGTGATATTCGGCGCCGCGATACACCTCAACCCATCCCGGTTTGCCAGTGCCTAAGGTCTCGATCACCGTGAGCCCACTGATGCCCACGAGCGCCAAGGCTTGGCGAATGTCATCCAAGCGATGTGGTCTCACGTAGGCGGTAATCCATTTCATGGGTTGAGGTCCTTATTCGGTCGCGCGCGCTCCCTAAGGGTTTTTTTGCATCTTTTGTGCCAAGCCTAAACGAGGCTTTTTTCGTTAAAATCGCACCACAAGCGTGCGTTGAGACGGATTACCGAATTGTTTTGGAGCATGGGATTGGACTCCGGTCGGTAAAAAGAAGTTAACCTCGCGTGTGTGGCCTCAGTTCGACGACGAGTCGGGTAGGCTTGAGGTTGGGTGGTTACTGCATCAGTCTGAGGGAGTTGCGAGATGAAAATTTTTCCGGATGCCAAGGCATTAGAGGAGATGGTTCAATCTCTGTCCAAATTTGTTCCGCCGGGAATGGAGGGAGTGAAGGCTGATATGGAGGCTAACTTTAAGGCGGTGTTGCAATCGACGTTTGCGCGCTTGGAGTTGGTGACGCAACAAGAGTTTGAGGTTCAGGCTGGGGTGTTGGCCAAGACCCGTGAATTGCTTGCCAATTTAGAGCAGCGACTGGCGGAGCTTGAAAGCAAACTCGGGAAGCCTCAATAACCCTGCGGTGGTTGGGATGTCGATGCGACGACGTCCGTTGCCATTCAATTGCGATAGACGCGCCACGCGGGCGCGTCTATTACGTCGACGGTGTGAATGGACATCAACGCGCTGGGTTCACCCCACGCGGATTTATTTGGCCATGCCCACCAAATAATCGACGGTTTGTTTTACCAAATCGTCCGGTAAATCACTGCGGCCGCCTTTGGCCGGCATTACGCCATTTTTGCCGTGAAAACCATTGATCGCATGGCTATACAGCACTTCCTTGCCCTGAGCGATGCGAGGCGCCCAAGCCGCGTGATCGCCCGCTTTGGGCGCGCCGGCGATTCCCGCGGCATGACACGCGCTGCACACGGCTTTGAACGTTTCTTGCGCGTTTGCAGGCAATGCCATGGCGGCTGTTGCGCCATCGTCGGCCGTCTTGATCTCCAGTCCCGAGTTGTCTTGGCCGGCAACCGCCACGCGCGCTAAGGGCGCAATATGCGAGTCAATGACCTCGGCCATGCGTTGGTCGTCGTCAATGCGAGCCTGTTCAAAGGGGTAACCAATGGCTCTGGCCAGAACAATGAGTCCGATCGCTAAGGCAACCAAACCACCGATTACGACACTGAATGTATTGAAAAAATGATCGTCTTTCTGGCTCACAGTAGGGATCCTTAGGTCTAAGCGTTCGAGCGAATTATAGCCCTTTTAGCAAGGCCTCGCCAAGCCAAAACCTCAGTAAAATCAAGGTGAGGGGCTGGAATTAGCGTCGGTGGGCGCGAATTTTCTTCTCCATCCCCAGCCAATTCAGGGTTCGCGGCGCTGGCCAGGGTTTGGGTTGGGTGTGGCGGGAACCACTGCGCGAACGAACCGGGTGGCGACCACCAAGCCTTGGATCGTCAAAGTGTTAAGAATTGTGAACTTGACGGCCGCGGTCACCCCGTTGAGGTACGCTTTCGTGTGCTCCGGACCGTTTGCGGGTTATCCCATTGAAGGGATGAATGGATCCGACGGTGGAGTGGATTGATTCAATCAACGCGCAGACTTATCCAAGGATGGACCATGTTGTCATCAAATCACGCCAGTCGGTGGGGGCATTCTCACCGCCAATCGCACGGCCCCGTCGACGAGCAGACGGAGTGGTCGCGCACCCAAGCCATTCTTCAGGAAACGACGGCACTCTTGCAGTCCTTGTTGGCGCAGGCGACGATGAGTCGCGTTCAGCACAAACAAGCCCAGCACGCCTTAGAGGCGCTGGCGCGCATTGATGCGCACTTGCTCCGCGTTCAACAGCCTTAGGCGGCGTTCATGACGGGTGGGGTCGGGTGCCGAGTGGGTGGAATAGACGCTTTACTGTGAGGTAAAAAAAACGGCACCGCAGTGCCGTTTTCTTGGAAAGGGCAACAGCGGATTAATGTTTGTGTTCCGCGGCAGCCAAATCATCGATGAGCGCAAACACTTGGGCTTCGCCACCAGCCATGCCGACGTCCGTCACGTATTTGCCGTTGATCACAAACAAGGGGACTCCGGTCACTCGGAATCGGCGCGTGAACTCTTCGGCTTTGCGCAGTTCGTTTTCCATGCCAAACGAATGGTATACGCCATCGATGTCTTTGTCGGAGAGTCCGTTTTTCTTCAGCCAAGCGCGTTGCATGGATTCGGTTTCCGTTGCCGACTGGGCCACCAACGGATTGTGATTTTCGTGAATTTCTTTAAACGTCACGGTGTGCAAGGCGTCCAGTTTGTTGAGCAATTCCAGGCTGTAAAATAAGCGCGCGTGACCGCGGTTCACGTCGTTCCAAATGACGGGAACGCGCCGAAAGGTCACATAGGACGCTTTGCCTTTTTTAGACCACGACTCCACCACGGGATCCAAATGGAAACAGTGCGAGCAGCCGTACCAAAACACTTCGACCACGTCCACCTTGTCTGGCGCACTGCCCGTGGGTTGTGCGGGGACAATGGTTTGGTAGTTTTTGCCTTCCACCCATTTGGGGTTGACGGGGGTGGGCGCTCCGGTCGTGGTGGCGGCTAAGGCGGAGGCGATGGGTGAGAACGGAATGGAGGTTTCCGCGCTGGCTGATTCTTCCCCGCTGCCCTCGCGTTCGGGGTTGGTTTTGTTCTCAACCGGGCTGACGGCGGTCGTTGCCGCGTTGGTCGATGATGCGCTGGTCGCATGCTGTTGATTGCAGCCCACGAGAAGGGCAAAGAAACCACACATCATCAGTGCACGCCATTTCATGTGATCGACTCCTGCGGTCTACAAGTTACTGGGTAGGAGGGCCAACGGTCCCCTAAAGTTCCGTTAGCGCAAGCCCTGAATGTAGTTGGCCACCGCCGCCATTTCTTCGGCCGTCAAGCGCTTGGCGATGGTGGTCATGATTTCAGCGTTGGCCGACGCGGCGGGTTGACCTTGAACGGTCGTGTAGCGCTTCTGCTCGGCGTAATTTTGCAACTGGGCAACGACGTAATCGGCGTGCTGAGCGCGAACTTGCGGCCAGCGCGCTTGACCGTTTCCACGGCCATTGGGGCCGTGACACGCGGCGCAGGCGGGGATTCCTCGGCTGGCGTCGCCCGCGCGGTAGAGTTTTTGGCCGAGGTCCAAGTTGTCCTTGTTGGCTTCGAGACCCGTGGGCTTTTGCTTCGAGAAATAAGCCGCCAAATCCGCCATGTCTTGATCCGACAAGTTGGCGGCCATGGGATTCATGAGCGCGGCCACGCGCACGCCCGATTTGAGGTAATGCAGTTGTTCGACGATGTATTGGGGGTGTTGCGCCGCTAAATTAGGCCATACGGGATTGACCGAGTTGCCGGTGGCGCCATGGCACGCCCCACAGACCGCCGCTTTGGTGGCGCCCGCAGCCGCATCACCCGTTATTTCGGCGCTGCCCGCGGTAAAACTCACCACGCTCACCAACGCCCCGACGATCGCCCATTGTTTGACCCAATATTTCATTTCGCCACCACTCCATTGCCAACGGTCCAGCCTGTTACACTTTGACCTTTAAAGTCCTGCAATTCTACACGATGTCTGCTTTTCCCAACGCTCGTTTTATCAAAAGCGCCAACGCGCCCCAGCAGTTTTTGGCGGGTTCCTGGGCCGAAGTGGCGTTTGCGGGCCGCTCCAACGCGGGCAAATCGAGCGCCATCAACGCCATTACCCAGCGCCAGGGCCTAGCAAAAACATCCAAAACCCCCGGGGCCACCCAATTAATCAACTTTTTTGAATTGGCGCCGGGCCTCAGTTTGGCCGATCTGCCCGGGTATGGCTTTGCGAAGGTGCCGCGCGCCATTCAGGACCATTGGAAGGGGTTGTTGGAATCGTACTTTCGCCAGCGTGAAGGGCTGAAGGTCATGTTTTTGATTGTGGATTCACGGCGGGGCCTCAAAGACCAAGACTTTGAAATGATTGACTTTGCCTTGTCCTGCGGTCGGGCCGTTCACGTGTTGTTGACCAAAGCGGACAAGCTCGCTCATCACGAAAAATTAAAAATTCGTAAGGATACCGAAGCGTTGCTGCAAGGCCACGCCAGCTGTCAGTTGTTCAGCGCCACCCAAAAGCTTGGGGTGGACGAAGCGCGATCATTTTTAAAGCGCTATTTGCGGCAAAAAAAGTCCGACGGTGGCGAACCACCGTCGGGACAATAGGAGCATCGACTCACCCGTCGAGGGAGGCAACGGGAATCGCCATCGCGATTCCCGTTATAGACTGAACCTCAGTCGGCGAGTTCCCCGGAAAGCGTGATTTTTGTGGCTCGCGCGACGGGCTGGGTGGCGATGGGCGTGCTGGCCCACGGCCAGCGACCTAGTGCGCCTCATCCCAGTTGTTGCCGGTGCCGACTTCCACAATTAACGGAACGGATAGCGGGTTCACCCGCTCCATGTGGTGTTTGATGTGCGCAGCAACTTCCGCAGCGGCCTCGTTCGCCACTTCGAAAACCAATTCGTCGTGAACTTGCATGACCAAGCGACCAGGTGCTTTGGTGGCGCGCAGATAGTCCGACACCGCGATCATCGCGTGTTTGATAATGTCAGCGGCGGTGCCTTGCATGGGGGCGTTGATGGCGGCGCGCTCGGCGTATTGGCTCAATGAGCGATTTTTTGAAGCCAAATCCGGCAGGTACAAGCGTCGACCCTCGACGGTTTCGACATACCCATGTTGATGGGCAAAGGCTTTGATGTCCTCCATGTAACGGCGCACCCCACTGAAGCGCTCAAAATATTGATCAATATACGATTGGGCCTCGCTGCGAGACACCTCCAACCGTTTGGCGAGTCCAAAGGCTTGCATGCCGTACATCAAGCCAAAGTTGATGGCCTTGGCTGCTCGGCGTTGCGCGGAACTGACCGACTCCAGCTCAACCCCAAACATGTCCGCGGCGGTGCTGGCGTGAATGTCGTGATTGTGGCTGAAGGCGCGCAATAAATTCGCGTCTTGCGACAAATGCGCCATGATGCGCAACTCGATTTGCGAATAGTCGGCGGCGACGATGGTGTGGCCTTCGGGCGCAATAAACGCCTGTCGAATGCGGCGGCCTTCGGGCGTGCGGATGGGAATGTTCTGCAAATTGGGATTGGACGACGACAATCGACCCGTGATGGTGGTTGCCTGATGGTAGTGGGTGTGAATGCGCCCCGTCGTTGGGTGAATGAGCTTGACCAAGGCTTCGGTGTAAGTGCTTTTGAGTTTGGCTAATTCCCGGTGTTGTGTGATGAGCTTGGGGAGTTCGTGTTCCTCTGCCAATTCCGCTAAGACGTCTTCAGCGGTTGAGGGTTGGCCGGTGGGTGTTTTGCGCAACGGCTTGATGCCCATCTTGGTGAATAAGATGTGTTGCAACTGCTTGGGCGAATCCAGGTTAAAAGGCTCGCCAGCCAGCGAGACGGCCTCGCGCTCGATGGCGACTAAGCGCTCGCCGAATTCTTGGCTCAAGCGGCTTAAGAAGCCCACATCAATCGTGACGCCGTTGCGCTCCATTTCCCACAACACGGCCGACACAGGCCGTTCCAGCGTGTCGTAGAGTTTGTGGCGAACGGGGTCTTGGTTTAAGGCCTGTTGGAAGTGGTGGTACAACCGCAGGGTGTAGTCGGCGTCTTGGCCCGCGTAGCGCGTGGCCGTTTCGAGGTCGATTTGATCAAAGGTTAATTGCTTGGCGCCCTTGCCGGCAATCGATTCAAATGAAATCGACGTTAACCCCAGATAATGGTCGACGACCGTGTCCATGTTGTGGCGCACCGCGACGCTGTTTAGGACATAGGATTGCAGCATGGTGTCTTCCCAGGGGCGCTGCAGCGACAAGCCGGCGCTCACCAACATGTGCTCGTCGAATTTGGCGTGATGCAGAACCTTAACTTTATTAGGGCTTTCCAAATAAGGTTTCAAGCTGGCCAGCACTCGGTCGGGACTGAGTTGTGCGGGCGCGCCGGGGTATTGATGACGCAGCGGAATGTAGGCGGCGTGCCCTTCGGTGGTGGCGATGGATACGCCCACAATTTTTGATTCAAAATAATCCAGCCCCGTGGTTTCGGTATCAAACGCAAAAACGGCTGCTTGCTCGAGGCGTCCGAGCCATTGCGACAACTGCGCTTCGGTTAACACCGTTTCCGCGTGCGTTTCCCCAGACGCGGTGGACGCCGCTGGCGCCGCTGCGGGTGCGTTTGGCGCACTGGGTGCTTGGGAGGGTGCTGCGGCCACCGAGGGCGCCGCGGCGGTCGGTGCGGTGGAGGTCGAGGCGCTGTCGAGGCCATTCAATAACGCGTTGAATTCGAATCGTTGGTACAGCGCGCGCAAGGCCTCGGTGTTGCGCGGTTTGAGCGTCAACTCCGTCAACGTTACGGGCAAATCCAAATCGGTTTTGATCCGCGCCAACGTGCGCGACAGCTCGAGGTCGGCGATGTGGGCGCGCAACGATTCGCCCACTTTGCCACCAATTTCGTCTTGGTTTTTGAGTAATTCATCCACGCTTTGATACGTGGCCAGCCACTTGATGGCGGTTTTTTCGCCCACTTTAGGGACGCCTGGAATGTTGTCGGAGGTGTCGCCGACCAAGCCGAGGAAATCCACAAATTGATCTGGGCGGACGCCATATTTTTGCAACACGCCGGTCGCGTCCAGACGGATGTTGGTCATGGTGTTGATCAAATGAACCCGATCGTTCACCAATTGTGATAAATCTTTGTCGCCGGTGGAGATTAAAACGCATTCCCCCGCCGCGGTGGCTAAGGTGCCAATGACGTCATCGGCCTCAACGCCGGGGATTTGTAGGAGTGGAAAGCCCAACGCCTCGATCAACTGTAAGGTGGGTTCTACTTGAACGCGAAGATCGTCCGGCATGGGCGGTCGGTGCGACTTGTATTGGGCGTAAATTTCGTCCCGAAACGTGGGGCCTTTGGCGTCCATGACCACCGCGATTGGGCCGTCTCCCCATTCTTTTAAGGCCCGCAGCAGCATATTGGCGACGCCTTTGATGGCTTGGGAGGGCTCGCCTTTGGAGTTGGTGAGAGGGGGCAATGCGTGATAGGCCCGGTACAGATACGAGGACCCATCGATGAGCACCAACGGTCGAAGAAATGGTTTCATATTTTAGTGGTGGTCCGCGGAATCGGCTTTGGCGGAGTCGACGGCGGCGTGTTGGCTTGGCTGTGTAGGGGTGGGCTTCGTTAACGGTCCTTTTTGACCGCAGGCACTCACTAACCCCAGTAGGCCCATGAGCACAGCGCCCGTCAACGTTGCTCGCGCGTAATTCATAATTTTGTGCATAGCATCAGATTACCACGTTCAGTTTTATAGCGCTGTTGGTGGAGCGCTCAGGTACACTAGTCCGAACGCGAGTGTACCGCAGGATTTCCGCGTTGACCCAATTTTGTGGAGAGGGAAGTGTCATGACAGTTTCGATGCGTCGAGCCGCTTTGACGGTGTTGGCTTTGGCCACATCGTTTGCCAGTTTGAGTTCAAGTTTTGATGGAAGTCAGGAACCGTATCCGTCGACCTATACGGTGCCGGTCAGCGCGCCGGTGCTGTTGCGAGACGGCACGATTCTCGTGGGGAACGGTACGCGTCTGGAGCACGCCGACATTTTGTTACAGAACGGTAAAGTGGCCGCGATTGGATCGCACCTGGCCGTGCCGGCCGGGGTCGACGTGATCACCATTACGGGCAAGACGGTGACGCCGGGCATCATTGATATCCACTCGCATTTGGGGGTCTATCCCTCCCCGGCAACCGACGGCAACGACGACGGCAATGAGGCCACCGCGCCCAGCACCGCGCAGGTTTGGGCAGAGCATTCGGTGTGGCCACAAGACCCTGGGTTTGAGACGGCCTTAGAAGGCGGAGTCACCACACTGGAGATATTGCCGGGATCGGCCAACCTGATCGGTGGCCGTTCGGTGGTGTTGAAGAATGTGGCCGCGAGCACCGTTCAAGCGATGAAATTCCCCGGCGCGCGTCAGGGATTGAAAATGGCCTGCGGTGAAAATCCCAAGCGCGTGTATGGCCATGGTCGTAATACCGCGCCGTCCACTCGAATGGGTAACATGGCGGGGTATCGTGCTCAGTGGGTGGAGGCCAAAGCCTACCTCGCGGAATGGAAGCGGTACCGCGAGGATGTCGCCGCTGGCGGCGAGCGCGCGGCGAAAGCGCATGAGCCAAAACGCGATTTGCGTTTAGACACGCTGGCGTCGGTGCTCAATGGTGAAATTGATGTGCAAATGCACTGCTATCGGGCCGATGAGATGGCGCAAGCCATCGATCTGTCGCAAGAGTTCGGATACACCATTGCGGCGTTTCACCACGCGGTCGAAGCGTATAAGATCGCGGATCGATTGGCCGATCATCACATTTGCGCGGCCATGTGGGCGGATTGGTGGGGATTCAAAATGGAAGCCAACGATGGCATCCAAGAAAACATCGCGTTGGTGGATTTGGCGCCGCACAGCTGCGCGATTGTGCACTCCGATTCGGAGGAAGGCGTTCAACGACTGAATCAAGAAGCGGCGAAGGCGATGGCGCGCGGCAAAGCGATGGGACTCAACATTAGCCCAGAACACGCGATTCAATGGGTCACGCAAAACCCTGCAAAAGCTCTGAAAATCGATGACCGTGTGGGCACCTTGGAAGTGGGCAAAATGGCCGACGTGGTCGTGTGGAGTGGCGACCCGTTCAGTGTGTACAGCGTCACCGAGCGTATTTACATTGATGGGGCGCTGCAATTCGATCGCGCGCATCCGACGCAGACGCCACGCTCAGACTTTATGTTAGGACAAATTTCAACGACGGGAGTAACGCCATGAAGCAACGCATCTTAGGACTGGCCATCGGCTGTTGGGCGGCGTGTGGTGTTGCGACTGCTGAAACGGTGGTGTTGCACAACGCTCAAATTGTGACCGAGGGCGTTGCCGGCGTAATCCCCCACGGATCCTTGGTGATTGAGGATGGGGTCATCAAAGCCATGGGCGCCAACGTGTCCATCCCTGCGAATGCCAAGGTGGTGGAATTGAACGGTGGCGTGATTACCCCAGCGTTGTTCGGGGGCTTAGCCGAGTTTGGCGTTCGCGAAGTGGATTCGGAGTCACAAACCGACGACAGCACTTTGAAGTTAGGTCAGATGCGACCAGAGTTTGATCCCAGTTTGGCGTTTAACCCCGAGTCGACGGCGTTAAGCGTGTCCAGAGTGGAGGGCATCGGCTTTGGCGTTGTTGTGCCGGGTGCGTCGTACAGTCGCCGCGGCGCCAGCAATGGCAGCATTATCAGTGGCCAAACCGCCATCGCTCGCTTTGATGGGCGCGGTCCTCGCGGTCCGCGTTACCTCAGCATCGAACTGGGTCGGACGGGTGCCGAGTTGGCGGGTGGGTCGCGCGCGGCGGTGTACATGTGGTTGGATCAAGCCTTCAATGAGGCAATGAGCGCGGCCAAAGATTCGGATGATCAGCGCATCCTGACCCCGGAAGGTCGACGCGTGTTGAAGCAATTGCTGGAACATTCCGGTACCGTGTTGTTGTACGCCAATCGCGCGGCCGACATTCGGGAGGGCGTGACATATGCGCTGAAGCATAAGCTCAAGCCCATCGTGGTGGGGGGTGCCGAAGCGTGGCGAGTCACTGGATTGCTGGCCAGTCAGCACGTGCCCGTCATCGTGGACCCGTTAACCGATTTGCCGGAGTCGTTTGATCAAATTGGCAGCACCTTGGAAAACGCCGCGCGCTTGCACAAAGCGGGCGTGTCCATTGCGTTTAGTTTGACGGCGCAAGATCAGGCGATGGCGCGAAAATTGCGACAAGCGGCTGGCAACGCGGTGGCGCATGGTTTGGACTGGGATACCGCCATGGCGGCGATCACCGTGACGCCCGCGCAGATCTTTGGGGTCGATAACGAGTACGGTCGATTGGCGGTGGGACGACGCGCGAATCTCACCGTGTGGACAGGCGACCCGTTGGAGATGAGTTCATTGGTGCAAGGGGTGTGGTTGGACGGGCACGAGCAAAGTCTGGTGACTCGCCAAACGTTGCTGCGCGATCGATACTTACCGAAAGTTCAAACGCATCAAGCCAAATAACCAATCTGTGTGTGTGCGTGGGGTAGCCAATCGGCTACCCCATTCAGTCGAAGCGGCGCGTTGTGATTCTTAACAGCGCCGTCGGGCCCTCGGTGAGAGGGCGTCTAAAGATCAATCGGAGCGGGCGCTCAATTGCCGCGGGGGGATACCCCTCACGGCTTGAGCCCGTGCCATGCCCGCTGCGTTCAGGCGCGCCTTGGTGGCGAGTCGCTCGTTAGGGTTGATGGCCGGTCAGCGTTTTGAGCAAGTAGTCCCAGTACGTTAATCCGTTGTAAAACGAGTCCACCGGAATGCGTTCATTGAGGCCATGCGCGAATTCATCGCTCGGCTTAATGAACGTGCTGCCGACACCGTAGGTGGGAATTCCATATTGGCGAGTAACGGCGCCATCGGTGGCGTAAGCGGCTTGCGTGGGAATGATGCGAGCATTGGGGTAAATCCGATGCACGGCGTCGGACACGGCGCTCACCACATCGCTGCGCAGCGGCGACGGTGCGGATTCCAAAGGCTTATAAATGGACGTGACTTTGACGTTGGGGCCCGCGAGTTTTTGCAGCAGCGCTTGGACGTCGGTGGCGGGCGTGCCGGGGAAAACGCGGCAATTAACCGTCGCTTCCGCGTGTTGCGGGAGGGCGTTTTCCGCATGACCGCCTTGCATCATCGTCGCCACGCACGTCGTGCGGATTTTGCCAACCAAATAAGGGTGTTGGGCGATCACTTCCGCCGCCTGAACGTTGCGTGGGTTCTGTGCGAACGTGGTCATGGCTTGACTCAGCGCGCCGGTGTTCAAGGACGCGCTGGCCTTAAATTCGCCCAAGGTCCAGTCGTTTGAGCGAACCGGAAAGGTGTAGCGCTGAATGCGGGTTAAGGCGTTGGCAATCTCGTAAATGGCGTTGTCTTTGTGGGGCTGAGAGCTGTGTCCGCCTGGGTTTTCGACCGACAACTGAAAGCCGGCAGACGATTTTTCAGCGCCTTGAATAAAATACGTGGTGGCTTGGTTGGTCCGATCGTCCAACTCGCCGCCGCCGCCATCGCCGTTGAGTGCAAATTCCGCATCGACCAAGTCGCGGTGATTCTTGAGGACGTCGTCGATGGTGTCTTGCGCGGTCTCTTCATCGCCGCTGAAGATTAAAATAAGGTCACGGTTTGGGACATAGTGCTCACGCTTGAGTTTCAGAAACGTTTCGGTGAGCAGCGCGACCTCTTGTTTGACGTCCGAGGTTCCTCGCCCGTAAAAATAGCCCTGTTCTTCGATGAGCGTGAAAGGGTCGCGCTGCCAATCGGAACGGTTGGCGGCAACAACGTCCATGTGGGCCATGAGCGCAATGGGCTTGCCGCCCTGACCGTTGCCGCGATAGCGAACCACCAACGATGCGGTTTCCTTAAAGGGCAGGATGTGTACATCGCTGTCTGGGAACCCCGCGTTTTTAAAACGTGTGGCTAAGGATTGGGCCAATACCGGAACCTGTCCCTTGCCGATCGAACTCTCGACGTGAATCGCTTCGGCGAAAATGGCGCGGGCTTCCGCTTTGGGATCCACCGTGGTGTCGGCGTACGCGCCAGACATCACAAGCAGGGCGAGCGTGCTGATCACCACTGGCCATCGGTATTGCGTAGTCATAGTCAGTCCTCACTTGCAAAATTGAATCGTTACCCGCGATCGGATTGAGTTGGTCACTATCTTACCGGTAAACGATGCGTGGGGTTCAGGTGTGGATTGCGGGGGAAAGCATTCACGAACGACAACCAGTTGTGATCGTCGTGGGAATTAACGTGTTGTGAGTTGGACGAATAGTCGTGAGCGCTCATTCCGAGTGCGCCGAGGGCACTGCGGACTTGACCCCAATCACGACGGGTTACAGGCCGTACCCTGCCAAAAATGGCGCGCCCGGAGAGATTCGAACTCCCGACCACTTGGTTCGAAGCCAAGTACTCTATCCAGCTGAGCTACGGGCGCGTTGCGGGTTATTATAGCGTAAGCGTACGCAAACTTTGGGCGATTATTAACCAGTTTATGAGGGGCTAGGCATGAAAACGAAGGCGGCGGTGGCGGTGGGCGCGGGCAAACCCTTAGAGGTCCTGACTGTTGATTTACAAGGTCCGCAGGCGGGAGAGGTGCTCATTGAAATCAAGGCTTCCGGCGTTTGCCACACCGATGAATTCACGTTAAGCGGTGCCGATCCCGAGGGGCTGTTCCCGGTAATTTTTGGACACGAGGGTGCTGGCGTCGTGGTGGAAGTGGGTGCAGGCGTTAAAAGCGTTAAGCCCGGCGATCACGTGATTCCTTTATACACGCCGGAATGTCGAGAATGTAAAAGTTGCACGTCGCACAAAACCAATTTGTGCACCGCCATTCGAGCCACGCAAGGCAAAGGCGTCATGCCGGATGGCACCAGCCGCTTCTCGCTGGGTCAGGAGAAGATTCATCACTATATGGGGTGTTCGACCTTTGCGCACCACACGGTGCTGCCTGAAATCGCGGTTGCGAAAATTAGGCCAGACGCTCCCTTTGAAAAAGTGTGCTACATCGGCTGCGGGGTCACCACCGGCATCGGCGCCGTCATCAATACCGCCAAAGTGGAGCCGGGCGCCAACGTGGTGGTGTTTGGATTGGGTGGCATTGGTTTAAACGTGATTCAGGGTGCTCGCCTTGCGGGTGCTAATAAAATCATTGGTGTGGACCTCAACCCCTCGCGTCGCGTTTTGGCGGAACAATTTGGGATGACCCACTTTGTGAACCCCAAAGAAGTGGAAGGCGATTTGGTGGCCTACTTGGTGCATCTGACCGATGGCGGTGCGGACTATAGTTTTGAGTGCGTTGGCAATGTGGATTTGATGCGACAAGCGCTGGAGTGCTGTCATCGAGGCTGGGGTGAGTCGATCATCATCGGCGTCGCGGGAGCGGGCCAAGAGATCAAGACGCGTCCCTTTCAGTTGGTGACCGGGCGGGTGTGGAAAGGAACGGCGTTTGGCGGCGCGCGTGGGCGAACCGACGTGCCCAAAATCGTGGATTGGTATATGGATGGCAAAATTCAGATTGACCCACTCATTACCCACGTGATGCCGATCGAAAAGATCAACGACGCGTTTGATTTGATGCGTCGAGGCGAATCGATTCGCAGCGTGGTGACTTTTTAACGTCGACGCCTGTCGGGCACGCTGCGCCGAAACCCCATTGATCGGTGGCGCAGCGTCGGCCGTGGAGTGTCGGGTGCAGGGGTGATGAGCGGTTATTTGGGTAAGCCACTGCCCACGCGGCGATAGGCGTCGCGAAAGGGGATGCCCTCTTCCACAACCAACCGATTGGCCTGTTCGGCGGTGTAAATGCCGGCGTCCATGCGGATTTTTTCCGGCTGAAATTCCAAACCGTCAATCGCGGTGGGCAAGATGTCCATAACGCTCAGCGCCAAATCGATGCCCCGAAACAAGGGGGGTTTAATGAGTTGCAAATCGCGTTGGTAGCCGCTGGGAAGCCGTGAAAAAATGCCCAAGGCTTCGTTCAAATACGCCAGCGAACTTGCCGATCGGCCGCGGATGAGTTCGAAAACGTCCGGGTTGCGCTTTTGCGGCATGATCGACGAGCCGGTTGTGAACGACTCGGGCAGCCGCACGAACGCGAATTCTTGCGTGTAGAACAGCAACAGATCCTGCGCCAGTCGCGCCGCGTCGTTCATGAACAAATGAATCTCAAAGAGCAGTTGAGATTCCGCTTTGCCGCGCGACAGCTGCACCGCCGTGACCGGTTCGTGTACCGCATCGAATCCCAAAAATTGCGCAGACACCGCGCGCGGGTACTCCACCCCGGGCGTGCCGTAGCCGGCTGCCGATCCCAAGGGCGACTTGGATAAGCGACGTCGGACGCTGTTCAGTCCGTCCCGATCGTCGGCGAACTCGCTGGCAAAACCGTGTGCCCACAGTTGCACCGAGCTCGGCATCGCTTGCTGCATGTGGGTATAACCGGGCAGGGCAATGGATCCCTGGCGCTGCGCCAAGCGCTCCAACGCGGCGATGACCTCGTGGACCCCTTGAATTAATTGGCGAGACTCCGCTAATAAATACAAGCGCAGCGCCGTGAGGACTTGGTCGTTGCGGGAACGCCCCAAATGAATGCGTCCGCCCAATGGGCCTAAGGCTTGGGTTAAGCGCGATTCGATCGCGGTTTGACTGTCCTCTTCCTCCAAGCTGATGTGCCATTCGCCTGCCTGGTGACTGTCGCTGATGCGTTTGAGCGACGCGCGAATGGTCTCGGCATCCGTGCGCGTGATGTGCCCAGCCGTTTCCAGAGCCATCAAATGTCCTAAGCTGCCTTCCACGTCGAAGGGCACGAGCCGTTCATCCCAATGATGATCCTCGCCAGCGGTGAATCGCAGGATGCGATCATCCAGCTTTGACCCTTTGTCCCATAAGCGGCTCATAACGCGATCCTTCTTGATTTAAATGGTGAATGCGGTCACGGACCATTAGGATGTGTGCGCGCCCGCTTCCGCGGCCGTCAAGGCGGCGATGTCGGCGACGATCAACGTTCCCAACCCTTCGTTCGTAAACACCTCCGCCAGTAAGGCGTCGGGTGATTTGAAGCTGAGCACGTGTACCCGTCGAACGCCGCTTTGCAGTGCTTTTTCGATGGCGGAGGCTTTGGGCATCATGCCGTCGGCAAAGGAGCCGTTGCTTTCCAAACGCTTCAATCCCGCAAGATCGGTGTACGAGATGAGGGTGGAGGGGTCGGATAGGTCCGCAAAGATGCCGGCCGCACCGGTGCACAATAACAGTTTCTCCGCTTTCAACGCGCCACCAATCTCGGCCGCGACGGTGTCGGCGTTGATGTTGAGGACGTGGCCTTCCAGGTCGCAGCACAATGGGCTCAGAATCGGCATCTGATCCGCATCCAATAACGTCGTTAACACGTCCGCTTTGACCGACGCCACATCGCCCACCTCGCCGTAGTCGACGGTTTGGCCGCTGTGCGTCTTCACCGGACCGCGGCGTTTGGCAATCACACTGCCGCCGCTGGCGCCAGACATGCCAACGGCATCGATGCCCATTTCGCGGGCCACGCTGACCAGTTGGGTGTTGAGCAGGCCATTGAGCACCATCACGCTGATGTCGCGCGTTTTTTCGTCGGTCACGCGTCGTCCGTCGATCATTTTGGGTTCAATGCCCATGGACCGCTGCATGTCGTCCATTTGTGGGCCACCACCATGCACCATCACCACGCGCATCCCCACTTGTCGCAGTATGGCGATCTGCTCCATGATGGCGCGGACGGATTGGATGGACTGAAAGATCGCGCCGCCCACCTTCACGATGAACACTTTGCCTTTGTACATGCGGATGTACGGCGCAGCGTTTCTCATGGCTTTGATGGCGGCAGCTTGCTCGGGTCGGTAGTTCATGGCGATTTCCAAGGTTGATGAAATAAATTAAATCCGTGAGGGGCTCAAAAGACGATGCAGAATGGCCATTTGCGCCCAAAGACGATTGTGCGCTTGGTGAATCACCACGCTGTGCGGTCCGTCCAACACCGCATCGCTGATCGCCACGTTGCGTCGCACGGGTAAGCAATGCATGAGGCGCGCGGTGGGCTGCGTCGTTTGAAAGACCGCCGGGGTGATTTGCCAGTCCTGCAGCTGGGCGACGCGTTCGCTGTAGGCCTCGGCATGGCCATAGGGCTCGGTCATTCCCCATTCTTTGGCGTAAACCACGTGGGCGCCTTCCAGCGCTTCCCGTTGCGAATGCGTTTGGATCACGCGTCCGCCGGATTGGTCGGCCAAACGTTGCGCTTTTTGAAGGAGGGCCGGCGGTAAGTCAAAGCCTTCGGGGTTGGCAATCACGACTTCGTGTCCGCGTTGCGCGGCCATGGTGAGGGCCGCCGCCGGGACGGCGAGGGGCAAGGCTCGCGGGTGTGGCACCCACGACAACACCAGTCGCGCGCGTTTGGGAATCGACAGATCCTCCAGCGTTTTCCAATCCGCCAACGCTTGACAGGGGTGGTTGATCGCGGATTCTAAGTTGATCAAGGGTCGATCAATGAGCGCCGCCATTTCCATAAACGCCGCGTCGCTGACATCGCGTTCGAGGTCTTTGCCTTCGGCGAAGGAGCGAATCCCCAGCGCATCGCAATAGCCCGCAAGCACCGGCAAGCCCTCGCGCATGTGTTCGGCAGCCACCCCATCCATGCGCACGCCCAGGCGCGACTCCATCGCCCAGGTGCCTTGTCCGGGGGTGATGACGAACGACGATCCCCCCAAGCGAGCCATGCCCGATTGCATGGAGGCCAAGGTGCGTAAGGAGGGGTTCATGAATAACAAGCCCAATACTTTGCCGGCCAGAGCCTGGGGTTCCGGGTGATGCTCCAAATGCCGCGCCAATTGCAGCAGTTCGGTGATTTCTCCCGCTGAAAAATCGGCGCAATCTAGAAAGTTTTGATGGGTCATGGTGCGATGTCGCTCAATGCCTGAAATAACGCGTCGACGTCCTGCGACGAGAGGGTGTACGGGGGCAGTAAGCGCACGATGTGCGGATCGGCTGCGGTGCCGGCAAAAATATTCTTGGCCAGCAGTTCCGCTTGGATCTCTTTGGCGGGTCGCGTGCATTTAAGTCCCAACAAAAACCCGGCGCCTTGAACCGACGCCACGGGACCGACGCCGGCGAGCGATTTGAGTTTGGCGCTTTGCGCGTTGACGTTGTCCAAGAGCCGTTCGGATTCAATGATGTCGATGACCGTTTCCACCACGGCGGCCGCTAAAGGGCCGCCACCGAAGGTGGTGCCCAGCGATTCGAGGGGCAGTTGCGCGGCGATGGCGTCGGTCATGAGGAGCGCTGATACGGGAAAGCCGGCGCCCAAAGCCTTGGCGGTGGTTAACAATTCGGGCGTCACCGCCACGCGATTGGCGGCAAACGGGTGGCCAGTGCGGCCAACGCCGCATTGCACTTCATCAAAGATCAGCAGCGCGCCGGTTTGGTCGCAGCGTTCGCGCAGCGCTTTTAAAAAATCTGCTTCCAATTCAAACGCGCCCGCCAAGCCTTGGACTGGTTCCACAATGACGCAGGCGGTGTCCTCGGTGATGCCGGCGCAGGCGGCCTCACGGTCGGTACGCGAAACAACGCGCACGTCAAAGGGCTTGTGGGGAAAGCCGTACCACTTCTCCGCACCCGTCGTCACCGCGCCACAGGCGGCCATGCGCCCATGCCAGCCGTGCTCGACGCGTACGGCGGTGGAGCGTTGCGTTAACCGAAAGGCGATGCGCAAGGCGTTTTCATTCGCCTCGGCGCCGGAGTTGATGAAAAAGACTTTGTTGAGCGGCAGTTGTGAGAACTCCACCAAGCGCTTGGCGGCGCGTTCCCGAATCGACATGGGAATGGCATTGGTTTGAAACAAAACCTCGGCGGCTTGTTTTTGCAGCGCGCTGAGCCAGCGCGGGTGCCCGTAGCCTAAGGCCGCCACGGCGTGCCCACCGTAATAATCGATGATCCGCCGACCGTCGCGCGAGTGCAACACACACCCTGAAGCGCTGAGCACTTCAAAAGGGTACTGATGAAAAACGTTTGCCAGATAAGACATGAGTGTTAGGTGTATCCCAATGCAACGGTTTGAAGTCCAGCCGTCTGCTCGTAGCCCATGAGCCGATTGGCCCATTGAATGGCGCCGCCCGCGGCGCCTTTTACGAGGTTGTCAATGACGCACGTGACGGCCACCGATTGCCCGTCTGTTTCTACCGACAGCTGCGCGTAGTTGCTGCCCACGACGTCCTTCAGGCGCGGGGACGTCACCCGAACAAAGGGCGCGGCGGCGTATGCGGACTGAAAGCAAGAGAGCAGCGCTTCCCGCGAGGTTGGCTCGGCCAGTTTGGCTTGCACCGTCATGTGGATCCCGCGCGCAAACGGCCCGGAATGCGGCACAAAGTGCAGCGTTGGTCGGATGCCGGTGGTTTGCGCCAACAGTTGCGCCACCTCCGGGCTGTGTCGATGCGACAAGGCCCCATAGGCGTAGAGATCGCTGTGTCGCCTCGGGTGATGCGTGCCCTCGGTGGCTTTGCGTCCGGAGCCCGTTGAGCCCGTCACACCGCTCAGATAAAACTCAGGGGCGGTGATGTTGTGGTGCAGTAACGGCCAAATCGATAACAGCATGGCGGTGGCAAAGCAGCCGGGATGGGCGATGAAGGGGGTGTGGGGGTTGGATGGAAGGTGTTCCGGCAGCCCGCAGGTGAATTGCTTCAAACGCTGCGGAGCTGGGTGGGGATGGTGGTAGACCGAGGCGTACTCGTCCGCGCTCTTAAAGCGATAGTCCGCCGAGATGTCGACGACTTTAATCGGTTGCTGCGCGTGTTCCGCAACGGCAATGAGGTCATCCAAGAGCGTGGCCGACACTCCGTGCGGGGCGGCCGACAGCACCAGCGTCGGTTGTTGCCGGACAATGGCTTTGGCGTCGTCCAAACTTTGAAAGCAACGATCGCCCACCAAGGGGGCCAGATGCGAGAACGCATCGGCGATTTTTTCGCCTGGCCGCGACTCGGAAATGGCCAGCGGCGAGTGCAGGTGCGGATGCTGCGCCAACAGGCGCAACAGTTCGCCCGCGACGTAGCCGGAGCCGCCGATGACCAACGTGGACGTCAATGAGCCGTTCATTGTTTTAACGGGAATCGCTCTGCGAGTCCCGCCGCTTGAATGAGGTGATCGCCCAAGCGCGCGCCGTGCGTGATCGCATTGATGGCGGCCACGTTGGTTTCGCGTTGAATGATGTCAACCCCTACGGCGTTATCGGTGGCCGGGCCCGTGATGACGGAGGGGTCAATCTTGAATCGATGCCGCATAATCTCCACGCCGCCCCAGGCGGCGACGGGATCGTTGGCGGAGAGCAAAACGGCCGAAAGGTTGTCGCGAATATCGGGCGCCGACAAAATGGCCTCGACCCCATAGGTGCCTAAAAGACCATCGCCCAACTCAAACACAATGACGTCCGGTTGCTCCTCGGTGAGCGCGGTCAACATGGACCGGGTTAATGCCGGCCCGACGCTGGAGGTGGTGGTGCCCACCCCGAAGTCGGTGAAGATCATTGATTTGCGAGCGCCGGCGTCTTCCATGGCCAGAATGTCACGTCGCAGCGACACGCCGGTGGCCTTGAAGGCGTGAACGACCAAGCCGCGTTGACGCATGCGCGAAATAATCGCGCACGCGGCGGCGGTTTTTCCGGCTTCCATGCACGTTCCAGCCAACGCGATGACCGGCACGTTATGGGTGTTGAGCGTTGCATTGAGGTTCAGGGTTTGAAAGCCTATGCGCGCCGGCACACCGATGCGTTCGCCCAAAAAGGGGAACTGCAAGACGCCGCCCAACACTTTGCAGTCAAAGGGTTGGCCTTTGTCGGGATTGACCGAATCGCAGACGCCCAAAACGCCCCCAATGTTGAGCATTTGAATGACGTCGTTGGGTTGAATGGCGTGTGGGACGTGGCCCGAATAGCCAAAGAGCGCTTTGCGGTGACCGAGGGCGCCGACCACGATGTCGCCTTTGGCGACTTTGGCCATTCGACCCGAAGTGAGTTCTAAGGTGTTGTAGGTGCTTTTGTTCGACAGGATCTCCACGGCCACCACGACGCCCTCTTCACAGGGGATGTCGTTGGTGATGCGCAACTCGTGTTTTAAGCCACACGCTTGGGTGATGGAAGCGATTTTATCGACCACGATGTTTTTCATGAATTAGGCTTCCTTTCCTTGACCCGCGCGGGTGTAAAACGTGCCGGGCAACGCCAACATTTTGGAATAACCCAAGGCGTCTTGCGCGCTCCATTCGCCCGCCGCCTCACCGTAGACGCCTTTGGAGGCTTTCATGAGCGAGTAGGGGGAATCGACGCCCGCCACAAAGACGCTGCCGGGTCGGAATTGGACGGTGACCGAGCCGGTGACTCGAGTTTGTGAGGAGATTAAAAAGGCTTCAATGTCGCGAGCCGCCGGATCCAAGTGATGACCTTCGTGTACCCAATCCCCATACGGCGCGGCCAAGGTGTCTTTGAGGCGGGTTTGCTTGGCGCTCAAGACTAATTTTTCTAATTCGCGGTGTACGGTCAGAATGACTTCGGCGGCGGGGGCTTCAAACGCCACGCGGCCTTTGGTGCCGATGACGGTGTCGCCGAGGTGAATGCCGCGGCCGATCCCAAAACGAGCGGCGTGGGTTTCGATGGTTTCGATGAGCGTCACGGGGTCGAACGCTTGGCCGTCCCAATGGGTTGGAATGCCCGCCTCAAATCCCACGGTGTGCGTTTCGGGCGACGCGGGCTGCGTGAAGGCGTTGGCGCTCAACACCCACGCCTCTTCGGGCAAGGTTCCGGTTGAGGTTAAGGTTTCGGTGCCACCAATGGTGACGCCCCACAACCCACGGTTGACGGAATACCGCGCGCCAAAGGGCGGAATGGGCAGGTGGCGTTGCTCTAAAAACGCCACTTGTTCTGGGCGTTTAAAGGCTTGATCGCGCACGGGCGCGATGATTTCAAGGTTCGGGTGTAGCGTGCGCAACGCCACTTCAAATCGCACTTGATCGTTGCCGGCGGCGGTGCACCCGTGTGCCACGGTCTGCGACTTTAATTGGAGGGCTTCGTTGGCGATCAATTGGGCTTGCAGCACACGCTCCGCCCCGACGCAATACGGATACAGCCCGCCGCGTCGCGCGTTGAGCATGATTAAAAACCGCAAGACTTTTTCAAAGTAGGCTTTTTTGGCGGGAATCAGTCGATGTTCGAGCGCGCCCAATTCGTAGGCGCGCTTTTCTAAGGTGGCGGCATCTTCTTTGCTCAAGCCGCCCGTGTCCACCGTCACGGTGATGACGGGTCGACCGGTGGTCTCGATGAGCCACGGCACACAAAACGAGGTGTCGAGGCCGCCGGAGAACGCTAATAGGATCGGAGTGGAATGATCAGTAGCCATGATGTGCACTCAATTAACGAGAAAACGATTGGGATAAGCGGCCTAAGATGCCTTGTTGGGCGGAGGCGTCTGCGGTGGCTACGAATATGGTGTCATCGCCAGATAACGTGCCGATGACACCGGGCCATTGAGCGCGGTCAATGGCGGCCGCGACGGTGGCGGCGGAACCGACGTTGGTTCGAATGACGGTTAAATGCGGGCCGGCCGGATCAAACCCCAAGACCAACGAGGCGATGGCGTTTAAATCCGGAATGACCGAGTCGAGTAGGTCAGGGAGCACGTAGCGATCGCCGATTTTGGCGACCCCGAGGTCGCGCAAATCGCGACTGACGCTGGATTGGGTCGCGGCGAACCCCTCGGCTTGCAAGCGCGCGACGAGCTCGGCCTGACGCTTGACCGGAACGGTCTTGATGATGCGCCGCAAGGCCGCCCGCCGGTCGTGGGTTGAGCTTGAGGGGTCGGTGCGGAGCGTCGTGGTATTCATGAGGGGCGCATATTACGCATAAATATTCAAAAAATCAAGTCCGAGAAAAATTATGAATATTATAAAATTCAATGGTTTAAAAATTTATTTAAAATATTTTATTCATAAATACTGCATAAATTTTAAATTGACTCGTCGGATTGAGCTTGGCTTGGCTTGCCCAGTGGTCCGATGAGGCCCCTGTACCCTGCGTCCTCTGAGTGTGTCTTTTTGGTGATCAACGCCGAGAGAGACGTCGGGTGTTCAAAAGCGACTCGCCGCCATGCGCGGGCGTTGCATGAGGAGGGGGTTTCGACCGGGAGAAGCCGCCGGGGTGTTAAAACTGACCGTGTAGTCGCAAAGCGCCAACGGTCACTGGCCCGCGGTCGCGGTTGTACGCGGGGTTAACGATGTGTTGAACATCCACCGTCAGCCACCAGGATTTCGATAACGCGTAGGAGTAAAACCATTCCGCTAAGCATTCCGGGCCTGGATGCGGCAACTGCCCGTCGCCAATCAAAATGCCCAGACCGCCGGCCGCCAAATACTGAATGCGCTCGGCCGAAATGGCGTTGCGCACCAACGTGAGCCCCATGTGGTCGTCGTGGCGATTGGCGAACGGGGCGTTTTGCTGTAAGCCGATCGCGAGCGTGGAGTCGATTTCCGTGAATTCATAAGCCTCGTAGCGCCCATCCGCTTTGCCCGCCTTCAAAAACACATTGAGCGATGACGACAGCGTTTTTTCCACGTTAATGCTCGCGCCCAGGCGCGTGGCGAACTGCCGATGACCAACGGGATCCACGGCGGTGTGCGACGCCGGGTCAATGAGGTCGGTGAGTTTTGCCATATTTCCGTGATTGGCGTAGACCGTGATGAACCCTCGCCCCGGCCGTTCGCTGGTGTCAAACCGCCACTCGGTTTCCAAAAGGGCTTCCCACTCTTTGAACCCCGGCTCCAAGTGTTCTGAATTGGGGACATTCGATAAATCAAAAAAACCAACGCGACCCGTCACATCGCCTTGCACGCGTTCGAGTGTCGCACCCACGGAATAGCCGTAGGCGTCGGCGGCGTAATCAAAACTGCCGGTGTCAATCACGCTCCAGTTTAAAAAATCATTGCGCGGGTCGTGGGCGTATTGGGCGTTGTCAAAGACATCCACAACGCTCATTTTGCCGATCGTTAAAATCCACCGATTGCTTTTAACCGTTTGGGCGATTTGGGTGAACCCTTCCTCGATGTTGAGGTCATCCCCATCGCCGGCGGAATTAAATCGCAACAACGCCCGCGTCGAGCGCAGTCGCGGCGTGTGACTGCCCACTTTATAGGCCTCACCGCTCGGGAAACCCGCTAAGCCCAGCGTGTTGTCCAAGCCAAATCCTTGATCCAGTTCTGGGGCGAGCCACAGTTCCAAGCGGGGCGCCAGCGTAAAGCCTAAGGACAACGTGGCGTCAAAGGTTTGTTGCCCTTTGTCTGGCGACAAACTGTTGGCGCCGCTGTAAGGGGATTTGAAATTGGACGTCTCTTGTTCGGTGTAGGTGGCTTGCCCGTGCACGTCCGGGTGCATCACGCGGTCGATGAGCGAGCCGTCGAGGGTGGTGGCGTCATCGCCATAGGCGACGCGCCCGACGCTCAACAGACCGATCAAAACGGCCAGTCCCCACGACGGACGCCGTACGCTTGCGTTCCCATTCTGATGCTGTATCTGTCTCACGAGTCGATCCGCATTGTTCTTGTCATCGCATTGTAACAGGGCAATTGTGACGGTTCGGCGAAAGCGCCGCGTGGTTGGTGGCTGAGCCACGCGCGCCTCGATTGCGATGCCGGGGTTTTTTGATCGACGCGTGTCGTTGGCAGCCGCGCGGGCTAGAGCCGCTGAAGCGTTCGTTCGCGTTCGATGCCCATCGGGTCGAAGCGCTGCTCCGCAATGTCCCACGCGCGCGAGGTGTGAGACCACAGTGCGGCGGTGATGGCGGTGGTGCCGTAGGTGGGCCCTTTAATGAACATGCGTTTCTGATAATCCTCGCGCGACTGATCCCAGTCCTCCGCTGATCGGTCACAGCGATCGTCCAAAACGGTCAACCACTCGACCGCGGTTGTGAGTGAGCGCGTTAAGGCGTGCTCAAACGCCTGGCGTGCCGCCAGCTGCTTTGGCCAGGCGGACCCCCATGGCCCATTGCTGAGGATGTGAATGCCCGGTCCCAGCGGGATGGCCTGAGGAGACTGTGGATGGGAATGGAGGTACACGCAATCGCCTTCGCCCACCACCAAATGAAAGCCCGCGTATTGCGTCACGTGGGGGTCCGCCGCGTGCGCCGGCGACCGCTGTTCTTTGAGGAAATTCACGATGAGTTGACCGCGACTGGGCGCGGCGATCGGCGGCGGGTGATCCGGAACATTGGTGAGTGCGCCGAAGCGTCCGTTGGCGCCAAAAGCCAGCCAAGTTCCCTGCGCTTTTAAGTCCTTTCCGGCCACGAGGTCAAACTCGGTCCAGCGATGTAAGGGCAGTGCATGGCGCGCAAAGAACTCATCGCGATGACTTAACACAATCACCGGATGTTCGGGTGAAACGCGGATGCCCAGTGCCAACAAACACACTAGGATATCCAGCCTAAGCCGCGCGCGCTTTGTAGGCTGGTTTTAATAATCAACGCGCTCACAATGAGGATGAACGCCCAACGCATAAAGCGCACGCCGCCATAAAAAGCCAAGCGAGTGCCCGTCAACGCGCCCACAATATTGCACGCGGCCAGCGCAGCTCCCAAGGCCCAGCTCACATCCCCATGGCTGCCAAACCACAGCAAGGACGCGGCGTTGGTGAAGGTGTTGAGGATGCGGGCGCTGCAAGCGGCATTGAGGTAGTCGTAGCCGTAAAAGCGAATCATCCACATCATGAACAAGCTGCCCGAGCCCGGCCCAAAAAACCCATCGTAAAAGCCAACGCAGGCGCACCCTGCGAATCCGATCAGCGCACTCCACCGTTGGCGATCGATGGGGGCGTGGGTGGCGCCCAGATTTTTTTGAGTTAGGGTGTATACCAGCACGGCCGTTAACAACACCGGCACCAACAACTTAATCACCGCGGTGTTGGTCAGCGTGATGAGCACCGATCCGGAAAACGCGCCCACAAACGCCAAGAGGGCTGCGGGCACGAGCCAGCTGAGGCGGACGGGAATGGTTAGGCTGTAGCGAATCGCGGCACTGCCCGTGCCGAAGATGCTGGCCAATTTATTGGTGCCCAACCACCAAGCGGGGGGTTGGGCGGGATAGACCGTCATGAGGGCTGGCAGTTGAATTAATCCACCCCCACCGATCACCGAATCGACAAGGCCGGCCGCAAAGGCGGCGATTAATAATTCGGGGGTGGTCGTGAACAGGGTTTCCATACGGTCGTCACTCGGGCAAGGGTCTGCCGGTTTGTTGGGAATACCACTGCGCAATGAGGTGGTGTGAAATTGATACGCGTGTCGGGAGGGCGATGCGCTGGTGTTGAATGTCCTCCACCGAGAACCAACGCGCGTCCTCCAGTTCACCGTCGTGCAGTTGGATGTCGAGGGTGGTTGCCTTTGCGGTGAATCCCAGCATGAGACTTGCAGGGAAGGGCCAGGGCTGCGAGGCCACGTAGCGGGGCTGGGTGACCGTGATCCCCGTTTCTTCCCAGACCTCGCGGATGACCGCTTGTTCCAACGTCTCGCCCGCCTCGACGAAGCCCGCTAAGGTCGAATAGCGTCCAGCGGGCCAACTCTTTTGTCGACCCAATAAAATTCGATCCGCCGTGGTCACTTGCACGATGATGGCGGGGTCAAGACGGGGGAAAACCAGCTTCGAACAGTGGGCGGCGGCACAGCGCAACGCGTGGCCGGCGCGTTCACTGATCAGTCGGGCGCCGCAATGCCCGCAGTAGCGGTGGCGTTGCTGCCAGTGGAGGAGGCTTTGCGCCATCATGGCCAATTCCGCCCGATTGGCGTCGAGGTGAGGCAGCACCTCGCGCAAGGAGAGGAAGTGCGCCGGCGTCAACTCCGACGCGGCTGGGGATTCGGTTGCGTCCAACGCGTAATAGGCGTGTTCATCATCAACGCCCAGAAACACCGGTTCCCCCGCAGAGAACGACGGCCACCGCTCGGGCGGGACTGAGCCCAGGGTCCATTGAACGGGATCGCTGACCCAAAATTGGCCGTCGCGCAGAACCCAGCCAATGCGTGAGCGTGGGCCGATGGCTTGCGCCAAACCGGTGGGCTGGTCTCGCAGGTGACTGAAGCGCTCAATCGGTGCTGATGGGCCCGGATCCATGAATGCCATCCCGTGATCGAAGAGGGCGTCATTTTACTGGATAAGTGATCCAGCGCGGGGTTCGTTTGTTGAGGTCGCAGTGGTTCGGTCCATGCGCGCGACGGAGTTAACTCTGCAGTTTGCGCGGCGCGATCAATACCGCACAGTGGTCGCAAATTTTTTCCGTAAATTTATAGCGCTCGCTGATGTGCAAGGCTTTGCAGTGCGGGCAGCTTTTTAAGGCCACCTCCGTGTGCTTGGCGAGTTGTTGCCACAACACAAACGCGTGTTCGAACGAGATTTTTGGTTGGCCTTCGAGTTTGAGGTACCACAGATAGGCGCGGCAAAATTCTTGACCAAAGGTGAGGCCTTGGCGTAGCGGTGGTCGTTGCGCGTCGCTCATAAGGCCCGAGGTTGCGAACAAGCCACCGAGCAGGTGCGCCTGCTGCCGCGTGTCGATGTTGCGGGAGGTCAACGGAGAGAGTGAGGGCGATCGGCCGCGGTGTCGTAACAAACGTGTTCCCAGTTTTACTCCATAAAATTTGACGAGTTTGCGAATGCGGTCATCGCTGAGCCCGGTCCATTCGCGAATGAAGCAAGTGCGCGCATTCAGTTGAATCATATTGATCGCCAAATCAAGCTTATCTTGATCTTTTTGATAGCGGCTTTCGTGCGTTCGCATGAGCTCTCCTTCGGCGGTGGCTTGCGGGTGGTGTGTAATATATGTACCCTGATGTCGCGTATTACGCAACAAAAAATGTTGGTTTCATGGGCTGAAACGGAGAGCGTATGAAAAGGTCTTTAAAGCCAAAGCGCACGCCTGCTGCAATAATTGCATTAAGTCAACTCAATTACGGCTTGACTCAACTCAATTTAGAGTATCTCCATCGCTGGCTGCCTGAGTATTTATCCACGGTGACTGAGCCGCGATTCGCGGCCTCCGGCGCAACGTGTCGTCCGCAAGCATTGACGGCGGCGGAACGGATGCTGGCGGCGCAGACGCCGGTTGCGCTGTTTGACGCCGCCTACGCCAAATGGGGAGGGTCGCGACCCCAACACGATTGGCCCGGCGATGAACCCGCTCACTATGGGTTTGTGCTCAATGCGGGCGCTTTGATTTGGCACATTGTGCGGTGGGAGCCGCACTGGACAGGAATGGCGTTTGGCTTGGATGCCGAAGCACAAGCCCAATGGCGCGCCATTCCCTATGACCGATTGCCCGCGTTGGCGCGGCTGTATTGCCCCAAGTTCAAGGCGCGGTGGTGGCCGAGTGGCGGCTATTGGGACAGTCTGACGGCGAGCGTGCGCTCGGTGGAGCCGGACCGGTTGCGGGGCTTTTGGCGCTTTAGCCTTCAGCGTCAGGCCGCGGAGATGCTGGAGATGGCCGGGCACCGCGGTGGTCCACGTGGTTGAAACAATTAATTAATGGATAAAAGGGTGAATTGTGTTGCATAACGCATCATAAATCTCTAACCTTGCGCGCACTTAGGCGATAAACGAGGCCAGTGAACTGCTTATGGACGCATTGTCGATACATCAACTGACCAAAACCTATCACAACGGGGTTAAGGCCGTTAACGGGATTGATTTGACCGTGGCGGAAGGCGATTTTTTCGCGCTCTTGGGGCCGAATGGCGCCGGCAAAACCACCACCATCGGCATCATCACCTCGCTGGTTCGGAAGACCTCGGGCAGCGTGAAAGTCTTTGGGGTTGACATCAATGACAACTGGGCGCTGGCCAAGAGCTTTATTGGCGTCGTGCCCCAAGAGATGAATTTCAATCAGTTTGAAACGCCGGAGACGATCCTGACCAATCAGGCCGGTTTCTACGGCATTCCGCATCGCATTGCGCGCGAGCGCGTTGAGTATTATTTGGAAACCTTACAGTTGACCGACAAGCGCCGATCCATGGCGCGAACCTTGTCGGGCGGCATGAAGCGGCGGTTGATGATCGCGCGCGCGTTGATTCATGAGCCTCGATTGCTGATTTTGGACGAACCGACGGCTGGCGTGGACATTGAGATCCGCCGCAGCATGTGGGATTTTCTCAAAGCGACCAATGAAAAAGGCGTGACCATTATATTGACCACGCATTACTTGGAAGAAGCGGAAAACCTGTGTCGGAATTTGGCCATTATTGATAAAGGCAAAATTAAGTTGAACGATCGCATCAGCCAGGTGTTGGGGCAGTTGCAGACCGAGACGTTCATATTGAACACTCGGCAAGCGGTCTCGGCCTCAGTGCATCTGCCGGGGTACAACGTGACCCGTGTGGATGATTACACGCTGGAAGTGGAGTCCTCGAAGGACCGATCGCTGAACGAAATTTTTGTGCGCTTGGCCGCACAAGGGATCGAAGTGCTTTCAATGCGGAATAAAGTTAATCGTTTGGAAGAGTTGTTCATGCGCCTCGTTAATAAAAACTCCACTTCTGGGGGCAACCCATGAGTTCCCGTTTACGACCCAATTGGATTGGATTCACAACCATTGTTCGCCGCGAATTCGGACGCATTGTCCGTATTTGGGGGCAGACGTTGGTGCCGCCGGGCGTCACCGCGACTTTGTATTTCATCATCTTCGGCTCGTTGATCGGCAGTCGAGTGGGGCAGATGGGTGGTTTTGCCTACATGCAATACATCGCGCCGGGGTTGATCATGATGTCGGTGATCACCAACTCGTACGGCAATGTGGTGTCGAGTTTTTTCGGTGCTCGATTTGGCAAGTACATCGAAGAGCTGTTGGTGTCGCCGCTGCCCAATCCGGTGATCATAGCTGGCTACATCGTCGGTGGGTTAACGCGCGGATTGTTGGTTGGTGCGGTGGTGACGGCGGTGGCGCTGTGCTTTACGCCGTTGCAGCTCGAGCACCCACTCATCGTGATTGCCGCGGTCACCTTGACCTCCATCGTTTTTTCGTTGGGCGGTTTGATCAACGGCGTGTTTGCAAAAAACTTCGATCACATTTCGTGGTTTCCAACATTCATTCTGTCGCCGCTGACGTATTTGGGTGGGGTGTTTTATTCGATTGATCTGTTGCCGCCATGGGCGCGGGTGGTGTCGCACTTGAACCCCATTTTGTATATGGTCAACGCCTTCCGCTTCGGATTTTTGGGCGTGTCGGACGTGGACGTGACGATCAGTTTTGTAACCATGGGCGCGTTCGTGGTGGGCTTGTACGCCATCGCCTGGTGGCTGATGGATAAGGGTATCGGTTTGCGTGATTGATAATGACCCATGTGTTTGAGGCGCTCGCCGCCCCGTTTACACCACCCCTTTGGTTAAAAAATGCTCACGTGCAGACGATGCTGGCAAGTTTGCCGCCGCGTCGTCGGCGACTTGAACGTCAGGCGCAAGCCTGGTTGCCGCACGCGCGACTGGACGTCTTGAATTTACCCGACGGCGTGCGCTTACTCAGTGAGTGGGACGAGCCGCTGGCGCAATCGCCGGTGGCCTCCGCGGAACGCGCGCCCTTGGCGATTTTGCTGCACGGCTGGGAAGGCAGCGCGCGCTCGGTGCACATGTTGTCGCTGGCGGGCGTGTTGTTGCGCGCCGGCATCGCAACGGTCCGATTGAATCTGCGCGACCACGGCGCCACGCATCACCTCAACGCTGGACTGTTTCACTCATGCCGTCTCGACGAAGTTGTGCAGGCGGTCCGCGCCATTCGCGAGCGTGAGCCCCATCGACCGGTGGTGTTGGTTGGGTTTTCGCTGGGGGGCAACTTTGCGCTGCGCCTGGCGGCCAGCGCCGATCTGGATTTGGCGGCGGTGCTCGCGGTGTGTCCGCCCTTGGACCCCGCGCACTCGTTGATCCGCCTGCAGCAAGGCGCGATGGTCTATCGGCATTACTTTTTGCAAAAGTGGAACCGATCCTTAACCCTCAAGCGTCAGTGTTGGCCACAGACGTACACGGTTGAGAATTGTCCGAACGGCGACGATTTGCTGCAAATGACCGATGTGTTGGTGCGACGCTTTACCGACTATCCGTCGGTTGAGCAGTATTTCCAAGGCTATGCGCTCACCGGCGCACGATTGCAGACCCTCACGACCCGCGCCGCCATCGTTTTGGCCGCAGACGATCCAATCATTCCGGTCGGCGATCGCGTGGGGCTCGCGTCGACGCCGCAGTTGAGAATCATCGAGCACCCCTTGGGGGGTCATTGTGGGTTTTTGATGGATTTGAATGGCGCGGCGTGGATCGATCATCGCATCGCTCGGGCGATTGAATCAGTGCTTCAGGCGCCTTAATGGAGCCGCCGTTGGCGGCGGCGTTGCGCCAGAGCTCAAGTCAACGCCATTACGAGCTATAAATAGTTAATCCGACTGAAACTTTTGCCAATTGGCGGTGTTCTAATGCCGTACAATAACCATTTACATTTGGATGTTACTCGTGTCTGAACTCAAACCGCCGTCGGTAGGCTCACTGGTGTGGGCATTTGTCAAAGGCTTGGCTCTTTGGCAGCGTCTTCTGATCATCGCTTTTCTGGGGTTGTTGGCGTGGAGGTTATACCCACAAAAGCCACTTCCGCCGGTGGACAACATCCCCTTGGTCACGGTGAAATCGGTGACACACGCCAAAGTTCCGGTGGTCGTGGCGACCACGGGGTCGTTGGTGGCGCGACACGACATTCCCATTGGCGTCGACGGCGAAACCGGTCGGGTGTCGGCGATTCTGGCCGAAGTCGGCGATGTGGTGCACAAAGGTCAGGTTTTGGCCAAGCTCGACACCTCGGTTATTTCGCCCCAAGTCGCGAATTTGCGAGCAGCGTTGGAGCAATCGCGGGCGGAGGCGGCGTTGGCCGCCGCAGACTTCAAGCGCGCGTCCGCCATCGTCAATACGGTGGGGGCGTTATCGAAAGAAGAGGTGGATAAGCGTCAGTCGACCGTGCGCACGTCCGAAGCGCGCGTGAAAGCCGCGGAAGCGCAATTGGCTGAAGCGGAGGCGCGGTTGAATCGCACGGACATCAAAGCGCCCGAAGACGGATTGGTGTTGGCGCGAAGCGCCGAAGTGGGTCAAGCCGTGACGCCGGGTGGCGCGACCTTGTTTCGTTTGGCGGAAAATTCAGAGATTGAAATGCGCGCGTTGATCGCGGAGCAAGATCTGCCCAAAATTCGCGAAAACCAAACGGTGTCGGTCTTTGTCACCGGGGTGGATGCTCCTTACGCGGGTGCGGTGCGTTTGGTCGGGGTGTTGATCGATCCGCAGTCCCGGCAAGCGGAAGTGCGCGTTGCCTTGCCAAAAGATCGGAATTTGCGACCCGGCGCGTACGCGCGTGCGGAAATCTTGGTGGGCGACGATGAGCGGCCAGTATTGCCGCAAACCGCCATCATGTCGGAAGGCGATCAAAGCTACGTGTACGTGGTCGACAAGGATTCGAAAGCGCAAAAATTGGCCGTGACGCTCGCGGGGGTTCACGCCGGTGGCGTCACCATTGCGTCTGGGCTGAAAGGCGATGAAAAAGTCGTGGCCGTCGCCGGTGCGTTTTTGCACCCGGGTCAATTGGTGCATATTCAAAAGGAATAACCTTTGAAAAACATATCCGCGTGGGCCATCAAAAACCCCATCGTTCCTTTGGTATTGTTCATGGTGTTGGGGTTTGTGGGGCTGGTGTCGTTTGTCCGATTGCCCATTAACTTAGAGCCGGATATCAGCTTTCCGATGGTCATTGTGACGGTGTCGCAGCCCGGCGCCGCTCCTACGGAACTCGAAAAGCAAATCTTGCAAAAAATCGAGGCCAGTGTTTCCACGGTGGGTAATGTGCACAACATTACCTCGCGCGCCTTCGAGGGGTCCGCGCGCATTTTCATCGAATTTCAAATTGGCACGCCGGTGGATCGGGCGGTGAACGACGTGCGCGACGCGGTGTCGCGGGTGCGCGCGGACTTGCCCGAGGGCATTCAAGAGCCCACCGTGAGTCGAGTGGATACGGAAGGCAATGCCATTGTGTATTACGCCATCAGTTCCACCACCTTAACCGACGAGCAACTCAGTTGGTTTGTTGACAACACCTTATCGAAGCGGTTGTTGGCGTTGTCGGGCGTGGCTCAGGTGTCGCGCGGCGGTGGCGTTCAACGCCAAATTCGCATTGACTTGGATCCGGCCAAAATGCAGGCGTTGGGGATTACCGCGGTACAAGTTAATCAGCAACTGCGCACGCTCAACTTGGATTCGCCGGGTGGCCGAGCGGATATTGGTGGGGGAGAGCAAGCCATTCGTGTCTTGGGTGGCGCCAAAACTGCGGACCAATTGGCGGCCACGCGCATCGAGTTGGGCAATGGGCGGGTGGCCCTGTTATCGGAAGTCGCGGACGTTCGGGATGGCGTTCAAGAAATTCGATCCGTCTCCAAACTCAACGGTCAAAACGCCACGACCGTGTCGGTGTTTCGAGCGCGGGGCTTTTCCGATGTGACGGTGTACGACCGCATTAAGCGCGAGATGGATGCCCTGCAAAAAGAAAACCCCGGCATTCAAGTCACGACCGTGTACACCTCGGTGACCGACACCATGGAGAGTTACCACTCGTCCATTCACGCCTTGGTGGAAGGCTCGTTGTTGGCGGTATTGGTGGTGTGGTTGTTTTTGCGGGAATGGCGCGCGACGGCGATTTCGGCGTTGGCGATCCCGCTGTCGGCGATCCCCACGTTCATATTTATGCAGTGGATGGATTTCACCCTCAACAACATCAGTTTGCTGGCGCTGTCGCTGGTGGCGGGCGTGTTGGTGGACGATGCGATTGTCGAAATTGAAAACATCATGCGCCACATTCGCATGGGCAAATCGCCCTATCAGGCGGCGTTGGATGCCGCGGACGAAATTGGTTTGGCGGTTGTGGCCACCTCGGCCACGATTATTGCGGTCTTTTTGCCGGTCAGTTTTATGAGCGGCATTACCGGTCAGTACTTTAAGCAATTTGGATTGACGGTGGCGGTTGCGGTGTTCATGTCGTTGTTGGTGGCGCGGTTGATTACGCCCGTCATTGCGGCGTTTGGATTGAAGCCCGAAACGCATCAGGAGCATTTGAACGGCCCCTGGATGCAGCGCTATTTGCGCGTGTTGCGCTGGAGCATTGATCATCGGCGCAAAATATTGGCTTTGGGAACTGGGGTGTTTGTGTTTTCGTTGGTGGGCATGGCGTTGATGTCCAAGACCTTCCAGCCCGACCAAGACGGCGACAGTTCGCAGGTGGCGATTGAGTTGCCGCCCGGCGTGCGCTTGGAGGACACGGAGCGCGTTGCGGATCAAGTCGCGGACCTTTTAAAAGCCCGGCCAGAGGTGCGCGATATTTTGGAGTCGGTGGGGTCCGACGACGATGGCAATGTGCGATCGGCGAACCTGACGGTGGTACTCAAGCCCAAGAATGAACGCACGATGGGGCAAAAGCAATTTGAACGAGAGATGTTGCCCAAGTTGCGCATGATCCCGGACGCGCGCATTCAATTCAACAACCAAGGCGGTGGCATCGGTAATGGTCGGGACTACACCATTTATATAACCGGCGATGATCCCGAGCGGGTTGAAAAAGCGGCGCTCGCCTTGGTGGATCAAATGCGCGAAGTGAAGCAGATTGTCGACCCGCGCATCAACGGCGATATGCCGCGGCCGGAAATCGTCATTAAGCCGCGGTTGGACATCGCGGCCGAGTTGGGCGTGACCGTGCAGGCGATCGGTCAGACCATCCGCATCGCAACGATTGGCGACATTCAACAAAATGCCGCTAAATTTTCGCTGAGCGATCGCCAGGTGCCCATCATTGTGGCGTTAAAAGAGTCGGCGCGAACGGACATTCACACCATTGAGAATTTGCCGGTGCCCACGCTGAACGGCGGCTCGGTTCCACTCAAAGTGGTGGCCAGCATTGGGTTTGGTCAAGGGCCAGCGACCATACGCCGATACAACCAATCGCGTCGCGTGATGATCGACGCCGACCTCGCGCCGGGCGTGGCGTATGGCGACGCCCAGGCCAAAATTGAAGCGTTGCCGGGATTGAAGCATTTGCCGGAAGGCGTGCATAAGGTGGACGTGGGACAAGGGGAGTTCATGGTGGAGCTGTTCACCAACTTCGCCTTAGCGGTCGGCGCTGGGGTGCTCATGGTCTTTGCGGTCCTGGTGTTGTTGTTTGCCCGATTCTTTCAGCCGATCACCATCTTGTCCGCGTTGCCGCTGGCCTTGGCGGGAGCGGTGTTGGGGTTGGTCATTATGGGGATGCCCTTTTCGCTGCCCGTGGTCATCGGCATCTTGATGCTCATGGGCATCGTCGGCAAGAACTCCATCCTGTTGGTGGACTTTGCCATTGAGGAAATGCGTTCGGGGAAAGACCGGTTAAGCGCGCTGTTGGAAGCGGGGCATAAGCGGGCTCAGCCGATCGTCATGACCAGCATTGCCATGATCGCCGGCATGTTGCCGAGTGCCTTGGGGATCGGCGAGGGGGCTGGGTTTCGACAGCCGATGGCGGTCGCCGTGATTGGGGGAATCATCACCTCAACCGGGCTCACTCTGGTGATGGTGCCAGCGATGTTCACCATTTTGGATGACTTTGAACGCTGGTTGGCGCCCAAGTTTCAGAAACTGATGGGACATTCGGACGGCGGCAGCCAGTAGAGCAGGACATAATGCCGCATAGCACAATAGATTGTGCTATGCAGCATTGACTCAGCGAGTGTCTGCGGTCATAGTATCGACCGACTTTCAACCTCAGACGGTCTAGCGCTATGCCCCACTATTCCCGTTTTGCGGATGGTCAATCCATCCCCTCCTCGACTGCGGCCTTTTTAAATGGCGGGTACGATCCCGTAGGGCTCTATGACCCCGCGTACGAACGCGACAGTTGCGGCTTTGGGCTGATCGCCAACCTCGACGACCAACCCAGCCATTGGTTGGTCGAAACCGCCATTTCGTCGTTGAATCGGTTGACGCATCGGGGCGCGGTGGCGGCGGACGGCAAAACCGGCGACGGCTGCGGGTTGTTGTTGAAAAAACCAGAGGGTTTTTTGCGCGCCTTAGCGCAAGAGTCGGGCATTAGTTTAAAACTGCGCATCGCCTCGGGATTGGTCTTCTTGCCGCACTTTGACGACGCCGCGGAGCGGGCGCGCCAAACCCTCCAGGATGAACTCAAACGCGAACGCTTGGAATTGGCCGGCTGGCGCGTGGTGCCGGTGGACGCCTCGGTGTTGGGCGATGACGCCAAACGCATGTTGCCCCGCATTGAACAAGTGTTCATCAACTGCATTGAAGACATCGATGAGGCGAGTTTTAACCGCCGCTTGTTTTTAGCGCGTCGCCGCACCGAGAAAGCGCTGGAAGGCAAGGATCCGTGGTTTTACATTCCGTCCTTGTCCGCCTCCACCATCGTCTACAAAGGGATGGTGATGCCGGAACACCTTCCGAGTTTCTACCCCGATCTCAAAGACCCGCGTTTGGAAAGCTCGGTGGCGATTTTTCACCAGCGGTTCTCCACCAACACGATGCCGCAATGGCGTCTCGCGCACCCGTACCGGTATTTGGCGCACAACGGCGAAATCAACGCCATTCAAGGCAACCGCAGCTGGGCCTTGGCGCGGGGTCCGTTATTTCGATCGCCGTTGCTGCCCGATTTGAGTGACATTCAGCCGCTCGTGTCCATGCAAGGCTCGGATTCGCAGACCTTAGACAACATGCTGGAAGTGTTGTTAATGGGCGGCTTGGACATTTTGCACGCCATGCGTTTACTCATTCCGCCCGCTTGGCAGACCACCGACTCCATTGACGCCGACTTGCGCGCGTTTTACGAATTTTACGCCCCGCACATGGAACCGTGGGATGGACCGGCTGGGATCGTGACCACCGACGGGCGTTGGGTGGTGGCCACCTTGGACCGCAATGGCTTGCGCCCGGCGCGTTGGGTGTTGACGAAGGATCGACATTTGACGGTGGCGTCCGAAGTGGGCGTGTGGGGCTATGAGCCGCGGGACGTGGTGGCCAAAGGGAAGTTGGGGCCCGGTGGCATGTTGGCGCTTGATCTGCAAACGGGCGATTTGTTGAACACCGAACAAATCGATGGGCTGCTCAAGAACCGTCACCCGTATAAGAGTTGGTTGAAAAAAGGGGTTCGCTTTCTGGAAAGCGATTTGGTGGATGTGCGGCTGGCCGCTGAACCCATGGCCCCCGAAACCCTCGACTGCTATCGCAAAATGTTCAACATCACGGCGGAAGAGCGCGATGAGGTCATACGCATTTTAGCGGCCGACGAGAGTGAAGCGGTCGGATCCATGGGGGACGATACCCCGTTGCCCGTGCTGTCTCATAAAATTCGATCGTTGTACGATTATTTTAGACAACAGTTTGCGCAAGTCACCAATCCGCCGATCGATCCGATCCGCGAAAACATTGTGATGAGTTTGCAAACGCAAATCGGGCCTGAGTGTAATGTGTTTGCGCCGGCGCCGGAGCACGCGCGGCAAATCATTTTAAGCTCGCCGATTTTGTCACAACGCAAATTGCGGCAAATTTTGGGGCATCGTGAATTTGGCTTCACGCACGAGTTCATTGACTTGCAGCACTCCCCAGACGAGTCGTTGCATCAGGCGTTGGTGCGCATCGCCGATCAGGCGGAAGCCGCGGTGCGCTCCGGGAAAATGATTCTGCTGCTATCGGATCGATACGTGACGCCCACCCGAGTGCCCATCCACGCCTTGCTGGCCACGGGGGCAGTTCACCACCGCTTGGTGGAGACCGGCCTGCGCTGCAAATGCAACCTCTTGGTGGAAACCGGCACGGCGCGCGACGCGCATCATTTTGCGTGCTTGATTGGGTATGGTGCGACCGCGGTGTACCCCTACATGGCCTATCAAACGTTGTTTGACATGATGCGCCGTGGTGAGGTAGACGTGTCGGCGGAAACGCGGGTGGAATTGGGGCGCAGTTACCGTCGTGGCATTCGCAAAGGGCTGTATAAAATTTTGTCCAAAATGGGCATCAGCACCATCGCCAGTTACCGCAGCGCTCAGTTGTTTGAAATCGTGGGGTTGTCGTCGGATGTGGTGGATTTATGCTTCCGGGGCACCACCAGTCGCATTGAAGGCACCGGCTTTCAAGAGTTGGAAGAAGACGCGCGCGAGTTGGCGCGGCGCGCCTTTGATGACAACGAGCCGATTGACCAAGGCGGGTTGCTCAAATACGTGCACGGTGGCGAATACCACATGTATAACCCCGACGTGATTAACACCTTGCAAAAAGCGGTGATGAGCGGCGATTACGCCGACTATCAAGCGTACGCGCGGATCGTCAACGAACGTCCGGCGTCGTGTTTGCGCGACTTGTTTCAACTCAAGCCCAGCGCCGCGATCCCCCTGGAAGAGGTCGAGTCCGAGGCGGACATTTTGCAGCGCTTTGATTCGGCGGGCATGAGTTTGGGTGCGTTGTCGCCCGAGGCGCACGAGGCCTTGGCCATCGCCATGAATCGACTCGGCGCTCGGTCGAATTCGGGCGAAGGTGGTGAAGACCCAGCCCGCTACAACACGGAGAAAAACTCCAAAATCAAGCAAGTGGCCAGTGGTCGATTTGGCGTCACACCCGAGTATTTGGTGAACGCCGAGGTGCTGCAAATTAAAGTGGCGCAAGGCGCGAAGCCGGGTGAAGGCGGTCAATTGCCGGGCCATAAAGTCAACGAGATGATTGCCAAGCTGCGCTTCGCGCGTCCGGGCGTGGGCTTGATCTCGCCGCCGCCACACCACGACATCTATTCGATTGAAGATTTGGCGCAGTTGATTTTTGACCTCAAGCAAGTCAATCCCGACGCGTTGGTCTCGGTGAAATTGGTGGCGGAACCCGGCGTTGGTACGATCGCCGCCGGCGTGGCCAAAGCCTACGCCGATTTGATCACCATCTCCGGCCACGACGGCGGTACCGGCGCCAGTCCGTTGTCGTCCATTAAGTACGCGGGCACGCCTTGGGAGTTGGGTTTGGCCGAAACCCATCAGACCTTGCGCATCAACGATATGCGGGATCGCGTGCGACTGCAAACCGACGGCGGTTTAAAGACCGGTTTGGACGTCATCAAAGCCGCCCTCTTGGGCGCGGAGTCCTTTGGTTTTGGAACCGGGCCCATGGTGGCGCTGGGCTGCAAGTACCTGCGGATTTGTCATCTCAACAATTGCGCGACTGGCGTGGCCACGCAACACGAACTGTTGAGGCAAAAGTTTTTCATTGGCTTGCCGGAAATGGTGCAAAACTATTTTCAGTTTGTGGCGCGGGAGTGCCGCGAGATTATGGCCAGCTTGGGCGTGCGTTCCATGGCGGAACTCATTGGTCGCACGGATCGATTGCAAACCGAATCCGGTCAAACGCCGCGTCAGCGGCGCTTGGACCTGTCGCCGATTTTGTCGACCGCCGGCGTTGCCGAGACGACGGCGCGGTATTGTTTGCAAGCGCGCAATGAACCGTTTGATCGGGGCGAGTTGTCGCAGCGCTTGTGGTCCCAATTGAAAACGACCATTGAGGCCAACGAAAGCGCCCACATTGAGGCGCAGATCAGCAATCGCGATCGTTCCGTAGGGGCGCGCCTCAGTGGTGAGATCGCCAAGCGTTATGGCAATCAAGGGTACGCGCCCGCCAACCTGCGAATCGATTTCACGGGCAATGCCGGTCAAAGCTTTGGCGTGTGGAACGCCGGTGGGCTTAATTTGCACTTAACGGGCGATGCGAACGACTACGTGGGCAAGGGCATGGCCGGTGGGCGCATCGTCTTGCGGCCACCCAGCGATGCGGGGTTTGTTGCTCGTCAATCGCCGATTATGGGCAATACCTGCTTGTATGGCGCCACCGGCGGCGAGTTGTTCGCCGCGGGATTGGCGGGCGAGCGGTTTGCCGTGCGCAATTCCGGCGCGGTCGCGGTGATCGAAGGGGCTGGCGATCATTGTTGTGAATACATGACCGGCGGTGTGGTGTGCGTCTTGGGCCGTACGGGCGTTAACTTTGGCGCGGGGTTCACCGGCGGTTTCGCGTACGTGTTGGACCTGGATCGCGACTTCGTTGATCATTACAACCACGAACTCGTGGACATTCATCGCATGTCCATTGAAGGCACCGAGCAAAACATTCACCACTTGCACGCCTTGATTGAGCAGCATGTGCAGTGGACACAAAGCCGATGGGGCCAAGAAATATTGGCGGATTTTAGGGCGTTTTTAGGTAAGTTTTGGCTGGTTAAGCCAAAGGCTGCCGAATTAAACAGCCTCATTGAGAACCTCAGGAGGGCCGCGTGATGCCGGACAAAACACTGCAATTTTTAGAGCTGCCGCGCGTTGAGCCTGAAAAGAAATCGATTGAGTGTCGCGTCTCGGGGTTTGGGGAGATTTACGAACCGTTCACCGCGCACCAAGCCAGTTCCCAGGCGGGGCGTTGTTTGGCGTGCGGCAACCCGTTTTGCGAGTGGAAGTGCCCCGTGCACAATTTCATTCCCAATTGGCTCAAATTGATTGAACAGGGGAAATTATTTGAAGCGGCGGAATTGTCGCATCAAACCAATTCGTTGCCGGAAGTGTGTGGGCGCATTTGTCCTCAAGACCGCTTGTGCGAAGGGGCGTGCACGCTGAACGATGGTTTTGGCGCCGTGACGATTGGTTCGATCGAAAAATACATCACCGACGAAGCGTTGAAGTTGGGCTGGCGACCCGATCTGTCGAGAGTCAAACCCACGCCCCATCGCGTGGCCATTGTGGGCGCCGGGCCGGCGGGGCTGGCGTGCGCGGATGTGCTGGCGCGCCATGGCGTTAAGCCGGTGGTGTTTGATCGCTATTCGCACATTGGCGGATTGCTGACCTTTGGCATTCCCGCCTTCAAACTGGAAAAGCACGTGATGGCCACTCGGCATGAGATTTTGGCCGGCATGGGCGTCGAGTTTCGGTTGAACACCGAGGTGGGTAAAGACGTTCAGATGAGCGATTTGTTAGCGGAGTTTGACGCGGTGTTTTTGGGACTGGGAACCTATGCGCCGGTGCCGGGTGGATTTCAGGGCGAACGGTTGCCGGGCGTCATTCAAGCGCTGGATTATTTGATCGCCGAAATCAAACCATCGCTCGGTGTGGCCACCACGCCCATCCATCTGAAAGACCAGCGCGTGGTCGTGTTGGGTGGCGGCGACACCTCGATGGATTGCAATCGCACCGCGATCCGTCAGGGCGCGAAGAGCGTCACGTGCGTGTATCGGCGCGATGAAGCGTCCTTGCCCGGTTCCAAGCGCGATTATAAAAACAGTGTGGAGGAAGGCGTGGAATTTCTATTCAATCGCCAGCCCGTTGAAATCGTGGGCACCGATCGAGTGGAAGGAGTCCGGGTATTGAGCACCCAGTTGGGCGCCAAAGACGCCCGCGGGCGTCGCCAGACCGAAGCCGTGGCCGGGTCGGATCAGATCATTCCGGCCGATGCGGTGATCATCGCCTTTGGGTATAAACCCAACCCGCCCACCTGGCTCAGCGAGTTGGGGGTCCGATTGCATGCGGATGGCCGCGTGTGGGTGACGGCCGATGCGAAACAGCCTTTCCAGACCTCCCACCCCAAAATTTTCGCCGGCGGCGATATGGTGCGTGGCAGCGACCTGGTGGTGACGGCGGTGTTTGAAGGGCGTGAGGCTGCGAGGGGTATACTGGCGAGTCTGAACATCGGAGTACGTCAAGTGGCGTAAAGGACGAGGCGGGATGCAGCACTATCAACGGATTGTTTTGGCGCGACGTCCAGAGGGCGAGGTCCGCGCGGATGATTTTCGATTGGAGACCTGCGCTCGACCGACCTTACACGACGGTGAAGTGTTGGTTCGCAATGACTTTTTATCCTTAGACCCGTATATGCGGGGTCGGATGAGTGCGGGGAAATCCTACGCCCAACCGCAGCCCTTGGATGAGCCCATGATCGGCGGTACCGTCGGTGAAATCATCGAGTCTAAACACCCCGACTGGGCGGTGGGCGAGCGCGTACAGGCGTACGGCGGTTGGCAGACCCTCAGCGTGTTGAACCGCGATGCCCACGCGTTGATGACGCGCATCGCCGATGCCTCGGTGCCCTTGAGTTGTTATCTCGGCGTCTTGGGCATGCCGGGACAAACCGCCTGGATTGGCTTAACCGATTTGCTGCAAGCGAAAGCCGGGCAAACGGTGGTGGTGAGTGCGGCCGCGGGTGCTGTTGGCAGCGTGGTGGGTCAATTGGCGCGATTGCGCGGTTGCCGTGCGATTGGCGTCGCGGGCGGCGCGGACAAGTGTCGTTACGTGACCGAGACCTTGGGGTTTGACGCGTGCATCGATTACCGCGCGATGAAGGATTCCACGGCCTTGACGGCCGCGGTGCTCGCCGCAGCGCCTCAAGGCGTCGACGCGTATTTTGACAATGTGGGTGGCCTGGTTTTGGATGGGGTATTGGAAGCCATGAACCCCTTCGGTCGGGTCGCGATTTGCGGCATGATTTCCGGATACAACCGCGAGCCGATCCCCTTAAAAAACCCCTTGGTGATTTTGCGTTCGCGGTTGTCCATTCAGGGATTCATCGTCTTTGAGCATCGCGACCGAGTGCCGATGGCGCAAGCGGAACTGATCTCTCACGTGAAGGCGAAGCGATTGCGCTATTCCGAAACCATCGCGCAGGGTCTGGCGGCCGCGCCGCAGGCGTTTATGGGGTTGTTAAAAGGCCAAAATCTCGGCAAGCAATTGGTGGCGCTGTAGCGGTTTGAGCGTGGAGCCGATGGGCATGGCCAAGGATGACCAAACGGTCCTCCATCGATCCAGACGGGTTCATCGGATTGGGTTATAAATGAAAACCGGCGTTTTCAACGGAAGCAAGGATGGGAGTTATGGTTAAGGTATTGAGCAAGGTCCTCGCCGTCGCGATGGTGGTGAGCAGCGGTTGGGTGGCGTTGGACGCCAGTGCCGCGGAGGCGGTGGTGTCGACCCACTGGCCGCTGTCGGGCGGCGGCGGTTGGGATTATTTAACCGCGGATGCCGCCGCGGCCAAAGTGTACGTGTCGCGTGGTGACCATGTGGATGTGGTCGATTCCACCACCGGTCAGGTGGTGGCCACGATTAAGGACACATCCGGTGTGCACGGCATCGCGCTGGCGCCGGAACTCAACCTGGGGTTCACCAGCAATGGCCGCAGCAACAGCGTCACGGTCTTTGATCTCAAAACCAGTGCGCGGATTAAAGACGTTGCATTAGACGCGCAAAACCCGGACGCGATTTTGTACGACGCGTCGACGCAGCACGTCTTCACGTTTAATGGGCGCAGCAAAGACGTGACCGTTGTGGACGCGAAAACCGGGGTCGTCAAAGGCACGATCCCCATGCCGGGCAAGCCCGAATTCGCACAAAGCGACGAACACGGCGCCGTCTACGTCAACATCGAAACCGAGCCGGGCCAGTTGGTGAAAATCAACGCCAAAACGCTCACCGTCGAGGCGACGTGGACGCTCGCGGGCTGCAACAGCCCGACGGGGCTTGCCCTCGATCGTCAGCGCGGTCGCTTGTTTTCGGTTTGTGACGACAAAGCGATGGTGGTGACGGACGCCCACAACGGCAAAATCGTCGCCACCGTGGCCATTGGCGATGGTCCCGATGCGGTGGCCTACGACGCGCAAACGCAGCGTATTTTTGTCTCCAATGGCGAAGGCACGCTGTCGGTGGTGGCTCAAAAAGACGCCAACCACTACGCGCCGGTGCAAACGCTCACGACCGAGCGCGGCGCACGAACGCTGGCGCTGGACGAGGCCACCGGCAAAGTTTTTGCAATTACGGCACAATTCGCTCCGGGTGAGCCGACGGCCACCAATCCAAAACCACGACCTCAGGTTGTTCCCGGCACGGTGCATCTGTTGGTGATTAAGACGCGTTGATGAGGGAGTACTGGCATGACGGTGCGTGAGCCGATTTTAACGACTGTAAAAATTACGGCGTTGCGGCCCACGCAAATGACCGTTGGCTGGCGTGAGGTGGAAGCCAAACGCGCGCACTGGCGCAGCGTGAAACACCCGCAAGCGTTTTTAGGGCGTCACCTCATTCCCGTCGTCCACGGCTTTAAAGAACGCTATTATTTAATCGATCATCATCATTTGGCGCGCGCTTTGGTGGAAGAGGGTGTGAAAGAGGTGGCCATCACGGTGGTCGCTCAGTTAACCGAACTCGACGAGCGGCATTTTTTCACCGTGCTGGATCACAAGGGGTGGCTGCACCCGTACGATGACCAGGGTCGACGCCGTTCCTACGATGAATTGCCGAAGTCGGTCGTGGAGCTGAAAGATGATCCCCATCGTTCCTTGGCGGGCGAGTTGCGTCACGCCGGGGGGTTTGCGAAAGACACCACGCCGTTCAGTGAATTTCTGTGGGCGGACTTTTTGCGAGCGCACATCAAGCGCTCGAAAATTGAAAAACGATTCGATGAAAGTTTGGTACACGCCTTAAAACTGGCGCGGTCCGAGCACGCCAACTATTTGCCCGGTTGGTGTGGGCCCACGGCCCGCAGTTGAGGGAACGACGCGAATGAGTGCAACGCGATGACGACACAGAACTCCCAAAACACCACCGCTCACGTGATTGTGAAGGCCTTGGCAGCGCAAGGCGTTTGCCGGCTGTTCGCCGTAGCCGGTGAGAGCTATTTGGCGCTACTGGATGCGCTCGTGGACGCACAAGACCACCTCGAGGTGATCACGTGTCGCCATGAGGCGAACGCCGCCAATATGGCCGAGGCGACCGGTAAGCTCACGGGCAGACCGGGCGTGGTGATGGTCACCCGTGGGCCCGGTGCACTGCACGCCAGCATCGCGCTGCACACGGCGCAGCAAGACGCCACCCCAATGGTGATGTTGGTGGGCCAAATCGCGACTCAGGACGTTGGCCGCAACGCTTTCCAAGAGCTCGATTACACGCAGGTCTTTGGATCGATCTGTAAAGCCGTTTTGGTGTGCGATCCCCGGCGCGTTGGCGAAATCATGGCCCGCGCGTTTAAAGTGGCGATGGAGGGCCGGCCGGGACCGGTGTTGGTGACCTTGCCGGAAGATGTGCTGGAGGTCGCCTCCAATCCGGTGGTGTGGCCAGCGGTGGCGCGCTCGCGATCGGCCCTCAGCGCGCTGGAGGTGGCGGAGATCACGCGGTTGTTGACCGAGGCCCACAAGCCGCTCCTGTGGATCGGTGGCAGTGGTTGGGACGCGGATGGCCTTGCGGCCGTGCGGCGTTTGGCCGAACACACTCAGAGCGTGGTGGTCAGTGGTTTTCGACGGAAAGATTTGTTTGATAACCACCACCCCCAGTACGTGGGCGAGTGTGGGTTTTCTGTGACGCCGGCGGTGGAGCACGCGTTGCGCGACTGCGATCTGTGGCTGGTGTTGGGTTCGGCGCTGGGCGATGTGGAGACGGGCGGGTATACGCGCCTTACGGTGGAACAGAGCGTGCACCGCGTGGTGCACATCGCCATGGATCCCAGCGACGTGGGTCGAGTGTTTCCGGTGAAGTTGGGCGCGTGCGCGGATCTCAACACCGCCACCCAGCAATTGGCGCAGGCGGTGCCCGCAGCCGCGTCGGCGGAGCGACAGCGCTTTGTGGCGGATTTGAAGGCTCTGTATCAGAGCACCTTAGCGCCAACGCCCATCGTCGGTCAGGTGCATTTGGGTGAGGTGTATCGGATGTTGCGGCAGCGGTTAGCGCCGCAGTCAATCGTCTGCAACGGCGCGGGCAATTACGCCGCGTGGTTGCATCGATATTTTGAGCACCGCCAGTTTCCAACCCAACTGGCGCCACAAAGTGGCGCGATGGGCTATGGGTTGGGCGCCGGCATTGCGGCGGCGCTGGAGTTTCCGGATCGCGCGGTGGTGATCGTTGCCGGCGATGGGTGCTTCACCATGGCGAGCAGCGATTTGGTGACCGCCGCGCGTTGTCCGAACGTGCTCATTCTAGTGGTCAATAACGGCATTTACGGCACCATCCGCATGCACCAAGCGGCGCGATTTCCCGGTCGACCGATGGCGACGGATTTGCACAACCCGGACTTTGTGGCGATGGCGCAGGCGGCGGGGTTGCGTGGGTTTCGAGTGACGGCGACCGCCGAGTTTGAGGCCGTGTTGAACCAAGCCCTGGAGTCGGGGCCGGCGCTCATTGAACTGGTGACGGACCGTCGCGACATTCTGCCCGGCAAGATTTTAGATCACTAACCCCGCGCGCGATGGGCCTTGAGTCATCGACGCCTCTGGCGCAAGCCAGAGGCGTCTGCTCTTTGAGGCGTGAGGCTTAAGCGGTTTTGCGCGCGGTCTCGGCGAGGAGTGCGGCAAAGGCCTGCTCCAGAATGGATAAGCCCTCGGCGATAATGGCTTCGGAGGCGGTGAGGGGAACTAAGAAACGAATCACGTTGGAGCGCGTGCCGCACGACAGAATCAACAAGCCCCGCTGCGCACACTGCTGCACCAAGGCTTTGGCGAGATCGGCGTCCGGCTGGTTGGCGTCTTGGTCTTTAACCAACTCCAACGCCACCATCGCGCCTGGACCACGGATGTCGCCAAAGCACGTTAAATGGTGTTTGGTGCGAATGTCGGTTAAGCCTTGGCGCAGTTGTTGACCAATCTGCTCCGCGCGCTGACACAGGCGTTCCTCCTCGATGACGTCCAACACCGCTAAGGCGGCGGCGCAACTGATGGGGGAGCCCGCGTAGGTGCCACCCAAACCACCCGGAGCGGGCGCGTCCATGATGGGCGCTTTGCCGATCACGCCGGCCAAGGGGAACCCACCCGCGAGGCTTTTGGCAACCGTCATCAAGTCGGGTTCAATGCCCGCGCGTTCGATCGCGAACCAATGCCCGGTGCGCGCAAATCCGGTTTGGATTTCGTCGATGATGAGGACGATGCCGTGTTGATCACACAGCTGACGCAAGGATTTTAAGAACGAAACCGGTGCGGGGTAGAAGCCGCCTTCGCCTTGGACGGGTTCAATAATGATGGCGGCCACGCGCGTGGGTTCGACGTCGGCTTTGAAGAGGGTGTCCAGCGCGTGCAAGGATTGCTCGGGCGTGACGCCCAAGTATTCCGCGGGGAACGGCAAGTGATGAATGCCGCCGGGCATCATGCCAAAGCCCACTTTGTAGGGAACCACTTTGCCGGTGAGTCCCATCGTGAACATCGTTCGGCCATGAAAGGCGCCGGAAAACGCGATGACTTCATTGCGTTGCGTGTGGGCGCGGGCGATTTTGATCGCGTTTTCGACGGCTTCAGCGCCCGTGGTCACCAGTAAGGTCTTTTTGGGCGTGGGGCCGGGTGCTAATCGGTTTAAGCGATCGCACAGTTGCACATAACTCTCGTATTCCGTGACTTGGAAGCAGGTGTGTGAAAACCGATTGAGTTGCGCCGCGACGGCCGCTTGAACCTTGGGGTGCAAATGACCGGTGTTGAGCACGGCGATCCCGGCTGCGAAATCGATGTAGCGTTTGCCATCGACGTCCCACAGTTCCGCGTTCTTCGCCCGTTCCGTGAATACCGGCAGCAGGTTGGAGACGCCACGGGGCACGGCCTCTTGACGCAAGGCATGAAGTTTGGCGTTGTTGGACATGGTGACCCCCTTCCCGAGTGCTGATTTGGAGACAGTATTAGGGAATAAATGTACCACGCCGCGGATACGCGGCGACAGGGGTTTGGATCGAAATTGCCGATTAAGCCAACGCTAATTTGAGCTTGTTTAAGGCTTGTGTTTCAATTTGACGAATGCGCTCTGCGGAAACGCGGTATTCGGCGGCTAAGTCGTGCAGCGTTGGTTTGTCGTCGTGCAGCCAGCGACGGGTAATAATGTCGCGACTGCGGTGATCTAAGCTGAGAAGCGCTTGGCTCAAGCGGCCTTGCGAGTGGTCTTCCCACTGCGCTTCTTCCAACACCTCAGACGGATCGGAGTCCTGAGCGGCAAGATAGGCGGACGGCACAAACGACTCTTCATCCTCATCGGCATCTGGCGCAAGATCAAACGCGACGTCGCGCGCCGAGAGTCGTTGTTCCATTTGAGTGACCTCGGCTGGGCTCACTCCTAAGTGTTTGGCAATGGCTTGCGTTTCGGCGGCGTTGAGCCAACCGAGTGATTTTTTGGTTTTGCGCAAATTGAAAAATAATTTGCGTTGCGCTTTGGTGGTGGCGACTTTCACCAAGCGCCAATTGCGGATCACGTAGTCGTGAATTTCGGCGCGAATCCAATGCACCGCAAACGACACCAGGCGCACGCCCATGGTGGGGTCAAAACGCTTCACGGCCTTCATCAGACCAACGTTGCCTTCTTGAATCAAATCACTGACGGGCAAACCATAGCCCGAGTAGCCGCGGGCAATGTGCACCACAAAGCGCAGGTGCGCCAACACCAATTGTCGTGCGGCCTCTAAATCGACGTCTTGCTTAAAGCGGGTGGCGAGTTCAACTTCTTGCTCGCGCGTGAGCACAGGCACTCGGGACACCGCATCCATGTATGCATCAATAGAACCAACCGGGCCACGTAACGCCAGTGGCCATGGGCCCATGGATTCGTTGACGGTCAATGCAGTCATGGTGTGGTTTACTCCTTTGCCATTACTTCAGTCTGGTGTTCATTTTAGCACTCGGAACTTTTGAGTGCTAATCCTATAAAAGGTTCCCAACGGTGATTTATATCGATTTGATATTAATGGCCAGATCGGGATGGGGGTGCTATTTTCGATAAAAGTTTTAAAATCAATAATTTAAAGTGGTAACGGGTGATTCGACCCTCGATTCGGGTACGGGGCGAGTCGAGCTTGCCGGATGGGGTTCCCCCGTGAGGCGTTCCGGGGTCGCCCTGCCGGCGCGAATGCGCCGGCAGGGGTACGGTCAGTGCTGCTTGTACGAGAACTCCAACTGAAACGCCCGACCGTAGGGGTCGTAATCGTTGGAGTTGAAGGGGCCCGCCGTCGTGCCGGGATAAGAGTGGTCCGCGGGCGGCATGGCGTTGAACAGATTGGTGACGCGTGCGGACAGGCTTAGTCGGTCGGACCATTGATAACCGACGCTCCAGTTCACTGAGTAATACGCCGCCAACGCTGCCGCGCCGGGCGTGGCGTATCCGATCGCCGAGACCGTTGCCAGATAATTCGGCGTTTGCCCATTGCGAATGGCGTAGACCGTGGAGCTGAATTTGTTCATCTCCCAGGTGACGGAGCCATTCACTTTCGATTTAAAGTCCGTGCTGTAAAAGGGATTGGCCAACAAATCAATGATCGGATCGCCCGCGTATTGCTGGAATTGGTGCTTGATCATATCGGTCCACGCGAGCGACACGTCATAGCTTCCCACGTGTTGCGTATCAAACCGATAGCTGCCTTTGAAGGTAAACGCGTTGACGGTTTCTTGGGAAACATTCACCTTGGGTGTAAAGACCGACACCAATTGCAAATCCGAGTCGCGCATCACCATCGCAAAGTCATTCACACAGGTGGGCGAGTGCGGATCCAAGTGACCCAGTCGGCACGCGGCTTCCTCTTGCAACAACTTGTCCGAACTCAGTTGAGAGACTTCGTTATTGATGGTCCAATGGAGATAGTCGGCCTCCAACAACAGATGGGTGATGCCGTCCCACACGAGACCCGCGTTCCACACATTGGCGTTGATCGACTTCAGGCTGTGGTTGCCTGAGGTGGTCGAAAAGATGCTGCCGCCACTCGGAAAGGGGCAATTAACGAGGTTGGCCCCGGTGTAGCCGTGTTCCGCACATTGATAGTAATCCGTCGCACCGATGTACGATCCGCTCAGAGCCTGAAACTGATCCGACAACGTGGGTGCCTTAAAGGCCGTTCCCGCCCTGAACCGCGCCAACACGCTTTTAATCGGTCGGTACTCGACGCTGCCCATGTATGTGATTTTCGAAACGCTGTTCTCGGCCAACCGATAATCATCGTAGCGCCCAGAGGCGTCCACGAGCAGGCTTGGCAAAACCGGCAGTCGCAACTCACCGGTTAGCGCTGACCGCAAACGGTTGCCTTCACTGGAGCCCGACGACGTCAATCCGAAGAATTCATTGGTGCTGAATCCTGGATCCGCCCGATAATCCCAAACCTGATGGCCGATTTCCGCGACGAGGGCCAAGCCCGCGGCGCCCCCGGGCAATTTAAACAGGTCGGAATTCGACAGTTGCCCGCGGTACAGTGTGTTTTCGGTGTTCGAGTGATTGATCGGGTATCCATTGAGGTTGGCGTATTGTTGTGGAGTAATGGTGGTGTAAAACGCCGCGTAGTTTGGGGTGTAAATGGCGTAGCCGCTGTTGGGATCAACGCCTTGCTTGGGACCAAACAGATTGGCGTAAAAGCTCTCCACGTTTTGCGTGAGTAAGTTCCAGACTTTTTCGGTGAGCTTTTGCTCGTTAAACGTCGCGGCGACGTCGTATTCCCAGTGCGTGGTCAAGTGGCCACGGACTCCCAAACTCATTCGCAGGTTGTTGGTGACCGAGTAACTTAAGGTGTTATCGAGATTGCCCACTTCCTCCGGCGAATAGTGGTGCTGGAAACTTAAATTGTCCTGAAGATTGGGGTCCCAAAAATTATTATACGAACTGGTGGGGTCAAAGGTGGAGTTATAGGTGCCCGGCCCGGCTGAAAAGTTGGTGTTGTTGTTGCTGCCCAGAAAATCGGCATACAGTTCCGCCGATGGGTTCAGTTGCAAGGTGCTGCGCAGATAGAGATCGCTTTCCGTTGATCCGTTATTAATCGTATAGTAGCCGCTTTGCACCGTGCCGCAATAGTCGCCGTGATTGCGCCGTGAATGAAACGCCTCCGTGCCGCTAAACAAGGACGTCACGCCTTGGCATTTTGCGGGATCTTCAAAATAATAGTCGTTGAGGCCATCGCCCGTTCGGCCATTGAGTCCGAATATGGCGTAGTCGCGTGAGGCCACTTGCGGCGACGTTCCGTCGGCGAAATACTGCGACGTGAGCCCACGCTGATAGCCCCAGATCGGGTCGGTCTTATCAAACTGAACGCCGGCCAGGACATTAAGCCCTTCTCGATTCCAACTGTCGGCAATGGACAGCGTGCGGTCCACGCCCCCACCGGCTCGAGTAAACCCATAACGCCCATCGACGGTTAGGCCATCGACTTTTTTCTTCATGATGATGTTCACGACGCCCGCAATCGCATCCGAACCGTAGAGGGACGATTGACCACCTGGCAAAATTTCAATTCGGTCCACCATCGACATCGGTATTCCGCCGATGGAGACAAACGTGTCGGTGCCGTTATACAAAGCGGGATAATCGGACATCGGCAGCCCATCGATGAGGTATTTGATGTAACTGGGCGATAAACCAAACATGCTGATGGTTCGAGCGCCCTGCGTGAACCCATTGGTGGTCTGTGGGCCTTGAACCGACCCGGTTGAAAACGACGCCTGTTGCAAGGCGTCCGCGATCGTCGCGAACCCTCGAGCGGCCATGTCTTCTGCCGTGATGACCGTGATGGGCTCCGCGACTTCGGAGGCCGCATGCTTGATGAGAGAGCCGGTTACCACCACTTCCTGTGGCATTGCGGTGTTGTCGCTCGTGCTCGGTGGGGATTGTTGCGCTTGGCTGGTTGGGGACGTCGTCGCCAACAAGAGACCGCCGAATACGCAAACAAGCCGAATGGGTTGACGTACTGTGGGCAGCATACAAGGACTCCTTGCAGAGAATGGAACACCCGCTTGACCGATGACCGTCATCGCCAAGCATTGCGGTCGGGCATTCACCTCGCGTGAACCCTGACCCTCGGGCATGGGCGGTGCACCAATTGCCCCGTCGTCCTTGAGTAAATCCAATCTTAGCCGCAAATGGGGATTAGTACCAGTGCCTTGGTTTTAGGGGACGCGTGCTTGCGGAAACAGAGGGCCGCGGTTGGCGGAGCGCAGCGGGGAGGGCAACGGGCGCCGGTGCGCCTCAGGCCACGTTCGTTGGGGATGTCGCGCGTGCGCCGCATGGGGTGCTCAACGGCCTTGGGCTACGCCTCCGGCGCCGTTCGCTTCAGCGCCGCCGTTCCTCCGTGTCCTCTGGGGTTAGACCCGCGAACTGATGCTGCCCGCGAACAAGCCCATCACCACGCTGACGCCCACGGCCACCGCGCAGGCGGTCGGATCGGGGCCCATCATCGTGAAGGTGGCGTGGTAGGTGGTGGCCAAACGGCTGATCCACGGTTGGATGCCCCACACGAGGACGTGGCTGGCGAGGATGCCTAAGGTGGATCCCACCAGCGATAGCCATACCCCTTCGAACAGGCAAATTTTGCGCAACCAATTCAAGCGTTGATTGCTCGGCACGCGCGTGAGCAGCGCGTAATAGCGACTGCGCAGATCCAAATGCAACACGGTCAGGCTGACAATGATGGCGGCCACGATGCTGGCATTGAACAGCCACACACCCAGCATCGACAGCGCTTCGCGCAGGGCGATGAACCGTTGGCTCCACGTCTCGTCCGCGCGGATCTTTTGCACGCCTTTGACCGCTTTAATGCCTTGCATCAACGGCGCAATCGCCTGTTCGGAGCGAAGTCGAGGGCGAACCGTTAACGTCGCCGGCAAGGGGTTTTCAGGCAAGTGTTCCAGGGCGTTCGCCAGATGCGACCACTCGCGAAATTCTTGCAGTCCCTCTTCTTTTGAAATGAGGGTGACGGATTCGATGTCCGCTCGCTTGCTGAGCTCATCGCGGATGGCTTGGGATTCTTTGGCGGATAACGCGGGGTCTAAAAACACCGTAAAGTCGAGCGCCGAATCCAAATGGGATGCCGCTAAGGTGGCTTGATCGATGAGGCTGGTGATCGTCAGGGGCAGGGTCGTGGCCACCGCCAGCACGCACCAGGTGAACAGCGTGGTTAAGGGGTGTTGCACCAAGCGCGCCAACGACAGCGACGTCACGGTGGGTTGCGGTGGAGTGTGTTGGGGGGCGAGTAAGGGGTCCATAGGGCGTTCAACCTAGTCTTGAGCGATCAAAGCGCTGACAAATTCGTGGGGATCAAAGACGGCAAAATCGTCAATCGACTCGCCCGTGCCGACAAACCGCACCGGCAATTTTAATTCTTGCGCCAAGGCAATCAAAATGCCGCCTTTGGCGGTGCCATCCAATTTGGTCACAATCAATCCCGTCACGCCAACGGCGGCAGTGAACAAGCGCGCTTGGGCAAGCGCATTCTGACCGATGGACGCGTCCAACACCAGCCACACTTCCGCGGGCGCATCGGGCGAATGTTTGCCGAGCACGCGCCGGATTTTTTTGAGTTCTTCCATTAAGTGGGACTGGTTTTGCAACCGGCCCGCCGTGTCGGCCAACAGCACGTCAATCCCACGCGCTTTCGCCGCGCTGTAGGCGTCGAAAATGACCGCGGCGGGATCGGCGTGATCGCTTTGTTGAATGACGGGGATCTGATTGCGCGCCCCCCACACCGCCAACTGCTCAACGGCGGCGGCGCGGAAGGTGTCGCCGGCGGCCAACAGGACGCTGTGCCCTTGGTTTTTTAGGTGGTGGGCGATTTTGCCGATGGACGTCGTTTTGCCGGAGCCGTTGACGCCCACGACCAGGATGGCGCACGGGCGAGCGGCGGGCAGTCGCCACGGGGTGCTCAGTGGCGCCAAGAGGCGCAGAAGTTCAGTCTGCAGCGAGCGCCGCAGCGCCGCCTGGTCGGCCAGTTCCGACCGCGACAGTTGACCCTTCAGGGTCTTCATCAGCTGTTCGGTGGCGGCCATGCCCACGTCCGCCATGAGCAGTCGCGTCTCGAGGTCATCCAGATTGTCTTGGGTCAACGCCCCGGAACCGAGTAACCCGCCCAATAAGTCTTGCTTGATGAACTGACCACTGGCTTTGAGACGCGCACGCCAGCGGCTGAATAAACCAGGCTTCTCGTCGGTGGGTGGCGATGGATTGCTCAAGATGGGGCTCCTATGTCGCCATTCTAAAAGATTGACCCCGATTTAGTCGACTTTCCCCGAAAACGATTTATGATGCTCGCACCGTTTGATCAGGACGCACCCCCTTGGCAACCGCTCGACCAACGCGCTCAAAGACGGCCAAAGCCGTTTCCACGGTCCGCATCATTGGTGGGCAGTGGCGCGGGCGGCGCGTTCCGTTTTTGGACCTCGAACACCTGCGACCCACGCCCGACCGCGTTCGGGAAACCCTGTTCAATTGGCTCAGTGGCCACTGCCCCGGGGCGCACGTCTTAGACGCCTTCGCCGGGTCGGGCGTGTTGGGTTTGGAAGCGTTGTCCCGCGGCGCGGCGCACGCGGTGTTCATTGAACAATCCGCGGCGATGGCGGCCGTGTTGCAGACCACGTTGCGTGAGCTCAACTGCGCCCAGTCGGCCCGCGTGCGCTGCGCGGACGCGATCCGCGACCTGGCTGAACTTCAGACGTCCTTTGACCTTATTTTTTGTGATCCGCCCTACCGGCAGGACCTGCTGGAGCCGTTCATGCAAGCCGTTCAAGACTTGGCCTTATTAAAGCCGCAGGGGTTTTTGTATGTGGAGCAACCCAAAGGGGCACCGCCGCAGTCTTGGCCCAATTTTGCCGTGCATCGACGCCTGACCGCCGGCCAAGTCGACGCATTTTTATTAAGATGGTCGCCTCTCAATCGGGATTAAACGCTTATGGATCTGCACAGTCGCGACGCTTTGTACCCGGGAACCTTCGATCCCATGACCAATGGGCATGAAGATTTGATTCGACGCGCAGCCCGGATTTTTGATCGGGTGGTGGTGGCGGTCGCGTCCAATCCCCAAAAAGCGCCCATGTTTACGTTAGATCAACGCATCGAACTCGCCAAAACGGTCGTCGGCGATTTGCCCAATGTCGAGGTGATGGGCTACACGGGGCTCACCGTGGAGACGGCCTTGCGCCTCAAGACGCCAACCATCATTCGCGGCTTACGCGCGGTGGCGGATTTTGAATTTGAATTTCAATTGGCCAGCATGGGCCGTCAATTGTCGCCGCATATTGAACACGTGTTTTTAACCCCGAAGGTGCAATTCACCTTCATCTCCTCCACCTTGGTGAGAGAGATTGCGATGCTGAATGGCAATGTGGATGAATTCGTTCACCCCAGCGTCGCCAAAGCCTTACGTCAGAAAGCACAGGAGCGATCGAATGGATAAGTTCATGGGGTTTGCGCGCGCGTCGCTGCTGGCGGTCTTGGTCTTCGGTTGGAGCGCGTCGGGTCAGGCGCAAAGCGCAACGCCGCCGCCCGCGAAGTCTTTCGATCACGCCGCCATCGCGAGCGCGCATCCTTTGGCCACCGACGCGGGCTTGCTGATGTTGCAAAAAGGCGGCAACGCCTTTGACGCCGCCATTGCCGTCAGTGCGGTGTTGTCGGTGGTCGAGCCCGCCAGTTCCGGTGTGGGCGGCGGCGGATTCATTTTGCTGCACCAACAAAAGACCGGCAAAGACGTGTTTTTGGACGCGCGCGAAACGGCGCCGAGTTCGGCCACCGCCGCCATGTATCGAACCGCGACCGGCGGCGTCGACGAACGCGGCTCGAAAGTGGGTCCGCGCGCGGCGGCGATTCCGGGTCAACCCGCGCTGTGGGCTTATGTGGCCAAACACTATGGAAAGTTGCCGTTAACCGTGTCGATGGCGCCGGCCATTGAGATCGCCAACAACGGCTTCCCGCTGTACCCCCGTTTGCAAAACGCCATCCGCGTCAAAGCCAACGATCTGCGCGCAAACCCCGATGCCGCGCGGGTGTTTTTGGTCAACGGCGACGTGCCCGCGGTGGGCACACTGATTCGCCAACCCGAACTGGCGCAAACGCTGCGGCTGATCGCCACGACGCAAGCGGTTGGGTTTTATCACGGCCCTTTTGTGAAGCGCTTGGTGTCGGCGGTGCGTCAGGACGGTGGGCTGTGGAGCGAAGAAGACTTCGCGCGCTACGCGGTCAAAGAACGCGCTCCGATCAAATTCACCTATCAAGGCGCGACCGTCGTGTCGGCGCCGCCGCCGTCGTCGGGAGGGTTGGTGTTGGCCGACACCTTGGGGATTTTGGCGGGCTACCCGTTTAAACAGTTGTCGCCGATCGATCGCATGCACCTGATGGTGGAAGCGCTCAAACGATCCTACCGCGATCGCGCCGACTATATGGGCGATCCGGATTTTGTGAAGGTGCCAACCGCGCTGCTGATGAGCGCCGATTACCACGCGGGTTTGCGGGCCTCGATTCGCTTGGATCGCGCGACGGATTCGCAGGTGTTGGCGCCGGTCACGGCCAGTCCGGAAAGCCCCTCAACGACTCACTTTTCGATTTTGGACGCCAACGGCAATCGCGTGGCGTCGACGCAGTCGGTGAATCTGTTTTTTGGCGCCACCTACATCGCACCCGGCATGGGGTTTTTCCTCAACGATACGATGGATGATTTTTCCGTCGCGCCACTCGTGCCCAACGCCTTCGGGTTGGTGGGCGGCACCGCGAACGCCATTGCGCCCGGCAAGCGCGCGCTGTCGAGTATGACGCCGACGTTTGTGGAGACCCCAGACGGCGCGTTGATCATCGGCTCTCCCGGCGGCAGCACGATCATCACCAACGTCCTCTACGGCGTCTTGGGGTGGTTGGATGGCTTGGACGCCAAAACCATCGTGACGCGGGCGCGGATTCATCACCAATATTTGCCCGACGTGATTACCTATGAGCAAGGGGCGTTTACGGCGGACGAGGTCAAGGCCTTGGAAGCGCGCGGTCAACATCTCAAACAAGCGGAGCAGGGCTGGGGGAACACGCAGGTGATCACGGTGGATTACCACACCCATCACGTTGAGGCGGCTTCCGATCCGCGCGGGTTCGGTGCGGGTCGCGTCTATTGAGACGCTAAGCGCGGCGCGCGTTGCGGTTGACAGTGGGGACACCAATAGGTCGACCGTTGCGCCAACACGGCCGATTTGATCGGCGCGTCGCAGACGTAACACGCCTCGCCGTCGCGCTCGTAGACCAATAATTTCTGGCGAAAATACCCCGGGTCCCCGGCGGGGTTAAGGTAATTGCGTAAGGTGGTGCCCCCCGACTTGATGCTGCGCTTGAGGACGGTCTTGATGGCGTCTGCCAACGCGGCGCACTCGCGTTCGGTTAAGGAATCGGCGCGCCGTTGCGGCGCGACTTTGGCCAAAAACAACGCCTCGCTCGCATAGATGTTGCCCACGCCCACCACGTGATGGCCGTTCATGATGAAGGCCTTGATGGCGACTCGATGATGGCGAGTGAGGCGATGCAAGTACGCGCCGTGAAACGCGCGACTCAGGGGTTCCGGACCCAGGGCTTTTAAGCGCGGGTGTTCGAGCGGGGGACCATCGATGAGTTCGACGCAGCCAAAGCGGCGCGGATCGTTAAACCGCAACCAGCGTCCATCGTCCAATTGCCATTCCACGTGGTCGTGCACTCGGCGGGGCGAGTGGGCGTCGGTGATGCGCAAGCTGCCGCTCATGCCGAGGTGAATGAGCAGGGTGCGCTCGGCGGACAGTTCGATCAGCAGGTATTTGCCGCGTCGGGCGATGGCGCGCACCGTGGCGTTCGTTAAGCGTTCTTCCAACTGCGCCGCAACGGGCGTGCGCAATCCGCGGTGGTGTACGCGTACGTCGGTAAACCGACGGTTCTTCAGGTGGGGGAGCAAACCACGCCGGGTGGTTTCAACTTCTGGTAACTCGGGCATGGTGTTGCCCTTCTCCGCTGGCCGAAAGGGAAGCGTCTAAAACAAAAACGGCCCCGAAGGACCGTTTGTGTTGCCGAAGCTTATTTGATTTTCGCTTCTTTGTAGGGCACGTGTTTGCGCACCACTGGATCGAACTTCGACACTTCCATCTTTTCCGGATGCAAACGCTTGTTCTTGGTGGTGGTGTAAAAGTGGCCGGTGTTGGCGGTCGAGACCAGTTTGATTTTATCGCGCATCGCTCATTCCCCTCTTACAGGTGTTCGCCGCGGGCGCGCAGATCGGCAACGATCTTGGCAATCCCGTGCTTTTCAACGGTACGAATACCATTGGCGGTTAAACGTAAGGACACCCAACGATTCTCTTCTTCGAACCAAAACCGTTGCGTGTGTAAATTGGGCAAAAAGCGACGACGACGCTTGTTGTTGGCGTGCGAAACCGTGTTTCCCACAGTGGGCTTTTTGCCGGTGATTTGACAGACTCTGGACATATGCGTTTTCCTATCTGGCCGACTGCCAGCGAGCCGCGTATTAGAGCAAAAAAGCGGGTTTTCCGCAAGCGGTCGAGCGCCAAAAAAGACGTCGGTGGGCGGCCGTTGGGGGTGGGTGGGCCGTCTGGCGTCGGGGCTAATCTTTAATTTCGTTTTAAATCAATAATTTATTGAATTTCTGGGGTCGGTCACGACCGATCTCGGCCGATTGGCCGCGCGGGCGCCGGGAGACCGGGGCGAGGGCTCGGAGGGGGACGATGGGCCGACGCGATGGACTGGGGGAGGCGTGCATGCCGGAAAGTTTGGGAGGCCCAACCATCGGGTAAGCCCGAGACGGGCAACTTCGCTGATAATAAGCCCATGAAACATTCTCCACGCATCGTTCTCGGCGTCAGTGGCGGCATCGCCGCTTACAAGGCGGCCGATCTGGTTCGTCGTTTAAAAGAACGCGGGGCCGAGGTTCGGGTGGTGTTAACCGAGTCGGCGCAGCAGTTTGTGACGCCCTTAACCTTTCAGGCGCTGTCGGGTCATCCCGTGCGCACGTCGTTGTGGGACCGAGAGGCGGAAGCCGCGATGGGGCACATTGAGTTGGCGCGGTGGGCGGATCAGATCGTCATCGCCCCCGCCAGCGCCGATTGCATTGCGCGTTTGGCAACGGGGCAGGCCAACGATTTGCTGACCACGCTGTGTTTGGCCACGACGGCCAAAGTCAGTGTGGCGCCGGCGATGAATCATCAGATGTTTGCGCACCCCGCCACGCAGCACAACCTGTCGTTGTTGCGCGCGCGCGGCGTCATCATTCTGGGCCCTGCCGCAGGCTCGCAAGCCTGTGGCGAAGAGGGCTTGGGGCGCATGGTGGAGCCCATGGAGTTGGCCGAGGCCGTGTTGGCGCCGGCCCGCGCGCCCTTATTGGCCGGCCGGCGCGTGTTGCTGAGCGCGGGGCCGACGCGCGAGCCCATCGATCCGGTCCGATTCATCACCAACCGCAGTTCCGGCAAAATGGGCTACGCCATTGCCGCGGCCGCGGTGGCGCACGGCGCGTCGGTGGTGTTGGTCAGTGGGCCGGTGCAGTTGCCAACCCCCGCCGGCGTGCGCCGCATTGACGTGGAAACCGCGGCCGACATGCACGCGGCCATTCTCGGCGAGATCGCGTCTACCGACATTTACATCGGCACGGCGGCGGTTGCGGATTACCAACCCGTGTGTTGTGCCGACCAAAAAATTAAAAAATCGGGGGACTGCGTGCAGCTGGAACTCAAGCCCGCCCCCGACATCCTCAAAGCCATCCAGGCCTTGCCCACCCGACCGTTCACCGTGGGTTTTGCGGCCGAAACCCAACACGTGGAAGCCAACGCCAAACTCAAACTGCAATCGAAATCGTTGGATATGATTGCGGCCAATCAAGTCAGTCGCACGCAAGGATTTGATTGCGATGACAACGCCCTCACGGTGTATTGGGCTGGGGGCGAACAGGCGTTGTCGTTAAAACCCAAAGCGCAACTGGCGCACGAATTGATCGATGTCATTGCCAAGCGATACGCCGAGACACGCCATGCTTCCTAAAGTACAACTCAAAGTACTCGACGACCGTTACGGCCCCATCTGGCCGTTGCCCACCTACGCGACGGCGGGGTCTGCGGGCTTGGATTTGCGTGCCGCGCTCACCGAACCGTTGGTTCTGCCGGGCAACAGCGCCGAATTGATTCCCACCGGCTTGGCGGTGCACATCGGCAACCCCGCGTGGGCGGCGATGATTTTGCCGCGTTCGGGGATGGGCGCTAAAAACGGCATTGTGCTCGGCAATTTGGTGGGCTTAATCGACTCCGATTATCAAGGCCCACTGATGGTCAGCGCGTGGAATCGCAAAGACACCCCGTTTACGATTGAGCCGGGCGAGCGCATTGCGCAACTGGTCGTCGTGCCCGTCATCCAAGTGGGCTTTGAAGTCGTCACCGACTTCACCCGTTCGGAGCGCGGTGAAGGCGGTTTTGGGAGCACCGGGGTTCGTTAGTCGTGGACCGCGCCGAATTCCTGGCGATAGGCGATGAGGTTGCTCAACGCCTCGGCGCTGATGCCCTGATGGCCTTGTTGGGCGCCGGCGATCAAGTCCGATAAACTCAAAATCGAAATCACCGGCAAGCCAAATTGGTCTTGCACTTCCATCACGGCCGAGCGCTGCGAGTCGCGTCCCCGCTCTTGTCGGTCCAAGGCCAACACGATGCCGCACGGGGTGGCGCCGTGTTGGGTGATGATGTCGATGGATTCGCGAATGGCGGTGCCGGCGGTGATGACGTCGTCGACGATGAGCACGCGACCACGGAGGGCGCGTCCCACCAATTGCCCCCCTTCGCCGTGGTCTTTCACCTCTTTGCGATTAAAACAAAACGGCACCGAGCGCTGATGGTGTTCGGCGAGCATGGCCGCGGTGGTGGTGACGAGCGGAATCCCTTTGTAAGCGGGGCCAAACAACATATCGAACTCAAGCGTCGATTCGGCGATGGCGGTCGCGTAGGCGCGACCCAATCCGGCGATGGCTTGACCGCTGTCGAATAAACCGGCGTTGAAAAAATACGGGCTCTGGCGGCCTGACTTTAACGTGAAGCTGCCGAAGCGCAAGACGCCGCATTGAATGGTTAAATCCAAAAACTCTTGTTTAAATCCGTGCATTGAACGTCCTGCCCATCGGGTTCTGAAGAAAGTGCCAATTGCGAGTATGATCGCATAAATGCGTATCTTATCTTTAAATTGCAACGGCTTACGGTCCGCGATTCGCAAAGGCTTGTACGACTGGTTGCCAACGGCCAACGTCGACGTGGTGTGTTTGCAAGAAACCCGCTTAGGGGTTGATAAAGTCACCGCCGAATTGAAGTATCAGGGGTATCACGACTATTGGCATCACGCCGAAAAGCCCGGGTACAGTGGGGTGGCGGTGTTCAGTCGCCTCCAACCGGACGCCGTGGTGACGGGCTTTAAATCCGCGGAGTTCGATCCCGAGGGGCGCTACCTTGAACTGCGCTTCAAACAGCTGTCGATCGCCTCGGTGTATTTGCCCTCCGGATCGTCTGGCGAGGTGCGCCAAGCGGCGAAGTATCGCAGCCTCGAGGAATTTCGTGCCCATTGCCGCGCGTTGATGAAGGCGAAACGGTCGGTGGTGTTGTGTGGCGATTTTAACATTGCGCACAAACCCATTGACCTGAAAAACTGGAAGGGCAATTTAAAGAACAGCGGGTTTTTGCCTGAGGAACGCGCGTGGCTCGATGAACTGTTTGAGCAAGACGGCTGGGTTGACGCCTTTCGCGTGGTGAACCCCGACGCCGATCAATACACCTGGTGGTCCAATCGCGGACAAGCCTACGCCAAAAACGTGGGGTGGCGCATTGATTATCACATCGTGAGCGCGGATTTAAAGACGCGGGTGGCGAACGCTGAAATTTACAAGGCGCAAAAATTTTCCGATCACGCGCCGCTCATTCTCGAGTATCAATTGGCCCTCACGCGTTAGGAATTCGATATGCCCTGGCGATCCATCAATTCGCGACTCCTTGCCGTCATGGCCTTTGGGTTCGTTTCCGGACTGCCGTTTGCATTGAGCCAAGGCACGCTGCAAGCGTGGTTGGCGCAAAGTGGCTGCGATCTGAAAACCATCGGTTGGCTCACCCTCACCGCCGTGCCGTACACCCTGAAGTTTTTGTGGGCGCCGTTTATGGATCGCTACGCGCCGGCCGTCGGCGGGCGGCGTCGCGGTTGGATTATGGTGCTGCAGGCCGCCATGTGTGTGTGCTTGCTCGCGATGTCGCAACAAAACCCCAGTGAAACGCTGGCCACGTTGGCGGTGTTGGCGGTGTTGTTGGCGTTTTTGTCCGCCAGCAACGACGTGGTCATCGATGCGTACCGCACCGATACGCTGTTGCCGGCGGAACGCGGCCTGGGATCAACGGTGACCCAATTGGGGTATCGCGTGGCGATGTTGGTGTCGGGGGCGTTGGCGCTGATTGTGTCGAAGCCGCTGGGCTGGGATGGCACCTATCAAATCATGGCCTTGTTGATGGCGATGACGTTGGCCGTCACGTGGTTGGCCAAGGAGCCGGCCACGCCCGTGGTGGCGCCGCGCTCGTTGCATCAGGCGCTGTGGGATCCCTGGCGCGATTTGATGGGCCGATCGCAGGTGGTGGGCCTGCTGTTGCTGGTGACGTTTTACAAAGTCGGCGACGCAACCGCTTTGTCGTTGTCGACGGCCTTTCTGATCAAAGGCGTGGGGTTTTCCGTCACGGAGGTCGGGGTTGTGGCCAAAACCACCATCACCACCGCGTTGATCGCCGGCACCATTGTGGGTGGGTTTGTGTTCGCTCGGTTGGGCTTGTACCGGTCCTTGTTGTGGTTTGGCGTGTTGCAAGCGGTGACCAACTTGCTGTATTCCTGGTTGGCGATGGTTGGGCACGACATCCCCACTATGATGGTGGCGGTGGGCTTTGATAACTGGGCGGGCGCCATGGGCTCCACCGCCTTTGGCGCGCTGTTGATGGCGCTCTGCGATCGACGGTTCAGCGCGGCGCAATTTGCGTTGTTGACGGCGGTGGCGGCGGTGCCGCGCAGTTTGGTGGGGCCGTTGGCGGCCGCGGTGGTGCAATCCATCGGCTGGCCGCACTTTTTCATCGTCACCTTCACGCTGGGGTTGATTCCGCTGTTGCTGCTGCCCACGTTGCGCGGCGCGATTGAAACCGCCGATGCCGCCCGATAAACACGTCATCGCCAGACGCGCCGATTGGGCGCACGCGTCGGTCGGCACGCTACCGTTTTCGATCCCCCACACGCCCTGGCCACTGTCGGGCGTGTTGGTGAAGGTGAACGACGCGTTTTGCGCGTTCGTTAATCGCTGCCCACACGCCGGGCACCCCTTGGATTTTCCGTCCGGTCGGTTTTTAAGCGCCGATGGGCGTTATTTGCAGTGCCGTTCGCACGGCGCGTTGTTTGATTTGCACTCCGGCACCTGTGTGGATGGGCCGTGTGTGGGCGAGCGGTTGCAGGCGTTGTCCGTCGTCATCGACGGTGAGGATATTGCGGTGGAGGGGCCCCGTGAGCGCTCGGCTACGGATTAGTGGCCAGACGTTTGCGGTAACACAAGTCCCAGGCCGGTTGGCCCAAGCGCAGACCGCGGCGTTCAAATTTGGTTAAGGGGCGCTCGTCCGGTCGCGGGATGAAATCACCCGAGGGCGCCAGGTTTTCAAAGACGGGCACCTGCTGGAACGCGTACACCATCGCGTGCGCGTAGTCGGGCCAGTCGGTGGCCAAGCGCACCAAGCCGTGGGGTTTTAATAAACTCGCGAGCCGCTCTAAAAACGGCGGTTGCACCAACCGACGCTTGTGGTGGCGCGACTTGTGCCACGGGTCTGGAAAGTAAATGAGCACTTCGTCGATCGACGACGGCGGCCAATGGGCGGCCAAAATGGCTTGAGCGTCGTCTTTGATGAGGCGCACGTTGGTTAACGCCAAGCGCTTAATTTCCAACAGCGCGTGGCCCACGCCCGGGTCGTGCACTTCAAAGCCCACATAGAACCGTTCGGGGTGGCGGTGCGCCAACTGAGTGAGGCATTCGCCGTCGCCGAAGCCAATTTCGACGGTTAAGGGCCGATCCGACGCGAAGGGGGCTGCGAGGTCGGTGGCGCTCCAGCCGTAGTGCGGCCAAAGGTGCTCGAGCGCCTCTTGTTGCGCGAGCGTTTTGCGGCCCATTCGGCGGACGAAACTTTTAATCGGCGGGTGCGAGACGGCGTCAATCATGGTGTACAGTGTAATGGATTTAGCGCGCTTCGAATAGGATTGCCGTATGAGCGAAGACCTTAAACTTAAGCAAATCTGCGCGTTTGATGCGCAGAACCTCACGACGTTTTGTGACGTGCGCAACCTCCACGCCTTACACGGTCTGGTGGGCGCGATCGCGGACGACGAACGCTCGCTTGATCCCATTCGCGACGACTTGGCTCATCTGCAGACTCGGTTGTGGCGCTCCCAGACGCGTTCGGTGGTCATCGTGATCCAAGGGCTCGACGCGGCGGGCAAAGATGGGATGATTCGGCACGTGTTTAATGGCCTGAACCCGAGCGGGTTTCGGGTCAGCGCGTTTAAAAAGCCGACGGGCCTTGAGCAGCATCGTTATTATCTGTCGCGCTACATTGCCGAGTTGCCAGCGCAAGGCTGCATGGCGGCGTTCAACCGCTCGTACTACGAAGACGTGATTGTGCCATCGGTGCACCCCGAGTCGTTGGGGTGGAGCGACAAACAGGCCAAAGCGCACGTTGAGCGTCGCTTGAACGAGATCAATCAGCTCGAACAGTCGTGGACGGCCGAAGGCATTGAGGTCGTGAAGTTTTTTCTCAACGTCTCCTATCGCGTTCAAGGGGAGCGATTGCTGGCGCGTTTGGATGATCCCCACAAGCGCTACAAGTTTTCCAGCGAAGACGTTGTGGAGCGGCGGTATTTTCAGCAGTACCTGAAGGCGATCAAACGGGTGCTGGGCAAAACGCACACGCCAGAGGCGCCGTGGATGGTGATTCCGGCGGATCACAAGCCCACCGTGCGTGCCCTCGTGGGGCGCTTGTTGCGGGAGCGTCTGACGGCGTGCACGCACGCGGGCGAGGTTAAGGCGCGCGCTTTAAGCGCCCCGGAACAACGGTACAAAGCCGAACTGAAGCGTTCGCTCTGAAATCGGCCTCGGCCGAGCGCCTAAATCGGATGCTCTAAGCTTTGGCTGGGTCCGGTTAATAATTCCGCGCCCGCGTCGGTGATGAGCATTTCATCTTCAATCCGAATGCCAAACTGCCCTTTGAGGTAGAGGCCCGGTTCATTGCTCGTGGTGATGCCGGCGGTGAGTGGAAAGGGGTTGTTGCGCACCAAATAGGGCCACTCGTGTCCGTCGAGCCCAATGCCGTGTCCCAAGCGGTGCGTGAACGCGGTGTAATCCGCACCAAAGCCCGCGTTGCGAATGACCTCGCGGGCCGCGCGATCGACCTCGCCGCACGGCACGCCGGGGCCGGCGGTTTTGACCGCCGCTTGTTGGGCGGCGTGAACGACCGCAAACGCCTCGCGCATCGCCGTCGTGGGGGTGCCCAACACAAAGGTGCGAGAGAGATCGGAGTGGTAGCCCTCCACCGTGCAGCCGCCGTCGAAGAGCACAATGGCCCCGTCGCGAATGGGCGTGGGTTCCACAGACCCATGGGGAAACGCCGAGTACTCGCCCACGAGCACCAAGTCGGCGGCGCCCTCGAACCCCAAGCGCTGGTGCGCGAGGCGCGACAACTCCGTCACCTCGTGTTGCGTCATGCCGGGTTGAATGCTGGCGATGGTGGCTTCGTAGGCTTTTAAGGTGACCTCGGAGGCCAAGCGCATGAGGGCGATTTCCGCGGGGCTTTTGTGCATGCGACAGCCGGCCGTCACCGGCGTGGCGGACACCCACTGGCAATGGGGGGCGGCCTTTTGCAGTCCGTTCGCAAACACAAACCGCACGTTCTCTTCCACGCCGATGGTGCCGTGCGTGAGCCGTCGATCCGCTAAGCCGCGCGCCAGGTGCGCGTAGGGGTTGTCGTCTTCTTGCCAGGTGCGCACGTCCATGTCGGTGATGCCCGCACCCTTCAGCAGTTGCTCGCGAGCACGGCCTTCCTCAAACGCGGGGCACACCACAAACGGCGCGCCGCGGCGCGGGAGGATGAACGCAAACAAGCGCTCGCTGCCCCACCACGACACGCCCGTGAAATACTTCAAGCTGCTGCCTTCCGCAACAACGATTGCGTCGAGTCGATGCTCGTGCATCAACTCTTGGGCGCGCTCGAGGCGCGACCGGCGTTCGGCCGTGGAAATCGGCACGCAACGGTGCGCTTGCGAACGCAGGTTGGCGATGGCGGTCGGCAGCGTCTCCGACGCGGCGCGCACGGGCGAGGCGAAGCTCGCCAAACTCAAACCACCCATCGACCATTTAAGGGCTTGACGTCGATTGATCATCGCGCACTCCGTGAGGTTAAGCTACCATGACGCATCATAACCAATGTGGACCGTCCGCGGTCTGCGATCCGTGGGGTGGCCGCCACCGAGCGGATGAGCGGCGAACGATGGGGCGACGAGGATCGAATGAACGTCTTAGAAGATGGCTATACGAGAGTGCCGGCCGGCAAAATCGCGACCGTGGTCACGTGTTTTGAAATGCATCACCCCCCGCCCTCAGCGCCGGTGACGGTGCACGAGTCCGTTGAGCGCGTGTGGCACCCCAGTGTGGAGTGGTACCGCGATGTGTACGCGCGCGTGGGCCGCGAGTGGCTGTGGTTCTCGCGGCTGCGCCTGTCGGCGACCGAGTTGTCCAGCATCCTCACCGATCCGCGGGTGGAAGTGTTTGCGATCCACCGCGACGGCGTTGCGGAGGGGTTGTTGGAGTTGGATTTTCGGCAAGAGGGCGAGTGCGAGTTGGCGTTCATTGGCATGACCGCCGCCTTGCGTGGTCGGGGTCTGGGTCAGGCGTTGATGCAAACGGCCATCGCCCGCGCGTTTGCGCGACCGATCAGCCGATTTTGGGTGCACACCTGCACCTTGGACCACCCCAAGGCCGTGGCGTTTTATTTGGGCGCTGGGTTTCAGGTGTACGAGCGGCGCGTGGAAGTGGCGGACGATCCGCGTTTGACGGGCGAAGCGCCGCTCGACGTTCAACCCCACGTGCCCATTATTAGGCCCGCGTGATGACCAAAGACGTGCCGTTAAACCGAGTCTTGGGCTTGGGCTTTGGGGTCGCCATGGCCTTTGGCAACACCATTGGCGTGGGGATTTTGCGCTTGCCGGGGCAGGTTGCGGAGGCGGTCGGCGATCCCGCGGTGTTCTTCGCGGTGTGGATTGTGGGCGGCGTGTACGCGCTCGTGGGGGCGCTCAACGTCGGCGAGTTGGCGGCGATGATGCCGTCGGTGGGTGGGTTTTACGTTTACGCCCGTCGCGCCTTTGGCGAACGCGTCGGGTTTTTGGTGGGGTGGAATGATTGGGTGTTGAACGTGGTGACGTTGGGCTACGCCTTGATCACGGCCGCCGAGTTTTTATTGACGCTCACGCCGCACTGGAAGCTCGATGGGGTGCAGGCGTTGGCGAGTCTGGCCGGCGTCTGGGGCAAAAGCCCGCTGGAGTGGGTGGTGTTGGCCACCGCGTTGCTCCTCTTGGCGGCGTTTTTAGGTTTGCACTGGTTGGGTGTGAAGGTCGGGGGTCAGGCGCAGAACGTGATCAGCGCGAGTGTGGGGCTGGTGTTGGTGGCGATGGCGATTGCCGGGTTGTTTGTGAGTGCGCCGGTGGCGGCGCAAAACGCGGTGGTGACGCCCGCGTTGCCGTTTTGGCCCTCGTTGATTGTGGCGCTGCGTTTGGCGATCGTCAGCTACGACGGCTGGTACGGCGCGATCTATATGGCCGAGGAAACGGTGGACGCCAAACGCAACGTGCCACGCGCCATGATTGGTTGCGCGGTGTTGGTCACGGGGTTGTATTTGTTGATCAACGCGGGCTTCGTGCACGCCTTAGGCTTGGCGGCGTTGAGTCACTCCACCTTGCCGGCAGCCGACGTGGCGAAGGTGTTGTTGCCCGGCGGCGCCGATCAGGTCATCACGGTGGTGTCGTTGTTGACCATTTTGTCGTTGGTGAACGCGACGTTTTTGGGCGCGCCACGCATCTTGTTCGCCGTGGCGCGGGATGGGTTGCAAGACTCGACCGCTGCCCACGTCAGCGCGTCGGGCACGCCGCGCGCGTCATTGCTGGCCACGGCGGTGGTGGTGGCGTTTTTGTTGTTGGCCGGAACCATGGGTCAACTGATTGCCATCGCGGGGGATTTGTTTGTGCTCAACTACCTCACGGCCTATTCGGCGCTGCTGTACTTGCGATGGACGGCGCCAGAGGCGGAGCGGCCCTTTAAGGCGCCGGGGTATCCGTGGACCACCGGCTTGGTGTTGGTGGGCTCGCTGGGATTTTTAATCGCCGCGCTCTGGGATGATCCGACGACGGGGTTGTCCGCGGCCGGTCTGTTGGGTGTGGGCGTGGTGATGTCCTTCGTGTGGCGTGCAAAAGCCGGCCGCCCCGCCGTTTCGTGACCGCCTGGCTGAATTTAGCTATGATGAGCGCTGGTGGTTCAACCCGAGTGCGTTGGCCTTAAGGGGACTGGGAGTCGATGTTGGGCGCGGCGATGAAAGGATTGGAATGCGTGCATTGTTCGGCCACGTTTCAAGTGGCCGCCGACGCGCCCGTGGCCACCTGCTGTTTTTGTTTGCACGCCGTTAAGCCGCGTCCGCAATTGGACACGTTGTGGAGCGGGCCCGCGCTGCCCATTCACTACGATCGGCCCCGTTTTGAAAGCGCCATTCAACAGTTTTTAAACGCCATCGGCCGTGGTCACGAATGGGACTTGCCGGTGTATCGGCTGCCGCTGGATCTGAAACCCGTCTGGATGCCGTTTCGACGCATCCGGGTGCGCTCCGAGCAGCGGTTTTTGCGCGGTTCGGCGGGCGACGTGCCGGTGGTGCGCAAAGACTTTGAGATGGACGTGTTTTGCGGCGCTGGCATTGATGAGCATTTGGTGCAAGAGTTGCAGCTGTTTGCCCAAGACCTGCCGCATCTGTCCAGTTCCACCTTGTCGGCGGCGGCGTTGCGCGCGGGCGAAGCTTCGGACGACGATCTCGGGATGCGCGCCGCCAGCAGTTTGCGGCGTTGGTTGGTGGAGCACCGTCCGGCGGATAAAACCCAAGAACTCAGCGCGCGATTTTTAGAGGCGCCGGAAGCTGGGCAACTGTATTGGATGCCCATTTGGTTGTTGGTGTTTGAACTCAATGGTGAACACTGCGTCATCGCGATGGATGCGGTGGAAGGACGGGTGGTCGCGCACTTGCCCCGAGCCCCTCAGCCCGTTGATTATCTGAAGCATTTGTTGCCCATCGTCAAGCCGACCAAGCCGGCCGATGCGGCCTCCGACGCCAAGCCGATCATCGACTTGGCGCCCGCCTGGGTGTTTTGGCCCGTCGATCGCTTGAGCGGCTTGTGCTTGGTGTTGTTGAGCACGTTTGCGATGAGTCAGGAGCATCGCTTTTGGCTGTTGGGTGCTGCCCTCATGGTGTGGTTGGGCGGTGCGTTGTCGCGGGCGTATCTGTCGCAATCGCGGCGCTTCGCGCGCAGTGGGCTGGCGGAAGACATCAACCTGTTCAAGTATTACCGGAACCTCAACGCCATTGTCCAAACGTCGACGGTGCTGTTGGTGGCGGCGTTTGTGGCCTATTGGAGTCAGCACGGCTTGCTGGGTTGGCAAGCGCCGCCGCACGTGTCCTCGCAGGTGGCGCGCCGTGCGGAGGTCGATGCCCCAAGCGCGCCTGCGTCCTCCGTCGAGAGTCCGCTGGCGGTGAAGGCGGCTCGCGTCGCGCCGAGTGAAATCACCGTGGGATCCGAGGGCATTACGGACATCGCGCGGGCGGTGGCCTTGTCGCATCCGAACGATGTGATTCGCATCAGTGCCGAGAGTCACCCGCAATACAACGCCCCCATCGTCATTGATCACAACCTGCGCATCGTGGGCGAACCCGGATCGGAAGTGATTTGGCGCAATGGCACGGGCCCGTTCGTGCAGGTGGTGGGTCAGGATGTGCACGTGAGCATTGAGCACGTGCACTTGGTGGCCAAGAACATCCGCGGCACCGTGATCGGTGCCACCGCGCCCAACAACGTGCGCAACGTCCTCACGCTCAAGGACGTGTGGGTGGATTCCCAAGGCGGTTCGGCCTTGGTGGTCTCGGGCAAAAACTCCGCGGTGGAGATTATTGGCGGTGGCTACCGTTCCGATCGCGTGCCGATGGTGTTTAACCACTTGGCGCGTTTGCAGTTCAAACCCGCCGATCAGCAAGTGACGCAAATCGAAGTGCGCGCACAAGAGTCGGAACGCGTGGAGCACGCGGTGGTGTTGTCGGACGTGAGGCAAGTGGCTCTGGAGAACGTCAGTTTTATTGGTGCGAGCGGTGCCAGTGTGGCGTTGGTGGGCGATGTGGAGGAGGCGTTGATTTTGGCGGTGTCGCCCAACCGCTCGACCACCTTGGCCATCTTGAGAGATCCGCAGGCCGCCGTGCCCTTGTTTGAAATATCCGAGCCTGGCCGTTATCGCGTTCACCAAGGGCAGTTAGAGGTTTTAGACCCACTTTAGGAATGGGGTCGTGCGCGTATGGTGTTCAGTCATCCGTCACACCGGGAGTGCCCCATGTTGCCGTCAACAACCGATCCGTTAGAGTGGTTGCGCGTTCAACTGCGATTAAATCCAGATCGTCCGTGTTTGATTGTGAATGAACAGTCGGTGCTCACCTATGGGCAGGTCGATGAAGCGGCGGCGCGATTCGCCGCGGTGCTTGGCGACGCGGGCGTCGGTGCTGGTGACCGGGTGTTGGTGCAAGTCGATAAGTGCCCGGACTCGGTTCCGTTGTATTTGGGGTGTTTGCGGTTGGGCGCGGTGTTTGTGTCGGTGAATACCGCCAACACGCCCGCGGAGTTGCGCTATTTTGCAGAAGACGCACAACCGGTGGTGGCCGTCGTGCGTCCGAACGATGATCTGGGGGCGCAGGCGCTGCAGGGGTTGCCGACCCTGCGCACGGTGTTGACCTTGGGCGCCCACGGTCAGGGGTCGTTGGCGGACGCCGTTCGCAGCGCGCCGCTGTTGCCCGATCCGGGGCCTTTGCCGGCGTCGTTGGTGGGGTCGTTGATCTACACCTCGGGCACGACCGGGCGATCGAAGGGCGCCATGTTAACGCGTGGCAACATCGCCTCCAATGGCGCGGCGTTGGCGCAGGCCTGGGCGTTTCGCGCCGAGGACATTGTGGTGCACGTTTTGCCCCTGTTTCACGTGCACGGGTTGTTTGCGGCGTTGAGCACCACGCTGGCGGTGGGGGCGTCGTTGCGCTTTGAGGCGCAATTTGAGGTGTCGAAAACCATCGCGCAGTTTGCGCACTCGACGGTGTTCATGGGCGTGCCGACCCATTACACGCGATTGCTGAGTTCGCCGCTGTTGACTCCGGAGGCGGCGGCGCCGATGCGGTTGTTTGTGTCGGGATCGGCGCCGTTGTTGGTTGAAACGCACACGCAGTTTCGACGCCAGACCAATCACACGATTTTGGAGCGGTATGGCATGACCGAAACGCTCATGAACACCTCCAATCCCTATGACGGCGAGCGCCGCGCCGGCACGGTGGGGCTGCCGTTGCCGGGCGTGGACGTGCGCATCCGCGCCGAAGCGGGCGCGGGGGAGATCGGTGAAATTCAGCTCAAGGGCCCCAACGTGTGTGCGGGGTATTGGCGGGATGAGGCCAAAACCGCAGAGGCGTGGACGGCGGATGGCTGGTTTAAGTCCGGAGACTTGGGTCGCATCGATGAACGCGGGTATTTGACCATTGTTGGGCGAGCAAAAGACGTGATCATCAGTGGGGGTTACAACGTGTATCCCAAAGAAATTGAGAGTGAATTGGATCAGTTGCCGAGCGTATTGGAGAGCGCCGTGTTTGGTGTGCCGCACCCGGATTTCGGCGAGGGGGTGACGGCCGCGGTGGTGGCCAAGTCCGGCGTTGCCGTGTCCGAGGCGGCGTTGTTGGCGCAACTGTCGACGGTGTTGGCCAAATACAAATGCCCGAAACGCATTTTGGTGTTGGCGGAATTGCCGCGCAACACCATGGGCAAGGTTCAAAAGAATCTGCTGCGCAAAACCCACGAGCGCTTGTATCAGGGGTAAGGTGGCGCGGGTGCGTGGTTCATTGCCAATCGAGGCGTCGTGCGCTTACAATGGCGCGCTGTGCGGGCGTAGTTCAATGGTAGAACTGTAGCTTCCCAAGCTACTAACGTGGGTTCGATTCCCATCGCCCGCTCCATTAATAATCAATGACTTACGACGATTTGCACGTCAAGTGCACGTAAATTACCCCCAAATAAAAAAGTGGATTGCCTGTGCATAATCGTGTTCATGATTGCGTCCATACGCGCAGGATGACGGCAAGCAGAGCAACATCGGAATTCTTTTAGCATGAGCATCATTCGGTTTCTGTCTGCCTTCGGCCTAGGTGCAATTGTCACGGCAATTGTGCAAGCGTGGCTTGCGCGACTTGCCGAAATTTCAAAACGCAACTTTCAAGAAAAGAAGGAAAGCGACATAGGCTTTTTAGACGCAGTGCACCAGTTCGATATTGAACTAACCGAGAAATCCGCTCTTAATGTGGGACACTGACAGAACAGAATTAAACTGATCGGCTCCCGATCCGTCAATCGCGCATGTGTACGCATAAAAGATACGAATCCAATTTCAGGGGACGTGCACCCGGAGCGACCCTGCGCTATTCACGATTTGAAAGAAGCAATGCGTAATGATTTGGGCGTTGCTAAATAAGCGATTTAGACGGACTGGACGCTTCGTGCAGAATTTATGCGGCACGTGGAGGCAGGCTTGAGGATGCAACGGCAGCTAGGCCGTACCGTCTATAGTCCGCATAGCGGCCAGAATACGGACGTGGGGATTCTTCCCGGATTTGGGATTATGGAGCGATGCTTCGGCAACCATGTCTTTGGCTACCAGTTCGTTTTGCGCCCAGCCAACCACCAGTTGCATTTGCTGCTTGGCGTCTAGCTCCTTGGGAGCAGCCAGAATAAACTCGCGTGCAAGGCGAGCATCTTTGCGCTTCTCCGACTGCTCCACCGTGTTCCAGAGCGTAGCGGTATTTGCCGACCACTCCGGGGAATTGTCCGGCCTCAAAATAACCGACTCGACGACGCCTTTAGTGCGGTTGGAATAATCATGCCTCTTGCCCGCACGTTCGTCTTTGATTTTAGTGCCGGTACGATAGGCCGCAGCGGCGACAGCAAAATATTCCTTCCCCCTCGTTACGAGCCGGTATATTGCCATCTACCTAGCAGTCGCGTACCCCCTTTCCATTACGAATGACCTAGCAGAAAATAAAATCTAAATCATCATGAGATTGGCTCTCACGGCCATTTTAAAGAGGATGTCCATTGCCGTCCGAAGTCGTCCGCAAACATGAAGGGCGTACCGCCCTCTCAAGCTCTCTGCCAAGGGTTGCCACCCATTGACCGGCCTTGATGGTCGTGCCGCCCCTTAAAACCCCTGCCAACGTCCCCACCGTTCGACCGGTGTTGCAGCGAGCTAAGGCTCGCAGCCTGCGCCACCTCGTTTACCTCGCTGCCGCCATTTCGCCCTCGAATAAGAAATCGTGTTATTTTTATGCCATTTTCGCTAATAACGAGGGTTGGTAACCCCTTCCCAGCAAGAAAATTCCCTGAAATTGCCAATAACAGAATTTGACTCATTCCTGTTATTCGTGGTAAAAAGTCAGCAAAGTGATTTTTATGGGGTTTTCATCATGAATATATCGCTAACGCCGGAACTGGCAAAGTTTGTGGAAAACGAGGTCGAGAGCGGCCTGTATCAGACGGCCAGTGAAGTCATCCGCGCGGGGCTGCGTCGCCTCAAGGAAGACCAAGCCGCCCGCCTGCCCCAAGCCCCCAAGACCCTTGATGAACTGGAAACGCAGTTGCTGCAAAGCATTGACCGCCTTGACCGGGGCGAAGGTGTTGACGGCGAGGAATTGTTTCGCCGGCTCCGCAAACGGATAAAAGAATCCGGCGCTGATGCCTAAATTTATCCTTGATCCTTGCGTCGAGGATGAACTATGGGGTATTTGGTATTTCATTGCCCAAGACAATCCCGATGCTGCAACGCGCGTCGTTGACGCTGCCTACGAGACGTTCAAAACGCTTGCCGCCAATCCCAGCCTTGGCAGGCTGCGGAAATTTCGCAGTCCGAGGCTGTGCGATGTCCGTTCGTGGCGCATTTCAGGGTTTGAGAATTACCTAATTTTTTACCGTGGCGTTGCCGACGGCATTCAGGTGAACCATGTCTACCACGGCGCACGGGACATTGACGGGCTGTTTGGTGAAAAGTGACCACGTCTATTTGCAAAAGAATTGCTAATAGTTCAAAGTAACCAGCAGAAGTGCTGAGCGGGAATTGAACTGATAAGCTTAAAAAGATTGTTCTTATTGTATTGTTAACGTGGTTTTCGTATAAATTGCTACCAACATACGATTTCAGGCACATAAAATGATTCCAGATTGGAATATATCTGCGGTTTTGCCGCCAATCCGACCGGGTTCTGAAGGGCACAGCCCTGATCGTTCGCCTTAATAAAGCCTCCTTGTCGGAAGTCGTCGAAAAGTTTGCCAAATCAAATCCGCGCATTGAAATTCTGCGCGGTCTTTTGAAATATCGGGCTGAATTGCTCAACAGAGGTGTCTCCAGTGGTTTTCAATGGCTCAACGGAAGTTTTATGGAGAACAAGGAAATCTCGCTTTTGGAACCCCCAAAAGACGTGGACGTCGTGACGTTTTTTCACCTGCCTAACGGTTTGGATGAAGCAGCTTTCTTGCCAAAAGTTGCGGACTTGTTTGAAGTTGAAAACACAAAAAAACTTTATCACGTTGACGCGTAAGGGCATCCATTGGGAAAACCAATGGAAGAAACGGATGTAACGCTGATCTCATATTGGTATAGCATGTGGTCACACCGACGGAATAATCTTTGGAAGGGCTTTGTGCAGGTAGACATTTCTGAGGATCAGGACAATATTGCAATGGCGCTCATTGCTCAAATTGAACTGGAGCTTGCAAAATAATGAATCACAACGATTACATATCTTTTGCCTCTGAAATCAAGGAATTAGAAGGCCTTTTAGCCCGAATTTCGAAGGAAAAAGTAATTAGCCGAATGGGTCTTGAGTCACGCCTAAAAACCGCAAAGGAAGCAATTGCAGGGTATAATCTGCTACAGTTGCCTCGAAAGGCCCGCCTCACTTTCAGAGGAAGACCGGTTTTGGGGTCTCATGGCGCGTCCGCCGAGTTCGCCACGAAAGCATCCACCTATTTTACCGATGCTTTTTCCGCTGTAGTGGCAGGCATTTCTGAAAATCTCCGATACATGGGACCCATTCCCGATAAGGAAAAAAACCAACTGCTGATTACTGGCACAGCTATTGGGTCATTTGGATTTGAGTTTGAACTTCCACGCCTCCAAACCAATAACGAAAGTAGTCAGAACGATTTGTTTTTAGAAGCAAACAAACCAGAAAATAGACCAGAGATAGCGATGGAGAAGCTGGAAAAACTTTTTCAAGTTGCTGCCGAAGGAACTGATGATGACATCGCCGAATTGGTAGATGAAATTCATCCGCGTGCTGTCAAAAAGGCTTCTGAATTTTTGGATTATCTCTCAGAACAAGAGGCTTGGTGCGGTGTTGAGTTCAAGGAAACGATTTTCAGATTCGGTGGGGTTGAACAGGTCCGGAATTCAGCAGCCCGTCTCAAATCGAACAACATCAAGGAATCGGATGAGACTTTCCGTGGTGAATTTCAAGGCGTACTGCCAAAAGGTCGAACCTTTGAATTCAAGGTCATTGACGAGGACCAAATTTTGCGTGGCAAAGTTGGAGCGGAAATCGAAGATGCTGACGTGTTGAATAATATTCTGCATAAGCATGTAACAGCGACGTTTCATGTGATAAAGGTGGGGCTGGGGCGCCCTAGGTTCACCCTGCAAACTATGGCCGATATAGCTTAGGAAGCCACTCCGTAGCCGAGAATAAATTATTCCGAACCAAATTGCACCGCATCGCGCCATTGAGCTACATCCTCGACTTTTCCCGCTGGTAAATCTGATGAAGCAAATCAGACGAATGATTACCAGTCGCATGGCCGCTTCACGCGGCACACCGGCACGGCGCAGCCGGTTGACTTAAGTGACGCGCAGGTAGTGGAAACACAGATGCGGCATTTTTGGCTTCGTGAAGAATTGTTGCCACCGGCGCGACGGCTGGAATGGAAACTCTACGGTTAATTTCTGCTTTGCCTCGCGGATACGTTCAAATAACGGCCGCAACGCGGAGGGCATCGGTACAGAAAACGCCCGATCCTCGCCGCCCTTGGGCGAGGGAAACGTGATTTTGTTTTCTTTGAAATCAATACAATTGAGTGGCAGACGTGTTTCCTGCAACCGACAGCCAGTGTGCAGGGAAATATCAAACGCAACCTGCATCGACTCCGGCTCGCTTTTTAACACCTCCCAAATAACGGTGATTTCCTTGTCAGTCAGCTCAGGCTTTTTATCGAATTTATCTTTCCGCAGCTTGAGGCTCACCAGCGGATTGGCGTCGGCATGGCCGAGGCGCACCGCTTCCCCTATAATCATAGCAAGCAGCTTTAATTCCATTATGGCCGTGTTGCGCCCGTCGCTTCTTCCGCTTTTCTTTTTGTAGGCCGTGCGCCAATCAACATATTCACGGGTATTGCGATAGGTAATAGCATGCGGCGAGTGCAGGCGTTGCGTTTGCAGCCAGAGTGCAAGCCATTTCCAGTTTCCGGTGTAACGTGCCAGTGTGTGCTCACTTTCGCAATGCCGTTCAAGACATTTGGGAATCCACGTGTCCCAACTTTCGATATTGACCGCAGGCACGTGGTGGTGTTCTTTTGCTTCCAGTTCAGCCCGCAGGGCTTTTGCCTTGGCCGTCTCAATTCGCCCATAGAGGCCTCAGAATAGCGCTTCGCGCCTGCTCTCCCAGACGCGCTCTTGCCACTCAGGCTTTGCCGATGCTTCGTCCAGCCAGGCGTGTCGACGTTTCGAGGATTTCCAAACGGTCGATCACCGCGCCGCCTCCTTCAGCCACAAGGTCGGAGCAAGCAGTTTCCAGCGCGACACCAGCCGTGTGCAGTCCAGCGCGGAATCAAGCTTGGCATTGCCTTGGCTTAGCCGCTCGCGGCACGGGACAATTAGCGCCTTGCCGTTGCTGCCAGCACGCTCCGCCAGAAAGCCGAGACGTTTGAACACCGCACCGTTACCGAGACGGTCTGCGTAGTCGATCAGCACCGCATCATTGCGATCCGGTCGGGCAAGGTAGGCCCGGACACAACCCTCCACATGCTGGATGCCGCCGCCAATGGCGGGATCGTCGAGCATATCGACGATGGTCAGGTGGATGTCCGACACGGCAATCTTGCTGTGGCCACGCCAGACCGTCTTCGTGCCGAAGATCGTGTTCTTGGCGATATGCTTGAGGGTGAAGGTTGCGCCTTGGCGGGACTGGGAGCGCTCACGCAGCGAGCGGCCGGTCAGTACCGCCGTGTCGTTGAATATCTGCTCGGTCTTGATAGAATCGAGGCTGGCGGCAACGTAGGCACCGTGGCCGACACGGCGTAACCATCCTTGCTTTGTCCAGCGCGCCAACGCCTTGGCCACATCGGTTCGGTCGGCTGCGAGCAGTCGAGCGGCATCGGTTAGTTGGATGACGTCGCCCGCCTCACGCACCACCTTGACAAGCTGCGCCCGTTCGAGCGGGGTGCGTGAGCGGTTTTGATGTTTTTCATGTGCGAATATTCATCATAAGAGTGAAATTTGACACTTTGACCATATAAACTCGCAACCGAATGCAATAGAATAGATATAAATAATGAAATAATTCATCAAAATAGTGAATTTTTAGGCAATTGATATTCGATAACGGTCGTCACCGGATGGCGGAGACAATCGGCCCCCGGCGCGCCAGCGTATAAGACTCGGGCCAAAGGCAACGTCCTTTCTCTGCAAAACAGCGCCCCGAAAAGCGAGACGGGTCTGTCACCGAAACTAAATAGCTCGGCCCACCGAATGGTTGTTTGGGCTTAACATTTAAGGAAAATGACTATGACTACGAAATCAAATCTCACAAAAGAGCAGATAAATGCCCACCTTGCGCGGATTCATGCACGCCTTGAGTGGATCGCAGAACGCGAAGCACAGGCGGCATGGGTCGGCGGCTTCGGCGCACATGGTGAGTTCAGCGATGAGCATGCCCGTCTGACTGCTGAAACCGATGGGCTGCTTGACCAGCTCAAATCGCTCGGCGGAACACTGCCGTTCGCCCCCGCGTGACAAGGCAAAGCCGACGACTGCCCATGCAGTCGTCGGCACCCTTTCATCCGCGTCAGCGGATCAGACAATAACGGCACCCTTGCACGGCGCGACGCAGACGGGCGACGTGTCGGTAAGCTGAAGGAGTGGCAAGGCCGTTGCACCCTGGGTGCAGCGCCGCTGCTGCAACCGAACGCGCAGCCGACGCTCGTCTGGCAAGGAAAGAGGCAAGAGTGCCTGCGGGTCAAATCTTTGGATTCCACTTGTCCGTTATAGACACCTCGCGCGAGGAGGTTGTCTCATAGAATCATACCTAGTAAGTGCTTAAAATTTGGTTAATTTGGAGTGCCGATGGGAGGGGTCGTCGCTGCGAGGCCGAATTCGACGGCTATGTCGTTCAGCCGCCTGTCGCGGGTCCATAGCCTCGCATCGGCAGTCAATCGCACCGGTGCCGCTCGGTTTCCTCAGCGGAAACGCACGGTTCGAGCGAATTGAGCGCAAATGTCACGCAGCCGTCGCTTCTAATTTGGCACAATAGGGATCGGTCTTGGAACGGGTCTGAGACGACAAATTTTAGGAGAGCGACATGAAACGATTGGCTCAGTGGCTGGCGGCAAGCTGTGTGGCGTGGGTGGGACTGTGTGCGACGACGGCCGCGGCGCCGGTGACCTATCACATGGATCCGGTGCATTCGCGCATCACGTTTTATGTGAATCACTTGGGCTTCTCGAACTCCGTGGGCGAGTTTCACATTCCGGACACCGCGTTTAGTTTTGACAACGCCGATTGGGCGCATTCGTCGCTGCGCATCACCATCCCCGTGAGCGGCCTTGAGATGGGCGACGCGACCTGGAATGAGCACATTCTGTCGGACAACTGGTTGGACGCCAAAGCCTTCCCAACCATGAGCTTTGTGGCCACCAAAGTGGAGGGTGGCAATGGCAAGGGCACGCTGCACGGCGATTTGACCATCAAAGGGGTCACGCGTCCGGTGAGCTTGGCGTTGACCTTGAACGGCGCGGGCGAACACATGATGAAGCGCGTGCAAGCCGTCGGGTTTACCGCCACCACGACCATCAAGCGTTCGGACTTCGGCATCAAGACCTACTTGGGTCCGGTGGGCGACGACATCACCATTCGCATCGAAGTCGAGGCGTTGGCGGATAAGTAATCCATGCTGCGCTCGTCGGCATCGCACTGGGGGATCGTCACTCGACTCGTACACTGGAGTATGGCGATCCTCATGATCTGGCTGCTGTGGCTTGGGTTCACGATGGTGGCCATGCCCTTAAGCCTCGCCAAAATGAAGACCTATGCGTTGCACAAGTCGTTGGGGGTGACGGTCTTGTTGCTGGCGCTCCTCCGAGTGTTGTGGCGCTCGACGGAGCGCTCGCCCGAGGCGCTCAGTGCCTCGCTCTGGCAGCGGCGCCTCGCCGCGCTGGTGCAAGGCGCGCTGTATGCGGCGATGGTGGTGCTGCCGTTGTCCGGCTGGTGGTACAACTCCGCCGCTGGGTTTCCATTGCAGGTGTTCGGGTGGTTTAATCTGCCGCACTTGGTGGACGCGGATCCTGGACTGAAAAGCGTCGCCCACGCCATTCACGTCGGGGCCGTGTGGGTGCTCATAGGCGCCTTAACCGCGCACGTCGCGGGGGCGCTCAAACACCACTTCATCGATCGCGACGACACGTTCAAGCGCATGATTCACAAGAGGAGAGAGGGATGAAACGCAGCGCGATGGTTCTAGCGGGGCTCGGTCTGATGTGGATGGGGTGGGTGAGCGCGGCGGCGCCAAAGAACTACACCGTGCAAAGCGGCAGCAGCCTGACCTTTCAAGGCACGCAGCAAGGCGAAAAATTTAGCGGTGCGTTTAAAAACTTCGACGCGACCATCAAAATGGACGACTCGGCGTCCAACGCCAGTTTGTTTGATGTGACCATTCACCTCAAATCCACCGACAGCAAAAACGCCGAGCGCGACGCGGCCTTGATGTCCGCCAGTTGGTTTGATGTGGCCCATCACCCCGACGCGCATTTTAAAACCGTGGGTTTTCGCAGCACGCCGCAGGGCACGGTGGCGGACGCGGACCTCACCATTCGCGATAAAACCAAACGCATCGTATTCCCCTACGTCTTTAAGAAAACCCCCACGGGCGCCACTTTGGACGCCACGGTGCGCTTAAATCGGTTGGATTTTGGCTTGGGCGCGGGCGAATGGGCGGACGACTCGATGGTGGGTCACGCGGTGGACGTGGTTGTGCACCTCAGCTTATCGCCATCGACCAGCGCCGATCCGGCGCATCGGTGATCACCCCCGGCTCCATCGCTTGGGTGCTACCGGTTTGAGGGGTCGCCCGTCGTCTGCCGAACGGGCGGCCGTGCGCGCCTTTCATGAGCGGTTGTTGCGGTGGTTTGACGCGCACGGCCGCCACGACTTGCCCTGGCAGCGCCCCCGCACTCTGTATCGCGTCTGGGTCTCGGAGATCATGTTGCAACAAACGCAAGTGGTCACCGTCATCGGGTACTTTGAGCGGTTTATGCGCCGCTTCCCCACGGTGCAGAGTTTGGCCAGCGCTCCCTTGGATGAGGTGTTGGCGCATTGGTCGGGTTTGGGCTATTACGCGCGGGCGCGCCATTTGCACCGCGCCGCGCAAATCATCGTGGCGAGCGGTCGCGCCCAGTGGCCGCGCACGCGCGACGGCTGGACGGCGCTGCCCGGGGTGGGGGAATCCACCGCGGGGGCGATTTTGGCGCAAGCGCTCAACCAACGCGAGCCGATCTTAGACGGCAATGTGAAGCGCGTGTTGACGCGGGTGTTTGCGGTGGCGGAGCCGGTCATACAGGCCGTGGATCGGCTGTGGGAGCTTGCGGATCGCATCACTCCGCGCGAGCGCCCGGCGGATTTTACGCAGGCGATTATGGATTTGGGGGCGACGGTGTGCACCTTACGCCGTCCGCTGTGCGAGCGTTGCCCATTGAGTGCGTCGTGCGCCGGTTTTAAACAGGGCGATCCCACGCGCTATCCCGTCAAATCCAAAGCCAAAGCCAAGCGCCAGATCACGAAATGGTGGTTGATCCTGCACTCCGAGCGCGCGGTGTACTTGGAACAACGACCACCCCAAGGGATTTGGGGCGGGCTGTGGGGGTTTAAAGAGTTTGAGTCGCACGACGCGCTGTTGGCGTTTGTGGAGCACGTGCCCAAGGGCGACTCAGCGACGCTAAAACCCGTGGCCGCCAAAAAACACGTGTTGAGTCATCAGACCTGGGACATTCATTGTTTCGCATTGACGTTGTCGCACAAGCCCACGAGCACGCGGCTGTTGCCCGGCAGCTGGGTGGCGCACACACGCGTTGACCAACTCGGTTTGGCGGCGCCGGTTGCCGCTATACTAAAGGCCATGGGGTAGCAAAGGAACTGAGACATGGCCCGTGAGATTTATTGCGCGTATTTAAAACACAACGCGGAAGGCCTGGATTACGTGCCGATGCCCGGTGAACTGGGGCAGCGCATTTACAACCACATCTCCAAACCAGCCTGGACCGCGTGGGTCAATCACCAAGTGATGTTGATCAACGAATACCGGTTAACGCCCATTGAGCCCAAAGCGCGAGCCTTTTTAGTGGCCGAAATGGAGAAGTTTTTATTCGGGGAGGGTGCCACTTTGCCTCGAGAGTACGTCAAACCGGCTTCCGAGGCATAATTTTTGCGCTAAGTGATTGATTTTTCAGTTTAAGCCTTGACGAACGCGGTAGTTACCAGTCTAATAGCACTCCCTCCGACGGCCAGGTAGCTCAGTCGGTAGAGCAGCGGACTGAAAATCCGCGTGTCGCCAGTTCGATTCTGGCCCTGGCCACCATTAAATCAATGACTTACGTCATTTTGAGTAGTACGGTAAATCCCAAATCCAAGCCGTACTACTTTTTCGGATGGGTCAGCGGTATGATTTTCGACTATGAAAGTCAGCGCTAAAAAGACCGCCGCCACCCCAAAACGGAAGCCAAAGGCTAAAAATTCTCCAATCGTTAGAGCCAATCCCATCGCCTCTACGCTTCAGACCATTCACGGCTACCCTGATCGCCTAAAAATCTATCAAATTCCCGCCTCAAAGTATTGGTGGGTCAGAGCCACCTTTGGTGAGCGGCGGATAAAGCGTTCAACGAAAGAGACGGAGAAGACCAAAGCGGTTAAATTCGCTAAACAGTTTTACGAAGACTTATTAAAGAACAGTTTGTCAGTCCCCATTAAGTCGAGCCGCTCGTTCATCAGAGTAGCCGAAGAGCTAAAAGAAGAACATCGTCAAAAAGCAGGAACAGGTGAGCGGAATAAACGGTTCGCGGATGATTTAAGAAAGCAGTTAGATCATCGAATCATTCCATTCTTCAAACAATATAACCTCAAAGACATTAACTATTCCACCATCAGTAAGTTCGTGGCGGAAATGAGAAAGGATGGATGTTCGCCGAGTACGATTAACCGCCACTTAGTTTCCGTAAGACAAATCTTAAAACACGCCATTAAATTGGAATTATTAGGCGCTTTACCAATCTTCCCATCCGTCACCGCTAAAGATAACCCACGACCGTGGTTTGATGAGGCGGAGTACAAGCTCTTAAAGTCAAAAGCCGAAGAAGCCATTGAGAAAGGTCATACGTGGAAAGGCGTTAGGATGACCGAAGAGATGAGAGATTTCATACTCTTTATGGTTAATACGTTTTTAAGACCAAGTGATTGGTATGGGTTGAAACGAAAGCGCGGGTGTTTGAACAGTTGTTTTTTCACGCGTCTGGTTTAAGCCCCGCGTATGGCAATTCGGGGTTCTTTCAAAAGCTGGCCGCGCAACCCCAACCCTTGGCCATTGAGCGCTTTCACGGTGAAGCGCAGCGCGTCACGGGGATATTGGAGCGTCAGTTGACCCACTCGGCGTATGTGGCGGGCAGTGAGTATACAATTGCCGATATGGCGCACTTTGGCTGGTTGTGGCGCAGCGCGTTTGCGGGCATTGATTTGGCCGACACGCCCCACGTCCAGCGCTGGTACGCTGCCCTGGCGGCACGCCCAGCGGTTCAATCGGCAATGGCTAAAATCGAGGCCTTAGTCCCAGTGGGTTAAGGAGCGGAGAGACGATGTATTCGTATAAACCCAGTCAAGGCCACGGCTTACCCCACGACCCGTTCAACGCCATCGTGGGGCCGAGGCCCATTGGCTGGATTTCAACCCTGAGCGCGACCGGGGTGCCCAATCTGGCCCCTTACAGTTTTTTCAACGCGTTTAACTATGTGCCACCGATCATTGGTTTCTCGAGCGTGGGCTACAAAGACACGGTGCGCAACATCGAGCACAACCGCGAGTTTGTGTGGAATTTGGTGACCCGCGATCTCGTCGAACCGATGAATCAGTCCTGCGCCCCCTATCCCGCGGAGGTCAGTGAGTTCGCGGCGATTGGCTTGGCCTCGCATCCGTCGTCCTCGGTAAAACCCCCGCGTGTGGCAAACACCAAAGTGGCCTTTGAGTGCCAATGCACCCAGATCATTCAACTCAGCGGGGCCAATGGGCACACCGTGCCCTCGTGGTTGATATTGGGCGAAGTGGTGGAGGTGCACATTCACCCGACCTTGCTCAACGATGGGGTCTACGACACCGCGCGCGCGGGGCATGTGTTGCGCGGCGGTGGGCCGGCGGACTATTTTACCATTGGCGAAGCGCAGTTGTTCAAACTGCATCGGCCCAGTTAAGTCGCCTGCGCCGATCAACGGCTCGGATCGCATCCATTGGAATTGTGTCGCTCATCGCGATGGTCGGGGTGTTTATGTATCAACTCGTGGTCTTTGACGCGTACGGAACCTTGTTTGATGTGTATTCGTTGAGTGCGCAGCTCGACACCCTGTATCCGGGACAAGGGGCTCACGTCGCTCAGCTGTGGCGAGACCGACAAATCGAATACACGCGGTTGGTGACGCTTTCGGATCCCAACCCCACCGGCAGTCGATACTACCAGTCGTTCTGGGACCTGACGCAAGCGGCGTTGCGCTACGTGGCGAAGCGCTTACAGTTGCCCTTGAGTGCCGACACCGAGCGCGCGCTCATGGAGCAATACGCCACCTTGGTCGGTTTTGCCGACAGTCAACGCGTGCTGCAATCCCTCAAAACCAAAGGGATCGCGACCGCCATACTGTCCAACGGCAGTCGCGACATGCCGCGTCGTGTGGTGGAGGCCAACGGTCTATCCCCCTACGTCGATCAGTTAATCAGCGTGGACGACGTGCGTCTATTCAAGACCGCACCCCAAGCGTACGGACGCGTCCTCGAGGTCTTTGAGGTGTCGCCATCGGCGACCTTGTTTGTGAGCAGCAACGCCTGGGATGTCTTGGCCGCGCGGTGGTTTGGGTTCGACGTCTTTTGGGTCAATCGCGCCGGGCACCCGTACGAGGAAATCGGCGATCCACCCCATTACGAGGGAGCTTCGCTGAGCGCCGTGCTCGAGGTTTTCAATCAAGCCAATCCCACCTAAACGCTCGGTTCGTCGTCGACCTGGCGGCCGTCGGTCTCGACGTTGACGGGGAAGGCCAACGGCGGTGAGGGCGATGGGGTTGGGGCGTTTGTGAGGCGATTGGGGTCTGGTGTATGCTGCGTGCTGACGGATCGATTTGAAGGCCAATGATAAGGAACCCACTCATGAGAATTCCTCCCGAATGGATTGTGTTGATCGTTGCGTTTGTGGCGATCGTCGGTTCAATGACGATTGCCATCCTAAGCCTCTGGACGGGTCATAAGCGCAAACGACAAGTGTTGCACAACATTCATTTGGAGCGTATGGCCGCCATTGAAAAAGGCATCACGCTGCCCCCGTCCAAACTCGAAGAGTTGATTGGCAATCGCAACGGCCCCGCGATTGAGAAGGATCCGATGCGCCGCGGCCTCACCCTCACGTTGGTCGGGATTGCCATTGGGGTGGCGTTGTATTACACCGACTCGGAGGCTTGGGTGTGGGGGCTGCCGGTGTTGGCGGTGGGGTTATCCAACCTCATTTACGTGGTGGTGAGTCATAAATTAAGTGCCGGCCAATAAGGCCATGGGTCTGCCGCAGTCCTTTGCCAGCGTCGTTCCCTATCTCGTGGTGGAGGAGGGGCATCGCTATTGTGCGTTCTTGGTCAACGGGCTCGAGGGCACGTTGTTGGGGCAGCACTTGGATGAGCGCGGCCGCATCAAGCACGCGCAAGTGCAATTGGGCAACACCCTGGTGATGGTCTCGGACAGCAGCGACGCGTATCCGGTCACGACCGGGCAGTATGTGGTGTATGTGGACGATGCGCATCGCGTGACCGCGTTAGCCCTCGCCGCTGGGGCACAAAGCGTGATGGACGTGACGGATCAGCCCTACGGCGATCGGCAGTCGGGCGTCAAAGATTGTGCGAATAACGTCTGGTGGATCACGCAGCGCTTAACCACGACCCCTTATTTTGATGAAGCGGTGGCGACGTGACGGGGTGAGAGACGGTGCGTTCAGCGCACACGGAGAGAATCGTCGAATGCAAAACAGATTGACCGATCAGGCGGGCTTTCGGCCATTTTTGCCAGCCAAAGACCTGGAATTATCGAAGCGCTTTTATCTCGCGTTGGGATTTACGCTGGTCTTGGACAGCGAGGTTAAGATTTTTAAAATCGGTCCGGCGGCGTTTGTGTTGGCGGCGTTCGACAAGGCCGACAACCACATGATGCAGTTGATGGTGGACGATCTGGATGCCTGGTGGGCTCACCTTCAATCGCTTCACTTAAGCGCGGAATTCGGCGTCCCCGACCCCACGCCGCCGCAGCGACAACCCTGGGGCCTGCGCGTCAGTTACCTGGTCGACCCCAGCGGAATTTTGTGGCACATCGCCGAGCGACGCCACGATAAGCCCCATGATTACTAAAGGCGGTCGTGGGTCCACGGAAAACGCTCGCGGATGCATCCGCTGCGGCATCTGTGCTAAGGGAGCGTGAATTGCCAACGGTCGTTTTTCGTGACGCGCACAACGGGGATTGGGATTCGGTGTGCGCGTTGAATCTCAGCGAGGTGCAGTTCACGAGTCCCATGGATCGCGATCGAGTGCAATTTTTAGCGCAACTGGCGAGCGTTTTTAAAGTGGCGGTGGTGGATGCGGTGGTGGCCGGCTTTTTAATCGCCATGGACGACGAGGCGCCTTATGAGAACGCTAATTTCGCGTGGTTCCGCCAACGGTATGCCAACTTCATTTACGTGGACCGAATCGTGATCCACGAGGCGCACCGTCAGCTCAGGCTCGCCACGGCGCTGTACACGGATCTCATCGAGTGCGCGCACCGCCACGGGAAGCGCCACTTGGCCTGTGAGTACAACCTCAGTCCCCCCAATGACGCGTCGGCTCGTTTTCACGCTCGGTTGGGATTTGGGGAAGTCGGGCGGCAAAGCCTCGCGGCGGGGGGCAAGTGGGTGTCGATGCAATGGAAAGATCTGCAGGCGCCCGAAGCCCCGTGATTTCCGGCCTGCAGGGGGCGTAACGATGCCCACCGCGGGGGTGTCGCGGTGTGAACCGGTTGAACGGTGTGCGCTGTCGGGCTGAGTCTTTAAACGAGGTGAAACAGCACGCCGATCGCCCAGCCCGCGTTGACGATCGCCAACGTTAGGATGACGCCAAAGGTGATCTTCATGCCGAGCACGCGGTTTGAAAAATCGGGGGGCGGCGTGTTGATGCCTTTGATGTGAATCAGCCGACCCACCACGAACGTGAGTCCGAATGCGGCCACTAAGGACGGAGGAAAACCATTGGCCTCGAGGCAGGCCAATAACAGCAGGGCGATGGGGGCGTATTCGGCGAAATTGCCTTGCGCGCGGATGGCTCTCTCGAGGTCATCGTGGCCGCCGCTGCCCAAGCCAACTTTGTTTTTGGTTCGTAATTTGATCACCGCCAGGGACAAGTAAACCAACATCAACGCCAACACGGCGGCAACGATTGCAGTGATTTTGAGCATGCGCACTCCTCAAGGTTGGGGTCTTGGTGTGATCCCGGCGTGGCTTAGAACGCGGCGTGGCAATCCGCTTGACGGTTGACGCGCGTGCTGTTGCGGATTTTTCCGGGATCGGATGGGTTGGCGTGCGCTTTGACCTGCTTGACCATCGCAAGCGCGTCGCCGTCTCTGGTGACGGTGACTTCGATGTCCGATAACGTGCCGCCATCCATCCCTTGCGAGCGATACACTTCACTCCAATGGGAACCGTCTTGATACGCGCTGACGGTCACCAGATCTTCGGTGGTCTCCACCGCGTGGCCCGCGCGGTATCCGGTCGACACCACTTGGTCGCCGGCCGTATTGAACAAGGTCAGCGTGGTGATGTACGCCACCCCGCTCTTTTGCCCTTCGAAGTATTTGGAGCGTCGCAAAAAGGTGTGGCCATCCTCAATTGCCTCGATGCGCGTGAAGAGGGGGAGTGCGTAGGTGTTGTTGGATTGATAATCCACATAATTTAACGTCCCAGACCAACACCCCGTCAGCGACTGTTCAAGCTCAATCGGGGACGGCGCGCCGAGTGCGAGGCCTGCGCTCAACAGCGTGGGGATCGTCAGCAGAGTCGCCAGCCAAGTCGTTCGACGCATCAGAAATCTCCAGTCGCGGTTGTGGTGTTTCAAGGGCGCAGTATAGCGGCCGACGCGGCGACTCGACGATCGCGGGGGGACTAATTTAAGGTTTTTTTGATTTTGTTGGCTTCGGTCAAACCCATAATGGTTTTCGCGAGCTTTTGAGTTGCGTCGAGATCGTTGACGTTGGCGGATAACAAGCTTTTGATGTAGTCGCGCGCCTGCGAAATCTCGTCACAAATCATAATGGGATTTTCAAAATACATGCGACCCACTTGTTCTTTGATGAGCGGGTCCTTGGTCACCACAACCCAGACGATTTGGCGTTGGGTGACGTGTGCCGCTTTTTCGAGCTCGGTGATTTTATTGAAATCGTCTTCGTCGAAATTGAGGCGAGCGCCTGGTTCGCAACAATAGATTGAATACGTCGACGAAACGATGCGCGGATCACTGGTCAGTTGCACGTACAGATCCGTCAGGGCTTGAAGCGTGATTTCGCCTGAAAAATACGTGACGGTGCCGTCGGGCTCCCAAGTGAGTTTGATCGTCATACGAAAATGAGTGCTGCGTTAGACATGAGCTCAATATAGCCAGATATTAGGTAAAACTCAAGTTACAAACCGTCGCGCGCGTGCGCACGAAAAACACGCGTGCGGATTCACCAGCGAAATCCGCTGAGCGTGGACGTTGGTCGGTGTGATACATCACTTATTTTAATAGGTATTATGGTGAATCGATTGTCATTCGCGGTGGCGTCGCGCCGTGCCATCGTTTTGGTGAATGGCAACGCGGTGACGGTGAGTGAGTTGATATATCTAAGAAATCGTTGCGTGATCGCGCGCTTGCGGGTTGTGCGGTGTGCAGCGGACGCGAGAAGTGTATTCTCGAAAGGCAGGTGCGGTTATGAAACTGTCCGACGTTCATCTGAAGCGATTGCAGCACCAGAGCATGGTCAGAGCGTTTCAGGAGCCCTTGCGGTGTGAACACGATCGCTATGAATACGAGGTGTTTGATTTAGAGCGTTTTGCGGAAAATCTGTTGGCCGAATGCGTCGAGGTCATCGAAGCCGAGGCGCCGTCCGACGTGGCGGCGCGGGTGTTGGTGCGTCTCCAACAGCGGTTGTGCCAAGCGCCGTAAGCGCGAGTCGCACCATTAACTCATGTGGCGAAGCGCCGCGACCATCGAGTCGACGACGGCGCCCCAGTCGCCGTCCGTCGATTGGCGGAACAACCGCATCGTCGGGTACCACCGACTCTCGGGTGTGTCCAGTTGCCATCGCCAATCCGGCACCTTTTTTAAAGCCACCCACGTCGGTACGCCCATGGCGCCCGCTAAATGGGTGATGGCGCTGTCGGCGCACACGAGCACGTCGAGGTTGGCCAACACGGCGGCCGTGTCCATGAACGCGTCCTGGTCCCAGTCGCCCGTCAGCGATTCGACCGGAAACCCCACGGTCTCCACCTGCGCGGCGGCGGGGCCTTTTTGCAGGCTGATGAGCCGCACGTTGGGGAGTGAGGCCAGTGGTGCAAAGGCGGACAGGGGCATTGAGCGGCCAACGTCAACGTTGCCGACGCTGCCTTGCCAATGCAGGCCGATTTTAAAGCCGTGCGTTCCCAAACGCGTCTTCCAAGCCGCCACTCGGTCTGGGGCCGGATCGATGTACGGAACGGGCGCGGCTTGCGACGCCTCCAGCAGTGCCGGCAAGCTCAGGAGTGGGCAATGAAAATCGGTGTTGAGACGTGTTTCATCCAAGGTCGTGACGGTGAACGGCAGCCTGGTGTGGTTCAACAGCGGCACCAGTGGCGTGTGTGGGGCGAAGTACACCCTGGCGCCACGCTCGTTTAAGGCGCGCAGGTAGCGGATGAACTGGAGGGTGTCGCCGAGGCCTTGTTCGCGATAAATCAGTATGGTTCGGCCGTCCAAGGATTCCGTGCCCGTCCACAACGCGCCGAACTGGGGTCGATCCCGGAGCCGTTGTTCGCGCTTGTGCGCGAGATACAGGGGCCACCCTTGCTCAAACTCACCTTGCAAGAGGTGCGTGGTGCCCTGATTAAACGCCGCGTCGTCAAACCGAGGGTCGAGTCGCCGGGCTTCGCCAAAGAGTTGGATGGCCTCGTGGAGCTTGCCCATTTCGCGGGTCGCCAACGCCCAATTGTTGTACGCCGCAGCGGACGTCGGATTCAATTGAACGGCTTTGGAAAACGACTGGGCCGCTTCTTGCCATTGAAGACTCGTGTACTGCGTCAGTCCCAAGACCTCATAGGCATAGGCGTGATTCGGTGCGAGTTGCACGGCCGCCGTCATCACCGCTTGGGCGTCGGTGACTTGATCGAGGGTCAACAGCACGTGTGCGAGTTGACATAAGAAATTCACATTGTGGGGTTCAAACGCAATGGCTTGACCGAGGTGGTGGAGGCAAGCCGCGAAGTCCCCAACGCGCGCCAGCGCTTGTGCGAGGTCGGCTTGGAGGTGGGCGTTTTGCGGCGCTAAGGTGGCGGCTTGGCGCAAGGCTTCCACCGCTTGTTTGGGCTGTTGACCCTCGGCGAGGGCGATGCCCAGTTGATGCAGGTTGCTCACATCATCGGGATGCGCGCGCGCGCGGTCCATCAGACGCGTCAGCGCCGTCGGGGTGTGCGGCGTGCTCGTGGGGCTGATGCTCTGATCCGTCACTGGGTATCCTCGTCCATGGGATGCGCCGACGCGCGGCGCGAACCCGCCGTTCAGCCGGGCGTTGGCGTTCACCCGCATTGTATCCAAAGCGGCGTGGAATAAACACTAAATCTCGGAAATTCAATGAGTTAATTGATTATGGGGGGTGTCTCAATCGAGACGGTGTCCGCAAAAGCCGTATAATGGCCGCTTCCCCTGAGATCACCCCGCATCACCGCCTTGGGTCAAGTCGGAATGGCCTTGGGGTGTGTCGACGTCGGGCGATGTGCGATCGGCGTGGCGAATAACCATCATGGATTGGATGATTCAATGCGAAAAAAATTAATTGGGTTCACGAAATTGGTTTGGGTGGCGATGGCGCTGTCGGTCTGTCCGGCGATTCACGCTCAAGATAAATCCGCAGATTTTGTGTCATTGACGGCGGTCCAGTGTCCGCACTTCGCGGATCTCAAGGCGCATTATCGTCAAACGTTTATTGAGCCCATCATCAATTGGAGCAAAACGGAATTGGCGGACGCGAAGAACCGCCCGGTTCTTTATTTGTTTTCCGGACCCGATGTGGTGACCGCGCTGTCGTTGTTTCCGAACGCGTCGCAGATCACGCTCGTGGCGGATCAAATTCCCGAGTATCAGTTGATGGAAAAGGGCGAAAAGGTGCCTGAGGCCGCTGAGCGACGCGAATGCGAGATGTTGAACTCGTTCGCTTACCTGGGGTTTTATAAGACCAATGAACTCAACGGTAAAGATGGCGCGCGACCGCGGTTCATCAAATTATTAACCTACTCGATTGGTTTTGCCGGCGCGAATTTGCTCAATGTGGAAGTGTTGACCTTCAACGCGTCGGGCGAATTGGTCAGCGAAGGCACCGAGTTTAAGGTCAAGCCGGTGGGATTGCGCTTCAACGCCACCCGCGACGATGGCCGACCCGTGACGATCGATTATCTGACCATTAATTTGGCCAACGCGGGCTTAAAAGCGCACCCGATGTCGGCGGAATTCTTGAAGCGCAATTTATCCAACATCTTGTTGTTAAAGTCGGCGTCTCACCTGTTGCAGAACAGCCACTTCAGCACCTTGGCGGACTTGATTCGTCAATCGCCGCCGCCGATTGTGGTGCAAGACGAAACCGGACTGTCGGTCAAAGCGTTGCATGATCTGTACAGCGTCACGTTGTATGGGCAGTTCACCGATCCGCAGAAGCTGTGGGCGAACAGTCCCGAAGCGCGCGCCTTCATCGACGAGTACGCCAGTCATCCGAGCAAGGGCGCGTTGCCGTTCCGAATTGGTTATGAGAAAAAAGCCGGATCGGCGCTCATCATTGGGCGGCGGCCTGCCGCGAGTGTTGCGGCAGCGAGCCCACAAAACGCGCCACGTCCTCATTAAAACGCTCGGCCTCGTCGACAAACAGCGCGTGGCCGGAATGCGCGTAGACGATGACCTGTGCCGACGGGTCATCGACCAACAGCGCATCGCCTTGGTATTTGAGATGGGGCGTAATCGCGTACAGCGTGGGCACGTGGGATTCCAATAACGTCGAGCGATAGTAGTCGCGCGAATACGGTTTGGCCAACAGCTGCGCCGCAATCGACTCGGAAACTTTTAACGTCGACGCATCGATCGTTGCCAACAGATCCTCGCTTTGGGGTGTTTTGAACATACTGCGCACAAATTGATGCAAATAGATTTTGTGGTCCACCGGTGGGCCAGCGGGATGGGCTTTGGCGGGGGGTGGCGTGCCTTCCCCAATGGAGTTGTCGATGAGCACGAGTCCGCGGAGGTGGGTCGGTTGATAGCGGTGCACGTAGTCCAAGCCTTCCATGACGCCCAGCGACCAGCCGACCAACACGAATTCCTGGGGGTGAGCGTGCACGACCCACTCGTGGATGTCGCGCGCGCGCAGTGCGGCGCTGTGCGAGCCTTTGTAAACATCGGATTGTCCCTGCGAGCGCGGATCAAGCACCACGACTCGGTGAGTGGCGGAAAGGGTTTGGAGTTGGGATTGAAAGATGGCGGCGGGCATCAGCCAACCCGGGATAAACAATAAGCTGGGTTCACCCGTTCCCGCTTCCAGATAATGCAGTCGAATCCCGTCAGATGTGTAAAAATATCGGTGGTGGATGTCAGCGGCCATGATCGAGGAGCTCATTAATAAACCGAGCACCCAGAAATAGACGCGTCTTAGCCTGACCACGGGTTGCCGGTTTGTTGAATTAGGATTGAAAAATGAGCTCATCACAACCTCAACGTGTACTCTCGACGTTCGACATTGTATCCCTCATTGTGGGCACGGTTGTGGGGGCTGGTTTATTCAAAACCCCCGCGTTGGTGGCCAGCGCCTTGGGATCGGCGGACGCGGTGATGATCGCGTGGGTTTTTGGTGGCATCGCCTCATTCATCGGCGCGCTGTGTTACGCCGAACTCGCCACCGCGCATCCCAACGTTGGGGGCGAATACCATTTCATCAAAGAAGCCTTTGGGCGATCGATTGCGTTTTTATACGCGTGGGCGCGCGCCACCGTCATCGTGACGGGATCAATTGCGGGCTTGGCGATCGCCATGGGCGACTATGTGGCGCCGCTGTTTCCCAGTCTGCCGATGGGGTCAACCGTGTTGGCGTTGATCGCAGTGGTGGGGTTGAGCGTGTTGAACGCGCGCGGGGTCGAGCTTGCCAAATCCACCCAAAACGGATTTTTGATTTTGGAATTTTTGGCGGTGGCCATCATCTTGTGCGCGGGGTGGTTTGCGCACCCCGTGCACACGTCGGGCCCAGTGGTTGCGCACACGGCCAATTGGGGCGGATTGGGGTTTGCGATGATCTTCGTCTTGCTCACGTACGGTGGTTGGAACGAAGCCGCTTATTTGTCGGCGGAGGCGCGTGATCGACGCGGCGTGGTCAAAGGGTTGTTGTTGGGCATTGGCGTGGTCACCGTGCTGTATGTGGCGGTCAACGCCGCGTATCTGTGGGGCTTGGGCATTGACGGCGTCGCCCATTCAGAGGCGCCCGCGGCCAGTTTATTGGCGTCGGCGTTTGGCGAGCGCGCGGGTGGTTTGCTGTCGGTCATTGTGGCGTTCTCGTGTTTGAAGTCGGTTAACGCCACCATTTTTTTGGGCGCGCGCTCAAACTTTGCGGTGGGCAAAGACTGGCGGCTGTTCGCTTGGCTGGGTCACTGGCATCCCAATGGCGCGCCACGGCGAGCACTCTTGATTCAAGCGATCATCGCGGTGGGGTTGGTGTTGTTTGCGGGGTGGACCCGCAACGGCTTTCAAGCGGTGGTCGAGTTCACGGCTCCCGTGTTCTGGTTTTTTATTGTGCTCACGGGCTTAAGTCTTATTTTACTGCGCCGCCGTTCGGCGCAAGTCGCCGACGCGTACCGCGTGCCATTTTATCCCCTCACCCCATTGCTGTTCATTGCCGTGGCCAGTGGGTTGTTGTACTCCAGCGTGTCCTATACCGGCGTCGGCGCCTGGGTGGGCGTGTTGTTTTTGTGCGCGGGGATGATTCCGTTGGGTTTGGAAGCGGTCTTGCGGCGGCGCGCCTGAGCGCGTTCGAGCGGCGCTTTCGCGGCGCAGCATATTAGTCTTTTCGGAATTAACGTGTGACCGCGCTGGGCGCGCGGAACAGGCGTGCGCGGCGCGGCGACGAGTCGCGCGTTTGTCTCGTTGACCCATTGAGTCTTCCCCACAACGCGGTACACTTAGGCGGTACGCAAGCGTTGTTGGCGACGTCGGTCGCCGATGTACCCCATCTGAGGTGCCCCATGTTGACGTTAAAAATTAATGGCCAAGCGATTGAAACGGATGCCAGTGCGGACACGCCCTTGCTGTGGGTGTTGCGCGATCATTTGGGCATGACCGGTACCAAATTTGGGTGCGGCAAATCGCTGTGCGGTGCGTGCACCGTGCATTTGAATGGCGAAGCGATTCGCTCCTGCGTGACCCAGGTTGGGGACGTGGTGGGCAAAGAGGTGCAAACGATAGAGGGGTTGTCGACGGATCGGTCGCACCCCGTACAACGGGCGTGGATGGAATTGGATGTGCCGCAGTGCGGCTATTGTCAATCGGGGCAAATCATGGCGGCCACGGCGCTATTGAAGAAAAACCCCAACCCAACGGACGCCGATATTGATCAATCGATGGCGGGAAACATTTGTCGATGTGGTACCTATCCACGCATTCGGGCGGCCATTCATCGCGCTGCGGATCTGATGAAAACGGGGGGCTCGGTATGACCACGACGCGTTCCGCTGCCGGCGTCGACCGGCGCGTATTTCTAAAATCATCGATGCTCGCCAGTGGCGGGTTGCTGATCGCCCTGTCGCTGAACGCCTGCGCGAAGCCTGGGGAACTGGCGGGCAACTCGGGCGGCGGGCAGCCCAACGCCTGGTTGCGCATCGGCGCCGACAACACCATTGTGATCCTCATCGATAAATCGGAGATGGGACAAGGGGTGTACACCGCATTGCCGGCGTTGGTGGCTGAGGAGTTGTCGGTGCCGCTCGAGGCGGTGCGCGTTGAGTTTGCGCCGGCGGGCATGCAATACATCAACACGCTGTTGGGTTCGCAGGTCACCGGTGGCAGCACCAGTGTGCGTGAAGGGTGGCAAAAATTAAGAGTGGCCGGCGCCCAAGCGCGCGAGATGCTCTTGGCGGCGGCGGCCGAGGAATGGAAAGTTGATCCCACCACGTTGACGCTCGCCGCGGGCAAAATCACCAACGCGAATGGACAAAGCAAAACCTTTGGCGAGCTGGCCGCGGCCGCGGCGAAGCGCTCGCCGCCCTCGTCGCCGACGCTCAAAAGCGCGGCGCAATTTGCGGTCATTGGCAAGCCGCATCGCCGTTTGGATACCCCCAGCAAAGTCGATGGTTCGGCGCAATTTGGTCTAGACGTCCAATTGCCCAACATGAAATACGCCAGCGTGATCCAGTCGCCCGTCTTGGGCGGCACCGTGAAGTCGGTGGACTCGTCGGCCACGACCGGTCTGCCGGGCAACATTAAAGTAGTGACCACGTCGAATGGCGTCGCCGTGGTGGCCGACCATTACTGGCAAGCGGTCAACGCCCGCGCGCACGTGAAGGTGGTGTGGGAGGAGGGCGCGAACGCTCAGTTGGATAACGCCGCGATCTTCAAGGGTCTGCAAACCGCGGTCGGCGAGGGGCAGTCGGCGCGTCACGACGGGGACGCCAATGCGGTGATTAAGGCCGCGACCAAATTGGTCACCTCGACGTATCAGTTGCCCTTGTTGGCGCACGCGACGATGGAACCCATGAACTGCACGGCCGATTACAAAAAGGACCGGTGCGATGTGTATGTGGGCACGCAAGTGCAGTTGATCGCGCAAAGCGCCGTGGCGCAAGCGGTGGGCTTGGCGACCGATCAGGTGGCGATCCACACGACCTTTTTGGGCGGCGGCTTCGGGCGGCGCTTGGAAGTCGATTTTATTCCGGCGGCGGCAGAGGCCTCGAAAGCCGTCGGTGCGCCGGTCAAAGTCATTTGGATGCGTGAAGACGATATGACGCACGACGCGTATCGTCCGCCGGCGCTCGACACGGCGACGGCGGCGTTGGACCACGACGGGAAATTACAAGCGGTGCAGCTGAAGTTGGTCAGCCCGTCGATCACCGCGCGCATGTTCCCACCGGTGGTGGAGAAGATGGTGGATCCCTTTGCGGTGGAGGCGGCTGCCAATTATCTCTACGACGTGCCGAACGTCTCGGTTCAGTATCTGCGCCATGAAATCGGCATCAACGTGGGCTACTGGCGCAGCGTGAGCCACGCGTTGAACTGTTTTGTGGTGGAAAGTTTTATGGACGAACTGGCGCACGCGCAAGGCCAGGACCCGTTCGAGTATCGCCACCGCTTGCTCGCCAAACAACCCCGTGCGCGCACCGTGTTGGAGACGGCGGCGAACGCGGCCAACTGGGGGCACGCGCCCAACGGTCACTTCCAAGGGATCGCGCTCATGGAAGGGTATGGCACGTACGTGGCGCAAGTGGCTGAGGTGTCGGTGGTCAATGGTCAAATTAAAATTCATAAAGTGACCTGTGCGGTGGATTGCGGTCAGATGATCAACCCCAGCATTGTGGAAGCTCAGATGACCAGTGGCATGGTGTATGGGTTGTCAGCGGCGTTGTGGGGTGAAATCACGTTGAAGCAGGGCCAGGTACAACAGACCAACTTTGATAACTATCGCGTGCTGCGCATCCATGAGACACCGGAGTTTTCGGTGCACTTGGTACACAGCTCCGAAACGCCAGGTGGGGTGGGTGAGCCATCGACCGCGGTCATCGGGCCTGCCTTGGCCAACGCGGTATATGCGGCGACCAAAAAGCGAATCCGAGCGTTGCCACTGGGCAAAGCCGTGACGTTCATTTAAAGCCGCAGTCAGGCCGTGCTGGGGCGGCGGGTGGTGAGTCGGGTCTGCTGCGCCCAAAAAGCCGCCGCCATCGCGAGCTGATGCTCCTGCCGCCAGGCTCGGGAAGCGTGTTTGCCAACGGTTTTGAAATGATCCGCGGGCGTGTGGGCGGGCAATCGACGGATCGCCTCCGCCATCACGGTCTTGGGATCGAACTCCACCACGGGGATGCCAGCGTGTTGGGCGGCGGCGGCGAGCGCGCGGCGGTAGAGGATGCCGTCCGCTTGCGTCTGAATCGCGATGTTGCGCAACCGATCTTCAACCCGGTCTGGCCAGGGCGGACAGTGGCGGATTGCGAGACAGTCGATGGGGCCCGCTCTAGGCAAGCGGCAATCGCGCGTTGCGCGCCAGCGAGCGCGGCCTGAGTGACCTCGTCGATTAACTGCAACGCCTCGGCGAGCGTGACGGGGCGTGCCCATGGGCTGTTGACGTAGCGCCCCAATGCCCACGCTCCTTCGTGATGATAGGGGTGCGTGGGCAACCCTTCGGTTAATGCGAACTGCTCGACGCCGACCACTTCGCGATGGGACCGAGCGAGGATGAGGGTGATCTGATTGCCGTGTTGAATCGCGCCCACGCTGATGGGGCCGGGGCGTGCGTGTGCTCGGGAACGTTTAGGGGTCATTGGGGATGGCCGTGTCGATGGTGCGGATGTCCGCGTGTGGGGTCAGGTGGGCGATGCTCACCGGGTCGAGGCCAAAGCCGATTTCCGACACCAAGACCGTTCGATCCGCCACGCCGGGTTCAGTGACGTCAAACAAACTGGGCGGATAGGCGAGGTCTAGAGAGCGGTGCGCATACCCCATCCACGTCAACAGCGTTTTAAACAGTTGGGCGTGACCGATGGCGAGGTTCTGCTTTGCGGCCAACTCCGACAGTCGAGCGGCTTTGGCCACCGCGGGATCGGTGGCGATGATCAGCAACGGCACGCGCATTTGTTCTGGGCCTTGGGAACAGTGTCCCCACCGACCTTGATCGCCGATGGACTCGCCGTGGTCGGAGGTGAATACGATTAAGGTGGGCTTGGTCAGTTGCTGCACGATGCTTTGGAAGAACTGATCAAAATACGTGATGGCGTTGTCGTAGCTGTTGGTGATGGGCAGCCGATACCGTTCCGCAAACGGCATGGGCTCACCCTGATTGTCGGGGCGATACAGGCGACAGCTTTTGCATCGACGATAGCGGTCCGCATAAGGCCAGTGGCTGGTGTAGGATTCAATGACGATGAACTGCGGTTTGGGGGCGTGGGTGTGCTGCGCGATCACCGGCAGCATGGCGCGGTCGTCGTTGAACAACCAATCGCCACTGCCTTCTTTGAGTTCCCGATTGCGATGCAGGTGATCGATGGAGCCCTCGACGAATTCCCGCCAATCGTTTTCGTTGGAATAAATAAACGAGGTTTCGAACCCCGCTTCGTGGGCGTACTGAAACAGCGTTGGCGATCGGAATAAATTGATGTGAAACGGAGGTTGTGGTTCAACCATGAGGTAGGGCACCGAGCGACCCGTGCAGTCGCCGTGACTGGTCACGTTGCTGAACGCCAGATGCGGCTGGGTTAAGTGACTTAAAAACGGCGTGACCGGTCGCGCGTAGTGGGATGGCGGAAACCGATCGGCGCGGAAGCTTTCGCCGACGACGTAAAGGATGTCAAACGGCGGCGGGGGGTTGGTGGGTATGCGCGCGCTTTGCCGCTCGATTTTGGGCGCAGCGCGGTGTACCGCTTGTTCCACCTGTTGAATGATCAGCGTGGAAGCGTAATCGGCCACGGGATCGGCCAACGGAACGGCGCGAAATTGGGTTTTGAGGAGCACGCTGGCGACGAGCCACACCAGCAACGCGATCGCCGGTCTTAACGCGCGCAACGTGGGTCGCCACGCGCTGGCTGGTCGGTGGAGCGCGGCGTGCTCCGCCAGCTGATCCCAGACGCAGGCCATCGCCGCGGCGCACAGCAGCGCCCCCCAACTAAAATACAACGCCAAACTGGCGAGCAATTCGCCGATGGAGTTGTTGGCCATCAAGTGCAGTTCGCTGGTGCTGACAAAGCGGCCATAAAACGAGGCGAACGTGAGGTTGATGTCGTAGGCGAACCAAAAGAAGACGAACCGCAGGCCGCGGTGGACGCGACGCGGCAGGGGTTGTTGCGCGTAGAGCGCCAGCAGCGTGAGGGGGATGGATAAGGCCGCGCCGAGGAGCAGGGCGTCGTGGCGACGCCACCACAACGCCGCTAAGGCCGTGTGCGCGAGCGTCAGCAGCGCCAGGCTCGACCACAGGTTCAAACGGTTGAAAACGCGCCGCAGGCGGGTCATGCGCTGAGGTCTGCTTAGGGGTCGCTGGGCGCGACCGCATCGGCGTGCCCAATGATTTTTAAATGAGCGAGACGCAATTGGCTCGCGGCGAAGGTGCGGCGGGGTTTGTAATTGCCCAGATCGTCGAAGCCCTCTTGGCGTTGGTAGCGCTCGTACACCGCCTGCGCGCGCGCCATCACGTCGTCGGTCTCCGCGACCCCTAACGCGGCACGCAGTTCAACCGCGTGGTCCGCCGTCAAGGCATTGCCCACCGCTTCCGCCAACAAGGCCTCGGTGCGATGCCAAATTAAGGTGGGCGGCGTCAAGCGCAAAGCGCAACCCCAGGCGTGATAGCCGATGGGTTTGTAGTGATAGCCACTGGGGGAGGTGTAGCCCAGTGTGGCGATTCGATTGGCTACTTCAATTTGGTCCAAGCGCGAAGCGAGTCCGGCGCGCGGCGCGAATTCCAATCCGCCAAAGACCTTCCAGGTCTTGAGGTAAATGCCCAACCCGCCACCCCACTTGGTGTCGCGATGCCAACGCGTGTTGGTTTCGCAGCGCGCCATCGCGTCCCAATATTGGTCCGTCGCGATGGGCGCGGTCAGCGGCGATTGCGGGGGCGGGTTAGCGCTGTGATCCTCATCCATCGGCGGGCTCGCCTCAATCGGGTTCACCGCGAGCGAGGATGGGTCGGGGGAGCGATCGGTGGTGGGATCGGCCGTGGTGGGCGGTTCCGCCGCCCGCGGCGCGCTGTGCGTCGGTTCGACGACCCCAGCGGTGAGGAGGCCTGCGAGCAGTAAACCGGCGGATCCGCCTCGGCGATGATGTTTAAAACAAGTCATGCGCGTAGTGTAACGGAGCCGATTTCAAGAAAGCGGGTTGGCGTGTCAATCCGCCGCGCCAACGGCAGCTTTTTACCGCGTTCGCCGTTGCCGATGCCGAGGAGGCTAAAAATTGCCGCTTTCCGCGCTCAATCCGCGCGATTAAGGCGGATATGCGGCGCTAAAGTTGGCACGGCTCTTGCTACAAGAGGGGTGGAGTCTTGGGTTACACCGCAGGAACATAGGCCTACGCGTGTGACCGAAGGGTCCGTCGAGAAGGCTGCATTGCGTTATGGTTCTGACCGTGGGTCGGGACGCCTCCGATTGGGGCTATAACGTTGCTGCTGCATCAAAAATGCAGGTTGGGCCTTAACCCCCCAACCTGCAGTCTCCACCCCGCCCTTGGCGTGTCCATGCCAGAGCGTCCGCTTAGGCGATGTCGGCACTGACCCACGTTACAATGGGGGCGTAGACGAGGGGGTGTGGTCACATGAACGTCAATCGCTGCGGTCGATGGCGGGGACTGGCGCTGCTACTCGCGGGGCTTGGCGGTTGCGCGGCCACCGATCACGCGCACACGGTGGAAGACCAACCGGTGTTCCCTCAAGAAGCCTTCAACATCGACAGCCCACACGGCCGTGATTTTGCGGCAGACCCCAAAGGGATTTGTGAGGCGAGTCGGCAAGCGTTATTGAGTCAAGGTTACGTCGTCTCCGTGGAAAACCTGACGTTGAACGCGCGCAAATTCAGTCAGCCCGGTCATGGGCTCGAGGTGGATTTGCATCTGGCGGTGGATTGCTCTGAGAACTTTGCGCACCCCGGACACACCGAATTGTACGTGACGGCGTGGGAGGACCATTTGGCCACCAAACGTAACGCCAACGCGGCGAGCCTCGGCGTGGGTGCGTTGGGCGCGATTTCGTTGCCGGTGAACGCGGCGGAGGATGCGCTGGTGAAGGTGGGGGTTAAGATGGTGAAGGAGCCGGCGTTTTACGAGCGTTTCTACGCGCTGGTGGAATCCATCTACACCACCCGCGTGCGCCCACCGCAACCCTGAGGCGACGGTCATTAAGCCGTTTGCGGATCACTTTTCCAATAAAGCCGCCGAATACCAGCGGTATCGCCCGACGTATCCCCCCATTCTGTTTGAGTCGCTCGCGCGCGTCTGTGTGGGCCGAGCGCTCGCGTGGGACTGCGCGAGCGGGTCGGGGCAGGCGGCCCGTGGGTTGGTGCAGCACTTTGATCGCGTGATCGCCACCGACGCGTTTACGCACGAGGTGCGACGAGTCCTCAAGCCTCAAGGGGTGTTGGCGCTGTGGGGGTACGGTCGCTGGAGGGTGGAGCACCCGCGCTTGAATGCCGTGCTGCAAGAATTTTACGATCACGTGATCGGTCCATTTTGGCCGCCCGAGCGCCAGCTGGTGGAGCGTGGCTATCGGTCGCTGCGCTTTCCGTTTACCGAAATCGCAGCGCCGGCGATGCACTTGACCGCGCAGTGGGATTTGCATCAACTCGTTCAATACATGACAACCTGGTCCGCGGTGAACCGCTATCTCACCGAGAAGCGCGTGGATCCGTTGCTGGCGTTGCAGCGCCAGTGCGCGCAACTGGCGTTGGACCCCAGCGAAATCTACGTGGTCCAATGGCCGTTGAGTCAACGCTGGTTTCGCGTGGACTAACGCGGCCTTGCGCACCCGGCTGGGGTGCTGCGGATTTTAATGCCCTCTGGATTTCGCGCGCAGCCGCCAGGCGTGCAGCAAGGGTTCCGTGTAGCCATTGGGTTGATCGGCGCCTTTGAAAACCAAATCCAGCGCCGCTTGAAACGCGGGGGAGGTGGTCAAGCGGCCGGTCATGGGCCGATACGCCGGATCGTGGGCGTTTTGTCGATCGACCACCGCCGCCATGCGCTCAAAACTGTCGCGGACTTGGTGTTCGCTGACGACGCCGTGCGCTAACCAGTTGGCCAGGTGTTGACTGGAGATGCGCAAGGTCGCGCGATCTTCCATGAGTCCAACGTTGCGGATGTCGGGGACTTTTGAGCAGCCGATGCCCTGTTCAACCCAGCGCACCACGTAGCCCAAGATTCCCTGAACATTGTTGTCGACCTCGTCCTGTTTATCCGATTCGCTCCAGTGGGGGTCCGTTGCGACGGGAATGGTGAGCAAGGCGCGACGCCATTGCGCCACGGGTTCTTGGCTGAGTTGGTTCAGCAGTTGCGCTTGCACCGCCGTCACGTCGACCTGATGGTAGTGTAAGGCGTGCAACGTGGCGGCCGTGGGGCTTGGTACCCACGCGGTGTTGGCGCCCGATTTGGGGTGAGCGATTTTTTGGTCGAGCATCGCTTTCATCAGATCCGGCATGGCCCACATGCCTTTGCCGATCTGCGCGCGGCCGGCGAGGCCGCAGCTCAATCCTGCCCACACGTTTAATTTTTCGTAGGCGGTGAGCCAAGCGCTGCTGCGCATGTCGTTTTTGCGAATCATGGGGCCGGCGCGCAGGGCGGTGTGAATTTCATCGCCCGTGCGATCGAGGAAGCCGGTATTGATGAAGGCGACGCGCTGCCGCGCCGCGTGGATGCACGCGCGCAGATTGACGCTGGTGCGCCGTTCTTCATCCATGATGCCAATTTTCACGGTGTGCGGCGCAAGCTTCAAGAGGCGCTCAACCTGAGTGAACACCTCGCAGCACAGGTGCACTTCCTGCGGGCCGTGCATTTTGGGTTTAACGATGTAAATCGATCCGGCTCGAGAGTTTTTGAATGGCCCACCGCCCACCAAATCGTGTTTCGCAATGGCGGTGGTGATCAGCGCGTCAACCAAGCCCTCGTAGGCCTCCGTGACGCCGCCGTGGTCGTCGTGCACCCGAATGGCCGGCGTGGTCATTAAGTGGCCGACGTTGCGAATGAACAGCAGCGATCGGCCCGGCAAGACGAGGGGTTGGTTGTCGAGCGTTTGGTACGATCGATCGCGGACTAAGGTGCGCTCAATCGTGCGCGACCCCTTTTGAACTCGTTCACTCAAGGTGCCTTTGAAGATGCCCAAGAGGTTGCGATACGCGGCCACTTTGTCGTCCGCGTCGACTGCGGCAATGGAGTCTTCAAAATCCAAAATCGTGGTGAGGGCGGATTCTAAGATGAGGTCCTTGATGCCCGCCGGGTCGTGTGCCCCAATCGGGTGTTGGCGGTCAAATTCGATGATGACGTGCAACTGGTGGTGTTGCAGCACCAACGCCGACAGGGTGTTGTGCGAGCCTTGGCAACCGACGAGCGTTGACGCCTGAGCCAACTGCGCCACACGGCCATCGGCCAAGTGAACCATCAACGTGGCGTCGTTCACCGTGTAGCCCACCGCGTCTTGATGAGAGCCGTGCGTCAGCGGCGCGATGTGGTCTAAAAATTGTTTCGCAAACCGAACGACTTTGGCGCCCCGTATGGGGTTGTAGTCCGCGCTGCGCGTGGCGCCGTCGGCCTCATCAATGGCGTCCGATCCATAGAGCGCGTCGTACAAGGAACCAAAGCGCGCGTTGGCGGCGTTGAGCGCGTAGCGCGCGTTCGCCACCGGAACCACCAACTGAGGGCCGGCTTGCCTGGCGATTTCATCGTCGATGCGATGAGTGTCGATGGCAAACGATTCCGGGTCGGCGGTGAGGTAGCCAATGTTTTCTAAAAACGATTGATACGCCTCAGGGTCGGTGATGGGTCCGGGATGCGCGGTGTGCCAGGCGTCCAATTGCGCTTGGAATTGATCGCGCTCGCGCAACAGGCGTTGATTGGTGGCGCTGAAGGTGGTGAGCAAATCGCTGCAGCCTTTCCAAAACTCCTCGGCGGTCACCGGCAAGCCGGGCAGCACTTCGTCGTTAATGAAGTGCACGAGGGGGACTGCGACGTCGAGCTGGTGGAGGCGAATGTGGGTGGCCATGAGACGATCCTGTCGGGCAAAAGAGTGCCTACAGTGTAGGGCAGCATCGCGGCCATTTAAAGCCGCGATGCGACACGTCCGACGCGCAACGCGACCGGGGGCTTAGGCTTGAGGCGAGGGGTCCGAGTGGATTTTCAGGCGAAACGCAGGCCACAGCGCGGTCTTGGAGTCCGGGGATTTGGGGTTTAAGGCGGCGGGCGCTTGATCGGGGACAATGCCCGCGCCGCGCACGTCGCGACCACCCAAGGCGTAGGTGCGGATGCAGAGTTCGTGGGCGAGTTCCGCGCGGTCGGCAATCCCGGCCAACTCCGCGTAGGGAATGGGGGCGCCAACGCGAATGCCGACGGGTTTTTTAAGGTTACGTAAGTTGGTGCCGAGCAAAATGCCCCAACGCAAGGTGAGACTCAAGTGGCTCACGATTTGGAACAGTCGTCGATTTTGGCCGGCGAAATAAATGGGCAAAACGGGACTCTGGGTGCGTTGGACCAACTGTCCGACAAAGGGGTGCCAGCGTTGATCGACCGCTTCGGTGCGCCCGAGTGGATCGGTTGATGTGGAGACGCTGCCGGCGGGGAAGATGATCAGCACCCCGCCGTTTTCCAAGACTCGGCGCGCCTCGGCGCGGCCTTGCACGTTGGTTAACAACGCCTCGCGCGTGCCGGAGAAATCCACCGGAATGGTGTAGTCGGCCATTTCCTCCACGTACTGACCGCCGTTTAACATGACCTTAAAGTCATGGCGCAATTGCGAAATCAGCCAGCAGGTCAACACGCCATCGATGACGCCGAAGGGATGATTGGCGACGACCACCAAAGGGCCTTGTTTGGGGATGCGGTCTTGCCAGTTGTCGTTGATTTGGCGCTGAATGCCAAAGTGATTCACCGCGTAATTCCAGAATTCACGGGCGGGCAGCTTGGCCGCACGAAAGGCATCGTAGGCGCGTTGCAGTCGGGTTTGGCCAGAGAGTCGTTCTAAGGCGCGAATCAGCGCGCTTTGCACGAAATTGGGTGCGGCTTTGGCCAATGAATATTGGTGCGATGCGGACATTTCTGAACTCCAAACAGTCGAAGGTCAATCACATTTCAGGCGTAATCGACGCAGAATATGAAAAGCGTGTGGCAGTTTGATGACAGGTGTGGTCAATGCGGATGGGCGGCCGGGCAAATAATGGTAGGGTTCGACTCTTGCCGCCGCAGTCGGGGTGGTATTCCGGGATGGGGGTGGTATGGCGGCAAACGCATTTGGCTTTAATCCGGCCGTTTGGCAAGCGTACCGTGAGGGGCGACTGGGCCGATCGTCGTGGTGGCCTAATGTGTTGTCGGGTTTGGTGGTGGCGATTGTGGCCATTCCCTTGGCGTTGGGATTTGCGATTGCCTCGGGTGCGAAGCCCGAACAGGGGTTGTTCACGGCCATTGTGGCCGGGGTGTTGTTGTTGCTGCTCGGGTTTTTTCGAGCGGGCGATTTAATGCGCTACGTTCCCAGTACGGTGATTCTCGGGTTTACAGCGGGCATTGCCATCATCATCTGGGTGGGGCAGTGGCGTTATTTTTTGGGGCTGCAGTCGGTGCCGGCTGGTCCCATGATGACCCATCTGGATTACTGGCTGCACCTAGACCGGTGGAGCGATGGGCCCACGCTGCTGTTGGGGGTGTGTGGTTTGGGGTTGTCGATGGGGATGGCCTCACCTCCCCTTCGTTAAGCGCATTCCGTCGCCACTGGTGGTCATCGTGGTGTTGACGCTGCTGTCCACGCAGTGTGGGGTGTTTCAACACGTGGCCACCATCGGCAGTATGTTTGGCGAACTGCCGCGCGCTTTGCCGAGTCCGCATTGGCCGGACCTGGGGTTAAGCCGGTTGCTGGAGTTGATCAATCCCGCCATTACGATCGCCTTGTTGGGCGCCATTGAATCGCTGTTGTCCGCTGCGATCGCCGATGGCCTGTGCGACGCTCAACACGACCCCGATCAAGAGTTGATGGGACAGGGCGTGGCGAATCTTTTAGCGCCGCTGTGGGGCGGCTTTGCCGCAACCGGGGCCATCGCTCGAACCGCGACGAACGCCCGTGCCGGTGTGACGAGCCCCTTGTCGGGGATTTTTCATTCGCTGTTTTTATTGGCAGCGATGTGGGGATTGGCGCCGTTGGCGTCGCGCATTCCCATGGCCGCGTTGGCGGCGGTGCTGTTCGTGGTGGCCTTCAACATGGCGCACTTCACCGAACTGAAGCGAACGCTCATGCGAGCGCCGATGGCGGATAAGGTCATAGTGGCGGTCACGTTGATCTTGACCGTCACGACGGACATCGTGGTGGCGGTGAACGTGGGGGTGTTGTTGGCCGCTTTACATTTTTTGCGACGCATGGCCCACAGCGTTCGCGTGGTGGACCATCCCGTCGCGGCGACCTCGGTCGCGTTGCCGCGCGGGGTGCGCGTGTTTGTGGTCCAAGGCCCCATCTTTTTTGCGGCGGCTCGTGAGTTTCAGGCGGTGATGCGCGCCACCCACAGCGACTTGACGATGGTGTTGTTGCGCTTAGACGCGGTGCCTTTTGTGGATTGGACGGGGATTGAGGCGCTGCGAGCGTTGATTGAGGAGTTCGAGCGCCGGCGCGTGCGTGTGGCGCTGATTGGGGCGAATGACCGGGTCCTCGGCAAATTGCGTGCCGCCCACGTTTTCGAACGCTTCCCGTCATTAGGCGTGTACGCCACGATTGAGGCGGCCGCGCAATTGGCCAACATCGCGGGTCACGCGGTGTAAAATGGGACATCGAACGACTGGGGTGAGGATGCGAATGAGTCATTTACAAGAAGTGAATATGAGTTACGGTCAGCATTTCAAGCGCGCTTGGTCGATTGCGTTTGTGTTGATCGTGCACGGCTTGTTGCCAAACGTGTGGAAAACCAAAGCCAGCGAAATGCTGTGTGAGCACCACTAAATTCCGGTAAACCATCAGCAGAGCCCGCGGCGAGGGCAATCGCGCCGTGCGGTGGGAGGGGCTTATGGACGTCCAGTTTGCGGACATCGTCGCGGCGCACGCGCGCATTCGCGACGGCGTGCATCAGACGCCCGTGATGCGATCCACGCGGTTGTCCCAACTGTGGGGCGTGGACGTCGTCTTCAAATGCGAAAACCTGCAAAAAGTCGGCGCCTTTAAAGCGCGCGGCGCTCTCAACGCGGTCAAGCAACTCTCGCCGGCACAACTTCGAGCGGGCGTGATCACCCACAGTTCGGGCAACCACGCGGCCGCGTTGGCGCGTGCGGCGGCGTTGATGGGGGCTACGGCGGACGTGGTGATGCCGCACAACGCGCCCAGCAATAAAAAGGCAGCGGTTCGAGGCTATGGGGCGACGGTTCACGAGTGCGAGCCGTCGCTGGCGGCGCGTGAAGCGCTGACGCGGACGCTCATGGAGCGCCGTGGCGCCACGTTGATTCACCCCTACGACGATCCCGCGGTCATTGCCGGTCAAGGCACGGCCGCGTTGGAGTTTCACCAGCAATGTCCCGAGGTCCACCGATGGCTGGTTCCCGTGGGTGGCGGGGGGTTGTTGTCGGGCACGGCGTTGGTGGGGCAGCGGTACGGCGTGGAGGTGATCGGTGTGGAGCCGGCGGGCGCAGACGATGCGTTTCGAAGCGTCCGCTCCGGTCAACTGCAGTCCAACACGAACCCCTCGACCTTGGCCGATGGCTTGCGTGGGGCGCTCTCGGCGCGCACCTTTGGCATCATTAAAGCGCACGTTGCGGACATCGTCACGGTGACGGAAGAGGAGATCCTCACTGCCATGCGCGAGGTGGCCAACACGTTGAAGCTGGTCATCGAACCCTCCGCGGCGGTGGCGGTGGCGGGGCTGAAAAAATGCACTAAAACGGATCAACGCGTCGGGGTCATTCTCAGTGGTGGCAACGTGGACCCCATCCTGTGGCCCTTATTAGGATAAAGTGTCGGGCGGGCTAGGCTCGCGTCGTCGCGACCAGCGCAGGGATTGAGCCACTGCCCGATGTAGTGGTGGTTATGGTAGGCTTTGCCACCTTATTTACAGTTCCCTCTCTCATGGCGTGGGATGACAATAGGATCGGGCAGAACCGTCGGTTGGGATGGTGTGGCCTGTAGTCAGCGTGAAGGGAAGGACAATGTCTTTGATGTCTAAGTTTGTAAGCTGGGTAAAAAATATGGGTCAGAATCGACCAACTCGACAAGAATTATTAGCGCATTTACACGATGGTGTTTACTGCCGCTTATCCGCTTCTCCGATTCATGGTGTGGGTGTGTTTGCCATTCGCGATATTCCCAAAGGCACCAACCCTTTTAAAGTGATGGCCCCGGACGACTATTATTACTACACCGAGGATGAACTCAAATCCGTGAGTCCCGGCGTCATGAAGCTCATTGATCAATTTTGCTATTGCGTCGATGGGGTTTACGAGATTCCCAAGCGTAGTTTTAATACCCTGAGTTTATCGGTGTACCTCAATCATTCGAAGACGCCGAATTTGCGCATGATTGATGATGGTGAATTTGAAGCCTTAATGGACATTGCTCCCGGGGATGAGGTCACGATGGATTACGACCATTCCTTTAATGACGAGCACGTTTTCGACGGTCACGATTAAAAAAACTCACCGTTTGGCTGCGCGGTTTCCTTGATAGAGTGATCGCAACGATCAAGAGATCGCCATCGTCGGTGTTTCTGCCAAAGGACGTTGATCGACTTGGGGATTGCCGGCAGAACGGTCTTGACGGCGCTTCTTCCTTCCGTGAACCCCAACGTCAATCAGCACGCCGCAGCGCTGGAGCCGGCTCGCTGATCGCCTTAATATCAAAGTAGAGCGTTCGAAGTGGTGGAGGGCCCGTGAACGGCCCTCTTGAAGTCGCAAGCTGGTCGGTTTTTCAATCCCGCACGTTGGATGGCGCAGCCTAGGGAACGGCGTGCGCGGTTTGGCTGACCGTATCCAAGATGCGCAGTTTGGTGCGGCGTTTTGGAATTTGACGCAAGACCCGGTTCACGTCTCCGGCTCGGAAGTCGGTGTACAGCGGTGAGGTGGGGTCTTTGGATAACGGATGATCCGGGTGCGCTAAGGCGATCCCATAGATCTGTTCCAGGTGATTCACAAACAACGACTTATAGGGGTAGTCGCCGACGGGCCCCATATTGTAGTACCGGTAGCCGTTCTCATAAGTCCAGCGTGCGGCAATGAGGCACGCGTAGATGCCGGGTGAGCGGTTCTTGAACGCATAGTCCCACTGACAGAAGCTGCCGTAGACTTGATTGTACTCGGGCAGAATGATGGACACGTCGGTCAGCACCAAGATGCCTTCGGCGTCGTGCACGCGCAGAACCAAGGTTTTGAGGTCGCGAACGTAGTCCACAAAGCCATCAATTTCCCGGGGATCAATATCGTATTTTTCGAAGTGCTCGCCACCGATTTCCAATAAGAACTCGGTGCTGACGGTGCCCGGCTCCATGACGGTGGCGGTGGTGGTGAACCCTCGGAAGGCTTTATCGAGTTCCGCGAATTTGCGTTTGCGCCGCTCGTCGGTCCAAAAATCGTCGGCCAAGACGTCGGACATGCCGTATTCATCATTAATGGGCACGCCGAAACGGCTGTCGGGCGGCACGGCGTAGACGATTAACGGTTTCGGCGCGGTGGCCATCATTTCGTCGGTGACGGCAATGTAGGGGCACAACGCGTCCCAACGGGTGGTGAAATAGGGGATCTCATTATGGAAGCTGTCGACGCACAAGTTGTCGAGCGTCCAACTCTGATGGCCCGCGTAATACCGCAGGGGCAGATGGCTTGAGGGGAAGGATCTTTCCAAAGAGCGAGCAACGCTATTCATCTTGATTTATGCCTTGAAGCCAGGAGAGGGGTTCGAAATCGGTTCCAATTCAAAATAGTCGACATCAATCGCAAAGTTCTCTGCGAGGTAATCCGGTTCCGTCGCGCGCAGCGGGCGAAGCTTCGCGGCCATGCTGGCCAAGTGCCGGCTGGCGTCGCTGTCGCGATCGTTGAGTTCGGCGACGTAGTCCTCATGCAACGGACATTCCGTATCAAAATAAAACTGGTCTTCCGACGGATCGTACGCCAGAGGATAGAGTGAACAAGACAATGGCTTGGTTTCGCCCAACACACAGCCTTTGGGTCCCAAATGCGGGCACTGTGTTTCGATACAGATCGAACCGAGGCGGTGAGTTTCGTGAGCGGTCAAGGTCACGTCGAGAGCGGGTTCACCCTCATCAACGTGGCAACATCGCCGGCAGCTTGCGCATTGATCAAAGAGCAAACGGCCCCCAAAACTTTTCCAAACGAAAGGCTTTTGTATTCACTATTGAAATCGTTTCTAAAGTTCCCTAAACGCAATTTAAGCAGGACAGCAAAAGAATTACAACACATCCACCCATTTCGGGGTGGTTTTTGTCTCATCGAAACGACACTGCGGTGTGTCAATGGAATCGATGTGATGACCACGCCGCGTGTTACGGTGTGAATGGAGTTTTTGTTTGAGCCTAAAAATACCGAATATTTATTGTGATTTGCAGACGTGCGAGAAAAGGCGCTGCATGCGCGATGGCGATTTTGATGTCCTTCACGTGGTGATTGCGATCGAACAATATTTTTTTTAGAAAAGCGCACCTTCGAGGCGCTTGCCCCCCCCTTTTGCGCTAATTGAGGAATCACTGGATGTAATCGACAACCGTAATGCGATGGGGTAAGGTGAGGTTGCCTTCCTAAACTTTGATGATGCGGGAAGGCGTTGTCGAGTGAGTGAGGACCAGGCAGTGAACGAACATCCCAGCGCTTTTTTGCAGCAAACCCATTGGCCCGTTGGTGAGCCTGTGGCGAATTTTCAACCACCCCCCACGCCGGTCGCGGAGGGTTTGGTGGGTCACTATGGTTCATTGGTGCCCCTGTCGGTCCACCACGCCGCGGATTTGTGGGAGTCTTTCGCCTTGGATCCGCAAGGGCGATCGTTCACGTATCTGCCCTACGGTCCGTTTGCGGATGTGGACGCCATGGCGGCGTTTTTGACCGCTCGCGAGCAATCGACCGATCCTTTTTTCTACACCATTCAAAATCGGCACGACCGCAGCGTCGGTTTTGGCAGCTATTTGCGCATCGATCCCGCCGTGGGGTGCATTGAGATTGGTCACTTGGGATTTTCGCCAGCGCTGCAGTCCACCACGCTCGCAACGGAGGTCATTTACCTGATGATCTCGTGGGCCTTTGCGGTCGGGTATCGGCGTGTGGAATGGAAGTGCGATGCCCTCAATGCGGCCTCGCGTCAGGCCGCACTGCGTTTTGGGTTTGAGTTTGATGGGGTGTTTCGTCAGGCCACGATGTATAAAAATCGCAATCGCGACACCGCGTGGTACGCCATCATTGATCGCGATTGGCCGCCGATTAAAGCCGCCTACGAGGCGTGGTTGGCGCCGACGAATTTTGATTCGAACGGGCGGCAACGACGCTCGTTGCGCAGCTTTCGTTAACCGTCGGTGGTTCGCGCGGGACCGAGCTCGCCCTCAAAGCGCGCCAACACGGTGGTCGCGATGCAGTTGCCCACGACGTTGGTGGCGCTGCGACCCATATCAAGGACGTGATCCACCGCCACCACCAGCAACAGCCCCGCTTCCGGAATCCCAAAATGGGTGAGCGTGGCTGCGATCACCACCAAGGAAGCGCGCGGCACGCCCGCCATCCCCTTGCTCGTCACCATTAACAACAGCAGCATGGTGATTTGCTGTTCTTGGCTCAGGCTAATGCCGTACGCTTGGGCGATGAACATCGTCGCGAACGTGCAATACATGGTGGAGCCAATGAGATTGAACGAGTAGCCCAGCGGCAGGACAAAGCTGGCGATGCGTTCGGATACGCCAAAGCGCTCCAATTCCGCCAAGGTTTTCGGATAAGCCGCTTCCGAACTGGCGGTCGAAAAGGCCAGCAGGACGGGTTCGCGGATGGCTTTCAATAGTCCCCAGGTGCGTCGCCCAATGAACAGCGAACTGAGCGCCACCAGCATGACCCAAACGACCAAGAGGGCGAAGTAGAAGCCGCCTAAAAACACACCGAATTTGGCCAAGACGCCCAAGCCCTCTTTCATGACGGTCGAGGCTAAGGCCGCAAAGACCGCAAAGGGCGCGACGTTCATGACGTAGCCGGTGACCTTGAGCATGATGTGAGCCCATTGGTCCAGTTGTTGGGTAACGGCCCGTGCCTTGTCGCCCAATTGCGCCAACGCCAAGCCAACGAATGCGGCAAACACCACCAATTGCAGAATTTCATTGTTGGCCATGGCCTCCGCGGCCGAGCGCGGGACGACGTGCGAGATGAACTCTTTTAAGGTCGGGGCCTTGGCCACGCCGCTGGTCGCGTCGGCGGGGGGCAGCGTTAAATGCATGGCGCCACCCGGATTGAGCCAGTGCACAATAACCAAGCCAATGATCAACCCAACGAGGGAGGTGGCAAAAAACCAGAGGAGCGCTCGGCCACCAATGCGACCGAGTTTTGACGCGTCGCCCATTTTGGCGATGCCCACGGCCAGCGTGGTCAGCACCAGAGGCGCAATGATCATTTTGATCAGTCTTAAAAAGACGTCCGTGGTTAGACTGAATAGCTCCGTGAGGGTGTCTTGGGCGGATGAGTCGGACACCCATTCGTGGGCCGCCAAGCCGGTGGCAATGCCCAGCACCATTCCAATTGCAACGCGACGTGTAAAGTGGTTCATCCCGCTAGCATGGCGAGAAATGATTTCAAACGCAACCCAAACCCCATTTTTTTGCGTGCGAACGTCATCTGCTGCTGCGGCAGATGGTCTTAATGATGTTATAAACGTCTGTATGATAGGGTGAAAAAAAGGGGGCGTGCCATGAATAAAGAAGCGGCGTTGGAATTAAAACGAGTCATTCAAGAGCGCGGCATTCAATCGATCAAAATCGGGGTGTTTGACGGCGATGCCATCTTGCGCGGCAAATATCTGGCGGTCGATAAGTTTTTAAAAAGTCTCGACGGGGGTCTCAGTTTTTGCGATGTGGTGCTGGGTTGGGATTCGAACGATCAACTGTTTGATAACGTCACGTTCACCGGATGGCATACCGCTTATCCCGATGCGCCGGTGCGGTTGTTGCCCGAAACCTGGCGCGAGGTTCCCAGCGAGCCCCACACGCTTTTGGTCTTGGGCGAATTCGCGGGCGCGGCCGAGAGCATCTGTCCTCGCGCCGTGCTGCGGCGGGTTTTGGCCCGCGCCCACGCGTTGGGGTTTGAGGTGCAGGCGTCGGCCGAATTTGAGTTTTTCATGTTTAAGGAAACGCCCGAGTCGGTGCGTCAAAAGCATTACCAGCAGCTCGAGTCGATGACGCCGGGAAATTTTGGTTACTCGGTATTGCGCTCGGGCGTGCACGCGGATCTGTATGAGGAAATCCTCGCGATGGGACGGATCATGCGGTTTCCGATAGAGGGTTTGCACACGGAGACGGGTCCCGGCGTGTTGGAAGCCGCTTTGCAGTACACCGAAGCGCTCGAGGCCGCCGATCGCGCGGCGCTGTTTAAGACCTTTATGAAAGTGCTGGCGCAGCGGCGCGGTTTGATGGCCACCTTCATGGCGAAGTGGTCGCAGACGCAACCCGGTCAAAGTGGGCACTTGCATGTGTCGCTGAAAGCCAAAGACGGCAAAGCCGTCTTCTTTGATGCCGATCAGCCGCACGGGATCTCGCCGACCATGCGGCATTTTATCGCTGGACAGCAGCAGTTGATGCCCGAGGTGTTGGCCATGGTGGCGTCGACGGTCAACAGTTACTCGCGCTTGGTTCCCGGATACTGGGCGCCGACCTCGGCGACCTGGGGCATTGAAAACCGCACCACGGCGCTGCGCGCCATCACGGGGTCGGCGCACAGTCAGCGTGTGGAGTATCGCATTGCGGCGGCCGACATCAACCCCTACTTGGCGTTGGCGGCGGCCATAGGGAGTGGGTTGTGGGGCATTGAACATCGCTTAGAGCCGGATGCCCCGATCGACGGCAACGCGTACGCGGTCAAACACCCGGAAAAGCGGCGCTTGCCCGTGAGTTTGTCGGACGCGGCCGTTCGCTTGAAGCGCTCGAAGCCCGCTCGCGAGCTGTTCGGTGATGCGTTTGTGGATCACCACAGTCAAACCCGGTTGTGGGAAGAGCGGGAATTTCAAAAAGCCGTGACCGACTGGGAACTGAAACGTTACTTTGAGATTATTTAATGTATCGCAATCGAGTTGAGGGATGGTCATGAGTGGTTTTAAAACAATCTCGCCGGTGGATGGCAGCGTGTTGGTCGAGCGACCCTTGCACGACACCGTCGCGATCGATCGCACGTTAAGTGCGGCGCATCGCGCTCAAGCGTCGTGGGCGCGCACGCCTTTGGCGGAGCGGCTTGCTCTCCTCGAACGGGCGGTGGATCACTTCGTCCGTCAGGGGACGGACATCGCTGCGGAAATCACTTGGCAAATGGGGCGACCCTTGGTGCATTCGCCTGGTGAAATTCGTGGCTTCGAAGAGCGCGCGCGGGCGATGTTGGCTTTGGCGCCAGAGGCCTTGGCGCCGGTGGTGCCGCTGGCCAAGCCGGGTTTTCGGCGGCGAATTGAACGCAGTCCACTGGGCATTGTTGCGGTGATTGCGCCGTGGAATTACCCCTACCTGACTGCCGTGAATGCCATTATTCCCGCGTTGGCCGCGGGCAACGTGGTGGTGCTCAAGCATTCGCATCAGACGCCGTTGTGCGCCGAACGGTTTCAAGCGGCCTTTGATCATGCCGGCTTGCCCGAAGGCGTCTTCAGTCATCTGCATTTGAGTCATGAGGACACCGCCACGCTGATGGCGGATGCGCGCATCGCTCACGTGGCGTTTACCGGCAGCGTGGCGGGTGGCCATGCGGTGGTTAAGGCCTTGAGTCAGGGGTTTGCAACGGCCGGGCTCGAGTTGGGAGGCAAAGACGCCGCGTATGTGTGCGCCGACGCGCACCTCCCAGCGGCCATAGACACGCTCACCGACGGCGCGTTTTACAACGCCGGCCAATCGTGTTGTGGCATTAAACGCATTTACGTCCAGGAGACGCGCTACCAAGAATTCGTCGAGGGCGTGGTGGATCTGACCCATCGGTATACCTTAGGCAATCCGCTGGATCCGGCCACAACCTTAGGGCCGGTGGTGCGCGCGAGCGCGGCCGATGGGTTGCGCGACCAAGTGGCGCAGGCCATTCAGTTGGGCGCTCAGCAAGCCATTGATCAACGCCGCTTTGCCGACGGCGGCTACGGCAGTCCCTATTTGGCGCCATCGGTTTTACTGAAGGCGTCGCAATCCAGTCCCATCGTTCAAGAAGAAAGTTTTGGTCCGGTCTTGGCCATTTTGCCGGTCCGCGACGATGCGATGGCCATTCAGTACATCAACGATAGTGCGTTTGGGTTGACCTGCGCCATTTTCAGTCAGGATTTGGAGCGCGCGGATCGCTTGGCGATGCAGTGCGAGACGGGCACCGTGTTCGTCAATCGGTGTGATTATCTGGATCCGTATTTGTCGTGGACGGGGTATAAACACTCCGGGCGTGGCGCCACCTTGTCGGTGGTGGGTTATGAGCAATTAACCCGACCGCATTCGATTCACATGAAGGAGTTAGTGGTATGAGTTTGCAAGGACGTTGGAATTATCCGACCACGGTATGGGCCGGCGCCAATCGACTGGATCAATTGGCAGAAGCGTGCCAAGCGGCGGGCATGAAGCGTCCATTGATTGTGACCGATGAGTGGTTGCACGCGTCGGACATGGTGCGCAAGGCCAGCGGTCTAATTCACGCGCCCGTGTTTGCGGGGGTCAAAGGCAATCCCACCGCCGCTCACGTGGAAGCGGGGTTAGCGGTATTCAGAGCCGGTTCTCACGATGGGGTGGTGGCGCTCGGCGGTGGTGCGGCCTTGGACACCGGCAAAGTGGTGGCGTTCATGGCGGGGCAATCGCGGCCACTGTGGGATTTTGAAGACGTGGGGGACTACTGGACTCGGGCCAATCCCGCGGGCATTAAACCGGTGGTGGCGGTGCCAACCACCGCGGGGACCGGCTCGGAAGTCGGTCGCGCTGGGGTCATTTTAAAAGAAGACACCCATCAGAAAAAAATCATTTTTCATCCGTTGATGATGCCAAAGATTGTTTTATTGGATCCGGTGCTCACCGTGGGATTGCCGAAGGCCATGACCGCGGCCACAGGGATGGACGCGTTTGTGCATTGCTTTGAAGCCTACTGCGCACCCGGATTCCATCCGATGGCCGATGGCATTGCCCTCGAAGGCATGCACTTGATTGCGACGTACTTGCCGAAGGCTTGTGAGCACGCCGCCGACTTGGATGCGCGCATGATGATGTTGACGGCCGCCAGCATGGGCGCCACGGCGTTTCAGAAAGGGTTGGGCGGCGTTCACGCCATCGCGCACCCGGTCGGCTCGGTTTACAACACCCATCACGGGTTAACGAACGCCATTATTTTGCCGTACATGATGGTGCACAACCGCGACGCCATCTTGGAAAAGTGCGGCGTCATTGCTCAGCGCTTGGGATTGGCGCAGGCGAATTTTGAGGGGTTGTTGCAGTGGGTGTTGGACTTGCGTCGAGCGCTGTCGATTCCGCATACCCTGGCCGACATTGGGGTTGATCTGTTGCAAGCGGACTTTATCGGCACAGAAGCGGCGTTGGATCCCTCGGCGGGCGGCAACCCGATCCCGGTCGATGCGCAGGCGTTAGAACACGTCTTTCGCAACGCGGTGAACGGGACTTTATAAAATGAAGCGCGTGCTCGTCATTGAAGGCAACGAGGCGTCCACGCGGGAACGCATCCGCAAGCTGACGGGACTGGACTCGGCGCAGGCTTACCGCGAAACCCTTCAGCGCCTCGAGCCTGGATTGGAAGTGGATATTGCCGATCCCAGTGATCCGGCGTACGCGTTGCCGTCGGGCGTGACGTTGGCGGACTACGCGGGCGTGGCGATGACGGGATCGGCGCTCAACATTTATGACCGCAGTCCGGTGATTGAGCGTCAATTGGCTTTTGTGGCCGGTGTGTTTGAGCATGGGTTGCCATTTTTTGGAAGTTGTTGGGGCTTGCAAGTGGCGGTCACGGTTGCAGGCGGGCGCGTGGAGCGACACGCGCGTGGGCACGAATTCGGGTTTGCGCGCCGCATACGATTAACCGCCTTGGGCGCCAGTCATCAGATGTTTGTTGGGAAACCCTTGGTGTACGAAGCGCCCACGGTGCATTTGGATCACATCACCCGCGTCCCCGCGCAGGCGCAGATTTTGGCAGAGAACGACCATTCGATCCAAGCCTTATCCTTCGCGGTAAAGCGCGCGCGTGTGTGGGGCGTGCAATACCATCCGGAATACACTTTTGCGGACATCGCAGCGGTCGCTCAGCGTTATGGTTCGCGGTTGGTGGACGATGGGACGTTTGAGTCGGAACCGGCGCTCGCGTCGTGGATTGCGGATTGTGAGCGCTTGCACCAGGAGCCTACGCACCGCGCATTGAATTTTAAATACGGACTGGGTCCGGCTCTGACCGATGAAGCCCTGCGATGGCGTGAACTGCAAAACTGGCTGCATCAATTAACCCTCGACTAAGGACAAACCATGGCTCACTCGTTAGCACGGCACCTGAACGCTTGGCAGTTGTGGGGGATTGCGGTGGGGTTGGTGATTTCGGGGGAATATTTCGGTTGGAGTTACGGTTGGGCGTTGGCGGGGACCTTGGGGTTTTTGGTCACCACGCTGTTGGTGGCGCTGTTGTACACCACTTTTATATTTAGTTTTACCGAATTGTCGACCGCGATCCCGCACGCGGGCGGTCCGTTTGCCTACAGCGTGCGCGCCTTTGGTCCACGCGGCGGGTACGTTGCGGGCTACGCGACGCTGGTTGAGTTTGTCTTTGCGCCACCCGCCATTGCGCTCGCGATGGGCGCGTACCTCAACGTTCAATTTCCGGGGTTGGCGCCCAAGTGGGCCGCGTTGGCGGCGTACGGCATTTTTATGGCCTTAAATTGCGTCGGGGTCGCGATCGCGGCGACCTTTGAACTGGTGGTGACGGTGCTGGCGATTGTGGAATTGATGGTGTTCATGTTGATTGTGGCCCCCGGGTTTCGCCTCGAGCATTTTGTGGCGCATGGCTGGGCGGGATTGGATCACCCTACGCTGGCGTTGGTGCCGGGCATTTTGCAAGCGGTGCCGTTTGGAATTTGGTTTTTTCTGGCCATCGAGGGTGTGGCGATGGCTGCCGAGGAAGTGCGTGACCCGCATTACGCCATTCCGCGGGCTTATTTGGGTGGCATTGGCACCTTGTTGGTGTTGGCGTTTGGCGTCATGGTGTTTGCGGGTGGGGTCGGCGACTGGCGACAGATTTCGAACATCAATGACCCGCTGCCGCAGGCGATGAAAATCGTCGTGGGTCAATCCAGCGATTGGCTGCACCTATTGGTGTTCATTGGTTTATTGGGATTGGTGGCCAGTTTTCACGGCATCATCTTGGGCTATTCCCGACAAATCTTCGCACTGGCCCGCGAAGGGTTTTTGCCTCGGTCCTTGGCCTACGTTCATCCGCGGTTCAAAACACCGGTGGCGGCGATTGTTGCGGGTGGCGTGGTGGGCATGGCCGCGGTTTCGTTGGATGACGTGGTCAGCGTGGCGGGTCAGTCGTTGACGGCGACGCTGGTGACGATGAGTGCGTTGGGCGCGTTGTCGATGTACGCCGTCAGCATGGGGAGTCTCTTGCGCTTACGGCGCACCGAGCCCGATCTGCCACGCAGTTACCAAGCGCCTTTTTATCCGTGGTTTCCACGTCTGGCCTTAGGGCTGTCGTTGGCCGCGTTGGTCGCCATTGCCTATGGATCCCCGCTGGTGTTTGCGGTGTTTGTTGCGGTCGGCTTGGTGGGCTTTGGGGTGCACGCAATGTCATTCAACGGGGCTGCGCATGACTGACGCCGCGCGCTCGTTTCCACGCGGGATTCTGTGGGATTTGGACGGCACGTTGTTGGACACCGCGTCCGACATCGCTTGGGCGCTCAACGCCACGCTCGCCGAGCGGGCCCTGGCGCCGCTGTCGGTTGCCGTGGTGCGTGGGCTCATCGGACAGGGCGCGCGCGTGTTGTTGGAGCGGGCTTTGAAAATCCAGAACGCGACGCTGACCGAGGAGGAAGTGACCGCGGCGCTGCTGAGGTTTGAGCATCACTATTGGCAGTTGGAGCGCTCTGGGGAGTCGACCGCGGTGCTTTATCCGGGAGTCCGGGACGTGTTGACGGCGTTGAGCGACGTTCCGATGGCCATCGTGACCAACAAGCCCGAGCGCATTGCGCGCGAAACCGTTCGTCACTGTGGTCTCGAGCCGTTTTTTCGCACGCTGATTGGCGCCGACAGTTTGCCGGAACGCAAACCCCATCCCTTGCCGTTGCTCGAGGCGTGTCGGCGACTACACGTGGAGCCATCGTCGTGCGTGATGGTGGGGGACTCCATCACCGATTGGGCCGCGGCGCGCGCGGTGCCCATGCGCGTGATTTTGGTGGCGGGAGGTTATTCGGGGGACGTGACGTTGTCGGACTTGGCGGGCGCGACGGTGCTCCCGTCGTTAAACCTGTGGTCGACGTTGTGGGATTGACCGCGGCGTGAGTCCTGAGGGTTGGTTCGGGTGTTTAGACGAGTCGGTTGTGCGTCTGGCCCATGAGCCATTGCTCCACATTGCGACTGGCTTCGGTTGCCAGCGTTTCCATGGCGGTTTGTGAGGCCCAGGCGATGTGGGGCGTGATGATTAACTGAGGTAAGTCAAGCTGCAGCAACGGGTGGTCGGCGGGAGGGGGTTCTTGACTGAGGACGTCGAGCCCTGCGCCTGCGAGTTCACCGCGGAGCAGTGCGGAGGCCAATGCGGCTTCGTCAATGAGCCCCCCTCGAGCGGTGTTGATCAGCACGCTCGACGGCTTCATGCGTTTGAGGGTGTGCGCGTTGATGATGTGACGCGTGTGCTCGTTCAACGGGCAATGCAAAGACAGCATGTCGCTTTGAGTGATCAAGGCGTCGAACGAGACGCACTCCGGATCGCGACCCAATCGTGAGGGGGTGTGGAATAACACGCGCATGCCGAACGCTCGACCCAACTGAGCGATGGCTTGTCCTAAAGAGCCGTATCCCAATAGCCCCAGCGTCTGATGGCGCAAGTCGCTGATGTCGCCTTCAAAAAAACAGAATTGTCGGGATTGCGGCCACGCGCCCTTTTGCACCGCAGTCCGGACGCGCATGAGGTTGCGACGCAAGGCTAAAATGAGCATGAAGACGTGTTCCGGGACGGACGTGGTGGCGTAGTTTTTAACGTGTGTGACGGCAATGCCCTGTTGTTTGCACGCGTCGAGGTCGACGCAGTCAAACCCCGTGGCGGTAATGCTGATCATTTTGAGGGTGGGTAATTGTTGTAGAGTGTCTCGGTCTAATTTGACTTTATTGAGTATGGCGACATCGGCGTTGCGCAGTCGATCAAGAACGTCCACCGGATCGGTGTGCGCGTATTCGTGGTAGCTCGTTACGCCAGTCGGTTGTGGGAAGCGCACGGGCAGTGATTCTCGGTCTAAAAATACCGCGCGCATGGGAAGGCTCCTTGTGGGTTCGGCCGCGACCAGAGTACAGTCGCTCGGCATCGTAGCAAAGTTTGGATGGATTGTAGAATGGGTGCGATATGAATTCACCGCGAACGCACTTGCAGGAACTGTTCGCCGCAGCGGTGGCTGCGGCGCAACCGTCGGTGGTGGTGCCGCGCGCTTTGCCACCGAAGCCCGCCGGTCGCATCCGAGTGATTGGTGTGGGCAAAGCGGCGGCGGCCATGGCGGTTGTGGTTGAGCAGGCGTGGGGACCGGAGGTGTCCGGGTTGGTGATCACGCGGTATGGACACCGCTTGCCCACGAAGCACATTGTGGTTCGGGAAGCCGCGCACCCGCTCTCCGATCAAGCGGGATACGCAGCGACTCAAGCGCTCAAGCGTGAGCTGCACAACCTAAAACCCAACGACCTAGTTTTGGGTCTGTTTTCGGGCGGGGGTTCGGCGTTGCTCGCGGATCCGGCTGCGCCGCTCACCTTGGCGGATTGGAATCAGGTCAATCAGGGCTTGTTGCAATCGGGCGCCACCATTCAAGACATCAATCGCGTACGCAAGCACTTATCGGCGATCAATGGGGGTCGTTTGGCGCAGCTGTGCTTTCCCGCAGCCGTGGTGGGGTTGGTGTTGTCGGACATTCCCGGAGACGATTTGGCCATGGTGGCCTCTGGTCCGTTGAGTGGAGAGGATTCCACGCCCGAGGAGGCGCTGGCGATCCTCGAGCGTTATCAAATAGCGTTGCCCGAACGCGTACGCGCGCATTTGGTTCAATCGACGAATCGTCCCCTCCGCACTCAGGATCCGATGATTCAACGCGTGTCGTTGACGTTGGTGGGTTCAGCGTCGCTCTCTTTGCAGGCCGCGGCGGCGAAAGCCAAACAACTGGGCCTGGAACCGTGGATAGTGAGTGACGCGTTGACTGGGGAGGCGGTTGACGTCGGTCGAACCATGGCGGCGTGTGTCGATCGCGTGCGGTCCCAAGGTCGGGCCAGTGCACCGTGGGTGATTTTGAGTGGCGGCGAGAGTACGGTGACGCTGCGACAGCCCGGTCGCGGCGGCCGCAACACAGAGGCCTTGTTGAGCGCCGCCCTGGCGTTTCGAGGTCAGGGCGGCGTCCACGCGCTGTTTGCAGACACCGACGGCATTGATGGCACGGAGCACAATGCGGGCGCGTTTGCCGATGGGCAGACGATTAGCCGTCTTAATCGTTTGGGCGTGTCGGCCGATCACTGTTTGAACACGCATCACGCCTTTGATGCGTTTGCAGCCCTGAATGATTTGTTTGTTACCGGACCCACCCACACCAACGTCAATGATTTTCGCGCCATCCTCGTGGAGCCCGCGTGAATTCAGACGGCGCGCTTGCTGGCGCTAGTCCAAAAAATCACAGAATTGATCAATGTGTTGCGCCAATCCCAACGTGTGTTCGCGGGTTAGCTGCTCCGCCATCGCGGTGTTGCGAGTTTCCAAAGCCTCGATGATGTTTAAGTGATCGGCGATCGAACGGTGGGCCCGATCGCGGTGTCGAATGGTGACGCGTCGTATGGCGCCGATGTGTATAAATAAGTTGCGGGTTATTTTTTCGATGAGTTCGGATCCGCCCAAGCGGATGATGGCACGGTGAAACGCAATGTTGGCGTCCGAGTATTCATCAATGTTGTCTTGAGGAGAGGACTTTAAAAAATCTTTGAACAGCGCACGTAGATTTCTGAGCTCAGAGTCCGGCGCCCGCAGCGTCGCTAACCGCGCCGACATGCTTTCTAACGCCGCCCACAGTTCGACCATTTCAATGATGTCGCGTTTGGATTTTTTAACAATGAAAATCCCACGGCGCGGGATGGTGCGCACAAACCCCTCTTGTTCCAAAAGCGTCAACGCTTCGCGCACGGGAGTACGACTCACGCCCAGGTCCGCGATCAGTTGACGTTCGTCCAGCCGTAGGGTTTCGCCCGTGCCGTAAATATCGATGGAGGCGATGGCCTCCTTGATGAGTTCGTAGGCTTGATCGCGTAAACTCAAATGGTGTAGTGGGGTCAGTGACCATGGCGCTAATCCGTTCGCCATTTTCTTGATCAGCAATGCCGTCATCGTCGTTCCTCCCAAGGCATCCGAGCCTCAGCGTCTTCATCCGGTTAAGGATTTATAACACGCCGCGTGCAGAGTGTCTCTGCGGGGAGTTCGCGCAACGAAGAAGCCGATTGCGCGTTGGGCAATATGCAATCGTGTGCAGACCTATTTTAGTGGGATCAAATCGATCGCGACTCGGCAACGCCACGCCATCACGGCAGACCGGTGAGCGCAGTGGGGTTTGTGTGGGTTGTGCGTACGCGGATCAGGTTGCCTTACTGCGGCGAGTGAGGGGAGTGGAACGGCGTCGTTTGAACGGCGCGCGTCGCAGGGGTGGGACGGCCTGCGGTGACCTGGTGTTGTGGCGCTTGGTCGCACCCGTTGTGAATGGGGTGCCGCCGGGACGGCTTAACCGCAGTCCGTCGGCGACTCGCGCCGTGGGATGGCCTGCGCGTGCGGCGCTGGCCGGCGTCATGCGGTAGAAATCGGGGTGGTTTGATATTGGACTGTGGGGGCGTTGCCGGTAACGTTTGCGTGGCATAATGTCGCACTGCGGTAGGCACCCCCGCCTGTCGCTGGTTTGAATTGGGAGGCAGCACCGACATGAATATTCATGAGTATCAGGGCAAAGACATTTTACGCCGATATGGCGTCGCCACACCACGCGGGTTCGCGTGTGAATCCGTTGAAGAGGCGGTCAAGGCGGGCGAAGCGTTGGGCGGCCCCGTTTGGGTGGTGAAAGCGCAAATTCATGCGGGCGGTCGCGGCAAAGGCGGCGGCGTCAAAGTGGTTAAGTCCCTCGCGGAGTTGAAAGCCGAAGCCACGCGCATGCTGGGCATGACGCTGGTCACCCATCAAACCGGTCCCGAAGGTCGCGTTGTCCGACGCTTGTTGATCGAAGAAGGCGCCGACATCCGTAAAGAACTGTACGTGGGCATGGTGGTCGATCGCGTCAGTCAGCGCGTCACCCTGATGGCGAGTTCGGAAGGGGGAATGGATATTGAGGAAGTGGCGGCGCACACGCCCGAAAAAATTCACAAAGTGGCCATTGATCCGAAAATTGGCTTGACCGCTGAGGCCGCGCGCGCGGTGTCTGAAAAAATTGGCATCCCTGCGGCCTCGTTGGAGTCGGCGCAGGGATTCATGCAAGGCTTGTACAAGGCTTTCGTGGAATGCGATTGCTCGCTGGCGGAAATCAATCCGTTGATTTTAACGGGCGATGGCCGTGTGTTGGCCTTAGACGCCAAATTGAACTTTGATTCGAACGCTCTGTTTCGCCACCCGGACATTGTGGCGTTGCGCGATTTGGATGAAGAAGATCCGGCCGAGATTGAAGCATCGAAATACGACTTGTCGTACATTTCATTGAACGGCAACATCGGCTGCTTGGTGAACGGCGCGGGATTGGCCATGGCGACCATGGACGTCATTAAATTATTTGGTGCCGAGCCGGCTAACTTTTTGGACGTGGGCGGCGGTGCGACCACCGAAAAAGTAACGGCAGCCTTTAAGCTGATGTTGAAAAACCCGCACGTCAAAGGAATTTTGGTCAACATCTTCGGCGGCATCATGCGCTGCGATACGATTGCGGAAGGGGTTATTGCGGCGGTGCGCGAGGTCAATTTATCCGTTCCGTTGGTGGTGCGCATGCGCGGCACCAATGAGGAAAAAGGCAAAGCCATGTTGGCCGAGTCTGGCCTGCCCATCATCTCTGCCGACAACATGGCCGATGCGGCGCAAAAGATCGTCGCCGCTGTTCAACACGCTTAAGGTGAAATCATGAGTATCTTAATTAACCGCAATACCCGAGTGATTACCCAGGGCATTACCGGCAAAACCGGTCAGTTCCATACCCGTATGTGTCGCGAGTACGCCAACGGCAACGCGGCCTATGTGGCCGGCGTGAACCCCAAGAAAGCGGGGGAACAGTTTGAAGGCATTCCGATTTATGCAACGGTAAAAGAAGCCAAGGACGCCACGCAAGCCAACGCCAGCGTCATTTATGTTCCGCCGCCGTTTGCGGCTGCCGCGATTGATGAAGCGGTGGATGCGGGCATTGAATTGGTGATCTGCATCACAGAGGGGATCCCGGTTCAAGACATGATTAAAACCCGCGATCGCATGAAAGGCCGATCGACGATATTGATTGGTCCCAATTGCCCCGGCGTGATTACGCCGGATGAAATCAAGATTGGCATCATGCCCGGGCATATTCATCGCAAAGGCCCCATTGGCGTCGTGTCGCGCAGTGGGACGTTGACCTACGAAGCGGTGGGTCAATTGATGGATTTGAATTTGGGCCAGTCGACCTGCGTGGGCATTGGCGGCGATCCCGTGAACGGCATGAAGCACATTGACGTCATGAAATTGTTCAACGATGACCCGCAAACCGAAGCGGTGATCATGGTTGGTGAGATCGGTGGCGAAGATGAGGAAAATTGCGCGCGTTGGATTAAAGACAACATGAAAAAGCCCGTGGTTGGATTCATTGCGGGCGTGACGGCGCCTCCGGGCAAACGCATGGGGCATGCGGGCGCGATTATCTCGGGCGGCAAGGGCACCGCGCAAGAGAAGCTTGCCGTGATGGAAGAATGCGGCATCAAAGTGACCAAAGATCCCTCGCAAATGGGGCGCTTGCTCAAGTCCGTTTTGTAATCGTCCGATAACACACGGCCCAAATCCCAGCGTTCACGACGTGAGGGGTTTGGGTCGGTGGCTGAGGCGCCATCGATAATTCAACAAACAGCGCCAATATTGCACGAAGCCATCCCAGCAGCCCTTTTAGAGTGGACTCACTCCCCCACTCAGAAAGGGTTCGTCATGTTGTACATTCCCGACGCCGCTGGCCACTATCAAAAGGCCTCATCCGATACCATCATTGCCTGCGCTCGCCGGTTGGTGAGTCAGCGCGTACGGCGCGGCGTTTCGTTGTCGAACCCGCGACAGATTTACGACTATTTGTCCTTGCGCTTTGGCGCGTTCGAACACGAGATTTTTGCGGTGTTTTTGTTGGACAACCGTCACCGATTAATCGAGTTTGTCGAACTCTTTAGAGGAACCATTGATGGGGCCACGGTTCATCCCCGAGAGGTGGTCAAATTGGTCTTGGAAAAAAACGCGGCGGCGGTCATTTTTTGTCACCCGCACCCGTCTGGGGTGGCCGAGGCAAGCCTTGCGGACGAACACATTACGCGTCGGTTGATCTCAGCGCTGGCGTTGATTGACGTCCGCGTGCTGGATCATTTGATCATTGCCGGCGGCGAGGTGTGCTCGTTGTCCGAGCAAGGCCTCATGTAGGGCGGGCCGCATGGACCGTGGGCTACTGGCCGTGCTGTTGTTGCTGTCGCTCGTGATCCATTGGCGAGTCTGGCCGGTGACGACTAAGGTGAAGTGGGGTCAAGGGGTGTGGGCGCTCGTGTGGTGGCTGTTGAAGCCGCTGTGGTACGCAGGCATTGGGATGGGGTTGTCCCTAGCCGGTTGGACTGCCTGGCATTCAAACCCGTGGCTGTTGGCGATGGCCACGGTGGTGTTGTTTTTGCTCAGTTTGCGCTTACGTGTCTTTTCGGAGACCAACGCGTTTAAGGTTGAACGCGGTGCCCAACTCCTGCCCGCGCCCACCCAAGCGCGCGCGTCGCCGCTGTCGTTAACGCTGGCTGGCGTCGCGCTGCGTCCGGCGGATGAAACCAAGCATTTTAAATTCATCGGCACAACGGGGACCGGTAAGAGCACCGCCATCGCGGAACTGCTCACCCAGGCTTTGTCGCGGGGAGATCGAGCGGTGATCGCCGATCCGGATGGGGGCTATTGCCGGCACTGGTGGAATCCGGCGTGTGGCGACGTCATTTTGAACCCCTTTGATGCGCGCTCCGTTCAGTGGGATCCGTATCGAGAGTTGCGCCAGCCCATGGACTACGATTCGTTGGCGCGGGCACTGATTCCCGCGGTGGGGCGAGCCGACGCGGTGTGGAGCACGTACGCCCGAGTCTTTTTGAGTGAATTGTTAAAGCGGACGCAACTGGTCGGCTTGTCGTCGTGTGCCGAATTGATGCGGTTGGTGCAAGCCGCGTCGGTGGTGGAGTTGCGGGTGTTGTTGAACGCCACGCCGGCGGCGCCTTTTTTAGAAGAGGGCAACGAGCGCATGTTTGCCAGCGTTCGATCGGTGTGCATGAGCGCCTTGAGCGCGCTGCAGTATGTGCCCGCCTCATCTGCGCAAGGCTTTTCGGTGCGCGATTGGGTGAGTTCCGATTCGCGGGCGCTCTTTATGCCCTACCACGCCAATGAAATCGCGAGTTTGCGCACGCTCATTTCAACCTGGATGCGATTGTGCATAGAGACGACCTTGTCGCAGACGGGGGAGTCTCGTCCCTTGTGGTTTGTGGTGGATGAATTGGATGCGTTGGGTGCCATCGATGGGCTGAAGGATGCGTTGGTGCGTTTGCGCAAACACAATGGTCGGTGTGTGTTGGGGTTTCAATCCATTGGTCAATTGGTGGGAACCTATGGCGAGCAGGACGCCAAAACGATTGGGGAAAATTGCGCCAACACGCTTTTATTGCGCAGCTCAGGCAGTGGTCCCGGCGGTACGGCGCGTTACGCGCAGGATCACGTGGGTGACCGGCAAGTGCTCAGGCGTTATGCCGCCGATACACAGCCCAAGCGCTGGGGTGGCGCGCAAGGGCGGAGCGTGAGCGTCAGTTGGCAGCGCACGATTGAGCCGGCGCTGCTCGCCTCCGAAATTGAACAATTGCCGGATTTGAGTGGGTTCTTAAAAACCGCATCCGACCCCAATTGGCGGTTGGTTACCCTGCAGCCCCCGTGGGCCGCAGCGCCCGAGCCCGCAGGGCCGGGGGCGTGAGGAACGATTCGGTCCCGATTGGCCGCGCGCGCTCAGCGCGGCGTCGCTGAGGTTGGTAAACTTCACCGTATACCGGAATCGTCCGCGACCATCATCACGTATTGGGAGATCCTCATGGCATTAATTTCTCTTCGACAGTTATTGGATTACGCCGCTGAACACGAATTCGGCGTACCGGCTTTCAACATCAATAACATGGAGCAAATCACCGCCATCATGAACGCGGCTGAGGAAACCAATAGCCCGGTGATTTTGCAAGCCTCCGCCGGCGCGCGTAAGTACGCGGGCGAGCCGTATTTGCGTCACTTGGTTTTGGCGGCCATTGAGTCTCACCCCAACATTCCGGTGGTCATGCATCAAGACCACGGCACCAGTCCGAAAGTGTGTCAGGCGTCGATTCGCTCGGGCTTTTCGAGCGTCATGATGGACGGATCCTTGCGTGAAGATGGGAAGACCCCATCGGACTACGAGTACAACGTGCAAGTGACTCGCCGCGTGTGCGACATGGCCCAATCCATTGGGGTGTCGGTCGAGGGGGAGTTGGGTTGTCTGGGGTCGTTGGAAACCGGCCAAGCGGGTGAAGAAGATGGCGTCGGTGCGGAGGGCACCTTGGATCACAGCATGCTGTTGACCGACCCCGAACAAGCCAAAGATTTCGTTGCCCAAACGGGGGTCGACGCCTTGGCGATTGCGATTGGAACCAGTCACGGTGCGTATAAGTTTTCGCGTAAACCCACCGGAGATATTTTGGCCATCGATCGCATCGCGGCGATTCACAAGGCCATCCCCAACACGCATTTGGTCATGCACGGCTCGTCGAGTGTGCCGCAGGATTGGTTGGCGGTGATTCGGGAGTTCGGTGGTCAATTAAAAGAAACCTATGGCGTGCCGGTGGAGGAAATTCAACGCGGCATTAAGCACGGGGTGCGTAAGATCAACATCGACACCGACATTCGTTTGGCCATGACCGGCGCGATTCGGCGCGCGTTCGCCAAAGACCCCGCCGAGTTTGATCCGCGTAAATATTTGTCACAAGCCACCAAAGCGGCGCAATCGATCTGTAAATTGCGTTTCGAAGCGTTTGGGTGCGCAGGTCACGCCGACAAGATTGTGCCGTTGCCGTTGGAACAAATGGCGAAGCGTTATTCGTAATGCCGGATCTGTTGAGGTCGTTGACTCCCACCGTGCAATTGGCGGCGGGAGTCACGTGGTTTAAAGACCGAGTCGACACGCGCGCGCTGTTGCCCTTGATCGACGCCTGCGCGGCGGTGAGTCCGTTTCGTCACCTCAAAACGCGCCAAGGCGTCATGTCGGTGGCGCTCACCAACGCAGGTCACTGGGGTTGGCACTCGGATGAGGCGGGGTATCGATATGAGTCCACGGATCCGCTGACGGGCAAGCCGTGGCCTTCGATTCCAGAGCCGTTTTTAACCCTTGCCGCCGCCGCCGCCGCGGAGGCGGGATTTGGGGTCTTTGAACCGGATTGTTGTTTGATCAATCGCTACGACGTCGGCGCCAAAATGGGCGCTCATCGGGATTACGATGAACGCGATTATCGTTGGCCGATCGTTTCGGTATCCATCGGGTTGCCGGCGGAATTTGTGTGGTACGGTGATCACAAGACCAATCCCCCACACGTGGCGCAGGTGCACGATGGCGATGTGGTGGTGTTTGGTGGGCCGGCGCGCAAGGGCTATCACGCGGTGCGGACGGTCAAATCTCCAAAATCCCCAACGGCGTTTTCGTGTCGAATTAATCTCACCTTTCGGAAGGCCCGTTGATGCGCTTGTTTCCGCACCCGAGTCATGGGTCGGTGACGCCATCGGTGACGGCACAGTGGCGCGCGCAACCCAGCGACGCAGAGGTGTTGTTGGACGTCGAGTGGTGCATTGACGACCCCGCAGCGCTCATTCATTGGCCGCCAAAGAGCGGAGTGGAATTTGCCGAGCGCTTGTGGCACTCGACCTGTGGGGAGTTGTTTTTGGCGACGCGCGACGGCGCGTACGTGGAGTGTCACTATTCGCCAAGCGGTCACTATGCGCATTACTTATTGACGACCACGCGGGGACCGTTGCAGCGGCTCGAGTGGCCCGTGCCTCAGGTGCACGTGACGCGCACGCCCACGACGACTCAGTGGCGGATTGGTCAGCGACTGCCGAACCTTGGGTTTACGGCCCGTGGGGCCGTGACCTTGGTGTTGAAACTCAACGATCAATCGACGCTGTATTGGGCGGCGCATCACCCGGCCGTTCAGCCGGATTTTCACGACCAGTCTGGGTGGATTGACTTGTGGTCGCCATGAATGGGAAGGAGACACTCCAGTGTTAATGGGTATTGATCGCTTATTGCAAGACGAATCAGCGCTGAAGGAATTGCGGTCTAAACGCGTGGGGTTGCTCGCTCATCCGGCCTCGGTGTCGGTGGATTTGCAGCACAGTTTGGATCGATTGAAAGCCGCTGCCGTTCCCGTGACCGCGGCGTTTGGGCCACAGCACGGCCTGCGCGGGGATAAGCAAGACAACATGGTGGAGTCTGCTGATTTTATCGATCCGCACCATCGGATTCCGGTCTTCAGTTTGTATGGAACCTCCCGACGCTTAACGCCCACCATGCTGGAGACCTTTGATGTGTTGCTCATTGATCTTCAAGACCTTGGGTGTCGGATTTACACGTTTTTAACCACGCTGCGTTATATGTTGGAAGACTGCAGCGCCGCGCAAAAAAGCGTTTGGGTGTTGGATCGCCCCAACCCCGCCGGACGTCCCATTGAAGGCTTGGCGCTGCAACCGGGTGAGGAGAGTTTTGTCGGCTCCGGTCGTTTTCCGATGCGCCACTCCCTGACGCTTGGCGAGGCGGCCGGCTGGTTTCGGCACGAACTCAAGTTGGCGATGGATTTGCGGGTCTGGGAAATGCGCGGTTGGGAGCCCTTGAGCGCGCCCGGCTACGGATGGCCAAGCTCCCGCAGTTGGGTTAATCCGAGTCCGAACGCCCAGAATGTGTCGATGGCGCGCGCCTACGCCGGCACCGTCATGCTGGAAGGCACGACGCTGTCGGAGGGGCGCGGCACAACGCGCGCGTTGGAGGTCATGGGCGCGCCGGATTTGCCGATGGATGTGCTGTTGAACGATATGCGTCGTCTGGCGCCACAGTGGATGCAGGGGGTGGCGATTCGACCGATGTATTTTGAGCCGACCTTTCACAAACACGCCCAACAGTTGTGTGCGGGGATGCAGTGGCACTGCGATGCCGATCACTATGACCCCACGCTCTTTAAGCCGTGGCGACTCATGGCGCTGTTTTTTAAGGCCATTCGTCGATGGAATCCCGACTATCCGTTGTGGCGCGATTTTCCGTACGAGTACGAGACCGAGCGGTTGGCGATTGATGTGATTAACGGCGGGCCGTTGCTGCGGATGTGGGTGGACGACCCTCGGGCCAGCGTTGCGGATCTGGAGCAATTGGCGCGCCAGGATGAGCGCGGTTGGGCCTTAGAAATGCAGGATTTTTATCGTTATTGACCGCTATTCGCGCGCCGCGCGCGGCAACCGCTCATCGGTCGTTAACGGCGGCAGGTGAGTTGCCCTTCATCCAAGTGTTGTCCATCGATGGTCAAAAATCCCCACGCGATGTGGTGGTTGTTGACGGTCAGTTTGAGTACCCCAAATTGGCGGAATAATTGTCGTTGGCCTTTGCCCACACTGAAATCAATTAATTGTGCCCCACCGGTGCCCACGATGAACTCGCGGATGCCCTCGGCGGCGGGTTGGCCATTGGAATCTCTCGGATCAAACGACTCGTAGAAGTGTTCGTGGCCGGAGAGCACCAGATCGGCCTTGGCCTCGTTGAGCAATTTCCAAGCGGGCAGCAGGCCGTCGCCGTCGCCGTGGTGTAGACCGGTTGAGATCGTGGCGTGATGCCACAGGGCAATTAAACAGCGATGATCGTGCGGGAGGGTTTGCAACTCTTTGGCGAGCCAGGCGGTTTGTTGGTCGAGTGCGTCGCCTTTTAAATTGCTGTCGAGGCCGATGACCCACGCGTCCTCGCCGATCGCGGCCTTAAAATACGTTTGGCGACCTTCGGGGCGATTAAAAAACTTTAAAAAATTCGCGGCGCTGTGTTCAAACAGGTCGTGATTGCCAGGTACGGCGTACGTCCGATTGAGAAACTTACCCCAGGTGGGCAGGTAGCAGTGTCGCCAATGCTCTTCTGAAATCACGGGGTAGACGGTGTCGCCCAGCACCAACACCGTCGCGTCGTCGGGAACCAACCGAGCGGTCTTGGCCGCCACGCTGTCTTCCGCTCGTCCGCTGCAGAGCGCCACATCGCCTGCGGCGATGAGGGTGGTTTGCGCGTTGGCGGTGGCCGAGGCGACTAGACCGGCGACGACGATTCCCCACACCAGATGTTTCATAGGGCGGCCCTCACGTGGGTCGTTGAGTGGCGTGTAATTCCATTTTGGCGCTGCGCCAGGAGCCGAAAAAATAATAGCTCGCGGCCAGCGTCAATGAAATCAGCGACGACAGTGGGAAACTGCTCCAAATGGCGTCTGCGCCCCAATAGGCTTGCATCAGGTAGGCAAAGGGCAAGCGAAATCCCCATAACGCCAGGATCAAAATCAACACCGGCGTCACCACTGCGCCGGTGGAGCGCACAACGCCTAAGAAGACCATGGTCATGCCAAACAGCACAAACGCGCCGATGGCGATGTGGTTGATGTGTCGGGCGATTTCGATGATGCGTTGATCGATCAAAAACAATCCCAAGAACGCCTGATCCCAAATCACCATGGCGGACGCGGCCACGCCGGTTGCGATGACGCTGTAGGTCACGCCGATGAGCGTTAACGACTTGATTCGATCCCAACGTTGCGCGCCCACGTTTTGGGCGGCCATGGCAGACACCGCAGCGCCCAAGGCGAGGGCAGGCATTTGCACGTAGTTCCACAGTTGCCAAGCGCCGCCGTAGGCCGCTGTAAATTGAGTTCCGTAGGGATTGACCAAGGTGATCATCACCAAGACGTTGGCGGACACCAAGATCATTTGGACGCCCATCGGCAATCCTTTTTGCAACAGCAGTTTGACCACTTCTGGATCGTAGCGGAACCAGCGAAGTTCTGCGCCGCGCAGGCACAGCGGATCATGGCGGCGATATAAGCGGATAATCAACGCGGCTAAGGTGACCACGTTGGCGATCAAGGTGGCCAAGGCGGAACCGGCAATCCCAAACCCATGCCACTCGCCAACGCCAAACATCAAGAGGGGGTTGAGGGCAATGTCGATGCCGACGGAAATCAATAAAAACAAAAAAGGCGTTTTGGAGTCGCCCGCGCCGCGCAAGATGGAAATGACGTAGGTGTATAAAAATATAAACGGCAAGGCAATGTAGATGACTTGCAAATAAGCGCGCGCCAAGGGCAACGCGTCGGTGGGTAAGGCCATCTCGTTCAACAGCCACTCTTGAGTCAGCAGTCCGATGAGCGCGAGCGCGATGGAAACGCCTAAAAAGAAAAAACCACTGGCGCCGACGATCCGTTTGGCTTCATCCAGTTGCTTGCGACCGATTTGTTGGCCGATGAGAATCGTCGCCGCCATCGCGACGCCAAAAGCGCTGCCCATCAACAAGAAGAGAATGGCGTTGACGTTGGAGGTGGCCGTCAACGCAGAAGGCCCTAAGTAGTGACCGACCCAAATTAAATTGACCGAGGCGTTGAGTGATTGAAGAATGTTGCCCATCAATATGGGTAGGGTGAACGTTAACAATTGACGACCAATCGGCCCTTTGGTCAGATCGTGTACACTTTGAGTCATGCGGGTTACCATTTCTTAATTAGACGAGCATGGTGACATGAATTGAGGCCGTGTTGAACTGGCGGATGTGAAAATTTTCTTAAATTAATCAAAATTTTATGAGGAGTCGACGATGAAATTCAGTGGGATGATGGTGGCCGGATTGGTGTTGGTTGGCGGCGCGTTGGGCGGGTGTGCAACCAGTCGGCCTGTGGATCCTCATGCGGCGCTCATTCGCGATGCGATTCAAATGGGCTTTCATAAGAAAACCATCAAAGGGGAAGTGAATTGGTGTCACGGCTACACGCCCATGGGGTCGCATTTGGAGCGTGAGGAATGCATGACGGAAGAGCGGATGGCGGCGTTTTTGAAGCAACAGCAAGAGAACCGAGACAGCCTGTCGCGTCCGTCGTCTTGTGCCTCCGGCAGCGGCGCCTGTGGCGGTGGTGGTTGAGACGGCGACGGGACTGAGGATCGACGACAACGTGCGGTAATTTTCGCTGGGAGTGACGATGACCACAATCAAGACCTTGGACGAGGATTCACGAACCTCGCTGCATCGACGCGACTTTGTTAAAACGGCCGTGGGCGGCGTGGTGGCCGCCGGCCTCGCGCCAACGCTGGGTTGGGCGATGGAGTCGCCCGATAAAGCGGCGGTGTTGTCGGTGATCCCCGGCATGCACGCGGAGAACCTCAAGCGGCTTCAAGATTGGATTGCCCTGCCGTCGATTGCGGCAGAAGATCGCAACTACCCCCAAGGTCCGGAGTACATGGCGGCTTTGGCGCGCTCGGTGGGCTTTAAAGACGTGCGGATTGTGCCCACCAGTGGCAAGCCCGGCGTCTTTGGTCGTCTGGATGTCGGCGCCAAGACCACGGTTGGCGTTTATTTCATGTACGACGTCAAACAGTTTGTTCCGGCGGAGTGGGAGTCGCCGCCGCTGGAAGCGCGATTGGTGAAGAAAGAAGGTTTGGGCACGGTGGTGATGGGGCGTGGCGCCGTTAACCAAAAAGGCCCTGAAAACTCATTTTTGAGCGCATTGGCGGCTTTTCAGAAAGCGGGCAAAAAGTTACCGGTCAATCTGGTGTTGGTCTGTGAGGGTGAAGAGGAGCAGGGGTCGCCGCATTTTGGCGAAGTGGTTCATGACCCCAAGGTCATGGACGCGCTTAAAAACTGTGTGGGGATCTTCATGCCCGAAGCCGGTCAAGACCGCGATGGGGGCGTGCAAATATCGCTGGGCGCCAAAGGCGTCGTTGAACTGGAATTGATTTCCAGTGGGGAGCGTTGGGGCCGCGGACCGAAGTCGGATGTTCACTCCAGCCTTGAAGCGTATTTGGACTCACCGAGTTGGCATTTGGTTCAGGCCCTGAACACCCTCGTTGGTCCTGATGGGCACACGCCGGCGGTGGAAGGATTTTTTGAGCACGTGAAGCCCCTCTCCGAGGCGCATCGGGCGATGATTGCCGAGTATGCGCGGACGACGTCGGAAGAGCGCATCAAGCAAAATCAAGGCGTCACGCATTGGGTGCACGACTTGCCTTGGCAGCAAGCGTTGGAGCGGTTGGTGTCGCAACCGACGATCAACATCGAAGGGTTGGTGGGCGGCTACACGGGCCCGGGCGGCAAAACGGTGTTGCCGCATCGAGCGGTGGCAAAAATCGACATGCGGTTGGTGCCCGATATGACCGCACAAGACACCTTGACCAAACTCAAAGTGCATTTGGCGAAGCACGGCTTCGGCGATATTGACGTGAAAATGAGTGGCGGTTACGATCCGAACACCACCTCCGAAGACACGCACATGATTCGGGCGCAGATTGCGGTGTACAAACAAATGGGCATCGACGCGCGCTTGTGGCCACGGCGTGCGGGATCGTGGCCGGGTTATTTGTTCACCGGTGCGCCCTTGAACTTGCCGGCTGGGCATTTTGGTTTAGGGCACGGCACGGGTGCGCACGCGCCCAATGAGTATTATTTGATTGATTCGACCAACGCCAAAGTGCGCGGTTTGGATGGCGCCGTTGCGTCGTTCGTCGAATATTTATACGCCTTAGCCTAATCCCGCGCGGATTGGGTTTGGCGCGTGGAGCACGCTGGGCGCCATCGCCGTTTACGGTTTGATGTGCACGCTGGCGCCCGGTTTGATTTTCAACCGCGCGCAACTGCCGCCGGGCAGTTCTAAAACCCATTTGATGGGTCCGAAGGACTCGATGGGTTCGAGGGAAAAGGGTTGGGCGTTTTCGGCGACGCGAATGATTTTATAGTCGCTGTTGATGTACAGAATGTCCAGTGGGATCAGCGTGTTTTTCATCCAAAAGGCTTGAGGTTCCACGGCCTCAAATACGAACAACATGCCCTCATTGGGGTTCAGGTGTTTGACAAACATCAATCCCTGTTCACGCCGCTCATAGGTGGTGGCAAGCCACACGTTAAATTCGTTGCCCCCGCTCTCCGTCTGGACACGGACCACCGCTTTCGGAAAGTGACTCAACGGTTCCGCGCTTTGGGCGGTGATCTCCAGCGCCAAGCCGGTCGTGGACAGCGTGCCCAGCCAGAGACCCAGCAGGACTCGTGTGAGAATGGAATACCAAAAGTTGTGGGAGGTCACGGCAGGCTCCTTGCAGCTCAGGGGATTGTAATGCGAATCGTCTGGATTCAGGTACACTTCAACGTGAATTTACCGCGAGAGGGGATTGGTCATGCAGAACGGCCGTGGGCGTGTGCGCTGGCTTCGACGGGGTGTAGGCCGAGTGTTTCTGGGCGTTGTTCTGGCAGGCCTGTTGGCCTCGTGCGCGACCCTAACCACGGAGTATAAAAAACCCACGCTCACGCTCGAACGCATTCATTGGTTGTCGGGCACTTGGAGCGCTCAACATTTGGAGGTGGAGCTTAAAGTCCAAAACGACAATGCGGTGGCGTTGCCCCTCGTGCACGTGGATTTTGCTCTGACCTTGGATGGTGCGGCGATTGGGACTGGGTCCGTGGATAAGCCCATCACGGTGCCCGCGCACGGCAACAGCGTGGTTCCGGTGGAGATGACCGTAGACCTATCGACCGCGCTTTTGAAAATTGTGCCCAAGATGAAGGACGGCAGTCCCCCGTTGCACTACGCGATCAGCGGCAAACTGCAGGCGAAGGTTTTCGGGGTGCGCGATTATCCGATTGACCTCAAAGGCGATTGGTCGCCGGGGCGTTGAGCCGGACGGAGCGCTCGGTTAGGGCGTTGGTTCGTAAATGACGTACAGTTTGACGCACGCCTCGTGCGTGACCCACTGGCCTTTGAACCCACTGGGAATGAGAAACGATTGCCCCGCGTGGACGGGGAGCGAAAACCCCTCATCGTCGATCAATTCAATTTGGCCAGAGAGCAATAGGCACCACTCCGTTTCCGTGTAGTGGATTTTCCAGCGGCCGACGTCGCTTTGCCAATAGCCGCAATGAAACTGTTGGCGATCGTCGCTGTATCGATGATCGATGTGTGGGTTCGGTGCGCCGGAAAGGAGTTTTTCTGGCGCGATGGGCGAGGGGCTCCACGCCCCGGGTGGGGTCAGAACGAAGGGTTTGCGGGATGGATCGGTCATAGCGCCACCTTAACGGGTTGCGGCGTGAACTTCAAATGGCCAAAAAAAACGGCGGTTGCAGGGGCAACCGCCGTCATATCATCGTGCCAACCGAGGGCTTAGGCCGCTTTGGCGGCTTTGGCGACGCGAACCACAGGCTCGGGTGCCGATTGTTCGAACCATTGGCTGAACTCACCTTGCACTTCGGTCGCCAACTTGACCACGTCTTGCGCCGTCTTGGTGTTGAACTCGTACAGGCTCTTGGCCAAATCGGTGTTCTTCTGCACCAACGCGGTGACGTCGTGGGTTTCGAAGGCGCTGTGGACGGCGTCGAAGCCAAAGGTCAAATATTGACCGGCCACTTCGTAGCCGTGGCGAGCGAAGCGCTCGGCGGCCTTGGCCGACAGGTTTTGAAAACGCAGGGCAGGTTCCGCAAACTTGCGTGAGCTGTCCAGAAACGCGGTGAACTCTTGATGTAAATTGGTCATGGTCATCTCCTGGTTAGGGGCTTTGTTGCGTTGCAGTATAACGCAAATATTGTGCAATGCAAGATATTTTTTGTAAGATGAGCGGTGAGGATGGGCTGAATTTTAAAAATTGATACAAAACAATATCTTATGAATTTTTAGACTTGGCGACTGGCGCGACAACGTGAGAGGAAAGTTCCCATGGATCCCTTTGCTGCCCTGAAACAGTTCTACCAAAACGCCTTAAATCCGTTCCACAACCTCGACCATCTGCACCGTCTCAGTGGCCGCCTACAGAGCGCACTGGAGGCGCTGCAAGCCACGGAGGTCCCGGAGCGCCGTCTGGAGATCCTCGAGCAGATGATTCGCCTGCTGACCTCGCCTTTGGATTCGCAAGCGTCGCCAGGGGCGTTCGATCCCTGGGTCGGGACGCCCTGGTGGGCCGGTTTTCAATCGATGGTGGTGCGCGCCTTGGCCGAAACGCTGGCCGGTCGCACGCAGCCATTGAGTTTGGCGGAATGGTTCCGCTTGCTGACCGACTGCGCCGAAGCGGCCTATCAGTCGCAGGTGCGCACGGAGGCCTTCGCCAAAACCGTCGCAGAAGCCTGGCGCTTTTGGCCTCAGTCGACGTCCCCGGCGGCCGCCAACGCGGTCCCCTCGTTTGCAGCGCCCGCACCGGCCGCCGCAACGCCACCCACCGCCAAGCCAAGCACGCGTCGGCGGGCCGTCCGTCGGCCGGCGGCGAAGACCAAGGCGACGCCAGCGAAGACCAAGACGCCGCCCGCGAAAGCCACATCAACCCCACACCCCCGCCGCACCAAGTCGGTGCGATCAACGTCAGCCACTCGATCACGCCCCGCTTCAACCCGTGGTGCGAAACCCGCGCGCGCGGCTGCGCCGAAGCGGCCGGCGCGCGCCAAAGCCACGCAACGCTGAGCGCCGTTCGTCGTTGTTGAACCGACGGGTTCACACGCGGCGTGAGGCTCGCGTGTTTCCAAACGGAGGCCGTTCCACGTACACTGCCTGCAGTCGTCCAGCGAAGTGATTTTGATGAGTGACGCGGAAAACGGGTTTGGGTTTGCCAGCCAATTACAGACGCTTTTAAACGACGCCCGCGCGTGGAGCGAGCAACTGCAGCGGGCGCAGACGCGGATGGTTGAACCCTTGCCGCCGTGTCCAACGATGCCCCGGGATTGCGTCTTCCAAGTGGGTTCAGCGCGCTTATATCGATATCGCCCGACGGTGGCCGTGAAGCGATCCTCGCCGCCAATCGTCCTCGTTTTTGCGCTCATCAATCGAGCGGATATTTTGGACTTGGGGCCGGATCGCAGTCTCATTCGGCGCTTGCTGGATGCGGGGCGTGCGGTGTATCTGCTGGATTGGGGAGATCCGACTCCGGCGCAGGCGCGGTGGGGTTTGGAACACTATGTGTGTGACGTGATGGCGCCAGCGTTGGCGACGTTTGCGGGTCGGGCGATTGATCTGATGGGCGTCTGTCAGGGCGGAACGTTGGCGTTGCTGTACGCCGCGTGTTTTCCTGCCCAGATTCGCAAATTGGTGGTGATGATCTCAACCATTGATTTTCACACCGACGATAACCTTATACGTCATTGGGTGCGAGACCTGGATGTGCCGGCAATGACGACGCGCTTTCCCTTGATCCCCCAAGCCATGATTGCGCAAGCCTTTGAAGCGATGCGTCCGTTTAAGCTTCACTTTGACAAATGGTCTTATCTGATCGATCACGCGGAGGACCCACCGGCGCTGAACCGATTTCGGTGGATTGAGCGGTGGCGCTTAACCGGACCCGACCACGCGGGCCAAGCGTTTGCCGAATACCTGCAGTGGTTTTATCAGCGCAACGCATTGTTGAACGACACGGTGGTCCTCGGCCAACAGCGGCTTGATTTCGCGGCGCTCCGAATGCCGGTGTTGGGCATTTACGCGACGTACGATCACATCGTGCCGATTGCGGGCGCACGCGCGCTGTCTCGGCTATTGCCTCACTGCCTGGTTGAAGCGGTGGAGGTGCCCACGGGCCACATCGGCGTGTACGTGAGCCAACAGATGCCCAAGGTCGCCAACGCGATTGTCGCATTCACCGCTGGCCGCTGACGCGACGGGCCCTGACCGCGGTCTGCAGACCGACCTCGACGGTGGTTTCAACGGCGGTGAGGCGATGAGAGCCCCGTCGCCTAAGGCCTCGGTGCGGGGGCGCTCAAAAAATATATAAAATCAATAAAATCATGAACTTAATAGTTTAAGAAGCCCTCAAACCCCAGCCTTACTGGTACACTAGACCGGTTTTGGGTCATGTGACGTCGCTATGCCGCTGAGTCCGTATCAACAATTACAAGAGGAATTTGCCAAGGCGCAGGCCTTGGAAGCGGCGGCTCATTACTTGAGATTCGATGCCGAGATGCAGATGCCGACGGGCGTGGCCAGCGATCGGGGAGAACAATTGGCGGCCATTGAGTTGGAGCGCCACGCGCTGCTGGTGGCCCCTAAAATCGCGCGCCTCATTGATCGCGCCGAGGCCAATCGCCCGCAGTTGGATCCCCTGGACGAGGATAACCTCAACCACATGCGCCGATTGAAAGATCGCGCGTTGGCCTTGCCCAAATCGTTGGTGGCACGACGCGCCAAAGCCAGCGCACGCGCGTTGGCGGCTCGGCGGGCCGTGATGCTGGGGGAGGATCCGCAGGCGCTGTGGAGCGCGCTCGCCGAAATGCTCGCGCTCACCCAAGACCGCGCCGCCCTTTTGGCCAAGAACTCGGGCGTGAGTCCGGAAGATTGTCTGTTGGATGAAATTCATCCCGGCCTCAAACGAGCCGATGTGGACCCCTTGCTCAAGGCGTTGACCGCGCAGATGCCCGAGTGGGTTCAAACCTATAAAAACTTTAAACCCGTTGAGTCGGCGCCGGTGTCCGTCGATCAACAGCAGGCCGCGATCAGCGCGCTTCTGAGTCGCTTGCCAGTGCTGCCCGAGCGCATCCAGTTGGTGCAAAATCGGGTGACGCAAATCCTCAGTAAGGTGCCCGGCGATTACCGAATCAGCTTGGCCTTGAATGAGCGCGATCCGTGGTTGGGGTTGCGCTTGGTGTTGGGGCATTTGACCGAAGCGCTGCACCATCAATTTTTGCCGCCCTCGTTACAGCGCCAGCCGGTCAGTACCCAGCGATCCCCCCTGTTGCGCACGGCCGAGCGGTATTTTTGGGGACAACGGTTTGCGCGTGAACCGAGCTGTTGGGTCGGATTTAAAGACGACTCGACCACCGCGTTATTTTGGTCGCAGCAGCCACTCGATCAAATGGCGCGCGAATTGAATTCGTCGGGGGCAGGTGCGTCGTCGTTGTGGAGCACCACCGAGTGGGGTTACTTCGCCAAGGCGTGTGTTTTTTTAGAGTTGGATCAAAAGCTGTTCGATGGCGATTTGGCGGTGCGCGATTTGGACGAAGCTTATCGCGATGCCGGCCGTCGCTTGCCGGCGGTGATGGCGGACGATCGGTTTGGAGTGGTCAGCGAGTCGTTTTGGATGAATGGCGAGTCGTTTCGACCCTTGCAATGGGTTGCCGGTGCCGCCATTGGCTTGCAGGTGTGGGAACTCATTAAAGCCGAGCACGAGGACTTACTGGCGGAATCGCAGGCTGGCGATATGTTGGCGGTGTGGCGCTGGTGGCGCGAGCACTTCAACACCCACTTAACCGCCAAGACCTTGGATGAAGAGTTGGAGAGCTTGACGGGCAGAACGCTCTCCGCGCAGCCTATTTTTAGGCATTTTGATCACTTGGAAGCGGGAGTCGTCGGATGAGCGCATCGGAAACCGTGTTGCCTTTTCCGCAGTCGCGCCAACCCAAGCCGCCCGGAACTCCGTCCCAAAATTTCAAACGCCTGACCGCACAGTTGCGCGGTTTGGTGGGTAAAGCCATCGACGACTACGGCATGATTGAGGCCAACGATCGGATCATGGTGTGTTTGTCGGGTGGTAAAGACTCCTTCACCTTGCTGGACATGTTGATGTCCTTGCAACGATCGGCGCCGATTAAGTTTGAGCTGTTGGCGGTCAATTTGGATCAGAAGCAACCGGGGTTTCCGCCTGAGGTGCTGCCCAATTATCTGGAATCCTTGAACGTCCCGTATAAAATCCTCGAACAAGACACCTATTCGGTGGTCAAGCGCGTGATTCCCGAGGGGAAAACGATGTGCTCCCTGTGCTCGCGATTGCGACGCGGTGCGTTGTATACGGCGGCGGAGCAACTGGGGTGCAATAAAGTGGCGTTGGGCCACCATCGGGACGATATTTTAGAGACGCTGTTTCTCAATTTATTTCACGGTGGTTCGTTGAAAGCGATGCCACCGAAGTTGCTGGCCGACGATGGTCGGGCGGTGGTCATTCGACCGTTGTCGTACGTGCCCGAGTCGTTGATCATTCGCTACGCGAATGCGCGGCAATTTCCAATCATCCCCTGTAATTTGTGCGGATCCCAAACCAATTTGCAACGCCAAGTGGTGGGACGGATGCTCGCGGACTGGGAGCAACAACACCCCGGTCGTTTGGAAACCATTTTCAGAGCGTTGACGGACGTGCGCGTATCGCATCTGGCGGATCCATCGGTGTTTGATTTTAAGTCCTTGCGTGGCTCGACCACGCCAACGGGTATTCGGAATGACGAATGACGCCGTCGATCACGCCGCCATCGCCACAGACGCCATCGACGGGGCGTTGGAGCAGTTAACGGACCGGCTGCGTGGAATGGTGGTCGGAATGGCCACTGGGGATGCGCTCGCCGTGTCGGTGCAATATCGTCGTCCCGGATCGTTTATGCCGGTCAGTGATTTTCTGGGGGGTGGTCCATACGATCTCCCTCGGGGTGCGTTCAGTGACGATACCGCGGTGGGGTTCATATTGTTGGACACGCTGTTGGAACACCAATCCTTCAACGCCGATTCCTTTATTCATCGCTTGCGATTGTGGGCCGATGAAGGGATTGGGGCGGCGACGGGGGTGTGTGCGGGCATCAGTGCGGCGACGGCGCGTCTGTTGCGCGCACCGGTGGGCGACCTGCCCGCCGCTGGGGCTCACGTTTGTGGGCTCACGGATCGAGCCGCGCGCGAAATGCTCTTGAAGGGTTGGATCATTGGTGTTTATTTCGCCTTTGAGACCGAATCCATTGAGGTTGAGTGCGCCAAGCTCTGCCAGTTGTTTCAATGCGATGAGCCCGTGACGCACTTGGTCAACGCCATGGCGCAATTTGCGGCGCGATGGCTACAAGGGGAATATCCGCCGGCGCTGTTTGAAACCGATCCGTTTGTGGACATCATTGGGCAAGGGGAGCGGTTACGGGCGGAAGGGGCGGAAGACGATCCGCGCGCCCTGTGGTCGATTTTGAAGCAGATTTTGACCTCACGCTTTTCCGCCAAAGAGCAAATATTGATGATGGTGAACCGCGGTGGTGACGCCGATGTGCACGCGACCCTCGCGGCGGCGATGATTGGCGCCCGAGTGGGGCTCAAAGGGCTGCCACCGGAATGGGTGGACTCGTTGGTTCCCCAGGCGATGATTCAATCGATGAGTTTGCGGTTGGCGCGGGGGTTGTTGGAACGACTGGTGCGCGCCGCATGAACCGCTCTACGCTTCAGTGTCGGGTCGACTCGTTAGCGCTGTACCCCGTCAAGAGCGCCCAAGGCATTGTGGTTCAAGAAGCGGTGAGCGACGCTCACGGCCTAAAGAACGACCGGCGCTTTATGCTCGTTAACGAGCAGGGGCGCTTTGTGTCGCAGCGCGAATACCCCATCCTCACTCAACTTGGTTGCCACCTCACCGCTGAACGTCTGGTGTTGACGCATCGCGCCCACTCGATGGATGTGGCGCTGCACGACCCCGAGCGGCGTCTGCGCTCCGTGAGCGTGTGGCGCGATGCGCTGATGGCGGAGGATTGTGGCGATGGCGTGGCCGCTTGGCTTTCCGCGATCCTCAACGCGCCCGTGCGGTTGGTGCAGTTTGGGTCGCAGTCCGAGCGCTACGCCGATCGCCAATACGCCGTCGATGCCCCAGTGGCGTTCAGTGATGGCTTTCCAATTTTGGTCACGACGCGGGAATCGCTGGCGGTCGTCAACGATCACGTGGGCGTTGAATTGGAAATGAGTCGGTTTCGGCCGAACGTGGTGCTGTCCGGATTGCCACCGTTCATCGAAGACGACATCGAGTCGATTGAATTTGAACAGTGGACGTTACGGTTGGTGAAGCCCTGTGCGCGGTGTTCCATTCCGGGACTCAATCCCGCGACCGGGCAGCGCGAACACGACCCCTTTGCGTGGTTGAAGGCCAATCGATGGGACGCCACGGTGCGGGGCGCGACGTTTGGTTCAAACGCGGTTCTCGCCCAGGGCATCGGCCGCCCGATTCGGGTGGGTGAAATCGGCCTAGTTCTATTGAAAAACGACTAACTCAAACGACGCGTGCGTGGCGGTACGCCGCTTGGTCACACCCGATCGACACCGGCCTCGTCAATCGCCAACACTTCCGTCTCCTCACGCGCCCATTGGAGCCAAGGCTCAAATAAGGGGTCGGAGGCGGCGGTGGCGACGTAGTCTTGTGAAATCTCGCTCAGTTGCAACGGTTCCGAGTACGTTTTAAAGCGCATGACGATCGGCAAATACATGGCGTCCACCGCCGTGTAGTGGCCCAAAAGCCAGGGACCATCCGCCTGGTGTTTCTGCCGACACTCTTTGAAGATGGCGTCGATGCGGTGAATGTCTGCGACGAGGTTTGGGCTGCTCGCGGTGACACGCTTCGCCCGCAAATTCATCGGCCACGTTTGGCGGATCGCGGAGAAGCCCGCGTGCATTTCGGCCACCAACGAGCGCGCCAATGCGCGTTGGAATGGGTCGGTGGGGTAGGCTTGGCCCTGCGTGATGTCGTTGAGGTATTCAATGATGGCAATGGACTCCCAGATGGAATGCCCTTGGTGAATCAACACCGGCACTCGACCCGCGGGAGAGTGTTTGCGAATCTGCGCTTGAAAGCTGGGCGTGTCTAACAGGACACGGACCGTGTTAAAGGAAAGTCCCAAATGCTGCATCATGATCCATGGACGGAGCGACCACGAGCTGTAGTTGTAATTGCCAACGATGAGCGTTAAATTGGAAGTCATGATGTGGTCCTGAGTTGGAGGCTGATGTCGCAGAAATCGCTGAATAAGCCATCGACACGAGCGCCTTGAAATAAAGCGTGGTGGACGGCACGGGCGTCGGGGGCGTGTTGCGGTAAGTCGTCGACGCGGAACGTGTAGGGGTGCACTTTGAGGCCGACGGCGTGCGCGTGGGCAACCAAATCCGTGTAGCGGGGTGTTCCATCCGGATCGAAATTCACGACGTGACTGATCCAAGGCCCGATGCCTTGGGCAATTTCCGCAATTTTGGCCAACCCTTCGGGTCGTCGTGTCCACTCGTAGTCGGTATCGGATTCCTGCCACTCGTTTTCGCCGATCAACTGAATGAGCTTTAATTTGCAGCCCAAGTCATTGCGAATGCGCCGTAATTCGGCGTAATCAAAGCATTGTAGCCACACCGCATCGCCTTGATGGTGGTAGCCCAATGAGTTCAAGGTGTTGATGACGACGGTTGATAAGTCAAAGCCATGTTGTCGATGAAAGGCTGGGCTTTTGACTTCCGTGTAGAGCGCAGCCGATCGTTGATGGGTGCGATTCAGTTCTTGAATGAAGCGAATTTCCGTTTCGAGAGATTCGATCTTAAAGTCGCAATGCGTTTGAAAACGTCCCGGATACACGGGGCGCGCGGTTTTGCGATCGATGCGTTCGTGGACTTGCAATTGCCTTAATTCAGCAAAATCAAAATCAATCACGTAATAATGACCGTCACTGCGACGGCGCGTGGGGAATCGGGTTTCAACGTCGGTAATCTCTTCCAACACCAAATCGTGAAAGACCACCGCGACGCCGTCGCGCGACAGCACAACATCTTGTTCCAAGCAGTCTGCGCCCAGCGCGTGAGCATAGGCTTTGGCCGCCAACGTGTGTTCCGGAAGATAAGCGCTTGCGCCGCGGTGGGCGATGATGAGGGGCAGTTCGGACATGCGATAACACCTTATAACGCGTGACCTGTCGGTCCACTTACCGGATAATAACGCCATGGCCAGCCAAGTAACAGTTCTTTCCTTTGATTTAGACGACACGCTGTGGGACACCCCGCCCGTGCTGCAGGCGGCCGAGGCCGCTTTGGTCGCGCATCTGGAGCGCGTGTCGAGCCTGTGGGCCAAGGCGTATTTGACACCGGGCTGGAAGCATCGCAACGACCAACTGCTCGTCAGTCATCCTCATAAAGCGCACGACGTGAGCTGGCGGCGACGGCAGGTCCTCACGGAGACGGCGCGGGAGGCGGGCGTGGGTCGGGATCAGGCCGATGAAGCCTTTGAGGTTTTTTTGACCGCGCGTCAACGCGTGACGTTGTATCCGGAAGCTGCGTCGGTGCTCACGTGGGCGAGTCAACAGTATCGCTTGGTTGCGCTCACCAATGGCAACGCGTGTGTACACCGCACGGGGGTGGGTCATTGGTTTGAAATGGCCGTCAGCCCGATGAGCGTCCATACCGCGAAGCCTGACCCTGAATTTTTTCACCACATGATGCGGCAGATGCGCGTGTCGCCGCAGCAGGTTATTCACATCGGCGATGATCCACACACGGATGTGTTGGGCGCATTGGGCGTCGGCATTCGGCCCATCTGGATTAATCGCTACGGCCGACCGTGGCCCTCTGCAACCCCGTGGGGGGGTGAGGCCGGCGAATTACTGCAAGTCGCCGATTTGAATGGGCTGCGGGAACTGTTGTCGAGACTGTAAACGTCCACGACACACGGGGGACGGATTTTCTCTGTCCCCCTTTTTCTTTCCTGGAAGGCCCTGTTTCTGCGGGCTTTCGCGTTTTGCCTTGTGGACGCGATAGGCCAGATTTCCCTGGTTTTTGTCCTCAGAGAGCACATTTCTCTCGTTTTTCTCTGTTAGCTCGTGGACGTGTCCATGAGCTGGGCCCAGTATTCATGCGGGTTTCAGTGATTGGGTTGGACCTTGTCCCTGCACGAGCTAAGAAGCGTTTGGTCCTTATGCATGCCGATCAACGGCAGCGCCCAGCGGGACATTCGAACCGTTGGGATGTGCAACGCACTGCTCAAAATGAATACTTAGGATATGTCACGCCGTTCGTGAGAAAAGAGCCATAGGAAATCAGAGCGACGCTGGAGTCGGGTGGTATTTGGTGGCTCTGTGCATCCGTTGACAGCCAGCACCCAAGATCTTTTTCTCCTGCGCCTTGCGCGGCTAGGCGAAGGTACGTGAAGCAGTAGAAATTGGGGGGTGCGAATGTCGGTTACCTGTTTAGGCGGTCATTCGGCGTGTTCATGGCGAACGACCGAGATCAGCCTACATCTGTCATCGACATTGCGAAGGTCTGTTTTGCAGCTAAAGCTGTGGCTATTGTTGTTTAAATAGCTGCTCAAGCACTTCGTGTTGCAACCGAAATTTTGTCGGGTTCTTTGACTTCAGATTGTTCAGATTCTGTAGCTTCCATTTGAGAGTGGGCATTTCTTGCAAATGATTGAATGGAACAAGTGACCAGTCTGGTGTCGCTTGCACCAGCGATAACAGGAAATCTCTGTGGTTTGGAGTCAACGCCTGTGGAAGTTCGCTCATCAGTTGTTTCTGGGTATTGAGCAGGTCGTCCAGGTTGATGGGCTCTGATGTCATTCCTACAAACTCGTTTTTGAACGTTTCTTCCATTGGTTGAGGATTGGAAAACAAGACCTCGTGCGCGGGCCTGTTGTGCCCAGCCAGATAGACCACAAAGCAGTCCAGCATTTCTTGAGTTAACCCATGGCTCTCGTACATTTTTAGAACGTCGAAAAAATCGCGTGGATGCTGTCTGTCCATCGCAGCAACCAGTTTGCTGCCATAAAGTTCAGAGGGTGAGAGCACTGGTACCTGGATATTTTTGGAGAACAGCGCTTGTGTTTTTTCTGATAGTGAGCGTGTCTGTACCGGAAGGACCGTACCCCTAAAAACGAAATTCACTTCAACCTTGACTTCAGCTTCTGCGCTGAAGATGCTAAGCTTCACTTCATCGCCACCATGCACTTTCCTGGTTCGAGTTTCATAGCCCATTGCTGCGATCGCTGCCTCGATGCGCTGGAGCTCCTGGGCAATTTCTTGCAAGGCTGTATACCTGTCAGCCCGGTGATTGATGAAGACGACGTCAATGTCCACTGAAAGACGTGGCAGGTCCTGCACGAATAAATTCAGAGCTGTTCCACCCTTCATCGCAAATCGAGGGGTTTGAAACACTGTGGGTGCGATGTCCAACAGCAGGTTGACCGTTTGTACGTAGGTGGGATTCATTTTCTGAGATGAAGAATTTTTTTGTCCCTGGTCACAGCAATCCAACGACTTGAACTTCCGAGTCGCTCGCTGTGTTTCTTTGCAATCTCAAGCCAGGGTAGCTCAAGGCTTTCGGCCAACGATTTGACCAGTCGCACTACCTTTACACGTGTCGTGTGGGTCAACAATGTTTCAAGTACATCAGGCCGCAGGTGCCGAACGCTTTCAGCGACGTTCAACGTCTCTTCCAGTGACTGAAGCTTGCCCGTGTCGCTGAAGAGTTCCAGCAACGCTCTCTCCGGGACGGAAACCATTACTTTTGGGTTCCCTGCTGGAAGTGGCGCAAGTCCGAACCCTTGGGGCAGAGTGTTGTCAAAAATCCTGGTTGACTGGTAGGTGACATTGAACAGGTCGGTGAACCATGCCGGGAGTCGTCCCGCCTTGAGGCCCCATAAGTTCAACCGTTCTTGATGTGCAAGGTTATGGCGCGTCCCTCGCCAAGCCAAGGCGGTTTTCCCTCCGACGTGCAATTCTGGAACTTCGAGCGACAGGTACGCCAATGCCTTGTTTATGTCCAGTTTGGCGTTTGGCACTTGGTACACGCCACGTCCCAATCTCTTGAGCCAGCCTGACTGGGCCAAGCGGGCTGCGGCAGTCGAAGGTAAGCCCAGAGCCTGCAGGTCGCTGGAACCGTATGGCGTGTCCCAGTCCAGCTTGCTCAGCAGTTCTTTGATTGAAATATTTTTAGAAACGCGCATTTGAGGTTAACTATCGCAAATATTTCAAACAATGGCAAGTGCTCCCTAACGTAGATGTTTGAAATATTTAACGAAAAAAGCATTCAGGAGTGAATTTCTTCAAATTTTTCAAACATCTGAAGTCCAGATGTCGGTTCTGGGATTAAGGAACTGGAGATGTCGCCAAAGTTCCTTGATGAGTTCCTTATCAGTTCCCCATTGATTTTTGAAATAGCAGCGTTGTCCCTCAACTCTCTGAAAGGAGTTCCCCAATGCTGCTAACAACACTACCAACGCGCTTGAGGCTCAACCCCTTCAGGCGCGCAACGCCGCGTGTGCGCGGATTAACCCGATGATGGTTTTGGCGTCTTGGTATTCGCCCGTGAGTGCGGAGGTTACCGCAGCATCCAGTGGTCGCCAAAAAATCTGTATATCCTCAGCGGGTTCGTGGGCAGAGGCGGTGGTGCTTAGGCCGCGCGCCAAATAAAGATGAATCACTTCGGTGAACACGCCGGGGCTGGAATAGATGATTCCCAGACTCTGCCACTGCTGCGCGGTTAATCCAGCCTCTTCGGCCAGTTCCGTTTGAGCCGTGACAAGCGGGTCACCGTGTTCGAGTTTGCCCGCGGGCAGTTCCACAATGCGGCCGTGAGTGACGTGGCGATATTGGGAGAGTAAGCACACCTCGTCGTGCTCATTGAGTGCCACGATGGCGGCACCGCCTGGGTGATTGACGCGCTCCAAGGTGGCGGGGTTGCCGTTGGGCAAGGTCACGTGATCGACATCCACGGAAATAATTCGGCCTTGATAGTGACGCGTCATGGGGTACTTTTCGTGGCGCGGTGGAAACGCAGCGTGAAGCGATCGGCCTCGCCGATGGCCATATAGCGATCTCGGTCTTTGTTGCCAAGGCGCAAGACTGGCGGCAGGGTGTAGGCGCCTTGATCGTAATCTTTAATGTCGTGCGGGTTGGCGTTGGTTTCCAACGCTTCCGCCAACTCCAATCCCGCCGAGGCCGCTTTCTCAATGGCCAAACGTTCGGTCACGTAGCCCAGCGCGGCTTTGGGGTCATCGGGTCGCTGGGCGTCTTGTCGGTAGTCAATGAGCACCAGTTGTCCGTGGGGGTTGAGTCGCTGCGTCAACGCGCGCAATTGTTGTTCGCTGCGGTTGGTCGCTAACCAACGGTGCAGCGCGCGATCAATGATGATCCAATCCGCGCCCTGACGCGGATGAGACGACGTCGGGCGATCGATGTCAATCCGAGGGCCATTTGGGGTGGGCGTTAAATCCGTGGGCGACAGAGTCATCCCGGCGTGTTTGCCGGATTGATCGACGAGGATGCGGCCGTGGCGGTTTAGCGTTTTGTTGAGCGCTTTGATGTATCGATTGTCGAGGGGCTCGACCAGCAATACGGTCGCGTCTGGCGGAATCGACAACGCCGCGAGGGTGGCATACGCGTCGGCGTCGCGCTCCGCGATGGAAAAGGGATGCGCGCCGCTGCTTGGCGACAACCACAGCAGAAGCCAACCGAGCGCAATCGCCGCGCGTGGGGTGGTGAAGATGAGTCGCAAGTGGAGCACGGACACGGTCCCATGTGGCATAAAAAAACCCCGCGTGAGCGGGGTTCTTATTCTACGTGACTTGGAGAATCTCAGCGAGATCAGCGGGAGTAACCACCGCCATCCCCGTGACCACCGCCGTGGCCGTGACCACCGCCGTGTCCACCACCGTAACCGCCTCGGCCGCCACCGCCGTAGCCACCGCGACCACCGCCGCCGCCAAATCCACCACCACGAGGGCCACGAGGTGGGCGCTCTTGTGCTTCGTTGACACGTAAGGGTCGGCCACCCATATTAAAACCGTTCATTTGCGCAATGGCGGTTTGGGCATCGGTGCTCGACATTTCTACAAAACCAAATCCGCGCGGTCGACCAGTCTCGCGATCGGTCACCATTTTGACGGATTCTACTTTGCCATGTTTCTCAAATAAGGATCGAACTTCCTCTTCCGTGGCAGTGAAAGGAAGATTGCCTACATAAATGGTCGTCATCGAACGTCTCACTCAATCAAGCGATCACGGTCAGTTGGATAACTGTCATGTCGCGAACCAAATTAAACCGGTAGCGCTTAAGATTTTAGAGTGTGCAACGTTAAATCTTAAAATCCACCGAACCGTTTGTGGCTGAACGGTGGTTCGAGAGTGGTGAGTCGCATCCCTGCATGGGGATTACGCCCGATCGCCCTCTGAACTGGCCGGCATCCACCTCAGTCGATCGTACGCTGTCTCCGTTACGAGCGCAATTTATTAATAACGCCGGAGGGCATCTCACAGTAACCACGCGAAAATTCAGGAAAATTTGCAAAAAAACTCAGGTTGACCCGAATATTTTTTGCATTGCATCATGCGGTTGGCGCGCAAGTCCTGCTTTAAGTCTGGGTGTCGAGGTAGGCGTATCCGTGCAGTTCGGCTTCATAAAACCGCTTGAGTTGCTGAGCTTCTTGCACGGTCAGGCGTTGTTCGCTGACCGCACGTTCACAATCGCGCGCCAAGCGCGGATAGATTTCATGGGTGTCGTATTCCATGTAACCGAGCACGGTCAATGCGGTATCGCCTTTGACCGTTTCTTCGATCCACCACTGATTATTGTCGAGCAATCGAATGTGCACAACGTGCGTGTCACCAAACAAATTGTGTAAATCGCCCAAGGTTTCTTGGTACGCACCGACCATAAACGCCGCGAGATAATAATCTTCGCCCGAGCGCAATTCGTGAAGCTCCAACGAACGCTTGCTGTCTTTCACGGACGCAAAGTGATCTATCTTGCCGTCCGAGTCGCAGGTGATGTCGGCCAGAATGCCGCGACGAGTAGGCTTTTCATTGAGTCGATGAATTGGCATGATGGGAAAGATTTGACCAATGGCCCAGCTGTCTGGCAGCGACTGGAAAATTGAAAAGTTGCAGAAATAAGTATCCGATAAATTATTTTCGAGATCCTCTAACGCTTCCGGTCGGCTCGGCAGCTTTTGCATGACGTCACGGATTTTGGCCGCGGTTGACCAATAGAGGCGTTCTGCCAACCCGCGATGTTCAAGACTCAGCAGTCCGAAATTGAACAACTGCAGAACTTGTTCGCGCGCTTGTAACGCATCGTTCCAACATTCCACCAGTTGACGTTCATTCACGTTGCTGTAGGCGTCGTACAAATCGCGGACGGGTTGCGGCAACGCATTGACTGGCAAATTGCTTTCCACTTTGAATTGATCTAATGCGCTTGATCCCAACACGTTAAACACCAGCACGCTGTGATGGGCGGCCATGGCGCGGCCCGATTCGCTGATGATTTCCGGGTGAGGGATTTTTCGCGAATTGAGAACATTGGCGATGCGATAGACCACATCACTGGCGTATTCGGTCAGTGAGTAGTTCATAGACGAGTCGTAATTGGTGCGGCTGCCATCGTAATCAACGCCCAAGCCACCGCCAATATCCAAATACTCCAGACCCGCACCGAGCAGATGCAATTCGGCGTAAATGTGCGCCAGCTCCGTCACCGCTTCTTTGACTTTGCGGATGTCTTGTAATTGCGAGCCAATGTGACAGTGCACTAGTTTTAAACAATCCAGCATGTCGTGTTGGCGCAGCTGACTGACCACTTCGAGCACTTCGGTGATAAAGAGGCCAAATTTAGATTTGTCCCCTCCCGAATCTCGCCACCGACCAGCGCCTTCTGCGGAGAGTTTGACGCGGACTCCTAAGTGCGGCCGAACGTTGTGTTCTTTGGCGTGCTTCAGCAGGAGATTGAGTTCCATGAAGTTTTCGATAACCGGAATAATTTTTCGTCCCAACTTCATCGCCAACACGACGGCTTGGATGTAGCTGTCATCTTTAAACCCATTGCAAATGATCGGTCGATCGCTGTTTTGGGTCATCGACATCACAACCAACAGCTCAGGCTTCGAGCCCACCTCCAATCCAAACCCCAAATCACTGCCGGCGCGATAGACTTCTTCCACCACGAGGCGCTGTTGATTGACCTTGATTGGAAACACCGCTCGGTAGCAGTTTTGGTAGTCGTTCTCAGCGATGGCCGCCGCAAAAGCGTCGGCGATGGTCTTCAAGCGGTGCGTTAAGATGTCGGAAAATCGAATGACAATCGGCGCGTTCAAATCACGCGCTTTTAGACCTTCAACCACTTCCAATAAATCAATTTCGCGGCCAACGGTTTGATCCGGGCGCACCACCACGTGGCCCGATTCGTTGACGGCAAAGTAGCCACCACCCCAGCTGGGAATTTCATAAGCGGCGGCGGAGTCTTCGACTTTCCAGTTGAATGCCGCGGAACGTGCGTTGTGGTTCATAGAATGCCTTTAACGTCGATCGGATGGCGCACCATACCAACTTTTAAAAAAATGCAAATGACAGTTTACCAAAAACCCGGCTCAGCGCCGCGGATAACGGGGCGCTGGGGATCAGCCGACCATTCGCTGAATGACCCGGGGTAGAGTTGTGCGCCCTCAAAACCGGCGTATTGAAGCACAAAGAGCACATGACAGGCGGTGACGCCGGAGCCACAACTGGCGATGAATTCGCGCGCGGAACGTCCTTGTAACAATTGGTTGAGTTGCGTCTGGAGGTGCTCTTTGGGCAAAAATCGGCCCTCGGCATCCAGGTGTTGCGTATAGACGTGATTGATTGCCGTAGGGATGTGCCCTGGCTGAGCATCGTACGGTTCGACGTCGCCGCGGTAGCGCTCTGGCGCGCGGGCATCCAGCAGCAGCCGATTGCCACGGCGAATGGCCGCCGTGACCTCGTCGAGCGCAAGCCACGCGTCGCGGTTCGCGCTGAGGGAGAGTTCCGACGCGGTGGGTTGAGGCACGTGCGTACTCACCGGTGCGTTTTGGGCAACCCATTGACGATAACCGCCGTCTAAGAGATGGCCGTTCAATCCCACCCATTTCCACATCCACCACAACCGCGATGCGTATAAGCCGTCGTGGCTATCATACGCCACTAAGGTGTCTTGTGGCGTGACGCCATTGCGAGCAAGCCAACCAATAAACGCGTCTGGGTCGGGCAACGGGTGGCGGCCATTGCGGCCCGTCGCCAATCCCGATAAATGCGTCTTGAGATCGGCGTAGATCGCGCCGTCGATATGTCCTTGTTGGTACAACGAAAATCCGGCGTGGGGATCGCTTAATTGATAACGGCAGTCAAAGAATTTGACGCGCGCGTGCTGTGATTTTGGCCATAAATCTGTCACAGAAATCAGCATGAAGCCCCCGAATCCAATATTTTGTTGCCATAGTACCGCTCAAACCGGCCAAAGTAGCTACAATTTGCGGCCGAGCCGCCGTCAAGCGGTTTATTTTGTTGAGGAGTTGAAATGAATTCACCATATCCCATTCATACCCAATTCGGTGGCCGTTTGGTCATGGTTGGCTTTGGCTGTATTGGTCGTGGCGTCTTGCCATTGATTTTGCGTCACATTGGTGGTCTGACCCCGCAAAAAGTCACCATCGTCACGGCCGAGGACGTTGGTTTGGAATGCGCGCACGAGTTCGGCATCAAGCCCATCATCCAGCCCCTTACGCCGGAGAATTACGAGCAAGTGTTGCGCCCCCTATTGAAGGCGGGTGATTTCTTGCTCAATTTGAGCGTGGATGTGGCGTCGTTGTCGTTGATTCGACTGGCCTCGGACGTCGGCGCGTTGTATTTGGATACGTGCATTGAGCCTTGGGCGGGCGGCTATGTGGACGTCAACAAGACGCCCGGCGGCCGTTCGAATTACGAATTGCGTTCGCAAGCTTTGGCCTTGCGCGAAGAACTGTGCCAAAAAGGACACAACACCACGGCGGTCTTAACGCATGGGGCGAATCCGGGTTTGGTTTCGCATCTGTTGAAACAAGCCTTGCTCAACGTTGCTGAGGATACGGGCGTTCACGTTGCCAAACCTCAGTCGCGCGAGGAGTGGGCTCGATTGGCGCAGACCTTAGGAGTCAAAGTAGTCCACATCGCGGAGCGGGATAACCAAATTCCAACCCATCCGAAGCAAGTGGGAGAATTTGTAAACACGTGGTCCGTGGATGGGTTTGTCAGTGAGGGCGCGCAACCCGCCGAATTGGGCTGGGGCACGCATGAAAAAGCCTTGCCGAACGACGGCCGCACGCACAATCACGGCTCACAAGCGGCGATTTATTTGTTGCAGCCCGGGGCGGCGACGCGCGTGCGCACGTGGACGCCCAAAGAAGGTCCCTTCCATGGGTTTTTGATCACCCACGGTGAGGCGATTTCCATCGCCGACTATTTCACCGTACGCGACAACGGCAAGGCGGTTTACCGTCCCACCTGTCACTACGCGTATCACCCCAGTGATTCCGCGGTGTCGTCCGTGCATGAATTTGTGGGTAAGAACTACACGCTGCAAGCGAAGAAGCGAATCTTATTAAATGAGATCGCGCCGGGCGGCATTGATGAGCTCGGGGTGTTGATTGCGGGCCATAAGCGCAACGCGTATTGGTACGGATCGCAACTGTCCATTGATGAAGCGCGTAAATTGGCGCCTTACAACAGTGCGACGAGCTTGCAAGTGACCGTCTCGGCCTTGGCGGGGATGATTTGGGCGATTGAAAACCCGCACGCGGGCATTGTTGAGCCCGACGAGATGGATTTCGAGCGCAACCTCGAGATTTGTCGTCCCTATTTGGGCCCGGTGGTGGGTGCTTACACCGACTGGACGCCCATTGAAGGTCGCGGGGAGCTCTTCCCCGAAGATTTGGATCGCGACGATCCGTGGCAGTTTAAAAACGTTCGAGTGATTTAAGTCACGACGCAGAACGGTTGACATGGAGGCGCACTGAATTCGTTCAGTGCGCTTTTTTTTGGCCGACGATTGTTAGGCGTTCGCGGAGTCGGCTTCTAAGGTTTCGCCGTAGTGAATGCGCTCAATCGTGAGGGTTCGCACGCGCTGGGGCGTTCTCAGTTCAAAGGTTTGTCCTAAGGATTTTCCGAGTAAGGCTTTGCCCATCGGGGAGTCCATACTGATGTAGCGTGGGTCATCGTCGAACTCATCCGGACCGACGATGCGGTGCCATCGGCACAGCGCCTCATCATCGGAGATCTCGACCCACGCGGCAAAAAACACCCGATCGCGACGCGAGGGTGGCGTTGTGACGACCACCATGCCATCGAGGCGTTTGCGTAGAAAACGTACCCGGCGATCGATTTCACGCAAGCGCCGTTTGCCGTAAATGTACTCCGCATTCTCGGATCGATCGCCCATGGCGGCCGCTTCCTGAACGGCCTGGGTTACTTTGGGGCGCTCCACGCGCCACAACTCGTCTAATTCTTGGCGTAATTTACGTTCGCCCGCAGGGGTAATGTACTGCGAACTGCGGGGCGGAGGTGGGCGATTGCGCAGCATTTAATATTTAGCAATTTCAAAGGATTGTTTATTATCGCAGACTATTCGTGGCGTTTCCAAGTTGGGCCAGAAGCGCCGGCAGTGCGGCGTCTGGCAGAGGAACTTTCCGTGGGTGGCGTGCTTCAAAGTCGGTATGATGGTGGCTTGTAAAGTTCAGCTGGTGTCCCCACCTTAGGGGAGAGATACCAACGTAGGGGAGAGAGCAGATGCGCGTGAAAAACTGGGTGGTGTTGGCCATGGTGGTGGTCGCCTCGGGGTTGTTGTCCGGCTGTGGCTACAACCGGATTCAGCAGATGGACGAGGACACCAAGGCGGCCTGGTCGGACGTGTTGAACCAGTATCAGCGTCGGGCGGATCTCATTCCCAATCTGGTCAATACCGTCAAAGGGTATGCGAAGCACGAAGAGTCGGTCTTGATCGGCGTGACCGAGGCCAGAGCCAAAGCGACCAGCGTCAAAGTGGACGTGGCCAATGAAAATTCGCTCAATCAATTTCAAAAAAACCAAGGCGAGTTGTCGCAAGCGCTGGGCAAGTTGATGGTCGTGGCGGAACGTTACCCCGAGTTGAAGGCCGATCAAAATTTCCGAGATTTGCAAGCGCAATTGGAAGGCACCGAAAACCGAATCACGGTGGCGCGAAACCGCTACATTCAGTCGGTCAAGGAGTACAACATCACCATACGTCAGTTCCCAGTGAACCTGACGGCGCAATGGTTTGGCTACACCGTCAAACCCAATTTTACGGTGGAGAATGAAGCGCAGATTGAACATCCGCCGGCCGTCGATTTCTCAAAGCCGTAGCGTGCAGTGAACGCTCGTGTGCATTGGAGACGCTTAGCGGCGGCACTGGCGATGGTGGTGTCGAGCGCGCTGTCGCTGACGGCGCTCGCGTTGGAACCGTTGCCACCACCGGCTTGGGTGGTGGACACAGCCTCCGCGCTGACGCCCAGCGAGCGGCAACAACTGACGGAAAAGTTAGCTCAATACCACGAACGCACGGGTCATGAACTCGCTGTGGTGGTGATTCCGTCCACGGGCGACGAAGACATCGCCGCCTACGGCATTCGCTTGGCGGATTACTGGAAACCGGGGCGCGCCAAAGAGCGCGATGGGTTGATGTTGATCGTTGCCCTGAACGATCACCACGCGCGCATTGAGGTGGGGTACGGGCTTGAAGGCACGGTGACCGACCTGTGGTCTAAGCGCATTATTGATCAAGACCTCGCGCCGCATTTTCGGCGTCAGGAATATGGTGCCGGTATCAACCAAGCGATTGATCACCTGGTGGCGTTAATCGATCAGGATCCGTCGGTGCAGAGCGAGTTGAGCGCCCCCCACGCTCACCGCTCGCAACAACCCTCTTGGTTGGGGGTGTTGATCCTCATTCTCATTGGAGCGCCGTTTGTGCGTGCGCTGTTAGGACGCCCCCTGGGAACGCTGCTGAGTGCCGGTATGGCAGGGGGGTTGTTGTTTGTGCTCTGGCACAGCTTGGTGTTCGCGGTCATAGGATCGGTGCTGGCCGCGCTGGTGGCCGCATTCAGCGACGCGATGGGTTCGATGAGTGGGCCCAGCGGACGCTACGGTGGTTTTGGCGGCGGCTTTGGTGGCGGCTTCGGCGGCGGGGGCATGGGCGGGAGTGATGGTGGTGGGTTTGGCGGTTTCGGTGGTGGCGGGTTTGGTGGAGGCGGAGCGTCCGGCTCTTGGTAAATTATGAATTTTAAACGCGCATGGCATCACTGGCGGTCCACCCACGCGGCGTTAACGCGGCGCTTCACGGAAGCGTGCTTGAACGACGTTGAGCGTACGATTAAACGATTGGAGGCGCAGCATTCCGGTGAAATCGAAGTTGTGCTCGAAGCGCATTTGCCGTGGATTCAAGCTTGGCGTGGACGATCGACGCGGGATCGGGCCATCGAACTCTTTTCGCTCATGCGCGTGTGGGACACCGAGCACAATAACGGCGTCTTAATTTATATTTGTTTAGCGGATCGAACCGTCGAAATCATCGCCGACCGTGGGTTTAATCAACGCGTGCCGTCAACGGCGTGGGGGCAGGTGTGCACCACGATGAACGCCGCGTTTGGAAACGAGCAATGGGCCGATGGACTGTTGCGAGGGGTTGAGGCGGTGGGCGAAATCATCAATCGACATTTCCCGGCCAGTGACGGCGCAGCCAATGAATTGCCGGATCGACCCATCCTTTTATAAGTGCGGCATCCTCGTTTGTTTGACCTTACTGGCCGCGTGTAAGGTTGCGCCACCGCGCACGCACGCGGTGGCGCCGCCCCCCGCGGTGGCGATTTCCTCACCCTTGGAGCGGGCGGTTGCCCAAAGTCAGTTCACCTTAGCGCGTGGCCAAACCGTGGTCGGCGAGTTGCACGTGGTGATGGCGAGTGACGACGACACGTTGCCGGACGTCGCTCGTCGTTTTAATTTGGGGTACGAAGAAATCATTCGCGCCAACCCAGCCATCAACCCGTGGCGTCCAAAGCGTGGGCAAACCATCCTGTTGCCCACCCGGTTTGTGTTGCCCGATGCGCCACACGAAGGCATTGTGATTGATGTGGCCACCATGCGGTTGTTTTATTATCCCGCCCACGGCCCCCATCAGCCAGAACGGGTGATCACGTATCCCATTGGCATCGGCAAATTGGGTTGGAAGACGCCAGAAGGCGTAACGCGGGTGACGGCGAAGGTCAAAGACCCTGTGTGGACGCCGCCGCCGTCCGTGCGTAAGGAACATCAAGAAGACGATGATCCATTGCCGGTCAAAGTGCCGCCAGGCCCTGACAATCCCCTCGGGGCTTATTTGTTCCGATTGGGCTGGCCGAGTTATTTGATCCATGGCACAAATAAAAGTTACGGCATCGGGATGCGTGCGAGTCACGGCTGCATTCGTCTGTACCCGGAGGACATTGAAGCGCTCTTTGGGCAAATCCCGATTGGGACCCGAGTGCGCGTCGTCAATCAGCCGTATCGCTTTGGTTTCGATAACCAACACATCGAATTCGTTGCCGTGACGCCGTTAGAGGATGACCGACGGTCGTGGAAGCAGGGGCCGCGCAAGCTGTTGAGCATGGTGGATCGCGTGCCCAACTTAAAACGGTTGGTGGGTGAACAAGCGCGCATCGATTGGGCGCGCGTGGACGCCCTCGCTGCCGAGCACCACGGGGTCGCCACTCGCGTTGAACTCGGGGCGGTGTCGGGCGCTGGCGAGGGTCGTGCCCCCAAGCGGGTGGATAACGATGTGCCGTTGGGCTCGAATTGGAACGGCGTTATGGATTTGAGTCCGGATGAAAAAATGTTCCGCAGCTTACTTATGGAACACGCGCGCATAAACGATCCCTAGCGATCGCTGTAACAGAACTGTCACTCAAACGTCATATCCTCGCGCAATACCAAGCGAGGTTGTATGCGCGTACTGTATGTGTCGGATGTTTATTACCCTCGTGTCAATGGAGTGTCGACCTCCATCGCGACCTTTCGAGCCAGTTTATCGGACCGGAACGTGGAAACCGTGTTGGTTGCACCGGCGTACGGCACGGAAGCGGCGGATCCCGCCATCGTTCGCGTGGCCTCGCGCGTGATTCCGTTTGACCCCGAAGATCGGGTCATGAAGTATCGACTGCTCAAGCGCCAACTGGCTGAGGTGGCGTCACGACCGTTTGATTTGATTCACATACACACGCCATTCGCCGCGCATTACGCCGGAATCGATTTGGCCCAAACGCTCAAGATTCCGGTGGTGGAGACGTACCACACCTTTTTCGAAGAATACATCCATCATTACGTTCCCTTTTTGCCACGCGCCTTAACCGCGCCGCTAGCGCGTTCATTGAGTCGCTCTCAGTGTCAGGCGGTGGATGCGTTGGTTATCCCATCGCCGCAAATGGAATCGGCGTTGCACCAGTACGGCATCACCACGCCTGGGATTGTGTTGCCCACGGGCATTGACCTCAATCGATTCAATGGTGGCGACGGTCAGCGGTTTCGACGCCAATACGGCATCGATCCAGCGCGGCCAGTTCTGGTGCACATTTCGCGCGTCGCGCATGAAAAAAACATCGACTTCATCGTGCGCATGTTGGTGCACGTCAAAGCGGCGATCGCCGACGTCTTGTTGATCATTGCCGGCGAAGGGCCAGCGGTTGAGCATTTGAAGCAGTTGACCAACGCGCTGGGGCTTGCCGATTCGGTGATGTTTGTGGGGTATTTGGATCGAGCCACGGATTTATTGGATTGTTACCGCGCGGGAGACGCGTTCGTGTTTGCCTCGCGCACGGAGACGCAAGGGTTGGTGCTGTTGGAAGCGTTGGCTCTGGAAACGCCGGTGGTGTCCACCGCCGTGATGGGGACGGCGGATGTGTTGAAAGACGCCAAAGGAGCGGTGGTGGTCCTGGAGGATGAACGGGTGTTTGCTGAGGCCTGTGTGGCGTTGTTGAACGACCCGGTGCGTCGCCGAGAATTATCGGCGCAAGGCCCTTTGGATGCGCGACAATTCTCCGCCGATGCGATGGCCGATCGACTCATTGACTTTTATGGTCAGTGCATTGAGCGGGGCTCACGCTTTAAGGGTTAATTGCCGTCGCGGTGCGCGCGCCACCCACTCTATAAAACTGGCACAATGAAGGCATGAGCCTTCCCGACGCGTATCCAAAAATTTGGCGAGTGGTGAAAGCGATCCCAATGGGATCGGTGTTGAGCTACTCCGAAGTGGCGCGCCGGGCGGGTTTCCCCAAGGGCGCGCGGCAAGTCAGTCGGGCGCTGCAAGCCGCGCCCGTCGCGCAACGCCTGCCCTGGCATCGAGTGGTGGGCGCGCAAGGTCGTTTGAGTTTGCCCGCGGACAGTGAGGCGGGTCGGATTCAACGAGCGCGTCTCAAAAAAGAAGGCGTTCACATCAAGGGGCGGCGCATCATCGCGGCGACCCCAACCTCGTTGGATCAAGCGCTCTGGGGTTAATGCCCTTGCGCTGTGCCGCTTTGAGCGCGTGCGGTTTTGGTATGATGAAATGATGCGTAAATCCACACAACAGCCTTGGGTCATTTTTTCTCACGGCCAAGAATCCGGTCCCGTTGGAACCAAAATTAACGCTTTGGCGGCGGTGGCCAGTCGACTCGGTTTTGAGTGGGAGTCCATCGATTACCGAGGAATTGACGATCCGGCTGCGCGCGTTCAAAAACTCATTGAATCCCATCAGCCGTACTGGAATGAGCCCATCTTGGTTGGTTCAAGCTTAGGGGCGCACGTGTGCACCGCAGCCAGCGCGCACTTTCCGACGCGCAGTTTGTTTTTAATGGCGCCCGCGTTTTACATGCCCGGCTACGAAAGCCTAACCCCCGCACCGCACGCCGCCGGGGTGACCATCGTTCATGGGTGGTGGGATGAAGTTGTTCCCGTCGATCACAGCATTCGCTACGCCCGGCACCATGAGTGCGAGTGTCACTTGTTGCGTTCGGATCATCGACTGAACGATCGGTTGAGTGAATTGGAAGTGCTGTTTGCGCATCATCTGAAGACGTATGGCCAGCGCTGATCCGGCGGCGGAATCGGCGTCGGAGATGTCCGACTCGTCCCCTTGGGTGGTGTACATCATTGAGACCAATCATGGGTCGCTGTACACCGGCATCACCACCGATCTGGAGCGACGATTTGGGGAACACAGTGGTTCTAAAAAGGGCGCGCGTTTTTTTCGCACCCAGTCCGCGCAAGCGATTCGCTATGTCGAGAAAATGCCCTCGCGCTCAGCGGCGCTGAAACGCGAGGCGGCCATTAAGAAATTGCGAGCCACCGATAAACGCAAACTCATCCAATCGTCGCTAATCCCGTAACGGGGACTGACGCATGGACTTGCGCTGTGCGGTGGTCTTTTTGGCCACCAAGCGCCGTTCTTTTGAGGCGCGAGTGGGGCGCGTGTTGATTCGGGGTTTGGGGCGGTGGAACGCCTGATGGAGTAAGTCCAATAAGCGCTCAATGGCCTCACGACGATTGGCTTCTTGGCTGCGGTGGCGATGCGCGATGATGCCGATGGAGCCGTCTTTGTTCAAGCGACGTCCCGCCAAGGCGCCCAGACGCAGCCGGTCCGCCGGTCCTAAGCGCGGGAAGCGATCCATGAAAAATTTCAACTGGACCGCCGAGGCGGTTTTATTCACGTGTTGACCGCCCGGACCGGGTGAACGCACAAACTCCCACTCAAGCGCCTCTGCGGGGAGATCCGACGGGGACAGGGTTATGGCCATGGGGTGGTCATCCGCTGTGGGGAAGTTTGAATCCCGTCGGTAACGTGTCGGTGGGAGGATTGATCTCCGGGAGGCGCGCGGCGACGCCGGTGCCGATGATGCGGTTGTCGTGATCGTACATGCGCACATCCAACTGGGCGCGCGGAATGACAATGCCTTCTTGTTTAAACAGTTTCCAAATTTCGCGATTAACGTCCGAGCGCACGTTGTTCACGCCGGCTTGAGGGTCGGCGATCCAAAAGCGCAGTTCCAAATCAAATCCATAGTCGTGAAAGCCCATGAGTCGAGCGACCGGTTCGGGTTGACGCAGGATTCGGGGGCTGCAATCAGCGGCTTTGATTAACACCGACATTGCGTGATCGGGGTCGTTTTGATAACTGACGCGAATCGGCAGTTTGAGCCGAACGCGTTTGTCGCTGTAGCTCCAGTTAATCACCTGATTGGTGATGAGCGTTTGATTGGGGACTAAGGTTTCAACGCCGTCTCGGTCACGGACCACCACGTAGCGTCCGCGCAGCGCCTGAACCCAGCCAAAGCCCTGGGTGCTGGTGCCGATGGTGCCGGTGAAACTGATCACGTCACCGGGCTTAATCGAGCGATCCATCAACAGCACAAAGCCGCTGACAAAATTGGCGGCGATCGACTGTAAGCCAAAGCCCAGACCAAGGCCCAACGCCCCGCCAAAGACGCTCAAGGCCGCCAGATTCAAGCCGGATGCGGATAACCCGGCGAGTCCGCCTAAGCCAATCGTAAAGGCGTACACAAATTTGGCAGAGGCAATGCGCGTGGTGGCCGCCAGCCCTTTGATTTTGAGGAGTCGATGCTCTAAGACGCGACCGATCCACGCGCTGATCACCACGAAGGTGGCGGCCGTGACCAGTGCGCGAATGATGCTCCACAGCGTGAGCGGCATGTCGGCGCGATTGGCCGTTGAGACCGACACGGAATCCAGAAACCCGATGGCGGCTTCGAGCCATCCCACCAAATGCAACGCCACTAAGATCCACAGCGTAAACGCTAACCGAATCTCCCATACTTTCGAACGCCGGTTGCGCGTTAGCCCCAAGCGCACCAACAGCGCCGCCACGCGAATGACCGCCAATGCCAACACCAGTTGAAAAAACAAGCTGCTGACGCGGTCATCCCAGTCGAGGCTCAGGCACAACACATAGGCTGCGCTTAAGCTCGTCAATAATCCACTGTACGGCACGACAATGGCGAATAATTCGTGGCCGAGGCGATCCCGGAGGCCGGTGCGGGCGCGTTGATATTGTCGGGACAGCAATTGGCGCACGGTTAGCCCCAATACGAGCGCCAACACGGCGACTAACGCACCGGGTGTCAGCCAGAGTTGGGTCAATGCGGCGACGGGTTCCTGCCAGTTGTTCATGTTCTTAGGTGATCCTCAGAAAATAGCTAAGCGTTTAGATCTGGAATTTGTTCGCTTTCAAGGCGTGTGATTTCATCTTTGAGCATCAATTTACGCCGTTTCAATCGTTTTATCTGCAATTCATCACTGCCAAAGTCTAAGTATAGCCGCTGAATGAGTTCGTCTAAATCCCGATGTTCAATTCTCAGCTCGCGCAACCGCTTGAGCTTATCGATCAGTTCGGTGTTGATTCGGTCCTCAAACTCAGTCATTTGGCCTCGCCCAACGGTAACATCAGTCCCACAAAGGGGTGAGACTAGGGTGCAGCTTAGCCAATCGGCTCGGTTGATGCCATGGTAGCGTGGGATCGTGACAGTCTGAGCCGCGACTGACTTTAAGACCCAGCCGTAACGCCAAGCCGCGCAGCGTTTCCAATTGGCTGGGATTAAGCCCTCCCGAGACGGCCTCCAAGCCCTCGCCACCGGCCTGTTGGAATTCCTTTAAGAGTTGGCGCCGTTGACCCGCCGACAGGGTGTAGCGCAGTGGATGAGCTAAGACGGCGATGCCCCCCGCGGCGCGGATGCTGCCAACGGTGTCGGTGAGGGAGGGCCAGTCCACGGCCACGTAGGCCGTTCCTTTGGCGCCAAGCCAACGTTTGAAGGCCTGCTGCGGGTTTGCGGCGTGGCCAGCCGCCACCAGGCAATGCGCGATGTGGGTGCGTGTGGGGACGGTGAGCGTGGTCAGAGGCTTCGTGGTGCTCGATGAAACGCCGGCCCGGTGTAAACGCTCCAAAATGCGCTGCAAGCGTTCGTGACGAAGCCGTTGTCGGTCGTGAATCGCGAGGGTCATGGCCGATGACTGAGGGTCAAAGTGAAACCCTAAGACGTGCACCGTGCGCCCCATCCATGAGCAGGACAGTTCAATTCCGGCGATCCAGTGTAACCCCAACGCCGCCGCGGCCTCTTGTGCCTCCCCGAGGCCTGCAACGGTGTCGTGATCGGTCAAGGCGGCCACTCGAACGCCTTGGGAGGCCACAAACTCCATGAGCGCGCGCGGGCTTAACTGCCCATCGGAGTGATGACTGTGAAGGTGCAAATCGGTGTGATCCCACGACGACACGGCGGCGCTCAATGTAAGGTGTCTTGCAGAATGAGGTGGTCGAGCCGGACCCACTGCACGTGTTGCGAGTGCATCACGATTTCACCCGTTTGGCGCGCGAGGCCATCGAGGGAATATTCAAACTCAAACGACCACACCCACACGGGTCGGAGGGATCCCTGCGGCCATTGCAGTCGCCGTGATTTGAGGAAAACCGCCTGATCCAGCCATTGCACGTTGGCGTCGCGGCAGGCGTGGGCTGCGGCACGTCGGGCCAGACGCACTTGACGTTCTTGGTAAACCCAATAAGCACCCGACAAACACGCCAGGCTTAACCACACGACCTCGCTCATAACCAAAAATCACTCAATCGATGGCGCAACTGTGGATCGCCCAACACTAAAAAATCATCGTTTAAGGTGCTGATGGTTCCATTTGGGTGCGGGTAGCGGAGACGCTCACCGCGGCGATTGACCACGAGCCCGCCGGCTTCTTCCACCAACAATTGGCCAGCGGCACTGTCCCACCAATGGGTTGGGCCGAGTCGGGGGTAAAAGTCGGCGCTGCCGTCCGCGACGCGCGTGAACTTGAGGGCGCTGCCGGCGCTCACGAGTTGGAGTGGTTCCAACGCACGCAACTTAGCGTCTAAATCGGGGTGACGATGGGAGCGGCTCGCCAAGACGTTCAACGCCGGGCGCGCCGGTCGATGGGTGTATAAGCGCCGCTCGGGCTCCACGCCCGTTTCCACAAACGCGCCGCCGTGTTGGACCGCGGAATACCATTGATTCAATGCTGGGATGCCCACGACGGACAGTACGGGCACCTGTTGATCGATCAACGCAATGTTGACGGTGAACTCGCCATTGCGGTTGATGAATTCCTTTGTGCCGTCCAACGGATCCACCAGCCAGTAGGGTTGGTGGGGTGGTACTGCACGTTCAGCGCCCTCTTCGGACACAATCACGAGGCTTGGATTCAGCTGCGTTAATCCAGCCACAATCCGCGCGTGGCTTGCCAAGTCCGCTTGGGTTAACGGCGACTGATCCGCTTTCGTACTGACGCTGAACGCCTGCGTGTAAATAGATAAAATGTCATGACCCGCCGAGCGCGCCAATTGGATTAACGCAGGGCGCCATTCATTCAAAATGGTCGGCGATGGTAAGGCAGAGTTCATGGAAGCGTTATAACATATCGGCATGAGCAAAGCTGCCCACCGGATTGACTGGAATCGCTGCGATACCGTGCTGCTCGACATGGACGGTACGTTATTGGATCTGCGATTTGATAATTGGTTTTGGGCGGAACACTTGCCGACGGTGTATTCGCGTACGCACGGCTTGCCGCTCGAGGAAGTCCATGCTCATTGGGCGGAGCGATTCACCCGGTATGAAAGCCGCTTGGAGTGGTACTGCATTGATCATTGGAGTCGTGAACTGCGTTTGGATGTGGCGACGATCAAGCGGCAGGTTCAGCATCGCGTTCAGTGGTTGCCCGGTGCGCAGGTGTTTTTGCAAGCGCTCACGCAGCGGGGCTTAAGTAAACGGTTGGTGACCAACGCCCATCCCATGACCTTGGCCATAAAAAATGAAATCGCCGACGTGATGCGCTGGTTTGATGCGTGTCACAGTTCGCACGATTATGGCGTCCCCAAAGAGGACGCGCGCTTTTGGCCGTTGTTTCAGCGCGCCACGGGAATTCGGCCGGAACGGTGTTTGTTTATCGATGACAGCGTGTCGGTGTTGCGCGCCGCGCGCGAGTTTGGGATCGGTCAACTGTGTGCGATTCGATTGCCAGACTCACACCAGCCCGCGCGGGCGATTGAGGAATTTCCGGCGATCGATCGGCTGACGGACCTCCTCGACGCGCCGGCGTGAGTTAACGAAAAGCAAACACCAACAGTGAAATGGCGCTCGCCACCAGCGCAACGCCCACCGACGTCCAAACCAATTTGTCCTTGCGCGATAACGCGTCGGGCTTAACGGGCTGTGGGTGCGACGGATAGCGCGGCTGCGATCGAGGCGGATAGGGTTTTTTACCCGATCGGCGCGTCGACGAGGAATGGCTTTTTTGATCCGGGTACCGCGGAGGTCGCGGACCGGATTGGCTCGGTTGGCCAGAGGGGCTCGATTGGCCTCCGCCTGGGCGACGGTCGCCGTGGCGTTGGCCACTGTGACTGCCTGAGCGGGCGTGCGGTGGTCGTCCGCGCGGTGACCCGCGCGAGGTGCTGGGACGGGCAACGGGGCGCGCGTCAATCACGGGCAAGAGGTTTTCGGGTTTGATGTTTTCAACGGGGATTTTATTGCCGATGTAGCGTTCGATGTCAGGCAAAACCTGAACGTAGTCCTCGCAACCAAAGCTGATCGCATCGCCGCTCGCGCCGGCGCGAGCGGTGCGGCCGATGCGATGCACGTAGTCTTCAGGGTCCTGGGGCAGATCGTAATTGAAAACATGGGTGACGTCGGGGATGTGTAAACCGCGTGCGGCGACGTCGGTGGCGATGAGCACGCTCAACTGCCCACTGTGGAAGTCGTTGAGTAATCTCAGTCGCTTGTTTTGTGGGACATCGCCAGACATGGCTTTGGCCGGGATGCCATTGGCGTTTAAGATGGCTTCCAGTTGTTCCACGGTGCGCTTCATGTTGCAAAAAACCATGGTCTTGGCATTGGCGTGACGCGGTATCAAGCCCAGCAGTAAGCTGTTTTTCTCATTTCCCGCGGGAAAATAAATGACTTGCTTGACGCGGTCAGCGGTGACTTGTTCTGGTGCAATCGAAATTTTAATCGGGTCATTCATGTGCTCAAACGCGAGTTCCAAAATTCGCTGCGAGAGCGTTGCTGAAAACAACATGGATAACCGTTCAGCGGGCGGCGGCAGCCTGCGCATGAGATAACGAATGTCGCTAATGAAGCCTAAGTCGAACATCCGGTCTGCTTCATCGAGCACCAAGGCGTCGACGTACCGAAGATCAAAAACGTGTTGTTTGTAAAAATCAATAATGCGGCCCGGGGTGCCGATTAATATATCGACTCCCGAGGCTAAACGTTGCCGCTGCTTTTCGTAATCAACGCCGCCGAAGGCTAAGCCTAAACGCAGCCCCGTGTGTTGACACAACAATTCCGCGTCCTTGTGAATCTGCATCGCAAGCTCACGCGTGGGGGCCAAAATAAATCCGCGCGGCGCGGTGAGCGGGCGATCACTGGCGGCGGGCTTTTGGAGCAACCGCGCCATCATGGCAATGAGGAAGGCGGCGGTTTTGCCGGTACCGGTTTGGGCTTGACCCGCGATGTCTCGGCCCAAGAGCGCCTGGGGCAGCGTTTGTGCTTGAATCGGTGTGCAATGCGTAAAGCCAGCGTCCTCGATTCCGCGCATTAAGGCGGCGGGTAGATTCAAACTGGTGAAGGATAAAGGTGCAGGGGGGGCGGGGGAACTCACGGGGTGGTTGTCTCTTAGGTCGTTGATTATCAAGCTAAAAAATAGAATCCTTGCAAAAATCGCGTAAACGCGCAAAAATAATCCGGTCGCCAAAGGTGACTGGCATAATCGTCGCGACCTCGTCATAATAGAGGTAAGTTGGACGAAGCGCCAATCCTCATTGTCCACCCTAGGGTGCGACCTAATTCGGAGTAGAGTTAAACGAAGTACCGCCGCTGCGCGGATGTTAAAAATTTCTGATCGTCGAAGGCGCGGCTCGGTCCCGCCGTACGCTAATTGCCACCACGGCCAGCTGCTCTGCCATCGACTCCCCTCAATTTGACCAGCACCTTTAAATTGTTCGATTTTACTTAACTAACTGTCCTCTAAGGAGGGTACCGCTCGTGAGCGGCTCAACTATTGTTCATACAACGGATGCAAATTTTGAAACTGATGTACTCAAATCTGACCGCCCAGTCCTATTGGACTTCTGGGCTGAATGGTGTGGCCCATGCAAGATGATCGCACCGATACTCGACGAAATCGCCGCCGATTACGCGGGCCGGGTCAACGTCGTCAAGATCAACATCGACGAGAACCCGAACACGCCGAGAACGTTCCACGTTCGGGGGATTCCGACGCTGATGTTATTCAAGAACGGTCAGGTTCAGGCGCAGAAAGTGGGGGCGGTGAGCAAGTCCCAACTCAGCGCTTTTTTGGATCCCCACCTGTGAGAGGTTATTTAGGCGGTCCGGGGCGAAATCGCCCGAAGGGCTCTAAACGACCGAATGGTGGCAACGCGGATGGCAATCGAGACCCCAATTGGCGGGGTCCTCGTGATCATTCGGGTGGCGAAGAATTTCCGGAACCCGATGACATCGGCGTCGTGTCGCTGGACGAACTTGAGAATGTGCGTAAGGCGATGAGCCTCACGCAGCTCAAAAAACGCCCAACGCATGATCTGGTGCAAGTTGCGGAGTCATTGGGTTTAGAAAACGTCGGTCGTCAGCGCAAACAAGACGTTATTTTCAGTCTTTTAAAAGCGCACGCGCGTAACGGCGAACTCATTCACGGAGAAGGCGTTCTTGAAATTCTTCAAGACGGTTTCGGCTTTTTGCGTTCGGCGGATGGCTCCTACCTAGCGGGCCCGGATGATATTTACGTATCGCCTCATCAAATTCGGCGCTTCAATTTGCGCACGGGTGACTCGATTTCGGGCTTGATTCGACCGCCGAAAGATGGTGAACGTTATTTTGCGTTGACCAAAGTGGGTTTGATCAACTTTGAAGCGCCTGAGAGTTCGCGCAACAAAGCGTTATTTGAAAACCTCACTCCTTTGCATCCCACGACTCGGCTCAAGCTCGAGCGCGGGACTGGCAGCACCGAGGACATGACCGCTCGCGTCATTGATTTGTGTGCCCCGATTGGCAAAGGACAGCGGGGATTGATCGTCTCGCCGCCCAAAGCCGGTAAGACGATGTTGTTGCAAAACATTGCCACCAGCATCACCTTCAATCACCCAGAGGTTTATCTGATCGTATTGTTGATCGATGAACGACCTGAGGAAGTGACTGAGATGTCGCGTACCGTGAAGGGCGAAGTGGTTGCATCGACGTTCGATGAGCCAGCGAGCCGGCACGTTCAAGTGGCGGAAATGGTCATTGAAAAAGCCAAGCGATTGGTTGAGCATAAGCGTGACGTGGTGATTTTGTTGGATTCCATTACGCGCTTGGCGCGGGCGTACAACACCGTCGTGCCGAGCTCGGGCAAGGTTCTAACCGGTGGCGTGGATGCGAATGCCCTGCAGCGACCGAAGCGCTTTTTTGGCGCGGCGCGTAACGTTGAAGAAGGCGGTTCGCTGACGATCATCGCCACCACCTTGGTCGACACCGGGTCGCGTATGGATGATGTGATTTACGAAGAGTTCAAAGGAACGGGTAACTCCGAAATTCATTTGGACCGTCGTATTGCCGAGAAACGCATCTTCCCAGCCGTGAACATCAATCGGTCCGGCACGCGTCGTGAGGAGTTGATTACCACTCCCGACGAGCTGCAAAAAATGTGGATTTTGCGCAAGCTTCTGCATCCGATGGATGAGTTGGCGGCCGTGGAGTTCTTGATCGACAAGATGAAGGACACCAAAACCAACGACGAGTTTTTCGCGTCGATGAAGCGCTAATATGGCAGCAACGAAGATTCAGACGCAACAAGCGATTAAACGAGCGCTGTTGCGTCTGGATCCCAGTTTGCGACCCGCCATTCATGCGCTCGGTTTGAGCGCTCGTAAGCGTGGCCGAGGGCAACCGTACGAATCGCTCCTGTCCGCGATTGCGCATCAGCAATTGCACGGCAACGCTGCCAAGGCCATTCTCACGCGATTAAAAGCGCTCAACGCGGGGGAGTTTCCTTCCCCGGATCACTTGCTGTCCTTGTCCAACGCCCAATTGCGCGCCTGTGGATTGTCGCAATCCAAAATTGCGGCAATGCAGGATTTGGCGCAGCATGCGCTCACTGGGCACGTGCCCACCCGTGCGGCGATGCGTCGTTTGACGGATGAGCAAATTATCGAGCGGTTGGTGCAAATTCGTGGGATCGGCCGTTGGACGGTGGAGATGCTGCTGATCTTCACGCTGAACCGCCCAGACGTACTCCCCGTCGATGATTTTGGCGTGCGCGAGGGATTTCGGTGGTTAACCAAAGCCAAAAAACAGCCGAAGCCTAAAGAATTGGCCGCGTACGGCCAGCGCTGGGCGCCGTATCGCAGCGAGGTTGCGCTGCTGTTGTGGGCGATCGCGGACCACGCGAAAAAGTACAAGAACGTCGAGTTCTAGAGAATTTTTGTTAAGAATTGTTAAGAACTGATACTTATGTTAAGTGTCGGAACGAATTCTCCTATACTCATGCTTATGTCAACGCTACATTCTCGAAAATTATTAATGGTCGACGACGATCGTGAATTCGTCGGACTCATGACGCGTTTTTTCAAGGCCGAGGGGTATCCCGTGCAGGCCGTCTTCGACGGCGTCAATGTGTTGCCGATCGTCGAGAGTCAGCGCCCGGCGTTGATCATCTTGGACGTCATGTTGCCTTCGGTGAATGGCTTGGATTTGTTACGTCAAGTTCACAGCGCCGGCCTCAATGTGCCCGTGTTGATTTTGTCCGGTCGAGGCGAGGAAATTGATCGCATTCTGGGTCTGGACCTTGGGGCGGACGATTACCTGGCAAAGCCCTGCAATCCGCGGGAGCTCCTAGCGCGGGTTCGCAGCATTTTACGTCGTTCGGGTCAGACGCGAATCTCGCAGCCCATGACCGTTCGGTTTGGGGACTTGCGGGTGGATCGGGCGCGTCATGCGATTTACATCCGTGAAAAAGCGATGGAAGTGACCGGCGCGGAGTTCCGAATCATCGATGCGCTCGTGCGGGCCATGAGCACGGTGGTGAGCCGCGAGCGGCTGACGGAGCTGGCGCTGGGCCGAAAGGTTAATACCTTTGATCGAGCGGTGGATACCCACATTTCCAATTTGCGCCGCAAATTGGCTGAATTAGCGTGTACTGATATAGAAATTCGCGGGGTTCGCGGGGTGGGGTATTTACTGGTTAAAGTGGACGAAGATCGAAATAATATGCATGACAGCTGATTTCTATTGGTAGAATAGACGGTGTGGAACGGATGCCCATTCATCGGCCCAATTGAGGGCCGGTGAGCTTGACATGGAAATGTGGAGCATGATGAGGGCGTCCGGTAATGATAAGGTCTACACGTATTAAGCGAGCGCTGGTAACTTCCGCGCGTACCACAGAACGAACTTCTAAAGAATCCAAGCGTCGACAACTGCAGTTGAGCCACCTGCTCCATGAGATGCGTGCTCCGCTGGCGCGAATGCGCGTGGCGGTTGGCTTGCTCAATCAATCGAAGAAAATTGTCCGCGCCGACATGAATCGGCTGTGTTTGGAAATTGAGCGCATTGAGACCATGACGCGCGAAGTGAGCGACTGGGATCGGCTGATGCATACCGTACGGCATGATTCAAACGAGTGCTACTCGCTCACGAAATTGGTGCAAAGCGTAATCGCGGATCTGAAGTACGAATCGCGAGTGAAGAAAATCAACATCGATCTCTCACTCGCCCGAGACGTTGACGCCCACGGCGATGAATTGTGGATGCGACGCTCGATTGAAAATATATTGAGAAACGCCCTCAAGTATTCGCCAGCCAACGGCCGCATAGGCGTCAAATTGGAATGCCTTAAAAAAGTCGCCAGGTTGTCAATTTCGGATTCGGGACCGGGTGTGGACAAGCAGGATTTGGAGAAGATTTTCGATCCCTTTTACCGCTGCCCGGCAACAGCCAGTTTGGCAAAAGATGGGATGGGCTTAGGGCTATCCATTTCAAAAAACGTCGTTACCCTGCACGGCGGAACCATTTTGGCAAAGACCACGGCATCGGGATTGATGGTCATCGTGGAATTGCCCGTTAACGCCAAAACCAGACATTAACGAGCAGTTTGGTAAACCACCGGAGTCGATCGCCTCTAGGGCTTTGCAAACAACATCAGGAAGTTATCCGCTTCACCAATCGCAAGGTACTTGGCTCGGTCTTGCTCGCCCAAGGCCAGAGTTGGTGGCAGGGTCCAGACGCCTTCTGGGTAATCCTTGATGTCGCGCGGGTTGGCTAAGAGTTCCGATTTCTTCACGAGTTTGAAGCCCGCTCGTTCGGCCATTTGAATCATGACGTCCTCGCGCACATAACCGTCTTGAGCTTTTGGATCTTGGGGTTTGTCCGTACGGCCGCGATGTTCTTCAATCAACAAATGACCGCCGGGCTTCAGGGCAAGGAACATGGCTTTGAGCGCTTGATCGGCGTAGTCCTGTTCCATCCAGTTGTGCACGTTTCTAAACGTGAGGATCAGATCCGCGCTGTTCGCTGATCCCACATCCAAGCGGTCCTTGCCTAAGAAGCCATAGCTGATCGCGGCGTCTTTAATGCCCGCCGTTGCCCAGCGCTTCTGCCACCGCTCAATTTGATCGGCGTCGGTCACTTTGGAGGAGGGGCTCAACACCAATCGGTACTGGCCGCGCGGCGCCATGTAAGGTGCGAGCATTTCGCTCCAATAGCCGCCACTGGGCCAAATCTCAATGACCGACTGTGCGGTGTGGATGCCCGCGAACGTTAAAACGTCGTTCGGGTGTCGCGCGCTGTCGCGGGCCACGAATTGTGGGCTGCGCTGGGGATTTCGGATGCTGTCTTCAAGCGACAACGGGGCGCCGACCGCGCACGTCAGGGACTGAACCCCCAACAGTAGGGCTGCAAAGAACAATGGCTTGATTGTCATAAAAACCTCAAAGACAAAAAAAGGGGAGAGTAAACAAGACCGGCATTGGTTGCGTCGGGTCAGGGATAAAAGTATAGCTCAGCGGCCTAGTTTGAGTGCGGTGGGTTCGGCGGGATTGTCCGCATTAGGGCACGGGTCGATAGTACAGTCGGTCATATTGGGGATCGGTGCCGACGACAAAAACCGATTCGCCCACATCGCGGAATGCGTGACGCTGATAAAACCGTTGAGCGCGAGGGTTTTGGGTCCACACGGTCAGCCACAGTCCACTCGCACGGTGCTGTTGCGCGAAGGCCACGCATTCGGTCATGAGCAGGTGAGCCATGCCGTTCCCATGGCAGCGTGCATCGACGTAAAAACGCTCTAAATGGGCAATGTTCGCGTCTTGCAAATAGGCGGGTTCCAATTGCGTTGGCTGGTCTTGCCACAGCAGGTACGCGTAAGCGGCTAAGCCCACATCATCCGTGGCTTTTAAAAACAACGACGCCGGCTTTAGAATCTCAGCGCGCAGTTTTTCGATCGAATAGGCGCGCTGGATGTGCAGTTCGAGGTCCGCCGCTTTGAGCGAGGAACCAAACGCGTCTGTGAATTGCTTGGCGCAAAATGTGGATAACTCAACCGCGTCCTGCGCGACCGCTGGCGCAATTTTAACCGCGGTCATCCCCTAGGCCTTTGCAAAGATGTCGCTCACCATTTTTTCCAACTCTTGCTCAATTTTTGACTGCATCAGTGAGAGTGGAAACGATAGGGTCGCGTGGATTTTCAATTGTCCCGGTAAGACGTCAATGGTGCCCTTTAAACTAGGGTGTTGAATCTGTAATTGGTGCGCATTCCACTGGCACTGGGCACTGAATCGGCTCGAGAGCTTCGCTTGGATGGGCAATAAACGCGCAACCGCTTCCTCTGCGCTTAACGCGTGCGGGATGGTCAGCGAGATCGTGCTCATGGTTTGGGAGTTCGATGCAGTTCACGATGGCCGATGTCGCGGCGAAATTGCGCGCCATCGAAGTGAATGGCGTCAACCAAACGATACGCGTGCTGCGCGGCTGTCGCGAGATCAGCGCCAAACGCGGTGGCGCATAAGACGCGGCCACCGGTCGTGACAAGGTGTTCGCCGCGACGAGCCGTTGCCGCATGAAATACTTTACCGGGCAAGGTTGCGGCCACGTCGAGTCCAGTGATGGCATCCCCCGTTTGCGGCGCGTCCGGGTAGTGTTTGGCGGCCAACACGACGCCCACGGTGAATTGGGCATTCCACTGCGCCCGTTGGCGACTCAGCGCGCCCGTAAAACTCGCTTCAATGTGATCGACTAAATCCGACTCCAGACGCATCAACACGGGCTGCGTTTCCGGGTCGCCAAAGCGACAGTTAAACTCCAGAACGTTGGGGGTGCCGTCCGGCGCAATCATTAATCCCGCGTACAAAAACCCGCGATAGTCAATGCCATCCTGTTTCAAGCCCTCAACCGTCGGGTTGATGACCTCGCGCATGATTCGTGCGTGCAGGTCGGCCGTCACGAGCGGCGCGGGCGAGTAGGCCCCCATTCCGCCCGTATTGGGGCCTTGGTCTTGGTCGAGTAATCGCTTGTGGTCTTGAGACGTGGCTAAGGGGAGTACGTCGGTCCCATCCACCATCACGATGAAACTCACTTCCTCGCCCACTAAAAACTGCTCCACCACCACTTTGTGGCCAGCGTCGGCGAATTTGCCCGCAAACATGCCGCGTACGGCGGCCTCTGCTTCGGCGTGGGTGTTGGCGATGATGACGCCTTTGCCGGCCGCAAGGCCGTCTGCCTTGATCACCAGCGGCAAAGTTTGTGCCTTTAACCACTCAACGTCAAATTGGTCTTGAGTGAATTCTCGATAGCCCGCCGTGGGAATGTGGTGACGGGCGAGAAAGGCTTTGGCAAACGCCTTAGAGCCTTCCAATTGAGCCGCTGATTGCGTCGGTCCAAAACAGCGCAACCCAACCGCCGTGAACGCGTCGACCACACCGGCCACCAGCGGTCCTTCCGGCCCTACGACGGTGAGATCGATTTTCTGTGTGAGCGCAAACTGCTTGAGCGCTTCAACGTCGTCTGCTTTGATCGCCACGTTCTCGCACTTCAATTCGTGTTCCGTTCCGGCATTGCCAGGGGCGACAAATACCTTCTCAACTCGTGGCGAACGCGCTAAACAAGTCGCCAGCGCGTGCTCTCTGCCGCCCGAACCGATCACCAAAATGTGCAGCGAAGTGGATTTCATCAGTGAATCCTTAGTGTCTAAAATGCCGAATGCCGGTGAATACCATGGCAATGCCCTGCTCGTCTGCCGCGGCGATGACCTCGTCATCCCGCATGGAGCCACCCGGTTGTATCACCGCGCGCAAGCCACATTCGGCAGCGACATCAAGCCCGTCTCGGAAGGGCAAAAACGCGTCCGAGGCCATCACCGCTCCGGGCAACGCCAATCCGGCATCGTGGGCTTTCATCGCGGCAATTCGGCTGGACACCACTCGGCTCATTTGGCCAGCGCCGATGCCCAACGTTGCGCCATCGCGGGCAAACACGATGGCGTTTGACTTCACGTATTTGCAGACCGACCAGGCGAATAATAAGTCGCGCATCTCGGTTTCGGTCGGTTGGCGTTTCGTGACGATTTTGAGGTCTTTGTAACCAATGGCGCGGTCGTCGCGGTCTTGAACCAGTAGGCCACCCGTAATACTTTTGATCTCCAGTCCCGGACTCAACGGCGTTTTCAAATCACCAGTTTCGAGCAGCCGGATTTGGGGCTTTTGTGCTGCCAATACCAGGGCTTCGTCGGAAAAGTGGGGAGCAATGATCACCTCCACGAACTGCCGCGCCAACACGGTGGATAGGCATGCGGCATCAATGGGGCTGTTCCACGCGATGATGCCACCGAATGCGGAGGTCGGATCAAGCCGATACGCGGCGTCGTAGGCGGCGAGTGCGGACTCCGCAATGGCGACGCCGCAGGGATTCGCGTGTTTGACGATGACGCACGCTGGCTCCATAAATTGCCGAACGCATTGGAGCGCTGTGTCGGCGTCCACCAAGTTGTTAAACGATAACGCTTTGCCTTGTTTGAGCTGGGCGTTGCCTACGCAGGCCCCTTGAACGGCCGGATCGCGATAAAACGCCGCTTGTTGGTGTGGGTTTTCGCCGTAGCGCAGGCCATACGCCAACGGCACATCGACGCTCCAATGCGCGGGCCAGGGCGTCTCGGTGTGCGCTTGATGGGCGCTAAACCATTCGGCAATTTTGGTGTCGTACCGACCGGTGTGCGCGAATGCTTTGGCGGCACAGTCGCGTCTAAATTCGAAAGTCGTCCCGCCGCTTTCGATTTGTGAAATCAAGGACGCGTAGTCGTTTGGATCCACCACGATCGTGACGTGCGCGTGATTTTTGGAGGCGCCTCGAATCAAGGCGGGTCCACCAATGTCGATGTTTTCGATGGCCATCTCGGTGGTGCACTGTGGATTGGCGATCGTTTTTTCGAAAGGATAAAGATTGACGACTAACAAATCGATCGGCTCAATCTGATGCGATTGCATCACCGCATCGTCGATGCCTCGTCGGCCTAACAAACCACCGTGAATTTTGGGGTGCAAGGTTTTGACGCGACCGTCCATCATCTCGGGAAATTGGGTGACGTCGGAAACGTCAGTGACCTTCAAGCCCGCCTCACGCAGCGCTTTCGCGGTGCCGCCGGTTGACCACAGTTCAATGTGGTGGCGGTTGAGATGGTGCGCCAGTTCGATCAGTCCGGTTTTGTCAGAAACCGACAACAGGGCGCGTCGAGGGTGAATGCGATCAGCGGATTCCATATAACTCCATTTTTTTTCTCAATGTTCCGCGGCTCAGTCCGAGGAGGGTGGCTGCGTGTACCTGATTGTTGCCAGTGTGTTTCAATGTTTTGCGCAAGAGCGGTTCTTCAACCTCTCTCAACACCAACGCGTATAAGTTATGAGTCGAGTGCCCATCTAATGTTGTAAAAAATAGATCCAGTGCTTGTTCGACTTGTGACTTTAAGGTGGGTGTGAAGGTGAGGGTGGATGGCTCAGTTTCGGTCATTGAGAAATGACTGGACATGGTGACGAGTCCCTCTCGCAAGTTAACCCTAAATCAACATCAACCAAGAGTGCAGTGCCTCTTGTTGCCGCTCAACCGTGTCGCTCTTCAAGCACGCGGAGAACGCTTGAGATTCTTCGCTTTCAGAGCGTTCGGAATCGCTTCGACGAACCCAACGCTGACGATACCAGGTTAAATGTTTGCGGGAAATCTTGACGCCATCAACATCGCCATGGTGCGCAATCATCGCGTTCCAATGGTGGAGAATGATAGCACGGAGTGACGCTGGATCGGGATCCTGTGCAATCGGCTCAAGCGCTAATTTCTGCCGAATTGCGCCCAAAATCCATGGATTTCCTTGCGCGGCACGCCCAATCATAACGCCGTCGGCTTGGGTTTGATCCAAAACCGCGCGTGCCTTGGCGGGGGAGTTAATGTCACCGTTCGCAATGACTGGAATTCGAACGCGCGATTTTATTTCAGCAATGGTGTCGTATTCGGCGTCCCCCATAAATCGATCCGCACGCGTCCGTCCATGCACCGTCAGTGATTGGATGCCAATGGATTCGGCAAGTTGAGCGATTTTTACCCCATTGCGCGAATCGTGATCCCACGCGGTGCGCATTTTTAGAGTGACCGGCACCTCTACCGCGTTCACCACGGCGCTTAGGATGGCTTGGACCAGCGGCTCGTCGCGCAGTAACGCGGAACCAGCAGCGCGATTGCAGACCTTTTTGGCAGGGCATCCCATGTTGATGTCAATGATGTGTGCGCTTTGCTCCACTTGAGCACGTGCCGCTTCCGCCATTTGGTCGGGGTCAGAACCGGCGATTTGAACAATGGAGGGGTAGGGTTCGGTGCCGGTGAGTAGTCGACGGCGTGACTTGGGCGTGTCCCACAGGCGTTGGTCGCTCGTCAGCATTTCGCCGACCACGGCTGAGGCGCCTAAATTGCTGCACAGGGTTCGAAACGGCGGATCGGAGACTCCGGCCATCGGAGCAAGCCAAACTTGACCGTGAATGGCGTAGGGGCCAATGTGTATGGTGCGCTCTTCAGGCGCTCTGCGTTGAGTAACGGAACCGTTCATTCAAGACTCATCAATACTTTGGTGTCCTGAACGCACTGCGGCTCGGTTGGACTTAAGCTGAAGGCAACCATTAATGAGTGTGTGTCGTGAATCGGTACCCAATCGATCTGAGACTCAAGGGTTTGATGCGCGCGAATTGCCGTATCGGTAGCCGACAAATGAATCAATCGAAACGCGATGGGTTCATCGTGCGAATTGAGTAAGGTGACACACAAGTCTGGGGTGGGTAAGGCGATTGCGGCTTGATTGGTGAGGTGAATGGTGAGTCGGAAACCACGGTCGTGATCCAATGGCGTGTTGCTGAGGTTGGCCAGTGAGAAATCTTCCGCCTGGGCCTGAATCGTGATATCGGGTTTCACCTGATGAAGTAGGGCATTCAGCGCGGGCCCAATTCCATCCACCTTGGTCAGTTGGTCTTTCCAAATATACACTCCCAAGCCCAACGCGCTTAACAATAAGGTCGCCGCTACAAGGATCGTCGCCAAACGGATGAAGCGCGCTTTAACCATGATCCAAAAGGGATTGTCGGCCGCTGCGAGCGCGGGAGATGGTGGTTCGTTAGACGATGGTTCGTTAGACGATCGACGATGGGGGCCATCATCGGCTAGCGAGGCGATTGCCATGCGGTCGGATTCCGACACAAGTGGCGCACGGTCGGCGGCTTGTTCCGCGCCTGCTTTGGTATCAAACACGTTAAACGTGGCCTCACAGTGCGGACAGGTGACCCATCCTTGACGGTGTCTTAATTGCTCTGGAGAAAACGCACAGTGGTTGCGGCAAACCGGACACGCGTTCATGAGCGTCGACGCCCGGTTAAGGCCGCCCAGCCGTCTTTGAGCATCGGCGGGTCCATTGTGAAAAATGGCGCATAGGCGTTCAGCACCTGTTCCGTTTGGCTGTCCAGCAGTCCAGACAGCAGTACCGTGGCGTTCGGTTTGGCGATGGCGGCAATTTGGCCTGCTAACGCGATCAGTGGCTCGGCAAGGATGTTCGCCAAAACCCAATCGTACTGACGATCCCATCCCGATTGCTCGTTGCCCAGCGTGAGCAATGCGCGTACGCCGTTACGCTGCGCATTTTCTTCGGTCGCAATCAGGGCTTGGGGGTCAATGTCCATGGCGTGTCCGTGCGCGGCGCCTAAGCGCAACGCGGCGATGCTCAAAATTCCGGACCCACAGCCCACATCGATGAAGGTTTGACCTTCGGGCGGGTGTTCGGAGAGGTATTCCAAACACAGCGCGGTGGTGGCGTGTGTGCCGGTGCCAAAAGCAAGGCCCGGATCAAGCCAGATGATGTGATTGGGGTTGTGGGCAATCGGTGGAGGCTGTCCTCCTGGGCATACCCAAAGCCGCTCGCCAAATGGCATCGGCTTGAAGTCCTTCAGCCACTCGCGTTCCCAGGCTTTGTCGGCCACGGCCCGCCATTGAATGTCCACCGCCGATTCGAGGCCGCGGTGAATGGCGGCATGGATTGAGGTGACATCGCAGGGCGCAACGTAGAGGCCTTTGACGATGACCCTCGGCCACAGCGGCGTGGCGCCGGGGAGCGGTTCTAAAATGGGATTATCGGCCGCGTCTTCCAATGTGACCGATACCGCTCCCGCGCCGAACAAAACGTTTTCGATGTCATCGACCGCGTGGTCTGTGGATAAAATCGAGCATTCCATGAATGGCATAGTGTTTTGGTCATCCTTGAGCAGTCGCCGCGCGTGAGTTGCGGCGCAAAATGGTGGGCTTGAGTTCGGCAATGGCGCGACATCCGGTTAACGCCATGGTTACGCTGAGTTCGTCCGCATACAGTTTGATTAAGCGTTCAACGCCCGCTTGGCCGCCTGCGGCCAATGCGTACAGATACGCTTTGCCAATCATGACGCCTTTTGCACCGAGCGCCACCGCCTTGGCAATGTCTTGCCCCGATTGAATGCCGCCATCGATGAGGACCTCCGTTTGGCCACCGACTGCCGTGAGTATTTCCGGGAGCACGTCCAAGGATGCGGGAGCGCCGTCCAATTGACGACCGCCGTGATTGGAAACAATGATCCCATCAGCGCCTGATTTTACCGCGGCAATGGCGTCTTCCACTTCCATCACGCCTTTGACGATTAACGTGCGCGGCCAACGCGAGCGGACCCACTGAACGGCTTCCCACGTGGCGCTGGCATCAAACTGGGTTGCGATCCACTCGCTCAGAGTGCTGAGGCCTTTGCCTTGTCCCAAATGACCTTCGAGATTGCCGAAGCTGCGATGTTGAGTGGCTAACATGCTCAAGCCCCAGCGCGGACGCTTGAGCAGATCCCACGCGTTTTTAACCGTGATTTTCGGCGGCACCGTGAGGCCGTTCCGAGGGTCGCGGCGACGCAGTCCTTGAACTTGGAGGTCAACGGTGAGCACCAATACCGGGCAATCGGCCGCGAGCGCTCGATCAATCAATTCTTGATTGAAGCCACGGTCTTTCATTAAATATTGCTGAAACCAAAAGGGTTCCGTCGAGGCTTGGCGAACGGTTTCAATCGAACAGATCGACATGGTGCTTAAACAGAATGGAATGCCCGCGCGATTGGCGGCGCGTACACCGTGAATTTCACCGTTGGCGTGGAATAAGCCAGCAAGCCCGGTGGGTGCGATGATGAGTGGCAGGGCCGATGGTTGATTCGCCAGCGTGGTGTTTAATTGACGGTGCGCGACGTCGACCATGACTTTTTGACGAAAATTCCATTGATCAAATGCGCGGCGATTGGCCTCAAGCGTCTGTTCATCGTAAGCGCCGCCATCCGCGTAATCAAAAATGGCGCGAGGGATGCGGCGTCTGGCCTCGTTTCGAAAGTCTTCGGTGCTGAAAAATGGTCCCATGGTCAAACTGCTCCTCAAAGGGGTCTGGTGCGCGGATGGAGGCCTAAGGCGACGATACCGTTGCTGACGATTTCATGGTTGAACTCACTAAAATACCAACGCCCCTCATGACGTCTTCGTCGTGAGGGGAGTCGAGCGCCGAGGTCAACCGCGGGGCGGTTATTTCAAGCCTAAGCGACGCTCAAGGTAATGGATATCCAATCCGCCTTGTCGAAAAGCGGTGTGTCCGAAGATCTCCTGATGCAACGGAATATTGGTCTTGATGCCTTCAACAATGGTTTCTTGCAAGGCATTTTTCATGCGTGCGATCGCCGTGTCACGGTCCTCACCGTGGGCGATGACCTTTGCAATTAACGAGTCGTAATGCGGCGGTACCGAATACCCGGAATAGACATGGCTGTCGACCCGAATGCCTGGTCCACCCGCGCCATGCCATTGGGTGATGAGCCCTGGGCTTGGCATGAACGTCTTGGGGTCCTCCGCATTGACGCGCACTTCGATGGCGTGGCCCGTGAGTTGAACATCCGCCTGAGTGAAGGGGATTTTATGGCCAGCCGCGATTTTCAATTGCAACTTAACCAAATCAATTCCGGTGATCATCTCCGTCACCGGGTGTTCAACTTGGATGCGGGTGTTCATCTCAATAAAGTAGAACGCTCCGTTTTCATAGAGAAATTCCAGCGTACCAGCGCCGCGGTAGCCAAATTGCTTGAGCGCCGTGGTGATGCGTTCCACCATATCCTCACGCTGCGCGCTGGTGATGCCAGGTGCGGGTGCTTCCTCGATGATTTTTTGATGGCGGCGTTGCATGGAACAGTCCCGCTCGCCCAACACCACCACATTGCCGTGCGTGTCCGCGACCACTTGGAACTCAATATGGCGAGGTTTCTCTAAAAACTTCTCCATGTAGACTTCCGCGTTGCCAAACGCGGCGTGTGCTTCGGCGCGGGTGACGCTGACGGCGTTCAATAAGGCCGGTTCGGTGTGAACCACTCGCATGCCGCGGCCACCGCCACCGCCGGAGGCTTTAATGATGATGGGGTAGCCAATGCGCTTGGCGATGGCGCGAATTTCATCGGGATCGTCTCCCAAGGGACCATCGGATCCGGGCACGCAAGGCACCCCGGCCTTTTTCATGGTTTTAATCGCTGAGACTTTATCGCCCATGAGGCGAATGGTGTCGGAGCGAGGGCCGATGAACACGAATCCCGACCGTTCGACGCGTTCGGCAAAGTCGGCATTTTCAGACAAAAAGCCATAGCCGGGGTGAATGGCGGTGCTGTCGGTGACCTCGGCTGCCGAAATAATCGCCGGCATATTGAGGTAACTTTCTTTCGAACTGGGCGGGCCGATGCACACGGTTTCGTCGGCCAGTAAGACGTGCTTGAGCGTGCTGTCAGCCGTGGAGTGTACCGCGACGGTTTTGATGCCCATCTCGCGACACGCCCGCAATATTCGTAATGCAATTTCGCCGCGATTGGCGATTAATACCTTATCCAACATATGGGTTACTCAATGACGAATAATGGTTGGCCGAATTCGACCGGATCGCCATTTTTGGCGTTAATCGCAACGATTTTACCGGCTTTGTCCGCTTCAATCTGATTCATCATCTTCATGGCTTCAATGATGCACAGGGTTTGACCCACTTGAATTTCTTGCCCAATCTCCACAAAAGCCTTGGCGCCTGGCGCGGACGAGGCGTAATAGGTGCCGACCATGGGCGCGCTGATGATTTTGCTCGCATCGACGGCGGCGGGCGCCGTGGCAGCCACGGGCGCCGAGGCAGCCGGTGGTGCGGGTGGTGGTGCGGTCATGGGCGCGGCTTGGATAATGGTCGAAACGGCGCCGGCGCCTTGACGGCTGATGCGGACGCTTTCCTCGCCCTCTTTGATCTCGATTTCAGCGACACCCGATTCCTCTAATAACTCAATCAGTTTTTTTACTTTTCGAATATCCATAGTTCGCTACTCTGCTTCCTGTTAAAAACCTGTGTGTTGATCGCGCGCTTATCGCGCTAATTCAATGAGTACCGCGCTTAACGCCAATTGGTAGCCTAAGCTGCCGAAGCCCACCACGATGCCTTTGGCAAGGGGGGCTAAATAAGAGCGTTGTCGGAATCCTTCGCGGTCGTAGATGTTGCTCAGATGCACTTCGTAAAACGGAATTTCAACGGCAACCAAGGCGTCGCGCAACGCGATGCTGGTGTGGGTCAGTGCACCCGGGTTAATGATGATGCTGTGGACGCCTTGTTGCTTAGCGGCATGAATGGCGTCGATCAGTTCGTGTTCGGCATTGGATTGAAACGCGACGACGCTGTGCCCTTGGGCTTGGGCGTGGGCTTTGAGCATCCCCTCAATGTCCGCCAACGTCGCGTGGCCGTAAACGGCGGGCTCGCGTGTGCCGAGGAGGTTGAGGTTGGGCCCATTGAGGACCAAGATGGTGGCCATAATCCCGCAATCGTTGCTTCAGGTAGCGTTAGTTTACGCTCGAACAAAAAATTTTGAGAGCGTTTCGATGAAATTAGCAGCAATTGAGAGGTTTTTTTGCATCCAAGCCGCAAATTTGCAAAAAAACAACACTTATCCGGCCGATTTGGGCTCGGATCGATTCAAAACTTGAGTGATTTGCTCCCGGGCGGTTTTCAGGCTGATGGACTTCGATTCGAGGTCCGCCATCAATTTAAGGGCTTGGTTGAGTTGATCGGGGTGCAGTTCGCCGAGGCGTAAGGCCAGGAGGTTGCCCTGACTGTCGACCAGCACGGTGAAAGGGAAAGCCAGCGCTTCGACGCCGAATTGCCGGGCGAGTTCGACGCCGTCGTCTTCGCCGATGAGCACGGGGTAGTGAATGGGGGTTTCTTGGGCGAATTTTTGCACGTCTTCGGCGAAATCGATGGCGATGCCCACCACTTGCAGTTGGGGGACGAGCGGCTGGCTCGTGACTTGATTGAGCAGCGGTATCTCGCGACGGCACGGTTGGCACCAGCTGGCCCAAAAGTTAATCAACAAGGGGTGGCCGCGCCACTGGGTCGAGGATTGAACCTGACCATTTAAGTTTTTCAAGGCAAAGGTGGGCAGGGACGTGGGAATGGCGTGGCCCGTGTCCGCAACCACGTTTTTTCGGGCGACAAAGGGCAGCGGTTTGCTCCAATCCGTCAGCGACTGACCGGAGAGTTGTTCGTAGGCGAAGGCGGCTACGACCAATAATCCGATGATGGCGAAGCCTAAATAAGCGCGGCGCAAAGGCGTCATGGGGTGGATCCTCGAAGCGTGTTGAGATGATGTAAGAACTGGTCGGCGTCGGTGAAGCCGATCAATCGAGCGTCACTGAGTTCCGTGCCTTGGGGGTTAAAAAATAGAGTTCCGGGCGGACCGTATAAACCAAATTGCTTTAACAGCGCTTGATCATTCTCGGTGTTGTCCGTGACGTCCGCTCGCAACAACACCAACGGGGCCAACGCCGCCATGACGGCGGGTTTGCGAAACACTTGGCGGTCCATTTCCTTACAAGAGGCGCACCAATCGGCGGTGAAATCGAGCATGACCCATTGTTGATTGTCGCGGGCGCTTTGTAAGGCCGATGCCAATTCCTGAGTGCTGCGAATGGAGCGAAATTGCACTTGGCCGTGCGCGAGCGTGGCCAGCGGATGCCAAGGGTCATCGTTGTGTTGGCTAAAGCCATAGAACCACACCACCGCGAGCGCTAAGCTCATCACGCCCAAGGGGAACCGCAGCCAAAGGAGGGACGACCCACCGATGCGCAAAAACACGAACGCACTCGACAGTGCGACCAATCCCCAAGCGGCCAACAGCCAACTCGCCGGCAGTATTTTTTCCGATAACCACGCGGCCACGGCCAATAATAGGACGCCAAAGAACGCTTTGACCGTCAGCATCCACGGTCCGCTCTTTGGCATGAACCGCCCAGCGGTCATGCCGACCAACAGCAGGGGTAAGCCCATGCCGATCGACAGCGCTCCCAACGCAAGACCACCTCGCGCCACATCGCCAGTTTGGCCAATCACGCTTAGGGCAGCGACGAGCGGGGGGGCTACACAGGCCGATACGATCAACGCCGACAACGCGCCGATCAAGATGGTTTTAAAGTAGCCGCCGCCAGCCAATTTCTGACTCATCACGCTCAACTGCGTTTGCACCAGCGAGGGCATTTCCAGATTAAATGCGCCGAACATCGACAACGCCATCAACACCATCACGCCCGCAAAGGCGATGATGACCATCGGTGCTTGGAATATCGCTTGGACTTGCGAACCCATCAAGGCGCAGAGCATGCCGGCCGCGGTGTAGGTGAGGCTCATGCCAAACACGTAGCACAGCGACAGAGTAAAGCCTTGTCGTGAGTTGGAGTGGGCACCGGCCACCAAGCCCGCCACGATGGGAACCATGGGCAAGACGCATGGGGTGAGCGACAGCAGCGAGCCCAGCACTAAAAAAGAGCCCAGCAGCGTCAGCCATGAACCATGTTTGATGACATCGATCAATCGACTCTGTTCGGATGAGGGCGTGGGCGAGGGTTGAGAAGTGGGCTGCGTGGTGAGGTGCGATGCCTCCGCGCCGCTCGTGGGCAGCTCGCTCGTGGTCATGGCGCTGGTTGACGATCGATTGAGGGCGATGGTCACCGTCTTGGGGGGGTAGCACAGACCCGCCTCCGCGCACCCTTGCAGTTTGATCTTCACGAAAGCGTTTGGGTGCAGCGACTGTTGGAGATGCAGCTGCGCGCTAAACGTCCCTTTAAAGATGCGTTGGTCGCCGAAATAATCATCGTGGTGGATTTGACCATTGGGCAGATCGGTTTTGACAATCGAGTTGTCCGCATCGACCACCTCGAAGTGCAATCGCTCTTCGTAGAGGTAGTAGCCCTCGTGGACGACGAAGGTGACCCGAATTTGGTTGGTCTGGGCCTCGGCGCTGACCTTAAAAGCCTGGTCTACGGGCAAAAAATCGCTGGCCAACGTGGGGGTCGATGCGCTTAGGAGCGTTCCTGCCCACACCCAAAGGAGGCTCAGACCGGCGGCGCGGGCTCTGATCCAGAAAAAATGGGCGGTTTTGAGAAATTGACTTGCCATGGCATCACCCAGAACCTTTTCAGGAAATAAACTTAATAAATTCAGAAGCTTAAAAACATTCTACGCCCAAATGAGTCGTCGTTTGGGCGGTCACGAGGGCTCAGGCCTACGGTAGACCCGTTCCGTACCCAAATAGTTTACCCCTTTGCCCTTGAAATCTTAAAGACTGGCGCTATATTTAGCAGCCACCCAGGGAGAGTGCTAACAACCCCAGGTAGAGGGGTCCCCCGGGACACACTGTTTTTTTTATTGTGAGGAGGTTTCTGATGTCGACGAAGATTCGTCCGCTGCACGACCGCGTGATCGTCAAGCGAGAAGAAGATGAGCGCAAATCGGCTGGTGGAATTTTAATTCCGGACAGCGCTACCGAAAAGCCCATGAAAGGCAAGGTGGTGGCGGTGGGACACGGCAAGATTTTAGAAAACGGCCAAGTTCGCCCACTCGATGTCAAAGTCGGTGACAAAGTGCTGTTTGGCAAATACAGCGGAACCGAGGTCAAGGTTGATGGTGATGATGTGCTCGTGATGCGCGAGGAAGACATCATGGCCGTGATCGAAAGCAAGTAATTCGACTTAAGGTTTAGTAGAGGAATCAACAATGGCAGCTAAAGAAGTTCGATTTAGTGACGATGCGCGCAGTCGCATGGTCAAAGGCGTCAATATTTTGGCCAATGCGGTCAAAGCAACCTTAGGCCCCAAAGGCCGTAATGCGGTGTTAGAGAAGAGCTTTGGCGCTCCGACGATCACCAAAGACGGTGTGTCGGTCGCGAAGGAAATTGAGCTCAAAGATAAGTTTGAGAATATGGGTGCGCAAATGGTCAAAGAAGTGGCCAGCGCGACCTCCGATGAAGCCGGTGACGGCACCACCACCGCGACCGTGTTGGCGCAAGCCATCGTGCGCGAGGGCTTGAAAGGCGTGGCCGCGGGCATCAACCCGATGGACCTCAAGCGCGGTATTGACCACGCGGTTGAAGTGGCCGTGGCGGAGCTCAAAAAGCTCTCCAAGCCCTGCAAAGACAGCAAGGCCATTGCGCAAGTGGGCACGATTTCGGCCAACTCGGACGAGAGCATTGGCAGCACCATTGCTCAAGCCATGGACAAAGTGGGTAAAGAAGGCGTCATCACCGTTGAAGAAGGCTCGGGCCTGAACAACGAATTGGAAGTCGTCGAAGGCATGCAGTTTGATCGTGGCTATCTGTCACCTTACTTCATCAACAACCAAAATACCCAAGTGGCTGAATTAGACAAGCCATTGATCTTGTTGTACGAGAAGAAAATCTCCAACATCCGTGAGATGCTGCCCGTACTCGAGAGCATTGCCAAAGCCGGTCGTCCGCTGTTGATCATTGCGGAAGACGTGGAAGGCGAAGCCTTGGCGACCTTGGTGGTCAACACCATTCGTGGCATCGTCAAAGTGGCCGCGGTTAAAGCCCCGGGCTTTGGGGATCGTCGCAAAGCCATGTTGCAAGACATCGCGATTTTGACGGGTGGTACCGTGATTTCGGACGAAGTGGGTCTGTCGCTCGAAAAAGCCACCATTAACGATTTGGGTTCGGCCAAGAAAGTGGTTGTTGAGAAAGAAAACACCACGATCATTGACGGCGCCGGCAAGCCCGCTGACATCAAAGCGCGCGTGGCTCAAATTCGTCAACAAGCTGAGGAAGCGACCTCAGATTACGACAAAGAGAAGCTCCAAGAGCGTGTGGCCAAGTTGTCCGGCGGCGTCGCCGTGATCAAAGTGGGTGCCGCGACTGAAGTGGAAATGAAGGAAAAGAAAGCGCGCGTTGAAGACGCACTGCACGCGACCCGTGCGGCTGTGGAAGAGGGCGTGGTTCCGGGCGGTGGCGTTGCGTTGGTGCGCGTTGTGAAAGCCTTGGAAAAACTGACCCACGACAACGAAGATCGAAACTACGGTATTCGAATTCTGACTCGTGCGATCGAAGAGCCATTACGTCAAATCGTCACCAATGCGGGTGAAGATGCGGCCGTGGTGCTCAACAGCGTGCGTGAAGGCAAAGGCAACTTTGGCTACAACGCCGCGACGGGTGAGTACGGCGACATGATTGACATGGGCATTTTGGATCCAACCAAGGTGACCCGTTTGGCACTTCAAAACGCGGCGTCGGTGGCCGGACTGCTGTTAACCACAGAAGTCATGATCGCTGAAGCCCCCAAAGACGATGATCACTCACACGGTCCTGCCGGCGGCGGTATGGGCGGTATGGGTGGCATGGGCGGTATGGACATGTAATTCCACGTTCGCAAGGGCACTTGCGAACGCGCCTCAAGAAAACCTCACTCAGTTCGCTGGGTGGGGTTTTTTTATGGCCGATCAGCGACTCGAGGTCGTAGGGCTTACCCTTTCAGTGAAGGGGCTGGCGTGATGCGGTTGATCCGCTCAATCAAGTGGGTTCGCTCTTGTGGGCTCAACCGCAGCGTTGACTGCAGCCACACAAAGGGCTTCGGGTGTTCGGTGATGTCGCATAGCAGAGAATCCCACGAACGACGGTGCTCGTGATAGCGGAGCGCGTGGTGGTATGCCTCGGGATCACCGCAGTCTAAGGTGTAACCCTCTAATTGTTCCAACTGAGTCGCGCAATACCCCAGCAAGTGATATTCCGACGGCATGGATTCATTCAAAAACCGATAGTGCCAGGCGGAGCGTTTATTGAGTTCCTGCAGCAATCGAATGGCCGTGCGACGATAAAATAAAGTGGGCTGGTAGATGTAATCGTAAAGCTCACTGACGTGATGCAAGGGCTTGCGTAAGAGTCGATAAGTGGTCGCATCAAAAGCGCACTGTTCGGCGTTGGTGGCGGGGCGCCGGAAGCACTTTAAGTTCCCCTGTTGATCAAAGCACCAACGACCGTCAAAGGGCTCGCGGATTAAGCAATCCGAATCCAAAAACAGCCCAACCTCAAACGGAAATTGAGCCAACGTGTAGATTTTGGTTAACTGTTGAAAATGCCAACCCGAATACCAACGCGCGTAAAGCAGTCGGTAAATGTCTTTCAACCAACGATGACGAAATGCCCGACGCAGGCGTTCAACGCCGGCTGGTAAGACCTCGTCGGTTCCCTTGAGTATGAGCGATGGGTGGTTGCCAAATCGCTTCTTAAATAAGGGCAGATCTTCACGGTGAACCACTGCCCATTGTGTGAGCGAGGGCGCGAAGCGGTCTAAGGAAGCGCGTAATGTGGTGAACGCGTCGATGTCACGAGCGAAACTTGCTGTGATGATCCCGATGGAGTTCGTTGGGGGAGGTGACGTGGTCATGGACGGTTGATGCCAAAGTTTCAGTTATGCGTTCGTCGAGTTGTTGAATAAATTGCGTTTGAGTGCTTAAAAAATATTCGCGTGCTCGCGACCCCATACCATCGAGTTCAGTAATCGCTAAATCATAACGCGCTTGGTTCATCCACTGAATTAAGGCTTTGTCATCTAAACGGAAAAGCGGAGCGAGATGTTGATGTCCTTTGGGTTGACACTGAAACAATACGCCACGCGTGGACGTGACGTGTTCATTCATGGGAGCCGCATCCAGTGTGAGCACGATGTTTTTCATGCTCATCGCTTCCGGAATGTAATGACCCCACCCTTCGGTTTCGGAAGGGCAAAGGTGGAAGCGATGCGCATTCAATAGCCGTCGAAGTTCGGGCTCTGGGAGATACCGATCCACCCGCTGGATGTTGTGCGCGCCATGATCCTGAAACGAAATCGAGCCGGAGTGAATCACTGTGAGCGTGGGCCAGGACGGGTGGCGCGCCCACACATCCAACAACGCTTGGGTGCCTTTCATGCGGCTTTTGCCGGCCAAATGCAGAAAAGACGATTCCTTGATGACGCTGGGGTCGTAACCATCTTCGCTGGTAAATCCCAGATAGCGTACGTTTGGAGTGAGTGTCTTAAATAGCCCTTCGGCTTGATGAGTCTTGCTCCACAGCTCAGAGAGGTCGTCTAACCAGCGCGCATCGTGACGGTCCATCCACTCTGGATTGGGGATGAGCACCGCTCGCTTTGCCATTCCCAATGCGGTGGGATAGACGTGTTCTAAGAAAATGGTGAGATCGAATGGCAAGGGGCGTTGCGCGCGTCGCCGCGCTTTAAAACGGTACCACAGTGCCCGCAATGCGCCCCGCCGGCGACGACGATCGGCGGGCGTAATGGCGTGTCGGGTGACCTCATGCCCCAAGCGCTGCAGCGCGTGTTCCAGCAGCACGACGTCTTTGGTGTTGCCCACGGCATTGTCAAAAGCCACAATTTGAATGCGCGCCATGGGGATTTTAAGGTTGGTCTAAGAAGCGGCGTACGCTCGCGTGTATGGGGTCCAATTCCGGCCAATGGTGGGGATTCGCAAATAACGATACGCTCTTGCCGAGCGGGGACCAGTAAAAGTTCGAGTGCGGTCCGTAGATGCTCACCACGCGTGCGCCGGCGGCTGCGGCCAAATGACCGGGCCCCGTGTCGTTGGCGACCACTGCCCCCACCGATTTCATCAGAGCGCCATAAACCCCCAAGGGGATCTGCGGCAGGCTTAAGGCTTTGGGGTACAAAGCCTCGGCCTTTGCCTCCTCGCCCGGCCCCGGGCAAATGAGCAGCGATTGGCCCTCGTGCGATAAGCGTTGGGCCAACTCTCCGAATTGCGGCCAATGTTTGCGTCCCGCCTTGTCATCGGCGCCGGAAAACGGACACAACATGACGGTATTCGAGGCCAGCAGACCATGCTGTTGCAATAATTTTTCGGCGGCCAGCTGATGATACAGCGAGGGCTCCCAATGAATTGGTCGCGGCAGGGGAAGCGGATCGTTTAAAAAATAGTTGGCTAACTGCCAATAGGTTTCCGCGGCGTGGTCAAAATGCTTAAATTCGAAGGCGTTGGCCAACAAAAAACTGCGCCCATCGTAAGCGTAGCCTGAGGCTGGGATACCTGCCCAGCGCGATTCCAATGCCGAAGAAAACGACTTCGTAAACAGCAAGGCTTGCGGATTTTGTGTTTGAGCCTGGCGCCACTCTTTCAATCGCGAGACCGACGCCCGAATCCCTTTGGGTCGATTCATGACTTGCCAAGGATAGCTGGCCAGTAAGTCGCGTGCCCAGGGTTTGCCATACAACGTCAATTCAAACCCAGCCGCCGCCAAACGCTCCAACGTGGGAATCATGAGCACCACTTCGCCAACCCAATTGCAGAGGCGAATGACTAAGGGTTGACTTAAGGTCTCGTTTTTCATGCTGAAATTATATCGCTTGCGGCGACTGGTCATAGCCAAATTTATCGGTTTTAGTGTGGCATAAGCTTATTTTTTTAAGAAAATCGCCCAAGTTTGGCATAAACTCCAATAGATCCCCTCGTAGGCTGAGCCCTGTATTTATGCCCGAAACCGACTTAACCCAGTGGTCGCAGAAGACAGCACAGGTCGTGGATCGACTGCGGGCACTGGATCCATCGGTTCAGGCGGCTTGGATGCCTCACGTGGACCTGTTGGCGTGCAGTGAATTTTTGCAACGGGTTTTGTACACCGATGCCGATTTTGCCCGCGACCCCACGACGCTCGATCCGGCGCCATACGACGGGTTAATGGGACTTCGAGACGAAGCCCAATATATGAGCGCGTTGCGTCAGCGAAGGCGGCGCGAGTTGGCTCGAATTGGTTGGCGAGATCTCCTGCAACTCGACCCTCCCGATCTGGTCTTACGGCACATATCGCGGTTGGCCGACCAAACCATTCAGTGCGCGGTGGCTTGGTTGGAGGCGCAGTTTCACCAGCGATATGGCGTGCCCATGGACGATCACGGTCGCCCAATGCCGTTGGTGGTGCTGGGGTTGGGCAAATTGGGCGGACAAGAACTCAATTATTCCTCCGACATCGATCTTATTTTTTTGTACCCCAGTGATGGCGACATTGACCATCCATTGGCGCTCGAGCACGGCGAGTTCTTCACGCGCATGGGGCAGCGCTTTATTTATTTGCTGGAATCGTTAACCGAAGATGGCTGGGTGTATCGCGTCGATATGCGTCTGCGGCCATTTGGCGAATCGGGGCCGTTGGCGGCTAGTTTTTCATTTTTGGAAAATTATTTTCTCGAGCAAGGCCGGGATTGGGAGCGTTACGCGTGGATCAAAGCTCGGGCAATCGTGGGTCAAGAGGCTTATGCCGAGTTGTATCAAGACGTGGTTCGGCCGTTTGTGTATCGCCGCTATTTGGACTTTTCGGTATTTGAAAGTCTGCGGCAAATGCACGAGCGCATCAGCCGAGAGGTTGAGCGGCGCGAGTGGCGTGACCATTTGAAACTGGGGCCTGGCGGAATTCGTGAAGTGGAGTTCACCGTGCAGATGTTTCAGTTGTTGCGCGGCGGCACCAACCCCTTGTTGCAGAACCCGTCTTTGTTGAGTGTGCTGCCAAAATTAATCGATCCAAAAATGCTCTCCGAAGCGGCGGTGTCCGACTTGCTCGACGCGTATCGATTTTTGCGGCAAGCCGAGAATCGCATCCAAATGATGGACGAACAACAAAAGCATTCTCTGCCCGAGGGCGCGCTGGAGCGCATGGCGCTCGTCAAAATGCTGCGCTTGGATTCCTGGGAAAGCGTACAGCGACACGTGGAGCGCAGTCGAGCGGTGGTGAGCGCCCATTTTAAATCGTGCGTGTTTGCGCATCAGACCCATTCGCCGGACGAGGGTTTGGAGCGGGTGTCGCCAAACGACGCGCGTGTGGGACTGGCCGCGCAGGGACGGTCTGAGCTGGTGATGAGCGAATGGCATCAGCCCGAGGACATTGCGCAGTGGTTGCGGTCCATGGGCGTTGCGGCGACGCCAGAGTGGCTTGACGCCTTGAGTGAATTGCGTCATTCCCGTTACTTCGGGCGGTTGTCCGAGGAGGGCAGACGACGCTTGCAACGCCTGATGCCGGCGTTGGTCAATCACGCAGCCGGTCAACCTCCCGAAGTGCTCCTGCGGTTGTGGCGCATTTTGGAAGCGATTGGCCATCGGTTAAATTATTTGTCATTGCTTTATGAGAATCCGCAAGCGCTCAAGCGATTGGTGCTGGTCTGTGGTTTGGGGGATTTTTTAATCAATCAAATTTCGCAGATGCCGCTATTGTTGGATGAACTCATCGACGATCGGCTCTTTGAGGATCTGCCGACGCGAGCCACTTTTGCGCGCGACTTAGAGTGGCGATTGAGTGAAGCCATTGTTGATGATGAAAATTTTGTCGAGCGTATTCGCGATTTTCAGCGCATCGCCATTTTCAGAGTGGCGTTGTTGGATCTCACCAATCGATTGCCGTTGATGAGCGTTTCCGATCGGTTAACCGAAATCGCTGAGTTGGTGCTGGAGCGGGTTCTGAGTTATTCTTGGGATCGACTGGTGGAGCGCTATGGAGAACCGAAGGCCTCGGCGGAGGCCGCGTGTCGCGTGGCGATCATTGCGTATGGCAAATTGGCCGGTCGAGAGATGGGGTATGGTTCCGATTTGGATCTGGTGTTTGTGCACAACGGTCAAGCGGACAGTTTGGAAACCTCGGGCCCGCAGGTCATCGAGAACAGTACGTTTTTCGTGCGCTTAGGACAAAAAATCATTTTGCTTTTAACCACGCTGTCGCGATCCGGCAGGCTGTATGAAGTGGACACCCGTTTGCGTCCCAGTGGTCGCCGTGGCTTGTTGATGACCAGCCTTGCGTCATTTGAAGACTACCAACGTCAGGAGGCGTGGACGTGGGAACATCAATCGCTGCTTCACGCGCGCGCGGTGGCTGGTGATGCCTCGGTACAGCGTGATTTCGAAGACGTGCGGGTGCGGGTGTTGGCCGAAGCGGTGCATCGGGATCGCCTCAAAGAAGATGTGGTCTCCATGCGGCTGCGCATGCGCAAGGATTTGTCGAAAGCTGCGGAGGGCCAATTCGACATGAAGCAAGACCCGGGCGGGTTGGCGGACATTGAGTTCATTGCCCAATATTTGGTGTTGCGGCATGGGGCCCAATATCCGCCTTTGCTGATGTATCCCGACACCATTCGACAGTTGGAGTCGTTGGCGTCCATCAATCTGTTGGCGCAGCGCCAGGTGGACTGTTTAGTGGATGCGTATCGTCAATATCGGCGAGAACGGCATCATCGCGCGTTGGAGTCGAAGCCCGACGTGGTTGAACAACTGCCTTGGCAGCAACTGAGATCGCGCGTGCTTGAGGTTTGGTCGGCCGTATTTGAGTAATCCGCGCAGTTCCGCGGGCGTGGCGCGTGTGCGCGACTCAGTCCTTTGGCATAATAGGCGGTCTCGGAGGACATTGTATGAACCAGCACGCCCTAAAAATACCGAATGCCCAGCAGGCCGTGACCGTGACGCGGGCGCAATTGCCCTTGTCTTGTCCCATGCCCGATTCGTCGCTGTGGAACTCCCACCCGAAGGTGTACATTCCGCTTGAAAAAACCGGACTAGCGAAATGTCCTTACTGCGGCACAGAGTTTACGCTGGCGGATGGCCCCACACAGTAACGCCGCGCAAAAAAATCCCGGGCAAGCCCGGGAGGTTGAATCGAGATCCGCGTGGGGTTATCGATAAGCGGCGTAGCTTTTTTCTTCGACCAGCGTCGACCCCAACTTCAGATTGATTTTCTTTTTGATGGCCGCGCGCTCATCGTTTTCGATGTAGACGCTGCGTGCCAATTCGATGAATTTACTTTCAAAACGCTTGGCGCGCTCCTCATCGCGAATGTCGTCTTCAATGACCCACAGGCGTTCATTGACCGCTTGCAGTGCGCTGGTTTCAGCGGCGACGTCAGATCCCGCGTACCGCGATGCCGCCCAAGTCTGCTCTAAGAGCGTGAGTTCTTTTTGAATGTTGGCCAATTTCGCGGCGTCGGTCATGCGCGCCAATTTAATCCGCAGTATGGTCATCTTGTCGATGACCTCTCCGGGTGACACAGGAACTAAAATTTCTTCACTCATGAATTGCATCCTTGCCTTAGGGATTTAGAGCCTTGGTGGCTTCATCCAACGCCTGCCGATAGCGGTTGATCGCTTTTGCGGTGATCTCGGCGTAATGTTCCGCCTCGCCAAAGTGATGTTCTTCGATGGCTTCGCGTACGCCGGGCAGCGTCTTTGCACCATACCCGGTGTACAACCCGGGAGCGACGATCATGTGTCGATACCACGAACGTCCGGGCAGACCTTCTGGGCTTAACAACGCCTGTTCCGCTTTCGCTAAGATCGCGTTGGCCGCAGTGAGGTTAGCCGGATTGGCGTGAGGCGTTTGCGCCGCCACGGCCTCATCAAACTTCTTGGCCGATCGATTGAGTGCGCTCACCGCGTTATCAATGGGCGCCAGATTGATCGCCGGAACGTCCGACTTGCGTTCGGGAGCGCCGACGGGATCAACCTCGCTTTGAACCAAATCGTACGCGTGTTGATCAATCAGTTCATTGGTTTTTTTCGCGTCTTCGCGCTCCGTCTCCAACAACTTATGCAACTCATCGGCATAGTCTTGAAACGTCTTCGCAACCGGTCCTGCGGAGAATGGCAATACCGATGCGTCGGCAATGCGCAGCATCGTATGACCAACCATTTCGGCTAAGGTTTTGCCGTAGCGCAGGTCGTGATCTTCAACGGCGATGTAATGCTCATAGGTGTCGTAAATGGAGTGATAAACGCCGGAGGGTTCACCGTCGCCAAAGCCCATGTTCAACGCCGCAATCCCCTCGTGTTGTAAAAACGGGGTAAAGTCAGAGCCCGACCCTAAGGCCGATAATCGAATGTGTTTCACATCCATAGTGCCGCGTGAAATGCGTTCGCGCGCGAGAACGCGATCTTTAACGGTGGCATTGATCGTGGGGTCTTTGACTTCCGAGGCAACTTGATCGACGAGGGTCTCTAAAATGGGTGACCCGCCGACGCCAAAAATGCCACTGGAGTTGCCATCGGTGTTGAGGTACGCCACGGCTTTTTGCGACAGTTCGTCCGCGTGGGTTTCCACCCACTCGGTGGAGCCCAATAGGCCCGGTTCTTCACCGTCCCAGCTGGCGTAAACCAAGGTGCGGCGTGGCTTCCAGCCCTTTTTCAAGAGCGTGCTGACCGCATGGACCTCGGCCATCATGGCCACATTGCCCGACAACGGGTCGCTGGCACCAAACACCCAACCATCGTGATGGTTGCCGCGCAATACCCACTGATCCGGAAAATCTTTGCCCGGGATTTTGACGATCACGTCATAAATGGGCTTAAGGCTCCAGTCCGACTGCACGGTCATGTGGACTTTGACGGGGCCAGGGCCTAAATGATAGGTGAATGGCAAGCCACCGCGGAACGAGGCCGGTGCGCGTTGGCCACCTAAGGCTTCCAACAGCGGCTTCGCGTCACTCCACGAAATCGGCAGCACCGGGATTTTCAAAATGGTCTTCGCGTCAGCGATGGCCAATCGGGGCGCGTCTTTGGTGGCGCCGACATTGGGTGTTAACGGATCGCCCGAGTAGATGGGCATGTCCGCCACGGAGCCGCGCTGTAAGCTTTCTGCCGGTCGGCCTGCGCCTTTCGGATAGGGATCTGCGGTACCGTACCCATCGTCGCGCGGGTCGGAGTAAATCAAGCACCCAATGGCGCCATGCTCATAAGCCAGCTTGGGCTTCAAACCGCGCCATCCCGCTCCGTATCGCGCAATCGCGATTTTGCCTTTCACGCTCACGTGTCGACGTTCTAATTCTTTGTAATCGTTGGGCATGCCGTAATTGACGTACACCACCTCGCCGCGGACATCGCCGTCGGCGCCGAAGGCGTTATAGGCGGGCAGTGCGTCTTTGGTGCGCGAAGAACTGGCGTCACCGGGAATGGGGGGTTCTTTGAGTTTGAGCGCCACGTGGGTGGGCGCTTCCATTTCGACGGCTACTTTTTTAGGGGTCGGGTAAAGGACCTGAAAGGTTTCAATGTGCGCATCCAGCCCCCAGGATTGATACGTTTTAAGCATCCATTCCGCATTGGCTTTGTCGTGTGCGGAACTGACGTGGTTGGGTTCTGCGGACAGCAGTTTTAACCAGTCTTTCATTTGCTGAGGGTTCAGGTCGGCGTCAAAGAGGCCTTCCCAGTGGCGTTCGGCGTCGGCGCCTTCCGACGTGAAGCCCAACATGGGGCTTGGGTTGTCAGCGTGCGCCGCGAACCCACCGAGTCCTGTGAGGACAGCGGATAGCCCTGCAATGCCCAATGATCGAATTCGTCCTTTCACCATGCCAGTCATCACGAACCTCCCCAAGTGTTCCAGTGCAGCTCAATCGACGTTGATCTGCAGACCAAGCCCGATTGTACACGCTGATGTGGAAGCGGACAGGCGGCGCATCCCCCGGCGCACGGCGAGGGGCGGTTGAAGCTGGGTCCACGGGGGTCTGGGGAGGGTGCGGTTTTGCTACAATTTTGGTGCGATCATTCTCTGTCGCGACACAGCAATAAAGGAACGCGCTTGCGTGACTCACCCGATATTTTGATCGCCGAATTTGCCGAGGATTGGGTGTTGACGGTGCGTGGCAATGACGCGTTGCGCCTCGACGACTTTGATCCCGTGTCCCTGCGGCACCAGGGCCGAATACTGTCGGAGCGATTCGGGCGCGGTGCGACCTATTTTATTAGCCCATCCTCCAACGCCACGTCGATCTCCGCAGATCCGGTGCGGCCGTGGGTGTTGCGGCATTATCGGCGGGGCGGGTGGGTTGCGAAGGTGACTCGCGATTGGTATTTCGCCACGACCGTTGCCGAGACGCGCGCCGTTCGTGAGTTGCGGCTGCTGCTGGCGATGGATCGGTTGCAGTTGCCTGTGCCTCGGCCTATAGGCGCGCACGTGAGGCGTCGGGGATGGTGGTATCAGGCGGACTTGCTCATGGAAGCCTTGGTGGACACCACCCCCTTGGCAGACTGGCCCATCGACCAATGGACGCCGCGCTGGGGCTGGTGCATTGGTGTCACCCTTCGGCGTTTTCATGAGCATGGCGTTTATCACGCTGATCTCAATGCGCGCAATCTCCTGTTGAGTCGCGATGAGATGGTTTATGTGATTGACTTTGATCGTGGTGAGCGGCGGCCAAGAGGGCGCTGGTGCGCGGGTAATTTACAACGCTTGCGTCGCTCGCTGAAGAAGCTCGGGTGCGATCGTTACCCGCAATTTACGGAATTTTGGCGAGCGCTGCTGGCCGGTTATGCGGATGAGGACGCTCACCTTAAGGCGCCGCGTCGGTAAGGGTCTGGTTCGCCATCGAGGGGTCGAAAGCGTTTGTACGACCACAAATATTGCTCGGGCACACGTTGGACCAACGCCTCGATGAAGGCGTGATAGGTTCGGATGTCCTGCGCCGCATCTTTGCTCGGAAATCCCTCGATTGGGGGCAGCACTCGCATGCGATATCGATGATTGGCGAGGCGTTCTTGTTCGTAGAGCAAGACCGTGGTTTGGGTGGCGCGATGGATCCAGGTGGTGGCGGGATTGGACAGCGCGGGCACGCCAAATAAGGGAACCTTTAAACACCCGTCGCCCACAAATCGTTGGTCGGGTGCAAACAAGACCACGCGATTGCTTTTAAGAGCGCGCAGCAGTTCAACGAACTGCGTATTCGGAATCAGTCTCCCGCCCCAGCGCGTGCGGCCCCGCAAAGCCAACTCTTGGATGAGCGGGTGATCGGAGGGTCGGTACATCACATCGATGGGTATGGGCTCGAGGCCTAAGGCGGTGGCGGCGATTTCGTTGGTGGTGAAGTGCGCGCCCAACAACAAGACGCCTTTGCCTTGGGCCAGCCCAGCCTCAATGTGCTCTAGGCCCTCAAAATCAATCAGCGACTTTAAGGCGGGTTTCGATTTAAACCACACCAAGCCCGTCTCAAAAATGGAATACACCAACGACGCGAAATGCGCTTTCGCCAGCGATTGAATCTGAGCGGGGGTGTACGTGGGATGGGCCAATGCAAGATTGATCAACGTCACACGTCGTTCGCGTCGAGCAACCCCATAGGCCAATCGCCCTAAGGCGCGAGCCATCGGTGTTCGCCAACGCATTGGCAACCACACCAGCGTTCGCAGCAGCGCATAGCCGAGCCACGCGGGCCAATAGCGCGGGTGCCAAAAGTGGGATAAGGGCCGACGAGGCATTCCCAACGCTAAATCGCGGGTGGCGTCGGCAGAGTGAGGTTTAGTTGTTATCATGCGGTGATGGAAGGAGAACTGGCGTGACGGTAGTGTATCGATTCGTGGCGGGACTTGCTGCCTTCATTTTACTTGTTCGGGCAGGGATTCGTGGACTGTGGGATGGCGCCCAAAGCGCCCATTGGCAGGAGCGGCTGGGTTGGGTGAAGGTTCGCGTGGCGAAACGGCCCATCTGGGTTCACGCCGTATCGGTCGGGGAAGTTCGAACGGCGCATTTGTTGATTGGCGCACTCAAGCGCGAAAATCCCGAGTGGGCGTTTGTGTTGTCGGTGACCACGGTCACCGGTCGCCGCGAAGCGCATCGCCTGTGGCATAACGAATACCCCATCGTCTATTTTCCTTACGATTTGTCCGGAGCGGTGTGTCGGTTTTTGGATCGGATTCAACCGGCACAAATCATTATTATTGAAACCGAAATTTGGCCAACGCTGTATCGACTCGTCGCGCGGCGGGGGATTCCGTTAACGATCGCGAACGCCAAATTGTCTGTTCGATCGGTGAGGCGTTGGCAGCGCTTTAAGAGCGTGTTGCCTAAGCCGGTGTTGCATCACCCGTGGGTATTCGCGCAAAGTCACGACGATGCCCAGCGCTTTATACAATTGGGGTTTGATCGTCAAAAAGTTCTGAACGCGGGTCAGATGAAGTTGGCTGCGTTACACGCAAAAGCGCCGTCCGCCTTTACGGGTTGGAGCAGTCCACGGCCGATTTGGATCGCCGGGTCAACGCGGGATGGCGAGGAAGAGTTGTGTTTAGCGGCTCACCGCTTAGTACTCAATAAAATTCCCAACGCGTGTTTGATCATTGCGCCCAGGCACCCCGAGCGTTTTGAGATGGTCGCGAATCTGGTTAAAAGTCAGTTTTATGATTGCGCGCAACGATCCAAGGGGGATGTGTTGGGTCTCACGAAGGTGGCGCTGTTAGACACCATCGGTGAATTGCCCGCGGCGTGGTCGTTGGCGATGGTGGGTTTGGTGGGTGGCACAGTGGGGTCCTTTGGGGGGCATAACCCGTTGGAGCTGGTGGCTCAACACAAGGCGGTTGTGGTGGGGCCCCATTATGAATCCATTCGCGATCTCATCGACCCACTGGTGAATGCGCAATTGGTCGATGTGGTGATGGACGCCAGCAGCCTCAGCGAAGTCGTGATTCGTTATTTGTCTAATCCCGAATTCGCCCGAGTGCAGGGTCGAGCGATTTACGACCACCTTGCGACGTTGCCGAGCCCGTTGCCATTATTGCTGCAACATCTGTCAACCACCGCCGCGCACACGTGAACCCAGCGCTTATTGAATCGTCGCGGTTTTGGTGAGCCAACTGTTGATTTGATGGATTGAATCCGGCGTGAGCGAACCCGTTACTTGTTTGAGTGACAACAAATTCAAGAGGTACGTGTTGCGCGCTTGCGAATAATTCGAAAGCGAGTCGAAATAACGTTGCCGAGACAGGAGCACGTCCACCGCCGTGCGCGTGCCGACGTCGTATCCCGCTTCGGTGGCCTCGAGTGCGGTCTTCGACGAGGCGACCGCCTGACCGTAGGCTTTAACCTGCGCAATGGAACTGACCACGCCACGGTAAGCGTCGCGCGCGCTGCGTTCGGTTGCGCGTGCGGTGTATTCCAAGTGCTCTTGCGCCGCTCGGTGGCGGTACACCGCTTCTTTGATTTTGGAGGTGTCTGAACCGCCGTTATACAGCGGGATGGTCAGTTGAATACCAACTTGGCTGTCAAAGACCTGAGAGTTGTTGGGCAATTGCCCGCCATAGCCTTGATACAAAATGTTGCCGGTCGCGTTGTTGTTGGTTCGTGAGGCGACCAGCGACAACGTGGGCGCAAAGCCGGAGCGGGCGCGGCTGATTTGATCTCGTGCGATGTCGGTGGCGTAACGCGCCGATAACAGCGCCAGGTTCTGCTCCATGGCGTTCTTCACCCAAGCCTCTTCACTAACGGGATCGGGTGTGACCAAGGGCAGATCGTCACTGGCAATGGCTAAGGTGTTCACATCACTACCGGTGATTTCGCGCAATCGATCGCGCGCGTCTGCCAACGAACGCTTGGCCGCAATGACTGTGGCCGTGGATTGATCGGCCGCGGCGCGCGCGTCTTCCACATCCGTGATGGCAATTAAACCCACTTCAAACCGTTTTTGGGCTTGTTCCAGCTGTCGCATAATGGCTTCTTGAGAGGCCTCGGCGAAGCGCAGCGCATCGTCCGCTCCCACCACATTAAAATAGGCGGTGGCCGCTCGGAGAATCATGTCTTGCTCGGCGGCGTGCACATCGAGCGTTGCTTGCGCAATTTGCGCATCGGTTTGTTTGACGTGGATCAATTTGTCAAAATCCAAAATGGTCTGGCGCAAGCTCAATCCCCACTGTTGGGTGTTGGTGCTGGAGATTTGCCGCAGTGTGTCGAACGTCGTTGATGAACCGGTGCCGGTCAAATACGGCGATTGCGTGTCGCTATTGTCGTGCACATAGCCGGCTGTCCCCGTCACTTGCGGCAGCAATTCGGCGATCGCTTGTGGTTTGGCTTCAAGCGCCGCCTGATAGTTGTTTTCCGCTTCACGCAGCTGAGGATCGTTGCGCAGGGCTCGTTGATAAATCTCGCTTAAATCGGCCCCCCACGCATTGAGGATGCCGCTGGATAGGGCAAGGATGGCCACCACGGCGGTCGCCGTCGTTAAGGAATTGGGGCGGGTTATGTTCATCAAGATCTTCTCAACTCAGTCGTTAATAGGTCGCCAAACTGGGATCAACATCGCGCTGCCATCCCGCAATGCCATCGGTCATATTAAACACCGACGCAAAGCCGTGCGCATCCAAATACTCTGCTACTTTTCGACTTCGAATACCCCCGTGGCACATCACAATCACCGTTTTCTCGGGTGACAGTTCGTGGCGCCGTTCGGGAATCTGACCCATCGGGATCGCCAATCCGTGATTGAGGTGAACAATGGCCCGTTCCCAATCCTCCCGGACGTCCAGCAGAACCGTATCCGGTTCGGCCAAAAGCTTTTGAGCGCAGTCCTTCGGCGAAAGTTCAGTCACCATGCCTCAAAACTCAAACTGTTTGCGTGGGGCTTGGATCAGCGGGTCAACGCTGGTTTCAAAAAGCGGTTCCACGAGCGGATGATCGGCAGATCCCTGCACGCGGCTCATGCTTTGCAACTCGCCGCCCAGTGGCGCGAGGATGCGTCCAGTCGATTTGATAACGCCCCAGGCGATGGCGGGGATGGTCCGCACCGCGGCGCCAAACAGCACCACATCAAACTGAGGAGGCAACGACAGGGCGAGCGCATCGCCGGTGATGAGTTCAATGCCGCTGATGTGACAGCGCGCCCAATTGTCTTGAGCCGAGCGCGCTAAGCGCGGATTGATTTCAACCGCGGTGACTTTGGCGCCTAGGCCAACCAAGCAGGCGGACAAGTAGCCGCTGCCCGCGCCAATTTCCAAAACGCGTTCGTGTGGTTTGATGTTTAAAGCCTGCAACACTTTGCCATCCAATTTTGGCGCCCACAGATGTTGACCGTCGCCTAACGGCAGAGGGGCGTCGGCGTAGGCGACGGCCTCCAGACCTCGCGGCACAAATTGCTCGCGGGGAACCGAGGCTTGTACCGCCAACACGTCCGCGTCCAAGACGTCCCAGGTCCTTACCTGTTGATTGGTCATTTGTAACCGAGCTTCGTTGTGCTGGGCTGCGTTCATCCTAAGACTCCAGTGTCGGCTGAGGGATCCCAGCCGGGAAAAGCGGAGCACCTATTATCCGCCAAATCGTATTAAAAACTCCACAACCAGACATTTTTTTACCGAATTCCGTACACTCCTCGGCGTGACCCTGCCAAGCGGTCTTGTTACCGAGGATTGTGATGAACTCGCCTTTGCCAGCCCAGTTGCCGTTCTCTGCATGTACACCGGCCGGGGGCTTTTTGTTTCTATCCGGGATGTTGGGGCATCGACCCCAGTCCATGGAATTGGTCGGTGAGGATGTGGGTCTACAAGCGCAGCAAGCGATTGATCACATCGAAGTCATCCTCGCTCAATACGGCGCGGATTTGTCGCACGTGGTCAAAGCCACCATTTATTTGATCGACTTGAAGGACTGGGAGCGTTTGAATCAGGTGTGGTGTGAACGATTTTCACCGCCGTATCCATCGCGTACCGCGGTGGAAGTGCGCGCTTTGAAATTAGGCGGACGCGTGGAAATCGACGTCATCGCCATCGATCCGCGGCGCTAATCAATCCTCAGACGGTCCGGCGCGCGGCGCGCCACAGGCATAAAAAAACCCGCCATAAGGCGGGTTTTTTTGTGGACTGAGCCTTCATCCATTACAACAAGGGCACCAACAACAGCGCCACGATGTTGATGATTTTGATCAACGGGTTGATCGCAGGCCCGGCGGTGTCCTTGTACGGATCGCCAACTGTGTCGCCGGTGACCGCCGCCTTATGGGTTTCGGATCCTTTGCCGCCAAAGTGACCTTCTTCCACATATTTCTTTGCGTTGTCCCAAGCGCCACCACCGGTGCACATCGAGATGGCCACAAACAAGCCGGTCACGATGGTGCCGATTAATAAGCCACCCAAGGCCTTGATGCCGGAGCCATCGCCCATGAGCCAGTTCATTCCAAAACCCACGAGCACGGGCACGAGAATGGGCAACAAGGACGGCAGAATCATTTCCTTGATCGCCGCACGCGTCAACATGTCCACCGCGCGACCATATTCAGGCTTCGCCGTTCCTTCCATGATCCCGGGGATCTCTTGGAACTGACGACGAACCTCAATCACGACCGAGCCCGCGGCACGACCCACGGCTTCCATCGCCATAGCGCCGAACAAGTAGGGCACCATGCCGCCGATGAACAACCCAATGATCACGGCGGGGTCGGACAGCGAGAAGGCTTGCAGTTTGCCCAAGGCCGACAGATTGTTGGTGTAGTCGGCAAACAAAACGAGCGCCGCAAGACCCGCTGATCCAATGGCGTACCCTTTGGTGACGGCTTTGGTTGTGTTGCCCACCGCGTCCAAGGCGTCCGTAATGGTGCGCACTTCTTTCGGTAAGCCCGACATCTCGGCGATGCCGCCAGCGTTGTCGGTGATGGGGCCGTAGGCGTCGAGGGCCACGATCATGCCGGTCATCGACAACATCGATGTGGCGGCGATCGCGATGCCGTATAAGCCTTCCAGTTCAAAGGCGCCGAAGATGGCCACGCACACGGCCAACACTGGCAAGGCGGTGGATTTCATCGACACGGCTAAACCGGCGATGACGTTGGTTCCGTGACCCGTTTGCGAGGCACGAGCGACGTCTTGCACTGGGGCGTATTCGGTCGAGGTGTAATACTCCGTGATCACGATCATGGCGGCGGTGAGGCCCAAGCCAATCAATGAGCAATAGAACAAGCTCAGCGATTTGGCGCCCATCATGTCATCGGAGATGAAGTAAAAGGCGACCGCTGCGATCACGCCGGAAACGGCGACGCCGCGGTACAGCGCGTTCATGATTTTGCCACCTTCAGACGCTTTGACGAAAAACGTACCGACGATGGAGGCGATGATGGAGGCGGCGCCCAACACTAAGGGGTAGAGGATGGCGCTTGAACCCAGCGCTTGCATGGTTAAACCGGCAAGCACCATGGTGGCCACCAACGTCACCGCGTAGGTTTCAAACAAGTCGGCGGCCATACCGGCGCAATCGCCCACGTTGTCGCCCACGTTGTCCGCAATCACGGCGGGGTTGCGAGGATCATCCTCGGGGATGTTCGCTTCCACTTTGCCCACGAGGTCGGCGCCGACGTCCGCGCCTTTGGTGAAAATGCCACCGCCCAAACGCGCAAAGATGGAGATTAACGATCCACCAAACGCCAAGCCCACCAAGGAGTGCAGCGCTTCGTGGTCATCGCCCAACAGATTGATCATAAACGCGTAGTAACCCGCCACGCCCAACAGGCCTAAGCCCACGACCAGCATGCCGGTGACGGCGCCGCCGCGGAAAGCCATGGATAAGGCTGGGTTTAAGCCGATGCTGGCGGCGTGCGCGGTTCGCACGTTGGCGCGCACCGACACGTTCATGCCGATGAATCCGGCGACGCCCGATAACACGGCGCCCGTTAAAAACCCACCAGCCGTCGGCCAACTGCCAAGGCCAAAGCCGATGAGGGCAAACAACACCACACCCACGAGGGCGATGGTGGTGTATTGACGGCTCAAGTAGGCTTGCGCACCGGCTTGAATGGCGGCTGCAATTTCTTGCATGCGGCTGTTGCCAGCCGATTGGGCATTGATCCAACGGACGACAAAGATGCCGTACAGGATCGCGATAAGACCAGCCACGATGGCCAGCGTGATTGCGTTAGTTGTCATCATCGACGTTGCTCTCCTAAAGCGGAGCTGGCTTTGGTCCCAAAACGGTTTTGGGCTTCACGCCAGCCATTCTATGTATTTGAAATTGTACTCTTTTTCTCAGTCGAAAACGGGATTATACCGTGAACTTCGTCTTTAGCTTTCGTTTGACTTTGTTAAATTTGATGGGGGGGTAGTGGGGCAGCCCATCCCGGAACGGGGGATAAGCCTCTCCCGCGATGAGGGGGCTCAGGTAGGCGTGGGCTTTGGCGGTGATTCCAAAGCCATCCGCCGTGATGAAGTTGCGGGGCACCTTCTTTTCAATATTGGCCACATCCGCGATGTTGGCCATGCCGATGGTGTACCGGTAGGGTTTGCTGGAGGTCCGTTTGATGACTGGCAGCACCGCGTTGTGGCCAGCCACGGCAAACTCAACCGCCGCTTTGCCGAGCGCAAAGGCTTGATCTACATCGGTTTTTGAAGCGATGTGACGAGCAGCGCGTTGCAAGTAGTCGGCCACCGCCCAGTGATATTTATACCCTAAGCCCTCTTTGACGATTTGGGCGATTTTGGGGGCGGCGCCGCCCAATTGGGCGTGGCCAAAGGCATCGCGTGAGCCCGCTTCGGCCAAAAATTCGCCGGCGGCGTTCTTAACGCCCTCGGAGACCACGACCACACAATAGCCGTCGTCCGCCACGCTGCGTTTGACGCGGGCCAAGAAGGCCTCGGGGTCAAAGGTGATCTCGGGGAATAAAATGATTTGTGGCGCGTGGTGACCGTGGGCTTTCGCCAGGCCCGCCGCCGCCGCAATCCAGCCGGCGTGCCGACCCATGACCTCTAAGATGAAGACCTTGGTCGACGTTGCGGCCATGGAGGCCACGTCTAAGGCGGCTTCGCGTGTGGAGACGGCGACGTACTTGGCGACCGAGCCAAAGCCTGGGCAACAATCGGTGATGGGCAGATCGTTGTCCACGGTCTTGGGAACGCCCACGCAGGTGATCGGGTACCCCAACTCTTGGCCCATTTGTGCGACTTTGTGCGCGGTGTCCATGGAGTCGTTGCCGCCGTTGTAAAAAAAGTACCCAATGTTGTGCGCTTTGAATACTTCAATGAGGCGCTCGTATTTTGCACGGTCGGTGTCTAAGCCTTTCAGCTTATAGCGCGCAGACCCAAACGCGCCTGCCGGCGAGTGTTTGAGCGCGGCCAAATCGGCGCTGGTCAGGGCGCTGGTGTCAATCAAATCCTCGATTAAGGCGCCCACGATGCCGTTGCGTCCAGCATAGAGTTTGGGAATGATTTTGCGGTGTTTGCGACAGGCCTCAATCACGCCAGCGGCGGAGGCGTTGATGACCGCGGTGACGCCACCGGATTGCGCGTAAAACGCGTTGCGGGGCGTGGGCTTTGGGGTGGTTCGTTTCATCGGGGTACCCTTGTGAGCAATGGTTTGAAAAGGTCTGAGGAGTCGGTGTGATCCCGTGGCAGCCCATTGGGTGGCAGCGATGGAACGACGCAACACGCTTCGACACCTCGCGTATGATCCTGAAAATGGCCTTTAAAGTCCAGAATACTCTTGAGTTGTCGCGCCAATGGGGCAGAGGTCGCTTATAAATAAAAATTATAAAATTCATGCAGTTACAACTCTTGAGATGTTTTTAGAGCTCACTTTGGGCTACACTTGAGGCATCGACATACTGGACGAGTGTTTAACATTATGAGAATTGTCCTTTTAGGAGCGCCAGGATCGGGCAAGGGCACGCAGGCCCAACGGCTGATTGATGCCTATGGCGTGCCGCAAGTCTCTACCGGGGATTTATTACGCGCCGCCGTCGCCGCGGGCACGCCGCTGGGTTTGAAAGCCAAGGCGATTATGGATGCCGGAAAGCTTTTGGACGACGAGACGATGTTGTCGATCATTCGCGAGCGCCTTGAAAAGCCCGACGCCCGCCCTGGGTTCATCTTAGACGGATTCCCACGCACCCTCCGCCAAGCGGACGAATTGGGGGCGCTGCTTCAGGATCTGCAGCAGCCGTTGGATGCGGTGTTGCTGATGGAGGTTGACCCCAACGCGTTGTTTCAGCGCCTGACGGGTCGCCGCACCTGTAAGACTTGCGACCGCGTGTTTAACATCTACACCTCACCGCCGCCCTCGCCGCCGCCGTGCCAGGGTCGGTGTGCGGTTCCGGATTTGTTCCAGCGCCCAGACGATGCCGAAGCCACGATTAAAAAGCGCTTGGATGTCTACGCCGAACAGACGGCGCCGTTGATTGATTACTACGCCCAGCACGGTTTACTTGAGCGCATCGCGGCCGAAGGGGAACTGACGGACGTGACGGCGCGCATGCAAGCGGCCCTAGCCAAACGCCTCACGCGCTAACGCGTGTCCGGCGTGCGGTTACAGCGCTAGGGGTGCCAAGACCTCAACGCGCCAGCCCGTCCAGACGGCGTCGACGGTGGCGCCTCGCGCCAAGGCTTTCAGCTGTCGGCTTTGACACAAAAACGTCTCATCCAAATTGAGGTCACGGGCGATTTGCGCCAATCGAGTGCGTAGAAGATTCAAACGCTTTTTCTCGGTTTCCGTCGGGCGGTCGAGTGCTTTCGTGGTGAAGCGATCGTCGGCAACGGGGGTCGCCGCAATCGCTTCCGCGGCGCTGAAGTTCGGCATTGTTTTTAAGTGTGGGTGAATGATTTTGGGCCAGATCGACGGTGGGGGGAACGCCTCACGACTGAGTCGCTCCAGACCGGCGTCGTCGACAATCCAATTGCGGGGCACATTGAGTCGCTGCGCTTCTTGTTCGCGCCAAATGCTCAACAAGCACATGCGGGTGCGCACCAGCGGCGGTACGCGGTCGAGTCCTTTGAGTCGTTCGTAGGCGAGCTCGGGGTCGATGATGGGCGATTCCGATTGCTGTTGCATGTCCTGTTGCCACCAGTCGAAGCGGTTGAGCTTGCCGAGTGCTTCGCTGATCTTGTCGTACAACGGCGGTAAAAACCGCACGTCGTCGGCGGCGTAGGCGCACTGCTCTGCGCTCAACGGGCGCAACAGCCAATTGGTGCGTGTTTGCGTTTTGTCCAGCGTGACGCCCAGCAGTGTGTGCACCAATTCGGCGTAGCCCATTTGGGGTTTTAATCCCATCAGTGCGGCGCCAATTTGCGTGTCCCATAAGTTGGACGGACCGCTCTGCAGCCAGGGCCACAACACTTCAAGGTCTTGTCGTCCCGAGTGCCAAACTTTGGTGGCACGAGGATCCAACAACCACTGGATGAGTGGGTTGAGATCCAACGACTGTGTGGGATCCAACAGCGCCACGCGTTGTCCATCACACACTTGTACCAGCGCGAGCGTTGGCGAATAAGTGCGCTCCCGCATAAATTCCGTGTCCAGTGCTAAAACGGCATTGGGCGTCAGCGGTTGTAGCCAGTCGATTAAGGTTGCGGTGTCGGTAATGAGTTGCATGGAAGCCAAGAAGCTTTAGTACAATGGTTCCATTATCTCTTAAAAGGGCACTCCACGGCGATGCGGCGTGAAATCTACAATTGGCTCATGCTCGGCTGGGAGTGGTGTTTTTTCAGAGGAACCCCGGAGCGCTTGCCACAGTCCGGTTGGGCGCTTGGCGGCGTGGTCGTGCTCTACGCACTGGCCAGTTTTGCAGGGGAGTTTCTGCTGCACCCCTTGGCGTTGTCGACGCTGGCGTTGGCGGCGCTTGTGGATACGGTGTTTACGCTGGGCTATTTGGGTTTGTTCGTGGGCGTGAGGCAGCGCACGCGGCTCGTGCCCTCGTTGTTTGCCATATTGAGCATCAGTGTGGTGGTGAACGTTCCAGCGTTAGCGCTGTCGATGGTGCCGAGTGTCTCACCGGAATGGGATGCCCTCAATCAGTTGTTGATGATCGGCTTGTTGGTCTACAGCGTGTTGGCGCTGGCGCGGGTGCTGATTTTGAGCGCGCGTTTTCCGCGGGTGTTTGCGGTGTTGGTGGTCGTCACGTACATTTTGGCGGATCAAATGTTGGTTGATCGATGGTTGGGCACTGGGCCATGAAAGTACATATCTTAGGCATTTGCGGCACATTCATGGGGGGCATTGCGGCGTTGGCGCGTGAGGCCGGCTACGAGGTGAGCGGCTCGGACCTCAACGTCTATCCACCGATGAGCGATCAGTTGCGCGCGCTGGGCATTCACTTGATTGAAGGATGGGAGCCCGAGCAACTCGATGGCGACGTGGATCAGATCGTCGTTGGGAACGCGTTGTCGCGCGGCAAGCCGGTCGTTGAAGCGATGCTCAATCGCCGTTTGACCTACACCAGTGGCCCACAGTGGTTGGCGGAGCACATTCTTCAGGACAAAGTGGTGATCGCGGTGGCCGGAACGCACGGCAAGACCACCACGTCCTCCATGGTGGCGCACATTTTGGATCAGGCGGGCCTGCAGCCGGGATTTTTAATTGGTGGGGTGCCGGGGAATTTTGCGGTCTCGGCGCGCTTGGGTGGTGGACGCTACTTTGTGGTGGAGGCCGACGAATACGACAGTGCGTTTTTTGATAAGCGCGCTAAATTTGTACATTACCGGCCGTGGGTGGCGGTTCTGAATAACCTCGAATACGACCACGCGGATATTTATCCGGATTTGGAAAGCATCCGCCGACAGTTTCATCACCTCATTCGCACCGTGCCGGCGGACGGGAAATTGATTGTGCGCGCACAACCGTCGTTGCAGCAGACCTTGGCGTTGGGCGCATTTACCCCGGTGGAGTACTTTGGGGAGCCCGGCGCGGCGTGGTCGATGCAGAATGAATCGCCAGACTGGTCGGTGTTTACCGTGCACCATGAGGGGCAGCGGGCCACCGTTCGCTGGTCGCTGTTTGGGGCGCACAACGCCGACAACGCGGTCGCGGCGATCGCCGCCTGTCACGCGGTAGGGGTCTCGATTGACGTGGCGGTGGGCGCGTTGGCCACGTTTAAAAACACCCGCCGCCGCCTGGAAATTCGGGCGCAAGGCCGGGGCATCACGCTGTGGGATGATTTCGCTCATCACCCCACCGCTTACCACGCCACGATTCAAGCTTTGCGGCAGAAGATCGCGCCAGGCGAGCGAATCGTTGCGATTGTTGAGCCGCGATCCGCGACTCAAAAGCGTGGCGTCCATCAGCACGAGTGGGCGCAGGCCTTAGCGGATGTAGACGAATTGTGGGTGTATCGGCCCGAAGGGTTGCAGTGGAACGTCGAGCAAGCCCTCAGCGCGCTGGGGCCTCGGGTTCGAGTGGTTGATCACACGGATCAGATTGTTCAGGCTTTGGCGCAACGGGGCCAGGCTGGTGACCATTGGTTGGTGATGAGCAATGGCGGGTTTAACGGCTTGTACACGTCGTTAATGGCGTTGGTGGGGGCTGCATGAGTTCGCGGGAATTGCCTTTGTTTCCCTTGCACACGGTGTTGTATCCGGGTGGTGCACTGGATTTACGCATCTTTGAGACCCGTTATTTGAACATGATCAGTCGCTGTATGCGAGACGACTCTGGCTTTGGGGTGGTGCTTTTGGTTCAGGGTCCGGAAGTGAAGTCGACCGGCGCTCGCGTGGCGGCGATCGGGACGGAAGCCAAAATTATTGACTTCGATCGTCTGGACGATGGCTTGTTGGGCGTGCGTTGCCAAGGACTACAGCGTTTTCACATCAATCGTCATTGGCAGGCGGACGACGGCTTATTCTTTGCGGAGGTTGAGGATTTGGCGTCGGACCCCTTTGAGCCGGTGCCGGAGGATTGCGTGTATCTGTCGATTGTTTTAAAGCACCTTCACCAGGACTACAAAGAGGTCGTCACCTTGGGTGAACCGCACTACGACGACGCCGGTTGGGTGGCCAATCGGTTGGCGGAAGTGGTCGGTTCGGAGTTGCCGACGCGACAAAAGCTTTTGGAGATGACCGATCCCATTGAGCGTTTGCGCGCGTTAGGCCCACACGTGCGCATTGCCGCTCCCGATGCCTAAATCGCGCAGCGTTTGCGCCGTAACACGTTTTGGTCGTGACGCCCACGCGGTGGGTCGTCGGTGGCGGAGCCTATCAATCGGGTGAGTAGCGCTCGGGATAGAGCCATCGCCCCAGAAGCGCCGGCTCTTGGACGAGCACGACTAGGAGGATCAGCGACCAGGTGGCAACGGCCCACCCCACAAATCCATCTTGAGGGTTGATCCCTTGCGCGCTGGTCACGTTGGGGGCCAGTGCCGTTAATCCCACGGTGAGTTTGATGACGGTTACCCAGCCGGCGTGCGTGCCCACGGCGAGACCAATCGAGCCGCTGCGTTCGGTGAGCCAACTCAGAAAGAGGCCCACCCCGATCAGCGCGACAAAAGCGTCTGCGATGCGCTCGGGCGTGAGAAAACTGGCGATCAACCCTTGCCACAACAGCCAACCACTGGCGGGTGTGACGCTCTCGGCTGGAATGGGCGTGCGCGATAAAAAGTGCACGCTGGCGAACAAGACGCTGAGCAGGCCGCAAGTCGGCCAAGGGCTTAAAAATAGTGGCCGCAGCGCTCGTTGCAAAATCCCTCGAAACAAGAGTTCTTCAAACCAAGCGACTGCCCAACCCGTGGCGATGGCCGACGCGATTATTTTGAATAACGCCACAGGGCTGGCGAGGTTTTGGCTGATGCGCAGGTGCGCCAGCACGAGGAATCCCGCGACTGGCACTAAACTCACCACGCCCAGCCACCAGCCACGCCACAGTTGGCGGCGTAGGATTGGCCATTCGGGCGCTAAACCGAGTTGCGCGCGCGAGGTGATCTGGTGAGCGCGGCACAATTGCACGACGATCACGATGATCATCAGTTGAAACAACCGGGTGGCGAGTCGGTCAAAGCGCACGTGAGGCGCGTAGGGAACGATCAACTCGAACAGCGGATAGCTCAAGGCGCAGGCGAGCGCCAGCGCACCAATGACGCTCAGGACGAATTGCAGGATAAAGCGCATCAGCGGCAGGCGGCAAACGCACGGTCCGCGGCGCGGAGGGTGGTTTCAAGGTCCTGATCGCTGTGGGCGATCGAGATGAATCCGGCTTCAAACGCACTCGGGGCAAGGTAGACGCCCTCTTGCAACATGGCGTGAAAGAAGCGCTTAAATCGCTCGACGTCGCAGTGGGTCGCTTGGGCAAAACTGGTGACGCTGGGTTGGTCGGTGAAATAAAAGCCGAACATGCCCGCCACGCCCTGCGTGGTGAACGGGATCTGGTGGTGTTGAGCGCGCGCTTGCAGCCCGTTCATCAGCGCTTGGGTTTTTTGCCATAGTCGTTCGTGGAAACCCGGTTGAGCGACTTTGTCCAACGTCGCAATGCCGGCGGCCATGGCCACGGGATTGCCCGACAACGTGCCCGCTTGGTACACCGGACCGAGCGGCGAGAGGTGTTTGAGGATGTCGGCGCGGCCACCAAAGGCGCCCACGGGCATGCCCCCACCGATGACTTTGCCTAAGGTCGTCAAGTCGCCCTTAACTCCGTACAACGCCTGCGCGCCACCTAAGGCAACGCGAAAGCCGGTCATCACTTCGTCCATGATGAGCACGGCGCCATGGTCGGTGCAGCATTGGCGCAGAGTTTCTAAAAAGCCGCGGATTGGCGCGATGAAGTTCATGTTGCCTGCAATCGGTTCGACGATGACGGCGGCAATGCGTTCGCCTTCCTGCGCAAAGACGGTTTTGATCGCCTCAATATCGTTGTAGGGCAAGGTCCGAGTGGTTGCGGCCAACGCGCTGGGAACGCCCGGTGAGGTGGGGACGCCTAAGGTTAATAAGCCCGATCCCGCCTTCATGAGTAACGAATCCGAGTGGCCGTGGTAGCAGCCTTCAAATTTAATGATCAGTTCACGACCGGTGTAGCCGCGGGCTAACCGAATGGCGCTCATCGTGGCTTCTGTGCCCGAACTCACAAATCGAATTTGTTCCACGTGAGGCATCAATTTAATGACGCGTTTGGCAAGCTCTGTTTCTAAGGCGCAGGGCGCACCGAAGGACAGTCCGTCGGCGGCCGTGCGGGTGACCGCACCGATCACGTCGGGATCGGCGTGACCCAAGATGGCAGGACCCCAGGATCCCACATAGTCAATGTATTCACGACCATCGACATCCCACAGGCGTGACCCAAGTGCTTTTTTAAAAAATATGGGCGTCCCGCCAACGCCACGGAAGGCTCTCACGGGTGAATTGACGCCGCCGGGAATGACCTCGCAGGCCGCTTGAAAATACTGTTCCGATAAGGTCATGATGGTCTCTCCAGAGGAGTCGGTATTATTTCAGAAAATGACCCAGCGAGCGACCTTGGATCGTTGGCGTTATGGGGTGGCTTGTGCGCCTAACCGAGCCGACAAAGCGGGCGTCGTCGCGTTAGACCCACACCACGTCGGTGTCGATTGTCCCGTCGGCTTTGAGTTCCAGCCATCGATAGGCGCCGGCCAAGTGTGGATCTAAGCCGTAGTCGTTGCCCGCTTTAAACTGCCACACGCTCGACGGCGTTCCCCACACCGGGATTTCGTGATGGTGGCCTAAAAAAGGTTGATGAATGTGACCGTGAACGACGCCGCGCACGGGATGGCCGTGCAGCCGACTCCAGAACGCATCTGCGTTGGTCAAACCAATCTCGTCCATCCACTTGGAGCCAATGGGCAGAGGAGGATGATGCAGCGCTACGAGCGCATGCGGGGATTGGTGCGCGGCTAATCGCCGCGAGAGAGCCGTTAATTCCGATTCGCTGAGCGTCCCGTGGGTGTGCGGCGGATCGGTGCTGTCGACGCCAATAATCGTCCACGCACCGAACGTGACGATCGGTTCTGGGGTGTTCCAGAGTTGCCGCTGCAGTTCAACAAGGCCATCGCGCAGGTCGTGATTGCCGGCAATCACCAGAACGGGCTTGGTGGGTTGGTGGGGTGCGCGGGTGGCGTGAAACGTGTCCGTCACCAACGAGGCGAGGATGTCGTAAGCGTTTGGGTTGTCGTGTACCAAGTCCCCGGTCAATAAGAGCGCTTGCGCATCGGGGTGATGACGAGAGCTGTGCCGCAAGGCTTGCTCTAAATAAAACGCCGGGTCACGCCCTTTGAACGACGTGCCCGGCGGGTGAGTGAGGTGCGTGTCGGTGATTTGAATGAGTTTGATCACCATGCCCTCACGGAGTAACGTTTCGATCGATTAATAACGATAGGTGTCGGCCTTATAGGGGCCATCCACCGGCACGTTAATGTACTGAGACTGCTCGGTGCTCATTTGGGTTAAATGAACGCCGATTTTCTTCAAGTGCAATCGGGCCACGTGCTCGTCGAGCTTTTTCGGCAAGACATAGACTTTTTTCTCATAGTCTTTGTGTCGCGTGAACAACTCGATTTGAGCCAAGGTTTGATTGGCAAAGGAGGTGGACATCACAAACGAGGGGTGTCCCGTGCCGCAACCCAAATTCACCAAGCGGCCTTTGGCCAACACGATGATGCGCTTGCCGTCCGGAAACACCACGTGATCCACTTGGGGCTTAATTTCTTCCCAAGTGTACTTCGACAAGCTGGCAATATCAATTTCCGAGTCAAAGTGACCAATGTTGCACACAATCGCGTTGTGTTTCATCTTGGCCATGTGGTCGTGGTTGATGACTTTGAGGTTGCCCGTTGCGGTGACAAAAATGTCCGCAATCGATGCCGCCTCATCCATCGTCACGACGCGATACCCGTCCATCGACGCCTGCAGCGCACAGATGGGGTCGATTTCCGTGACCCAAACCTGCGCCGACAAGGCTTTGAGCGCTTGCGCGCTGCCTTTGCCGACGTCGCCGTATCCGGCGACCACGGCGATTTTGCCCGCAACCATGACGTCCGTGGCGCGCTTGATGGCGTCGACCAACGATTCGCGGCAACCGTAGAGGTTGTCGAATTTCGATTTGGTCACGGAGTCGTTCACGTTAATGGCTGGGAAGAGCAATTTGCCTTCTTTTTGCATGTGATACAGGCGATGGACGCCCGTGGTGGTTTCTTCCGTCACGCCAATGATTTTCTCAGCAATGCGCGAATAATAGCCCGGTTGCTTTTTGACGCGTTCGGTGATGGCCGCGTACAACACTTCTTCCTCTTCGTTGGTGGGCTTTGAGACCACCGACAGGTCTTTCTCGGCTTTGAGGCCAAGGTGTACCAATAACGTGGCATCGCCACCATCATCCAAAATCATGTTGGGGACGCCGCCGTCTGACCATTCAAAAATGCGGTGCGTGAATTCCCAGTATTCTTTGAGCGACTCGCCTTTAAAGGCGAAGACTGGCGTGCCTTTGGCGGCAATCGCAGCGGCGGCATGGTCTTGAGTGGAGTAAATGTTGCAAGAGGCCCAACGCACGTCGGCGCCCAAGGCTTGCAAGGTTTCGATTAAGACCGCCGTTTGAATGGTCATGTGTAGCGATCCCGCTACCCGCGCGCCTTTCAACGGCTGAGCCTTGGCGTATTCCTCACGAACCGCCATCAAACCCGGCATTTCGGTTTCAGCGATCGTAATCTCTCGACGTCCCCACTCAGCTAAGGACATATCCGCAACAACGTAGTCGGTTTTCGACTTAATAACAGCGTTCATCTTTGGTTCTCCGTAGAACAAAAGGGCGCCGTTGACATGGAACCGTTCGCCTAAGCCTGGCAGTTATGCTGCTGCAGCACCCCTTAAGCGACGGGGTTTAAAAACCTTATTTTGCGTCCGCCTTCAAAGCTTTCACTTTGTCGGTGTGTTCCCACGACAGTTCTTTTTCATTGCGGCCGAAGTGACCATAACTGGCGGTGGTTTGATAAATGGGTCGCGCCAAATCGAGCATTTCTCTCAACCCGTACGGGGTCAGATCAAAATGACGCTTAACGAGTGCGGTAAGGGCTTCGCGAGATAACGTCGAGGTGCCGAAGGTTTCCACCATCACGGAGGTGGGTTCAGCGACGCCGATGGCGTAGGACACTTGCACTTCGCAACGCTCGGCAAGACCTGCCGCCACAATGTTTTTGGCCACGTAACGCGCGGCGTACGCCGCTGAACGGTCCACTTTGGAAGGGTCTTTGCCCGAGAACGCGCCGCCACCGTGACGCGCAAAGCCGCCGTAGGTGTCGACAATGATCTTGCGTCCCGTCAAGCCGCAATCGCCGACTGGGCCGCCAATGACGAATTTGCCGGTCGGGTTGATGTGAAACTTTGTGCGCTTATCAATCCAGCGCTTTGGCAATACCGGAAGGATGATTTCTTCCATAACGGCTTCTTTGAGCGCTTTATGGCTGATGTCGGGCGAATGCTGGGTCGATAACACCACCGCCTCAATGCCCACGGGCTTGTCGTTTTCATAGCGGACCGTGACTTGGCTCTTGGCGTCCGGACGCAACCACTTTAAACGGCCTTTTTTGCGCAATTCAGCTTGCTTTTTGACCAAGCGATGGGAGTAGGTGATGGGGGCCGGCATGAGGACGTCGGTTTCGTTTGTGGCGTAACCAAACATCAAGCCTTGGTCGCCCGCGCCTTGCTTGCGAGGGTCTTTGCGATCGACGCCTTGAGCGATGTCGGGGGACTGAGCGCCCAAAATATTGATGACGGCGCAGCTGGCCCCGTCAAATCCCATGTCGGAATGGTTGTAGCCCACGTCCAGCACCGCCTTGCGAACCAGCGCCTCTAAATCGACCCAAGCGGAGGTGGTCACCTCGCCCGCTAAAATGACGCACCCAGTTTTGACCAAGGTCTCACAGGCCACGCGGGCTTTTTTGTCTTGTTTCAGGATGGCGTCCAAAACCGCATCTGAAATCTGGTCCGCTAATTTATCCGGATGGCCCTCAGAGACCGACTCAGACGTGAATAAAAAATCATTGTTGTGGGCCATAACTCATCCTGCGTTTGGTTGGACTTAAGCCCGACCTGACCGGGACGGGGTAGGCGGCATTATACGTCAAAAATCATCATTGCTCATTCCGGCTCGGTATTGGACAATAGGCCCCATCAATCGTTTTTTAAGGTTACCTGGGATGACAACAAACAATCGCTTGGCAAACGTGCTTCGAGTATTGGCAATGGATGCGGTGCAGGCTGCCAACTCGGGTCATCCGGGCATGCCAATGGGGATGGCGGATATCGCCGAAGTGTTGTGGCGGGATTTTCTCAAGCACAGCCCATCGGAGCCCACTTGGGCGAACCGCGACCGCTTTGTGTTGTCGAACGGTCACGGTTCCATGCTGTTGTATGCCATGCTGCATTTGAGTGGCTATCCGTTGACGCTGGAGCATCTGAAACAGTTCCGGCAGCTGCATTCGCCCACCGCGGGTCACCCCGAGGTCGAGCCGCATATGGGAATCGAGACCACCACTGGGCCGTTGGGCCAGGGGTTGGCGAACGCCGTGGGCATGGCCTTGGCGGAACGGTTGTTGGCTCAGCGGTTTAACCAAGAGGGTTTGGAGATTGTTGATCATCACACGTACGTCTTTTTAGGCGACGGCTGTTTGATGGAAGGCATCTCCCATGAAGTGGCCTCGTTGGCCGGCACGTGGAAGCTCGGAAAGCTCATTGCCTTTTATGACGACAATGGCATCTCCATTGATGGGGAGGTCCACGGCTGGTTCACGGACGACACCCCGAAGCGCTTTGAAGCCTACGGTTGGCACGTGGTTAAGAACGTCGATGGCCATGACCGAGAAGCGATCACGAAGGCCATCCGTAAAGCTCAAAAAGACCCTCGACCCTCGCTGATTTGTTGCAAAACCATTATTGGATTTGGGTCGCCGAACAAACAAGGCAAAGAAAGTTGCCATGGCGCGCCGTTGGGGGCAGACGAAATCGCGTTGGCGCGTCAAAGCCTGCAGTGGACTGAGGGGCCATTTGAAATCCCGGCGGATGTGAAAGAAGCGTGGGATGCAACGGCCAAGGGGCAGCGCGTGGCGCGCAAATGGCATAAGCTGTTTAAAGAATATCGAAAAGTTTACCCGGAGTTGGCGGCGGAATTTGAGCGACGGATGAAGGGCGATTTGACCGCTGATTTTGACGGTTTCGCCGCTCAGCAGCTGGAACACATTGCTCAAGGGACCGATGCGATTGCCACGCGCGTCGCCTCGCAGCGCGCGTTGAATAGTTTGGTGGAGCGCTTGCCCGAGTTGTTGGGTGGTTCGGCGGATTTGACGGGCTCGAATAACACGGCCGCCAAATCGTCCCGTTGGTTGGTCCCGGGCTCGTATGACGGTAATTACATCAGCTACGGCGTGCGCGAGTTTGGCATGACCGCAATCATGAACGGCCTGTCGTTACACGGTGGATTTCGGCCATACGGCGGGACGTTTTTGGTGTTCTCCGACTACGCGCGCAACGCCATTCGCATGGCGGCACTCATGAAGCAGCCGGTGGTGTACGTGTTAACCCACGACTCCATCGGGCTCGGTGAGGATGGGCCCACCCATCAACCGGTGGAGCACGTGGCGAGTCTGCGGTTGATTCCCAACCACGAAGTCTGGCGACCGTGCGACAGCGCGGAAACCTGGGTCGCCTGGGTGGAAGCCCTGAAGCGTCATCATGGCCCCACGAGCTTGATTTTGTCCCGGCAAAATCTGCCGGTTCAAGCACGACCCACGCTCGAGGATATTGCCAAAGGGGGCTACGTTCTCAGCGATTCGGCGACAACCCCGACGGTGGTGTTGTTGGCGTCCGGCTCGGAGGTGGCGATCGCGCGGACTGCACAAGAACGGCTGGCTGCCGAGGGCATCCAGGCGCGGGTGGTGTCGGTGCCGTGTTTGGAGCGGTTCAATGCGCAATCGTCTGAATACCGTTCGCGCGTCATTCCGGCAGGGACGGCGGTGTATGCGGTGGAGGCGGGTGTGCGCGACAGCTGGGTTGGGTTGACGGGTCGGATCGATCGGGTTTTGGGCATGCAGAGTTTTGGCGCGTCGGCGCCAGCGCCGCAGCTGTTCCAGCATTTTGGGATTACCGCCGATCGACTGGTTGCGATGGTTCGATCGTCCTGACGCGGGTCGTGGCGCGAGCCTGGGTTGTGGATAGTGCCAATGGGGCGGGGTGGGCTTATGCCGCCCCGCCCTTTTCCGTTGCCCGCGGGCTCGGATTGGTTGCGCTGGACAACGGCGCGATCTAAAACTTTTCCAAACTTAGCGCCGTCAGTGGAGTGGTTGGTTTAAGATTGGGCAATGGAGCTCTAAACAAACGGGAGATGATCATGGCGATTAAAGTGGGCATCAACGGATACGGCCGTATTGGCCGCAATATTTTGCGTGCACTGTATGAGTCGAATCGTACACACGACATTCAAATCGTCGCCATCAATGATTTGGGCGATGCGCACACCAATGCGCATTTGACTCAATACGATACGGCCCACGGCAAGTTCAGTGGTCAGGTGTCGGTGGAAGGCGAGAATATGATCGTCAACGGCGACAAGATTCGAGTGGTGGCGCAACGTGATCCCGCGCAATTGCCGTGGGGTGAGTTGGGCGTGGACGTCGTATTAGAGTGCACCGGACTGTTTGCGAATAAAGAAAAAGCAGAAAAGCATTTGGCGGGAGGCGCCAAAAAAGTCATTATCTCGGCACCGGCCGAGGGTGCGGTTGACGCCACCGTCGTGTACGGCGTGAATCATTCGGTGTTGACCAGCGGCATGAGCGTAATCTCGAATGCGTCGTGTACGACCAATTGCCTCGCGCCATTGGTCAAACCGTTGCACGAAGTGATCGGATTGGAATCCGGCATTATGACGACGGTGCACGCTTACACCAACGATCAAGTGTTGACGGATGTGTTTCATAAAGACTTACGTCGGGCTCGCTCCGCAACGATGTCGATGATCCCCACCAAGACGGGTGCCGCCGCAGCGGTCGGGTTGGTGTTGCCGGAACTCAAAGGCAAATTGGATGGGTTTGCGGTGCGTGTGCCAACCATTAATGTCTCGTTGGTGGATTTGACGTTCACGGCGAAGCGTGCGACAACGGTTGACGAAATCAACACCATTCTGAAGCAGGCTTCGGAAGGCGCGTTAAAGGGTGTATTGGCTTATTCCGACGGCCCGCTGGTTTCCGTCGATTTCAATCACAACCCGCATTCGTCGAACTACGACGCCACCTTAACCAAAGTCATTGGCGGCACGTTGGTCAAAGTGTGTTCGTGGTACGACAACGAATGGGGATTCAGTAATCGAATGTTGGACACCACGTTGGCGTGGAGTCGCGCGAAGTGAGTAACCCAGCGGTTATGTCCAGCATTTTGAAAATGAGCGACGTTCCGCTATCGGGACGTCGCGTGTTGATTCGAGAAGATCTGAATGTCCCGATGAAAGACGGTCAGATCACCAGCGAAGCGCGGCTGTTGGCCGCGATTCCGACTCTGCGGGCGGCGTTGGCAGCCAATGCGGCGGTCATCGTGGCATCGCACTTGGGTCGACCGACCGAAGGCGTCGTGGATCCCGAATTGTCGTTGGCGCCGGTGGCGAAACGATTATCGGAATTGTTGGGTGTGACGGTTTCGCTGTTTGATGGCGATTGGTCCGCGTTGCAGGTCAAACCGGGGCAAATCGTTTTATTGGAAAATATCCGTTTTCAAAAAGGTGAAAAGAAAAACGATCCAGCGCTGGCTCAGCGGTTGGCGGCGTTGTGCGATGTGTTTGTGATGGACGCGTTTGGTACCGCGCATCGAGCGGAAGCCAGTACCGAGGGCGTTGGGCATTACGCGCCCATTGCCTGCGCGGGTCCTTTATTGGCAGCGGAATTGACGGCGCTCGATCAAGCGTTAGCGCACCCGAAGCGTCCCTTGGTGGCGATTGTCGCGGGCTCTAAAGTGTCCACCAAGCTCACCGTATTGGAAACGCTGTTGGATAAAGTTGATCAATTGATTGTTGGCGGTGGAATTGCCAACACATTTTTATTGGCGCAAGGCTCGCCGATTGGAAAAAGTTTAGCCGAGCCCGATCAGGTGGATATCGCTCGTCGTCTCATGGCCCGGTCGAGTGCGAAAGGCGTGGCCATACCGTTGCCCACGGATGTGGTGACGGCCAAGGCCTTTGCAGCCGACGCGCCGCCTGTTGTGAAGGCGGTATCCGAGGTTGCAGCGGACGATTTGATTTTAGACATCGGGCCCAACAGCGCGCACGCGTTGGCGGCCATATTGCACTCCGCAGGCACCATTTTATGGAACGGCCCAGTGGGCGTTTTCGAATTCAAATCGTTTTCCGACGGGACCCGCGCCATTGCGCAGGCCATCGCTGATTCCGGTGCGTTTTCATTGGCGGGGGGTGGTGATACCTTGGCGGCCATTGAGCAGTTTGGTGTGTCGGATCGCATTTCATACATATCGACCGGCGGTGGGGCATTTTTGGAGTACGTCGAAGGCAAAACGTTACCTGCCGTGGCGATGTTGTTAAACCGTAGTCAGGGAGCACAACAATGACCGCACGACGCCGGCGCGCTAAAATTGTGGCGACGCTGGGTCCAGCGTCGGATGATCCGAAAGTGTTGCGCGATCTGATTAATGCCGGCGTCGATGTGGTTCGTGTGAATTTTTCACATGGCAAGTTTGAAGATCACGCGGCTCGCGTCAGTCGAGTGCGCGATGCGGCTAAAGCCTGCGGACGGTATGTGGGTATTTTGGGTGATCTGAGTGGACCTAAAATCCGCATTGATCGATTTAAGACCGGCTCTGTTGATTTGGTCGAAGGTGCGCAATTTGTGCTTGATGTGGCCATGGCGCCGGACGAGGGTACCGTCGAGGCGGTGGGGTGCGCCTATAAAGACCTCCCAAAGGACGTCGAGCCGGGTGCCGTTTTGCTCTTGAACGATGGGCTAATTGAATTACAAGTGTCGGCAATCGAAGGCACCAAAGTGATCACGACAGTCGTGACGGGTGGACCGCTCTCCAATAATAAGGGACTTAATCGACGTGGCGGCGGGTTGTCTGCGGGGGCGCTGACGGATAAAGATCGGCAAGACATTATTTTTGCCGCGCAATTGGGTGTTGATTATTTGGCGGTGTCCTTTCCAAAATCCGCTGCCGATATGAACGAGGCGCGCGATCGATTGCGGCAAGCGGGTAGCCAGGCGATGGTCATGGCCAAAATTGAGCGCACTGAGGCGATTGTTAATTTAGATGAAATTGTGAAGGCGTCGGATGCGGTGATGGTTGCCCGCGGGGACTTGGGAATTGAGGTCGGTGATGCCGAAATCATGGGATTGCAAAAGCGCATCATTCAGTGCGCACGATTGCATAATCGACCGGTTGTGACCGCAACGCAAATGATGGAGTCGATGATTAACAACCCTGCGCCAACCCGGGCCGAAGTGTCGGATGTGGCCAATGCCGTTTTAGATGATACGGATGCGGTGATGTTGTCGGCCGAAAGTGCGGTGGGTCGTTACCCCGTGAAGGCCGTTGAGGCGATGAGTAGCATTATTTTAGGCGCTGAGAAGTATCAACTGTTCAGTGGTGAGGCTCGACGTGAGCAGGCGGCTGATTCGGTGCATGAGGCGGATCGAGCCATTGCGTTGGCGTGTATGTATACCGCGAACCACATGGACGTTGAAGCCATTGTTGCGCTGACGGAGTCTGGCTCAACGCCCCTGTGGATGTCGCGCATTCGCTCGGATTTGCCGATCTATGCGTTCACGCGCAACGAGCAGGCACGCAATCGAGTGACGTTGTTTCGGGGGGTCTATCCGGTGGCCTTTGATGTGACGCACACGGACCCAGAAATTCTTTATCCAACCATTTTTAGGCATTTGGTGGATTTAAAGTTATGTGCCCCAAATGATCGAATTTTGCTTACCAAAGGTGAATATTCGGGTCAGCAGGGCGGCACGAACACCTTAAAAATATTAACCGTTCATGTTTAGCCAACGTTAAGGGGTGACCTCTTAGCGGTGGACCGTTCCAGGTGTGGGCTTTCGAGCCTTGTTTCAAAGAGAGGTTGAGCTCATGTCCTCCAAACTTATAAAAGTCATGGCGGTAGTGCTGGGTGCGATCCTGTTGGTTGCCGCATTCGTGGTTTACGCAATACGAGGAAGTTTGCCAACCCTCACCGGAACGATGGCCATGACCGGTCTCCATGCCCCAGTGCAGGTGTTGCGTGATGCGGATGGCGTGGTGACTTTACGAGCGCAATCGGAATGGGATGAAGCGTTTGCGATGGGCGTTGTTCATGGCCAAGATCGATTTTTTCAGATGGATTTGGCGCGACGCTTGGCTGCTGGAGAATTATCGGAAATGGTTGGTTCCGTGGCGTTGCGGGCCGACCGCAAAGCGCGAATACATCGATTTCGTGCGCGTGCACAGCAGACGTTAGCGTCCATGACTGACGCCGAGCGTCAGGTGTTGGATGCCTATACTTTGGGGGTTAATGCGGGCTTGCGTTCGTTACACGTGAGGCCTTGGGAGTATTGGGTGTTGCGGCAAACGCCGCGTGCGTGGTCTGCTGAGGATACGGTGTTGGTGGTGGATTCGATGTTCATCCAATTGCAGCAGGCGGATGGTCACAATCACATCCAGCGTGGCTTGATTGAACAAGCATTGCCGCGAGCGGTCAGCGCCTTTATGTATGCGGAGGATAACGATTGGAATGCGGCGCAAGACGGCAGCGTTGCCCCCGCTGTTGTTTTACCCGACTCCTCGCAAATCAATTTGCGTCAGGCTATCAAGCCCGCTGCGGAAGATGAGACGGATCCTCGATTGCGGCATCGATTGCGTGAACGGGACGTGATCGGTAGTAATAATTGGGCGATTGCTGGCGATCGAACTCATACGGGCAGCGCGATTGTGGCCAACGATATGCATTTGGGGCTTAGAGTGCCCAACACTTGGTATCGAATGCGACTGGAATGCGCCTGTCGGGCGGCAACGTTGACGGGCGTGAGTTTGCCTGGAACGCCCGTCATTGTGGTGGGCTCCAATGGACGGGTGGCCTGGGGTTTCACCAATAGTTATGGTGACTATCAGCACGTTATTGCATTGAATCAGGATGGGTTGGCCGCTCATCTCTATCGAACCTCATCGGGGATTGAAACGCTGCAAGAATTTCACGAGATCATCAAAATAAAGGGAGAGCCCGACGTTGATTTTCCAATTCTGGAAAGTCGATTTGGTCCCATTGTTGAAACAACGTCACAAGGACAGCGATTGGTGTTGGAGTGGGCGGCCCATTCGCCGCGCGCGATTAACTTGCGACTCCGTGATTTGGCAAATGTTGGAACCATTGGTGAGGCCATGAAGGTGGCGACTCAGTCAGGCATTCCCGCGCAAAATTTTACCGTCGGAGATCGCGATGGGCACATTGGATGGACCGTAGCGGGTTTGATTCCCAAGCAAGTCGGTCAACGTCACGCCATTGATCGCTCCGATGATCCGATCGCCGGGTTTGACGGTTTTATTGCTCCGGAGCAACATCCGATGATCACCGACCCTAAAGTTGGCCAGATCGTCACCGCGAACGCGAGGGTGGTGGGCGGCGCGGCTTTGGCTGTTTTGGGGGATGGGGGTTATGATCGAGGCGCCCGCGCGCAGCAAATCGTCAATGACCTTCAAGCCAAAGCGAAGGATTGGACTGAGGTGGACGCGCTCGCCGTACAAACGGATGACCGTGCGGTGTTTTTGACGCGTTGGAAAGATTACCTGTTGGGTATTTTGGACAAGGATGCCCTGGACGGTCATCCACGACGGATTGAGCTTAAAACCGAACTGGAACGATTTTCGGGGCACGCTGCGGTGGATGATGCAGGGTATCGGCTGACGCGATTAATTAGGGATCAGCTGGAGAATCGACTGTATGCCGCGTTGTTGGGTTCCTTAAAGGAAGATCAACCCGCCTTTGAGTTTCATGCGGCAGGGAATTTTGAGGGGCCGATGTGGCTGTGGCTTCACCAGCAGCCGGCGCATTTGTTGCCACCGGAATTTGATAGCTATCGCAACTTGGTATTAGCGACGATCGACTCCGTGCTCAGTGATCTCAGTCACTCTTGTCCGGCATTGGCCAGCTGCACGTGGGGACAGGTGAATCAACTTGAAATTCATCACCCCTTGGCCGGAGCGCTGGGAGTGTTGGGTACCAAACTGAATATGCCGACCCAAGCGATGCCCGGTGACCGCGATATGCCGCGCGCCCAAGGGCCGTCCTTTGGGGCGTCGGAGCGCATGGTGGTCTCGCCTGGGCACGAACAGACTGGCGTTTTTGAGATGCCCACGGGGCAGAGTGGGCACCCGTGGTCTCCGTTTTACAGCAAGGGGCATGAACATTGGGTCAAGGGCGAGTCATCGCCCTTTCTCCCTGGACCGAGCCTCTACACGTTGACGTTGACCCCTGGATCTTAGGGGTTCATCAGCTTTTTAAGCGTTTGCAACACCTCTGTCGAATGCGTTTTGGGGTCGACGTTGGCAAAGTGGGCGGCGATTTTGCCTTGTGGGTCAATGATGAATGTGTCGCGTTGCGCTAATTCAAAAAGCCCCATCATTTTGGTCAAGACGCCGTACTCACGAGCGGTGTTCTTGCTGGCATCGGCGAGCAGTGGAAAAGGAACGTGTTGGTGTTCGGCGAATTTTTTGTGAGAGTCCACGTCGTCTACGCTGACGCCTACTACGGAAACACCCATTTTTCGATACGCAAAGATGTTGTCCCTGAATTCACAGACCTCGGTGGTGCATCCAGGCGTCTCGTCTTTGGGATAAAAGTACATCACCAGCCAGTGGCCGTGAAATTCCTTCAAGGAGTGAGTGACGCCATCTTGATCGCTTAACGTGAAATCGGGCGCGGCTTGCCCGACGGCGGGTGCGGCGGCAAGGCAGTGTGTGCTGAAGCTCAAAAAGCCGAAGCACAGAATGGCAAGGAACTTGACGTTACGACTCATAATGGTTTTCCTCACAGAGAATTAAGGCCTCAACCGAAGGGTTGAGGGGTGTATGGCCTATGTCCGACTATCATATGCCAACTCGGTTTTCCGCGTGTGACCGGATTGCGTACAGTACAAATGAGCGTTAAATCCGAGTAAGCTTAGTCGGCCGACCCCGCGCGGGGGTTCGGATGGGTCTTTCTGTTGAGGATTTTTTTTGAGTAAGCAGCCAAAAATAGCCTTGGTGCTAAGCGGGGGCGGGGCGCGTGGCGCTTATCACGTCGGGGTGCTGAAGGCGCTGGCCGAATGGTATCCCGCCGATGCGCCACTGCCATTTGAAATTATTTCAGGGACCAGCGTCGGTTCGTTGTTAGGTGCGATTCTCGCAACGCACGCGCCCTCGTTTCGGCAAGGGGTGTTAACGCTGGACAGGGTGTGGAGCAATTTCACCATTGAGCAAGTCTTTAAAGTTGCGCCCAGTGAAATGTTTCGCGTTGGCTTGCGAGCGTTTTTGGCGTTGTTGAGCGGTGGGTTTTTATTGCCACCGCCGCGTAGTTTATTGGATAACTCGCCACTGCGGGCGCTGCTGGAACGCCATGTTAATTTTGCACGAATTCGTCAATGGATTCACGAAGGTCATGTGCACGCGTTGGCGGTCACTGCGGCTAACTATGAGGATTATCAATCCATGGCCTTTTATGAGGGCCATGAATCGATCCACAATTGGAGAAGCAGCTATCGCGTGGGATTGCGAGCGGAGTTGGAAATAAATCATTTAATGGCCAGTGCCGCCGTGCCCTTACTCTTTCCGTCGGTGAGAATTGAGGGTAAGGCCTATGGAGATGGCGCTCTCAAGGGACGTGCGCCTTTGTCGACGGCCATTCATCTGGGCGCCGAGAAAATTCTGGTGATTTCCTTGCGTAACCCCTCCGTGAGCGAGGTTGATCATCACAGCGCAGAGGAGCCCAGCGTGGGCCACATGATGGGCTTTTTGTTGGACACGCTGTTTGCCGATCACCTCGACGCCGACTGGTCGCAGTTGAATACGATCAATCGTTGGCTTAAGGAAGGACAAGTGACCGACCACATCTATCGGCCCGTTGATGCGTTGTGGGTAAGCCCAGCGACGGATTTGGGCAATGGGGTTGGCGAATATTATGACGAGATGCCGTTGAGTTTGAGGGTGCTGTTTAAGACGCTGGGATTGGGGCGTACGCGTGGTGAAGCGTTGGCCAGTTTTGTCTTATTCGATCGCGTGTACACACGAGCGTTAATCACGGAAGGCTACAAAGACGCTTATCGTCAGCGCGACCAGTTGTCGCAATTTTTAGGATTGTCGTCGTGAGTGGACCTTCGTTCACCTAGATTTTTGATAACGATTCGTGTCGGCACAGGACAACTGGATAGCTTTGTGCAAAATGCGCCCGTAGTCGTTCAGCAAGGTAAACGCTGCGATGTTGACCGCCCGTGCATCCGATGGCAATGGTCAAATAAGCTCGGTTCATTTGTTGGTAAAGTGGGATGCGCCGTTCCACGTAGCTGATCGTGTCGTTCAGATAATCGGTAACCGCACTTTGGTGCTCGAGAAAATCAATGACTTGCGCATCGCGACCGGTGAGGTGGGCTAAGGCGGGATGCCAGTAGGGGTTGGGTAACGTTCGGGCGTCAAACACAAAGTCGGCGCCACGGGGCAGGCCATCTCTGAAACCAAAGCTTTGGAACATAATCGACAGTTCGTTTTGTCCGCGCGGGTCAATGCGTTGTTTAATCAAATCCCTGAGTTCATGTACGCTCATGCCGGTGGTGTCCACCACTAGGTCGGCTGAGAACGCAATGGGATCTAACAGCATGCGTTCTTTATGAATAGCATCTGCAAGTGTCAAGTCCGCGTGATGTAAGGGGTGACGTCGGCGGGTTTGCGAAAACCGCTCCAGTAAGTCAGCATCGTCCGTGCGTAAAAAAACCAAGGTGCAGTCGACGCCTTGTCTCTTCAAATCATTGACGAGTGCGGGGATCCGCGCGAGGTCTTCTGGATTATTGCGCGCATCAATTCCAATGGCACTGCGATCGTAAAATGCCTCAGAAACATGCAGGCCTAAGGAAACGAAGGAATTAACCAAGGCCGCAGGAATGTTGTCACTGCAAAACCACCCTAAATCTTCCAGCATGCGCAGCGCCACCGATTTTCCTGAGCCTGATAATCCGCTGACGATGACGATGCGCATGAGGGGTGCCTTTAAACGCTTTGGCTACGTGGGTGACTACTGGAATGATGATCGGCTTGCTTTTCTTTGTGCTTTTTAACCATGCGATCCAACTTGTCCATCAATAAGTCGATGGCGGCGTACATGCTCTGTTCCGAGGCGTCGGCGTGTAAATGGACGCCTTTCGCGTGAACGGTCGCCTCCGCTTTGTGGTGTTGCTTTTCGACGGTCAATATACAGTGGACATCCAGAACTTGGTCAAAATGACGATTAATGCGTTCCAGCTTCTTGGTGACATACTGGCGGAGTGCGTCAGTGACTTCAACGTGATGTCCGGTCATGGTTAACTGCATAAAATATCCCCCAATTGATAAAGTGAACCTTAGCCGATCGAACCTCGCTTGCGAGCACTCGAGGTTGGGATGTCTAAGGACTCCCGATATTTGGCCACCGTTCGGCGAGCCACCTGTACCCCCTCTTTCAGTAGAAGATCCGTTAACTGACTGTCCGAGAGAGGTTTGCTGGGTTCCTCCCCCGCAATCAGTTTTTTGATTTTGGCACGAATTGCGGTGGATGACACCTCCGACCCGTCCGAACTGGCCACGTGGCTTGAGAAAAAGTGCTTGAGTTCAATAATGCCGCGTGGCGTCAGCATGTATTTCCCGGTGGTTACCCGGGAAACCGTGGATTCGTGCATCTCGATTGAGTCGGCCACGTCGCGTAAGACCATTGGCCGCATGGCTTCCTCGCCTTCGTTTAGGAAATCCTCTTGGCGCTCCACAATCTTCCTAGCCACTTTGAGCAGGGTGTCGTTGCGGATTTCCAAGCTTCTGAGCAGCCAGCGAGCTTCCTGAAGTTGGGTTTTGAGGGATTGATGCTCTGGAACTTCGGACAACATCTGGGCGTAGGTTTGGTTGAGCCGCAGCCGAGGAACGCCACTTTGGTTTAAATCAACCAGCCAACGCCCCTCGCGCTTGTAGACCACAACGTCTGGGATCACGTAATCGGTGCTTCCACTTTGAATTACGTTGCCCGGCCTTGGGTTTAAATGAGTAATGAGTGACAGCGCTTCCTGTAACTCCTGATCCTGGAGCGTCAAAAGGCGTTTGATGGTTGACCACGCTTTTTCCGCTACCAGCGCTAGGTGTTGATCGACGATCTTCAGCGCGGTACTGAGGCCCGGTGTATTGGGGTCAAGCGTAATGAGTTGCAGGTTTAGGCATTCTTGAAGTGTACGAGCGCCTACGCCAAGTGGATCAAAGGCTTGAACAATCTGCAGTACGGCATCAACATCGGTGGGTGTGACTTGGGGGCCTGAGGCCTCGACGATTTCATCAAGCGACTGAGTTAAATAGCCATCGTCGTTGATCGCGTCGATGATGGCCTCGCCAATGCGGCGTTGCGCGGGGCTTAAATGCGCCATTTCCAACTGCCATTGCAAATGGTGTTGTAAGGTTTGTTCCCGCTTGTCGATCAGATCGGCAAATCGATCGTTATCGTTGTTATCGTTTTGATTGGCCGTGGTCGCCCAAGGATCGTCGCCACTGAGTTCGGCTACGCCCTCGGGTAACTCGCGCTCGATGGTCGGTTCGTCGCGCGCATCACTGACGTCATTGTCCGCGATTTCGTCTTCGTCGGCGTGACGCGAAAACGATTCCATCGATAAAATGGTATCGTCCTGGTCGTCGTCTTCCCGCTCTAACATGACGTTCTGGTCTAACGTATCGGTAATCAGCTGTTGCAAGTCCAATAGCGGTAGTTGCAACAACTTGATGGCTTGTTGCAGTTGTGGCGTCATGGACAGTCGTTGTCCCAGACGAATTTGTAATGAAGGACGCAGCATAACTAAGCCGGATTCCTGCTAGGAACGATACAAATCCATTTACATCTTAAAACTTTCACCCAAGTAAACGCGTCTGACCTCTGAATTTTCCAAGATCTGCGACGCGTTGCCTTCGGCGATGATTCTTCCTTGATCGACGATATATGCCCGATTACAAATGCCCAACGTTTCACGAACATTATGGTCGGTAATTAAAACCCCAATGCCGCGATCCTTGAGATGTTGAACGATGGATTGAATGTCATGTATGGAAACCGGATCAACGCCGGCAAACGGCTCGTCCAGTAAGATAAATTTCGGTTCCGCAGCGAGCGCGCGTGCAATTTCCACGCGTCTACGTTCGCCCCCTGAGAGTTGAATGCCCAGCGCATCCTTTATATGACTGATGTTGAGTTCATCCATTAAGGTGTGGGTCTTGTGTCGGATCTGGTCGCGAGTGGCAAGCGGATTCAGTTCCAAAACCGCTGCAATGTTGTCGCTCACCGTTAAATTTCGAAACACAGATGGTTCTTGAGGCAAATAGCCAACGCCACGGCGCGCGCGGCCGTGCATGGGCAATGGCGTTAGGTTGTAGTCCTCCAAATGAACCGTTCCAGCGTCCGCTTTAACCAAACCTACGATCATATAAAACGCGGTGGTTTTGCCTGCGCCATTGGGGCCCAGTAGCCCGACCACTTCGCCTCCTTGGACATGAAGCGACAGATCGTCGACCACCACTCGATTTTGATAGCGCTTTGCGAGCCCCGTGGCGACTAAGCCCTTCATGACTGTGGCTCCGTCTTGTCGCTTGGTGGATGAGGTTTTGGGGTGATGGTAATGGTGATGTGTTGATCTTTCTGGTCGGACGGACCAGCCGACAAATGGCGTTCATTGAAATTGTAATTAAGCAAGGCGCCTTTTATTTCATTTTCGCCATCGTTTAACGTCGCCTCGCCGCTTAGTTCAACGGAGCCGCGCTGCGGTGTGTAGGTGATTTTAGTCGCATGCCCGTGCGCAATTTTATTCGCATGACTGCCTTGAAATTGCGCTGGGCTGCCCTGAGCTACGATCGAAATTAATTGATTCTTCAAAAACGCCACATCGGCGGAGTCGCTTTCCAAAGTGCCTTCGGCAGACTTAAAGACAACGTGACCGGTAAAGTGCCAGTGACTGTCTTCGAATTGTAAGGCGGAGCCGGTGGAATCATCAGCGCTGACGGAAAGGGCGCCTTGGGTAATGCGCACGTGATGAATGGTTAAATGATCTTTTGCATATTCATAATCACCCGATGCGGCGTCAACCGTAATGGGCTTGGCCGCATCCAATTGAGGCGCGGCGTCAGCGCCGTACGCGACTAACAGTCCGACAATGAGTGCATTAGTGCGTGAATAGCCCATGGATACTCGAATTTAAGTGAATGTGATGTTGATTTAAATCAACGCTGAAACCGTCCACGCGTAATCGCCCTGACTCGGTGGTGAGATCGGCCGTGTTAGGAGCGTTGGCGCGGGATTGCTGTAGGTCCACCATGAGACGTGAGGTTGTCAGTAGCAGAGCGGGTTTGTGCGGTTCATTCAGACCGAGTTTAACGGTGTCCGTGAATGATGCTTTTTTGGAATCAAGACTCAATTCGGCCAGTTGGGCGTCGCCTTGCCAATTTAGGCCTGTGTCATTGGTCCAATCAAAATGGGGGTGTTCGACCAAGAGAACCGTGGACTGGGTGGGTTTGCGTATCACCGGGGCCGTCAGGTTGAAAGCAAAGTTCCCTTGTTTGTTCGCCAGCTCGATGGAGGCGTCTACGAGGTCGTATTGATTCAGTGAACCGGAGGGGGAGACGGTCGGCGGCTCGTTGGTTAAGCGTAGGCCGTAGCTCAGAACGACCAGAACCCCCAAGACGCCGCTCATGAGGAAGGATCGCCGCGCTGAAAACCAATGATGCAGGTTCACATCACACCTGCACGAAGTAAGTCATGAACGTTGAGTGCGCCGACCACGCGTTGTTGGGCATCCACCACCACTAAAGCCGTAATGCGCTTTTTCTCCATAATGCTGACCGCTTCGATCGCCATGGCTTCCGGTCCAATGGTGATCGGGGAGCGCGTCATAACGTCGCTCAGTGGGGTGACGTGCACATCCAGTCGTTTATCCAATGTGCGGCGTAAATCGCCGTCGGTGAATAAGCCTAATAATTGGTGATCCGCATCCACGACGGCGGTCATGCCCAGCCCTTTGCGGCTCATTTCCAATAATCCACCGCTGATGGTTGAGGTGGGTGGAACGGCCGGGATCGCGTCATTCTGATGCATCACGTCTTTTACTTTCAGTAAGAGCTTGCGGCCCAAACTGCCACCGGGATGCGATCGAGCAAAGTCTTCGGCTCCAAAACCGCGTAAGCGCAATACCGTAACCGCCATCGCGTCTAATAAGGCCAATGCCGCCGTGGTGCTGGCCGTGGGAGCCAAGTTCATGGGGCACGCCTCGCTGGGAACGGCCGCATTCAAATGCAGGTCCGCTTGCTTAGCCATTGTCGATTGCGGTTGGCCTGTGACGGCAATCAACTTCACGTTTAAGCGTTTAAAAATCGGAATCAAGGCGATTATTTCGCTATTTTCACCAGAGTACGATAACGCGATGACCAAGTCTTGATTGGTGATCATGCCAATGTCGCCGTGAATGGCCTCTGCCGGGTGCAAATAGAAACTGGGTGTGCCGGTGCTGGCCAGCGTCGCGGCGATTTTAGTGGCGATGTGACCGGATTTGCCCATGCCGGTCAGCACGACGCGTCCCTGTGTAGCGAGTACCATTCGGCACGCAGTTGCGAACGTTAAATCCAATTGCTCGGTCACCGCCACAATGCCGCGCTTTTCGATGTCAAGCGCTTGCCGACCCAAATCAATGAGGTCAGCGTCGGTGTACTGGCGTGGCGTGCTGCCGGAGGTCATGGTTTGCCCTCTATTGCAAATCGAGAGCCCCTATAATACCAAGCCCGAGCGACTTGGCTTGATTTTTGCAAAAAAACTAAACTTTTGGTTCCAGAGTCCTTTAATCAGGGCGGCGGTTTCATTACACTGTCGAGATTGCTCGCGATTTTGCGCTGAATTGGATATTTATGCATTCCACTGAAATAGAAAGCACCATTCGACAGGGATTACCTGGATCAACGGTCGTGGTTCGTACTGAGGATCAGACGCATTTTGAGGCCATTGTTGTGGCTCCTCAATTTAGTGGCAAGCGCGCCTTGGCGCGTCATCAGTTGGTATACGGCTTGCTGGGGTCGGCGGTGGGTCGGGAGATTCACGCGTTGTCCATCCAAGCGTTCACGCCCGAGGAATGGGCCACGCAGGGCGAGGGCTAAGTGGATCAATTTTTGATTGAAGGCGGCACCCGACTGTCGGGTGAGGTTGAGATTCAAGGTGCCAAAAATGCGGCTCTGCCCATATTGGCTGCAAGCTTGTTGACCGCCGAGGGGCTTGAGGTGGATAACGTTCCGCCGTTACAAGACGTCCGCACCTTCATTCGGTTGCTGGAGCGCATGGGCGCCAAAGTGACTCGGGATCAACTGCGGGTTCACCTGGACACAAGCCAAGTAACGGATTGGGTGGCGCCGTATGAGTTGGTCAAGACGATGCGTGCCTCCATCTTGGTGTTGGGACCGTTACTGGCTCGGTTTGGCGAAGCGCGGGTGTCGTTGCCGGGCGGTTGCGCGATCGGTGCTCGACCGGTCAATCTGCATGTGGCCGGTTTGGAAGCCATGGGTGCCAACATTCGCATCGAAAATGGGTACATCCACGCGCGGGCGTCACGCTTACAGGGTGCGCGCTTGTGTTTGGAAACGGTGACGGTCACGGGCACCGAGAATTTGATGATGGCCGCCGTCTTGGCGGACGGTCAAACCGTGATTGAAAATGCGGCACGCGAGCCGGAGGTGTTGGACCTCGCGCAATGCCTCATCGGCATGGGCGCGCGGATCAAAGGTGCGGGCACCGATACGATTGTGATTGATGGCGTTCACGCGCTCCACGGCCATCAATATCGCGTGCAACCCGACCGAATTGAGGCCGGAACGTTTTTGGTTGCGGCTGCCATCAGTGGTGGTGACGTGACGGTGCAAGGCGTTAATTCCGATCATTTGGATTCGGTGTTGCTTAAGCTCAAAGAGGCTGGCGCTGAAATCGAAACGGGATTGACGCATGTGCGGTTGCAGATGAAACGCCGTCCAAAGTCTGTGGACATTCGCACCGCGCCGTTTCCGGCGTTTCCAACCGATATGCAGGCTCAGTTCGCGGCGTTGAATGCCATTGCGGATGGGGTGGCCAGCATCACTGAGACGATCTTTGAAAATCGATTTATGCACATGTTGGAGTTGAGGCGTTTGGGTGCGGACATACGTCTGTCCGGCAATACGGCGATTATTCATGGACAACCGCAACTGACGGCGGCGCCGGTGATGGCCACGGATTTACGCGCGTCGGCGGGGTTGGTCCTAGCCGCATTGGCCGCAGACGGCACCACTCAAATTGAACGCATTTACCACATCGATCGTGGTTATGCCCAAATTGAGCAGCGCTTGAATGATTTGGGTGCGAAGATAGCGCGAGTTAAAGCCTAACGCCTCGTTGCTCGACGGTCATGGGGTGAGCGCGTAGGGGCTTTGACCGCTATCGCTCGTAGGGTTGACTGCCGACGCGCACCGATACACTAAAAGAGTTGCCATTGATGTGGAAACCTTTGAGGAGCACGCTCTGGCCAGCAGGCACCTGCGCAATACGCGCTAAAAATTCTTGGGCCGATTGGATGGGTTTGCCGTTGATCTGCGTGATCAAATCCCCAGCCAAGAGACCGCTGTCCAGTGCGGTCGAGTTCGGATAAAAGCCAATCACTTGAGCCGCACGCAACTCATTGCCGCGCGCGTCTTGACCGTAGCTCAGCCCGCGCACGGCAATCCCCGTCCAACCACGACTCACGTGGCCGTGGGCCAGTAACTCCTGGACGACGCCACGCATCAAATTCACCGGAATGGCGAAACCAATTCCTTCAATGCCGGCTTCTCGGTTCAAGATGGCGGTGTTGACGCCAATCAAGTCACCGTTGGCGTCAATCAGCGCTCCGCCTGAATTTCCGGGATTAATCGCCGCATCGGTTTGTATGAAATTCTCCAACAGGGCCACGCCCAATTGCGAACGGCCCGTGGCACTCACGATGCCTTGGGTCACCGTTTGGCCAAGCCCAGCGGAATTGCCAATGGCCAGGACAACGTCACCGACGCGTAAGTGGTCACTGCGCCCGAGCGGCATGGACGGTACAGGACTGATGTCGACTTTTAACAAAGCGAGATCCGTGTCGGGGTCCGTGCCCACCAGTTTGGCTTTGGCGGTTCGGCCGTCGGTCAATTGAATTTGAATTTCCGTCATGCCTTTGATCACATGGTAATTGGTCACAATGTGACCTTGCGGATCAATGAGAACGCCGGATCCGCGGCTTTGCTCGACTCGTCGTTGGATGTCCGGGAGATCCTGAAATAAAAAGGCTACCGTGGGGGGGAATAAGCGTTCGAGGACCACTCGTGAACTGGAGATGTTAACCACGGCTGGAGTACCTCGGGCGACCGCGTCGGCAAATGACGTGCGTGCGGGGTGTTGGGCCGAGGTCAGGGGTGTGTTACTGCTGAGGACTGGTGGTGCGTCCGACAGCGGCTCGGACGGCGGGAGGGGACCGTTGGCGCCGGCTGGCGCGGTGGGCAGCAGCCAAGCCGGGTGCAAATAAAGGGTCGCTAGGGCGCACAAGAGCCCCAGCGCAACCCAAGGCGCAAGTCGGTATATAAAGCGGGTTAAAGACGCCACTGCCGACCTCCATGAGGCTTTGTGAGGGTTTGTTCGTGTGTATAATAGCGTTAATTTATGCGCCGAATCATCTATTGGATGGCCAACAGCAGGAGCGGCGTCAGGTTCATAGTAAGAGTGAAAGAGGACGTATCATGACCGATGCGGTGGATCACGGACGGCGACAACTGTTGGTTAAGGCCACAGCGTTGACCGGTGCGGTGGGTGTGGCGTTGGCAGCTACCCCGTTTTTGGCCAGTTGGAAGCCATCGGCGCGTGCGAAGGCGTTGGGCGCTCCAATCGAGATCGATATCTCGAAATTAGAAGCCGGCGGTATGGTGAAGGTGATCTGGCGTGGCAAACCCGTTTGGATTTTAAAGCGGACGCCCACGATGCTGTCGCAAATTAAAAACGCCGATCCGCTGTTGTTAGATCCACAATCGGACGCCTCGGTGCAACCGGATTACGCGAAGAATGAAACCCGTTCGCGTCGTCCCGAAATTTTAGTGCTGTTAGGGGTGTGCACCCACTTGGGTTGTTCGCCCATGTCCAAATTTGAAGCGGGCGACGTGACGGTATCGGCCGATTGGCCGGGCGGATTTTATTGCCCGTGCCACGGCTCCAAATTCGATCTCGCAGGCCGCGTTTTCAAAGGCGTACCGGCGCCTGCCAATATGGCCGTTCCCCCGTATGTTTTTGTCGGCAACGATAAAATTTTGGTGGGGACCGATAGTCCCCAAGCCGCTTAAGAGCTTGCAGGAGTCCATGCATGGCACACGATGATTCTAAACCGCAAGCCCCAGGTTTTTGGGGTTGGCTCAACGCGCGTTTACCAGTGGAGGAGATGCTGAAGTCGCACGCCACTGAATACTACGCTCCCAAAAACTTTAACGTTTGGTATGTGTTCGGCGTACTCAGTCTGGTGGTGTTGGTCAATCAGTTGTTGACCGGTATTTTCTTGACGATGAGCTACAAGCCATCGGCGACGGAGGCGTTTGCATCTGTCGAATACATCATGCGCGATGTGGATTGGGGATGGCTGATTCGCTATCTGCATTCCACCGGCGCTTCGGCGTTCTTTATCGTCGTGTATTTGCACATGTTCCGTGCGCTGATGTACGGCTCGTATCGAGCGCCACGCGAGTTGTTGTGGATTTTTGGAATGTTCATTTACTTGGCGCTCATGGCCGAGGCCTTTATGGGCTATCTGTTGCCGTGGGGTAACATGAGTTATTGGGGGGCGCAAGTCATTGTGTCGCTCTTCGGAACCATTCCCGTTATTGGCGGTTCGTTGGCCGAGTGGATCAAGGGCGATTACTTTATTTCAGACATCACCTTGAATCGCTTTTTCTCATTGCACGTGATCGCGATTCCCCTCATCTTGGTGTTTTTGGTGGTTGCGCACATTCAAGCGCTGCACACCGTGGGTTCGAATAACCCCGATGGCGTGGAGATTAAGAAAAATAAAAACGCGCAAGGCATTCCGGTGGACGGCGTGGCCTTTCATCCGTACTACACGGTGAAAGATCTGTACGCGCTCGGCGTGTTTTTGATGTTGTTTTTGGGCGTGGTCTTCTTTGCGCCAACCTTCGGTGGGTTGTTCTTAGAAGCGCCCAACTTTGATCAAGCCAACCCCATGTTGACGCCCCCACACATTGCGCCGGTGTGGTATTTCACGCCGTTTTACGCGATGTTGCGAGCGGTTCCCAGTTTCTTGGGAACGCAAGTGTGGGGCGTGATCGTGATGTTTGCGGCCATTTTATTGTTGTTCTTTTTGCCGTGGTTGGATCGCTCGCCTGTGAAATCGATTCGGTACAAAGGACCGATTACGAAATTCGCGTTGGCGGTGTTGGCGGTGTCGTTTGTGGTATTGGGCTATTGTGGAATGCAGCCTGCGCAGGGTATTTTCCCGTTGCTGGCGCGCATCTTCACCGTCTTATATTTCTTATTCTTCTTGTTAATGCCCTGGTATTCGCGAATTGATCGCACCAAACCAGTGCCAGAGCGGGTGACGTACGATGCACATTAATTTGAGACAGTTTGCTGGGGCAGTTGCCCTGGTGTTGGGATTGGCGGTGTCGGTAGTGCACGCAGGCGAGGGCGAAAGCTTTCCGCACGCCAACAATGACCCGCGCAATGTGACGTCGTTGCAGCGTGGCGCGCGTAATTTCATGAACTATTGCTCGGGGTGTCACTCGGCGAAGTTTGTGCGTTACAACCGTTTGGCGGCCGATTTAGGGATTCCGGAAGCGGAGCTTAAAAAGAATTTGATGTTTACGACCGATAAAGTCGCGGACACGATTCAAAGTGCGATGCCGGAGGAAGAAGCGTTGCGCTGGTTCGGCGTGAAGCCTCCCGATTTGTCGTTGATCGCGCGCAGCCGCGGAACCGATCATGTCTACGCATACTTGCGTAGTTTTTATACCGACCCCACGCGGCCGCGCGGCGTCAACAATACGGTCTTGCCGGGAACGGCGATGCCCAATGTGTTGGGCGACCTGCAAGGCGAGCAGGTGGCGGTGTTTAAAAAGGGTGAGAATGGAGCGCCCGAATTCGTAAAATTCGAGTCGGTTTCCAAAGGGGCTATGAGCCCTGAGGAATACGATCAGTTTGTCCGGGATACCGTCAATTTCTTGCAGTACATGGCCGAGCCGGTTCAAAACACGCGTAAGGATCTTGGTATTTGGGTCATGTTGTTCCTCGCGGTGTTTACGACCTTCGCCTACCTCTTGTACAAAGAGGTTTGGCGTGACGTTCATTAATCGGTCGTGAGTGAATTTAAACCGTCGTCGCGACGCCCGTATTTGTTACGGGCGTTGCACGAATGGATGACCGATAATCGATTAACCCCACACGTGGTGGTGGACGCCGATGTGGCGGGCGTGGTGGTTCCTAAGCCGTTCGTTAAGGACGGTAAAATTATTCTTAATATTGACTACGAAGCCACGGCTCACCTAGCGCTCGGTAATGACGCGGTGCAATTCAGTGCGCGGTTCTCGGGTGCTCCATTTGAGGTGTTTTTGCCTATGGAGTCGATCATGGGCATTTACGCGCGTGAGACTGGTCAAGGGATGATTTTTGAGGACATTGATCCGTCCGACCCATCTCCTCCCGAGGATCCCGAGCCAGACGTGCCACCGGAAGCGCCACCCCGTCGACCGCAACTTAAAGTGGTCAAATAGCGGGTAAGGCCTCGCGCGCGACGAGGTCCCCGTCATCGGTGATTTGTGCCAAGCTCGTGCTGCGTTTTACCAAGCCGTCGTTGCTGACGCTGAGGGCTCCCGTCATGCCGGGCCATTGGTTTGGCGTTTCGGTGCGCACCAGCGCTTCTGCCAACGCTTGGGCGTCTAGGCCCATGGCGAAAAGACGGTTTCGAATAAACGGTTGCCAGCGAGAGTTTTGCAACGACTGGCGACGATTTTGAATGTCCGGACGGGCATTGATGATCCAAGGGGCATCGGTGATGTAAACCCCGCCCAGATCGGCGTTGGTTAACGCGTTGTCCGTCCAAATCTCCGAATAGGCGATGATGGGCACAGATTCCGCATACAAATAGCGGCATTGTTGACGAATTTGAACGCTCAATAAGGCCGATCCGCTCGCCATCAAAAACTGCACTTGATCGCTGGGGCGCGCGTTGAAGGTGAGCTTTAGCCCACTGATGCGAGCGATGGTGTCTTTTCGGTGGGTGCTTTGGGCCAACCCCAGCGCATTTTTGAGTATGGCGTTCAAATCGCTCGTGTCCAGATTGAGGCTCTGGTCGAGCAATAATTGTCCGTCGTTTCGCCCAAGCGCCTGTCGGAAGGCTGCTCGTCCTCGTTCACTCCACTCATTTTTTAGTCCAAAGGAAAGGCCGCTCATGCGGTTTTGCGCTTTGAGTAGGGCGGCCAGCGTTTCGGCCTCATCTTCGGGTCGTAATCCAAATTGCCAAATGCGGCGTGTTGCTGGAATCGGGTCCGTAAAAGTGTTGAGTGCCAATATCGGCACGGGGGATTGGAGCGTTTTTAAGAGTGGTCCGAAGTCGGATTTCAGCAACGGCCCAATAATCACATCGGCCGTGGTGTGCGCCAACGCGTCAAGAAATTGGTCGCGCTGTGCCGAGGGCTCTGCGCCGAAGAAATTGGAATCCAACACATCCAGCGTTGGCCGTCGTCCTTCGGGTTGCTCAGCGCACGCCGCTTCGATGCCGGCGCGCACCGGTTGTCCAAAATCCGATGCTCTTCCCGTCAGAGGCAAGAGTGCGAGAATTTTAATGGGGGCGTTGCTCACGTCACGCTCCATGGTCGAAAAATAGCAGTATAACGAGTATCGTCCAGGGCGCGAACTGAGTCCATGGGCTGGATTTGCCATTTAGCCCTGTTTGGGTCACGATAGCGCCATGGCGTCATCGTCTCACTCGTCCGCGGTCGTTCCCGGCACCTTATATGTGGTGGCAACGCCAATCGGTCATCTGGATGACCTCAGCCCGCGAGCGCGTTCGGTGCTGTCCGGCGTTGATTTGATCGTTTGTGAGGACACGCGCCACACTCAAAAGTTATTAAACGCCATCGGCGCGCGGACGCCGATGCGATCGTTTCACGATCACAACGAGCGACAACGAGTCGACGAGCTGATTCAGCGATTAACCAGAGGCAGCAGCATTGCGTTGGTCAGTGATGCCGGCACGCCATTGATATCCGATCCGGGTTTTCGGTTGGTTCAAGCGGCGCAAGAAGCGTCTCACCCGGTGATCGCCGTGCCTGGACCCAGTGCAGTTATTGCGGCGTTGTCGATAGCCGGATTGGCGACCGACCGATTTGTGTTCGAAGGTTTTTTACCGGCGACCGATTCGAAAGTGAAACAGCAGTTGGAGCGAGTCCGACTAGAAGAGCGCACCTTGGTTTTTTACGAGGCGCCCCATCGCATCAAAAACACCTTAAAAATAGCCTCCGAATGCTTTGGGGGGCATCGTCAGGCGGTTATTGCCCGCGAACTGACTAAGCGATTTGAAAGCGTGGTTCGCGGCACATTGCTTGAATTGCAGAACAAGGCGGCGACGGATGCGAACCTGTCGCGCGGTGAAATCGTGCTTTTGATTGCCGGGCATGTTGCGGAGGCGGAGTCGTCGGCTGCGGCCGAATGGGAGGGCGCCTTAACCTTGTTCCTGACGGAGCTCCCGGTGCGCGTGGCCGTCGACTGGGTGTGTAAACTCTACAACGTCAAACGTAACCCCGTGTACGAACGGGCGTTGGCGTTAAAACCGAACCCCGGCGCGTCGTCGGTGATTAACGAGTCCTAACGGCCTGGCGCAGGACGCCGACGCCGACCCTCAGTACAGGCGCTCGAATAAAAAACCTTTGATTTTATTAATAAAATTAGCTAAAGTGGCTGTGGAGTCGGCCAGGCGATCGCGTGCATTTCGGTGTGCGAGGAAAGTCCGGGCTCCTAAGGGTAGAACGCCAGGTAACGCCTGGGGGGCGTGAGTCCACGGAAAGTGCAACAGAAAGCAAACCGCCTCGGTCGGGCAACCGGCAGGGGTAAGGGTGAAAGGGTGCGGTAAGAGCGCACCGCTGCTTTGGTAACAAAGTAGGCATGGCAAACCCCGTTCGGAGCAAGACCAAATAGGGAAACACCGTAGGTTTCGGCCTACAACGCATGACCCTTGCGAGTTTCCGGGTAGGTTGCTTGAGGCCTGTGGCGACGCAGGTCCTAGAGGAATGATCGCTCAATGACAGAACCCGGCTTATCGGCCGACTCCACCCCTCTTCGCAATTTAGACAATTACAGTAACTATCATATTTTTTACTAGAATAATCTCTCGTAACTTATTGATTTTTCGAAGCCCATCGAAGCCGTTTTTGAAGGGTGGATAATGCGGTAAGTAGTTGTATGGAAAAGAAAAATTTTGAAATAAAAGGTTGACCCTAACCCGTAAAACCCATATAGTGGAGATAAGTGGGAAAAAGTGGGGAAGAGTGGGCAATCCACCCTTAACAAGTGATGTTTCGAGGCGCTAATCCAATCACGCTTGATGCAAAAGGACGCATGGCTATGCCCACGCGTTATCGCGAGCGTATTGCGCAACGATGCCAAAACCAATTGGTCGTCACGATTGATCGTGACCATTGTTTGTTGCTGTATCCCTTGCCGGATTGGGAAGAGATTGAGCATAAGCTCATGCGCTTGCCATCGCTTAACCGAACGGTGCGTGAATTGCAACGTTTGATGGTGGGTCATGCGACTGAAGTCGAATTGGATGCGCAAGGGCGAATCTTGTTGCCACCCGATTTGCGGCAATTCGCCAGCCTAACCAAAGATGCGGTATTGCTCGGACAAGGTGCCCGTTTTGAATTATGGGATGAAGTGCGTTGGACTGAACGACGGGATGTTTGGTTACAAAGTGAGCACTTAACCCAGAACTTGCCTCCTGAATTGGAGTCGCTCGCGCTGTAAAACGCGATGGTTTGGATAGTGGGATGGAGTTGACGTGCAGCATGTTCCAGTTATGGAAACAGAAGTTATTGAGGGTCTGTCGATTAAGTCAGACGGCTGCTACGTCGACGGCACTTACGGTCGAGGCGGTCACTCAAAAGCGATTCTGCGTTTGCTCAGTACCCATGGTCGATTGCACGTCTTTGATCGAGACCCACAAGCGATTAGCCATGCCCGCGCGACATGGGGGACTGATGAGCGTGTGCATATCCATGCACAGGAGTTTTCAACAATGGCGGACGTTCTTCCAGCGCAATGCGTTGATGGCGTGCTATTGGATCTCGGCGTCTCCTCGCCTCAACTCGATGAAGCGGAACGCGGATTCAGTTTTATGTCCGATGGGCCGTTGGACATGCGCATGAATAACCACGCTGGTCAAACCGCTGCGCAATTGCTGGCCACGGTATCGGTGGGTGACTTGGCGCGAGTGATTAGTCGCTTTGGCGAAGATCGATTTGCCTTAAAAATTGCGCACGCCGTTGATAAGGCACGTCAGCAAAAAAACATTGAACGAACGTCAGAGCTTGCGGAGATCGTCGCTCAGGCCATTCCCCGGCGATTTCACGAAATCAAAAAGCATCCCGCCACTCGTACCTTTCAGGCGATCCGAATTTGGGTTAACAGCGAATTAGAGCAACTGACTCAGGGGTTGTCGGCCGCGTTTACTCTCCTTAATCCTCATGGTCGCTTGGCCGTTATTAGTTTTCACTCGCTCGAAGATCGCGTGGTGAAAAATTTCATGCGTGATCGCAGTCAGGATGATCCGCATTTCAGGGGGTTGCCTCACATTCCCGAGAGCGCCAAGGCCACGGCTAAATTGATTGGACGTGCTCAAAAGGCTTCGGACCAAGAAGTTGCAGCAAATCCGCGCTCACGTAGCGCCGTTCTCCGAGTGATGGAGCGATTACGATGAAATCCGCCTGGTCGCTAACGTCCATTTACGCTCTGCTCTGGGTCATGTTGTTGGCGTCGTCGATGGGCGTCATCTATGTAAAACATCGGAGTCGAGCGCTGTCCGTTGAATTAGATCAGTTGGAGAGTGCGCGCGATCAATTGAATATCGAGTGGAGCCGACTGCAACTGGAGCAAAGCACCTGGAATAACCATGGTCATGTGGAGCAGGTCGCCAGTTCTCAGTTGGGAATGGTTTTGCCGACAGCCAGTGACGTCAAGTTGGTGCAGCCGTGAAAGCCAAAATCAAACGGCCCATTACACCCGCACAACAATTTTCTCGCCGCAGTTGGGTGATGGTTGGGATTTTGGGGGTGCTGGGTCTTGGTATTCTGGCGCGCGCCATTGACCTGCAAGTCCTGAAGCGCGGATTCCTTACCGAGCAAGGCAGTGAACGCTTTATGCGCACTGCGAAGATGCCTGCGCATCGTGGAAATATTGTGGATCGTTTTGGCGAGCCCATCGCGGTGAGCACGCCAGTGACGACCGTCGCGGTAAACCCCTCGGTGGTGGCGCAAAATCCAGATAATTTGCCCTTGCTTGCCCAGGCGATGCAACGGGATCAAGATGCGCTTATTCGGCGCATTTCGTCGAATTTAGATTCTAATTTTTTAGTCGTTGCTCGGCATTTGCAACCTGAAGATTCCCAACGGGTCGAGTCGTTGAAGATGGCTGGCGTTATGCTGGAGCGCGAGTACCAACGTTATTATCCGGCCGGCGAAGTGACCGGCCACGTCCTTGGTTTCACAGGTAATGATGATCAAGGCCAAGAAGGTTTGGAATTGGGTTTTGAATCCCGTCTTTCTGGTGAAGATGGTCAGCGCCGTATTATTCTCAACCGAATGGGGCAAGTTGTTGAGACGGTCGAGAGTATTCGTGCGCCAAAATCAGGCGAGGAGTTAGTCACCAGTTTGGATTTGCGTATTCAATTTCTCGCTTATCGAGAGTTGAAGGCAGCGGTTCAAGAATATAAAGCCAAGTCTGGCTCCATCGTCATTATTGACGTACGTACTGGCGAAATACTCGCGATGGTTAACCAACCCAGTTTTAATCCGAATGATCGCAGTAATTTGGATGTGGGCGTGTACCGTAATCGCGCTGCGCAGGATGTATTAGAACCGGGTTCTACGATGAAGCCGTTCTTTGTGGTTGCAGGCTTGGCGTCTGGGAAAATTAAAGTCGACGACGTCATTGACACCAACCCAGGCTTTATTCGAGTAGGGGTTAATACCATCGAAGATGAGCACAATTTAGGGCGCGCCGACATCGCGACTATTTTGGCTAAGTCATCCAACGTGGGCATGGCGCATATTGCCTTGCGATTGGATCATCAGTTTTTATATAAGACCTTGCAAGGGTTTGGGTTTGGCAAGTTAACGCCCACCGGGTTCCCGGGTGAGTCGGCTGGTGTGTTGTCTTCGCCGGCAAACTGGCGCGATATTTGGGTTGCTACCGCTGCGCACGGCTATGGTATTTCGGTAACCCCATTACAGTTGGCGCAGGCCTATGCCACGCTGGGGGCTTACGGTTTAAGTCATCCCGTTACATTGTTGCGCGTTGACAATGTTCCGTCGGGAACGCAAGTGGTTGATCCGGCTGTTTGCCGAGACGTGATCAAATTGCTCGAGAATGTGGTGACCATGCCCGGTGCCACGGGTCATTTGGCCTCAATTCGCGGCTATCGCGTTGCGGGAAAGACCGGGACGGCTTGGAAATATAACCACGGTGAATACGTTGGGGGTAAGTACGAGGCTTTGTTCGCAGGTCTGGTGCCCGCGTCACAGCCGCGCCTTGCGGCTGTGGTTGTGGTGGATGAACCGTCGACCGACAAATATTACGGCGGTGACGTAGCCGCACCCGTGTTCTCAGCAGTGATGAGTGGCGCGCTGCGCCTGATGGCGATCCCACCAGATGATTTGGAGCGATTGCCCGCCACGACATTAGTACAGGCGGTGCAAAAATGACCCGCCCACAGCGTGATCTTGCCCAATGCGTAGGTGAGCGCGAGCCGTTTCACGTCAAGGATTTGACGTTAGATTCGCGACAAGTTACCCGTGGGGATGCGTTTGTATTCCTAAAGACTGAACGTCAAGAGGCTGCGGCTCACCTGAATGACGCCATCCAAAACGGTGCTCAAGCCATTGTGATGGACCAGCGTGGCGTGATGCCTCAGTTGACGCTTCCCGATTCGGTAAGACTATTTAAAGTGTCCGATTTGGAACGGCGGTTGGGGGCGATTGCTGATCGCTTTTACGGATCTCCTTCCGAACGCGTTCAGGTTACCGGAATGACCGGCACTAATGGCAAGACGACCACCATGTGGCTCCATGCGCAAGTGACCGAAGGTCTGTATATGGGGACCGTGGGAATTGGCGTTCCGCCGGTGACGACACACAGTTCTCATACGACTGCAGACGTTTTGAGTTTGCATCGTAATTTAAGTGACGCCGTCGATAGCGGCATTAAATTTGTAAGTCTCGAAGTGAGCTCGCACGCGCTTGATCAGGGTCGCACCGATCAGATCAGCATGCCGGTCGTTGGATTCAGTAACTTAACGCGAGACCATCTCGACTACCACCCCAGTTTTGAGCACTATTTTGAAACCAAGTGTGCAATTTTTTCGCAAAAAAATGTGCAATACGCAGTGCTCAACGGCGACGACGAATACGTCCGACAAGCAGGGCAGTCTTTGCCGAGTCACATCAAACGTATTTGGATCGGGCGTGATGTCTATCATGGTTCACGATTTGTGCGGTTGGAGTCTGTGGTGACTCAACAAACTGGACTGTTGGTGCGTGGTGAGACCCATGAAGGACCGTTTGAGTTTGTCTCGCCGCTCATGGGTCAATTCAACGCAGACAATCTGGCCATGGTTATTGGTTTATGTTTGGCGATTCCGATGCCACTGAAAACGATTGTGTCCAAATTGAGCACGGCGACTGCACCTCCGGGACGTATGGAAGTCTTTAAAGGCCATGGCGCAACCATCGTGGTGGACTATGCGCATACGCCCGATGCCTTAGAGAAGGCGTTGTCCGCGGTGAATGCGCATGCTCGTGGTCAAGTGTATTGTGTGTTTGGTTGTGGTGGCGATCGCGATAAAGGCAAGCGCCCATTAATGGCAAAAGTTGCCGAGAACCATGCGGACTTCGTTGTTCTGACGGACGATAATCCACGGAACGAAGATGCCAATTTGATTATTAATGATTTAAAAGCAGGATTAAGCGGCTTAAAGCCTCTGACGGTGGAACGCGACCGTCGTTCAGCCATCGAGTGGGCCTATCGTCGAGCGACGACCAATGACGTGATTTTAGTTGCCGGCAAGGGCCACGAAGATTATCAAATCATCGGCGATCAAAAGTATTCGTTCAGTGATCGGGATGTCGCCATGCAGTTGTGCCAGGAGGCTGCATGAGCGCTACTCTAGGCCAATGGGTTGACGTGACTCAAGGATACTCGAATCAACCCAATACGCAAGTTCAAGGCTTATCCACTGATACGCGCACGTTGCAGCCTGGCGAAGTTTATCTTGCATTGCGAGGTGAGCGATTCGATGGTCACGACTTTGTAGAGGCCGCCTTTGAAAAGGGAGCAGCAGCCGTAATTGTCGATCACGGCTATTCGAAATCCATTAGTAAAGCGCATCTTAAGGTGACGGATACCTTAGAAGCATTACAAGCGATTGCTGCGCATCGACGCCGTCAATTCGCTATTCCGGTGGTTGCGGTTGCGGGCAGCAATGGCAAGACTACGACAAAACATCTGATTGCAACGCTATTAGAGGCGTTGGGGCCGATTCATTCGACTCGCGGTACGCTGAATAATCACATTGGTGTTCCACTGACGCTACTGGAATTAGAACAAACCCACTGTGCGGCGGTTGTTGAAATCGGCGCCAATCATCCCAACGAGGTTGCGGCGCTAACTCAATTGGTGGCGCCCACTGTGGGAATTGTCACGAATGCCGGCCTCGAGCACTTAGAAGGGTTTGGCAGCCTAGAGGGCGCGGCGCGCGCCGAAGGCGAATTGTTTGAAGGCTTACAAGCACAGTCACTAGCCGTCATTAATCTCGACGATCGATTCGCCTCGATGTGGCAACAGCAAGCCAGTCATTGTCGAGTTAGAACGTTTTCAATGCGCGGCAATGCAGACGTGTGTTTGACATCTAAAATTGAATTTGATGATCCTTCTGTCCAACGATTTACGGTGTCTGTCGATGGTCAGAAGGTTGATCTTGTTTTGCCGTTGGCCGGGGCGCACAACGTGGCGAATGCACTGGCCGCGATTGCCGTGGCTTCTGCGTTGGGCGTGTCATTGGCGTCCATTGCCTCCCAATTGACCAAGGTCAAACCGGTGTCGGGCCGATTGCAGATTAAGACCGTCGCGGATGGGCGCGTGGTCGTCGATGATACCTATAACGCCAACCCCAGCAGTGTTACGGCCGCGCTAGACGTTTTGTCCCAGTTGCCTCAGCCTTGGGCCATGATTTTTGGCGGAATGGGTGAGTTGGGCTCAGAGTCTCGAGACGCACATGTGCAGGTCGGGCTCGAGGCTCGTGAGTGTGGCGTTGAGTGGCTGTGGACGGTTGGCGGCGATGCTGAATTGGCGACGCAGGCGTTTGGTCAAAAGGCGCGACACTTTTCAGACGTCGATTCGCTGTTGGAACAGCTGCGTCACAGCGTTCCTCACTTTTCAACCCTATTGGTGAAAGGTTCCCGTTTCAATAAATTAGAACGAGTTGTCAGCGCAATGTTAGATAGCTCAAGTAGCGTAAGAGGGGCGACACAGTGCTTTATCAATTAGCAGAATACCTCATGCCGTATGTGTCGTTCTTCAGAGTCTTTCAGTATCTGACGTTACGAGCCATCTTAGCAGCGATTACAGCGCTATTGATTTCGCTGTTGATTGGCCCACGAATGATCCGTGGATTGACCGCGCGGCAAATAGGGCAGTCGGTGCGCAGTGATGGCCCACAGTCGCATTTACAGAAAAGCGGCACACCGACAATGGGTGGAACGCTGATTTTAGTTGCGATCACTGTAGGCACACTGTTGTGGTGCGACTGGCACAATCGATACATTTGGATTGCGTTGCTGGTGACACTGCTGCATGGAGTCATTGGGTTTTATGATGACTATTTGAAGTTGGTGCTCAAAAACTCAAAGGGATTATCGGCTCGCTACAAGTATTTGAGCCAGTCGATTATTGCAATCGGCGCCAGCTTTTGGTTGCTAGACACGGCGCCAAATTTTGCGGCGACCGCGTTATATGTCCCATTGTTTAAATCAGTCGCGATTCCATTGGGTTCGGTAGGCTTTGTGATTTCAACGTACTTTGTAATCGTAGGCTCCTCCAATGCCGTTAATCTCACCGACGGACTCGATGGATTAGCGATCATGCCAAGCGTTATGGTGGCCGGAGCGCTCGGGGTGTTTGCATACGTTGCGGGTAACGCGGTATTTGCAAATTATCTTTTCATTCCGCATGTTCCTGGCGTCGGTGAAGTGTTGATTTTTTGCACCAGCATTTTCGGCGCTGGCCTTGGCTTTCTCTGGTTCAACAGCTACCCAGCAGAAGTGTTTATGGGGGACGTCGGTGCCTTAGCCCTTGGCGCAGCGCTGGGTTGCGTTGCCGTTATTATTCGCCAAGAAATTGTCTTATTTGTCATGGGGGGTGTGTTTGTAATGGAGACCGTTTCGGTCATCCTGCAAGTGGCCTCATTTAAATTAACCGGCAAGAGAATTTTTCGGATGGCTCCAATTCACCACCACTTTGAACTCAAAGGCTGGGCGGAGCCAAAAGTCATCGTCCGATTTTGGATATTGACTGTAATTTTTGTACTGGCGGGCCTCGCCACCTTAAAGGTGCGTTAATGATTGCGAAGCGGCACTTGGTTGTTGGTTTAGGAACGTCTGGCCTTTCGGCCGGTCAGTTTCTGTACAACAAAAAATTGCCTTTTGTGATTAATGACAATCGTCCGAATCCACCAGGCTTGGCGCAAGCGCGCTCAATAGTCGATCCCAATGATCTTCATTTGGGTGCCTGGGATTTGGCGCTACTAAAGGACGTCGAACGAGTTGTGGTTTCGCCAGGCGTTTCACATAACGAGCCCATTATTCAAGCGGCAAAGACCATGGGATTGCCCGTTATTGGAGACATCCAGCTGTTCGCTGAAAGTGTCCAAGCACCAGTCATTGGAATTACCGGCACGAATGGTAAGAGTACCGTCACGACTTTAGTTGCCCAGTTGCTCGAGGCGTCTGGTCACACGGTGTTAGCCGGTGGCAATCTAGGCCGACCTGCTTTGGATTTGTTGAAAGACGACGTTCCTCAATTTTATGTTTTGGAACTTTCAAGTTATCAATTAGAGGCAACTCATTCATTAAGGTTGGCAGCGGCGACCGTCCTTAACTTGACTCCCGACCATATGGATCGCTATGTCTCGGTTAAGGATTATGCGATGGCCAAGGCTCGTATTTTCGACCATGCTGAAGTCGGCGTGTTAAATGCAGATGATTCGTGGGTTAAATCCATGGGCACTGCGCAGATGAAGAAAGTTTTTTTCAGTGAAAGCGATCGCGGACGAGAATTTGTTTTAGACAAAAGCACGAATGCGGTGAGACTGTTGGCTCATGGAAAGGTGGTGTTGACGGATTCTGATATTCAGCTGAAAGGACATCACAATCACTTAAACGTCTTAGCGGCATTGGCGATCCTCGATTCCTTAAATGTGAACCTGGACACCATTAAGACTGCATTGAAATCATTCCGTGGCTTGCCTCATCGAATGGAGACGGTGGATGTGGTGGCCGGAGTCACTTATATCAATGATTCCAAAGGCACAAATGTTGGAGCAACCATCGCGGCAATTAAAGGATCAACCGCGCCTGTGGTTTTAATCGCAGGCGGTGATGGTAAGGGTCAAGATTTTAGTGAATTGATGGATGCTTGTCGGTCAACGGTGCATCACGCCATATTGCTGGGCCGAGACGCCCGTGCCATTGGGGCTGTTCTGGAGAACGTCTGCGCAGTGACCTACGTTGAAAATCTGGAGGATGCGGTTAGATGTTCGGCATCGGTTGCGCGGCACGGGGATTGGGTGTTGATGTCACCAGCCTGTGCAAGTTTAGATATGTTTGAAAATTATGCCCACCGCGGACGAGTTTTTCACGATGCGGTGGCGAGGCTTTCAGCATGATTGCGATCACCCCTAATTCTCGTCAATCTCAGTCTGGATTCCACTTAGACGTCGTGAGTGTGGCGCTGCTATCAGTCATTGTGTTAATCGGCTTGGTCATGGTGACCTCGGCATCGGTCGCGTTGGGAGCTAAAGAAGGCGATCCCTTCGGCTATCTGCTGCGTCAAACCGAGTCCTTTCTGGGTGGTTTGGTGTTGGCGATTTGGGTGATGCGCCAACCGGTAGAACTGTGGCAAAAATATTCGACGCCATTGTTGGTGCTCGGACTGGTGTTGTTGACGCTGGTTTTATTGCCGGGAATCGGGCACGTGGTTAAAGGCAGTCGACGCTGGATTCACCTGGGGCCGATTAATTTCCAGGCTTCAGAATTTGCACGAGTGCTGTTGCTAACTTACGTTGCCAGTTATGTGGTTCGACGAGAGCATGAACTTCAAACCAAGTTCATGGGATTGTTTTTCCCCTTGGGAATATTAGCGGTTGGTGCTGGCCTGATGCTGATTGAGCCTGACTTTGGTTCGGGAGTAATCTTGCTGGCCACAGGCTTAGGCGTGCTTTTTTTGTCCGGTGCGCGGATTCGAGATGTATTGCTTGTGTGTGGGACTGGAGCGATTGCTATTGCACTTGTTGCGGTTTCGAGCGCCTACCGCGTTAAGCGACTGACGGCATTTTTAGATCCGTGGGCCGATCCTTATAAGACAGGATTTCAACTAACACAATCGTTAATTGCAATCGGTCGCGGCGAGTGGTGGGGAGTCGGACTCGGAGCGTCGGTGCAAAAGCTCTTTTACTTGCCAGAAGCCCACACCGATTTTGTCTTCGCGGTGCTCAGTGAGGAATTTGGGTTCCTGGGCATCTCTATTATGGTGATCTTGGTCATGGCTCTGGCCGTTCGTGCGCTGATGATCGCGCGAAACGCTGCGGGAGTTGGGCTTAAGTTTCACGCGGCGATGGCCGCGGCGTTTGGAATTTGGTATGGCCTTCAGTCGTTCACCAACATGGGAGTGAACATGGGAGTGTTGCCTACCAAAGGGCTTACGTTGCCTTTGTTGTCATATGGTCGTTCCAGTTTGATTGTGACCGTATTGTGGTTTGGCGTATTAATGCGAATTCATCATGAAACCGTGATGGCGCAAATTGCGAGCTTGAGAGGGGGGTCTAAATGACCACCGTCTTAATTTGTGCAGGGGGAACAGGCGGCCACGTAATTCCGGCTCTTTCGGTCGCGAAGGTGTTGCGTCAGAACCAGTGTTCAGTGGAATGGTTGGGTTCCAAGGCCGGCATCGAAGCGCGATTGGTTCCACAAGCATCGATTCCAATTCATTGGATTCGTGTTCAGGGCCTTCGGGGCAAAGGTTTGCTCAGTTGGCTCAAAGCGCCTTATCGTTTAGCAATTGCGCTGCGCGATGCATGGGTCGCTTTGGGTGTAGTCAAGCCAGACGTGGTTTTAGGCATGGGTGGATTTGTTGCTGGCCCTGGCGGCCTCATGGCTAAACTGAAGGGAATTCCCTTGGTTATTCATGAGCAAAACGCTAAGCCTGGTTTGACGAATCGGGTGCTCGCACTTTTTGCTAATCAGGTCACCGAAGCGTTTGCGCATAGTTTCAAGCGTAAGCATGTGGCGTTGGTGGGTAATCCAGTCAGAGACGATATTAAAGCATTGCCTTTAAAAGTGATTTCTTCACAAGCGCCTTATAAAGTATTGATCGTCGGTGGCAGCCAAGGAGCAGCGATTCTAAACCGCCTGATGCCGGATGTGATCCACCGTATTTCAAAGGAGATACGCCCTGTTGTGCGGCATCAATCTGGTCGTGGTCGGGATCAATCGTTGCGCGACAGTTACGGTGCACTGGCCATTGATGCTGAGGTTAGTGAATTTATTGGCGATATGGCCGAGGCTTACCAGTGGGCCGATTTGGTCATTGCGCGCGCCGGCGCGCTAACGGTTACTGAATTAGCGGCTGCTGGGGTGCCCGCGATTCTGATTCCATTTCCAGCGGCCGTCGATGACCACCAAACACATAATGCGCAATGGCTCGTGCAGTTGGGTGCGGCTCGATTGCTTCCGGAATCTCAATTCACCATTGATTATTTAGCTGAGTTGATGAGCGGACTATTTAGTCAGCCCCGTCAATTAAATGAAATGTCCAATTGTGGTCGCAGTGCCGTCCAATTGGATGCGCAAGAGCGATTGGCCTCATTTTGCTTAGATCAAGTGAGGAGCGCAGCATGAACGTAAAGATGCGCAGGATTGATCGAATTCATTTTGTGGGTATTGGCGGCAGTGGTATGGCCGGGATCGCCGAAGTGCTCATTAATTTGGGATACCACGTACAAGGGTCTGATCAAAAATCTTCAGCAGTGACTGAACGATTGGCTCGCTTAGGTGCCTCTGTATTTATTGGCCATCTTGCACAGCACGTCGCAGGAGCGAACGTGGTGGTGGTTTCGAGTGCGGTAAATGATGCCAATCCAGAAGTGGTGGCGGCGCGAGAGGCTCGCATCCCCGTCATTCAGCGTGCGGAAATGTTGGCAGAGCTGATGCGATTTAAAGAGGGAATCGCCATCGCTGGAACACACGGAAAGACGACGACAACCAGCTTGGTAGCCAGTATTCTAGCGGAGGGTGGTGAAGATCCGACCTACGTTATTGGCGGTCGTTTAAAGCATGCGGAAGGTAACGCGAAGCTTGGTTCCGGCCAATATTTGGTAGCAGAGGCGGATGAGTCAGATGCCTCGTTCTTACACCTTCAGCCGCATATTGCCGTCGTCACGAATATAGATCGGGATCACTTAGAGACGCACGAAGGTGACTTTGAAGGGTTGAAACACAGTTTCATCACCTTTTTGCATAACTTGCCATTTTATGGATTAGCGGTTGTTTGTGGGGAAGATCCGGTCATTCAATCGTTGTTAACTCAGATTGCACGTCCAACCCTAACCTACGGTATCGTGGGTGACTTTGATGTGAGTGCATATGATATTCAGCCGCAAGGCATGCGAACGCAGTTTAGTGTTAAACGACGGCAGCACGGGGATTTGAAAGTTATACTGAATATTCCTGGTCGTCATAATATATTAAACGCGCTTGCAGCCATTGCTGTTGCGACCGAAATTGGTGTTTCCGACGAAGCAATTATTAAAGCATTGGGTTCATTCCAGGGCATCGACCGTCGCCTGCAGATCATTGCTGAAATGAAGCTGCCTCAGGGTCAGGTGACGTTGGTCGATGACTACGGGCATCACCCCACTGAGATTGCCGCGACCTTAGAAGCCGTGCGGCAGGCGTGGCCAACCCGACGAGTGGTCCTGGCGTTCCAGCCGCACCGATATACCCGAACCCGTGATTTATTGGATGATTTTGCACGCGTCCTCTCTACAGTGGATCTGTTGGTATTGACTGAGGTGTACGCTGCGGGTGAATCGCCAATTAAGGGTGCAGATGGCCGTGCAATGACTCGCGCTATCCGAAGTCGCGGCAAGGTTGAGCCGATATTTTGCGAAAAACCTGAACAACTGCATACCGCGCTTGGGCAAATCATCCAAGATCAAGATGTGTTGGTATTGATGGGTGCGGGGCACATTGGTGCAATTGCCATGAATTTGCCGAAGCAATTGGGAGCATCGTTATGATGACTGTACCCAACTGGGCGATGCCGTTTAGTTCTGCGATCAAGTGGAATGAACCCCTGTCGAAGCACAACACCTGGCATGTGGGTGGTCGAGCGGAGTGTTTTTTTGAGCCGGAATCGATCGATCAACTGCAGCAATTTTTGCCGAGTGTGCCTAGCGAGATGTCTATTCATTGGTTGGGTTTGGGCAGTAACGTATTGGTGCGTGACGGCGGTTTATCGGGTGTTGTCATTTCGCCGCTGTCGCTCAATCGTATCGCTAAGCAAGAGCGAGTGGTGATTGCCGAAGCTGGAGTGCCCTGCGCCCGATTGGCTAGAGAATGTGTTCAGTGGCAATTGGGACCTGCGGCATTTTGGATTGGAATTCCCGGAACGGTCGGTGGTGCGTTGGCGATGAATGCGGGATGCTGGGAAGGCGAAACGTGGCACTCTGTCAAAGCAGTTGACGTCATCAACCGTCAGGGCGTTATTCAGCAAAAGCCCGCGGATGCGTTTTCGGTAGGCTATCGCCGCGTTGTCGGCCTTAATGACCATGAGTGGTTCTTGACGGCTCATTTTGAACTAAATGTTCAATCCGTTTCCGAAGAGCAACGCATTCGTGCCTTGTTGGATGAGCGTCGGCAAAAGCAACCTATTGGCGCGTGGAGCGGAGGTTCAACCTTCAAAAATCCGACTCCCTTGTACGCGGCTAAGTTGATTGAGGCTGCAGGATTGAAAGGAATGCGCATCGGTGGAGCGTGTGTGAGTGAAAAGCATGCTAATTTTATTATTAATGATGGTCATGCCACCGCTGACGATATTGAGTCGCTCATTAAGCACGTTGCCGACGTTGTTCAACAGTCCAGCGGAGTATCGTTGATCCCTGAAGTGCGTTTCTTAGGGGAAAAAGTATGACCAAGCGATATCCACCTGTTTTATCGCCAAGCGATGCAGGTCGTGTGGGTGTTCTCATGGGTGGGAATAGCTCTGAACGAGCCGTATCGTTAGAATCCGGTCGCAATGTGTACGACGCGCTGATTCGCCAGGGGTATCAAGCTCACTTGATTGACGGTATCGACGCGCTAATGGCTCAAGCGTCAACGGGTGCACTGGATTGCGTCTTCAACATCATGCATGGCGCCGAAGGTGAGAATGGCGTGGTTCCGGCGTTACTGGAAGCGCACAACATCAAATATACCGGTTCCGGGGTTCTAGGCTCCGCCCTAACATTAGATAAGATTCGCACGAAGCAAGTGTGGATAGCTGCTGGATTGCCGACGCCGCGATTTAAACGAGTTCGAGGACTGATTGAAATCGATGAGGCCGCACTGGAAATTGGTTTTCCATTAATCGTTAAGCCTTCATTAGAAGGCTCAAGTGTCGGAATCAGTCGGGTCTTTGATGCCAGCGAGTTACATCAAGCCGCTCAATTGGCGAGTAAATACTCGGGTGAGTTATTGATGGAGACATTAATTGTTGGGGACGAGTTAACCGTTGGGATTTTGGGTGAGGAAACATTGCCCAGTATTCACATTGTTCCCGCCAATGCCTATTACGACTACCACGCAAAATACCAGTCGGACGAAACTCAATACCACTGTCCAGGATTGTCGGGAGCGGCTGAGTTGGCCATACGTGAGCTATCGCTACAAGCATTTCAATTGGCGGGTGCGTTTGGTTGGGGTCGCGTAGATTTAATGCGCGATCGACAAGGACAGTGCTGGTTGTTAGAAGTGAACACCACACCCGGTATGACCAGTCATTCATTGGTGCCTAAAGCGGCGGCATCGGTAGGAATTCAATTTGACGAATTGGTGGCGCGTATTTTAGGTACAGCCATTCGTCCGGGAGAGTCGCGATGAAGTGGTTCTCGCGTTTTTCTCTGTCGCGCGCAACAAAAGCTCCCAAGCCTCAGAAGCACCGCGCGCGCATGGAAGTTCCGCCCGTTCAGATGAACTGGGTCGAAACCGCGAAGCTGTCGGCCAAAGGCGCGGCGGCGCTGGCTGTGTTGATTGTGGGTTTTATAGTGATTAATCGCCCGATGACACGAGTGACTGTGGTGGGACCATTTCAGCGCGTTTCACCCATTGATGTCGAACAGTTGGTGCGTTCAAAGCTGAGCGGAGGCTTTTTAACCGCCAACCTATGGGAGCTGCAGCATGAGCTTGAGCAAGTGCCTTGGGTGGCTTCTGCGCGATTAGAACGACGTTGGCCGCATACACTGGTTGTTGAGGTTAATGAGCAACAAAGCATCGCAACTTGGGATGACTCGGGATTGCTGAACAGTCGCGGTGACGTGTTTGTTCGCGACATTAAATACGCCCCTGCAGACCTGCCGCATTTGCATGGTCCAGAGGGAACCGAGCATGAAGTGACTGACTTGCTGCTTAAAGTGCAGCCAAAATTAGGCGAATTGGGCTTTTCGGTCGCGGGTTTAGATCTTGACGATCGTGGGGCGTGGAAACTGACCCTTTCGAATGGCATCAACATTCGGTTTGGTAACCGAGCGCTCAATGAGCGATTAGATCGATTTATCAAAGTCGGTGCGCCGGTATTGACGGGCCGAACAAATGACATTGCCTTTATTGATATGCGTTACTCCAATGGATTCTCAGTAGGTTGGCGAACACAATCGCAGCCTAAAAATGAATCACAGACCGCAAGTGAAAATGCTTCTGCAAAGCGAGATCAACATGGTTAAGAAACACGACCCAAACATAATAGTGGGCTTAGACATTGGTACATCCAAGGTCGTCGCATTAGTGGCGCAAATTAAAGATAACCAACAAATCGAAGTGATTGGTATTGGTTCCCATCCTTCCCGTGGATTGAAGCGGGGAGTGGTTGTGAATATCGATTCTACGGTTCAATCGATTCAGCATGCGATTGAAGAAGCTGAATTGATGGCGGGAATGGAAATCAAGAGCGTGTTCACGGGCATTGCAGGAAGTCATGTTCGTAGCCTAAATTCTCACGGTATTGTGGCGATTAAAACTGCGGAAGTGGATGCGCAGGATATTGTGCGTGTGATGGATGCCGCTCGAGCTGTGGCGCTACCAGCAGACCAACGCATTCTTCATGTGATTCCTCAGGAATACATCATTGACCACCAAGATGGTATTCGTGATCCAATTGGGATGTCTGGAGTGAGATTGGAAACTCGAGTTCACATCGTGACTGGAGCTGAAAGTGCGGCGCAAAATATTATTAAGTGCGTTGAGCGCTGTGGGCTTGAAGTAGAAGACATCGTTTTGGAACAATGGGCCTCAAGCTTCTCGGTGCTGACGGAAGACGAGAAGGAGTTGGGTGTATGTATGGTGGATATTGGCGGTGGCACCACGGATATCGCTGTATTTTCACAGGGTGCGCTGCGACACACCGCCGTGATACCGATTGCGGGGGATCAGGTTACCAACGACATAGCCGTTTCGATGCGCACGCCGACTCAGCATGCTGAAGATATTAAAATTCGTTACGCGTGTGCGTTGAGTAAATTGGCTCGGCCAGAACAAACCATTGAAGTGCCGAGCGTTGGTGATCGGCCGTCGCGATCGTTGTCGCGACAGACGTTGGCCGAAATTGTTGAGCCCAGATATGCGGAATTGTTTGATTTGATACATCAGGAATTAATGCGCTCAGGTTTTGCAGAGGGTATTGCGGCCGGAGTAGTGTTAACCGGCGGCAGCGCACGCATCGAAGGCGCTGTCGAGTTGGCAGAAGAAATTTTTCATATGCCGGTTCGCTTGGGAATTCCCACTGGCGTTTATGGTTTGGGCGACGTATTAAAAAACCCCATGCACGCAACGGGTGTGGGCCTGTTGCATTACGCGCGGGTGCAAATGGAGCCGGTTGCAGAGCGTAAGGGATCTGCCGTAACGACTCACAATGTTTTTGAAAGAATGAAGAATTGGTTTCAAGGTTCGTTTTAATTTGAATTGGCATAAGCAGGAGTAGAGACATGAAATTTGAACTCATCGAAGCTGACAATCAAAACGCCGTCATTAAAGTGATGGGAATTGGTGGAGCAGGATGTAATGCGGTTGATCACATGGTCAATTGCGGTATTGAGGGGGTTGATTTTATCAGCATCAATACCGACGCTCAGGTTCTCAAAAAGGCGAGTGTCAAAACGACGTTACAGATCGGCACCAACATCACGAAGGGATTGGGTGCTGGTGCAAATCCGGAAGTAGGTCGTCAAGCCGCGATGGAGGATCGCGACCGAATTATTGAGTTGATCGAAGGCTGCGATATGTTGTTCATCACTGCCGGCATGGGTGGTGGAACGGGTACGGGTGCAGCGCCTGTTGTTGCTCAGGTCGCGAAAGAGCTCGGAATTTTGACCGTAGCGGTGGTCACCAAGCCATTTTCGATGGAAGGATCGAAGCGAATGACGGCGGCCGATAAGGGCTTGGCCGAATTGGCTAAGTACGTTGATTCGTTAATTACGATTCCGAACCAAAAATTATTGGCGGTTTTGGGTCCTAAAACTCGCTTGCTGGACGCATTTCAGTCAGCCAATGGGGTGTTGCAGGGTGCAGTACAGGGAATCGCTGAACTCATTACCCGCGACGGTCTTATCAATGTGGACTTTGCCGACGTGCGCACGGTCATGAGTGAAACGGGTATGGCCATGATGGGCACCGGTCAAGCGGCCGGCGAGGATCGCGCGCGATTGGCGGCGGAACTGGCGGTTTCAAGCCCCTTGTTGGAAGACATCAGTCTTGCGGGCGCCCAAGGCTTGTTGGTTAACGTTACTGCCGGGTTTGACGTCACGATTGGCGAGTTTGAGGAAGTGGGCAACACCATCAAGCAATACGCCAGCGAGGATGCGACGGTGGTCATGGGTGCGGTGGTTGATCCCAACATGAGCGATGAGATTCGAGTGACGGTGGTGGCCACTGGCCTGGGTCAACCGGCTCTTAAGGCTCAAAAGCCTGATCCAGCGGTTGCCGCCAGTAAGAAGATGGAGTTGGTTCGCCCGCGAGCGGGGTCCGTCGTTGAGTCGGAACCAGAGCAGGTTGTGGTTCAACGACCCGTTGTGTCTCGGGCGGTCGGTGACGGTTTAACGGCGGATTATTCCGGGTCGGAGGAACTTTTCGACATTCCGACCTTTCTGAGACGACAGGCCGACTAATCGGTCGATCGATAGATTGGAGTAATTGGGGTCATTCAAAATAACCATTTGAATGGCCCTGATTTTTTTGAGACTATTTATGATAGGGTTTAGGGTCAGTCAACGTCAGATTTTTGGTTAGTCTGAGCGCACCTGGATTGGGATAATGGCGAAACAATTTACGATAAAAGAACCGGTTACCACGACAGGCGTGGGTTTGCACTCTGGTAAGAAAGTGCGCATGACCATCCGTCCTGCAGCTGAAAACACAGGAATTTTATTCCGTCGCATGGATCTTGCGGACGCAGGCGATATCAAAGCAGACGCGCGCCTCGTGACCGATACCATGTTGGGAACGAATCTCGAAGCCAACGGTTCCAGGGTGGCTACCGTAGAGCACCTGTTATCAGCGATCGCGGGTCTTGGAATTGACAATGCGATTATTGAACTCAGCGCAATGGAAGTGCCGATCATGGATGGCAGTGCGGGTCCATTCGTATTTTTGATGCAATCGGTCGGCATCACTGAGCAAAATGCAGAAAAGACATTTTTGCGAGTGTTGAAAAAAATTGAAGTGGTGGAAGGCGATAAATGGGCTCGTTTAGAGCCGCATGATGGGTATCGTTTGAATTTTGAAATTGAATTCGACCATCCGGTTTTTAGACGTCATACACAAAAGGCGTCGATGGATTTTTCCTCGCTGGAGTACATCAGGCAAGTATCGCGAGCGCGGACGTTTGGCTTTATGCGCGACTTAGAGATGATGCGATCGCGTTCATTGGCGTTGGGTGGCACATTGGATAACGCCATCGTGTTGGATGACTATAAAATGCTCAATGAAGATGGCTTGCGCTTTGAGGATGAATTCGTCAAGCACAAAATGCTGGATGCGATTGGTGATTTGGCCTTGCTCGCGCATCCCTTAATTGGTGAATTCAGCGGATTCAAGTCGGGGCATGGGCTCAATAACAAGTTGGCCAGAGCGCTGTTGGCAGACCCATCGGCTTATGAGATGGTGCAATACCAAACTCGGAATGCGGCACCGGTGTCGTTCCAGTGGGCTGCGGCGGCGCACGCGTAGTGCCCGGCGCGGTCGTTATGGGGCTGAGCTGGGGCGAGCACGAACTTGTACGGTCAGCTTAAACCCAGGCTTTAACTTTAACGCAGACTCGACGGACGGCTGGATTTCGCTGAGCGCAAAGCGCAGTCGAGTGGCCACTTGGGTGGAATAGACCAAGACTTCCAATTTCCGCCCTTCCTCGCGAATCGCCACCCCCTGAACGGTCGCGGCCAGATCCTCTGTGAGCAGCGATTTCAGCGCATATAGGGTCGATTCGGCCTCTTTGGCCCCCGCCTGCAAGCTTTTGAGCCGACCCCGCTCTTTGGCCAGTAACTCACCGATTGATAAGGGTTTTTTAGTCATACCGGCAGGCTAATTTCACTCCGTTCGAACGTCAAGTATGGGCATGGGCGGATAAATTTGGCATAGTTTACTCGTCGGAGCGGCGGCTGGAGGGGAATCCGGCCAGGGTCTTGGGTTAAGCGACGACGATCGTCAACCCAGACTGCGCACGTCAACTTGAGTCTCACCGATTAAATCCTCTGAAAAAGGGGACGGCATCGGTTCCGCTCAAGAAATGTGAGCTCGCCAGCGTTGGAGTATGTATGGCTACAGTATCGGTGAAAGGTCCAAACCGTCAGGTTTGGACATTGGATTTGCGAACCCCGCGCCGGTTGGGTTTGGCGTTGGCGCTCGCCTCCGGTATTTTCGTGGCCGTCTTTGCGCTGGGCGCCATTTTGGGCGCTTGTTTTGTGGATTCACAAGATGGCCATTCGGAGAGTCGAGCGATTGCTGAGTTGCAAGCGCAACGACAAGAATTGGAGCATGCCCGCAGCGAAGTGCAAAACACGTTCGATGCGCTGGCGGTAAAAGTGGGCGAATTGAACGCCCGCGTGATTCGACTGGACGTGATGGGTAAGCAATTGGCGGCCACTGCAGGATTGCGTGGCAATGAATTTCAGTCGGATATTTCAGTCCCGGAATCGCATTCGCAACCGCCTCCGTTGGTTACCGAGACGCTCAACCGATTGTCCTCGCTAATCGAGCGAAACGAACGTCAGATGGCGGCATTGGATGGATTTTTCTTGGATGAACGATTGCGTGATGGCATTGTTCCCGATGGTCCGCCGGTGCGTTCGGTGCGTGTGACTTCGTTATTCGGATCGCGTCAAGATCCGTTTACCGGGTACAGCGCGTTCCATCCGGGCATTGATTTTGCCGGCGAACTGGGGTCACCCATTTCCGCGGTGGCCGCGGGTGTGGTGGTGTTTGCTGGCGATCGGATGGGCTATGGGAACCTCGTTGAAATCGACCACGGTATGGGCTTGGTCACGCGGTATGGCCATAATTCCAGGTTGTTGGTGAGTCCGGGCGACATTGTTCAGCGCGGACAGATCGTAGCCCTCATGGGCAGCACTGGTCACTCCACCGGCCCTCACGTTCACTTTGAAGTCCTCAAAGATGGTCAGACCATCAATCCCTTGGCATTCGTGTCTGGTGGCCGCCAGAATATCGCGTTAGCACAGCGCTAACTTGTTGAGATCATTAATAATCCCTCTTTAAGGGACCTAATCAGTTAGAATAGTGGGTTCTGTGGCTCATTACAGAGCAGCTAGGGGTTTGAGCGTGCTGAAGTTTTTAAGATCCATTTTTGGTAGTCGGAATCAACGGCTGTTGCGCCATTACGCAAAGTTTGTTCAGTTGGCAAACGCCTTCGAAACAAAGATGCAGGCCATGTCCGATGCCGAGTTTGTGACACTCACGCAGCGGTTTCGCGATCGATTACAGGGCGGGGAGTCACTCGATGACTTAATGCCAGAAGCGTTTGCAGCTGTGCGTGAAGCTGCGCGCCGTACCATTGGGTTACGACACTTTGATGTGCAGTTCATCGGTGCCTTAGCGTTGCATCAAGGCAAAATCGCCGAAATGCGTACGGGCGAAGGAAAGACGCTCGTCGCCACCTCAGCCGTGTATTTAAATGCGCTGCCGGGCAAAGGCGTGCACGTTGTAACCGTGAACGATTATCTGGCCAGTCGAGATGCGGAATGGATGCGCCCGGTCTATGGATTTCTCGGTTTGACGGTCGGCGTGATCCGCTCGGGCCAATCGTCCGAAGAAAAGCGCGAGGCCTATGCGTGCGACATTACCTACGGAACCAACAATGAATTTGGCTTTGATTATCTTCGTGATAACTTAGCGTTTCGCCAAGAGGATCGCGTGCAGCGAGGTTTGGCTTACGCGATTGTGGACGAAGTAGACTCGATCCTCATCGACGAAGCCAGAACGCCGCTCATTATTTCTGGGCCCGCTGAAGAGAGCACGGAGCTTTACGTTAAAGTAAACGCGCTTGTTCCGAAGTTGGTGGCTGCGACTAATGAAGAATCAGAGGATGGCGATTACTGGGTTGAAGAAAAACAAAAGCAAGTTCACCTTACTGAGCGTGGCCACGAAACCATTGAGGCTTTGTTTGCCAGCAGCGGCTTGGTGAAAGAAGGCGGTAGTCTTTACGATGCCATCAATATTAAATTGATGCACCATTTGAATGCGGCGTTGCGTGCGCATTGTTTATACCGTCGCGACGTGGATTACATTGTTCGAGGCCAAGAAGTCATTATTGTGGATGAATTCACCGGCCGCACCATGCCGGGGCGGCGTTGGTCTGATGGGTTGCATCAAGCGGTTGAGGCCAAAGAAGGCGTGGAGGTTCGGGCAGAGAACCAAACCATCGCGTCGATCACGTTTCAAAATTATTTTAGGATGTACTCAAAGTTATCGGGTATGACGGGTACAGCCGATACCGAGGCTTTTGAGTTTCAGCAAATTTATAATTTGGAAGTGGTGGTTATTCCAACCCACCGCCCCATGGTTCGCAAAGACCATTCCGACCTCGTCTTTTTATCTCAAGACGATAAATATGCGGCAATCGTAGAAGATATTCGCGGGTGTATACAGCGTGGCCAGCCGGTTTTGGTGGGTACGGCATCGATTGAAGCCTCTGAGCATTTATCGGCGCTGTTAACCAAAGAGAAAATCACGCACGAAGTTTTGAATGCGAAGCAACATGAGCGCGAAGCGCACATCGTTGCCCAAGCAGGCCGCCCTGGCGCCGTCACCATCGCCACGAACATGGCGGGTCGTGGAACGGACATCATGTTGGGTGGACGTCTCAGTTTTGAAGAGGACGCGACGGACGCGGATCGCGAGGCGCAACGCGCCGAATGGCAGCAGCGTCATCAAGCGGTGTTGGCCGCAGGCGGATTGCACATTATTGGTACAGAGCGTCATGAGTCGCGTCGCATCGATAACCAATTGCGAGGTCGGTCGGGTCGCCAAGGAGATCCTGGTTCGTCCCGCTTTTACTTGTCGCTCGAAGATAACCTCATGCGAATTTTTGGTGACCCAACGCGCATGAAGGCTCTCTTGTCCCGAGTCGGAATGCGTGCGGGCGAAGCGATTGAGAGTGCGATGCTGACTCGGCAGATCGAGCGCGCGCAACGTAAAGTTGAAGCTTATAACTTCGATTTGCGAAAGAATTTGTTGGAATATGACGATGTCGCGAACGATCAGCGTCGCGTAATTTATGCGCAACGTAATGAGTTAATGACCGCGGACGATATTGCGGGCACCATCGCGGATTTACGGCAAGAAGTGATCGAAGCCAGTGTGGCTGAGCACCTGCCAGTGGGAACCACCGAAGACGAGTGGGCGTTGGCCGACCTTGAGGCTGTGTTGTTGCGTGACTTTGCGCTGGACATCAATATTAAGGATTGGTTGGGTGGCAAACAAAACGTCACACCTGAAGAAGTGTGTGCGGAGCTGGTCGCCCGATCGACTGCGGCGTATGCTGAAAAAGAACAGCTGATTGGCGCCGCCGATTTGCGGCGCATTGAACGGACATTGATGTTGCAAATGGTGGACACCCATTGGCGAGAGCATTTGGGTGCCATGGACTATATGCGTCAGGGCATTTTCTTGCGAAGTTATGCGCAGAAAAATCCCAAGCAAGAATACCAGCGAGAAGCCTTTCAATTGTTCTCGGGTATGCTGGAGCGCATCAAGCACGACACAATTTCCGTACTTTCCCGCTTGCAGTTACGCGCCGAAGACGAGTTAGAGGCCTTGGAAAAGGCTCGTCAAGAGCGTTTGGCGAGAGAGATGCAGTATCAACACGCCGCGCCACCGTCGGCGATGGGCGAGCCGGTCCAAGCTGCGCCTGAGGCCACACCCGTGGTGGATGAGCCTAAGATTGGCCGCAATGAACCCTGCCCATGCGGTTCAGGCAAAAAATACAAGCAGTGCCACGGTAATTTAGCGTTGCAAGGGGATATTGGTCGCAATCAACCGTGCCCCTGTGGTTCCGGAATGAAATTCAAGCATTGTCATGGAGCCTTGCGCAGCGTCTAGCCCCATGGAGCCCGCAGCGCCATTGGTGGTGGTTGCGGGCATCTTAACGAACGAGCGCCAACATCTTTTGTTGGCGCAGCGTCCGTGGAACAAATCCTTCGCGGGCCAATGGGAGTTCCCGGGAGGTAAGCGAGAGGCGGCGGAGTCGAACCTCGAGGCGTTGACGCGTGAGCTGAAAGAGGAACTTGGCGTTCGCGTGGTGTCCGCGGTTCACCGCTTGACGGTGAAGCCGTCATTGCCGTCGACCCGATCCATCGTCATTGAAGTGTTCGATGTTTTAGAGTACCACGGTGACGTGCATCAACAGGGGTTAGAAGGGCAAGCCCTGCAATGGGTTGAACGCGCGCGTTTGTTGAGTGTGGATGTTCTCAAGGCCGATCTGCCGATTCTAATGAGCTTAGTTTTGCCGCGGTATTTTTCAAAGATTGACGGCACGCAGCTGCCATCTGATTCGTCCATTGCCTGGGTGGCGCGGCGATTTACCGATCTCCAGATTGACGAAGCGCTTCGCCAGCGCTCACTGTGTTTTATTGAATCGCCTACGGGTCGTTTGGATTTGCATCCGGCGCTGGTTCAACATTGGCCCGATCTCGGATCTGGCCAGATTATGGCGGCCGACGCGGTCGCTTCAGCAGAGTCGCTTACGAACTTTAATCCTGATCACGGTGAGCAGTTTCGGGTGTGGTCAACCCCGCTGCCAAACCCCATTGTCACAGATCACCGTTGTTGGCACGTGTCCTGGCGATAGTGGCGTTGTGTGCTCTGTTTTACTGCAGCAGCGCAACTTCAACGTGTTGCTCGCTGCCGAGATGTTCAAAAACCAGCACGTGATGGTTGGGCAGCCAAGTCATACCCGATGCCGGCCAGAGATCGGTTTTGAGTGGGATGGCGCGCGTGACTCGGCCATCCGAAAACGAAAAGTAATGTAATTCCGGCGGATGACTGTCGCGTCGCGAAAGATACCAAATGCCTTGATCGGTGAGTGCGAATAATCGCCAATCGAGCGGCGATAAATCCGGCACCAGTAAACTCGGATCTTGATCGCCGGCGAGGGGTTGTTGCCAAATTCCGGCTCGATCCGGACGGACGTAATAGAACGAGCCATCCATACCTTCGAAGCCACGGATCGCACCGGTTTTGGTGAGCGGCTGGGGATTGCCGAAATTGGGCCAAGCGGCTTGCAGCATTTGCCAGTGGCCGCTGTGGCGTGAGCTGAAATACAGCTTTTGGCCATCGCGGGAGAAAACAGGAGATCGATTGTTTCCGTCGTGTGTGAGTGGCTTGGATTGACCCCGCTCATAAAGCCACAAATCAAACTGTCCGGCGTGTCCGGCGGTGTACACAATTCCCTGACCATCGGGCGTCCAGTGCGGAGACTCTAAAACGGTCGCATCGCTGACGGTGAGAACCTGACGTTCATGTGTTGCGCTGAATAGAATCAGCTGATCGTGTCCACCTTCAGTGGAGACCGCCACGCACGCGTGGTGGTCTTGTGCGCAATCGACCTCGCGAAGCCGGTGTTCCTGGGCGTAATCGGCGCTGTTGTCCAATCGATCGGTGGTGGCAATTTCAACCGCGTGAACCTGCGGCACCTCACGGGTGTAAGCGATTTGCGTTCCAGAAGGATGCACCGTGGGATGGGTTAGTTCGTCGGCGCTTTCCAGAACCAGATCCGGTTGAAACCCATCCAAGTGCGAACGCCACAATCCAGCGTGACCGCCACGCTCGGAACTCAACACCACCGTCTGATCAAAAAAATCAAAACTGATTCCGTGAAGCGGGCTCAGATCGTGGGTGAGCTCAACGGCTGCCGACGATTGATGCGATAACGCCCATAAATCCGCAACTCCCAATGCTTTGGTGCGCACAAAGGCCAAGGTCTGTCCATCTTTGGATAAGCTGGGTTGGCTGTCGCCCGGCATGCCACTTATCGGATTGGTCACACCGGTCATCACGCCGTCGTTGAGGCCTACCGATACGAGTTGCAGCGGCAGACTGTCGGCGGTTCGGTGGGCAAACGTGACGTGCGCCCCATCGGGCATGAGGGTCAATGGCCCCAAGCCATTGTGATCGCAGTCCGCAAGTTTGAGCAAGGTTTGCGTTTGCAGTTCAAGGCGCATCACCGCGCACCCGCCCGTGTCCATCGTGCGCTCAAACACCACTTGACCCGCTTGTGAAATCAAGCGCGGAAAGCGATCCGAAGCGGTGCCATCCGTGAGGACTTTTTGTTGCAGGTGTTCGAGGTCTAGGGCCACAATGGCGCTGTGATGATCGTCGAGCCACTGGGTGAACATCAGTGTCTTGCCGTCGACGCTGAACGCGGGATCGCTGGTGGGGTGGTTATGACCATCGATGGGAAAGGAACGCACCACTTGGCGTGCCTCGGGCGTACCCCACAGCGTGCCGGCTTTGCGATCGATGAATAAAATAAGTGCGATGGTCAGCATTAAAACCACGACCGCGAGCAGGGCACCGACTGGTTGAATCGACTTTTTTGAGTGCAGCGTCGTGGAGCCTTCGGTGCGAATTAAGGGTGTGGCGTGCAACGGCTCAGAGCTGTGGGTCGCGAGCGCATCTGCGCCTTCGGCGACAGGGCGTGAGGGGTCAGGTTGTGGCGCGTTCCCGGAATCGTTGATCACCAGCGCGTAAGCATCCCCGTCGCGATGTTCAATTTTGGCGACTTGAGTCAACGAAAAAACATGCCGCAGGCGAGACAATTGCCGCTGAAACGACTCGCGATGCTCGAACGTGCCGCCGCGGCCAAATAAGCGCACCGCCAAATGTTCGCGATTGACCGCGTCTGGGTAGGCGTCGTTTAACATGATCAGCAACCGCAACGCGGTCGGTTCCAGTGGAAACTCGCGGGTATGCCACAAGGCAACGTGGCGCTGGGTGTCGATCGTGAGCGCCCCGATTGTAAATGAGGGAGTCGCGGCCAGATCTGGTGCCGGCGGCAAATCCGGCACGACGGGGCGACTTGGTCGACCGAACAGTGTTCGGCGACCCAATTCTAAAAATCCTGGCTTTTGTTTTCTCACGGCGGCTCGTTTCAGCGTTGAGTGCTTGGGCGACTCTTGAGGCGAGTATACCAATCGTTTAACGCTTCCCACGAGGGCTCGATGCGAAGATCAACAACCCGTGCGAAATCAATCGCGGAAAAAGCCATGATGTCGGCCATGCTGAACTCACGCCCAGCCCAATACGGTTGAGTGTGCAACCGCTCGTTCATGCGGCGCATTTCGGCGAGCACAGCCGCACGCGCGTGTTCAGCCAAGGCGGGGATTTGTTGCAGCCGAGTTTTGTTAAATGGGTGTTGGTGCAAAAACGCCTGTGTCACGGGCGTGTACAAACGAAAGCTTGCCTGATCTAAGCTTTCTTGGATTCGGACTCGTTCTTCACTCGTTGTCCCGAATAAGCTTGGCAGCGGCTTGATCTCTTCGAACCAACGAACGATGGCGGTCGACTCCGTCAGGACGCTGCCATCGTCTCGGACCAAGACCGGCAATTCGCCTAACGGATTGATGGCTAAAAATTCTGGGCTGCGCGTTTCGTTGTTGGCAATACTGACTTCAATGATGTCCAGATCGAGTTGCTTTTCGCGTGCGGCAATGAGTGCCCGACGTGGGCTGGGTGCACGAGCGCTAGAGTAGAGCTTCATCAGGGCTGTCCGGATACAGGGGGTCTAACGATTCGCCGACAATCGCGTGCCGTCCATCAATCCAAGCACCCAAATCAACCCATTGGCAACGTTCGCTGCAAAACCGTTTCAGGGGGTTGTTGGCATCCACCGGAATGGGCTTCTGGCAGCTGGGGCACGTCGCTTCTCGGTGCATGATTAGGAACAGCGTGCCAATAAAAAGTGCACGCTTCCTTGCGCTTGAACGCCACGATTGGCGGCGGATTGCCATTCTAAAAATCGGATGCTGCAACGATGGTGGCTGCCGCTGATTTGAGGGTAGAGCTTGCTCTCTGGGGTTAAAATAATCCGCAGAAGCTGTATGGGGCTTTCACGCTCAAAATTGATGTGGTGTGAGCCATCTTGGGCAATTTCTTCGCGGGGTCGGGCATTTTCACGCGTGATCCACAACAAGTCGGTGACGGCGCCGCCTAGGGGGCGCATGGGCTCAATCCAAGAATCCAAATCTTTTTTAAGCACGTCGCTGGCTTGATTGAGCCAGTGTGCGTATTCGGGCAAATCGAAATCGCACGTTCCGCCCGGGATGCTGATGCGGTGGCGAATGGCTGCTAGGAATTCGCTATCACGAGTCTTCGCCAACTCTTGACCGTTGATCGAATACAAACGGTCGCGATGGGAACTCAGTCGGGTCAGTACTTCGTTCAGTCGTTCGATGTCCACACCACGTCGACTTTGAAATTCCCTCAAGACGTTGATGTGGCGTTCCAACTCTTTGATGAGTTCATTGCGCAATTCATTGCGACTCGTGATGGTGTGCAGGTCCAATAGCGAGTACATCGCCGCACGCGCTAACGCGGGCTGACTTAACTGCTGTCGATAGCCATCGAATTGCTTAAATAAAAACTCCAGACGCAAAAAACCTCTCATCCGCTCATTGAGAGGATGCTCAAAAATGGGTCCCTTGCGCGGCGGGGACTCTGCGGTGGAGGCATTGGTCATAGATCGATTCTTAGTCGTGTGCTCGGAGCATAAATGTTTTTTCTACATTTTGCTGACCTACCCGATTAATTTTAAAAGAAATTGAGCGGCAAAGGAAAGGATCGGTGTCCAATCGGCGCCCACTGGGCGGAGTCCGATTCAGCCGGGGGAGGGCGCTCTGAAGCGCTGATCCAGTGTTTGAACCTGGGCGGCGAGTTGATCCGGGGATTCGGCGTTGTGCAGCACGTAGTCGGCGATGTGGAGGCGGCTTTCGCGGGAGGGCTGCGCGCGGATGATTGTTTGAGCTTCCTCTAATGTATGGTGGTCGCGGCGCATCAGGCGTTCGCATTGAAGGGGCTCGTCGCAATCCACCACAATCACCGCATCGAGGACGTAAGCGTCGCGCGACGCGGCCAAGAGGGGTATCGCAACAATTATATAAGGTGCTGAATTTTCAAGCTTTATTGAATCTAAACGGTGTTGTAAGCGCGACCGAATGGCGGGGTGCATTAACGCTTCTAAGGCGGTGCGTTCGGCCGGCTGACTGAAAATTAAGGTCCGTAACGCGCGGCGGTTGAGTGTGCCATCCGGCAGTTTTAAGTCGTTGCCAAAGCGCTCGAACACCGCCGCCAACAGCGGCTCGCCGGGTGCGACGACCTCGCGGGCGATGAGATCCAGATCGACGACGGCCGCTCCGCGTTCTGCAAAGAACTGGCTGGCAAGGGATTTTCCGCTCGCAATGCCGCCGGTGAGTCCTATGGTCAGCATGGTTACGACCGGATCGCCGCCCAAAACGCGTTGGCGACGGACGGTGGCAGCAAAATAACCCCGATCGCGGCTACGGCCAAAAAGCTGCCAAACGGCAGCGGGTCGTGCCAGCGACGGCGTTTGAGGAGCAGGAGTGTGATGGCGGTGACGAGTCCCAACACCGAGGCCAAGAAGACGATCGGAAACACCCGTGGCAGTCCGACCCAGGCGCCGATTGCAGCCAACAGCTTGAGGTCGCCCTGTCCCAATCCTTCGCGTCCCGTCAACCAAAAAAAGGCCTGATAGAGCAGCCAGAGACTGCCGTAGCCCACCATCGCCCCGGCCACGGCGGCGTCCAGTCGCGCCGGGAAATCGCCTGTGGATCCGTTCCAAGCGGCGAAAAGGCCAAGCCAAAGCAACGGTTGGGTGAGTCCGTCCGGGAGGACCAGTTCCCGTCCATCGATGAACGCCAACGCCAGTAGCCCCAGCACGCACACCAAGCCTGCCACCGCACTGATGTCCCATCCAAAGCGGAACCACACCAGCCCGCCGAGCAGAGCGCTCAACCCTTCCACCCACGGGTACAGGCGAGAGATCCGCGCCTGACAATGGCGGCATTGGCCGCGTTGTCGCCAGAACCCAACGAGGGGGATGTTGTCGCCCAGGTTCAAGGGCGTCTGACAGTGGGGGCAGAACGAATGGGGCAGCCACAAATTGGGGGGCGCGAGAGGGCGGGCGTCCGCTGGAGCGCCCTCAGCCTCGAGTTGAAATCGTTCCAAACGCGGCAGCCGCGTAATGACAACGGTCAAAAAACTGCCTAATAATAATCCCATCACGGCAAAGACCCCGAGGCCAATGGCGTCTGGCAGGATGAGTGGCATCATAGTGGTCTCGCGCTCCCGTCACTGGTTTTTGGGCGGATCCCATCCCAAACGCAGTCTCGCTGCCCTTAAAGTGTACCACTCAAGCCCAAAGCGCCTCACCAATGGCACAATATCGCGGTGGTCGGAAGCGATCGTTGCAAGCATTAAGTGAATGAAACTCTGGTTGGCTCAAATAAATTCGCTGGTGGGTGATCTGTCCGCCAATCAAGCCCTGATTCAACGGCAAGCCGCTCACGCGGCGGCGGCTCACGCCACCGCCGTGTTGACGCCGGAGCTGTCGTTGTGCGGCTATCCGCCGGAAGATTTGGTGTTGAATCACGGTTTCAAACGGGCGGTCGAGGTCACCCTGAAGCAGTGGTTAGACGCGCCATCGACGCACCTCAGTTGGCTCATTGGATTCCCCGAATATCGGGCAGCGGGATTGTTTAATGCCGCCATGTGGTGTGACCCGGCGAAGACTGGCGATCATAAAACGGCGGTCGCGACGCATCGCAAGCACGCCCTGCCCAATTACCAAGTGTTTGATGAAAAAAGGTATTTCACTGCAGGGAACCAAGCCACCGTGGTGGAGCATCAGGGCGTGCGCTTGGGGATATTGATTTGCGAAGACGTGTGGGTAGCCGAGCCCGCTGCTCAGGCGGTTGCCGCCGGCGCGGAAGTGCTCGTGGTCATGAACGCCTCTCCATACGATCGCCACAAGCCGGAGGAGCGTGAGGCCATCGCGCGTCGTCGGGTGTTGGAGGTGCGCCGACCGTTGGTGTATCTCAATTCGGTTGGGGGTCAAGATGAGTTGGTGTTTGATGGGGGATCCTTCGTGATGGATTCGACCGGCGCCGTCACCACCCGTTTGAAATCATTTTGGGAAGACGGTGAGGCGGTGGAATTCACGCGCACCGCGACGGGCGTCGAACCCCAAGTGGGACGGATCGAACCATCGCAGACCCCAGAGGCCTCGGTGTACCAAGCGTTGGTGTTGGGCGTGCGCGATTACGTTCGCAAGCACGGATTTAAGCGCGTGGTGTTGGGTTTGTCGGGTGGTTTGGATTCGGCGTTGACCTTGGCCATTGCCGTCGATGCCTTGGGCGCGTCGGCGGTTCACGCGGTGATGATGCCGTCGCGCTACACCCATTCCATGAGTGTTGAGGATGCGCGGGCGCAAGCCACCGCGATGGGCGTGCAGTTTTCGGTGCACTCCATTGAGCCGATGTTTAATGCCACGCTCGCCACGCTGGCGCCTGAATTTAAAAACGCCCCCGTTGATGTGACGGAGGAAAACATGCAGTCGCGCTGTCGCGGCGTGTTGCTCATGGCGATCTCGAATAAGACCGGTGCGATGGTGTTGACGACGGGCAACAAAAGTGAAATGGCGGTCGGTTACGCCACCTTGTATGGCGACATGGCGGGCGGTTTTGCGCCATTGAAAGATTGCACGAAACTGTGGGTGTATCGCTTGGCGCATCATCGAAATCGTCTCGGCGCAGTGATTCCCGAACGCGTTTTAACCCGCCCACCCAGCGCCGAATTGCGCGACGATCAAAAAGATTCGGATTCGTTGCCAGCGTATGAAATACTCGACCCCATTCTGGAAGCGTATATCGAGCGCAACGAATCACGGGCGCACATTGTGGCGCAGGGTTTTGCTGAGGACGTGGTCGCGCGGGTTTTGAGTATGGTCAAGCGCAACGAATATAAGCGTCGTCAATCGCCACCGGGCGTGCGGGTGACATCCCGCGCGTTTGGCCGCGATTGGCGTTACCCGATTACTTCTGGCTATCGTCCGGATGCCGACTAGCCCATGGCCACCAGGCAAATGCGTGAGCGGATTTGCTGGGTTTCTCGTCTTTAAAGTTGGCGCTCAACAGACGTTCCGAGTCTTTGGCCAATTCCGGCATATTCAACGCGTGATAGCTGCGCGCCATGATTTCCAACGCTTCGCGCGTGGCGGGCGCTCCATCATAGGTCTCAAGAATTTCACGACACCGTGCGATCGCACCGGCGTAGGCGCCCAAGCTCTCGTAATAGCGAGCCACCACAAGATTGTATTCCGCTAAACGATTGCGGATGTACACCATGCGCTGATGCGCTTCAGGCGCGTATTGGCTTTGGGGATACTGCGTGACAATGCGGGCGAACGCTTCAAACGATTTGCGTGCGTCTTGGGGAGGGCGCGCCGCCATGTTGACGTGAAACCAACGTTCTAAGAAATTCTGCGACCGTTCAAAATAGACCAGTCCTTTCATGTAGTAGGCGTAGTCAACGCGCGGGTGGGTGGGGTTTTCACGGATAAAGCTGTCGGCCGCGTCCACGGCCGATTCCTTTTCACCCAGACGATAGTAGGCGTAAATGATGTCGAGGCGCGCTTGCTTGGCCGGTTCACTGAAAGGAAAGCGCGACGTCACTTGCTCGTAGGTTTTGATGGCGGCTTGGAAATTGCTGTCGTTCATTTGCTTGTTGGCTTTCTCGTAGCCAACTTCAGCGCTTTGTACGCCTTGATCTTTTTTAGGTCGCCAGCTTTTGCAGCCCGTTAAGCTCAAGCTGAGGCCTAAACCAACGCATAGGACAATTTTGCCGAATGAAAAACGGTTCATTTTGATCTTCACAGAACGGACTCCACTCGGACATTTCCCCAATTATAGCGTATCTTACGCGCATGACTGATCTTTTAGAACGAACCATTGGCGATCACCTGCGCGGCCAACGTTTGGACCAAGCGCTGGCGGCGGTGTTCCCAGAATATTCGCGCTCTCGGCTCAAAAGCTGGTTGGAGGCCGGCCGGGTGTTGGTGGACGGCGTGGTCTTAAAGCCGCGCGATCGCGTCATTGGCGGCGAGTGGGTACGCGTCGCGCCAGAGTTGACCGCGGACACTCGGGTGGAGGCGGAAGACATCCCCATCGATGTTCGCTACGAAGACGACCATCTTTTGGTCGTGTGCAAGCCCCCAGGCTTGGTGGTGCACCCAGGGGCGGGCAATGCCGGCGCGACTTTGCAGAATGCTCTGTTGGGATTCGATGAGCGCCTCAATCAAATACCGAGAGCAGGGTTGGTGCATCGCATTGATAAAGACACCAGCGGCTTGCTGGTGGTGGCGCGCTCTCTGGAGGCACACACGGAACTGGTGCGCGCCTTGGCCGCTCATGAGATTAAGCGCACGTATTTTGCCATCGTCAATGGCGTGATGACCGCGGGGGGCACCGTGGACGCGCCATTGGATCGCCATCGCACCGATCGTCTACGACAGGCGGTGCGCATGCATGGCCGAGACGCCATCACGCATTATCGAGTCGTGCAGCGTTACCGAGCGCACACGCACGTGCGGTTGCAACTCGAAACGGGTCGCACGCATCAAATTCGTGTCCACATGGAACACATTGGTTTTCCGCTGGTGGGTGATCCGTTGTATGGTCGACGACTGTTGTTGCCGAAGCAAGCGGACGAGTCGTTGATTGCCTTGTTGAAAAATTTCAAGCGCCAAGCGCTGCACGCGGCGGAGTTGGAATTTAAGCATCCCATCACGGGAGACGAGGTGATGGTGAAAGCCGACGTGCCGGCGGACTACGCCGAGCTCATCGCGGCGTTGGGCGTGGATTTAAAACAACACCCGCCGAGGCGCTGAGCGTGGCGATTGGGGCGATTGATGCGCAGTTTGCTCGGCCGACAGCGGCGCGTGCCATCACCACTTTGGTGACCGGCGGCGTCAGTGAAGGCGTTTACCGCAGCGCTAATTTAAGTCACACCGTAGGCGATGATCCCGAGCACGTCGCTGAAAACCGCCGTCTCCTGAGTGCGCATTATGGCTGGCGCAGTGAGCCGGTCTGGCTCACGCAGGTGCACGGTACCGCCGTGTGGTGTGCGCCGGAGTCAATCAACACCACCGCGGATGCGAGCGTCACGACGGATCCTCACGCGGTTTTGGCGGTGTTGACGGCGGATTGCTTACCCGTCGTGTTGGTGAGTCCGTGCGGTCAGCGTCGGGGGATTGCGCACGCGGGGTGGCGTGGCTTAGCGGCCGGTGTGATTGAAAACACGGTGGTGCAATTAAGGGCCCGCGGTGCAACGGAATTGTTGGCTTGGCTTGGGCCCTGCATAGGGCCGCAGTCTTTCGAGGTGGGCGCAGAGGTGTTGGACGCGTTCGCGCGTCGGAATCCCGATTTTGCCGTGGCGTTTCGTCCCGGCGTGGACGGGAGATATTGGGCTGATTTGCAGCAGTTGGCGCGGATGGTGCTGTCGCCGATGGGGATTGCGGTTACCGGTTGTTCCGCGGATACCCTCACCGATCCTCGTTTGTATTCGTTTCGACGACAGAACCCAACGGGGCGTATGGCCACGGTGGTGTGGTTGCCTTAAGGCCCCATCCAGGGTCTAAAATTCGGCTCACGACGCACGCCAGTTAGGGCGGCTTCCAGTGGAATAATTTGCCTAATCCAGTTGAAATCCGGATGGCGTCCCCCATGTTGACCTTCAGGAACGAAGGAGATTGCACGATGCGAGCGGACAAATTAACGAGTGCCTTTCAAGCGGTTTTGGCCGATGCGCAGTCCTTGGCGCTTAAGAACGATCACGCGCTGATGGAGCCTTGGCATGTGCTGAGTGCGGCGTTGTCCGCCAACAGCAGCGTGCGGGTCTTGCTCTCACAAGTGGGCGTGGATGTGCAGCAGCTGGAGAGATCGGTTCAACAAAAGCTCGACTCGTTGCCGCAGGTGGAAGGAACGGCGGGCGATATTCATGTGTCGAACGACTGCCAACGGTTGTTAAACCTCACTGAGAAAATTGCGGCCAAACGCCAAGAAGCCTATATTTCGACGGAGTTGTTGACCTTGGCGGCTTGCGAAGACAAGGGCGAGGTTGGTCGGCTGTTCAAGGAACTCAGAGTCGATCGATCGCGGCTGGAGTTGGCCATTGATGGGTTGCGTGGCGGTCAAGGCGTCGATGACCCCTCGGCCGAACAGAATCGCGAATCCCTCAAAAAATATTGCGTCGATTTGACGGAACGAGCGCGCGCTGGAAAACTGGATCCAGTCATTGGTCGTGATGATGAGATACGCCGCACCATTCAAGTGTTGCAACGGCGCACCAAAAACAACCCTGTCTTGATTGGTGAGCCTGGTGTCGGTAAAACGGCCATTGTCGAGGGCTTGGCGCTGCGGATTGTCAATGGCGAAGTGCCGGAGAGTTTAAAGAACAAACGTATTTTGGGTCTTGATTTCGGTGCCTTGATTGCCGGTGCTAAGTTTCGGGGTGAATTTGAAGAGCGGTTGAAAGCGGTGCTCAAAGACCTCTCCAAGATGGAGGGGCAGGTGATTTTGTTTATTGACGAGTTGCACACCATGGTCGGTGCCGGCAAAGCGGAAGGCGCCATGGATGCGGGCAATATGTTAAAGCCGGCGTTGGCGCGCGGCGAATTGCATTGCGTGGGCGCAACGACCCTGGATGAGTATCGGAAATACATTGAAAAAGATGCCGCTTTGGAACGCCGTTTTCAAAAGGTATTGGTCGATGAGCCTTCGGTCGAAGACACCATCGCGATTTTGCGCGGTCTCAAAGAGCGCTACGCGGTACACCACCAGGTGCAAATCACGGACCCTGCCGTGGTCGCGGCGGCGACGTTGTCGAATCGCTACATTACCGATCGTCAGTTGCCCGATAAGGCCATCGACCTCATCGATGAGGCCGCCTCCCGCATCCGGATGGAAATGGATTCCAAGCCCGAAGAAATGGACAAGCTGGATCGTCGGATTATTCAATTAAAAATGGAGCGGGAAGCGCTGAAGAAAGAAAAGGACGACGCTTCCGTCAAGCAATTGGGGCTGATTGAAGAAAATCTGTCGGCGTTGGAGCGCGAGTATGCCGACTTAGACGAAGTTTGGCGTCGCGAAAAGGCCAGTTCGCAAGGCGAAGCCGCGATCCTCAAGCGTCTGGAAGACGCACGGATTGCCTTTGAGCAGGCGCGCCGTCAGGGGGATCTCAATCGCATGAGTGAATTGCAATACGGCACTATCCCAGAACTGGAACGACAATTGAAGTCGGTGATGAACGTCGCCACGACCCAGACCACGTTGGTACGCAATCGGGTCACCGAAGCGGAAATTGCCGAAGTTGTCTCGAAGTGGACTGGGATTCCCGTATCCAAAATGCTCGAAGGCGAGAAAGAAAAGTTGCTGCACATGGAGGAGCGACTGAGTGAGCGGGTGATTGGGCAACGGGAAGCGGTGGAGGCGGTGGCCAATGCCATTCGGCGCTCTCGAGCGGGGTTGTCGGATCCAAAGCGACCCAATGGTTCGTTTTTATTCTTGGGGCCAACGGGGGTTGGTAAAACCGAACTGACCAAGGCGTTGGCGGAGTTTTTGTTCGATACGGATGAGGCGATGGTGCGCATCGATATGAGCGAGTTCATGGAAAAGCACTCCGTGTCGCGACTCATTGGCGCGCCTCCGGGGTATGTGGGCTACGAAGAGGGAGGGACTTTGACCGAAAGCGTTCGTCGCCGTCCCTATTCGGTGATTTTATTGGATGAAGTTGAGAAAGCGCATCCGGATGTGTTTAACGTGCTGTTGCAGGTGTTGGACGACGGTCGGCTCACGGATGGGCAGGGACGAACGGTTGATTTTAAAAATTGCGTGATCATCATGACCTCCAATTTGGGGTCACAACTGATTCAAGAATTGACCGCAAAAGGCAAATTGGATCAGGTGAAATCGCGGGTCTTGGAAGTGGTGAGTGGCCATTTTAGACCTGAGTTTTTGAATCGGATCGATGAAGTAGTGGTGTTCCAACCGCTGGGTCGTCCTGAAATTCGTCAAATCGTGACCTTGCAGGTTAAAGGCCTCAGCGATCGCTTGAGTGAACGGGGCGTCGCGTTGCAGATCAGTCCGGCGGCGTTGGATTACTTAGGCGACATTGGGTTTGATCCGCTGTATGGGGCTAGGCCGTTGAAGCGCGCCATTCAGAGCCAACTCGAAAACCCGCTGGCCAGTCAGTTGTTGGCGGGACGATACCCGCCGGGTTCCTCGGTGGAGGTGACGGTGGAGCGTGACGGGTTGGGGTTCAAAGCGCCCACGCGTCACTGAGTGCCGAGGGGGATTTGCGCGGGGCCGTTCCTGAGGTTGGTCCACGCGCCGTGAGCGAATGGCTGTCCGGGTGGCAAGCCTGAGCGCGGCGTCCTATTGTGTGGCGGAGCCCTTGAAACGGTTGAGCGTTGCCCCCAGTTAGGCGGTTGGATTTGAGGGAGAGCGTTCGCATGCCGTTTTACGAATATCACTGTACCGCGTGTCGGTCTCATCACGAAGTGCTGCAAAAAATCAGCGACCCACCGTTGAAAAAATGTCCCCAGTGTCAAAAAGCGGCACTGACCAAGCTGATTTCCGCGCCGGTCTTTCGATTAAAAGGCAGTGGTTGGTATGAAACAGACTTTAAGTCGGATCAAGAAACCAAGCGCAATTTAGTGGAATCCGAGTCGGCGTCCGGGGCCTCCGCCAGCGGTGGCGCAACGGACGCCAGCAAGCCCGCGGCCAAGCCTGAGAAAAAAGCCGCCAAGACGGGCAGCGCCGCGGCGCCCCGAAAGAGCGCAGCGAAGGCGGCGAAGCCGGCAAGCGGCAAAAAAACCGCGACGAAGAAGCCCGCAAAGCGCTGATTGGTAATCCAACTCGTTTGAGTCGAGGATGCGCGATGGGAATGCCGAACGCCAACGCGTAGTGCATCGGCGCGGGGATCTGGATCAACGCAACCTAACCCACGTCGGTGTTGCGATCCTGCTCCAACATCGTCACCCGCCGAGCGATGCCGGCGAATACCGCCTCGGCAAGGGGTGCGGGATAGTCGTTGGGCAGTTGAGATTCAACCATCGACACTGCTTTGGGGCTTGAGGCGATCACTTCGTCGATCACGTCCAAAGCGACCTGTGATCCAAGTCTTGCTTTTTCGGCGGTTTGGATAAAGTGGCGCGCGGTGATTTCCTTGATGACGTAGTGGCGTTGCGTACCAACGGCCATGGCCATCTTCATCTGATTTTGCCTCAGTTGGTGGGAGGCCAGACTGGGTTCCGCCGACAGCACATCGTAGAGAGGCGTCAGGTTGAAACCACCGCCTGGTGAGAGAAATACACTAAAATTTTTCGCATGGCCGTCGGTTGCGCCTAGCAGCCAAAAAACAATTTGCGCCTTGAAAAACCGGCGTTGGTCGAGACTCGGTTCGTCGCTTGCGGCGAGCAGTTGGAGGATCTGCTGAATGCCAGGTCCGCGGTCCTTTTCGTATTTGATGGTGCGGGGCACGGAGAGCGCTTGACAGCAATCTTCCTGCGGAACGCGCAAGAGGCGTTGATTGTCGGTCAACAGTCGGTCGAAGCGCTTCACGATGAGCGTGCGCGTGTCGCCGAAGGTCGCCATCTCTGCTGACGCGGTCGGCAGACCAAACGCCTCGGTGAGTTTGAGGCAGAGGAATTCATTTTCAACGGAGTTGGAGAGGTCGATTCCGTTGGCGAGTTGTCCGATCGGTGGCTTGAAGATGTGCGTGGTCGGTGTTGTGCCGGTGGGCTTGAACCAACGCCCTTCCGACCACAGCAAGGCGGTTTTTTCTTGAGCGCCCGCGATGGAGATTCGGAAATCGGCGTCGTCATCGAGGCCCAGTGGGTTGCGGGCAAGATTGCCGAGCATGGCGGCGATCTCGTCGTCGCTAATGGGGCGTCCGGCAATCGTTCCGGCTGGGTCGGGCGTGACCCCATCGGGCAGAAACTGGAGCGCGCCGACGCAATCGCGGCCGAGGGCGGCGAGCAAGCTGAAGGCGTCGATCCCTGTCGCGTTGACGCGCGCTGCGACGTGCTTGCGGATGCCGTCATTGTCGGGAAGCAGATTGTCGAAGACGTTGGCGACGGGCGCGCCAATGTAGCGCTCTTCGCGCAACGGCAACGAGAGGGAGACCGGGAGCGTATGCTCCCAACCCAACCAGGTGGGTTCATAACGAAAATCGATTGCGCCGCTCGATTCCCGGTTGAGTTGCCCAACGTGTCGACTGTTAAGGAAGACGTTCAGTCGACTGGCCCGAAGCCGCCCCATCAGAAAATATCTCCGAGTTTGAGCGGATCGCTTTTGCTGCGCGGCTGAACGACCAGTTCGAGTTCAAGGGCTGAGAGCACGGCGAACAGCGTCTCCAACGTGCCGCTGCCATCGGTTTCGAGATGGGAGACGGTGGCTTGACGCGTACGGATGCGACCGCCGAGTTCGCTCTGGCTGAAGCCCTTTTGTTTGCGGTAGCGTCGTAGGGCTGCGCCCAATTGCTTCGGAGTGCGGGATGCTTGGGTCATGGGTTCACCTCGCCCAAAAATATACGCTTTTTCGCATAAAGTGTCAATATACGAAAAAGCGTATAATTGTCATATATACGGAAAATCGTATAATTTTAAATTATGAGAAAACGCGTCTAACCCGAGCGCCACTTTGATGCTCGGTCAACGGGTAAGTCGTGGAGCCTTGCGAACGGCGCGTTGCTCGGTCAACAGGCTGAAGCGCCCATCCCTCACCGCGGGACCGGATGCCGCTACACACGTCGGATGGGGTGGCCTCGTTTCGCCTAGCCTTGGATGCGCTGGCGAGCCATTGCACAGTGTCCCGACAACCAACAACGGCGCACGTCCGCGAATGCTGTGATCCAGCCAGCGGCATACGGGCGATGTTTCCGCAGTCCATCCGATTCTTCATGCGGATTGAGAGAGGACAGTCGATCCCAGTCGATCTCATTGTCGTCGTGCGGATGCTACGCGGTAGGATCGCCCTATACGTGCAATTCAAGTTTGGTGATGCCAATCCGCGCACGGCGGCGGCGAAGCCGGCGAGCGGCAAAAAAACCGCGACGAAGAAGCCCGCAAAGCGCTGATTGGCGATTGCCTTTCGCCCAAAACATTCCACGCCGACGGGTGGCGACGCACGTTGCTTGCGTGGTGTGGCCTTCAGTCCGGATCCGACCGCGCGTTTATGCGATAATTCGCGTTTTTAACGGGTTCCGTGGTGTTGCGAGAGGTAACGGCGGATGCTCACGGTCGTCAAAGGTAAAGAGCTATGCGCACGCATTACTGTGGTCAGGTTAACGAAACACTCATCGGTCAGTCGGTGACGGTGGCGGGTTGGGTGCATCGTCGTCGCGATCACGGCGGGGTCATTTTCATCGATTTGCGCGACCGCGATGGCCTCGTCCAGATCGTCATCCACCCCGACTACGCGGATTTATTCAAGGAAGCGGAACGCGTGCGCGCCGAGTTTGTGCTTAACATCACCGGCGAGGTGCGCGCTCGACCGGCGGGCACGGTCAACGCGCATTTGGCGTCCGGACAAGTGGAAGTGGTGGCGCGGCAGTTGACGGTATTAAACCGTTCGGAGCCATTGCCCTTTCAATTGGATGAAGACGTCCGCGAGGAAGTTCGCTTGCGTTTTCGGTACTTGGACTTACGTCGCGAGGTGATGCAAAAGCGTTTGCTGATGCGTCACCAAATCACGCAAGCGGTGCGTTACTATTTGGATCGACAACGGTTTGTGGATATTGAGACCCCGATGTTGACCAAGGCCACTCCGGAAGGCGCGCGCGACTATCTCGTGCCTTCGCGAACCCATCCGGGCAGTTTTTTTGCCTTGCCGCAATCGCCGCAAATCTTCAAGCAACTGCTCATGATGAGCGGTTTCGATCGGTATTATCAGATCGTGCGTTGCTTTCGCGATGAAGATCTGCGAGCCGATCGGCAACCCGACTTTACCCAAATTGATATTGAGACATCGTTTTTGACTCAGCCGCAGGTCATGGATTTGATGGAAGGGCTGGTGCGTGAATTATTCCAAACGGTGCTCAAGGTCGAACTGCCGGTGTTTCCGCGCATGACCTACGCTGAGGCGATGCGTCGATTTGGTTCGGATAAGCCCGATCTGCGAGTCAAATTGGAACTCGTGGACGTGGCCGATTTGGTTCACGACTGTGAATTCAAAGTGTTTTCGGCGCCCGCGAAGAATCCGGCTGGCCGCGTCGCGGCCTTGTGTGTGCCGGGGGGTGCGGAGTTGTCGCGCGGACAAATTGACGAATACACCGAGTACGTGGCCCGCTATCACGCCAAGGGCTTGGCGTACATTAAAGTGGTCGATCCGAGCAAAGGCCGAGATGGTCTGAATTCGCCCATTCTGAAATTTCTATCGGATGTGGCCGTTGCCGGGATTTTGGAACGCACGCACGCCAAGGCCGGCGATTTGATTTTCTTTGGTGCCGACAGCGCCAAAGTCGTCAACGATGCTTTGGGCGCATTGCGGTTAAAAGTGGCGCAAGACCGCGGATTGGTCGAGGCGGGATGGCAGCCGTTGTGGGTGGTGGATTTCCCGATGTTCGAACGCGACGACGACGCGGGTCGCTGGGTGGCGATGCACCATCCGTTCACCGCCCCGGTCGTGGACGATCCTGCCGAACTCAGTGCTCATCCAGAGCGGGCTTTGGCTAAAGCGTACGACTGCGTGTTGAACGGATCGGAGATTGGCGGTGGGTCAATTCGCATTCACCGACAGGACATGCAAGCGACGGTGTTTGATTTGCTCGGAATCTCCACCGAAGAGGCGCGGGTTAAGTTTGGCTTCTTGTTGGATGCCTTGCAATACGGCGCGCCTCCGCATGGCGGCATTGCCTTTGGCTTGGATCGCATTGTGATGTTGATGACCGGCGCGGACAGCATTCGCGAGGTCATTGCGTTCCCCAAAACGCAAACCGCGTTTTGTCCGTTAACCGAGGCGCCGACGCCGGTCACGGAATCGCAGTTGAAGGATCTGCACATTCGATTGCGGCCGGGCATTGATCCGGCAGCGCACTGAGGATTGGTGCGGTGGTCGTTGCTGCTACCGCAGCAATGACTTCAGTCGGTAGAGCCACTCGTGCGCTTGTTTGGGCGATAACTGATCCGGGTCCAGGTGACTCAACGCCTGCTCCAGTTCCGTGGGCGCCAACGACGGCTCGCTGCTGACGGGGTGGTGCGACACCGTGTGAGGCTGATCTGACGAGAGTTGTTTTAAATAGTGCTCCGCTTGTCGAATCACGCTCAATGGAACGCCCGCCAATTTGGCGACTTGTAACCCGTAGCTTTTGCTCGCGGGACCGGCTTTCACCTTGTGCATAAAAATCAAATGCCCGTCGTGTTCGGTGGCGTCCAAGTGCGCGTTGTCAACGCTGGGAGCCGCAAACTGCGTCAATTCAAAATAATGCGTGGCGAACAGCGTCAGCGAGCGCAATTCCTGCGCCATATGGGCTGCGGCGGCGAAGGCCAGCGATAGGCCGTCGTAGGTGCTCGTGCCTCGGCCGATTTCATCCATCAGCACCAGGCTGTGGGGTGTGGCGTTGTTCAAGATGTTGGCCGTTTCCGTCATTTCCACCATGAACGTGGAACGCCCGCCTGCCAAATCGTCCGACGCCCCAATGCGCGTGAAAATGCGATCAATGGGCCCCACGGTGAAGGTCTGGGCGGGCACAAATGATCCGAGGTGCGCCATGATCACCAACAGCGCAACTTGGCGCATGTACGTGGACTTGCCGCCCATATTGGGGCCAGTGATGATGAGCATGCGCCGATCCGCGTTGAGATCAAGGTCATTGGCGACAAACGGCTCGCTGATGAGTTGCTCCACCACCGGATGGCGACCCGCGTGCATCGTGATGCCGACGGCGTCGGTGAAGGTGGGGCGCACGTAGCCGCGTTCGCTGGCCAGATGCGCCAAATTCACCAACACATCCAACTGAGCCAGGGCGTGTGCGGTTTGGCGGAGCGTTTCAAGGAAGGTGTTGAGCGTCAGCAACAGTTGCTCATACAAGAATCGTTCGCGCGCCAGCGCGCGTTCACGCGCGCTGAGCACTTTGTCTTCAAATTCTTTGAGCTCGGCGGTGATGTAACGCTCCGAGTTTTTAACGGTTTGGCGTCGGATGTAGTCGTGCGGGACGCGTTCGGCGTCGCGTCGACTGAGTTCGATGTAAAAACCCGATACGCGGTTGTAGGCGATCTTCAGTCCAGCGAGGCCGGTGCGCGCTCGTTCGCGCCGCTCCAGTTCGATTAAAAACTGGTCGGAGTGCTGACTTAAGGCCCGGTATTCATCGAGTTCTGCGTCGTACTGGTCTGCGATGACGCCGCCGTCGCGCCAGTGATGCGGGGGTTCAGCGACCAAGGCCTTGCGCAAGAGATTGGCCACGTCTGGGTGGTCGTCGAGTTGCGATTGGATCGACCGCAGGTGGGCCGATGTGCTTGCGCTGAGCGCTTGTTTGAGGGTGGCAATGGGCGGCAGCGAGTCGCGCAGTTGCGTCAAATCGCGGGCGCGCGCGGATTGCAGCGCGATGCGCGCCAGTATCCGCTCGACGTCGCCAATCGTCGACAGTCCCTCGCGCAGCGTCTCGCGTGGGTGCTGCAGCAGTTCGTCGATCGCGTCGAGTCGTTGCTCTAGGCGAGCACGGTCCCGTAATGGTCGAGATAGCCAACGGCGTAATTCGCGTGCACCCATGGCCGTTTGAGTGTGGTCCAAAACGCCAATGAGTGTGGCATCGGGGCGCTGATTGAGGCTGTGCTCGAGTTCCAAGTTGCGATACGTTGCGGCGTCCAACACGATGGCGTGTTCGGGCCATTCGCTGCTCAGTCCCACAAGGTGGGGTAGGGCTTGTCGTTGAGTCTCTTGAACGTATTGCAGGAGCCCGCCGGCCGCGGTGGTCGCATCGGGCCATTGTTCACAGCCGAAGCCTTTGAGGTCGCGGACGCCGAATTGTTGCGTCAGGAGTCGGGTCGCGACACCCCATTCAAAATGCCACGGGGCACGCTTTTTGACGTTCGTCCAATGGTCTAAGCCGCCGCCCTCGGCGATCAAAATTTCCGCCGGTTGCAAGCGCGCGACTTCGGCCAGCACTGCGCTTTCCGTGTCGCATTCGGTCACGCTGAATCGGCCACTGGCCAACTCAAGCCACGCGAAACCAAAGCGTTGGCCACGAAACGCCGCGGCCAACAACGTCGAACGTCGGGCGTCGAGCAACGTGTCGTCGGTGACCGTGCCTGGAGTGACGCAACGAACAATCTTCCGCTGCATGGGGCCTTTGCTTTTGCCGGCTTCGCCGATCTGTTCGCAGATTGCGACCGACTCACCGGCGCGCACGAGTTTGGCCAGATAAGTGTCTACGGTGGCGGCGGGGATCCCGGCCATCGGAATGGGTTGTCCATTGGAGTTGCCGCGGGAGGTGAGGGCGATGTCCAACAAACGAGCGGCTTTGCGCGCGTCGTCGAAAAACAGTTCATAAAAATCCCCCATGCGATAAAACAACAACGTGTCGGGCACCTCCGCTTTGGCGGCCAGATACTGACGCATCATGGGGGTGTGCGTGGGCGTGGCGACGCGGTCGGCCTCGCGGTCGGTGCCGCTGTCGTCGAATAAGGAGAGGGCGGTTGGTTTGTCGCTGCTCATAGGTGGCTCGAAGTGCCCATCGTTGTCGTTTTAAAAGTAATCGCGGTGCGACGCCCGTCTTGGTGCCGCCGTGCCCCAGATTATACCTGACCGGCCTTAGCAAAAATCACTGCAAAAACTACCGTCAAGGCGTCTCAAGCGCTACACTACCGCGATTGTCGAGCATCGTTTTACCGGCTTGGGTTTACCAAATGAAATCACTGATTTTAGTGTTGCGTCCCCACCATTGGTTAAAGAACAGTTTAGTCTTGGTGCCGTTGGTCACCTCGTTCTCGGTGTTTGACCCCAACCGTCTGTGGTTGAGTACGTGGGCGTTGATCAGTTTGAGTTTGATTGCGTCTGGGACCTACATCGTCAACGATTTGATCGATCTGCCTCACGACCGAGCTCATCCCGCCAAGCGACACCGACCCTTGGCCTCGGGCGCGGTGTCGATCCCAACGGCGATTGGGTTGGCGTTGGCCTTGGTGACGAGTGGCCTGGTCGTTGCACTGACCTGGATTGGCGTCGATTTCGGCGGCATCCTGTTGGCCTACTTGTCGATAACGCTGCTGTACTCGCGGTTTTTAAAGTCGCGCGCGCTGTTGGACGTTTTGGCCTTGGTGGTGTTGTGGAACATCCGAATTTACGCCGGCGCCGTCGCGATCGGCGTTGACTTGTCGGTGTGGTTGCTGAGTTTTGGCGCGTTTTTGTTTTTAAGTTTGAGTTTGCTCAAACGGGCCACCGAGTTGCGGGCGGCGGTGGGGCCAGCACACGAGCCGATTGCCGGCCGTGGGTACGCGCCTCAGGATTTGGCCATGGTGGCGCAAATGGGCGTGGCGGCGGCCATGGCGGCCTTGGTGGTGCTGGCGTTGTTTGTGGATTCCAGTAGCGCGCAATGGCGTTACGCGCACCCGGAACGCCTGTGGTTTGTTTGTCCGGCAATTTGGTACTGGTTGTCGCGCTTGTGGCTCAAAATGCACCGCGGCCAGATGCACCACGACCCAGTGGTGTTCAGCGTGAAAGACGGCGCAAGTTGGGTGGCGTTGGGCGGCGTCGTGGGGGCGGTGATTTGGGCTCATGTGGGCAATTAGATGACCAAAACCCAGTGTCAGTGGTGTTTTTACGGGTTCGTTCTGCTGGTTCCTATTTGGGTGCTGGTGGGCTTGAATGCGCTGTTGTCACCGTATATTTTTCCCTATCCGCCCGATAGCGCGTCTTATATTGAAATGGCTCGGCACTTGAGTGCCGGTCACGCGCCGCTGGTGACGCCGTGGGATCCGTCGCTCGAGCCCGATGCGATTGCACAACGGCTGTTTCCACCGGGATATCCGATCTTGATCGCGCTGGCAAATGGCGTCGTGCACGATGAGGCACGCGCCGCGATGTGGGTCGTGCACCTGTTCGCGGCGTGCATTCCCCTGGCGTTGGTGTGGTCTTTTGATGGCCTGCTGTCGCGCAAGGCCTTGGCGATGATTGCGGCGCTGACGCTGTTGAGCGTCGGTATGGTGGAAATGCAGCAGTGCGCGTATTCGGATGTGCCCGCCTTGTTTTTTGAGGTTGTTGCGGTCGGCACGCTCGTGCGCGCCTATCGCCAACCGCCGGCCGCGTTGGCGGATGGGATGGGATGGTGGTTCGCCGGGCTGGTCATGGGCTTCGCGGTCGTGTGTCGCAACGCCGCCTTAGCGTTGGTGATGGCCGTACTGATGTGGATGGCGCTGCAATGGTGGCGTGAACCCACGCAGCGGCCCCAGTGGGCGCGCGTCGCGCTGAAAGTGGGTGCGGGGATCGCGATTCCGATGGTGCTGCTGTGGATCTACAATTGGTTGGAGTTCCATTCGCTGCAACCCTACACCATGCCGCTATCGACTCGCAATGGGTGGCACAACGCGATGGATTTGGCGCGCGCCGTTGGTCAAGACTTGGGCATTCCGCTGCCGCTGTTGCCGGAACCGTGGTGTTTGGCGGTGGTGGTGGTGTGGTGGTGTTTGGCGGTGCAAGGCTATTGGCGTTTGCGCCGGGAGCCCTTGGGTGGGGTGGTGTTGTTGGGGCTGTTGTATGTGGGCGCTCACGAGGTGGTGTTGTGGCTGTCGCGGACGCGATTTGAGTGGGGCGGCATTATCGAGGTGAGGCACACGTTGAGTTTTTCCTGGGCTGAACTGTGGGTGTTGGCCCTGGTGTTGTTTCGCAACGCGCCCGCGCCGCAGCGTCGACAATTGGCCATCGCGTCGGTGTTGTCGTTGTTTGGTCTGATGGTGGCCGTCGCGGGAACGGTGGACAATTGGCGGCGGTGGGGGCCAGAGCCGTGGGTGTTTCTGGATCAGGATCAGCAGTGGCGATCGCAACTGCCCAGCGAAGCGCCGGGAACGCTGGTGGTATCAAACAGCGCGCCATTTTTTCGGGTTGAAATGGGGTTGCCGGTGCGTGAGTGGGAGTTGGGTGGCGACGAAGACGACGCGGTGGCGTCGTTCACCGAACTGGACCAACTCGTGGGTCATCGGCCGACGGTGTTGTGGTTGGTGTGTACGCCCTATACCGGGCGCTACGCCATCTGTGGCGACCACCCCGAACGATCGACGCTGCGGTGTGAAGCGGTGCGCACACCGTATCCGAAGCTGTGGCGTTGTCAAACGCAGGTGGTGAATCGTGCCGTTACGCAGGTTGCGGATCGTTAGGGGAAATCAATGACGCTTAAACTCAAATCACAACGCGTGTCCAAGGCCTCCGCATCAACGTCCGTCGCAACCGACGCGCGCGACGATCGGCGTGTGGCGAAGCGGGTGGCGGCGCTGGCGCAGCGGTTGCAATCGACCCAAGCGACGCTGGCGGTGGCGGAATCCTGCACGGGGGGCTATTTGTCCAAAGTGCTGACGGATCGACCCGGGAGCTCCGAGTGGTTTTTGGGAGGATGGGTGGTGTATTCCAATGCCGCCAAAGTGCGGGACGGCAAAGTTCCGCAGCGGGTGTTGGAGGTGGATGGGGCGGTGAGTGAAGCGACCGTCCGGGCGTTGGCGAGGAGCGTGCTCAAACGCTTTCAATCGGACTGGTCGATTGCGATCTCCGGCGTAGCAGGCCCTTCGGGTGGGTCGCCGGCGAAACCGGTGGGCTCGGTGTGGCTGGCCATCGGTCGGCGCCAGGCGCGCCACCACGTTGTGCAAACGTATTGGTGCCAATTCCGCGGCAACCGCGACGCCGTGCGCCGTCAATCGGTCGCGGTGGCCCTTGAGCAATTAGAGGCCTGGCTCGCGGAGGGGTGAGGCAGGCTCGGGGCGATTTCGGGTTAAAGGGATTAGAAATGACCGCCCGCGACCGACCAAACCCCATTACACTGGCTTCGCGGCAGGCAGTTTTTTTTTAAAGTATTGAAATCATTGATATTTATAAAAAATACGGACTCGCTGAGGCAAAGGGTGGTGATCTGTATAAAAAATCAGTATACTCTGCCCACTCGTCGCTAATGCCGTTCGAAATGACGGCGTTGATCGTCCGCAGGGAGGTCCCGATGAGCATGGTTCTTAGGGTCTGCAGCCCGTTGGGCTCAGCATGGTGAATTTTCGGAGGATCGATCGATGGATGAGAATCGTAAAAAAGCACTCGCGGCGGCCTTAGGTCAGATCGAGAAGCAATTTGGCAAAGGATCCGTGATGCGCTTGGGCGATGCGTCGGCCGCCATGGATTTTGAGGTCATCCCGACGGGCTCTTTGGCCTTGGACGTCGCGTTGGGTGTCGGCGGACTGCCCCGCGGTCGCGTGGTCGAAATTTATGGACCGGAGTCATCTGGTAAAACCACCTTGACCTTAGAAGTCATTGCTCAATGTCAGAAAATGGGCGGGACCGCTGCGTTTGTGGACGCGGAGCACGCGTTGGATCCCACCTACGCCGAAAAGCTTGGGGTGAACGTGGATGATCTGTTGGTGTCGCAACCGGATACGGGCGAACAGGCGTTGGAAATCACCGATATGTTGGTGCGCTCAGGTGGTGTGGACATCGTGGTCGTGGACTCCGTCGCGGCCTTGACGCCGAAGGCGGAAATTGAAGGGGAGATGGGGGAGTTGCAAGTGGGCTTGCACGCGCGGTTGATGTCGCAGGCGTTGAGAAAACTCACCGGCAACATCAAGCGTTCGAACACCATCGTGATTTTCATTAACCAGATTCGAATGAAGATCGGCGTGATGTTTGGTAACCCCGAAACCACCACGGGCGGTAACGCCTTGAAGTTTTACGCGTCGGTGCGTTTGGATATCCGTCGCACCGGTGCGATCAAAAACGGCGAAGAAGTCGTTGGCAATGCCACCCGCGTTAAAGTGGTCAAGAATAAAGTGGCCCCGCCGTTTCGAGAGGCTGAGTTCGAAATTCTGTACGGGCATGGCATCTCCAGCGAAGGGGAATTGATTGATATGGCGGTGACCCACAACTTGGTTGAAAAATCAGGGTCGTGGTACGCCTACAATGGCGAGCGCATTGGGCAGGGTAAGGATAACGCGCGTCAATTTTTGATCGCGCATCCTGAAATCGCACAGACCTTGAATCAATCGTTGCGGGCCAAATTGTTGGTGCCCCGAAAGCCGGTGGCTGCCGCTGAGTCGGATGGCTAACTTTAAGAAAAGAAAGCGCGGGGGCGTGGCCGCCCCCGCTCCCGACTCGGTTTCGGGTGAACCTGCGAAACGCTATAAAAAACCATTTAATCCGGATGATTCGGAAAAAGCCACGCTCTCGGCGTTGCGTTCCTTGGCGCGCGCCGATCAGTCGCGTCAAGAACTGACCCATAAGCTGGTGTTCAAAGGCTACGCCCCCGCGGTGGTTGAGCAGGTGCTGACGGAGTTAACAAAAGCGGGTTGGCTTAACGACGATCGCGCCTTGGATGCGCTCATCACTCGGCAGAGCGCTCGAAAAATTGGCCCGTTGCGCATCAAGGCGGAGAGTCGCCAAAAGGGATTTGATCCCCAAAAAGCCAAAGTGCAGTTGTCGAACGTCATTGAGCAAGCCGCGTCGTCCGAAACCGCGTATTGGGAGCATCAGGCGTTGGAGGCGTTAACGCGACGATTCAAAAGCCAACCGCTCGCCGATGATAAAAGTCGACAACAGGCTCTGCGGTTTTTAGCGCAGCGAGGCTTTACGTTTGCGCACAGTCGGGAGGCCGTCAAACGCTATCAGCAGCAGTGTGGGGCAGACGAGCGCTGGGATGAAGTGGATGTCGCCGATCCCTCCGATGGGCATGAATAGCCAACGCAGGGGAGCGAGGTCCGTTGTCCGACCTTGGTTTTGGGTCATGAGAATCGCTTTTTTTGGTCATTTTTGCAGTTAGACCGTTGACCTTGCCCGCAGAGTGATCCGGCTCGTTTAAAATAAACGCTTGATCTACAAGGGTGAACTGCCATGACCGCGAAGATGACCTCGGCCCAGGTTCGGGCGCGATTCTTAGATTTTTTTAATCGCCACGGCCACACAGTGGTGGCGTCCAGTTCGTTGGTGCCGGGCAATGATCCCACGTTGTTGTTCACCAACGCCGGCATGGTGCAATTTAAAGACGTGTTTTTAGGGCAGGACCAACGCCCCTATCGTCGCGCCGTGACCAGTCAGCGTTGTGTGCGGGCGGGCGGCAAGCACAACGATCTGGAGAATGTGGGCTACACCGCGCGCCATCACACGTTCTTTGAAATGCTGGGTAATTTCAGTTTTGGCGATTATTTTAAAGCCGACGCGATTCGGTTGGCCTGGAGTTTTGTGACCGAAGAATTGGGCATAGACGAGTCGCGCTTGTCGGTGACGGTGTACGAGACCGACGAGGAAGCGTTTGAGTTATGGCAGTCCATCGCCGGTTTAGCGCCCGAGCGCATCACGCGGATGGGCGCAAAATCTAATTTCTGGGCGATGGGCGATACCGGTCCGTGCGGTCCGTGCAGTGAAATTTTTTACGATCACGGGCCCGAGATTCCCGGTGGCCCACCGGGGTCGCCGGACGAAGACGGTGATCGGTTTGTGGAAATTTGGAATTTGGTGTTCATGCAGTACGAGCGCGCGGCGGACGGCACCTTGACGCCGCTGCCCAAGCCCAGCGTGGACACCGGCATGGGATTGGAGCGCATCAGTGCGGTCATCCAGGGCGTGCACTCCAACTACGACATTGACTTGTTTCAGGCTTTGATTCACGCGGCGGCACGAGCCGTCGGCGTTCAGGATTATGCCTCACCCAGTTTGCGGGTGATCGCCGACCACATCCGCGCCTGTGGTTTTTTAATTGGGGATGGGGTGGTGCCGTCGAATGAAGGGCGCGGCTACGTGCTGCGGCGGATCATTCGACGCGCGATTCGTCACGGGTATCAATTGGGGCAACACGGGCTGTTCTTCAACACGCTCGTCCCGACCTTGGTTGAACTGATGGGGGAAGCGTATCCGGAATTACACACGCAAGCGGCGCACATCCAAAAGACCTTAGTGGCCGAAGAGACGCGCTTCGCCGAAACGTTAACCTCGGGCATGGCCATACTGGAAGCGGCGATCGCGGCGATCCCCGCAACGCCAGGCGCGCAGATCCCAGGAAACGTGGTGTTTAAGCTCTACGACACCTTTGGCTTTCCCGTGGATTTGACGGCGGACATCGCGCGCGAGCGTGGATTGGTCATCGATGAGCCAGGATTTGAGCGCGCCATGAATGAACAACGGGAGCGGGCGCGAGCCGCGAGTCGCTTCCAAGTGGATCTGAAGGACACGCCTTTGGTCGACGCCGCAACGCAATTTGAGGGCTACGAGCATGAGGCCGTGGACGCGACGGTGGTGGCGTTGTTCGATGAACAAAATCAGCCCGTTCCGCAAGTGGCCGCTCAGCAGGGTGGCCGAGTCGTGTTGGACAAAACGCCTTTTTATGCGGAAAGCGGTGGTCAAGTGGGCGACACCGGCGTGTTAAAAACCAAGGCCGGCGCGCTGTTTCACGTGAGCGACACCCAAAAGCAACGCGACGCGTTTTTTCACGTGGGTCAATTGCAGGCGGGTGTGCTTCAGGTCGGTGACGCCGTGCAGGCGCAGATTGACGCCGAGCGTCGTGCGGCCATTCGGCGCAATCACTCGGCGACGCATTTATTGCACGCCGCGCTGCGAAGCGTGTTGGGTGCGCACGTTCAGCAAAAGGGCAGCTTGGTCGACGCGGAGCGATTGCGCTTTGACTTTTCGCACGGCGAGTCGGTGACGGCTGCGGAACGCCAGCGCATTGAAACACTGGTCAATCATGAAATTCTCAAAAACAGCGAAGCGCTGGTGCGGCAGATGAGCTACACCGCGGCGGTGGAGGCCGGCGCGATGGCGTTGTTCGGCGAAAAATACGGCGATCAAGTGCGCGTCTTGCGCTTAGGCGACACTTCCGTTGAATTGTGCGGTGGAACGCACGTTGGGCGTACCGGTGACATCGGGGTGTTTAAAATTATTTCCGAGTCGGGCGTGGCGGCGGGCGTGCGGCGCATCGAAGCGGTCAGTGGCTTGGGCGCGTGGTCGTACCTCACTGGGTCGGATCAGTTGGTCGAAGACCTCAGTGCGCAGTTGAAAGCCTCGCGCGGCGATTTGGCGCAAAAACTGGAGCTGGTGCTCGAGCGTTCCAAGCGTTTGGAGCGCGAAGTGTCTGAGTTGAAGTTGAAGTTGGCGAGTGGTGGATCCCATAGCGACTCGACCGTGGTCAAGATAGGTCAGGTCTCGTTGGTGGTGCAAAAGCTCGAAGATATGGATGCCAAGAGCTTGCGCACGGTTGTGGATCAATGGAAGCAAAAGATCGGTCAGGGCATCGTGGTCTTAAGTTCCGTCGACGATCACAATAAGGTGACGCTGGTGGTGGGGGTGACGGACGACTTGGTTGGTCGCGTGAAAGCCGGCGAATTGGCCGGATTCATCGCCGCGCAAGTGGGCGGGAAAGGCGGCGGTCGGGCGGATTTTGCCCAAGCGGGCGGCCCCCAAGGCGATTTACTCGACGCCGCACTGGCCTCGGTGAACGCCTGGGTTAGCGCCAAAATCGCTGCCTAGCTTCAATTCGAGCCAATCGGTCGGCCGACGGAAGGGCGCACCCTGCGCCCCGCGGCGATTATATATTAACTAACTGATTTGTATTGGTTTTTTAGATTTATCGCCCCGTTCCCGAACCTTGGGGGTGGGCAGCTCCCGCAGCCGGCTGGCCGGACGGCAAAAATATTTCATCCAATTGCCATATTTTTGAAACGAAATCGCCATTTTTCACGAATCTACATGAGTAACCGTGTTTTTTACAGGGAAGATCACGATGCTCATACTAACAAGACGAATCGGGGAAACCGTGGTGATTGGCGAAAACGTCACCGTCACCATTTTGGGAATCAAAGGCAATCAAATTCGCGTGGGAATCGATGCGCCTAAAAGTGTTTCGGTGCATCGACTGGAAATCGTCGAGCGAAATCGTGCTGAGGCCGAAGACGAAGCGTTCACGAGAACTTCAGAATAAGAACAACGCGATTTCAAACTAAAACCAACTAGTTTGACTAATTTACGCCCAAACAGTGGTCACGAGGCGTATTAATCGGTATCATGCCCCTCCGAGCGGAGAGATGGCCGAGTGGTCGAAGGCGCGCCCCTGCTAAGGGCGTATGGGCCTAAAGCCCATCGAGGGTTCGAATCCCTCTCTCTCCGCCAATTAATCAATAAAATCAATAAGTTACAGTCTATTATATAAACTACATACCCAAAAACATATCCAAAATATTCCAGTGCCAAAGATGGCTCCTGCTAGTCAAAATATGGGTTCTGGATATACGCGATGCAGTATCGAGTGATTAAAACAGGTTTTCTGGATCACCAGATAATGCTTTAGATTGGCTAACACGTCGTTTTGCTTCTCTTTGAAAGTATGTGCTCATCGTTACAATCACGTTGAGAATAAGTTCACGTTCGTGATCGCTCAAGTGCACAATGCTTCTTCTAAATGTCTTTATATCACCATCAATTGAATCGTCAGGTGGATCTAGTAAGTCAACCACATTAGTTTTTAATGCGATTGATAACTTTTCTAAAGTCTTCAATGGAGGTAAATGAATTCCACGCTCGAAGGGCGCCACTGATTCAGATTCGAGTTGAACTAGCTGACCTAATTCCGCTTGTGTTAACCCAAGCTCCTTCCTTCGCTTACTTATGTTTCGGGATAGTAATTCCGACAGTAATGTTCCGTTATGTTTGGTTCTTTTCATACCTAGCTCCGCGGGCTAGATATTGTGTGTCATCAGATTAATTTAAGATACACAACGAAACGTGGTGTTTTCTTAAAAAAAAGATAGGATCTCTAAAAGGGGAAAACAAACAGGCGCGTTAAATGAATAATTCAATAGTCAATGTTCAAGAATATTTTAAAACAGCTGTTGCGTTGTTCGCGCTATCGAGTTTGGCAGCTTGTGGTGGGGGTGGGGGTGGGCCTCCGCCCGCCCCAATAATGAACGTATCCCCTACGGCGTTAACATATGTAGATCAAGTTGTTGGATCAAATAGCGCCGCTCAAACGTTGACTATTACAAATACTGGAAACGCTGTATTAAGTATTCTTGGCGAATCATTTACGGGAACCAATGCGGCGTCATTTTTGCAAACTAATAACTGTGGGCCAACACTTACTCCGGGTAGTAACTGCACTGTATCGGTCATTTTCAATCCAACTACAAAGGGAGCAAATTCAGCCACTCTTGGATTTAGCTCGAATGCTACAGTCAGCCCAACGGTTGCTCTCTCTGGAAATGGCCTAGCACCGATAATAACAGTAGCGACAACACCAATTGCATTTTCCAATCAACTTGTTGGAACCAGCTCCGCTGCATCGACGGTATCAATATCAAACACTGGCACAGCGCCATTGCATATATCTGGTGTAATTATTGCAGGCAGTAATGCATCTGCGTTTACAACATCAAACAATTGTCCAACAGCAATAGCTATTAACGCGAGTTGTACGTTGAGTGTTACATTCAACCCAAACGCCATGGGTGCGTTGTCGGGCACGTTGACAATTAATTCAGATGGTGGAGCCGCCCAAGCTATAAACCTAACGGGCACAGGAATTGCACCGGTATTAGCCATATCGCCAACATCTCTGTCGTTTGCAACGCAAACTGCAGGAACTACTTCGGGTCCGCAAGTAATAACAGTTACAAATAGCGGAACTGCTCCTCTTACTGTGAAATCAGTGTCGATTAGCGGTAATAATGCAGCAATGTTCAGCGAATCCGACACATGTAATTCTGCTATCGCTCCAAATGGCACTTGCGCAGTTTCAATAAAGTTTTCGCCAACAGCAGCAGGAAATGAATCCGCTACAGTCACTGTTGGCTCAGATGGAGGCACTCAAGCTACGCAGATCTCTGCGATATCTGTGCTGCCTCCAGTTCCAACCGTCTCGAATTTAAGCCTTAACTTAAATGTTTTGGGAGTAGGATCTTCGACTACATCTGGACAAGTTACAGCTACCGATCCTACGGGACTTACTTTGGTATACACCATTGGTTCGAAGCCAACTGAGGGGACTGCAACTTTAGATGCATCAAAAGGAAGCGTCTCATATACATTATCTGGTTATCCAAGTAAGCCCACTGTTACGTCGGATTCGATGATGATTAATGTATCGAATGGTTACACAAGTTCGAATGTCACCGTCTCAATAGCTCTAAACGGCGATCCACTTCTACCAAACCAATGGCACATTCAGAATACAGGGCAGTCGGCTTTCTCGACCATTCTTCCCGTCGCAGGTAACGATATGAATGTTACTGGTGCATGGCAACAAGGCATTACAGGCAAGGGAATTAAGGTAGGAGTTGTAGATACGGGGCTAGAAATCAATCATGAGGATTTGAAAGCTAACGTTGATGCTTCACATTCATTTAACTTCCTAACAAATACCAATGATCCCACTCCTGCAACTTCTGGGGAGGATCATGGAACACAGGTGGCTGGGATAATTGGTGCAGTAGCATATAACGGAAAGGGAGGGCGCGGCATTGCGTATAACTCAACTCTTAGAGGATATAACTTATTAGCATCCGGCGCCTATTCGATCGCTAATGAAACGAAGGCGCTCGGTGGCGATCCGATATCAAGTGATAATGACCTGTTTAATCAAAGTTTTGGCTATAGTGGTGTTTCTTCTGTTTGGCCAGGTTCACAACTTCAACAGTTTAGCAACACCCTGGGATCTATAAACGCAAATTTCACCACGCTTAGAGGAGGTTTAGGAGCGGTTGCTGTACATTCGGCAGGTAATGAATTTCAAGCTTGGGAAAACGATAAAACAAATAGAACTTACTGCAAATACGCGATTCAATACGGCGTGAGTTGTGGAGACGCTGCATCTGATACTCGTCGTGCCAGTTCTATACCGATTGTAGTAGGAGCCCTAAACGCCACAGGTAAGAAATCAAGTTACTCAACTACGGGCTCGTCATTATGGGTATCGGCATATGGAGGCGAGTATGGTTGGGATTCTACTTTGATCAATGGAAATAATGCATATTCGTTTGCGCAGCCATATGTAACTATGCCAGCAATTACAACCACAGCACTAACTGGATGTTCTAACTACACCTCAGTATATAACAGTATAGACAATTATTTGTCGCCAAATCCATTGGCTGCAAATTGTCAATATACAGCTATTATGAATGGTACAAGTTCTGCTGCACCGAACACTTCAGCTGTAGTTGCACTAATGTTAGAGGCCAATCCTAAGTTGAGCTATCGGGATGTAAAATATATTATCGCCTCAACTGCAACGAAAGTTGACGCAAACATGGCACCTATTTCAATAGGCGGATTAGTCGCAGAACAAGGGTGGGTCAAAAATGCAGCTGGTTTTAGTTTTAATAATTGGTATGGATTTGGAGCAATTAATGCGGCGGCAGCTGTCAGTATGGCCAAAAGCTACACTCAATATTTGCCGGCAGCACTTTCAACTAGTGCTCCATATAACATAGCATCGGATTATACGTTGGCTGCCGGCGCTGGGGTGAATTTTCCGTTTAATGCAAACCCGTCAAATATGACAGTCGTCGAAGGAGTATTGGTATATTTTAATATAAACGAGCCTGCTGGGTACGGACTTTATTGCACACAGGTAGAAGTTGTTTCGCCATCTGGGACAAAGTCGATTTTATTACATGCAGCCACAGGATTTACAAACTTGAGTGTCGTGGACTCACGACTTGAATCTAACGCGTTTTATGGTGAGCCTATAAATGGAGCATGGAAAGTTACTGTTTGGAACCAATGTACAGCTGCGGCAGTTTTGCCTAGCCCATCACCGATAACTTTGTATCTAACTGGACATTAACATGATTAATTATAAGAATTTTTTGAAATTTATAATCGGGTTCGTAATTGTTGCTTTATTGCCAGGAGTGCTACATGCTGTGGAGCTCATGGGGCCTATTAGAAATGGTGACGTTCCAGTTATGAATGAAGCTAACGTGCTTAATCTGAGGGGTATGAAGTTTGAATTGTATCCGGAGCGCCGAGTTGTGTCGACTGTTTTTAATGGGTCAAAGATAAAGGTTCAATTGAATACACATTCAAGTAGCGACGGTTTTGATGTCAGTTCGCAAGGAGTTATATTTAACCATGCATATCAAAAGTTTGGCTCAATCAGTGGTGAGATTGCTTTTTCGATGATCGATGGAAGTTTAGTTTCATCGAAATTAAGTTCTTTGAATGGCTTTAAAAAGCTCGGAACTCTAAACTTGTATGCCGTGTATGCTAGGAGCCCTGCGGAGTTTAAAAATTATATAGAGTTGCTCTCTGCGGATAAGGGGGTAAATTTTATTGAGCCAACTGTTGACTACTCAATTGTTCAATAATTTAAGCAATTGGCCATTTATTTATTTTTCAAGGAGATTTGGAGACCCTGTAAATAAGTTTGTGTAAGTGCTTCCGGCTAATTAAACTCAACAGGAGATAGTTAGCATGGAAATGACAATGGATCGTAACAAACTCAAGGCAATGGCGGCGGAGCTTGCCAAAGACATCA